>CABFVI010000001.1_pt1 | contig 1007038 bp, 833 predicted proteins | sample 7065511 | NCBI WGS metagenome assembly CABFVI01 (sample SAMEA5704812, study PRJEB33009) | decomposition metagenome | isolation source: culture collections or soil
AAGCCCGGCATGGAAAACCCTCATCAGCGCATTGGCGGTAAAAGAGGCGGCGATCTACTGGCGCTCGAACGATCTCAACCAACATGTATTTCAGGCGCGCAAGCTGAACCTCGACCTGACCAATATCGACACCAGCGGCGCGCAGCCACTGTCAATCAAGTTAAATACGGCTATTGATCAGGACACCCGCTTAGTGGTGGATGGCCAATACAATCTCGGTAACAACGACGGTGATTTTGCCGCCGATGTACAAAAGCTGCCCGCTACGCTCGCTAACTCGCTCCTCGCACCCTACATGAATGCCGAAATAGTCACCGGGCAGCTCCAAACGCAAACCAAGCTACAGGTCCGCGCGGCCCAGTTAACCCAACTCACCAGCCAGGGAACATTGGCCAACATGAACCTGCGTTTTACCGGTACAACCGGAGAACTGCTCAAATGGTCGGGACTCACCTGGAGTAATACCCGCGTTGATTTAACCACACAGGAAGTTGACATCCCCCTCTTGACCCTGAGTGGTTTCGACAGCCGCTTCGTGATCACTAAAGCGGGCAAAACCAACTTTGAAGGGCTCTTTCCTGAGGCGCCGGCCACCACGGCCACTCCAGCACCAGATTCGTCAACGACTGCGGCAGCAGATACAACAGCCGCTGAAAAGCCCTGGCAAGTCGAACTGCACAAACTGGAATTGGACAAGGCCTCATTTCGTTTCCACGACGAAACCCTGACCCCGAATTTTATCGCGGCAGTACAAAACTTCAGTGGCTCCATGACGGGCTTGTCATCCGACACCAGTAAACCGGCGCAATTTAAATTCCATGGCGACGTAGATGGCTATGCGCCGGTTCATCTGCAAGGCAAGGTTCAACCGTTTCTGGCCGACCCGGTACTCGACGCACGGCTCGATTTTGAAAACCTCGACCTCGGCGGTTTCAGCGGCTATTCCAGCACCTATGCCGGTTGGAAAATCGACCGCGGACTGTTAACCGCCAACCTGCATTATCGCCTGCACGATGGCTTGATCCAGGGCGATAACCACGTCGAAATGGATCAATTGCTGCTGGGCGAGCGCGTTGAAAGCAGCAGCGCGATGGACATCCCCCTGCGCCTTGCACTGGCACTTATCACCGATGAGAACGGGCTAGCGACACTGGATATAGGGATCAGCGGCAATCCGGAAGATCCCAGCTTTGATATCGGCAAAGTCATTCGCCAAGCGATTCGCAATACACTGGTAAAAATAGTGAGTGCGCCGTTCAAGTGGATTGGCAATCTTGTCGGCAGCAAAGAAGACTTGGGAGAGCTGCCGTTTAACTCTGGCTCATCCCAGCTGTTGACCACGGCTACCCGCAAGCTCAATTCGCTCCAGCAAGCACTGCAAAAACGGCCTGAACTGCGTATTGAAATGCGCGGCATTTACGACCAACGCAGCGATTTGCGCGGCTTACAGGCCGCACAAGTCAAACAGGTGTTGTTGGAACAAGGATTGGAGAACAAAGATATCAAAGCGCAAAATGAGCGCTGGCAGGAAGTGGTCGTGGCGGAATACCGCAAGCTGGATATCGACCACAACAAGGATCTCACCCCGGTACAAATGTATGAGCAATGGCTACAGACAATCGTCATTCCACCTGAGGCTCTCACCCAATTGGCAGCACAACGCAGCATCAACGCCAAACAATTTTTGGTGCAGCAATTACACATAGATGCCAATCGCGTATTGATTAACTCCAATTTGGATTGCACCGAACCCAATCTCTGTACCCGTCGCAGGGTGTTGTTGGATTTATCCGACCTGAGTCAGATCGCAACACAAAAGCCTGTACCAGACGCTGCCCCAGCCAATCCACCTGCACCTGCCACTCCCTAAAAACCGATGCGCCCAAGTGCGCATCCGGTTATCTGGACTTCGCTTTTTTGTTCCCCGATAATGCGGCCGCTTTTATTGCAGCCGCTATTTTCGGCGCCATCCTTTTGGCCGACATTCGCGGCAAAACTCAACGGAAAAATAACATTGCGCAGCGATTCTTTTTTCAGATCGCATGCCATTCCCTGGGAGGGAAACCATGAACAATAAAATAATACTGGGCAAGATCTGTGCATTTTCCACCTTATGTCTTGCGCTCATTAGCTGCAGCTCAAATCATTACGATTCGATCGAGGTCAATGACAGTAGCGCCTATAGCTATGGCGCTAAAGCAGTAATTCCCACCGGCAAAGAACGGGTCGACATAGTGCTGGAATACCAAGGCACACAAGGAGAAGGGCCGGACAATCACGACGCTGGGAGAGAGTATAAAAACGGTGGCTATGAGCAAGTGCGCCCCGCCGTAACAACACAAAATAACTTCTCGATTGATGCGGCGTCAGCGGGCGTCAAATGGAACCTGCTGGATAAGCGCTATCTGGGAATGAACATGTATTTTAATGTCATGCAACTTAGCACCAACATCGAAATAAATGTGCCTGCTTATTTAATGACTCCCCCCACCAGAGTGGATGTAAGTAAAGATTCGATTCTATTTGCTCCCAGATTTGAACTCTATGTTCCGATTTCCAAGCATCTGCGAATAGCCGGCTCAATACTGGGCGCAGGGCTGGTTGACGATGAAGTATCACTTAGCGTCGGCAGTATCAGCCTGGATTACCTACTGAATAAAAACCTTACATTGGGATTGGGTTACAAAAATTGGGATTACAACTCGCTTGGAGACTTGGATAGCAAGAACTTACCAGAAGACAGGTTAAACTTTTCATCCAAATCCGAGGTTTCATTAAATGCCAGCGGTATATCCGGCGAGCTGGCTTATCGTTTTTAAGGAAGCAATACAAACGCTTATAAGGAGCAGGCGCGATGCCGGAACACCGCGCCTATTTTGTTACCAGTAGAAGCGCTACTGCCGCTCCCAATTGCCATCTTTTTTGCAGAAAGTGTAACTGCCATCCATAGTGCCACCGGTTGCATTGCTAATGCTGATGGCCACTTCGCGGCAGGGTGTCGAACCTTGCTGGATATAGACAGTTGGCACCACCACCCCGGCATTTTTGGTCTCGGGATTGAACCAGGAAGCAGGCAACCTGTTGTCATCTTCCGAAGCAAGCACCTCCTTCAATGTTCCTTCCAGCAAGTCCAAGTCTTTTGCGGTCAAATCGCTAACCAGTGAATGTTTTACTCTCCACTTTTTATCGGCATCGCGACAAATATCAAACCGGTAAAACTCGGGTTTGCCGTCGCCTTTGCTGAGCCGGAACAAGGTTCTGCGGCAGTCGGTAGTGCCCTCCTTAAACGAGAGTTTCGGCTTGATCTGCACTTTGATACCGGAATTGGGAGACAACCAATCGATGATCTCCAAATCCGGTGTTTTATCCAGAACCGTCGAAATCTCCTGCTTTAGTTGGGCAACCTCTTCCTTACCCAATTTGGCCAGCAAGCTGTTATCCAGAAACTTCACATTTACCGCTTGAGCGGTCAGCGATCCAAATGTCAGCAATACGCCATACACCGCCAAGGCGGTGTATTTAAATGCCGATTTTGTATTGATAACAAGCGTCATAGACTTACCCCTTTGTTTTGGTAGCACCTACCCATTGGTATACAACTACCCATCATTTTGCTGGTGGCTGGCGAGTCGGGTATTGCTGGAAAATATTGCCCACCGCAGCGTTAACTGCAGCTTCCGGGTTTGCCATCACCTCTTTCGTCAAACGCCCCTCAGTTGTACCTTCCCAGACCAGTTGCTTCTTCTTGGCGTCAACCACGTCGATATTCACAGTGCCCACTTTGTAGTGCACGGTATCAACACTATTTGAGTAAGGAAGACCGGAATACATACCATAGCGATAACCGTAATAACCTGAGTAACCCGAGTAGCCTGTGCTACGCACATCGGTACGCGCTTCAGAGTTGGTGGAGAAATTGACCAGCAAGTCGGGGTTTTGCGTCACCTGGGTGTAACCCAATCCAACCATTTCACGCGCAACCGCCGACTTGAAGTAACCGGTAATCAAGGTTGAATAGCCCGATCTATCGGTAGCCAGAGTGTCTACAAAGGCAAAGGTACGATACGCGCTGAAATTAGCATTGCGGTCATAATCAGTATTAACTTTAGGCGTGGTAGTACAAGCAGATAACACGAGGATGGCAATTGCTGCCTGCCAAAGGTTCAATACGCGCATGGGTAATTCTCCTTAATGTGAAGCGAAAGAAAGTTGGGATTGCGGCTAATGCTAGATAGAAGGCATTTTGTGCAAATTCATTCTTAACGATGAACTGCAAGGTCGCAAGGTGATTTGCGATAAAAAACCTAAACGGATCTTGCGACACTTTTAACTACAGTTGTCATAGCGGTATTAGGACGATCCCTGATGATGGGATTTATTTTGAAAATTGTGATGTAAGTCAGTAATATCGCCAGCGTTTTTTATGGATTGGACACTGCGGATAGCGGATAACAGACAGGAGCTACAACCAATGGGACAAGGGATAAAATTGATCGCTGGGGGCTTGGCGCTATTTGTATTAGGTGGGGCAGTGGTTTATTTCATCAGCCAACCCAATGCAGCCACTACGCAATCTGCAACTACGCAACCTGCCACTCAGGCGCAATCTGAACCTGCGCCAGCTGCAACAACAACCTCTACCAGCGATACATCAACCACTACCGCCATACCGACAGAGTCGTTTTACGATGCCGCTGAGAAGCGCCGTGAACAAGTCCTGATCGCCAAAGAGGAAGCCGACCGGCTCGCCAAACTCAAAATAACCAAAGAGCGTAGTGTGGAATGCAAGTTCTGGAAACAGCAGCAAAAGACATCCAGCGCGGCAGCCAAAATCGAGGAAAAAATTAACGAACACTGCAAACTGGCCAGCTCAGCCGCTGCGAGCAGTAACAGTGCAGCAAGCGATTCAGCAAGCTCTGGGTCGGCAACAACGGAATAGTGCGGGTAGATTAGAAAAATACAGCCCGACTATTCTTGCAAAATAATTGGGCTGTATAGATTGCGGTATAGGGAGATTAGAAGCGGTAATCGGTACCAATACTAAATGCAGTCAAATCAAGATCGGCATCATTGTCTTTCAACAGTTGGCGCACTTCAAAATTCAGTACGAAGTCACGATTGATGACAAAGCCGGCGCCGGCGCCATAAGAAAAACCATCAAAATCTTCAGAGTCACCACTTTCACCTGAAAAGCTGGCAACCGTATAGCCCGCCAATAAATAGGCTTTAGCGGTGTCGTTGGAGCTCTCGGTGCGGTAGTAAATGGAGCTATAGGCATCAAGGTTCGGCTCGCTATCACCAGCACCACCCAAGCGCACCTCACCGCCCACAAATGAATTTAATTTGTAACCACCCACCGCTTCAATCGCAGTCCAGCGGCCAATATCATCACTTCCGTCGACTTCAACCAAATTACCGCCGACGTAAAAACCACTGCTTGATTGGGTATCGGCGACTGCCGAAACCGCTGCCAGAGATAAAACTGCTGCGACTAGATATTTCATTCAGTGTATTTCCTTTTGGTTAGGTAAATTATTTGTCGCCCAAAAACAGCAGAATTCTACTCGTAGCCTTCGCTATTTATCAACCTGCCGTCCTGTGCAGCCTAAACCGGCCACAATCCCAGCAAACCTTCATAGGTCAACTTGATTCCCGCTAACAATAAGAAACCATAGCTGATCCAATAAAAAATTCGATCCGACACGCGGTGATGTAAATACACCCCAAGCCATACACCGAGAGGAGCCAATGGCAAAAGCGCAAGCGATGTAAAAAATGAAGCACCGCTGATTTGCCCAAGCCATACATAGGGAATCAGTTTTATAAAATTGATGATGGCAAAAAACAAAATAGTCGTGCCGGCCAATACCGATTTGGATAAATGTTGCGGCAATAAATAAATCGCAATCGGGGGGCCACCCGCATGGGCAATATAACTGACATAACCAGCAATGCTGCCCCAGAAACTACCGGCGACTTTATTGGGTTTGCGCTGTTCCAATTGCTCTAAAAAATGTTTGCCCCACAAATAGTGGGCAACAAAATAAATCGATAAAACGCCAATAATCAGCCGAACCCAATCAGCGTTGGTCATTTCAAAGGTCAACGCGCCGGCAATGGTCCCCAAAAGCGCGCCGGGCAGCAGGATCTTTAAGTTAAGCTTGTCCCAGGTGCCACGAAAACTCCACAAACTGACAGCATCCATACTGCACAGAATCGGCAATAAAATTGCCGCCGCAAGGCGTGGGTCAATCATCAGCGATAACAGCGGCACCGCGAGTGTGCCGAAGCCACCGCCAAAACCACCTTTGGACATACCAACCAGAATCACAACGGGAATGGCGAGGAGATAAAACGAGAGGTCACTGATCATGGAGAAATTACTGCATTAAAAAGGCTGCGGCATTAAAAGACAGCAGCATGATGTGATTGCATTAATTTATCCAGCGCTATCCTTGCGCACCAATCAAAAATAACCAAAGCAGCAACCGCACGGATTATTCAAGAGTGACTGGATAATAATCAAACTCGCAATAACCGGAATTGGAATCACAAATCTCAATCAACATGTAGACCTTTTGCGGCACTTGCTTAATCAAAGGGTATATATCGACTTCATTTGCCGAACCATCACACGACATATAAAAATCACTAGTGTACTCACACACCCAATTGCCGGACTGATCGCAGCGACGCCCGGCGCCACACACCTGCGAATGAACAACCAAGCTACCGGCGATAGTTGCACGGTCGTTGATGCGCAGCGATACGGTGTAATCCTCCAAGCTATTTACGTCCCAGAAAATTTCATAGAGACCATCGTAAAGATAAGGGCTAAACGCAAGAGGGAGATGATTCGGTGTGGCGGTGTCAGTATCGTAGCTGTCGATAATATCGAATGCGCGCAACTCGGGGACATAATTATCGTGATGATCATCGACCGCAGCAGACCCACTGCCGCAACCAGACAGAATCAGGAAAACACTAACCAAACAGGCTGCAAACAGGGCATTCATAGCGTTTCAACTCCGCAGAAGTAGACGAAGTTGATGCTAGAGCCGAACCACTGAATCGCGCCTGAATGCTCAACGCATTTGGCGTGTAGTCATGCGAGGATTAATGGCGCAACTGCACCTGTGGTTTCAAGTTTACTGAACCATCTTCTTCCAGCATCGCATGTTGGGTGGACTCTGAATTAATCACCATCACTATCGGCTGCATGAACAACGGCCGACGAACAAACCACAAATGCCAGCCAAAACTTTCAAGACTGTGCAGGGCGAGCAATTGGGATTCGTTGAGGTAGCGCCCGAGATCGATAGGGACCGCTTTTTGTGCGCCGCGCCGGTTATCAACCACCTGCTGCAAGCGTTCGGCAAGACTGGATTTGAGGGGTATAGTTGAAGATCTAAGTTCCCGCATAGTGCAACTCCCTTAATCAATTAACCCTGTAGCAATGATCACGACGACACATGACATGCTTCACATTAAGTGTCGCCAGAATAATCAGCCTTGTCAAAAACCGAGTTGGAATATCCGAATCCCCTATCAGCATTCTTTTACATAGTTGATATACACAAATCACTCGTCTACCCGCTAGAATCCATCTCCATTATAAGAACGTTCACTCGGTCACCTCACTCACACCAGAACAGGGTTTACACCATGATCCATAACAGCCTGAACATTCCCGCGATTCACAAACTGGTACTCATCGCCAGTCTTTGCTTGGGTAGCACTACACTCGCCAATAGTGCGATGGCCGCTGATAGCGAAACTACCGTGGTCGAAAAAAAGGTCGAGCAATTGCGTATCGCGATGATTGATGCCGATGCCAAAGCCCTGAAACAACTTTCATCTCCATTACTAAGCTATGGCCATTCAGGCGGTCACATTGAAGACCAAAGCGCGTTCGTTGAAAAAATTGTCAGCGGAAAATCGGATTTCGTCACCATGGAGTTTTCCGACCAAACCATCAGTATCTCTGGTGATGTTGCATTGGTACGTCACAATCTGAACGCAGATATTAAAGATGGCGGCGTGCCCAACACAATTCACCTGGGAATATTATTGGTTTGGCAAAAACAAGCCGGGGATTGGAAATTACTCGCGCGCCAGGCATTTAAATATCCACCACAAGCGCAATAAATTTTACCCAGAGAAAATACTATGAAACTTTACGGTAGTTACACGTCGCCCTTTGTTCGCCATGTACGCATAGTGTTATTGGAAACGGCACAGCCGTTTGAATTTATCGAAACCGACCAGGCGGGTAGTAGTGCAAAATCGCCAACCCAGCGCGTTCCATTTCTTGAAGATGGCCAAATATTCCTGACCGACTCGCTCTCTATTGCTAAATACCTACGAGAAAAAGCCGGACAAGACTACTGCAGAAGCCCGCAAGAATTGGATGATATTTGCTTGGTAAACACGGTGATGGACACCACGGTGAATTTATTTTTTATCAAGCGCGATGGCGTCGATATAACCGCAATTCCCTATTTGCAACGCCAGGCCGCACGCGTTCAATCCACGCTGGCAGAACTCAATAAATTCACTCCACCACTAGCCGCACCCTATAACGATGCGCAACTCCGGCTCGCCTGTTTTATTGGCTGGGCAAAGCTCCGCAACCAAGTTGATTTTTCAGCCTACCCGAATCTGGAAACATTCTATTCGGGAGCACTGAACTATCCGCACTTTGTTGCCACACAACCGCCGCAAAGCTAAGGGACATTTTTTCACTAAAATGCCGAGCGATTTTTCGCAATCAAAGACGCGCGGACTTTCGACCTAAAAAGTTAAGTAGTTTTCTCGCTCCATAAAAAGCGCAGTCTGATTTGTATCGAACATCACAAATCAGGCTGCGCTTTTTATTTCACCGGATCAGCGAATCAAACACCGTACACAATTTTAGGTTTACGTAATTGGGCGATGGTGCAAGCTAAGAATACAAGAGCAATCACTCCCGACACCATCCATAACTGGATAAACTGCGCCGCGGTAATAGTTCCGCCCAGCAATAGATCTTTAATCAACACTTGATGCCCTAATACCGGCACCCAGCGAAACCAGTCCGCATATGCACTGGGATTAAACAGCGTATAAAACAGCGGCACCATCGGAATAAATACCATCAACCCCATATAAGTTTGGGCATCTTTAAAACTGCGCGCAAATAATGAGATTAAAAACTGCAAGCTGGTCGATAAAAGCGCGAGCGATGCCAACACCACAAAAACACCAGCCAATTCCAAAACCGACACATCAACACGCAGCCCCAATTCATTAAACGGCACATAGGCAAATGCGGCCACCAACAGCGTCACTTCTACCGATAAAATCATAAGCGTTAACGAAAAACTATTGAGCCATTTTCCCAATATCAGTGCTGAGGAAGAGGCGGGAGTAATTAGTAAAGACTCTAGCGAGCGACGCTCACGCTCTCCTGCCGTCATATCAGCGCTAAACCCGACACTCCCCATAAACGTGGTGAGGATTAACAACATCGGCAAACTGGCCATGACAAAAAAGCCCATTTTTTCATCGCTGGCGATATTGAGATCGCGGATGTAAACCGGGTTGGCAATACCGGGAGAAATTCCGCGCGACAATAATCGCAAGCTGCCCATGCGACCATTCCAGCTCCAGATTTGCTGACGCACAAATTGAATGGCGCCTTGCAATTTATTATTGGTTGCATCAAACACCAATGCCAACTCAATCGATTCGCCAGTCGCAAACTTTTCGCTGGCGTCATCAGGGATAATCAAGGCGTAACCCAACTCACCGGTTTCCACTTTTTGATAGGCATCATCGCCCACCGCATCTACCTGCACACCGCGCTCTTGTAACCAATCGATCAACGGTGGCAATTGTTCTGCACCCACCACAGCGAGCTTGATCGGCTCATTGTTGGTCGCTTTGGATTGGTTGCTCATATGAATAATAAAAAATGACGATGCAACAAATACACCTACGAAATAAATCGGCATTAACAGCGTCATCCGTAGGCTCTTGTTATCACGCAATGCATCGCGCCACTCTTTGCGGAACACTATGAATAATTTAGTGAAGAATTCATGCATGATGCGGCTCCTGTTGCGGCTGCACCAAATTGACAAATGCCTCTTCCAAGCTGTGCGATTTACCCGCATCCAGAATCGCTTCAAGATTGCCATCAGCCAAAATCCTTCCATGGGATATCACAATAATACGATCACACAAGCCGCTCACTTCATGCATCAAGTGGCTGGAAAAAATAACGCAGCGCCCCTGTTGTTTTAATTCGTGCAATAACCGGCGCACAGCGCGCGTGGTGATTACATCCAAGCCGTTAGTTGGCTCATCCAATAAAACATGTTGCGGCTGATGCACAATCGCGCGCGCCAACGCCGTTTTCATCCGTTCGCCCAATGAAAAACCGTCGGCACGACGTTCGGCGATTGCCCCCATTCCCAACCATTCAATTAGCTGGTTGATCGAATTTTCCAACACTTCGCCACTCAATCCTTGCAGCTCGCCAAAGTAGCGAATATTTTCGCGCGCGGTCAACCGCTTGTATAAGCCAGTATCATCCGGCAATACGCCTAATAGTTGTCGTGCCGCATTCGGATTTTTACTGACTTGATGCTCATTGATCCACACATCTCCAGCACTGGGTTGCAATAATCCGTAAATCAAACGCATCAGGGTCGATTTGCCTGCACCATTCAAGCCCAGCAAACCGGTAATTTCACCATCATTCAGGGTAAAACTCACATCGTCCAACGCGGTAATCGTTTCCGGCAAAATTGATTTTGTCCTTCCGGGAAGCCGAAACTTACTGCGCTGCTTTATTGCAAAATGTTTGCTGAGGTTTTCCACACGAATCATTCTTGCGTACTCCCTGCAGATGAATCGCTTAAGGCAGGCTCACTCTTTTTTTCTGTCGGGGTAGACTTTTTTTGATTGGCACCCAACACCAAGGGCAGAGATTTAATCATATCAACGCAACTAACTTTTATACCGTTCATAGAGGCGCGCTCGATAAATTGTGCAATCAATTGCGGCACACAACCTTCAGTTGAAATGGAGTGATTCCCGCCTGCTGCACTTAAAGACGTGGCATTAGGCAAATGTACTGCCGCCGATTGAGCCCATGCTACTGGCGTTACCGGATCATGATTACCGGATAACAACAGGGCGGGAACATCACTGTTAATTGGCTGCCAATAATTTTCTGGCAGCGTTGCCTTGGGCCAGAAAGCGCAAATCGATTGCATATCTTTTACAAAATGCATCCCGAAAAATGGAACACTTTGTTCAATATCCATTGACGAGATTAACGGCCAGTCTTCATTGCAGATCACACTGTATCGCATACCTTCTGCAATATTCATAAATTGCATTTGCTCATTCGACAAGGCCGAGAGTGCAGCCAGCAGGCGGTAATCTTCTTTTTCCGCAAAACTAATGGCGCGCGGTAGCAACACCGTCAAATCGCGCGAGTAGAGCGACATAAATATCAACGATGAGAATATGCGCGGGGTTAATGTCAGCAATTCTTTTTGCTGATTGCGCGGATGTTCATAATGAATTTCCAGCGGCTCAGCCTTTGCTTGCAATAGGTTCAAGCGCTGCAATACCACATCGGCCTTTTGCACTATATCGCCAAACTCGGCCGAGCAGTTCGGTTGGGAAAGACATTCATTATTCACTGATGTCAAAGCAGCCAAGGCATCACGCGCAAAATATTTTGGCAAAGCAATACTCACCGGTGCTACGCCATCTAAAATCATCGTGCGCGCGTGTTGAGGATAGAGACGCGTATATTCCAACGCAACGCGAGTTCCGTAAGAACCACCCCACAGATTTATTTTCCCGTACCCCAACGCACTGCGCACCGCATCAAGATCTTGCGCTGCATAAGGCGTGGTATAAAACGCAGAACTGTGCTGGTACTTTTCAGCGCAACTTCTTAGCAAATCGAGATATTTCCCGGTTTGCTCAGCCTCTGGTAATTTTTGGTCATCCGCGCTCAACTGTTCGCAGCGCAGTGGATTCGATTTGCCTGTGCCGCGCTGATCGACAAATATTAAATCGCGATTTTTTCGCACATCGGAAAAAAAACTGTGCACCTGACTCGCCATCTCAATGGAAGAACCACCAGGCCCACCCTGAATTAAAAATAAAGGATCAGCGGCAGGCGCAGGACTAATTGCAGGTAAACGTAATATCGCCAACTGGATTTCAATACTGGCAGGGTCATCGGGATTTTCTTTTACCGACAACTCACCGCATTCCGCACCATACACCAAGGGCGGCTTTCCTGTTTCAACAAAACCCGGACAGGGCTTTAATAAGGATGCTGCAATAGCGGTGTCATCAGTTTGTTTGCTGCAAGCGGATAAAAAACACAGCAGTAACAAACATGGCGCTCCATAGACTGGCCAACGAATTTTCATCCATTCACTCCACCAAAATGGCAAATAGCAATGTATTTTATTTTGTTAATTTATAAGGTTTAACCTCATAACCACGCTTTTCCAACAGTGCTAGCAAGCCGTCTTTGCTGGCGAGGTGCAAACTCCCTACCAATACTAATTCAACGTCAGGAGAAGCAAACATCTGTTCGATTTTCGGTAACCAAGCCTGATTGCGCGCAATTAATAATTGCTGATAAACCTGAGGCGTTTCTTTGCGCATATCTGCCGCCATTTCGACATCCAGCTTATCCAAATCACCTGCACGCCAATAAGCTACCGATTTTTCCAATGTTTGATCCATTTTATGGATATCACGCAACGTCGATCTAATCACCAAATTTGCATCCATGTCAGCCAGGGATTTCATCTGCTCCAATACTTCACCAGTTGATTCCAATTCTTGTGTGGCCTTGCCGCTCGAAATCGCTTTTTGATAAAAGTAGGTATCCACACCCTGCCCCACCCCAAAGCCCTTACGTTGCATTTCCGTTATCGACAAACTAAGGCTGACGAACATTGCTTTGAATACACTCATCTGTTCAAGCGGGAATTGGCTTTTTGCAGAAACAGCCTGCAACTCTTTCCAAACGTCCGGTTGCAAATCCTGGGCTAATTTCTTCCCGCCGCTGTACATGAATGCTTGTGCCATTTGTTGGCCAAATTCAGGTGAGCTGGCTTTTTTCATATCTGTTTCCAACACCAGAACACGGGCTTGCTCATAAGCCTGCTCAAATTCATCTGGCAGCGGGTAATCGCTATTGCGCAATACGTGGATGGTGCCGCCGAGATAAATTTTTTGATCGCCCTTGGTAATCTCATAGAGACTGGTTTCAGCGCACGCACATACGCTAAAAGACATCACCAAACTGACAATTATTTTTTTATAGAACATCATCATTACTCCATGAAGGGAACAGGCCAACAAACGCATTTTATACCCACTAAAAAAACGCCCGCCTCTTTCGAGGCGGGCGTTTTGAGTAGCGCAATCACATCAAGAAATTACTCTTCAGTGGCTTCCGCTGCTGGAGCAGGTGCTGCACCTGACTCTTCTGCCAGAGCTTCTTTGATAGAAAGCTTGATACGACCACGTTGGTCTACATCAAGACATTTCACTTTAACAACCTGGCCTTCTTTCAAATAGTCGCCCACGCTGTTTACGCGCTCATCAGCGATTTGAGAGATGTGGACCAAACCATCTTTGCCCGGCAGGAAGTTAACAAAAGCACCGAAGTCTACGATACGCACTACAGTACCTTCGTAGATTGCACCGATTTCAGCTTCAGCAACGATACCTTGTACGCGGTAAATTGCTGCGTTAAGCGCATCGCTATTATCAGCATAGATCTTAACAGTACCGTCATCATCGATATCGATAGAAGAGCCAGTTTCTTCGGTGATTGAACGAATAGTCGCGCCACCTTTACCGATGATGTCGCGGATCTTGTCCGGATGAATCTTGATAGTTTCGAAACGCGGTGCGTTTTCGCTCACCACCTCACGTGATTTCGCGAGCACTTTGTTCATTTCGCCGAGGATGTGCAAACGCGCAGCCAGAGCTTGCTCCAACGCGATTTCCATAATCTCTTCGGTGATACCTTCGATTTTGATATCCATTTGCAGTGCAGTTACACCACTAGTGGTACCGGCAACTTTAAAGTCCATATCGCCGAGGTGATCTTCGTCGCCGAGGATGTCGGTCAATACCGCGAAGCCATTCGCTTCTTTCACCAAGCCCATTGCGATACCCGCAACTGGTGCTTTCAGTGGCACACCGGCATCCATCAACGCCAGAGAAGAACCACAAACAGAAGCCATTGAGCTTGAACCGTTAGATTCGGTAATTTCACTCACCACACGCAAGGTGTAAGGGAAATCTGATTCTTTCGGCAGAACAGCAGCTACACCGCGACGCGCCAAACGGCCATGACCGATTTCGCGACGACCAGTGGCGCCCATGCGGCCACACTCACCTACCGAGAACGGAGGGAAGTTGTAGTGCAGCAGGAAGGAATCTTTTTTGGTGCCTTCAAGGAAGTCGATGATTTGTGCATCGCGCGCGTTGCCCAAGGTCGCTACTACCAGCGCTTGAGTCTCACCACGGGTGAACAATGCAGAACCGTGCGCTTTACCCAACACGCCTACTTCAACTTGAATTGGACGAACGGTTTTGTTGTCGCGACCATCGATACGTGGCTCGCCCGCTACGATACGTGAACGCACCAAACGGTATTCCACCATACCGAATTCAGCTTTTACTTCATCAGCAGTGAAACCAGAAGCTTCGGTCACCAATTCAGCGACCGCTTGATTGCGCAATTCGCCCAGACGATCGTAACGCTTTGCTTTATCAGTGATGCGGTAAGCCATGCCGATTGAATCGCCAAAGTCTTTTACCAACGCATCAGTCAATGCAGTGTTAGCGGGTGCTGGCTGCCAGTCCCAACGTGGTTTGCCCGCATCGCGCGCCAACTCCGCACAGGCTTGTACAACAGCTTGCATCTCTTGGTGAGCGTAAAGAACAGCGCCGAGCATGATGTCTTCCGGCAATTCTTTTGCTTCGGACTCCACCATCAACACTGCATCTTTAGTACCGGCAACCACCATGTCCAACTCGGAAGTCTCGAGTTGTTTGTAGCTTGGGTTAAGGATATAGCCTTCTTCCTGGGTGTAAGCAACACGAGCGCCGCCAACAGGACCATTAAATGGAATACCGGAGATTGCCAAGGCAGCAGAAGTACCGATCATCGCAACGATATCGGGGTCGTACTGTTTATCGGTAGAAACAACGGTGCACACTACTTGCACTTCGTTGAGGAAACCTTCCGGGAACAGTGGGCGAATTGGACGATCGATCAGACGTGAAGTCAGGGTTTCTTTTTCGGAAGGACGACCTTCACGCTTCAAATAACCACCGGGGATACGGCCAGCGGCATAACTCTTTTCTTGATAGTGCACAGATAACGGGAAAAAATCCTGTCCGGCTTTGGCTTCTTTTGAACCAACAACAGTACAAAGTACGCTGACTTCGCCCATGGTTGCCAGTACTGCACCGGTTGCTTGACGAGCAATGCGGCCAGTTTCGAGGGTTACGGTTTGGTTGCCGTATTGGAACTTTTTAATAATCGGATTCACTCTTTTATCCTTTATATTCACTAAAAATCAATTGCGTTAATTGTTACGCGTCTATTTAAGTTTGTTTGTTTTTATTGATGCAGAATCTATACGGGATCAATAAAAATCAGTACAAACGATGCGTCCTGCCCGAGCGCTAACTTTTTCTCTCATCAGCGCAAATCCCTACTTTCTTTCTGCAATTAAAAACTAAAAGCAACTTTTCTCACGGGGAGAAAAAAAGTGCCCGCAGAGCGGGCACTGGACAAACTTAACGGCGCAGACCTAATTTTTGAATCAGAGCAACGTAACGAGAAGCGTCTTTACCTTTCAGGTAGTCCAACAATTTACGACGCGCGTTTACCATACGGATCAAACCGCGACGTGAATGGTGGTCAGCCTTGTGGTCAGCGAAGTGGCCTTGCAGTTTGTTGATGTTGATAGTCAACAAAGCTACTTGGACTTCGGGTGAGCCAGTGTCACCTTCAGCTTGTTTGTATTCGTTTACGATTGCAGCTTTTTCAGAAGCACTCAGTGCCATGATGTTTTCCTCAGTTAATATGCGATTCAATTACAGCCCGCCCGTGCATATTTACAGGTGGGTTGTTGCGGTGATTATCCAGTCCTTGAAGAACAATGGATGTCATCCGCGGCTTTTTACCCGGGCAAGCATAGCTTACGGATAAATTCTTGCGGCTTATTGCTCGTCTTTTACTGTTCGCCTCTTTACTGCTCAGTAGACGAGCGGTTCGCCAAAATTCGTTTCGGGGCAACTCCACCTTCATCGGTGATGGTCCCCAACCCCAAAAATGCACGGGGCGATTGTTCGGTTTCTGCACAAAAGACGCGCACAATAGCACCTTGCTCACCAAATCGGTAGACCTTGGACACCATCACCGGGTTGCCCAAGCGGAAGTAATAAGCACTATTGGCGGGTAGCTCTACGGCGGGCAGGCTGGCGACGGGAGCATCGGCGCTGAGCAGATAAGTGTCCAGTGCCGCGTAGGCTGCTTCGTCACCTTCAGCAACTTGTACATCGGCAAAGCGCGCCTCAAGCTCCTCAAAGCTTACGCATTGGATTTCACTAAATAACCCGGCCAGTGAGCGGTGCAAGGTTTTAACGTGGCCGCCGCAACCCAAAGCAACACCCAGATCTACCGCGATAGAGCGGATGTAAGTACCTTTGGTGCAGCGGATATCCAGTTCGACTTCCGCCGCTTCACCCGCGCGAAAAGCGAGTATCTCAATACTGTGGATGGTAACCGGACGCGGTGCGCGCTCCACCTCAACTCCCTGACGCGCCATTTTATACAGCGGTTGGCCATTGAGCTTCAGAGCGGAATACATGGGTGGAACTTGCAAGATATCGCCGATCAGCGGTTTGAGTGCCGCCTCGACTTGCGCAAGCGTGATACCCGCCGTGGATTTTTGCTCAAGGATTTCGCCGTCGGCATCGCAGGTATCAGTAGTCGCACCCAAGCGAATACAGGTGCGATAGCCTTTGTCAGCATCGAGTAAAAACTGCGAAAACTTGGTCGCCTCACCAAAACACAGCGGCAATACGCCGGTTGCCAGTGGATCGAGCGCGCCGGTATGACCCGCTTTTTCCACAAAAAATAACCGCTTGGCGCGCTGCAATGCGTGGTTCGAGGTCATGCCAGCAGGTTTGTGCAACAACAATACACCGTCAACAGGACGGCCTTTTCTACGCGCCATCAGTGCTGCTCGCCCTTGGGATCATCTTCCTCAGAAGGCTCGTCATCGTGTTGATGCAGACTGTCTTCTTTCAACGCGCGCTCGATCAAAGTCGACAATGCCTGACCTTTGACCGAGGTTTTGTCATAGATAAATTGCAGCTTGGGCACAGTGCGCATGCTCAACTCTTTGGCTAAAAAGGTACGCAAAAAACCGCTCGCTTTATTCAGGATCGCCGCCGCTGCAACACTTTCTTTTTCGTCATCAACGCCGACAAAAGTCACATAGACTTTGGCGTAGGCCATGTCGCGGGTGACGGTGACTTCATTGATATTGACCAAACCAATGCGCGGATCGCGGACTTCATTGGGGATCACCTGCCCCAGCAAACGCTGGATGGCATCGGATACGCGGTCTGAACGGGTAAATTCTCTTGGCATGCGCCACTCAACCTCTTAAAAATAACAAAGCCCCACTCCCATGACAGGAGTGGGGCGCAGGTATTGCGCCTCGCTTAGAGCTGGCGCGCGACCTCTTTCACTTCGTAAACTTCGATCTGATCGCCGACTTTAACGTCGTAGTTCTTCACGCCGATACCACACTCAAAACCGTTGCGAACTTCGCTTACGTCATCTTTGAAGCGACGCAGGGATTCAAGTTCACCGGTGAAGATCACCACGTTGTCGCGCAATACGCGGATCGGCTTGTTACGCGAAACAGTACCTTCAATCACCATACAACCAGCAACCTGGCCGAACTTCGGTGAGTTGAACACTTCGCGCACGTTAGCGATACCAACGATGGTCTCAACACGCTCCGGATCAAGCATACCGCTGAGCGCCGCTTTCACTTCGTCCAGCAATTGGTAAATGATGCTGTAGTAGCGAATATCGACACCTTCAGACTCCGCCATGCGACGGGTAGTGCTGTCGGCACGCACGTTAAAGCCAACAATGATAGCACCGGAGGTAATCGCCAAGTTCACATCATTTTCAGTAATGCCGCCGATACCGGAAGAGATAATGTTCACTTGTACTTCATCGTTACCGATGTCGTTGAGTGATGCCATGATCGCTTCAAGTGAACCGCGCACATCGGCCTTAACCACCACAGTAAGATTTTTCTTCTGGCCCGCTTCCATGTTGGAGAACATATTCTCAAGCTTGGATGCCTGGAAGCGTGCAAGTTTCTCTTTACGTTCTTTCTCGGCACGGAACTGGGCAACTTCACGCGCTTTACGCTCGTCAGTCAGTACCACAAAATCATCACCAGCGCTTGGCGCGGTATCCAGCCCCAGAATTTCAACCGGGGTAGATGGACCCGCCGCAGTCACTTGCTGACCGCGTTCGTTGCTCATTGCACGCACACGACCATAGCTTTGACCGGCAAGGATCAAGTCGCCCTGCTTCAAAGTACCTTGCTGCACAAGGATGGTAGCAACAGTACCGCGGCCTTTATCAACACGCGCTTCAATCACTACACCTTTAGCCGCAGCACTTGGTACTGCATGCAATTCCAGTACTTCGGCTTGCAACGAGATAGCTTCAAGCAGCTCATCAATACCTTGGCCAGTGTGGGCAGACACCTGGATAAACTGGGTATCGCCACCATAGTTTTCAGGGATAACCCCCTTCACTACCAATTCATTGGTTACGCGATCTGGATCAGCCGACGGCTTATCACACTTGTTGATCGCAACCACAATAGGCACACCAGCGGCGCGGGCGTGAAGAATTGCTTCTTCCGTTTGCGGCATAACGCCGTCGTCAGCCGCCACAACAAGAATCACAACGTCGGTTGCCTTGGCACCACGAGCACGCATTGCGGTAAACGCGGCGTGGCCTGGAGTATCGAGGAAGGTAATTTCACCGCGTGAAGTACTCACACGATAAGCACCGATATGCTGGGTAATACCACCGGCTTCGCCAGCGGCCACTTTAGCTTCGCGGATGTAATCGAGCAGCGAGGTCTTACCGTGGTCAACGTGACCCATTACGGTAACAACCGGCGCGCGCTGTACCAAATCACCTTCAGTTTCCAGTGATCGCTCCAATGCATGCTCGATGTCGTTTTCGCTAACCAATACGGCCTGATGCCCCATCTCTTCAACCAGCAACACCGCAGTGTCCTGATCGATAGATTCGTTCATCGACGCCATTACACCCATCTTCATCAAGCGCTTGATCACTTCGCCCACTTTAACGGTGAGGCGCTGCGCCAATTCTGAAACAGCAATAGTTTCTGGAATATTGACTTCATGAACAATTTTGGTGGTCGGCTTTTTAAAGGCGTGTTTGTTGTGCTTTTTATGGCTCGCACGTAAGTGGCTGCGACGCGCTAATACATCGCTGTCTTCGCCATCTTCGGCAACAAAATCCAACAATTCCAACTTAGGATTCTTTTTCGATGGCGCGCCTTTTTTAACCGCTTTACCCGCACCACGCTTGTTACGCGCATCCGAATCATCTGCGTCATCATCATCACGCTTATGGCTTTTCTTATGGCCATGACCGTGCTTGGTATCTTCTTTGTCTGCCGGGGGCGCAATAACTGCAACCGCAGGCTTACCTTTAGCTGGGCCGCGTGCATCCGGGCGAGCAGTTTTCGCTGGCGCTTGGCCGGCAGGTTTATCTGCAGGCTTTTCAGTGCGTGCAGCTGGAGCGCGCTTGGCTTCTTCAGCAGCACGTTTTGCATCTTCACGTGCTTTAGCATCTGCAACACGCGCGGCTTCTTCTGCCTGGCGACGTTCAATTGCAGCGCGACGCTTCTCTTCAATACCATCAGTAAAGGAGATACGGTGAGACGGTGCTTCTGCTGCTGGAACATCAGCATCCTGCTGCACTTCAGCTTCTGGTTCTGCAACCTCGGCGACAACAACAGGCTCAGGCGTAGGCTCCACCTGCGCCACTACCGGCTCAGGTGCCACTTCGATTTCCGGCTCAAAATCCGGTTCCTGCTGTTCTGCAACGGCGGACTCTGCCACTTCATCCTCACGCTTAACGTAGGTGCGCTTTTTACGCACTTCAACATTTACCGTTTTGCGTGCATTACCCGTACCGGTTTTGATGGTCGTGGTGGTTTTACGTTGCAAGGTGATTTTCTTGGGCTCAAGCGCGGCCTCGCCATGACTGCTCTTTAAAAAATTGAGCAGGCGCTGTTTCTCATCGTCAGAAACTTTCGCCTCGGCGCTTTTGTGCTGTAAACCCGCTTCGTTCATTTGCTTAAGCAAACGCTCGACTGGTGCACCTATCGATTTGGCGAGTTCATTAACGGTTACTTCTGCCATTGTTTTTCCTCAGGGATTGTTCGTTGCCTACAGGGTTTCGCTCACTAGAGTGGCTCACACTCAGGCAAACCAGGGCTCGCGCGCTTTCATAATCAGTGCAGCGGCACGAGTCGCATCAACACCTTCAATTTCCAATAATTCATCAATCGATTGTTCTGCCAAATCTTCCATGGTGACAATGCCACGACGTGCAAGATTTGCAGCCAGAGCATCATCCATACCCTCCATCGATAACAGGTCTTCTGCTGGTGCAACGCCTTCGATACGCTCTTCTGTTGCCAAGGCTTGCGTCAAGAGTGCATCTTTCGCACGCGCACGCAATTCTTCAGCAACATCTTCATCAAAACCATCGATGGCCAACATTTCTTCCAGCGGAACATAAGCAACTTCTTCGAGGGTGGTGAAACCTTCTTCCACCAATACACCCGCGATATCTTCATCGACATCCAGCGCACTCATAAACATATTGATGTAACTGCCAGATTCTGCTTCCTGCTTTGATTGCCATTCAGCAATGCTCATGACGTTGATATTCCAACCAGTCAATTCGCACGCAAGACGCACGTTCTGACCGCCGCGGCCGATTGCCATCGCAAGATTTTCTTCGTTCACAGCCAAATCCATTGAGCCGGCATCTTCATCAACCACAATGGATTCAATTTCTGCTGGAGACATAGCATTGATAACAAATTGCGCCGGATTATCATCCCACAACACAATATCAACACGCTCGCCGCCCAACTCATTGGATACAGCCTGCACGCGCGAACCGCGCATACCAACACAAGCACCAACAGGATCAATACGGCCGTCGTTAGTTTTCACCGCAATTTTTGCACGCAAACCAGGGTCGCGCGCCGCGCCTTTAATCTCAATCACTTCTTCAGCAATTTCCGGCACTTCAATTTTGAATAACTCCACCAACACTTGTGGATTGGAACGGCTCAGCAACAGTTGCGGACCGCGCGCTTCAGTGCGCACTTCCAGCAACAATGCACGAATGCGATCACCCATACGAAAAATTTCACGGCCGATCAATTGATCTCGCGGCAAAACACCTTCAGCGTTATTGCCCAAATCAACAATAATACTGTCGCGGGTAACTTTTTTAACGGTACCGCTAATCAAGTCGCCCATGCGATCGCGATACTCATCAACCATTTGCGCACGCTCAGCTTCACGCACTTTCTGCACGATAACTTGTTTAGCAGTCTGCGCAGCGATACGACCAAACTCGGCATTCTCGATTTTTTCGCGATAGACATCACCTACTTTAAGCGATGCATCTTTTTCATGCGCTTCGTCCAAATAAAGCTGGGTACCTAACTCCGCCATTACGTCGTCGGCAACCAACTCCCAACTGCGATAAGTTTCATAATCGCCAGTGGCACGATTAATGGAAACTTCGATAGCTGAATCTTCCTCGAAACGTTTTTTCGTGGCCGTAGCAAGTGCAATTTCAATCGCCTGAAAAATTAATTCCTTATCGACACCCTTCTCATTCGATACCGCATCAGCGACCAGCAAAATTTCTTTGTTCATTGGTTTGCCTCTGTTAACTCCTCAAGCCAGTGCGATGCACACACCAGATATTTACGTTTTCCATCCCGCTTGTCACAAAAAAAGTTTGCAACAAACAGCTCATTAATTACTAACAACAATAGGTCGCGTTACTACTCTTTATCATTGTGCAGATTATGTTGTCGCATCAAATCTTCGTAGCGCGGCTCAACATTCGCCTTATCAATAGTATCGATCGACAACTGTATTTCCTTATTATCTACTTGCAAAAACACATCACCATTTTCCACTTTGGTGATCACACCTTTAAAACGACGACGACCATCACGAGCTATACGCAAACGCACGCTAATAGTTTCACCAACATAACGCGCATACTGTGCCTCGCTATAGAGTGGGCGATCCATACCAGGCGATGACACCTCAAGCGTGTATTCACCATCAATGGGATCTTCCACATCGAATACAGCGCTTACTTGGCGACTGACACGCTCGCAATCATCCAGCGATACGCCGTCAGGACCATCAATAAAAATGCGCACAGTGGTGTAGCGCCCTTGAGTCAAATACTCCAATCCCCACAACTCACAACCCAATGCTGTGGCGACGGGGGCGACCATTTGCTCTAACAATTCTTGCTTGGAAGCCATGCTTTAATCCGCATTCAGATCAGCCCCGCAAAATGCAGGAGCCCAAAAAACAAAAATGGGCACAAGGCCCATTCGAACGATTACTGCTGTCATTACACAGGCCTGTGCAATGGGGGCAAAGCCCGCAAACAACAAATACAAAAAAGCCCCAAAAAGGGGCTTCTCGACTTGAATTTGCTTTATAACAAAGCAAATTCAATACTTCTTGTTCTGGCGAGAGCCGGGAAGTCCCTTTATCTCTACCTGTTTCTTGTTAAGAAAATATAACAAGAAGCAAAGAATTTTGGTTGCGGGGGCAGGATTTGAACCTACGACCTTCGGGTTATGAGCCCGACGAGCTACCAAGCTGCTCCACCCCGCGACTGAAACTCACATTCGCTAACTGCTCAAGTGAGGCCGCGAATTATAGGGAGGCAAGTAGATATGGTCAAGAAAAATAAACACTTAACTGCAATAAAAACCGTAAGGGCCGCATTCTTGAACAATCCGATCAATTGATCGGCGGATGACGAGGGCACGACTCAAATTGGCAGCGGTTTCTGAGCCAGAATGACGGTTTAAACCGTTTTATTCAAAAAGCTGCCGATATCTGAACCGGTATTGAGCACGCCAATCTCGATTAAGCGGCGATTGATATCAATATTGCGCTTGGTGCTTTCGTTAAATAGCTCAGCACGCGCCTGACGCTGATCCAACAACCGCTGCTCATCCTCAAAATACGCCTGCTCGGCCTGCAGTTGCTGCTCTTCCTCAGCCAAAAGCTGCCGTTTGCGCTCAGTCTCTTGCTGAGCGCGCTCATCAGCTTCAGTCGTTTTAGTTTCGGTTACGTCAGAATCGCCACTTGCAGCATCGCGCTGCTCTTCGGACTCCAGAGCCTGCTGCTCGCTCAGCTCGGCACGCGCCTGCTGCTCCATCTGTGCCGCTTGGGCTGCCACGCTAGAATCTTGCGAAGAAGGTTCAGCGGGTGCATTGGCCGCGCGACGCAACTGCTGCGCCTTGCGCAAGGTTGCTTCAGGATCACCAGGAATTGGCGAGGTATCGATTTTGACTTCGCCGCCCACGGCATAACTCACGCCATCAGGGCCGCGCACAAAAGAATAGGTTGGGCTGCTGCCATATTGGCCAGCGATAGCGGCGTGGGCCTGCTCATGGGAGCGAACCTCGCGGTCACGCGCTGCGAGCTCTTGAATCTGATCGCGTTCGGCTTGCTGGCGCTCCTGTTCGGCACGGCGATTTACAGCTTGCGCAGCTTGATCTCCACCCCGCGCCCCGCGCTCAACACGATCGCGCTCGACGTCATCATTGGGGCGCTCATCAGGTAGACGACGATTTTGCCCTCGCCCTGAATCCGCCAGCTGTTCAGCCGGGCGAAAAGTAGATGATTTGAGATCGGTGGATTCCTGACCAACAGGCGCACGTCCCATAGGCGCAAAAGGCGCTACGGTATTGGCGAAGTTAGACGGGATATTATTGATCACTCAAACCACCTCTCAGGGCTAAAAACCCGCCGCTATCAGGCTTTCACATCCAACAGCGTTCCGATAGTTTCATCCGCAGACTTAATCACTTTGGCAGAACTATCAAAAATCTGGCTTTGAATCTTAAGGTTGATTAATGGCTCGGCAACATCATTTGCTTGCGGATTATCGCGCTGGGTCGTACCCGCCTGCGCGATCTGCTGTGCTGATTGCAACATCGATGACTGGCTTTTTTGCATGCCAATCAAACCCTGGTTGACGATAGAACCCACGTCCATCAGCTTACCCTCTTAAATAAACAATCAAAAACTAGACCAAGGGAGATATAGCCAAAAACACTCTCCCAATAATAGGTAATAGTTTACGCCGAGGAGCGAGCAAAAAACAGGCGATATTGCCGGAAGGAGCCCCTCTTTTAAGAAGGGTTTGATGTAAAAAGCACTCTACTATAACTCTTGATTATTCAAGGTCATCTTTATTCGTTTCTTCCAGCAGCCCACCTTGCAAGCCAAGACTCTGTTGATAATCCGATATGTATTTCGCCTGCTCGAACACGCTTTGCGCAGTCAACTGCAGACTGCTGCTGACCGGCAACCCCGCCGCCTGCAGGGCGCGTCCACTCCAGGTATTGCAGTTACTGAATAAGCTGTAATGACCACTCGCCTGATAAAAATTCCCCGCATCTGTTACATAGGCTTGCAACGGAATCACCTGCCCCGATTCATCCAATGCAAAAGACTGATCCATATAGCGAATCAAGTCGCGCATTCCTTCAGCGGAAATGGCTAGGGGAACACGGGTTTCAGGAGGGATAGAAGAAAACGGTGACTGTGCATAAGTAATGACTTGCAACGCAGAATGGCTCGATGCAAACAGCGCTTTAGTTGCCGAGCCGACACTTTTGCTTTTTCCGGTGAAATAAGTGCCATCACCCCAACCGATACGGACATAGCGTTGATTGATAGCCGCCTCTTGCAAATAACGACTGTGCAGAGCAACCGTAGGTGCATCAATCAAAATACTGGTGTGCCATTCGCGATAAATAAAATAAATCGTATGCGCTGTATTTGCGGTAGGAATTTTTTGCTTGGCTGGCATAGAACTGCACGCCGACAGAGCGCACAGAATTAACATGCCGAACAACAAGCGCAAAGAGGACGGGCGCATGATTATTGAAACAAATGCGCAAGCAATTCAGGATCAAACGCGCTTGCAACCGATGCTGGCTCCGCCTTGTCCAACCAAGGCACCACACCCAGGCAAGGCGCCGGTATACGTGCCGCAAGACTGTGAATATTTTCCTGCAGCACAGGCATATCCGCATCAATACAATTCGCGACCCAACCGGCCAATTGCAAACCATCGTTACGAATAGCCTCTGCAGTCAGGAGTGCATGACTGATGCAACCCAAACGGATTCCCACCACCAAAATCACCGGCAAGCGCAAAATTTTTGCGACATCAGCAAGCGTCTCTTGCGGATTTAAGGGGACGCGCCAACCACCGGCGCCTTCCACCAGCGTAAAGTCGGCTTGATTCAAACTACCGCGACAAAACCCGGCGATACGGTCTGCCGATAGCACACGTTTTTCCTGCTGCGCAGCGATATGAGGAGCGATGGCGGACTGCAAAGCAATCGGATTTATTTGTTCGTACATCAACGATTGGGTAATCACCGATTGTAATAACAATGCATCGGCGTTACGCAAACCGGATTCGGTTTTTTCGCAGCCTGCCGCTAACGGCTTTAATGCCGCTGTCGTCAAGCCATGATTCTTTGCAGCGACCAATAAGCCGGCAGCAACCAGCGTTTTACCGACATCAGTATCGGTTCCTGCAATAAAAAATGTTTTCTTAGCCATGGGATATAGATTTCTTTAGTGAGGCTTTCGCGCCGTAAAATAGATAACTTCATAAGTAGCAGGTAGGCCTTGCGTGGTGCGAAAGACCTCGTAAGTATTTTTAAATGCAAGTACCCGCGCCCGGCCGGTAAGCCCTTCCGGTTTTCCCGCGTTCACATTGTGCGCACCGAGGGATTTCAATTCGCGTGTCAACTCACTTAGCTGTGCATAATAAAGCGTGCGATTTTCATGCAACATTTTATCCATCGCCAGCTGCGCCTGATCAATTGCGGCAGCCAATTGCTGTGCAGACTGAAACTGGTTGACGTGCACATAATTATCCACTTGTTGCCATGCTGCTTTTAATTCATGCAAGGTGCCAGGACCCAGCGTTGCGATATACATTTTTCCACCGGATTTGAGTACACGTGCAAGCTCGCACAATAACTGAGGCAGATGACTACACCATTGGATCGCCAAGCTGGAAAAAATAATATCGACACTGTTATCTGCCAAAGGCAAAGCTTCGGCATCAGCACATAGCCAACCGGCATCCGTTTGTTGGCTCGCAGCGTAATTCAACATACCTTCGGCAATATCCAAACCGATAATCTGCGAGTTTTTATAGCGGGCAGTTAACTGCCGGGTGAAATAGCCGGTACCTGAACCCAAATCCAGCACGACCGAGTGCTCTGGCAACTCAACAGGCAAATTTTCAAATAACTGCGCACCTATATCGCGTTGCAACTGCGCAACGGAATCGTAGGTAGACGCGGCGCGACTAAAAGATTGAGCAACCTTTTTTTTGTCCAAGTCCGCACTCGCCATTGTTTTTTTCAAAAATCGGCTTATAGCATCAACAACCAATTGCGGCTGACTCCAGTGCAGCGCGTGCGCCGTGCTTTCCAATATCAACGTTTCTTGCTGTGGATTAATGTCTTGCAATCCCACCGCTGCTGCTACCGGAACTAGAGCATCTTTTTCGGCAAACAGATGCAAACCCGGCTGACGTAATTGCGCGAAAGCCTCTCGATTATCCAACACCGACAACAATTGCAGCGCTTGCAGCCAGTTATCAGTCACATCACCGATTTCATTGCGACGCAATTGTTTTAACAAACTGCGTTCGTTCGCATCACCCTGTGCTAACAAGCCGCCAAACAGTTTTAATGTCGCTTGCGGGTCTTGCGCAAAACCTTGATTAAATTGGCGATTGATGGCGCGCGGCATTGCCATTGGATAATCAGGTGACGCTACAAATTTAAGATTCGCCGCGAGTGTGATAACCGCGTCGATTCGATCAGAAAAACGCGCTGCCAATTGCACTGCAAGCATACCGCCGAGCGACCAACCCATCACCACCGATTTAGCGGGCAACTGCGTAGCGATCTGTTCAAGCACTGCATCGAGTGAAAACTCTGGCAACGGCGCACTCGCACCAAAACCCGGAAGATCGATTAACGTCACTGAAGCAATTTTTTGCAAAGATTCTAACAATGGCTGCCAAGTGCGGCTGTCGCAGCCCCAGCCGTGAATCAACACCAGATTAGTCATGCGCAACCTCGTGCATGATCTCTGCAAGCGCAGCCAATAATTGATTCACCTGTTCAATTGTGTGCTGCGCGGAAAAAGTAATACGCAAACGTGAGCTGCCCACCGGCACTGTTGGCGGGCGAATCGCAATAATTAAAATGCCACGCTCCGCGAGTTTCTGCGAGATCAATAAAGCTTTAGCTTCATCACCAATCACAATCGGTTGAATGGGCGAAAACGAATCCATCAATTGCAGATTCAACGCCTGCGCGCCTGCGCGGAAATGCGCAATTAATTGTGCAAGATGATCGCGTCGCCAGTGATCAGTTTGGATTAAACGCAAACTTGCGCGCGTTGCAGCGGCAACAGCGGGCGGCATGGCGGTGGTATAGATATAAGGGCGCGCAAATTGAATCAGGGTTTCGATCAGCGTTTCACTGCCGGCGATAAACGCGCCCGCACTGCCCGCGGCTTTGCCAAGCGTGCCCATTAAAATTGGCAACTGATCTTGCGACAAACCAAAATATTCTGCGCAGCCTGCGCCGGTTTTCCCGAGGCAACCAAAACCGTGGGCGTCATCCACCATTAACCATGCATTATTTTTTTGTGCGAGCGCGGCGAGTTCAGGCAGCGGCGCACAATCGCCATCCATACTGAATACACCATCGACCACAATTAATTTGCGCGCAGCGTCGGTTTTATCCAAACGGTTTTGCAAATTGCTTAGATCATTGTGCAAAAACCGTTGAAAGCGCGCGCCGCTTAATAAACCCGCATCGAGCAAACTGGCGTGATTTAAACGATCTTCAAATACCGCATCGCCCTGCCCGATGAGCGCGGTTATCGCGCCCATATTGGCCATATAGCCGGTGGAAAATAAAAGCGCTCGTTCGCGTCCGGTAAATGCTGCCAGCTCTTCTTCCAATGCGTGATGTTCACTGGAATGCCCTGCGACTAAATGCGATGCGCCGCTGCCTACTCCGAATTTTTCGGCGGCGTTTTGCAGGGCAGCAATCACATCAGGGTGATTGGCTAAACCTAAATAATCATTGCTGCAAAAGGCGAGATAATTTTTTCCATCCACAACCACCTCGGGTGTTTGTGGCGACTGCAGCAACTTGCGTGTGCGATACAAATGTGCGGCGCGACGTTCGGCGAGAGCGGGAGCGAGAGTTTGATCGAGATGAGATGACATGAAGGAGACACTTGTGGACGGCTCCTTGCGAAGCCGCCGGATAGACAATCAGGAAATTATTTCGCCGCGTTGTAAAAAAACTCATCCAGCTTGGCTTCTTGCAGCTGATGCACGATCGACGCTTCCTGTTCGCCTTCATCTTCATGCACTTCGTAAGCTTCGGGCTTAATGCCGAGCTTCTTGAACAATTGCATGTCTTTGTTGGCTTCCGGGTTAGGCGTGGTCAATAATTTTTCGCCGTAGAAAATCGAGTTAGCGCCAGCGAGGAATGCCATCGCCTGGGTTTGCTCATTCATTTGTTCGCGACCGGCCGACAAACGCACATGGGATTGCGGCATCAAAATACGGGCAACAGCGATGGTGCGCAGGAAATCAAACGGATCGAGATCAGCTTCGTTTTCCAGCGGTGTGCCGCCCACTTTCACCAGCATATTGATAGGTACAGATTCAGGATGCTCATTCATGTTGGCAAGCTGCTGCAGCAAACCGGCGCGATCATTTTCCTCTTCGCCCATCCCGACGATACCGCCGCAGCAGACTTTCATGCCTGCCTTGCGCACGTTGTCGAGGGTTTCCAAGCGATCTTGATAGGTGCGGGTGGTGATGATTTCGCCGTAGTATTCAGGCGAGGTGTCGAGGTTGTGGTTGTAGTAGTCGAGACCGGCATCCGCTAGTTCTTGTGCCTGAGCTTCGTCAAGCATACCGAGGGTCATACAGGTTTCCAGACCCAGTGCCTTAACGCCCTGCACCATAGTAGTTACGTAGGGCATATCTTTGTTTTTGGGCGAGCGCCAGGCGGCACCCATGCAGAAGCGGGTTGCGCCTGAGGCTTTGGCCGCGCGCGCCTCTTCAATCACCTTTTCCACCGCCATCAGCTTTTCTTTTTCCAAACCGGTGTCGTAACGCGCAGATTGTGGACAGTAGGCGCAGTCTTCTGGGCAAGCGCCGGTTTTGATCGAGCAAAGGGTACTGACTTGCACCTCATTGGGATTGAAATGGGCGCGGTGCACGCTTTGCGCCTGAAACATCAGATCGCTAAAAGGCTGGGCAAACAGGGCGAGGATTTCAGCGCGGGTCCAATCATGACGGATGTTAGGGGCAAGGCTGGCATTCATAACGAAAGTCCATAGATTTTGTAGGTAGATAGCTGCATCTTAACTGAGCAAAAAAAGCTGTCAACCTGAAAACGGTTTTTTGGTTTACAAGTCAATTTTGACGGGCTCACCTTTTGACAAGATCGGACAGGCTATCGACAATGCAACCAACAAGGACATCACTCAACAAGGATTTGTATGCTGTATTTAACCCGCATGGCGACAGCCAGATTGCTCGACCAGCTGTTGCCCGCCCCCTGCCTATTATGCGGACTGGCCAGCGCCGATTATCGCTTGCTCTGCCCCGAGTGCGACGCGGCACTGCCCCGCCTGCGCCATGAACGCTATTTGTGCGGGTGTTGCGCCTTGCCACTCAGCAGCGATGCCTCCTTGTGCGGCAAGTGCCTGCACAAACCACCTGCGTTTAGCCAATCGAGCATTGCTTTTCGTTATGCCCACCCGCTCGATTCCCTGATCCAACAATTTAAATATCGCCGCCAGTTAAGCAGCGGCAAATTGCTCGCCAGCCTGTTGGCCGATGCTTGCCAACACAGTGAGCGCCCCGATGTGTTGGTGCCCGCCCCAATGCACTGGCGCAAACGCTGGCAGCGCGGCTTTAACCAGAGCGAACTCCTTGCACACTGGGTCGGTAAAGCACTGGCTATACCGGTGTTATCAGCCTGTAAGCAAACCCGCCATCATCACTCGCAAAAAGGGTTGGGGCGGCGCGAGCGGCTCAAAAACCAGCGGCAGTCTTTTGAGCTCAATAGCGCGGTTATCCATCAACTGGCCAATAAACATGTCGCACTGGTTGATGACGTGGTGACGACTACCGCCACTGCCCGCGCCCTGAGTGAACTATTGATCAAAGCAGGCGCCCAACGTGTGGATATTTGGGCACTGGCGCGCACGCCTGATCACTAGCTGGTTCACTACGTTGAGAGCCATGCAACATTCGCGTATTGATAACAAATCTTTCTACCTCAAGCGCCCAATTGCCGCTACTATCCATTTAGTTGAGACCTTTTACCCCTACTAATAAGCCGCAAGGATTTTCATGAGATTCCCCTATCGACCACTGACCCGCGCCCTGGCATTGGCCGTCAGTATTAGCCTGCCCGCGCTGGCTGAGACCACCCCACCATTACCATCATCTGCTGCCCAACAACTCTACGCTTCAGCCCAGCAGGATTTACTGCAACTGCGCGTGCTGCTGAAAAACGGCAATAGCCAGTCATCGGTGGGCTCGGGGTTTTTGATCGGCAACTCCAATCTGGTAGTGACCAATTTCCATGTGGTCTCACAAATCGCGCTGGAGCCGGAAACCTATTTCGGTGAATACAAAGACACCAGCGGCAAAAGTGGCGCAATCGAATTGCTGGCGGTGGATGTACTGCACGACTTGGCAATTGTGCGCATTGAGCGCAACGGCAGCGGCTTTTTCAAAGTACCCCATACACCCGCAAGCGATGAGCAACCCGCATTGGTGAAATTGCACCAAGGGCAACATTTATATTCGCTCGGCAATCCACTCGATTTGGGCTTTACCATTTCCGAGGGCACCTATAACGGCATCAGCGCGCGCGGTTTTTCCGATCAACTGATGTTCACCGGCCCGGTCAACGCCGGCATGAGCGGTGGCCCCAATGTGACTGCCGACGGACAAGTAGCAGGCGTGAATGTCGCCCACCGTCGCGACGGCGAACTGGTGAGTTTTTTAGTGCCGGTGCGCTACGTGCAAGCGTTACTCGCGCGCGTTACCAGCGATATGAAACCACCGACGGATTTCAAACCGATTATTGGAGAACAGCTGTTAGAACACCAAACGGTCATGGTGGATACCTTGCTGGACAAACCTTTCAGCATTAAAAACCTGGGGCCGTATCGCGTACCTGTGCGCGAATCCGACCAAGTGCGCTGCTGGGGTAATACCGATAGCTCAGCGAAAAAACCCTATACCATCGCCAGCATTAATTGCTCGATGGAGTCGGCCATTTTTGTATCAGGTGAATTGCAAACCGGTCACTTGAGCATGCATCACAAATACGCGCACAACAAAAAACTCAACGCGATGCAATTTGCACAGCTCGCCACCAATATGTTTAACGGGCAGGTATACAGCACCGCCAAAAGCGACACTATTACGCCTGCCGCTTGTACTGAAAACTTTATCAAGCACAACAATATCTCGCTGCGCGCCGTAGTCTGCGCCGAGGCTTATCACCAATTCGAAGGGCTCTACGATTTCACCTTGATCACCGCGAGCGCCGACGATAGCGAAAAAAGTTTGCAAAGTATGATCAATATGCAAGGCGTTTCTTATCAAAACGGGATGAAGTTGGTAGAGCAATTTTTGCAGGGGATCGACCGCACCACTGCCGCCGTTGATGAAACCAAACCGGTTATCGACGATACCATTAAGAGCGATGACGCAGCAGCAGCTGATAAGAGCGACCCGGACCAAAATGCCTCTGATGCAACGGAGGCCGCACAATGAACCACGCCATTTTTGTTGAGCAGTTAACTCCCGATGGCGAAGTTCTGCATCGCACAAAAGTAACGCACCTGCCTATCCGAATTGGCCGCGCTTACGACAACGATATTATCCTCGATGATCGCCACACTGCGGCGCACCACGCGCAAATAGAATTGAATCAGTTGGATGAATTGATTATTGCGGATCTGGGCAGCCACAACGGCATCACCCTCGCCAATACGCGTGAGAATTTCTTTGTGATCGATGGCGATAGAACTTATCGACTCGGCCACACCCGCTTGCGTATCCGCACCGCCGACTATCAAGTCGCCGCTGAAGTTTCCGATTTAACCAACCATCGCTGGGAGGGACTGCTGCCCGCCGTTACCGGTTTGGGATTACTGCTAGTGACTGGCTTGCTGAGTATTTGGCTCGCCGATCTTAACCAGGGCACACTCAGTAAATACCTGTTAGAGCTGGTAAGTATTCTGGGCTTTGCGATCGGCTGGAGCGGTATTTGGGCGGTCTTTAGCAAACTCTTTACCGGGCATGCGCGCTTTGGTCGCCACCTGTTTATCGCCAGTGCGGGGCTCGCCTTCCTGGAGTTATGGGAACATGTCAGCGGTTTGATCGCCTATGCCTTTAGCTGGGAATTCCTGACGACCTTCAGCTCACATCCTGTCATAGTGATTTGCGCGGTTGTGCTCTATTTCCATATGCGTACCGCCGGCAATAATCGTCCCGGCCGATTAAAGGTTTATCTCGCCGCGTTGGCTATCCTCGGGTCAGTGATCTCCATGACCAAAACCTATCAGGCGAGCAATCATTTATCCGACGAGCTCTATATGAGCCGAATTTATCCACCGGCGGTACGCTTTAGTCGCGACCACAGCCTGGAAGAATTTATGGTGGATATGAAAACGCTGAAAGAACAGGTTGATACGGAACGCAAAGAGAACCCCGATAAGTCTGACAAAGGTGATGACACACCAGAATCAGCAGAACCGGAGCCGGAGCAACCCGAAACCAACTAAAAAGACATCCGTCCTGCCTGCTTACTCCATGCAAGCATTGGACACTGAAGGGGCGCCCGCCTAGAATGGCGCCCCTTTTTACCCTCCCGCAATTTTCAGCATCCAGCAGGTAACACCATGGGCAACAAAACCGCGCTCTATGAAACCCACCAAACCATGGGCGGCAAACTCGTCGATTTTGGCGGCTGGGACATGCCATTGCATTACGGCTCGCAAATTGAAGAACACCACAAGGTGCGCCAATCTGCCGGAATGTTTGATGTTTCCCACATGACCGTAGTCGATGTGACGGGCGTCGATGCCAAAGCCTATCTGCAATACCTGTTCGCCAACGATGTCGCCAAACTCGATTCTCTCTTTGGCAAAGCCCTCTATAGCGGCATGCTGAATCATGAAGGTGGGGTGATAGACGATTTGATCGTGTACAACCTGGGCGATTGGTATCGTGTTGTGGTCAATTGCGGTACCCGCGAAAAAGACTTGGCCTGGATGAACCAAATCGCACAAAAATTCTCCGTCACCATCACCGAGCGCCCGGAGCTGGCAATGATTGCGGTCCAAGGCCCGGAGGCGATTCGCATTGCCTCCTCGTTGGTAAGCGCAGAACAAGCAGCGGTGATCGCCAGCCTGCAAATATTTCAGGGTTTGCCCGCAGGTGATTGGTTTATCGGCCGCACCGGCTATACCGGCGAAGATGGCCTGGAAATCATGCTGCCCAGCGAAGTCGCTTCAAGCTTCTGGCAAGCGCTGGCCGATGCAGGCGTCGCCGCTTGCGGTTTGGGCGCGCGCGATACCTTGCGTCTGGAAGCAGGTATGAATCTGTACGGCCATGAAATGGACGATAGCGTATCGCCACTGGCTGCCAATATGGGCTGGACTATTGCATGGCAACCTGCCGAGCGCGACTTTATCGGTCGCGCCGCTTTAGAGACACAAAAAGCAGCAGGATCAACCCAAAAACTGGTCGGACTTGTCCTGCGCGAACGCGGTGTATTGCGCGCCGAGCAAGTCGTCAGCGTTGAAGGCAGCGATGAAAAAGGCGTAATCACCAGTGGGACATTTTCGCCCAGCTTGGGCTATTCTATTGCTCTAGCGCGCGTCCCCCGCAGTATCGGCAGCCACTGCCAGGTCGAAATGCGCGGTAAGCAAGTCACGGTTGAAGTGGTAGCACCCAATTTTGTTCGCAACGGCAAAGCTGTTATCTGAACCCAAAACGTTAATTGTTAAAAAATTCTCACAGGAACTAGTACAGGAACATCACCATGAGCGATATTCGCAAAGAACTGAAATATTTGAGCAGCCACGAGTGGGCGCGTGTTGAAGAAGACGGCACAGTGACCATCGGCATTACCGACCACGCACAAGATGCACTGGGCGATGTTGTTTATGTAGAAGCGCCGGAACTCGGCAGCCGTGTTGCAATTGGCGAAGAAGCTGGCGTAGTGGAATCAGTTAAAGCCGCGTCGGATATTTACTCGCTGGTTTCCGGCGAAGTAGTCGCAGTTAACGAAGCGCTGCAAGATGCTCCTGAAACCGTCAATAGCTCGCCTTATGATGACGGCTGGTTCTTCCGCGTTAAGCCAGATGATTTGGCTGAACTCGATGAAGCACTCGATGCCAGCGAATATCGTGAACTGCTGGAAGACGAAGAATAATTGAAGCGCGACAATCCATTTGTATTTCGCAACTCATAAAAAAACGCGGCAATTGCCGCGTTTTTTATTGCATGAAATTGCTGCGACGCGCCACTTACTGCGCCGCCTTAATTTCATTCTGAATAGTTTTTATGTCGCGCTGCCAAGGCCCTGCATCGCGCTGTGCAGCAGGCAAGTTAACAATCGCCTGGCGCGCTTGTGCAGAATTGGCATAGCGGCCGGTAATGACAACAAACCAGTCCCGCCCCTGACGCTTGCTTTTAAATACCAACAAATCCTTTTTATTTGCTTGCGCAGCAACAAAATCCCGCGCCGCTTTTTCAGTACTGACGCCCAATAATTGAATCGTGTACTCCGTCGGCTTCCAGGACAAAATTGCTCGCTCCTGCGCACTGCCAGCAATCGCCGCCGTTGATACCGACTTCACCGCCGGTTTAACAACTTCCGGCTCCGCTTTGGCGACCCGCACTTCTGTTGGTTGCGCAATGGGTTGTGTACTGGGCCGGGCTGTTGGCGGTGGTGTCACCGGTTTTGCTTGCTCGACCGCAATAGGCTCAGGTAAAGGCTGCGCTGGTTGCGCGGGAACACTGGGCAATTGTGCCAAAGGAACAACTTCTTCTTTCGGCAGATCACTACTGGGCGTACCAGCATCCACTACTGGCTGGGCAGGTTGCGGTTGTGATTGCACTTGCTGGTTTGGCTGTAAAGGCTGGGGCAAGGATTGCAACAACGGCTTCACCGGCGTATCAGTTGAGCTCAAGGCCGTGCTGGCAGACTCTGTCGTTGAGGCTGCTGATGTTGCCGTCGCCACAGGATTTGCGGCTATCTGCACAGAATTCGCAGCGGCTGGTTGTTCATCATCACCCATATAAAGGAAGACAACACCGACAATCGCTATCAGCAAGGATAGCGCAACAATATGCACTATCGGCAGAGGACGCCTGCCAGATGGAGATGACGGTGTAACCGTTTCAAGCAAACGCTCTTGCGCCAGTTCATGCAACACGCTCAACTGCCCTTGAGTTTGTCGCCACCAGGGATCCACCAGGGATTCAGTAAAAATTTCCGGCCCGAGATAGTCGGCCATTTCCATGCGGAAATTTAAATAATCGACGGTTTCCAACAAGCCAAGAGGTTGCAGATATAAATCATTGATTAACAGTGTTTCCGGGCTCAACCGCTCCAAGCGACGCATCAACGGCGGCTCGCCAAACAGCGCAAGGTGCAATCGATTTTGCTGCGGGAAGTTATTGAGTAATGCAGTGACTACCGAGAGTGTTTGATCATCCAGCAAGTGAGCATTATCCAATACCACAACGGCCAAACCTTCATCGTCGGTCACCGCCTCTTCCGCAATAAATGCCTCAAGACTCGCCAACAGATTTTCCGTCGAAGGCTCGTTACCTGCATTAATTCCAAACGTTTGGATGATCGATAATAAAATTTGATCCAGACTCTGCCCGGAACGCACACTTAAAAAACAAATCTTGTCCTGATCGGAAAGTGAATCCATAAATGCATGGGCAATGCGTGTCTTACCCACACCATCTTCACCCAACACAGTGAGCACGCTATTGCTGAATTGACACAGATGTAAGAGCTGGTCCAACAACTGCCGACGGCCAGCACCGGTGAACAGCGGAAAAGAATAATCGTGCGCGAAAGGGTCTTCTGACAAACCGTAGCGCTGGCGATAATCGGCCAGCAATTGATCTTCAGCATGCGCGCCATCCGTCTCATCAAACAAATAACCTTGCTGTGAATCGCTGTCGAGCAGGCGACTGTCTGGCTGGGCGCGCAGAGGTGACTCTCTCGTCATGGTGTCTATCTCTTGTAACCTGTTTCGTTAATCTGCTTTACATGCATCAAAGGTAGCTTGCAGCATTCCAGCATCGATATCGCTGGTGATAATAGCCTTGCCCATGGACTCCAGGAGCACTAGGCGCAAACGACCATCCAATACTTTTTTATCAACACCCATCAATTCCATAAATTGCGCAGGGGTCATGTCGGATGGCGCTTTCACGGGCAGATTGGCGCGCTGCAATAGATGTATTATCCGCGCCAGTTCGTCACTGCCAATCGCACCGCGCCGCCATGATAAATCCGCAGCCATCACCATACCTGCTGCAACAGCTTCGCCGTGCAACCAATTGCCATAGCCCTGCGCAGTTTCAATCGCATGACCAAAGGTATGACCTAAATTCAAAATTGCACGCAGCCCACCTTCGCGCTCATCCTGCGCAACCACATCGGCTTTATTTTCACAGGAGCGTTTTACTGCATAAGCAAGCGCAGTCATATCACCGGCAAGAAGCTTATCCATATTGTTTTCCAGCCAGACAAAAAAGTCGTAGTCAGAAATCAAACCATATTTCACTACTTCGGCAATACCAGCAGACAATTCGCGTGGAGGTAATGTCGTCAGCAAAGAGGTATCAGCCAGTACACAGCGGGGCTGATAAAAAGCACCAATCATGTTTTTGCCCAGCGGATGATTCACACCGGTTTTTCCGCCAACGGATGAATCCACCATCGACAGCAAGGTAGTAGGGATCTGGATAAAATCGACGCCACGTTGATAACAAGCTGCGGCAAAGCCTGTCATATCCCCAACCACACCCCCACCCAAAGCAATCAATGTTGTAGTGCGGTTGTGACGTGCGCTGAGCAACTTATCAAAAATAGTTCCCCACACGTCCAAGGTTTTATGGGCTTCACCGTCGGGCAATATCACACTGTCGATTTGATAATCAGCCAGCGCTGAACACAATTTTTCGAGATACAAAGGCGCGACAGTTTCATTGGTCACAACACAAACCTGACGTCCGCGAATATGCTGTCCAATCAGATTTAGGGTCGATAGCAGCTGCTCTCCAATATAAATTGGGTAACTTCTATCATCCAGATTAACAGTTAAAACCTGCATAAAAAGAGCCTTTTATGAAGACACAAGAATCAGCCGCACTTTATCACAAAGCGCTGGCTGATATCAGAATAGGCAACGTAGTAAAACAGGAATGCAAACTGAGGAATTACAAAAAAGAGGCCTAAGCGCCTTGCACAAGCGATGCAATTTCTTGGGCAACAGATTTAGGGGAGCGACGATCAGTACTCACAATAAAATCTGCAGCATCCTGATAAAGGGGATCGCGCATCGCAAGCAGATCAATGATTTTTTGGCGTGGGTTTTCAACTTGCAATAAAGGGCGCTTCTTATCACGCGCAGTACGTTCTACCAACTGATCAATAGACGCAGTGAGATAACAGACAAAACCAGAAGTTTTCATCAACTCACGATTTTGCGCACGCAAAACAATTCCACCACCAGTAGCAATTACCGCATCGCGTTCGTTTGACAACTCAAGCAACACCGCTGTCTCACGCTCACGAAAACCCTCCTCACCTTCCATATCGAAAATCCATGGAATATCAGCTCCCGTGCGTTCTTCTATAACACGGTCACTATCGCGAAAATTTAGATTCAGTTCTGCAGCCAACAAACGGCCTATGGTAGATTTGCCGGCCCCCATGGGGCCGACAAGAAAAACATTGGGTTTACGCATTAGTTTGAAAGATTATCCGAAATCAACTTGGGAGTAACAAAAATCAGCAGTTCAGTTTTGAACTGACTATCAACTGTTTTCTTAAACAGACGGCCAAGATAAGGAATATCACCGAGTAATGGAACCTTACTTTCACCTTTAGTTCCTTCAAGTGAGAACACTCCACCGAGCACCACCGTCTGACCATTATTAACCAATACTTTGGTTTCCAAACGAGTGATATCCACGGTAGGTACGCCCGATTCAGTTTCCTGTCCAAGAGAGTCTTTCCATACCACCAAATCCATAATGACACGATCATCCGGAGTTATTTGTGGTGTCACCTCAAGCTTTAATACTGCTTCGCGGAAACCAGTTGTAGTACCACCACTAGGTGCACTCTCCTGGTAACCAACTTCTTTACCCGATTTAATCACAGCCAACTGCTTGTCACTGGTAATAACCTTAGGCTGGGAAACGATTTCCGCATAACCTGAGTTCTCAAGCGCGCTCAACTCCATATCCAGATAAGTATTATCAGTCAAAACACCTATGGCTGCACTCGCGTAAGGATTAGCAACTGCAAGATCTACAGCTTTAATTTCTTCCATATTCATCGTCTTGTTATCGTCTGGCCCCTGGTTGAACCAGGAATATGGATTAGTGCCATCGGTATCATCCAAACCAGCCTCGGAACCTGCAAAATTAATGATCCGGTTATTATTGGCGTTGTAACCTGCCCCCCCCCAACGAATACCCAACTCACGCTGGAAGTCGGTGTTAGCAATCACGATGCGCGCTTCAATCATAACCTGGCGGATCGGAATATCGATCTGATCAACCAAGCGTTTGAATGCCTCTATACGCTCAGTGGTATCGGTAATGATAATAGAGTTGGTTCGCTCATCTACAACCCCTTGACCGCGCTCAGATAACACACTGCCTGTTGCACGGTTGCCACCTTGGCCTCCGCCACCACCTCCCGCGCCACCACGACCGCCTTCGTTCTCACCGCGAAACAACTCAAACATTTCTTTAGCATTTGCATAACGCACACGAATATATTCAGTGCGCAATGGCGCCAATTCTTCGAGTTGTTTTTTAGTAGTAATTTCCTGACGCTCACGTTCAGCAATTTCTGCTGCAGGCGCTACCATCAACACATTTCCAACCTGACGCTTATCCAAGCCTTTATTTTTTAGCACCATTTCCAGCGCCTGGTCCCAAGGTACATTTTGCAGACGTAAGGTAATGCGCCCTTGTACGGTATCACTGGCAACCAGATTCAACTCCGTAAAATCGGCAATAATTTGCAATACCGCGCGCACTTCAATGTCTTGGAAATCCAGCGATAATTTTTCACCGGTATACTCAAAATCTTTTTTCTTTTCTTTCTTTTCTTGCTCAGTCAGAGGCTTAATACTAAGCACGTATTCGTTATCGGTCTGATAGGCAAGATAATCAAAATCACCGCCCGCACTAATATTTAGTACGGAGCTTTCACCCTCTTGGGTAGCACTTACCAATGAAACCGGTGTGGCAAAATCCACTACATCCAAGCGGCGACGAAGCTCTGGCGGCAACCACGCATCTTTAAATGACAACTTCACTCCAGCACCAGTACCCACCATATCTGCACTGACTTTAGGGTTAGACAGGGTCACTATCACACGTCCTTCTCCTGCCGTGCCGCGACGAAAATCAATATTGGTAATTTTGGTCTGATTGCCTATAGCATTGCTCTCTTTAAAAGTAGGTTTGGTCGCAACCTCAACAGAGGGGCGAACTGCTTGCCCTCTATCGGCGGCTTGCGCAGCTCCGACTTCAACAATGAAACTATTGCCATCTGTACGCGTTGTGTAAGACGCCAAGTCATTAAGATTGAGAATAAGGCGAGTACGGCCTTCACTGGTCAACACCATCGCGCTTTGACCATTATCGACCGCCAATGGGAAACGGCGCTCTTTAAGGCCACTCACCACCTCAGGGAAATCCAGCACAATACGGGCTGGTTTTTCAATGGTATAACCTTTAGGTGCAGGTGGTTGTGAGTCAAATGACATGCGCACCTCAAAGCGCTCCCCCGGCAACTGAAAAAAGTTAATTTCATTCAGTGTGCTGGCCCACAATGATGGTGATGTCAACAAACAAACAACTGCCACAACAAATTTACGCATATTCAACCCCGGAGTGAATAGAGCACACATGTCCGCTTATTCCTTCTCTTCTAATTTAATAATTCTGGGACGTTCAACCCAACCATTGGAGCCATCACCTACAATCTCCATCACTTCAATTTGAGATGAACTGGTCGATATGATTTTGCCATGATTCATTCCCAAGTAATTTCCAACGGTTGCAGGCACCACACTGTTTGCACCATCATCAATCAGCGCCCAAAGCTGTCCACCTTTGCTAATAGTGCCAACCATTTTGAGCGAAGTGATGTTGAACCCTTCAAGAAACTCTTTCTCTCTGGTCAAATCCGGCGCTACTGCGCGACCACCTTTTGCAGCAGACTCATCAACAGGAATCGGCTTTTCAAAAGGACTACGCAAAGTCATAGCACTATAGGTAAACGGTTGATAAGGACTAAAAGTCGGCAAGGGCTCGATTTGCCCTTTAGGCCTGCGCTTTGTCTCCTCCATGAAATCAAGCAAATCCTGTTGAGAGGACTGCCCACACCCCACCAGCGCTAATACACACATCAACTCCACAACTAGCAGTGACCGTTTCATTTCGCGGCCTCCGGAGACTTATAGCGATAAGTTTTCGCTAAAATTTTCATACTTAGGGTTTTATTCTCTTTGGAAGCAGTTATAGAAAAGTCATGCAGGGTTACGATACGAGGCATACCTGCAACACCACTGACAAAACCACCCATATCGTGGTAGCCACCTTCAGCAGAAATATTGATGGGAACCTCAATGTAATATTCTGCAACCACATCAGGCTGAAAATTAATATTGATATTCGTCAAGCCACTTTCACTGCCACGAGTGCCTATATCTTCCAGCAAGCCGGGCACTTCTGTCTTAGCGGGAAGACGCGATAACAACGAATCAAAAGTCACTTTCATTTCTTCCATCTGGGCCTTATAGGCATCCAGATTTGCCGCTTCAAAACTGCGCTTTTCGAAGGTTCCCCGCAAGGTTTGCTCCTGAGCGGCAACAGACTCCAACTCCAGATTCAAATCGCTAATTTTTAAATAGTAGGTTCCAGCAAACACCACTGCAATTAGCAACAGGCAAACAAAGATCTTGGCAGGTAGCGGCCAAACACCTATTTTTTCAAAATCAATATTATTTACATCAAACTCTTTGAGCTGTTCGAGGGTATCTTGAAATGACATTTACTTCGCCCCCTGGGTAGATTTTGCAGGATCAGCTGCAGGGTCAACTGGCGCGGAAGTTTCAACTGTCATCTTGAATTTACTCGCATCCTCCCCTTCTTCTGGAGCTGCATCCACCGATATTAAGTTGTGCGATGCATACCAATCAGAGGCCTCTAAATTGCGTAAGAAGCTCGCGATCCGATTGTAAGATTCAGCTACCCCCTCAATGGTCACTATATTACCTTTACGCTCCGCCATGCTGATCCAGACACCATCAGGGATAGCCCGAGCCAATTCATCGAAATAACGGACAATCACCGGACGAGTACCTTCCAGATCAGTAATAACTTTAATCCGCGCCAGTAAATCATCGCGTACCTTTTTGATTTCACTGATTTCCTTTACTTGTGCATCCAGCTTGGAAATTTCCTGTTGCAGCAATTGATTACGCGCGTTCTGGTTTTCAATCGCCGACTGCACACTAGACACCCATAAATAAGCACCAAAAACAGCGATCAGACCAACCCCAAAAATAACACCAAGGAATTCGCGTTTTTTCTCTTCGCGATAGGCCTGACGCCAAGGCAATAAGTTTATCTTGGCCATTAGTCAAAACTCCTCATCGCCAAACCGGTAACAATCATCAGCGCCGGAGCATCATTTGCGAGCGAAACGGCATTTACTCTGGAAGAGACAGACATACGCGCAAAAGGATTTGCCACTACCGTCTGAGTACCCAATTTTTCTTCGATCAAACCAACCAGCCCCTCCAGCGAGGCGACGCCGCCTGCGAGCACAATGTAGTCCACATCGTTATATTGACTAGCGGAAAAGAAGAACTGCAAAGAACGGGTAACCTGCTGCACCACCGCATCTTTGAAGGGAGTGAGAACCTCCATCTCATAGTCGTCAGGCAGCCCGCCTTGCTTTTTGGCGAGGCCCGCTTCTTCACGTGATAAGCCGTAACGGCGCTGAATTTCTTCGGTCAGTTGGCGACCACCAAATAGTTGCTCACGGGTATAAACGGTTTTGCCATCAACCAGGACGCTCAATGTGGTCATAGTCGCGCCTATGTCAATAATCGCGACAACCTGCCCTTCCTGATCTTCCAATTGCTCGGCGATCAGTTCAAACGCCCGCTCCATACAATAGGCTTCGATATCTACTTTTTCTGCAATCAGGTCAGAATCCGCTAGCACTTGCTGGCGAACTTCTACGTTTTCGCGACGACACGCGGCCAATAAAACTTCGACCTGATCGGGATTACGCGGAGAAATGCCTTGCACTTCAAAATCAAGCGCAACCTCTTCAAGCGGGAAGGGGATATATTGGTCAGCTTCAGCTGCGATCTGACTTTCCATGGCATCGTCGTTCAGATCCATCGGCATATCGATCATTTTGGTGATCACCGCTGAACCCGCTACGGCCACAGCCGCGTGCTTAAGCTTGGTTTTGGACTGCTTGACCATCGAGCGGACAATCTCTGCCACAGCTACTGGGTCAGCAATATTCTTTTCCACTACCGCATTGGGCGGTAGGGCTTTTACGGTATAGGACTCAACACGGTAGCGATCGCCGCTACGACTGAGTTCAAGTAATTTGACCGAAGTGGAACTAATATCCAACCCGATCACTGGCTTAGCCTTCTTATCGAGGAAACTTAAAATGCCCATTTTTCTATCTATATCCGTAACTTAGACGTTGTTTATGTTATAGCACTTTAACTTAAGCCTGCAACAAACCGATGAATATGTAAACAGGCAAAAAGCCCGTATAATGCCCGCCACCTGCGGCACCCGCGCTAACTCATTAATTCACATAGAAAAAATGTTCAGTAAAAAATCCTTCTTCGGCATTATTTTCTGGCTGTTACTGGCCGGTTTCAGCGTTACTTCGGTGACATTCGCGGGACTTTATCTTTATTTAAGCCCTAAATTGCCATCGGTTGATTCTTTAAGAGAAGTTAAATTACAGACCCCTTTACGGGTTTATTCAAGCGACAGTAAGTTGATTGGTGAATTTGGTGAACAGCGTCGCACTCCGCTCACTTACGATCAGATTCCTCCCCTATATATAAAGGCACTCCTCTCCGCCGAAGATGCAGAGTTCTTTGAGCATCATGGAGTTTCTCTAAAAGGCATGTTGCGCGCCGCATCACAAATTATGAAGTCTGGCGCCATCCAATCGGGAGGAAGCACTATCACTCAACAATTGGCGCGTGATTTCTTTCTCACTCGCAAACAAATCTTCTCACGTAAGTTTAACGAAATCCTCTTATCCATTGAAATTGAACGAAAATTCACCAAAGAAGAAATCCTCGAACTGTTCAATAACAAAATGTTCTTTGGCAACCGCGCCTATGGCCTGCAAGCGGCTGCCCAGATTTATTACGGCAAAGATATTGATAAGTTGAGTGTCGCCCAATACGCGATGATCGTAGGGGTTTTGAAGGCGCCTTCTGCTTACAATCCACTCGCCAACCTCAAGCGTGCCATGATTCGCCGGGATTGGATCATCGGGCGCATGTATGAGCTAGGGCATATCGACCAAACCACCTATCAAGCCGCAATCAATGAGCCCAACACTGCCAGTTACCACGGCACCACGCTGGATGTTCAAGCACCTTATATCTCCGAGATGGCGCGCCAGGAAGTGCTGGATCGCTTTGGGGACAAGGCCTACACCGAAGGCTACAAGGTTTACACCAGCGTCGACAGCGCGATGCAAGCTACCGCACAGGCAGCCGTGCTCAAGGGGTTATTGGGCTATGACCAGCGCCATGGCTATCGCGGGCCAGAGTTGCACCTAAAACCCTCTGAAGACGCTGACTTAATCGACTGGCAAGACCAATTGCAGACCATCACTAGCCTGGGCGGCCAGGAACCGGCAGCAGTGGTTGATGTACAGGAAAAATCGCTGCGCGTATTGATGAGCAATGGCGATTATGTAGAACTAGGTTGGGAACAGGGGCTTTCCAATGTCCGCCCTTATTTCACCGAAGATAGCCGCGGTGCAGCGTATAAAACAGTGACCGAATTCCTCAAACCGGGCGATGTAGTGCGCATCACCAAAGACATTGATGATCAATGGCGCTTTAGCCAGGTACCGGTAATTCAAGCGGCGCTGGTCTCACTCGATCCACTAGATGGCGCAATCCGCTCGCTGGTAGGCGGTCTCGACTTCAACCAAAGCCATTACAACCGCGCAATTCAGGGAGCGCGCCAGCCCGGCTCCAGCTTTAAGCCGCTGATTTATACCGCTGCGCTGGAAAACGGCTTTACGCCCGCCTCCATTATTAATGACGCTCCAATCGTGATAGAAAACACCAGCACCGGTATCGCCTGGCGCCCGGAAAATGACGACGGCAAATTCGCCGGTCCTATGCGCATGCGTCAGGCACTCTATCGTTCGCGCAATCTGGTATCGATTCGCCTGTTGCGTAGCATCGGGATGCAAACTGCACTGGACAGCCTTGCTCGCTTCGGCTTCAACCCCAAAGAATTCCCGCGCGACCTGACGCTTGCACTGGGAACCCATGCGCTCACCCCCATGCAAATGGCCACCGCCTACGCCGCCTTTGCCAATGGCGGTTTCAAAATTGACCCCTATTTGGTCACACGCATCGAGGACGGCAAAGGCAAGATAGTCTACGAAGCACGCCCCAAGCGAGTCTGCAAGGAGTGTGACATTGCCCCAAGTTATGCCGAAGATGGCAGCCTACTCCCGCTTACACCTGAAATAGATAGCAGCCAACGTGCAAAACGCATTATTGATGCCCGCATCGCTTACCTCATCGATTCGATGCTGCGCGATGTGGTCGACAAAGGGACTGGCCGCTTGGCAAAACAGCTTGGGCGCAAAGACATCGCGGGCAAAACCGGCACCACCAATGGCCCGCGCGACAGCTGGTTCTCTGGTTACAACCCCAACATAGTCACTAGTGTCTGGGTCGGTTTTGATGCAAACACTCTGCTGGGGCGCAAAGAGTTCGGTAGCTCTGCAGCTCTGCCAATGTGGATCGACTTTATGCGAACCGCACTGGAAGGCGTGCCCGACCAGCTATCGCGCCAACCTGAAGGCATAGTGACCGTACGGATTAATTCAGACACGGGCAAACCGGCTATGCCGGGTGACCCGGATGCCATCTTTGAAGTATTTTTAGGGGAAGATACCGGACGCACTTCGGCCGCAGGCAATGAAACTACCGAGCAAGCAACCCTGCCGGAAGAGCTGTTCTAGCAATATTAATCTGCAATCACCCTTAAGGATGAAGGTGATCGCAGCTGCAAAACCAGCGGTTTAAACTGCTGTGAGCGCTTTGATTTTTGCTGGCTGATCCAGCCACGCACTTCAATTTTACGCCCCACTAACGACCGCCAATCGCGCTTATTTTGGCCAAACTTTTCGCCGCCAAACCTTTCACTGTCAAATAAAGGCCAATCTTTTTTAGCGACTCGCGCCACCAACTTACCTTCCAGCTCCAACCAGACGGCGGAATTAATATCCACCTTGGCAACACGCCCGCTAACCAACCGAAAGCCCGTTTCATCACCGCGCATCGAGCCACTGGGCAGCGGCTGCCAATAATGGTTGCGCCATACACCCAGCTGCTTTTTCCGTGCAACCTGCTCTACCGCCACCAAACATTTCGCCTGCGCGGCATCGGGTGGTACAGCCACCTGCATAGCCATCCCCACACGCAGCTGCTCTGCAGCCAAACTGCGACCGCGACTATCGTACACATGCGCCAATAGCCGCCCGTAATGATCGTGAACTTCCCGCTCAACCCCCAAGCGCACGCGCCCATTGGTGCGATCGACAAACTCCTGCGCCGTTGCGCGCGATTCACGCCCGAGCGGCTGGCCAGCTTTTTTCCCATGGGTAATTTCCGGTGCATTGATGCCAAGCACCCGCACCGAACGACCATCTTGCAACTTCAGGGTATCGCCATCTGATACACGAGCGACTTGAACTAGCTCGCCCACAGGCGTACCGCACTCGGCAATGGCCGTGAGCGGGATCAATGCGCATAAAAAAACGCCGGGAATTTTCATTCCCGGCGTTTTTACTAGCGATGCTAGCAGGGTGCGGAACAAGAAATTAGTCTTTCTTGGCACCAGCGATACGGCTACCGAAACGCTTGGTGAAGCGATCGATACGGCCACCGGTATCAACGATTTTTTGCTTGCCAGTGTAGAACGGGTGGCAAGCGCCACATACGTCAACGTGCAGGGCTTTGCCCAAAGTTGAACGAGTGGTGAAGTTGTTGCCGCAGCTGCAGGTTACTGCTACGTCAACGTAATTTGGATGAATGTCTGCTTTCATGATGAATGCCTTGTGTGAGCTGCGCCGCCACCCGATCAGTTGCCGAGCACCGCGCATAGGTTTAAAAACGGCTGTTTTTGGGAGCGGCGATACTACCAGAAAACCCTGATCACGCAACCGAAAAACATCAGTTTGTGCAAAAAACCATCACCAAAACTGCAATATCCTGCGACTCGCAGACGATTCGGTTATGCTGCCCGCCTTGTTTGACGACTGCCGATCTTATACCACGACCCCATGACCACGATCTCACCGACAGAATCCCTGCTACTGGAAATCGCACTGCCGGTACCGCTGCGCCGCTGCTTTGACTATTTACCCCCGGCAGACATCAACCCGGCCGAGTTACAGCCGGGCGTGCTGATGCGCGTGCCATTCGGCAATCAGGAGCTGATCGGCGTATTCATTCGAGTTAAACAGGAAAGCCTGCAGGATTCAACCAAATTGCGCCCTGCCATCGCCTTGATTGACCCGCGTCCGGCGCTCGATAGTGAATTGCTCGATCTATGCCTATGGGCAGCCGATTACTACCAGTGCGCGCCCGGCGAAGCGCTACAAACCGCTCTACCAGTGCTACTGCGCCAAGGCGAACCAGCGCAAATGCGCGGTGAACCTGTATTTCACCTCACCACCGAAGGTAAGGGCTTACCCGAGGGCGCACTTAAACGCTCACCCAAACAGGCCGCACTCTTGGCTGCGCTGCAAACCCGTCGCCAGCTCAACCGAGCTGATCTCGACCAGCTCGACATTCCACGAACCATCGCCAAAAATCTGATCGACAAAGGCCTGGTAAAAATCGTTGAAGTGGCGCCCGAGCCAACCCCACTCCCATCGCAACTGCTGCGCGAGCAGCCACTTACCCTGAGCGATGAACAACAAGTGGCCTTTGCACAGATCGATTACACCAGCTTTATAACCTATCTGCTCGATGGCGCCACCGGCAGCGGCAAAACTGAAATCTACTTGCAGGCGATTGAACAGTGCCTCAAGCAAGGCAAACAGGCATTAGTACTGGTGCCGGAAATTGGCCTGACACCACAGACAGTGCAGCGCTTTCAACGCCGCTTTAACTTACCAATTGTGGCGCTGCATTCCGGTTTGAATGACCGCGAGCGATTGGATGCCTGGCTGCAAGCGCGCGACGGCATCGCCCGCATTATTATCGGCACCCGCTCGGCGCTGTTTACGCCGCTCAAAGAACCAGGCATTTTGATTATCGATGAAGAGCATGACGGCTCTTTCAAGCAGCAGGATGGATTCCGTTATTCCGCGCGGGATTTAGCTGCCGTACGCGCGCATCGTTTAGGCATTCCGCTCATTCTCGGCTCGGCCACGCCCGCATTGGAAACCCTGCACAATGCGGTGCTGGGGCGCTATCAATACCTGCGACTGAAAGCGCGCGCGGGCAATGCCAAACCGCCCGAAATTCAACTACTCGATATTCGTGGCGAAATTCTCCACGAAGGCTTTGCACAGGCGAGTCTTGATGCGATTGGCGATACGCTCGTCAACGGCAATCAAGTGCTGGTGTTTCTCAATCGCCGTGGCTATGCGCCCACGTTGGAGTGCCACGATTGCGGCTGGCTGGCCAACTGCAATCACTGCGATGCGCGCATGACTGTGCACCAAACGCCGCGCCATTTGCATTGCCATCACTGCGATCACCAACGCGGGATCCCCAAGCGCTGCCCGAACTGCAACAGCAGCCATATCCAACCAATCGGCCAAGGCACCGAGCGCAGCGAAGTCGTATTACAACAATTGTTTCCTGCACATAAAGTCATCCGCGTGGACCGCGATTCCACGCGCAATAAAAACGCCATGCAAAAGCTGCTGGTCGATGTGCACAGCGGCGAGCCTTGCATTCTGGTTGGCACCCAGATGCTCGCCAAAGGCCATCACTTTGCTGATGTGACTTTAGTCGTCATTATCGATGCCGATGCCGGCTTGTTCAGCACCGATTTCCGTGGCGCCGAGCGTATGGGGCAACTGTTATTGCAAGTCGCCGGGCGTGCAGGGCGGGAAGAAAAACGCGGGCGGGTGATGCTGCAGAGCCACCACACCGATCACCCCTTAGTGCAGACGCTGGTACAACAGGGCTATCACGCCCTGGCCGATTTGATTTTGCAGGAGCGGCAAATTACCCAATTGCCGCCCTATCGCCACTTGGCACTCATCCGCGCGGAGAGTAAACAAGCCATAGCTGCAGTGGACTTTTTACAGCTCGCGCGCCGTTTGGCGGAGCAGTTGCAGCCATCCAGTCCACAACTTAATTACCTCGGGCCGCTACCGGCGATGATGGAAAAACGCGGCGACCGCTTCCGCTACCAGTTGCAGATCAACAGTGCCCAGCGCAAACCGCTGCAACAATTGCTGAGCCAACTCGCACAACAGTTGGAAGCCTCGCCGCAGGTCAGACGAGTGCGCTGGTCGATTGATGTTGACCCGCAAGAAATGGGCTAGGCCTTTGGCTTAGTGACTCACCCGCGCAATCCCTTTACAATCGCGCCTCGATTGACCACACGATTTAACACAGACATACAAATTCCATGAGTAGAGATTTCGCCAAGAAAGGCCGCGCACCGGCACGTCGTACGTCTTCATCCAGTAGCGGCTCAACACCGCCCTGGTTGTGGTTTGTCGCCGGTCTGGTATTAGGTGCATTTGCCGCCAGCCTCTACTTTATTAAGAATCCGGTGACAGCACCTGCTCCAAAAGAAGAACCCAAGCCCAAGGTTGTCGACAACAAAACGCCCAAGCCGCGCTTTGACTTCTACAAACTCCTGCAGGAAAGCGAGACCATTGTTCCGGCAAGTGAAACTATCAGCGAAGAAAAACCCGCGCAGGAGCAAACCACCGAATACATCCTGCAAGTAGGCTCCTTCCCGCGTGCGGATGACGCCGACAAACTCCGCGCCCAGTTAATTCTGATCAATCTGGATGCGAATATCGAGAAGGTCGAAATCCGCAAGGGCGAAATCTGGCACCGCGTGGTGGTTGGCCCATTCAATACCCAGAACGAACTCACCAATGCGCGCTCACAACTGGTTAAAAACGAATACAACGCACTGGTGCTCAAACGCGCCAAAACCAAGCGCTAAATACATCCCCCATTCGCCTGCGCCTTGAAAAAGGCGCTGCTGCCCCCACTTTCCTGACTTCTCTGACGAAATTTTAGAAGGAAGTCCAGTGACAACAATTCTCTCTGTTCGCCGCGACGGACAAGTGGTAATCGGCGGCGACGGCCAGGTTTCCCTTGGCAATACCGTCATGAAAGGCAATGCGCGCAAAGTTCGCCGCCTCTACAAAAATCAGGTGATTGCCGGATTCGCCGGTGGTACTGCCGATGCCTTCACCCTGTTCGAGCGCTTTGAAGCCAAGCTCGAAGCTCACAACGGCCAACTTACGCGCGCTGCGGTTGAACTCGCCAAAGACTGGCGAACGGACCGCAGCCTGCGCCGCCTTGAAGCTCTGCTCGCGGTCGCCGACAAAGATGCTTCTCTGATCATCACCGGCAATGGCGATGTGATCCAACCGGAAGACGATTTAATCGCGATCGGCTCGGGCGGCAATTACGCGCAAGCCGCCGCCCGCGCGCTGCTGGAAAACACCAATTTGGATGCGCGCAGCATTGTCGAAAAAGGCCTGAAAATCGCCGGCGATATCTGTGTATTCACCAATCAGACGCATACGATTGAAGTATTGGATTATTAATTAAACCTATATCCGCCGCTCCGGCGGTTCACTCTGCGTGGACACGCCGTGAATACGTCCTTGTAGGCTTGTCGTCGACATCCATGTCTCCGACAGTCCACGCAGAGTGAACCGCCAGAACGGCTAACACCGAATTAAATTCAAAAGAGTTTTTTATGTCCTCTATGACTCCGCGCGAAATCGTGCACGAATTAGATAAACACATCGTCGGCCAAGCTGATGCCAAACGCGCCGTTGCTATCGCCTTGCGCAACCGCTGGCGCCGCATGCAAGTGCCCGCTGATATGCGCAACGAAATCACCCCAAAAAATATTTTGATGATTGGCCCTACTGGCGTAGGCAAAACTGAAATCGCACGCCGCTTGGCCAAACTCGCTCACGCGCCGTTTATCAAAGTAGAGGCGACAAAATTTACCGAAGTCGGTTACGTCGGCCGCGATGTGGAATCCATCATTCGCGATTTGGTGGATGTCGCCATCAAAATGCGCCGAGAGCAGGCAACCAAGTCAGTACAACATCGCGCCGCTGAAGCGGCTGAAGAGCGCATTCTTGATGCACTTTTACCACCAGCACGAAATCTGTCGGCAGAAGAAAGTAAACACGATTCCAACACGCGCCAAATTTTTCGCAAGAAATTCCGCGAAGGTGAGCTGGACGATAAAGAAATCGAAATTGATATTGCGGCCACCAGCGTCGGCGTAGAAATCATGGCGCCACCGGGTATGGAAGACATGACCAATCAATTGCAAAGCATGTTTTCGTCGCTCGGAAAAGACAAAACCAAAAAAGCCAAGCTCACTGTAAAAAAAGCCTTCAAACAATTGCAGGATGAAGAAGCGGCGAAGCTGGTAAATGATGAAGACATTAAAACTCAGGCGATTGAAGCGGCCGAACAAAATGGCATTGTGTTTATCGATGAAATCGACAAGGTTGCGCGCAAAGGTAATGTGAGCGGCGCCGATGTGTCACGCGAAGGTGTACAGCGCGATTTGCTGCCATTGATTGAAGGTTGCACCGTGACCACCAAACATGGCGCGATCAAAACCGACCATATTTTGTTTATCACGTCGGGCGCATTTCACCTAAGCAAGCCGTCCGATTTGATTCCGGAATTACAAGGCCGCTTGCCGATTCGTGTTGAACTGCAAGCGCTAACGCCCGACGATTTTGAACGTATCCTCACCGAGCCAACGGCATCGCTTACCGAGCAACAGGAAGCGTTATTGAAAACCGAAGGCGTGAATATCAGCTTCACCAAAGACGGTATTCGCCGCATCGCCGAAACTGCATTTGAAGTGAATGAGCGCACCGAAAATATTGGCGCACGCCGATTGCACACTATTTTGGAACGCCTGTTGGAAGATGTGTCGTTTGAAGCGGGCGATGGCCAAAAACAAGTGGAGATCGACGCCGCATTTGTTGAATCCCATTTGGGCGAGCTGGCGAAAAACGAAGATTTAAGTCGTTTTATTTTGTAATTTTGTTCACACGAAAATGCGCGAAAACGGCAGCCAACTGGCTGCCGTTTTTCGAGTTGTCGATGTCTATCGTTATTCGTGTCATGCAATATCGCCGCACCGTAATAGCCGCGTAATATTTTTGCATTTAGCACAACGTCATTATAAAAAAATGACAAGTGTAAGTTGCCCCACAATCCCTAAAGCCGGAAAATTCCACCCCAAGGATGAATGGGTTTTGATCGCCATGGTTTAGATAACCAAAGAGACACCTATGATCCCCAGCAAAATTCGTTTGCATAAACAATCGCGCCAACTGGAATTGCAGTTTGGCGATGAAACCTTGTTGCTACCCGCAGAGTTTTTGCGTGTGCACTCACCCAGCGCCGAGGTAAAGGGCCACGGTCCGGGTCAGGCAGTGTTGCAACATGGCAAGCGAGAAGTCGCCATCACCCAAATTGAGCGCGCAGGCAACTATGCAATCAAGCTGGTATTTGACGATGGCCACGATACCGGGATCTACACTTGGGAATACCTGCATCAATTGGGTACCCAGCAGGAGTCTTTGTGGCAGACCTATCTGGATGCGCTGCATCGCGCAGGTAAAACTCGCGATGCCAATACCAGTGTGGTGCGCCTGATGGACCCATCGCAGAGCTAGTCCCTCCTTCATCCCCTCGCGTTTTATTCGCGGTTCGCGGTAATGCCTCTGGCGCACAACTGACATTCAGTACGCCAGGCCTCCAATAAAAACAATCGATAACAATAACTTTTTGCTACTGGCTTATCGCCAGGGGCCGCGTGCGCCTTGCGTTTTGCATTGCAGCAGCCAAACCGAACAGCTGAATGGCTGCCGGGCAACCCGTTAATCGAACTCGTTTTAGCAATCCTGTTGATCAAAAACAGAAAGACGCATCCGGGATTGATGCAGGAGGAAGGACATGAAAAAACACTATTTGGCCGCTCACGGCTATTTCACCCTTGGGGTGTTTTTATTATCGCTATTACCGCTGTTTAGCTACTGGCAAGTCATGCCCAGACCCGATGGGCTGATGAGCAAGCTGTATCAAATCAGTACGCTGGGTTATTACGGTGTACTGCTCGGGCTGGTGGGCATCATCTGCTTGCCGCTCAGCCAGTGGCGACAGACCCGCCCGCTCTATGCGTTACTGCTGGCCGGGTGGCTACTGTATTTGTTGATTGATGTCGCGACCTTCAATCTTTACCTGTTCCATGTGGATTGGTTGATGATTGAAATGTTCATCATGGACTTTTCCGGTATGGGCGTGCCGCCGCTACTGCTTGGGCTTGCGGCACTGGCGGCTATAGTGGTGATTGCCGGTACGCTCTGGTTAAGCGCCAAAACCGCCCAGATGAACGTTATTCGTTTCAGCACGCCGCTTTGGCTAGCACTGGGTTTGAGCGTGTTTCTATTTGCAGGCAACTCTGCCATCAACATATGGGCGACTCACTACCAGCGGCAGGAAATCAGTTACATCAACCCGTATTTGCCGCTCTATCGCCCGGTCACCAGTGCTAAACATGCGCTGCATTTGAGCCACTGGCTTCCGCGCGTCTTTGTGGCGGAGTTTGGCAAGATGGACCGCGAAACCGCGCAGGAAAAAAGTGTGGTGCAATATCCGCTGCAACCGCTGGAATGCACGCCTACTGATAAGCCGGAGTCGATTTTGGTGCTGTTGGTGGAGAGCTGGCAGGCAGATACGCTCAAACCCGAGATCATGCCCAACCTGTCGCGTTTTAGTGAGCAGGCGGTACGTTTTGATCAGCACCTGTCTGGCGGTTCGGCCACGGTGCCCGGCCTGTTCAGTTTGTTCTTTGGGTTACATGCGAGCTATTACCCTATCTTCAAAGCAACCCCTGGCACCAATCCCAGCCAATTCACCGAGACCCTGAATACCCTGGGCTATCGAACGCAGGTGTACACCAATACCAATCTGGAACGCTTTGCCGTGCGCCAGCTATTGTTTCCCCATCTGCGCGACAAGGACTTTTATAACAACGGTAGCGATCGCCACATTGTGAATCAGTATTTGCACAATCATGCGACCCATCGCGATCAGCCGCAGTTCGATTTGGTGTTCCTCACCTCGTCGCACTCGCCCTATAAATACCCCAACGAGTTCGCCTATTTCCATCCTTTGCCGAATGTGAAAGCAGGGTTTGTATTTGATAACCACACCGACAACGTCGCTTACAAAAATGACTACTACAACAGCTTGGTGTATGTAGACGATTTACTGGGCGATATTTTGCAACAGCTCGAAACGACTGGCGCACTGGAAAACACCTGGGTAATTATTACTGGCGACCACGGAGAAGAGTTCAATGAAAATCAGGCGGGCTTCTGGGGCCACGGCAGCAACTTTACCCGCTGGCAGACGCAAACGCCGCTTTTGGTAAGGCCACCAAATTCTTATCAGCTGCGCGTACCGCATTCACGTCAGTTGCAAGCCTCAACTAGCGATCAGCAGCAGATCGCCACACAGCTGCAGGGGCGTCGCGAGAGCCGCTTATCCACCCATCAGGATCTGGTGCCCACGCTTATGCGCGAAGCGCTCAACTGCAACGCGCCCGCGCAGGCATACAGCAATGGCGAAAACCTGTTCGATTTACCGGCGCAGCGCCAGAGTGTGATTTCGTCTTACTACAACCATGCTTATTGGGTCGATGGCACAGTATTGGATCGCAGTACCGGCAAACAGTACGCGTGGGACAACTTCACTCACGCCGCCGCGCCGGCATCCGTGCAGCGCCTGCGCAAACTGCGCGAAGAAGAACAACGCTTTTTAAAATCCAAAGCGGAGTTAAAGCCCAAACCCGAGTAAAAAAGTGAACCACTAAAAATAAAAACGGCGCTGCAAGGGAGCGCCGTTCGCAATTTATTACAACCGCTTGATTAAGATTAAGGCTCCGACCAATTAATCGCGCCGGTGTAGGCCGTTAATAAAATCAACAAACCAAATACAATGCGATACCACGCAAAAATTTCATAGCTATGGTTAGCGACATAACGCACCAGCGTGCGCACCGCAATCCAGGCGCTGATAAACGCGGTGATAAAACCTGCAGCAAACATTGGGAAATCGCCCATTTCCAACATATCGCGATGCTTATAAATATCGTAGAACGTCGCTGCCACCATCGTCGGTACCGCGAGGAAAAATGAAAACTCAGCGGCCACCTTGCGATCCAGGCCGATAAACAAGCCGCCAATAATCGTCGCCCCTGAGCGCGATGTGCCCGGGATCATCGATAGTACCTGGAACAATCCCACTTTTAATGCATCGCGCCAGATCATTTGATCCACATCATGCACGCGCACTTCATGTGTGCGCCGCTCCGCCCATAAAATCACCAAACCACCCAAAATCAACATGGTGGCAACGCTCAGCGCATTGAATAAATAGGTTTTGATCAGCGAGATGAACAACAGCCCCACCACTGCGGCAGGCAAGAATGCGATGAACAAATTCAGAATAAAACGCTGTGATTGGGCGTCGCTAAACATGCCCAGAGCGACACGTGTAAATTTTTGCCGGTATTCAACGACTACTGCGAGAATAGCGCCGAGCTGGATCGCAATTTCAAACACCCGCCCGTCGTTGTGAAAATTGATCAGGTCGCCAACAACAATTAAATGACCTGTACTGGAAATGGGTAAAAATTCGGTAACACCTTCTACAAGCCCCATGATGATGGCTTTAAAAATCAGCAGTAAATCCACAACAACTCCTTCATTAGGAAACGATTTAGCGGGCGCAAGTCTGAGGTAATTAACCGGTGTTTGCAAACTCCATGCCCGTGCATGAATAGCAGCTAGGCTATACTCGGCACATAACCCATCTTTTGCTTTAACTTTCGCTTAAAGAGGACAAGCTATGCGCGCCTTAGTTTCCCCCCTGTTGATGTCAATATTGCTATTGCTACTCAGCGCCTGCACCACCACCAAATATACCGATGACTACAAAAGTGGCACCGACTTTAGCGGTTTGAAAACCTACAGTTGGCGCGCCGTAACCGTCGATGTGGGCGGTATCGATAAAAACTTTTTGCAAAGCCTCGCCGATTCGCAATTGCGCGCGCAAGGGTTTGTCCCGGCTGAAAATAATGCAGACTTTCTAGTGGACATGCAGGTGTTTTCGCGTATCAGTGCGGGTGGCAATACCAGTATCGGCATAGGAGTCGGCATGCCGGTAGGCAACCATGGCGGCATAGGGATGAGTACCGGGCAGACCGTTGGGCAGGGCAAACAAGAGGGCGTTATCGTCATCGACATCACCCAAGCCAACAACAATACCCTGATCTGGCGCGGTAACGCTGAGGGAATCCCGCTGATTAACTTTTCACTTAAAGCCGAACAAAAATTACGCGAGAGTTTTAGCCAGTTGCTAACACCTTTCCCGCCTCAGGCAGCTGCAAAGTAACTCAGGTAGCCGCGCAATAATTTTTACTCTCCGCCGGGTGAGCACCATGATCCACACCCGGCCAATCCCTCATCTCGCTGCGATTTTTTATGCCCAACTCACAACGCCTTTCTGTCGAAGGCATTTTGTTATTGATCGGACTCGCCATTGGCTGGGGTTTTAACTGGCCAATCATGAAATTTATTATCGGTGAAATACCCCCACTCACCTTTCGCGGTTTTTGTTTGTTTTTTGGTGGACTGGGGATTTTGGCACTGGCACGCGCTTCGGGTTTATCGCTAACAATTCCTGCCGGTTACTGGAAAAAAGTGCTGTGGATTTGCCTGCTCAATATAGTCGCCTGGAATGTGATGGCCACTTACGGCTTAAGCATGCTGCCCGCCGGGCGTTCAGCACTGCTGGGCTACACCATGCCGATTTGGACTGTATTGCTATCGGTGTGGGTGCTGCATGATAAATTTACCCTGCGCATTGGTATCGCACTTTTATTGGGAGTTGCCGGCGTAATGGCGCTGATGAGCGAAGCCTTAATCGATTGGTTTAGCGCGCCCATGAATCCGCAATTAATTGTGGGCGCCCTATTAATGATTGCCGCTGCCTGGTGCTGGGCCGCCGGCACGGTGCTAATGAAACTCTGGCAAGTGCCACTTAATACGGTAGTGCTAACCGGCTGGTTATTATTGTTTGCGAGCCTGCCAATTATTGTGGCGGCAATCATTGTCGATGGTGCACTGCCGCACATGCCCTCGACACTCGCACTCTGGGGCGTGATTTATAACGTGTTTTTTGCGTTTATGTTTTGCTACTGGGCCTGGGTGCGACTGGTAACTCTGGTGCCGGTCAGTGTTTCTTCGCTTTCTTCACTGATCACCCCGTTGATCGGCATTTTTGCCGGCATTTTATTGCTGGGCGAACAGCCCGGCTGGCCGGAATACAGCGCGACAGTTTTAATTTTGGGTGCCGTTGCAGTAGTGAACTTTGGCAATAAAAAAAACGTCACCCCAAAACCGGCAAAGCACGCTCCAACACAATAATATTCTGCGCCGGTTTAATCGCAGCGGCATAGGCAAGCACTTCAACACCCGCTGCCTGCGCTGCATGCAGTGTTTTTGCATAAACAGCATCTATATGCGCTGCCGCACGCACGCTTTGAATCCCCGTGTGCTGTATACAAAATATCAAAACGGCCCGATGCCCTTGCTCATGCATCGCCATCAACTCACGCAAATGTTTGCTGCCGCGCTCGCTGACGGCATCCGGAAAAAATCCATCGCCCTCTTCTTCCATTAAGGTCACATTTTTTACTTCGACATAACACTTGCGCGCGTCATCAGGATTATCCGCCAGCAAAAAATCAATGCGCGATTTTTCCTGCCCATAAACCTGCTCGCGCTTGAGCGAAGCGTAACCCTGCAGCTCGGTGATGACCCCCGTACGAATGGCAACCTCCACCAAATCATTCGTGCGCGCGGTATTAATCCCCGCATGATGATTACCTGGTGCGCTGACCACTTCCAAGGTCTGCGGATACTTGCGGGTTTTGCTATCGCTCACCGAATACCAGCACGGGCTTTCCGGCAGCACGCAATTTTTCATCGATCCGGTATTGGGGCAATGGATAGTCAGTTCTGTGCCATCAGGCAGGCGTATATCGGCTAAAAATCGTTTATAGCGCTTGAGCAGCAGGGCGGGATAAAGCTGAAGCATAGTGGGCATGCACACCTGGATACGTGACGAAAAGATGACAAATTGAAGCACACCTGCGCCAATTTGGGGCTATAGTTTTTGTTTGGAATGGGTTGGGAAGTGCTGTTGGAAAGTAAGAGTACAGTAATAAGAAGGATATAAACCTATCTGCCAAGCGGCGCGCGAAAAAACGCTAGCACTCGCTTTTGTTATCTGATAGCTTGCTCCCCCTTCTAATTATGCCCGCCCACACAGGGCAGGGTAATTGCCGATCCAGGAAGTCTTGCGAGGCGCTACTATGGCGAAAAAATCACCATCTACTGAAACATTTGCACTGCGCCCTTTTACTCCATATGCGGAGAAGAAAGGCGAAGAATATATGAACGATAACCAGAAGCTGCATTTCCGGCAATTGCTGCTCAACTGGCGCTCGGAGCTGATGGAAGAAGTAGACCGCACCGTAACTCACATGAAAGACGAAGCGGCCAACTTCCCTGACCCCGCTGACCGCGCCAGCCAGGAAGAAGAATTCAGCCTCGAACTGCGCACCCGCGACCGCGAACGCAAATTAATCAAGAAAATCGACAGCACTTTGGAGCTGATCGAAAATGACGATTACGGCTACTGTGATGCCTGCGGCGTAGAAATCGGAATTCGTCGCCTTGAAGCGCGCCCGACTGCCACTCTCTGCGTGGATTGCAAAACCCTCGCGGAAATCAAAGAAAAACAAATCGGCGGCTAGTGCCGGTTTGATTGAGGCGGGAAATCCCGCCTCTGTCATCATGTCAGCACCACCTTTGCAACTCACCCCCACAAGACTGCCCGAAACATCCGGCACCCAATCGCTCCACAACAATTCAGGCTATATCGGCCGCTTTGCCCCCTCGCCCACCGGCCCATTGCATTTTGGTTCGCTCGTCAGTGCGCTCGCCAGTTATCTGGACGCCAAAGCCAGACGCGGAAAATGGTTGGTGCGTATGGAAGATCTTGACCCGCCACGCGAGCAGCCCGGCGCAGCAACTACCATATTGCGCAGCCTGGAAGAGCATGGACTATATTGGGACGGCGAGGTCATCTATCAAAGCCAGCGCAGCCGTGCCTACCAACGCTGCCTTGATGCCCTCTTACAGGCCGGACTTGTCTATCCCTGCACCTGTTCGAGACAGGATTTAACAGCGATGGGCGGTATTTACAACGGTCACTGCCGAAATAAATTAGACGTTACTGCCACACAAACCAATGAGCATAAAAGCTACTCGCTGCGCCTGAAACTCTATGACCTGCCGAGTCGTGCGACCTCCGAGCAGATCCAATTTGATGATATTTTCCAGGGCCTACAGACACAAAACCTACGCACCCAGGCGGGCGATCAAATCTTGAAACGGCGCGATGGATTCTTCGCCTATCAACTCGCCGTTGTGGTGGACGATATAGCGCAGGGCATTACCCATATCATTCGCGGTAGCGATTTATTAGAGGTGACTGGTCGACAACTGTTCTTCTTTGACCTGCTCGGCGCACCTCTGCCGCAATTCGGACATGTGCCCCTGGCGATGCAATCCAATGGGCAAAAACTCAGCAAACAGAACCACGCTAAAGCGATCGACAGCAAGCTCGCCAGCAGGAATCTTTGGAATGGATTGGTGTTTTTAGGGCAGAAGCCGCCCGCCGGACTTACGGACGCATCAACAACTGAGGTGCTGAATTGGGGGATAGACCATTGGAAGCGCAGTGCGGTACGCGGACTCTCTCATTTATATCAAGAAGAATCCGCGCCATCAGGTAATAACAACTAGGGTTTGGAGTACATCGAATTGATCGGCATTTTTTCTGACGTTGCAAGTTGTCGCTGACGCTGCAACATCCCCAAGGCCGACAAGCTCAACACCGCAGTCATCACCAGCTCACCCCCATCCTCAATCAAGGTAAACACAGTCTGCATTCCATCGCCTTTGAACATGCCGTGAATAGCATCCACGCCAACCCCAAAAAATATCAATAGCGCAAAATACACTGTGAATAAAAGATACGCGCACAGCTCATCATCACTATCAATTTTGAATACTCCAAACACCCAAAACACAGCTGACAGTAACCCGGTGGTGGCAAACCCGCCCAAATCACCCACCGATGGCGACACACCAAACTTAACAACCAGGCCATGCCCGATGGTTTCATGCAGCTGGAAAGCGTCGTCAAAAAAAATCACCAGCAGAATGCCAGCAAAGGCATACCAATGCTTTTTATGATGCACCTTGGCGATCCACAGGAAAATCATGCTCGCGGCCAGCTCAAGACCATAGGCAAAGGTTTCAGGGTAGCCGCCGTCAATAAACGAAAACTGCAGCCCACCATAAAAAAAACTGTCTTTAAGCTGGTATTTTTCCGCCACAGCAAAGGCAATAAAACAGCTGATGAGTAACGCAATCACACCGGTAACGACAAGCGAGCACCAGCGATGAAATCGATTGGTGTGCAATAGGTAATCTGACGCAAGCCACCAACAACGAGTCGAGATATGCTGAATCAATGGCATATGAATTTCCTTTTTTAGCGTTATTAAATTAGTCAAATCGTGCGGCTATCTGTAATAAAACTGCCATATATTGCGCGCATAATTAAAGGTTTTGCAACAAACTTTGTTGTCGCATCAAAAAAGGTATTTCGCCCTGTTTTTTTGTGCCGAAATCGTTGATTCAAGCAAGACGCCGTACCGGTTTTGGTGCAAAACCAATCACAAAAAACGTGGATTACGCCAGAAGGCAGGAGGCGAGCTAAAGAGCAGCTTTGGAAGGGCGTGTAAGGCAAGTATCAGAAGGGGAATCGCGGTCACTAAAAAAGGCACTTAAAACTACAACGGGAATCGGTGGCGTGAGCTAAGGTTTTTAAGGCAAAATCTCCCCTCTCTGATTTGGCGGATATTTCTACCATCGAAAGTGTTGGACTGGGCTTTGCATCTTTAACGCAATACGACCCGTGTCACTTGAACCAAGAACAAATTAAGCCCTGATCAACTTAAGCCAAGAACAATAAGAAGCCGCAAGGGAAAACACATTATGAACAATCAACGTTTGGTGATTTTGCTATTGCTGGTTGCCTATATCTTTTCACCCAGCCTGTTTAATTGGATTATCAATCCCGAAGGCGCTTGGTATCGACCCTATCTGGCATGGGTTGCCGTAATCGTGATCGCGTTTGTGATGCAGATTCGCCGCAAGAATTACCACGAGTTTGACTAGCTCTCCCATAAGACTGATAAGAAACACAACAACATGACTTTTGATCTCAGCCAGGTAGCACTCATTGGCATCAGCTATTTACTGTTGCTGTTCGGCATCGCCTGGATTACCGAGCGAGGTTGGATTCCCGAAGCAGTGACCTCCCATCCGATTACCTATATTTTGTCGCTCGGCATTTTTGCCAGCGCTTGGGCGTTTTATGGGGTAATCGACCTCGCCTTCCAATATGGCTATGGTGCACTCGCCTATTATCTCGGTACTGGCGCGCTGTTCCTGTTTGCCCCTGTGGCGCTGGCGCCGCTGGCAGAGCTGGCGCGACGACATCAGGTGCATTCGCTCGCGGATTTGCTGGTGTTTCGCTACCACAGCCACAGTGTGGGGGCGCTTACTACCTTATGTATGCTGTGCGGGATTCTGCCGCTCATGGCGCTGCAGATTCAGGCTATCGCCGACACCATGCATATTCTCACCGTAAGCGGTAACCCATCGCTACCGCTGGCCGGTACCGGCCTGACCTTTAAAGATCTCATGGCGCTTTGTTACTGTGTCATCCTCGCCTTTTTTACTATTTCCTTCGGTGCCAACCGCGAACAACATCGCGGCCTGATTACCGCCATGGCGTTTGAGTCGCTACTCAAGGTGTGTGCTCTCTGCGCGGTGGGATTGGTATCCGTATTCGGGGTATTTGATGGATTGGAAGGGCTGGATCAATGGTTACTTGATCACCCGGAAAACCTCGCGCTCTTACATAACCCCATACACACAGACTCAGCGCACACGCTGTTGCTCGTGTTTGTCGCTACCGCCGTTACCATGCCGCACATTTTTCATCTCGGGCTGGCCGAAAACCCACTGATGCGCAACTCGCACACAGTCACTTGGGCATTCCCGCTGTTTTTGTTGCTGATAGCACTGCCCATTTTCCCTATCCTCTGGGCCGGGACTGAACTCAGCGTGCCGCTGCCACCGCAGTACTACACCCTTGGTGTGCCGATTTTATTTAATTCACCCGGATTGACCCTGCTGGCATTTATCGGTGGGCTTTCCGCGGCAACCGGGGCGATGGTAGTAATTTCACTGGCACTTTCCACCATGGTGATGAACCATTGGTTGCTACCCAGCCTGAAACTGCGTACCCGCAGCGATCTTTATAGCCAGCTGATCTGGCTGCGCCGGATTCTGATCGCCGCTATTTTCCTGGGTGGTTATCTCCTTTATTGGATTCTCGATAATCGCCTCAGTCTCGCCGATTTGGCGATGACGGCATTTATCGAAACCCTGCAATTCCTCCCCGGAACCTTTGCCATTGTGTTCTGGAGCAAGGGCAACCGGCGCGGGATTATTGCCGGATTGATAGTCGGCACCAGCATCTGGGCACTGGGACTATTGCTGCCAATCCTGACTGGGTTGAGCTATATCCAAATCCCACTGCTTAGTTGGACAGTACCAATCGGCATCGAATATTGGAGCGAGGTGACACTTATATCGCTCGGGCTTAACACCGCCTGCTTCGCCATCATTTCGATGCTCACCCGCCAGACAGAAGACGAACAGTACAGCGCAGACCTCTGTGCCGCCGATGAGATCAGCCACCCGGTGCGTCAGGCGCTGGATGTGCACTCCGCCTCAGAGTTCAAGCATCGCCTTGCCAAACCACTCGGGAAAGTGACCGCCAGCCGCGAGGTGGATATTGCACTGAAAGAGCTTAACTTGAGCATCGACGAACGCCGCCCTTATGCCCTGCGCCGCCTGCGCGACCAGATCGAAGGCAACTTATCGAGTCTGATGGGAATTCATGTCGCCAGCGAAATTATGGACAAATGCATCCCCCACTCAAGTGAGGAAGCGCAGACAACAGTCGATATCAACCTGATCGAAAATCGCCTTGCCGAGTACCGCAATCACCTCACCGGTATGGCTGCCGAACTCAACACCCTGCGCCTCTATCACCGTAAAACCCTTGAAGAATTGCCTATGGCGGTTTGCTCACTCGGGCGCGATATGGAAGTGCTTATGTGGAACCGCGCCATGTCTGAACTGACCCAAACCCCCGGTGAGGATGTTACCGGCTCCTATCTGGAAGATATCCCTGAACCCTGGTGCAGCCTATTAATAGACTTCAGCCAGAGCAATGAGCCGCATTTCTATCGCCGCGAAATCGAACTGAAAAATCGCCCGCACTGGATCAGCCTGCACAAAGCCAATATTGAAGGGCCAATTACCGCTGGCGTGTACGACCAAGTGATGCTGCTGGAAGATGTGACCGAGACCCAGTTGCTCGAACAGGAGTTAGTGCACTCCGAGCGGCTCGCTTCTGTCGGACGCTTGGCGGCCGGGGTTGCCCACGAAATCGGCAACCCGATCACTGGCATCGCCTGTTTGGCGCAAAATCTCAAGTACGACTCCAATGACCCTGCCGAAGTACTGGAAACGGCCGAGCAGATCCTCAGTCAGACCGACCGCGTTGGCCGCATTGTGCAATCGCTGGTGAGCTTCTCCCACGCCGGCCACGCCAGCAAAACCGAGTTTGAAGCGGTATCGATCCGCGACTGCGCGACCGAAGCGATCAACCTGCTCTCGCTGCAAAAAGAGAAAACCCAGGTACTTTTCTGCAACGACATACCCAAAACCGCGATAGTTGCCGGTGACGCACAACGCATTATTCAGGTTTTTATAAATCTTTTATCTAACGCGCGGGATGCCAGCCCGGAGCAAGGGCGTGTTATGCTTGAAAGTAACGAAGATGAGGATTCGGTAACAATTTCTGTTACCGATGAGGGACATGGTATCCCCCCCGAACTGATTGAGCGGATTCTCGAACCTTTCTTCACCACGAAAGAACCCGGTGAAGGCACAGGTTTGGGACTGGCGATGGTATACAGCATTATCGAGGACCACAGCGGCCACATGGATATCATTAGCCCGGCCGATTTAGTCCACAATCGCGGTGCGCGTTTTGTTATCACCCTGCCGCGCCACCTCGACGACTTCATGGATGCATAAGCCAGAAAAGTGAGAAAAACCAGCGACTTGCAGGTAAATCCTGCACGTTATTGACCGTAACACTTAACGCAAGACCCGGATAGCTATGAGTAAGATTCTGATTGTTGAAGACGAAACCATCATCCGTAATGCCCTGCGCAAGCTGCTTGAGCGCAACCAGTATGAGGTCAGCGAGGCCCCATCGGTAAAAGAGGCAACGTCCAAATTCCAACTGAAAGACTTTGATCTGATCATCAGTGACTTGCGCTTGCCTGGCGCTCCCGGCACCGATCTGATCAAGCTGGCGGGTGATACTCCAGTACTCATCATGACCAGCTACGCCAGCTTACGCTCTGCGGTCGATTCCATGCGCATGGGCGCAGTGGATTATATTGCCAAACCCTTTGACCACGATGAGATGGTCAATGCGGTTAAACGCGTGATCGGCAAAGCCAAAGCCGCCAACAAGGCTGCTACTACCAGCACGAGTGCCGCCAGCAGCGCCATCGCCGGCATGATTGGCTCCAGCGATGTGATGCAAGACCTGTACAACCGCATTCATAAAGTCGCCCCAACCAATGCCACCGTTCTGGTTCACGGCGAAACCGGTACCGGCAAAGAGCTTGTTGCACGTGCACTGCATGAAGAAAGTAACCGCAACAATCACCTGATGATCTCAGTTAACTGCGCAGCCATTCCCGACACACTGATCGAATCAGAACTCTTCGGCTACGAAAAAGGCGCCTTTACCGGTGCAGCCACTAATCGCGAAGGCTTGGTAGCAGCGGCGGATGGCGGCACCCTCTTCCTCGATGAAATCGGTGAATTGCCACTCGAAGCCCAAGCGCGCCTACTGCGCGTGCTGCAAGAAGGTGAAGTGCGCCCACTGGGCTCGGTTGAATCGCGCAAGGTCGATGTCCGCTTGGTCGCCGCAACTCACCGCGACCTGCGCAAACTCTCTAAAGAAGGCAAATTCCGCGAAGACTTGTACTTCCGAATCAACGTTGTGCAACTGGAACTGCCGCCGTTACGCGAACGCGGGCGCGACATTATTAATATCGCCGAGTCCCTGCTGCAACGTTACTGCTCACAATTCGGCAAACCCCAACTCAAGCTGTCATCATCGGCGATGGACGCCATCATGAGCTATAACTGGCCTGGGAATGTGCGTGAATTGGAAAATGCCATGCAGCGCGCGGTCATACTGTGCGAAGACAGCAACGAAATTGGCGATCACCTGCTCTCCATCGATACAGATCATCACGACGATCTTGACGACAATACCGGCAGCTCTGTACTGGAGCCAGCACGATTGGCAAATCGTTCTGCCGGAGGAAGCTCTACAGCAACGGAAGACTTATCATTGGAAGACTATTTCCAGCGCTTCGTACTGGAACACCAGGACAGCATGAGCGAGACCGAACTGGCGCGGAAGCTGGGCGTTAGCCGTAAGTGCTTATGGGAGCGCCGCCAACGCCTTGGCATACCCCGCACAAAATCCTCAGCGGCGCTGAGCAGCGTCAAGTAACAGTCCCACACTAAAAAAGCCCTCTCGAATCCCCGGTTGCTCATCAGCACTGGGGATTTTTATTTCGAGTGACAGTTTTTTAGATAAATGCGCCACATCTGTTGCTACTGATGCCAATTCGTTACCCCGAAACACGAGTGTGTTACCGCGCAAATACTGTTACCGCATTTGTCTGACGTAACAAAGAAGTGACAAATATGTAACCTATCGAAATAACAAAATGTAATAAGCAAGCACTCAAAAAACATAACATATTGTTTTTATTGAGTTTTTCAAATATGGCACAAGTACTGCTTTTAGAGCGCCATAACAAAAACAAATAATAAGAATTAAATGTGAAAATCTAATAACAACAACAAATAATAAAAAGCGTAAATAATTTAAAAATAACAACAATAGACAATAAGAAACTGAAACAAACGAATAACAACAAGAAACAATAAGAAACTGAAAATAAACGAACATAACAACAAGAAATAATAACAACAGAAATTGAATAACAATAACGAAAACAATAACTTAGATTGACCACGCTAGAAGACAAGAGCAATAAGACAGTAAAAAAATAAAGCGGATTACTGACTAGGCACGGGATGGGATAGCACGCGAGACTGGATATGGGCATGGAAGCACCCCATTGAATGCCGATTAAGCACTCCGGTGCTCCCTCCTACGGGAAAGCGAAAGCTTTCCCGTTTTGCTTTTCAGGGCTAGATATTTGAGCCTTTGCATAAACCCGATAAATACGAATGCCTTCCGCACAAAATTCACACCACCCCAAGTGGCGGTATTGTCGTAAAGAAACCTGTGCTTCTGCTAAACTCGCCGCTCTTGTGCAACTGACTGCCTAATACCAGCGAGAAAACATGCTCAAACGCTTGCTAAACCTATTCACCTCCGGCGCCAAAGAACCCAACAAGGGGGCTGGTACGCGCAACAGCGAGGGCGCCATACAGATTCCGCGCGATCAGCATAATATTTCCCGCAAAAACATCAGCCCTGCGGCGATCAAAATTATCAAGCAATTGGAAGATGCCGGTTTTGCGGCTTATCTGGTTGGCGGTGGCGTGCGCGACTTACTGCTCGGCAACCATCCCAAGGATTTTGACGTTGCCACCAATGCAAAGCCGGAAGAGGTAAAACGCATTTTCCGCAGTGCACGTATCGTGGGGCGTCGCTTCCAGATCGTCCATGTGCGTATGGGGCGCGAGGTTATCGAGGTCACCACTTTCCGCGGCCACCATGAAGAATCCTCCGCCAATTCACGCAATGAAGATGGCATGCTGTTGCGCGACAATGTCTATGGCACGCTCGAAACGGATGCCATGCGCCGCGACTTCACCGTTAACGCCCTCTACTACACCCTCAAAGACTTTTCCGTCATTGATTACTGCAACGGCATGGACGATCTGAAGCATCGCACCCTGCGCATCATTGGCGACCCTGCGACACGCTACAAAGAAGACCCGGTCCGCATCCTGCGCGCACTGCGCTTTGCCGCAAAACTTGGTTTTACCCTGGAACCCAAAACTGCCCAGCCGATCCGGGATCTCGGCAACCTACTATTAAACGTTTCCGATGCCCGCCTGTTTGAAGAAGTACTCAAGCTGTTTTTGGGTGGCTCCGCTACGGCCACGTTTAACCTGATGCGTGAATACGACTTGCTGGCGCACCTTTTCCCTGGCACCGATGCTGCGCTAAAAGCAGGTGATGAGCTTGGCGCTAACTTGATCGAGCAATGCATGATCAATACCGATAAACGCATCCGGGGCGATAAAACCGTCACTCCCGCATTTATCTACGCCGCCCTGCTCTGGCCCGCCCTGCAACAGCAATTCAAGCAGCTCAGCAGCCAGACAACCCCGACCCAGGCGTGGGCGCAGGCTTCACAAAATGTGATTAACCAACAGCTGACCCGCACCGCAGTACCCAAACGCTTCCTGATTCCGATGCGCGAGATTTGGGATTTACAACAGCGCCTCCCAAGCCGGTTAGGTATGCGAGCACTACGCACCCTCGATCACCCACGCTTCCGTGCCGCGTATGACTTCTTATTGATGCGCGAAGCAGCTGGCGAAGCTCTCGATGGCCTCGGTGTGTGGTGGACCAACTACCAAACCGCCAGCGATGAAGCACGCGAGCAAATGGTCAAAGAGTTGGGCAAGCAAGGCGGCGCCAAAGCGGCAGGCAAACCGCGCCGTCGCCGCGGCCCGCGCAAACCCAAAACCGATGCCGCTCCCGGCGGGAACGAATAACCCATGGCATTGGCCTACATAGGTCTGGGTAGCAATCTGGAAGATCCGCTCGCGCAGGTAACGCGCGCCTTTGATGAACTGGCAGCACTGCCTAATACCAGTTGGGTGGCACGGTCGGCAATTTACTCAAGCCTGCCCGTAGGCCCCGAGCAGCCCGACTATATCAACGCCGTAGCTTTGCTCGACACTCAACTCGCCCCGCTTGCGCTGCTGGATGCGCTACAGGCGATCGAGCAGGCGCACCAGCGTGTGCGCATCCAACATTGGGGGCCACGCACACTGGATCTGGATCTGCTGCTCTATGGCAATGAAACTATCGATCTGGAGCGCCTTAAAGTGCCCCACCCCTATCTCACCCAGCGCAGCTTCGTGCTTTATCCCCTGGCGGATATCAGCCCCGATTTACACCTGCCAGATGGCACCCAGCTCGACGAGCTACTCAACCGCTGCCCGCCAGACGGCCTAGTGCGCCTGCCGTCGCCTGTTTAACGAATTCGTTTCAAGGAGTTGCTGTGAACGCTGTTTTTGAAGAACTCGGATTGGATTTAACCCACGCCAAGCTGCCGCGCTACATTGCTGTGGAAGGCTGTATCGGTGTAGGGAAAACCACCCTCGCACGCAATATCGCCCAATTGTTTAATTACGACATGTTGCTGGAGCAACCGGAAGAGAATCCCTTTCTGGAGCGGTTCTATCGCGATCCAAAATCTACCGCCCTGCCCACCCAACTGTTCTTTCTGTTCCAGCGCGCCAATCAATTACAAAGCCTGCGTCAGGACGACATATTCGAGCCTGTGCGAGTGGCCGATTTTTTAATCGAGAAGGACCAGCTGTTTGCAAAAGTAACGCTTGATGACGACGAGTTGAATATCTATCGCCAGGTGTATGACAAACTCGTCATCAATGCCCCGCGTCCGGATTTAGTGATTTATCTGCAAGCGCCACTCGATGTATTGCTTGACCGCATTCGCCAGCGCGGCATTAGCGCAGAGCAATACATTAATGCCGATTATTTAAAAGTGCTCAGCGACGCCTATACTGAATTTTTCCATTTCTATGATGGGGCGCCACTGCTGATCGTCAACGCCAAAGATTTGAACCTGGCAAAAAATCGCGATCACTTTAAGCAGTTGGTTGAATATATTCTTACCATTAAAAGCGGCCGTCACTATTACAACCCCGTGCCTGCGCTCTAATGCAGCGACGAGACGATATTTTACTTTTGCAGCGAGAATTGCCATGCCTTATTCAACTATCAATAGCACCTCTACGGCGAACACTGCGCTCACTAAAAACGTCACCATTAATACGCTCAACAAATTAAAAGCTAACGGCGAAAAGTTTGTTGTGATCTCACTTTACGATGCTCATATGGCCGCAATGGCACAACGCTGTGGAGTGGAAGTCGTTTTAATCGGCGACTCGCTCGGCATGACCGTCCTGGGTTATGACAGCACCATCCCTGTCACCATGGAGCAAATGATCTATCACGTTGAAGCTGTTGCACGCGGCAATAAAAAATCGCTGATTATTGGCGACCTGCCGTTTATGACTTACGCCACACCTGACGAAGCCATGCGCAATTGCACGCGCATCATGCAAGCCGGTGCGCAAATGGTGAAACTCGAAGGTGGTGCATGGCTCGCCGAGACTGTGCGCATGCTCGCCGAGCGCGGCGTTCCCGTGTGTGCACACCTGGGGTTAACACCACAGTCAGTGAATAAATTTGGTGGTTTTCGTGTGCAAGGGCGCGATGAAGCCGGCGCAGAAAAAATGCTCGCCGATGCAAAATTACTTGCCGATGCCGGGGCTGATTTATTAGTGCTCGAATGTGTACCCGCTGCATTAGCGGCACGTATCACCAACGAAATTTCGATCCCCACGATCGGCATAGGCGCAGGGCGCGATACAGATGCGCAGGTACTGGTGATCAACGATATTCTTGGCCTAACCGAACAACCGCCCAAATTTTCCAAAAACTTTTTGTTGGAAGCCAATGATATTCCCGGCGCGATGCAAAAATACGTCGCCGATGTAAAAGCCGGAATATTTCCCGGCGATGATAATATTTTTAATTAACACCTGAATTTCCCAAAAAAATAAGCAGAAGGATTTTTTTAACAACAGCAAAGGCGTGTTGTTAAACTCAGACAATATCAGCATAAAATTCGGTCATAGCGGCTGCCCAACAAAAACGCAGCCTCATTAAAAACATGAGAGAAGGTTAACGTTATGATCACCAGAATCGCATTGGTTGCTGCCCTACTGACCTGTAGCAGCACCAATCTCTATGCGGAATCAATCCCGAAATCTGCTACGCAATCAGCAGCTACAGCTACAGATCAATTGCAGAATGAAACAGGCATCTGGGACAGCTATTACGCCGCGTCCAAAAAAATACATCAGGCCGACCAGGATTTTCTCGCCGCTGAATTAAAAAAGCTCGGCCAGAAAAAACCAACACTCCCTGAACACACAAAAGATTTTGGTTTTGATGTAAAGGCAGTCAACCCAGATTGGTTTAAAAGCGTTGAAGGCAAACGCGTGATGGAGATTATCCTCTCCTTCCAAACACCTTCCGGCGGCTGGTCAAAACGCACCGACATGGCCAAAACACCGCGCAAGGCCGGTCAGGCTTTTGGTGTTGAGTCGGGTTATATCCCCACGTTTGATAATGGCGCCACCAGCACTCAACTAATGTTGCTTGCGCAAGCGCATCAAGCCACCGGCGATCAACGCTTTAGCGATGCCTTTGGACGCGGCCTGCAATTAGTTCTGACGGCGCAATATCCCAATGGCGGCTGGCCACAAAACTTTCCGCTAACCGGCAGCTACCACGATCAGATTACTTACAACGATAAGTTGATGCATGATTTGATGGTCATTCTCTACAAAACATCGCAAGCCAAAAATGAATTTGCTTTTGTCTCCTCTGAGCAACAAGCCGCAGCATCTGCAAGCTTTGCCCGCGCGCTCGATTGCGTGTTGAAATCGCAAGTAGTAGCCGATGGAAAGCGTACGCTTTGGGGCGCGCAGCACGATGTCAAAACCTTGCAGCCAACCAAAGCACGTGCATTTGAAATGGTGTCACTTGCTACCGCGGAAAGCTCTTACATGATCAATCTGATGATGAACCTGAAAAACCCCAGTCGCGAGGTTGTTCAATCTGTTCACGCTGCTATTGCCTGGTACGAGCAAAATAAAATCGTCGGAAAAAGTTGGACGCGCGGCGATGCGGTATTGAAAGACGATAAAAAAGGGAAAGCACTCTGGGCGCGTTTTTATGAGATAGGCACGAACAAACCAGTCTTTGGTGATCGCGATGACACTGTGTATTACGACTTGGCGAAAGTTTCAAAAGAACGCCGCGAAGGTTACGCCTGGTATGTTACCGACCCGGAAAAAGTATTGAAAAAATACGCTGAGTGGGCAAAAAAATATCCGCTTCAGTAAGTAATTGGCACCCAATTCCTGCGTGAACAGCACGACAGGAATTGGGAACCATCACCAAACATCCTGATAATTAATCCGCCTCACTCGACCAGACTTTCATCGTCTGAACCGCCAGTAATTTACACGCATCGCCCTGCTTCACATAAGTTCGAATAAATTGATAGCGCGAAGTACGATAGGTTTTTCCGTCCGGATTCCATTTTTCCACGCTGCTCAACCCCTGCAGCACTGCGGTATTTTCCAACCTCAATACACTCACATCATGCGAGCGCCGCGCCTTGGGTTGTTCTTCCGGTTTTTGCACCCGCTCCAGCAATTGCGCTTTGGACTCTTTTAAACTGGCGAGGTTGTGCACCCATTGATACTCCGGCGCGAGTAATTTGTCTAAAAATTTCACATCGCCTTTGCGCATTGCGTTTTCATATTCCGCATCCAGTTTCACCAGGCTTTCTGTGTCCAGACACGTTTCTGCCTGAGCAGCCAATGCCATTACGCTGACAAAACTAATCGCACCAAGTAATCGTTTTTTCATCACAAATATTTACCACATCAATTGAAAGCGAAAAAATACAATAAAAAAAGCCGACACCACAAGATGCCGGCCAAGACCATACTAGATTACAAATAAAGGGGAGTTCCAAACTGGGCTAAGAGAAAACCCATCGGTATGAGTACGCCCCTCCTAAATCAATGAGTAGACTAAGGTGAACCGCTCTACTCACAGGAAGAAACCCTTACCGGTAGTTTCAGTATTGTTCACTTTTCAGTCGTTGCCAGTTTTTTTATGCTCCCATTTAAATTATTTGGCAATAAACCCGAATGCGTGATTAGGAAAGGCTATAAAGACCAAATATCCGGATCACTACGCTAATTGTCATACCGGAGAGCTGCGCCCCATCAGCGCCATCACCTCATTAATTAAATACTCTAAACGAGCCGCGGTGGTTGAGCGCAAGGCGAAATCATTGGCGACTGTGTGCAAGCGGCTCAATTTAAGACGCGCCGCGCGCAGCTCTTCCGTTACCGGCTCATAATTCAGGTCATGATCCTGCACACTTAGCTTGCCCAACTCGGATAATTCCGCATGCAACGCACTAATCAGGTCATAAAAAAAGTCTTTGCGATCCAGGCTATTGGCCTCCCAATAGGCTTGGTTCAACCCCGCTAATAAATCTTCAAGCACGCTGATGGCTTTGGAAATACTGTTGTTTGACATAACACACCCTTACATTCGACCCAGACTGATGGCTTGAGTATAGAAGACTTTAATGACGCCGCCGGAGGCTCTGATACACTGCAGGCGACCTAATTCGCGCCTTCATTAAATGATCTCTATCGAGCAACTCTGGCTGTTTATCACCCTTACCTTTATCGTCTCGGCCAGCCCGGGGCCCGTGATGCTGTCGTGCATGGCCGACGCCGGCCGCTTTGGCTTTGCCAAATCGATATTCACCATGCTCGGTGCCAGCGCTGGCAATCTGCTGCTGATGCTCTTATCGGCAATTGGATTAGGGTTACTTGTCGAACAATCAGAAGGGGTGTTTAACCTGATCAAATGGATAGGCTCGGCCTATCTGGTCTATTTGGGTGCGGAGCAAATCTTGTCCAAGCCTCACAACCTGCAGGAAGATGTGCCTGCAGTGCGCAGCAGTCACCTCTTCTGGAAATCCCTGCTGGTGGCTACGACCAACCCCAAAGGACTCATTTATTTCGGAGCCCTCTTTCCCCAGTTCATCGATATTCATCAACCCATGCCCTCGCAATTCACCCTGCTGACGATTATTTTCCTGGCGACCGATTTACTCTGGATGGCGATTTACGCACTGGGTGGCAGCGCGATTATGCGCTGGTTGAAATCGCCATCCCATCAACGCTGGTTTAACCGCATCGCCGGTGGAGCCTTGATTGCTGCAGGTATCGCCCTCGCCTTTACCCAGCTGTAAACAATCAGGTTTGGCGCGGCTGTAAAATTTCGATATAAGCAAAGAAAAAACGATTCTTTTCCAGTTACGCCAAAAATCCTTAAGCTGCACCCATCAACTTTTGGGAGACAGCCGATGTCATTTACACAGAGCCACCCTTTTCCCGCCGCATTGAAAGACCAACCCATCCTGATCGTACCCGGTCTGCGCAATAGCGATGATCATCACTGGCAAAGCCTGTGGCAAGAGCAATTGCCCAATAGTAAACGCATCCATGTCGATGACTGGAACACGCCCGATCTGGATAAATGGAAAGCTGGCATTCGCGCGGAATTAGACAAGCAAGATAAACCAGTCGTCATTATTGCCCACAGTTTCGGCACACTTGCGAGCGCAAGTATTGCGGCGGAGTTTCCGGACAAAATTGCCGCTCTGTTTCTAGTGGCGCCCGCTGATCCGGATAAATTCAGAATCGCCCAGCGCCTGCCCCACACATTCCTGCCGGTACCCGCAAAAATTATCGCCAGCAGCAATGATCCTTGGTTAACCGAAAGTAAAGCGGCTTATTGGGCGTTGCAGTGGGGCGCTGATTTTTTGCGTCTGAAAAATGTGGGGCATATCAACAGCGAATCCAATTTAGGCTTTTGGGCTGACGGTATTCAGCTGTTGCAACAACTGCTGCGCCGCGCACAACAACTCCGGTCACCATTGTTATTAGCCTGATTATCAGTGGCTTAACACCATAGGACTTATAGTCTAACGGGCTAAAGCTCCTCGTCATGACATCAAACTGTCATATGCAAATATCGGCGACAAAATGCGCCGATTTTTTTTGCACCCCCTTTTTCATAACTGAAAAAAGCTTTCATAAGTCATTGATATAACAAACTTCATTTTTTCTGGCATACACAATGCTAATAACTCTCGCCACTCGCATCAGTGGCTTTTATTTTGTTTTCTCAACCCACTTACAAGGATACTAAGTACCATGAAATCATTACTGTTAAAGACCAGCGCGATTGCCGCACTTGTATTGTCTACCGGGGTTCAAGCAGCTCCTATCACCATCAATAGCATTGCCGCCGATTGGTTCCCTACCGAACTCACTAACGGCGCACCAGCGAGCTATATCAATACCGATGGCGTTGCTGGAAATGAAGAAATCCGTTGGGGCTCTCCAATTTACACCAATAAAAGTGGTTATCGCTTTGACTCAAGCGCTGTGCCATCCAGCGTAGAGATCGATGATAGCTTTAGCCTCGGGACCTTTAGCCACTTCAACTTCCCTGTTTATGAGCCATCACTGGACCATGCACAATTGAACGTTTCCCTGAATTTCACCTTGGGAAGTGGTGTTAACCTGGATAAAACTTTCAGCTTTTTGTTCAACCATACTGAAACTCCAAACTCAAACAACGACACCTGCTGCAATGACTTGATCACTATCAGCAGCGTAAGCTCATCAGATGTATTCGTTATTGATGGCACAACTTACACCCTCGCGCTCAACGGCTTTAAGAAAGGTGCATCAATCGTCAATGAATTCAGCACCATTGAAAATATGATTAACACTGCATCACTTGTGGGTGTACTCACTGAATATCGTGAGACTGATGTACCAGAACCAGCTCCATTGCTGTTGTTGGGCTTGGGCTTGATTGGATTGGTAGGTGCCCGTCGCTACAAAACCAAATAATTTTTATTGGTTTTAGCTACAAAAAAACGCGCGCATAAAATGCGCGCGTTTTTTATTTTTACACCAGCGTATTAATAAAATGTGGTGTATTACTGCGGTGCACTGGTGCGAATCAAGTGGTCGAATGCACCGAGTGATGCCGTTGCACCTGCGCCCATCGTGATGACAAATCGGTATTGCAGCTTTTGGATCTCAGCGTGGTAGCCTCATCGCCCCCGACATTTCTACGACATGCCAAGTTTATTCTGACGCGAACACGTCTAGCCGAATGATGCCTCAGAATGAAATTATCAATGCACGACACTATCGCCCTGACTGGAGCGGCGATCCCGATCCTTGCACTTGCCATAATTGGAATAAATTTTGGTGCCGATAAAAATGCACCAAAGAGCACCCTGCCGCCACCGGTGCTATCCGTTGCCTTAACCCAAGTTGAAGAGCAAATGCTACCTATGCGTGTTGCAGCGACGGGTCATATCGCAGCATGGCAGGAAGCGAGTATTAGTGCAGAAAGCGATGGGTTAAAACTGCTTGAAGTCACCGTCGATGTCGGTGATAAGGTCGAGCGCGGCCAACTTTTAGCGCGCTTCAATGCGGACATTGTTGCGGCTGAACTCGCGGAGGTAACCGCCGCTGTCGCACAAGCTGAAGCGACAGCGATGGAAGCGGAATTAAATTTTACGCGGGCAAAAGCACTGGAAAAATCCAAATCTATTTCAGCGCAACAGCTTGATCAAACCAAAGCAGCGGCCATGACCGCAAATGCCAAAGTAGATGCCGCACGCGCACAAGAAAAAAAGTATCGCTTACGCGTGGAACAAACGCAGGTGCGCGCCCCGAGTGATGGCATTATTACCTCACGCACAGCCACCGTCGGCACCGTGGTGCCTTCCGCCCAAGAACTATTTCGTTTAATTGAAAATGGGCGACTGGAATGGCGAGCCGTTGTCGCCAGCTCTGACATAGAGCATCTCGCAGTTGGTCAAGCCGTTGTCATCAACGGACAACAAACAGAACACGGCACCCTGCGCACAATTGCCCCTACCATCGATACCAACACCCACAATGGCTTGGTTTATGTTGAACTACCGCCAGATTCTTCTTTTCGTGCAGGCACCTTCGTTCGCGGCTACATAGAAGTCAGCAATGACCGTGCATTAACACTGCCTCGATCCGCTCTGATATTGCGCGATGGATTTTATTATGCGATGAAGATTGATGAAAACTCACTGGTTGCTCTGCAAAAGGTCACTGTGGGAAAAACGATAGATGAGCTGATTGAAATTACTGAAGGTCTCGCCAAATCTGATTACGTGATCGCATCCGGCCTTGGTTTTTTAAATGAGGGCGATCGAGTCAACATCATTGATAATCACCTTTCTGCCTTCGCGGTGGAGCGGCCATAGATGAACAACAATATTTCTTCTTGGTCGATTGCCAATCCGGTAGCGACCAGCTTGCTATTTATCTTACTCACGCTAGCCGGAATTAGCAGTTTTAATGCAATGAAAGTGCAGAACTTTCCCGACATCGATTTTCCTATCATCACCGTCACGGCGATTTTACCCGGTGCATCCCCACCGCAATTGGAAACCGATGTCGCACGCAAAATTGAAGATGCGCTGGCCACTACGCAAGGCATTAAACACATCAGCAGCGCACTGACGGATGGGGCAGTAACCATCACCGCTGAATTTCGTATTGAAAAACCGGTGCAGGAAGCCATGGATGATGTGCGCGATGCGGTGTCCAGCATCCGCGCGAATTTACCGGCAGATTTATTGGATCCGGTGATAAAAAAAATGGAGTTGGCGAGCACACCAATTATGACTTACACCGTGTCGTCAACGCGCTTGGACAGTGAAGCTTTATCGTGGTTGGTCGACAACCAAATCACCCGACAATTAATGTCGGTTGCTGGTGTAGGCGCAGTAAAACGTGTTGGCGGAGTGACGCGAGAAATTCGTGTTGAACTCGACCCCGACAAACTATTAGCGCTGAACATAACAGCTACCGATATTTCACATCACATCAGCCAATTGCAATTGGAAGCTGCAGGCGGCCGCGTAGATATGGGTGGAGCAGAGCAATCTATTCGCACCATCGCCACCGTAAAATCTGCGCAGGAAGTTGCTCAAATGGAAGTGGCTCTCAGCGATGGCCGGCGTATTCGTCTTGATCAAATTTCCACTGTTACCGACACCCATGCCGAGCCGCGCTCAATGGCACTGATGAATGGCCATATAGCCGTCGGATTTGATATTTTGCGTGCACGCGGTGCAGGTGAATTGGAAGTCGCGGAGGGTGCACAGCAAGTAATTGAAACATTAAAAGCAACGCACCCGGATATTGAATTCACCGAAGCAATCTATTTTGTTGATCCCGTGCGGGAAAATTATTCTGGCTCAATGATGCTGCTCTATGAGGGCGCGTTACTCGCGGTGGTGGTGGTATTCTTTTTTCTGCGTAACTGGCGCGCCACCTTAATAGTTGCGATTGCGCTGCCGCTATCAGTAATTCCTACCTTCGCTATCATCCATTTATTGGGCTTTAGTTTAAATACTGTTTCACTGCTCTCGCTATCATTAGTGATCGGCGTGTTAGTTGATGATGCCATTGTTGAAATAGAAAATATCGAGCGGCATTTATTAATGGGAAAAACGCCATATAGTGCCGCCAATGATGCCGCGACTGAAATTGGCTTAGCCGTCATTGCCACCAGCCTTACCCTTATCGCAGTATTCCTACCGACATCGTTAATGGATGGCATAGTAGGAAAATATTTTTTCCAGTTTGGCTGGACCGCTGCAATCGCCGTATTCTTTTCGCTGCTGGTTGCACGCATGCTCACCCCTATGATGGCAGCGCACTTACTTAAGTCACCCGACTTTAATACTCACACGCAACACTCAAAAACGCCAGGTTGGATTACCGTTTATCTTCAACTGATGCGCACTTGCCTTAAACATCGCGGCATTACTTCAATCGTGGTACTGCTGTTTGTATGCAGCGGTTTTTTTGCAGCCACCCAGTTGCCGGGTGAATTTATTCCACAAGATGAAACGAATCAAACGCAAGTAACCCTATCCTTACCACCGGGGGGAAAACTGCAGGATACTTTGACAATCGCCGAGCAAGCGCGTTATCTGATGCAAAAAAATCCGCAGGTGAAATCCGTTTATACCGCCATTGGTGTTAGCACTGCATCGGGCGATCCGGATGAAGCAAGCGCACCTGCAGGTGTCACCAGCGCAGTACTCACCGCAAATCTTACAGAGCGAAAAAAGCGCGCAGGAGTCACACGGCAAGAGATTGAAAGTCAACTCAGAGAAGCATTAAGCATTTTACCCGGCACACGAATCAGTGTCGGCATGGGTGGCAATAGCGAAGGTTATGAAATTGTATTGGCGTCTGAAGATGGCCAGTTGCTCACTCAGCACGCGAATATTGTTGAACGCGAGCTGCGCACTATTGCGGGCATTGGCGCAGTCACTTCATCGGCCAGTCTGGTTCGGCCGGAACTGGTCATCCGCCCCGATTTTGCACGCGCGGCCGACCTCGGTGTGACTTCAGCCGCAATTGCAGAAACACTGCGCATTGCAACAGCGGGCGATTATGATCAAGCGCTCGCCAAACTGAATTTAAGTGAGCGCCAGATTCCAATTGTCGTGCGGCTGGCCGATACAGACCGCAACGATCTGGAACTATTGCGACGCTTGCCAGTACCGGGAAAAAATGGCCCAGTGCCACTTGAGAGCGTAGCTGAATTGAATATGCTAACCGGCCCGGCAGAACTCACACGCTATGATCGAATGCGCAATATTAATATCAACGTTGAACTCAACGGCTTGGCACTCAGCGAAGTAGAAAAAGCGGCGGCAGCATTACCCAGTTTGCAAAAGCTGCCACAAGGTGTGGCTTTTGCGGCGACTGGCGATGCCGAAGTAATGGGCGAATTGGCGGCGGGGTTTGCACTGGCGATGCTTGCCGGTGTGCTCTGCGTATATGCAGTACTGGTGTTGCTGATGAAAGATTTTGCCCAACCAATTACCGTACTGGTCGCATTAGTGCTCTCAATTCCCGGTGCTTTTTTTGCACTGTTACTAACAGGCTCAAGTCTGTCGATGCCATCCATGATTGGTTTGATTATGCTAATGGGCATCACCACCAAAAATTCCATTTTGCTAGTGGACTACATCATCATTGCGCGCCGCGATCACCACTATAGTAAAAGGCGCGCGATAGTCGATGCCTGCCGCAAGCGCGTCCGCCCGATTGTCATGACTACTATTGCAATGGGCGCAGGTATGTTGCCTATCGCATTGGGCATAGGCGCAGACCCAAGCTTTCGCGCGCCTATGGCCATTGTAGTGATTGGTGGATTAATAACGTCCACTGTTTTGTGCTTGTTGGTGATACCGATTGTCTATAGTGTCATAGACGATGCACTGCTCTTCATCAAAAAACTATTTGCCACCGGAATTACACAGCGTGAACAACGAATCTTTATCGATCCTGATCATTGAAGACAACGCACAACTGGCAGCGAATCTTTACGATTATCTGGAAGCCTGCGGCCATATTCTCGATGCAGCACCGGACGGTGTATCTGGATTGCATCTTGCGTCATCCAACGACTATGACGCAATTGTGCTCGACTGGAATTTGCCGCGCCTTGATGGCCTCAGTTTGCTTAAACGCCTGCGTAAAGATGCAAAGAAAAAAGTGCCGGTGATTATGCTTACTGCACGCGATCAACTCGCCGATAAAATTGATGGTTTTGATGCGGGTCTGGATGATTTTCTGGTAAAACCCGTCGCACTGCCCGAGATTGAAATTCGCCTGCGCTCACTGGTTTCACGCCTCAAACAATGCGCAGCACCTGACGATATACTCAGCGTGAGCGACATTAAATTCCATTTAAAAACCCTAGAGGTATACCGCGGCAACAGAAAAATCACCTTGAGTAAAACAGGCCGCAGCCTGCTGGAATTATTAATGCGCGAAAGTCCACGCGTGGTTACTCGCGCACGACTGGAACATGCCGCTTGGGGCGATACGCCACCCGGTACCGATTTGCTTCGTTCTCATATGTATGTACTGCGTCATGCGCTTGAGCAAGGTGCAGAAAAACCGCTGCTACACACAGTGCCAGGCTCTGGCTACAAGTTGTGCGAACGTGAATAACTTCATCCTGCTTTTGCGCAAACAATTTAATAAACCGCGCGGTGTTTATTGGTCGATCAATGCCGCCATGATTGCCTTCGGTCTCACAATGTTGCTCGCGATTAGCTTGCAAAGTTTTAGCAGTCAGTTGCTCATCGAACATAAATTCTGGATCGATATGCTCAAATCGATCTCCACCGATCACGCGGCACGCGTAAATGCCGGGCAGGCGGATTCACTACCATCAACCGGACTAGTTCGCTCCTGGTATTTGGAAAATGGAAATACAGAACAAAATGCCCGCTCCACTATTCCCACCTTTTTAAAAAATCTCTCTCCTGGTGCCTACTCAACCGAAGATGGTTACGGTGTATTTATTTCCAACAACGCATTTAAAGGCCTCGATAGTTTCCATGTGTTGGCTGTCGAGCTTCCCACGGGTCGGCTTGTTACTATGTTGGATATCCGCGAGCTCGAAGATCAACAAAATAGCAACTCAATTGCCAGCACAATCTGGATAGCAGTGTTAGCAATGTTGATCAGCGGTGTAATGGCTTGGCTGCATGCTAATTTGGTTCGCCCCGTGCGCGATTTGGCAGAGCGGATGCAATCGATTGATCCGCGCGATACAGGCGCACGCATTCCAACAAACTATAAACGCGAAGAAATACAGATAATTGCGCAGGCAAGTAACGCACACCTGGAGCGGGTTGAAAAATTTATCGAGCGCGAGCGCAGTCTGCTCGATCAAGCGAGCCACGAATTCCGTACACCGATTGCTGTTATTGCAGGCGCAGTTGATGTACTCAAACAAATTTCACTGCCGGACACATCAAAACCTGCACTCACACGCATTGAAAATGCGGTTGAAGATTTATCGGAAACCATGGTCGCGCTGCTCTATCTCGCGCGGGAATCAGCAGGGGCTGAACAAACAGATGTCACCGTGTTACATGAACTACTGCCGCGTCTGATTCAGGATCACGAACATCTGCTCGGCAATAAATCCCTGTCCTTACAATCCGGTTTTATCGAACCAACATTTATTGCCGCACCTGAATCCATGGTACGTATTGCAGTGAGCAATTTAATTCGCAATGCAATTGAAAATACCGATGCAGGATTCATCGAACTAAGTCTGCATAACGCCATCATTTCTGTTGCCGATTCCGGCAGCGGTTTTAATCCGGCTGAAGCAGCAAGGCGTTATCGCGACAGCCTGCGCCAAGCAGCCCCCATCCGCGGCCAGGGGCTTGGGCTATTTCTGATTGGTCGTATTTGCGATCGCTTCAGCTGGAAACTCGAAATTCACTCCAGTTCGAGCGATGGTATCAATACTCATGCGGGTACTCGCGCAACACTGGATGTGACCGCCAGCATCATCAAACTTTAATCATTTCAAAAGCTTTTATTCGTGTCATTAATCTCTCGACATTTTTACGACATCTCTTCTTTATTCTTCTTATGCATGATTGCCATTAAGTACTCGCCAAGTGCGCTGGCAAGTTTCAATTCACTTCACAATTTACAATATGAGGTAAGGTGTCCAATGAAGAAGTTACTCTGGCCAGTGTTGTTGTCGGTAATCTCATTCAACGCAGCAGCCCAAAGTGAGCAAGACGGCAATTCAGATGGAGGGCCGGATGGCGGCCCTGATGGTGGACCGCCACGTTTGAGCATTGGTATTGCCTCCGTACTCAATATCAACGGCAGCCCCTATGCAGGTGAGTCAGCGAAATTCATTCCTTTTCCGCTCATTAATTATCAGGGCGATCATTTTTATTTCCGTGGCGTTACCGCAGGGTTGAACCTTATAGGAAGCGAATCCTTTGAGCTTTCTGCCATCACAAAATTTCGCTTCGATGGATTCTCTGTCGATAATCTGGGCGAAAAAGAACTGGCTGACAACGGCATTGATTATCGCCTGTTAGAAGATCGGGATATGGGGCTGGATGCAGGGCTGAGCATGAAATGGAATGGCGCAATAGGCGAAATTGAAGTAGAGCTTTTGGCAGATATTACCGATGCAAGTGGCGGCCAAGAGGCATCCATTCAATACAGTTACCCCTTTCAAGTCGGGAATGGGATGTTAGCACTTAATGCTGGCGCCACTTGGCTCTCTGACGATATGGCAAATTATTATTATGGAACACTGGATGAAGAAGTCGCTCGCGGCGTTGTGAACTACAAACCGGATGCAGTCGTTATTCCGCATATTGGTTTCTCTTACTTTCGCCCAATTGGGGAAAAATGGTCTTTTATGGCGATCACCAAATACAGCATGCTGCCTGACGAAATCACCGATAGTCCGCTAATGGAACCTGACTCCGATGGCACAGCAACAACACTTATTGGTTTTTCACGGGCATTTTAAACCCGGAAAAATAATCAAGGTTTCAATATAAAAAACGCGCGTCCTGCAACGGTCGCGCGTTTTTTATTTCAGGATACTGACCTAATACAAACTATTACGCTGGAGCACTGGTGCGAATCAAGTGATCAAATGCCCCGAGTGATGCCGTTGCACCTGCGCCCATCGCAATAATAATTTGCTTGTAGGGAACATTGGTGCAATCGCCCGCTGCAAACACACCTGGCACCGAAGTTTCACCGCGCGCGTTGATTTCAATCTCGCCGCGATTGGTCAGTTGCACAGTGCCTTTCAAGAAATCGGTATTGGGCAACAAACCGATTTGTACAAAAATACCTTCCAGCTCTACGGTTGCGATCTCATCGGTAGTGCGGCTTTTGTATTTCAGAGCAGTCACTTTTTCGCCATTGCCAACGACTTCGGTTGTTAAGGCTTCGGTGATAACAGTCACGTTTGGCAAACTGAATAATTTACGTTGTAACACTGCATCTGCACGCAGTTTTGAATCAAATTCGATTAGCGTTACATGAGCAACTATACCGGCCAAATCAATTGCCGCTTCAACGCCCGAGTTACCACCACCGATAACCGCAACGCGCTTGCCTTTAAACAAAGGGCCATCGCAGTGTGGGCAGTAGGCCACACCTTTGCCGCGATACTCTTTCTCGCCCGGTACATTCATTTCTCTCCAGCGCGCGCCGGTAGCGAGAATAATGCTTTTACTTTTTAAGCTGGCACCGCTTGCAAGTTTTACTTCTACCAAGTCACCGGGATTCTCACCGGGAATAACTTCGGCAGCTTTTTGCAGGTTCATAATGTCAACATTGTATTCTTTTACGTGTTGTTCCAATGCCATCGCAAGTTTCGGGCCTTCGGTTTCTTTTACCGAAATAAAATTCTCTATCGATACAGTATCCAACACTTGCCCACCAAAACGTTCGGCGACTACACCAGTGCGAATACCTTTACGTGCAGAATAAATCGCTGCCGCTGCGCCAGCTGGGCCACCGCCGATTACGAGCACATCATAGGGGTCGCGCTCACTCAATGCTTTTGCATCACGTTCTGCTGCACCTGTATCAATCTTGGCGATAACTTCTTCCAGCGTCATACGGCCCTGGCCGAAATGTTCACCGTTTAAATACACACTCGGCACCGCCATGACTTTGCGCTGTTCAACTTCGTTTTGAAAGAGCGCGCCATCGATCATGGTGGCAGAAAAATTCGGGTTGATCGCTGCCAATAAATTAACTGCTTGCACTACGTCCGGGCAGTTGTGGCAGGAGAGCGAGACAAACACTTCAAAATGAAATTTGCCGTTAATCGCTTTAATTTGTTCGATGGTTTTTGCATCCACTTTTGGAGGATGTCCGCCGGTTTGCAATAAAGCTAATACCAGCGAAGTAAATTCGTGCCCCATTGGGATGCCGGCAAAATGAATGCGCGGTGCCTCGCCTTGTGCGGCAACTGCAAACGATGGGCGATAGTTTGAATTACCTTGATCACTCACGCTCACCTTATCGGAAAGCGTAGAAATTTCTTGCAGGAGACTATACATCTCCTGACTTTTTGCGCTGTCATCCAGACTTGCAACCAGTTGGATGGGGCGTTGCAGTTTTTCCAAATAGGCTTTGAGTTGGCCTTTAATCGCGGCATCTAACATGATGTTCTCCATAAGAATTTTTTAATAAAAGCCCGCCTCGTGAGCGGGCTTTTTTCTACAACGGTTGCTTGTTCTATTACTAAAAACGTTTTTTAGATCTTGCCAACCAAGTCGAGAGATGGAGCCAACGTCGCTTCACCTTCTTTCCACTTAGCCGGGCACACTTCACCTGGGTGCGCAGCAACGTATTGCGCCGCTTTTACTTTGCGCAGCAGTTCAGATGCATCGCGGCCAATACCACCGGCGTTGATTTCGATGATCTGGATTTTGCCTTCTGGATCGATCACGAACGTACCGCGGTCAGCCAGACCAGCTTCTTCGATCATCACACCGAAGTTGCGAGTGATGGTGCCAGTTGGGTCGCCGATCATTGGGTATTGGATTTTGCCGATGGTCTCGGAACTGTCGTGCCATGCTTTGTGGGTGAAGTGAGTATCGGTTGAAACCGAGTAGATCTCTACGCCCATGCTTTGGAATTCGGCGTAGTTATCGGCCAGATCGCCCAATTCAGTTGGGCACACAAAGGTAAAGTCCGCTGGGTAGAAGAACACAACAGACCATTTGCCTTTCAGGTCAGCGTCGGTCACTGGAAGGAATTGGCCTTGATGGTAAGCCTGGGCGCTAAAGGGTTTGATTACTGAATTGATAGTTGCCATGGTTAAAACTCCTGCTTTCTGTGGGTTAGGTTGAACTGTTTCGTTGGGCACAGATTAGGGAGTTGAACGCCATAGGACTAATTGAATGTCACCATGTATTTCATTTGTAAAATCTATCGATTAAAAAATAAAGATATTAATTAACTATCAAAAAGACATGGAATGGAATGTTTCCGCGTATAACCGTACGGGCAGAAGCCAATCGGGCAGCCATATTCGTAGGGAAGAAGAATTAGCCTGAATCAAAAATTTGTAGATAAAATTCAGGTTCCCTCAGGTAAATAAAACGTCACGAGAAGGAAGCACTGAATTGCACGAGCCTGATAGAAAAAAACGCGCCGTAAGACGATATGCTCGCCGAGGAGTTTGGCTTTTCGGCATAGTCACCTTGGCGGTAGTCAGCGGCAATTTGATTAGCGCAGCGATCATTGCGCAGTTCACTGATGATTCCCGACTGGCACAAATTGAGGCAATGCTGGCAGCCGAGCAAAAACAGGATCAACAAAATGAGAGCAAAGACTTTTTCGCTGAAGAGGCACGCAAAGAAAGCCGTCGGTTGAGCACCGCAATTGAAGCCCATGAGCGACTGATGGCGCGAGCGCAGGATAAAAGCAACAAGCAATTACTATTGGAAAACCAATTAAATGCACTCTGTGATTTCTGGATCGCCCAGTATCAAAAAGATAACCAAACCAGCACAAAAAACCAGAGAGATTCAGCGTGTGAAGGAGCCGGCAGGCTAACCCATTAGCTATCTGTAAAAATTCACCCGCCGTCACATTAGCTGACTATTAATCACCGACCTGCTCTTGCGCGCGCATTAACCCCGTCGCCACTTCCGAACCGGCAGGCGCAAAACGCAGTCCCTGTTGCACAAACATTTTGGCTTTGCCCGGCATGGCGAGCTGGATATAACTTTGCGCCATGACCAGATACAACTCGGCCGCGCGTCGTTCAATGCGCAGGCCGCGCTCGGCGGTGGCGATTGCGCCCTGATAATCCTGCGCCTGATACTGGTTGCGCGCCTGTCTAGCCAGACTCAATGCTGCCGGGTTCAGCGCCGGGGCAGTAGGCACAGGCGTAGGTACTGCACCCGGCTGTGGTTGAACGACTGCAGGTTGGCCCGGCTGGACCTGGGGTTTGGTCGTAGGTGTCGGGTTAGGAGGAGTGCTGGTGACAGAGGTCGTGGTACAGCCGGCAATAGCGAGCAAGCCTGCAATCACGCAGGCGCGGGTCAATAGTGTGGTCATGAATAACTCTGGATTATGGCTTGGGATTAAATGGCGTTGATCGATGGCTTAAGCGTGCGAATCATTCATCATCTTTCGCGGCGGCCTTGAGTAAACGCGCGATTTCTTTCCACATATCGATATAGGCAAGAGCCGCGCGGCTGCGCTGATTGTAGCTGGTTAGGGGCGCACGGCGCAGCCCCATCTGCTCGACCGCTGAGTCGTTAGGGATATAGGTTTTGAGCATGGGCACCGGCATTTTTTTGCTGTTTTCTACCGCTTCGCGATGCAAACTGCGGCGCATATCCACCTGATTGAAAAAACCGACAATACGCGTGGGGGCAGATTTTTTGCCGTTGAGGAATTCCACCACCTGCTCCATAGCGCGAATCGACAAGGGGCTAGGGATCATCGGGATCAGCAAAATGTCCACCTCTAACAACAGCTGTTCAACACTGGGCGAGAGCGTGGGCGGGCAGTCAAAAATCAATATATCGGCTTTTTCACCCAGGGGTTTGAGCAGTTGCTTGAGGAATTTTTTGTCTTTGCTCAGTTCATCGAATTCGCTGTCCAGACTGCGCAGGCTGAGGTCGGCGGGGATTAGCATCAGGCGCGGATAAGGGCTGTAAAGCTCCATCTCACCGATGGATTTGCCTTTGCTGAATAATTTGATCGCTTTGGCGGAGTCAGGTTCTTGCTGGCAAAACCAACTGGCGGCAGCTTGTGGGTCTAAATCCCAGAGGATCACATTCTTCTTTGCTGCAGCAGCCATATAGGCCATGTTGACTGCCGTTGTGGTTTTACCCACGCCACCTTTAAGATTGTAAAAAGCGATTTTTATCATAGGAATTCCGTTTTAAACAAAGTTGCAGTGCATTCATTTATGACTTGTCCACCAGCAAGAATAACTTGTAGCATTTTTAGTCGAATCCTTCAAAATTTATACGACAGCTAATGTGTAAAAGCGCGACAAAGTGCATATTCCAGCGGGATTAGCCGGCAGCAGGTACAATCGCCGCTCACTTTAGCGAGCCGCTCCCATGAACCAATCTCACCCCTATGAACAACTCACGCCCGACCTGGTACTGGATGCCATCGACAGCACCGGTTTTCTCACCGATGCCCGTGTGCTTGCGCTCAACAGCTACGAGAATCGCGTTTATCAAGTGGGGATTGAAGGGGCGAGCCCGCTGATTGCCAAGTTTTATCGCCCGGGGCGCTGGAGCGATGCGCAGATCCTGGAGGAGCATGAACTCACCCAGGCGCTGAAAGATCTGGAGATTTCGGTAGTCCCCCCCATGGCCGACGAGAACGGCAATACCCTGCGCGACTACCAAGGCTTTCGCTTTGCGCTCTATCCGCGCCAGGGCGGCCATGCGCCCAACCTCGATGACTTTGATGCCCTGCTATCCCTGGGTCGTACCTTGGGGCGCATGCATGCACTGGGGCAAGCGCGTGCGTTCACGCATCGTCCGGCGCTGGATATCCAAACCTTTGGCCGCGACAGCTATGAGTTTTTGCTGGGCAATGAGTTTATTCCAGCAAGCCTGCGTGAGTCTTATCGCACCTTGGGGGCAGATTTGTTGGCACGCTGCGAAAGCCTGTTCAAGCGCGTGGATTACACCCCCATCCGCCTGCATGGCGACTGCCATCCGGGCAATATTTTATGGCGCGACGAAGTCCCGCATTTTGTCGATTTCGACGATGCGCGCATGGGGCCGGCGATCCAGGATTTGTGGATGCTGCTCTCCGGTGAGCGCGAGCAACAGACGTTGCAACTCGCCGAAGTCCTCGAAGGCTATCGCGAGTTTTGCGATTTTGACCTGGCCGAGCTGCAACTAATTGAAGCGCTGCGCAGCTTGCGCATCATGCACTACAGTGCCTGGCTGGCACGGCGCTGGACTGACCCGGCGTTTCCGCGCCACTTCCCCTGGTTTAATACCGAGCGTTACTGGGGTGAGCACATTCTGGAATTGCGTGAGCAGCTGGCAGCATTAAATGAGCCGCCACTGGTCATTTATTAAGCGCAAGGCTGGAATTATTGCGCCTCGCCCCCAATAATGGGCTTCGGGTTGCTCCCAACCGTTTTTTCATTCGTTTATTCAGTTAAGGATTTGGCCATGAATGCCAATGTCTCTGCCTCCAGCCCCGCACTCGTTGTCGACAGCCTGTGGGAATCCATCCACGTGCAAACTCGCAAGCAAGCGGAAACAGAGCCAGTACTGGCCAGCTTCCTGTATTCCACCATCCTCAACCACGACCGACTGGAAGCAGCACTCAGCTTCCATCTCGCCAATAAGCTCGATAGTCCTGCGCTGCCGGCCATGCTGATCCGCGAAGTGATTGAAGAGGCGATGACCAAAGACAAAGGCATTGTGGAAGCCGTGCGCGCAGATTTAATGGCTGTAAGCGAGCGCGATTCCGCCTGCTGCTCATTGGTCACACCGCTGCTCTACTTCAAAGGCTTCCATGCGCTCCAGGCGTATCGTGTCGCCCACTGGCTGTGGAAGCAGGGGCGCAATTCGCTCGCGCTGTTTTTGCAGAACCGGATCTCGGCGGTGTTTGCAGTGGACATCCACCCGGCAGCGCGTATTGGTAAAGGCATTATGTTTGACCACGCCACCGGCATCGTCATAGGCGAGACTGCGGTCGTGGAAGATATGGTTTCCATCATGCAATCCGTCACCCTTGGCGGCACCGGTAAAGAAGCGGGCGACCGCCATCCTAAAGTGCATAAGGGCGTACTGATTGGCGCTGGCGCCAAGATTCTCGGCAATATCAGTGTGGGTGAATGCGCCAAAATTGGTGCAGGTAGTGTGGTTTTAAAAGATGTACCGGCGCGCGCTACTGTGGCCGGCGTTCCCGCGCAAATCATCGGCGAAACACAATGCAATCAACCTTCACGGGAAATGGATCACCTGATTCGCTAAACCTGTCCGGCGCCTTGGATCCAAGGGCGCCCCTTTATCATCCCACTCGCACCAAAAAAATCCGCCACTTGCCCTGTTGCCGAACAAAAACAGCCCGAACAAGGGCTTATTCCCCATTGGTCTGAAATTTGCTCAACTGATAACTCAAGACCGAGGAGAACCCAGCATGCAATACACTAAACCCATGATTGATTTGGTGTACGAAATTCGCCGTCGCGTGGATACCAATATGAAACCAAGCGTAAAAATGGCGAATCCGGAATTGCTTAAGGAACTAGCGGATTACCACCACACCACCAAGGACACGATTACCAAAACCCTGATTAAAGAATTGCTCTTTTTAGCAGGCGACCCATGGCCACACCTGCTGGATCCAGTGATCCCTGAGCCAGCAAAAGCACCGGAAATTCCCAAGCAAGTAGTGAAGGTCTATCGCGGCCAAACAATTCTGGTGGATGCCCCGCGCGCTGCCGACCATCAGGCTGCAGATCACCCTAATTTACACAGCGAATTGCTGATCAAGGACATGGCACCAGCTAAACCGGTGCGGATGTATCGCGGTCAACCGGTTCTATTGTGAAGCAACCGGGCCGGTTATTTTAAATAGCGTTATTACCTCCGCTAATAAAATCCAGATACAAAAAACGCGGCTCAAGGCCGCGTTTTATTTCAAGCAAACCGACAACACAAACTATTGCTTCTCTTTTAGCAGATCGCGAATTTCAGTCAGCAGCACTTCTTGCGCTGTAGGTGCAGCTGCTGGTGGCGGCTCTTTGGCTTTCACTTTGTTAATCACCTTCACCAACATAAAAATCGCAAAAGCGATGATCGTAAAATCAATAATGGTCTGGATAAATTTACCAATCGAAATCACTACCGCGGGTGCCGCACCCTCAGCTTCTTTGAGAGTGATCACCAAATCACTGAAGTCCACACCACCAATCAACAAACCAATCGGCGGCATAATCACATCAGCCACAATGGAGGTCACGATTTTGCCGAAGGCTGCACCAATAATAATCCCCACTGCCAGATCAACTACATTGCCTTTTACCGCAAAGTCTCTGAATTCTTTTATCACACTCATCTAAAATCCCCTTTTAAAATAAAAACACGATTCATGGTAAAAGTTTTATAGCCTATAACCTGACTAAAACCAAGCGCATTAGCAACGATTATTCATCTTCGCGCTGGGCATAAATCTCGGGCATACCATCTTCATCCACAGTCACATGTAGCACCATCGGCTGGCAACAGACTTGGCAATCCTCTACATAGGTCTGCTGCTCGCAAGAACAATCGACCAACACGCTAATCGGTTCACCGCAATAAGGACAATCGAGAAAACACTCTTCTTGCAAGCTCATCATCAATTCCTGTATTTAGTATGCAGTAGGTGAATCAATTCCAAGCTCATCCCACAACTCGTCAACGCGATCTTTTACTGCCTGATCCATCACAATCGGCGTGCCCCATTCGCGCGTGGTTTCGCCCGGCCATTTATTAGTTGCATCAAAACCAATTTTGGAACCCAAACCGGAAACCGGCGATGCAAAATCGAGATAATCAATCGGCGTATTTTCTATCATCAGCGTATCGCGCGCCGGATCCATACGCGTGGTCATCGCCCAAATCACATCCTTCCAATCGCGTGCGTTCACATCATCATCCGTGACTATGACAAATTTGGTGTACATAAACTGCCGCAAAAAGCTCCATACACCCATCATCACGCGCTTGGCATGACCGGGATATTGTTTCTTCATAGTGACAACGGCCACGCGATAAGAACAGCCTTCAGGCGGCAAATAAAAATCCACAATTTCCGGAAATTGTTTTTGCAAAATTGGCACAAATACTTCGTTAAGCGCGACACCGAGAATGGCGGGTTCATCTGGCGGACGACCAGTGTAAGTACTGTGGTAAATTGGATCGCGACGATGGGTGATTCGCTCGACAGTAAACACCGGAAAATTATCAACCTCGTTGTAGTAACCTGTGTGATCGCCAAACGGCCCTTCAGGAGCCATATCATTCGGCGCGATATAACCTTCCAAAATAAATTCGGCCGATGCTGGCACCTGTAAATCATTGCCGATACATTTCACTACTTCGGTTTTATCGCCACGCAACAAGCCCGCAAACCCATATTCAGACAAGGTGTCCGGCACGGGCGTTACAGCACCGAGAATCGTTGCAGGGTCGGCACCAAGTGCGACTGCGACAGGGAAATTTTTACCGGGGTTTTGGATCTGGAATTCACGGAAATCCAACGCGCCGCCGCGATGCGACAACCAACGCATGATCAGCCGGTTCTTACCGATTTTTTGCATCCGATATATACCGAGGTTTTGCCGCTCTTTGTGTGGGCCACGCGTCACTACCAAAGGCCATGTCACTAACGGGCCAACATCGCCTGGCCAACAGGTTTGAATAGGCAACAGATCCAGATTCACCGCATCCCCTTCCAGCACCACTTCCTGGCACTGCGCTTTGCTCAATACTTTTGGAGCAAGATTCAGCACTTGTTTAAAAATGGGCAGTTTTTCCCAGGCGTCTTTAAATCCTTTGGGCGGTTCAGGCTCTTTTAAAAAGGCGAGCAGCTGGCCCACTTCGCGCAAGGCATCAACCGACTCCTGACCCATTCCCAAAGCAACACGCTCAGGCGTACCAAATAAGTTGCCTAGAACAGGAATCGAATAACCTTTTGGATTTTCAAACAATAATGCAGGGCCACCAGCACGCAGAGTGCGGTCGCAAATTTCGGTCATTTCAAGATAGGGATCGACTTCCTGTTTGATGCGCTTTAATAAACCGCGCGCTTCCAGCAGAGCGATAAAATCGCGAAGATCTTTATATTTCATGCGGTGAAAACTCACAGGGCGAAAAAACAAAAACGCCTTCCGCCGTTAATAGAATTGGCGGAAGGCGTTTCACGTTCCGCCCTACAATTATTTTCTTCGTGTAACGATTACTTGCGTTTCATCGATTGGAAAAATTCATCGTTGGTTTTGAAGTCTTTCAACTTATCAAGCAAGAATTCGGTTGCGGCTACGTCTTCCATATCGTTTAACAAACGACGCAAAATCCACGCACGTTGCAACTCATCTTCTTTCATCAATAAGTCTTCGCGACGAGTGCCGGAGCGACGCACATTGATTGCAGGGTAAATACGCTTTTCAGCGATTTTGCGATCAAGATGCAATTCGAGGTTACCCGTACCTTTAAATTCTTCGTAAATAACTTCATCCATTTTGGAGCCGGTATCAACGAGTGCAGTGGCGATAATACTCAGGCTACCGCCCTCTTCGATATTACGCGCGGCACCAAAGAAGCGCTTGGGGCGCTCAAGTGCATGCGCATCCACACCACCGGTCAATACTTTACCGGATGACGGAATTACAGTGTTGTAGGCGCGCGCCAAACGAGTGATAGAGTCGAGCAGAATCACCACGTCTTTTTTGTGCTCAACCAAGCGCTTGGCCTTCTCAATCACCATATCCGCCACTTGAACGTGACGTGCTGGCGGCTCATCGAATGTCGATGCAACCACTTCGCCGCGCACCGAGCGCTGCATTTCCGTTACTTCTTCCGGACGCTCATCGATCAGCAATACAATCAAATGACACTCGGGGTTATTGCGCGTAATCGCCTGCGCAATATTTTGCATCATGATGGTTTTACCCGCCTTAGGTGGCGCAACGATCAAGCCGCGCTGGCCTTTACCGATAGGGGCAATTAAATCGATGATACGACCAGTGAGGTCTTCGGTGGAACCATTACCGGCTTCAAGCGGCAGGCGAACATTGGGGAACAGCGGAGTGAGGTTTTCAAACAGGATTTTGTTGCGGGAGCTTTCAGGTTTGTCGAAGTTGATGTCATTAACTTTTAACAGTGCAAAATAACGCTCACCTTCTTTTGGTGGGCGAATCTTACCGGAAATGGTATCGCCCGTGCGTAAATTGAAGCGGCGGATCTGACTGGGTGAAACATAAATATCATCAGGACCTGCAAGATAAGAACTGTCGGCTGAACGTAAAAATCCAAATCCATCCACCAAAATTTCCAGTACACCGTCGCCGTAAATATCCTCTCCGCCTTTGGCGTGGCGCTTGAGGATATTAAAAATAATGTCCTGTTTGCGCGAGCGAGCGATATTTTCCAAACCCATTTCGTGGGCGATATCAATTAATTCTTCAATCGGTTTCTTTTTAAGGTCGGTTAAATTCATAGGAAAGACTTTATGGATGGATGTGAGATGTTGCAGATTAGTAGCCGAAAGGCCAATGTTGATATCAAGAAATAAGATTGCGTTTTTTGCTGTTATTAAGCCGCATAATTAAGATTGCTGGCTCAATGCCTGCGTTCAATCGCCCCATCAGAATTGTTCATGCAAATTGACTGGTAAAATAGCTGATCTGGTTTAGCAGATACCGATTTATTAACTACCGGGGCAAGAACAACAATTGGGGAAATTAGGGTTTGTTCGTCTGGTTCAAGAGAATCGGGAAGGTGATTCGGGGAGGAACAAACATCAGATGAGGCTGAGTATAACGGCAAATATCGCCCAGTGCAAAAACAAATTGGGCCATCTTGCGATGGCCCTCATCATTTAGATCGCCGAGTTAATGAAATCAACCAACTGCGGTTTGCTTACTGCGCCCACTTTAGTGGCATGAGCTGCGCCATTTTTGAAGATAATCAGGGTAGGAATACCGCGCACATTGAATTTGGCTGCCGTTTCTTTGTGATCATCAACATTCAGCTTGGTTACCTTCAATTTGCCTTCAAATTGCTCTGCCAAGTCATCCAGGATAGGGGCAATCATTTTACAGGGGCCGCACCAAGGGGCCCAGAAGTCAACCAGCACCGGCAAATCTGCACCAATTACTTCCTGCTCAAAGCTGGCATCGCTTACGTGCACAATAGCATCACTACTCATAATAAACTCCAAACCTGATGGTCTTTAAGTGGTGGGAGGCTCCCAATTAGTTGAAGCCATCATAAGGATTGCCCCCGATGCAGGCAAGGAGAAAAAACCAATCATTACTATAGGGGAACGCTATTCGTACGCAGTAACGTATAAATTCAGGGATTATCTGCCTCAACCAAACCCGCGGCCTCAAATGCGGAATACAAATTACTAAAGGTCACGGGCTTGGATAAATAGTAATTCATGCCACTGGCAAAAACTGCATCGCGATGTTCCTGCAGTGCATGGGCGGTAAGTGCAATGATTGGTATGGCGGGCAAGCCTTCACGTCGCTCGTAATCGCGAATACTGCGGGTCGCCTCAAACCCATCCATTTCCGGCATTTCGCAGTCCATCAAAATAAGATCAAAACGCTCGCGAGCACCCCGTACCGCGTCGCAAGCTTCCACACCATTTCCAGCAAATGCAGGTTCAATGTTGAGCTTGCCTAATAAGCCTTTAATAACCATGCGATTGACTGGATTGTCTTCAGCAACAAGTACCCGCAAATGTGAAAATTTATCCGGGTCACGGGTTTGCCGCTTAACACTAACCAGCGGGACAGGATCATGCCCCAACAACGCAATCAATTCTTGTTGTAACAATTTCATCGATACAGGTTTACGCAATACCGCGTGGATAGCCAGGCTGCGCATTTGCGCTTGGTCGTAATAAATATCACCAGAACTAAACATAAATAATGGCAATTCGCGAAATTCCGGCAAATCCCTTATCCACTGCACCAACTCAAAACCGGTAGCGTCCGGCAGCGAATAATTGAAGCCGACAAAATCATAGGGTTCGCCGGAATGCAATGCGTGCTTGAGTTGCGCCAAGGCAGTTTTCGCGGATGTGACCGCCCCCAAGGTTACCCCCCAGTCAGCGCAGTGCAGCCCAATAAAATCGGCCAGGTTTTGACTGGATTCCACCAACAATAATTTTTTTCCTGCCAACCATTCACTTTTGGATTCCGCTTGCGAATTATTCCAATCACATACATCTTCACGCTGCAAATTCGCCGTAAACCAAAAAGTAGAGCCGTGCCCTTTCTCACTTTCAACACCAATTTCCCCACCCATCAATTCAGCGAGACTTTTGCAAATTGCCAAGCCCAAGCCAGTGCCGCCGTATTTGCGCGTGGTGGATGCATCGGCCTGATTAAACGAATCAAACAAATCCTCCGTGCTGCTCATTTCTATGCCGATACCACTGTCTTGCACTATAAAACGCAGCTCAACTTTGTCGGTTGTTAAGTTGGTGACCAGCTTTACTTGCAGAGAAACAAAACCTTCCGTTGTAAATTTAAAGGCGTTGCCCAGCAAATTCATAATAATTTGCCGCAGGCGAGTAGGGTCGCCTTTAACCCACTTGGGAACATCAGGATCCAACCCGCCAAACAATTCGATGTGGCGTTTACTCGCCGTGGCGCCGAACAATTGCACGCAACCTTCAACCAACTCATCGAGCTCAAAAGTCGTTTCTTCGAGCCGCATTTTGCCCGCTTCAATTTTGGAGTAGTCGAGAATATCATTGATGATTGTGAGCAGCGTTTCGCCCGAGCGATGAATAACATCGATGTAATGCTTTTGATTATCGTCAAGGGGAGTGTCACGCAGCATTTCCAACATGCCAATGACGCCGTTCATGGGCGTGCGAATTTCGTGACTCATAGTGGCAAGGAATTGGCTTTTGGCCCGACTGGCATCCTCCGCCGCATTCTTTTGTCGGCGAGTTTCCAGCTTTTCTTCTTTTTCACTCAAGAGCGCCATTTCAATCGCATGGCGCTGCTCGATATCATCCAGCAGCGTTTCGCGCATGTGATTAATTGCATTGACGACATTATCCAACTCATCGGAAGTCGAATTGACTTTAAGTCGCTTGAGCTTAAGCGGTTTGGTGAGGGTTTCCAGATTGAGGTTGCGCGCATAGTTGGCAATCGTTTTCATATGCCGCGTCAAAAGTGTGTGCACCAACCACACGATAAAGAGTGCAATAACGAGAGTTTTGGCTCCCTGTACCAGCGCAATAAAAAACGCACGCTCCCATAATTTATCGTAAATACTGCTGAGGCTTGCAGTGACGGTAAGTATCCCTAACTGCTGCTCGGGCGTACTTGCATCTTCATAGACCAGCGGATAACTGCGCACTAAAAACTGGCTGCGTTTATTTTCCAACTCTTTCGGGTCGTAAGCATTGTTGCTCGCGACCAACGTTTGCTCGGTGTTGTTCCAGTCATGCCAGACAACTTGCACCTGCACCACATCATCGACCGCAAGCACACTGTTGATCTGGATATTCAACTGCTCCTGATCAAAGCCCCATAAACTTTTGGTGATACTTGCCAAGGTACTGATGCGCACCTGATCCAAACGCTTTTCGAGTGCAGCAATATCGTCATTAAAACTACTGTGCAGTTGCAGCAAAATAGCGACCAAGGTGACAATCGAACTGCTGATGATAATCAACCCCAAGAGCCGGGCAGCAATAGGGTTTTCGCGCATGTAAGTTCTTATGTTGGGCATCTCAACCAACCGCAGCAAGACCAGAGAAGAATACCCCTGAGTGTAGCAGCAAAAAAACATCTCCCCCTACGATAAAAGATGGGAGAAAGGCAGAAGAAGGGCTATGGAGGAGAATATCGCTCAGCTAATGTAACCAGACTGGAGATGAAGCAGCATGCGCTCTGCACGATCGATGAAGTCTTTGCGTACCGACGGCTCATCCAACTGCACACTTAGCGCATAGACATAATGACGCAAACCAGAGGGGCCAGTTTTCCCTGCATGTAGCCAATTGTGGAAAACATCATCCGTAAGGCTTTTTCCCAAAAGACCAAAATGATCAACAAACAACTGATTCAACTGTTCAATGACGCGTCGTACAACGGGCAATAATTTGGGCTCGGAATGACGGGTTACAGTAGCAGCATTGCTCATAATAAATCTCCTTGAGTTCTACATTTCAGTTAAGTCGATACATAACTAATCGCAAAGACTGTTTAGGAATAACCTGTTATTTTGAAACTTCTTCAGACTCGACCTAGCCTTTACAAAGGACATTAAAAAAAAGACTGGGTTCCAAGGGGGCAGCACGCTATTTTTCAGCAATAGATGGTTTACAATGCGCGCCAGTTCCTGTGCATTAATATCGGCACACGTTAGGGAGCAGGAACCCCGCCCGCATTACCAATCCAGAACTTGTGTATTAACACCGTTGTCATTAGGTCACTGTTACTAGGTGTAGTTGCGTGCGCAAAAATGGTTTTTCATTAACGAATCTCAATAATCCGACGCGGAGAAAGAGTGGATGAGCATGTTGTTCAGCAACAAAAAAGCAGGTAGCCGATTAGCTATCCGCACCGGTTTAACTGCCCTGGCGATAAGCTGTGCATCAAGTGTCGGGCTAACCGGAATCGCCAATGCCCAACAACAACCCGAAGTAGCTCCGGCCGCTGCAACCGAAATAGCCCAACCAGCCCTGTTTGATGCGATTGCGTCACGCGCCAAATTGCTCGCACGCCGCGAATACAAACCAATTCAAGCCAATATTCCCGAAGCGCTCGCGAATATGAATTACGACCAATATCGCTCTATTCGCTTCCGCCCCGAGTCATCGCTGTGGCATAACGAAGCACTGTTCGAGTTGCAACTATTCCATCCCGGATTTTTATACCGCGAACCAGTCACCCTGCACATGGCCACCGATGGCCCCGATGCATTTGTGCAATTCAAGCAGGAGTATTTTAATTACGATGGCCCTGCAGCCCCATTGGCAGGTGTAGCGCCGAGTAATATTGGTTTTGCCGGCTTCCGCGTGCACTACCCACTCAATAGCAACGAATACAAAGATGAGTTTTTGGTGTTCCAAGGCGCATCCTACTTCCGTATGGTTGGCCCAGGTTTGGCGTATGGCCTATCGGCGCGCGGTCTGGCGATCGACACTGCCGAACCCAAAGGTGAAGAATTCCCGGTATTCCGCGAGTTCTGGCTGGTCAAACCCGGCCCAACTGACACCCGCATGGTGATGTATGCCCTGCTCGACAGCCCATCCATTACCGGCGCATACCGCTTTGAAATCATTCCCGGTGCACCAACGGAAATGGCAGTGGAAGCACGTATTTTTGCGCGCAAAGACATCCTTAAGGTTGGTGTGGCACCGCTCACCAGCATGTATATGTGGGGCGAAAACCACACCCGCTTTGTTGATGACTTCCGCCCCGAAGTGCACGACTCGGACGGCCTGCTGATGGCAGCCTCCAATGGCGAGTGGATCTGGCGCCCGATCAGCAACCATCGCCAACTGCGCGTGTCGTCTCTGTCGGATGAGAATCCGCGCGGTTTTGGTTTGCTGCAGCGTGACCGCGATTTCGACCATTACATGGATATGGAATCTCGCTACGAGAAACGCCCAAGCATGTGGGTGATCCCGGAAGGCGATTGGGGTAAAGGCCGCGCTGAATTGGTGGAAATCCCGAGCGATAGCGAAACCAACGATAACGTGGTCGCCTATTGGGTTCCGTCCAAATCGATGAAGGCTGGCTCAAACGCGACCTTTAAATATCGCCTGCGCACCTTTGATGACCACCTGCCTGAAAACACTGGTGCCAAAGTCGTTCGCACCCGTATTGGTTGGGCGGCAAACCCGGGGCAGGCCAATCCCCCACCGGTCAGCAACCGCAAGTTTGTTATCGATTTCCGTGGAGGCGAATTGGACAACCTCTCAGCCGACGCGCCACTCGTCGCTGAAATGCAAAAAAATGCCGGCACCATCACCGAGTTAACGGTTCGCCAATTGCCCGATGGCCGTACTTGGCGCGCCTCTTTCAAGTTGGCACCAGAAGGCGACAAGGTGGCCGATATGCGTTTGTTCCTGAAGCTGCGCGACCAACGCTTGAGCGAAGTCTGGAGCTATGTCTGGTATCCGGATGCAATCTGATATGACCCACGAGTTTCGCGCACCCGCTGATTTGACCATATTGCCCGCGGATGCCATACGCATCCCGGGCAAGTCCCTGCGCCGCTATGTGTATGTGATCCTGAGCCTGCTCACCGCTATCAGCGGTGTGTACATCATGTTCGACATACTGCGCGCCAATGACCTAACCACCTTGGAAGGGGTGATTCTGGCGCTGTTTGGCATTAGTTTTACCTGGCTAGCGCTTGCTTTCTGGAGCGGACTGTTCGGGTTTCTTTTGCAGATGTTGCGCATAGATCCGCTCACACTGAAATCCACCAGGAAGCTGCTCGCAGATAAGTCGCCGATTACCTGCCGCACTGCTGTCGTAATGCCGGTGTACAACGAAGATACCCACCGCGTTATTGCTGGTTTTGAAGCGACTTTGCGTTCGCTCGAGAAAACCGGCGAAATCGCCCACTTCGATTTCTTCCTGCTCAGCGACACCACCAACCTGACCATTGCTCAAGCCGAGCGCGATGCCTGGCAGCAATTACAGGAGCGCTTAGGGGATCTCGGCAAGCAGGTGTTTTATCGTCGCCGCGAAAAAAATATCGGCCGCAAGGTGGGAAATCTTTCCGAGTTTTGCCAGCGCTGGGGCGCCAACTACGAAAACATGATCGTACTGGATGCCGATAGTGTGATGGCCGGCGACTGCCTGTTAAAAATGGTGCGCGCCATGCAAGCCAACCCGCGCACCGGGCTGATCCAAACCATCCCGATCCCCGTGCGCCAAACCACCTTCTTTGGTCGCTTCGTGCAATTTGCTGCAGTACTCTACAGCCCCATGCTCGCCACTGGTCTCGCCTTCTGGCAAACCGATGCGGCCAACTATTGGGGCCACAACGCCATCATCCGCATGCGCGCCTTTATCGACCACTGCGGTTTGCCAACCCTACCGGGCAAAGCGCCCTTTGGCGGCGATATTCTCAGCCACGATTTTGTGGAGGCGGCGATGCTGCGCCGTGCGGGCTGGGATGTGTTCCTGCTTGCAGATCTGGAAGGCAGTTATGAAGAAGTACCCTGCAACATTATCGATTACGCCAAGCGCGACCGCCGTTGGGTACAGGGCAATATCCAGCACTTGGGCATTGTCGGCACCAAGCACTTGCACCCCATTAGCCGTATGCACTTTTTTCTGGGCGCCATCGCCTATATTACTTCGCTGATCTGGCTGCTAATGCTGGCGCTGAGCACGGCGGATGCCGTGGTGCGCGCGATCAACTCCAACGTGTACTTCACCGAGGTTTACCAGTTGTATCCCAACTGGCCAATCGCCAAAACTGAATTGATCATCGCGCTGATCCTGCTCACCACCACCTTGCTAATGGGGCCCAAATTACTTGGCGTGATAGTGGCACTCACCCACAGACGCAAACAATTTGGCGGCGCGCGGGCGATTGTCAAAGGCACCATTATTGAAACCTGTTTTGCCGTATTGATCGCTCCGATCATGATGATCTACCACGCTTACTTTGTGATCTCTGTGTTTCTCGGCTTTAAAGTAAATTGGGACTCGCAGGATCGCGAAGGCCGCCTGTTGCCTTGGGGAGAATGCATAGCCCGCACTTCCAAAATGACCACCGCGGCGCTTATCTGGGGCACGATGACCTATATATATGCGCCGATTTTTTTCTGGTGGTTATTACCAGTCCTGACCGGTTTGGTATTGGCTTCGGCACTGGTGCGCTACTCCAGCAGCCTCGATTTGGGCAGACAAGCGCGTGAGCATAAAATTTTTATAAGCCCGGATGAAACCAGCGAAGATCCCGTGCTCGCACACTTGAATGAATTGCTCGCAGTGGAGCATCCAGCACTTGCAACACCTGCACCGATTCCAGCGCTGCCTGCGGATAACTGGACCGATATGCCGCATCGCGACATGAATGATTATGTAACGGTAACGCGTTGACTTTTATGTCCGCCCATAAAAAACGGCCATCAATTGATGGCCGTTTTTTATTGCGGGAACGCTATCTCGACGAACAATTGCGATCAATTCAAACGCTTTGGATCAAACACAATTTTATCGCCCATTAAATGGCCGTGAATAATCGCACCGGGCATAAATTTGCCACTGAGGATATCCTGCGCTAAGGGGTTTTCAATCAACTGCTGGATTGCACGCTTTAACGGACGTGCGCCATACACCGGATCAAAACCAACACCCGCCAACTTATCCATAACATCATTATCCAATTCCAAACTCAACTCCCGCTCAGCCAAACGCTTGCGCAACAGTTCCAGCTGGATATCAGCAATGCCGCGAATTTGTTCACGCCCCAGCGGATGGAACACCACTACTTCGTCGATGCGGTTAATAAATTCCGGACGGAAATGTCCGGTAACAACTTCCATCACCGCATCTTTCATCGCGTTGTAACGGTTTTCATTGTTGAGGGAAGAATTAAGTGCATTTTCACCATGAATAAACCCGTCAAAACTCACCGTATCAAACGATTTATCTTCCGCTAACTCTTGAATACGATCAGAACCCAAATTCGAGGTCATCACAATCACGGTGTTGCGGAAATCGACTGTGCGCCCCTGCCCATCGGTCAAGCGCCCATCGTCCAAGACTTGCAATAAAATATTAAACACATCGGGATGCGCCTTTTCGATTTCATCGAGCAAAATAACCGAGTAAGGTTTGCGGCGCACGGTCTCGGTCAGATATCCGCCCTCCTCATACCCAACATAACCCGGTGGTGCGCCGATTAAACGCGCAACTGAGTGCTTCTCCATAAATTCCGACATATCAATACGCACCATCGCATCGGTGGTATCAAATAAAAACTCCGCGAGCGATTTACACAGTTCAGTTTTACCCACACCGGTTGGCCCCAAAAACAAAAACGAACCATTGGGGCGGTTGATATCGCTTAAACCAGCGCGCGAACGACGCACAGCATTCGCTACGGCAACGACAGCTTCATGCTGGCCGATCACACGTTTATGCAGCGATTCTTCCATGCGCAATAATTTTTCGCGCTCGCCTTCGAGCATTTTGGATACAGGAATACCCGTCCACTTGGAAACCACTTCGGCAATTTCTTCTTCGGTCACTTTGTTGCGCAGTAACTTCATCTCCATCATTTCCGCCTGGCTTGCCATATCCAACTGTTTTTCCAGTTGCGGAATAATGCCGTACTGCAATTCACTCATGCGCGTCAAATCGCCTTTGCGGCGCTTGTCTTCCAGCTCCAGGCGCGCTTGCTCCAATTGGCTTTTGATTTCTTGCGAACCGTGTAGCGCCGCCTTTTCCGCGCGCCAGATTTCTTCCAAATCGTTCAGCTCGCGCTCGAATTTTTCAATATCCTGATCGAGCTTAGCGAGGCGTTTTCGGCTCGCCTCATCCTCATCTTTTTTCACCGCTTCGCGCTCAATTTTAAATTGGATTAAGCGTCGCTCAAGGCGATCCATTTCTTCCGGCTTGGAATCGATTTCCATACGGATACGGCTCGCAGCTTCATCAATTAAATCGATGGCCTTGTCCGGCAATTGACGATCAGTGATGTAGCGCTGCGATAATTTTGCCGCGGCGATAATCGCTGAGTCCGTAATATCCACGCCGTGGTGAACTTCATAGCGCTCTTTTAAACCGCGCAAAATCGCAATGGTGTCAGATTCATTGGGCTCATCAACCAGCACTTTTTGAAAACGGCGTTCAAGCGCAGCATCTTTTTCGATGTATTTGCGATATTCATCGAGCGTTGTCGCGCCCACGCAATGCAACTCACCACGCGACAACGCAGGCTTAAGCATATTGCCTGCATCCATTGCGCCCTCGCCTTTACCGGCACCAACCATGGTGTGCAGCTCGTCGATAAATAAAATGATGCGGCCTTCCTGTTTACTCAGCTCATTGATCACGGATTTCAAGCGCTCTTCAAATTCACCGCGAAATTTTGCACCGGCCAGCAAGCCGCCCAGATCGAGCGACAGCAATCGTTTATCTTTTAAACCTTCGGGGACTTCGCCATTGACGATACGCTGCGCGAGACCTTCCACAATCGCGGTTTTACCTACGCCCGGCTCACCAATTAATACCGGATTGTTTTTGCTACGGCGTTGCAACACCTGAATAGTGCGGCGGATTTCATCATCGCGGCCAATCACCGGATCGAGCTTGCCCGCTTCCGCGCGGGCCGTTAAATCCACCGTGTATTTTTCCAGCGCCTGACGATTACCTTCGGAGTCTGCATCATCCACATTTTCGCCACCGCGTACCTTTTGGATCGCCTGCTGCAAGCGCTGGGCATTACCGAATTTTTTCAGCAACTCAGAAACAGCACCTGACGACTCCAACATCAATACCAGCAACACCGAATCGCTGGAGACAAACTTGTCCCCCACTTTTTGCGCGTGGCGATCCGCGAGATTTAACAGTCGCACCATGTCCGGCGACATAGTGACTTCACCAGTCGGATTTTTAATTTGCGGCAGGTTTTCCAGATATTCATTGAGTGCAGTGCGCAAACCCGCGACGTCAAACCCCGCCTGCGAGAGCAGCAGGCGTACACTGGCAGCACCTTTTTGGTCGATCATCGCCAAGAGTAAATGGCCGGGGTCGAGCTGGCTGTGATCCTGCCCCAGCGCGAGTGATTGGGCGTCGGACAGTGCAACTTGCAATTGATTCGTTAAACGGTCGATGCGCATGGATAGCCTCAAGCAAAGTGATCATTCGGATGGAGCAAAGATGGGGGCACGAAAAGTGATTTCAAGCAGGAACCCATCCTGCGACCAATGCGCGCAAGGGTGTTCAACCGAGCACGGGCAAACCCGCCAAAAAACCCGCTGCTCCCTTTTCATTGAATCTATATATAGAAGTAAGCATAGTGCAGGACGGAAATCTAATTAAATAAGTATTCACTTTTTGCAAGAATTACAAGTTGCAACGTCATTTAATAAAAATTTTAAATAAAAAATCTACTCATAAATTTCCATTTACATGAAAGCTTGTTCCCGCGGCATACACATCTCGGCATGGTTTCGAGCCACTTTTTATTTATCTTACCCACTTGCCAGACATTTAATGCGACCACTTTCGCCCAAAGCAACATTCCTCGCCGAATTTTAAAAAGTTGGCTTCGATATTGCGTAGGAAGAAATACTGAAACGCAAAATCGTTTCAGAAATGAGTACACGGAACACTTATCTAACTAAAAGTGAAAGTGTTAAAAGTACATTCAATTTTTACGAGGTGAACATTATGAAAAACACTAACGCAAAAATGACGAATATTTTCCAAAGCGGATTATTTTTACTGGCGTCCGGCCTTCTCAGCACTCAAGTGCTCGCAGCGGTTGACACCGACGATTTTATTGAAGATGCATCAGCCAAAGGAATTGCCGAAATTGAGGCAGGCAAGCTCGCCGTGCAAAAATCCACATTCCCTGAAGTGCAAGCTTATGCAAAAAAAATGATTGCAGAACACACTGCTGCTAACAAAAATTTGCGTGCGCTTGCCACTAAGAAAAAGGTAGAAGTAGCAGATGATGCTGAACTTATGTCTCAAGCCAAAGCCTATGTTTTAAAACAACGCGACGGCGAATCATTTGATGCAGCTTACGTCAACAATCAAATAGAGGCCCATAAAGCCACCATCGAATTATATAAGGATGCATCATCTTCAGAAGATGCGGATGTACGCCAGGTTGCCGCCGCTTCACTGCCTAAACTGGAGAAGCATTTAGCAGAAGCGAAAGCGCTTGTTCCGTTGATCGCAAGTGAAAGCAAAAACATTAAAGTTGATGATGGCAGAGCTGATCATCACAACTAAGCCATAACATATTATTGGGCGGGCTTTTTGCCTGCCCAATGATTACATGCACTACAGAACACACACCAGAACAGATAACTATTTTGAGGGGACTTAAAATGGCTATTGGCAGCAAAGCAAAATATACCGAAAAGCAAAAGCGCAAGGCCCGTCACATCGAGGAAAGCTACGAACATCAGGGAGTTTCAGCCAGCAAAGCATCTGAAATAGCATGGGCAACGGTAAACAAACAATCGGGAGGGGGCGAGCGCTCCGGCTCGGGAAAAAATGTGTCCGCCATCAGAAAATCCAAAGCACGTAAAGATTCAGCGCGCAGTGCAGCGGCCACCAAACGCGCTAAAGCCAGCCCTCATTCATTTGAATCCCATACCAAAGCAGAGCTGTTAGCGATGGCTCGCGAGCAACACATTTCCGGCCGCTCATCCATGAGCAAACCAGATCTCATTCTTGCATTGCGGCAAAATCAAAAAACACATTGACCGACAGTGGTGCTCGAAAAAATCGCGCAAGAACCCTAATAGTAAGTCAACATTATTCTTCATTGATGCTAGGCACTTTTGTCGATATTAGAGACTACAGGCGCTTGCGGCGTCTCGCGCACATCAAAAAATTTGATCGCCATAGGATAGTTTTTAACAACACCTTTGTTGGCATTCATCGCACCAATAATGGTGAACACAATTGAACAGACCACCAAAATTGCCATCAAGAAAAACCCCACCACAATCAGGCACAGAAGCGCGCTGACTAAAAAATAAATCAGTGAACTGAACACCCAGTTCATTACTACTTTGCCCTGCTCATCTACATAAGCATCTTCCTTTTTAGACTGCCACATAATGAGCGGAACGATTAAACCTAAAAACGGAAATAGCCAAGAACAGAATTGAGTGAGGTGCAGCACCATCGCATAGTCATAGTTGTTGGTTTGCATAATGGTGTACGGCGCTTGCGACTGCGCTGCGGATTGCGGTTGAGCCCCGAGAATGCGGTCCTTGGCTTGTTGGTACTCTTCTTCACTGATCAGGCCTTTTTGTTTAAGGTCATTCAGCTTTTCAATTTGATCGAGATCCATAATGGTTCCTTGTAATTGATGGATTGAGGTTTGTCGCGCACAACAGTTTAGATGCAGCCGACGCTAAATCGGATTCAATTGGGAGAAAAATTATTCCCGCCAAATAAGACTGGCCATACGCCCGGTAGTTTTATCGCGACGAAAGGAATAAAAGCGCTGCGCATCGGCATAGGTACAATAATCACCACCGTAAATAGCAGTTACGCCTAACGCAACTAATTCGGCACGCGCCAGCGCATAAATATCGGCAAAGAAGTGCAGTGGCCTCTGCGCAGACACAAAAGCCCTGCCAATTTGCTCGGCGTGATCCTGGTTGCGCGCCGCCTTAAAAAAAGCCTCAAGCACGTCCACGCCCACCTCAAAATTAGGCTGCGAAATAGCTGGCCCCAGATACGCCAGTATATCGCCAGGCTTGCTGCTGAATTTTTGCAGGCCGCGCGCGCATATCCCTTTCGCCAGGCTGCGCCAGCCACAATGCAAAGCGGCAACCTGTGAGCCCTGTTTATCGCATAACAGTATCGGCAAGCAATCCGCCGTCATGACCAGACAAGCCTGACCGGGCTGATTGCTATAACTACCATCGGCGGTACGCACTACACCATCAGCTTTGGCGTGCACGACTTTCACCCCGTGGATTTGCTCCAACCACTGGGGACTTGCCTGCAGCCCCAGTTGCGCAGAAAGTTGCGCGCGATTGGCGGCAACATGTTCCGGGTTATCGCCCACATGCAACCCGAGGTTATTGCTCGCGTAAGGTGGCAAGCTAACACCACCTTCACGCGTGGTGATGTAACTGCGCACATTGGCCGGTGCCGGCCAGTCAGGCGTAATACCGCGAAGATCAGTCATCGACGAGAGTAAAACCTGTGTTGAGTGCATCCAGCAGATTTTTGAAATCCTCCGGTAATGGCGCAGTCCATTCGGTGTAATCGCCGGTGCCCGGGTGCTCCAAGCCCAATTTGAACGCATGCAGCGCCTGACGCGGAAACGCTTTAAGCGTATCGATCAAATGCTGGTTAGCGCCTTTGGGGATTTTAAAACGACTGCCATAGGTTGGATCACCCACTAGTGGGTGGCCGATATGCGCCATGTGCACACGGATCTGGTGGGTGCGACCGGTCTCCAGCTTGACGCGGATATGGGTGTGGCTTGGGTAACGCTTGGCCACGCGGTAGTGAGTCACAGCGCGTTTGCCACCCGCCTTGAGTACCGCCATGAGCTTGCGCTGCATTGGGTGACGCCCCATAGGGGCATCCACAGTGCCGCCGCCAGTCATCGCGCCTATGGCAACAGCTTCATACTCGCGGCTGACGGTGCGATCGGCTAACTGTTCAACCAGATCGGTATGGGCCTCCAAGGTTTTGGCAATAACCATCAATCCGGTAGTCTCTTTATCCAGGCGATGCACAATCCCCGCACGTGGCAAATTCACCAGCCCGGGAATGTGGTTGATCAACGCGTTCACCAGCGTTCCGGTGTAGTTACCGGCGGCGGGGTGAACTACCAATCCCGCCTGCTTGTTGATGATGATCAGGTCGTCGTCTTCGTGGATTATATCCAGCGTGATTTCTTCCGGTTCCCACTCGCCTTGGGCCTCCAGTTCAGCCTTGAGTTCGAGCACCTCACCACCAATAAGCTTGTCTTTCGGCTTGGCGGCGCGGCCATCGACTTTCAACTGGCCATCTTTGATCCAGCTCTGCAGGCGCGAGCGGGAGAAGTCGGGGAACAACTCGGAGGCGATCTGGTCGAAGCGCATGCCGCTCATCTGGATGGGCACGTGTGCGCTCAGGTCAAAAACATCTTTCATTAAAAAACCTCTAGTGATTGTTTCTGGCTGCGAATGGAGCGCCAAAAAACCGGAAATCGGGAGCTTTTACTGTCGCCAGATTGGTATCCGCCAAGCTCTGTGTTTAAATACCCTGCCCCGCAAACGGGGTCTATTTTATCGAGATAAGAGTTTATAACCCTATGCGAGTCCTGCCCTGTTTGATGCTTAGCGCCCTCGCGCTGCTGACTGCCTGTTCCAGTAAAGAGCCCGAATACACCACCGAAGCGGACTTGTATCATGCCGCTGAAGAGCAACTTGAGCGCAGCCAATGGGAATCGGCGATCAAAAACCTCAACGCGCTGGAAGAGAACTTCCCCTTCGGCACTTATGCCGACCAGGCTCAGCTGGAGCTAATCTATGCTCATTACAGCTCGGGCGAGGCCGATGCGGCCATCGCTACCGCCAACCGTTTTATTCGCCTGCACCCACAACATCGCAATGTGGATTATGCCTACTATATGTTGGGCATGGCGTCCTTCACCAAAGATAAAGGCATGTTTGAACGTGCGATGCCAGTCGATATCTCCAAGCGCGACCCAGGCGCTGCGCGCGAATCACTCGCGAATTTTACCCAATTACTCAACCGTTTTCCCGATAGTAACTACGCGGCCGATGCCAAAAAACGCATGCTGGCATTGCGCAATCACTTGGCGCGCTATGAAATCCATGTGGCCAATTATTACTTCAAGCGCGGCGCCTATATTGCAGCCGTAGGCCGTGGTCGCTATGTATTGGAAAACTTCCCGCAGGCACCCGCCACTCCCGATGCACTGGCCGTTATGGTACAGGGTTATCACCTGTTAAAGATGCCGGAAAAATCCAACGAAATATTGGAAATCCTCAAGCTTAACTATGCCGACTACCCTGCCCTGAACAAACAGGGTGAGTTTGATTACGACTATATGTACAACAACGGCAAATCGCCTTGGGTAGCCTATTTGACACTCGGCCTGTTTAATAAGAATGAAGTAACCGGCTTTGATACTCGCACTATCTACGACCCGCAATACAAACCCGCGTCTGACGACGCTGAAGTCGCGCGCGTAGAATAAGCGCGCCGTGCCAAACCAACCAAAAGGCCGCTATTGCGGCTTTTTTTATTTGCCCTTGCCAATAATTTACTCGCCCATTTTCCAACCGGAAGTAATGGGGTAGCGACGGTCGCGCCCGAAACCGCGCTGACTAATCCTTATACCAATCGGCGCCTGACGACGCTTGTATTCGTTGATATCAACCAGACGCACTACGCGCTCAACTTGCTCCCGGTTAAAACCTTCGCTAATGATCATCTCGGCGCTGTAATCCTGCTCAACATATAGCTCAAGAATACGGTCAAGAATCTCATAAGGTGGCAAGCTGTCTTCATCCTTTTGATCCGGAGCCAACTCAGCGGAAGGCGGACGGGTAATGACCGTTTCCGGAATTACCTCGCCCAAGGTGTTGCGATAACGGGAAAGGGCAAATACCAATGTTTTGGGGACATCTTTAAGCGCATCAAAACCGCCTGCCATATCACCGTAAAGTGTGGAGTAGCCCACTGCCATTTCACTTTTATTGCCAGTGGTGAGGACCAGATAGCCTTTTTTGTTGGATATCGCCATCAACAACACGCCACGACAGCGCGCCTGCAGGTTTTCTTCGGTGGTATCGCGCTTGGTGCCGGCGAACTCATCGCTCAGCGCGGCCATAAAGGCTTCGTACATGGGCTCAATGCTGATCGAGCTATAGCGGACACCGAGGCGGGCCGCTTCATCAGCAGCATCGTTTTTACTCAGATCGGAGGTGTAACGAAAAGGCATCATCACCGCTTCTACGCGCTCAGCGCCCAGCGCGTCTACTGCCATCGCCAAGGTTAGGGCAGAGTCGATACCCCCCGACAACCCTAACACCACTCCTTTAAAGCGGTTTTTATTGACGTAATCCCGCATTCCCACAACCAGCGCTTGGTAAACCGCAGCCAGATTGTCGGGAATGGCATCCAGCGACTGAGAAGGAACGTTAACTTGCTGCTGATCCCAGTCCAAGGTAACGGCAAACTGTCCTTCGCTAAACGAGGGGGCACGGAACCGGGTCTGGCCACTGGCATCCACGACCACTGAGCCACCATCAAACACCAACTCATCCTGACCACCCACAAGATTGGTATAAACCACCGGCATGCCGCCTTCGCGCGCGCGCAAGGCAATTACCGCCTCGCGCTCCTGCTGTTTGCCTTGGTGATATGGAGAGGCGTTGAGGTTAAGCATCAACTTTGCGCCAGCTGCTTTTGCCTTCGCCATGGGCTCTGCAAACCAGATATCTTCGCAGACGCTTAACGCTGTAGGCACACCCTTGAGATCGAATACGCAGGCCTCATCACCTGCAGCGAAATACCGCTTTTCATCAAATACCTGATAATTGGGCAGGCAGTGCTTGGCGTATTCAGCCACGAGCTGACCATCCACAATTACCCCTGCCATATTGTACAAATGGCCGTCTTTCATGCGCGGATAGCCGATTACCAACGCCATTGGCAAGTTGGCGGCCATCAGCTCTTGCAGAGCACGCTCTATGCGCGGCGTTAAACTCGGACGCAGCAACAAATCCTCCGGCGGATACCCCGTCAGGGTTAGCTCAGGGAAGACCATCGCATCGACAGGTCCAGAGGCCAGCGCTTCGCGAGCCGCAGTGAGCACCTTGGCGGTATTGCCAGGAATATCCCCAACTAGCGTATTAATTTGAGCGAGAATCAACTGTAACGGCAGCATAGAGTTCAATGAATAAGAGAGAGGAAACAGCATCGCTGAAAATAAGTCTGGAATCACCAATCCAAAAGCAGCATAAGCAGTAGGAAACTGGCAAAATTGCCCACATCCTTCGCCTAAGCAACCAGACACCTACAAAAGATTATAGGCCCCAGGCGACTCAAACACAGGCGCGCATTGTCCGCGATCTCCCCTTTTAAAGCCAAGTGGATTTTGCCCGCTTATCCCAAAAGGACCCAGAATAAGATATGAGCCCTAACGTGCTTAATCATTCGCGCAATTATAATCCCTACGATTTGCTGCGAATTTATACCTATTACCGCACGCTGCTCGGCAGCATTCTGCTGCTGATGTTCTATATCCAGTTTGCCCCGAAAGTTTTGGGATATAACAATCCCAGCCTGTTTTTCTTTACGTCGATTGCCTATACCGCCATTAATATTATGACGTTGGTTGTCATGTGGCGATTAAAGTACTCCCCTTCGCAACGCAAGCTGTTTGGCTCACTTGTAATCGACGTGATAGCTCTCAGCGTACTAATGCATGCCAGCGGTGGAGCTGTGAGCGGGCTTGGCTATTTGCTATTGGTCGCCATCGCTGCCGGCGGGATTATGCTGCGCGAGCGGATATCGTTTTTTCTTGCGGCAATCACGACGATTGTCGTGATTAGCGAAGGAGCTTTTCGTTTTTTGTTTCTAAAAAGCGACAACCAAGCGCTCTTTGCATCGGCGACACTCAGTACGCTCGCATTCCTCACCGCGCTGTTGTTTCAATATCTCACCAAAAAAATTCGACTCTCATATGAGGAAGCTGAGGCACAAGCAGCACAGGCCGCACACCTGCAAAAACTGGCACAGATCATTGTTGAACGAATGCGCACCGGCATAGTGGTGTTAAACAAAAACATGGATATACAACTTTGCAATCAGGCGGCGCTAAAACTGCTTGGAGCCAACCAGAATGAATCAGAACCATTGCGCCTTGATCAATTCCCCGAGCTTTTTAAGAAACATCAATCATGGCAGCGCAGCTCGAATGAGCACTCTCCTTATTTAAAAATTGAGGCGAATACCAATACCGAGGTCAAAGTAAACTTCGCCTATCTGGAGCCTGGCGACTCTACCGATGTATTAATTTTTTTAGAAGACGTGCGCTCAATCAATCAACAAGCACAACAATTGAAGCTCGCCTCTCTCGGGCGACTAACCGCCAGCATCGCACATGAAATTCGCAATCCACTCGGCGCAATTAGCCATGCCAGCCAGTTACTGGGGGAATCGGATGCACTGCCCGCTACCGATCAGCGATTACTCGATATCATCCACAATCACAGCAAACGCGTTAACCTGATTATCGAAAACATATTGCAGCTCTCACGTCGCCGCGCAGCGAAACCAGCACACATTAATTTGCGCCAATGGATTCCCACATTTATTACTGATTACAAGTCCAGTAAAAATAACGGCAGCCTATTAAAAATTCAGGTAAATGAAAAAAATATTGGTGACACGTACAACACGGCAGAGCATGACGATGCAAATGCAATCAACAACCTGAACGCAAAGTTTGATATTAGCCAGTTACAACAAGTGCTAACCAACCTTTGCGATAACGGCATTCGCTATGGTACGAGCAAGGAAGGACGCCCGGACTTGCGAATTGAAATTGGTCTGGACACCAATCAACAGCAACCCTATATTCGGATAATTGATTATGGCTCCGGCATTAGCCCAGAAAATCTAAAACATTTATTCGAACCTTTCTTCACCACGGAAAATACAGGCTCAGGCTTAGGTTTATATATTTGCAAAGAGCTTTGCGAAGCAAATCAGGCGATCATTTCCTATAAACGCACCGACAAGGGCGAGAGCTGCTTCCATTTGCAATTGGCACATCCGGAAAAAGCATCCTAAAACCCAAGTGACTCGGGAATCACCATGACACAAAAACGCGCATTAATTATCGATGATGAACCAGATATTCGTGAACTTCTGGAAATCACTTTAGGTCGCATGCAGATTATGACCGACAGCGCCGAATCTATTACCAGCGCAAAGCAACTTTTAATTCGCAATCACTACGATTTATGTTTAACCGATATGCGGCTACCCGATGGCAATGGCCTTGAGTTGGTTGAATTAATTCAACATCAATACCCCCAGCTGCCAGTTGCGGTTATCACTGCACATGGAAGTATAGATACCGCGATAGAATCCATGAAAGCAGGGGCATTTGATTTTATTTCCAAACCTGTGGATTTACCCACCCTGCGAAAATTGGTCAACACGGCTATTGAATCAAGCCAATTAACTCCGCCACCATTGACAAAAGTCACACCGATTATTGGCGAATCAAAAGCAATTCAAGATTTGATTCGCAGCATAGAAAAGCTCGCCCGCTCTCAAGCGCCCGTATACATCAGTGGCGAGTCAGGCTCAGGCAAAGAGCTGGTTGCGCATTCAATTCATGACTTGGGACCAAGAGCTAACAGTCCATTTATTGCTGTTAACTGTGGTGCGATACCGCGAGAGCTAATGGAAAGCGAGTTTTTCGGCCATAAAAAAGGCAGTTTTACCGGTGCGCATCAAGATAAGATCGGGCTGTTTCAGGCTGCCGAAGGCGGCACTTTATTTTTTGATGAAGTTGCCGACTTACCCTTGGACATGCAAGTTAAATTGCTGCGCGCCATCCAGGAAAAATTTGTTCGCCCGATTGGCGCAGCAGAAGAAATCGCCACCGATGTACGAATCCTCTGCGCGACACATAAAAACCTTGAGGTAGAAGTACGGGAAGGACGCTTTCGTCAGGATTTATTTTATCGACTCAATGTAATTCAACTTGCCGTGGCACCGCTCCGCGAACGACGCGAAGATATTTGCCTCCTCACTCAACATCTGCTGCACAAACTCGCGAGTGAGATAGGCTTGCCCACACCTAAACTTTCCGCTGAAGCACAGCGCGCACTGGAGATTTATCATTTTCCCGGCAATGTACGTGAACTGGAAAACATTCTAGAGCGCGCATTTACCCTGTGCGAAGGCAGCCTCATCGATGTACAAGATTTACAATTACGCAGCAGAGAACACTCATTCGACCACAGCATCGATAAGACCTATTCATCAACCAAGACACAAACGAAATCAAACAATGGCAATGTGGACTATCCGGCGCGCTGCGCAGAGTATTCATCATTGGATGAGTACTTACAGGATGTTGAAAAAGAAATTCTTTGTCATGCTCTCGAGCAAGCCAAGTGGAATAAAACATTAGCAGCAAAACATTTGGGCATTAGCTTTAGATCGCTACGTTACAGACTACAGAAGCTAGGACTGGATGATGAATAAATAATTCACTGGGGGGGCAGAAATAGGAAAGGTATAAATAATTGTCCCCAATAAGTGGACATCCCCCATCAGGAAAGACCTCAAAATAGGTATCGACAATAAAAAATGCCCGCCTCTTTCAAGGCGGGCATTTTTTATAGAGAGGAAGCGAAAAACTTACTGATTAGCAAGAACTTCCAAGCGTTCTTTTTCTTTCTCGGAAAAGGTTACCCATTGTCCTGCAACTTTCGCACTACGGGCATCTTTACCAGCTTCTTTAAAGAACTTGATTGCTTCATCAAAGTTTTTCAACTCAAATTCAGCTTGTGCAACTGTTAAGTTGGCATAGTCAACACGTTTCAACTTACCAGCCTTAAGCGCTTGACGACCCCACTTAGATGCTTCTTTGTATTTATCGGTTGCAAGGTAAGCCTGCGCAAGACCAATAATTAAGTCGCCATCTGTAGACTTTTCAGCTGCTTTCTCATATTCAACCAGAGACTCTTTTGCATTTTGCGCCAGACGCAATGAATCTGCTAACAACTTGAGATTTTTGGCTGTTGGCTCAACAATCTTGTCGGTGTAGATACCTTTTTTCAGCACCTTAGCTGCTTTGTAAGGAACCTCCGCTTCTAAGAACATACTTGCTAGACGAATAACGTCTTTTTCAGTAGTTAAACCACCCATTAGATAGCAAGTTTCAAGCGCATTGAGTGAGTCTTTCTGACGCTCTACTACGTAATATACCTGCGATAACTGCTTCCAATATTGCGCTTTTGGATAATGCTTAATTAGCTTCTCCAGCACCACTAAACCACTCTTATAATCTTCTTTATCGAAGTACAAACCACGCTGCAGTACATACCAAGACTCAGCAGGAATTTTTCCTGCGGCCTCTTGGTTTTTTACTGCCTCATTAATATTGAGCAGCGCGTTTTTACTATCTTCAAGTTGATAATAAAGCGTAGAAAACATGTAGGAATCTTCAGGCTTAAGCGTATCCGCATACTCGGTCCATTTCAGCAATGTCTCTAATGCTTTCTTGGGGTTATCCAATTGCGAATAGAGCTGACCAACAATACGAATTGTAGAAGCTTCCGTAGCCACTGGCATATTGGGCGTTTGAGCGAGCATTTTGTTAAAGCTTTCGATCGCCTTAGCATAATTCTCGCTACCCAAATAGGCATAACCCAAATACTGGTTCAGAAGTACTTTTTCATATGCATTGGCTTTTGCAGCATTAGCTGACATTTCGTTTAGCAACTGCATTGCCTTACGTGGGTCAGGCTTAACTGATTCATCTTGAGGCTGCAGATAGTTCGCAGCCTCAGTGATTTTTTTACCAAAAGACTCACTCACATTAGGGAACTTGCGCTGCTCCCCAACATGCTTATTTTGCGCTTTCACTTGAGCCGACGCACTGGAGATCTCTATTACACCGGGCGCCACCACTTCAACTGCTTTACCTACAAACAATGGAGACACAGCAATAACACCGGCCAGCAAAGTACGGTTTAGAGCAACTGAAACAGCAGGAAATACTTGTCTCATGTTATTACCCCTTTATTTCTGCATCGTATAGGTGAAACGGTTCTTCACCCCGGGAACCTCAACAGGTTTCCCGTCCACCACTTTCGGTTTGTATTTAAACTTCAGCGCAGCCTTAACAGATGCACGGTTAAATACAGAGGTAGGCTTGCCATCTTTGGTAACACACTCGCTCTCAATAGGCTGAGGATCGCGAGTAGTTCCGGTTTCAGTTACTGTGTAAACCACCGTACAAAAACCTTCAATACCTCGAGACAATGCAGTACTCGGATATTCTGGCGGAACCTTCACAATAGGAAGATATTCACCTTCGCTAAATGCCAAGGAGTTACCACCAACATCAATATCCGCCTTAGCAACCGGTGCAGTCATATTGAGTGAATCCCCTGAAACATCAGGCGCCTCAAAATCCGGTTCAGGTAAGTCTGGCGGAACATCAGGCTCCTGAGGTTTTTCAGGCTTAGCATCTTCAAATCGGGTTTCGATTTTTGTATCAGGCATATTGATGTCGGGAATTTTCACAGCCTTTTTCTGCGTCATTTCACCGAGATCGTTATTTACCAGCTGATACATCAAAAACAGCAGCAAGAGGGTAGTAACCAACCCCAAAAGCCCTGCTATACCTACTTTTGCGAAGTTCATAGCGACCTATTTCTCTTCAGTAGAGACAGACACATCGGTAATACCTGCTTTACGTGCAGCATTAGCGACTTCCAATACGTATTCGATCTGCGCCTTGGCATCCGCCTGGATTGAAACAGTGCCGTTTGGATTATCGGCACGCATGCGCTCAATCACATTAGAAACGTTATTTGGATCAATTTGCTTTTTATCGATCCAAATTTCGTTATCGTCACCAATAGCAATCAAAATACTGGCGTTAGGCTTCATATCAGCAGTACTGGCATCAGGTCTGTTTACCTCTTTACCAGCTTCTTTAATGAACGTCGCCGTAACGATGAAGAAGATCAACATAATGAACACCACATCCAGCATTGGAGTGAGGTCAATAGCCTGAGCTTCTTCCTGAGGTTTTGCGTTATTCCTGCTCATGAGACATCTCTTAATTACAGGTTAATATTGCTCGATCGCTTAATGATCCATTGTTAAATGGTCAGCAAACAAATGGTCTTCACGCTCAGCAATACGCGTCAGATAGGTGTTAACAAAGATTCCCGACAGAGCTGCCACCATACCTGCCATAGTAGGAATGGTTGCCTTAGACACACCGCCCGCCATCGATTTGGCATCACCACCACCGGTCAAAGACATCACGCTGAATACTTCAATCATACCTGTTACCGTTCCCAACAATCCCATTAGAGGACAGAGAGCGATAAGGGTAGTGATCATATCCATATTACGATTGATCTTAGCCGACATGCGCGAAATCATAGCTGTACGAATTTGATGTGCATTCCAGGATTTGCGCTCTTTACGCGCCTCCCAGCCTGCTAATGCCTGCTGTACATCGCCTTTCAGACCACCTTTGAAATACCACGCCCGTTCAAAAACGAGCGTCCACATCAGAAAGGTAAGGGCGGCAATGAAATACATCAATGGGCCACCCTGATCCATAAAGGCTCCAATGGCAGCAAAAGCGTCCGTTAAAGCCTGCATGTGTTATCTCCTACTTAGTACGCTCAGCGTTTTCAGCGATGATACCGGTGGTTTGCTCTTCAAGAACCTGAGTAATTGCTTTAGCACGACCATTTACCAAGGTATGCATAAGAACTACAGGAATCGCAACTACCAGACCTTGTACAGTTGTCACCAACGCAGCAGAAATCCCGCCAGCCATATTCTTAGGATCGCCTGCGCCGAAGATAGTAATCGCTTGGAATGTTTCAATCATACCGGTCACGGTACCCAAGAGACCCAACAACGGAGCGATTGCAGCGATAATTTTCAAAATTGCCAAGCCGCTTTCGATGCCTGGACGCTCCTTCAAAGAAGCTTCTTCCAATTTCAGTTCGAGAGTTTCGGTATCGACATTTTTATTTTCTTCAGCAACTTTTAACACACGACCTAACGGGTTGTTAGTGTTCGGCTTGTCAGACTTCAATTGGGCTTTGACTTTTCCGCTCATTACGAACAGAACCAAGATGCGCCACAGGCCGAGCAATATGCCGAAGATACCTACAGCAACGATCACGTAACCTACCTCACCGCCCTGATCTACACGCTCAAGAAAGGTTGGAGTATCAATCAATGCAGTCAGCAATTGGCCGCCAGCAGGACCTGTTGGATCCACGCCGAAATCAACAACACCAGTTGTTGCAGCTTGCAGAGCCTGAGCATTAGCCAAATGATCATCTGGTTGACGCGGTAATTCTTGGATTTTTACGCCATCAAAAGTCAGGTATTTGCCATCAGAAACCAAATTGTAAGTACCGACACGTACAACTTCCTGCTGAACCTGCTCACCGCTTGGCTTAATAACAGTTGCATTGAACTTTACAACACGACCGGTTTCGACCATTTCACGCTGAACTTCGAACCACAGACGCTCGATTTCCTCGATGTCAGGTAGCTGGGTACTGCTGTTCATTTTCTCGATCAGCGCGTCAAGGAACTCGCCACGATTTGGATATTGCGCACTTACAATGGATGAGCTCAACGTCGAACGCAAATCGCCTGCAGTAGAAGTCAAATGACCAAACAACTCTTTCATTGAGCCTAAGCGCTCGTTTAACTGAGTCTTTTTGGCTGTAACAAGCAAGTCTTGCTCTTGATATTTTTTCTCAAGCGCAACAGAGCGGTTATCTTCAGCTTGACGAGTTGCCTTAGCTTGCGCGAGCAAGTTAGCCTGGTTAGCTTTATCACGAGCAAATTCAGCCTCACGCTGTTTGTGCTCAGCAGACTCACTGATCTGCGACTTCTTTACCATATCCAACAGCTGATCAAGAGTTTGAGCTTTCTCTTGAGCCACAGCGAAGGTGCTACTAAGAAGACCGGCAACCGCCAGCATCAAGCAGCTTTTAACAAACTTCATTTTCATTGTGCTGCCTCCGGTGCTTGAACAGTCATGGTCATAATATCTTTAGATGCTTGGCCGCGAGCGATGCGCAGACCTTTCAAGATGCCCGCATTATAAGAGCCGTCCAGTGCAACCCATTGACCTTGAGATGCATCCCAAGTGCCGCATTGCTTAGCATCGGTTGTTTGATACATCAGGGAGATACGGCCAACGCGAAGGATATTCACTTCACGATCTTGACCATCAACAGGCAGAGTACCTTTGTAAGCTTCAATGGTACTGCCGTATGCAGATTCAATTTTGTAAGCTTCCAGAACTTGGCGGAATTTTTCTGATACCGAGATATCAGCGCGATCCTGATTATCGCGAAGCATAGCAATACGCGCTTTACGCTCGTCAACCTGGAAAGGCTTATCCAAGCTTACAAACTGCTCCAAACTATCCAACATACGGAAAATCAGCGGCTGAATTTGACGCTCGATTATTGTTACTTTCTCTACTGATTGCTCCAACTCTTGGACCACAACCAGTTGCTTAGCAACTTGCTTTTCCATTTGCGCGTTAAACACACGAAGATCATCGATCAATTTGTTTTGTTGCTTGAACTGCTGGGTCAGATCGTCAGTTTCCTGCGCCAGTCTATCAATGCGCTTCTGAGAGTCTTGCGCCATGGTTGTTTTGGTTTGACCAACATTTAGCACAGAATCCAGAGCTTGATCTGCCATGGCAACGCTACCCATTAGCGCGCCGGCAGAAAGCATTGTGGTCAGAGCCACCGCTTTCAATCGCTGCTTTTTCATAATCCCCCCAACTGGGTGTTCAATCAAGTGAGTTTGTGACAACAAGCTGTCACAGACGCGTTATCCACGTAGCCTCTTCGAGGCGGTTAAGAACGGCGGCATTGTAATAAGCACCATGGCCCACTTCCAATGATTTATCCCATAACTTTTTACGTGTGTATTTAGGTATCACTCCGGTAACACACCTTTGCTTTCAATTAGCGCACCGGTAACACAAAAGACAAAAACAACTAAAGCCAAACAAAAAAACACATTTAAAATAAAACTTTCGGTTATTAGCAATTACTTATCATGCACGTCGCCGATACACTAAAAAATCATGTTGCACTGACGCAGTCGCGTCTCCTGCCAAACTCGATTCAAGCTCCCAATCCGCCTCACTCAAGGCTTGGAAGAAAGCATCGCCTTCAGGCTTAGCATTAATTCTTGTCAAATAAACACGATCGGCAAACGGCAGCGCGGCACGATAAACCTCTGCTCCACCTATAACCATAATCTCATCTGAAGCAGCCGAATCGGCCAGGCTTTTTTTTGCTTCCAGCAACGCCTGTTCGAAACTATTGGTAACAATCACATTATCAACAAGCCAATCTTTACTTCGGGTAACAATAATATTCGTGCGCCCCGGGAGCGGCCGACCAATAGATTCATAGGTTTTGCGCCCCATGATTACAGGCTTACCCAGTGTTACGGACTTGAAATATTTCAGGTCTTGCGGGAGGTGCCACGGTAGTTGATTATTAGAACCAATAACACCGTTTTTAGCAGCCGCCACTATGATGGCTAATTTCATGCAGAGCCTTTGCCTTCTACTTATTTGCCAACAACCAACAAACCACTATACGGCAATAGGCGCGACTATACGGGGATGGGGTTGATAACCGTCAAATTCAAAATCTTGCAACTCATAACCGAATATATTACCCGGCCGACGCGAAAGCCTTAGTGTAGGCAAGTTTTTCGGTTCGCGTGTTAATTGTTCGTAAACTATGTCGTCTGTAATATGATTATTGTAGAGGTGGCAATCGCCAAAAGTATGCACAAAATCCCCAACCCCCAAATCACACTGCTGGGCAATCATATGGGTCAATAGCGCATAGCTCGCGATATTAAACGGCACCCCCAGAGGATTTATGCCCCCTAATTCATGCACAGTATGTGTATCTACAGTCGATGTAGAGCGCTTTTCCATACTGTGCAAAATCAACATGCACATTCTGTACGACCTATATGATTGAGTGATAGATGAGCGAACACTAAGTCTATAAAGATCTAATGGTACACCACAACTGCCTATCATTCTCGAATTTTCAATGACATATAAGGCATCACTAAAGCTTCAAAATTCAACTCTAGCCGTATCACACCGCATCATTCTGTACCCTGGCAGCATTGGACTAACCTAAGGATGTATACGATGGCAGTTTGAGCCCAGCTATCTAATTATTGGCAGAATGCTTCCGCCGACTAATAAAGAAGCAAGCACGCATGGCGATCACTTTTTAACCGACATTGAAATTCCGCATCATCGAATCCAGCTCGTGAACGCGCAGGGGGCCAAGTTAATCGAACACCGATGCAATATGAGATATAACCTCTGCCCTCCGAGAGGAAGGCAGCCGATGAAGCTTTAGAATTACCTCTGCCAGCTCATCATCTTCTTCATAAAAAAAAGACACGGGAAAATTAAGCACCTTGCCCAGCTGCTTGAGCACCGTGAAATTAGGAGTGTGTTTTCCGGTTTCGTATTGATTAATCCTTGCAGACGCAGAACTCGAATGGATTCCTGCAAGCTCCCCTAAGGTCTTTTGAGATATCCGGGCACTTTTCCTCGCTTGACGCAATCGCTCAGCTATACAGCCGTTGTCGTTACTTGATAAACCCATTCATCAATGCCGCCAAGAAAAACTAAGATTTTCTTAGCGTTTGCCTTGCATGGATACTAAGACTTCCTTAGTATTAGGAACAAACTAAGGAATCCTTAGTTTTTATGCGGTATTTATTACGGGTAGACAATTCGAAGCCTCTTTAACCAGCCTACCAATACACTACACCCTGCGAGGGTTTGAAGTAGCGGCGGTTATTTGTAGTCGGTTGAGTAAATGGTAAATCAGGCATGGTGGTTGGCTGAGGAGAGGCCGGCATCACTGAATATCCCATAGCTCCTCAAGCTGAGTGGTCTTGTGAAAGCTCGCCTCCGTCAAGATTGCCTCCATAGTCGCACTAGCAATTTTCGCATCCCCGCTTCGATTGATCATTTCAGCATAAAGCTCAATCGAGTAAAGGTGTAGATAATTCATGAGCTCTGATTCGTCCAAGTTGAGGGGCTGGCAATTATACTTCATGAGTAATATTGAAAGCACCGCAGCTAAAACTTCAGAAAACTCTGAGCTGTCTTCCTGATTTGAAATCAAAAGAGCTTGCCTTGTTAAAAAGTCGAGCCAGAAATCGTTCAAGTTTGCGGGTAGCAGCGCATAAGCTCCGAGCTTCATCAAGTCTTCATAAAACCGTTCTTTTAAATTCACACTTTGCATTCGATTTCCTCGAAACTTTAACGCATTAAGTAAGTTATTTGAGTAAATCTAAAGTATGGAGATCAATCGGTGCAATAGATTTATAAAATTTTCTGATATACAGTTAATAAAATTTTTTTTAAATTTCAAGTAAAAAAATAGTGTACGTAAAAAAGTACATTAAAAAATTAATGTAAGAAATAAAGTACTTTAAAATATTTTCAATCAATAGTTACTCAAAAAACGACACTATGGGCATTGCAAAAGAAGTGAATGCTGTTTGCGCTGAGTTGGGAATAAAATTAAAACGCGCTAGACTTGCAAAAAACCTCACGCAAAACGAGATGGCAAAGTTAATTGGATCTTCACGCGCAAAGATCGTATCTGCTGAGCGTGGGCGCACCTCAACGGAAACCTTGGCCGCGATCATGATAGCGTTGAAAATTGAACAATCATTGGGGGACTTGATCCCCGACGACACTCGAACTTTGCTTGAAAAATTGGAGTTGTTTGGGAGGCGCCGTGAACGAGCATCGGGTAATGGTTCTTACACTGATATTGAAGATTTTCACGACTTGTGAATGTAGAGGATTTGTAGGATTTGTATCTTGGTGATTGATGCGTAATAGACGAAAGTGGTTTGAGCGGATTGTTAGCGTACCTGGGAATGCGTGCGAATTTGGTTGCATCAATTCTGAAGTTTTGGAGTGCATAAAATATGCAAGAAAACGTAATCCTCATAAAGGATTGTGCCTGGTAAGCAATTGGATGATTTTGGATTGTGCTTACGGAGATGTGCGAGGCAGTAGGATCAGTCGAAATAAATATACAACGAGCTTGCTTTATGTGGGTAATGTTTTGTTTGATTCTCCGCCAAGGTTTTCTGTCGGGCGACGAATACTAACATCACCGCTTGTTTCTCTGGAGCGCCCCGGATTTTTCATCACAACTAACACAGTTTATTTGCTAGTCGGTCAAGGCTCTAGAAAAAAAATTAAAGCTCGAACCATTGGGTTTGATTAATCTTTATTTAAATTTAGAATTTTCACAAAGGTGACTGTCATGAATCGTCAAGCTGAAATGACTGCTCGTGCGCAATCAGCTGTATTTTCTTCGTGTAGGTGGTTTACAGCATCTGAGATCTCACTATTGCATGCTTGCGATCTTGATAGCATGGAAAATCTGCTTACGCTATGGAAAACGGACCTGAAAGTGTTCAGCGTTGAACACCGTTCAATTGATCACTATCCGTGTTACGCCTTTGACGAAGAAAATGGATTTATGCCTGCTAAAGAGTTGAAACCTATTTTGCAAGAATTCAATGGGAGCCGAAATGGTTGGGGGCTAGCTTATTGGTTTGCAAGTGTTAATGGTTATCTCGGCGGGCATAGCCCACAGGATTTATTGAATATTGCGCCCGAAAAAGTTTTGGCAGCAGCTAGGGCTCACCTAATTGGTATTCTGCATGGATGACATTTTCTGAATATTTACATGCAGATTTTATTTTTTTGACCAATGTTTGTCATTGAGTATAGTTGCCTGCGATCTTTTTTGTTAGACGTTTTTCAGTATTCTCCGATATATGTCAGGTGGCAGTGTTAAAAATATTTTTCAATCAATTATTGTTTTAATTTGGCTATGAAAATTGGACTCTACAGCGATTTACACCTTGAGTTTGGAGAGTTTAATGTCGATGCACGCAGTGCTGATATTATCGTATTAGCAGGTGACATCGATGTCGGCACTAGGGGAGTCGATTGGATAGTAAATCAAAAATTTAGTTGTCCAGTAATATACGTTTTAGGTAACCACGAGTTTTACAAGCAGAGATATCCGGGCTTGATTGGAAAAATTAAGGAGCGTGCAGTCGGAAGTAACATACACGTTCTCCAAAACGAAAGCATAGATATTGACGGGATAAATTTTCATGGGGCGACTCTTTGGACCAATTTTGAGCTATTTGGCTATCCCGTATCAGCGTGCAGGCAATGTCAAAGTAAAGTGAATGATTTCAAAAAAATTAGGATAGAACCGACATACTCAAGGCTGAAAGCAATAGATGCCGCAATTATTCATCGCGAGTCATTACGGTGGCTTGGAAGTAGTCTGAATGTTTCGACGAGTCCCGTGAATATTGTTGTTACTCACCATGCACCTAGTATGAAGTCGGTTCCTGCAATGTATCAATCCGATATCGTGACAGCTGCCTACGCTTCGGATTTAAGTAAGTTTATTACCGACCACAAGCCGAATTATTGGTTACATGGTCATCTACACAATAGTTCTAATTATCAATTGGGTGAATGTAAGGTGTTGTGCAACCCGAAAGGGTACAAAGGTGAGGTAAATGAAAGCTTCGACCCAGCCTTTGTTTTTACTGTGTAAGAGTCGATATTATTTTTTCGAATGAAAAGTTTCCTGCCTTCCGTAAAAATAAAAAGTTGCAAAATGATCTTCTAAGTATCAACCAATCTGATTTTTACTTTCGCGTTCTATAAGGAAAGCTGAAATTCAAAGAGATGCTTGTGTCCAAAGTGAACGCCAAAAGTCAAGTCACCCTGCCTATCGATGCTCTGCTTTTAGCTGGCATTGGGCCTGGCAATGAAATGGAAATTTTCTTCGAAAGACATGGTGTTCTCTCCGTTGTAAAAAAGTATGTTGATTCGTTCGACGGACTCCAGAAGGAGGCGCAGGATACTAGCGAAAAGATCGGTGAAAACTGAATATCTTCCCTTGGTCGACAGAAGTGAGAAAATACATGTACAAATGATTTTTTCAACTGAAATGTTAGGGCATATGGTGATAATGTTTACCACTATTTTGTGTGGATGCTTTTGATTTCATTGTGACGAGCTTCTGTTTAAGGGCGCCTGATTGATTGCCGACGTCACTTAATATGGAGGAGGAATATATGCCGATTTTTGTTGTCGGTGCCGATTCTGCATGTGTAGCAGAAGCTAATGCGCGCGCCAAGAATGTACGCTTGAAAAGCCCAGCAGAAAATCAACCAAAACTCACCAAAAAGACGTTTGTGGAAGCATTAATGGAGTTCCCATTTGTTGGCCTTGATGCGGATTTTGAGCGAATTCAGGATAATTGAATCGAGTTTAATTGAAGACAATTTGATGCTATGGAAAATGAAGTTGAAAAAGAATTTAATTATAACGCCCCGATGAGATGTCTATGTCAGGCAAACGATTTACTGAAGGATATAAGAAAGCAGCCGTCAAACAAATTATTGAGCGAGGCTGGTCCGTCGCAGTAGTCGCTGAACGACTCGGAACCACCACCCGCACTTTGTATGCTTGGATTAAGAAATACAATGAGTCACAATTCCGCCAAGCTGCTCAAGCTGAAGAGCAAGCCGAAATCGCCCGCCTTAAGGAAGAGCTTAGACGTGTGACCGAGGAGCGTGATATTTTAAAAAAGGCCGCCGCTTACTTTGCGAGGGAGCACGAATGAAGCAGGCCCTTGGGCTCCCATCCCTATCGCTCGCAGTCATAGCTTTAGGGCATATTTCAGAAGCTTAAATCCGTGATACTTATGGAAGATATCAAAGAAACATTTAAAGCCTTAGTTATGTATAACCTTCTATTGAGGAAAAACATTCGGTTATGAATGCGATTATATTTTTGAAACCAATTGCTCCTGAATGTATGTTTATGCCCGGCCCTATAGGTTACAAGGAAGGAGAAGTCGAGGTGGAAGTAGTAACACTGAATTTAGAGAAAGTAGTCAACGTATGGAAAGCCATTCCTGATACATATTCAGGAATTGGAGGTCAAGATAGAAAGGAAAATAAAATCGCAAAAATTAAGGAGAGTCTAGATAAGACCGGAAGCTTGTATATACCAATAATTTACATAACATGCGACAACATCGATAATTTGAACTTTGTAGATGGAAGGCATACGACGGCAGTTTTATTCGAATTGGGACACCAATTCGCACCGTTTTTAGTGCCCAGAAATCAGAAATCTATTTTTGAAAGCCTTCTAACATAAAAATGGAAGATTCAGTAAGTAAATTGAGGTCGCTTGGGATGCATAACTCCATAATTAATTTGGTGTGATAGTTAAGCCTTTGATTTAACAAGAGCGAAGTCTATCACGGATTCGCCTACATTTTGCAGTTATACGGCATAACACTAAATTTGCAGAATAGTAACCTGCGTGTTGTTTAGTTGGTGCAATCTAATAAGCTGTTAAGCTACTGCGCCGGATAAATAAAAATAATTAATAGGATATAACTATTTTTATATTTTTTTAATTATTTTTATGTGTATACTTACCCAATCATCAACAGAGGGCAAGTAAATGACTGTACAAAAAAGGTATCAAATAGCTTTGGAGACAAAGTTGGACCAACTATGGCATCAAGGGTTTACTATTTTTGAGCGCTGGGAATTACTAGCTTGGTTTGGAAAAGAGCGACTTACTAATGTTGTTTGGCGGGAAATTCAGGAAACGTGGACGGACACTTTTCAATTAGATCCAAACGAACGTCCTCTACTGGTAATAAAATGTGACGAAACTACAGCTCCACAAACATTCGTGGTAGTTCAAAATGTTCGCACTGAAAAAATGTCCGACTTAACCAAATAAACTTAACAAGGTACGCCAAGCTCGCACACTTTTCGTACTGGATGCATTGTAAGTAGCGCTTAGCATTAAGTTTTCGCGAGTATTAAGTTATGGTTCCTCCTGCTTTAATAATATTCAATGATGAATCGATTAAAATAATTCAAGACGAAAGCGATTTAAACGGAGATATTTCTTGGTCTTCAGTTAACTACGAAGAAGATGATATCTTGATAGATGAAAGCCTTAATGTTTATAGATTTTCAACTGATGCAGAAGAAGATAGAGTATTCGCCGAGCTTTCGGGCAGTAATACATTTTTTAGTGATTCATCGGCTAAAATGCTTGAAGGCATAGCCAACAAGTTAAAGAGAATAATTAGCAATTTAAATGCTGATGCACCAGAAACTTTGCTGTGCAGAAAAATTATTACAAATATAGACAATAAATCCAAATAGAACAATTCATTCAGGGCGGAGCGGCCTAATTCAAGCGTTATATCTGGCTGAGGACAATAATGAGTATTCAGATTAATCCTTTAAGTTGGGGGAAGGCTCCAGTCGTAGATTTGCAAAAAGTGTTAGAGTCTGTAATCCATGTAATGGACTCATATTTCGAATCAAAAATCGATTTTGACATAATAGTAAAATACGATCATGTTGATGGGCCGATGGTTCTTTTTGCGCGAGGGGATAACAGTGAATACCAAGTCCTATTAAGTTCAAAGGAAACATTTTGGGCCCAGCACTCTTATCAGTTTTCTCATGAATACTGTCACATAAGAACAAATTATAGAGATGGTAATCCCAAAACAAAATGGTTTGAAGAAACCATTTGTGAGTTAGCTTCATTGTTTACACTTAGAAGAATGTCCGAGGTGTGGAAAACATCACCACCTTACGAAAACTGGAGCGATTACAGCTCTGCTTTATATGATTATGCAGAAAACCTGACAACCAGCGCAGAGCGGAAGTTACCAGAAGGTGTTGAATTTTTAGATTGGTTTAAAGCAAATTTGGGCAATTTAGAAAACGACCAATATATGAGGGAAGCCAACGCTATAATTGCAACTAAATTACTCTCTACCTTTGAGGCTAATACTAAATTGTGGCTGGCCGTAACGTACCTAAACACTTGGATTATTACAGAGTCAGACGACATATATCTGCTTTTCGACAACTGGTTGTCTCATGTTCCCGACGAATTGAAGCCTATGGTTAACATATTAGCTAGAGTGTTTGGTGCAAAGACTTAGCAAGTTACTGCATCGAAAAAAGTCTCGCTGGCGCTCGTCACTTTCTGGTAAGCAAGGCATTAGCTATGGAATGCATCATGAAAATAATCACACATGAAATCAACACAGGAGGTATTGATGAAAAATATAAAGAAAACCTATTCAATATTCTTGAATTGGCAGGCCAATCGAAAACGATAGAATTTGAAAGCGCCAGCGGTGAGTTAGCAAATCTTTTAAATAACTGGAACGGTTCGGACTCTTTGGAGTTTGCATTAGCTGAGTTATTCAAAGACACCTCTAAAATACGCCTCCTTATTTCTGAAGGAGGCACAGAAAAATTCAAATCATATTGTCTTAGTAAGGCCCCTCACGCTGAATGGGGTTGTTGTTTGTCTGGCTTTATTGGTGTTGAGTATGCTCCAGAACCAAATAGGCTGGTGACTCAATTACATGAGACGCTTCATCTCCTAGGCGTTGACGAGTGCTATCATGAAAACACTTTAGAGCCTAAAGCTGAGTGCCTAGAAAATAAATGTCTAATGCGGCATGGCGTCGTTTCAACCATGGCATGCCCTTATGCACTAAGTCAAATTCAAAGCTAACAAGCGACTGTGTCCAGCGTCTCTGCCAAATAATCGAAGCGTTTCTTTCAAGCACCCATGAACACTGTTCAAGCCGATGGGTGCCCTGGAGTTAATACAAATTACGCCGCTAATCTTCCAGACATCATCTCAGCTGCGCCTGAAAAATAGGATTCGCGATAGGTAGACGGGGCATCCGGGCCTTTAAACTTGTAGTTATTGCCACCACTTTTGAATGATTCCAAATAGTCACCAAAGTCGCCAAATCGTTGGTCAAAATCATTTAAGCTTAAAGGGGCTTTTCGACCGGCTTCTGTGTATTTATTGTAGCCATATATCAAATTCTCTTTATCGATATTCTGCTACCAATACTCGCTATTGAGGTGAAGTTATTTATTTTCACTGGTTAGATTTTCTTCTTTATGATTAAAGGAGGGTTAATCTACCGAATTTAAGGATTGTTTATTTTTTCATTTAGAATACCCGAAGAACGATTAACTAGATTATAAGAGAAACATTTTTTAATGGTTCTAACTGGAGGAATAGTGGACGTAATTGATCGCATCAACAAAATAATTGAAGTGGAAAATATTAGCAGGGATGAATTATGCAAGTTAACAAATGTTGGATCTATCCGTTGGCGGGATCTTTTAAATAGAAAGGCATTCCTACGGCATAGTGAAATGGAGGCTCTAAATAATGCACTACCTCAATATAAGGTTTGGCTTGCCTTTGGAACTCTTACAATTGATCAGGTCCAGATAGCCCCAGCTGACCATGCTGGCTCCGAACCTTAAGGTCCTCTATTTCAATCAATTTTCAAGGGAAACAGTGATGACTCTATGACGTCAATAAGAAAGTGTACATATATACCATACGTGATATGTATTTAAACGGCTGTGCGTGGGGGGGCGAAAGGATGAAAGCCTCTAAGTAAAACAAATTCAGAGCGCATATTGCTCTAATGCAGCTATTAGCTTTTCTTGAATCGAATCACGTAACCATTGCGGTGAAATAATTTCTAATTTATCCGCGTGCCCCATCAGCCACCACTCTAATTTCCAGGTTTGCATCACCGTTGCTGTTATCAAGTAACGGCCTTCTGCTTGTGTAATAGTTTGATCTACAGAAAGCTTAACATCTACAAGGTAGTTCATAAGCTCTTGGTCGCAATGAAACTCCAATGCTATTTGAGTATTTGTTGCACCAAAATCCATTTTTCCATTTCTAATTTCATTATCAAGATTAAACCCTTGAGGAATAATCGCAGACGTATTCAATTCAGTGGCTTGTGAAAAGCGATGTAGCGCAAATAGCATCACATCTTGATATTCTTTTACTGTGGCAACGAGATATATAAGCTGCCCTTTACAGATCAACCCAAGAGGATTGAGTATATATTCCTTGGCATGTCCTGCTCCAGATTTACGGTATAAAGCTTTAACCTGTTTGTCACACATTAGTGCGATAGAAATAATTTTGTGAATTTCTAGGTCTATTTGAGGAGGAATTGACAGTTGATTATCAGCAAGAATTTTAACCTTTGAGAGCCAATTTTTAGGGGTGTGAGAATTCACCGCACTGTGTTTTTCTATTTGGCCTTTCGCCATATGAAAAAGCGGCTCAAGGCTCTCAAAGGTGGCACTTGGCAAGGCTGATTTTAGATTAAGCTCAGCCATTGCTAACATTAAGGCCTCAGACATGCTAAGACCTTGTATATCTAATTTTGCCCCCTTGCGCCAACGCCAGCCATACTCTTTTGGGTTTTGGGTGTTGGACTCTATACCGGGGAAAATATCACGCAATAAAAGCATATCGCGTTGCACGGTTCTTACCGTTACCGAATATCCCAAGTCTTTCAGTTTTTTACACAACTCGCTGGCTTTATCCCATTTCCCCACATCTTGTTGAGCGTAGCGCGCTACACTCAACAATTTAAGCAACTCCCATTGACGTAACAATGCCGGCTTTTTTGAATCCATTACACGAGCCCTAGCGCTTCAACTTTTTCTAAGGTCACACCTAATTTATGTTCTACAATAGCTGATTTATCCCGGCTAAGAACCAAGCTAGAACCGATTGGCTCACCATCAGAAGCGTTAGTGCGATAAGGAATCTTTGTTTCTATACCATCTCCTGTCATTCTTGAATTTAGTCCTATACAATTTTTATAGCTTATTGTAGTCACTTCAGTATCGGAGAATATCCAAGAAGTAAATGTTTGTTTATCTTGAAAAAGATCCGTGCCAGAAATATTGCTAAATACACAGTCTTCAATATCTAACACCCATTTGTTTCGCTCTTCCGTAGCATATGCCTTAATCAAACATTCACTAAAATATGAATTTTTTGAGCTAACGGATATGCCTTTGAATATTGAGTTTTTAATAGCTGATGAGCTGGCGTCATCAGATCTTTGGAACTCCAAAATAGCTGAACATTCTACGGCATTGGAATTATAGAATTCGCAGCTTTCTATCAAAACGCCACCCTCATAGCCAGATTTTATAGTTGCTCCCTTGGATTCTATAAACTGACAAAATGACAGCTTGCTTCCTTTTCCTAAATCCAGGTTAAGATGTTCGCTTTTAATGAAGTTAGAGTAATGTATTTTTACAGGCCTAGGGAGACTGGAGGTTAAGTTAGAGCACTTATAAAAATCACACATGCTTATTTCTACATTATCGCAATATCCAAACAATTTAGTCATGCCCACCAAACTTGAGTGCGAGAGGATGAGATTATCGCTATAAAATATTGCCCCATAATGCACGGCTTGTTGAAATCCATATGGACTGATTTTATGATCATCTGGCCATTCGCAAACAATAAGGCAGTTTTTAACATCTATGTTCTTTGCATAAAATAAATCGTCATGATGTCGTGCTACAAGCTCTTTACACCTCTCTACGTTAGTTATATTGATTTTTGTGTTTTCAAAATAAATTCTAGCCGAACAAGAATTAATAACCTTCTTTATTGGGTCTATAATTACAGAATCATTGATTCTTGTAACAGCGCCTTCGCTGTCGCCGCAATAAAAATTATACGCCTCAATGATTTTGCATCTAGTCATACTTAAAGTAACATTCTCGGCACTGCCTGCCTCAATAAAAAAACTATCCCTCGCCTCAGAGCATTTTATTTCACAATCGTAAAATTCAATAGATGCATTACTACTGCAATTTATTTTTGATAGGTGCTGTGGGATGTTGTAGAGAATAGTGCAACCCTTGAAGGTTATTTTTCCTTCAAGAGTTAGCACAGATCCGAAATTAATTATCTTGTTCGCATAAATCTTATGAGCATCAGCTGAAACTGTTTCAAATTTATCAAAATTGTACTGCTCTTTTTCCTCATAAAGAATGTATTCTGGCTCATCCTCGTAAACCAAGCTCTCAAGCTCTACACCGAATAAATCTTCAAGTTCATAAACTTGATGGAGCGAATTGTATTTAGCAGCAAGCCCTTCTTGCCCCATTAGCTTAAGAGTTCTGTGAACTTTCTCTTGTAGTTGAGCTCCTGCTTTTGGGCTAAGATCCAAGTCATCTAGAACGCTTTCTATAACGGAATTAACATTCGAATTTGCAGATGCAAGCACACAGTATTCCAATATAATTTCCATCAAAAACTTTCGATCTGGAATCGAGTCCAAAATATTAAGAGCACTTTTTAAGTCAGAAGGGGGATTACAATGATTTACTGTTTTAAACAATCCGCTAACGTATTGTTGCTGGTAGGACGTTGAGTCAACCAGCATGTCACGAGACTTATGAATAAGTCCAACAAGAACTATTTTGCCAGCCTCCTTCAGGTCCTTAACATGATGGGATTTTGCAGACCCATAGCATAAAATACTTTCTACACGCTTTATACGTTCGGCCAAGCGTATACTTAGGTCAGTATGAGTTTTCATTTTTTCAAGCGCATCTGCCAATAAATCTGAAAAAATTGCCGATGTGTTTGATAGTCGCAACAGTAGCTCTAATACAACGTCTTGCGACTGAGCTATATTGCCAATTTGCTTTGCTAAACGAATATCCTTTTTGTTTGAAAGTGTCACCATGTCAAACACACGAATATACCATGCTTCATTTTTTATGGTTTCAAACTCTTCTTGCGTTGCGCTAAAAAGACTTTCTACAGCAGTCTTTAATGCATCAAAACTGCCTTCGTCTTGCGCAGCTACGTAGTTAATATCAAGTGCTTGCATTTCGATGATTTACTCCTTAAGAAGACCGTCTAATTTTGATAAATTGTCATCAATACTTTTGCTTGAGGCTACAGCGGCACGGACATTTTTTTGAATTTTTTGATCGTTTAGCTCCATTGCCTGCAATAAACTCTTCAAATTGCTTGTTGTGCCAAACACAAAGCCAGATGAATGCAAAATAGCTTCAAATGCGCCCTTACCAAAAATTTCAGACAAAATATTTTTTGTTAATGTGCCGACATAGATTCCAATCGCCATGCCACCAAAAAAGCCGACAACACCAGCTGGTAAAAACAAACTGATTGTGCTCATGGCTGCACCTACGATTGCTCCATTTAGCGTATCTTGAGCTATATCTCTAATCGCCTCTTCACGAGTTATCTCACCATTTTTAAATTTTAGATAGGTAGATATTGCGCTTACTGTTAATGCTACGGCTGCACCAATAATCGCGCCTTGCAGCGCTTGCTGTGCAATTTGATCTCGGCCGATTGTTGTTACTGCTTCCCCATTAACAACCTTATTCAAAAGCCTATCGGTTGAGGCTTGAGTGCTAAGTTGAGTGCCCGACTCAGTAATTGTTAAATGCTGTTTTGCCTCTTGCAATCGGTTAATTAACTCAGCATTGCCTTCTTGAATTGCACACTCTAGTTGTTCTTTAATTTCCTTATTAAAAACTTCTTGGGTACCCTCAATTCCGAATAACACATCCCGAGGATTCAACGTTCCTTTTTTCAGAGATTCAATGACACCTTGGACATTGGTATTAACACCACTTTTTGTGGTGGCCGCTTTGACAGATGTTCTAGAAACTGTTTTGCCCGTAAACCGCCATACAGTTTCACCATCAATACCCGGTGCATTTGGTGTCTGCTCTCCTACTAAGTAGCTTTTCTGAAAAATAGTTCTCAGTGAGCCATTCTCAGTGTTTTGCCAATCCACTTCTTGGGCTGTGCCTGTAAGTTTTCGCTTTAAATTATCTACTATGGTTTTGGGCGCACCATCAATATATGCGGTTGCAGCTTCAGAGGATTTAAAAACACCACTTTTGCAAAATGCATCAACACTCATCTGCTTAAAGACTTGAATATCTCTTGCTGCTTGTTGCGCACCTTCAAAGCTTAAGTTGGTGCCCGCTAATTTATTTACGGCCGATCCAGCACTGTCCAGCGCTTGGGTTGCACAAAGGCCGTACTGGCCTGCAATTGATGTAAATGTAGCGGCCTCTGCAATAAGTTGCGGGTTCCGGCGCAGCTGCTCAATGTCCCGCGGGCAAAGCTCGTTTTGGGCGTGAACTAACTTGCATTGTTTGCAGTATTTGTTTTCCATACGTCCTCTCATACCTGCTTGAACATGAGCTACTTTAGATAGATGCTACCCGCAACTGCGACAAAACATGTCGCACCCTGTAATTTTAGGCGGCAATTTAACATGCGCAACTCTATATTTGAAACGGGAATGGCTGAGCATTTATCCAATCGGTTTTATCACGATGCAATCGAGATAAACGACGGGATAGCTTCAATTTTTATCAAAATTAGATTCCATCTTTGTACGAGGATGATCGGTTTCCTGTTTGGCCATTTTATAGATCAGACAGCTACTATTAACAGGCCGTAAGACGCTGTAATTGATGCCGAGCAATGAAACATGATACGACTGTTGAGTACACAACACGATGCAGACCTCTCTTAAATGGACCAGATCCTAAAAGGGGCTGGAAGGAGAGGACAGCTTTGTCGCTCACGCTAACCTAACAGCGTATTAATGATCAATTGTAAGTGCGCGTGCCAACATTCAAAAAATTAGGGAATTAAATTATGAATAAATACACATCATCTCTTGTCGTTCTAACACTGTCTTTTGCCTCGATTTCTCATGCAGAGCCTGAGTCATTAATACAAAAAGATGCAAACGTGTTGAATGCATTCGTTTCCGCATTTTCTTCACCTCGCGGTGAAAATTCTCCTGAGCCTGAAGAGACTGTTATCGACTTAGTATCTAAGAGTATTTCGGAGATGGAATGCTTTCCTGAAAATCAATTAAAAAAATTCCATAAAGCGATAGCAAATAAAAATGTCAGAAACAACCTGACACCAACTGAACTATCAAATCTTATAGGCGATGCAAGAACCGTAAAATCCCTCACATTAAGCAGGGAAAGTTTGCTTTCGCTATCACACATGTATGAGGTTGTCGAATATAGCTCAAGTTCAAGCACATCCTCGCAGTCAAACTCCGGCTCAACGCTAAAAGACAATGGGATGTCAACGGCTGACACCTATGTCGACAAATTAATTGATCCATTTTCAATGGTTGACGGACAAAAAATCAATTTTATTTATACGATTGATTGTAGTGGATTGCTTACAGGAGCAATAAAAGCTGGAGTTGATCTTGGATCAAATGGAGTAAAGATAGCCGCTGAAAATTCATTGGAAAAAAGTGGCATGACTTTTATTGCAAGTGGAAACTATATGCCAGCCCTTTGGGCAGCCCTTAATAAGTACCAAAACGCCGGATATGTCAAACACACTGATTCAATCAGTCTTTTGTCTACATTGGGAAACGCAATGATCGCAAAGAAGATAAGCAAAGTAGGAGTTCCAAGCGTTATTAATGTCCTCATAATTGATAAAAATGGTTCATCAAAAGCACAAGGAAGGATTGAAGGCAATATTAATTTTTCAGGTGGCTATGGCCCTGCATCTGGCTCAGCAGCTGCTTCAGCAGCTTATGGCTTTTCAAGAACGTTTAATTTTTATAATCCTACAGCCATTATTTTAGCTAGATCTAAAATCGATAATTCTTACGATTTGGAGAGCATTAAAAGCGTAATTAGCTCCTATTTGAGCGAAATCGATTTTGGACGATCCGAATTGACCAGAAAGGCATTTTTAATAAAATCTGACTTAAATAGAAATATTTGTCAAAGCCAAACCTGGAAAGTAAAGGCAAAAATCAAGGACCAAAGCGAAGTTGTCGTGACGGTTACCACCGCCAACAAAAAATATGATCTATCAACTAGACAGTGCACATTTGAGATTCCCTTCGATCAAGTCACGACAACCTCTTTCAATGAAAATGAAAGCATATTAACGCTATCTGTGGAGGGCGGTATTTTTAGCAACTTGAAAAATGGCAACGAACCAAAAATAGTTACCACAATAAAGCTCTAGCTTTCAATTCACTCATAGGCAGCTTCACATCATCTGCTGGAGTTGCCACCCTCTCCCATCAGCACATAGCTGTCGTTAAATGTAATTGTTGGATTACTCTTGAAACTGCCACACGTAGACCAACTACCCTACTTGCTTCATTGGCGTGCCATGAGTGTGATTACCATGGCCATTTTGGTAAGATGAAACATTGCAATTTCCATCCTCTTTCGAGAAGCATACCTTGTTTCAATTTCCACTTTGGCCGAAGCTGGCTCATCCTTGAGCAATCTTTGATCTCACCATTTTTCGATTTTTTGTCCCGCCTAAATTATAAATTATTGTTCTTTCGAATGTAGTATCTTGTTTCATTTTTTAAAGGTGCCAAATGGGTATATTGAATTTTACAGAAATACACAGACCCACAAAATCAAGTAAACATGGTGCTTCTAGCACCGATTTAGATGCTTTCGAAAAGTTTTCTGAAGAATTTTTTGAAAAAGTACTCGGAGCAAAACTAATTACCAGGATGCGAAGAGGACCAGATAATTCACTGGATTTGAAGATTGAGTATCATGGGAAAACAGCTCTTGTTAGCTGTAAGCATTATGCACACACAGATACGAGCATTGGCGTTGATATTGAAAAAAATGTTATCGATGCTCTTTTTGCAAATGATTGTGATAAGTTTATAGGACTTTATTCTACCTCACCCACAGCAGGTTTGATAACGAAGCTAGAGGGATTGAAAAACAACCCCAGATTTAAGTTTGATTATGAAATATTTAAGAATACCGATATCGAATCGACTCTCTTGGATAGCAATAATGCAAAGGGATGGCTATTGGCGGCAAGATACTTTCCACAGAGTTATTCAAATTTATTTCAAAGATTTGTAATTCCCATTAATCATTATAAAATTTGTGATGTAGAATCTGACGGAATTGGCTGGAGCCTTGCCGGGCCGTATGGTGCGTTATACTGTAAAAATCATACTCCAGAGGAAATAGTTAAGCGCGCAAATGATTCTCTAACTAACGTTATTCATAAGACCTTTTTTAATGCCGCCATTAAAGATGCTATTGATATGTTTCCAAGATACTTTGGATACAAAAATAATTCCTCAATCTTTGAATTATCCTTGTCCGACATTAAACCATTATGGGATATTGATTTAATATTTAACTATTCTCAGGAATGCAACACTCCTATAATCGTGTCAGCCCTTTGGTCTTTTTGGGATCCATCTCGGGCTCAAGAGGCTTACTTAAAGTTTCAGAGAAGCTTATCTGCCTCTTCGTCAGATCGAAATATTGATGTTGTTTTTCCTAGCTTTTTATCCATTGGATGTGCCGCCGCTCGTTCTTCTGGCGGATTGAGAAATATATTTTCAAGATTGGTGGCATTTTCACCTGGCCTAATAACAACTTCGAATGGGGAATGCTTTTCTAGCTTCGAAAACGAGAGAGGATTACCAATAAATTGGGGATTCAAAAATGGCGAGAGTCTTGATTTTGTTATAACTGAATTATTGGATGCGTAAAATATCTGATGAAGCTTGCTAGCATGATTAGCCATGTCTTAACTATATCATGTGACTGCATAGATTCCTTGAGTCGTTTATGCTGTAAGTAGTTTTTCTTGAGTTGAATTATTGGAATGTCTACTTATGGCAGTTATTGTGGAAAAGCTATTAGCAGCGAGAATAAATAAAATTTATCGTGATCTAAGCTAATTGAGGATACTTTTTCCCACCAAATTTCGCCAGAATTTGTGTAGCCAAATGATTTTTTTGAATCATCGTAGTTTCAAACGCGCCCAATTAGTGAAATTTTGATTTTCAACAGTATTGAAAGAAAGGTGCCAGTAAAGGTTTGCAAAAGGGAATCCAAATGCAGGAAACGAAAAAAATCGCTTTGTTAATTGACTGTGACAACGTAAGTCACAACGCCATTGAAGGGGTATTGGAAGAACTGGCCAAGTACGGAATGGTTAATGTGCGACATGCACATGGGGACTGGAATGGCCCTTCTTTGTCGGGATGGGTCACCAAGTTACACCCGAACGCTATTCGGCCAATGCAACAATTTGCTTACACAAAAGGGAAAAACGCTACCGATTCCGCAATGATTATTGATGCTATGGACCTTCTACATAGCAAATCAGTAGATGCGTTTGCGTTAATGACTAGCGATAGTGATTTCACCCCACTAGTGCTGCGAATATTAGAAAGCGGCATGCCCGTTTATGGTTTTGGTGAAAAGAAGACACCTCAACCATTTGTTGATGCATGTTCTTTGTTTATATTCACAGAAAACCTTTTCTTGGAAAGAGAAGAAAAAGCCGATGCACTTCCAATCCAGCCTAATAAGAAAAGTAAAAATGAATTGCGTCAAGATACTGCATTAGTAAAACTGCTAAGAACTGCGGCAGAACAGACTGCCGAGGATGATGGATGGTCGCCCTTGGGACGAGTGGGCAGTTACATATCTAACAACAGTTCCTTTTCTTCTATCAACTACGGCTACAAAAAGCTTGGTGACTTGATTCGCGCTAGCGAGTTGTTTCACATAGAGATGCGAAAGGATGGTGTAGCTATGTTTATTAAAGATACACGAAAATAGAATACGCCCCATCAGTTGAGACAGAGTCCCCATCCGCGTTCCTGGCCGATGACGGCTAAAAAGTTTAGTACATTGCCTAACTCTCAAACCATTTTGAACTAAAGTTGATCGAAAAGATTTTAGAGCCGCATATGATAGAGATAAATTGCTTGAGGCATAAACAAGAATGACGGTTCAGGTTGTAGTTTGTAACGCTGCTCAGCTTCTTTCTGGGAGTAGGCTGTCAGGTCGCTCGATAGACAACCGAGAAAGTAATATTGAAGGCACTTTGACTATTCCCGAATATCAACGCCCCTATTGTTGGCAGGATTCGCAGCTACACAGCTTATTGAATGATATTCAAACCCAAACGAAACGACATCCGGAACTACCTTACTATCTAGGTAGCCTGATACTACATCAGGAGAATGGTAGACTGAATATAATTGATGGGCAGCAGCGTATTACAACTTTAGCACTAATAGATCTTTTACAGAAATCGGAATCAAACTCGATCCATTCTTTGACCAATTCCTTAACCTATGAGCACCCGGTTAGCCAAAAGCAAATAAAACATAACTTAAAGTGGCTAAAAAATTACCTAGGTCAGCGTCCTGAAAACGCTCAAACCCTCATTGATTTTAACAGCCTGCAATTTACGGTGGTCGTAACCCAATCTGAAGATGATGCTTACCGCTTTTTTGAAACCCAAAATACTGGCGGGGTTCGCCTTGGCGGGCCAGATATTATCAAAGCCCATCACCTGCGCGCAGTAAAAAAAACGCATCAACCAGCGTTTGCCAAACAATGGGAAAGTCTGGGGTCAATAGACCGCTTAGTGAGTGCGTTACTGAAAGGCCGATACTGGCAAGGTATTAACCATCAGGAATTGCCAACCCACACAAAAAAGAAACAGGTCCGCGATACCATTGTAAGGGAGTTTGCACAATTAACGTCCACAGGCGGAGATATAGCTTTTGGTCGAACTCAACGATGTACAGATTTGACGGGTGAACTAATAAATCGAGAGGAACAGCAGGGTTACGATGTGCGCCAGCCTCTTAATGCTGGTGTAAATACCATTCGCTACTTAAGTTATTTCCAACACCTGCACCAGCATTATTGGTTGAATCCCGTGTTACCACATCTGAAAGGTTATCAGGAATTTATCGCATGGCTCAAAAACATCGAAGGTTGTGGCTACTTACAAGGGTTATATGAATCTTGTCTGCTGTTATACATCAGCCAGTTTGGCGAAAGCGAACTAGAGCACGCCGCAAAAAAAATATTCAGAGTGGTTTATTCGAGAAGAGTAAGCAATCAAAAGTCAGTGCGTGAAATCTCTGTTCCAGCCTTTGTAAAAGATTACCCTGTTTTAGATTGGATTTCACTAAGCTATACGCATGAGCAATGTTTGTCTTTTTTTGACAAATTTAAATTCACAGTAAATGGCAATAATCTCAATAAAAACAGTGTTAAAAGAAGGTTCATAGATGAGGTAAATAAACAATTTGATTTGGAATTGCAAATGGCAGACTACCAGGCAGAATTTGCAGATGCTTTATCAAAAAAAATTATAGGACACATTTAATGCACGACTCTTTAGATCAGCAACGGGTTCACACTGAGCTAATGACTCTGGCTGCCGTCATGAAAAAAAACATGGGCTTTGTCATACCAAGTTACCAGCGGCCTTATGTTTGGAGTAATGAGGATGTCATTAAGTTATTTGCTGATATTAAAGAGGCTTTTAAATGTGAGGAGCCGCAATATTTTATTGGAAGTGTTATTTCTGCTCATCGCAAAGTAGCCGACGTTGCGGCAATTGAACTCATTGATGGCCAACAGCGCACCACTACTTTAATGCTGTTATCGCTAGCCTTCAAAGAAGCCGGTATCAAATCCCGATTGGCTGATGCCTCCGTTTTAGACGATCAGCCAAGATTGAATTTTGAAATCAGAGACTCAGTTCGTAATTTATTAGGTAGCTATGCTGGACTGGCACAATTCAAAAAGCCGAATCCAGAGGCAATATGGAATGATGAATATCTAAAGCAATTAGATGCGAATCTTACGATTTTGATACAACAGGTAGCGGCACTAAGGGCGGAGAAAATCGATGCGGTCAATTTTGCCGACTATATCTTTAACAAGGTGGTGTGGGTAAACAATATTGTTCCGGAGTCCATGGATTTGAATCGACTCTTTTCGAGCATGAATACAGCAGGTATTCAGCTCGAACCCGTCGACCTGTTAAAAGCAAAACTTTTCAAAAAGGTCCTCCTTAACAAATCTCTATACAGCACAATCTGGCAGGCGTGTGAGCAAACAGAAAATTATTTTGAGCGAAACCTTAGGCAACTCCTTCCAAATGCTGAATGGAATTGCTTGGAGTACACTTCCCTTCAGCGATATTCTGATGAAATATTCAAAAACCATGCGGCAGATAAAGAAAATTTTTACAGCAAGGGCAAGACCCTGATTAATTTATTAGAGGACCTTGTTGGCGCTTCGGAAAATGTAACAACATCTGAAATTAAAGATATTCAAGAAAATGTAGATGAGGAAATTGTCTACTGCCGTTCAGTCATCGGCTTTGAATTACTGTTAATACATACATTAAGAATTTTTTGTGCGCAACAAGGTTGGGGCGATATCACCCCTCGTATCAAGGCCGGAAATTTGATTGATTGCTTTGCATGTTTGATTGAGCAGGATGAAGCGATCATAACGGCGTTTATAAAACTGCTATGGGAAGTCCGCTATCAATTCGACACTTGGGTTGTGAAGTGGGTTGAGCACGATGATAGAGAAGATCCGCAATTGCGCCTAACAACAATCAGTCGTTCACAGTCAAATGAAACTCACTACATCAATCGCTCAGTCAAAGAATTAAGCGAGTTAGTCCAGCTACAAGCAGTACGAAATTTCACAGGTGATCGGTCAGCGCACTATTGGTTAACCGCCTTGTTAGGGCTTTTGGTAAAGAACCCTGACTGGCGCGAGGCGGACGTCCTTCGCACATTGGAGAAGCTGGACAATCTGCTATCGCTTACTAATGAGACGCAAAAAGAAGCTAGCTTCAAAATAGTGCAAGAACTAGAACCCTACTTGAATGATTGGAATAATCGGGCGAGTTATTTAGATAATCCTCAAGGCACAGATTTCGAGCATTACTGGTTTCAGAAACTTGAGTACTTGCTGTGGAAAAATGGTAACAAGAGTGATGATAAACTCAAGAATTATCGCATCACTTCGAAGAATTCTGTCGAGCACGTTCACCCGCGCAATGAAGAATACGGAAATGAAATCCCTCGAAATGCTCTTGATGCCTTCGGAAATTTGGTGCTACTGAGTCCAAGTGAAAATTCTTCTTATAGTAATCAAACAGTCCTCAAGAAAAAGGCAGACTTCGAAAGTAAGCCACGTTATGACTCGTTAAAACTAAAGGCAATATTTGAACTTCTCACAGATAAAAAGAAGTGGGGGGCAGATGAGATTTCAGAACATCAAAACCAAATGGTCGAAATACTGACGCAGCACTATCGCGAAAGATGATGGTTAAAAGCTAGTTATGCGAATGCTCGGCGGAAACCATTTTGAATAGTCTTCTAAGAAGAGCACCCGATGTATCCTCCGAAAACTTCAGGCGTTTTGGATTCATAATGCTGATCAGATTGAATCAATAAAATCTGCTGCACAGATTGAAGGTCGACCGAATTTGTTCATGGCGAGCATGGTTATCGTTCTATCTAAATTTTCCGTAGAGTCCCCGTAAAAAATACGCAGATAATAAATGCCAATAATTTGCCGCGCTTATCTCTATAGGACCACAAAAAAACTAGATTCTAACCAATGGATTTTTCCTTGTATCGCTTACTATATTTTGGAGAGTTTGCGTCGGCAGGATAAACAGATGCTTATTTTTTAGTGGCGGTGGCTCATACTTATCCACGTAGTCAAAAAAGTCGACATCTTGTTCGCGCATTTTTATCTTTATGCGCTCTACAAGATAAGGAGTGTCCTTTTCCCAATCTCGGTATGCCATTAAACTCACCTTCCCCGACGTGAAGTGAATTTTAACTAATTGAATTGCAGATAGGTCTCCGTACAATTGTATGGCGCACCCGATGTAGATTCTTAATTCCGGAGGAAGCTGTGGAATAAAATCCTTGTGAAGAATCCAACTGTGCCCCTCAATGAATTCCCCCGTATTCATATGTGCATATGACTCCTTAGCCCTCCGTTCGATTAACTCAGAATCCCCAACACTGAAAAGCATTTCCGTAGCACATTCGATGGCGAGCTTAACGGTGCCAAAAAAGGCCTTTGTGTCACGTTTTAAGGTCTCAGGTATGTCTCGATATGCCTTGCGCTTGTCAAAGAGACCTAAGGCAAAATATGCCAACAAGTCGTTTTTTCGAGCTTCTCTGGCCACCTCAAAAAGGTGCATCCCATGATTAGAAATTAGTAATTCGAATGCGCTTTTATGTGATCCTACAATCTTTTTTAATTGGTATGAGTGCTCATATTCATCATTGGTGGGTATTCTTCCCAGATCGAGCGCCCTGAGCCAAAAATCATTTAATAAATCAGCATGAACTTCGTTTATATTTTTGGAATATTTTGGGATTAAATGCTTAGGTATCCTTTGGGTCTGCTGCGTCCAATTTCGTTTGACGTATTGCCTTTCGATTAAGAATTTTTGTTCTTCGAGTTTATCCTTAAAAACTATGAATACCCCTTGGCCAACCGCAATCGGATTTTCTTGTAAAACTGACTCCAGATATTCCCGAAATTCAGCTTGGGTATAATATCTTTGGAACGTATTTTTACTCGTTACCACTCCGTCTCCGTAGGGAGTAAATTGCCGTATATGAGCTTCGCCCGCGATCATCACAGAAACGACTAAAAATTTGATTGCGTGACCCCAGGCACGACGAAGTACTTCGTCTCGCTCATTCCTATCTTCGATTACGTTTAACACAAAGCCCAGATTTACAATGTCACTGTCAATTACAAGCCCTTCTGGATTGTGTACTGGGTCCCATCCTGCCACATCAATTCCATGAGCTTCGAGCTCCCTGACATCATCACCTTTGCCACAACCGTAATCTAGGACAGACATTTCACCATTCAAATAATTGTGTCTGGCGATAATCTGCATTGGGTTTGAAAGTTTATTGCGATCTATTGCCGTTAGGTGCCGTTGAATTTTTTCAGGGGCATTAGACTTCGGAATATCAACTAGTTTTTTCTTAACTTGGCGGAAAAGCCGCCCTTCCTCATCGAGATAGTAGCCCTTGGAATCAATTAACCTTTCCCAATTTTTCTTGAAGCCTATAGTTCGAATGTTTTCAAACAACCCAATGTCTTCTGCTTCCTTTGTAATCTTTGTGAACAGTTCGAATTTTGGATAGTCGGGAGCTACAAATGTCTCCTTTCGATGAAGTATTGGGGGATTGTCAGTTTTATTGTACTCGGCCTTGCGTAACGCCAGTCTCTGAAGATCAATGGTAAAGCTGGTATACAAAATGGGGTAGCTTGCCGTATCGAACTCCGGATAGTGCAACAATGAAATTTTAAAATCCCTTTTATAAAGCTTGAGAAGATTCCATTCACTTTTTTGGATCTTTAACGCAGCTGCAACCTTGGAGATTAAAAGGCAGAGCCTTTCAGGGATTGTATGAATCGCGCTTTCGTGTACGTATACCGCATCTGGGAGTTGCTTACCAAAAGGTATTTGCTTCACAAGAGTTGAAAAATCTTTGTAGTCCATAGTATCAAGCTCTAACAACAAGTTAATTCAAAAGCGGGATCACAGACTACATTCAAATCACATAGTAAAAGGCATTGCCCTGCTTTCGAAACTTAAGCTCACCCCGTTCTCGCTTATGCATAAGTTCGCACCCTGATATCCTTAAAGCCTTCATAACTTCCTTACTGGTTAACCAGCGGAGTCCTTCTTCCTCCACCACTTTAGGTCTTTTATCTCGGTCAACTTTCAATTGATCACCTCATGACGGGTCAGTGGACGTTAATTTTTGACAGACATGGCGCATTTTTGCTCATATTTCGCTTAAAAATATTGGGTGTATGTTAAAATTTGACTTCCAGAACTGGAAATATATATCATCCACCACCATTTTAGTAAGCCAGTACATGAGTGTAGCTATGGCAAAAACATTGATTAGGGAATACAGCCATACATTTCCTGCGGTACGAGGAATTCAGGCAGGAAGGCCGTGCTACATCGCAATGTGCCCAATGAGAATAATACCTAAAATATTCGTTTTCGATGAGGAAGAGGTGCCTGCTGAACTCCGGGCTCAGCGCATTTTAAATAAAAGCCGGATCCCCGAAATTAGCGAATATCTCATTCTCAACCCTCAAGACTACACTTTGTCCGCCATTACTGCGTCAGTCAGTGAGCAGGTGCATTTCGAACCCTTAGCTGACACCGGACCGGCAGTTAACCTCGGAATGCTTACGTTATCCATGGATGCGCAAATTTTGATTAACGATGGCCAGCATCGAAGAGCAGCGATAGAAGAAGCCATCAAAGCGTCTCATGAACTTGGGCATGATCATATTCCAGTGCTGTTTTTTGTTGATGAGGATTTAAAGCGAAGCCAACAGATGTTTGCGGACCTGAACAAATATGCTGTTCGCCCTAACGATTCGCTAAGCACATTGTATGACCATCGTGATCCATGTGCTGAACTCGCAAGACACGTCGTTGATAATGTGGAGTGCTTTCGACGTTTGACTGACATGGAAAAGTCGAGCCTATCTAACCGCAGTAGCAAATTGTTTACGTTAAGTAGCATAAAACTCGCAACTCGAAGCCTCCTGAAAAAGTCGGCAAAAGAACCAGCGTCTCTGGAAGAAAAGCAGATTGCAGCTGAATACTGGAACGAAGTTTGTGCACACATGCCAGACTGGAGAGCGGCAGAAAGAAAAGAGGTGAGCACTGCCGAGTTAAGACAAAACTACGTGCATGCACACGGTGTTGCGTTACATGCACTGGGATTGGCCGGTGCAGATTTATTGAGTCTTAAACCAAAAAATTGGAAAAAATCTTTAAACAAACTTGAAGAAATAGACTGGGCTCGGTCAAGCTCATCGATTTGGGAAGGGAGAGCATTAGTACTGGGTAGATTGAGCAAAGCCCGAACGAATGTAGGTCTAACAGCGAATTTGATAAGAAAGCACATCGGAATACCATTGAGCGCAGAAAGTTTAATCTTGGAAAAGCAATTTGCAAAATGACTAAATCAAAAACACTTTATAAAACAATGGACGAAATGCTGAGTGAAACCAGCATGGCTGGACGCCCATTGCTTGATCTCATTTCTGAAATTCAGATGCTTTATTTGGAAGATGAAAAACCGTGGGTTATTGGTTTCAGCGGCGGTAAAGATAGCACTACAATTCTCTCATTGATTTACGTGGCTGTTCAAAAGCTTAAGCCAGCTAAACGCCACAAGCATATATATGTTATTTCGTCGGATACCTTAGTTGAAACTCCGATGGTAGTGGGAATGATCGATGGTGTCGTGAATCAAATTAACCTACACGCGACTCAAACGCGGCTTCCTTTTTCCGCACATAAAGTGCACCCCAAGATGGATCAAACTTTTTGGTCCAACCTCTTGGGAAAAGGTTATCCAGCACCAACTCAGAATTTTCGCTGGTGCACCGAGCGCATGAAAATTAACCCAGTGAGTGAGTTTATTCTAGATAAAGTCACTCGATTTGGAGAGGTCATAGTTGTCCTGGGGGCTCGCAGTGAGGAAAGTGCTTCGAGAGCGCAAGTAATTGCGAAACATCGAATTGATGGGTCCAGTTTATCTCGTCATGCGTCATTACCAGGCGCATTTACTTACCTTCCTATTCAAGATTGGACATTTGATGATGTTTGGATGTATTTGTTGGGTGCCCCCGCTCCATGGGGCGGAGATCACTTTGAACTATTCGATTTGTATAAAGATTCGAACGCAGGTGAATGCCCACTAGTAATTGATACCAATACGCCCTCATGTGGAAATTCCCGATTTGGCTGCTGGACATGCACAGTCGTCACAAAAGATAGAGCGATGGAAGGCCTAATTGAATCCGGTGAAACCTGGTTACAACAATTAAAAGATTTTAGGAATGAGCTCTTCGAGAGCACGATACCTGCGAATAAGGATAAATATAGAAACTTCAAACGTAGAACCGGAAAAGTTCATTACGCTCACAAGGGAATCAACGACGATACTAGTACGGAGCAAAAAGCTATCCCTGGTCCGTACTGGATGAAGACACGACAGGATTGGTTGAAGAAGCTATTGAGTATCGAAAAGAAACTACGAGACGAAGGTAAAGACATTCAATTAATTCTGCCGGAGGAATTGTATGCAATCCGCAGAGAATGGATGTTTGACCCAAACGAACCCGACTGGGCTGATTCGCTGCCGCAAATATACCGTGAGGTATACGGAGTTGACTTAAATTGGGCCGATCAGGATGTGGGGGCGTTTACGCAAGCAGATGCCGACTTATTGAAAGAATTGGAGGATGCCCATAGTGTTCCAGCAGAATTGGCAATGAAACTTATTGAGCTTGAATTATCAATGGACGGGTTAGGTAAGCGAATAGGGATGATGAATAAAATTGGTACATTGTTGAATCAGGATTGGGGATCATTAGAATCCATCATTGCGAAGAAAGAAGCTAGCTCTCATAAGCCAAAATTAAAAGGCATTGATGTTGGCTATGACGATAAATTAAAAGAGCTCGCTAAAGAGTACGAGAAGTTAGCAAATTGATCTTAAATGAACTAAAAGTCCGCAATTTCGGTGTATTCCATGGTGAACACACAATCAGCCTCGCACCAAGAATAAAGCACGGAAAAAGGCGCCCCATTATCCTCTTCGGCGGATTGAATGGTGCGGGGAAGACTACTACATTGACTGCAATTCGCTTGGCGCTATATGGGCGCGCGAGCCTAGGCCGCAATATCTCATTACAAAATTACCACGACCAATTAAAAGACTTCATTCACCGACCAAAGAAAAGTGTCGTTGCACCTCATTCTACCGCAATCGAATTAAGTTTTAGCTATGGGAAACAAGGAGTACTTCACGAGTATCGTATTGTTAGAAATTGGGAACTTCAAAAGGGCAAAATCATTGAAGTATTGGATGTGCTTCAAGATAAGCAATCATTGGAAGGGCTTAACTCTGAACAATTACAAAGCTTCTTAAATGAATTGATACCAATCGGAGTTGCGGATCTCTTCTTCTTTGATGGGGAGAAAATTGCCGATCTCGCAGAGGATTCAAATAATGAATCTCTTGCATATGCAATTAAAAGACTTCTCGGACTCGATATCATTGATAGATTAAGGGCTGATTTAGGGATCTATTTAAAAGAAAATACTCAAGCCAAACTTCCCAAGGACATAGCCAAGGAACTAAAAGCTTACGAAACTAACTACGCACAACATTACAACCAATATCAAGCTAGTTTGGAGAATGGTAATGCTTTAAAAATTCAGATCACTGCACTCAGCAAAGAAATTGCCTCGGTAACTTCACGCCTTAATGATTTGGGTGGAGCTTGGGCTAAATCGCGTCAAGCAGAGGAAATGCGTAGTGACCAACTTATTAAAGAAAAGAATAGTTTAACCCATGAAATTAAAGAATTATTTGCGGATGCCATTCCATTTGCGTTTGCGCAAAAATCTCTAACGAAGCTTGTTAAGCAGTTGGAATCAGAGCAAATCACCAAAGATAATATCAATGCTCGTAGAGAGGTTTCGAAGCATCTGATATTACTAAGAAAGGAATTGAATCGAAGCCTTGATAAAAATACATTGGATAATGCAATCGAAAAATCGTTTGCTGGAATAATGGACGCCAAAAGAGATGCCAGCATACTGCATGATATTTCTGAGAAGAACCTCCAACAGATTCAAGGAATTATTTCTACATATGTGCCACAACAAGTGGCGCAAGCAAAAAAACTAAGTAAAAGAATTGAGTCAATTCAGAAAGAGCTTGACGTAGCGGCAAAAAATATTGCTCGCGCTCCCGATCAGTCTAGAGTTAATAGCGTTCTAAAAGAACTAAACGATCTCCAAACAAAAAGGGTCGCCCTAGAAAAGCGGCTCACGGAAAATGTAGAAACATCAAAACGACACCTACGTGATGCAATGGAAAGCCTGCGAAGATTACGTGATCTAAATGATATGTATCGGAAGTCCATGTCCCACGGCCAAGGAGTTGAATTGGCTGCTAATGCCCGCCTGATGCTGGAAGAGTTTGGAGAAAAAACCAAAACCAGAAAGTTAGAGATTTTGGAAAAAGAATTCATAAAATCATTTAGCAAATTAGCAAGAAAAGATGACATGGAAATTCAGGCCCACATTCATCCTCAAACGTTCTCGGTCACGCTGACAGATGCCCATGGAAAATCCCTAAACAAACAATCACTATCCGCTGGCGAGCGCCAAATTTATGCTATCGCCATGCTTGAAGCTTTGGGAAGAACCTCTGGTCGCAATCTCCCGATTATCATTGATACTCCATTAGGAAGACTGGACTCCAAGCATCGAAGCAATCTGATTAAAAACTACTTTCCTGTCGCTAGCCACCAAGTATTAATCCTGTCGACTGATACCGAAATTGACGAGCAATTTTATAAGGATCTATCACCGGAAGTTTCACATGCTTTCTCCGTAAACTATGATTCTCGGGAAGGCAACTCCCGTTACAGCGAAGGCTATTTTTGGAGGCAAAGCTAATGCTGCCAAATAAAATGAGAATATCTGAAAAAGCACTCAAATCTTTGATGAGACTTCAAGGGAACACTGGGCTCACACCAAACATAGGGGCACGGGTCGCGTTTTTCAAATCGATTGAGGGCAGCTTTCGATACAATCCTAACCGTCACACAATTGATACCAAGGGGCGGGAGTTGGATAAGCATTCCTGGCTTGGTGATCATCCTGAAATCATTGAAATGCTTTTGAAACAAATGTATCCGGCGCTGAGCAATAGAGAGCTCTACAATGCCTGGAATAGGCATGTCGAAGATGGCTCAACTTTAATCGAAAATATAAAGAATCTATCGGCTCTAGTTGCAGGATAGTTAATGGATCGGATAGCCCTGAAGACTCAGGGCCACATCACTTTAATACTTTTCCGTCTTACACAATGTCCTCCTCAAAAAGAATTGCGTTATTAACTAATTTATTTGCCACAGCAAAATCATCTGTGGATAAAATATTATTGCTTAATAATTTAATAATTCTTAGTCTATCGAATATCAAATCAGCTGTAATGTTCATTTGCTCCGCGAAATTTCCCGACTCATTTCGCGCATCGTACGGTATGAATATTACATTGTGGGTAGCCCGGGGAAAGCTGATAAGGTTTTTCAATTTCTCCATACTGTTTTGTTTGTCTTTCCAGTTTTTTCCTGCCGCACTTTGACATAAATAGACTTGAATGTTTTGTTTGCAGCTATCGTCACCGAATACAACCCAAGCAACGATATCAACTCCTGAGTCGCCAATGTTATGTTCATTTATATCTGAATCTTTAATTTTAATTTGGCATTCAATGTCAGAAGCCAATTTCTTAACTTTGTCTAATAGCAACCCTTTGTAAACGTTGTTGTTCGCATTTGATGCCCCAAATACGTGACATTGAGCTGAACCTGATAAATAACCACTAAGTGCACTCTTAGCAATTAGCTCAAAACTTGAAGTAACTGCTGGAGTATGATTTGAATTTGCTAGAGCAGAGGCTATCAAAAAGAATATATAAATTTTTTGCTTTTCGATAATATCAGATTTTATTTTGAAGCTTGTTTCATCAGTAAATTCGAAAGGATAATAATCACCGTATCGTTGGCTTCTTATTTTAAGCAGGCTAAACCAACCGTCAATCAATGAGTTCCTTTTGTCATCATCTTGGGCAAAGTCTTCGGTTCCTGTTTCATCATTACCTCCGTCAAATATTCGTTCATATACCGTTGAAATAGTTTCGTGCTCCTTTGAAACTAACGCCAAAAGTTCAATATAATCACAGTGATAATGTGATAAATATTTGGGTTCGGCTGATGGTTTTATAATGCTTTTAAATGCAGGCTTAGAATTGCTCATCGTCAGCTTCCTTGCTATTAATTGAAGCTTTAATTGATCTCGATAATCTAAATATTTCTTCTAAGTATGGAATATCCGAATCATGGTGTTGTTCAACCATATGTTCGTATGTTTTTGCTCGCTTTAGTGATGCTAGAGCGCTCTTTATTTCTCCATGAAAAGAATCCGCCGATGCCTTGAATCGGTCATAGGTTTCTTGCAGTGATTCCGATCCATCCGAAAAAGACTCAAGTGCTTTAGAGTTACCAAGTATTTCGTCAAGCATTGATAAGTCCGAGCTAGTGCCTAAAACTCTCGCCCGATTATTGCTATTTTTTTCGAAAAACCATTTTGTTAATGTTTCCAGGTTTTTATGATCTAACCCATCCAAACCTAAATCACAATCATCATCCAGGTTTAGAAATTCTCTAATATTTTGCTTTGAAATGGAGTCTGATAGATAGTTGAAGTGTAAAGTGGTTTCATTGAGCGCAGGAATTCTGTAAAAAGATTCATCTTCAATTTCTTCATAAAGTTTATATGCGATTAATAGTTTTCGTACATAATCACTTCGGCTTCCAATGCTTTTAGCAAGCTCACGACATTGCTTTTCAAAATTGGTGCTTTGTGTTTGCTCAAGCATTTGCATTAAATAGCGGGCTTTAGCTAGAACTCCCCAAGCTTTAACTCCGGTTACGTGCCTATAGCCTAAATACTTAGTTATTTCCTTCCTATCATCAAAAACTATGCAGGGTAGCTCTTTTGGCCGCTGAGTTGTTTCCTCCAAAACCTTTTCGATTTTTTTTGTATGAACTGTTGCTAGAGATGGTTTAGATAACAACATCGAGGCTGTTAGTCGTCTATTTCCTTCTATGACTACATACTTTCTCCCTTCCTTTACCACTAATAAGGATTCGCCTATAAAAAATCCCGACTGACCAATTGCTAGCATTAATTCAACAATACTAGCGTCCAAAAGCATCCAATTAATAATTTCTTCAAGATCTTTATCCTTTCGGATTTGAGATGGAAGCCTCGGGTTATCATAGTCTAAACTTAGGTTTTTTAGAGGAATAAATTCAACTTGATTTGATGTTGTCATGATGTTAACTGCCTTAGGTTTTTTAATTCCATTTGGAATTGAGCTCCAAAAATGAAAGGTCTCTGATTTTTTTGATTTTCTTTTCACCATTTATATATAGCGAATTCTATTTTTCTAGGCTTCTGATAGCATTGATGAGATATTGTTTAGTTTAATTCCCACTATTGAGCCGTCGACTACAACAGATCTAAAGTCGCCCTATCTGAAGCGACACCTCGTTTAAGCATTGTTATAAAAAAATTTCTAGAAATGCATCTATTTTTATATCTTATACATTTTATTCTCTAGGTCAGTTGACTAGTCAGCATGAAGGTATCGCGACAAAAAAATCATGCATCTCTAAGTTTCCACTCGCCTTTTGAGGTCCTTTCGAATAAATCTGCTCGTCCGAGGTAAGCATTCACATCGGATGAATGATTATAAATTGTTCTTCTTACTGTGCTTTGCCAAGTAAGAGGAAGGTTTCTACGGGAGTTTGCCTCTAAGTAGGTGTATAGCTCTCGCAGAGAAGCTTCTCCTTCGAAGTGTTTAAAAGCATTTAGAATATCCTCTAGCCAAGAGTTAGATTCCTTATCAAAATTATCTAGTTCAGTTCTTGTGACAGATGATAGTGGACTTCCTAGCTCCCTCCCAAATTTTCTCTCAAATGCCTTTAATGACATACAAAAAATTCTAAAATTAGTCTGAAATTGAAATTCACCAGCCAAATCTGGGCGCATACGCCCTCGGACGATCCAATCATCTTTCTCTTCGGATGTGATAAAAATAAGATTAGATTGGCGCTTCTTGGCAACCTCAATAAGCTGCTTCCAAACGATCAAATCTCCAAATTTACTTTCAACGCCAACTCCGTTGAAATTTATAAAATTTGATTTACTTCCATCTTCAAACCCAGGAGGAATTTTTTTCTCGAATCGAACGGTTCCTTCATTGGAAATTAGCTGAAGTTGTTCATGACTAAAGGGATCTGACACTTTACCGGAAAACAGTTTAGCAATTGAGTCAAAGATATCCTCTTTTTCATTTTTTCTAGAAAATCCTTTTTTGCTTTTTTGAAATTCCGAATAAATTCCATCAATAAAGGGAGAAATATTATTGGATAATTCTGATAATGGGGTGGTCAATCCGCCAATTTTTGCGCTTGTCTGAATCGACTGTTTAAATTTATTAAAATTTTGCTCTAGTGCATTGAAAGTATGTTTTGTGTGCTCCTTTGCTTTTTCTTTATTTACACTAAATTCAAGTGCAACATGGTGAACGATGAAGTGACCAAATTTGGAGTCAATTCTTTTGAACAGCTCGATAACCTCCGTTCTCGCACCATCTGTACACCTATAAAGGTCCAATAAGCAGCTAGTATCATAGGAAACCAAAACACTTCCCTCTATGCTTCGTATCTGTTCTTCATATTTTTCAGAATATGCACTGAATAGATTATCCATTAATAAGCTCCCAGAAAGCTTTGTCCTTTATTTTTACTACTTTTTTGTTTCCATTAACATAAAGACTGTAATGCTTATCGAGCTCACGAATTGATTTCATTAAATATTCTTGTTCGCTTTTTTCATCTTTATTGAAAAGGGATTTTATATCTTGGTTACTAATTTGTGAGACACGATGAACAACCCAACTGAGGATATACGCTGAGTAGTCATTCTCCTTAGTTTTGAAGTGAGTTATATCCTGGGTTGAAAGAATTATCCCAACGCCATACTCGCGCCCCTCTTTTAGTACCTTTCTAAGGCTTGGAAAATCTTGTGACATAAAATTATCGGCCTCATCGACCAAGATAAGTTTAGTAATTTGTCGAAAGTCACCTCGAACCTCAGGCTTTCCTTGCTTCTGCATCTGAGAATAAAACAGGTCAAGTGTTAAGGCGACCACGAGGTTCTGAACTTGTGGAGGGTAGCCTGCCAGCTCAATCACGCGAATTCCATCAATTAATTGATACAGGCTAGTACACTTGGCGGTGTCAGTCTCGAATACTTCTAATTCATAAAGTGACTCAAGTGCAGCGTATAGAGAATCCTCTTCTACTTTTTCTTGATCGATAAACAGCGCCCACACATCTGCAATAGTGGGAGCTGGTTTCGTCCAGGTACTCGGGTCCACTTTATTTATTCCTGCAATTTCGTATGCATCAGCAATCAGCTTACGCAACCTCAATTGCTGTTTTTGGCCTAACCCAAACGCTTTTGCCATGGTTTCGGAGAATCCCCGAGCAGTGTGCACAGGAAGCATCGGTGTATCGCCGAAAAGACTTAATGGATTGTAGGGTAATCGGTGCAAATTAAATTTCTTCGCACTTGTGGCTTGAAGAAATTTATCATCTACGTAATCTGATTTGTAATCAAAAATCAGCATGCCTATAGGCTTGCCATCTACATTTAGATGTTGATTGCGGAACAGCTGAGTAATGATTGCTTTTGTACACTGGGTCTTACCGGTACCCATAGTTCCGATAATGCCAGAATTTGTGTTCATAAACTTTGCGGTATTGGTTGGCTCCCAGTAAACAGGCTCATCATGATTAACATCATGACCCACAAGAACTTTTAAACTTCCGTCCGAAGCTTTTGCAAAAGAAGGAAGATGCTCTTCTGAGTTTGAATTTATAGTCGTCTCCACATTTTGCATGAGTTCTTCCGGGTTAGCGGAGACAGAGGCATCCTGTACTGATGCAACTACTGAGGATTGTTCAATTTCTTGGTAGCCAGTAGTGCCACCCAAAAAGTATGCATCTGGAATGCTAGCAACAGCCGTAGACCCGTAATTATTCCACAGCGATTGCAGAGGAGTAGAGATTGTCGCCTTCAAGAAACTTGATGGTACTTCAATCTTCAGAATGCCATCGATTAATTGAGTCGATGTCGATAGACATTTGTCACTCTCAACATTGGCAACCACAAATCCTTCAGGATATTTGTCGAGTTTTGCTAATGTGTAGTCTCCTTGCAGCCACCATTCTTTCTTATTGAGAAACGGCGAGAAGTATCCATCCGGATAGATTTTATAGAGCTGATACTTCTCAATTTGTAGAATAGCTTGGCGAACAAACAAGCTCCGATATAGGGCCGAAGCCAAATTAGCATTGTTAAGTATGTCGGTTAAATATCGCCCGAGCTCTTTTGCCTGCTGTATTGCTTTGGTTGCGTCATAACCAAATCCAGTTTTCACCTCTAGCGGCAAAAGAAAAACGGTTTCATCTTTGAATCCTACAAACAGCACATCATCGGAAATAGGGCCTGATTTAAACCCATTCACAAATCGTGAAAACTCAGATTCAGACAAGCTAAGCCCTATATTGCCGGAGACTCGAACGAGCTCCGCTGCCGAAATAGGAACCCAAACGATATCTGACTTCGATAAAAGTATACTTATTAGTTTATAAGCGGACAGTATCCCCTTTTTCTCTTTGTGACCTTTAACTGAGTCTGTAATAAGTTTCAGTAGCCATTCGCCATTGAAAGCATTGAATTCAGTGACCAAACCACCTTCATCTTTTTCCAAGACCTTGTCATATAGCTGTGTTTGGCGGGTAACAGTTATTGCATCATATCCCGCTGAGCTCGTGTATTGGTCGGAATAATGAATAAGCAACATATCCTTAGTACTTTCAAAAAAGTCGAGTGTTACTTTCGGATCGATTATCGTTGTCCATATTGAGCTGGCGTATGACCGCTCTAATTGAGCTTTGAATTTGTCATTCACAGCTAGAGCAATTGCGCTATTGTCCCGGTATTCAAACGTACTCTTTCTTGAAGGCTTAACCAGTCGCCCGTATATGAGAGCGAGCCTTGTGCACGTACTTCCATCATGATTAAAATTTGCTGTGCCAAATCCGGTGATGTAATTACCTTTTTCGTTCGATGATGCCTCGCCAGTAATGAGTCCATGAGCACAAATTCCAGAGAGTTTTTCCGCTGGATTAACATCAATGACCGCCACCTTCTGATTATTTCGGAAGAATGTTAAGTGGGCATATTTTTGAGATTCGACTTGTTTATGTACGAACTTACTATAAGTAATGTGAGTACGCATTAAATCGACTATGGAGTCAGCGAAATCCCTAGTTTTACTGGCATTTAATCCATAAGAACGTTTAATTGACTCATAACTCGCCATTTCGGAAAAACGATCAAACTCAGTAATTGAAAAATCTTCATCGTAGATATTTACATGAATGTTGACACTTTGGTGCCGATTTCTAATTAAATGCTCAACCAACCCCATGAAAAGTTCTTTGTTTTCATAGTTATTTACCGAATTGATTATGATAGTAGGCTTTACATCTACATTTTTGAATTCAAATAGAGGTTTGAAAACTTCCGCGAACTCTCGAACCTTATCTTTCACCAATTTTGTGACGTAGCTGTAGTTCGTACTTTGCTGGGGAACGCAGCGTAGCCAGAATGGGTTATCTGGTTCTGCTTTGACGTAACAAAACTCGTGCTCCCCGTCATACAGATAGGGAAGCAAGCCCTGGGCGTTCAAGCGTTCGAGGGTGACACCTGGCAAGGTCAGATAGCTAAATGGATCTTCCTTACAAGCTTTCTCTGATAACTCCAAATAGTACGAGAGCACTAGTGGATGCAGTGATGTAATCCACTCACCATTTGAATTCCGATGAAAGCCAATTTTTAAAATTTTCTTCTGATTTTCGTCCAGGTATTGATTTATTTCGATACTGTTTAGGTTTGTGTAAAACGCATCAATCAGATTTCGAATTAATCCTCTATATACTGGTCCCCATCCACTCAAAGACGGCAAGGTATTGTTTTTACGAAGATATTCGAATAATTCTCGATAAGTAGACGCTATTTCTGGAGCAATGGATTCAACCTCTTGAAGAGTCAGGCTTGAGGAGAAATCCATCCCTAATACGCCCTCATCAATCCAAGATGCTTCGTAATTTAGAAAATCAAGGCGAGTATTGCTAACATCTAACTCTTTATTTTCAATATAAGCGCGTTGCTTGGTTCTGTTGAAGGTTCCATTGAAATGGTCTGTGAAAAGCCTTCTACCTCTCTCCAAATCGAAGATTAACGGCAGAACAAGATTTTCCGAAGCAGCGGCCCCTTCGACCTCGAAGTGTAATACCGCATTACCGTTGGATATACTGAAATCTATAGTATCAACTTCATTCGCCAAGCTTTCAAAGTTGAGCATTGAATGCTGATTTACATCGAAACAAGCCCCGGTTGAGGCCATCTCAGTTACAGACTTACTGTCATTGTCCAAGCCAATTCTTACTTCACAGTCCTGGGTTTGTAATGTGACAATTTTTTTGTTCGGATTTACCAAATAAGATGTAGCAATTCCATCGGTATTAAACCAACCGCGCTTGACGACAAGACATTTGAATTTGAATCTTTCAGATGGTTTCGTCCGATTAAACGATACCATAAAATATACTGGCACATCAGAAATCCCCCCCTGCAAAAGAAGTGAACTCTCTTTCGACGTGCTAATTAGATCAAATCCAGAACCGCTGAGAATTTTCTCTTTGTCAAAAAGCTTAATTTCGTCTTTGCTTATCTTTGCACCAACAAAATCCAGCTTCAAATCAAAATCAACCCTTCCATTGTCTACGACGATAAGGATATGACGTTCCTTTTGTGCTGACTTAGTTTCACTTTTGGTGCGAATCAAAAGCTCACCCGATGCAGAAGACTCATCCCTAAGTTCTAAATTTTGAATACTATTTTTTTCGCTTTCCTTTAAAACTTCGTCTAATGATAGACTTTTTTTCCATGAATTTATGTCGTCACCAATATTGAAATGCTTACGAATAAACTGTTCGCTGAATTTTGGCAGCCAATCTACTAACTGATCAGGGTAGTGCTGTACCACATTACTTATTTCGTCATAAAGGTCTTTATTCTGATCCAATCTCTTTCGAATTTGTTCTGGATTAGAGTCCATTTTTAAAATAGCAGGGTCATTCAACAAATTGATTTCGTGAAATCTTATGTCACCATCAACCATGGCATTATGCAATGCCTCAAAGCCGAACATACTTCCTTTCTCATCAATAATGAGATCATACTGGTAATCTAAAAGAATTTTCGATACCTGCTGCCCCTCAACTGCATCGTTCGTGTCAATAAGTTTAGTGAGTGATTTCTTGATCTCACGCGGGTCAAATATTCCGCCCGAAGATGCTAAATCTTCAGAACTATTGATTATCGTATCCAGCATACTGTTGTGCAGAATCAACAACGCGGTATCTTTAAATATCCCTTTCTGAGACGAAACCTCGTCTCTTAGATATGAAATAAAGTTTTCAGTGTATCCGATACCATCAGTATCTTTATGTATCACTGGAATAACCTTAATACCATGGCACTTAACAGAAACCAGTTTGATATTATTTACTGTCAGAAACTCCAAAATCTCTGTCTTCGCAACAAAAGATGCATAAATCTTTCTGCTATTTTCAGTATCCGGAGATCTAAACTGGTATTTGAATCCTGCCTTGATGCGCTCCTTTGGTGCAGACAGAAAGTGGGATACGATGAAATCTTCAAACGGTTTTGCGGACATACACTGCGTCTCCACTATCACTCATACGTTCTACATTTCCAACACGCTCATAAAACTGAACCAATGATTTCTGGCTCTGCCGATCAAAATAGATTCCTCGAAGTTTGAACGACTCCAAAAGCTCATGAAAGCGAAGCTTCTCTGAACTTCCGATAGCTAAATTTGTGATTAAAGAAATGTAATCTTGATTCATGACCAAAACTTTACCCACTTGGCCTCTAGCTTTTACAAATTCTGAACACAATTCACTTTCAGTTGTTTTCACAAACTTGTCGTTTGCCGCCGCTCGACTTTTCTTCTTATCAAATTGTTTAACAGATTCATTGAGAAGACATTCAAGCCAATACCTAGGGGCATCATTTGTTACATCATACGGAAATTCGAAATCATCACCATCATGCCGGTTTTTTGCAAAAGCTTCGGCATACCCCTTCAGTTTATCTGTGTCTTCGGGAGATAACTTCCTAACAAGTTTCCAGAGCGGAACTCTATGCTGGTTACTCTCTTTGTCTGTATCCTGGAGACTTTCGGACATGGAAAGATAAGGAAAAATGTAGGTCAGGAATCGTTGGACGCTTTGATGCCCGTTCCGAACGAGGTCTGGCCGCTCTCTACTAGCAGCTTCATTTTCCATTATAAAGTAGAGAGGCTTAGATGAAGGCTCTTGCTCCAGATTTCGAATGTTTAGAGCAAGCTGAGCCGTGTATAGATATCCGTATAATCGAAGTAAGTTTTCTAATTGTTCCAGAAGGTATTTCGGTCTGCTGGCCAGAAAACTTAAATCACTATTAAAACACTCAGATAGAAATGGAAGATAAGGATCTTCATTAATTCCCTTTGACAGCAATCGAGTACCTGCCTCGAAGTCCTCCAAAATCGCATCTGACCTTAAGCTCGACACAATGTGTGTTTCAAGGAAATTGCTGACCGTGTCGGTAATTTTTTTCAAACCATATCCGTGCATCATGCTCGAAAACATATTTGCCAAATTGTGCTGTGATGAACTTGCGTTAAGAGGGGCAAGCTTGAAGAGGAGTGTTTCTGGCGAAATTTTGTATATTGCACCATCGTCAAAGTACATTTCTTTCACATAGTCCCAAAGGACTTCATCATCAATTTTTTCCAAAAACGCTTCCTTACAATGACTCATAAATGCATCAAGAACTGCACTTTCCTTTAGCGATGCTTCTACTGATATCTTTTTTAGCTTTGAATTAAGGTCTTTTCTATATAGGTTTCTGACAACCACGGCTTTTGCTACGTGCCAATCAAAGTCACCTTCTTTAACATTTGTTCTGGCGGGGAAATAGCTATTTAATACGTTGCTTGAGGGTTTCAATTCGGATTTTATTATCGACATATACTTAGCCACTCACCTTAATGTTTCCTGTCGAACTTTGTTTGACCTTCGCCAGTCGTTTACCATTTTTAAATAGGAATAGCTGATCTACATTACTAGCACTACGGGTTATTTTTGAAACCAAGTCACCCAAAATAACAACGCTGCTTTTATCATGCACATTTGGACGGTATCCAGTTGCCACATCAAGCATTAGAGCTAACAAATTTATATTTATCGCCAGAGAATCGAGGCGTTTTTCGTTGGCAGTAAGATAGATATTGAATGAGTGAATATTGTTGCTGTCATGGCTCGATAACGATTCATAACATATATCTAATTCAACTTCAGATGCGATATCAAAACTTCCATGCGATGAAAGATAAAATTGATCCTTAGCTAGATATGGAGCATTACGGTTTGCAAAAGATTCAATAGCTGAAAAAATCACTTCATCGTAGAACGCTTTAATTTTCTTTCGCTCATCTGGAGTGCCTTGATATACGCTATGCAACTCCCATAGCTCTCGATAAAGTAGCTCAGCATGATCCTTAAAGGATTTGATGAAATTTGCGGAATAATTGCTATTTAGCGATGATTGCCTCATTACGTATAGCAATCTGATTTCCGATGCAGGCTCCAAGCCCCCTATAACATTGAATTTCTCTTTCAATTCACTTCTAAATTCCATGAATAGTGGGTCCGGTATATCCAATGCTCTATTCAATATAAATGCATCTACATCTGCATCTCGCTTCATTGCAGGGTCGAATTTTCCGATTGCTTCGAGGAGTTCATTATCCCCACCAGAGAAAAGGTTATCAAACAGATAGCCGGGACCGGTTAGAATACAATAAACAAAATCCAGTAACATTCTCGCTGTGACGAATTGATCCTCTCTAATACGAGCATTCAAAAGCAGCTCGATTATAATTTTTTGAACACCACTGTTCCGCAACAGAAGATAGTTCGCAACCAGTTTATTATCACCATTTCGACCCTTCCCATATTCCTCTTCAAAATATTTCTTAAATCTGTTTTTCTGATCATCAATAACAACTTTGTTGATGAGCCTGCTAAAGAACGGAGAAGAAATGCGTCCAGACTCGAATTTGAATTTAGGAAAGCTTTCAAAGTCGATGAACGTAATTTTTTTTGTTGCGGTTCGATCAGTTAAGAACTTATTGATTGCAAGTTTGACATCGGCATGCTCAATTGATCCATCTCGTTCATAGTTAGCAAGCATCCCAATGTTAATCCCTACAACTAAAGGTCTCCCCTCGCTTTTCCATTTCGAAATTACTATATCAAGTGTTTCTACGGCAGTTGCGTCAGGATCAAAACTGTGGGTCGCATCAAAATGAAAATCAGTTCTGTGCCCCTCTTGCTTGTTATATCGAGTTAAAATTTCAGATTTTCCATCGCCACTACTTCCGCACAAAAAGATAATCTCATGCGAGGAGATAGTGGTCACTTTTTCTCTGAATGCAATTTCTACGTCAGTTTCAATATATAAATTGCGTTTGATTTCTTTAAGTTCTGGATCGATTATTTCCCCAGCAGTAGTAACGGCATAAGGTGATGACTTGGAAAGAACACCTAAAATTTCTCGGAAATCCATTAACTAGCCCTTTTTAGTTTGTCAGTCTCTTGCAGGATGTTTAAATACTTCTGAATAATGCCAGTCGAGGTTCTCTGGCAAAGGGTTATAGCGAGCGTCGAATGGCATACAAATCTGTCGTCCGTGAAAGCTATCTAGATGGAAGTCGAGAGTATGATTACCTACTACCGCCCCTGAAAATTTGACTACGCCGCTTTGAATACCAAAAGCCCCGAAGTCGAAAAGCTTATGATGGGTTGAGCAAAGAGCCAATCCATTACTGACGTCATCCGTTCCCCCTAGCGCGTGCCATCGAATATGGGCTGCCTCTAACGCCAAATATAAATTGTCGATTTTCATCGAGTGACCGCAAACCACACATTCATTTCTGTATGCTTCTAATACGTTCCGCCTAAATTCCGGATTTCTACTCTTTCTAAATTGAATTGTATGAAGCTCTATTCCGCATCGGTTGATTAACTCTTCGTGCAAGGATACCGGAAAATTCGCCTCCAGCATTTGCTGGGAGAGCCGCGCTAAGAGAGTAGCCGATTTTTTCAGCTTCTGGGTGATATCTGGACGAAAACCCCCTTGCACAGAACCCAACCGCAAGTCGCTTAACCGGTAAGTATTTTGTTTGAAAGCCATTTGAATTTTAAGCGGCGTCTGGAGAACCCAGACCCCATCATTCTGGAGTCTCACGAAGGGGTACTCCGGATGCAATCTTGCCCGAGACGGAGCAAAGTCTCGTAGCAGTTCCGCAAGAGGAATTTCTGCTTCGGAAAATAATATTTGTTCTTGACCTCTAGAAAGCGCACCGAGCGCGTAGAGAACCAGTAGCGGCTTATGCGGGGCTCGCTCAGAACCTCGGCGCCACGAAACGATTGTGGAAAACTCGTGTAAAAGGCTGGCCGTCAAATGGGCTTCCCTCGTTTTATTGTTAACTTCCGTAGGTCTTTTGTATTAGTTGTGGCTTAAGAATAAGGACTGCTTGAAGATGATTGAACGTGCCCTCAACGTCTCCATTTCATTATGGAAATACCTTCATGTCAATTACGAAACATGACAGCGATTAAGTATCACCAACAATAGAGCTTTGAAATCCCCAATCAAACCGGCACATCAAGCAAAAGAACACCATCGCCCCACTTACATCTTTCCATTTCAGGAATTCCGGGCAACCATATCCAGAGTATTTGATAGCCCCCAAAGAAATACAAATCTAATAATCATCCATAAAATGGGAAGTTAGATAATTTCTAGAACACGCCATGCAAAGATTTCTTTCACCAAGATTTCTTGTTCGGATCAAAATTTTTCATGTTCATATCCAGAGCCATTCGCGTAGCGGCCGCGCCTCCTCCACACACTAAAACATCATATAACTCATTGACAGGTATTAGCATATTTACAATACATAGCTCCTCTGATATACAGAGTTGATATCGGAATATGAGAGGAGATATCAAATGGAACACCAACAAGATAGTGCCCCGACGATTGGCATAATAGGTGCCTCCACCGACTATGATGACCTCTACGCACTTAAGGAGATTATTTCCGCAGGCAACGCGCTCCCAGAGGCTGTATATTTCAAACACGTAGACCTCTATAGATATGGCCTAGCCAAATTTGATGAGCACTCAGAAAACGCTCCCGATTGGTGGTTCCCACCAAACTATTCAGCCGCATTAGATTGGAGCAGAGAGCTATCGAGTCTAGATGGAATTATCTTAATTATCGACGGAGCCAAAGGACATGAGATTGCGCTTAATGCCTTGGATTATTTGCAGTCGGAAATTACGCTTAAGCCAGTCGATTTGATCGTGATTAATAGTACAGACGATTACTCTCTCGCAACCCTTTTGAAATCACGCCTATCAGAGCTTCGAGCGATACTACTCCCCAATGGTTTCGAACTGACAGAAGATGACGCTGATATATTCCGAGAACCATTTTTAGACGACTATTTCTCATATAAACATAGAGAGAAAATAGATCAGGCGCTTAATGACCTAGCGGCAATATCCTATGCACTAAAGTCGAAACCAAGAACTGCACTTCGGGTCTAAATTTCAGCCGAATTTTAGCGGGAGACTTAAAAATCTCTCGCTAAATGATGAATATGTTATACAGAGAAGGGATATTGAATAGCGTCATGATGCTCGTAGTTCCGAACTTCGAAATCATCCATTGTTACCCAAGTCTCAAGGTCGGACAAACTCTTAATATCAGGATTGATAATCAATGAAGGGGACGGAAACGGTGCGCGCTTCAATTGCACATCGCGCATCAATTCAAATTGATCTTCATAGATGTGTGCATTGACAATTTTATGGTAAGCAAGCCCCGGTTTATTTCCGGTGATTTGTGCAATAAGTGCGAGCAGCGTAAAAACTTGAATCTGGTTAAAGTTTTGACCAAGCGGTATGTCACACGACCGCTGATAGCTTGTTAGATACAGGGTATCGCCTAGTAAAGAAAACGTGTGGGTATGCATACATGGCCTAAGACAACCAATGTCGAACTCACCGGGATTATAAAAAGATAAAATCTCACCACGGTCGTCAATCCCTTTAGAAAGATTATCAACAATTTTCTTCAGTTGATCCACTTTTTGACCATTAGGCTTGAGCCAGCTACGCCCTTGCACACCGTAGACCCGCCCCATGTCATCAGTGCCCTTCCTGGCCGGATTGGCGAGCCATGCTGCATTCTCGTTAGCGTTTGCATCCCACGTCTTAGCACCCAGCCTGCGAAAGTCAGCAGCGTTGTCGTATCCACGTATGTATCCTAACAACTCCGCAATTGCGGCCTTCCAGTAGCTCTTCCTAGTTGTGATTATAGGAAATTCATTTGCACCTACATCATAAGTCAAATCAGCATTGATAAGAGTAAGGCAGCGCTTGCCAGTGCGCTTGTTTTCAATCCAAGTCCCCTCATCTATGATCCTTTGGCAGAGGTCCAAATACTGTTTCATTCATTTACCCCATTTTTCAAATACAAGAGATCTGTGAGCTGGTCAACTTTAATGCTTAATTGGTCCCGGCTTTTTTTCATTTTATCCAGTTCTTCTATGTGGTAACTATTGGCCTTCGACATGTGGTCTAGATTCGTACTAAGCTGCTCCACCACTTTTTCCAACTCTCTAACTTTAGTATACCAAAAAACGAGCTCCGTCTTTGCATTCTCGATGCATGCCCTGAGCTCCCGAGCCTCATCTTTATGACTTGATTGTTCTTGTACAGGGCTGTGCTTTCGCAACTCTTTAATACTTTGAAGCTCATGCTTAACATCAGGTCTGCTAGAAAGCGTATTGCGATGCAACCCTGTTAGCTGATGTAATTGGGCTATCGTCGGCTTGAGTTCTAAGTTTTTCCTTATTTCACGAATCGCATTTGCAATCAACAATGAATTATGTTCATAGTCCTCGGAATTTTTTTTATCGAACTGGTATGGCGCCATTAAAAATCAGCTCCGAGATACTCCAAAACCATTGCAGCCTCCTCCATTGCAGCTTTCATTTGAGGCCAATTCTCTGAGAGTTCGGGCCTTAGAAGCGACGCCTTATTTGAGTAATAGACATCGCGCCACTTCGGTATATTCAATTTCGTGACCACTGAGTTAGAACAACGCACTGGATTGCACCTCAAGCTCCCGATGCAAGGAATCGATTCGTCAAATTCCTCAGAACGATTTCCATAGCAAAATCCTTGTCCAACATTTATAAGTGCAATTCCCTGCTCAGCCATTCTTTCGAAAATCTGCTCTTTTGAATATCCGGCAGCCATGTAGCCCGTGAAAATAACTTTTAAGCGAGCTTTATGCTCAGCACCTTTTTTTCCGTAGTAAACTCCATCAGGATCCATAACCCCCCTAATTGCATCAATTTCGGCAGTTCTTTTAAGAGATGTGTCAATCGCGCCTCGACCGCTAGTTGCCAATCTATCCCCGATTTCTCCATACCCTAAAGTGACACTACTATTTCGACCAATGAATTTTTCTACATCCGAAACAAAATGCTTCAACTGAAATGAAATCAAGGGTAACCCCAAATCCATTTTATAAAGTTGATAAGCTAATGTGTGTCTTATCATGTACGGATTAAATCCGCCCAAAATTTCTTTTGCTCCAGGATGTATGCACTCAGCGAAGGTTTCAAGCTGATGTGTAATTCCGGTAGAAGTCATACTTTGAGCTTTGACATTCGCTCTAACCGTTTCTACATTCGAAATCAAATATGGGTTCGCTCTCATTTCTGAGATGATTGAGGCGGCAGAGATCGCATCCTGAACAATCGGAATTGCAACCCATTTGTCATCGAACAAACCTGATAGATCATTGGGTTTTTTCGTTTTTTTTACTTCACTTTTCAAGAGCCACTGCCCATTCTCAAAAACAAGGCATTGTCGATCTTTCACGATCAGTTCTTGTAACTCAGACGGGCGCATACCTGTAAATTGAGCCACCAAAAAAGAACAAGCGTAGCTCACTTTGTTGATATACAAACGCAGGTCATTCGTTGAAACGCCAACATTTAATGCTGAATCTATTTTTTCCCTTAGTCGATTCAAACCAAAAGCAAAGTCCCCATTTAACGAAGCAACAAATTCTTCGTCATGCTGCTTGTTAAGCAATCGATGTGATCGGTACATCGCCCAAAGTTCGGAGTTCAAGCCTATATCGTTTGCTAAGGTCCCTGTAAATAAGGATTGAAACCTCTCGACTTGTTTATCTTGATAATCAAGCCCCAATGATCCAAGAAAGTCGACAACTATCATGGATGCGTTGAATACCAACTTTTCAAAAAGATAGTCAGGAATGATGTTGCTATAATTCTCCTGCAATCTCACCTCAACTTTTACACTTCCAACCTTCTTTTTAGGCGCCCCTCTAACCGGCCATTTAGCCAAATGGTGGGCAAATCTGACAATGGGCGCACCAAAAACATTTTCTTCAATAAAGGGATTTTCCAAACAGGAAAAAAAACTAATCAAATCTGCGCTGTACGCCTGATTATATTTCTCTGCCGCATCCTCAAAATGGCTACGACTTAAATCCTTTAACGAAGTAAACTTATTTCCAACAAATGACTTGCCAAACTTTTTGTTCAAGCATCCAAACAGCGTGTTTAGGAACGACAACCCCTTTTTTAATCTTGGCAAAACCGTATTTACTTTAATCGCCTTCTTTTTTTCACCAGAAAGAGTCGCGTTGGCATAAATCAATAAAATTAGAAGGATCTTTAGTTCGATTATGACATCTGGTGGAATTTCAGGTGCCACTGACCAATCAATCGTCAATTTTTCGCCCAACACATTTCGCACTGGATTTAGATTATCGTAATTAAAATCCCAAATGACGTCTGACAATCTTGAAACATTGGAAACCTGACAGCCAGCAATTGCTAACAGATTTGGATCGATCCCGTCCTGGTTGCCCCACACATGATCATCATGCCTATCCGTAAGCCTCACAGTATCTCTATATATTATGAAAATGGGAATTATTTTAAGTATCTCCGTCGTTTTCACAGTGATACTCCATCAACCAATATTGAAGTTTGAATATAGAGGGATTTTTCCTCAGCCAAGGCGAGCTCCGCCGCTGAAAATTCAGAAGTTTGTGAATCAAGAATATTATTGAGAAGGCCGATATTTTCGAGAACTACGCTGCCATAGGGTGTATCCATAATTCGGCTGCGCTCAGAGAGTTTCAAATAGTCTCGTCGCATTGCGAATAGCTCTGGCAAGTGCGTGACCGACAGCAATACGTTATCGCAACTTAAACATTTGTTATATTGGCGGCAGGGCGTGCCTGGTACATAAGAGCTCAGGTTTTTCACAAACCCAGGGGGATAGAAAATGTTTTTGCACCCTGAAAGAGGAGTACTAAAAATAATTCCTTCATGATTTCGATAACTTGCTTTAGGCTTCGGATTTGAGCCATCATGCGATGCTTTTTGGTGTAACTCCACTAATACAGCTTCTATTTTTTTCCGAGCAATTTGGTTTAGATCGTTTTGGTCTAGATATTGGATTGTAGTTTGGATATTTTTGTGACCTAGGATATGTTGAATTTCTCTAAGGGAAACTCCTCGATCAATAAGTTCACTTACAAATGACGATCTGAATCTTGAGAGATTCATGTATAACGGACCACCCAAATCATCTTTCAAACCATAAATTTCTACAAATTTTTTTAATGCAGCTGAAATTCCTTGCTGACTACAGCTGGAAAGAGGAACCACCTTTTCAAAGGTTTTAGGGCCTGTAGACCGATATATGAATAATTTATTTTTGAACTCATCTGAAACAGAAGAACGTATCTTCTCAGTAAGTTTAATGACTGCCCTGAAGACCTCTCTTACATCATCCGATTGACTACGGGTTAGCCATCCTAGATCAGCCTTGAAAAGATCCAGATGATATTCTTTTCCTCCTGTAGATCTCTCCTTCCAGTAAGTTAAACAAGGCCGCCCACTTAATGGATGATCTTCAACTAAGTCATCAATATCAATATTAAGTAAAGATTCAGCATTCAAGCCGGTAATTTGTGCAAGCCGAAGACAATATGGAATAACTGCGTCGACATCAATCCTGCTCAGGACACCTAATTTTTCATATGTTTCATGCAATCCGCAACGCTGGGAATGAGTGCCAATGAAATGCAAAAAAAATTCAACTTCTGGCCGCTCAGGATTAATGTCTGTGTATCCAACAACTTCGCAGTTCATGGTATTTTCAAAGTGCCACCGCGCCTGCCTTAGAAAAATGTCACCATCTGAAAACTGAGGAAAAGCTCCAAACTCTGTTCGCGTATACAGTAACTGAAGTTTTTCGACACGATCAATGGCAGATTGAATCGCGTTAGTGATACTGGATCTCTCCGAGATCGAATACGGTGTTTTTGCATTCGTAACACGAACATTACGATACCCTTCAACGTCATAAAAGAATGGGAAATTTAACCCTTTTATGTCCTTCGCAGTAATGAGAGCCTGCTTAATACTGCTCAAAATTGTTGTAGCATTGCTTGGCGACATTTCTTTGCCATTTACTAAAGGAGTCAAATATTCAGATTTAAACATTTCAAGAATATATGGATGTAGCTCTTGCTTTATATGCTCCCCCAAAGAAGCCTGCATATCTAAATATTTCTCAAGATGGGAGTATCCGTTTTTATAATTTGACACTGTAGATTTCTTCCCGCTCTCTCCACTGCGATATGCGAATAGCTGTTTAAATTGCGTTTTAAGCTGATTTTCTTCAGTTTCAATGAAGTCACTTATCTCTAGGAGAGGTAAAGATTTAAGACGCTCCCAACTGAATTCCGGTTGTTTTTTTGCTGCATTGGCAGATGCTTTTTCATTTCGTTTTATTTTTCTTTCCGCTACAGTTAAGTAGTGTGGATTTAGGACTCCACATTTCATTAGATCTGAATGGATGAAATCTAATGTTTCGCCAACCAATTGATATCCTCTTGCCAAATCACCATGCGAGACGATTTTACCAAGTGCTCCCCAGCGCATTAATCGATTCCCTGATATCGGTAATTCTTTTTTTTGCTCCAGTGATAAATTATTGTACCAATGTAGGATTTTTCGCCTTATATCGCATTGAGCTGCTGGCCGCCCCGGTAAAATAATTCCTAGCTTTTCTAGTGCGTCATTTACTGGGTTAACTAATTTGGAATTTTGGTATGTTAAGTTGAGGGAGATTTTGAGGTGATTGCTCAGCCATCTAAGGTTCACCGACATTCCATAGGTATTACCTTTTTTAGCGATTGGAATGGTCCAAAGAATATTTTCATCAGTAACGACTCTTTCAACCCATTCACTTAACCTACACTGCACATAATACGCATCCATGACTCACATTCCTTTTTCTCTTGTCAGCTTAACGAGCATTTCCATTTTTTGCGCGCGAGTTAGAGACCTGTAAATTTGGCCAGGTGCAGCTTTAAATAAGTCGTGAGGAATCCGAGTATAAACGTCTGTAGTGCTCTGATGGTTATGCCCTAGATATTTCTGCAACATCACATATCTATCATTAAGATCAACACCATGATCTAAACTTTGCAATACCGAGTAAGCGAAACCATGACGCAGCGTGTGTGGATAATAGCTTCGCTTAATCGATTTTACTTTCATTGCCCTGCCTGACAGGCGCTCTAAAAGCTTACTAACACTCCCGGCGGTGTAACCACCTCCGTGAGAATTCAAAAATGCGGGCATTGACGCAGCAGAGGTTCTCTTCTGAATCTTTTTAAATTGGGGCGTCGCGTGGAGGCGCTTAATCCTCTGGAGAGTACACTTGGAAACTAGAGTATATCTAGGCTTGATTTCATTGCCGCTCCCCTTGCTTCCTGGAATGAAGAAGGGAGCATACTCTGGAGAAAATGTAAGATGAGGTTCATCAGTTAAGAGCTGATTCCGATCATAATCCAATGCTTCATCAACATCCTTAATCGTAATCCTGCCGACCTCTGAACGACGTATACCAGAGTCATACATAAACTGTAGAAGCGTCCTTTCCCCCTCATGTGGAGAAACGAGCATTAATTCTTTAAGATCTTCAATTGGGCAGGACTGCACTAACCTGCTTTTGGGGGGAGGGGATAGATAGCCACTGGAAAAAGGATTATCAACTCTTAACGCAGGATTTGCTCCATCCGAATAGCACAAAAAATCGGTGAAGAAGGAATGTAATGTGGTGTCGCGGTTACGGATAGTTACCGAGCTCAACCCCTCCTTAAGGAGATGAACGTAATACTCTTTAATCACATGCTTCTGAACAACTAGAAAGACTTCGTCCGCCTTCATAGAGCGAAACTCTACTCTCGATTTCAAGTATTCTAGCGCGTAGAGAATATTTAACCCGTAGAGTTTAACGGTGTGGACAGAACGAAATAACGAATTGAGACAACTGGTTAAAAAACCAGATACTAGCGGCAACACCTGAAAGGTTGAATCTAGAGCAATAGCTCCAGCAACATCCACAAGCCCCCTATTATCTTCAAAACTCGTTCTGATGAGCGAATCACCTAAATCTACCTTTTCGTTATATTTGACGACAATCATTTACCCTACCCATAGCAGCCTCTACCTGCTTAAACGGTAGAACTGTAATGTGCGGATGTCAAATGATGGAAATTTAGGTAATACCCGGAATTTCATACAGTTAATGTACGTACTGTGCATTTCCTGAAGAGGGGTATAATAGAAACAAATCTGCACTGCGTTGGTAGAGCTGGCAAGAGAGTTTGCCCTCTGATACATAGAACTGAAATAAAGTGTGACATGCCGCGAGCGCCATACGACCCTGCTCAACATTTTCCTGTGGACTCATGGATTCGTCCGGCAAATCGGCAGGATTCCAAGCACTCACGATCAAACGACGTGAGTAAGGATTTTTTTTGATTTGCTCAATCACTTGCGAAATTTGATCGATTGTCGAACCATCCGGGCAAGCCCAGCTGCGCCACTGTTTCCCATAAACCGGACCCAAATCACCCGACTCAGTAGCCCATTCATTCCATATGTTGCAGCCGCGCTCCTTCAGCCAGGTCACATCCGTGCGCCCCTGCAAAAACCAAAGCAGCTCCACAATCACGCTTTTCAAATGCACGGTCTTGGTGGTCACCAAGGGGAAGCCTTCATTAAGATTAAAGCGCAACTGGCGACCAAACACGGAGCGAGTTCCCGTACCAGTGCGATCACCGCGCTGGACGCCGTTTTCGACCACATCACGCATCAACTCAAGATATTGCTTCATTCCCAAACCCGCACTAAAAATTCAAATGGTTCTTAATTGTTTTTTGTTGCTTTGGCAGCAAACGCGTAGGCATAAACCAGCAAGCCAACTCCCAGCAAGAACATGGGCACACAAAGCAACTGGCCGCGCGTCATCCATCCCAATAAATCAAAACCTATTCCCTGATCCGGCTCACGCACAAACTCAACGCTAAAGCGGAAAACCGCATAACCAATAAGGAAGATACCCGAGACTGCACCGCGCGGACGGGGTTTGGCAGAAAACCAGAATACGATTACAAATAATACCAGCCCCTCAAGAAATGCTTGATAAAGCTGGCTTGGATGACGGGCAATTCCTTCGGGATCCATCGCCTTGGGAAATACCATCGCCCAAGGGACATCGCTGACACGCCCCCACAATTCCTGACCGATAAAATTGCCCAAGCGACCAAACCCCAAACCGAGCGGCACTATAGGCGCAATAAAATCCGTAAGCGCTAAAAATGGACGATTGATTCGATAAGCATAAAGCGCCATCGCCACTATCACACCAATTAATCCACCATGGAATGACATCCCGCCTTCCCAAACCCGGAATAGCCACATCGGGTCGCGCAACCACTGGTCAAAATTGTAGAAAGCAACATACCCTAAACGGCCGCCGAGAATCACCCCGAACGCACCATAGGTGACAAGATTTTCGACCTGAGTGCGATTAACCGTGGCATTTGGCGCTTTGGCGCGATGCATCGCAATCAGCCAGGCACTGGCAAATGCCAGCAAATACATAATCCCGTACCAGTGAACACTAAATGGTCCAATCGTCATATCGCCGAGAGAAAAAGGGCCAATAGGGATAGTAAATGCGATGGGGTTTAAATCCGGGTATTGCAGCATAAGCAGTTAAACCTGATACAGCCAATTCAGTGGGCGGTGATTATGGCGCGGAAATATGACTCGCCCAAGACATTTTTTATTCATTTGCGTCGGAAGCAACCGGACGAATCAAACGCGTCAAACCTGCTTCACGCAATTCGCGCGCAATATGCTCACGGATCAGCTCGCCATTGGACATACGCATTACTTCGGCCAACAACTGTTTGGCGCGCTCAAAAGTCACCCCGCGGATAACTGATTTGACCTTGGGCAGATTGGTAGCGTTCATCGACAACACATCGTAACCCATTGCCATCAGCAAAATCGCCGCACCTGGATCACCCGCCAACTCACCGCAAATACTGACGCTAATGCCGGCATCGTGCGCGGCATAAACTATATATTGAAGCGCGCGCAACACAGCTGGATGATATGCCTGATACAGATCAGCTACCTGCGCGTTGTTGCGATCCACTGCCAGCAAATACTGGGTTAGGTCATTACTACCGACCGACAGGAAATCCACCCGGCGCGATAATTCCGGCGCAAGATAAACCGCCGCCGGAACCTCGATCATCACCCCAATTTGCGGCTTGCGAACCCGAAACCCCTCTTCCAGTAGTTCTTTATATACCCGCTGAATGAGCGCCTTGGACGCGTCTACTTCCTGCATATTGGTAATCATCGGCAAAAGGATACGCAAATTATCCAGGCCTTCACTGGCCTTGATCATGGCGCGAATTTGCGACAGGAAAATCTCAGGGTGATCGAGGGTGACTCGGATGCCGCGCCAACCAAGGAAGGGATTGTCCTCTTCGATCGGAAAATAGGGTAATGCCTTATCACCACCAATATCCAGGGTGCGCATGGTGACAGTATGGGGGGCGAAAGCCTCAAGTTGCTCGCGATAAATCGCCCGCTGCTCCTCTTCACTGGGGAAGCGGTCGCGCAGTAAAAAAGGCACCTCGGTGCGATACAAACCCACACCTTCTGCACCCCGCTCCAGTGAGCGAACCACATCGGCCATCAAGCCGGTGTTGACATACAACGGCAACCGATAGCGATCCTTGGTTTCGCAGGGAAGATCCTTGAGTGCCTCCAGACCCTTTACAAGGGCCTGCTCTTCCAGAAAAATCGCCTTGTACTGTTTGCGCAGTTGCGCGCCCGGATCACAGTAAACCGTGCCCTTGTACCCATCGACAATAATCGGGCGGCCATCGATTTGGGTAAATGGTAAATCCACCGCACCCATTACCGTTGGGATATCCATCGCCCGCGCCAAAATGGCTACGTGGGAGTTGGACGAGCCCAATACCGAAACCAACCCCGCGAGCTTTTCTTTGGGAATTTCTCCCAGCATCGACGCCGTCAGCTCTTCGCCAATCAGGATGGTTTTGTCGGGGTAAACACGGACCTTCTGGTTGGACTCTTGCAAATACGCCAGCACACGCCGCCCCAAATCGCGCAAGTCAGTTGCTCGCTCGCGCAAATAGGGGTCGTTCATGCTGTTAAAAATATCTTCGTGCTCGAGGATGACCTCGCTCCACGCGAAAGATGCATTCGCACCTTTGCGGATACGCTCAACAACTTCACCCCCCAGGGAAGCATCATCGAGCATCGCCAGATAGGCATCAAAAAGCGCCTGCTCTTCACGGTTAATACGCGTCTTTAATTGCTCACCGAGGGATTTAATATCCTCGCGCACTGCGGTGAGGCTGCGCAGGAAAAAAGCGATTTCCGCCTCTACATCTTTACAGGGTTGATAGCGCACCGAACGCAAATCGGCCGAGGGCGCAATCACTACTGCCTCGCCAATCGCAATGCCCGAGGCACCGGAAACACCGATGAATTTCGCCTGGGTCGCCTTGGCTCCCACCGGCACCACACCACCAGTCGCCTCGGCATGGGCAATCACTCCCGCCAACTGCGCCGACATGGTGACTAAAAACGCCTCTTCACCCTCATCAAAACGACGCTGATCAACCTGTTGGACAACCAACACCCCGAGCACTTTACGATGGTGAATAATCGGGACACCGAGAAAGGAGCTGTAGCGTTCCTCGCCGGTTTCAGGAAAATATTGGTAACTGGGATGTGCTTCGGCGTGCTCGAGGTTGATTGGCTCTTCGCGCACTACAACGCGCCCAACCAAGCCTTCTCCTGCAGCCAAACGCACCTTGCCGACCGCATCGGAATTGAGGCCGTCGGTTGCCATCAATACATAGTCACCTTTGGCATCGCGCAGATATACCGAACACACATGGGTCGCCATTACCTGCTTCACTCGCGTAACAATAATCGCCAGCGCGGTTTTCATATCGCGCGCAGCGTTTACTTCCTGAACAATGGAGCGAAGAGAATTCAGCATAGGGTGTAATGACCAAACCTGTCGGTATAGTTACCTGGGTAGAGTTACGTGGATGGAGCCGCTTATATTATGTATTGATTACCGAACGCGCACTTCGCCCCTCAAGATGTGCGTGAAACAATGATAGCTCCTTCAGTGCACGACGATAGACATCGCGCTTGAAAGATACAACTTTACCCAGAGGATACCAGTAGCTCACCCAGCGCCAGTCATCAAACTCGGCACGGCCGCCATTATTAAGGCTTACCTTGGTATCGTCGCTCAACATACGCAGCAAAAACCACTTTTGCTTTTGGCCAACACAAAGTGGCAGGGAGTTATGACGCACCAAGCGATGCGGTAGGCGATAGCGCAGCCAGCCACGAGTACAAGCCAGGATTTGCACATCCTCCGGCCGCAAGCCGACCTCTTCATGCAGCTCGCGGTAAAGCGCTTGCTCCGGTGTTTCATTGGGGTTGATGCCACCTTGCGGAAATTGCCAGGCATCCTGCCCCCCGACACGCCGGGCCCAAAGTAGTTGGCCCTGATCATTAGTCAAAATAATGCCCACATTAGGGCGAAATCCGTCGGAATCTATCACGGGGGAATTATCCATATAAAAGGTTTTGCTGCGGTAGAAAACAAAACTCCAGCGCTCAAAGAGCGGACATGTTCCACAAAACAGCGTTTTCCGCACTATATCAGGCTTGCTTAAACCCGCAACCCTGAATCTCGGAAATGGTTTTCGTTGAGCGTACCTGTCGCTGCCGTTATCCTAGCGCCCTTTTGCAGCATCGTCGGCGACGTCTCTCTTCATCTATATAGGTAATCACTGTGGCACTGGCTATTTTTGATCTCGACAACACCCTGATTGCAGGCGACAGCGACCACAGCTGGGGCGTGTTTCTGGTGGAAAAGCAATTGGTAGATGCCGAAACCTATCGCATAGCCAATGATGGTTTTTATGCAGACTACAAAAATGGCACCCTTGATATTCGCGCCTATTTGCAGTTTTCGCTCGCGCCATTGGCGCGGCACAGCATGGAAAACCTGCAAAAATTACACGCGGAATTTATGCGTGACCACATCGAACCATTGATGCTGCCCAAGGCAGAAGCCCTGCTGCAACAGCATCGCAACCAAGGTGATCACCTGTTGATCATCACCGCCACCAACGGCTTCGTAACCCGCCCTATCGCCAAACGCTTGGGCGTTGACGATATTCTCGCGACCGATCCAGAAGTTGTAGACGGTGCGTATACCGGCAACTTTGTCGGTCTTCCTTGCTTTCAGGCAGGCAAAATCACTCATTTGCATGAGTGGCTTAAGCACAATCATCACTCGCTTGAAGGTGCTTATTTCTATAGTGATTCGATCAACGATCTGCCGCTTCTGGAGCAGGTAGACCACCCTGTGGTAGTAGATGCGGATGAGCGGCTCACGGTCATTGCCCGCGAGCGCAACTGGAAAGCAATAAGCCTGCGCTAGGCAGGCTTATTTCGATAAGAACAGCTTGGTTTTCGGTCGCTTTTATTAAGCCAAATAGACCCGTGCAAATACTGCTTTTAGATAGTCGGTTTCCGGGATGGCCGGGTGGATCGGGTGATCCGGCCCCTGCCCGCCCTGACCGATAATTTGCACATGGCGATCCAGATGACGACCGGACGCGCGCACTATCTCCAACAACGTATCCTTCGCTAAATGCATGGAGCAGGATGCTGACACCAGCAGACCATCGCGCCCCAACAAGCGCATACCCAACTCATTGATGTGGCGATATGCCGCTTCGCCCGCCTTCTGATCTTTGCGCTTTTTAATGAACGCAGGCGGATCCAAAACCACCACGTCAAAACGCTCGTCGTTGGCGATCAGCTCTTTGAGCACGTCAATTGCCTTGCCCTGAATCGCCGCGACTCTATCGGCAACTCCGTTGAGCTGGGCGTTTTCGAGCACAGCATCGGTCGCCGCCTCAGAGGCATCCACACAAAACACTTCACTTGCACCCGCAACGGCCGCTTGTACACCCCAGCCACCGATATAAGAAAACACATCCAATACCCGCTTACCTTGCACATATTGCTGCAACTGCGCGCGATTCATGCGGTGATCGTAAAACCAGCCAGTCTTCTGGCCAGCCTGCACCGGCGCCATAAAGCGGGTACCGTTTTCGACCAGCTCGACCGAATCTGGCACCTCGCCATAAGCGACTTGCGTGTATTCCGGTAGACCTTCCAGAGCTCGCGCGCTGTGTTCATTGGCCAACAACACGCCCTGCGGATTCAACACCTGCACCAAGGCTTCTACGATTTCATCCTTCACCAACTCCATGCCCGCACTGGCGATTTGCACCACCAGATAATCGCCAAAACGGTCGACCACCAAGCCCGGCAGCAAGTCGGCATCACCGTAGATCAAACGATAAAACGGCTCATCAAACGCCAGTTCGCGCAACGCCAACGACTGCTTGATGCGATGGACAAGCAGGGATTTATTAAGCGGATATTTTTCATCGCGGCTGACCAAGCGCCCGCAAATCAAACCATTGGGATTAATCAGCGCTATACCGAGCGGCTTGCCACTTTGAGTTGTCACCAGCGCTTGCTGCCCCATTGAAAAGGACTTGAGCGGCGACTTGGCAGTATCCACCTCGTTGCTGTAAATCCACAAATGCCCCAGCTTTAAACGACGATCAGCTTGGGAGTTAAGAACAAGGACAGGCAGGCTCATGGCAAGACTCACATAGAAAAAGTGCGCGGATTATAAGGCTTGTACGCCTGAGACACAGAACTAAAAATTCACCGACAGCAAAACGCGCCAAAAGGAAGAGCTAGATGACAAAGGAAAAATGCTAGGAAACGCACAAATATCAGGTGTTTTGACTGCAGGAGCGTGTTTTTTGAACGCCTGGCACTTTATCATTCAAAAGATATGAGCTAACGTTAGCTGTGGCCATAAGTGCTAATAAGCTCAAGGCCTTAGCGTAGAATCTTTATGCCGTTTATACCATCGAATTCAATACCAGCCGCCGCCCTATAATCATCTTACGGCAGTCGGTAACCTAGGAAGACACCATGCATACTCTAAAAACGACGACGATTGTCAGTGCGGCACTTTTTACCCTGTTACTCTCCGCTTGCGGAGGCGACGGCTCACCTATGAATAACAACGGTGGCAGTGGCGGTGATGTTGACACTACTACTGCACAAAAGATTGGAGCCGGTTCTGGCAGCGATTTTAAAAATGGACAAATAGGCGTCACTAACGGCATTACCAATCTCTCAGCTGGTGCCTCTACAACGCTCGAAGTCTATGTTGTCAGCAGCACCAATACCCCAGTAGTTGCGGCCACCACTGTCAATTTCATCTCCTCCTGTATTTCAGCCAACAAAGCCATCCTTAAAAATGCAGCAGGCACCGTCGCCAGCAGCGCTACAACTATTAATGGCCGTGCGACTATGGTTTATACGGCCAATGGCTGTGTCGGCACTGACCGGGTGACAGCCTCAGCTACAATCAACGGTGCAACAGCCTATGCCAATGTGGACTTAAATATTGAGGCAGGTACCGTAGGCAGTATTCAGTTTGACAGCGCAACGCCCGACAGCATTAGCCTCAAAGGTAGCGGCGGCAAAGAAACTTCCATAGTGCGCTTTAAAGTAGTGGATGGTAACGGAGCACCCATCGAAAAAGCATCAGTTACCTTCTCTATGAGTACTACTGCCGGTGGCATGTCGTTATCGCCCACCACAGCGCTTAGCGATAGCGGCGGCTACGTCAGCACCACCATAAGTGCGGGCACAGTCCCTACCGATGTGAATGTGACTGCCACTGTGGATGGAACTACCTATGCAGCCAACTCCCTTCTTCTTAAAGTCTCTACCGGTGTTCCAGTACAGCGTTCAGCTTCCCTATCGGCAACCAAATTCAATCCACGCGCGTGGGACAGAGATGGCGAAGAAGTAACACTTACCATGCGTATGGCCGATGACTTCGGTAACCCGGTAGTTGATGGCACTGCGGTAACCTTTTGGGCAGAAGGTGGTGCAATCGCCCCCAACTGCACCACAATAGATGGAGCCTGTAGCGTGGTATGGAAGAGTCAAGAACAAAGACCAGATGATGGCCGCGTGACCATTCTGGCATTTACCTCAGGCAATGAAACATTTACTGATGCCAATACCAATGGTCAATACGATGCAGGTGAAAGCTTTATAGACATGGCTGAGGCCTATAGAGATGATGATGAAAGCAATACCTATGATGAAGGCTTGGAGCTTTTCGTAGACTTGGCCAAAGGCACTAAAGAACGTCGCGATGACAGCGATGGAGTTTACAGCGGTACTTTGTGCAAATCCGACGACACTGCCGTTTGCTCCAAGGAAAAAGTCACTGTACGCAAAAGCTTGATATTGGCTATGAGCGACAATGCGGGATACTTTGAATTATATAGCGATGCGGCTTGTACAAACCCTCTTGCTGCACCTTATACAGTTTCCGGGACATCAAAAATGGCCTATGTCCTGGCATCCGACATCAATGGTAATAGCTTGCCAAGCGAATCAGTTGTTGGCGTTGGCGACCCGAAAGAATCTGAGATATTTACCGTTGTACCAAACTCGCCAAATGCCCTGTGCTATGCGGTTAATGTACCTAGCACCGGCGGCTATAAAATATTCAGCAAAACAATAGAAGGTGAAATCACCGAGCAAACCTTCAGTATTCGCGTTAACTAAAACACGCACCAACCTTATATAAAAATAAGGCAAAAAAATCCCGCCCGTTGTAGAAAGGGCGGGATTTTTTATATTCTCAACATTGTGGCTCTTTTAGCCCTCCTATGTAAGTTCACACCCAGTTGAGAAACTACCTGACGCTAACAAACCAAAGACAGATCTATACATTTCCACCAGTCACACCACCACAATAGAAATAATAAATCCAGAAAACTCCCGAACCATCAAAGCCCTGAGCTAGTACATATCATTACCAATCAACAGTTTCATCGATAATATCAGCATCTTTTTTTACCCCATCCCAGGGGGAAAGATCGTCATATTGCCTCACATGAGCCGCAAACGTTTTATTTATATTTATGTTTGTACACTCTCCCGGCCAGTTAAGGGGGCTCGATGCATTAATATGAACTTTTATATCAACAATAATTGCTTCGGAAGTTTTTTGCTTAATCGCCACAGTACCTGCTTGAGCAAAACCAAAACATCCTGACTTTCCAGGAGAGAAACTAACACCTGTACTATAAAAAACACTCGTCGTTAATGAAGGAAACTTAAATACATCACCATCTTTAGCATCCAAGGGCAATGCAATCGTTAATTTAGTAAAAGAAGGCTCACGCCCTCCCTCATACAACCGATAAGCAACAACCAATTGATTTTGCGTTAAGGTCAATCTATGGCAGGCAACTTCTAGTTCTTTAACTGTAGCCTCCTCACATGCCTTTCTATCAATTGATACCCCCTCAACAAAAAAAGTTGATTCGTTCGATATAGATTGATTATGTCCACAAGCACTCAAAACGAAACCACTGGCTATTCTTAAAAATAACATGCATCTAAAAAGCATTTGAATTCCCTTAAATTGAGGTTCTCCGGGCTGCATCCTCATAGACCCACCGGTGCTCTTCATCATTAGCCACCGGACCCAGATTTTTATGTAAAACCTCATGAATTATTGTGTCATACAAGTCTTCCATCTGAGCAGGAGACAGATTCTTAGCTTCATAGGATTTATCTATCCTCAATTCTCCCAGCCCAAATATTCCATAATGAGTGTATTGTCCTTTGATTTTCTTGCCATTTTCATCAACCCCCAGATCAAGAACTTTATACTTTTTCGGGAATTGTAGATCTTGGTTAAATCTTTGAGCTCGCTCAAAACAATATGCAATATCTTCAGCCGAGAGACCTTCAGCATCAATAAAAGAAAGTGGGTTTCCATTTACATATGAATAAATGTTGGTGCCACCAGAAAGCCCCACTGGATCACTACGGATATATCGCCCAATACCCGCGTCATAGTAGCGATGCCAGTTGTACCAAAGGCCGGTTTCGCCTTTATAAATTTGCCCAAGGAAGCCAACATCTAAAGTGATACCTGAAGATACTGTTGTCCTTCCGAATGTTGTATTTGCCGCACGCCACTTAATAAGCCCAGATTGCAACACCAACTCAGGGCGCCCTAAATGATCAGCCTCAACATGAGAAATAGTATTCCCATCTACCAGCCCAACCAGTAACCCATTTATATAAACATACATGCGGCCTGCACCGGCAGATACTCCAGTTACAGTTTCTAGCTGGCTGAGGCTATATTCAATAAATCCACCTCCGTTATAAAAATAACGAGTTGGCGATCGCTGTGGACTCGAAACCGATTGATTGTTTTTATAAACACGCCGACTCAAGTGATTGTAGATGTGTTTGTGAGACGCCAGGCTTCGTTTGACCCCTGTCGTGCTCCTAAAACCAAGTTAGTAACCATCAGCGGCGTTATTATTTATGGCGCTAATATGATTGGTGCTTGGCTTGTACAGATAACTTTTTGTGAATTGGTTGGATAAATATGGCTCTACCATCTTTATGGAAAATTTTTGTGCCGCTCCGTCGTCATATTTAATGAAATTTCGACAATGAGAGAGGGACTACAAATCATTTTGGATCAACACTTTTCCCCACACCTAGCTTGTTATTCTTAGTTGGCTCTTCACAGTTAGCGCGCTGAGTTCGCGGCCAGTAAACAAATATCGTTGCAATATCCACCCCTCTCACGAAGAATCTATGTTTGCATCACGGGTAAATATCACGAGCCGTCAACAAAAACCAAAACATTGCGGCCGCAATCATCCAACCAATACCGAAAAAAAATTAAAATCCTGTCCGCCCACGCAGAAGACTTATTGAATGAAAAAAATAGTACTGGTGTTGCAAAGAAGGGCGGCAACAAAAATACAGCGATAGCAGCATGCCTTAAAAGAGGCAGCTTCAAGTACATCATCATTCCTTTATCTGCACACCATTGCCAATATGAATATCCCCACTAGCTTTATGTTGCTTGGACATGAGCGTTACTCCTTTTCGATAAAAGAATCGGGCACAGTACAATTTTCAGTATATGTAAGAGGCAACTTGAAAGAGCCGCTCCGACCCGCCCACACTATCTTGTCCAATCCACCCAACCGAGTTTGAGTGCGGTGAAATATAAAACGCCCAAGGCCTTTACGGCTTTGGGCGTTTTTATTGAGCCTGCTAGTAAAACCTTTACAACAAAATCCCCGAACCCCAAAGAGTGCGGGGATTGCTCAACACCAATCTGCCACTAGCAGATTAGAAATTCGCGGGCAGAGAGGTTTCTTTAATACCTAACTCACCATTTACGATTTCTTCACCACGCTCGGTCAGATTGACCAGATCCTCATCTACTGAAATATCCAATACAGCGTTATCACCAGTATGCCCCTTCCATGAACTTGCCGCCCAACCAAAGGGCACCACACGCCAGTCAGCATACTTTGCAGTTGCCACCGCTGACTCGGAGAAACCACCACTGGCAAAATCAAACTTGAAGGCGTCTAGCTCTTCCTGAGTCGAGAAATCAACGTGCAGAATCGGCTGCGAATCATCAATCTGGATATCGCCATAGATCTCAATGTCATCAAGTTTGATAGTACCAGCAGGCACGAAGCGATACTGCATTCCAAACATTTGTGGTTTAAGTGTGCGCGAAAAGCCCTCAGGAAACTCAGTTACTTTGAACTCCAGTTCATTCCACTCACCCGCCTTGAGGTCATTAGTAGTTAACTCGGGAGTGAACTCAAAATGCTTCCAGTTTCCATCCTGGAAGAAAAATTTCAACCAGAAGTCATCACCTGCCCAATCCGCAGGAATAAACAACTTCATTTTGACAGTAATGCCGCCTTTAAAATCAATTTCAGCGATTGAATTGATATCAGCTTTATTGATCGCACCAAAGTCATCAGCAGGAACTGTCACAGCTAACTCGCCATTAGATGCATCCAATACCGGCTTACCACCATCCCAATTTGAGTTCACAAAACCTTCGACACCCTTAGTAAAGCTTGCCTTGTACTGCAGGGCAGTGATTGTTTTAGTGGGTCGCGCATTTGGGTCAGAAATGCTAATAAAATCGATTAAGATCGGCTCTACTTCCGCACCAGAGAAACCACCTACTTGCAAACCAAACGCTTGCGCAACATTGATATGTAAAGGACTCACCGTTTCATTAAACGCGATCAATGTTTTAATTTCGGTCCATTGACCAGGAACTAGCGCAGCCAGACTTATCGAAGTATCTGCCCATGCCTCCCACCCGGAACCGAACTGGCCAAAAATTTTGGCCCATAGATCTTTGCCAGCATACTCTTGCGGCAAATAGATACGCCAAGTGGCTTCAAGGGTTTTATTAAAAGGGATAGTGTTAATACTTGGACCATTCCAGCCCGCCAATTGAATAGCAAAATCACCACCAGTAGGTTTCAACATCAAAGCACCATTAGTAGCCTCAACATCAACTGAACCCCAAGCCTTAATCCACTCATTGTTGGAGCTGTCAAACCCTGCGACATACAATGGTGGCACGCCCGGTAGAATGCTCACTTCATCAAACTTGATCGGCGCCTTCAATGAAGCCGCCTTCCCGTTGGCCATGACCTGAATTCCAACTTGTTTCACCGCAGCCAGATCGAAACTGGTTGCATTATTCATCAACAGCGCAGTATCAATATCACTTGCCGATTTAGGCAAATCGTAGCTGAGTTTGCTCCATTGGTTGCTGCGCAAATCCAAAGCCGAAGTACTGCCTATACGCAGGCCGTTGCCATTGATGTCCTTTAAATAAAGCGCAAAACTAAGCTTGCCCTTTTGTACATATTGGCCCGAATTATTGAGATCAAACTCCGCGTACAATTTATCAAGGAACACATTGGTAGAAAGCACCGCGCCACCACGCAGATCCAATGCATCTTTCAACGTCATGATATACGCGGCTTCATCGCTGGGTGATACCCAAGGGAAATCGAATGCCAGAGCGACATCACCTGCCGCTTTCACAATTAAATCCTTGTGGTCAATCGGTGTTTCATCAACACCAGCAACACCTGATCCAGTAAATTCGGTGACAATAAACGGTACTTTTTCGTTATATAGCTGGGTTGCTGCGTTGACGATTTTATCGGTGCTATTCCATTTTGGCCCATCGGCATGCACACCAAACACCAGATTTTTTGCGCTGTCCGCTGCCATCAACTCACGTGAACGACCACTAAGGAAGGCATTGAAGTCCTGGCCGCAACTGGGCGCATCAATAACCAGAGGGAACTTAAAGCCGGCCGTACGGAACTTGCGGATGAGTGCTTTATAGGTATCGATATATTCGCCGTAGCCGAGGCTGTCTGAATTGAATACATCCATAATGCCCCAGCCGTTAGCAATGTTAAGCATCAGACGCGACTGGAAGCGATCCTGTACGAGAATCGGCAGGAATTTTTTCAACCAGAGTTCATCCACCGCTTTTAGTAAATAGACACTATCTTCCGTACACGTAAGCGCATTACCTTGCGCCGTTAAGGTAACCAAGGCCACCAGTCCATTTTCTGCAATTTTAGCCATCGCCCCTTCAAATTGGGTTTCGGTGGTTGATTCGTTGATTTGCAAGCGAACTACGTTCGATCCAGCGGTTTTAATTGCCGCAATACCATTGATTCGCACATTGGGATTATCACCATAAAGATGATTCATGCCGCGCAGGAAAATTGGCTGCTTTGCGGCGTCATAAATAAAGTGCTGGTCGGTCGTGATTACCAGTGCATTTTCAGGCGGGCGCGGACGTGCAGATAGATCTTCAACACCGGATTCAGGATAAATCGTGTCTACGTCTTTGCCATCCCCTCCTGCAAGCCCACCACCACCACCGCAGGCTTGCAAAAGTAACGTACTCGATAAAATCGCCAAGTAGCATAACTTCAGTTTCATAGTCGAACTCCAGTAAATTTTTATTGTTGCTTCGATCCCAGCGACTATCGCTTAAGCACGACAGTCACCATCGGCTTGTTCATCAGTAAGTGAAGGTAACCCCAGCAGTGTAACGACGCTCTTGCACCCAGATGGATTGCACCTGATCTTCAAATTGTGCGTAGCTCTTTTTGCTTTCCTCAGTCAGGTTGGTACCGCTGAGAGAAAAGCTGACATGGTCGTTCAGCCAATAGTTAACCGACAAATCCAGATAGCCGGTTGGTTCAATCCAGTTTCCAAGATTGATAGGCTGGCCGCTGGTATTCAGGCCTGCACGCCCTTCGTACTCTTCGCTTTTCCAGTTGTAAGCCAAACGTACGTTCAAGCCATCTTTGTCATACCAAAGGATCATGTTGCTTTGATGTTTGGAGTTGGATTGCAATGGTAGCGACTCACCATACAAATCTTCATCCCCCGAATCGCTCTCGGAATAGGTATAGTTAAACTCGATACCTGTTGCGCTCAGGAAACTGGGCAGGAACGTAAAGGGCTGCTTGTAGCCCAGTTCCATACCGTAAAGATCTGAACCTGTGACGTTATCAGAGACCCAAACATTGCCGGTGTTGCCGCGATCGATACCGTCTGCATCCACAAAACTGCGGCGCTCCTGAAAGCTCTGCACAGCAGTGCTTACATCGATCATAAATAAACCAACGCCGAGGATGGCATTCTCATTGAAGTACCACTCGGTAGAGGCGTTATATACATTCGCCTCCCAAGGTTTGATATCGATATTGCCTTTGTCCTCACCGCCACCGGTACAAGTAACATTTTCCCCTTCAAGCATGCCCGAGCCGTTTACAAACATAACGCGATTGCCGTTTTCATCAGTTTTGGGGCACTGGGATAACCAAAGACTCAAACCGGCACCCACATTATCCAAATTATTCCGCGAGGTAGTTTTAGCCGCACCGAAACGGACAATTACGTCGTCATGAGGGAAAAAATTGAGGTTGATCGATGGCAGGTATTGGGTAAATGAGCGGTCATTGGTTTCAACGTCGTACACAAAAGCCAGCTTTTGATAGTCCACGACGCCAATGGAATTATAGATATCCAGCACTTCTGGAACCCTGTTGCGATCTACCGTGCGATCGGTGCGCAGCACATGCAAGCCAAGATTACCGCTGTAAGGAATGCCAAACACGCCTTCAGGGTCATCCAAATTCAATTGCACATAACCTTCGGTTGATGCTTCCTCCACCTTGTAGGCATAGGCAGGATCATTAACCGTTTTGGTGCCGGGATAGAGGCGATTCATAAAACTGAGCGGATTATCCCAAGCCGCTGGATTCACCGCTGCTATACCATTTTCAAACCCTTTAAATGGGCCAAAATCGCGGAATGGAACAATTAGCGGATCATTGGCGCGGAAGCCATTATCGTATAGGCCTGCGGCCCGCAAATCTGGATCCTCTAGCTCGTAATCAAAGGTGCGGAAATCAGGGTAGCGCTGCCATACTTGATTACCACTGTAGAGTTGATTGCGCTTGTCCACTGGAAACCGCTGATTATCGTCATAGCGTTCGGTGGGGGTTACATAGAAGAACTTCGTATAATCAGCATCGCGTACACCATACCGAAGACCTGTATCTACAGATGCCAAAATTCCGCGATTGAGGTTGTAACTTAGATCAGCACGCAACACATTCAATGTGGCATCAGTGTCGTTGCCATTGGCTTGTGCTTGATAGTAAGTCAGGTTGTCAGCACTAGATAAATCAGCGTCGTAGGCAAATGACGGGTATTCCCCTCGATAATCGACGGTCACGCGATAGGGGTTGATCTTGTCTTTACCGGGTATGCCATCGCCATCGACCCAATGCCATGCGGGCGTTCCCTGTTGCAAATTAGCCTCACGGTTTTCTTTTTCTGCCTCAGCGTAGATGTAACGAACACTCGCTTTAATATTGTCCTGATTGTCGAAGTCCAACTGAATATTGCTGTTAATGGCCCCCGTACGATTAATCCGACTGCCAGAAACACTGGTAAAGGCGGGAGACAATATTTCAGCTACGCGCAATGCCTGCAGATTGCGAGTTTGCTGCACACCGCCATCATCAACATAGGAAAACGTACCAACGGGACTAAAAATAGATCCCGGCAGAATTACGTTGACGAGACTATTGTCCTTGTATTGCACATCGGGAGCCAAGTCGGTGTACTCTTCACCATAGGTCTCGTCAGGGGCGCGCAAATTGCCATTGACTGAGTAAGCCCATGCACTGTTTTCACCATCGAAGCTTGCCCGTACATAGCGGTCAAATTGATCCATCTTGGTATAAAATACGTCGCCACGCAGAGTGAGGTTATCTGTTAACTCTACTTCTATACTGACTGCCCCACCCTCGCGCTCGCGCTCCATAAAGCTACTTTCTGCGCCGTATGCATTAGGAACCAAATACCAATCGTTTACCAAGTCGCCATTGCCATTAATATCTGCAGGATCAATCGGTGTGCCATTGCGTTGATTCAAAAATCCAAATGCCTGGGTTTGGGACATTTGATAGTTAGCGTTATAGGTACTTGATGTATAGCCAGAAGCAGTTACGCCAAATCGATCCCCTTTATATCCGGTAAACAACATAATGTTGTCATCTGGTGAGCGATCACCAATCGTGCCGTCACTTTTCATTTCTTTATCTGAACGACTCCCCTGAGAGGCCTCCAGCTTTAAATTGGCAGTAAAACCATCCTTGAGCGACAGCGGGCGTATAGTCTGCAGATCCACCACGCCGGAAATACCGCCAGCAATCGCGCTTGCACCTTGAGATTTATACACATCCACACCGCGAATCATGCTCGCAGGCACATCGGAATAGTTGGCACCCACATCGGTAATATTCCAAGGGCTGAGGAATTGCTCTCCATTCAAAGTGGTAAGTACTTGTGGCATACCGCGAATATTGAGCGAGGTACCTTCGTTGGCCTCACGCTTGATCTGCACACCAGTTACCCGCTGCAATGAGTCGGTGATCGTCATATCGGGCAGTTTGCCGATATCCTCTGCCACGATCGAGTCCACAACTACAGCTGAGTTGCGTTTGATATCAATCGCTTTGGCCTGTGATGCTCGCACACCTTTTACGATTACTTCTTCAACCTGCTCATCATTAGCAGTCGCAACCACAGGTTCCTGCGCATAGGTCTGTCCGCCATAAAGGGCGCAACCTATCGCCAATACCAGCACTTTTTTTCGAGTAGATATACCGCCAGGTCTAATCATCTTGAGCTTCCTCGTATTGTTATCTTTATATAAAAACCTTGTTTTCCCGCCGCAAAAACTCTACGGACACAGGTCATCAACCGACTTAAAAAGGGCGGCAAGACAGACGAGTCGAGTTGTAGTGTTTATAGCGTTGAAAGTTTTTCTGATTGCGTAAATTTATTGTTTTGGACTTACAGATACTTCTGTTAAATACTATTTATGGCACTTATTGTCACTTCTTAACAAAGCGGATCATGAATCATTGTGTAATCGGTTTCAACTTTATTTTGCGATGGGTGACACACTGTAAATATAGGTAACACTGACGAAACACCGCCAGACACCTCCATTTGGCAATTATTTTTTATTGAAGACTTAGAGAATCACTAATAAAAACAAAATGGCTATAAAAATTTTTGCTCCTGAAATTTTAGCTATAAAAAAAGGGAGCAATAAGGCGCGCCAGATGAGAAATGATACCGGTTTCATTTGTTGCCATTGCGGATCAATTTACTGGGCATAAAAAAAACCGGTATGACCGGGTTCTTGAGGGGGACATTGGAGATGCTTTTGGTAACAGTCGATTTGCTATAGCACCCCTTCAATGGCGTCCGCCAGTTTCGGAGAATCAGGTTTAGTCATGCTGCCGAAGTACTCCACCAACTTGCCGTCTTTACCCATGAGGTATTTATTGAAATTCCATTTAGGCTCCTGGGCTTGCCCGGCCAAGGCTTTGAATAATGGATTAGCTTCCGCACCGATTACATGGGTGGGTGAAAGCATGGTGAAGGTCACGCCGTAATTGAGATAGCAAATCTCCGCCGCTTTTTCTTCGTCGGCATCCTCCTGCTTAAAATCATCACTGGCAAATCCGACAATCACCAACCCTTTGTCCTTGTACTTTTTATGCAATGCTTCCAGCTCTTTGAATTGGGATGTGAACCCGCAGTGGCTGGCGGTATTCACAACCAATACAGCCTTATTTTCCATCAGCGTACAAATATCGACTGAGTCTTTCGAATGCAGTTTTCGATATTCACCCTTCATGTATTCAGGGCAGGCCGAAGCACCCGTGCTAATCAAACTGACCAGGGCAGCTCCCACCAGACCAATCAACGGCTTAAAAAACGATGACATAGAAAATTCCTCGCAAGTCAAAATGAGCAGATCACCGTCGCAGTGTAAGCTTTTTTGGATGCGAGAAAAGTGCAAAGGTTGCACATTAACCAATCATTACGAGTAATAAACAAGGAAGAAAGACGCCATACAAACCAGACAAAAATGGGACTCTTATTTTGATGAGCTACACTTTTTTATGCAGGCTTACGGCATAGACAGTTCCAAACATCCCACATAAGAGACATCACCATGAGCAAGGAATTAGATGCTTCACTCCCGCGCAAACGCTTGCTTGGTCCTTACACAGTCCTCACCGAAATACTGTTTGGTTTGATTATGGTACTGACGTTTACCGGTTCATTGAGTGTGGCAGATGCAGGGCGCGATGATGTGCGCGTTATGTTGATCGGTGCGCTCGGCTGCAATATTGCCTGGGGCATGATCGATGCAATTTTTTATTTAATGTCCTGCGTGAGCGACAAAGGACAACAGATTCGCTCGTTGCGAGCACTGCGCAATGCCCGCAACCGGGATGAGGCGCATCAGGTGATTGCGGAAGCGTTACCACCGATGGTGGTATCCACTATGACGCCGACCGATTTCGATAATTTACAGCAACGCTTATTACAACTACCCGAACCACCAAGCTATCCACACTTGACCAAAAACGAATTATTGGGCGCGCTGACAATATTTTTCTGGGTGTTCATCATCACCTTTCCCGTGGCGATTCCGTTTATCTTTATGGATCAGGTTGCACTTGCCATGCGTGCCTCCAACGCTATCGCCATAGTGCTTTTATTTGCAGCCGGTTTTGCCTTTGCGCGGCTCACGCAATATCGCCCCTGGTTAACAGGATTGATGATGGTAGTGGCGGGTAGCATAGTGGTAGCGGCCACCATCGCCCTCGGCGGTTAATGCACGCAAAAAAAAGCCAGAACATGGGTTCTGGCAAGTCACGGGAAAGTCAAAAAAACAACAGCTAGCTCATTACAATTAATCCGACAAACAGCAACAGCAATCCCGCGTTGGCGATATAAAAAGCAGGCAGCAGAATATTGGGGTGATTATTTACAGTCGTCATACAAAGTGAATAAACCTTAACTGCCTACATTAAAATCCTGGGATGCTTTCAATTTCAAAGTAGCACCGGGATGTTGACTCAGCAATGACGTTTTTGCGTGTGGCGCAAAGTCGAACCTCAAAAAAAATCGAACTTTAAACCTATCGAGATTTAAAATACCGAACTTTAAAATATCGAGCCCTTCCTCACCGTTCTCAGCTCGGGGTATTTTTCGCGGCAAAGGCATTTAACTCTGTCAACCATCGCCGCTGTGGCATTAACGAATCTGCCATTTGTTTTGATTTTTCCAGATGTGCGGCGATTTTTTCGCGCGAGAAATTACTTACGCGTTCACCAACAATGGGCGCCCGCGTAGGAAAATTCATTCCATAGAGCACTGACAAATAACTCTCGGTATGGAAAAAATCAAAGGTGCTGGCAAAATCGGTGCGCTGTGGAATCGCGTATTGCCACAATGCCAATCGTTCAGACAGCAAGTCAGACAATGGGACATGCTCAGTAACATCGCGCCAGAACGGAGTATCACGCCGGTCGGAAATACAATAGTGGAGCTGGATAAAATCGAAAATTCGCTCCCAAATCAACGCCGAAATAGCGTTACAGGATTTTTCACACACTGCAATTTCTTCACTATTTAATGGAATTTTTTTAGCGATCATCCCCGCACAAAAATCCGTCACAAATAGCGATGTTGCCTCAAGCGGTTCGACAAAGCCCTGCGCGAGCCCCAGTGTCACGCAATTTTTCTCCCAGAGTTTTTGGCGATACCCGGCCTTCATTGGAATTTTTCGCACGTCGGCGTTTTCAAGATTTTTTTCGTGATAGCGAGAGAATGTCGCTAATGCCTCTTCGTCAGTCATATGTTGCGAGGAATACACCAAACCTGTACCACACCGTGTAGTTAAGGGAATATCCCAAATCCAACCAGCACCATGTGCGACCGCCTTGGTGTAAGGAAAAAGTTCTGCATCCGGGTCGGTACCAATCTGCAACGCTAACGCCGTGTCCGTTAAAATTTGGTGGCTTTTATCAATGAAGGGAACCTTTAGCGCTTCGCCAATTAACAAGGATGCAAAGCCGCTGCAATCAATATAAAAATCAAAATCTTCGCTCCCGCCTGAGGCATATTGAAGCCCCTTAATGCTGCCATCCGCATGCAACACTACCTGCTCAATTGTTTCGTGAATGTGCCGGATACCAAAACGTTTTTTAGCGTTGCTTGTCAGCAGGTTGGTGAATTTAGCTGCATCAAAATGATAAGCATAATTCACTACACCTTTATAAGGCGGTGAATCAGTGCGTTTGGGGCAACGGTTGCGTTCAGCCACGTAATACGCAGGCGACAACTTGGAAAAATAAGTATCGGCCTTATTGCCCAACCAATACTGGGTGACATCAACGCCGCCAGGAAAAGGGGCATCAAAAGAGTGATAGTAAAAATTATCCGACCCGTATCTTTCAGCGCTCATCCAATTGGAAAATTTAATCGCCGTTTTAAATGTTGCATCGCACTGCAAGAGTATATCGGCCTCACTAATACCAAAGCTTTGCAAGCTGGTGCGAATCAGCGGGATGGTACCCTCGCCTACGCCAATGACCGGAATGTCTTTTGATTCAATTAAGGTAATTTCAATCTCGGGATCGCGTAGCATTTCCAAACCCAAATGATTCGCTGCAAGCCAACCCGCGTTACCACCACCCACAATTGCGATACGTTTTATTTTCATGGTAATTCCAGGATACTGAATTATTTCTTTAACCGTTCGATGACGTAGTCTTTCAGAATTCTTTCTGCCTGCGGCGTTATTTCCCCGAGTGCATATTGGCACTGCTCTGGAATATAGGAGGCAGGATCAACACCCTGTTTAAATAGATAATGGTCAAACATCGCGCGCCAGGCAGCTCGTTGAACTGGTGTTAATTTGCGCATTGCCAGCAGCGCCATATTTAAACTGTCGAGCGGTGTTGGTTGTACGGGTTCTTTCGCCGCAGAACCATTCCACCAGTAGTTCATCAGCCCATTTACCTTTTCCAGCGAATCCACATGGTGCCACCATAGTGTGGGAATAAAAATCGCATCGCCAGGATTAAGCTCGGCAGCATAAGCATTATCGAGTGCTGTTTTAAAACGGGGATAGCGTTCAAAATCGGGATGATGCAAATCGACCAAACTTACCGGCGCACCTGCAGGAGTAAAGTTGAGCGAACCGGGATATAAGTTGGCAACCTGCTCCGGAGGAAAGAGAATAAATTGCCGTCGCCCCGCGACTACACAGGCCACATTATCCGAGCCATCGTAATGGGCGCATACAGTCGCCTGATTTCCTACCCACAAACGCGGCTCAACATCTGGAAAGAAATCAGTTTTATTCTCATCGACCAAGCCAGGCAACATATCGCTTAACACAAGATTTTGAATCGATATTGCAGGATAGATTTCTCTCCCCGCCAACTCTAATAATCGACCTAAAAATAAATCCAACCGCTCATCGCCTTTGATGTAATTCAGGCCGGTCATGTCGTCGTTATAAAAGAATCGCCCTTTTATATCCGGGTGCCCCAACAATATGCTGGCTTTTTTCCCGGTATAAAAACGGGTCAGATAGGCTGCAAAATCCTGCGCGGTCGTTCGCGCTGCCTGCACCAACGGCCAATGGTTGGCAAAGCCTCGCAACACAATCGGTTTTTGCAAAGGCACTATGTCGGCAAAAAACTGCTCTGCCGAAAGATTTTGATATTCAGGAATGGTTTTGTAGCTTGTCATTGCATTACCTAACATCCTGATACAGCTGAACTTCATGTTCAAAAAAACTAATCGTATCCAAACCAAATAAAAAAAGCGCGCAGCATTATCGCTGCGCGCTTTTCTAGCATCGCTTTATCGCACTGAAACTATTAGAAGTTAGCACGAACACTCAGTGCATAACGACGGTCAGTGGTAAAACTCAACGCATCAGTTTGAACACCGGCTTCGTTCATTTGATATTTGGTTTTGGTATCGTCGTTCAGCAAGTTGTTGCCCTCAAGACCAATTTTCCAATTCTCGTTGATGTTGTAGTACACACTTGCATCCACCATACCTGAAGCTTCTGCATAAGCCGGTACATACTCTTCCGATTCACGCAACGTCAGCAAGTATTCCGAACGCCAGGTGTATGCCAGACGTACCGAAATATCATTGTATTCATACATACCAATGATGTTCATGTTCTCGTCTGAATAACCTTGCAGTGGCAAGCCGCTAAAAATACGGAAGGTGTTGCGGTTGTCACTAACGCGCGTGCCATCCTCTTTAAAGCCCTGGGTACCCGCTGAAATTTCGTTAGGATCTTCCAATCCATTCTGGTCGATATAGGTGTAGTTAAACTGCAAACCTAAACCGCTCCATGCACCGGGTAACATGTCGTAGAACTGTGAGTAGGAGAATTCAACACCACGAATCGTACCTGAACCCGTATTAGCAGGACCGTAGGCAGACACATCGTAATCCATTCCGTCGTAGGTAAGATCAAGATCAAACTGGCGGTTGCGGATAATATTGTCCAGATCCTTATTAAACAGCCCCACACTTAAAGAACCTGCCTGTGCGAAGTACCATTCAGCGCTGAGGTCGAGATTAATTGACTCTTCCGGTTCCAGATAAGGATTCTGTGCCAATGCCGTTAGATTCACATTATCCAGTTCAACCACCGGGTTATACGCACTGCCGGGGGTGTCCGAGAATGGTTTGGTTGGATCTTGCAATACCTGCTCATAGTCCAAACTCATCATGGTGTAATTTCGTGTCTCCATCAGGCTTGGGTAATACAAACCTTTTGATGCACCGAAACGCAAGATCACATCATCAGTCACGGCCATGGTCAGGTTCAGGCTCGGCAAAACTGTGTCGTAATCAGTACCGTCAACTGTGCTCAGGAACGACTCGCCATTGGTAATGGCGTACATCTCCGGATAATCACGTTGCATTACTGTATTGCGTGAGCCGCCTTCTTCACCGCGTCCCTCTGCCGATGGTTGCACCAAGGCGCCGGTCGACTCCAATTGGTAACGCACATAGCGTAAACCGAGATTACCTTTGATCGGCATAGCCAAATCATCAAACGCAAAATCACCACGTACATAAAACTCAGTGCGTTTTTCATTGGATGAACTGATGTTATGTGCAGCAAATGGGCCTTCAACACGGTCAGATGCAACGAGCGTCGATTTACCAGTCTCCGGATCTACCTCATACACACCTTTATCGGCATAAGGCACATAAGTACCAGTGCAAACGCCATCATTGAGTGCGCTTCTGGTAGCGTTATGCCATCCGTCTTTACAACCTTGGCGCAATGAGTCTGCATAGTTTTTAACAAGATCAACTTTGGGGAACAAAATGCCTTGATTGATATCGCCCTTCAACACACCGCCATTGTAGAAATCGCCAAAATCCACTCGCTCAAATAATTGCGGCTGATTCATTGAGGCAGCGGCCATACGATCAGCGTCAATCCAAGCAGTACCAATTGCAGACCAGCCTTCATAATCCGTGTTACGCACGGTCAGGTCTTTGTCGGAGTAATACACACCTGCTTTAATGCCAGTAAAGACACCATCAAACTGGTAGTCGATATCAAACTTAACGCTATCCGCTTTGGCAGTGTTGTATTCCTCTTGCTCCATACCTGAACCTAAAAACAAATTGGGTTCTGTTGGAATTTCATCGCCATTCGCATCGGTTGCCAGACCGGGAGTCAAAACAGCATAACTTAATGGTGTGATGCTTGGGCGCGAACCGCGCAAGTCGAGGAAGTAAGGCGTTACATTCGCAAGAGGACCACCGCGCGTTTGCGCAGCCATACTGTAGTTATGAACCACTTGTTCGGAATCGATATGTTGATAATCGAAATCCATGGTTAAGCGATCAGTTGGTTTCAGCGTAACACTGAAAGAAGTATCTTCAACGGTGTCTTCGTTGTAATTCCAGCGGGTACGATAATTCAGTGGCACTTCCGCATTGGTCCCCAGCGCAACACCAGAGGTCAGAAAGCCGTTGCTATCAAACGTCAGAGGATGACCATTTGCAGCATCATCAACCCAATCATGCGAACTGGCCATATGACTAATGAAGCCCTGTGCTGCCTGACCAATTTGACGCTCAACATATTCGAGTGACGCTTCGGATTTAATGTACTCCAACGTGGTGACGATGGTTTCATCCGCATTCGCCCACTGGAATGACGTGGTAATACCCGTACGCTCGCGATCATTTTCGGCGGTGCTCATATGGAAAGATGCTGGTGTGTAGAGCGTAACGCCCTCTTCCTGACCAGTGATCGGTGTACCTTCGTATAAAGGGACGTGCGCGTTTTCTGCAGTGATAACATTAGCTGCAACACCATTACAGGACGGAGTCCACGCTAACGCATTTGGTACACATGGGCCGTCATAATCACCTAATACGGCACCTGGGCCAGTTGGCGTTCCCCACATATCCCAACTCGCACTTGGTGTGTTATCTACACCGCGCGAGTGAAAGTTGCCGATACCAATACCATCTCCGCGAGTTTTATATTCAGATTTCGATCCCGCCAACAAGAAACCAAATTTACCAGCACTGGTTTCCCAGCTATCGGAAAAAAGCGCATCGAATGATGGAGTGACTTCTTCACGGAAATCGCCATAGTTTGCTTTAGCGCCGAAATAAATGGTGCGCTCATCGGAATCAAATGGTTTGCGTGTAATCAGGTTAACCGTACCGGCAATACCACCTGCAATCAAATCCGCCGTTTGGTTTTTTACCACTTCAACGGCACCCAACAATTCTGCCGGAAAATCTTCATAACTCAGGCCACCCCATGGGTTTGCACTGAATGCATCGCGGCCGTTAATTTCGGAACGCACGCGGTCAAGACCACGCACCAATACGCCCGTACCTTCATCGGCATAGTGTTTTGGATCGCTTGATGATGCAAAGCGTTCAATGGTTACACCGGGAACACGCTGCAATGCTTCGGTTACGGATTTATCGGGCAATGCGCCAATATCGGCAGAAGTAATAACATCTTTTACCGTATCCGCATTACGCTTTAATTCTTGCGCAGTATTCAAATTGCTGCGCATGCCGGTGACAACCACTTCTTCCAGATTTTCTTCTGAAGATGCTGTTTGCGCAAAGGCAGGAACACTCATCGCCATAATGGAAACCGCCAGCAAGGATTTTTTAAATCGCTTGCCGGATGTTTCCGCCAGTTTGTTTTTACTTGTAAACATATCCAACCCCTTAGTTGTTTTCTCTCGTATTAAATTCACTCTGCGCATCATTGGATAACATCCTGCGCTACTAATTGAGCATTCCTTTTACTGCGCTTTTACTACTTTGAACTACCAGTGAGCGCATTACCGCAGAGCTATTTAGCAAAACAATTCTGCGATAATTCGCTCGCGCGCAAATTATTAAAAACGAAGCTAAATTCGAATTTAACACTCACTTTTTTGCGATTCTATAGGCCAAAAAAACTCGAACCATGCCCTACCAAAAGTCGAACCTGTCGCAAAACCAGTGATAACAACATCAATAAAATAGGTATCACCCATAAAAACAAAAAGAGAGGACCAAGAAATAGAAAAACAAAATTAAAAAATTCAAGCCTCGTCATTCTGGCAAATGTTGTTGCCGATAAAGGCTCGGCGTAACCCCTACGGTTTTCTTAAATGCCTGGTTAAATACTGATTTACTGTTAAACCCGCAGCTTTTCATAATTTCGCTGATTGGTTTCTGCCGCAATTCAGAATCTGCGAGCCGCTTTTTTGCCTCCGCCACCCTATAGGTGCCAATCAATTCAAAAAAATTCATCTGCATTTGGCTGTTGATCGTGCACGACAACAACTTGGGGGAAACATTTAATTTAATTGCCAATCGCTCCACGGTTATGTGTGGCTCAAGATAAGGTTTACTGTGCTCCATAAAATCTGTCAGTTTTTCCACCAACTGTTGTTGGGGTTCCTCTGTTACAAAGTCGGGTGCAGCAGAGTTATCGAGCCAGGAAGTTGAAAAACCATGGGAATTTTTCAGCAAATAAACAACTAACAGACTCATATAGACCAGCAGTGCATAGCTCTCAAATTCACTGGAAAAAGCAGGATTCAATAATTGAGTGAATCGCGAATCCAGCAGGGAAAGCAGCGTCCAGCTATTGATTGCAAAAAAACCTGTCACTAACAATTTCAGCCAGTGAAGATCAATTTTATTCAGTGAACCTTGCTGCGTACGCAGATGATATTGATGCAGATACAGCTGATAAAAACAGAGTGCGCTGTAACTAAAAAGCACAATCCGCTGTGCCCAAATTAAACCTTCAAAATAAGGGTTACTGATGAGGTGTGACCAGTCATGCACATATTGCATTTTCTGTTCAGGGGCCAAGCCATGAAAAATTTGATAAATATAAAATGGATAACACGCTGCAGGCAGGAGGTGTAAAGCATCAAACTTATGCAACGAAAAATCGCGGGTAGTAAATGCGCGGGAAAACCAAAATAACAGCGGCCCTTGCAAGAAAAATACGAAGCCAAATAAAAAGAAAAAATTGGCCGACACCAATGACAATGTATCGCGCACATTGATATTCCAATACACCAAGGTATCGAAAATACGCAACGCCGCTAAAAAAAAGAAGAGCGCCAGAAATTGCCAATACTTTGGTTTAATGCGGCCGGGTTGTTGGGTGAAAAACAACAAGCACGCCAGTACCAATGCAAGGAAGCCGCTGAACAACAACGGAATATCATTAATATTAAACAGGGCTACTTCAACCATGTCAGTCTACCAATAGCGCAGGTCATCATAGATAACGTATTTATATTTAACGCAGTGATAACCTGTGCTTATGCGCTGCCCTATGGATTGATCCCAACCATCATCTTGCGAGCTATGCGTTGTGCACCTGATCCTGAGGTTATTACTTCTGCGCCCCTTAAATTATTCTTCGTCACCTGAACCAAAAGTGTTGCTTTTGGCGCTCCAAACTTACATCCATATGGACAACGTTGTCAATTGCGTTCGCAATATTCCCGACCAACGCAATGTATTGATCAGGGTGCTGTAAACGATTGCAGGATTTTTCCCAACGAAGAGGTTGCCACTACCAATTCCTGATCCAGCCTTTGTGCCTGCTGAATCAATTCCTTTACCTTGTGTTGCTCGCCCGGTGCAAGCACAGATGTTTTTACGCGCAATTCAAGCAAGGCCATACTTGTATGCGCGACTGCATCGACTTTATCTGCAAGTGATGCCCACTCAGGGTGTAACTTCATCAACGGCTGCAGTGCGTCACGATTGTCAATCCAGTGCTGGAATTCTGCTTTCAGCGCTGAATAATCTGCATTCATTTGCGGATTCACCAACCACTTATCCAAACGTTGGTTGAATTGCCATAAATATTCACTCTCCGCCGGCAGTGCATCAACCAGGCGATTGAGTGGATCTGCTTTGGAGTAGCTTTCATGTGCCGATTTTTCATGTTGCCGATGGTAGTAATGAGCAGGTTCCAACAGATCGGCAAACAATTGCAGCGGTGCTATATTCTGCTCGTCATCCTGGTCACCCATCAATTTCTGCAGCGCATCTAATTGCTGCTGCCGGTGCAATAAACCAATCGATTTTTCTGCCCACATTTCCGTCGCATGTGCACGCACACGCATACTCTTTTCATCTTGCAAATCCCGCGCCGACCAGAGCCGTTCCGCAACAATAAATGCACGCGGCCACAAACGCAGGTCAATACTTTGCTCATCGACAATTTCAGCCCAGAGCGCAGCTTCCCCTCCCAGAATTAATGCCTCTTGTTGTGCACCCAAATGTGCCACCCGCTCGGTTTTTGGTAACTCTTTTTGTGCATGTTGTTGTGAAGAGTTTTTTGCAGGTTTTTGCAGGTTTTGTAAAGAAATGTTGCTACTGATTTTCTCACCACTGATGTCGTATGGCGTATTGCCAACCAGTGCGCGCCCGTGCATTTTATTTGCTGAAAACACCACCTGAAATTCAACGGGTCCCATCCAGGTATCCACTGAAAATTGTGCATCATTTTTTGTGTAATCTGTAAGCAAAACTGCGCGGCGCGACTTGCCAGTAAAATCGATAAAGGCGTGTGCAATGTTGTTTTCGTCACTAATAAAGGTAAACGTACCTGTAACAGGATTTCCGCGTTTACGCGGCATTTCAAAGCGCCAGCTATTAATCTGCTGATTGTTGACCGCATCAGTGATCATAACCGGTTTTGGTGGGATAGGATCATTGCGGTAGTGGTAGCTGGAATACTGAGGCTGATCCAAATAATAACCGGTTGATAAAATCGCCTGGAATCCGTGGCTCACGGCATCACTCACACCATCCGGCCCGCGCCATGAATGGATCACAATATCCTTGGGCAAATCCGGATGCTGGATTTCGTCCCAGCCAATCATTTTGCGGTCATGTTTAGTCAAAATTTTCTGCAATCGCTGATTGAAATACGCCTGTAGTGCGCGATGATCTTTTAGCCCTTGCTCCTTCATAAACGATTGAATCGCTGGATTCGTATTCCAATGCTCGGGATCAACCTCATCACCACCTATATGAATATATTCAAAGGGAAATAATTCAGTTAATTCCGCAATGATGGCTTCTGCAAATGCATACACGTTTTCATCCGACGGATTTAATGTCGGCTTATGCACTCCCCAGCGATATTCCATTGCATAGGGGGCGGGCGCCGACATTAATTCCGGATAAGCGACCGCGATCGCACTGGCATGGCCAGGCATATCGATTTCCGGCAAAACGTGTATCCCACGCTCACGCGCATAAGCAACCACCTCACGAATTTGTTTGCGCGTGTAATAGTCGCCATCCGACGCCAGCTTATGAAGTTTTGGGTAATGTTTTGATTCCAAACGCCAACCCTGGTCATCGGTTAAGTGCCAATGGAAAATATTGTATTTGGCAGCGGCCATCGCATCTATCTGACGCTTGATGGTCGCAATAGAAAAGAAATGTCTTGATGTATCCAATAATAATCCGCGCCATTTAAAGCGGGGATAATCGTTGATCGTCACCAAGGGCAAGGTGATTTGCGGTTCAGTGCCAATCAACTGCAACAGCGTTTCCAAACCGCGTTCGATACCTAACCATTGGGGCGCACTCAATTCAATTTTTTCGGCACTGATGCGTAATTGATAAGCTTCATTCCACTCGCTAACCTGATTGGAAATTGGTTTTCCATCCTCAACGCTAATTACCAATTGCGCTTTGGCAGCAGAGGTTTTTTTAAATCTTATGGACTGACCGGTCTGCTTTTTGATCCGCTGGCTCAACGCCTGCATTTGTTTTTTTATGACAACGTTGTTATTTGAGTTTGAAAAAAAACCTAATGAATCCCCAACAACTAATTGCCCCGGTTGTTGTTCCATTTGCTGCGGATAGGGCATTAATGGCAATGGCTCCGTCTGAGCGTTCGCCAAGACAGAGCCATTCGCCCAAACAAAGCCATTAGCTAAAATTGAGCAGAGCAAACAGGCAATTAGTAACAGGGCTTTATTCATAAAAATATTTCTTGTCGTTTACGCTTTTTTGTAGGCCACACAATCTACTTCTACTTTGCAATCCACCACCATGCTGGATACAACGCAGGCGCGTGCGGGGGGATTAGCGCCGAAATATTCCATAAACACGCGATTGAACGACATGAAATCGCGCGGGTCGTCGAGCCATACACCGCAGCGCACAACATCTTCGGGGCCATAACCCGCTTCGGCTAAAATGGCTAATACGTTTTTAATCGCTTGGTGCGATTGGGCAACGATGCCGCCATCGATCACTTCACCATTAACCATTGGGACTTGACCGGATACATACAACCAACCATCGGCTGCTACTGCGCGTGCAAACGGTAAATGCTGCCCACCGGTGCCTTTTCCGCCTTCAACTCCATAACGTTTTATTTCTGACATATTTCATTACCTGTCTTTGTAAGTGCCATGGATGAACTCCGTCATTCGTTCCGAGACACGCCGTAAATACGTCCATGTAGGCTCGACACCCGCATCCATGCGGGTGACGGTCTCCGAGCAAATGCCGGAATTCATCCTGCTAGATATTCGTGTAATTCCAATTAATAAAAGCCAATGCGCAAATCACGCTGCCTTTCCAAAAATTTTCCCGCGCGCACTCCGGTTACTGTTTTTTGTGCGTAGCTCAAAACGCCATTTACCCATACAGCTTCAATACCTTCCGCCAATTGTTGCGGCTGGGTAAACGTTGCGGCGTCTTTCACTTTTATCGGATCAAACAAAACCAAATCAGCGGCAGCACCTACAGCGATGCGACCGCGATCATCCAAACCAAAACGATCTGCTGACATTCGTGTCATTTTGCGAATCGCTTCTGGCAAACTAAACAATTTCAAATCGCGACTGTAATGCCCCAGCACGCGCGGGAAGGCCCCCCACAAACGTGGGTGCGGAAGCGGATCAACTGGCAAGCCATCTGAGCCAACCATAGTTAAAGGGTGCGCAAGAATTTTTTGCACATCCTGCTCACTCATGCCGTGATAAACCGCCCCTGCTGGCTGCAATTTTTTTGCAGCATCCAGCAAACTCAAATTCCATTCACTGGCAATGTCTGCCAATTTTTTTCCACCTTGCTCTGGATGCGCTTCGCTCCAGGTAATCACAATATCGAAATCACTGGTGACTTGCTGCAAATCCAAAGTCGAAGAACTTGCGCTGTAGGGATAACAATCACAACCAACCGGATGATGCTCCGCTGCCAGCTCAAGTTTATTTAATACTTCGCCACTGCGACCCCAGTTACCTGCGCCCGCGCATTTCAAGTGCGACACAATCACTGGCGCTTTGGCATGTTCGCCAATTTCAAAAGCTTCACCCAAAGCAGAAATAATTTCATCAAACTCGGTGCGCAAATGGGTGGTGTAAACCGCACCGGTTTCATTGAGCACTTCGGCTAATTTTTTAACTTCATCTGTAGTGCTGGCGATTGCGGAACCATAAGCAAGACCAGATGACAAACCTAGCGCGCCTTCTTTTAACGATTCGCGCAACTGCACACGCATTAATTCAATTTCCTTTTCATCAGCAGCGCGATCCAAGCGATCCATATGATTGTTACGCAAGGCAGTGTGGCCAATTAACGCCGCTACATTCACTGCTGGTTGCGCCTGATTCACCGCAAATTTATAACTGGCAAAATCGGCGTAGGTAAAATCTTCCGGTGCGCCGAGCAAATTCATTGGATCTGGCAGCGTACCAACCAAGGTCACCGGACTAGCGCTGATGCCGCAATTACCCACGACAACGGTGGTAATTCCCTGCGAAATTTTTGGCAACATTTGCGGAGCATGAATTACTTGCAGATCATCGTGTGTATGCACATCGATAAATCCGGGAGCTAAAACTAGCCCTTGAGCGTCGCGCACTGCGATTGCATCAGCTGCCGATAAATCACCAATCGCGGCGATATTGCCGCCGCTAATGGCGAGGTCAGCGCTGTAGCCTGGTTCACCAGAGCCATCAACAATCTGCGCATTGCGAATAATTAAATCAAACTTCACCCAAGGGCTCCCCGGTCACGCTTTTAGGATATTCTGGTTAACTGAAATTAATCGCCTAACGGCAAACGGTTGTCGCCGCCACGATACTCATCCAATGCAAACTTCACCCTGCGCAGCAACTCTTTGCTTTCCGTTTTTCTTACAAGCGCCAACTCAGTGGCAAGAATATCGATTGCCAATAACATGCCGTAACGCGACGCCGATGGTTTGTAAATAAAATCAGTTTCTTCAGTGACTACCGGCAACACAATATTGGCTTTACTTGCCAGTGGTGAATTGCTCGACGTGAACACAATAATTTGCGCACCGTATTCGCGTGCGATATCAGCAACTTCCAACATCTCCGGTGTTACGCCAGTTACCGATAACAGCACGAGCACGTCTTTTTCGGTAAGTGTTGCAGCAAGCATCCGCAGCAATACCGGATCGTGATAAGCGGTTACTGCTTTACCCAAGCGCGCGATACGAAATTGCACTTCATCAGCCAGCATAGTTGAACCGCCGCCCATACCACCGATGTAAATCAGGCGCGCCGAATTTAATAACCCAGCCGCGGTGCGGAAATCTTCTTCCACAAACCGAGCAAGGTTTGCGCGCAAGGTAGATTCCACATCGCTACAAATTTGCGCATAGAAAGCACTCTCTTCTACCGCTGGCACTTCAGCCAAAAAGCGGGTACCGACTGCGCTGGCTTGTGCTAACTTTAATTTCAGATCGCGAATATCTTCACAACCAACTGCTTTGGCAAAGCGCGAAATAGTGGCGATACTCACTGCTGCTTTTATTGCAAGCTGGTCGATGCTGGCGGCTGATGCAAATGCGATATCCTCTAAAATGGCATCCGCCACTTTTTGCTCGGTCGCAGAAAGGCGATCCCGGCTGGCGCGCATGTGATACACAATATCGAACAAAGCCGTCATAGGTTTTTCCGAAATCTATTTAGATAAATGCAGCAATCAGCGAAACAAAACCGAGCGCAACGACAGAAATAATTGTTTCCAGTACCGTCCAAGTTTTTAATGTCTGGGTGACGGTCATATTGAAATATTCTTTGATCAACCAGAATCCGCCGTCATTGACGTGCGACAAAATCAGCGAGCCTGCACCGGTTGCAATTACCAATAATTCCGGATGCGGATAACCAGCAGCTAACGCGATAGGTGCAACAATTCCTGCTGCCGTACTCATTGCCACAGTTGCGGAACCGGTGGCGATGCGCATTAACGCTGCGACTAACCAGCCCATCATTAAAGGCGTTAACGCCATGTGCGATGAAAAATCCACAATTTCTTTGGCAATGCCCGCCTCTACCAGAATGCGATTTAATCCACCGCCGGCGCCAACCAATAAAGTAATACCGGCAGTGGGCGCGAGGCAGTCGTGGCTGAATTTCAAAATGCTGTCGCGATTAAATCCGCGCGCGATGCCGAGAGTGTAAAAACTCACCAGTGTTGCAATCAATAACGCAACAACGGAGTTACCGATAAATAATAAAAAGTCATTCAATGCAGTTCCCGGTGCAGCAATTAAATTCGCCCAGCCACCTAACAACATTAAAAACACCGGCAACAAAATGGTGGCGAGCGTAATACCAAAACCCGGCAACTCGCGCTCGGTATCCGCATTGATAAATTGTTCTTCAAGTGGATTCACTGGCGGCAGTTGGATGCGCGGCGCAATCCATTTTGCAAAAATGGGCCCGGCGATAATCGCAGTGGGAATTCCCACCAATAGTGCGTAAGAAATAGTGCGGCCAACGTTGGCTTGATATTCACCGACCGCAATCATCGCCGCCGGATGCGGCGGAACCAAACCGTGCACCACGGATAAACCCGCTACCATCGGCAAACCAACTAACAACATGGAAGTGCCGGTGCGACGCGCAACGTTAAACGCAATCGGAATTAATAAAACAAAACCGACTTCGAAAAAAATCGGGAAGCCAACAAGGAATGCGATAAACACCATCGCCCAGTGAACATTTTTTTCGCCGAACCAGCGAATCATGGTGCGCGCGATTTGTTCCGCACCACCGGACTCGGCCATCATTTTTCCGAGCATGGTGCCGAGCGCAACGACCAGCGCTATATGGCCGAGAGTTTTGCCCACACCGGCTTCGTAAACAAACACCACATCTTTGGCGGGAATGCCGGCCATCAAACCTAAACCGAGCGACACCAAGGTCAGCGTGATAAACGGATTGAGGCGATAGCGGGCAATCAACAACACCAGCGCAATAATGCTGATGGCGGCATACACGAGAAGCCAATGGCCGGGGCTGAGTAATTGCTCCATGCCCGCCCCTTAGAAAAACGTTTCCACGGCATCGATCACCGTGTAGTTATCATCGATCACCAACAGCTGCCGCCACTTATCGAACGTCAGGCAAGGATGGGAAATATCCAACGCGAGCATATCACCCACTTGCAGGTCTGCATCGGCAGAAACCTTCATAAACGCATGCTGATCCATCATCGCGGTCAACTGCCAATCAGCAGGGGCGGTGACGGGCGTTGCACTACCAGGACGATAGTGTTTTGCAGGGATGGGCAGACCAGCATCAAACGCGGCATCACGTTTACCGAGACCGAGAATGGCAAGGCCGGGTTCAGGGATAGAGAGAACGTAGGCCCACAATTGCAGCGCGGGTAGCAAACTGGTCTGCATGGAGCGGGCAACGGGGTTATTGGCGTGGATGCGGGTCTCTGAGGCCTTGTAGATGCCTACATCATGGGTGAGATAGCAGCCGGGGCGCAGGATGATGTCGAGCGGTCGGCCCCCCTTATCTCCACCAAAGTCTAGCTTCGTCCACTCTTCAGCAACCAAATCAAACCAGGCGGAACCGGCACCGGTAAGGATCACTGTATCGCTGGTCAGCAGGTTATTGGCTTCCAGTGTCATCAGCTCGCGTACAGCGCGACGGAGGAATTCGCGGATCGAGACTTCGTCTTTGAGTACGCCTTCGTAGACTTCAATCCCCGCCAGCGCGAGCGATTGAGGATAGCGCGCAATGGCATCCAGCACGGCGGCGCGGTCTTGCTCATTGCGCACGCCGGTACGTCCGCCATCGACACCCAACTCCAGCAGCAGATTCAAACGCTGGCCGGCGTCGGCGAAAAATTGCCCCAACTGCTCTGCGTTGGCTGCCGAATCAACAATGACAAAAAAGTCGAACTCAGGGTTTTGCAGCAAGCGGGAGATGATCGCCATATTGGCGCGACCAACCAATTGGTTCGCCATGATCACGCGGCGCACACCAAAATGGTAAGCGGCCTGAACTTGTGGCGCAGTCGCGAGGGTGATGCCCCAAGCGCCATGAGCTAACTGCTGGTGAAACAGCGCCGGGCTCATGGTGGTTTTACCATGAGGTGCGAGTTTCAGCCCATAGGTACTGATAAAGGATTTCATCCACTCAAGGTTGTGCTGCACGCGGCTGTTACTGAGCACCGCAACTGGAAAACTCACATCCTCCTGCAAGAGGTTCCACCCCAACTGGGCGGTTTCAGTGATTGGCAGCTGGGAACTCACATCCCCCAAGCCTTTACCGGTTGGGCTAAGCACTCTCTCGGTTAGCATTTTTTGTAAATTATTTTCTTTAGACATGCCTTTTTCTCATCAAAAGCAGAAAAAACGATCATTTTTTATAGGCTATCACCAAAAAAATGAACTGAAAAGAAAATAATTTACAGAAATTTGATGCATGAGCCGACAAACATGAAAGTTTTTTGCAGAGAAAAAAGTCGTACCTCGACCAATTCGTAGCAGTTAGCGGCAAACCAAAACTGGGACTGGCTATCCACTAACGATTATTTGATGATCAGCCCCGCATGCAAAAACAGCTTCCTTCCCCCACCACTAGGGCAGGTTTTTGCAGCGCCGGGCGCGACTTCGCTTCACATCATAAAACCGTTCAAAACGGCCATCGCCCCGTCCAAATCCTGCAGTTAATGCTTATCAACCGTCCGGACTCTTCGCTGCGCGCAGAACCCGCGACAGACAACATCTATCCCGAGGACAATAACAATGCTTAGTTTATTCGCAGGTCTACACCCCTCTTTACACCTGAACCGCTACCTGACGCGCCACTTGAGCATCTCCGGCTGCCTGTTACTGGCAGCACTCGCCAACCCTAGCCAGGCAGTGGTCTATCAGGCTGAAAACTACACCAACTTCTACGACACCACGCCCGGTAACAGCGGTGGCGCCCTCCGCAATGACGGCGTCGATATAGAAGCCACTACCGATTCCGGCGGCGGCCATAACGTCGGCTGGATCGAGCCAAGCGAATGGCTGGTGTACGGCGGACTTTCGATTCCGACCTCTGGCAGCTACACCATCCGTATGCGCGTTGCGAGTCCATCGGGCGCAACGGCGGCGGTAGACCTTAACGGCGGTAGTATTATCCTGGGCGATTTCACCATCCCTGCCACCGGCGGCTACCAGAATTGGACCACCGTATCCCGCACCGTCAGTATCAATGCCGGCACTTACAACCTCGGCGTTTTCGCCAAGAGCAGCGGCTGGAACTTCAACTGGATTGAAGTGGTATCCAACGGCGGTGGCGGCAACACCACCGGTCTACTCACTGTTTACGAGCACTGTAACTACGGCGGTTGGTTCAGGGGCTTTAATACCGGCTCGTTTGACGGCAATGTGATGACCTCAATGGGCGCGCGTAATGACGCCATCTCCTCGGTCAAGGTCGCGGCAGGTTATGAAGCTGTGCTGTTCGACAACTGGGATTACAGCGGCGCATCGGTGGTAGTCTCCGGCGATAACACCTGCCTGAGCAATTTCAATGACCGCGCCTCATCCATCATTGTGCGGCCGATCTCGAACAGCAACACTGGCTTTGCCGCAGTAGTGAGTGAATCGCAGTTCAACCAAATGTTCCCCGGGCGCAATAGTTTCTACACCTATGCTGGATTGGTCGCCGCAGCGCAAACCTATCCCACCTTTGCTGGCACTGGTGATTTGGCGGCGAAAAAACGTGAAGCGGCGGCGGCGCTGGCCAATTTCTCCCATGAAACCGGCGGGCTAGTCCATGTAACTGAAATCGCCCAGGGCGAATACTGCGGTGATTGGGATAACAACCCCAGCACCTGTCCCTGCGCGCCCGGCAAACGCTATTACGGCCGCGGCCCCATCCAACTCAGCTGGAATGGCAACTACTGCGCAGCGGGCGCTGCTTTAGGATTAGACCTACGCGCCAATCCGGATCTGGTATCACAAAATGCTACCGTCGCTTGGCAAACCGCACTCTGGTTCTGGATGACCCAAGCAGGCGCAGGCTATCGCCCAGCACACGACTCCATGGTCGGCAATTTCGGTTTCGGCGAAACCATTCGCACCATCAATGGTTCGCTGGAATGTAATGGCGGCAATCCCGCGCAAGTACAAAGCCGGATTAATGAATACCAACGCTTTTTGAATATTCTCGGCACCAGTGCGGGCCCCGGCAATTTGGGCTGCTAAAGCACTCGGGATTATCAATAGGAAATTCACACTAAGGATGGGCTTGAAAGACATAAAAAAGCAGAATTTCTATTACCGCCCGCACTGGCAATCCATGCGGGCTTTTTATTTTTAATCACACCACATTCACACACAACTGCATCAGCATCGCGATAAAATTGGATAATAAAGAAAATAAAAAAACTAAAACAAAAAAATTGTTAGAGAATTTTCACGCATTAAACATTAACAATTTTTTGTAAGAAGTACACATATAAAACCGATTCATGACACCACAATCATTAAACAAGCCGTTTTTCAATAACTTAACCCCACTGGCACAGTTACTGCACCTATCCTAGCGAGCATTAAATTTTAATGTGAATCACAAACTATGAAATTTATATTATTTTGCTAGGAGAATTATTATGGCTACCAATGAAATTTCTGCGATTCGCGATCTCATCAAAGTATTAAATGACGGTGTCGAATTTTATACTGATGCGCGTGTGGAATTGCGTGGCTCTGGCTACGAAAGCATTTTTCAAGAAATGATCGACGTTCGTCAAGCGGCATTAGTGCGTTTACAACCGCTGCTTTATTCGCGTGAAGGTGAAGTTGAAACCGGCCAAACCTTGAGCGGTACACTGCGTAAAACTTATGCTGATGTATTAGCGAAACTTAAAAGCAGTAAATCACAAGCGTATATTGTGCAACTGGAAGAGTTGGAAGATCGGACGCTGGAGCACATTCGCATCGCGATGCGTGATGTTTCCTCAGTCGATTTCAGTACTGCGCTGAACCACATTTACTCGTCATTGCAGCACTGCCATAACCGTATGCGTGCGTTAAAACGCAATGTCGCTTAACCCAGGTTTTGCGATTTAGAAAACGCCTACGAGCTTTGGTAAAAAATGAACGATGAAAAAGCAATGCCATTCATGCGCTGCAGTGTATCTGCACGTATGAATGGCATTTTTATTTTCCACATTGGTTCAACTTTTAACGCCGATACAATTTCACGCTAATACAATTTTTACTATGAATACAATTAGCGCTGCATCAACCACTCGCGCCCGGCGCGGCTGGTAGAGAATGTTTCAATCGCACCGCGATCTTGCAAGGTAACGTAAACGGCTTTTCCATCTTCACCACCAAATGCGACATTGGTGGGCTTCTGACCTTTTAACTTGACGCGCTCAAGCACCGTACCATGGGGCGACACCACCGCTACTTCGCCCGCCGCATAACGTGCGACATACAAATTCCCTTCCTCATCGCAGCGCATACCATCCAAACCGTGATCGGGAAATTCGATTAACAGGCGTTTGTTTTTTACATCGCCAGTTTTCACATCTATATCGTACTTCCATATTTTGCGCTGTACGCTTTCGTTGACATACAAATGTTTTTCATCGGTACTGACTTCTACTCCATTGGTAGTGCCCATATTGGCTTCCAACAAGGTAACCGTTCCATCCGTCGCGATCTTCCACAGATTACCGGTACTGTCTGACCACTTGGGATCGCTCGCATAAATTACCCCGGATTTCGCAAGCGCAATATCGTTGGGTTGATTCATTTTATCGCTGTGGGCATACACTGAAATTGCTTTGGTTTTTGGATCTATCTTTAAAACCTTGTGGCCCGAATAATCCGCCACATACATAAAGCCCTTGCGATCAATGCGGATACCATTGCCTGTACTGCCTTCCGGCAAGGTCACAAACAATTGCGCATTATCTTTTTTATCGACAACACCAATGGTGCCGTCTTTGCCAAAACTCACCGCATACAAATTTCCCTGCGCATCCACCGCCGGGCCTTCAATCCCCTGGCTGAATACATGGTCGGCAACATAATCGGTAGTTTGTGCATAGCTGCAGGTGCTCGCGACGCAAAGCAATGCCAGCAACATAGTATTTTTTTTCACAGCACTTTTTTTCATAACAACCTCGTGTGCAATTGATTGAAATTCAAAACATGGCGCAATCAAAGGCGCTAGTCATAGCACTACAGGTGTACTAGTGGTAGGAGCGATGCAGTCTACCAAAGGCAGCCGCAATTCTTATGGAGCTGGGGATACTATACCAACCATCACAATCACGCCAACCACATCCAGGCAGAATAGCTAACTGTGGTTGGCATTGACGAAGACACAGATGGAGGATAGAAGCTGGGATTAGCGCAGGAGAACGTTCACTAAAAATATAAGGCTACACAAAATGCGATGAATAATCCGCCTGACAAATATTGCCAAAAGCGCACCGGATTTTTTTCTAACAAGAGTGCACGGTACTGCTGTTTATATTTAGGATTGGGATGTTGCAATTCATGTAAAAATTCCGAGATGTCGCCATGGCGCCGCTCGGGATCGTAACGCAGGCCTTTACGGATGGCGCCATCAATCCAGAATGGCACCAGCGGATTTAATTCATAGCTGGAGGTATAGCGCGTATTTAAATAGGCGCGTTCAGTGCGACATTGCGCCAGCTTGCCATCAAAAGGCACTGTACCAGTGAGCATTTCAAACACAATGATCGCCAGCGAAAATTGGTCGGATTTTTCGTGGCTCTGGCCATGCAAAATAGTTTCCGGAGCAGAGTACTCTGCGGTACCCAAAATTTGTTTGCGTGTGATCGGCGAGCTGATTTCGGCAAAGCCTTTTACCAAACAGGAACCGAAGTCGATAATTTTAATTTCGCCGTGACGATCAACCATAATATTGGCTGGGCGTAAATCCTGATGCAGGGTTTCGCGGCGATGGAATGCACGCAAGCCTTTGCAAATTTGCTCGACCATATAGATAACATTTTGCACCGGCGGTGCAGGGTGTTGTTTGATCCACTGTGCCAATGTTTGGCCGTCGATATACTCCATCAAATAATACAAACAGCTTTTGCTTTTATTGGGCGCAATTACCTTGACCACATGCGCATTGTGAATACGGCTACCAACCCAGCTCTCTAAAATAAAGCGTTCGATATAAGCCAGATCATCGGCAAAATTAACCGAGGGGGTTTTCATGCACAGGGGCTGGCCGGTCTGGGTATCCGTCACCAAATAAACCTGACTGCGGCTGCTCGCGTGCAATTCTTTTTCGATGCGATAACCATCAATGACCATGCCCGGATTTAAATGCGGCGGAAAAGGTAAAGCCCCGAGTTTTTGGCAAGCATCATCAACACTTTGCGCAGGCAGGGTATCAACCCGCAACAGCTGGCAGCTGATATTGTCATCACTATTATTAGCCTGCGCCAATGCCACTAATTGCTGGCTCAGCACCTCAAAATCATCGCCCGCCAATTGCAAATAACTGCTTAGCAGCTCATCGCTAATAAAATCGTGCAAGCCATCGGTGCTAAGTAAAAAAATATCTTTTTCTTCCAGCTCGACAATTTTGTAATCCACATCGAGTGAAACATCCAACCCCATAGCGCGGACGAGATAAGATTGATCGGCGCTGATAATAGTGCGATGGTCGCGCGTCAGTTGTTCCAACTGGCCCGCACGAAAACGGTAGATGCGCGAATCGCCGACGTGAAAAAGATGGGCGGTGTGGGATTTAAAAATAATGCAGCTGAGGGTGCTAACAAAGCCTTTTTGCGCTTCACGCAAATGCTGCCCGCGTGAATACAGCCAGCGGTTTAATGCCACCAATACCTGCGTTGTGGATTTTTTTACGGTCCAGGTATCGGGCGTTGCAAAATAATCAGCGAGGAAATTGCGCACACAGGTTTCACTCGCTTCTTTGCCTGCTTCAGCGGCGCTCACACCATCGGCAATAATTGCAGCGGCACCTTTGGTGTCCAGCAACATGCCTTCGGGAATGCGAATGCCCAAGGCATCTTCGTTTTGCGCTTTAATTCCAGCCGATGAATATTGCCCGACAGTAAAGGTGAGATTGCTGTTAAGGTGCCATTCGTCCATTAGTGCATTTCTACCATTTGCACACTGCCGTCGGGCAATACTTCAAACATGCTGCTTTTGGGTTCGTCCAAAAACATTGCCGCTATAGCTGCAAGTGCAATGCCGCCTGCGATGGTAAGGAAAAACACCGGTGTACTGACAAAGGAAAACACGGTAAGAAAAATCACTGCGCCTATATTGCCGTAGGCGCCAACAATGCCGGCGATTTGCCCGGTCAGGCTGCGGCGAATCAAGGGCACCACGGCAAACACACAACCCGCCGCTGAACCTAAAAAGAACGAGCAGCACATCATTGCCGCGACAGCCAACGAAATTGGCCACTCACTGGTAATTGTCGATAACACAAAAAATCCAATCGCTGCGCCGATTAATAACACCACCAAAGATTTTTTGCGGCCGAATTTATCACTGATCCAACCACCCGACGGGCAAGAGGCGATATCCACCATCGCAAAGCAAGCACCAAACACTCCAGCTAAGGCTACAGGCACAGCAAAGGTACTCTGGAAAAACATGGGCAGCATGGACACGACGGCTAATTCAGCACCAAAGGTTACTGCGTAAGCGATACTCAGGATTGCCACTTGTTTAAATTTATATTGTTGGAGCTTATCCACCGGGCGCGAAAAAATAGCCACATTAAGGCTGTAAATTTTCCGGCACTGCAATAAAAAGATGGCGATCAAAACGGCATCTATCGCGTAGAGCGTCGCGGTTGAAATCAACCCCAGAGAACTCACTTTCCAGGCGAGCAACGCCAATGCGCCGTACATGGGAATATTAACCAGCAAATACAAAACGAAATCTTTTTTGCTGGTTACTTCCAATCCGCCGGATTTGTTGGGCTTGAAATAGGTAGAGCCAGCAGGAGTGTCGGTCACCGAAAAATAATAGACAAAGGCATACACCAGCGCGATTGCACCCGTAGCTGCTGTTGCATAACGCCAACCATCATCACCGCCCACCAGCAATGCAATTGTGGGCAAGCTGATAGCCGCCGCAGCCGAGCCTATATTGCCCAACCCTTTATAAACGCCTTCAGCCACGCCCATTTGGCGCGCGGGAAACCATTCGCTGATCATGCGGATGCCAATCACAAAACCGGCGCCGGCAAACCCAAGCAGGAAGCGTGCAAGCGCAAGCGTTTCAAAACTATTTGCGAGGGAAAAGAAGAAGCAGAGGAAGGCGGTGATCACCAGCAGGATGGAGTAGATATTGCGAGGACCAAAGGAATCCACCAGCATGCCAATGATGATCCGCGCGGGAATCGTCAGCGCCACATTGAGAATCAACAAAGCCTTAACCTGCTGTTCGCTCAAACCAAAACTAGCCTGGATCGCCATTAGCAAAGGGGCATGATTGAACCAGACCAGAAAAGTAATAAAAAAGGCCAGCCAGGTCAGGTGCAGGATTTTTGTTTTGCCGGTAAAGGACAACAAATTCAAATTTGCACTATTTTTATTCACCTACAACACCTCAACGATAATCTATGGGGCGCTTTCAGCAAAATTTACGCCATATTATAAAAATCCATGATTTGCCGCCGGAAAAATCTGCACCAGAGTAAAACAACCACAAAAAATATAACAAAAAGCACAATTAACGAGCACCGTGCACCTATTAATCACACCAAATAAGTGCAAAACCACGTAATCCGATTGATCACATTTGGATCATAAAAATCACAAACCCCAGCATTTACCGCAAAAATCAGCCAAGCAAACGTAAAAATGCTCCACCAACTTGCTCGACGGCAGACAAGAACAGCAAAACCACATTAGTCGCGCTCCGAAACGGGGGAAAACTCCATTCCGCCAAGCAAACGCACCAATCGGATTCAATTCGCGTAATTTCAGCCTTTATTTGGAGCGCAGAAACAAAGCAAAAGCGCACCAACACAAATCATTTTCCGCGAAACCATCCCTATAAATGCCCTGTCCCGCCTTTGGCATGGCCATTGCAAAATCCGCTTTGCTCATCACCGTGTGACTCAAATAATCTTTACCGGACAACTGCCATGCACACACATCGCTTAAAGCTGTTGGACTTTTCCAATAAATCTGTCGCGACCCTGCACTTCACCTGGTTCGCATTCTTCCTTACTTTCGTAATGTGGTTTAGCTTGCCTTCGCTCAAGCCACTGATCACTGCTTCGGTAACAATGACACCGCAACAGTGGGCCGCACTCTTAACGCTTAACGTTGCCCTGACAATTCCTGCGCGCATAGTCGTGGGCTCATTGGTAGATAAATTTGGCCCGCGCGCGATTTATTCCGGGCTACTGATTCTCTCCGGTGGTGTGTTGATTGCCTTTGCGAGCGCACAGACTTATGAGCAACTCGCGCTCTTCCGCTTTTTGCTCGGCTTTGTCGGCGCCGGCTTTGTGATTGGCATCCGCTTGGTGAGCGAATGGTTTCCCGCACGCCAAGTTGGCTTGGCAGAAGGCATTTACGGTGGCTGGGGTAACTTCGGTGCTGCTGCCGCCGGTTTCACGCTGCCATTTTTAGCAATCCATGTATTTGGTGGCGATGATGGCTGGCGCTATGCGATGGGCACTGCTGCAACCATCGCGATCATTTACGGCGTGGCTTTTTATCTGACTGTACGCAATACCCCGAAAGGCTCTACTTATTTCAAACCCAAAAAGTCTGGCGGTTTGGAAGTGAGCAACAAAAAAGATTTCATCTTCTACGTGATGATGAACGTGCCCATGTATTTAATCCTCGCCGTACTCGCATGGAAAATGTCGCCGACTAATTTAGGCCTGTTGAGCATGGGCACAACCTATATTCTCTATGCGGTGTTGCTCGCGCTCTTTGTCTTCCAGTTCTCGCAAATTTATCGCGTGAATAAAGACATGCTGCAAAAAGGTAGCGTGGCAGAACACGATAAATACGAGTTCAAGCAAGTCGCCATTTTAAGCTGGGCTTATCTCGCTACCTTCGGTTCGGAAATCGCTGTGGTGTCCGTACTGCCTGCATTTTTTATGACAACCTTTGCTGGACTAAGCGTAACCCAAGCCGCAATGCTCGGCGGTTCCTTCGCATTTATGAATCTGGTTGCTCGCCCTGGCGGCGGCTGGGTAAGCGATAAATTTGGCCGTCGCTTTAGCATGACCATTATTCTTGCCGGCGTTACTTGCGGTTATATGTTGCTCTCGCAAATCAATGCCAGCTGGCCATTGTATTTAGCGTTCCTCGCCGTATTTGTTTGCTCGCTGTTTGTGCAAGCTGGTTGCGGTGCAGTGTTCGCGGTGGTGCCTTTAATCAAGCGCCGTATGACGGGTCAAATCGCCGGCCTTGCTGGTGCTTATGGCAACGTAGGCGCGCTGTTCTTCTTGACCATGAACACCTTCATCACCATTCAGGGCTTCTTCTATATGCTGGCAATTACTGCAGCGATTGGTTTGGTGTTCGTGCAATTCCTGAAAGAGCCAAAGGGCCATGTGGTGGAAGTGAATGAAGACGGTTCACTGCACAAAATTGAAGTGAGCTGATTGCGCGCTTTCAAGCATTAACTGCAAATCCTTCTGCGCTAACGCGACAACCGAATTGCCGACGGCTATGCTGTCGGCAATTTCTTTTTAGAAAATCCAAACGCTATGGAACATCTGCAATCAGTGCTGCACATCAGTTTCGCGCAAAAAAGTGAGGCGGGACGCAAACCGGAAAATCAGGATACGGTGGGCGCGCGTATTCCGGAAGGCAATTTGCTCACCACCAAAGGTATTGCGATTGCCATTGCCGATGGTGTCAGCAGCAGCAAGGCCGCACGCGATGCAAGCCAAACCGCGATTGCCGGCTTCCTCAGCGATTATTTCGCCACGCCCGATACTTGGCGCACCCAGCAATCGGCCATGCGCGTGATTCAAAGTTTGAATTCCAGCTTGTGGGGACGCAGCCAAAATTCTATTTATGGTGAAGGTTATCTCACCACCTTTTCTGCACTGATTTTAAAAGGCGATACCGGATTTATTTTTCATGTGGGCGATACGCGCGTCTATCGCCTGCGCGATATGAATCTCGAATTACTGACCCGCGACCATACCCAGCGCATCGACAAACACACGACTCATTTGAGCCGCGCGATGGGCTCGGATCCGTATCTCGAAGTAGATATGCACAGCCTTGAATTGCAGCGCGGCGATATTTTTATTTTATCCAGCGATGGCATTCACGAGCATATTCCCGCAGCGGAATTTAAAAACTTTATTCTCCAGCATCGCGACAATCTTGAAGAACTAGTGAATCAGGCTCTGCCACTCGCGCTACAACATGCAAGCGAAGACAATTTAAGTATCCAGGCATTGCGCATCGAGCATTTAGGCACTGCCGGACAAAACGATGCGGTGCAAGTATTGTCGCGCCTGCCGTTTCCGCCGGTGTTATCGCCGGGGCAAAGTATCGATGGTTTGCGCATCAAAAAAATCATGCATGAATCCACACGCAGCCAGGTGTATTTGGTTGAAGACGATAAGAATCATCTGCTGGTAATGAAAACGCCGTCCGAGCTTTTTCAGGACGACAAAGCCTATATCGAGCGCTTTGTGATGGAAGCCTGGATCGGCGCGCGCATTCAAAGCTCGGGCGTGGTGCGGGTAATTCCGGCATCCGAATCGCGCTCGTGCCTGTATTACCTCACCGAATATATTCCCGGCCCCACGCTTACCCAGCTCTTAAAAGAGCGCGGGATTTTATCGATATTGGATTCAGTGGAATTAATTGAGGGCTTGATTCGCGGCATACGCGCATTCCATCGCAAAGAAACCCTGCATCAGGATTTGAAGCCGGACAATATTGTGATCAGCGCCAAAGGCCCGGTGATTGTCGATTTTGGCTCATGTCGAGTAGCCGGAGTACAGGAAATCGGCGCACCGTTTGAGCGCGACCGCGTACTCGGCACGCTCGATTACTCAGCACCGGAATACCGCTATAACGGCAAAATCAGCGCCGCCTCCGATCAGTTCTCGCTCGCCGTGCTCCTGTACGAAATGCTCACCGGAAAATTGCCCTATGGCAGCCACTACAGCAAAGCCATGGATTTAAAAAGTTTTCAGCGGCTGACGTATATCTCCGCCATGAAGCACAATCCATTGGTGCCCTACTGGCTCGATAAAGCGCTGGAAAAAGCCCTGAGCATTTATCCCGCCAGCCGCTATGAGGCGCTCTCGGAATGGCTGCAGGATTTAAAGCGCCCCAACCCCGAATGGCTCAGCCCGCGCGCGCAACCTCTGCTGGAAAGACACCCGGATAAAGTCTGGAAAGCCCTCGCCCTGGGCGGCTGGATTGCGGCAGCCATCGCAATTTTTTGGCGCCACTAATCGCCGTGCGAGCGGGTTGTGATTTGCATAGCCCCTGGCGCCGTAATTTTCTGTTAACCTCTGTGCGAATAACGATCACTCCCAGCGTTTAACACAAAATAATCGCCATTCGCATAGGGATTCTATTGCCATGACCATACAACGCGCCCTGATTGTGGATGACTCCACAACCGCCCAATACCGGCTCAAAAAAATGCTGCGCCGCTATCCACTCGATATCGATATTGTCGATTCCGGAGAAGCGGCGCTGCGTTATCTCGCCCGCCATGCACCGGCGGTTATTTTTATGGATCACCTGATGCCCGGCATCGATGGTTTCCGCGCGCTGCAAATTATTAAATCCAACCCTGACACCGCGATGATTCCGGTGATTATGTACACCTCCAAAAGTGGCGATGTTTATACCGGCCAGGCGCGAGCGCTCGGCGCGTTGGATGTAGTGAGTAAAGACCGCATCAATGCCACCGATTTATCCAAGGTGATGGAAGCCATCCAGATTTATCCGACCGCCAAGCCCGATGAAACCGAAGTGGTTGAGAGCCCGGAATTTATTGCCGCCGCCAACAAAGTCTCTTCGTCAGCCAACAATCTGCAAGATGCCAATATCCCTCCCCTTGACCGTCGTGCCGCCGCGCTGGAACAGGCACGCAATCTAGAGCTGCGCCTGAGCCATATGGAGCACAGCCTGGAGGACAACCGCCGGTTTATTACCTCGCGCGTTGTGCGCGAATTGCAGGGCTTGCGCCAAAACTTACGCAAGGAGCTGGGCGATATTTTGCAGAAGCAACCTGCTATTCCCGCACCTGTGGTGCCCGCGCCAATCAGTGAACCGCAGCCAGCCAACGCCGGCTGGCCCCTGTTTGCCACCCTGTTATCCCTTGGCGCCTTTGCCCTCATCGTCTATGCGCTGTTCATGATCAATGACCAACTCAGCGAGAACAAAGCGCAGCAAGAACAATTAGGTAAGCAACTGCAACAGGTCGCGGAACTCGCCAATAAAGAACCGGAGATGATTAGCCCGGCCGCACTCAATGCGGCCGGTCCACAACCCGTCACATTCACCGCAACGCAAGACAACACCTTGCTGGCCGATCTCGCCTGGACATTCAACCAAAGCGGCACACTGGCATTTCACCAAAACTCGATTGATCCCAAGCCGCTCCTGCGCCTGCACGAGCTACTCCATCGCTTGGCCAGCAATGGGTTTAAAGGCACCGCCACGGTCACTATTTTTGTCGGGGATTTTTGCGTAACCATCGATAACATGGGTATGGCGCAACTGGCGCCGGCCAACAAAACCCTGGGGGACTGCATGCTCTCCAGCGAAATCTATACGCTTGACCGCCTGCAGGATGACTACAGCCGCGAAGTGAGCATGATTCTGGGCAACCTGACCCGCGATGTGAATTCAACCATCAACATCTCCATCAATGCTGCCCCCGGCCCCGACCCTTATCCAGAGCGAATCCCCATTATTAATGCAGGCGACTGGAATTCACTGGCGCAAAACAATAATCGCCTGGAGCTGGCATTGGTGGCCGATAGCGAGCAGTAACCATTCTGCCGCAAGGCAATATCCCCATTGGCAGCCCGGCGTTTTCGTCGGGCACCGGTGTCGCAATAATGGTCTAAACTGATCTGATAATTACTATTGGACAGATAGATGTCAGCAGCTCAACACTCGTCGCTCATTCCGCTTTATCGCCTGCTCGTCACCTCGACACTTCTGGCGCTGGCAGCAGTGTTCGCCTACGCCATTCTCCCCGAGCAAGTGACCCCGGTATTACCTGACCGGGGCACAGAAACCCATCTCTTCTTTGACCAGCAAAACGGCGGTACTACCCGCGCCGAATGGGTCGATAAAGAGCGCTATAGCTTTAAGTGCATCGCCGCTGCAACCAGCATTGCAACGCCCTATTGCGGGATCAATATCCACTTTGGACAAGCCTACTCAAACAAAGACTTTTTGCATTACAAGCGTATGGAAATGAAAATACACTACCGCGGCGATACCCAGCGCTTGCGGTTGAAGATGTATAGCTTTCGGCCCGCACAACTCAATGAAAAATATCGCGAGACTATGACGGGTCAGGAATTCAGCATCCTCAGTAGCGAAACCGACCATCTGATAACCATCGATAATTACGGACTGGGCAGGAACGCACGCGCAATTTCTGCAGCCTCCATTACGCCACCAGAAAATGCGAACACCGCTTACAATACCTTCGACATCAGCATGGACCTGGTTCCGCCTCTTGCGATGGGCGAGCAGTTTATCCAGCTTGAATCCATCACTATTTATAACGCGCTCTTGCCTGCCGACACCTGGTATCTGGGTGTCGCGGTGCTCTGGCTGGTTTCCAATTTACTGTTTATTGTCCGCCACCTGATTTTGCAGGAGCGCAGGATTCGCAATGACACCCAGCGGCTCACCAGCCTTGCACACTACTCCGAGGATTTAATCCAGGAATCGCAGCATTACAAAATGTTGTCGCACACCGACGCCCTCACCAATACGTTGAATCGCCACGGGTTTGCTACAGAGATGAGCTTGCGCTCCCCCACGGGGAAAATAGCCCCCAATACCGCGCTGATGATTATCGACCTCGATCACTTTAAAAATATCAACGACAGCTGGGGGCATGACACTGGCGATGTAGTGCTATGCGAAACCGCGCAGACGATCCGCAAAATGACACGCACCGATGATCGCCTGGTACGTTGGGGCGGTGAAGAGTTTTTATTATATTGCGACAATAGTAATACCCAACAATCGCTATTAATTGCTGAAAAAATTCGCGCGGCGATTGCAGCGCAGCCAATGCAATTCAATGGCAATTCCATACGGGTGACGGTGAGTATTGGTGTTGGCGTTACCACCAAAGAAGAGGATTTCGATTATCTATTCAAACGCAGCGACCAAGCGCTTTATAAAGCGAAAAATTTGGGCCGCAACTGCGTAGTCTTATCCGATGCGTAGTTTTATCCAATGCACAGGTTGAGGCAATCGCATAAAAAAATGGCGGGCAATGTGCCCGCCATTTTTTTGTGTGCAAACTTACTGGGGAGTTAAACGCAATACCACAACATCGTTAGCCGGAATTTTTAGCTTGATGGGTTTTAACGTATCGCCTTTGGTGCCTTTCCACAAATCGCGGTAGGTGAATTTCTTTTCAGAGAAATTTAACGACACACCCTTATCATCGTCTTTCATTGGGTAGTACTCCCAATCATGGGTGTAATCCATCACGCTATCGGTGCGATTCAGGAAGAGCACGGCCCACTCGTTATTTTCCAACTGCTTAATAAATACGTTCAGCTTGCCAGTGTCCAACATGCGCAGCGCTTCGTAACCGAGCTTGTCTTGGTTAAGTGCGATGATCTCTTTGTTGGTGAGAATTTTGCGCGTGGTTTCGCTCATCGAACGCAAGTCGTTACCCGCAATCAACGGTGATGCAAGCATCGCCCACAGACTAAAGTGCGAACGGTCTTGTGCTTCGGTCATGCCATTGCCCACTTCCATCATGTCGTAATCATTGAAGTGGCCAGGGCCCGAGTACTTACGAATATTGTCACGCTTATCGATAATTTTCAGAACACCCAAGGACGCCCATGAACCATGGTTGAAGGCGCAATCCCAACAGTTGTAGATATCACCCGTCGCGCGCCAGGAGTGACCCAGTTCTTTACCCCAAAGCCATGGATCATTGTCGCCCCACTCGCACATACTGAATAAAATTGGCCGCTCTAATTTAGCCAGCGCCTGGCTCATAGTGGTGTAAGCACCAATAGGATTAATATCTTTTGTGTTGCACCAGTCGTACTTCAAATAGTCGATGCTCCACTCGGCAAACGTGAGCGCGTCCTGATATTCAAATCCACGCGAACCGGCGTAACCGGCGCACGTTTTATTGCCCGCATCGGAATAGATACCGATTTTTAAACCTTTGGAGTGCACATAATCCGCAACCGCTTTAATACCATGAGGGAAACGCTCTGGATGCGCGGTTAAATAGCCGCGCGCATCGCGCTCGCCCTGCCAGCAGTCGTCGATGTTGATATATTCGTAACCGGCGTCTTTCATGCCGCTGGCGATCATGGCATCGGCCATGTCGCGAATGAGCTGATCATTCAGATTACAGCCGAAGGTATTCCAGCTATTCCAACCCATCGCGGGGGTGTGACCTATATTGTGCTTGGGCGGAAACTCCGAGCTGGTTTTAAATTGCGCCTGCACTCCAACGCTCAGTAAGAGTGAAGCGGCAAGAAAGCCTAGGGTGATACGTATTTTTTTATTCATCGTGGTAGTTCCTGATGTGTTCCAGAGATATTTCCCGAGTTTCAGTGTCGTAGTAAAAATATTGTTATTAACCTTTTTGCATATTACTAATCATACAAATTAAACGATCTTTAAAAAAAACTGCAATTTACATTGCAGTTTTTTACCGTTCATTCCGGCATCAATTATTTTATTTGATGAATGTTGGCATTAAATTTTTTGATGATCGCAATGGTAGACGCATCTGTATCAAACACACCATACATGCCTTGTTGCTCCTGCGGCGGATCACCATTTAAATCATCACCTTCCTGCCACCAGTAATCGCTGCGCGCTGTGCGCCCCGCACCATTCCATGCCCAAAAATTATAGCCTGCAATGGCTTCGCCTTTTTGCATACGCGGCAGCAGTACATCAAACACTTCCTGATAAAATTTATCGCGATACCGGGTGGTCGCTTTAATATCGTAAGAGCCCATGTCGCGATCCAAACCAAACTCTTCCAACACGATAGGCTTCTGCATTTTATTCGCAACATCGATATGTGAATTCAAATAATCCAGCCCTTTCGCCCAACCGGCATCCCAGGTTTCTGCTGGCTTGGTCTTATCAAACCAGCCCCAGTTTCTAATCCACATGTGATAGGTCAGGTAATCCACATTCACCGATGAGTGCGCATCGATAAATAATTTTCCATCTTCCGCCGAACCTTTCAAACCTTCACTGCCGGTGCTAACCAAATGATGCGGGTCAAGGCTTTTGATATACGCGGTGATACCGTTAATCCAATCAATATAAATTTGTTTTTCTTTGGCAGAGGTTTTGGAATTGCCCGGGCGCGGTTCATTTGCCAACTGCCAGGACATAATGGTTGCATCATCTGCATAAGCTTTACCGCTCACCGTATTAACGCGAGTGATGATTTTTTTGATGGTCTTGCGATATTCCTGCTGCGCTTTTTCACTTTGGTAAAAGCTGGCAGACTTTGCCATAAAACCATCCCAATCATTTGTGACGTTGGGGTCCTGCACAGGTTGGCCATCGATCCAACTCATGTACTGGGTCATACCGCCCGACCATTGCCAGAAATTATTGAAATACAGCACTACGGTCATATCGCGCTTGGCAAGCTCGACCAACAAGTAATCCAAACCTTGCAGCAGGCTTTCATCGTAATTGCCGAAACCATTGGTCGTGGCAGGTTTTACCGCTGAGTTGATATCGCTCTTTTCAGACACAGCAAGCACACGCAAATTATTTACGCCCATGGATTTAAGCGTATCCAGCTCTTTGGCAAGGCGGGCGCGATCGCCAACGGCACTGGATGCCCCCAAATACGCGGCGTACCACATATTGGTACCGGCGATAAAATAGGGTTTCCCGTTTTTCTGGAACTGGGTACCGGATACTTTGACAAAACCGTCTGCAACGTCAGCAACAGGTGCGGCTGCTTTATTTCTGCTGCAGGCAATCAGTAGCGAGGCCAGTACAGCAATGCCTACGAATAAGGCAGTTATTTTTTTCATAGTGTTTTTTCCAAGCGAATAAAAAGTTAATCGACTTTGTTGTTATTATAAAAATAAAAGACCGAGGGTTTTATGCTCGGTCGATAATACATTGCATTTATCACGCAATTCTTTGCAGGTAGCGAATCGCTTCCATCATCGCACGCCCATTGTGATAAGGGCATTTCCAAAAGCCGACTTTGTAATATGAATCGGCATCTTGCGCATTCACTGTAGATAACCAAAACCACTCGCCATTTTGGTGATCGATTTGATAGGTTTTAATAAACTGCCAACTGTTTTCTGCCGCTTTGTAATACTGCTCATCACCGGTTGTTACATAGGCATAGAGAAACCCCACCAGCGCCTCTGCCTGCACCCACCACACGGTATCAACATTCGTTGTGCGCGTCGCAAAATCGTAAGAGTCGATGACTTGCCCTAGCGGACCAATCGCTTCGTTCACGGTCACTTGTGCGATTTTGATCAAGGTCGGTGTCAAGGCTGCGGTGTAGGGTTCGTCGCCCAATGACTCCAGCGCCTTGGCAATTAACCAGCTGGCTTCAATATCGTGGCCATAAGTATAGCCGGGTGAAAAATCTTTCCACTCCAGATCCATAAACATACGCAGGTGATGCGTATTTCTATCGATCATGTACTTATCAAACATTTCGATATTGTATTTAAGCGCGGCCTTTACTTCGGGTGCCGGATGCGCTTGATGCAAAGTCGTATAAGCTTCAAGTATATGCAAATGAGTATTTTGCGATTTAGGATAATTTAAATCTTTGTCGCTCAGGCGCAAATCTTCAATCACACCCCACTCGCGTGTAAAAGCCTCAAGATAACCTTCGCGCTCGCGATCAATTGCATATTGCTCAACCAGATTAAAACATTCCAGCGCACGCGCGAGTGCTTGTGCATCGCCCGTGAGCTGGAAGTACGCGCAAAGCGCGTAAATCGTAAACGCCTGCGCATAGACTTGTTTTTTGGTATTGATCGGCGCTGCGGCCGCATCCAGCTCCCAATACACACCGCCGTGTTCTTTATCAAAAAAATTCGCGACTAAATATTCGTAAGCACGCGCTGCACAGATACGATAAACCGGGCTATCAACTTCCTGCGCTGTTTCGCTAAAGAACCACAAAATACGCGCATTCAAAATGACACCTTTGCTCGCATTTTTTACGGGATTGTTGTTTACATCGATTTCGCCATAAAAGCCGCCCTGCTCATGGTCGACCGCATACTTGGCCCACCAATCCGCAATGGCAATTAATTCCTGACGAAACTCTTGTTGCAATGATGTAAAACGCACTGGAAGACTCGCGGCATTCATGCGTTACACCAAATCCTTTAACACCGCCAAATTGGCGCTGATCAATTCATTGCGCACCGCAACTGAAGCAGCAGAACGCAAACCATCTTCAGGCGTGCTTTTGCAATAGTCGATCAATTTTTCCACGGTTGATGTAGCAACATGCATACGTGTGTCTGACGATGCGTAGTAAATAAATACTTCATTTTTTTCATTCACAATCCAACCATTGGCAAACGCCACGTTGGAAACATCGCCCACGCGCTCAGCGCCGTGCGGTGCAATAAAGTGACCTGCAGGGCTGTGCGTTACAACCCAAGGGCGCTCCAATTCAGTCATGAACATATAAAGTGTGTAGCGCAAACCAGCGGCAGTATTGCGCACGCCGTGAGCCAGATTTAACCAGCCCTCTGGAGTTTTAATCGGCGCAGGGCCTTGGCCATTTTTCACTTCTTTAATGGTGTGATAAACCTTGCCATCAACAATCACTTCGGATTTCACTTCAGCTTTGGTCATGTCATCAACCAGCCCCCAACCGATTCCACCGCCGCCGCCTACGCTGATAAAGCCATCTTGCGGACGGGTGAACAAACCGTATTTGCCGTCGATAAATTCCGGATGCAACACCACGTTACGTTGCTGGCCAGAATAAGTAATCAAATCCGGCAGACGCTCCCAGTTAATTAAGTCTTTGGTACGTGCGATACCGCATTGTGCTTCAGCGGCAGAGGTATCATTCGGGTGATTTAAATCTTTGCGCTCGGTGCAGAACAAACCGTAGATGTAACCATCTTCATGTTGGGTTAAACGCATGTCGTACACGTTGGTGTCCGGGCGATCGGTTTCCGGCATGGTGATGGGGTGATCCCAGAAACGGAAGTTGTCGATACCATTTGGACTTTCTGCAATTGCAAAGAAGGATTTACGATCTACACCTTCAACGCGCACCGCTAAAATATATTTGCCATTCCACAACATTGCGCCCGAATTAAATGCAGCGTTAACACCTTGGCGCTCCATCAAAAATGGATTGGTCTTTTCATTCAGATCGTAGCGCCAAAAAATCGGAGCATGCTCAGCAGTCAAAATAGGGTTTTCGTAACAGTCGTAGACACCATTGCCAGCTGCTTTTACTGTATTTTTTTTGGTAACCAAGGCTTCGTGCTGTTGCAACAGCGCCTTTGCTTTTTCTTTAAAACTACTCATGCTTCAAATGCTCCAATGAGTTTTTGTTTGCTTTTGTATGCCAGGCTTTTGTCCGCTGAGCTTTCTGCTATGCATTTCATCGCACAGCGAACCTAAACCGTAATCGATTACAACGGCGTTAAAATTTTTTTCGCTGCAGTGTTTAGCTGCAGCGAAAAATGAACTACTTAATTCTTTGTCAGCAAATGTTCGTCAGTAGTGCCTTTGAGCACGTCTGCCGGAGTATCTGCCGGATAATCTTCCAGTTTCTTGTACCAGTTAAACCACAGGAAAGTACTGGTCACCACCGCCACCGCCATCGCAATGGCAAACTCTTGCCAGTGTTGGATCACCATAAAAATCGGCGCTGCGGTGAGCGAGGTTTGCCATACAACACCAACTACTACGTTGATAGCATCACGTGAGAAATCTTTATTGCGCCCAACATTGGGATACTCTTTTTGCACTTCTGCCAGCACCGGCCCCCAGAAGCCCCATGGGCGAACTTTGAGGTAGAATTTTTTCAATACTTCCATATCGTCGGCGGGAGAGAAGATCGACCCCAATACGCTCGCAATCGCACACGCAAGGAACATAAACGGAAAGGCTTTGATCGGCGTTATATCAGTAAAGATCAGCGGAAATGCAATCGCAAAACCGGTCACCATTCCCCAGAAATAACCGAAACCATTGAAGCGCCACCAATACCACTTCAATAGATTAGCCGCTGTGTAGCCGCCGTAGAGGGCACTCACAATCCAGCCAATAATTTCATTTAAGCTGGGGATGAAAAAACCAATCGCCACACCAAAAAGCACAAACAATACAGAGACGAGATAACTGAGCTTCACGTAAGTTTTGGCTTCGGCATTCGGGTTGATGTAACGCTTGTAGATATCGTTAATCACATAAGCGGGTGCAGCGTTTACTGTTGCGGCAAAGGTCGACATAAACGCAGCAAGCAAACCGGCGATTAATAAACCCAATAGGCCACTGGGCAAAATATCGCCCGCCAATACCATCGGCAGTATTTGTTCGAAGTCCACATCTTTGCCCATGCCATTCAGTTGCGGCATGAATAAACCAATCGCGAGCACGGCCAAACCGGTGATCAACATATAGCGAGGGAACAGCAGCACCAACGAGACAAAACCGCTCATTTTGGCTGATTCTTTCGGCGTTTTAGCCGAGAGCACACGCTGCATGTCATAGGTAGGTTGTGGCCCTGCAAGGCTTTGTAATACGCCTTTAAACAATACCAACATAAAGAAGATCGCAAACGGCGAATAACCATCGGCAAGAATTTTGTCATTGGCCGCCGCTAATTGTGCGGACCAATCCAAATCCAAATCGCCACCCAGCCACAATTGACTCCAGTCGGTAGGAACCAGTGTTGCCAACAATTCAGGGGAGATGCGTTGCATCGCAATAATGCCCACGGCGATACACGCAATGGTCATAATGATGAACTGCAGCACTTCAGTAAACACCACGCTGAACATACCGCCTTTCACCACATACACAGTGGTAATCAGGGTGATGATCAAGCCGTAATACACATCATTCATGTGCGAATCGGCTGATAATTCCCACGGCATAAAGACGGCAGCAAATTTACCGATCCCGATAAAGCCATACGCAATAAAACCAATCACGTTAACCAGCGCGAACAGCACGACAATCATGTGCGACAGACGGGCGCCCTTGCTCTCGCCAAAGCGAAACGTAATCCACTCTGCACCGGTCATCACACCGGAACGGCGCAGCCAGGTAGCGAGGAACACCATCAGGAAAATTTGGTTGAAGACCGGCCACAACCAGGGGATGTAAACACTGCTGATGCCATAGACAAACAGCAAATACACCATCCACATGGTGCCAGAAATATCGAACATGCCGGACGCGTTAGACAAACCTAACTGCCACCAGCTCAACTTGTTACCGCCTAGAAAATAGCTCTTGATATCTTTGGATGCGCGACTGGAAATCCAGAAGCCCACCACAAGCGTGGCCAGGACATAGGCCAGGATGATGGCGATATCCAGAAAGGGAAGACTCATGAACAGGCTCCGAAATTTATTATGTGGATCAATTAGCGATCGCTTTTCTTTCTGATCCCATCCGTGCGGCAACTCAGTACAACAAGGCTAAAGACAACGTTAAGGGTAAATATTAACGATAACGCTTTAAAACAGATCTGAGACTCAGGGTAAAACGACAATCGAAAGTCTAAAACTCAAGCATAGATTATGCATGACCATAAGCTGTGATGAAGACGGCTAATGTAACCGTTTACATTTTATTTTTCTAGTCTCTTTTGATGAGCTGTAGTAAATTTTCCGGCAAATAAGCAAATCTCCAATAAATTCAATATCAACCCGCCTTCCTATCGGCTCCCAAAGGTCATATTTATGTCCAATATCCGCGATGTTGCGCGCCTGGCTGGTGTATCTGTGGCGACGGTTTCCCGCGCCCTGAGCAACCCCGAAAAAGTCTCTGACGATAGCCTTGAGAAAGTCCACAACGCTATCGCTCAGGTTGGCTATCGCCCCAATATGCTTGCGCGTAACTTCCGCTCAGCACGTGCCTATGCGGTAGTCGTGCTGGTACCCGATATCGCCAACCCGTTCTACTCTCTGTTTATTCGCGCCCTGGAAGACCGTGCGCAACAAAAAGGCTATGCCGTGCTGCTGGGCGATACCCGCGGCACGCCCGAGCGCGAGATGGACTATATCCGCCGCGTAGAAACCCGCCTGGCTGACGGCATAGTGCAGTTGCGCCCCAGCTCTGAAAAAAGCCAGAACAACATTCCGCCCGACATCCCCTGCGTTAACGCCTGTGGCTGTGAATACACCACGGGCCCGGCGATCCGCATCGACAACCGCGCCGCCGCCAAAACCATGGTGAATTATTTGATCTCGCTCGGGCACAAACGCATTGGCGTTATCTCCGGCCTGAAAGATAACCCGCACGCCATCGACCGCCTTGAAGGTTATAAAGAAGCCTTGGCCGAAGCGGGTATCCCCTTCGAGAAAGACCTGATTGCCGAAGGTGACTTCACCATGTGGTCTGGCCTCAACGCCGCCTTCCAGTTCTGCAATATGAAAGTGCGCCCCACCGCGGTGTTTTCGATGAACGATGAAATGGCGATTGGCGCCATGCAGACCTTAAAAAACCAGGGCATCCGCATTCCTGAAGACATGTCGGTCACCGGCTTTGACGATATCGCCTATTCCAAATATTCCGACCCAAGCCTTACCACTATTTCGCAACCCGCGGAAGAAATGGGCAAGATGGCGATGGACATGTTGCTGAAAGTGATTGAAGGTGAACCGCTAAGCCAACGCGAATGTGTATTGCCGACCGAATTTATTATTCGCAAAAGTACTGGGCCGGCACCGGGGAAAAAATAATCGCTTAAACGAACGCATAAAAAAAGCGCACTGTGATTTGATCACAGTGCGCTTTTTTATTGTGTGCGTTTTCTATTGCAGTAGCCGCTTATTTTTTAGCAGCCAACTCAAAGTGATCGAGTAACTCCATCGCCGCCACAATCAAATGATAGAGCGTACTGGCAGGAGCAACATCTACTACCACTTCATCATTTTTGCCGCGCTGATCCACATAAGAACCCGGCGTGGATGCGCAGAGATAATAGGTAAATAAATCATCCACACCTTTCACGGCAATCACTTCGGCATCGGTATTACCTTCGCGGATTTGCACCAGACTCGCCTTGATTAATTCGGTGATGCCCCAGCAGCGCTTGTTGTGATCGACCACATCACCCTGGTAGGAAACTGCATCAAACAACAGACCGGATTTATCCATACCAATTTCCAAACCGCGTGCATAAAGCGCTTTGGTGTAGTGCGCAACGGGACGGCCGGTACGGCGGTGATACCAATCGAGCAGCCACACCCACTCCATCATATGGCCCGGCTCAACAATGTCGCCCTTGGCGTTGGGCAGGCGCACCCAGTTGTCATCGAAGAATTCAAACAACACGCCGTGCTCGGCATCGAAAAAATGCGCTTGGAAAAGTGCAAATAACTCACCCACACGCGCCAGGTATTTCGCATCGCCCGTTGCATCATAAAGCGCGAGAAAAGCTTCAAACAAATGCATGTGCGGATTCTGGCGGCGACAGGCGTAGTCGTAATCGCCTTCAATCCAACCGCCCACTGCGGAGCCAAAACGCGCATCCAAATGGGCGATTAATTTATCTGCCTCTTGCAGATACGAAACCTCATCAAAAGCGCGATAACACCATGCATTGGCCAGCAAAAAAAACGCGTGGTCGTAGAGATCCTGTTTGGTGTCTACCACTTTCCATTGGTTATTAAGCAGATGGGTATAGCCGCCACCGGCGCTTGGATGAGTCGCATTTTTTTGCACAAACGCCAGCAAATTTTTAGCGACGGCCTTGCCCTCTGGGCACCAACCGCGATGGTAGGCAGCCGCAAAGAAAAACGCCTGACGCGCTTGTACACGCACGCGAGTGCTGGATTCCAGATCCGGCACACCTTCTGGTGTCAAACGCTCATAGTTGGCCTGGGTGTTGGGTTCGATGCCGCGCGCCAACCAAAGCGGCAAGGCATCGTTTTTGATCCAGTGTTCAAGGCGACTGGCCGCCGCACGCAATGCTTGTGTCATAGAGATTCCCAATTCGCAGCGCCGCCCCTGGCGAGAAAAATAATGATCGGATTGATTGCGGCTGAAGTGGCAGGGGCATTTTGCGGGAGGATTACAGCAGGCGCAAATAAAAAACCCCGGCGAACCGGGGTGAAAAAACACAACAGCGGGCTACGCCTTAAGGATTCATCAATCATAACGACAGGCAATTTCAGTCAACAATCGCACACACAAGGGCGGCAAAACTGTAACCGATTACCAATATGAAACCATGAACAAACAGGCCTTAGCGGAGCGCATTATCCATATTAATGTAACCGGTTTCAACAATTTAATAGAACTGCCTGATAAATTCGCCGCACTGAAATCACCCGCTGTGGCAGAAAAATAAAACCCCCGATAAATCGGGGGTTTTATTCGACAGGTATTTTTTGTGAGGCAGATATCACTGGGGAAGGAAATCGAACGTCTGATTGATGGTGGTGCGCGCCACGCTGGACGCAGGGAAAGTGATCAGCTTGATCCGCTGCAGAATCTTCGCTTCCAACTCCTTATCACCCAGCTCACTGGATACCAGACTGGCCTCGACGATTTTGCCGTTAGGATCGATAACAATTTTCACCACCATCTTGCCTTCAAGCGCGGCATTCTGGCGCAGGGCGCGGTTGTAGATTGAGTAGATGGCACCCTTGTGTTGCTCCATGACTTTGCGAATTTCTTCCTCACTGCGCGCTGCACCACCAGCACCATTGCTGTTACCCGCAGTTGCCTGGGTCGATTTCTTGGTGCCATCTGCCAAGCCACTCTTCACTTTGGTTGTCTCGCGCCCGGATAGGGCCACACCTCCCGTATCGCGACTCAAAGCGGCGGTGTTGATACCGCCACTGGCGACCTTGGCACCGCTGGTAACCATTGCCCGGTCGATTTGTGCAGCTTCGCCGGTGCTGTTGGTGACTGTGGTAGCCGCCGTCTCAACCGCCGAGGTTTGCATCATTTCACGCATTTCTGCGAGATCATCTTTGAACTGCATAACACCGCTGTTCTCAGCTTGCTCGCGCGCTTTTTCCACGGCCGCCTTTGGTGGCGCCTTTACCGGTTCCTTTGGCTTCTGCACTGGTTTTTCAACCGGTTTCTCAACAGGTTTGGGCTCCGGCTTTTTTTCCTCTGGTTTCGGTTCTGGCTTGGGTGGTTCTACAGGCTTGGGTGGCGGCAGCTCTTGCTTCTCTAATACGACACGCGCCAATTGCGGTGGCAATTTTTCTTTTTCGGCGCGTGTCACTTCCGGCAAATTGATAATCGTCACTAGCGCGCTCACAACCAACATTGCCACCAAAAAAGCGAGCAATATTTTCGTGAAACGCTTGTCGTCATCAATCGATGAACTCCAGGGAAGTTCGAGATTAAATACCGCCACACTTGCCATAATCAGCCGCCCTCCGCCTCGACACTAACTTCTTTGTGTGTCACTGCCAATGAAATAGCGCGATACTCTGCTGCTGCACAGGTAGCCATGATTTTCTTCAGCATCGTATAAGGCAAAGTCTGATCCGCCATAATAGTGACCGGACGTCCTGCGATTTTATCCTCCTCCTTTAAGGGCCCCGCTTTTTGCGCCAGATATTTCAGCTCGGTTTCCAGCGGAAGAAATTTATCGCCCGCGCTTGTCTGCAACTCGGCAATTTTGCCGACGCTGCGTCCACCGACCATCACATCCGTTGCACTAACCACCACCAATAGATTTTCTTCGGGAATCTGATCAGAAACCGATGCAGGCAATTTAATGCTTTTATCCGTCTGCAAAACTTCGACATCGCCCGAGTTAACCAACAAGAAAAATACCAGGATGGTAAAAATATCCATCAGCGAAACCAGGTTCACTTTCGGCGTTTGGTTTAAACGACGGTGATGTTTTGCCATACGTTTTGCACGCAGGGATTGTTTCATTGCACACCCCCTGCTGCAGGTGCTACTGCACTGGTCGATGCACCGGGTGCGGGCGCATCACCCAACGATATTTCCGGAAACAATTCTGCATCCACCACTGATGCCGCCACTACTGCTTTGAACGAACGCGCAGTGTCCATGGTGCTGACCAGGGTTTGGTAGTCAGTGTCTTTTTCCGAGAGCACATAAATATCTTTTTTCTGGACACCTTTGTCTTCCAGCAGACGTTTCGTCTCCTGCAGGACACTAGACAGTAATTGATAGTCGTACTCACCGGCCGGTGTTTTTTCAATCCACTTGAGTTTGATTCCCGCGGGATAATTCACTTCGAATTTATCGGCGCGAATAATTAATTCCAATTGCTGTGGTGGCTCATCGGTTGCAGGTGTACTGGAATCCGCCAGATCTGGCAGTTTTAGATCCAATACGGTCGTGCGCGCGAGCACCATGCTCATCAACAGTACCGGCACCAAGATGATCATCAGATTCATAAAGGAGGTAATGTCGAGGTCAGCTTCCTCTTTAAATCGCCGTTTAATGCGCATAGGTGATTCCTATTGGTTAAATTGGAAAAACGCTTATTGCGCAACTTGCGGTTTTACACCTGCATCTTGTGTGCGGGTACGCGGCACATCCTGCACATGTGAAATCATGTTCAGGCACTTCACGCCTGCCATTTCCAAACTATCAATAATTTCGGTGGTTTTACTTTGTAGCATTGAGTAAATGAGCAGCAGAGGAATTGCCGCCACCAAACCAAATGCAGTGGTATTCATCGCTACCGCAATGGACGAAGACAAGAGCGCAGCCTTTTCAGCCGGGTCAGCGCTCGCTACTGCAGTAAAGGCCTGAATCAAACCGATAATGGTGCCGAGCAGCCCGAGCAAGGTTGAAATGTTTGCCAGGGTGGCAAGATAAGCCGTGCGCTTTTCCAAACGCGGCATAGCTTCCATTACACCTTCTTCCATTGCCAATTCGATATCATCGCGACGTGGTGAATGCGCCATGCGTGCGATACCGGCCGCAATAATACGAGCAATAGGTGCATTCACTGTTTTGCCCAAATTCACTACGCCGGCGTAATCCCTTTTTTGCAGCAGCGGCAGTATGCGATCAAACGCCTGACGGTTTGCGCTTTTGGCCGCAGTCAACACTACCCAGCGCTCCACTGCAATCGCCAACCCAATCACCAGTACCAGCGCGATGGGATACATAAAGGCGCCGCCATCTTGGAAAAAACGAATCAAAGTATCCATATCTTTATTAACCTCAAAAAAAAGAAAATTATTATCAAAAAAACTATTCTTCGGCCGAATCAAATTCTCCAGCCGCCTCTAGCGCACGCGCCAATTCATCCCGTTCTACATGACCAAATACTGCTTCCTCCTGGCTGCTCATCATTTCCATTTCCAGCTCCGGACTCAAGGGTGATTGCCAGGGCAAAATATACATTACCCGCGGCTGTTCCTGATTGCCCGTCACTGTGGTTTGTAAATTAATATTGGCTTCGCGCACCATTTTTTTGTCCGTATCCGCTGGCTGCGTTTTCGACGCAGGCTCTGGTGACACGACTTCATTTTTTGGTGCAGCAGGCTCCTGCGCATGGATGCCCATCGCAAGCGCGCACAGACTAACAACTAACACGAATTTATTCATCACTCACTTCCTCCGTTGGAGTTTCAGTGGTGGATGCAGCAGGCGCTTCCTCCGCCGCTGCCGCTTTGGGTTTAGGCGCAATACCCAAGCGCCGCTGCAAGTCCGCAATCCAGCTGGTGACTTGCTTGTCTTCACCGCCAATCAATTGTAAATAGGCTTCGTAATGCGGCAGTGCCTCGGCACTTTTGCCCATATACAAATCGTAAAGTATGGCGATATTTTTATGACTCTCGGGATGAAACGGCCACACACTCAGCGCCTTTTTATAATTGCTTTCCGCTTCCACAAATTTGCCGGCTTCGCGCTGCAAGATCGCCAATTGGTTATAGGCATCGAGATTGGTGTGATTGGCCGTGATCGCATCATTAAAGGCCTGCTCTGCGCGCTTGTCTTCTTTTTGCGCTCGGTAGACCAATCCCAAATTGAGATAAGCGCCGGATAACTTATTGTCTTCAGCAATCAATTTTTGCAGCAGCGATTCCGCCTGCGCCCACTGTTTGTTGCGCATAGCACGAGTTGCGTCCGTAAAGTTTTGCTGCGCCTGACGACTCACGGACGTCTTGCTTTGCAGATACGGATTAGGCGTCACCGGACCAGCGGGCAATATAGACACACCCGTCGCGACAGTATCGGTAGTAGTTGCAGCAGGAGCATCATCACTTGCCGCTTTTTTTCCCGGTGCAGAAGCACAGCCAACCAACAGGGTCATCGTCAATGCGGCGATGAGTTTATTGAATTTCATTACTCACCTCCAGACGCGCTTCGGGTTTGTTGTAGCGTGCGGGCAACAATTTGGCGAGCGCCTCAAAGCTGCGTTTTACACCTGTATCATAGGTGCCCTTCCAACTGCGCTGCGCATTGGCTTGATGAATTTCAATCGCTTTTTCTTCAAACGGATACGCTTGTTCTTCCAACAGAATTTCATATTGTTCCAGCGCCAGTTCATCCAAATCTTTAGGCCGCTGGGAGTTCATCAGGTCGCGGCTGAGTTGCGCGTAGATTTCGCCGATTTTAAAACTCGCCTCGGTAGTAAATTCACTGATGCCAAACGCCAACACTTGCTCTTGTGCCTTCAGCGCTTTTTCCAGTGCGGCACGTTTGCGCTGCAAACTATTTTTAAGTGGTAAGGTGAGTTGGATACGGGAAAACTCATCGTATGCTGGCTGTGCCAGTTCTGTTTGCGCACTCGCGGCAAGATAAGCCGAGCGATCCGTTTTCGCGCTGCCCGCACGATTGTGGGTGTTGATAATATTTTGCAGCCAGTACAAACGTTTTTCTTTATCGCCCGCTGCTGCATACAATTCGGTTAATTTAAATTGCGCTTCAAGATTGTTCGCTAACGGACGCGGATATTCAGTAGCGTAGCGGCGATACTGCTCAATTGCCTGTGCACGCTTGCCGGATTTTTCATACAACTCGGCACCCATATAAAGCGATTGGCGTTTTACATCCGGATCGGTACTGGTACGCTCCATTACCACCAATTCATCTGCAGCCAATTGCCATTTATTTTGGTTTTGGTAAATCAACACCATCTTCGCCGGCAAGGTCGCAACCAAAGGATTGTTGGGATATTTTTTGCGGAAGCCCAAGTACACATTTTCCGCTTGCGACCATTTTTCCTGCTCAATCAAATAGACGCCGGCATCGTATTGCGCCTTGGCTGCAATTTCGGTATCGGGCGTGACCTGGGTAATGCGTAACAGTTGGGCGATGGCCGCATCCTTATCGCCAAATTCCAAACTGGCTTCTGCCTGCCGATAAATACTCGCGGCAATTCGCTCGCGCACTTGCTGTGCGCTGGGCGCGCCCGGACCTTTACCGAATGCGGGCAAGAGCGCTAACACTTGTACATAAGCCTGCTCAGCGGCGGCATATTCTTTGGTTTCAAAACGGCTGTGTCCGAGGATCAGCCAGCTCGAAAATAAATATTTCCCTTCGGCTGGCGGTTGCCATTCAATCACGCGCTCGGCCACCATTTTTGCATCCACATAACGATTTTGTTGCAACAGGTCATCTGCCGCTTCTGCAAGCACAGCCACTGCGCGCAGATCAGTTTTATACACATCGGCAAAATTTAACGCATTTTGAATTTTGCGATTCTGCCATTCCTGCAAGCGATTATCGGGCAGGCTGCGCGCCGATTGGATTAATTGTTGCGGCAATAAAATCGCGGCATAACCGGCATCAGCGCCGCGCAACTTGTCCACATAGCCATATGCCACTTGCTCATAGGCATTCATGGCTGCGGGTAAATCGCCAGCTTCGTTAAGACACTCGGCAAGTAAAAAAGTCATCTCGGCGACTTGGGCATCTTTTTCGAAAGTGCTGACAAATTCGCGATACCATTTTGCCGCGCGTGCAAATGCGGCATTGGCTTCGGCATTTTTATTCGCTTTTAATTGTTGCGCTTGCGCGTGTTCAAATTGCGCCAACTCTTGCAGGGATTGGTGCAAATACGCGAGCGCGCTATCGCCAATAACACCTTTGCGCTGTGTCCAATAATTACTGCTAATGCCGTAGCGCTCAACGAAATCCTGTTTGGCCGGTAAAACCAACGTGGGGAAATCGCCCTGTTGGTACACATCAATGACTTTGATGCTAAAGCTGGGCGCAAAATCGGAATTGGCATTGTGCTGTACATAGTGCTGATAAGTTTCTGCACTGTCGGTGTAACGTTTTTGATCAAGATACAACTGCCCGAGTTGTTGATAGAGCAGATATTCGTAGGCGCGGCCGCCACCCAATTGGGTTTGCAATTCACTGATCGATTTGGCGCCGTCCAGATATGAAAGCGAGAGCGCCATCACCCGCAATGTATCCTTAACCAAATTGGCTTTGGATGCACCTATATCGGTTAACGCTGCATCCACATCTTTTGCATCGGTGGCGTGACCAATTAATTGATCCAATACTCCGGCAAAGGATTTGAGCGCGAGATCGTAATCGCCGCGTTTAAATTGCGCCCAGCCTTTCATGTAGAGCGCGTTCTGTTGCAGCTCGGGATTATTGCCCTTCACCACCGCATCGTAATTGCGTTCGGCAGCAGCGTAATCGCCATCGGCAAAGGATTTTTCGGCGCGACGAAATTGGGTCTCTGCCATAAAACGCGAATCAGGATTCGCGCTGGCAAGTTGATCAAGCACGACTGCTGCCTCTGCCGTGCGTCCATCCAACGACAATGCTTTGGCGAGTTTATAACGCAATTGATCTGCTTCTACGCCCTTCGCTGGCGCGACGCCGGCTGCCGGCGTGCTTAACAATTCGTTGTAGAGCGCAATAGGTTTATCGTAAAAACGGTGAACGTCGTTGGCATTGAGTTGGGCTTTTTCGCTGCGCGCCATTTCCAGATCGGCAAGGCGAACTTTAATTTGTTGGCGCAGCGCCGGATCTTCCGCAACCGCGAGCGCGCGCTGGTAGCTCTGCTCGATGCGTGCCATATCCAACACGGCCACTTTTGCGTTGGCATCCGGTAATTTTGCTGCGGGTAAATCTGCCAGCGTTTTACCGCGCCCATCATCGCCCAAGCCAACTGCACTGCAACCGGACAATTGCACAACGCCACTTACGATCAACGCAATTTGAGTAACACGCCAAAACATTTTGTGAAGTGGAATTTTATGAAGCGACATTTTGTTAAGGTGCATCATTCGGGTTGCTTCCTTAACTCGGCGTCGTACAAACGCGCAACGGCGAGATGTGCTTGCGCTAAATAATTGTTCAACCGCTTTTCATTCGCCGCCAATTGCTGGTCAACCTGTTTGCGCAACAAACCGCTTTGTTGCGCGATCAGTTGATCGGTATTGCGCAGCTGTGTTTCCACTTCTTTGTGCAGCACTTGCAAACGCGCGAGCGTCGGCTGGATATCCATACTGGTTGCAGTGATATCTGCAATTTGTTGTCTGGTTTGCGCAATTTGCGCGAGGCTGGCATCAATCGTTTTTAATTCAGCTTGTTGAACGGCAAGCCGCGCGGGATACTCTTGCGCCGCGCGCCACAGCAAAATGCCACTGAACATGTTGATGCGTGTTTCCAGCGCGCTGGTATTTTGCCCGGCAGCCTTCATCTGCGCGATTGTTTGCTGACCGCGCTCAACACGTGCATAGAGCGCACGGGTTTCATCATCGGCCAGCGCCATATAGTTTTCGCTGCTACTCACCTGCTCCAGTTGTTGCGCCATAGTCGCGCGCGCAGTTTGTAATTGCTGCTCTTTTTGGGCGATAGAATTCTGTGCGAGTTGCTGCTCTTGTTTGCCGCGCGTGGCTTGTTTTTGCAGGAGCAATTCGTGATACGCGTCGAGTTTTGGTAACCAATTTTGCAACAGCGCCTGCATACGCAACAAATCGCGCAAATCCAACACCGCCGTTTGGAATACATTTTTAGCAAATAATTCGTTGAGATACGCCGAGCGAGTTTTAATAATGCTCGTGCCATCCAACTTCAACCAATTTTGCCCATCATCGGTCACTACTGCAGTGAGTGTTCCGTCTTGCGGCGCTTCGTTATGAAGGGCTTTTTTGGCATCTTCGGGTGAAAGCGGATCACTGCCAATCAAGGTGAGCAGTTCGCCTTCGGTAAGCGTCGCGCGCATATCGCGGATCAACTGGATTTCGTGTGTCAGCAATTCTTCTGCGGTTTGATAGGCAGACACCGCCTCACCTTGCGCGCCCATTTTTTCGTAGGCGTAAGGTAGTGCGAGCAGCGACTCTTGCACGGCGGGGTACATCAAACTACGCGAGCGCAAAAGTTGCCAAGGTCTGAGCGCCTGCTCATATTCTTCTTGCGCTACCGCAGCCCAGCCGTATCCCAACAGTGCTTGATTGGAAAAAACACCATCGAGCCGCACTTGGGTAAATTCGCGAATCGCCGCGGCGTATTTTTTTTCCGCGAGATAACTGTAACCAATTGCGGTATAGGCTTTGTCCTGTAGCGCCCATTGCTCTTTGCGACGCTGCGGATTATCGCTGAGATCGATTTCTGCCAACTCAGTGAAAAATGCTTGCGCGTTGGCATGGTTGCCCTCGCGTGCATGGGCTGCGCCCAAGTTATAAAACGTGAATGGACTCCAGGAACTCAATCCATCTGCATCTATATTGTCGAGCGTCAAATCGGCAAATGTTTTATTGCGAATACGGATATTAATTTGCAACGCCTGCATCTGCGCACGTAACGATGGTTTGAACTCGCTACTGACGCGCGCAAAACTCTGCTCGGCAGCCGCCCAATCACCGCGGGTGTAATGCAATTTGCCGAGATAAAACCAGGCCGCATCGCGCACTGCTTGCGGGCGGCGCTCGTCTTGTAAGATTTGATTAAAAACACTTTCTGCATGCTGCTGCATGCCAAACGCGAGACTGATGCCACCCGCGATTAATTCAGGGTTATCACTGTGACCTTGAATACCATCGCGCGTATCGGCAACCATTAATTCGCCAAGCGCAGAAATATAATCTTGTTGATAGTAGTGATAGAGAGCTACACCGTAGCGCAAATCGGCCACGGTGGTTTTGGGAGCTTCTTGCGCGGACACGGGCAATACACTTATCGCCGCAGGCAATGCAGTAAACAATGCCAGCAAACAGCGCCGGACAAAAAGCGGTAAGCGCATTACATCTGCCATTGTTTGATATCAAAAACAGGCTGCATTTGCGCGGTGGAATCCACAATGCGCAATTCCAGCACTACCGGCTCCTGGGTTTTGTTGATGACTATTTTGGCTCCGCGCTTGTAATCCTGCTGCGGCCCACGCCCGGTAAAAAAGGCACTGATCTCATGCTCGCCCGCTTTTAGATTGCCAACATACAAGCGTTGGACACCGCCGCGAAATAGCGCCTTGGTCTGTTTGTCGGTATAGAGTTCGCCTGCTACGAGTTTGTTATCAATTTCCAGCTTGATCGCATCCAGCGCGAAATAGGTTCCCAGATCCATAGAAACATACACCGCCACTTGGCTGCTGGCGGGATAAAGTAATTCTTCTTCCAGAATAAGTAGATCGCGGTTCAGGGTCAGCACTGACTCTTTAAGAGATTCCACTTGCTGCGCACTTTTAGCGGGGCCATCTTTGGCGGGCGCGGCGGTTTGCGCAAACAGCGAGGAACAGCACAACAAGGAAGTCAACAAAACCAGACCAGCAAGCTGGCGCAGAGGGTGAAACATCGTCTCTCTCCAAAGAATAGGGGGATGGCCAGCGCGATCTCACCCGGTAATCAGCATGCAAATAGCATTTTGCAGACCAACTCGCTGCAGGCGCCAAAAGCGGAGCATTTTAGGAAGCTATTGGCTTTTCAGGTGTGACGCCATGCACATTTGCTTTTGACGGAAGTTACGTTTTATGTCGCCAACTAACAATTTACGCGCAACGGATATGTGCGCTTGCCGCCTTGAAGCTTAGATTTTTTTTATCAAATTGCTATGCAGAAGCTGTGCAGCTTCCAACTAAATATCCAGCAGGGAAAATGGCGTGTCGACTACATATTATTCAGGTGGCATCAGGCCTTTGCTGTAAGAGACTTTGCCATTGCTGTTGATAATGACCGCATCAAATCCCGGCAAACTATTAATTAACGCCAAGCCTTTTTCTGCCCCCAATACAAACACCGTGGTAGAGAGCGGATCTGTATCAAATCCCTGTGGACCGATAATGGTCACGCTGTTGACGCCATTGGTCGATTTGCCGGTACGCGGATTGATGATGTGATGCACGCGCTCGCCCTTGTCATCAATAAAGTAGCGCTCGTAGTCACCCGAAGTAGACACAGCCACGTCTTCCAGGGGCAAGGTAATCGCAACTGCATCGGCGCGCGGGTTTTTAATACCAATCAACCAGGGGCGGCCGAATTTATCGCCGATAACCCGGCTATCGCCACCTGCGGTAATGCTCGCGTGTTTGACACCGAACGACTGCACTATCGCCATGGCTTTATCCACCGCATAGCCTTTGGCGATGCCGCCCAAATCGATATACACCTTGGGATGCTCAAACCAGACGGTGTTATTTTTTGCATCCAGATGGATAAAGCGATAGTTGATTGCGGGCAACAGTGCTTCGCGCTGCTGCTCGCTGGGCGTGAGTTTTTTGCGGTAGTCGTAGTAGCGGCCGATGGAGGCGAAAGTGATATCAAATGCCCCGCCGCTCAGCTCGCTGTAGTGGTTGGACTTTTCAATAATCGCCGTCAGTTCAGGGGAGATGACAAGCGGATTTTTGGCGCTGGCATTGGGGGCTAATTGGTTGACGCGGTAGAGTTCGCTGGTTTCGATATAGGGGCTGAAGTGTTCATCGATGCGGCGCATTTCTGCCATTACTGCGGTTATTGCCTGCTCGGCTTTTTTATCGTCTTCCAGCCAGAGCGTCACACTGATATTGGTGCCCATAATGTCCTGGGCATCGCCGTGCCATTTAGCCTGGCTTAACTGGCTGACCAACACCAAAGCGCAGATCAGCAGCGGGCGGAGCGCGTTGGTCACAGGGCTACATCAACGCGATAGTGAGTTTTGCCCTCTTCATCGACACGATCTTCCTGGGCAAACATAGCGAGCATATCAATGGCATTCGCGGCTTCAAAAAAGCTTTTGGGGGCAGCCAGTTCACCGGTAACTTTGCCGCCGCTGGGAGCAGCCAGCTCGATCTGTAAATTCACATCGACCGGGCCCTTCAATTGGAAAAGTTTGGCGTTAACACCATTTTTGCCATTGTCACTCAACTCCGCTCCAAAGCTGCCAATATCCAGCCAATTCGCACCGGTATTTACGCGCGCCTCATTCCAGGTGAGATTGCCTTTAAGCTTGAGCAGTACATTGCCACGTAACTCAAGTTCATCAATATGAGTGGAGAATTGACCCTGGATCGGAACCGGAAGTTTGGATTGCACCAGCGCAACTGGCAGCGACACATCGGCTTTGCGCACCTTGATGGCGCCACCTGAACCAGAGCAAATTTCACCTTCAAATTGCTGCATAGGGAGGGTGGTTTGCACTTGCGCGCAGGGCGAGAAAATCAGCAGCGACAAGGGGCTCAAACTCCAGCCTAATTGACCCAACGAATACTCCTGTTGGGCAGTGCGCACACTGGCCAAACTGGCGCGCCCGTTCCACAGCGTGCCGGTCACCCCACTCAGGGCGACACCGGTCCCACGCGTCAGTAAATACGCACCCCAAATCGCCGGAATATTGCTAATCACAAACACCAAAAACAAGGCAACGCCGAGCGGTATCCAGAGTTTTTTATTGGTCTTTAATATTACGGGTAAACGGCTCATAGGTTGATTTCAATCATGTGCTGGTTGCATCGATGCGATCGACAAGGATGTTAATTAATGGGCTTTCTGCAGGCGCAGATTGACGGTTACCTGCCCCGGATCATTGGTGGCAGCAATCGATAAATCGCTCACCGTAATGCCCTGCTTGAACTCAATTTCGTACAGCCACTGCATAAGCGGACCATAGGCAGCGCGATCCAGACGCACACGCGCTTCGCCATTGGCGCCCGGCTGAAAACCGCTCATGGACAGACCATTGGCGCGCAGGGTGGAATCGACCAAACTGCTGACATTGTCATTGCTGACGGTGGCGCCTGCGGTGCGCGATTGCTGGATTTGCGCGGCAACAATCTGCACCCGCCCGAGAGTTTGCGTCGAGGCAACATTGGCAGCCAGTAATTGGTCGCGCTTGTTTTGAATGGGTGTCAGCACCATCAACCACAGCAGGTAGAGCACCACCGCAATACCGCAGCCAAGGATGAGCATTTGGTCGCGGCGATTGTATTTATTGAGAAAATTCAGCACCTGATTCATAGCGATTACCGGTTAAGGATTCTTGGTCACTTTGAGGCGTGCGGTCTGCACATCGCCTTGGGCGTTAAAGCTCGATGTCTCGGCATTCAAACCCTGTTTACGGATACTTTCACTCAGCGCTTCAAACGCGCTGAAGCTGTCGGCCTGAATATTGATATTCAACTCACCCGTTTCACCGGTATAGGAAATGCCTTTGATACTGACACCTGGATCTTGCGCAATCTGCGGCAATACCAGCGTCAACAGCGCCATCACGCTCGCTGACTGACCCACTGGCTGGGTCTGTTTAAGCAATGTATTGAGCTGCTTTTCGGGATCGACAATCCGGCCTTGGGTGATAACCCCGCGCGCTGTCGCTTCTATCTGTTGGCGAAGCTTGAGATTTTCGCCACCCAGCTGGTGGATTTCAAACAGCAGGGTGCCGAGATAAACCGCAACACAAACACCCGCAAAAATCGCCACGGATTGCCAGAGCTTCCACCAACGCTCAATTGGCAAGCGCTGCGAAAAATCGCCCTGGCACAGATCGATCGAGCTATTGCTGTAATCCAGCATCCATTCATCAGCAAGGGTATTGCTCGCGATGGAGTCCTGTAACTCAGCGGGAATTAACTCGCCCAGAGTGGCAAGGTCTTCATCATTGGCGGCACGTAAATGCAAGCTCGGCAGACGATCGACTCGCTCTTGATCACGCAGCAGCATCTGCAGAGCCATGCGTGCATGCTGTTGGGCGATACTAAAACCAAGGGTGTTGGAATAGCGAAGATAAACTTGGTGCTGATACAAACCCAGCGACCAATGATTGAGGCTATCCGTCGCTGCTTCAGTCACCAGTGGCAGTGTCAGCGGCGCTGCCCAACAGCGGGTCACTTCTATACCCAGTGCAGCAAGTTCGGCAAACGCGGCCTGTAACCAGACTTTATCGGCAAAGGCGACAACCACTTTGCCGTCAGCAGGTGTACCCAGCGCAAAGTGCAGATCTTCCACATCGCCCACCACCGAGTCTTCCAACTGGAACGGCAACAGGTTACGCAGGTGTTTTTTCTCTTTATCGCTGTATTCCAGCTGCCGCGTGTTAACCCGACTACCCGGCAAAATTAACCAGGCCGATTGCGGATTGACGGGTTTGTCCCCCAAGGCTTCGCGCAGGGCTTCACGATCGCCGCTGGCACCTTCGGCCGCAGGCATGCCATCGGCACCCAGCCAACACCAGCGAAAATGATCCGCCAGCGTTTTGCCATCATCAGACGTGGTTACAGAGAGCACCAATTGCATGGACATAATTTGCTCTAACTCTTCGCTCAATCAGATTGGGGTTAAGGCTTATTCGACTAATTCAGAATTGCCATCTTTATCTTTTTCGCCGCGGTCAACTGTCGGCAGCTCGAATACATCATCGCGGCGAATTACCTTGAGGCTGCCCGGCTCGGTGCCGCGCATCATCAAGCTGCGCATGCTGCGGCGCTGGTCGACCAACTGTACGGTTGAGTTCAACCAAAAATACTTGGTAGCTGTATTGAGCCCATCGATATCCAACGCTCTTCCGGCAAACATGGCATCCCAAGCAGTCGATATGGCGGCTTTATCAGCAAACCCCGATACCGGCCGGGTATCGATAAACTGGGCCATATCTGCCGGATTCATCGGTGTCAAATCGGTCGAACCATTCAAACACAGCAGCACATTATTAATGCCCCGACCATAAGGGCCGACCAAATCCAACGTGTTGATATTCAACCCGGCATCCGCTACCGGCAAGGCGGTGATATACGGCTGCAAGAGTGTTATCAGGATCGGGCTTTCATTAAAACCGCGCACCATACGCAGCTCATCAACCGATTTAAAAAACGCATTGGCGGCGCGATAAGGTTCTTTCATACCTTGGTAAAAATTCGTTTCCGCCCCACCGGGACCGGATTCCGCATCGTCCGCATCAACCCAATCCACTACACCGGCAAGCAGCATTTCTGCTTGATTCTGGTCGAGCGGCAGATCGGGGAAGGTCTGCAATAAACGGATAAACCGACGCTGCGGCTCACTGTAACGCTCCGGCGTGCCCTCAGGTTTGGTTAGATCGATCGGACGCGCCAAATCATTTAAATTCAATTGGATGGTGGCATCGGTCATTCTGGCAAAGCCCGCGACACCCTCATCATTAATCGGTACTTCGCTGCCCCAAGGCTCCCCCAGATAATCAATATTGGGGTCAATATCCGCTTCGGGAAACATCAATTTGGCAACCTCTTCGGTGCCTTCCAGAAACGCACGCGCCTGAGCTCCGTGCCAGCGGGTTTCTGCACGCGCCAAACCCAATTGGTACTGGGCGGCAAACTTGACGCTTAACCCGGCAACCAGCGCCACAATCAGCAGCACCAGTACCAGCACTGTACCGCGCTCGGCATTCGGCCAGCGGGCAGGCTTACTGTTGCTGTTCAGGCATGGCGAAGAGGCGCACACTGCTACCGACTCCTTTGAGTTCGAGGGTAATCTCTACCGCCAGCGGTAAATCCTGGGCGCTGGCGCCCTGCTGATTATTGTCGGGCCATTTTTGCAGCCAATCTTCGGAGTATTCACGATCGTCCAACGCCGACTTACCTTTGGAGGTAATTGCCCCTTGATACAACAGTCGTAGCTGCAGATCTTCAACATCTTCTAACAACAACTGATGAAAAGCGTCGTCTTCCTCCATATCGACATCGGACAATTCGAGATTGCGTTCGGGCGCAAAATCGCGCCAGAGCTTCCCATCGACTACCCGATAACTCACCATCTGCAGGTCGCTCCGCGGCAGGTTGGAGAAGTTGACCCAACCCCGACGCTTGAACAATAACACCAGCTGATCGGCATCCTCGCCCGAGGAGCGTAGGCTTTCGGCCTGAAATACCGTATTTCTATCAGCAGCAGCGGGAGGTATTACGTGGCGCAAATCAGCCGCCAGAATCTGCCAGGCGCGGTCGAGCCGATTAATTTCCGCCAGGACTTCATTAGTACGCGTAGCGCCGGCATCGGCCGCATTGAGCGATTCAAAAGCCATGACCGCGATCATCGCGGAAATCACCAGCGCGATCAGCACTTCCAACAGGGTAAAACCCTGCTGTTCAATTCTTTGCCGCTGCACGCCCACTTTATTGCACCACCTGCACGCGTTCCGGGTCGCTGATGTAACCCGTCAAGCGCGCCATCGCCGGCTGGTCTTCATCCACAGCCGAGTTACCCAGGCTCACCCCTTCAGCGGTACCGAGCAAACGCACTGCAATTTCAACACGCTTAAAGCCGGGAACGGGCAAGGTATCCATCGCAATCGTTTTGAGTTGCCACTGCCAGCGCAGTCCGCCCATATCCACTACGCCTGAATCTTTTTCCGGCACTTTATAATCGGCCAAAGCCTTTTTGGCTTTTTGTTGCTGCAACAGGCGCACACGTGTGAGCTGGTTTTCCGCCACCCAATAGGCGTAAGTTTTATCGCGAATTGTCGCTGAACCATCTAACTGGGTCATTACCAGCGTAATTAACGCTGGCAGCGCCATGGCGACAATCATCAGCGCAATCATCGCCTCCAGCAGCGTAAAGCCACGCTGTCTGGTATGCGCCGGGGAGGATTTTACGAACGGGATTCTCATCGCCCACGCTGCTCCTCTTCGACGCGTTTTTCTTCGCTGACCCAGTGCAGTTCTCCGGCCAGATCCAATTCAATTTCTTCGGTCTCGACTGCTTCGCCGTTCTGTGACTGATCGGCATGGATCGCGATTTCAACTGTGCCGGTGCCATCACCGCTAGGGTAGAAACCCATAACCGGATCTTGATATTCCAGCTCTGGATCAAACTCCCACAGCTCTTCTTCCACTACAAACTCAATCACCTGCCCCTCGGGCAAGCAGTGTTGGGACAGTTCGGGCAAATCCTGCCACTGGCGATCGCGCACGCGGCGCCACTGGTAGCACCACTGCTCCTGCCCATCAATATCCTGTGCTGGGCGCGGCTCAACAAACAGGCCGTGAGTCTCGCCCTTGAGCACAGATTGTTCGGCGATATAACTCGCCTGCAGCATAAACTCCTGGGCTTCTTTGCGCGTCATATCGGCGGCAGCATTGCCGCCCACCGCAATCGAAATCACCCCCACCGCCATACCTATGATAAAGACCACAAAAATGATCTCGATCAGGGTAAAACCTCGCTGGCTGGATTTCACTGGTGTTACCTAAGGGTTAAAAACTATTGTTCATCCCAAACGCTGATATCAGCATTCTGGCCTTCACCGCCGCTCACACCATCAGCGCCCAAACTGTAAATATCGTACTCTTTGCCATCGGCAGGACTCATGTATTGATAGTCATTGCCCCATGGATCCTTGTTGAGGTTGTCGATATAACCGCTGGCCTTGAAGTTACGTGGTACAGGCGCGATAGAAGTTTTAGTTACCAGCGCTTCCAGCCCCTGTTCAGTAGTCGGGAAGTTGAAGTTGTCGATGCGATACAGCTTGAGCGCCGTTTGCAGCGAACTGAAGTCAGCACGGGCTTTTTGTACGTTGGCTTTATCGAGGTTGTCCATCACATTGGGTACCACGATACCGGCCAGCAACCCGATGATGATTACCACCACCATGATTTCAACCAGCGTAAAACCCGCCTGGCGTGCCATGGCCATTCCCATTTGCATCTTTCTTGTTTTCATTTCTTGGTCTCCTCCATATCAAAAGTTATACATTCTCGCCCCCGGATTAACCGAGTTTGGTCATTTCGAAAATCGGGGTCAGGATCGCCAGTACAATTACGCACACAGCACCACCCATAAAAATAATGGTGGCCGGTTCAAGCAAGCCCATGGCCACACCTAACATCATCTCCAGCTCGCGCTCCTGATCTTTGGACGCGTTATCCAGTTGTTGCGGCAATGTGCCGTTAGTTTCGCCACTGGCGACCAACTGTACTAACAACGGTGGGAAATGACCGGTATTTTCCATTGCACGACTCAGGCTCATACCCTCGCGCACCGAGGCAGCAACGGTATCGCAAGCTTCTTGCAGGATTTTATTCGTCATCACCTGACCGGAGATATTGAGCGCCTGCAATAGTGGCACACCACTGGCAGACAAGAGGCTCAGCGTTGCAGCAAAGCGCGCCGAGTTGATCTGTTTGGTCAGCTCACCAATCACCGGCAATTTCAGCTGTACAACATGCCATGCACGTAGACGTTTAGGATCGCGCATCAACCGCTTGATAAAGAAGTAGATACCCACCAAAGCAAATAACAGGTAGACCCCGTAGTTCATCAAAAAGCTACTGGTGGCAATCAATCCCTCGGTCAGGGCAGGTAACTCGCGCTTGCCCTGCTCAAAAATTTTGACCAGCTTGGGTACCACCAACACCATGAGTGCGACAATCACCGCCAGGCTCACCACCAGCATCACCACCGGGTAGATCATCGCCATCTTGATGCGCTGTTGCAGCATTTGGCTCGTCTGAGTGTAGTCGGCAAGACGCTCCAGTACGGGGCTTAAAAAACCGGAACCTTCACCAGCACGCACCAGGGCGCGATACATATCGTTAAACGCTACCGGGTTATCGCCCAGTGCTTGCGCCAAACTCAACCCTTCCAATACCTTGGTGCGAACCTGCAACACCACGCGTTTTACATTGGTTTTTTGCGATTGTTTGGCGGTGGCGTGCAGGGCTTCATCGAGCGGCAGACCGGACTTCACCAGCGAGGCCAGCTGGCGCGTGATCAAGCTCAGGTCGCGCGTACTCAATTTGGTAGCGCGGCGGCGAAAGCTGGCAGCAAAACCACCGCTTTCACCACTAGTAGCAGCGGAGGCATCACTGGTAGCGCTCCCTACTTCCAGGGGTTTTAACTTTTTAGCGCGCAATTGCGTGCGTATATGCCGCTCGGAATCACCTTCCATGATTCCTTTAACGGTTTTACCTTCTTCGGTCAGCGCCTTGTAGCTGAATGCACCCATGATCTACATCCACTACAGCGAAGTGGTCACACGCAGCACTTCTTCAATGCTGGTGATGCCTTTGAGCACACATGCGCGACCATCATCGCTCATGGATGGGCTGTGTTTACGCGCCTCGGCCAACAATTCCTGCTCGCCCGCCTGTTCATGGATCAGGTGGCGCAAACGCTCAGTGATCTCGATCAACTCGTAAATACCCTTACGGCCACGATAGCCTTGGTGGTTGCAGTGTTTGCAGCCGTTCGGCGCCGGGCGCCAGATGGGGGTATCCGCTGGCAGCTTGAGCATTTCGCGCTCCGATTCCACAGGCAGGTACTGCTCTTTACAGTGACTGCAGAGCACCCGCACCAAACGCTGTGCCATCACCACTTCAATACTCGAAGCCAGCAGAAAGGGCTCAACACCCATATCTTTCAAGCGCAATACTGCGCCGATCGCGGTATTGGTGTGGAGGGTCGATAACACCAAGTGCCCCGTGAGCGATGCCTGAATCGCAATCTCAGCAGTTTCTGCGTCACGGATTTCCCCGATCATCACCACATCCGGATCTTGCCGCAGGATGGCGCGCAGACCGCGCGCAAAGGTCATATCGATCTTGGCATTTACCTGGGTCTGGCCGATACCAGGCAACAGGTATTCAACCGGATCTTCAACGGTGAGAATGTTGCGACTGCGAGTATTGATATGGCTCAACCCCGCATAAAGCGTGGTGGTTTTACCGGAACCGGTAGGGCCGGTAACCAGAATAATCCCGTGTGGCCTGAGCAGGTTTTTGGTCAGGCGCTCATAGACCAGTTGCGGCATTTGCAACTGCTCCAGGCGCAGCTGGCCAGCGGCCTGATCGAGAATACGCAATACGATACGCTCACCGAACGCCGAGGGAATTGTTGATACCCGCAGATCCACCGCGTGACCAGCGAGGCGCACAGTGATACGGCCATCTTGCGGCAGGCGTTTTTCGGCGATATCCAGACGCGCCATTACCTTCAGGCGCGACACCAATACCGGGGCCAATTCTGCTTTGGGCGAGAGCACTTCAGTCAACACGCCGTCGATACGGAAACGCACCGACACGCGATCTTCAAAGGGCTCCAAATGAATATCCGACGCGCCTTCGCGCACCGCTTGGGAAAGGATGGCGTTAATCAGACGGATAATAGGGGCATCATCATCGCCAGCCAGCAAATCGGTACGATCCGCCAGATCGTCAGCCATGGACGACAGGTCAAATTCGTTACCCAGATCTTCAGCGGCTCGCTGTGCGGCGCCATCGCCACTTTGGTATTCGCGCGTCAGGCGCTTTTGGAAGTCTTCAGCAGGCAGCTCTTCGAGCACCAAATCAGCGCCCAAAATTCTTTGCAGTTCAAGCAATACATCCAGGGTCAACCCGGGTTTGTGTAACACCCGTGGCATAAGCCCGGGTGCCAACTCTTCCAGCATGACCCCATGGGTAGAGGCGAAGCTAAAGGGCAAACGCTCGTAGACCGAAGGCTCCGTCGCGGCTTCATCGAGCGACTCATCCGCTGGCGTCAGTGGCTCCAATACTTGCTCGCTCACGATTATTCCCCAGCAGTTTCAGCAGCGCGCGCTGCATCGTCTTGCTTCACTTTCTCAAGATATTTCTGGATCTGCTCATCCCATTCAGGCACGACCGGTACATCGCGGTCGTTCAGTAACAGGCCTTTGTTTTTGCGGAATTCCAGCTGGCTCTCGCGGATCGCACGATATTTTTCTGCAGTTGCGCCAGTCAGGACGCGGTCATCGCGGACAATGGTCGGACGGATGAAGATCAGCAGATTGGTTTTAACCTTTTTCGAGGTCTGACTGCGGAACAGATGTCCCAGTACGGGAACACTACCCAAGACTGGCACACGGCTGTCAGAAGAGAGAACGTCATCTTTAATCAAACCGCCCAGCACCACGGTTTGACCATCGGCTGACAGGATTTGGGTTTTCACTTCGCGCTTACTGGTTACCGGGCCATCTTCGGTATTGCGCACTACGCTTGAAATTTCCTGCTCAATGTCGAGCACGATACTGTCGCCCTCGTTGACATGAGGAGTGACTTGCAGCTTGATACCCACATCTTCACGGTTGATGGTAGTAAAGGGGCTGGAGAAGCCAGAGGTAGAGTCGCCCGTGGTAGTACCGGAATAGGAACCGGTTTTGAATGGAACCTGCTCACCCACCAGAATTGACGCTTCAGTGTTGTCGGTAGTCAGCAAATTCGGTGTTGAGAGGATGTTACTGGAGTCGTTGGTCTGCAGCATTTTCAATACCGCCACAAAGTCGGTACTGCCACCCAAGCGCCCTACTCCGAAAATCTGGCCGGGAATGCTCGCTACGCCACCAGCCAATTTCGTTAATGAATCAACCGAAGAACCGTTCTCCTCGAGATCCAGCGCTGCGGCGCCAACTTTGCTAATAGCACCAGCATTGGTTGAGGCGCCAAAGCCGGCATCATCGCTGCGATACATCCACTCAATACCAAGCGCTTTGTCGTTACCGCTCGACAACTCAACAATAATCGCCTCTACCAATACCTGCGCACGGCGAATATCCAGACTTTCGATAATCGACAGCATGGTATCCATCGTATCTACATCGGCCGTAATCAATACCGAGTTGGTCGCTTCATCCGCCTGTACTGCGGGCGGTGACGCATTCGGCGGAGCACCCTCAGCCTGTTTGCCCTGCCCCAAACTTTGCATCATGCCGGTAAGCACCTTGGCGACATCTTCCGCCTTGGCGTACTGCAAATATTCCACGCGCACATTGCTGTTTTTGGACTGTGGACGATCGAGATCATCTACTAGTAACTTAAGGCGTTGGCGCGTCAAGTCATCGCCGCTGATTACTACTGCGTTGGTACGCTTATCCGCCACGATTACCGGTGGCGAGGTAGTCATACCGCGGTTTGGATCCGGCTTTTCCAATTGGGTCAGCATCGCCACTACATCGGCCGAGTTGGCATAGCGCAGAGGGATTACATCGGTATGGGTAACACCAATCTTGTCCAGTTGAACTACCAGCTCATTCATCCGCGCAACGTTGGCCCGGGTATCGGTAATGATCAGCGCGTTGCTGGGCTCATAGGTAGTGAGGTGGCCGTATTGCGGCACCAGAGGACGCAACGCCGCAAGAATTTTCGCAGCACTGGTATTTTTGAGCGGGATAACTTGCGTGATGTAGAGGTCATCTCTATTGGTGACATTATTTTCAGTCGGGATCGGCAGATTGCGTGCGTCGCGGTTCATCACGATGCGCACAATATTGCCGCTTTCTACCGCAGTAAAACCATGCACATCCAACGAAGCCAGAAACAGCTCATACAGCTCCTGCGCATTGAGCGGCTTGGAGTTGATCACCTTGATCGGACCGCGTACTTTCGGATCGATAATGAAGGTTTTACCCGTCAATCCCGCGATGGATTTGATCACATCCTGGATATCGGTATCGTTGAAGTTGACTGCCCAGCGGGTCTCGCCCTGAGCATCAACCGGTTGTGCTTCCACTTGGGCGAAGGCTGCACCACTCATGCCCAACAGTGTCGCCAGCAACAGGCCGCCGATGATGTTGTTATTGTTACGACCATGAAACCGGATCACAAAAACCTCACTTGAGCATTATGTCTAGATTAACTGTACTGCCACCGCGTCTGATCTCCAGATTCGCCGATGTGGCACTACCCATACTTTTGTATATTTCCATAATTTTTCCCGGGCTACTCAGTGGCACACCGTTGACCGCGGTAACTATGTCATCAGCCTGCAATCCCAGCGAATTAAACATTTCCGCATTGCGTCCCGGACGAATTTTGTAACCAACCACTTGGCCATTTTCGCGATAGATACTCATCGCCACGACGTCGGCAAGGGTTTGGCTTGCTGCCGCGGCGGCTGGATCAGCACCAAAACGCGGGGAATCAACTACCGGTGTTTTATCGACAGAAAGGGGCGACTGCTGTTGATATGGCGGATTGGCATAGCCGCCGGGAGTTGTCGCTCCATTATTGGCGGACGGTGTAGCAAGTTTGGGGGCATTAGGATCTTCTTTGAACAACCAGAGGGATTCAAAAGAGCCATTGTTGTTAATAATGACTCGCCCATCCAACACCTTGGCGAGTGTCACATTATTGCCCACGGGCAAAGTATCACCCACAGCATAAACATCGGCGCGATCACCCGAGGCGATAATCGCCCGCCCGGACTTTTCTTCATTAGAACCCAGCACCCCACGCAAAATCAGATTGAGCTGGGTATCGGCGGCGTCGTTCTCGATACCTTGAGTGGCAGGCTGTTGGGCTTCAACCGGAGGCGCTGCCTCTTGGGTGTTATTGCCAAATGGCGCCAACTCGGTAATTTGATTGATATTCACGGATTCAGCTGCAGCACCTGCGCTCTGCGCATCAGCTGCCACTAAGGATAAGGTTGCAGGAGGAATAACCGGATTAGGAATAATTAACCAAAACAAACGCGCCAAGCTGTGACTAAGCCAAATTACCAGCAACAACATTACCAACCACTGCCAGCGCTGCAGCGACACCCGATTTAAAAGCGCAAAAAAACGGCGCAGCTGGATTTCCAACTGGGCAGTACGCTGTTCAAAAGCGGCTCTGTGGTTGAGAGTTCTGTCTTGCATAGGTCTGATTGTTTCCCTTACCCGGGCTGTACGGCGAGAATCTGCGAATCGCAAATAGTAGTCGTATCAAAAGCTTAGTGCGTTATGTTTATCAAAGCCGTGAGATTCTACTCCATCCATATTACAAAAGCGAAGCACTAACCAACGGTATAGAATCGCTTGCGACGCGAGTTTCGGCGCATTTTGGATGGCAGAATAGCGGGGAAGTTGCACAATAAACGAAATATGCGACAAGCGCCGCAAAATTAATCAGATAAAAATGCAAAAACCCTGATTGCAGGAGGGGGCAATCAGGGTTTTACAGGATGAAAAAGCCAGACCTTGGCGATAGACGTGCTCGATTCCATTTTATTCCTTGCCAGAGTCGCTTCCTGCGACAATCTCCAATGGCGCCATTATTGATGAATCAGATGCCATCCAACAGTGGCTAATTTCGGTAAGTTTTGTAAGACATATCGCACACGCCTGTCAGCCAAAACGACTGCAGTTTTGGACGCACAGGTTTATAATCCGCCGCCTTATTATCCAGCGAGAACACGCCATGCCGTCCAAGACCTCTCCATCCAAAAAGAAAGGCGCCGACTTTGAACAGTCACTCAGCACCCTCGAAAGTCTGGTGACGCGCATGGAGCAGGGCGATATGAGCCTGGAGGAATCGCTACAAGCTTTTGAAACTGGCATCGCACTTACACGTGAGTGCCAAGCGCGTCTCGCTGCCGCCGAACAGCAGGTGAGCAAATTGATTGAACAGCAGGGCAATATCAGCCTTGAACCCTTTGACACCGATGAAGGCGATGCCTGATGCACAACGATTTCAACCAGTTTGCCCATGCGTGCCGCACACGCGTCGAGAGCGCCCTCGGCCACTACTTACCGCCGGGCGATGATCCAACCCAATTGCGCGCGGCTATGCGTTATAGCCTGTTCAATGGAGGCAAACGCGTGCGCCCGATCTTGGCTTACGCCGCCGCGCTGGCGATAAAACCGGAAACCGATCTCGCCCTGATCGACCCCATCGCCGCCGCACTTGAGTGCCTGCACTCCTACAGCCTTGTACACGACGATCTGCCTGCAATGGATGACGATGATCTGCGCCGCGGCAAGCCGACATGTCATATCGCCTTTAACGAGGCGACCGCCATACTCGCCGGTGATGGCTTGCAAACCCTCGCATTTGATTTACTGACCCAAACCGATTTGTCCAGCCAGATCCAAATCCAGCTGGTTCGCCAGCTTGCTTTAGGATCGGGAGTGAGCGGCATGGTATTGGGACAAGCCATTGACCTCGCCGCTGTCGACCACCAGCTGGATCTCGCCCAACTGGAAACCATGCACAGACACAAAACCGGTGCATTAATCCGCGCGAGCGTCACTATGGGTGCGATCGGCGCCGGTGCCGACGAAGTTCAGCTGGCGGCACTGGATAAATACGCAGCCGCCATCGGTTTGGCCTTTCAGGTGCAAGACGACATCCTCGATGTCACTGGCGATACCGCTATCATCGGCAAACAGCAGGGCGCCGATATAGCGCGCAACAAACCGACTTATGTATCACTGCTGGGATTGGATGCAGCCAAAGCCAAGGCAGCCGAATTGCATCGCCAAGCGCTTGCCGCGCTGGATAGCTTCGGCGCAAACGCGACACAACTGCGCCAATTAGCCAGCTATATCGTCGAAAGGTCGAGCTAGCCAAGACTCAGGCAAGCCGCCTACAATAGCCTCCCGTGAGCGGCCAACCGCACAACTATAAATTGATGACTTGCATGCATAACGAAATCCCTACCAGCCGCCCAAATACCCCATTATTGGACAGCATCGACGCCCCTGCCGACCTGCGCGCGCTGGATGAGAAACAATTGCCGCAACTGGCAGATGAACTGCGTGCATTTTTGCTTTATACCGTCGGGCAAACCGGCGGGCACTTCGGTGCCGGCCTGGGCGTGGTGGAGCTGACCATTGCCCTGCATTACGTTTACGAAACCCCTGATGACCGACTGGTGTGGGATGTGGGCCATCAAACTTACCCGCACAAAATCCTCACCTCGCGCCGCGAGCGCATGAACAGCATTCGCCAGGGCAACGGCCTATCCGGCTTCCCCAAGCGCGAAGAAAGCGAATACGACACCTTTGGCGTTGGCCATTCCAGCACCTCCATCAGCGCCGCCCAAGGCATGGCGATCGGAGCCAAAATGGCAGGCATCGAGCGCAAGGTTGCAGCGATTATCGGGGATGGCGCCATGACAGCCGGGATGGCGTTTGAAGCACTGAACCATGCAGCCCATACCGCTACCGATATGCTAGTGGTGCTCAATGACAACAATATGTCTATTTCGCCCAATGTCGGCGGATTTTCAACCTACCTGTCCAAAATATGGGCAAGCAAATTTTATAACTCCTTGCGCGAAGGCAGCAAACAGGTGCTCGGCATAATCCCGCCTGCGTGGGAGTTTGCGCGTCGCACCGAGGAGCACTTCAAGGGTTTTATGTCGCCCGGCACCCTGTTTGAAGAGATGGGTTTCAATTACGTCGGCCCGATTAACGGCCACGATTTGGGCGATTTGGTCCGCTGTTTACGCAACCTGCGCGACATCAAAGGCCCCAAGCTACTGCATATCATTACCCAGAAAGGTAAAGGGTTTGAACCCGCCGAGCTCGACCCGGTTGGCTACCACGCGCTGAACAAGATCGAGCCGAAAAAAGCGGCGATTGGCGCTGTAGACGCGCCGAAAAAACTCAAATATCAGGATGTGTTTGGCCAGTGGCTGTGCGATATGGCCGCGCAGGACGACAAACTGATCGGCATCACCCCCGCCATGTGCGAAGGCTCGGGCATGGTGGAATTTGCGCGCGATTACGCCGACCGCTTCTACGACGTGGCCATCGCTGAGCAGCACGCGGTGACTCTGGCGGCTGGTATGGCATGTGAAGGACAAAAACCGGTAGTCGCGATTTACTCCACCTTTTTACAGCGCGCCTACGACCAGCTGGTACACGATGTCGCCCTGCAAAATCTCGATGTGACCTTTGCCATCGACCGCGCCGGCTTAGTCGGTGAAGACGGCCCGACCCATGCAGGGAGCTTTGATATCAGCTTCCTGCGCTGCATTCCCAACATGGTGATTGCCGCACCGAGCGACGAAAATGAATGTCGCCAACTGCTTTACACCGCCTATCAATACCAAGGCCCTGCTGCTGTGCGCTATCCGCGCGGTACGGGCACAGGCGTGGCGATTGAAAAAACCATGACCACCTTGCCGCTGGGCAAAGGCCTGCTTAAACGCGAAGGCAAGCAAGTCGCCCTGTTGTGTTTTGGTACATTGCTGCCAGTCGCGCAGCAAGTGGCCGATCAATACGGCTACAGCCTGTGCGATATGCGTTTTGTAAAACCGCTGGATACCGATCTGATCGAGCAGATGGCCGCCAGCCATCAATTGCTGGTGACATTGGAAGAAAATGCCATCGCTGGTGGTGCAGGCAGCGGCGTGTGTGAACATCTCAACAGCCGCGCGCTGACGGTGCCGGTATTGCAACTGGGCTTTGGCGATGAATTTGTCGAACACGCCAGCCAAAAGCAACAATTGACCACGCAGGGATTAGACGCGAAATCTATCGCCGAGCGCATTAACCAGCGCTTGAATGCCGCTACCGCCGATACCAAACTGGCAGCGAGCTAAACCCGACCGAGCGTTGCCCGGCTTTACTTAACGGCACCGCCCACTTATCGGACCCACCTGCGAGGAGCCTTGAACCTTGTCATCCTCTAAAGCCGATCACGCCCAGGGATTGCTGTTATTTCGCCTGCACAACCAGCAGGTGTTTGCCCTGGGTACACTCAAAATCCAGGAACTGGTGCCCTTCCAACCAGTTACCCCCATGGTCAACCAACAACCGAGCATTCTGGGTGCGCTCAATGTGCGCGGGCAAACCATGCCGATTGTTGACCTCTCTGCCGCTGTCGGCAAAGGCGCCACCCCCAAAGATCAACTCGCGACCAGCTTTATCATCATTACCGATGTACAACGGCAGAAAGTCGGCTTTTTAGTGCGCCAGATTGAACGCATCGCCGACGCCAACTGGCGCGATATAAGCGCGCCGGACAAATTTTTGGGCAACAGTACCTACATCACTGGCGTCACCAAGGTGGATAACCAGCTGGTGCAACTGCTGGATGTGGAAGTAATTATGGCGCGCTTGTTTCCGCTTGATCCGTCCAAAGCCACCGCCACCATTACTGATGTTGAGCGCGAGCAACTGCGCCCGATGAATATCCTGCTGGTCGATGATTCACGCACCGCGCGCAAACAACTCAGCGACTCGCTCGACGCCATCAACGTGCGCTACCAAGTCACGGACGACGGCCAAAAAGCGCTCGACATCATGCGCACCGCCGCCGCCCAAGGTCACCCTATCGATCTGCTGGTCAGCGACATCGAAATGCCCGGCCTCGACGGCTACGAACTCGCCTTCGCCGTGCGCGACGACAAACAACTCGCCAGCGCCTACATCATCCTGCACACCTCGCTGTCCAGCAGCATCAGCGTAAGCCAAGCCCGCCAAGTCGGCGCCGACGAAGCTCTCACCAAGTTTGATGCACGCGAATTGATTGATGGGATGTTGCGTGGGGCGGGGAAGAAGACAATCTAGAAATATGGATCAGCGCGAAGACAATAAATTCAGGAGCGCGTACCGCAAGTGCTTAAGAACCAATGCTCTTAAAAAGAACATTGAATGCGTTAGAGAAATAATTTCTACCTGCGTAGATGACTTCCAAATAGAAAAAGCGCATGTGGACTCTTTTATTAGAATAGAGGGCTACAAAGTAGTGATATCTGGAAGTGCTGGCTTCTTTCCGAAGGAAAAGACCCAAGAGCTAGAGCAAGAATATCATTTGAGATGGCTGCGAGAGACATTTCTCAAGGCTGAGTTTGTCTCGCCGCCACTACTTGCATATGAATTTCTGAGCGAAATAGCAAAAGAAATCATGAATGCAACTTCACCTTCTGAGATAGAACAAGTAATACAAAAACACGGGCCAAGAATGTACCCAATTAAATCTTTGGCCTCCCTGCATGAAAACATATATAGGTTAAACCCTATTGTATCGCCCTATTCAAAACAGATTCAGGAATGTATCGAAGCTTTCCATTTCGGACTGTTCGGCGCTGCTATCACAGGACTAATTCCATGCATAGAGGGCATTATTCGCGACACAGGGAAAAAGATAAATATCGCTTGCGACGAGCACGTTAGCCTCCACCAATTCATAGATATCATCGAAAAGCTACAACAACGAATTCTAAAAAAATACGTTTTCCGTGAGTACTCATGGGCTCCCGTTGATTTCATGAACATCGATTTCCATGACCACTTCAACGAACAAATTCAGATCCTTCAAAGCCTCAAATTCTATTTGAACAACAGCTTGTACATGCACACACAAAGCTTCAGTAGTGCCACCGGATTAAATCGAAACGGAGTTGTTCACGGATTTATTACAAACTTTAATAGTGCAGAAAATTTTTACCGATTAGTAACCGTACTCAACCTCCTCTATGTATGCACTTTATTTGCTGGAGAGTCCGGCAGTATGTTTCACCCACCCATACCTGATACACCGACAAAGTTCGAAACTAGACTAAGGGCAATTTCAGCAATGAAAGAAATGCTGGAAAAAATGCCTAGCTAACCTTCGAAACCCCACCCGCAAACCTTTCTGCTAGAAAATCAATAAACAACCTTACCTTGGGCGCTAGATGGCGCTGTTGTGGATAAACAACCCAGACGCCGGCGTCTTTGAAACGGTGGTGGTCGAGCACGGCGATAAGGCGACCGTTGGCGAGGTATTCATCTACGTAGTAATCCGGCAGTTGCGCCAAACCCAAGCCTTTGAGCGCGGCGTCTACCAGTGCGGGGCCGGAGTTGGCTTGCCAGTTGCCGTGGACGACCAAATCCTTGCGCTGCCCTTGGTCTTGCAGCAGCCAGTAACCTCGGGTGCCGACTAAACAGTTGTGGCGCTCCAGTTCGGTGAGGGTTTGCGGGGCGGAGATGCGCGCGAAATAATCGGGTGAGCCGACGATATATTCCTGCCGGTCGCACAGGCGTTTGGCGATTAGGGTAGATTCACGCATCACCCCCATGCGGATCGCCAAATCAAAACCCTCCTCAATCAATTCCACCTGCCGGTTGCTGAAGTACATATTCACCTTGAGCTGTGGGTGCAGCAGCTGGAAATCATTCACCAGCGGGGCGATATAGCGGTCGCCAAAGGTGGTGGCGGCGGTGATTTTGAGCAGGCCAGTGGGCTGACCTTGATGGTGTTGCAACAGCGATTCCGCCTCGCGCAGGCCATCGAACAGGTGGCGGCAGCTCTCGTAATAGAGTTGGCCAGCGTCGGTCAGGCGGATTTGGCGGGTAGTCCGATAGAGCAGCTGAGTACCGAGCTGCAATTCCAGCTGGCTAACCAAGCGGCTCACATGGGAATTGGATACCTGTAACTCGCGCGCTGCCGCCGCAAAACTACCAAACCGTACCACGGCGATAAACGCTTCTACTCGCTCCCAATGTTGCATTGTTGCTCCAGTGCAATAATTAAGTGATTTTTAGCTGGCTTATTGCCAGTGAGTCACTAGTCTACACTTTGCCCCGCTTTTTTAATTAATCAGGAGTCATTATGAAATCACGCGCCGCTATTGCCCTCGCCGCTGGCAAACCATTGGAATTAGTTGAGATCGACGTACAGGGCCCAAAAGCCGGTGAAGTGCTGGTGCGTATAGTGGCGACCAGCGTGTGCCATACCGATGCCTACACTCTCTCGGGCGCTGACCCGGAGGGCGTATTCCCGGCGGTGCTCGGCCATGAGGGCGCGGGCATTGTGGAAGCTGTGGGCGAAGGCGTGACCAGCCTGCAAGTGGGCGACCATGTGATCCCGCTCTACACCGCCGAGTGCGGCAAGTGCAAATTCTGCCTGTCGGGCAAAACCAACCTGTGCGGCTCGGTGCGCGCGACCCAAGGCAAAGGCTTAATGCCGGATGGCACCACGCGCTTTTCATTCGAAGGCACACCGCTATTCCATTACATGGGCACCTCGACTTTCTCGGAGTACACCGTACTGCCGGAAGTGTCGCTGGCGAAAGTATCCAAAGAAGCGCCGCTGGATAAAATCTGCCTGCTCGGTTGCGGCGTCACGACCGGTATCGGCGCGGTGATCAATACCGCCAAAGTCACCCCCGGCTCGACTGTGGCAGTGTTCGGTTTGGGCGCTATCGGCCTTGCGGTGATTCAAGGTGCACAGATGATGAACGCCGCGCGCATCATCGCCATCGACGTAAACCCCGACAAATTTGAACTCGCCCGCCAATTCGGCGCGACCGATTTTGTGAACCCTAAAGACCATGGCGCGCCTATCCAGCAAGTTATTGTGGATATGACCGACGGCGGCGTGGACTACTCGTTTGAATGTATCGGCAATGTGAACGTGATGCGCTCGGCGCTGGAGTGCTGCCACAAAGGTTGGGGCGAGTCGATCATCATCGGCGTGGCGGGTGCAGGTCAGGAGATTTCTACCCGCCCATTCCAGCTGGTGACCGGTCGCGTATGGAAAGGCTCGGCGTTTGGTGGCGTTAAAGGCCGTAGCCAATTGCCCGGTTATGTGGAGCGCTACATGAAGGGCGAGATCAAGATCGACGAATTTATCACCCACGATATGCCGTTCGATAAGATCAACAAAGCATTTGATTTGCTGCACGAAGGCAAGAGTATTCGCACCGTACTGCACTTCTAAACAGGAACAGACATGAGCCAATTAACGGAAATCGCCGCCAACAAGAGTTTTGGCGGCTGGCATAAGCGCTTCAAGCATCAGTCCAGCACGCTCGGCTGCGAGATGATTTTTGCGGTTTACCTGCCACCGCAGGCAGAGACGCAAAAGGTGCCCGTGCTCTGGTGGCTGTCCGGCCTGACCTGCACCGATGAAAACTTTATGCAGAAGGCAGGCGCCCAGCGGATCGCAGCGGAGCTGGGCATCGCCATTATTTGCCCCGATACCAGCCCGCGCGGCTTTAGCTTCCCCGGCGAGCACGACAGCTATGACTTCGGTTCAGGCGCTGGTTTCTACGTGAATGCCACACAAGAACCCTGGCGCGCCAACTATCGCATGTACGATTATGTGACCCAGGAATTGCCGCAGTTGGTGATGGCTAACTTACCGCTCAACGGCCGCGAAGCCATTAGCGGTCACTCCATGGGCGGCCACGGCGCGCTGGTACTGGCACTGCGCCAACCCAATCGCTACAAGTCGGTATCGGCCTTTGCGCCGATCGTTAACCCGAGCAATTGCCCTTGGGGGATCAAAGCCCTAAGCGGCTACTTGGGCGATGATCGCGCCACTTGGATGCCATACGATGCCTGCGAGCTGATTGCGGCTGGTCAATCAAAGCAGGAGTTGTATGTCGATCAGGGCGAGGCGGACAACTTCAAAGCCGAGCAACTCAAGCCCGAGCTGTTACAGGCGGCGTGCCATGCGGCGGAACACCCGTTGATCTACCGCGCGCACGGGGGTTATGACCACAGCTACTTCTTTATCGCCAGCTTTATTGAAGATCACTTGCGCTACCACGCAAAACATCTTGGCCTCACCGCCTGACCAGCAGGCGATGGCAACGCCCGCTTATTGCCATCGCCCCACCGCCCCATCAAATAAAGACTCATTTAGGTGCAAATAAAACCACAAGGTGCAAATTAAGGCACCAAATAAGAACCAAAAATAGTTTCACGATTTTTATGTGAAACAAAACAGATCACAAAAGCACAAAAATAGTGCAAAAATCTAATTGCACAAGTTTCACTCAACTCCTGCAATATCATAAATATTCAATAAATTCATAAACTTACAGATCATTTTTCGCGGTAGGCGCGGTTATTGCTGTAGTCGGGTTTCCAAACCTTAATCTCCAGCAATAAAAGCGAGAAATCCTATGGCCTACCTACTACCCTCTGAGTTCGTCACCAAGATGGTGGATTCCGGCGAATCCAAAATTTATATGTCCACCCGCGACACACTGATCCGCGCCTTTATGGCCGGTGCGATTCTGGCACTGGCGGCGGTATTTGCCGTATCTGTTGCCGTGGCGACCGGTTCGCATCTGGTCGGCTCCATCCTCTTCCCGGTCGGTTTTATCATGCTCTACCTGATGGGCTTTGACCTGTTGACCGGCGTGTTTGTACTAACCCCACTGGCATGGCTGGATAAACGCCCCGGCGTCACCATCGGCCAAATCCTGCGCAACTGGGGCTTGGTGTTCTTGGGCAACTTCGGCGGCGCACTGACTGTCGCGTTTATGATGTCGTATATGTTCACCTACGGTTTCAACGTGGATGGCGGCCCGATCGCTGAGAAAGTGGCCCATATCGGTGAATCCCGTACTCTGGGCTACGCGGCTCACGGCGTGGACGGCTGGCTGACCATTTTCCTGCGCGGCATGCTATGTAACTGGATGGTGTCTATGGGTGTGGTGGGCGCGATGATCTCCACTACCGTATCCGGTAAGGCCCTGGCGATGTGGATGCCGATCATGCTGTTCTTCTTTATGGGTTTTGAGCACTCGGTCGTGAACATGTTCCTGTTCCCGTTCGGCCTGATCATGGGTGGCGAGTTCTCGATTGCGGATTACTTCCTGTGGAACGAAATCCCGACTGCATTGGGTAACCTTGTTGGAGGCCTAGCCTTTACCGGTTTGACCCTGTATAGCACTCATATTCGCACTGGCGCAAAACGCACTATCGGTTAATCGTTGACCTTTAGGTTAATCTGGCACGCCGACACTGACATTGTGAGTGTCGGCGTTTTCTTTTTCGGACGGGCATTTATTTGTGAAGAGTGTTTGGGAAGATCATTTGTGAAGAGTATCTATGAATAATTCGCTGCGCTTCAACTTTGGCCAGTATTCCGATCGCGGCCGCAAAGAGGTCAATCAGGATTTTCACGGCATCAGCACGCCCGATACCACCCAGCTTGAAACCAAAGGCCTGGCGCTCGCCATCGCCGATGGCATCAGCACCAGCAACCTCAGCCATATCGCCAGCGCCACCGCCGTAAACAGTTTTTTTAGCGATTACTACTGCACCTCGGATGCTTGGTCAGTTAAAAAATCCGGCCAGCAGGTGCTCGCGGCCACCAACTCCTGGCTGCACTCGCTCACCCGCCAAAGCCAATTCCGCTTTGATAAAGACCGCGGCTATGTATGTACTTTTAGCGCGCTAGTGATCAAATCCGCCACCGCGCATATCTTTCACGTGGGCGATTCACGTGTGTATCGCCTGCGCCATAAGCAGCTTGAACTGCTCACAGAAGACCATCGCCAGCAGCTATCGCAGCATGAATCGGTACTTAGCCGCGCGCTGGGCATCGACCAATTTGTCGAGATGGATTACCGCGCTGCGAGCGTGGAAGCGGGCGATGTATTTATCCTCTGCACCGATGGCGTTTACGAGCATCTATCGCTCGACGAGTGGTTGGCGATCATCGACCAGCACAGCCAGTCGCTCGACACTGCCGCGCAACTGCTTGCCCAACGCGCCTTTGATAATGGCAGCGACGACAACCTTACTGTGCAGTTATTGCGCATCGACCAGTTGGCCGACCAGACTGCGCCGCAGGCGTACCAGCAATTGACCGAACTGCCCTTTGCCCCGGCACTGGAACCGCGCGCGGTGATTGATGGCTACCAGATTACGCGCGAACTGAAGATCACCAGCCGCAGCCATGTGTACCTCGCCAGCGACCAGCAGACCGGCGAAAAAGTGGTGCTCAAATTTCCTTCGGTTGACCAGCGCGATGACCCGATTTATCTGGAGCGGTTTTTACTGGAGGAGTGGATCGCGCGGCGGCTAAATTCGGCGCATATCCTCAAGCCCTGCAACATCACCCGCCCGCGCAACTACGTGTATGTGGCGATGGAATATATTGAGGGGCAGTCACTCGCCCAGTGGCTGGTAGATAACCCATCGCCGTCACTGGAAACCGTGCGCGAGCTGGTGGAGCAGGTTGCCAAAGGGTTGCAGGCGTTTCATCGCATGGAGATGTTGCACCAGGATTTGCGCCCGGAAAATATCCTGATCGATGCCACCGGCACCGTGAAAATTATCGACTTTGGCTCAACTCACGTGGCAGGCTTGGCGGAAATCGATAGCCCGTTGCTGCGCAGCCATTTAGCCGGTACCGCACTTTATTCAGCGCCGGAATACTTCCTCGGAGAGTCAGGTTTGCCGCAGTCAGACCAGTTCTCGCTGGCGGTGATTACCTATCATCTGTTATCGGGGAGATATCCATACGGCACGCAAGTCGCGCAGGCCAAAACCCGTGCGGCGCAGAATCGCCTGAATTACCAATCGGTATTGGATGACGAGCGCGAAATTCCCGCCTGGATAGACCATGTATTGCGTAAGGCGCTACACCCCAATCCTTACAAGCGCTATGCCGAGCTGTCGGAATTTGTGTACGACCTGCGCCAACCAAACCAGACGTTTATCGCGCAAAATAGGCCGCCGTTGATTGAGCGCAACCCGGTTGGGTTCTGGCAAGGAGTGTCTTTGCTGCTGACGCTTGTGATTATTGTGCTGACCATACAATTACTGCAAAAGCCCGGATAAGGCTGCACGATAGGCCGCAAAGCAGATTTTGCTGCAGAATTGCAGAGAGAAAAAATACAAAAGGGAGGACTTTAGGGGGGAGAAATTAAAAGCTCAAATCCTTCTGAGCTTACGTAAACCACTCACTCATTCATGGTCATGCCTGTTCTTTATACGCTGGGTTTTTTAAAAAACCCACCGTTCGGCGACGAAATGTGACGAAAGTCCTGTATTTGTCGCGCAACACATCAAGAAATTACACAGTATTACACTGGGCTTGTGATTGGCATCAAATTACACCTACAAAAAAAGCGCCCTTTGGCGCTTTTTTTGGCATAAGCCCTCAGCTCGAAAAGAGCCTCTGGCAATGCTTATTCGGCGTGAGCAAAACGCTTACGCAGCACAAACAAGATACCGAACGCAATGATCAATACGCCTGGAATCATCGCCAAACTTTGCAATGTTGCCTGACCAGCAACCAGCTCAACTGCATCGCCGGTAACACCGTTTGCAATCGCTTCTTGCTTGGCATCATCCAGCCAGCCGCCAATCACCGGGTTCCACATGCTCACCGAGAACATGCCTGCACCGCCAATCAATGACATACCCAAAGCACCGGTTTTAGGCATGTATTCGCTGGTGAATCCGATCATGGTTGGCCAGAAATAGGTTACGCCCAACGCAAATACCGCTGCCGATACATAAATCATAGCGCCGGATGCCTGACTCAATAACACCAAACCGATAGTCGTCACGATGGCAGACATTACCAATACACCCGCCGGGTTAAACGCATGTACGAGTGGGCCAGCAAAGAAGCGACCCAAGGCCATCAAGCCTGCGGTTAATGCCAGGATCATCATCGGATGAACGTCGGATGATTCGAAAATACGACCAACCCATTGTTGCGCGCCAAACTCGGAAATTGAGGTCATGGTCATACACACGAACATGAAGATAAATAACGGAGTAAATAGCGCTTTGATGTTGGTCGCCGTAGAAGTTTCAGAGTTGGCGGATTCAGGGAATTTTTGCCCCAGGATCATCCAGCCGTAAATGGCTGTCGGGATCAGCATCACCGCAATCTGCCACTGCCAGCCAAGGCCGAGTTTGGTCATCAGAGCAGAGACCAACGAACCAATCACGATACCGCCCGGGAACCACACGTGGAATTTGTTCAGCATGGCAGTTTTGCGGGTGTGGTAGATATCGGCAATCAACGGATTACATGCGGCTTCAACCGAGCCATTGGCAAAGCCGATGAAGAAGCTGGAGAGCAGCAAAGTCCAGAATCCGGTCGCGGTGATGGTTAATACCAAGCCCAGCACGTGACACGCAAATGCCAGATATAAGAGTGCACGCGCGCCTATGTGGTTATAGATCAAACCGCCGAACATCATGGCAATCGGGAAACCCAAAAATGCCATGCCGTTAATCCAGCCAAGTTCAGTATTGTTGAAGTTAAAATTTACGCTAAGCTCGGTCAAAATGCCTGCGCGAATCGCGAAGGTCATTGAGGTCACAATCAAAGCGATACAGCAGGCAACAAATAGCCGCTGGGGATGCATTGTCGAAGATGTGGTCATAAATTTTGTACCTGTTGTTATTGTTGCCAATTGTTATTGTTGATAGTTGTTATGCCAACGGCGTCCAAACACCATCGCGCTGACTTGAGGTTAGCACGGCGTTGATAAAACGCATGCCTTCCACACCTGTGTCGATATTCGGCACCCATTCTTGCAAGAAATGCGATTCACCCTGCTGACGAGCAATCAAAATATCGGCGATGTCTTTATACAAGTTAGCGAAACCTTCGAGATAACCTTCAGGATGGCCGCCCGGTGTACGCATTCCGCGCGCGGCTATGTCGCTGCCGATATCACCGCGACGGGTGATGCGTTGACGCGGTTTATTGAGTTCGCAGAACCACAACTCGTTTGGATTTTCCTGCGCCCATTCGATGCCGGCTTTTTCGCCATACACACGAATGCGCAAACCATTTTCACAACCGGGAGCAACCTGACTCGACCACAACATACCTTTAGCTCCGCCATCAAAACGCAGCAGCGCATGCACGTTGTCATCCACCAAACGGCCATCAACAAAACTGGTTAAATCCGCGCTTACCGCGCTGAGTTTTTGTTGCGTAATAAAACGCGCGAGTTGGAATGCGTGAGTACCAATATCGCCCAAGCAACCTGCTGCGCCGGAACGCGCCGGGTCAGTACGCCATGACGCTTGTTTGTTGTCGTCGCCCGCGGCTTCGGTCAACCACTCTTGTGGATATTCCACTTGCACTACGCGCACTTTCCCGAGTTTACCCTGCTCAACCAATTCACGCGCGTAACGCACTAATGGGTACGCTGAATAGTTGTGGGTAAGCGCAAAAAAGCAGCCGCTTTTTTTCACGATCTGTTCCAGCTCCAGCGCTTCTTCCAGAGTACGAGTAACAGGCTTATCGCAAATCACATCGATACCCGCTTCCAAACATGCTTTAGCAACAGGGAAGTGCATGTGGTTAGGCGTAACAATCACTACCGCTTGAATACCATCGGCACGTGTTTTTTCCACGCGCAGCATTTCTTCATAAGAGGTGTAAGCGCGATCTGCAGCGATATGTAAATCCTCTGCCGATAATTTTGCATTTTCCGGATTGGAAGAAAGCGCGCCGGCAACCAGTTCAAAACGATCATCAAGACGCGCAGCAATTCTGTGTACCGCACCGATAAATGCACCGCGGCCACCGCCGACCATTGCATAACGAATTCGTGGAGCTGTCATTGTGTTAACCCTTCTATTTTTTAAGACCGAGACTGTGGCAGTTTTTTATAAACCTAAAATTCTTCTATTTTTCGCATCATCAACTCCGCTTTTGGCGAAGTCATCAAACGCGCGCTCAGTCACTTTAATAATATGTTGCTGGATAAACGGTGCGCCTTCTGCTGCGCCTACTTCTGGATGCTTCAGTGCACATTCCCATTCCAATACCGCCCAGCCGTCGTAATCGTAAGCGGCGAATTTGGAGAAGATTTGTTTGAAATCCACTTGGCCATCGCCCAGTGAACGGAAGCGGCCGGCGCGATTGACCCAGCTCTCGTAACCGCCATAAACGCCTTGCTGCGCGCTCGGATTAAATTCCGCATCTTTCACATGGAACATTTTGATGCGCGCGTGGTAGCGGTCGATAAACGCTAGATAATCGAGCTGTTGTAAAACAAAGTGCGATGGGTCAAACAAAATATTTGCACGCGGATGATTATCTACCGCCGCCAGGAAGCGCTCGAAAGTTGCGCCGTCATGCAGGTCTTCTCCCGGATGGATTTCGTAGCACACATCCACACCGGCTTTATCAAACGCATCCAGAATTGGCAGCCAACGGTTGGCCAATTCTTCAAAACCTTTTTCCACCAAACCCGCAGGGCGCTGTGGCCATGGGTACAGGTACGGCCACAAGAGTGCGCCAGAGAAAGTCGCGTGCGCTTTCAGGCCAAGGTTTTTACTCGCCTGCGCTGCGAACAGTAATTGCTCAACTGCCCACGCCTGACGCGCTTTGGGATTGCCGCGCACCGACTCAGGCGCGAAGCCATCAAACATATCGTCGTAAGCCGGGTGAACCGCCACTAATTGGCCTTGTAAGTGAGTCGATAATTCTGTCGCCACCAAACCGTGTTTGGCGAGGGTCGCTTGAATTTGGGCGCAGTATTCAGGGCTTTTGGCGGCCTGCTCCAAGTCAAACATGCGCTTATCCCATGTAGGGATTTGCACGCCTTTAAATCCTAAACTCGCCACCCAACCAGCGATCGAATCCAGACTATTAAACGGAGCTTCATCGCCTGCAAATTGGGCGAGAAAAATGGCGGGACCTTTGAGGGTTTTCATAGCTGTTCTCCAAATGAGCAGACCAAACAGTAGTGGCTGGACCGAAGTATTGTTATGTATGTCAGCGCGACCACACGGAGGCGGCAGCACCAGCAAAGAGCGGACTTATTATTTCAGGCGGACGACTTTATGCCATGTCGCATACAGGCGCGAGACGCCCAAACAGTTATTTACACTTCTTATAGTACTTATAACCCAAAGCCGCAGAGGGTGCGACTTTAAGGCCAAAGATAGATCATTTTTTACCGCACTTCTTGTTTACAGTACCGCATCTTTACTGCGTCGCTTTTGTTACTGCACTGCTTTTTTTACTGCACTGCCGCCAGCACCACCGCAAACGCCACGGCGCCCAACGCACCAAATGCCGGATGGGATTTCAGGGTCGAACGGCTGGTTGCCGGGCTGGGCAGCCCACACAGGAATCTGGCCAATTGGCGCGGCTGGCGCAAGGCCGCATGGTGCTCGAGCTTAAGGCTCGCGATGGTATGTTGCTGCGCCGCGCTCAACGGCACAGCCGCCGGCAAGCTTACGGCGATGGACGATGGATGGCGGCAATGATTGCAAATCCCGCAGGGCTGCGCACTTTCCTCGCCAAAATAGTGCATCAGCTGTTGGCTTAAACACGCCGGATTATTCGCAAAGGCCACTATGCTATGAATGCGTTTGATATCGCGCGCTTCGCGCTCGGCAAAGAGTTTATCGAGGTGTTCACACAAGGCATGCAATTGCGCGGGCGATGTTATCGTTTGATTATTTTTATAACCCTGGCGCAAATTGGCGACGCTTAATTCGATCCAGTTTTTTTCTGCAAGATAATCCAGCGCCTTGGTAATGCGCTCTTTGGTTTCATTTAATTGCTGCGGTGCGGTCAGCATATCGAGCGACAACCATTTTCTGCCCATGCGCCCGACGGAAAATAATTGCTGCAAAAATGCCGCGCGCTCTGCATCAAACTGCGCGAGGATAAAACTCGCATCCTGTACAAAACTGATTTTGTACTCGGTATAAAACGGGCTTTGCGCGCTGATGACATTTTGCAATTCCAAATAGGTCAACGCGGTGTTTAATACCAGCGGGCGCAAGTCAAACTGGTTCGATAATTCATAAGTGGAAATATCAAATACATCATCATGGGCAAGCAAGTGCGCCACCAATGCGCGCAAACTTTCCGCTGTCGGTGTATCGCCATAAGTAAAATTTTCCAACACGCGAATGTCATCGCCTACCGCCAACATTTCACACAGCGATGGATTGCCATCACGCCCGGCGCGACCAATTTCCTGCACGTAGTTTTCAATCGATTTCGGCAAGTTGAAATGGTAAACCGCACGGATATTGCTTTTATCGATGCCCATGCCAAACGCGATAGTCGCCACCACAATCGGCACTTCGCTGCTCATAAATTGGTTCTGCACTTGCTCGCGCTCGTCGTCTTTTAAACCGGCGTGATAGTGCGCGGCGCGCAAACCGGCAGCGTTAATTGCCGCAGCAACTTCTTCCGCCGTTTTTTGCAGGGTGACGTAGATAATCGTGGCGGCATCGCGCGGGTGTTTGTGCAAACGCGCAAGCAATAATTCCATGCGCGACTCTGCCGTGCAGGGCGTGACGCGCAATTGCAAATTGGGGCGCGCAAAGCTGGTTTGGATATGGTGCTGCGGCTGGATGGAAAACTGCCGGCAAATATCCGCCGCGACACTGGGCGTCGCAGTCGCGGTTAATGCGAGCACGCGCCCGACGCGCAATTTTTTGGCGAGGTCGGCGAGCAACAAATAATCCGGGCGGAAATTGTGCCCCCACTCGGAAATGCAGTGGGCTTCATCAATCGCCAGCAGGCTGATATTTAATTGGCCGAGCCGCTGCACAAAGCGCTCGTTCTTCAAGCGCTCGGGCGAAACGTATAACAATTTCAAGCTGCCGTTGTGCAGTGCCTTATAAATCGCCTGAGTTTCGTCTTTGCCCAGCGATGAATCCAGGCGCGCGGCATTGATGCCCAAATTTTGCAGTGCATCGACTTGGTCTTTCATCAACGCAATCAGCGGCGACACCACCAGGGTCAATCCATCAAGCAATAATGCCGGCAGCTGATAACACAAACTTTTACCGCCGCCGGTGGGAAATACGGCGAGTGCGGAATGCCCTGCGAGCAGCGCATTGATAACGTCCTCTTGCCCCGGGCGAAACGCCGGTAATTTAAAGGTGTGGTGTAACAGCTGTTCAGATGTAGTCATAAGGTTTCCGTAGTGGTTGATTCGATCTTCCGTGATGCAAGTGAATGAGCGGGTTCAGTCGATGGATTGCGCATCATAAACACTCTGCGGATTTTCTGCTGCGCGCGCTTGATCCAACGGCGATCAATTTTGTGCACTGTATCTACAACTGTTTTATCCCACCTTTGTCATTCCCCGCTATGCAGGTTTGCGCAAACGCCAGGTACCGCAGCGCACTAGAACGCGTGGCGCGAATCACCTTGTAAACGAGGGGCGCGCTGGTAATTCAAATGATGCGCCCAGTGATGAACATTTAATTAAGCGATTGATAAACAAGATTTTTTCAGAAGTAGTTTTGTTGTGCAGCAGCCGAACCCTTCGTTTGGCGTTCGATGCGCTTGTCAGGACGACAGCAAATTCCATCGCCCTAGACTAGGGGTACGGCCACAGGCAATAGCCGCATCACCTGGCCCATTAGCAAACCCTCTTTACATAACCCTCTTTACATAAGAATAACTCTGGAGCATCCACCATGTTAAAGCAGCATCGCATGCGGCTGGGGGCATTATTAATGCCGCTGGCCTTGAGTGTATTTTCATCCGCGGCGTCGGCGCAGACGCTTTTATCCCAAGGCAAACCGGTCACCGCCTCGTCACAAGAAGGCGATTGGTTATCGGCTTCGAATGCAGTCGATGGCCTCAGTGGAACACGCTGGGGTAGTAATTTTGCCGAAGGCCAATGGATCTATATTGACCTCGGTTCGAGCGCCACTATCAGCAGCGTGCGTCTGAATTGGGAAACTGCCTACGGCAAGGCGTACCAGATTCAAGTATCCAATAACGCCAGCAGCTGGACGACCATCTACTCTACCGCCAATAGCGATGGTGGAATTGATGACATCACGCTCTCTGGCACTGGTCGATACGTGCGTATGAATGGCGTGACGCGCGCGACCGGTTACGGTTATTCGCTGTGGGAGATGCAAGTGTATGGCGGCCCTAACGGCGGTATGAGTTCATCTTCTGTCGCGACCAGTGTGTCCTCAGCAATATCTTCGTCGCCACTCGCTTCCTCATCCGTTGCGACCTCGTCATCAACACCGGCACGCTCCTCTTCGCTGGCACCAGCGTCATTTTCATCATCATCGACCTCGTCATGGTCAAGCTCCTCGGCTGACAACAATAGCAGCGTCAACTTCGGCACCAACGTGACTATCCTTGACCCGACGATGCCGCAGGCACAAATGCAAGCCAGGATTAATCAGATCTACGAGCGCCAGCGCGATAACCAGTTCGGCCTTCCGCGCGATGCGATTATGTTTAAGCCGGGCACTTACGATCTGGATATTCCGGTTGGCTTCTTTACCCAGGTAGTCGGCTTGGGTGCGCTGCCGGATGATGTACATATCATCGGCCAGGTAGTGTCTTATCCGGTGCTGCCTAACAATAATTCGACGCAAAACTTCTGGCGCGGGATCGAGAATTTTTCAGTCAGCCCACCGGATGCCGGCATGCTCTGGTCAGTATCGCAAGCGGCTCCGATGCGCCGCATGCACGTGCGCGATAACAACCTGATCCTGCACTACTACGGCGGTTGGGCAAGCGGTGGCTGGCTGGCAGATTCCAAAGTGGATTACGACGTAGGTACCGGCTCGCAACAGCAGTGGGTATCGCGCAATAGCCAGTGGGGCAGCTGGACCGGCAGCCTGTGGAATATGGTGTTTTTGGGCATCGCCAACAACCTGCCCGGCGGCACCTGGCCAGCCTCGGCCAATACCTTTATCGATAGCACGCCGGTTATCCGCGAGAAGCCATTCCTCTACTTGAACGGCAACAACTACGAAGTATTTGTTCCATCGCTGCGCACCAACGCTAAAGGGCTGTCATGGGCGAACGGCCAATCGGCGGGGACTTCACTGCCCATCAGCAAGTTTTATGTAGCGCGCGCCGGTGTCGATAACGCCAACAGCATCAACGCGGCGTTGAACCAAGGTAAAAACCTGCTGCTGACACCCGGTATCTACCCGCTGGCGGAGTCGATCAAAGTCAACCGCGCCAACACCATTGTGATGGGCATGGGCTATGCGACCCTGACTCCGACCAATGGCAACAGCGTATTGGAAGTGGCTGATGTGGACGGCGTGACCATGTCGCACCTGATGGTCGATGCCGGCGCAACTAATTCACCAACGCTGATCCGCATTGGCGACAACGGTAGCAACGCCAGCCATGCCTCCAACCCGACCGTATTGCACGATATTTTTGTGCGCGTGGGCGGCAATGGCGTTGGTCGTGCGAACGTGAGCCTGCTGGTGAACAGCCACGATGTGATCATCGACCACACCTGGCTGTGGCGCGCTGACCACGGCGAAGGCGTCGCATGGGATCTGAATACCGCCGCCAACGGACTGGTGGTAAACGGCAATAACGTGTCGGCCTATGGTTTGTTCGTTGAGCATTTCCAGGAGTATCAAGTGCTGTGGAACGGCAATAACGGTAAGACCTATTTCTACCAATCCGAAATTCCGTACGATCCACCAACACAAGATCAATGGCGCAGTGCTGCCGGCGTAAATGGTTGGGCGTCTTACAAAGTGGCTGACACAGTGACGCAACACGATGCACGCGGCATGGGCATCTACGCGGTGTTCTTGCGTCCCAATGTGTTTTTATCGCGCGCGATAGAAACGCCTACGTCCGCCAACGTGAAGTTTGAGCATATGGTGACAGTGAACCTGACCCAAGACGGCGGCATTCTGCGCGTGATCAATAACACTGGTGACCCGACTCCGCCGGGCGTTGCTGTGCAAACACCGCGCGTAACGACTTATCCGCAATAAAAAGTTCGCAGTAAACATATATACGCATTAACACGTTACCCCCCGTGAATCATGTTCGCGGGGGGATTTTTTTTGGACGCAGGTTTTATTGTATTGAACGTTGATTGAGCTATGTAACTGTTTGTAATTGCGGCAAGTACCACCATCATCTACGCTAATTTTGTAAGAAAAAATTTAACAACTTCATATAAGGAAAATATTATGTGCCATCCAACTGGCGACTATGCCAACGCTCATACCATGTATACAACTTATGTCACTGTTACTGGCAACTCCCAACAAGCCGCCGTTATGAAAGTTTTTTATGATGCGCAGAAGAACGGCATTGCCCTTCCTGATGTTTTTCAACAAGTTCACGGCGGTACAACTGTAAGCAGTTCGCAACAGCAGGGGAAAGATAGCGATAGAGGAAAGAGAGTAACGGCCGGCTATGCAACATTAAAAAGCCGGGTGGCATCGCTCAGCACACCGAAAGAAGAGCCAACTGCTACAGTGAAAACGAACAAGAAAAGCAAAGTCTCGGTTACTCAAGAACAAATGACGCAACACCAACAAAAGAAAATACAAAGCAAATCCCAGTCAGACCTCAATAAAAAATTGAAGTTTTTGATAGAAAAGAGAAATAACAATCCACAAGGTTTAAGCGGAACAGAAACAGCACTGTTAAAAGCCAATGGCTTTTAATGTCTACATGCGTGAACGTTATCAATATTTCTTGGTCACGCACATATAAAAATCCCCGCTGCCGCGGGGATTTTTCACACCAAAATTGCACTAATCACCGCAACCGCTTCACTAACTCCACGCGACGATTTTTTTGCTTACCCGCATCGCTGGTATTGTTGGATGCAGGCGCGTAAGGGCCGACGCCCTGTGCCTGCAAACGGTTAGTGGCAATTTGATAATCTTTTATGAGTGCAGCGACAACAGAATCGGCGCGCTGCTTGGATAAGCTCACATTCTCGGCGCCATCGCCAGTGTCATCTGTGTGACCAACAACATAGAGCAATAAATCCGGATTACGTTTTAATAATTCACCAATTGCATCTAATGTCGGCTTGGATTCCGCTTTGATCTCTGCTTTGCCGGTATCAAAATAAATACCGTAAATTAATGCCTTACCCTCGGCATCGATTTGCTGTTTTAAGGCATCGGCATTCACATTGACCAAACCGGTTTGCACGGTTTTTTCTTCAAGGATAATTTGTTGTAAGCCGATTTCATCTTCATGGCCGCCAATAAATATTGCAGCGTAAACATTGCCGGTCGTCATGGCTTTTTTGGCTAAAAGATAATAGGGTTTGCGATACCAGTTATAGACATTGTTTTCCATTGAAACCAAGCCACCCAAATTACTCGCCTGTGCTTCAGTGCCGCACTGTTCCAATTCGCACTGGGAAATAAAGCTAAATCCTGCTTTAAGCAACGCCGATTTGTAATTCTCGTAAACTTTCAAGGTGGACACATTTTGCATCACGTAACTGTGACGGCTTAAATCGCCCGTCAGTTTCAGCGGCGTTTTTTCAGTGGCATTTTGCGCGAAAGGAATGCTGATAGTTTCAGTATCCACATTCAAACTATTACGCAATTTTGCGCCCGGATAGCGTGGCAGCATGGAATGGTCTTTGGCTTTATCTTCTGCCGATAGAGGTTCACCCGATGCAGGCTCTGCCGCTTTACTAGCGTATGCTTCATCGACTTTTATCAAGCCAGTTTCGAGCGATTCACTTTCAATAATGACTTGTTGCACGCTGGCGTGATCTTCATGGGAGCCAATAAACCAAGCCACCGTGATTTTGCCTTTAGGCGAATCTTTTTCACCCACCCAATAATAGGGTTTGCGATAGTCGTTATAGACATTGCCGCGCACGGCGACCAATGCACCCAGTTCACTCGCCTGCTGCTCATCGCCGCAGGTATCAAGCGCGCAAGAAAATACTTCTTTGAAGCCCAATTGTTTAGCGGCGGCCAGATAGTTTTCATAGACCTTCAATGAAGAAACATTTTCCATCGCATAGTAGTGCCAGTAGACATCGCCAATCACATCCAGCTTGGTAAACGTGCCCGGTTCTTTGCTGGTATCGATAACAGAAGTTGGCAGCGAAAATTTTTCATAGTCAAACATCTGCGCATCTTCCAATTTTGCATTGGGATAAGCGGCAAACAACGGATGATCCACCTCCCAATCGGCATAGGCGGCTTGCCCAACTAACGCAGAGACCCCAACCAACGCCATAAACACAACAACAAATGACACTGTCCGACGCAACATAACAACTCCTTAATTAATCAATTATTGACCATGGTAAATGCGCCCTCACGGCGAGCTTGGACGATTCTATCCAGATAGGATCCACGCGCGAAAGACTAGCCTTAATCAATGAATCTGCGATGAATGGAGATCACAAATCCAGGCGCAATGTAATATGCTTCACACTCTTTCCATAGTGGATTCACTCATGCCCGCACAGCTGCTGCCGAATGTCAGTGATGCCCTATTTGCCAGCCTCGGGCATTTGGGCTTCCAGCGTTTTGCGCCCCACCCACGCCTGTTGCCCTGGGTGCAATGCTACTGGGTCGCGCAGCAAGCGCAATTGCCCGATAGTGTAGTGAGCGAGACAGTCTACCCGGATGGCGGCACTACGCTGATTTTCAATTTTGCCCACAGCGATTATCCCGAGATTATTTTCAACGCCACCACTAGTACCAGCCAAATGCAGTTTCCCGGACAGATCAATCGCATGGGGATACGCTTCCATCCCGGTGGCGCGTTTCAATTGCTGGCGGTTGATATGCAGGAGGTCGACGAAGGCGATTCCGTCGCTGATGAATTGGCCCCGCAATCACTGCTGCAATTGCGCTTGCAATTGGCTGAATTCCCGCTGATAAACCAACGCTTGAACCTGATCGACCAATGGCTACTCAAACTCGCGGACAACGCCAATAGCGGGGTAATCCAGCGCCTGCTGCCGCCCTTGTTACTCGCGCAGGAATCTTTCGATGCGCTGAGCGCGCAACTGCCCATCAGCCGCAGGCAATTGGAGCGAAAATTCCAGCAGGAAGTCGGCATCAGCCCTATCCAGTTAAAACAACTTCATCGCATCAAACTGGCGCGCACCCTGATCAGCCGCCACCCGGAACAACCGTTAAGTCACGTAGGGCAAGACGCCGGTTTTTATGATCAGGCGCATTTCATCCGCCAATTCCAAAAAGTCACCGGGCTCACTCCCAATCAGTATCGCCAGAAAAAGATGTCGCAAAAATACAATCCGGCACAGGATTAAACTCGCATCATGGGCGCTCCCCACACAGTTCTTCAGGAGCGCATCATGAGCAAACGAATCACCCAAAGCGATGTCTACAAACTACAACCAGCTATTCTCAAATCCTTAATTGGCCTGGGCGATGCCGCCGCGAGCGAGCTGGAGCACTCGCTTATCCACTTGGTGAAATTGCGCGCATCGCAGATCAACGGTTGCGCCTTTTGCCAGCACATGCACGCCAATGAAGCCCGCAAAGATGGCGAGCAACAGCACCGCCTGGATGTATTACCCGCATGGAAAGAAGTGGATATTTTTTCTGCCCGCGAACGCGCCGCACTCACCTGGACAGAAACGCTGACATTGGTTGCGGGCGAGGGTGTAAGTGATGAAACTTACGCGGCCACAGCACAACATTTTACTGAAAAAGAGCTGATTAACCTGACTGCCGCTATAGTTACCATTAACGCGTGGAACCGCATTGCGGTTGGATTTCATTTTGCACCGGCTTTTTAGTTTTTAACCTTGCAAGGGAGTTACTTATGTATTTACGCCACCTCATTCTGGGCTTGTTGTTAATAGCTGCGCCGCTGGTTAATGCCAAAGCCTTACAATTCGACGCAAGCTATGAAACGTTTGAACATCAGAAAGTGGATCTGCAATCCTTTATTGGAACCAAACCGGTCTACTTAAAATTCTGGGCGAGCTGGTGTCTCGACTGTCGCCATGAACTGCCAAGCCTTGAAAAGACATATCAAAAGTATCGCAGCCAAATGGCAATCTATGCGGTGAATTTAAATATCAATGAAACCGATGAAGCGATCAAAAAGCTGCAACAAAAAAACAATCTGACCATTCCCATCCTGATGGACAACAATGGCACTATCGCCGGCAATTTTGAATTCAAAGGCACGCCGTTCCATGTATTGATTAATCGCAAAGGCGAAGTGGTTTACACCACTTATAAAGACGATACGCAACTCGCGGCACAATTGGATATGCTTGCAAAAGATTCGCAAAAAGCGACTGAAACGGCAGAGCGAGTCAATCAGGTTGATACGACCAATACACAGCTACCAAATGGCGTGTCGCTCGTATATTTTTCTGCAACCTGGTGTGACTCTTATATGCAGGATGTCGATGCAGAGATTAGCAAAAACTGCATCAACGCTATACACACCGTCGATAAGCTATATCGCGCACAACCAACAACGCAACTTATCGCTTATGTAACGCATCTGTGGACCGAACAGGCAGACCTCACGGATTACCGCAAACGTTTCTCCGTGCCCTATAAAGTCACCATGGATGAAAATAACGAAAGGTTCCGCCACTTCAAAGCCAGTGGCTATCCAACGCTGATTGTATTTAACAACGGCTCAGAGGTAGAGCGATTCACCAAATTTACCGCTGACGACACCACCCTGGCAAAAATCAAAGCGGCGATAGGGAAAAAATAAGCAACGAACCACTAGGCATAATTCAGGCAAAAAAAAGGGCGCAACCTGTGACAGGTTGCGCCCTTTTTTCACGCTAGCGAATTAGCACTTAACCACTTTGGTTTTAGCAACCAAGTCATGGATGCAACGTTTTTCTTTACCAAAAATAAACAGCACATTGACCAGGCTGAACAACGATCCTACAACCGGAATTTGACCGGGCAATAGATAGACAGCGTAGCGAATCAGCAACTGCGGTTGAAATACCGGAATATTGCCATTCAGATCGACAATTTTTATTTCCAATACTTTTTTACCAATTGTTTGGCCATTAGCAATCAGGAAACGGTAGTTAATAACAAAGAAAACAATAAAACTTAAAACACCCATCCCAAACATATACACAAAACCGGGCTGAACTCCCGCGGCAATACCATCAAAACCACCAGTAAAATACATCACCGGTACAACGACCAGCATCATGATAACGGAATCGATAATAGACGCACCCAACCGCGCCCAACGCGATGCCAATGGCTTCTCGCTATCGTCCACCTGATCAACCAATTGTGCTGCCGGGGTGCTATATACGTTATTGTCACTCATAAAATGCTCCTGCTCTCTTGTTATTGACTGTGATAAACCTGCATGTTGTTAACGCGCAAGAACTATAGCAGAAACACGGGGATTGAGAAGACACACGCCATCATGGATGGGCACTGAGAGCAGCGATACCTGATGAAAGTCAGATATCGCCTTAGTCCTACAGAAAACTAATTACTGCTTTTTAAAATACTCGCCTTTTTTGGAAAATGGATTATCTACAATAAGACTTCCCCATTCGGTCTCCAGCCCAGCACCATTACCTGACAATGAAAACAATCGTTCACCCACCTGATACAACTGAACGGGATAAAAGCTGGTCAACGAACCATCTGCATAAGATTTAAAATACACATCCAACGTATTATTTTGAGTTTCTTTTGCATCACATAGAATCTCATCCGCAACCTGATATCCAACGATAGAAAGAATACAACTGGTGCCCGTGATTGCTAACTCATAAGTGACTATTACTGGCGTCTCAGCAGCATTCTCTCCAAAAACAGCCTCAAAACTATACTTTCCATTCCACTCCTGCTCGCTTTGGCAGGCACTAATATTGAACGCCAGAATGAATCCAATCACAATTTTAATTAGGTAGCTATTTTTCATTTATTCATTCTGAATATTTATCTGGGAAAAATCCCATCAAGGTTGCAGCACCACGGCCGGATTAAGATAAAATGCTTTCCTCCAGCCTTGAGTCGATGAATCAATGTGCCATATGTATGGCACCAATGTCACAACAGAATAATGTAGATGCGGAGGTTTGCCTTTGGCATTACCGGTATCACCCAAGCGACCAATTGCTTTTCCATTCCAAACCGGTTCACCAATAAAAACCGAATCCGAACTTAAATGCGCGTAATAATGTATTCGCCATTTGGATCCGAGCATCACCACAACCTTTCCACCGCGTGGTAACTCGCCAGCAAAAATCACCACACCATAAGTTGTCGATAACACTAGCGTATTCATCTTTCCGAAAATATCAATGCCTTTATGCACACCAGACTTCCCCCAAGGTTCAAACCAAAATGACGTTGAATTCCAATCTTTAGCTGTCGCACCTTGCACAGGAACTCTAGAAAACTCAGGTAAAATCAAAACAATGACAAAAACAACAAAAAATATTTTCCAACCTTTCCGCTTAATCGCCATGATTGTTAATTCTTTCCGTCAGTTATTGATGAGCCACGAGGCCTAGACTAAGGACATCCAATATGAATTTATTCGTAGCATAAATTTCCCCGAAAGTTAAAGAGGGTAAGTTAAAAATGAGAAATGGATTTGGTTCACCATAAAATGGACCGCAATTGGATAGGCAATATTTTTACTTAGCGTATAACTCAGGCCATATAGAAATCCGGCCAAGACATATACCCAAATTGCTGCGCCACTTAAACCTGAGTGAATCACAATAAAAATTGCAGTGACCAACAAGAGTGGAACCAGCTCTTGCACCCACCGGTTAGTAGTCATGTTGGCAACGGCATTGCGCAACGGCAGCTGCAATAGCAAGCGCATAAACGTTTCTTCGGCGACACAGATAATTAGCAAATTGCCTAGCGCAAATAAAAATACCTGCTCCAGTTTTTTTATCTGGATATTCAAATCCAAAACAAAGATCGCCATTGCGATTACAACAACAGGTGCAAAAAGCACGACCAGTATTTGGCATTTCGAGGCGGCAACGAATTCATCTGCTCGTGGCTTTACCCAGAGAAAATATAACAACACAAACCCGCAAAGCCCTTTGCCGATATTGGCAAAAAACTCATACCGAGGCATGGCGTCCGTAATGCCGGGCAAACTGAACACTAGCGGATATGAAAATCCGGCAGGCCGATAAGTCGCCACCCAAAACGCCAGAGGAACCAATAACACCCAAAAACAGGCTTTTGGCCAGCACGATAGATATTCTTTACGAAAACACCAAGCTAACCCGGCAACCCCAAGTAAGCCCACCGCATTAGCCAGTGGCAACCAGTGCATAATCGCTAATAGCGCGGCAACAACTGACACCAAAACAAATACAACCAATTCGTTTTTATTCCCAACCATTTTTCTTCTGCATTATTTTCGTAGGTTGAACTGCACCGCGTAGCTTGAGCACAGCGATGCCCAACAAAATGCTCACACAGATTAATGCGCTACCGATTTTGAAAACACATTCATAATCAACACGCCCACCAGGATAAACGCCATTCCCAACAATGCGGGGAAATCCAGCTTTTGTTTAAACACCAGCCAACCAATAATGCTAACCCCAATAATCCCCACACCCGACCAAACAGCATAAGCAACGCCGACTGGGATCGTTTTTAACGTGAGCGATAAAAAGTAAAACGCCAAACCATAACCCACCAACACAATCATCGATGGTGTTGTTTTGGAAAATCCATCACTCGCTTTTAATGCTGAAGTTGCAATGACTTCTGAAAAAATTGCCACCGTTAAAAATAACCAACTTTTCATCACCTGAACCTCACCGTTTATTAACCCTGATTAATTGTCGCACTTGCAACACACAAGAAACAGTCTTGTGCAATTTGTAAAAGCCTGCGCACATATGAAAAAGGCCGATCTTTTGATCGGCCTTTTAAGTTACTCGTTAAAAATTTTCTTCACTTCAGCGAACCAGCTCGAATGTTTGGGACGAGCACTTTCCGCCTTTCATGGTTGTTTGGTATTCCTTCAGCAGCTCTTTATTAATGCTTAATGGACACACCTTCCCATGGTTTGTACTTGGGGATATTTAACGCCAAACGATCCGACCATTGCCCACCATGCTGACGCTCACACGCTTGCTCACTATCAAAACGCACACACTGTTTAATATTTTTTACGACTATGCCCACCTTAAGTAGTTGTTTTTGTATGGTTGCACGCAAGACCTCATCTTGCTTAAGCGCCAACATAGCCTCAATATCTTCATCGGTATTAAAAACACAAGTGACTACTAAACTTCCAGGAAAATTGGTGTAATTCACGCGATGCGTCAACCAGGAAAATCCAACAATATCACCCAAAGAGGATTCGCAAGCAGCAGTGAGCGACTTACATAAATTGTTATCGAGCTTTTGATTGGTTTTACTTAGTTTCATCGTATTCTTGCATTTAAAATTTTTAGCTTAATAAAAAAACCGACCCTATCGAGTCGGCTTTTTAAACGTCAATTACTCATTAAAAAACTTCTTCACCCCATCAAACCAACTGGATTGTTTGGGGGAATATTTTCCGCCTTTCATGGTCGACTGAAACTCTTTGAGCAATTCTTTTTGCTTGTTGGTGAGACCAACCGGTGTCTCGACTACTACGCGACAGAGTAAGTCGCCGACACCACCGCCACGCACCGGCGTTACGCCTTTGCCGCGCAGTTTGAACAATTTTCCGGTTTGGGTTTCGGCCGGAACCTTTAATTTAACGCGGCCATCGAGCGTTGGGACTTCCAACTCGCCTCCGATTGCAGCATCGACAAAATCAATCGGCACTTCGCAATACAAATCGGCGCCGTCGCGCTTGAAAATATTGTGTTCGCGCACATGCACTTGCACATAGAGATCGCCACTTGGACCACCGTCTGCGCCAGCCTCTCCTTCACCGGATAAGCGAATACGATCGCCGGTATCCACACCTGCAGGGACTTTAACGGAAAGGGTTTTGGTTTCTTCTACGCGGCCTTGCCCATGACAGGATTTGCACGGATCAGAAATAATAGTGCCGCGCCCACGACAGGTAGGACAGGTTTGTTGCACCGAGAAAAAGCCCTGCTGCATACGCACCTGGCCATGACCACCACAGGTAGTACAAGTAACAGGCTTGCTGCCCGCTTTTGCGCCGGAACCATCACAGGTTTTACAGGAAACCAATGTAGGTACTTTAATTTGCACATTGGTGCCTTTAACGGCTTCTTCCAAACTCAATTCAAGGTTGTAGCGCAAATCTGAGCCGCGCGCCGGACCACCTCTGCCACCGCGCCCTCCGCCGCCACCGAAAATATCGCCGAACACATCGCCAAAAATATCGCTGAAATTATTAAAACCGGCACCACCGCCCATACCGGCTTGGCCATCTACACCGGCGTGACCATGGCGATCATAAGCAGCGCGCTTATTATCATCGGAAAGCACTTCGTAGGCTTCGTTTGCTTCTTTGAATTTTTCTTCCGCACTGGGATCATCCGGATTTCTGTCTGGATGGAATTTCATCGCCACGCGGCGGTAAGCTTTTTTCAATTCTGCTGCGTCAACATCTTTCTTGACGCCGAGCACTTCGTAGTAATCGCGCTTTGCCATGGTTACACCGATAGTAGAAATGTTTTTTTACATTTCAAATAATAATTTCACTGTAGCCCGTATGGAGCCTGACGTAATACGGGGTTGATCACTTAAACCATTCTCCGTATTTCGTTACACTTCATACGGGCTACATTTACCTGATTCTTACATGACAAATGCGGGCACTGGCCCGCATTTGTTTTTATTACCTTTTAATAAGCGCTTGATTGCTTACTTTTTGTCATCTTTCACTTCTTCGAATTCAGCGTCAACTACGCCGTCATCTGCTGCATTGTTGTTGCCGCCCGCTTGTTGCGCACCAGCACCAGCGTTTGCACCGGCAGCTTGTTGCTCAGCGTATAGCTTTTGCGCCAATGAGCTTGAAGCTTCGGTCAACTTGGTTGTCGCTGCTTCGATTTTCGCTAAATCCTCTGATTTAGCTGCATCGCGTGCTTCAGTTAACGCGGCATCGATTGCGGATTTTTCATCAGCAGTTGCTTTATCACCCGCATCTTTTACCGTTTTTTCTGTTGCATGAATCAAACCATCCAACGTGTTGCGCGCTGCAACCACTTCAGCGAACTTACGGTCAGCATCAGCATTCGCTTCAGCATCTTTTACCATTTTCTGAATTTCTTCATCGCTCAAACCAGAAGAGGCTTTGATCACGATGGACTGCTCTTTACCAGTGGCCTTGTCTTTCGCGCTTACGTTCAAAATACCGTTAGCATCGATGTCGAAGGTCACTTCAATTTGTGGCATACCGCGTTGCGCCGGTGGAATATCGCTCAGGTCAAAACGACCGAGAGATTTATTTTGCGATGCTTGCTTACGCTCACCCTGAACAACGTGAATCGTTACTGCAGTTTGGTTGTCATCCGCGGTCGAGAAAATTTGCGATTTCTTGGTAGGAATCGTGGTGTTTTTATCGATCAACGGAGTCGCAACGCCGCCCATGGTTTCAATACCAAGAGTCAATGGAGTTACGTCCAACAACAATACGTTAGTGGTATCGCCCGACAATACTGAACCTTGAATTGCAGCACCGATGGCTACCGCTTCGTCCGGGTTTACATCTTTACGCGCTTCTTTGCCGAAGAAATCAGCAACGGCTTTTTGTACCAGTGGCATACGGGTTTGGCCGCCCACCAGAATCACATCGTCGATTTCGCTCAGTGATTTGCCAGAATCTTTAATAGCTTGCTTCACTGGTTCCATTGAGCGAGTTACCAGCTCTTCTACCAATGATTCAAGTTTGGCGCGAGTCAGTTTTACCACCAAGTGTTTTGGACCAGTTGCATCTGCAGTGATGTACGGCAGGTTCACTTCGGTTTGTTGGCTTGATGACAATTCGATCTTGGCTTTCTCAGCAGCTTCTTTCAAACGTTGCAGTGCCAATGGATCGTTGTGCAGATCGATACCGGTATCTTTCTTGAAAGTTTCCGCCAGGAATTCAATCAAGCGCATATCAAAGTCTTCACCACCGAGGAAAGTATCACCGTTGGTTGAAAGCACTTCGAATTGATGCTCGCCATCTACGTCTGCAATTTCGATAATGGAAATATCGAAAGTACCACCACCCAGGTCGTATACCGCAATGGTGCGATCGCCTACGCCTTTATCCAAACCATATGCGAGTGCCGCAGCGGTTGGTTCGTTGATGATACGTTTTACATCCAAGCCAGCGATGCGGCCAGCATCTTTAGTTGCTTGACGCTGTGAATCGTTGAAGTACGCCGGGACGGTAATTACCGCTTCAGTCACTGTCTCGCCGAGATAATCTTCAGCGGTCTTTTTCATTTTCTTTAATACTTCAGCAGAAATTTGTGGCGGTGCTTTTTTATCGCCCTTCACTTCTACCCATGCATCACCGTTATCGGCAGCAACAATTTTGTAAGGCACCATTTTGATGTCTTTCTGCACAACGTCGTCTTTGAATTTGCGGCCGATCAAACGCTTTACCGCAAACAAGGTGTTGTGTGGGTTAGTCACTGCCTGACGCTTGGCTGATTGACCAACCAGAATTTCGTCGTCGTTGGTGAATGCAATAATCGACGGCGTAGTGCGATCGCCTTCGGCGTTCTCGATCACTTTTGGTTTGCCGCCTTCCAATACAGATACGCAAGAGTTGGTGGTACCCAAATCGATGCCGATAATTTTGCCCATGGTGGTGCTCCTGAAAAATGCTATTTGCTGCTGAGTACAAACTAGATGTTAACTTGTACTGAGTTGTTGGTTTCTTGCCTCAGTTATCGCAGTTCTGTAGAGATCTGCGTTTTGTTGGCAGTTGTTTTCTATATTGGCGCGGGTGAAATTAATTCAAGTCCGACGCACAAAAATTCCGCAATTTTTTTGTGGTTTTTGGTGCGAGCCTTTTCGTATCTCACACTTCCTCTCACACTTTTTCGCACAAACGTTAGGGCGCCTTGGAGACCACGACCATTGCCGGGCGCACTAAACGGCCGTGCAATGTATAACCCTTCTGGAAGCAGTTGAGCACGGTGTTTGGCTCTACATCCGGATTGGGCACCGCTGAAACAGCTTGATGTAAATTTGGATCAAATGGTTCGCCTTCCGGACTAACCGCAATCACTTGATGACGAGCCAGTGCGTCCACAAACGATTTGTGAGTCAACTGGATACCCTCAATCACCGCTGCAAAGGCTTCATTGCTCGCATCGATAGAGGAGAGCGCACGCTCCAGGTTGTCCACCACCGGCAATAGGTCGTTGACCATTTTTTCCAAGCCAAATTTATGCGCTTTTTCAATATCTTGCTCGGCGCGGCGACGCGCATTTTGTGCATCTGCCTGAGCGCGCAAAGACTGCTCTTTGGCCGACTCATAGCCGGCGGCGAGACTTGCCAGTTGCGCCTGTAAATCTTCCAGGCTCGGCTCGCTCGCAGCAGTCGGTTCGGTCACATCTTCCACCGGATCCTGTGGTTCGGCAGCATTTTGAATATCGCTATAGTCTTGAGTTGACACTGTTTTCTCCAATCGCAGGTTGGGCGAAAGCCGGGAATAGCACGGCTTCGCTTGAATTACTGTGGGGGCTATATGGGGCTGGTACGAGGGGATTCAAGTTTTCGTAGCCAAAGTTTTTCCCAGTCCAATCACCAAGCGATACCCCACACCCCTCAGCCAATGCAAAAAAATGCGCCATTCAGGCACAAAAATGATTATTTGTGCGCCAACATAGGGATTCTCACCGCTAATAATCGTTACACGGAAAAAGCCTGCTTTTTTAGGTTAAAAATTATTTGACAACGTTGTCCTTCGTGCATAAGGTCAAGCTTACCTGTTTGCAATTTCGCCATTCCCAGGGGGCACAATGTCACTACGCGTCAAAATCTGGATCGTCTCTGCTCAAATCCTTGTCGGCTTACTGGGAATTATGCTGATTGGCCTGTTCACGCTGCGCTACTCCAGCAATTAGGACAATGCGGCGCGCGTCGAGCAGTTGCTTGATAGCACCTACGCCACGGTGATCCAAATGGAACAGATGGCTGCGCGCGGTGAAATGGATGATGAAGCCGCCAAGAAGATCGCCACTACGCTGCTGCGCAATAACATCTATCACCAGTCAGAATATGTATACGTCGCCGATGAGAAATTGAATTTCGTCGCCGCGCCGCTCGATCCGCAAATCCACGGCACCAGCTTTCATGAATTTAAAGATGGCAATGGCCGCAGCGTGGGCGAGATCCTGCAAAAAGCGGTGGAAAAGTCCAATGGCCAGCTCGCGCGCTACAAGTGGACGAAAAAGCTGGATGATGGCTCGATTGAAGACAAACTCTCCATCGCCAAGCTGTCACCGCGCTGGAAATGGGTGGTAGGAACCGGGATTGGGTTTAACGAAGCCAATGCGCGCTTCTGGGAAACGGCCAAATGGCAGCTAACGGTCTGCATGCTGGTGACGCTGATTATTGTGGTCCCCGTGGTGCTGTTTGCACGCAAATTGGATCGTGGCCTGGGCGCCGAGTTGAAAGAAGTATTAACCCTGGTGCGCGCCGTAGCCAGCGGCGACCTGACCGAACGACATTCGCATCAGGCGCCGGAAGACAGCATTTATGGCTCGGTGGTGCGTATGCGCCATGCCCTGCGCGAGATGATCGCCGGTATTTCGCAGATGGTGGCGCGCCTGCATGCGATCAGCGATGACATTGTCCACAAGGCTGAAACCAGCACTGCCATGGCCGAAGACCAGAGCATCAACACCATCAAGATCGCCTCGTCGGCCGAAGAGTTCAACATGCAAACCAAGGATGCGATGCAGCAAGCCAAAGTCGCGACCGACCAGACCGATCACGCCTCTAAAACCGCGCATCAAGGTCAGAAACTGATTTCCAATGCCGTGAGCAGTTTTATTGAGATCGACAACAGCGTGCTCCAGACCCAGGGCAGTATCGATGATCTGGCCAACCGGATTAACAGCATTTCGGCGGTGATCTCGGTGATCAGCGAAGTCGCCAACCAAACCAACCTGCTCGCACTGAACGCGGCAATTGAAGCCGCGCGCGCCGGTGAACAGGGGCGCGGATTTGCGGTAGTCGCCGATGAGGTGCGCCAGCTCGCCCAGCGCACCACCAAAGCAACCACCGAGATCAGCGAAACTATCACGTCGGTACAAAACTCCAGCCGCGTCGCCAAACAGAATATGGACGACATGGTGGTGCAGCTCAAAGCCGGTATTAGTCAGACTCGCCAAGGCGGCGACATTGTCGAAAGCGTGCGCCTGGAAACGGACGAAGTGGCCAGGATGGTTGCCCATATCGGTAACTCCCTGATCGAGCATGTGCAGGCAAGTAGCCTGATCCTGGAATACGTCAGCCAGGTTGAGCACTCGTCGCTGGGCACCAAGGACGCCGCGCACGGTACGCTGGTGGCCTCGCAACAGATCCGCGATGCCTCCGATGAACTCAGTCGCCAGCTAGAGGGTTTCCGCCTCTAAAGTCGCGCGTCGCGCACCGGTCCACTTGCCTCACCCAGTGCGCATACTGTATAAATAGCCAGACATTTGTTGCTCACGTTTGTCTGGCTTTTTTATTGTTGCAAGGTTTGCGAGGCGCCCATGCTGACTCATCTGAACATCCAAAACTTTACCTTGGTCGACCGGCTTGATCTGGATATCAAACCCGGTATGACGGTCATTACCGGCGAGACAGGCGCGGGTAAATCGATTGTGTTGGATGCGCTTGCATTAACCCTGGGCGATCGCGCCGAAGCTGACCGGGTGCGCGCCGGAGCCAGCCGCGCCGACATCACCGCCACCTTCGACACCAGCGCCATTCCCAGCGCGCAAGAATGGCTGCTGAATATGGATTTGCAGCAGCCGGACAATCCGCAGGAATGTTTACTGCGTCGCCTGATCAACAACGAGGGCAAGTCCAAATCCTATATCAATGGCCAGCCAGTCACCCTGCAGCAATTGCGCATCCTGGGCGAGATGCTGATCGATATCCACAGCCAGCACGAGCACCAGTCGCTGCTGATTAAAGATACCCATCGCCGCCTGATCGATGAGTTTGCCGGCCAGACCGACCTCGTCAAACAAGTGCGCCTCGCCTTTCGCGAATGGCAGAGCCGCCTTGAACACTTTATCCACCTGCGCGACAACGCCGCCGATGTAAGCGCCCGCTTCCAGCTGCTCAGCTATCAATTTAATGAGCTGGAACAGCTAGGTTTGCAGCAGGGTGAGCTGGCCAAGCTGGAAACGGAGCAGCGCAGCTTGGCCAACGCAGAGGAAATCCTGCATGGCAGCCAGCAATTGGCCGCGTTTTGCGGTGATGACCAACAGGGGTTGAGTGTTAACTTGCATCGCGCCTTGCACATACTGCGCAGCCTGCCGGAGAAATCAGCTGCGCTGCAAACTGCAGAAGAGCTGTTGACCAGCGCGCAGATCCAAGTCGAAGAAGCGCAACACGAAATCGATCGCCATATCGACAGCTTTAACCTCGACCCGGCGCGTTTGACGGTAGTGGAAGAGCGGTTATCGGCGATTTACGATCTCGCGCGCAAACACCGTATCCAACCGGAAGAACTGCTCGCGTTTGTCGATAAGCTCAGCGCCGAACTGGAACAACTACAAGGTGGCGATGGCAAACTCGACCAACTCGCCCAGCAAGTCGCGCAAGCCGAAAAAGCCTATCGCCAGCTTGCGGAACAACTTTCCGCGAAGCGCAGCAAAGCGGGCACCAGCCTAGCCAAGCAAGTGAATGAACAACTCAAATTATTGGCGATGACCAACGCCAGCCTCAGCGTCAGCCTGCTTCCACTGACAGACAAACCCGGCCCCAACGGTTTGGAAGATGTGGAATTCCTGATCAGCACCAACCCCGGCCAAGCGCCGCGCCCGCTGGCAAAAGTGGCGTCGGGCGGCGAATTGTCGCGCATCAGTTTGGCGATTCAAGTGATTACCGCCCAAACCTCGGCCACTCCCACGTTGGTATTCGATGAAGTGGATGTCGGCATCGGCGGCGCAACCGGCGATGTAGTCGGCCAGTTGCTGCGGCAATTGGGCGAACGCGGGCAAGTCATTTGCGTCACCCACCTGGCGCAAGTGGCGAGCAAAGGTCACCAGCATCTGCAAGTGGTAAAAACGGCGAGCAAAAAAAGCGCGGAATCGACCTTGGTCGAATTGGCAGGAGAGAGCAAAGTGGAAGAGATTGCACGCATGCTCGGCGGTTTGAAAATTACCGATCAATCCCTGGCTCATGCGCGCGAAATGCTGGAACTCCAGTGAGATTTCAGCCGGCAGAGCTTATTGCACGCACATAAAAAAGCGCGATCACTCGCGCTTTTTTATTCAACTTTATTCAGCAAAACACATTCAATCAAAATTACAACGAGCTAAAACCGCGCGCGTTACATCATGAACGTTTTTTTCTAACGTAAAGCACCAGACTGTGGTCGGCCAACTCAAAACCATATTCGGCAACGATACGCTTCTGCAAGGCTTCAATTTCATCATTATGGAACTCAATGATGGTACCGGAGTCCATATCGACCATGTGATCGTGATGCTCGCCGCGTGCAACTTCAAATACTGAATGGCCGCCATCGAAATTGTGTCTCACAACCAAACCAGCGGTCTCAAATTGGGTTAATACCCGATAGACAGTCGCCAAACCTACATCATCACCCTGCTCCATCAGCGCTTTGTACACATCTTCCGCGCTCATGTGGTGCTGCTCAGAGGATTCCAGCATTTGCAAAATTTTCACACGCGGCAAAGTCACTTTAAGACCCGCCTTGCGCAGCTCGTGGTTACCGTCAGCCATTATTTCCCCCAAACTCTTCTCAGTGTTCCTGTGGTTCGGGTATTATCCGCGCTCATTTTCGTTAGTGGAAGCCCTTGTATGAAATTAGCCAGCCGTGTGCTTCTGGCCGTTGTTCTCGCTACCAGCCTGACAGCCTGCTCCAACTTCCGCTTTCCCGGTGTTTACAAGGTCGGCATCCAACAAGGACACATCATCACTCAGGAGATGGTAGAGCAGCTGAAGCTGGGCATGTCCAAACGCCAGGTACGCTTTGTCCTCGGTAATACCCTGCTACCTGATACATTTAACGATGACCGCTGGGATTATCCTTACAGCGTGCGCCGGGGCTCTCAGGGCGATATTACCCAATACCTCTACACGGTCTATTTTGAAAACGACAAACTGGTCAAAACCGAAGGCGATTACCTGCCCGGCAAAGCGCCGCTAACAGGCGAAAAGTCAGAGAAATATCTGGATGACATGAACCGCGATGTGCCAGTTCCTACCGAAGGCAATGGCCCACCACCGGCAGCGCCAGAGGCACCAGAGCCTGAAGACGAAGACGCTGAAGACTAAATATCAGTGCTTGAAGACTTAAAAAAACGCCCGGTTGAAAAACCGGGCGTTTTGTTTTGAGCCAGAAAATGACTAACGGCTGAGGCAGATCCGGTTGCGCCCATCGCCTTTCGCGCGGTAGAGCGCTGCATCGGCCTCTTGCAACAGTTGCTCCGCGCGCTCAACGCCCGGGCGATAGGCCGCAATTCCGGCACTGAGGGTGACATTGAAGCTGCGCTGATCCGCACTGAAGGTGATATCGCGCAGGCGCTGGCGTACATCATCCATCAATATCTGTGCTTCTTCGCCACTGCAACGCGGCAGCACGGCGACAAACTCTTCGCCGCCATAACGCCCCACTGCATCGGTTTTGCGCAACCGCTGACGCAGCAGATGCGCGGTCGCTTTGATTACCTTATCCCCCGCCGAATGGCCGTAGGTGTCATTCACTTGCTTGAAGTGATCGAGATCGAGCATCACCACACTGAGGTTTTCACCTCCGCGTATCGCGCGGCTCAACTCCGCATCCACCTGTTCTTTGATACGTGAATGCTTTAATAAACCGGTGAGGCTATCGCGATCCAGCGCATCACTCAGCTGGCGACTGCGCGCAGCGCGCACCGAAACGGCGGTAATCAGTTCGCGATCGGCCATGGGCTTACTTAAAAAATCATCGCCCGCCCGCCCCATGGCGACCGCGCGTTTTTCTACATCCTGCTCCGACGACAGATACGTAATCGGGACGCGCAACCAATCCTGGTTAAGGCGAATCACCTGCGCCAGTTCAATACCATTACAGCCGGGCATGTTGATATCCAACAGAATCAACTCGGGCAGAAAATCTTGTAGTACATCGAATATTTCGCGCGGATTATTGCTCACCTCGGCGCGAATATCGGCGGTGCTCAACACCAGTTTGTAGTGCTCGGCCAAGGCCAGATCGTCGTCAATAATCAGCACCCGGTGCGGTGTGCTGCGGTGCCGGTCGAGATAGTACTCAAAGCATTCCACCAAGCGGATGATATCCAGCGGCTTCACAAAATAGCCCACGGCACCGGCGCGTACTGCGGCGTGGTAAGCCTCAAAATCCGTGCGTGTCGAAACAAAAATAACCGGGACGGGTGCGGGTAAATGCTGCTGCAAAATCGCTACCGCATCGGGCGTTTCGCGTCCCTCTTCGGTAAACATGATGTCGCAGATCATAAAGTCCGGCGGGCGCCGCAGAATTTCAACTTCGGCAGCGGCGATCGTGGAGAAATGCATAACATGATGGCCGAAGTGCCGCAGCGTCATGCAGACTTCCTCCGCTATGTCCGGATCGTCCTCCAGCACATAGATGAGGGTATTCATTTTGAGCGGTGCGCTCTGGGACACCAGCGGAATTTTTTTGGCGCTATCGGCCTGCGCCTGCCCGTCAAGCGCGGCGACTGCGACGGCAAATACCCGCAACATGCCCATATCGAGATGTTCATTGGCCAGCCAGGTCTGCGCTTGGGTCTCCAATTTTTTCGCCTGCTTGCCCAACTCAGGAAAACCAAAGCTGCCGGCGGAACCGGCCAGCCGGTGCAGCTTCTGACTCAGCTGATCGAGTGCATTGCGCTGCGTTTCCGGCTCAGCCAGATCGCTGACCAGATCGCGTAATGACTGGATCTCTGCGGGCAACCGCGCCGCATAGTTGTCACGCAAAACCTGGAGTTTTTGCGCAATTTCAGCATTTTTATCCATGGGTATCGAATCTATGAATAGAGAAATTTTATTCTCGCTCGCGCGCAACACTGCGCGACATTTATCGTGTTAATTAACCTGAATGATAGGTCTGAATCCCGAGTTTAGCCACTCGCGCCACCCGTACAACATTTATTCCAGCGTGCGCCCTGCCCAGCCAAATTTCCCTGTCTATACTCACAAAATCACGCGCGCATTTCTGTTCACAACCAGCATTTCCACAACCACATGGGTCTACATGCTTAAACGAATTGCAGTTACAGATCTCCGGGTCGGCATGTTCATTTGTGAATTCTGCGGCTCCTGGATGGAGCATCCATTTTGGAAATCCAGATTTTTACTGACCGACCCGAAAGACCTGCAGGCCATTCAGACCAGCGGCATCAAAGAACTCTGGATTGACGTCAGCAAGGGTAGCGATCTGGATGCCAGTGTACCTGCGCAATCCGTGGAAGACGTAGCGCGTGAAACCGACGCGGTATTATTGGCGACGACCAAAAGCAATGCACGGGGAAAAGTCGCGATTGCCGACGAAATCAAAACTGCGGCCAAGCTCTGCGCCAAAGCCAAAGAAGCCGTGATTGAAATGTTCAGCGATGCGCGCATGGGCAAAGCGATCCAAATCGAACAGGCGCGCACCTTGGTTGAGGACATATCCAACTCGGTGATGCGCCAACCCCACGCGCTAATCAGCCTCGCACGCCTGAAAACCGCTGATGAATACACCTATATGCATTCGGTTGCAGTCTGCGCACTGATGATTGCGCTCGCGCGCCAATTACACCTTGCGGAGGATATGGTGCGCGAAGCCGGTTTTGCCGGACTGCTGCACGATATCGGCAAAATGGGTATCCCAATGGAGGTGCTCAACAAACCCGGCAAACTCACCGACAGCGAATTTACCATTGTGAAATCCCACCCCGATGTGGGCGCCAAAATACTGAGCAACAGCTATCAGGTCAGCCCCTTGGTGCTCGATGTGTGCCTGCATCACCATGAGAAAGTCGATGGCACCGGTTATCCCCATGGGCTGAAAGGCGATGCGCTCAGCCTGTTTGCCAAAATGGGGGCGGTGTGCGATGTCTATGATGCCATTACCTCGAATCGCCCCTACAAGAAAGGCTGGGCACCGGCCGATTCGATTCGCAAGATGGCAGAGTGGAGCAAAAGCCATTTCGATGAAACCATCTTTCAGGCCTTTGTGAAAACCGTGGGCATTTATCCCACCGGCTCGTTGGTGCGTTTGGAGAGTGGCCGTTTGGCCGTGGTGATAGAGCAACATGAAACATCGCTGCTCAGCCCCCGGGTGAAAATCTTTTTTTCCGCCAAGGCCAAAATGCCCATCGCCCAGGAAATCCTGGACTTGGCCACGTTGGTGGGCAAAGACAAAATCATCGGGCGCGAATCACCCGAGGATTGGGGCTTTAAAAACCTGGATAGCCTCTGGTCGGGAATCAGCAGTAAATAACCAGCAATCCTTCCTTTACACCGCCAACTGCCGCGCCCAGATATCGCGCAGCTCCTGCGCCAGGGTCATAGGGTCGAAGGGTTTGGCGATTACCCCTACCGCACCCAGATTGAGATAAGTTTCCACCTCTTGCGGCTGCACCTTGGCGGTCATGAATACTACCGGTGTCTGTGCCAGCTCGGGAAAGGCACGCAGGCCTTTGAGGGTTTCCGGCCCATCCATCCCCGGCATCATCACATCCAACAGGATCAGATCCGGTTTGAAAGCCACGGCTTTTTGCAGCGCTTCGCTACCACCGCTGCAGGGTTCCAGCACAAAACCACTGATAGTTTCCAGCACCATCACCGCGATCGCCTGTATGTCCGGGTCATCTTCTACGTAGAGAATACGGGTCAACTCTTGTGTCATTCGGCGCTCCTGAGCGGCTTATGTGCCTGTTGTTACGAGTCTAATGGGTGTTACAAGATAGTCTAATGGGCGAATATGGAGTATCCGCCGGGTCACGCGGGGAACACATCCCTATCGACCAGCGGGAAGCGGGCATAAAAAGTCGCCCCCTGCCCCGGCTCGGATTCAAAACCTATGCTGCCATACATCCGTTCGACAAAGGCTTTGCTGATGGCCAGCCCCAACCCTGTGCCGCCGCGTTGGCGCGAATCAGATGAGTCGGCCTGGGCAAACTTCTGGAAAATACGCGCGCGGAATTCTGCGCTGATGCCGGCGCCGTGATCGACTACGGCGATTTCAATTTGCTCGCGCTGCCGGATCAGATGAACTTCCACTACGCCATTCAACGGCGAAAATTTCACCGCATTGGAAATAAAATTGGCCAGCACTTGCTGCAGGCGCTGGGCATCGACATTCACCACACCCTCCCCGCGCGCGACCAGGGAAAGCGTCACACCAAAGGTATCGGCATAGGCTTTGTTGTCTTCCAGCGACTGCTCGACAATCGGCAGTAGCGGCTGCACTTGCATATCAAACGCCATTTTGCCCGCGAGCAATTTCTCCATATCCAACAGGTCATTGATCAGGATCGTGAGCCGCTGGGCATTTTTATGGGCGATGCCCAACATATTGTTCATCGGCCCCGACAGTTCTCCAAGCATGCCGCTCACCAACAGCCCAAGCGAGCCGGAGATGGACGTGAGCGGTGTACGCAACTCGTGGCTGACGGCGGAGACGAATTCATTTTTCATCTGCTCGATGCGTTTGCGCTCGGTGATGTCCTGAATAAACGCCCAAATGTGCTGCTCGCCACTGGGCGTTTCAATCAACACGCCATTGAGCAGGACCGGGATCAGATAACCATCTTTGTGGATATAGTGTTTTTCGTAAGGGCCATAGCGGCCGTAGCGCAATAAATTGTGCAACTCATGCTGATCTGCATCGGAGTATTCCGGTGGCGTCAGATCCATATAACTCATGCGCAGGATTTCCTCGGTGGCGTAGCCAATCATGCGCGCAAATTCCGGATTGCACTCGATAAAGCGACCGTCGGAAAAGTTATTCAAAATGATCGCCACCGGCGCCTGGTTGTACAGGGTCGATAGCTTCTGCTCACTCAGCTGGGTCGCTTTGCGCGCTTCCTCGGCTTTGGTGATATCCCAGATAAAGCCATCGATAAACCTCAGCTCGCCCTGTTCGTCGTAAACGCCGCGCCCTACTTCTTCCACCCAGCACCAGTGGCTATCGGCATGCTGCAGGCGATAGATCATGTGGAACGGTTCTTTGCGCAGCAGGGCATCCTGCACCTTCTCGTAAATAACCGGAACATCGTCGCGGTGGGTAATATCGGTCAGGCTGAGCGGGTTATCCCCCATAAACTGCTCAACGGGATAGCCGGTTAACTGCGCTACGGCGGCGCTCAGATAGAGCATGGTCCAGCGCGCATTGTTTGCGCAGCGATACACCGCGCCGGGAAAATTGCTGACCATGGTTTGCAAACGCTCTTCGCTTTCCAGCAAGCGCGTGCGCGAGTTGTATAGCTCGGTGATATCGCCGTGGGTGCCCGACATCCACAAGGGTTTGCCATCGGCGGTAAAGCTGATCACCCGGCCGCGTGCCAACACCATCACCCAATGCCCGCGTTTGTGCTTCATCCGGCATTGGTTTTCGTAAAAGCCCACATCGCCACTGAAATGCTGTTCCAACAACCGGCTGGATACGGCCACATCATCCGGGTGGGTTAGTTTGAGCCAGGTTTCAATCGAGACCGGTGCCAATTCGGCAAGGGTATAACCGACGATTTCCGCCCAGCGTTCGTTGAAAATCGCCTCGCCCGTTTGCACGTTCCAGCGCCAGGTACCGAGGTTAGCGCCGGTGAGAACATCGTCGAGGTTGGCGCGTTCCTGTGCGAGCGCGGCATTGGCTTCGCGTAATTCCAATAGCTGGATGGTCTGCCGCGCCAGGAGTTTAAGGGTCGCTATTTGCTCGGCGCTGAGTTTTCGGGGCGTCCAGTCGATCACACAGAGGGTACCCAGTGCATAACCGGCTTGGGTGACCAGTGGCGCGCCTGCATAGAAGCGGATATGCGGGTCATCCAATACCAATGGATTATCACTAAAACGCGGGTCGAGCAGCGCATCCTCCACCACCAACACGTCATTCGGAGTGAGAATCGCATGGGCGCAAAATGCCAGATCGCGCGGCGTTTGGGTCGCCGCCAGGCCAAGGCAGCTTTTAAACCACTGGCGGTCGCGATCGACCAGCGACACCACCGCAATAGGTGCCTCGCAGAGCGTCATCGCCAGTTGTGCGATATCGTCAAAACCCTGCTCGCGCGGCGTGTCCAGGATATCCAGCCGGTGCAGATGTGCCAGCCGCTGTTCTTCATCGATCGGCAGGGCAGCTTTCATTGCGCGACTCCTGTCGTCTCCCCGGTGGACTGGGCGAGGGCCTGGCGAATGACGGCCTCCAACTGGCCATTGACCAGCGGCTTTTGCAACCAGAACACGCCTTCACGCGCACCCAGGGTAGGCAGGCGTTTTTTCCCTTCGTCAATTGCGCCAGCGATGATAATGATCGGCAATTTCTTCGTCATACCGGGCTGCATCATCTCCTGTTGGCGGATTTGTTCCACTATGGCGGCTCCGTTCATGTCGGGCAGATTCAAGTCGAGGGTGATCAAATCGTATTCACGCACGCGCAGATGCTCCAGTGCCACCTGCCCGCTGGTGGCGCAATCGACGTCGTATTTCTGGGCGGTTAGCGCCATCACCAGCACCTCTGCCGTTTCCGCATCATCTTCCACCACCAGCAAATGGTGTTTGGTTTTTTGCGATTCCGTACGTGCAGCAGGCGTTTTGGCGCGCGTGCTTTCACATGGCAGCTCAAAGTAAAAACTGGCGCCTGCACCCGGGGTCGAATCCACACCCACTGCGCCGCCCATGCGTTCGATAATTTCCTTACAGATCGACAACCCCAAGCCGGTCCCGCCCTTTTGGCGGGAATCAGAGGCATCGGCCTGGGAGAATTTCTGGAACAGGCGCGCGCGGAAATTCTCCGGCACCCCCGGCCCTTTATCGGTAACTATGACCCGCACGCTGCCAGCGCGAACAACTAAGCAGATGCTCACCACATCGTTCAGCGGTGAGAACTTGGCCGCGTTGGATAAATAGTTGGCGAGCACCTGCAACAGCCGCTGCTGATCGACCATCACCGGGATGTCGGCGCACTCCAGCAGCTCATAAGTCACACCATATTGCTGCGCGAAGCTGGCGTTGGCTTCAATACTTTGCTGGATCAGTTGGCGCAGCGGATAGCTCTGCATATCAAAATGCATTTTGCCCGCGACCAATTTCTCCATATCGAGCAAATCGTTGACCAAATGGATCAGGCGCTGCGAATTATTGTGGGCAATCTGGATGATGCGCGCCGACTGCTCGGGCAGCTCGCCCGCCAATCCATTGACCAAAATCCCCAAGGCACCGCTAATCGCCGTGAGCGGTGTGCGCAGTTCGTGGCTGACGGTGGAGATAAATTCGCTTTTCATTTGGTCGATACGTTTTATTTCGCTGATATCGCGCGAAATTCCCAGATAACCGGAGATCTCACCTTCGCTATCGTGCAGCGGGGTTACGGTCAGCTGCACCGGAAAACGGCGGCCATCTTTGCGGACAAAGGTACATTCTTTTTCCAGGCCATTGTTGGCGCGCGCGTGGGCAACAAACTGCTCGAAGTAATCCGTTCCCAACTCTTGTCCGGCCAATTCAGCCAGATGGCGCGCCTGAGCTGCAAGCTCGTCAGGGTCGTGCAGCACTAGCGGGGTTTGCTTGTCGATCATCTCGTCTGCGCCGTACCCACACATGAGTTCGGCGCCGCGATTGAAGGTCTTGATGATGCCGTGCTTGTCGGTAGAAATAATCGTCAAACTGGCGGCGTCGAGGATCGCTTTGCGCAGCGAATTAGTCTCTTGCAGCTGCAACTCCACCTGCTTGAGCTGGGTGATATCCGAGACATAGCCGTGCCAGAGCACACTGCCATCCTCCAGCTTTTCGGGCACCGATTGCACATGGGTCCAGATCAGACCGCGCTGGGGGTTGTTGATCCGCACTGTCGCCACCCAAGGGGTCAGGTGAGTGGCCGAATAGGCGACGCTTTCGCTCACCCAGCCGGCATCATCCGGGTGAATCACATCAAAAACCTTGCCGGTCGTCAGCATCACATCGTTTGGTTCCACACCATAAATGTGTTTGATGCCGGGGCTGGCATAGGGGAAGAACGAGCTGCCGTCGGGGCGCAATTGGAATTGGTAGAGGAACCCGGGCAAGCGTTCGCTGAGTTTTTGGAAGCGCTGCAAGATTACTTTTTTCTCAGTGTCCTGCTGCCAGCGCTCCACTACCGAGCTGATCCAGCGCGCCAGCAGGCGCACAAAATCCCGGTCGAGGGTGTCGTATTCATGATGGCGGGTTTTGCGCGCGCTGAAGCTGAGCGTGCCGTAGATTTCCCCGTTGATCCACAGCGGCGCGCCTATATAGGTTTCCACCTGGGTGAGCAGATAGGCCGGATGCTGACGATATTCACTGGCGGGGATATTGTCTGCCGCCACCAAATCACGCTGCTCTACGGTGAGGCTGCAATAGGTTTTGGCAAGTGAGCTGCTCGGCTGTGGATCGCGCTGCCCACTGGCACGATACTGCACATGAACCCGGTACTCATCGCCGGTGATCTGGCTGATGACACCCGTGCTTAACCCCAAATAACGCGCGCCCAAACTGAGCGCGCGGTGCAACTGTTCATTGGGATCGACCGCCGACAGGGAGGCAATCTCGTTCAATGAATGGAGCGCGGCCTGCTGGCGGATACTGATCAGCTCGGTGTTTTTACGCTCGGTGATATCGGTATAGACACCCAACATCAACGCTGCTCTGCCATCCGCCGTCCACTCCACCACCTTGCCGCGGGTGAAGATCCACTTGTAGTTACCGTCGTGGGCTTTGATCCGGTATTCGTTTTCGTACATCGCCGTTTCGCCCTTGATATGGCGAATAATCTCACTGTAACTGACGCGTTTATCGGCAGGGTGGACACGGCTCATCCACTCATCCAAGTCGAGCGAACTGGGCGATTCCGGCCCGATACCGCACAGCTGACGCCACTCCGGCGAGAACTTGGCGGTATCGTTCACCAGATCCCACTCCCAAAAACCCGAATCGCTGGAGCGCAATGCCAGCGCCAAGCGCTGGCGCGCATGTTCAGTGACCAGATGCTCCTCATGTAGTTGCTCGCCATGTTGCTGCATCAGGCGCTGGATATGCTGGCGATTCAGTCGAATGAAAATCACCAGCAGCAGGAGCGCGCACACCAGTGCTGTCATCCACTTGGCGATTACCCGTTCGCGGGTCGATAAATAAGCTTCATAGGCAGGGGTAATGTCACTCCACACCAACATCGCCAGGCCTGACTGCTCCTGCGCGATTCCCGGTTGCGACAGCTCCCACCAGGAGGCGATATAGGTTTTGTCATCGCTATGGAGCAGTTGCCCTTGTTGGTTGATGGGCACCAGCCCACGGCTCCACCACTTGTGCAGCTGTGGGTCGGTGGTGTCTTCAAGGCGCCAATCGTCCACGGTGGTCGGGTTCTGTTGGTTGAGACTATGGCGGGTCTGTTCCCAGAGCACTTGCTCGACCGAAGACTTGCGCAAAAATATCGCCATCTCTACCGGTTCGGTCTGCCCTTCCGTCGCGAGCGGAAGCGACGACATGCCAATCTCCAATACCGCAATAACCCCACCGGTGGCATCTGCATTGGCGGTGATGGGCAACATAGCGCGATAGCCGCTGCCTTGGCGCGCCACATCGATTCCCCAGGTAGGCACGCCGGAGCTGAAGGCACGGGTAATCAGCGGGCGCAAACCACTCAGGCTGTCGCCATAGCGATCGGGGCGCTGCATACGCAAAAAATTCACTGCACCCGGGGCGAAAAATACATTCAATTGCTGCACCCCCACGCCTTCCATACCGCCCCAATAATCCTGCAGGAGAGTACGTAATTCCTGGCGCAGCACACGCAATTGCTCCGCACCGCTGCTGCTCTCGTCGGCAACAAATACCTTGTGCGCATCGCGCAATTTCTCGATCACCAGTTGGTTGCTCCCCACCAACTGCGCAAGCAGCATTGCCTGCTGGGTCAGGTCGCGCCCCGAGGCTTCCATATAGTATTTTTGGGTTTGGGTATTCCACGCCAGACGCTCACCCCACACCTGGCGATGAACCTGCAGATCGGCCTGCATAAACAGGCTGAACACCATAGCCAACCCCAGGGCGGAAACCCAGGGCAGCCAACGGTAGGGGCGTTTGTCATTCGGGGACATGAAATCTCTCGGGCTGTTTGTTATAGCGACCTAGCCACTGAAGATAGCGGAGTATTACCCCAGTGTAGTGCAATTTTATGCGTGAGCAGCCCGGCTATCCCACCGCGTCGGTATGGTTAACAGCGGGTGCTCATGATGAAGGGAAGCAGATACAGATCAGGCGGCAGGACTATCGATTCCGGCACCGCTGTCGGCAGGAGTTTCGCTTTTGCCGGTATCCGCTTTTTCAGCGCGTTTGCGGCGCGCATCCTTGGGGTCGGATGCAAGGGGACGGTAGATCTCCACCCGATCGCCCGCATGCAGGACATGCTTGTCAGCACTGTCCAGGCCTTTGGTGCCAAGCGACTGGCCAAAAATGCCCATCTTGGCAGAGGCGATATCCAGATCGGGAAAGTGGTCGGTAATTTTGGAGCGTTTCACCGCCGCCAGCGCCGTGGTGCCCGGCTCCACTAAGAGCGCGATGATTTTTTGCTTGTGTGGCAGCGCATAAGCGACTTCCACGCGGATCAGATCAAAATCGGCCATGCTTTATATCCATCAACAAAACAAATAAAAGAAGATTACTGATAAACCTGTTTGGCGCGCGCACAGAGGGCATCCACCTGCTTGTTGCTCACACTTTCAAACAACTTGCCCACTGCCATGCCCAACAGGCGATTTTGCAATTCAAACTCCAACTCAAAGCTCACCTTGCACGCCTGCTCGCCCAGCGGCGTAAAACGCCAGACGCCGCGCAAATACTTAAACGGCCCATCGACCAGATTCATACTCATGCTGTGCGGCGGTTGCAACTGGTTGCGGGTGACAAAGCTCTGGCTCACCCCCGCTTTACTCAGCTCCAGCCGCGCCTCCAGCCAATCGCCGCCGCGGGCGAGGATTTTCGCACCAGTGCAGCCATCCATAAACCGGGGATAGGCTTCAATATCGTTGACCAACTCAAACATCTGCGACGCGGAGTATTGCACCAGCGCCGATCTCTCTACCTTATGGGCCAAATGACTTACTCCACCATCTACTCAACTATTTACTCGACCATTTACTCAACCATTTACTCGACAAACACGCCGCGCAAAATGGGGAAGATCCCGTTGATCAGCACAATCAACACGGCGATGGGTGAAATGTAGCGCAGGATCGGCCGCCAAATTTTCATCAACAACGGCGATTCGGAAACCAATTCATGCAACACATGATGGTCGCGCAATTTCCAGCCGACAAACAGGGCGATCAATACCCCGCCGAGCGGCAACATTATATTGGTGGCGATAAAGTCCATGCTGTCAAAAAAGGATTTACCCCACAGGAACTGCTTGTCTGCCCAGTCGTTGAACGACCAGACCGAACCCAGCCCCAGCGTCCAGGAGACACCGCCCAACAGCACACTGCCGATCACCCGGTTCACGCCAAAACGCTCCTTGAGATAGGCCACGCCCGGTTCCAGCAGCGAAATAGTCGAGGTCCATGCCGCCAGCATCACCATCACAAAAAATATCGACCCCACCACCACTCCGGCGCTCATATTGCCAAAGGCCACCGGCAAGGTCACAAACATCAATCCCGGGCCGCTGCCGGGCGAGATCCCCGGCGTCGCAAATACCAACGCAAAAATCGCCACTCCGGCAACCAGCGCGATCAGGGTATCCAGCAGCGCTACGATCATCACCGTCTGCCCTACCGACTGTTGGCTCGGCATATAGGCGCCATAGGCCATAATCGCGCCCATACCCAGGCTCAGGGTAAAGAATGAATGGCCCATGGCGGTCAGCGCAGACTCCCAGGAGATCGCCTCCGGGTTAAAACTGAACATAAAACGCAGCGAGGTGACAAATTCGCCCTCGACCATCGCATACCCCAGGAGCACCAGCAGCAACACAAACAGCAGCGGCATCATCCAGCGCACCGCCGACTCCAATCCGCGCGTTACCCCCAGCGCCAGCACCGTCACTGTCATGCCGATAAACACCGTGTGCCATTGCAGCAGTTGTCCTTTATCGGCCAGCAAGCCATCAAATAACTGCTGGGAGGTATCGCCGGTCAGGCCGGTAAATTCACCGCTCACCGCCGCGCGAATATATTCCAGCGTCCAGCCGGCGATCACCGCGTAAAACGACAAAATAATCAGCCCCGCGATGGCGCCCATCCAGCCAATCGTGACCCAACCTTTGCTGGCGCTGGCAAGCTCGCACAATTCCTCGGTCGCCATGATCGGGTTGGCGCGCGCACGCCTCCCCATCAAAATCTCGGCCATCATGATCGGAATACCAATCAATAAAATGCACACCAGATACATCAACACAAACGCACCACCGCCATTCTCGCCAGTGATGTACGGAAACTTCCAGATATTGCCCAAGCCCACCGCCGAGCCCGTCGCCGCCAGGATAAAACTGCCGCGCTGCCCCCAAATCACATGCTGCTTGAGTCGTTTCACGAATTATTCCCCTTGTTGTCTTTGCAGAAATTATTATTAGCCAAGCACAGACCACACCATATCCGGCGCGCAGATGTTGATTGTACCTGCCGCCAACCGATAAACCCAATCCCCGCCGCAGCGCGATACGATGACAGTATCAAGACAGCGCCGGGAATTTGCCGATATAATGCCCGCCCGTTTTTGATCCAATTGAAGTAGCATCCGCTCATGGCAAAAAAATCACAAAAAAACCAAGGCAACACCATCGCCCTCAACAAAAAGGCCAAGTTCGATTACGAACTACACGACCGCTTTGAAGCAGGCGTTGCACTCACCGGTTGGGAAGTGAAAAGCCTGCGCGCCGGCAAAGGCAATATCACTGACTGCTATGTAATTTTCAGGAACGATGAAGCCTGGTTGCAAGCAGCGCAGATCCAACCGCTGCTTAGCGCATCGACACACTTCGTGACTGATCCGTTCCGCAATCGCAAACTGTTACTCAATCGCCGCGAGATTTCGCGCCTGCAAGAAGCCGTCGAACAAAAAGGTTACACCGTTGTGCCGACGGCGCTTTACTGGAAAGAACACCTGATCAAATTGGAAATCGCCATCGCCAAAGGTAAGCAGTTGCACGACAAACGCGAAACCGAAAAAGAACGCGACTGGGCGCGCGATAAACAGCGTTTATTCCATAAGGATCAAAAAGGTTAATAAATACCCTTCCCGTTCAAAACAAATCCCCCATAAAAAAATGCCGGCATCTTTCGATACCGGCATTTTTTATTGCGCGATGCTATTGGGCAATTAGCCCTTGGCGCGCTCTTCCAGAATCGCAACTGCTGGCAATACTTTACCTTCTACGAATTCAAGGAAAGCACCACCACCGGTAGAAACGTAAGAGATTTTGTCGGCAAGGTTCCACTTGTCGATTGCCGCCAGAGTGTCACCGCCACCTGCAACAGAAAACGCAGCGCTATCAGCGATTGCGCGCGAAATAGTTTCAGTGCCTTGTGCGAACGCATCAAATTCAAATACGCCGCATGGGCCATTCCACAGAACCGTTTTGGCGTTTTTGATGATCTCGGCAACGCGCGCTGCAGTCTCAGGACCGTAGTCGATAATTTCTTCGTCAGCCGCAATTTCGCTTGGCTTTTTCACGGTTGCAACAGAATTGTGGTTCCACTGTTTGAAACCTTCTTTGGTCACACGTACGTCAGTTGCGTAAACCACCTCAGTGGTTTTGCACAGACGTTGCGCTTCGGGAATCAAATCTTTTTCGTACAAAGAGTTGCCTACTTGATTGCCAGCAGCAGCCACGAAAGTATTGGAGATACCACCGCCTACGACGAGGATGTCAGCAATTTTTGACAACGCATCCAACACGCTCAACTTGGTCGATACTTTTGAACCACCAACGATGGCAACGAGTGGGCGCGCAGGATTGTCGAGCACTTTTGCCAGCGCTTCCAATTCAGCGGAGAGCAATGGACCAGCGCAGGCGATTGGAGCAAATTTCGCAACACCGTGAGTCGATGCTTGCGCGCGGTGCGCGGTGCCGAACGCATCCATTACAAATACATCACACAGTGCTGCCATTTTTTTGGACAGCTCATCAGAGTTTTTGCCTTCGCCTACATTGAAGCGCACGTTTTCCAGCAGAACCAGATCGCCTTGATCGGCAAAGCCATCAACCCAATCTTTTACCAGCGGAACATTGCGACCCAATTTTTCGCTCAAGTATTTTGCAACCGGAGCCAGAGAAGCCGCTTCGTCATAAACACCTTCATCCGGGCGACCGAGGTGCGACATCACCATTACTTTTGCACCAGCAGCCAGCGCCGCTTGAATGGTAGGAATAGATGCGTCGATACGCACCGCAGAAGTGATACGGCCATCATCCAATGGCACGTTCAGATCCTGACGAATCAATACACGCTTACCGGCGAGATCCTGGTCTTTCATCAATTTTACAGTCATGGCTTTACTCCGAATAAAAACCTAATGCCTTTAGTGAATTCTCCAGCTCTGCTTTTTAGAACGAATACAGAGCGATAAAACAAAACACCCGACTCGCGCCGGGTGTTTTTCTTGCTTAGTCTTCCAGCAATTCTTCAGCAGTGGCGACAATGTTGTCGACAGTGAAGCCGAAGTGTTCGAGCAGTTTGTTGCCTGGCGCAGACTCACCGAAGGTGGTCATACCGACGATGCGACCATCGAAACCAACGTATTTGTACCAGTAATCAGCATGCGCAGTTTCAACTGCAACGCGTGCCGTTACATTGCTTGGCAATACCGATTCTTTGTAAGCCGCGTCTTGTTGGTCATACACGGAAGTAGAAGGCATAGATACAACGCGCACGTTTTTACCTTTTGCTTTCAACGCTTCTGCCGCTTTCACAGTCACGCCAACTTCTGAACCAGTCGCGATCAGAATTAATTCTGGTTCGCCGACTGAATCAACCAATACGTAACCGCCTTTAGCAATGTCGGCAACTTGTGCTTCAGAACGCGCAAAGAAATCCAGATTTTGACGGCTGAATACCAAGGCTGCTGGGCCATCTTTACGCTCAACCGCAGACTTCCACGCAACCACAGACTCGGTGCTGTCCGCTGGGCGCCAGGTTTCCAGGTTTGGAGTCAAACGCAGAGTACCCAACACTTCGATTGGTTGGTGAGTCGGGCCGTCTTCGCCTTGACCGATTGAGTCGTGGGTGTAAACGAACACGTTGCGCAATTTCATCAACGCCGACATACGCACTGCGTTCGCCGCGTATTGTTGAAACATCAGGAAGGTTGCGCCATAAGGAATGAAACCGCCGTGTGCAGACACACCGTTCATGATCGCGCTCATACCAAACTCGCGCACGCCGTAATACACGTAGTTACCGCTCGCATCGCCCGCTTCTACGCCTTTGGATTTTTTCACCAGGGTCAGGTTAGAACCGGCGAGGTCAGCTGAACCGCCGAGGATTTCTGGCAACCACTCAACGAAAGCAGCGATCGTATTTTGCGATGCTTTACGGCTCGCAATTTTTTCACCTTTGGCTTGAGTTTCAGCAATCAACGCTTGTGCTTTTGCAGCGAACTCAGCAGGCAATTCACCTTTGATTACGCGGCGATCAAATTCAGCAGCCAATTCCGGGTGAGCCGCTTTGTACGCAGCAAATTTTTCGCCCCAGGATTTTTCTGCCGCAGCGCCTTTGGCTTTTGCATCCCAACCTTCGTATACATCGGTTGGAACCACAAATGGCTCGTATTCCCAGTTCAGGGTTTTACGTACCAATGCAACTTCTTCCAAGCCCAGTGGTGAACCGTGGCAATCGTGTGAACCTTGTTTGTTCGGTGAACCGAAACCAATAACGGTTTTGGTGATAATCAGGGTTGGCTTTTGCTTTTCAGCGCGCGCAGTTTCGATCGCCGTTTTGATTTCTACTGCGTCATGGCCATCTACTGCACGAATAACTTGCCAGCCGTAAGCTTCAAAACGTTTTGCAGTGTCATCGGTAAACCAGCCTTCAACGTGGCCGTCAATCGAAATACCGTTGTCATCATAGAACGCAATCAGTTTGCCCAAGCCCAAAGTGCCAGCCAATGAACAAGCTTCGTGCGAAACACCTTCCATCATGCAGCCATCGCCGAGGAAGCAGTAAGTGAAGTGGTCAACAACATCGTGGTCTTCACGGTTGAACTGGGCTGCCAATACTTTTTCTGCCAGCGCAAAACCAACGGCGTTAGCGATGCCTTGACCCAGTGGACCAGTGGTGGTTTCAACACCCGGGGTGTAACCGCGCTCAGGGTGACCTGGGGTGTTGGAGTGCAATTGACGGAATTGCTGCAGGTCTTCAATAGAAACCGCGTAGCCGGTCAGGTGCAACAGCGAGTAAATCAGCATGGAGCCGTGGCCGTTGGACAGTATGAAACGGTCGCGATCGGCCCATTCAGGGTTTTGTGGGTTGTGTTTTAAAAAGTCATTCCACAGAACTTCGGCGATATCCGCCATGCCCATTGGGGCGCCCGGGTGGCCTGAGTTAGCTTTTTGTACGGCATCCATCGAAAGGACACGGATGGCATTGGCAAGATGTTGGCGAGTTGGCATGAAACTCAAGGCTCCTTACGTATAAGTTGATTGCTGTTGTAGGTGGGCGCTTTCGCGCCTGAGCCGATGTCGGCCAGGACGCCCTGGGGTTGCAAAGCACTATTGGGCAATTGCCACTTATTTACCGGCCTCTGATGGGCTTTTGTGTCGTTGGGTTCCAGCCGCCGTCGCTGGGAGTGGTCGCCCGCTGATCAGGTATAAAGGATCAACACGCGGCCACGGACAAAATGGGTGGGCATTTTCGCCCAGCGGGCGCTGCCCGTAAAGAAATAACCGCCTAATTCATCGCAATTAATCGCATCCGGCGGTGGCAGCACGCCAAATTGCCCCATAACCGAACAATTCTTCACTAAAAAGGCCAAAACCTATATCAAAATATTTTGATATAGGTTTTTCTGGCTGCTAGACTGCACACCACTTATACGCTGTCAGCTCAAAAAATGAACCAACCACTGCCAAGTAATCCCGACGATCTTCCACTGCTGACCGATACGGTTGAGCTGGAAACGCCGCTCAGCCCTCTGGCCAACCTGCTTAAAGCGGCGGGCGATCCATTGCGCCTGGAGATACTGCGGGTGCTCAGCCAGGATTCGTTCGGAGTATTGGAGTTGTGCAGGATTTTCGGCCTCAAGCAATCGGGCATGAGCCATCACCTCAAGGTGCTTAACAGCGCAGGCTTATTGAGTTCGCGCCGTGAAGCCAATTCGATTTTTTATCGCCGCGCTTATTTAGCACCCGATCATGCCCTCGCTGCACTGCAGCAACAATTATTTGCAACGGTCGATACCTTGCCCATCGCCGAGCATTTGCGTGCGCCGATTCGCGAGCTGCAACACGAGCGCAGCCAAGCCGCACAGCAATTCTTTAGCGAGAACGCCGATAAATTCCGCGCGCAGCAGGATCTAATCGCCAGCTACCCGGTCTATGCCGAGCAAATGACACAACTGCTCAACAACACCGCGCTGCGCGATAAAAATCTCGCGCTGGAAATCGGCCCGGGTGAAGGCGAATTTTTAGCAGTATTAGCGCAACAGTTTAATCATGTCGTCGCACTCGATAACGCCGCCAATATGCTTGATAAAGCGCGCGCATTTGCGGGCGAGAAAAATCTTCGCAATATCGAATTTATTTTGGGCGATACGCAAAGCCTGGGCGCGCATAAAGTATTAGCCGATTGCATTCTGGTGAATATGGTTTTGCACCACACGCCATCGCCCGCCGATATTTTTCAGGATTTAAGCAATGCGCTGGCATCAGGCGGTGCATTATTGATTTGCGATTTATGTCGCCACGAACAAGCCTGGGCGCGCGACGCCTGTGGCGATTTATGGCAAGGCTTTGAACCGCAAGATTTTTCACGCTGGGCGCAAGCAGCAAAACTGGATGAAGGCCAGAGCGTGTATTTCGCATTGCGCAACGGCTTCCAAATTCAATTGCGACAATTTTTTAAACCGACGAATTTTTAAAATTAAATTACGTAGCCCGTATGGAGTGTAACGAAATACGGGAACTATGATGACCGTGAATAACAACCCCGTATTACGTTTCACTCCATACGGGCTACCAGATTTTTTATTTTGAAATTATGTGAAGGAAAAAACCATGTCCGAATATTCCGTCTTTACTTCCGAATCTGTTTCAGAAGGCCACCCCGACAAAATGGCCGATCAGATTTCTGATGCCGTGCTCGATGCAATTTTAGCGCGCGATCCACACGCCCGCGTTGCGGTAGAAACCTTGGTAAAAACCGGTATGGCAGTCATCGCTGGCGAACTGACCACCTCTTGTTATGTCGATCTTGAAGACATAGTACGCGATGTAATTACCGGTATTGGCTACAACAGTTCTGATGTCGGTTTTGATGGTGCCACCTGCGCAGTATTAAACGCGATTGGTAAACAATCGGTGGATATTAACCAAGGTGTTGATCGCGCAAAACCTGAAGACCAAGGCGCAGGCGACCAAGGTTTAATGTTTGGTTATGCCACCAATGAAACCCCCAACTTGATGCCAGCACCGGTGTACTACGCACATTTGTTGTGTAAGCGCCAATCAGAATTGCGCCGCAACGGCACCTTGCCCTGGTTGCGTCCCGATGCAAAATCACAAGTGACCATCAACTGGGAAGGTGCAACGCCAAAAATTGATGCTGTGGTTTTATCAACGCAACACAGCCCAAACATCAGCCTGGAAGATCTGCGCGAGGCGGTACTGGAAAATATTATTAAGCCAGTATTACCAAAAGAGTGGCTGCATGAAGGCACCCTGTATCACATTAACCCGACTGGCAACTTTGTGATTGGTGGCCCAGTAGGTGACTGTGGTTTAACCGGCCGCAAAATTATTGTAGATACCTACGGCGGCATGGCGCGTCACGGCGGCGGCGCGTTTTCGGGTAAAGACCCTTCAAAAGTTGACCGCTCTGCAGCGTACATGGGCCGTTATGTAGCGAAAAATATTGTGGCGGCAGGCCTCGCGGACCGCTGTGAAATTCAAGTGAGTTACGCTATTGGTGTAGCAGAACCCACTTCTATTTCGGTGAATAGTTTTGGTACCGGAAAATTAAACGATAAAGAGTTGGCGAACGTTGTGCGCAAAGAATTTGATTTGCGCCCTTACGCGATTCAAAAACAGCTCGACTTGCTGCACCCGATGTATCAACTAACCGCCTCTTACGGCCACTTTGGTCGTGAACCGTTTGAGCACACTTACGAATACACCGAAAATGGCGAGAAGAAATCAAGAACCTTCACTGCCTTTACTTGGGAGCGTACCGATAAAGTCGAGACGCTGAAAAAATACCTGTAAGAAATTATTTTTAAATTCACACCAGTGGAAAACCACACAGGAATTACTTATGAGCTTCACCGACTATAAAGTTGCCGATATGTCCCTCGCTGCTTGGGGCCGCAAAGAAATTGAAATCGCCGAAGGTGAAATGCCGGCATTGATGGCACTGCGTCGCAAATACGCTGCAAGCAAACCGCTCGCTGATGCAAAAATTATCGGCTGTATTCACATGACCATCCAAACTGCGGTGTTGATTGAAACGCTGGTGGATTTGGGTGCAGAAGTGCGCTGGTCATCGTGCAATATTTTCTCAACGCAAGATCACGCCGCTGCAGCAATCGCTGCGGCAAACATTCCGGTGTTTGCATGGAAAGGTGAAACCGAAGAAGAATTCTGGTGGTGCATCGAACAAACCATCAATAAAGATGGCAAGCCATGGGCAGCCAATATGATTCTTGATGACGGCGGCGACGTAACGCAAATCGTGCACGAAAAATACCCGCACATGCTCGATGCGATTCACGGTATTTCTGAAGAAACTACCACTGGTGTTCACCGCCTGCTCGACATGTTGAAAAAAGGTCAATTAAAAGTGCCTGCAATCAACGTAAACGATGCAGTAACCAAAAGTAAAAACGACAACAAATACGGTTGCCGTCACAGCCTGAACGATGCGATCAAACGTGGCACCGACCATTTGCTCGCGGGTAAAAAAGCCTTGGTAATTGGTTACGGCGATGTGGGTAAAGGTTCAGCAGCATCACTGCGTCAGGAAGGCATGATTGTTAAAGTCACAGAGATTGATCCTATCTGTGCAATGCAAGCCTGTATGGACGGTTTTGAAGTAGTGTCACCGTACAACGATGGTATCAACACTGGCAAATACGAAGACATCAACCACATCGTACTCGGCACTACCGATTTGGTGGTGACTACTACCGGTAACGTAAACGTGTGTGACTCAGCTATGTTGCGCGCATTAAAGCGCAGTGCAGTGGTGTGTAATATTGGCCACTTTGATAGCGAAATCGATACCGCCTTTATGCGCAAAAACTGGGAGTGGGAAGAAGTTAAACCCCAAGTGCATAAAATCTATCGCGACAAAGCAACCAACGATCATTTGATTATTTTGTCGGAAGGCCGTTTGGTAAACCTCGGCAACGCCACTGGTCATCCATCGCGCATTATGGATGGTTCTTTCGCCAACCAAGTGCTGGCACAAATCTATTTGTACGAGCGCAAATTTGCCGACTTGCCAGCCGAACAAAAAGCAGAACATTTATATGTGCGCGTACTGCCGAAAAAACTCGACGAAGAAGTAGCCAAAGACATGGTGGAAGGTTTTGGTGGTGTAATCACCAAACTGACTGCGCAACAAGCAGAATATATTGGTGTAGAAGTTGAAGGCCCATTCAAGCCAGAATCTTACAAATATTAATTTTTTGTGCGGGTGAATCATATCACCCGCGTTATGGAATACATCATGAGCGATTCACAACTGCGTTTGAGTTTTGAATTCTTCCCGCCGAAAACGGCGGAAGGAAAAGAAAAACTGCTCAAAGTGCGCGACGAATTAAATTTTTTTAATCCGGATTTTTTCTCTGTCACCTATGGGGCTGGCGGCTCCACTCGCGACAACACCAAAGGTTTGGTAACTAAATTTACTGCCGAAGGTATTAGCACTGCACCACACCTGTCGTTTGGTGGAGATGATGAGGAAACCATTAAACAACTGCTGCAGGAATATAAGGATGCCGGCGTAGATCGTATAGTTGCGCTGCGCGGCGACATCCCTTCCGGTGTTGGCGGTGGTTTTCAGCTGGTTTATGCCAATGAGTTAGTGGCTTTTATCCGCAAACATTTTGGTGCGCATTTCCAATTGGAAGTGGCTGCCTATCCGGAAATCCATCCGCAAGCCAAAAGCTACAACGATGACATTCGCTATTTAAAAGGCAAGTTTGATGCGGGCGCCAACAGCGCCATTACGCAGTATTTCTTTAATCCGGATGCGTATTTTTATTTTGTTGACCAATGCCGCAAAGAGGGTATTACCCAGCCGATTTACCCCGGCATCATGCCCATTATCAACTACAAAAATTTGATCCGCTTTTCCGATGCCTGTGGTGCAGAAATTCCACGCTGGTTGCGCAAAGCGCTGGAAAATTACGGCGATGATGAAGCCAGTCTGAAAGCTTTCGGCCTGGAACTGGTAACCGAACTGTGTGAAGTTATGCTGGAAAATGAAGCGCCTGGTTTGCATTTCTATACCATGAACCAAACCGAACCTACCGCACAAATTGTGAAAAACCTGGGATTGATTCCAGCGGAATAATTTGGCGATTAAATCTGTGATTCAACACAAAAAAAGGGCGCAATGATTGCGCCCTTTTTTATTTTCGCAAAAGGAGAAAACGTTAATTTGTATTCAGTGCCTGCTGCTGCAACTCATGCAACTGCGCAATCCCTTTTTTAGCCAGACTCAGCATGGCTGCAAATTCTGCTTCGCTAAACGGCTCAGCTTCGGCGGTGCCCTGGATTTCGATAATGCCGCCGTCATCGCCCAGCACCACGTTCATATCGGTATCGGCCGCTGAATCTTCCGGGTAGTCCAAATCCAGCACCGGTACGCCCTGATAAATCCCCACAGAGATAGATGCAATCGCACGCTTAAGCGGTTCGCCCGTTACCTTGCCTTGCGCTTTGAGGAAATTAATCGCATCGGCTAACGCCACCCATGCACCGGTGATAGATGCTGTGCGAGTGCCACCGTCAGCTTGGATAACATCGCAATCGATATGGATGGTGTTTTCGCCAAGCGCAGTTAAATCAACGGCAGCGCGCAGTGAACGGCCAATCAGGCGCTGGATTTCTACTGTGCGGCCCTGTTGTTTACCGCGCGCCGCTTCGCGATCCATACGGGTGCCGGTGGAACGCGGCAACATGCCATATTCGGCAGTGAGCCAGCCTTGCCCTTGGCCACGTAAAAAAGGAGGAACCGAATTCACTACACTCGCAGTGCAGATCACTTTGGTATCGCCAAATTCCACCAACACCGAACCTTCGGCGTGCTTGGTGTAACCGCGGGTGATGCGAATGGGGCGTAACTGGTCAGGGGTGCGACCGCTTGGGCGTTGCATACCGGAATCTTGCATAAAGGGAACCCTTACTACTTGAAATGGATCTATGGGAAGGTGTGTTACCATCCCCCATCTGTTAATGAATGTTAAGTTGCCGGCGAACTCTACCAGCTCTAGCGCGCAGACGTAACCGCCAATATGAGGAGTATTTATGCCACGTAGTATGACTGGATTTGCCCGCCGAGAAGCCAAACTCCCATGGGGTACTCTGGTGTGGGAAATCCGCAGTGTGAATCACCGCTACCTCGAACCCAGCTTCCGCCTGCCGGAAGATTTCCGCGAAATCGAACCCAACCTGCGCGACGCCATGCGCAAGGCACTGCAACGCGGCAAAGTCGAAGCCAGCCTGAGTGTGCACTGGGAACAGGAAGGTGAAACTGACTTGGGCATCAACCTCGACAAGATCGCGCAGCTCACCAAAGCGGCGCAGCAAATTAACGGCCTGTTGGGGTCTGTCGCTGCACCCGTGAATGCGTTGGATATTTTGCGCTGGCCGGGTGTGATTCAAAAACAAGAATTGGATCGCGAGCAAATCCACAACGCAGCATTGAAATTATTCGACTCAGCGCTTGAAGGCTTGATCGAACACCGTGCGCGCGAAGGAGCAGAACTGGAGCAGCTGATCATCAATCGTTTGGACAGTGTCTCCGCGCAAGTGGTGAATGTGCGCGCCCGCATGCCGGAAATCCTCGCTGCCCAGCGCGAAAAATTGCAGACCAAACTCGCTGCACTGCAAGTGGAGTTGGAACCCGAGCGCCTTGAGCAGGAAATTGTTTTACTCGCGCAAAAAGCCGATGTCGATGAAGAATTGGATCGTTTGGACACTCACGTTATCGAAGTCAAACGCAGCCTGAAACAAACCGATTCACTCGGTCGCCGCCTGGATTTTTTAATGCAGGAATTAAATCGCGAAGCCAACACCCTTTCTTCAAAATCCATTGTGAGCGATACCACGCAGGCGGCAGTGGAATTGAAAGTGTTGATCGAACAGATGCGCGAACAGGTGCAGAATATCGAGTGATGCATCGGACTCAACTCATCACCACAGCGTAAAACTCATCACCACCGCGTAAAAAGTCTCGTACCCATGCGCCCAGGCACAACATACGGCCCAAGCGCAAAATGTGAGTCTTATAAAAGACTCACAGCAAGGCTAATCTCTGCATTAAGCACTTTAGAAACCGGGCAGGATTTTTTCACTTCATTGGCGATCTTTTCAAACTCTGCTTTTTCAATTCCGGGAACTTTTGCCTGGAGATCGAGATGCACTGCAGTGATGGTAAATGCTTTACCTTCTTGTTCAAGCGTCACTTCGGCCTTCGTTTTAAGCTGTTCAATGGTTAAGTTTTTTTCGGTTAACTGCGCGGCCAATGCCATGGTAAAGCAACCGGCATGCGCTGCGCCTATCAACTCTTCCGGATTGGTGCCGGGCTTATCTTCAAAGCGAGTATTGAAGCCATAAGGCTGATTGGAAAGCGCGTTACTTTGCGTTGAGATATTCCCCTTCCCTTCCTTCAAATTTCCAGTCCATACCGCCGTAGCTGAACGTAACATAATGATTTCTCCATATCGTTAATGATGAATGCTTCAGTTTATTGAGAATGAAAGCTACCAAAAAGTTCAACTTTTACTTGTGTGAAATAATCAATTTGTTTAGCAAGATAATGAATTCTTTATAATGCATAGATAAATGACTCATAAAAAAGGCGCCGTATATGGCGCCTTTTTTGAAAACGTTGCGTTATTCAAACAGCTATTTACAGTTTGCCCTCCATTGCCATCTTCACAAATGAAGCATCAAAACGCAGCTTGATGTTGTCCTTATCGCCCAGAATTTTGCCATCATTAAATTGCATGCCGACTGCATCAGGGCTCGTGCTGCCTTCGCCGAGCAAACCCTTTTCAAAGGAAAATTGACGCACTTTATCCATGGTTGATAGGAGTTGTGCATCGCTGGCAAATTTGAATGCGCTGGTGGGTGTATAGAAAAGTTCGGTGTCCCGTAACTGCGCGTCATAACCGGCAAGGTCAGTGCCGGATTTTTCTGCCATAAATGAGCGTGCTGATTTAGCGAGTTCGTTGTCTTGCGACATCAGTGCCAGCGTTTCAAACCAGGCGCCAACCAACGCTTTGCCCAATTCGGGGTTGGCTTTGAGCACGTCGGTTTTTACCGCCATCATGTCAATAATTTCACCGGGAATTTCTTTGGAGGTAAATACACTTGCCGTCTTAGGATGTTGCTGCATGATGATGCTCAATTGTGGGTTCCACACTGCAGCCGCATTGACATCTTTGGTCGCAAAGGATGCAACTGCATCGGCGTCCGATGTATTTACCACGGTGACATCGCGCTCACTCATCTTGTGAATATCCAATGCACGGGCGAGCAAATAGTGCGAGACCGACAGCTCTACCAGATTTACTTTGCGGCCTTTAAGATCAGCAAAACTTTTCGCATCCTTCAAAATAATCGCGTCGTTGCCGTTGGAATAATCGCCCAGAATCAAGCCGGTGGTATCAACGCCAGCAGCAGCCGGAATTGTCAGCGCATCCATATTAGTCATGCCGCAAGCATCAAAATCGCCGGCGCTATATTGGTTGATGGATTCGATGTAGTCATTGAGCTGCACCACTTCGATTTCAATGCCGTATTTTTTCGCCCACTTATCGATGATGCCTTTTTCGGTGGCGTAGGCCCAGGGCATCCAGCCGGCATAGATAGTCCAGGCTACTTTGAAGGAGGTTTTTTTCTCTGCAGCGAACGCAGGGTTGATCGATAGCACGCTGAACACTACCAACATCAGGCTCAGCAGTAATTTTTGATACATTTTTACAGCGTTGTTCACAGTCATAACTACCTCAGCTGATTAAAAGACAGGTTTTGTGTAACGGGTCAGAGTTTGTGCTTCGCGTGCGAACCAGGCTTCCGCTTCCGGGGTGAAACCGGTGGAAGCATTAAACTCAATGTCGGACTCAAGGGTATCTATGGTGAAAATGCGCTCGCAGGGAATGCCGTCACACGTCAGGATTTGCCGCACCCTGCCCTGCTCACCGGCCATCAACTCAAACCCATCCAGCGCGCAGAGCGGTTGGCCTACTCGCCCGGGCTGGGTTGATAGGATCACCTGATATCCCTGATCGATGGAGCCCTGCGCCACCGAGGTTTCAAAATTGAACAGCGCCGCGAGCTGCGCTGCTTGCCCTTGGGCGGCGACGGCCATGCTGCGCAAGGCGTTGTAGGATTGCTCGGGTTCGAAGCGCTGATTGCGCCCCAATACCAAACCGGCGTAATCGCCGCACACGATCAAGCCGCCGCCGCTGTGGCGCAGCTCTCCCGTTGCCAGATTGCGCTCTTCGATCAAGCGCAACCCCGCCAATACACCGGCCGCCGATGGCTGCAAACGCCAGTCTTCGACGTAAGCACCGCTAGGAGCCAGCTCAATCATGCAATTGCCAAAGCGCTTGAGGATGCCGGGTTCAACCCAGCGATTATGGAATTGCAGCGAACAGTCGGTATCGCGCCAGCTGAGGACATCGCCCTCCCAATCGCACAGCGCTTCCCAGCCCTCGTAATTGCCCAATTGCCGCAGCTCGTCGGCCGAGTAATCGGCCCAAGGGCGCGCAGGCAATTGCTCGCCCTTGATGGGCAGGCGCAAATCAATGGTGAAGTTGCGGCTTTGCAGCCAGCACACGTGGGTATGCAAATCGGTTTCGCCATTGGCAAAGCTGATGGAGTAACGCTTGAAATAACCCAGCATCCAGTCCGGCACCCCGCGTGTGGGGCGCTGACCATAGCGGTTAATTAGTTCTTGGAGATTCATACTGGCGCACCTCCGCTTGCTGGCGTGCGCGTGGGGGTTTGATAGCCAAACGAGGAGAGATTTTTAGCGCCCTCGGGCAGCTGGATAGTGCCCTCCGCCAACTGCTTTTTCAGATAACCAAAGGTTTGCATGGTTTGCGCATACAGGTGCTCACCACAGCTCACGGGGGCATAGCGGCTAGGTGTGGCGGGATCGACCAGCGCGGGAATCGGCGCGATTACCGTGTCGTAATCACAGGCGCAAAACAGTGGGAAGGAATAGCGCTCCTCGCCCACTTTGCGTACACGGTGGGCAGTGGCGACAAAATTGCCATTGCTCAATACCTCCAGCATGTCGCCAATATTGATGACAAAAGCGCCCTCCACCAGCGGCACATCAATCCAGTCACCGACGCCGTTCATCACCTCAAGACCGGGCGCGGTGGGCAGTAAAATCGTGAAGCACTCGTAATCGGTATGAGCACCTATACCAGGACGATCCTGGGGTGCGTTGGCGTTGTAGGGATAGTGGATCAAGCGCAGCTGGCTGGGCGGTGTGGTGATCTGCCGGGTAAAGGCATCTTCGGGTAGATTCAAGGCCAGTGCAAAACCGCGAAACAGCCTATTGCTCAAGGCAAACACGGCATCGTAATAGGCTTTTACATCCTCTTTAAACCCGGGCAAATCAGGCCATTGGTTTGCACCCAACATGGGCTTACGGCCTTCGTCGGGCAGGTAATCAAAGCTGATGTCATAGGCTTCTTTGTTATCCACCACCCCACTAGCAAACTGCTCCTCACCCTCGGGAACATAACCGCTGTGGTTGGTGGATTGCCCTATGTAGTGGCGCATTTTGCGCTCGATCGGCTGGGCAAAATATTCTTTGATGCGGTCTTTTAAGCGCTGGATCAACTCAGGCGCAACGCCGTGACCGGTAACGTATAAAAATCCGACCTCGCGTGCGGCTTTGCCGAGTTCATCGGCAACTGACTGGCGCTCGTGCAATTCCCTTGATGCAAGCAAGCTGACATCGACCAGCGGCAATTGGCGAAACGCTGTGTGGGGTTTGGGTATAGCGGATTCGGACACCATGAAAACCTCCTGAATAAATTCAAAATGTTATCTGGCCGTCCAGTGATGCTAGCGGCTTGGTGCCGCCCCGGGTCGTCCCGGTTGAATTGCAAAATCAGGTTACAAAAAAGTAAAGCTGTCACTTGGATATAGCAAACCATGTGCCACCCGTGGTTTCACCAAGCGCCAAAAAAATCGACTTATCTATTAAAATCAATACGATAGAAAATGAAACACGATGAGAAATGAGCGTGCAATCGCCGCGTGAAAAATGACTTCACCGCGTCATGCCACCTGAACATGCTGCGCTAATGTGCAACCTTATTCGCCATGAACAGAAATAGCGCAGCCGCACTGTAGACAAAGAACGAGCTAGCATTACCGCCAACCAATAAAAAGGCGCTCTATGATCGCCTTTTTTAGTAACGGGGTTTTTCTGGCTAAATCACAAATCCATCTACCAAACGCTTTAGGTCAAACGGATTATTTGCCTGCAATTCCGGTGGTAATAATTCATCGGGAATGTCCTGATAACAAACCGGGCGCAAGAAGCGTTCGATGGCTGCTGTACCAACCGAAGTGCTACGCGAGTCGGTTGTCGCTGGCCATGGGCCGCCGTGTACCATCGCATGACAGACTTCTACTCCTGTTGGCCAACCATTCGCGAGTATGCGACCCGCTTTGCGCTCCAACACCGGTAAAAGTTGGCGAGCAAAACCTGCATCGGAAGTGGTGAAATGGATTGTCGCAGTGAGCTGACCCTCCATTTTTTGTAACACACGCAGAATTTCATTTTCGTCTCGGCAGCGCACTAACAATGACGCCGCGCCAAACATTTCTTCCTGCAAATTTACATTCGCCAAAAACGCATCGGCGGTTGTTGCATAGAGTGCAGCCTGGCAAGTATTCGGCGCGGCAGAACTTAATCCACGCCCCAACAACTCAACATGATTACTTTTGGCGATGCAGCCGGTGCTGTGCTGATAGGCGTTGTGAATGCCCGGGCTCAACATAGTTTGCGCAGCAGATTCTTGCAGAGCCGATTTCGCTGAAGCGATAAACGCATCGAGCGCCGGCGTATCCAACGCTAATAACAAACCGGGATTTGTACAGAATTGTCCCGCACCCATCGTTAAAGACGCCACAAATTGGCGACCCAGTTCTGCACCTTTTTCTGCGATAACACCGGGCAAAAGTACCACGGGATTTAACGCACTTAATTCGCCATAAAATGGAATCGGTTGTGGCCGTGCCTGCGCAATGCGCATCAGTGCTATACCGCCCGCGCGCGATCCGGTAAAGCCCACAGCCTGGATAAAAGGATGCTCAACCAGAGCCGCGCCTACTTCACTACCGGCGCCAAACAACAACGAAAAAATACCTTCCGGTAACCCGCATTGGCCAACCGCCAATTGGATTGCTTGCCCTACCAATTCTGATGTTCCCGGATGCGCAGAGTGACCTTTCACAACAACCGGACAACCTGCCGCCAGTGCAGAAGCGGTATCACCACCAGCAACCGAAAATGCGAGCGGGAAATTACTCGCCCCAAAAACCGCAACCGGACCAAGTGGAATTTTTCGCTGACGCAAATCAGAGCGCGGCAATGGCTTGCGATCTACCATTCGCGGATCGATACGCGGGAGACTTTGTTCGCCGGATTTCAATGTAGTGGCAAACAAACGCAATTGACCGCAAGTGCGTCCGCGCTCCCCCTCGAGTCGTGCTCGTGGCAAACCGCTTTCGGCCATCGCGCGTTCAATTAATTCATCGCCAATGGCTTCTATATTGCGCGCAATCGTTTCGAGAAAACTGGCGCGCTCTGCAGGGGATGTCGCACGATATGAATTAAATGCCTGCTCGGCCAATTCACATGCACGCGCCACATCATCTGCATCACCAAGATGATACGCAGGTTCAATCTGTTCACCCGTAGCAGGATTGGTCGCATACAAGGTGCCTTTTTTGCCAGCAACCTGACCCGCACCAATAAGCAAATTTCCGGTTAACATAGTGGATCTAACCCTTTAAAAAAATTACTTAATTCGTGCGATTAACGCACCCAAGTCAGCCATTTCGGCTTCGGTAAGATCAGTTAGTGGTGTGCGCACCGGGCCTGCATCGCGTCCTACTAATTTCATTCCCGCTTTTACGATGGATACAGCATAACCTTGTTTACGATTGCGGATCGCAATATAGGGCAATACAAATTTATTTAAGTCCTCATAGACTTTAGCGTAATCGCGTGCGCGCACCGCTTTATAAAAACTCACGGCGAATTCAGGCACAAAATTGAAGATCGCAGAAGAATATGTGGTTACACCCATTTCCAAATACGGCAGCGCAAATGTTTCTGCGGTAGGCAAACCGCCGATGTAAGTAAAACGGTCACCCAGGCGTGCATAGATGCGGGTCATCAATTCAATATCACCCAAACCATCTTTGTAGCCCACCAGATTCGGACAGCGCTCGGCGAGCTTTTCCAATTCCACTTCATCCAAACGCTGGTTTGCGCGGTTATAAACAATCACGCCGAGCTTGGTAGATTTACAAATGGCTTCAACGTGCGCAGCAACACCATCTTTAGCTGCTTCGGTCAAATAGGGTGGCAGCAACAAAATACCATCGGCACCTGCCGCTTCGGCGGCCTGACAATATTCAATTGATACCGCAGTGCCACCACCAGCGGGCGCAATGACTGGCATTTTTTTGCCAGTCTCTTCCACTGCGGCGCGCACCACACGATCAACTTCTTTCTGCGTAAGTGAGAAAAATTCACCGGTACCGCCCGCAGCAAACATAGCCGCTGCTTCATGGCTAAACAACCAATTGAGGTTATCGCGATAGGCGCTTTCGTTGAATGAATGGTCGGAGGCTTTAAAGTGCGTTACCGGAAAAGAAAGTAAACCACTGCCAACTATTTTTGCGAATTCTTTGGGAGTATAACGGGACACGGATCATCGCTCCTGTAATGGATGTGTTGCTGAAATTTTTGCACCGCGACCTATGCACGTAAAGCTTAATTAATGACTGAGTTAATACTGATTTTGTATTGATCAAAGGTAAAAACAAAAGCCCAAACAAAATCAAAAGCACAAAAATAGCGCACAAGATAATACGGCGATAAACCAGGATTTATCGCCGCATAAAATGACCAGTGAACAAATGGATTTATTAAGTTACAGGTGCTGGATTGAACAACACCAGTGCATTATGCAGCTTCCATTGTTCAGCCCAGGTCTTTTTACCGCTCGCGACATCCAGCATTAATTGAAAAACGTCCCAACCCATTTCCTCGATAGTTTTTTCACCGTCGGCAATGCGACCAGCATTTACATCCATCAAGTCATGCCAGCGGCGCGCAAGGTCAGAGCGAGTAGCCACTTTAATCACCGGGCATTCCGCCAAACCATAAGGTGTTCCGCGACCGGTGGTGAAAATATGCAAATTCATTCCCGCCGCCAATTGCAAAGTGCCGCAAATAAAATCGCTGGCGGGCGTGGAGTTATAGACAAGACCGTGCGGAATTTTTTTATCGCGCAAACGCTCACCGGGCGACAACACACCCACAATAGGAGACGAACCGGATTTCACAATCGAGCCCATCGCCTTTTCGACGATATTGGAAAGCCCACCTTTTTTATTACCCGGTGTTGTGTTCGCACTGCGATCCACCATCCCGGCGGCAAGATAATTGTCGTACCACTCCATTTCTTTGATAATCGCTTCGGCGATTTCCGGTGTAGCAGCGCGCGAGGTTAATTGATCAACACCATCGCGCACTTCGGTATTTTCAGAAAACATTACGGTCGCACCGGCGCGTACTAATAAATCAGCCGCAAAACCTAACGCCGGATTGGCAGTGATGCCGGAAAACGCATCGCTGCCGCCGCATTGCATTCCCACCACTAATTCAGATGCCGGGCAAGTCTCACGTGTGCGCTTATTCAAACGTGTTAAATGCACTTCAGCTTGGCGCATAATCGAATCGATCATACTCATAAAGCCGATGTTTTCTTCATCTTGCAAACACAACACTTGTGGGCCATCAACGACGGTTGCCGGGATAGAACCCGGTGGCATCAAACGTGTGGGCTGCAATTTTTCACAGCCCAAACTGACCACCATAATTTCGCCACCGAAGTTGGGATTCAGCGCAATATTTCTAACAGTACGAATAGGAATGGGCGCGGTGGGTGCATCGATTGCGACGCCGCAACCATAGGTATGCGCCAAGCCAATAACACCGTCGACGTTGGGATATTTCGGCAACAATTCTTCGCGAATACGCTTCACCGCAAAATCAACCACACCGGCAACACATTGCACCGTTTGGCTGATGGCTAAAATATTGCGCGTGCCCACGCTGCCATCAGCATTGCGATAACCTTGAAATGTAAAATTTGTTAGCGGTTCACCAATCGCACCCGGCTGGGTTGCAATTGGCAGGTTTTCCAAACCCAATGCATCAGGCATAAGCAAACTATTTTCACTCACCCAACTGCCTGCGGCTATATCTTCTTTGGCATAACCTATAGCGACGTTGTAGCGAATAACCGCTTCGCCTTTGTTGATTTTTTGCAGCGCGACTTTGTGCGCTTGTGGAATATTTTCAGTGAGAATTACACCCGCCGAAATTTCAGTTCCGGCGGGCAATCCACCATTCGTCACGACAACTGCCACGTTATCGGCCAAATGCATTTTAATAACCGGTTGCGACATGCTAAAACCTCAAAAAATATTTATTGCGCGAGTGGAGCGCGAATCGATTTGGTGAGTGTGATTCGTTTTATTTCACCCACTACACAGAGATAACTGATAATCGCTATAGCAGCATGCGCCCCCACATACGCCAGTGCGCCTGAAAATGAACCGGTCGATTGCACAATGTAGCCAATCACAATCGGCGTTACGATTCCGGCGGTATTGCCGAAGGTATTAAATAATCCACCGGACAATCCACCCGCCTCTTTGGGAGAGGTGTCTGCAACCACTGCCCAGCCCAATGCACCTACGCCTTTACCAAAATAGGCGAGCGACATAATCGCCACTACTAACATATCGGTTTCAACATAGTTGCACGCAATCATGGTGGTGGACATCAACATGCCAATCACAATCGGCAACTTGCGCGCAAACGTTAATGAATAACCTTTTTTGGTTAAACGATCAGAAAGCCAACCACCAGAAATGCCGCCGAGAAAACCGGCAATCGCCGGTAGCGATGCAACGAAACCGGCTTGCAAAATACTCATGCCGCGCTCTTGCACTAAATAAATTGGAAACCAGGTCAGGAAAAAATAGGTGAGCGAATTAATGCAGTACTGGCCGATATAGACACCCAATAACATGCGCGATGACAGCATTTCCTTAATGCAGGCAAAAGTATCGACTGCACAGGCTTGGCCCTTAGCCTGGTTGCGATCAAGATCCACCAGTGCGCCGCCTTGCTCGATGTATTCCAATTCAATTTTGTTTACCCGTGGGTGTTGTTTGGGTGAGTACACCGACTTCGACCAAACAAAAGCTAACACAATTCCCAGTGCGCCCATCAAAAAGAAAATACTTTGCCAACCATAATCATGCACCAGCCAACCCATGAGTGGTGCAAAGGCGACGGTAGAAAAATATTGCGCCGAATTGAAAATCGACGCGGCCAAACCGCGCTCATGGGTAGGAAACCACGCGGAGGTGATGCGACTATTACCGGGAAATGCTGGCGCTTCTGCCGCCCCTACTAATAACCGCAATGCGATTAATAAAATAAATGCAGCACCGCCAGTGACAAAACCCACAAAACCTTGCAACAAGGTAAAAACCGACCACAAAAAAATGCTGCAACCGTAAGTGACTTTGGAACCAAATTTATCTAACAACCAACCGCCGGGAATTTGTGCCAGCACATAACTCCAGGCAAAGGCAGAAAAAATATAACCCATCTCAATCGGCGAAAGGCCAAGGTCTTTAGCGATATCGGGCCCCGCAATTGAAATTGTCGCGCGGTCGGCGTAGTTGATCGTGGTGGCGATAAAAAGCATTGCAAGAATGCCCCAGCGCGTGCGCGATGCTACCAAGGTGTTGGCGACGGCATTGCTTGTAGACACATTGCTTGCAGATGCATTGGCCATTGAATTTACCTCTCAACAAATCCGGTTCTTATAGTTAAATTTTTTGGGGTCGAGCGCTAACCTGTAAAATTCATTCTGCGAGCTTATTGTTTCCAAATCAAACCATTCAATAAATGAAACAATCCAATTTGAGTATTGATACTCCCTGCTGTTACTTATTTTCTGCGCTTATAGGTAACGAAACTATTTCTACCCAGCCAGGATTTTTTCCCGTTGGCTGATGATCTACCGGCCTAAGCTCGCCAGTATCAGGATGAATGGAATAGAGCGTCATGCCATGGGATTTTTGCCCTACAACCGCCAGAAAATTACCTGCCGGTGAGATTGCAAACGCGCGCGGCTGTTGTTCTGTGTTCCAGCGTCCGATGACGCTGAGCCGACCATCGGACTGACTGATGTTAAACCCGCTTAGGCGGTTGCTATTGCGCTCGGACGCATACAGAAATTTTCCATTGGGGGTCATATGAATATCTGCCGCCCAGGCTTTTTGTTGCCAATCCTCCGGGAGCAATGCATGACTTTCCAAAAGCGATGCAGTGCCGGTTTCGATATTGCGATTAAGCACGTGCAAATTTGCATGTAACTCATCCAATAGATAGATTAATTTTCCCGTCGCCGAAAAAACAAAATGGCGCGGGCCGGAACCACTATCGAAAGTGATCGCCGGTTTGCTCATGTGCTGCAGTTTTTCAGTGGTGGAATTAATCCGGAAATAACCCAGACGATCTGCTCCCAATAGCGATACATAAATAAATTGATTGGCGGGATCAGGCGATATTTGATGTGGATGTGCGCCGGTTGCCAACACCTGCGTTTCAGTTTCCGGCATGCCATTGCTATCGAGCCGGTTCATACTGATTTTATTGCCGCCGTAAGATGCGGCAAACAAATAACGTCCGCCTGGGTCGAGCGCAATATTCGCCATGCTATCAACCAAAGGAGCGGAGCCATGCGGACTTAATTTTCCGGTAGTTGGATCAATTGCCAATACCAATACACGATAAGGTTCGGAGCGGATAGCAGCATAAAGCAGGTGCTTATTCGCCGATAATGCCATCGGCATAACTGCACCGCCAACTGGATAGGTTTGCAGCAATTTCGTTTTTTGGGTTAATTCATCCAACACAAAAACAGAAATATCCTGCGAGTCGGTATTAGCAATATAAATTATTGTGCCTGCATAACAACCAGCTCCCGCTATGCTCAGAGTGAACATTATCAGGAGCCGGGACCAACACCTTAACAACCTAAACACCGACATAACTATCGACAGTCATCACTCGAAATAAGCGGACATTTTTTGCCCATTTATTTCCAGATTCGTGAAGGTGACATTCTTCAAGTTTTTAAAATCCATAAATTGGTTAGATGATTTCACCTGAATATTATTGAACAACACATTCTCCAGTGGCTGCTCCTGCGGTGCATGGCCGATAAAGAACGTATCGACTTTTTCGGCGATAATATTTTCAAATACTATGTCGTGATATTTAGACGGAAACTTGCCACCCAAATAGCCCGCGACATAACTCAAGTCAAACCAGAAGAGGTATTTTGCTTCGCCTATTTTGGTATTGCGGATGCGTACATGCTGCACGCTGCCACCGCGATCCAGATTCGCCTTTAAACGAAATACCGAGGTGCCTTTGATGTAGGTGTTATCGGTAAAAAATACATTCTTGATGCCGCCCGACATTTCACTGCCTAAACCAATTCCATCTTCACCATCGAGAATATTATTTCTAACCACCACATTCTCACTGGGGCGACCAACTTTACGTCCATCCAAATCGCGCCCGGATTTAATGACGATGGAATCATCTCCCGTTCTGAAGTGGTTATCTTCAATGACTACCCAGCGGCCTGAGTCAACATCGATGCCATCATTGTTGGGCAACATACTATCGACATTCACGTTGCGCATTTGTGCATGATCGACGTAGACCAGATGATTCACCCAAAAGGGTGAATTGGTAGCAGTGTAGCCTTGCAGCAATACACGCTCGGCATTGACGATCTGAATGAGCGGCGGACGCAAAAAATGCCCTTCGCCAAATTGTCTTTTTTCCAGCGGTACACCATCAAAACCCATATTGCGCAGAGCGGCGATATCACCCGCTTGCTGTTTGTGCCACGCATGGAATTCACTTTGCGCATTGCCATCAATTGTGCCAGTACCGGTAATCGCTACATCGGTCACCTTGTTGGCATAAATCAACGGTGAGTAACCGTAAATCTCAGTGCCTTCCCAGCGGGTAAATACTGCTGGCAAATAATCCTTCACTGCGGCGCCAAATAATAGCGTTGCACCCTCGGAGACATGTAGATCAATAAAACTTTGCAGATGAATAGGACCATTGGAAATCCATTTGCCCGCCGGAATCACTACCCGGCCTCCGCCCGCTTTTGCGGCTGCATTAATCGCGCTCAGAATGGCGGGGCGCGAGTCTTCGGTGGAATTCGCTTTTGCACCAAAATCAGTGATAAGAAATTGTTTATCCGGAATCCTGGGCGACTCTACTTTTTTAAGAATCACATCCATTTGCTTCCAATCGGACTGTTTGTAGAAGGTGCTCTTGGCCTGCGCAAAAGACAATACGGATAACTGCACTAAAAAAATGAATAAAATTGCCTGCCTCAGGTAATTTATCATTTTGCTTTTCATTCTATTTTTCATTTTATTTTCTCCCACTTATTTTTCGCGCTTTTATTGTATTGCGCGTTTATTTGAAATTTGAAATTTCTACGCCGGCCAGAATGAATGGCCCTACACCGTGGGGATCGTCAGTACGTATAGCCTCACTCACGTAGTACTCAAAAGTCCCGGTGCGATAAGGCTCGTTACCCAATCCAGCACTGCCACAGGTATTAAGTAGATGTAGCCGACCCAGCTCATCCGTTTCTGTGTGTCTTGAAACCAAACCATTAAAAATATCTGTGGCGATAGCTTTATATTTTTCTGGCAGATACTGCTTGTTGTATCCCTTGGCAAAGGCATAGGCAAACATGGCGCTGCCCGATGTCTCCAGATAATTACCATAGCGGTTACCTTGGTCAGTAACCTGATACCACAGCTTGCTTTCATCCTGCACCTTCAACAGGGCTTCGGCCAGTTGATTTAACAATCTAATTAATTCTTTACGCTTGGGATGATTCTGCGGAAAGTAATCCAGCGTATCCACCAATGCCATGGCATACCAACCCATAGAGCGCGACCAGAAATGCGGCGACAAACCTGTCTCTTTATTTGCCCAGCGCTGCAGATGGCTTTCATCCCACGCGTGATAAAGCAAACCGGTTTTTTTATCGAGTGTTTTGCTTTCAATCAACAGGAATTGCTGGGCAATATCATCAAACGACGCCTTTGGTTCTTTATGTTCCTGCGCAAATTGCGCGTAGTAAGGCGCGCCCATGTAGAGGCCATCCAACCACATTTGCCAAGGGTAAATATTTTTGTGCCAAAAACCGCCTGCGGTAGTGCGCGGCTGCCACTGCAATTGTTCGCGCAGGGATTTCATGGCGACAAGATAGCGCTCATCTTTGTATTTTTGATGCAGCAAAAATAACAATTTTCCCGGATTGATAGAGTCAATATTGAAATCAGCAGGATTGTAGCCGTGGATTTTTCCATTTTTATCGATCAACTGATCAACAAAGGTTTTGCCATAGGCAAGGTATTTTTCGTCGCCGGTCTTTAAGTAGAGTTTTTGAAAACCATAGAGAACTAATGAGTAAGGGTAGCCCCACTCCGGCCCGGTTAGCTGTTTGAATTCGCGCATGGTCCAGGCTTGTGGATGCTGCTGCATAATGGAATGGGCCATTGCCGTGCTCCACTCAAGGGAATTTTTTTCGGTTTGTTGTGCTTGCAGGGTGGGAATAAAAAGTAATGCAGATAAAAAGCTAAACGATAAAAATATTTTTTTCATGATGAATTTGCTTCCAGTCGTTAAAAAAAGCCATCGACTTACGTCGATGGCCTGAGCAATAACTCTCATCAAGCCTTTAGAAGGTAGCTCTAATACCAAGGCTGACTTCACGCCCGGTATTATTGATTTCACGTACTAAATCCAGGTCTCCGCCAGCATCCATTGTGCCCGTTGTGTAAAGGCGCTCGTCTTCTTCCGTCAGGTTAATGACTTCAAGGCTCACTCTGATATGTTCGTTAAAGTTGTAGAACGCCGACATATCGATACGAGTTGGGCCAGTGGTGTTTTCAGAGAAGTTTCTGTCGCTGCCGGGAATTGCGGTGACATAATCATCGCGGCTATTTACCACTACGCGAGCGCCAAAGGTTTCTCGTTCAAAATATACGCCGTAGTTGTAGCTGTTTTCTGACAAACCGAGTAACGGGCCTTTAATATCGCCAGGATAAGTAATCTCGGAATCTACGTAGGTATAGTTGGCGAGCAGACCGAAACCTTCAAAGGCTGCTGGTAAAAAGCTAAACGGTTGTTGGTAGGAAATTTCATAACCTTCTACTGTTGCGCCTTCACCATTCACAGGCATGCTGATATTCCACTCGTCATTAATATTCAATCCAGCATTAGGATCATATTCTGGTGAGCCAGGATCAGTTTCCGGATAAGCGGTTGCGATAATTTCTTTCAAATCAGCAGGCAGCAAACCTGAATAGGTATCGTTGAGAATAAAGCTGTCGATATCCTTGTAGAACAAGGTAAGCGCCAACACAGATTCTTCAGCAAAATACCATTCAAAGCCCAAATCAAATGAATTGGCAATGGTAGGATCAAGACCTGGATTACCCACAGTGACGTTGCCGTTAATTGGTGTAGCATTAACGGTAGCAGTCATACTGGATAAGTTAGGGCGTGAAAAGTTTTTGTTAGCACTGAAGCGAACCAGAAAATCCTCAACCACTTCCAAGGTTGCGTTAAAGGATGGCAAAAACTCTGCATAGTTGCTTTCGCGTTTGGAGGTAACGTCTCCTGCCACACCAATCGACTCTACGTCGGTTTCAACATAACGCAGGCCGGCATTGATCATTAACGGCATTCCGGCAATATCGAAAGTGCGGCTATATTCGCCATAGATACCTGCCGTATTTTCCGTTACATCAAAGGTAGTTGGATCATTTTTATTTAAGGTAAATGATCCGGCATTGTAGGCCGTTTTGGTTGCTTCAAAATCATTGATAATAAAATCAGTTGGGAATCCCGCAGGCGGATTTATTGCACTGCCATAGCCTTTGGTCACCGCAGACAGCGTTGTGGTTAAACCTGTAGAAGCCGCAGTAATAGGTAGAATCGTAGTAGTTCCAGAACCGGTTGCAACTTTGGCAACTGGATCGGTTAACGTGCCTGCGGTTGGATCGTGGCGCTCGGAAGTAATATTGCGCTCGTTCCAGATCACACCGGTTTTAATCGTTGTCTCATCAAGATCCCAAGTTAAATCTGCACGGAAGGTGTCGTTTTCACGTTCAACAATATCTTTACGAATAGTAGGCGCACTAAAAAAATAATTGAGCGGATTGGTGATATCAAAACCATAATTCATTTCGGCGATGTCACCGTCTTTACGGAGATCATAGGCGAAATAGGTTGGATTCATACCATTGATCGCTTGGCGGGTCGGTGCAGCCGCATTTGCATAACTTGGCGCCAATGCATCCATATTAAAACGGTACTGCTCTTCATCATACTCAACTGCGGCATTACCAAACATGACATCCAATTGCAGAGTGTCGGTCAATTCAAATTTGCTTGATAAGACTATTTGCTCAAATGAAGTAGTACTGAATTGGCCGCGACTTTCTACACGCGGAGTGACACCAGTAAATTCGCCGGCAACCGCAACACGACCAGCTTCATCCAACACAATACTGGTTGGAGTAATTGAGCCAAAACTGTTACGGAACTGCGCAAAATAATTGTACGAAGACACATCGGTATCCAGATCGGATTGTAAATAATCCAGAGTGAATTCCATGCGATCAGTCGGGCGAAATTGGAATGAGCTGGTAATACCAGTACGCTCTTGATCAGTGTTAAAAGAGTCCATCCGCGGCAAACGGGGGAACAATACAAAATCCAATTTTTCATTCGCCAGCTTTGCATTATTTGGATCAAGATCAGGATAGTTGCCTAACGGATTAGGTGTGCCGCTAATATTAACGGTTGAATCATTTCCCACAAAACTGCGGTTGGTATTATCGTATGGCGATGTCCAGCGCACAGTACCAAAGCCTTCCTGACGGATATTGCGCTCTGATTGAGCAAAGCTCACCAGTACGCCAAATTTATCATCGGCAAAGGTATTACTGATCATCGCAAAAACACGCGGATCATTTTCATCCGTCAGATTCTCAACCGCCATATTGCCGCTGGCAATTGCGTGGAAGCCCGGATTATCAAATGGCTTCGCAGAATAAAGCTCTACGGTTGATGCAAGACCACCTTCTTCAAGTGAACCCTTGGTGGATTTATTCAATACAATTTTATTGAATAATTCTGAGGCAAATACGTTGAAGTCAAAGTTACGCCCGCGGTTTACACCGCCCGAAGAATCAAGCCCGCCCGTACTGGATGGAACTTCCATTCCATTCAAGGTTGTCGCTGAAAAACCTGGGCCAAGGCCACGCACAGTAATGTTGCGACCTTCGCCACCTTCACGGGTAATTGCGACACCGGAAATGCGCTGTAACGATTCAGCAAGATTGAGGTCGGGCATCTTGCCCATATCTTCCGCAACAATTGCATCGACATTATTCGCAGATGCGCGCTTGGTGTTCAGCGCATTAGCCAAACTGGCACGGAAACTACCGGTAACAATGACTTCTTCTACTGAACCTTCGCTCTCAGCAACTTGGGCGGGCTCCTCTTGTGCGTAGCTGGTAGCAGGGAAAATACCGGCCGCTATAGCTAACACCAACGGATTAACAGTGAATTTTTTCATAAGCTCTCTCCTCATTATTTTTTATTACGTAAGGCTTTATTTAAAACATTTTCAACTTCAGTGCTGTTGAGAATGTTTAAATTCGAATTAACGCTAATACCGAGGCAGATATAGTGATTGTGTTGTATCGGTCAAACTAGGTTAATCGAATTTCTATCAAGGCTTGTCACGCCTCGACATCGAACACACATGGCCAATTATTGATAGTTATTTATAATTTTAGTTAAAAAAGCATTCGATGAATTACACATGCGTAACGGCGATTCACCCGCTTGAAAATAGAAAATTCGGTTGCGCTATGCGCATTACTCTTTATTAAGTTGCTGCATTTAAAAAACCTGCGCCCCTTTTCGGGCGCGCAGGAAATCGCTATGAGCAAAGTACGAGTGCAAAAAAATTGCAGAAAACTCAATACAATTTTTTGCACAGGATCAACCGCCAATCGATTCAACCGTCGATCCGTTGAATTGATTCTGCGAGCTAATCATTAACAAATCAAACCAATTGGTATCTGAACCTATCCAATTTGTGTATTAAAAAACCAGCAGCCGAAACCCGCTTTTCAGTCCTTAAACGCCGGCAGCACCTCGCGCAATAGGGTTTCAAGCGCGGGGTTGTGGTTGTCTTTGCGATAGCTATAGACCATTTCTACGGGGCGAGCTGGCGTCGTCAGCAACTTGCGCAGCAACAATCCTTCAAAATGCAAACTGGTCGCCGACTTGGGGATGAGCGCAACGCCAATACCCGATTGCACCAGTGCCAGCATGGTATGGATTTGGGCTACATACTCCACGATCTGCGGCAGCACTTCTTCCTGCTGAAAACACGCCGAGAGCAAATTGTGGAAATAGCGGGCCTCGTAAGGGGAGTACATCAGGAAGGGTTTTTCGTGCAGGCTGGCGAGCGTTGGTTCCTCCGGCCAGAGATCCGCATCCTGCTTGGGAATGGCGAGATAGAGTTCTTCGCTACCCAAAATGGCAGTTTCCAATTCGCCGTCATGGTTGTGGGGACGAACCAGGCCTATATCCAATACATTCGAGTGCAAGGCTTCCAGTTGGGCTCCGGTCACCAATTCTTTGAGAGTAAGAGATACATCGGGCGCTCGTTCGCGCAGACGACGCACTATCTCCGGCAACAATTTATAGCCAAACGACGCGGTAAATCCGATCGCGAGCGAGCCCTTCTCACCTTTTGCATTGCGCCGCGCGGTGGCCGCTGCCTCCTCCGCCATACGCAGAATGCGAGCGGCATCCGGGAAGAAGGCCTTGCCTGCGGCGGTCAAGCGCACCGTGCGACTGGTTCGCTCCAACAGCTGCGCGCCAATTTGATGCTCCAGTAAACGAATCTGTCGGCTCAACGGTGGCTGCGTCATATTCAAGCGCTCTGCCGCGCGACTGAAGTGCAATTCCTCGGCGACCGCAACGAAGCAGCGCAACTGGCTAAGCTCAAACATCCATTCACCATCCGTATCAATTGAGAGAGATTAATTCTGCAATGATATTAGATGCTCTCGCCCAACACGCAAGAATTCCACTATGGGCAGTACAAAGTTTAAGCATTTCCACGTTCGACTTAATCCCGCCAACAAAACTCACACCACTTTTTCTGATGGGTTCGATTGCACTGGCTCGGACGCCATATTCAGCGGGTCATGGTTAGATTGCCCCCAGAGCCGACATCTGCGCACTGATCTTCAGCAGAAATTGGCATGACGGTTTCGTTGCTATACCTCTCATCTATTGAGAGCTCTCCCTGGATTCAAGAAAGTCAGTCCCGGCGGAAGTAATTGCCAAGGCGATTACCTGCGCTTTTTCTTGGAACCCTTGCGCCCCGTGCCTGCACGGGGCTTTTTTATAGCGGCGGTTTTATCCCGGCGTTCGCATAAATGCGACTCCCAGTTTGCGAGAACCCAATCTGGGTCGGTTCGAATAAATTTAGTCGGGCGCAAATACCTAACAATTAGCTCAGGATTCTTGCGGCTATCACTACCATCAGATCAAAAATCCGCCGCCCGGCATTTTTAACGCTTTATCCAATAACAAGAGATGTGAACCTATGACTAACCCGCTTAAAAAATTGATTGTCGCGCTCGCACTCGCCAGCTCTGGCCTGGCAATGGGTGCGCAGGCTGCCGATAGCACCACCAAAACCCTGAGCGTTTACACCACCGCCAAAGACACCAACCAAAAACTGAGCCTGACCGACACCCTCAGCTTTACGCCAGCCAAGCAAAACCCCGAGACCGACATTGCGGTTTATGTAAATCCCAACAAACAATTCCAGACCTTTTTAGGTTTTGGCGGCGCGATTACCGATGCCAGCGCGGAAACCTATGCAAAGCTCAGCAGCAAAAAACAGAAGGAATTATTGAAAGCCTATTACGATAAAAAAGACGGGATCGGCTACAGCCTGCTGCGCACCACCATCCACAGCTCGGACTTTGCCAGCGGCAGCTACACCTATATCGAAGAGGGCGATAAAGAACTCAAAACCTTCGATATCAAACACGATAGAAAATATCGCCTGCCGATGCTGAAAGCGGCAATCAAAGCCGCTGGTGGAAAAATCACCACCTATGCCAGCCCCTGGAGCGCGCCGGCGTTTATGAAAGACACCAATAACATGCTGCAAGGTGGCAAGTTGTTACCCGAGTACAACGACATATGGGCGACCTACTACACCAAGTTCATCAAGGCCTATGAGAAAGAGGGCATTCCGATTTGGGGCATCACCCTGCAAAATGAACCTATGGCCAAGCAGACGTGGGAGTCGATGATTTTCACTGCCGATGAAGAGCGCGACTTCCTCAAAAACCATCTCGGTCCGGTGATGAAAAAAGAAGGTCTGGGTGATAAGAAAATCATCGTCTGGGATCACAACCGCGATTTAATAGTACAGCGCGTCAACACCATCATGGCCGATCCGGAAGCGGCGAAATACGTGTGGGGCGTCGGCTTCCACTGGTACGAAACCTGGGCGGGCGGCAAACCCATGTACGGCAATGTGGCCGAAGTAAACCGCGCCTATCCCGAACTGAATTTGCTGGTGACTGAAGCTACCGTGGAAAAATTCAATGCCGAACGCTTCCACTACTGGCCCAACGCTGAGCGCTATGGCGATTCGATCATCAACGATTTCAACTCCGGCGCCGTAGCATGGACTGACTGGAATATTTTGCTCGATAACAAGGGAGGCCCCAATCACGTCGGCAATTTCTGCTTCGCGCCTGTCCATGAAAACAATGGTGAATTGATTTACACACCGACCTACTACTACATCGGCCACTTCTCGAAATTCATTCGCCCGGATGCCAAACGTGTCAGCGCCGTACCCAGCCGCAGCACCTTGCAAACCACCTCATGGCTAAACGCGGATAACAAACTCGTCACCATCGTGATGAACAGCAGCGATGCCGCCGTTGACTACCGCCTGTACATCGGCGATAAAGAGACCCGCGTGAATATTCCTGCCCATGCAATGCAGACATTGGTGTACTAAGCGAGCATTTCGGAAATGAATTAAAAAAAGATCAGGGATGTTATTCGGTCAAAACCAAACCCGCTTCGGCGGGTTTTTTATTCCCAAAAACTTCTGCTGTTAATAAGTCACTCAACCAATGTGAATTTTTCACACGCTTATTGTGATTAAATTTTTCACTGAAAACTTCAGTGCCAAATTAAAAATTTCAGTGCCAAATATTTTTTTCTTAACTTGCTCCTGTTTATGTTTAGGAGTATTTCTATATTTCACGTCGATGATGACTACATAAAAAACAAAACGTTTTATGCAATTGTCATCCGTCAGTTTTCTTTTATATCACTTTTATATTTGTTCGCATTTCATGATGAGCATTTACTTGCCTATCCCTTCAATATTCGAGGGGATCACTCATTAAAAGTGTGTTGCGTTTTGATTTTTCTTTTGCGTGATACAAGGTTGTTTAGTGAAACGTTTGCACACATTCAAGTGTGCCATTTGCACAATGCATAAGATGCATAAAAGGAGCGATTTATGCCTGCAACACTTTCCTACCCCGGTGTTTATATTGAAGAAATTCCCAGTGGTGTGCGCACGATAACGGGAGTTGCCACTTCCATTACCGCATTTTTAGGTCGCGCGACTTTCGGGCCGATTAATCAGCCGGTAACTCTCAATAGTTTTGGTGATTTTGAGCGTACTTTCGGCGGGCTTGCACTAGAGCATCCACTGGGATACGCGGTGCGCGATTTCTTTCTCAATGGCGGTGGTCAGGCAATCGTTGTTCGGCTTTATAAAAAGCCGGACACAGAGGCCGATGCTGTCGCGACTATTGCTGTTGATGGCGTGACTTTTAAAGCAAAAACGCCAGGAAAGTGGGCTAAAAAACTTCGCATCGCGATTGATGTAAAAGTATCAAATGAAGTGCGCACAAAACTGAATCTCGCAAACGATGATCGCTTATTTAATTTGACCGTTTCATTAGGCAACAAACAGGAAAGTTTTTTAAACCTGACCAACAATTCGCAAAGTGCCCGCCGAATTGATCGGGTATTGGCTGCCGAATCAAATCTCATTGCCATACCTACCTGGCCAAATGAAAAACCTGCAATGACGCAAACTGGCGCAGCAGCTACGGCCTACGCCGAGTTTTTAGTAGCACCAACAGATGCCGCCAAAAAAACAGCTTATGTTGACGCTGCAAAATTATTAGTGGACGCAGCATCAACAGCGGAAGCCGCATTAGCAACAGCACTCGCGGCAACTCCACAGGTTCCAGCAGACATCACTACTGCCCAAGCAAATGTGGCGAGTGCCGAAACCGCCGTGAAAGGCGACGATGGTAAAAGCTTAACTGCAGCAGCGGATTTTGAAGGCGTGCAAAGTGAAAAAACCGGCCTTTATGCGCTCGACAAAGCCGATCTGTTTAATTTATTGGTGATCCCACCCGACTCCAGAGGGACGGATGTACCCAATACTTTTTATCAAACTGCGATTGCTTACGCTAAAGCACGCCGCGCATTTGTCATTGTCGATTCACCCGTAAGCTGGAGCGCTAATCCTGATACAGCGGCGGCCAATGCTTTGGCTGGTTTTGATGCGCTGGGCTTGTCGGGTGATACCGCGCGCAATGCCGCACTTTATTTCCCATTGCTTCGCCAAGCCGATCCGTTACGCGACGGCCAATTAGATAACTTTGTTCCCTCCGGTGCCGTTGCCGGTATTTTTGCGCGCACTGATGCGAGTCGCGGCGTGTGGAAAGCACCGGCCGGATTGGATGCATCGATCAATGGCATACAAGGATTTAATGTCGTACTGAATGATGCCGAGAACGGCATGCTGAACCCGATGGGCATTAACGTATTGCGCGCATTTCCGGGCAGTGGCCGGGTGGTCTGGGGCGCACGCACGCTCAGAGGCGCAGATCGTTTGGCAGATGAATGGAAATATATCCCCGTGCGTCGCACCGCATTGTTCATTGAGGAAAGCCTTTATCGCGGCACCCAATGGGTGGTGTTTGAACCCAATGATGAACCGCTCTGGGCGCAAATCCGGCTGAACATCGGGGCCTTTATGCACAACCTGTTTCGCTTGGGCGCGTTTCAGGGCAGCACCCCCAAAGACGCTTATTTTGTGAAGTGCGATAAAGAGACCACCACCCAAAGCGATATTAATTTGGGAATCGTGAACATAGTGGTTGGATTTGCGCCGCTTAAACCAGCGGAATTTGTGGTGATCAAACTCCAGCAAATGGCCGGCCAGATAGACGCCTAGCCAACATTACTTTAGAGGGATACTGCCATGGCACAATTTAGCGTTAACGCTCAGCGATTCGACCCCTATAAAAATTTCAAATTTCGCATTAAATGGGATGGAAAATACGTCGCAGGCGTCAGCAAAGTGGGTTCACTCAAACGCACCACCGAGGTGGTTAAACATCGCGAAGGGGGCGATCCGAGCAGCAGCCGCAAATCCCCCGGCCGCACCGAGTTTGAGGCCATCACCCTAGAGCGCGGCGTCACTCACGACAAAGAATTTGAGCAGTGGGCCAACAAGGTCTGGAATTTTGGCTCCGGGCTTGGCGCTGAGGTATCGCTTAAGGACTTTCGCAAAGACATCATCATCGAGCTGTACAACGAGACCGGCCAACTAGCCATCGCCTATAAGGTGTATCGCTGCTGGGTATCCGAGTTTCAGGCGCTGCCGGATTTGGATGCCAACGCTAATGCGGTTGCCATCCAGACGATGAAGCTGGAAAACGAGGGCTGGGAGCGCGATTACGAAGTCGGCGAACCCGGAGAGATCAGTTTCACTGAACCGCAATAATCATGCACTCACTTACTGCCAAGGACTTGCTGGCGGCATGGGAGCGAGGATTGTCGCAAACCAGTGCACGCCGCCTGATAACACTGCTAGCCGAGGTCTATCCCGAGCTGGGCGCTGCGCAGCTGTGGCAGCTGCCCATCGGCCAGCGCGACGGGCTGGCGCTGGCAGCGCGCGAGCGGCTGTTCGGCGGCCGCTTGGTGAGCCTCGCGCATTGTCCTGCGTGTTCCCAGCCGCTGGAATTTGAGCTGGATGCGGCGGACATCCGCGCGCCTGAACCAACTCCCCCGTCCGGCCATCTGCACTGCGAAAAAGACGGTTATCACCTGAGTTTTCGCCTGCCCGATAGCCGTGATCTGGTGCTCGCCGAAGCCCAAGCCAACCCCGCTGCTGCTTATCAATTGTTGATGGCGCGCTGCCTGTTGGATGCCAAACGCGGCAAGCGTGTTCATCCTGTAAGCGAACTGCCAGAGCAGGTACTTGCTGCGCTCGAAGACGCCATGTCGGCCGCTGATCCCCAAGCCAATACCCAACTCGACCTGAGCTGCCCCGCCTGTGCCCATCGCTGGCTTGCAGCCTTTGATATCGCCAGCTTTTTATGGCGTGAGTTGCATGCTTGGGCGCAGCGCATCATCGGCGAGGTGCACTTGCTGGCCAAGCATTACAGCTGGTCCGAGGCCGATATTCTCGCCATGACGCCCACCCGGCGGCGGCTCTATCTGGAGCAACTGTCATGAGCAACTACCTGAGCCAAATGGCCACTGTGGCAGTGAATCACGCCCCTGTTGTCCAGCCCAGATTGGCGAGCCGCTTTGAAGGTTCGGCAGGAGCAGCACCGGCGGAGGATATACAGGAGCAAGTAGCACAGCCGCCGGTACACCGCTCAGCGACTGCACCGGCAGAAACGGTGACTCCGGCAAAAACACCACGGCAGGAACAAACACCCGCTGAGATCCCAATGCCTGTTGCGCAACCAGCTGCGCCCCTGCTGCAGAGTCAATCTGTACCGCCGCGCGCTCCATCAACCGAACCTGTCACCCAGGCAAGTCCGGTCGCTGAACCACAGCAATTGGTACAGGAACTGATTCGCGAGCGCATCCACGAACAGCCATTGCTTGTGTCGGCTTCGGCTCCCCAAGGTTCAGCGCCATCACGCAGTGAATCAGTCATTCTCGAAAAGCACAGCGAACACTCCTTCTTTTCCGAGATTCACCATGAAGCGGGGGCGCCGGTTGCAGGTGAACAGCAACCAGCTACGACAAAGAGTGGCTCCAGACATGAAACTCCGACGGAACCCGCTAAAGCACCGCAAATCCAAACTCGCATTGCTGCACCTGAGCCGATAATGCAATCTGCCATGCGGCAGCCCGCACAAACCACCGAAGTAAGCGCGCCGGCACCCAGCATTCAGGTCTCCATAGGCCGCATTGAGATTCGCGCTAACCCCGCGAGCAGCAGTTCTACATCCAAACCCCAAACACCCAAATCCGCGACCCTGAGCTTGGACGACTACCTCAGGCAGCGTAAGGGGGACAGGTAATGAGTAATTCCCTCGCCGTTGCCACCGTCACCGCCGCACTGGCGGCGCAGATTACCCAGTCGATCCAATCGGTAGTGAGCGGCGCGGAGGTCATCATCGGACGGCCGCAAATAACACCGCCACCAAATGCGCAGCACTGGGTGCAATTGTTCCTTTATCAGGTAGTGCCCAACGCCGCCCTGCGCAATGCGGATCTGGCAACCCGCAACAGTGCGGGCAAGCTGGTGCAGCGGCCACAAGTCGCGCTGGATCTGCATTATTTGCTGGCATTTAACGGCGACGAACAAGAGCTGGAGTCGCAGCGTATGCTGGGTGCTGTCGCCCGCGACCTGCACGCGAACCCTATATTGCTGCCGGGGATACTGGAAAATGCGGCCAACTCCTGGCTGCCACTCACCGATTCCAACCTGCATGAACAGCGCGAGCGGGTCAAACTCACGTCGCTGGCACTGAGCCTGGATGAACTCTCCAAACTCTGGTCGGTATTTTTCCAAACTCCCTATGCGCTGAGCCTCGCCTATAACGCCAGCGTGGTATTGATCGAAACCGATGATGTGGTTGAGCCAGCACTGCCTGTGCTCCAACGCGGCCCTAACGATCAGGGTGTGGATACACTGCTAGGCGCCATTCCGCAGTTGGAAAAAATCCATATCGGCTTTGCTGAAGATGCGAACTTGCCGTCTTTACCTTCGCTGCCGAATGCTTGGTTGGGCTTACGTTTGAATATTCAGGGTCAACACCTGACTGGCGATAGCCTGAGCCTGCGTTTTAGCCATCCGCGTCTTGGCACCCGCGAAGTGCTGATCCCGGCCAGCGACCGTACACCTACATCCATCGTATTTATGCTACCCAACGATGCAGCCGCCCAAACCGAATGGGCGGCGGGCGCTTACTCAGTTGTTGCGGTGATTACCCAAGGCACCCGCATTCGCACCAGCAACCCGTTGATCCTCAACCTCGGCGCGCGTATTACCCAGATTGCACCGGCCAACCCAATCACGATTGCCGGCGATGGCTCAGCCAGCCTGAGTCTCAGTCTCAGCCCACAAGTCCTGCCGGAGCAGGAGGTGACTTTATTGGTGGGTGGCCGCGAAGTCATAGCAGAGCCGCTGCTCGCCGCCGGTAGTCAGGTCGATGTAGTGATAGGCGATGCCATGCCACTGGCATTGCAACCCATTTACTTACGGGTGGATGGCGTAGATAGCCTGCCCATCGCCCGCGCTGCTAACCCGCCGCGCTTTGTGTTTGATCCAGCCCAGCAATTGGAGGTCCAGTCATGACAGACCATACGCAATGGCTGGCAGCCAACAAAACCTACTTGCAGGATTACATCCGTTGGGTGCAATTGCGCCTGGAGCGATATATCGCCAGCCTCCCCGTCGCCGCCCCACCGCAACCCTTACTGCCGCAAGTGGAGACCAAAAAATCCTTCCTGTTTGGTCTGGGTAAAGAGCAACAAGCCATTACCGCGCCCTTGCCCAACACCTATGACAGCGATGCGATCAACAAAGAACTGGAACAACTCGCCACCAACATGGGCACTGCCGAAAGCCAGGAACCGCCGCCCGCTGCGGTAATACTCGCCCGCCAGTTTGGCCTGACGCAGTTTGAACGCAATATCCTTATGCTCTGCGCAGCACTGGAGCTGGATGGCAAAACCGCCGCGCTCTGCGCCAAAGCCGCACTCGCCCTGCGGCCCTATCCCACATTCGCGTTGGCTTTGCAGGTTTTTGATGAGGCCGAGTGGGATGCCCTGGCCGCTCATCGCCCGCTGCGCTATTGGCGCCTGCTGGAGATCAACCAACCCGGCGCCGAACCGCTGGTCACCAGTGCCCTGCGCGCCGATGAGCGGGTGGTTGGCTATTTGGTAGAGCCACAGCACCAGTTGGATGATCGCCTCCACGCCTTTGTCGCGCCTTTACCAGCAGCAGGTTCGCAGTTGCTCGCCGCCTCCCAGCGCAAGCAGGTACTTGAGTTAAAAGCCTATCTGGATCGCCAGCAAGCGGCGTCTGCCAGCACGATCAAAGTACAACTTACCGGCCCCGACAGCTCTGCCAAACTCGCGATTGCCCGCCAAGCCTTGGCGCCTTTGGGGATTGATCTGGTGCAGCTCAGCCTTGCCAACCTGCCCAATCAACCCGCCGAACTGGAGCAGCTGTTGCGACTTTGGGGGCGTGAGCGGTTGCTGTTGCCGATCGCGCTCTACCTCGATACGCATCAACTCGACGGCGGCGAACACGGCACTCATGAACAAATGCTGCAGCGCCTGACCAATGCTGGCGGCATAGTGATTATCGCCAGCCGCGACCTGCGCGCCGAGCTGGATGGCTTCAACCTCGATATCGCCAATCCCCTTCCCACTGAACAGCTACAGGCGTGGCAGGCATTGTTGGGCGACGAGAACAAGCAACTGGCGGCGCAGCTCGCCGGCCAGTTCAGCCTCGATATCGGCAGCATCGACACATTGGCGCGCGAGGCGCTTGCTCTTAATGAAGCGGCTCGTAATGAGGAACATCTCAACCAAGAGGCACTGGATCAGGAGCAAACCGAAACAGCTCCGCTCGAAGATGATGAGCCTGAAGTCAGCCTGAAAGATCGCCTCTGGCGCGCCTGCCTCGCCAAAACCAGCCCGCGACTCGACCAGCTCGCCCAGCGGCTGGACGCCAAAGCCACCTGGGATCAACTTGTTCTGCCGGAAGATTCCGTCAAATTACTACACCAGATTTGCGCTCAAGTGCAGCAGCGCATGCAAGTCTATGGCGAGTGGGGTTTCGGCGAGCGGATGAATCGCGGCATGGGCCTGAGTGTGCTGTTTGCCGGCGAAAGCGGCACTGGCAAAACCATGGCCGCCGAGGTGTTGGCCAACGCGCTTAACCTTCATCTCTACCGCATCGATCTGTCAGCGGTAGTAAGCAAATATATCGGCGAAACCGAGAAGAACCTGCGCCGGTTATTCGATGCAGCGGAAGATGGCGGCGCGATTTTATTTTTCGACGAAGCCGATGCCCTGTTCGGCAAACGCAGCGAAGTCAAAGACAGCCACGACCGCTACGCCAATATCGAAATCAATTACTTGCTGCAGCGCATTGAGGCCTATCGCGGCCTGGCCATACTCGCCACCAATTTGCGCAGCTCACTGGATCAGGCGTTTATGCGCCGGCTGCGTTTTATCCTCAACTTCCAGTTCCCCGCCGCCGCCCAACGCGCGGACATCTGGCGCAAAATTTTCCCTGCCGCCACGCCGATTGGCGAGCTGGATTACCAACATTTGGGGCGCTTTAACCTCACCGGCGGCAGCATCCACAACATCGCCCTTAACGCCGCGTTTTTAGCCGCAGGCAGTAGCGATAAAAAAGTCACCATGCCACTGGTACTGGATGCTATTCGCGGCGAAATGCGCAAACTCGACAAACCCGTCAACGAAGCCGAATTCCGCCAGATGGGCGTGGCAGGAGTGAGATCGTGAAACGGCCTGCGGATATCCAACTGCATATAGATCGCCTGGTGCTGGACGGGATCAACCTGAGCTGGCGCGAACGCAAGCAACTGCAAGCCAGCATCGAAACCGAACTTGGCCGGCTGCTTGGCGAAGGCGGTTTACACAGCGGATTGGAACAGGGTTTGGCAGTGCCCAAACTCACCGCTGCATCAGTGCAGACCAATGCAACACCCGATCAGTTGGGCCGCCAGATAGCGGCATCGGTTTATGGAGGTATAGGCCATGAGCCAATTAAATCCTAAGCAGCCAACATCCAGCTTTATCCCGCCTGTTCACGCCAGTGGTGCAGGCCTATTGCAGCGCAAATGCAATTGCGGCAATCACAGCAGCGGAGGCCAATGCGCCGAGTGCAGCAAGAATGCAATCCAGCGCAAGCTAAGTGTTGGAGCGAGCAACGATCCGTTGGAGCATGAAGCAGATCGCGTTGCTGAACAGGTGATGTCAGGTTCAAGCATTGCGACGGTCAGTAATTTTCGCGCACCACTAATACAACGTGATGGACCCGCTGCGCCTAAAGAGCAGACTGCAGCCCCTAAAACAGAAGAAGAAAAATATAAAGAAGGCGCAGCAAAATTAGGCGAAGCATTTTTAGCAACGCCTGTGGGTAAACAATTAATTGAACGATTAAAACAAGATGCGCTGGTAAAAGGTGCAACGCAAATTGGAAAAGATTTTATTGCAACCTGGCCCGGAAGAATTATCACCGGCGCAGCAGCGACAGGAGCCATCGCCACACTTGCGGCAACTCACAAAGAGCTGCCCATGCAAATTCCGGAAATACCGCTGGATGTAGTGACCCCCGGTCTCAGCATAAAACTGACTTACAACGGCCCCGTGGATAAACCCACCAATGCGATGCTGACCTTTAAGTTTACCGAGCAAGCTCCCGCCGCACGCCCAGCCGCCAATGCACCCACTGCCGCCGAAAAATACCGGGCAGAAACAGCCAAAATGGCAGCGGACCAGGAAAAGTTTCGGGCGGGTCTGATCACACCCGGTTCACCCGAAGATTTGCAGCAAAAAGCTGATCAGGAAGCAATGAATAAAGTTGCACAAAAATATGCCGGCGGTGGCGGACCGGATATCGCCGCGACCATAAAAAAATATCCCTGGCTCGCAAAAACCGAACCGAAAACCGGATTGCAACTAAACAAACCCACTTTTGGTCTTGGCTACCAAATGCCGCCGCTCTTTGGTGACCAATTCAAATTTAAATTGGACGGCGATAAAAATAAAAAAGACGAAGAAAAAATTCAGAAAAAAAACCGCGTCGGCGCCAGCAATGATCCTTTGGAAGCAGAGGCAGATTCTGTAGCCGAACAAGTAGTATCCGGTTCCACCGCACCAGTGCAGGTGACACCCGTAAGCTCATCGATTCAGCGCTCTGCGGCAGAAAATGAAAGCAGCGCACCAGCCAGTGTCGATCAGGCAATCGCCGGCCCCGGAAAACCACTCGACGGCAACACGCGCGATTTTATGGAGTCGCGCTTCGGCCAGGATTTTTCACAAGTGCGTATACATCAGGGCAGTGACGCTGAAAAATCCGCTCACGATGTCAATGCGAATGCCTACACACTGGGCAACGACATTGTCTTCGGCGCAGACCAATACGATCCGCACTCGCACACCGGCAAACGTTTGCTTGCGCATGAATTGACGCATGTGTTGCAGCAAAGCAATGTCATACGACCATATCGCAACAAAAAGGCATTTAATTTCGGTAAGAATGATGATGCCACTTTAATTGAAGATTCATTCAATAAGAAAAAAGACAAAGAAAAAAAACCATGGATCGAAAAAATTGATGTCACGTTTTCGACCACCAAAGCAGATGCAGATGGCAATAACTATTGGCTGGGCAAAGCGAATGCACATTACTACAGCAACCCGGTAAAATTACCTGATGTCAGTTTCAATATTGCTGGCGGATCTTCTGAGTTAGGCAAATCAGACAAGGGCAATTTTGTTGTGCACCGCATTGAAGGTGTTGGTTACAACAGCGGCGCCTATTCTGCTCCCTATAAAAAATCTGAACGCGAGGGTCCCAACAAGCGCTACTCAAAAGATTTGAGTTCCAATATGAGCTTCGCTGTTTTCTATAACAAAGGCGAAGCGCTGCACGAAGGCCCTGTCGATGCTAGCTCCCACGGCTGTGTGCATGTGGATTGGAATACCACCACAATGAAACAGCTGAATTACCACAGCGTAATCGGGTGGACCAAAGTCGCGGTAAGTTATCCATGAACGCCAAAGTAGCCAACACCGCGCCCAAAGCTGCCAGTGCAACATCAGTGGCAAGCAATAAAATATTGCAGCGCCAATGTGCCTGCGGGAATCACACAACATCCGGCCAGGAATGCTCTACTTGTGCGAGTAAAAAGTTGCAACGCAAATTGAGTATCGGCTCTACTAATGATCCACTGGAGTTGGAAGCAGATCGCGTTGCCGATCAGGTTATGGCTTATCAAGCCGCACATTCATTCAGCAATACTTCTGCACCAAAAATTCAACGGCGTGCGGACGCTTCTATCGAAGCCGCCACTGAAACGGGTACCGCGCCCGCGAGTGTTGAGCGAGTGTTGGAGCGCTCTGGTAGCCCTTTACCGGCGTCATCGCGCAAGGAGATGGAGCAGCGTTTTGGTTACGATTTCTCGCAAGTGCGCATCCACACGGATAAAGAGGCGCAAAACTCAGCAGCTGAAGTTAACGCCAATGCCTACACACAAAAAAATAACATTGTATTTGGCTCTGGCTACTTTGCTCCCGAGACAATCCAGGGCAAAAAATTACTCGCCCACGAACTAACACATGTGGTGCAACAATCGGCAGCCGACAAATTAGCATCTGCGGATATTGGCGCATCGGCGCCGGGTATTACACAAGCAGCACCGCTGCAAATTTCACGCAGCAGTACGCCGCAATTGCGGCGTATGACCAGCAAAGAAGCGCAAAAAAAATTATGGGGCTTAGTGCCGGACATAGTGAAACCCTACGCCAAGCCAATCGCACTGCAAGCGCGCGATGCCATTGAAACGGTTATTCCTCCCACCACCGAATTGCCCAAAGCAGTTGAGGCGGTGGTGGAAAAAGCGGCCAGCGTGGCGCCGATTATAAATCCACCTACACCCGCACCCGCAGCCAAGACAGAGGCTAAGCCAGCCGCACCTGCGCCTAAAAAACCATCGGCGGGCAGTTGGATATCGGGCGCAACGAAAGAAAAAGTGCGCGATAAAGCCATGGAGAATTTAGGCACAGTAAAAGGTGTCATGCTGGAAGCCACCAACATAGTGGACTCACTGATTTGGGTGAGCCATGCCGGCAACGAACTGGCTGAAGGCGGTATCGATAAAGTCTCCAGCTATATGGGCGCATCGGAAGAATCCAGGCAGGACGCGCTCAAGGTTTATCGCACGGTATTTTCGCAATACGCTGCCATTCAGGAGCAGGCCAAGAAAAATGGCTGGATTGACGAAGTCACTGGCGCTGTGGCTGTGTCGGGAAAATTTAGCAAAGCATTTGATGGCGCGGCAGAAGACCTTGAGCAAAAAGCCTTTGGCGATTTACCCAAAGAACAGGCCACCATTTTTACCAATTATGAATTAGGTGAATTGAAAGGCGCTGTAGGTTCACAGGTAGCGCTGGCGTACGTGGGCGTAGAAGAAGTGCAACTGGTGCTCAAAGGATTAGGAGTTATTGGAGCGGTTAAATCCATAGTGTCCAGTGTGCAACAAAATCCAACCGGCTGGAAAACTGACCCCAATTTTTGGGTGGCAATTTTAAACGCGGCCTTAACAGTAGTTGGCTTGCGCCAAACTAAAGCAGCGGCGCGCCTGTCGCGATTCCTAATTGCTGCTGGCTCGCTCGGCAATGCCATACCGATTATTTTGAATTTGGCCAAGCATTATTCTGATCCGCAACTGGATGCCGACCCCGAGAAAAAACGCAAACTATTAGCGCAGGATTACAACGCACTAATCCGCGTGGTCGCCGATGCCATCACCGCTGCTATACAACATGCCAGCGCGCAGAAAAAAGCGGGCGGCAAGCCTGCGCTGCCGCTCGATGAATCCAATTTTCAAGCTGCAAAACCAGCACCAGTGATGAAACCAGCCTTGGATGTAGCACCCGCTGTGCATCCGACAGAACCGGTAAAAAATGCGGCGCCATTAAATGATGCAACACCGGTAAAAAATACCGCTGCACCTGTACTCGTAGAACCAGTAGCCACTACATCCGTTAAGGCCATTGAGCCGCCGGCAGCAACAAAAACTAAACCAGCTTCACCCGCTCCTGGTGAAGTAGAGCCACACAAAATTGCCGATACTACCGCCGAAGGCTCACCAGCCAAAAGCAGCGGCACCAGTGTAAAAGACAGCGATGCGCCAGCGGGCAAACCACTGCCAGCAGCAGACAATGATGCAGCCGTAACCTCCATCATTAAAGAGCAGGCCATTGCCGAAAAGCCGGTGAAACTTGCTAATGGCGAACAGCATGAAGCCGTGGTTACCAACAAAGGCATAGGTTTGTGCAGCCCCGGCCCCTGCCCGGTTATCCATGCGGAATATCGCAAGGAGCTTGGCGATTTTCCTTCGCTGAATGAGTGGCATGAAAAAATTAAAGTAATGCGCAAAGAAGGCAAACATGAGCAGGCGGCTACTGAAGCAGCACAACTGATCAGAGCCTTGGATGCCGTGCGCAACAATGCGCTCAAGCCCAAAGTGCCAACTGATAACACCGGCAAAGGCATGACGGTGGAAACCTCCGAAGCAAAAACGCCACAAGAGAAACAAGCCGCTAAAGACTTTAAGAAAATCACCCAACAAGAACTGAATGATTTAATCGATAAAGCATTTTCCGACCCCGGAAAATCCGGCGCCAAAATTGATGCTGAAGGCGTGACGGACAAAACGATTAATAGCAAATCTGATCGCACGCGGCACCTGGATGTCGAGGGGCCAAAAGATGCGCAGGGCAGACCGCTCAACCCCGGCCAGGTGCTAACGGTTGCCGAGGCGCAGCAAGCGAAAAAAGTATTGGGCAAAACTATTACCGCTAGCGAAACCGGCGCTGCCGTTAAAGATGCCTGGAACCAAGCCCGCGCGGAAGTCGAGAAAAATCACGGACCCCTCACGAAAGAAAACTACGGCGATTTATACAACAAAACCCGCGATAAATTTTGGGGCAACGTACAAGGTAGTGAAGCCGCTAAAAAGTTCTTTACCGATGGTGGATTTAGTTTTGATGAAGGGCGAGCACCTATGTTGGCTGCATCCAGCGATAAAAATCTTCGCCCCAGCCAAAGCCGTGTATCGCTCGATCACCTGGAACCAAAAGCAACAGGTGAAAATTGGAAGTACGCGCTGGATGGCGAAAATCTCATGTTTGTTATGCAGGCAGACAACACTAAATTGCAACACATAGAAAGCACCAAACCATCGCTTAAACGCTGATGACGTAGTGCATCACGTTATTGATGAATTTCCAGGAGAAACAAAATGGCAAAACTATTGAAAAAAGGTGACCAAGGCTCCGACATTAAGGAAATTCAAACGTTGCTAACTGAAAAAGGATTTCTCACCAACGAAGAAATCAGCGGTACTTTTGATAATGAAACCTATTTAGCAGTGCGGTCATTTCAAGCACAAAACCTCGATAAACATGGGCAGCCGCTAACTGTCGATGGCAAAGTCGGCGAATTGACGTGGTGGAGCTTGCACAACCCAAAACCAAAAATTAAAACGCAAAGTGCGATTGATTTTTTACAAATGCCGGACATTTCATTTGGCGGAACCAAAACCGGGCGAGCTGCGCTGGAAGTTGCGATTGCCGAGCTAAAAGCAAAAGCAGGGGAACGCGGCGGTAATAATTTCGGGCCTTTTGTAAAAAAATATTTGAATGGAATTTTGCCTGAAGGAAACCCTTGGTGCGCCGGTTTTGTTAGTTATTGTTTTGCAAATACTCCTAACGGCATCCCGTTCAAGTACACGCTGGGCGCACGAGACATTTTGCAACAATTTAAAAAACTTGGTTGGGCAGTGGCGCCAGGCAGCAATTTTGCGCCGCAACCCGGCGATGTAGTGATTTGGTGGCGTGAACAATTGTCGGGCAGCAAAGGGCATGTCGGTATTGTTCATCAATTGCGCGATGGTTTTCTTTACACCATTGAAGGCAATAAAAGTCCTGATGTGCAGGGTTTTAATTATGTGTTTAGTCGCATGGATAAAGTATTGGGTTTCGGGCGAGTACCCGATTAATAAAGGACCTAGATCATGACCAGTTTCCCCGGCACCCCCAAAGTTATCAAAGGCGGCATCGTGTTGATCGATCCGGTGAGTGGTGCCGTGCGACGGATTATCGCGTTGCAATATAACCCCGACAGTATTTCGCGCTCACTGCAGGCGCAAGGAGTTGGTGATAACGGTGATCGCTCTGAGGCGCTGCGCTTGAAAGGGCCGCCGGTGGAGACCATCAAAGTTGAGGCGGAAGTGGATGCAACGGATCAGTTGGAAATCGTCAACGGCACCGCGATTAGTGTGGGCTTGCATCCACAACTGGCCGCGCTGGAATTAATTATTTATCCCACCAGCAGTCAACTGCAAAGCAACAACAGCCTCGCGCAGAGCGGCACGCTGGAGATTGCGCCGGTGGAGTCAGCGTTGATGTTATTTGTGTGGAGCCAGCATCGCATTGTGCCGGTGCGGCTCACGGAATTTAGCATCACCGAAGAGAGCTTTGACGTAATGCTCAACCCCATTCGCGCCAAAATTAGTTTGGGTTTGCGCGTGCTTAATGTGAACGATCTCGGTTTTAGCCACAAAGGTGGCAGTTTGTTTATGAGCTATTTGCAGCAGAAAGAACAGCTGGCAAAAAAACTGGGCGACAGCAGTTTTGCCAATTTAGGTATCAGCGGAATTTGACGGGCTTTAATCGCAACACTTAATCGCACCACTTAATCGCAACAACGGGAGATGAAGGAATGACTGACCCCAATTTGGCTTTGCAGCAATTGTTGCACTTGAGTGCGACCGCATCGAGCTTGCCACCGACTAGCCGTTATTACGGTTTGCCAGTGCAAGTACATGAAACACCGGATGGAGAAAAAACCGTGTACTTGCAGCGGCGTTTTGTGCCGCAGCCGGAGCGTTTTGACCTACTACAGGAGCATCTGGTTAGCCAGGGCGAACGCTTGGATAACCTGACCGCTATGTACTTGGGCAATCCCGAACTTTTCTGGCGCCTGTGCGATGCCAATCGCGCCTTGCATCCACGCGAACTCGAGGAGATGGGCTTCCGGTTACGGATTACATTGCCCGAAGGTATTCCGGGGATGCCATATGCTTAAGGGAATTAACCTGACCTTGATGATCGGCCCCTTGGTACCTATTCCGGTGTCACAAACGGTGCTGGACGCCTTAACCCAGTTGGAGGTCAAGACCGATATCCACGGCCCTAGCGGTTTCAAGCTGGTGTTCAAACTGGATAAGCGCTCGCCCTTGCACACCTTGTTTTTGCTCTCGGGCGGGGCGCCGCTGTTATTCATGCGCGTCGTGATAGTGGTGACCCTGAAAGGCGCTGCGGAAGTGCTCATGGACGGGGTGATCACCAACCATCAGGTTGCACCGGGCGATGGGGGAGCCAATCCGCATTTAGAAGTGATCGGTGAAGACCTGACCCGCCTGATGGATATGCAGGATTTTTCAGGCATGCCCTTTCCTGCCATGCCGGCCGAAGCGCGCGTAGCACTCTTGCTGCTCAAGTATTCCTTTTTGGGTGTGCTGCCGATGGTGTTGCCCAGCGTGATGATTGATGTCCCCATCCCCACTGGCAATATTCCCAGCCAGCAGGGCACTGATCTGCAATACATCAAAGCGCTGGCCGACAAAGTCGGCTACGTGTTTTACCTCGACCCGGGCCCTATGCCCGGCATGAGCAAGGCCTACTGGGGACCACAAATCAAAATCGGCGTGCCCCAGCCGGCGCTTAATCTAGATATGGATGCCCATACCAATGTCGAGAGCCTGACATTCAATTTTGATAACACCAAAAACAAGATCCCCACGGTGTATATCTACAACGAGATCAGCAAGGTGATTATCCCCATCCCGATTCCGCCGATCACACCGCTGAATCCACCGCTGGGAATCATCCCGCCGCTGCCGACCAGCCTGGCGGATCTGCGCCCGGTATCGCCCGATCTGTCTAAATATTCCATCCCTAAGGCCATCATGATCGGTTTGGCCAAAGCATCACTCTGGGCAGAAGCAGTCACCGGGCGCGGCACACTCAATGTGCTGCGCTATGGACACATTCTCAAAGCGCGCCAGCTGGTGGGTGTACGCGGGGTCGGGCCGGCCTATGAGGGGCTGCACTATGTCACCAGCGTGACGCACAACATCAAGCGCGGGGAATACACCCAGAGTTTCGAGCTAAGCCGCAATGGGCTGCTCTCGACCATTCCCAAAGTGATGCCCTAATACCAAGACCCAGAGCGAAACAAGGCCAAAAACGATACAAGGAGAATGCAATGAGTTCCGATGACAGCGCCGCCAAACGTTTTTACGGTAAGTACCGCGGCACAGTGATCATGAATGTCGACCCGGAACAACGCGGGCGCATTATGGCGATGGTGCCGGACGTGCTGGGAATTATCCCCAGCAGCTGGGCCATGCCCTGCTTCCCGATTGCCGGCAAACAGAACGGAGTTTATGCCATTCCCAAAGTGGGCGACGGTGTCTGGATCGAGTTCGAACAGGGCGACCCCGACTATCCCATCTGGGTCGGCAGCTTCTGGGGGATTGCCGCTGAAGTGCCCTTGGCGGCACTGGCCGGCAACCCGGCCGACCCCAACATCGTCATCCAGTCATTGCTGCAGCATGCGCTGATCATCAGCGACTTGCCGCCGGCACCAGCTCCACCGGTCATGCCGCCAGTGCCGACAACGGGCGGCATTATCCTGCGCAGCACGACCGGTGCTTCCATCGTGGTGAATGATGCAGGGATCTTTATCAACAATGGCAAGGGCGCGTCGATTGAGCTGATGGGACCATCCGTCATGATCAATAAAGCCGCGTTAGTGGTGACCTGATATGCCCGGTTTCCTCGTTCATGTCGGCGCCCAGGTAATGTGCGCCCACGGTGGCCAAGCCACTCCGACAGCCCCCAACCCACGCGTGATGGTCAGTGGGCAACCGACCGTCACTATCGCCGCACCCTATGTGGTGGCTGGCTGTGCATTCCCGCCGCCACCCAATGGCAATGGCCCCTGCGTAACCGCCAATTGGTTGGTGGGAACCACGCGGGTACTTTCCAACGGCCAACCGCTGGTGGTGCAAAGCAGTCAAGCGATCTGCGCGCCCACAGGTACACCGCTCATCATCACTGTTACTCAACCGCGGGTTTCCGCCCTGTGAGGATGTTATGGACGATATCGATTTCCCGTTTTATTTCGATCACCGCGGCCGCACTGGCCAAACCGGTGGCGATGCGCATATCCGCAACCTGATCGAGCAATTGCTGTTTACCGAGGCGGGCGAGCGGGTTAACCGGCCGGATTTTGGCAGCGGGCTGCTGCAACTGGTGTTTGCGCCCAATAGCCCGGAACTGGCCGCAACCCTCCGCTTTACCGTGCAGGCCGCATTGCAGCGCTGGTTGGGCGATGTGATTGAAGTGCAGGATTTGGCCGTAGAGAGCAACGAATCTACGCTAAGCCTGCACCTCCAGTATCGGGTGCTACGCACCAATGAGGTAAGGCAAGACAGCTTTGCCAGGAGCCTGACATGAGCCAAGTTCACTGCCATCAATCCGGGCGGCGCCAGCTGGTACGCAGCCATCGGGCATGGAATGGGTTGGATTATCTGGAGGTCAGCGAAGACCAGCTCAGCCTGCAGGTGTTTTTCCTCGGCAAGGCGCCGGCCAATATTACCGCGGCCAATGTGCTTATTCGTGGCGGCAGCCGGGTGACAGATATTCAGGTTACTGGCATCGACGTTGAGCGTAACAGCGACGCCGAAGTCGATGACATCATGCAGGTATTTGTCGACAAATACGGCGATTTCTCCACTTATCAATTGATGCTGGTTGCGCTTGATCCAGAGACAGGAAAGCCGCTTTACGATGAGGACACCCGTCTTCCGGTGCCCATGCCAGGTTTTGATCCGCGCTACAGCAGCCTTGAGTTCAGCTTTAAGGCCAGCTGCCCGAGCGATCTGGATTGCGCCGCTCCCGCAGGATGCGCGGAAGCAGAGGCAAAGCTGCCGGACATCAACTATCTGGCCAAGGATTACAGCAGCTTTCGCCAGCTGATCCTCGACCGCTTGGCACTCACCATGCCCAATTGGAAAGAGCGCCATGTGCCAGATTTAGGGATTACGCTGGTGGAACTGCTCGCCTATGTCGGCGATCACCTGAGCTATTACCAGGATGCAGTCGCGACCGAAGCCTACTTGGATACCGCGCGCCGGCGGGTCTCCGTAAAACGCCATACGCGGCTGGTGGATTATCAACTCCACGAGGGCTGCAATGCCCGCGCGCTGGTCAGTGTAGAAGTGGATGCGGATTACCCCGAGCTGACTGCCGGGCAAATGTATTTCATCACCCGCGTGGAAAATACCATGCCCGTGTTAAACAGCGAGCAACTGCCAACGCCGCTGAATCAAGTAGTGTTTGAACCCTTGGGCTACGCGCCCGAGCAAACCATTCCCTTTTATCTCGCACACAACAGCATCGCGTTTTACACCTGGGGCGACACCCAGTGCTGCTTGCCCAAAGGGGCGACCAGCGCGGTAGTGCGCGATCCGGGCACCGCCTCCCCGCCCGACCCTGAGCCGGATAACAGCTGTCCGATTACCGACGACGAAACACCACCGCCGCCACGCCGGACTAGCCCGAAAGACAGCGACTATCAGTTGCACCTCGCGCCTTGCGACCTGTTGATTTTGGAAGAAACCAAAGGCCCACACACTGGTCATCCGGGCGATGCCAACCCGAACCACCGGCAGGCGGTGCGGTTAATTCGCGCGCGTCGCACCCAAGACCCGCTGACCAAAACCCTGCTGTGGGAAGTTGAATGGGCAGCGGAAGATGCCCTCCATTTTCCGCTGTGCATCAGTTCGATCAATCGCGAGGACTGCTCGCCCATTGAGGATGTCAGTGTCGCGCGCGGCAATTTGGTGCTGGTCGACCACGGCAAAACCTGGGATGAAACCCTGCCGCCAGCGCCCGGTACCCGCATCGCGCCCGACTGCCGCGATCACTGTTTGCCTCCGGTAGCCCGCGTAGTGCCAGCGGCGTATCGCCCAAGCCTCGGCCGCAGCAACCTGAGCTTCAGCCAGCCATTACCCGCCTGCGAAACCCGCCACTGCTGCCACACCCACATCACCCCCGCCGGCCAGTTGTTTAAGCAGGACCCGCGCCTTGCTTTGCCCTCGATAGGCTTGGTCGACCAAGCCGATAACGCATGGGCGCCGCAGCTGGATTTGCTCGCCTGCGATAACGACGACCGCCGGTTTGTGGTGGAGCTGGAAGAAGATCGCCGCGCCTATCTGCGCTTTGGCAATGGCGACTGTGGCCGCCAACCTTTACCGGGCGATACCTTCACTGCCCGCTATCGGATTGGCAATGGCAACCAGGGCAATGTGGGTGCAGAAGCCATCAGCCATCTGGTCTTTCGCGAAACCGTTTCTGGCGTAGGCGTGGTGCGCGTGCGCAATCCTTTACCCGCCATTGGCGGAGTTGACCCGGAACCCTTGGCTGAAGCCCGGCTTTATGCACCCCAAGCGTTTAAAAAAGTCCTGAGACGCGCCATTACTCCAGCTGACTATGTCGCCATAGTCGAGCGCGATTTTGGCCTGCAAATCCAACGTGCGGCAGCGCGCCTGCACTGGACCGGGAGCTGGTACGAAATGCTGGTGGCAATTGATCCGCTCGCTGATCTATCGGCCGAAAGCGCTGGGCAGCTGGTGCGCGAAATCACCTGCCACCTGGGGCGCTATCGCCGGATTGGACATGATCTGGTGGTGAAACACGCGGAATATGTGCCGATTGAGCTGGAAATGGATATTTGCGTGCTGCCGGATTATCTGCAAAGCCAAGTGAAAGTCGCACTGCAGAACGCCCTGAGCAACAGAAGTCTGGGCAACAGCAAGCGCGGCTTTTTTCACCCTGACAACCTCAGCTTTGGCGATGCCGTGCACCTGAGCAAACTGGTGGCCTGCGCGCAAGCCGTCACCGGCGTAACCGCTGTCAGAGTTAAACGACTGGAGCGCCAGTTTGAAGGCGCCAATGGCGAAGTTGAGGCGGGCATTTTACCGCTGGGCGCATTTGAAATTGCCGTACTGAACCAGAACCCGGCATTTCCAGGGCAAGGCAAGCTCATATTGAATATGCGAGGTGGACGATGAACAAGCAAAGCGATTGCGGCTGCTGCTCAGGTGTAGGTGACGAGTCATTGGCACCACCGCGCAACCGGTCAGGACTGGACGAAATCCGACATGCGTCAGCCGGTTATCACCAAGTGTTGGAGGCTATGCAGGCGCGCCTGTCGAGCCGCGATTACCCCGCGCTGGCTGGGCTAAAAACCCGCGCGCCCGATGATCCTTCCATCGCCTTATTGGATGCCTGGGCAACACTCGCAGAGGTGCTCGGTTTTTATAATGACCGTTTGGTAAACGAAGGCTATTTGCGCACCGCTATCCAGCAGCGCTCGGTAACCGAGCTGGCACGATTGGTCGGCTACCAGCCCCGCCCGGGTGTCGCTGCCAGTGTGTTTTTGGCTTACGGTCTAGACACCAATGCCAAGCAAGACACCGTAATCCTCAAAGGCGCCCGCGCCCAGAGCATTCCCGGCCCGGGACAATTGCCGCAATCTTTTGAAACTGGCGATGATCTGCAAGCGCGCCACCAGTGGAATTTTCTGCTGCCCCGCATGCAACGCCCCTATCGCCTGACGCGCGACCAGGCCTTGTTTGTAGATCACTTGTATCTGGAAGGCACAGCGCTCAACCTGAAAACGGATGACCATTTGTTATTGGTTTTTGGTGATGAGGAAGGGAATAGGATTATCCGCCGTGTTCAGTCCAGCGAGCCATTGTTAATCGATAATAAAACCCGGGTTGTACTGCAGCCGATATTGGTGGATCAGGTGGCGCTTGCGGTTTTCAAGGTATTGGAGCTCGCGCGCAATAACCTGCTCTCGAAGCTGCCCACCGATAACCCTATGTACATACAGATCGAGAAATTCTTTAAATCGGTACTGGGCAATATCGCATTGGGTAGCTGGCGCAATGTTAGTGAGCTGGAAAAAGGCTTAACCAATCTGGTGACACCTTTGGAAAACGTGATACTTAATGCGCTGATCACGCAATTTGTTAGCACGCTCAAACCTATCGATCCTGCAGCTCAACTGGTATCGCCAACCGATATCGCAAGCCTTACTGCCAGTTTGCTGCAACCGCAGCAATTACAACCGCGCAATGCATTGCGCCAGCACCGCACTACTGCGGAAAGCTTCAAGGAAAATACCGACGCCGCACCCCAGCTAATGCTGAAGTTTGCCCCTCGCTTGGGGGAGCATTTTTACGATGCACTGGCCAGCGCCACCTTCAGCGATGCGATGCCGGAACTCGAGTCCATTCATGTGCTGCGCTTGACCGCGCCCTTGTTTGGCTTCAACGCTCCCGTGCGTACCGGCTTGGCTCCCAATCCCAAAGAAAGCTCCATTGAAAGCGATTTGCAGGTAGAGCAAATCGTCACCCCTATGCAAAACGATTGGCCATTGCGCAATGAATTTGCGAACTGCATGTCGCTGGATGCGCAGTACGACGGAGTACTGCCAGGTAGTTACCTTCTGATCGAACAGCCCATGTACGACAACCTGACCAATCGACGCACCTTGACCAAAGTGGTTGGTGTAACCCACCAGCCACGGGCGGATTATCAACTCAGCGGTAAAACCACCCGCCTCCAACTGGATTACGACTGGTTAACCATTTCGGAATATGTGCGCCTTGATTGGTTGCGGCGAACATTTGTTCGCACCCAAAGCGAGGAGTTACAGCTGGCACAGGAGCCGATTAATGACGACATCGGCCTGCCCAAACGCATGGCTCAGGAACCCGATGCAACTTACCAAACCCGCGTTGAAAACAGCCGGCGCATCGAGCTGGATCAGGTTCATCCCGGCTTGCAAGCGGGTCGCTGGCTGATCGTTTCAGGCGAGCGCAGCGACATAGAGGCAACCGATGGCATCATCCAAAGCGAACTGGCGATGCTGGCCAATGTGGAGCAACGTTTTGATCCTACATTAGCGGGCGATAAAAACCTCACCACCCTCACCCTGGAAACGCCCCTTGCCTATCGCTACAAGCGCGCCAGCGTAAAAATCTACGGTAATGTCGTAAAAGCCACCCACGGCGAGACTCGCTCGGAAGCCCTCGGTGGTGGCAATGCCACCATCAGCATGCAAGCCTTTACGCTCAAGCAGCCGCCACTGACTTATGTGTCGGCCACAACTCCTGCGGGGGCGCAATCCACGCTGGAAGTCTATGTAAATGACCTGCGTTGGCACGAGACAGATTCACTCGCCGGCCAATCTCCCGAAGCCCATTTATTTGTCACCAAAACCGATGATGAAGCAAAGACGACGGTTATTTTTGGCAATGGTAAAGAAGGTGCGCGCCTGCCTACCGGGCAGGAAAATATCAAAGCCCGCTATCGCAATGGCATTGGGAAAGCGGGCAATGTTGGCGCCGGGCAAATCAGCCTGTTGGCATCGCGCCCACTGGGTGTCAAGGAGGTTATCAACCCGCTCGCAGCGACGGGTGGAGCTGACCGCGAAACCCGCGATCAAGCCCGCGCCAATGCGCCGCTGGCGATTAAAGCGCTGGATCGGCTGGTATCAGTACAGGATTACGAGGACTTTGCCCGATTGTTTGCCGGTATCGGTAAAGCCAGCGCACGCGAGTTGAGCGATGGTTCGCGCCGCTTGGTGCACGTCACTATTGCAGGCGCCGATGACATCCCGATCGATGAAACCTCGGACCTGTTCCAGAACCTGTATCAGGCATTACTCGCCGCAGGCGATCCCAACCAACCACTGTTGCTAGCGGTGCGCGAACTGAAGTTGGCGGTGGTCAGCGCCAATATCCGCATCCTGCCCGATTATTTGTGGGAACCGGTGGTGACCAAGGTGCGCGCAACCTTGCTCGACACCTTCAGTTTTGCCCGTCGCGCACTGGGGCAACCGCTGTTTTTGAGTGAAGTCATCCGCTGCATACAGGCGGTGCCCGGCGTGGATTATGTGGATGTGGATTATCTGCGTGGCCTCCCCGAGAAAGAGGCCGATGAGTCAGGTGAGCGGCGCCTGTTAACCCCCGAACAGATTAACTATGTATTGACCGACGACCCATACGACAAGTCGGTCGATTCCGAAGATGCATCTGATCCACTCCCTATCGTCAGCGCCAATCTGGCCGACTTTGAAGGGGGCGGCTTGCGACCGGCGCAGCTGGTTTTTATCACGCCCGATGTGCCTGCCACCCTGATCTTGAACCCGATTCCTTGAGGCCGCTATGGACACTGCTAATCCCCAAGACCGTTTGTACACATTACTGCCGTATATCCACCGGCTGCGCGATGCCGAACAGGGAGAACCGCTGCGCGCACTGCTGCAAGTGATCAGCGAACAAGTAAACAACCTGGAGGCGGACATCGACCGGCTGTACGACAACTGGTTTATTGAGACCTGCGAAGACTGGGTGGTGCCTTATTTGGGCGATTTGATTGGTTACAGCCAGCCGACAAGTAGCGCTGCTGTGGTGCCAAGGCGCGATCTGGCAAATACTCTGGGCTATCGCCGGCGCAAAGGAACGCTGGCGCTGCTGGAATTATTGGCCATGGATATCGCCCGCTGGCCAGCACGCGCGGTGGAATTTTTTCCGCTAATGGCATTAAACCAACACCTTAATCATCGCCAGATGGCGCGCGGACAACTGGTCGATTTGCGCAAGCCCAAGCATCTGCAATGGCTGAATACGCCGTTCGATACCCACGCACACACAGCAGATGTGCGCCTCATCAACTCGCCCATCGCCGACCTACGTCAGCCACCGCAAGGGCTTTATAACATCGCTAATGTCGCGCTGTTTGTGTGGCGCTTGCGCAGCTACAGCGTCACCGAAACCCCGGTGCTGCCGCTGGAGCAGCGCAATTGCTATAGCTTCAGTGTGCTGGGGAATAATCAGCAGCTCTACAGCCGCTGGGACGTGCAGGCCGACCCCACCGATATTGCCGGGCGCGCCAACGTGCCCGCGCCCATCACCCGTTTGGAATTCGGGAAAGATGGCGACGGCAAGCAGGTATCCGAAGACTTCTATGGCGAGGGTAAAAGTCTGACGATTTGGGCGCCGGGATGGCCCACGGCCGATGCCCCCCAACCCATCCCCGCCAGCCAGATCATCCCCGCCAATCTCAGCCAGTGGGATGCGTATAAACCACCTAAAGATCATGTGGCGGTCGATCCCGAATTGGGGCGGATTTTATTTCCGGCACGGCAAGTGCCGCGCAATGGCGTGCGAGTCTCCTATCACTATGGCTTTAGTGCCGATATGGGCGGCGGTGAATATCTGCGCCGCATCGACTTGCCCGAATCCGATCTGCATTTCAAAGTCGGCAAAGGGCAAGCGCACGCCAAAATCGCCCAGGCATTGCAGGCTTGGCGCGATGCATTGGCGCTGGCAGAAGAAGGAACTCCGCGCGATGCGTTGATCGAAATTACCGATAGCTCGGTTTACGAAGAGGCCATCGTTATTGAGTTGCCCGCCGGACACCATTTGCAACTGGCGGCTGCCAGCGGCACCCGTCCCGTGCTTCTCCTCGCTGATCGACCTGATCAGTTGCTAGTAAAAGGCGAAGAAGGCAGTTACCTCACGCTCGATGGTTTATTGATTAGCGGGCGCGGCTTGCAAATCGAAGGCGATATAGCCGGCGTAATCATCCGCCATAGCACGCTGGTGCCCGGCTGGAACCTCGACCCGGAATGCGAACCCGAGCAATTGGAAGAGCCGAGCATCGAGATCAATAACAGCTGGCCCTGCCTCACCATTTCCCACAGCATTCTGGGTTCAATCCAGATTAACAATGACGAAGTGCAGCATGATCCATTGAGCTTGCGCATCAGCGACAGCATTCTCGATGCCACCGGCAGCGATTGCGATGGCCCCGCCTGCGAGGCCATTGGTGGCTATGGCTGCACTCACGCACAGGCTTATCTGACACTGTTGCGCACGACTGTATTTGGCCGCATTGATGTGCACGCGGTGGAGCTGATCGAAAACAGTATTCTCATGGGCAAACTCAAAGTCGCCCGCCGCCAGATTGGCTGCGTCCGCTTCAGCTATGTGCGCCCGGGTTCACGCACACCCAAGCGCTATCACTGCCAGCCCGATCTGGCGCAAGCGTTGGCGCACGATCAACTGCACAGTGAAACATCAACACCACCAACCGATGCTGCTCTGGATGCAGCGACGCAATCCGCGGCTGAACGAGTGCGGCCGACCTTTACCAGCCAGCGCTATGGCTATGCCGGCTATTGCCAATTGGCCAGAACCTGCGCACCGGAAATCGCTCGCGGTGCTGACGACCAATCGGAAATGGGCGCGTTCCATCACCTGTTTCAACCCCAACGCCTGGCGAGTTTGCGCGCACGGGTCGAGGAATACATACCAGCCAGATGCGATGCCGCTGTGCTCCTGGTTAATTAACTTGAATGCCACCCGATAACACGCAAGGAGATCATCATGAAAGGCGACTTTTCCCGATTCAGTTTCGACCCCAGCAAACACTTCACCCGGGTGTTGCAACAACAGGGACGGGTACAACTCGATGCCGATTGGAATGAACAGGCCGCGATTTTTTTGCATTACACACGCACACTGACTGCGGACCTGATTGGCGCCCACGGTGGGCCGGCAGATGAGCGCAACAGCGATGGGATGGTTATGCGGCGCAATCTTGGCTTCGCGTTAGTGCCATACAAGGAAATCGATAACCAACTGAGCGAACTAACGGACACCCAACGCGAGCAATTAAAAAAAGAGTGGGTAAATGACGATTTTGTTATCACCAAAGGGCGCTATTACGTTCAGGGTTTGCTAGCTGAGTCCGAGGGTTATTACGGACTTTACAACCAACCAGATTACCCCTGGTCGGAGAAAGCAAAACTGCAGGAAGGTCGTTATCTCATTTACCTGGATGTGTGGGAGCATCACATCAGCCATGTCGAAGATGACAGCATCCGCGAGGTTGCATTGGAAGGTGCCGATACCACCACCCGCGCAAAACTTGTCTGGCAAGTGAAAGCAAAAGCCGTCGATAAAAATTTTGGCGGTGCTGCCACTAACGAAATCGAAAACAAAAGTGAACTCTGGCAGCAACTTGACGCCGATTTTTATCCTCAAGATCGCGGCTGGTTGAAAGTCATCGCCAAATACGAAGGCAAAAATGAACCCTGTGTGAGCAGCCCGCAAGCGGCTTATCGCGGCTTGGAAAACCAATTGTATCGCGTGGAAATTTATCAGAAAGATTCAGAGTTTTTCGCCAAATGGTCGCGCGATAACGCGAGCACAGCAACCAAGGCGCAGCTGCTTGGTAATCTGGTTAAGGTGGAAAATCCGCGCGGTTTTGTCGCAGGGCAATGGCTGGAAATAACCACAAACAAGCAGGATCTGCGTGGTCGTGCCGGACCGCTTTTTCAAATCAAAAAGGTGGAAGGCAATGAACTATTTTTAGATGATCCTCACGCAGAACTGCCAGAAGATTCCACAGACGAAGAATTCCATGAGCTTAAAGTGCGGCGCTGGGATGGTGTCGCGCTGCCGACAAAAGAATCCAACACGCAGTGGCAAGTATTGGCAGACGGCATAAAAATTCAATTCCAACCGCCCAAATTCAGCACAGCTAACCGCTATGCAACGGGCGACTACTGGGTGATACCGGTACGCACCGCAACAGGAACCGTGGAATGGCCAGAAAATACCGCGTTGCCACCCCATGGTATCGACCACTACTACGCACCGCTGGCACTAATTGATACGACTGGCGAAGCGGGCACAGCGTTGGAATTGCGCCGCGCATTTGCGCCTCTGGCACTTGATCTATAAATCCGGGAAGGTGCTTACCTAAACGCTCTACCACAATAGATCTTCACCGTTGCGAAAAAGCCTTCCACTGACAAACCCCATTCTGAAAAAATGGGGTTTTGTATTTTTGAATAAGACTCCAGTACCAACAACGCGCTGTGAATGCCATCAAACACTTTTCATAGAAAAACGAGTACTATTTTCACGCGTTATTTTCTTGAAGCCACAATTGAACCGCAGAGTCTATCGGCGCGAAATTTTATCTGGCTTGCCAATAGAGAGGGAGCGCACACCATAACTCAGGATTTGCTGAGTATTTAATGTCTAAGGATTAGCATTTAATGAATCAGAACAATAATGTAAAAAGACTTTTCGTCGCGGGCACAGGCATGATCACGCCGCTCGGCGGTAACACCGCAATGACGATTGCCGCAATTAATGCCGGCATCAACGTGTATCAAGCCTCTTCATTTTTCAACAAGCAGGATCGACCGATGTCAGTCACATCGGTTCCTGAAGGTGCCCTGCCACCACTTCATGCAGATCTTAAAAGTTTTCCATTAACCGGGCGGGAAAAACGATTAATCCGTTTGGCGATGCCAGCCCTACAAGAAGCATTGACCCACTACCCCTCCGATCATCCGCTACCGCTATTTTTAGCGGGCCCTGAGCCCATCCACAGTAACGTCAAAGCAACAACCGCAAAAATAATAGCGCATATAAAAATACAGGCGAACGCCAACATTGATCTTACGAATAGCCGCTATTTCGCTTCGGGGCGCGCGGGGCTTATAGAAGCGGTCGAAATGGCTTTTCGTTATTTTTCGGCCACTAATGCGGCTTATGTTTTAGTTGGCGGCGTGGATTCCTATTTGGATGCGGCCACACTTGGCAATCTGGATGGAGAAGATAGGGTACTAGCAGAAAATATACCCGATGCATTTGCACCCGGCGAAGGCGCAAGTTTTTTGTTGTTGCGCAACCCGTCATTCAATAGTGATGCGACGCAACAAGAGGCAGTACTATTTGAGCCAGGTATCACCATCGAAAAAGGCCATAGATACAGCGACGAACCCTATTTAGGCGAGGGCTTGGCCAACGCATTTAAAACAGCAATTGCAAATGGCAGTGGTGAAAAAATATCGACCATTTTTTCAACCATGAATGGCGAAAATTTTTTCGCAAAAGAATTTGGTGTCGCCACTATCCGCAACCAATCAGCGCTGCACGAAAAATGCAAACATGAACACCCTATCGATTGTGTAGGTGATATGGGCGCAGCAACCGCCGCAGTGTTAATTGCGCTTGCACAACACCGGCTGTTGAAGTCAAAGACAACAATGCAAAATTTGGTTTATTGCTCATCTGATATGGCTGGGCGCGGAGCGCTTTGTGTTTCAAATATTTGAATTACAACACACGCGATTACTAATAATTTTTCATAGAAGAAAGAGATAAAAAATGGCAGAAATTAATGAAAAAGTAGCGAGCTTTGTACTTGCATCAGACACTCTTGTAAAATGCGAATGGCATGACTGCCATACGACGCACCAACGAAAGCCTACTTATCCAAAAGGTGGAAAAGTTACTCGAACCAACGGTTATGCACAAAACTGGATTGCAGCAAATCTGGAACCTTGGAAACTACTTGGGCCAGGAAAAAATCCGCGCGCAACACTACCTGACTTTCGCAACGAAACCCCCAAAGCTATATCCGCAGCAATTGCGGCAGGGAAGGTTCATCCTGAATATTTAACGCAAAAACATCATCTGATCTCTATTAATCTTTTCAAAGACGTCACTAAACTAAGCAAAGATGCAGAACTGATTGGCTACGACGCAAATCACAAAAATAACGGAATGTGCCTACCTAATTATGTAGTAGATATTGTGCAGCATGATCTTCAATGTCATAGAGGAAGCCATACCAACGCGCTATACAATGATAAAATCAAACCCATGCTAAGAAATCTCGAAAAAAAATGCATCCACTATTGCGTAATGGACGTAATCGGTGACGCATCTACTCAAATGAATTTAATGGACGACTTAAATCTTATATCTCGCAGAATTGAAGGTAAAATAAAAAACTGGACTTTTCTATTACGAAAAAATGCTTTAAAAGAAAGATTAGAAAGCAATTCAAGATTTGAACAGATCAACACAGGAAATTAAAAATTATGTACTGGATTTTAATGTCAGAACGTTCAGATGAAAATGAGTTAAGCCTTGACGGTTTACCATCCATCTTCGACGCATTGGATATCAACCTTGATTATGGAAACCTTATAAACATACCAATTCCTTTAATAGATATGCATTATTCAAATGCCGACAACTCGGCTATGACAGACAATATTGTGGCATCGCCAAGAATGGGATTACTGATCAATGCCAAAGTTAAGAATATTTTTGACGATTTGAACATAGATAATGTGCAATATTTCAAATCGCGACTAATAGAAGAAAACACAAAAACCATTAATCATGATTATTGCTTGGCTAATATTATCGGCAAGATAGCTTGTGTAGATAGGGCTCAATCCGAACTTGAATTATTTCCTGACGGCGACATCCGATTCATTGATAAGCTGGTATTAAATTTGGACAAAAATAATGACTACGGGCACATATTCCGATTAGCTGAGTATTCTACCTTGCTGGTAATTAGTAACGCATTAAAGATCGAACTCGAAAACAACAATGTGACCGGATTTAAAATTTATAACCCGGAAGAATTTTCACTTTAACTATGTACTTCCAACTCAAACGCGACAAATTCACTGATATAGGCATAGTGGAACCGGAGCAGTTGCTGACAGGCTGGGATGTTGAGGAAATTATTCAGCAGGCAAAGCCTTAACAAAAATACACTTTCTGCTGACAGCATTGGCTGGCACACTCCGCCTGCTTTGATCACAAATAACAAAGGAATTCTGCTATGAAAAAGTTCGCCCTCCTTGCAGCCGCAATTCTGTTGCATGGCTGTACCAGCGCTGACACCACCATCGCCACCGACAGTTTGCCGAAAGCCGATAAAGAAAAATTGGTCGAGGTTACGCAGAGCTTGTCTGCGGAGCACCAAGCCCGCTATGCGGCGCGCCACCCAGTCGAAACGCTGGCGTTTTTCGGGATCAAACCAGGCGATACAGTAATTGAGGCACTGCCGGGTGAAGGCTGGTATTCCAAGATCCTGTTCCCTTATCTAGGCGATGAAGGGCGTTTGATTGGTGTGGACTACGACATGACCATGTGGCCGATGTTTGGCGCCTGGGGTGCAGATCCAAAATTTTTGGCTGAGCGTAAAGCATGGCCAGCCCAATGGGCGCAAGATGCCAAAACCTGGGGCGGTGAGGATGGCGCCAAAGGCGATGCATACACCTTCGCTACTTTGCCCGCTGACCTGACCGGTGAAGTCGATGCGGTATTGTTTATCCGCGCACTGCACAATCTCGCGAGCCTTGATGCCAAAGGGAATTATTTGAAAGAAGCGCTCGCTGAAACACATCGGGTACTCAAGCCTGGTGGTGTGGTTGGCATAGTGCAGCACGCCATGAGTGAAGCTAAGCCGGACGCATGGGCCGATGGCAGCCGCGGTTACTTGAAGCGCTCCAGGCTGATCAGCGATATGACCGCCGCCGGATTTGAATTTGTGGGTGAATCACCGATCAATCTCAACCCCAAAGACGATCCGCAGGACGGCGAAAGCGTTTGGCGCTTACAACCCAATATGAGCGCACCGGAAAACAAAAAAGCGACCCCTGAGCAAAATGCCAAATACCGCTCTATCGGCGAGTCCAACCGCGTGACACTGCTGTTTAGAAAGAAATAATCCCCCCAATGGGCGATGACTCGCCCATGCAGGAAAAACCGCAGCACTGATTCACATCAGGCTGCGTGCAACCTCCGGCCAACGTTAATGCGCTAAAAAACATCTACGCGCCATTCCTATATTTGTGCACCAGCACACGCTAATCGCGCTGTAATACCTTGTTATTTGCGTAGCGGCAGGGCTAACATGTAACCGATTACAAATATCCTCGCCATACTTCCAACAATAACGCCAAGCACCCACCCTCAGGGTGCCACCCGGCAGCGGATATAGGTAATTAGCTGGCAGTTATGCAGTCGCCTAATAACCCACAATAAACCACTATTTGCAGCAATTCAGCCTGCAAGGACGTTTTGCTGCGCCCAAGGATAACCACTATGAAAATGCTAACGACACTCAAGAAACCGCTGTTGCAAAAAACTGCGCTGGCCCTACTCACCTCCGCCATGGTCGCACCGGCGTTTGCCGGTTGGTCAGTCAACGGTACTCAGGTGCTCGACCCCAATGGCAATGCGTTTGTGTTCCGCGGGGTAAACCATGCCCATACCTGGTATGCCGATCGCCTCACCCAATCACTGAAAGATATAGCCGCGACCGGCGCCAACTCGGTGCGTGTAGTACTGAGTAACGGCACCCAGTGGACGCGCAATAATGGCGCCGATGTAACCAATGTGATCAACCAATGTAAGGCCAATAAGCTGGTATGTGTGCTCGAAGTACACGACTCCACCGGCTATGGCGAAAGTGCGGCGGCGACCCATATCAGCAAGGCCACCGAATATTGGCTGAGCAGCGATATCAAAGCCGCGATCACTGGCCAGGAAGATTATGTGGTCGTGAATATCGCCAACGAGCCCTTTGGTAATAGCACCTCGGCCGCAACTTACACCGCCGACCACATCACCGCCATTAAAGCCCTGCGTGCGGGCGGTTTAACCCATATGCTGATGGTCGATGGCTCTACCTGGGGGCAGGATTGGCAGAACGCGATGCGCGACAATGCGCCCAGCATCCTCGCCGCCGACAGCCTGAAAAACGTGCTCTTCTCCGTGCACATGTATGAGGTCTACAGCAGTGCAAGCATTGTGCAGACCTATCTGAGCAGCTTCCAAACTCGCGGTTTGGCGATTGTGGTGGGTGAGTTTGGTGGTGAGCACAATGGCCAGAATGTGGCCGAAGAAGCGATTTTGCAATACGCGCAGGATCAGGGGATTGGCTACCTGGGTTGGAGCTGGTCAGGTAATGGCAGCTGCTGTGTGCAGCTCGATATAGTCAACAACTGGAATGCCGCATCGCTCAGCACCTGGGGCAATTACCTGATCAATAGCGCCAACGGGATCAAGGCGACATCGAAACTGGCCACCAATTTCGGTGGTACTACTAGCAGCAGCTCCAGCAGCGTACGTTCGAGTGTTGCATCCAGCTCATCGGTTCCGCGCAGCTCTTCATCTGTCGCAATCAGCTCCTCATCCACTGCGATTAGCTCCTCATCAAGAGCCGCCAGCAGCTCGTCCATCGCCACTGGCGCCGCCTGTAACTGGTATGGCAATCGCTACCCGATCTGTGTCACCAGCGATAGCGGCTGGGGCTGGGAGAACTCGCAAAGCTGTGTCGGCCGCACCAGTTGCGCCGCCTTGCCAGCACCCTGGGGAATCGAAGGTGGCGCCAGCTCGGTGGCATCCAGTTCGAGTTCGGTATCTAGCAGTAGAAGCAGTGTGGTCTCTAGCAGTAGAAGTAGTGTGGCATCCAGTTCAGTGCCGTCCTCAAGCTCGGCGCCCGCATCCAGCCGCTCCTCATCCAGCGTTAGCAATAATGGCGGCCTGAGCTGTACTTATGTGGTAAGCAATTCATGGGGCGCGGGCTTTACCGGCGCGATCCGTGTAACCAATAACGGTACCAGCACCAAGTCAGGCTGGACTGCCAACTGGAGTTATTCCGGCAGCAACCGCGTTACCAGTTCCTGGAACGTTACCCTGAGCGGCAGCAATCCCTACAGCGGCACCGGTGTAGGCTGGAACAACAGCATAGGTGCAGGGCAAACCGTGGAGTTTGGCTTCCAGGGCAACACCAATGGCGGCAGTGTAGAAACACCGGCGGTAACCTGTAACTAATCTTTTCCTGGCAAAAAACCAGCTCAAAAAAAACCGCCGCTTGTAGCAATAACAGCGGCGGTTTTTTATGGCAGGTGATGCTGGACGGCAAAAAAATTACATCACTTTTAATAATTCCTTCAGATTACTGACGTGGCGACGGCTGATCACCGGACGCAAATCGGTGTCGGCCAAACGAACCTGATACTGCCCCTGCGCATTGCGCTCCAGCGCTTCGATATGCTTTACCGCCACCAGTGAATTGCGATGCACGCGCACAAACCGCGCACCAAATTCTTCTTCCAATTCCTTTAAGGTTTCATCGAGCAAATGCTCGCCGGTGCGATGGTAAACGGTGACATATTTATGATCGGCCAGAAAATAACGCACATCGTCGAGCGCAATTAATTCCACCCCGCGTCGGGTTTTGGCAGCAATATGGGTGCGCTGGTTTTCTGCCTTGGGCGCAACCTTGGCCTGTGCGGCAACGCGTTGTATTTTGTTGAGCTTTTTGGCTTTTTCCAACACCTGCAACAACTGCTCGGCCTTCACCGGTTTTAGCAGATAACCCACTGCATTCGTACCGAATGCATCCAGCGCGTATTGATCAAACGCGGTGCAAAAAATCACTGCGGGCGCATCTTCCAATTCAGCAATATCCTGCGCAAGGCTCAAACCATCGCGCCCCGGCATGCGGATATCGAGCAGCACTATATCCGGGTCAGATTGGGCGATGGCCACCAACGCATCCTCGGCATTATCAGCTTCGGCAATCACACAAAAGCCTTCGATTTTTTCCACCATGCGCAGCAGCCGCTGCCGCGCGAGGGCTTCATCATCAACAATTAAAATATCCATGTGACTGTCTCTATTATTAGTTCAATGCTGTGGATCTTATTGTGGTCATAGGGTGAGCGGACAAAAAATATAAGTGGTAAACACACCATTTTCCGCGCTGCTGGATAAACGCGCGGCAGTGCCAAAATGGGCGGTCAGCCGACGGCGAATATTATCCAGTGCCATGTGGTTGTGGCGTTGTGCATGTTCACTATTGCGCTGCGGCTTTTTCGTTAACAAGTAAGGATTGCTAATCACAATGCTTAATTGCTTATCGTTCTGCGATACTTTTACGGTAATTTTTCCGCCTTTAGGCAGCGGCTCTATGCCGTGAAAAATGGCGTTCTCTACCAGCGGCTGCAACATCAAACTGGGAATTTTTATGTTCGGATTGCAACTGTTGATTTGCCAATCCAACTGCAAACGGCGCCCCAACCGCAGCTGCTCTATTTCCAGATAGTGTTTGCACAATTGCAGCTCGCGTTCGAGCGGAATTAAACTCGGCTCGGCCAAACTGGCACGGAACAATTCCGATAAATCTTCGACGACGCGCTCTGCCGTATCCGGCTCCGTTGCAATCAAACTGGCAATCGAATTCATACTGTTAAATAAAAAATGCGGGCGGATGCGCGACTGCAATGCTTGAATCCGCGCCTGCATTTCCGCCTGCTGCTGATTGCGCAACTGCTGCTGCAAATATAAATAGCGCAGCAAGATGCCCGCTAAAATCGCGGCAATCACCATATTGTTGAGCAGCAGCCAGCCATCGAGACTAAAGTGCTGCTCCTCGATAAACGCCAAACCACTGGCACCGAAAACAATCCACTGGCCGGCGATGCACAGCACCAACGCAATCGCCAACACCAGCGCATAGGCAACTGCACCGGCGCGCGCGTGATCCTGTCGCCCCAGCCAAAAGCGCAGGCGGCAGAGGACTATCGCACTGAACACCACGATCCATTGCACCTGCACGGAGATCATCGCGAGCTTATCCCAACTGAAATGCTGCAGGCCCGATGACGCGCTGATGGTCAGCAATACCGCCAGTAATTCGGCCACCAGCACTAACAGGAACACCGATTGGCTGCTGCATAAATCCGGCAAAAACGGGCTGGCCGGCTCTACCGGTATAGGGCGCGGCGGCTTGATAGTGACGTTGGTGGTAGTCTCGGTGTCGGGCGCTTTCATTGTTACGGCAACAGCTTCCATTAATAGGTCTTTTAAAGAGGCATTGGGCTATAATGCGCGGCCCCGGCACCCGCAGCCTCGCAATCAGAGGCGCAAACAGGAGATGCCAAGGTGAATGGTAGCCTAATAGCACCAGTCGCCTCCTTCATTCTTTCAAGATTGTGGACACATGCTCATGAGCCAAAACGATCAGCCCATCAAACCCTGGGGCGGCCGCTTCAGTGAAGCCACCGACGCCTTCGTCGAACGTTTTACCGCCTCTATCGGTTTCGATTACCGCCTCTACCATCACGATATCAACGGCTCTATCGCCCACGCCACTATGCTGGCAAAAGTGGGCGTGCTGACTGACGCTGAACGCGACCAGATCATTACCGGTCTGGAAGAGATCCGCGCGGAAATCGTCGCCGGTCAATTTACCTGGTCGGTAAGCCTGGAAGATGTGCACATGAACATCGAAGCGCTGCTCACCCAGCGTATCGGCATCACCGGCAAAAAGCTTCATACCGGCCGCTCACGCAACGATCAAGTGGCGACCGATATTCGCCTGTATATGCGCGACGAAATCGATGCAATCGCCAAAGAGCTAACTCGCCTGCAACAAGGCATGCTGCAATTGGCCGAGGCCAATACCGATACCATCATGCCCGGCTTCACCCATCTGCAAACCGCGCAGCCAGTGACCTTTGGCCATCACATTCTGGCGTGGTTTGAAATGCTGCAACGCGATTACGGCCGCTTGCTGGACTGCCGCAAACGCATGAACTACTTGCCATTGGGCGCCGCTGCACTGGCCGGAACGACTTACCCGATCGACCGCGCTTACACCGCGCAACTGCTCGGCTTTGAAGCGCCGACCGAAAACTCGCTCGACTCTGTGAGCGACCGCGACTTCGCTATCGAATTCTGTGCCTTCGCCAGCATCCTGCTCACCCATATGTCGCGTATGAGCGAAGAGTTGGTGCTCTGGACCTCATCGCAATTCAAGTTCATCGATCTGCCCGACCGTTTCTGCACCGGCTCATCGATCATGCCGCAGAAGAAAAACCCGGACGTACCGGAACTGGTGCGCGGTAAAACCGGCCGTGTGAACGGCCATTTGATTGCACTGCTGACGCTGATGAAATCCCAGCCATTGGCCTACAACAAGGACAATCAGGAAGACAAAGAGCCAGTATTCGACGCGATTGATACCGTAAAAGACTGCCTGCGCGCTTTCGCCGATATGGTTCCAGCGATCCTGCCACGCAAAGCGGAAATGTACGAAGCCGCCAAACGCGGCTTCTCGACGGCAACTGACTTGGCGGATTATCTGGTGCGCAAAGGCGTGCCTTTCCGCGATGCGCATGAAATCGTGGGCAAGTCAGTAGCCTATGGTGTACAGACCAACAAAGACCTGTCCGAGATGAGCCTGGAAGAGTTGCAACAGTTCTCTACTGTGATCGAAGCCAATGTGTTTGAAGTGTTGACGCTGGAAGGTTCAGTGGCAGCGCGCAACCACATCGGTGGCACCGCACCGGTACAAGTGAACGCCGCTGTTGGGCGTGCAAAAGCAAGCCTCGCAAACCGTTAATCCGCCTCTACCACCGCAAAAAACGCCGCATAGCCAATAGGTTATGCGGCGTTTTTTTATGTCTGTCGTTAACGACAATGACGCCAAACTCATCATTTAATTACAGCCTGTGGCTGGTATTTGCACCAATCTGGACTAGGCTTTAAGTCCGGCAACTTGCTTTTTATCCGTGTATTCCGCTGCGCGCAAAAAAGCATATGGATAGGTTATGACTAAACGGTCATCACATTCAGGCAATACTGAAGAGACACTGGCAGCCAAAATCCGGCAGCTGGAGGACGAGCTCGCGCTGCTAAATGACCGCGATATGCGTCATCGCTATGCGATGGAAGCATCCAGCGACGGCCTCTGGGATTGGAACCTGCTCACCAATAAAATTTACTTCAGCCGCAGCTACCTGCGCATGCTCGGTTACGATTACGAAGAGCTACCCGGCAATCTGGATACGTTGCGCGATTACTTTGTGCATCCGGATGATCTGGACAATATGCTCAGCGAATACCAAAACGCGATTGACCAAAATCAGGATTCACTGCAATTACAACTGCGCATGCTGCACCGCAACGGCAGTGAGATATGGGTGCTGTCCAAAGCCAAATTCTTTGAAGCTGACCATAAAGGTCATCCCACTCGCTGCGTAGGTGTTAATACCGACATCGACGATTTTATGAATGCGCGCGAAGAGCTGATCAGTGCTCACGCGCAAGCCGATCTGGCGAGCAAAACCAAAAGTGAATTCCTCGCGCGCGTAAGCCACGAAATCCGCACCCCGATGAATGCCATTATTGGCATCAGCTATTTATTGCACGATACCCAACTCGATGAGCAACAGTTGAGCTATCTCTCCAGCATTAATTCCGCAGCGGATTCGCTCTTGCAGATCATTAACCAATTGCTCGATTTTTCCAAAATTGAGGCCGGGCGCGTCATCCTTGAATATGCACATTTTGATCTCGAGCAATTATTCGAAAAAATTTCACGCCTGTTTGAAATCAGCGCGCTGCATCGCGCCGTTGATATTGTGTACGACATCAAACCCGATGTGCCGCGTTTTTTGCGCGGCGATGCCTCGCGCCTCAGCCAAATCCTCGGCCATTTAATTAGCAACGCGTTTCAATACTCCAACACCAGTCAAGTATTAGTCAGTGTGCGCCGGCATCGCCAAGCCAGCAAACAAGTGCTACTGGAATTTACCGTCGAGGATGCCGGCCTTGGCATGACCGAAGAAAAATTAGCGCACATCAAAGAGCGATTGCTGTTTAACAAGAACACACCTGACACTGAAAAAAATACCTACGGTTTGGGTATCTGCAGCCATCTCGTCCATTTAATGCAAGGCGATTTCAATATTGAATCGCAACTTAACCAAGGCTGCAGGGTCACCTTCACTGCTGTCTTTGAACACAGCCATCTGGGTGAGAAAACATTGGTCAATCACCCACGCGACTTAAATAATATTCGCGTATTGATTGTCGATGACAACACTATCGCGCGCACCATTATTGCCAGCACCGCACGCAGTATCCATTTACAAGTAGATGAAATCGATAATCCCATTAGCGCCATTGAACGCATTCGCCAGGCTGATAATTTGGGCCAGCCCTATCACTTTGTGCTGCTCGATTATCGCATGCCCAACATGAATGGCTTGCAGCTCACCGGCCTGATCAAATCCGATCACAGCCTTAAACAAAAACCGCGTGTGTTTTTAATTTCGGCTTATCATCGCGATGAAATTTCCAGTGCTGATCCCAACGCTATTTTGGTAGATGAATTTTTAAGTAAGCCGGTGAGTGAGTCCCGCCTGTTTGATGCCATCAGCCAAGCCATCGGACGCGAGCAGTTGCTGCAGGACATCAGCCCCGAAATTATTACTCCTATCGATATTCAGACACTGCTGGAAGATGCCCATATCCTGATTGCCGAAGACAATGTCGTTAACCAGCAAGTGATCCGCGGCATCCTCAAAAAGAAAAACATCACCCCCGCCATTGCCGCCAATGGTATTGAAGCGCTGAAACTGTTGGAGACCGCAACCGATCCGTTTGATGCCATCCTCATGGACTTGGAAATGCCGGAGATGGATGGTATTGAAGCAACGCGGCGGATTCGCGCCGGCCAATTGCGCACTAATGCGCAGCATCAGTCCATTCCTATTATTGCCGTTACTGCGCAGGCAATGCGCGGCGACCGCGAGCGCTGTTTAGCAGCGGGCATGAATGGCTATCTCTCCAAACCCGTGAATCCGGAATTGCTCTATTCGACACTCGCCGATATTTTGCGCAAGAAAAAAATCACCAATAGCAATCCTCAGCGCTAGCCTCTATGTATTCGCGCCCAATAGATATTCACAACATTGATGATGGTGTTGACCGCAAACAACTCACCCAACTCAAACAACGATTTTTAAATTTAAATCAGCTGCGCCACGACCGCACCAGTGCAGCCATGTCTGAGCGCCAACAACAATTTTTACACCTGTTGCCGCTTTTGTTCCATGTAAACCATCCGATGTTGCCCGGATATGTTTCGCACAGCACGCCGGCAGGCGTTTATCGCTACACCCCCGATAGTGAACAGCTGCGCTTGGCAAAAGTACTCGCGCGCAGCTTCCAATACAACCGCGACCTCACTGAAAAGCACTATTCAATTGATGCGCTATTTCTCATGGGTAGCGTTGGCACCATTGCACAGAGCGATGCCAGTGATCTTGATATTTGGGTATGCCACAGCCTTGATGACAGCCATGCTTTTTTGCCTGAACTGGAAAAAAAATGTCAGCTCATCAGCCAATGGGCAACGCAGTCTATTAATTTGGAAACGCATTTCTTTTTAATGCGCAGCGATGAGTTTTCCAGCCAACGCAGCCAATCACTTAACAGTGAGGCCAGTGGCTCAGCACAACACTACTTATTGCTCGACGAGTTTTACCGCACCGCATTATGGCTCGCCGGGAAAATTCCGCTATGGTGGTTTGTTCCGGTATCGCAAGAGCAAAACTACGTTCACTATCGTGAAAAATTATTGGGCAAGCGATTTCTCAACCGCGAAGATGTGATCGACTTTGGTGGCCTTCCAGGAATACCGACTAATGAGTTTATTGGCGCGGGTATTTGGCAACTCTACAAAGCGATAGAGTCGCCTTATAAATCCGTTTTGAAATTATTATTGTTGGAAGTCTATGCCAGTAGTGAAGCGGAAATCGATATAAATGCGTTGGATGCCTCTGATGTGCCAATCACTCCGACACAAGCAATTAATGCTGAACCGCTTGCGCTTATTTTTAAACGTGCGATCTACGCGCAAGACCCGGATGCAGATGCACTCGATCCCTATGTAATGGTGTATCGCCACATTGAGCAGTACCTGCAAAAGCACAACCAATTACAACGACTGGATTTAACCCGGCGCTGCTTTTATTTTAAAGTGAACAAGCCATTATCGCGCACCAGTCGCCAGGTTAATAAATCCTGGCAGCGAAAATTATTGGAGCAGCTCGTTAGTGATTGGCAATGGTCATCGCATCAACTGCACATGCTCGATAATCGTACTTACTGGAAGGCCCCTCATGTGATTAGTGAGCGCGCCCTGCTGGTTAATGAACTTAATCACAGCTATCGATTGCTGAGCGAGTTAAGCAAACATCAACACGGCGATGCTGCCATCCGTACCGATGAACTCACGATCCTCGGGCGCAAACTGCACGCCGCGTTTGAACGCAAAGCAGGAAAAATTGAATGGATCAATCCGGGCATATCACGCGATCTAAGCGAAGACAACCTGTGCTTTATACACGAACAAAATAGCAGCGGCGAAAGCTGGCAGGTTATGCGCGGCAGCCAAAATGATTTGGCTTTGCGCAACATAGATGTAGAACCCATAAAACGCTCGCGCAATTTATTGGAATTATTGCTCTGGTGTTATGCCAATGAAATTTTAGCGAGCCACACCAAAGTCGATATTCTTGGAAAACAATTTTCACTCAGCGCCAACCAAAAGCAATTGCTGATACAGGCACTGCACCAATGGTTACCTGTCCCACTACACATTGACCATTACCAGTTCACCCGCCCTGCCGTTATCGAACGCTTATTAATTATTGTCAACACCGGAGTTGAACCACAGGCTGATTTGCATAAGAAAGGTATGCAAATGCTTAGCAGCCAGCATGATGCGTTTGGTTACAGCGGTTTGCGTGAAAACCTGATGATCAATGCCGATGTAATACAAATTAATTCCTGGGGCGAACTGATCTGCCGTCACTATGCGAACGATGCCTTAATTAATTGTTTGCAGCATTACTTCCGTTTATTTCCTCCGGGAAAGCAATTCAGCCTGCCCGAACTAAGTGTGCGCTGTTTCAGCACCGGGCAGGGCAATAATATTGCGCAGCGCCTGACCGAGCTGTGGCGCGACCTTATCAGCTGTTATTACTCCGGCACACACCCGCGCACCTGCCGCTATATTTTGGAGATGGGCGACGAATACCTGCTTTTGCAATTTGCGCAGCAACAATTGCACATCCAGCGCTTTAAACGCTATGAAAAATTAATGGAGCGGCTCGCACAAGCGCAAACCGACTTTAGCCCCATCGTGATCGACCGCTATGGTTTGCGCGATAAATCCCTGCGGCTTATTTGCCAGTTGCTAAAGCAACCCGGAGTCTATGTGTTTTATCGTTTGGAAAATACCCAAGCGCAGATCACGATTATCGATGAAAAAGGCTCAGTCTTTACCACGGAGACCGAATACCACAATCAACAAACCCTGTTGCGACCACTGATCAATTTCATTAACGCCGCCATGCGTCGCCAATCACTGGATGGAGAGCGTACAACAGCACTGCCCGATAGCCGGGACATCGCCATCTACGAATTAATGGGCAATATCAAACAGCAGCAAGGCCATGCCGAACGCCGGCAATTGCATAGCGATTTAAGCCAGCTGCATTTTATTAACATCAAAGCTATTGCTGAGATGGATGATGAACAGCAACTGCGTTTTACTATTTTTTGCAATGAGCAGGAATTCTCGGCCCTGGCTTATGGCGATGAGCTATTTAAAGCTGTGGCAAGCTATATTATTCGCAGACGCAAACAACAGGAACGCTATCCTTGTTATATCACCGATTTGGATTTATCACTCTGCCATGACACGCTGGCGCAGCAAACCGGCCTGCAACTGGGTCACTATTTACAATTGAAAGCCGAATTGGAAAGCAAACTCAATGCAGCCCTGAACAGCTTGTAAGCAACGAAAAATATCTCACGCATCAAACTCCACCGGCAAAGATTAATTTTTGTTTAGCCCCTCTCTCAGCAAACACAACTCCTGCATAATCCAGAATGCCAGTTGCACTGGTACATCAACGATAAATCCAACACCATCGAGAGAAATAACAATGAGAAAAATACTGATATTAATGGCAATAGCGACACTAACTTTGAGCCAATGGGCAAACGCAGAGAAAAATTTGTCCGGCACATGGGAATTGGACTACGCAATTTACAAAAACGAGAAAGGTGAAGTAGTCGGCGAGATAAAAGATAAGGCGACGCTCTCGCGCAAAATTTTATCCGAAAAACATTTCGCCTTTATCACCTGGGATAAGGCTGGCAAGTTTGCTGTTGCGGCTTCAGGAACTTACCATCTGAAAGGGCAAGACTATACCGAAGTTGTTGATGCGACTTCTGAAGCACGCTTGATGGGCAAGACCTATCACTTCAATGCTGTAATCAAAAAAGATGTATGGATTCACAAGGGCTTGGAAGATGGCGTGTTGATTGAAGAACACTGGCGTCGGATTCAATAGTTTTATCGCAGCACAAAATAAAAAAGCTGCGCGTATCACCTACGGGCAGCTTTTTATACTGATAACCGGCAGTTAACTCAGTGCCAATTGAATATTAAAGCAGGTTCCGTTTTGCTCATCGGAAGTCACCGCCATTTGGCCGCGGTGGTGATCGGTGATAATAAAATAGGAATACGACAAGCGCTGCTCAACCGGGCAGGAGGATTCACGATTGGTGAGCGCAAAAAACGGTTGAAAAATATCCAATTGCTCACTCGCACTTAAACACTTGCCGTTATGCTCAACTTTGATCCAGAGCGAATCATAAAACTCGCCAATCTCGATATTGATCCATGGCTTGTTGTTTTCATCCCACGCTTTGGCATTAAGCGCGTAAAACGAGTTGCGCATCAAGCGTACAAAGACTTGTTCCAGCTCGGCTGGAAAGCAAGGGATTTGCGGCAGCGCAGCAGCATAATTGCGACGAATATTAATATGCTTGAACGCGAGGCTATCGGCATCGGTAAACAGGTCTGTTGCCAGCGCAATACTGCGATCCATAATCGGCGGCACATCCGCTAATTGTTTGCTATCGCGATGGCTACCGGAGAGATCCAACAGGTTTTGCGCAATGGCCGTTGCCTGATGCGCGCTGAGCCGTACCGTCTCCACTTCCTGCAACAAAAATTCCTTCACTTCACCCAAATCAGCCGCTTCAATTTCCTGGCGCGCGCGCGTCACACGCGACAAGATGGTTTGCATGGGCATGCTGATATCGAAAGCCATCGCTGAAGCAAGCTCGCCCATGGCCGATACTTTGTCACGCTCGGCCACTTTATTTTCGGCGTTAACTTGTTTGGTTACATCGGAAATCAAAATCACAATACCTGTGCCATTGTGATTTTCCAGTGGATAGAGGGTGATATCAAAACTGTATTGGCCGCGCTGTGTATGCTTAAGGGTGAGTGTTTCACCCGTTGCCAGTACCGATTTCACCTGCTCTTGCGTGAGTGTGATTGCGGCATATGCGTCCCACAGGTTTTTGCCGACCACATCTTTTAGTGGGCGACCGGTTATTTCTTCTGCTTTGTTGTTCCACTGGGTGATATGTAATTGCTGATTCAAACCGATCAGCATCACCGGCATGGAGTTCACGATACTGGCGATATAGGCTTCGCGCTCTTGCAACTGCTCGGTGGTTTGTTGCAGCACTGCGGTGCGGTGTGCGACTCGCTCCTCCAGAGTCGCTTTAATTTCCGTCAGCGCGCGATTGGAACGCATTGAACGCAAGTGGGCGCGGATTAAAAAAATCAGGGCTATGGCCAGCGAAAGTATCAGCACACCAGCGCTGGTATTGGCAACGTACTGCCACTTGGTACTTCCGTCTGCTTCGCGGAACACCGCGAGCACATCGGCGTAGCTATTCAGGCTAAGGCTGGCGAGTGCTAAAAAGGCCAAGGAGTGCTTCATAGGATTGGTCTCGAAGGGAAACGCGGGGGTGAAATTGCTACAGCTATGCCACCGCCATGGGAGAGTCGCGGTGAATTTTACAAGATACCCCGAAGCAATAGCTATGGTTCGTTAGTGCGAGGATAAAAGGATGTGGTGATTGCGGTGGATTGGAGAGGTTCTGCTGGCTAAGGGCAGCGAGCCAATCAGTAAAAGCCCAATCACTGGGCTTTTACTGAGACAGGCGGGTCTTCACATCCTTATCGGGACAACAATTTCTATCTGGCGCTCATTTATTCGATCTTATTCGGCAGGGCCAAAGCCCCAGCGCTGGATCAGCTGAAATTATCGTAAAGCATTCATGCTAGTCGTTATTATTGTTGCGGTTCTTGCACGGGTATCACACACACCCAGTTGACCACGAACCTTGCCGTCAACCGCAAAAACACAGGAAACATACCCACACCTAAACTGCATTAAGCGCAAAGCTGTTTCAGGCGCACACGCCTTGGGCAAATACGGATGCGGCATTATTCATCGTTATTATTGTGCACCAGCATTTGACGGCGGCCATTTTCCGATTTAGTGCGATTCAAAATATGAACACTGTTCACAGCTTGCGGGATTGTCATCCGCCTGTAATTAGCCAGTTCCAGGCCAGTGACGGCTCAGAACACCGGGATGCATCGAAATTTTTTACAGTTTTTTTGTATTAATGGATGTATATCAATAGGCAATTGATAACCCTGCAACAACCAACTGTCACCGGGTAGGCAAATTCAGGGGGATGAAAAGGAAAATGCAAACTCACCCGCAAAATAACCAATCCATTTATCGCTGCAGCCATGCACGGATTCATGACGCAGATCCCGTTTTGGCCATTATTACTTCAGGCGACACCCAAATCCCCCTTCTGCACACAAATTCACGGCACTTAATTTGCTGTGAATTAATCACTGCATTATTCAAGGTGGCCCGCACTTTGCGGGCTACACTCAAAGAATTGCGGCCAGGGCTAACCCCAATAAATTCATGGAGAGCACTCAATGACGATTGATCCGTTCATGCAAGCAGCCATTGATGAAGCCCGCAAAGGCCTCGCGGAAGGTGGCATACCTATAGGCTCGGTACTGGTGATCGATGGCAAAATCGTCGGGCGCGGGCACAATCAACGGGTACAAAAAGGCAGTTGTGTGCTGCATGCCGAAATGGACTGCCTGGAAAATGCCGGGCGACTCAAGGCCAGTGACTACCGCCGCGCCATCCTCTACTCCACGCTCTCTCCCTGCGATATGTGCAGCGGAACCGTGCTGCTTTATGGCATCAAAAAGGTCGTTATTGGCGAAAATCGCACCTTCAAAGGACCAGAGGATTATGTGCGCAGCCGCGGCGTAGAACTGGATTTACGCGACGACGCCCAGTGCGTACAACTCATGCAGGATTTTATCGCCCAGCAACCTGAGCTATGGAACGAGGATATAGGTGAATAGTCTTTATCTCGCGCTGGCGGCATTGTTTGGCGTAGTAGTCGTGATCGCTGCCGCTGTGCACATCAACCGGGTCAACCTGAAGCTGCGCAACATGGTGCGTCTGATGCGCCGTGCTGATGTGTGGCAACGTGGCCATAATAATGTCTTGGCGCAGATCGTTGCGGATGATGCGCTGGAGGACATATTGCTCGGGATTATCGTAGGCGTTGAACATCTCAAGCCCGAAATGACTTGCAGTATCCTGCTGGTGGATCGGGCGACCAATACCCTGAAGGTCGTCGCCGCGCCCAATCTACCCGACTTCTTTAATCAAGCGGTCGATGGTTTGTCGGTTACCCAGGAGATTGGCTCTTGCGGCAAAGCCGTTTCCAGCGGCCAACGGGTTATTTCCAGCGACATCCAAAATGACCCCTCATGGTTCGATGCGCGCAACCTCGCCGCCCAAGCCGGCTTGGCCTCTTGCTGGTCAGAGCCGATCATCAACCGGCGCGGCGAAGTACTGGGAACATTTGCGATCTATCAGGCACAGGTTGCCGAGCCCAGTACCGAAGATATTCAACTGATTGAAGAATCAGCTTACCTCGCCGAAATTGCCATCGAACGCAAAATGGCGCTCGAAGCCCTGCGCGAAAGCGAGGAGCGCCATCGCATCATGGCGCAGCACGATAGCCTGACCGGACTACCCAACCGCGCTCTCTTTGCCGAACAATTGAAACAAGCGCTGAGCTACTGCAAACGCCACCAGCGAGTACTCGCGGTGATGTTGCTCGATCTCAACAAATTCAAGCCGGTGAACGACCAGCACGGTCATGCATTGGGCGATGAATTATTAAAACAAGTGGCCAAACGCCTGCTCTGCTCGGTGCGTACTTCCGATACAGTCGCGCGCATTGGCGGCGATGAATTTGTCATACTGCTACACCAAATTGATGATCTGCATCAGGCAGATGTCGTCAGTAAGAAAATTCAACTGGTGTTGAGCGAAGATTTTTTAATCGACGACATTCCCATTCAAATTGGCTGCAGTATTGGCACAGCGTTTTATCCGCAAGACAGCGCCGACCCACTTGAGCTGACCAAAATTGCCGATCAACGTATGTACCAGCAGAAACATCTACAACCGGCTTCAGTGCGATAAAACATTAATATTGTTTATAAGGTAAAAACTTACCTGACAACACAACATTCACACGATCTCCTTTCGGATCGGGTTCTCGCACTATATCCATACTGAAATCAATCGCACTCATAATGCCATCACCAAATTCTTCATGAATTAATTCCTTAATGGTGGTGCCGTACACATTGACAATTTCATACCAGCGATAAATTAACGGATCGGTTGGTACAGCACTAGGTAGTGAGCCTTTATAAGGCACTACTTGCAACCATTTTTGCTCTTCCAACGTCAGCGCAAAAATATCACCAATAATTTTTGCCTGCTCGGCACTCAAAGTCATCTGCCCTAAACACGCGGCAGTAACCCACTCCTTACTCAAGCCAACCTTTTGTGCGACATCGCACCACTTAATATCGTTTAACACTTTATACGTGATTATTTTTTCAGTGACATCATTACGGTTCATACGAAGTCCTATGCGATAAACAAATTGGTGAAAGATAAAATGGTTTAACGATCAAAGTAAGCCACACAAATAGAGCAATAACTACGCCAAATAAAACAAGGAAATCAAATAGAAAATTAAAGCAGAAACAAAAAAGGGCAAACCAATCGGTTTGCCCATTAAGCCGACTCATGAAGCAGTCGAAGAAGAAGGGAAGCTCACACAAAACTAACTCGGCGCAAAAATTTACGCCTGCACTTGCACCAAACCATCATCAATCCGCACCGGATAAACAGATACGGTATATTCCGGCTTTTCCAGGCATTCACCCGTGCGCAAATTGTAGTGTTCTTTGTACAACGGCGATGCAACGACCACCTCATCACCAATCGAACCAATAATGCCGCGCGACAACACATTGGCCTCACCGATAGGATCATAATTCGATACCGCAAAAATTTCGTTCAAACGGCGCGAGCGGAAAATCGCAACTTGCTGATTATTGACCAACGCACAGACTCCAGTGTCAGGCAATAAATCGTCTAGTTCACACACGCTGATCCAGGGTTTTTCGCTCATGATATTTCTCACTAAAAATGTAATTCGTGATTCTCAATAACACCTCCCTTTGAATAAGGGAGGCGCAAGACATTAATCAACCAATTCAACAAACTGGATATTGGCGTTGCTGCGCTCTAACGCGGTAGCCGGGCGAATTTGTTCGCGCTCTACTACGTAGGCAAGGTTGCTATCGGTCGCATTGGTGTTGATGAAGTGCTTGAAGCGTTTTTGCAGCTCCTCATTCTCCACTGTGGTTTTCCATTCACATTGGTACTGACTGATGTTGTAAGCCATTTGCTCTTCCAACTCAGCACACAAGCCCAGCTTGTCATCAATCACTACTTTCTTGAGATAATCCAAACCACCTTCCATATTTTCCATCCACACGGACGTACGTTGCAGACGGTCACCGGTGCGGATGTAGAACATCATTACGCGGTCGATATATTTAATCAGGGTTTCATCATCCAAACTGGTTGCAAACAAGTCCGCGTGACGTGGACGCATACCGCCGTTACCACATACATACAAACTCCAGCCGGTTTCGGTGGCGATTACACCAAAATCTTTTGACTGTGCTTCTGCACATTCACGCGTACAACCCGACACACCAAATTTAATTTTGTGTGGTGAACGCACACCTTTGTAGCGATTCTCCAACGTGATTGCCATGCCCACAGAATCCAATACACCGTAGCGACACCAGGTTGAGCCTACACAAGATTTTACGGTACGTAGGGACTTGCCATAAGCGTGGCCAGTTTCAAAGCCGGCATCCACCAATTTTTTCCAGATGGTTGGCAACTGATGCAACTGTGCACCAAACAAGTCGATCCGTTGGCCGCCGGTAATTTTGGTGTAGAGCTTGTACTCTTTCGCAACTTGACCAAGCGCAATCAATTTATCCGGTGTGATTTCACCACCGGCAACACGCGGCACGATTGAGTAAGTGCCGTCTTTTTGCATATTGCCGAGGAAAATATCGTTGGTGTCTTGCAGGCCGATATGTTTTTTATCCAGAACGTATTCATTCCAGAAACCCGCAAGAATTGAACCCACTGCTGGCTTACAAATTTCACACCCTAAACCATGGCCGTGTTGATCCAACAAATCATCAAACGATTTAATTTGTTTGATGCGCACTATGTCGGCCAATTCCTGACGTGAGTGCGGGAAGTGTTCGCAAATATGATTGCTCACTTCTACGCCGAGTTTTACCAGCGCAGAATCCATTACTTGTTTGGTCAACGCCGAGCAACCGCCACAACCCGTTGATGCTTTGGTGATGGCTTTGATATCGCCCATGGTGCGGGCGCCGCCTTCAACTGCGCAGCAAATTGCACCCTTGCTTACATCAAAGCATGAGCAGATCATTGCCGCTTCTGGCAGAGCATCCACACCGATTGCCATACCGCCGCCTTCTACGTTTGGCAGAATCAGGCAATTAGGATCTTCCGGTAAATCCATTCCATTTACGCACATTTGTTGCAACGTGCCGTAGGCTTCTACATCGCCTACCAATACTGCGCCCAACAATTTTTTATTGTCGGCCGATACAATCATGCGCTTGTAAACTTCATCTACATCGTTGCTGTAGGTGTAACTCAATGAACCGGGAGTAGTGCCGTGTGCGTCGCCAATCGATGCCACATCAACGCCGAGCAATTTCAATTTGGTGCTCATATCCGCACCCATAAATTGATCACTGCCGCCAGTGATATGCGATACCGCCACTTTCGCCATTTGGTAACCTGGAGCCACCAAACCGTAAATACGGTTATTCCAGAGCGCACACTCACCGATTGCATACACATTTTCGATAGTGGTTTGGCAATTGTTGTCCACCACAATACCGCCACGCTCACCCAAGCCAATTCCGCATTTGCGTGCGAGTTCATCCTGTGGGCGAATACCGGCCGAGAACAAAATCATATCGGTTTCAAGATGGCTGCCATCAGCGAAATTCATGCGGTAGCGCGCTTCAGTACCAGCAACAATTTCGTTGGTCGCTTTTTGGGTGTGAACTTTTACACCGATCGCTTCGATTTTACGGCGCAATAATTTACCGCCGCCCTCATCGAGTTGTACCGCCATCAAACGCGGTGCAAATTCCACTACGTGTGTTTCAAGGCCAGCGGCTTTTAATGCTGCAGCCGCTTCCAAACCAAGCAGACCGCCACCAATAACTACACCCACTTTACTTTGTGAGGCGGAATAAGTAATTGCTTCCAAATCTTCAATGGTGCGATACACCAAGCAATGTTCGCCGTTGTTGCCCGGAATTGGCGGTACAAACGGGAATGAACCTGTGGCGAGAATTAATTTGTCGTAAGCTTCACGACGGCCAGAAGCAGTGATCACTTCTTTGTTGTCAAAATCGAGATCGACCACTTTATCTTTCAAAATAAATTCAACGGATTTCTCGTTGTAGTAATCTTCGCTGGTCAGCATTAGATCTTCGGCCGTTGAGCCGGAAAAATATTTGGAGAGCTGCACGCGGTCATACGCGAGGCGTGGCTCTTCAGAAAAGGTAACCACCTGATACTGATCGGCATCAGCGTGATTAACCAGGTTATCGATAAACTTGTGCCCTACCATGCCGTTTCCGACTACTACAATGCGCTTCTTCATATCTGCCTCACGGTCGTGAAATTTTTGTATTAACTAATTTGGGTTCTTTCATTCAAAAACGATTAAGCCAACAGGTATTGCGCTTCAGCGGCATGCGCTTGCACAGTGCTTTGCAGCTTTTCTTTCATACGCACCACTTCGCCAACAATAATCAACGCAGGTGATTGCACTTGCTCGCGGAGCACCGCAGCAGGAAATTCATTGAGTGTGGAAATAATGTCGCGTTGGTCTTTACGGCAACCGTTTTCGATAATCGCGACAGGCGTGTCGGCAGCCAAACCACCCGCCAATAATTTTGCAGAGATTTCATCGGCGCGCGTCAACCCCATGTAAAACACCAACGTGTGTTTCAACTGCGCCAGCGCATCCCAATTTACATCCAGACTTTTTTCGGCGTGGCCAGTAACAAACGTACAGCCTTGTGATAAACCGCGATGGGTTAAGGGGATGTCGGCATAAGTGCTGCAGCCAGAGGCAGAGGTAATTCCCGGAATGACTTCGGCTTCGATACCGGCAGTGCGCAGCTCCAACAATTCTTCGCCGCCGCGACCGAATACAAATGGATCGCCACCCTTAATGCGGCATACGGTCAACCCGAGTTGCGCCTGCTTAACCAGCAATTGATTCAGATCTTCCTGCGCGATGCTATGTTGGTTTTTTGCTTTGCCAACATAGTGGGCAGGGATGTTTTTAGGAAAGAGCGCGCGTATTTCCGCACTGACCAAATAATCGTAAAAAATAATATCGGCAGTAGTGATCGCACGCAGGGCTTTTACTGTCAGGAGTTCTGCATCACCAGGACCAGCACCCACCAACCAGACTTTACCCAAGCGCGATTTTTTTGCGCGCTCATGGCTGTCGCCGCGTTGCTTGAGCATCGCTGAAGGGAGAACTTCTACACTGGCTTTAAGAAAATTGTTCATGGCAGCACCTGCGATTGGATTACAAAAGGGAAAATGCAAGCCAAATGCCATAACGTAATTTTTATAAAAAGATAATTTTTTCTTATTTATTATCAATAAGTTATGAATGTCATTTCAGCAGCAAACACCGTCTTTCCTGCCAGATCACGAACGGCGAAAAAACAGGTAGTGATTTTTGTTGGTGCAAGACCGCACCATTTGATCGCAAAAATGAAATATTTTATTTTGCCGAAATGCACCAATAAAAAACAAAGTAATGGTGCACGATGCACCACATGAAAACATTTTCAGTTTTCTGGATGAAAAAAGCCTTCGTTCATTGACTCAACTGGGCGTGTGCCATCGGAAAAATGGCTCACACTAAGGGCGCTACGGGTATAGAATTTAAAAAATCACCATTTTGGAACAGCACTTTCTACCTCCCTGACCCCGTCTTGGCGAGCGACTTGCAAAGGCTCTGGCAGAGAGTAAACCGGAAAACGCCTTGAGCCACATCACTGGCACAGGTAGAGTGCCCTCACGCTGAAAAGCTCATCTACACTCAGCTTGGTTATCTCGCCCTTGTTACACCCGCTTTTATACAGGTACCAGATTCACCACCATGCAACTGATCGACAGCTTTGGCCGCACCATCAACTACGTACGCCTGTCAGTCACTGACCGCTGTGACCTGCGCTGCGTTTATTGTATGGCGGAGGATATGACCTTCCTGCCGCGTGCCGAAGTACTAAGCATTGAAGAACTGGTGACCCTTGGCGCCACGTTTGTCGAACTCGGCGTAACCAAACTGCGGATTACCGGTGGTGAACCGCTGGTCAGGCGCGGCACCATCACATTGCTGGAGCAACTTGGTCAGCTGCCGGGACTCAAAGAGCTGTGCCTCACCACCAATGGCACACACCTCCCCCAGTACGCACAGGCGATCAAGGATGCTGGGGTGGACCGTATCAATATCAGCCTCGACAGCCTGGATCCAGCTCGCTTCCGTCAGCTCACTCGCTTTGGCGATATCACGCAGGTTTTAGCCGGTATAAAAGCCGCACAAGCTGCCGGTTTTAAGCGCATCAAACTCAATTGTGTTGCGCTTAAACACTACAACGCCGATGAAGTACCGGCGCTGGTGCAATTTGCTCTGGATGAAGGACTGGATATCAGTTTTATAGAAGAGATGCCGCTCGGCAAAATTAATGAACATGGCCGCGCTGCCGAGTTCGTCAGCAGCGATGAATTGCGCAGCAGCATCAATTTACAGCATGAGCTGCAACCCGTTTTCGGCAACCAGGATAACGCGGGGCCTGCGCGCTATTGGCGCGTCAATGGTTTCGATTCCCGCATCGGTTTTATTTCACCTCACTCCAATAATTTTTGCGGCAGCTGCAACCGTGTACGCGTCACCGCAACCGGCAAACTGCTCCTGTGTTTGGGGCAAGAAAATAGCGTGGATTTACGCGAAGCCTTGCGTACCAGTGAAAATCCACAAACTGAAGTACGCGCATGCATTATCCATGCCATGCAAAACAAGCCGGAAAAACACACATTTGATTTAGAAAACGAACCGCAAATTGTGCGCTTCATGAATATGACTGGCGGTTAAATCGCACCAGAACAGGAATTAAGATGTCATCCCAAAAAGAATTCGAGCCCTTAAATATTTGCGTATTAACGGTATCCGACACTCGCAATCGCGAGACAGATACCTCGGGGCAAAAACTGCAGGATTTATTAATCGCCGCCGGGCACAAATTGCATGACCGCAATCTGGTGGTAGATGACATTTATCAAATCCGCGCCGTGCTTTCCAACTGGATTGTTGATCCACAGGCACAAGTGGTGTTGATTACCGGCGGCACCGGTTTTGCGGGACGCGACTCAACCGTTGAAGCGGTGACGCCTTTGTTTGATAAAACGGTGGTGGGTTTTGGCGAATTGTTTCGCCAGATTTCCTATGAGGAAATTGGCACTTCAACAATTCAATCGCGCGCAACTGCCGGCTTCGCCAACCGCACCTTAATTTTTTGCTTGCCCGGTTCAACCGGCGCCTGCACCACCGCCTGGGAAAAAATCATCAAAGAGCAACTGGACAGCCGCCAACGCCCATGCAACTTTGTTGGTCAACTCAGCATTACTGCATCATGAGTGAAACGACTGAAAAAAAATCTGCTGGCGCACGCTTGAAAATACAAGCGCGCGTGATGCTGGATGATGAAATTGCATTCGGCCCCGGCAAAGCGGATTTATTGCGTGCGATTGAAACGACCGGTTCAATTTCCGCGGCAGGTAAACATTTGGGGATGAGCTATAGACGCGCCTGGCTGTTAGTAGATGCCATGAACCGTTGCTTCCAACAACCGCTAGTGGAAACCGCTACCGGCGGCACCCAAGGCGGAGGCACGCGCTTGACCCCTATGGGGCTGGATGTATTGCAACGTTATCAGCAATTGCAGAAAGACATACTCACATTAAGTGAGCAGCATTTACCGGATTTCAAACCGCTGCTGCGCAAAAAACCGGTTCCGCCGTCCAGCTGATTAATTTCCTGTCGTTATTTCCTGCTGCAACTTTCCATCTTGTACTACAAATCGCTGCGACGTTAAAAAATTCAATTCACTCATTGCGTGAGTGACATAGATCATTGGGATTTTACACTCGTCATAGATGCGCAAAAAAAATGGCAAAATTTGCTGCTTTAAACGTTCATCCAGTGCCGACAAGGGCTCATCCAACAATAACAATTCCGGCGAATATAAAACTGCACGCCCCAACGCAACGCGCTGTTTTTCACCGCCGGATAATTGTGCTGGCTTGCGCTCCAATAGCGCACCTATTTCAAGTAATTCAACAATGGAATCCAGTGCGAAGCGCCGCTGCTGCAGAGAAATATTTTGATAACCATAAAGCAAATTATTGCGCACCGATAAGTGCGGCAGCAATTGGCCATCTTGAAACACCAAACCTATATGCCGCTGGTGCGGAGGCGTCCATACCTGCGCGCGCGCATCGCACAATATTTTGCCATTTAAACTGATGCGCCCTTGCTTCGGCTTCAACAGGCCAGCAATTAGCGCCAACAGCGTGCTCTTACCACTGCCCGAAGCACCGAACACACCGCTAATCGGCGCGGAAAAATTTTGCACGACCTGCAGCGAAAACTCCTCGCGCTGAAAATACAAATTCACCTCAAGCACGGCGCACTCCCAACCAGCGCTCAGCGCGAAGGGTCAATAAATTACTGAGCAGCAATGAGAAAAACGCGAGCGCAAGACAAATCAAAATTAAACGCAGCGCCATTGCATCGCCATCAATTTGATGGGTAGCCGAATAAATGGCGAGCGGCAAGGTGCGGGTCTCACCGGCGATATTGCCGACAAAGGTAATGGTTGCACCGAATTCGCCAAGCGAGCGGCTAAACACCATAATGGAGCCGATTAAAATGCCCGGTAACATCAAGGGCAAAGTGACGGTGCGCCACACTTTGAATGGACTTGCGCCCAGTGTACTCGCAGCCAATTCAAGGCGGCGATCAATCATCTGCACCGACAATTTTGCCGCCTGCACCATCAAGGGAAACGCAATCACTGCGGAAGCGAGCACTGCACCTTTCCAATTAAATGCCAGCTCTATACCGAAATTATTTTTGAGCCACTGCCCGGCAACACCTTGCGAACCAAATACCACTAATAATAAATAACCGGGTACAGTTGGCGGCAGGACCATAGGCATAAACAACACAGCTTCCAGCACCGGTTTGGCAAAAAAATCTTTGCGCGCAAGCAACCAGCCAAAAAAAATTCCGGGGATTGCACACAACAGCGTTGCCCATAGCCCAACCTGTGCCGATAGCGCCAGTATTTGCCACTCTGAATCCGTCAACATAAACGAAATAAATTACCTGTATCCATCGCACAACATTGATCAAGCCCTATTGCGCACCATTTACCGCGACGCCAAAACCATAGCGCAGAAAAACCTGTGTCGCTTGTTCAGACTGTAAGAATTGCCAGAAGGCCTTCGCGTCCTGGTTGGCATTTTTGGTTAATCCACCGGGATACACAATAGGCAAATGGCTTTCCGCTGGGAAACTGGCGACCACTTGCACTTTTTTACTCATCAATGCATCGGTTTTATACACAATACCCAACGCACATTCGCCGCGCTCGACAAACGCCAATGCTGTGCGCACATCTTCAGTACCCACCAAACGCGGCTGAATTTTCTCCCACCAACCATAATAGGTCAGCGCTTGTTTGGCATATTTCCCTACTGGCACATAGGCAGGTTCACCGGTACACAGTTTTCCGCTGAAGCTGGAGAGCAGATCAAAATTTTTCTGCAGCTGGATCGTCGGGGCACGGTTCAAAGGGGAAATTAACACCAGATCATTTACCAATAAATTTTTCCGCGACTCGCTGGTAAGCAGGCCGCGCTTCTCCAAATAATCCGCCCAGTCTTTATCGGCAGAAATAAAAAGATCGGCAGGTGCGCCGTTTTCGATTTGCTTCGCTAGCGTAGATGAACCTGCATAAGATGTTTTAATCACCACACCCGCATTCGCTTTTTCATAGGTGCGACTCAATTCCGATATTACATCCGTCAGGCTGGCCGCTGCAGATACTTTAATGTCAGCCGCTTGCGTAAAACTCGCAGCCAATAAAAAAATGCAACTTAATAGTGCATTAAAAATTTTAATTGTGTTGCGCACACATCACTCCTTATTAAAAAAATGTTGTCGAGAACTCGTTATATATGTTTGTATATAAAGACATGGAATGTCAACCACTGTCTTGATTCCACTTCCCTGCAAACAACTCCACGAGGACACCATGATCCATCGCACAATGATCAATTACACAACAAGCGCCGTACTGACTACAGGCCTGGTATTTTCTACACCTTTACTTGCGGTCGATATGACCACCGAAATTCTTGCACAGAAAGGACTTATCACGCTGGAAGAATACGAAAAAATCCGCAAAGCACAATCAACCCAGGCAACCGTCGATACGAGTGACGGGTTGAAATTTATCACCGCTGATAAAAGTTTTTCAGCGCAACTGGGCACCTTATTGCAAATGGATGCAGCCAGTTACGATAGCGATATCAAAGACAGTGCCGGGCGCGACATAAGTAATTCCGGTTCCGAGTTTCGCCGCATACGTTTATATATGAGCGGCACATTTTTAACCGATTGGGATTACAAAACCGAGCTTGAGTTTGCCAATACCACACAATTGATGGATGGCTATGTTGCCTATCGCGGATTTAAAACCAGTGTGCCCATGCAACTCACCCTTGGCCATTTTAAAATTCCATTCAGTCAGGAATCCCTGAGTGCTGACAAGGGCTTAACATTTATGGAACGCTCATTGCCCAATGCGTTTTTGGCGACGCGCGCACCCGGCGCGATGATTTCTGCAGGGCACGATAATTGGAGCAGCGCACTCATGTTGTTTGGTGAACAGCTTTCCAGTACCGCGACTGCAGTGAGCGATGAAGGTGGCGGTGCCAGCATGCGCGTGACCTGGGCCCCATTTATCGCACCCGGTGCAAATTTACATTTCGGTGCGGCGACCAGCGTGCGCATCCCTTCACAAAACAATACCAGCCTCAACACTACGCCTGTGACTTACACCGAGTCGATTCGACTGCGTACAAAACCGGAATCCAATATTATCGAAACGCGTCTGGTTGATACCGGCAATATTCTTGATGCCGAACAAACCCAACTCTGGGGACTGGAACTGGCCGGCAGCATTAAGGCGGTGGGATTTAACGCGGAATATATCAATACCACTGTCTCTCGCGACGATGGTCGCAGCGATCTGGATTTTTCCGGCTGGTATGCCCAAACCAGTTGGAGCATCACCGGTGAAGAACGCATCTATAAAGGTGATAAAGGTTTGTACGATGGAATTAAACCCGCAAAACCGGTTGGCCAGGGCGGCGCAGGAGCCTGGGAAGTCGCGCTGCGTATTTCGGACATTGATCTGAGTGATGGCGAGTTACAGTTGCGCAACAATGCATTAGTTCCAGAGATTAATGGTGGCGAAGAACGCAACGCGACATTCGCGCTCAATTGGTATTTGAATAACTATTTACGCACCAGCGTCAATTATGTTCATGTGCTCGACCTTGAGGGCGGCAGTTTTTCTGGCAAGGAGCTAAATGCAATTCAAATGCGGATGCAACTCGCTTTTTAATACCTGCATTGGCAGCACTTATCTTGGTGCAATCGATAGAGAAAATGAACCAATATAAAGCAGTTACGATCTAGATTTGCCGCAATACAAGGATGGTATTGCGCGCAACCCGCACATTTGATCACTGAAGAATCTGATTTCTCCAAATCTGTCGCTAGATATAGTGATTTAGCAAATATTCTTTAAAAGTATATCCACTGGCAAGCTAATTGCTTTTACACAAGTCCCATCCTATTAAGGTTTTATTGATGCACTTGTGAGCACGCTTCCATGAAAAGCTCGTTACTTTTAGATACCGCAGTGCCTTCACTGCTGGCCGCTATGGATGCGTTGACACTCGAACCGGATTTTCAGATTTTTTTTAAAAAAGCAGCAGCTGCGGTGCGCACTTTATTGGGTGCCGATGGCACTGCATTAATATTGCTCGATGAAGAAACCCAAACATTTGAATACAAGTTATTTGAAGGCGAACAGCAGCATTTGCTCAACGCCTTTAAAGGCTTTCGCTTTTCCTCGACGACCGGAACATCGGGGCGTGTGCTCACCAGCAAAACCAGTATTTTCACCCGCAATTATCCAGGTGCGCCCGATGCAATGGGGCAGCTGGTTGAAGCAGGTTTGCAATCCAATCTGGTAATTCCACTTATTTCCTCCGACAAAGTATTGGGTGTACTCGCCTCTTCCTGGTTTGCACACACAGGTTCGGTTGCCAACGTCTCACCACAACTACTTACGCTTGCGGAGCGTATTGCCAGCCAGATTGCGGTGGCTTGCCATCGCGAAAAACTGGAAACACAGTTGCGCGAACTTGCCACCATTGATCCGCTGACCAAATTATTGAACCGGCGCGGAATTTTAAATTGCATCAACAATAATCTTGAAAAATTGCAGCGCTACAATCGCAGCTTCGCATTATTTTTTATTGACGTAGACGGACTTAAATCCGCCAATGATCACTGGGGTCACGAGACTGGTGATGTGTTGTTGCGCGATGTCGCACAGCGCTTGACCGATGTAGTGCGCAAGGGCGATCAGATCGGTCGCTTGGGTGGCGATGAATTTTTAATTGTCGCTGAGTGTGATGAGTCCCATATCGATATTTTAACCAAACGTTTTTTACAAGCGCTGCGCATTCCCTATGGGCAGGGACGCAAACGCGGCCGCTTGAGTGGCAGCATTGGAGTTGTACTTGCACCGCAAGACGGTACCGATGAAATTAATCTGTTGCGCAAAGCGGATGCCGCTATGTATCTCGCCAAAAGCCAGGGCGGTGATCGTTTCCAGCGCGCATCCATCAAAACCGAGGTAACGCAGCCACAAATTTCTATCGTGGATGTGGAAGGCGCGCTCGAACGCAGCGAATTACAACTCTGGTATCAGCCTATTTGTAAACTGAATGATTTAGCGGTGGTCGGCTTTGAAGCATTGCTGCGCTGGTGCAAACCGGATGGTGAAGTAATTACGGCGGGCCCATTAATTCAGGCATTTGAATCAGGGCGTGGTGATTTGGAATTTCGTTTGGGCAATTGGGTGTTACGCGAAGCGGCCCGGCAAATGCAGCAGTGGAATAGAAATTCATTAACGCCAGATATTCATATCAATATTTCTCCACGTCATTTTTTACATCCATCATTCCTGTTGGAGTTGCAAACTCTCTGCGCGCAACAACCCGGGTTTGGTGAAGCATTAATTATTGAAATTACCGAGACAGCAATGCTGGAAGATCTGGAGCGCGCCAAACGAATTATGCTGCGCTGTCGCGATCTGGGAGCGCGTATGGCAGTCGATGATTTCGGTACAGGCTATGCCTCACTCACGTATATCAAGCGCCTGCCGCTGGACATTATTAAAATTGATCGCTCGTTTGTCGCAGATTTGCCGGTCAACAAAGTGGATTGGGATATTACCAAGGGCATAGTGTCTATTGCCCATGCTTTAGGTTTGACGGTAGTTGCCGAAGGTGCAGAAGCATTTGAGCAAATTGGCAGTTTGCGCGAGCTGGGTTGCGATCAGGTACAGGGTTATTTTATTCATCACCCTATGCCTTTTGACGATGCCAACGCCTGGCTACAGCATAAACCTTTGCGCGCAAGCGAGCGGAGTGAAAAAGGGATAAGAATGAATAGCAAAATAATGCGCGCTGCCGCCAATGAAAAAATGGAACATCAGTCCCAAGCGGCAACAGCCCTTTGTTTGCAACAAGAATTTTTTGATCCGCGTTTTAGCATTGCACCGCGCATTAAAAAACCGCGGTGCCAATCACACCATTCTTAAGTCAAATTACTCTTAAGTATTAATAGTGCACAGGCAAGCGCTTCAGCATTGCCTGGCGCGCGGCGATCAAATCTTTATAGGTTTGGATCATATTGAAATTGACTTGCGTGCCATTTAATTTCAATTCGGCAAGTTGGCGCTCGTAATCAGAAATTTCGCGCAGTAATTTATCGCGCATTAAATCAGAGTGGCGGGTATTAAAATCGGCCTTCAAATTTTTGCTTTCACGTCTCATTAAAAACACTCCCTATAAAAACAACACAAGTTAATCAAGCTGGAAATACAGAGCCTTACCATTTCCAGCTTGCCGTCTTTGAAGACTAGCCCAGATAGAGCAAGATTAACTAGCGCAAACTTAGAACATTTTCTTCTCGACGCTATAGAAGTTTGGTTATAAAAGCAGCGAGCTTGCCGCTGGACTCGTGCACAACTCAAGTGCAATTCAGGCAAAGCATGCAGCAATTATTTTTTTGGCAGCGAAAAACAATTAATTGTCGGACTGATCAGCACCCAGCAATGTTGCCCAATAAAAATCCTTATCGCCCAACGCATAAAAATGCGGATTGAGTAAATCGTCTGTGGCGTTGTAGGCCAGGGCTGTTAATGCCGGTGTGGCGCACACCACTTGGCCGCCAGCCGCCTCCAATACCGCTTGTGCGGCAGCGGTATCCCATTCCGAGGTAGGTGCCAGACGCGGATAGAAATCGGCCAGACCTTCAGCAATCACACAAAACTTGAGTGAGCTGCCCGCATTGGTCGTTTCTATAACCCCCGGCCAATTGCGGCCAATGGTGTCCATCAAATCCACGGTGGCCTGGGTGTTGTGCCTATGGCTCAGCAGTACCGTAAAAGGTTCCTTGCGCGAGAATCGTTCAATTAGTGGACGCACGGTGATGCGCTGGGAGCTGCCATCCTGCGCATATTTGAAGGCACCTATGCTGCTGGCTTCATGCGCATCCAGCACGCCGAGATAGGTGGTATCGCTAGCGGGTACATGTACAACCCCCAACCGCACCCGGCCGTGCTGGATCAGGGCGATATTGACCGTGAACTGGCCGTTGCCCGCGATAAATTCTTTAGTGCCGTCGAGCGGGTCTACCAGCCAGTAGGCATCCCATAAGCGACGGTCGGCAAACTCCGGGATATCACCCTCTTCCGAGATTACCGGCAGAGGTAAAAGCTCCGGAAGCTCTGCACTGATCAGCCGGTGCGCGGCCAAATCCGCAGCGGTTAGCGGTGATTCATCGGTCTTGTGCTCGATGTTGTAGCTGTCCCTGTTGTTATAGATCGCCATGATTGCCGTGCCGGCGCGACGGCTGAGATCGACCAACTGTTGGATCAATTCGGGGGTAATCACCGGTTCATTCATCATGCCTGGGTCTCGCATGTTAAGGATAAATCCAGCACAGGTTCAGACGCCTGATAGTTTCCTGCCAGCCATTCGCGCGCCATAAATAGAGCGGCGATACTGCGCCCTTCGCACACGTCGGCGCGACTGATAAGGCTTAACAGATCGGACAATGGGTAGGGCACTACCTCAATCGGCTCAGGCTCATCGCCTTCCAGCCGCTCGGGGTAGAGATCCCACGCCATCACCACATTAATGCCGTGCTCCATATAAGAAGGCGAAAGATTGATACGCTTGAGGAATTGCAACTTGCGCGCACCATAGCCTACCTCCTCCTTCAATTCGCGGTTGGCCGCCGCCAGCAGGGTTTCACCCTGATCAATCGCCCCCTTGGGCAAGGCCAAGTGGTAATCCTCCAGGCCCACTGCATATTCACGCACCAAAAGCACCGTATTTTCATCGAGCAAGGGTACAATAAGCACCGCCCCCGGCCCACCGGAACAGAGCTTCTCATAGGTACGCTCTTCCCCATTGCTAAAGCGCAGGTGGATTTCATCGGCACGGAACAATCGGCTGCGCGCTACAGTTGCGCGCTTCAAAATACTGGGCTTGGTCGGCATAAGTCGTTCAGTACAGTTTGCAGAAAGTGGTAGAGACAATTTTATGATCAATTGGGACTTAATAGATACTGTCATGCTGGATATGGATGGTACCTTGTTGGATCTGCATTTCGATAATTATTTTTGGCTGGATCACCTGCCCCGACGCTACGCGCAAATTCACAATGTAGATCTCGCCAGCGCTCAGCAAAAATTAGCCGGCGATATTCGCCAGCACGAAGGCACGCTCAACTGGTATTGTTTGGAGTTTTGGTCTGCCGCTCTGGACGTCGATATTTCTGCACTAAAAGAAGAGATCAAACACAAAATCCAGATTCGTCCTCACGTCGGCGAATTTCTGCAGCAATTGCGCGCTCACGGTAAAAAAGTCCTGTTGGTGACCAATTCGCACCCACATGGCCTTTCACTCAAAATGCAAGTGACCAAAATCGATCAATGGTTGGATGTAATCATTTCATCGCACGAATTTAAAGAGCCTAAAGAATCGCAAAAATTCTGGCAGGAATTGCACGCGCGCGAACAATTTGATCCGCTTCGCACACTGTTTATCGATGACACGGTACGCGTGTTGGATTCGGCCAAAACATTTGGCATTAAACATCTGTTGGGTATCCATCAACCCGATAGCAAAATCGAACGGCGCATGGAGCAATATCCGGCGATTCACCACTTTGACGAAATTATGCCACCGGTTAATTAACCCATGAGTAAAGCAAAAAACGAACACAGCGATGATGAGGATAAAATCCGCATCGACAAATGGCTTTGGGCTGCACGCTTTTTTAAAACCCGTAGTCTCTGCAAAGAAGCTATCGACGGCGGGAAAATTCATTGCGATGGCCAACGTATCAAACCCAGTAAAGAAGTTACTGTGGGTCTGGTACTGACCATACGCAAAGATCTTGATGAAAGAATCATAGTCGTCAAAGCGCTTTCCGATCAACGCCGTGGCGCACCGGAAGCGGCGCTTTTATACGAAGAAACTGCAGAGAGCATAACCGAGCGTGAAAAACGCGCCGCCGAACGCAAAGCGGGTCTGGGCAGTTACATCATTAGCCACCAACGTCCCAGCAAAAAAGACCGCCGCCATATCCATCGCTTCCAACGCATTAATTTATTGGGCGATGAAAATTAAAATCTAGCGTGTTATTGCTAGTGAGATTAATAGTTAGCGAGATCAATACATGCCAAACAACGATTTACTGCACCGCTTCTTATTCGATGACTGCGATATTCGCGGCGAGATTGTCACCTTGGGCGATAGCTATCGCGAAGTGTTAAGCCACAATCCGCAAGTACCGGCGATTCATCGCCTGCTCGGAGAGTTCCTCGCCGCTGTTGGCCTACTCTCCAGCACGTTAAAATTTGAGGGCAAAATTATTTTGCAAGCGCGTGGCGATGGTCCACTCAGCACGATTATGGCCGAGTGCAACCACCATAATAATTTGCGCGGCATAGTGCGCACTAATCCCGACATAGAACTCAGTGATGATCTGGCGCAGCACGGCACCCTGCAACAACTGCTGGGCAATGGGGTTTTGGTAATTACTATAGAACCGCAGCGCAGTGAAAATTTCGGCGGCAAGATTGAACGCCACCAGGGGATTGTCCCCATGGACGCCGACACGCTTGCTGGATGCCTTGAGCACTACTTCCAACAATCCGAACAGCTGGCAACACGCCTATGGTTTGCTGCAGATCAAAACACAGTGACAGGATTTTTAATTCAAGCGCTGCCGCAACAATTAATCACCAACGCCGAAGACAACAGGGATAAATGGGAAACCATTATCGCACTTGCCGATACCATTAAAGCAGATGAACTCTTGCAATTGGATCACTCAACTGTGTTGTATCGCCTGTTTAACGAACAACCACTACGCATGTATGAACCCAAGACATTACGCTTTGCCTGCAGCTGCTCGCGCGAACGCAGCGCTAATGCGCTGCTCACCATAGGCAAAGAGGAAGTAGAAGAATTATTGCTGGAAAAAGGCAGCATCGATATTGATTGCCAGTTCTGCAACCAGCACTACCACTTCGCTGCCGATGAAGTGCGTCAGCTATTGGGTGGCGGCACTCTTCATTAAAAGCCTGCCATTAAGCGCACCGTATTAAATCGACTATATTCGTAAAAATTTAATTGCCGTGCCCGTTGCGGGCATGGCGATTTAAATAAACTGATCCAACACCAGCACACCAATCAATCCCATCACACCAATAATTGTTTCCATCAGCGACCAGGATTTAAAGGTATCCTTTAAACTCAAATTAAAATATTCCTTATACATCCAAAAGCCCGAATCATTCACGTGTGAACACATCAAGCTGCCCGCGCCAATCGCCAACACCATTAAATTGGGATCGGCACCGGTAAGCGGAATAATCGGCGCAACAATTCCTGCCGCGGTTAAGCCGGCAACTGTGGCAGAACCGAGTGCAATGCGGATCACTGTTGCAATTAACCAGGCCAATACCAATGGATTCAGTGCAATATTTTCCAGTGAATGTGCCAGCTGCTCACTCACACCACTCACCACCATCACCTGCTTTAAAGCACCTGCGCCGGCAACAATTAACAAAATAACAGCGATATCTTTAATCGCCTCGCTATAAATTGTCATCACCTTAGCAATGCTCATACCGCGTTTGAGCCCCAAACTGATGGTTGCAATCGCGAGTGCAATCATCAGCACAATCATCGAGTTGCTTAAAAATTTTATGGCTGGCATTTCTGCATAGACAACAGGCAAGGTATAGATTGCAAGACTACTTAACGCAATCAACAACACCGGTAGAAGCGCAGTTATAAAACTATTGGCAATACCGGGCAACTCACTCTCCGGTAAGTCAGTTGGTTTAAAGGTGGCAAGCGGTGTACTGGGAATGCTTTTTAACCGCGCAGAAAAAATCGGCCCGGCCACAATCATGGTGGGAATAGCAACCAATAATCCATACAACAAGGTTGTACCCATGCTCGCACCAAATTGCGGAATCAATGCAACCGGCGATGGATGCGGAGGAAGAAAACCGTGAGTTACCGAAAGTGCAGCCAGAAGCGGGATACCTAAATACACTGCCGGCAATTTGGTTTGGTACATCACTGAAAATACCAGCGGTACCAACAATACAAAACCCACATTGTAAAACAGCGGAATCCCGACAATAAAACCCGTCAGCATCAACGCCCAGGTAATATATTTTGGACCGCACCACGCCATTAAACTGCGACTGATTTGTTGTGCAGCGCCCGACTCGGCAACCAGCTTTCCAAACATAGCGCCGAGGCACAAAATAATCGCCAGCGAACCCAACATGCCGCCAATGCCGGCTTCAATTGTGGCGGGGATTTTATCGAGTGGAATGCCGAGCATGATTGCGGCAGCTATAGCTGCAACCAGAAAGGCAAGAAACGGATTTAATTTCAGCCCGGTGATCAATACCACCAGAATAAGAATAGCGACAACAACTGCAGCTATGGCCATGGTTCGCCCTCTAATTTAATTTATTATCATTTCGAGACCAGATGGCTTCCGGGATCCCTTCCGCGACACGCCGTGAATACATCCATGTAGGCTAGAATGCAGTATCCATGCTGCATACGTCGCAAAGGGAATCCCGAAACCCATCTTCATCGCAATTTTTAAGAGGCGATAAAACTAAGTCAAAAGAATCAAAACACCCTCAACATTTTACTTAATTTTGCAAACGTTACCGGTGACAATAATTAGTACTTTCTGGTGCGGAACTTTCGGCCTTTTAATTTCCCATCAGACAACTGCTTTAATGCAGCGCGCGCAATGCTGCGATCAACAGCAACATAAGCAGAAAAATCAAACATATCGATCTTGCCAATTTTTTCAAATGGCAGACCTGCATCTTTGGTTAAGGCGCCAATAATATCGCCGGGGCGCAATTTATCTTTCTTCCCGCCGTCAATATGCAGGGTCACCATTGTTGGCTCTGGCAATGATTTTAGATCTGTTTGCGGAAGTGGCTCCAGGGTAATCGACTGCTTCATATAATCTTCGAGGCGATTAATTTTGTGCACTTCTTTTTGCACCACCAGACTTAACGCCAAACCTGATTCACCCGCGCGGCCGGTGCGCCCAATGCGATGGACATGCACTTCGCTATCGCGCGCCAAATCGACATTGATTACCGCATCCAACCCTTTGATATCAATTCCGCGTGCGGCAACATCAGTCGCGATTAACACCGAGCAGCTTTTATTCGCAAAACGCACCAGTACCTGATCGCGCTCCTTTTGTTCGAGATCGCCATGCAGCGCCAAGGCACTGACATCCTGGTCACGCAAATAATCGAGCAACTCATCACAGGCAATTTTAGTATTGCAAAAGGCAATTGAACTAATCGGTTTGAAATGTGCGAGCAATGTCAGCACTGCAGGGTAACTGTCATCCGTACCTTGCAACTCATAAAAGTGCTGCTCAATATTGGTTTCATTGTGGATTGCTTCCACTTTTACCATCTGCGGTTCACGCTGATAACGCGCGCTGATTTTTTTAATATCATCCGGGTAAGTAGCCGAGAATAATAATGTTTGACGCTCACTGTTACAGGCGGCCAAGACTGTTTCCAAATCGTCTGCAAAACCCATCTCCAACATGCGGTCTGCTTCATCAAGTACTAACTGATTAATACTGTCGAGTTTTAGTGTGCCCTTGGCAATATGATCAACAATGCGGCCTGGTGTGCCCACAACAATATGTGCACCACGTTCCAATGAGCCGATTTGTGGGCCAATTGAAACACCGCCACACAGCGTTAACACTTTTACATTGTGTGTTAAGCGCGCGAGACGACGAATTTCTTTTGCAACCTGATCTGCCAGTTCGCGCGTTGGGCAAAGCACCAATGCCTGCACACCAAAAAATCGCACATTCAATTTTTCCAGCAAGGGAATACTGAATGCTGCCGTTTTTCCGCTGCCGGTTTTTGCTTGGGCGATAATGTCCTGCCCTTGCAAAACCAATGGCATGCTTTGCGCTTGAATGGGTGTCATCTCGCTGTAACCAAGTGATTCAAGGTTGGCAAGCATATCGGCACTAATTGGTAATGATGAAAAAGCAGTGGTAGTCACAGGAATCTCGATGGAATAAATAATTGCGTGGATAATGCCGGCAGAATACCAGTAAAATCCCATCAAGTCGCCCGCCGATAATGGCTAAGCACACTACTGGATTAGATCAATTTTTATGAATTTATCGTGTTTATGCAAACTCGCTGTTGCATCACTTCTGTTTATCGCTACGCATAACGCCAGCTATGCGCAAGAACAAACAGAAGGTGAACAAAAATGGGAGTTCGGATTGGGTGTGGGCGCAGTAACCGGGCCGGATTATCGCGGCTCGGATGAATACCGCAATTTTGTCAGCCCAATTCCCTATGTTGTTTATCGCGGGAAAATTATTCGCTCGGATCGCGAAGGTGTCCGCGGCAATTTTTTGCGCACCGACCTGTACGAATTTACTTTCAGTGCCAGTGCAGCCATCACCCCCGATACCGATCAAAATGAACTGCGCGACGGCATGCCAGAACTTGGCTCAACCCTGGAAATAGGCCCGTCCTTTAATATCAATTTGAGCGGTAAAAGTTTTACCCAAGGCTGGCATGTGCAAACACCTTGGCGAGCTGTATTTAGCATAGGTGCAGATGAATCTGGCTATATAGGCTCCGTATTCCAACCACAATTGGTTTATCGCAACAAGCTCGGCGACTGGGCATTTAATTATCGTGCAGGTGTTATGTTTGCAAGCGATGCCTATCACGATTACTACTACAATGTAGATCCACAATATGTAACGGAAACTCGCCATTATTTTAATGCAGATGGCGGCTATAGCGGCTGGAATAACCAAATGGCGTTGAGCCGCAGTTTTAATCACAATGGCATTAGAACACGGCTCGCATTATTTATTCGCTACGACAATATTGACGGTACCAGCTTTAAAAAAAGCTCGCTCGTGGTGACCGATCATTCATATCGCGGTGGATTTGCCTTTATTTGGGTAATCAAATAAAGGCAAATAATTTTGTTGCCTGAGTTTTTAAACGGCGCATTTTTTATATACGACGCAAAAGGCCAAGGGTTTTTATTAATGGCATGGCCTCAAATAAACCGGATTGCTGTGCAAGTTGCCAAATTGCAAATGGCGGGCGGCCACCATCGGCAGGATTGGGAAACACATCGTGAATCGCCAACCAGCCGCCGCGCACGACATGTGGTGCCCAGCAGCGATAATCTGCCAAGGCGGCAGCCATGCTGTGGCCACCATCAACAAAAACAAAACTCAATGGCATAGACCAGCAACGCGCAGCCAGTTGCGACGGTGCCACTATAGGCACAACACAATCCTCTAACCTTGCGCGTGCAAGTGTATGGCGAAACTCGCGGAAACTATCCATTTTTTCGAATTGCGAATCGTAAAGTGCAGGGTCATGATACTCCTCGCCCAGCTGGTGCTCTTCTGATCCACGATGATGATCAACCGCAAACAAAATGCTATTGGCTTTTTTACAAGCACTGCCAAGATAAACCGTAGATTTGCCACAATAACTACCAATTTCCAGGCAAGGGCCAAGCGCAGCAACTGCCAATGCATGCTCATACAAAGCAGTCCCTTCTTGTGGATCTAAAAAACCTTTTACTGAATTTATATCAATTGGCAGCATCGTTGTTCTCACTCATAATCGCAGCACTTATTTTAACAGACACCATATATCACCAACACTCACTGATTTCGTCCTATGCGCCGTAGCAGTACACCTTATCTTACCAAACGCCTCTACAAAACCATTAACAATTGGTATGTGCAGCGTTTTATTGCTCCGCAATTTGACAGCTTGGGCAGCACGCCTGAAATTGCGCAGCCTCGCAGCCTGGTTATTTTTGGCCGCAATATTCACCTGGGAAAATATGCGCAGATTATTTGTGCGAGCGACAATTGTGTGCGCTTTACCAGTTGGCCCAGCAAACAAGCCGACGCAGAGATTGTCATTGGTGATTACTGTTTAATTTCACCCGGCGTGCGTATTTCAGCCGCCAAATCCATTCGTATTGGTGATAACTGCATGCTCGCTGCCAATGTCACCATTAGCGATAGCGACTGGCACGGCATATACAATCGTATCCGCCCATTTCGCTGCACCAAACCGGTCGTGATTGAAAACAATGTGTGGATTGGCGAGCGCGCCATCATCAACAAAGGCGTAACCATTGGCGAGAACTCAGTAGTTGGTGCAGGCGCTATAGTCACGAAAGATATTCCTGCAAATTCGGTTGCAGCAGGTAATCCCGCGCGCATTATTAAGACAATTAATCCAAAACGCAGAATGCTCAAGCGAGAAATTTTATTTAAAGATGCGGAGCATTATTTTCACAACATGGATCAACTGGACAGATTTATGCTGGAAAATAATGGCTGGTGGAATTGGTTTCGCTCACTATTCGCACCCAGCACTAATGACTAAGTATTAAAGTAAATTTGTGATCGATCTATTTCAAATCCAGCGCAACACGCAATAGTGCTGCCACAGAAATGCCATCAGTAATTTCACCGCGCTTGACCATCTCGATAGCATCAACGAGCGGCAATTTTTGATATTCAATATCTTCTGTAGCTTCAAGTTGTTGCTGCCCGGGAAACAAATCGCGCGCGATAAACACCACACAAAATTCATCGGTTACCGAATTGGATAAATGCATCGTCATTAATTGCTTCCAGTCGTTGGCCTGCAATCCAACTTCTTCTTCCAATTCACGTTTGGCAGCATTGAGTGGACTCTCGCCTTGAGGACAACCGCCTTCCGGTATTTCCCATGTGTATTGATTCAACGTGTAACGGCTTTGTTTTACCAACCACGTATTACCCTCACCGTCGATGGGTACCACACCAATTGCTGTATTTTTAAAATGCACCACTCCATAAATGCCATCGGTACCTTTGGGCGTTATCACTTCTTCATGACACACTTTTATCCAGGGATTTTCGTAAACGACAGCCGACGATTTGGTTTTCCAACCACCGATTTTTTCACTGGGATATTTTTCTGTCATACAACATCCAGAATTAAATGACTTTGCAACAAGCGAAATGCAAATACAGTTAGAGAAACCTTAATGCACGCGATGGGCATCAAGTTCAACTCGAGTAATATGCGAGCCCAACATTATCACTCGCCCATGATAGCGATCCGCGCCTGACACGGTGAACTCAAAATAAAATGCCCGCCAGAGCATCAACTGCCCTCGATCATTGCGCTTGAACCACAGGCGACGCAGATAGACATTTTCATCAAGCAGTTGCACTTGCATTTCTTCGCAGCGTTTTTGCGCCGCAAAATAAGCGCGATCTTTCACCGCCAGCGCATTGCGCCAATAATAAATAAAGAGGGCAATAAACGTGAGCCAAAGGATGGATTGCAAATCAAACATGAAGGAAGGCCGATAAAAAAGCGATGGGAACCATTTCACTACTATGGCGATGAGATGAAAAGCAAGAGCGGTAAATACAGCAGCCCTAAAACAGCAAAGGGTGATTGATTGCTCAATCACCCTTTTCGGAACCCACTCAAATTAAAGTGGAGTTACGTTTTCTGCTTGTGGACCCTTTTGACCTTGGGTAACTTCGAAAGTCACTTTCTGACCTTCTTTCAAGGTTTTACGGCCGTTGCCGTTGATTGCACGGAAGTGTACAAAAACATCTGCACCACCTTCACGCTCAATAAAACCATAACCCTTGTCATCGTTGAACCATTTAACAACACCAGAGACTAGATCTGACATAGCTTCCTCATCTTGCATCTAAAACGTCAGCGTAGCTGACCGAACAAAAAAACCGACTTTACTAAAAGCCAGAGTGAAATAGCCTGTAATAAAGCTATTGCTCAGGTCGTGGTACGTCCAAGTGTCTTGAGCAAGCAATCGGTTGTCTTACAAAAGCCTAGTCTTGGGGCGGATCTCAATCTGTAGCGGTTCAAAATTAAAACACTAGACCTTGCAGAGTCAAGCAGTTATCAGCGAATTTAGAGAATATCGACACTTTTTGTAATGCTGTGTATGAGGCACACAATTAATCGGGCATTTTTGGGCTGTCGTCACTTTCTTTGCCATTATTTTGTGCAGATTTAGCTGTCGATTTTCCCGATTTAACTGCCGCTTTTCCAAGTGTCTCGTGCAAAAACAGTGCAATAGGAATTAATGCAAACCCCAACATCATCACGTGACGCTTAATGCTTTGAAATTCGTAACCTTGTTTTGCCAGTTGATAGCAAGCAAGCGCCCAAGCGGCGGTAGCGAAATAACCCCAGCGTTGCTGCTTGAAAACACCCCAAGTAATTGCTGCAGTAACGCAGGCTAAAAACAATCCGTATATATTAAGAAATGAAATAAAACCGGCAGTGGCTGCAACTAAAACAATTAAAAGGAGGACATTTAATATGTTTGCAACAATCATGAGTTTCGACATAAATACTTCTTCACCAATGTTACTTTTCTACACTTGTTAATCGGAACTGGATTTTCCTTTACCGCGCCAGTCCTGATATTTTTTATGTACACCACGGGTAAATGCCTGGGAGTAATCCTCCAGGAAGTCTACGCCGACCAGCACGAGGATCACCACCAGCGATAATTTTATCGCCACCGCGTTGTAGCCTATAGCAATCACTACCCCAATCGACGCCAGCATCCAAATGGTCGCGGCCGAGGTAACGCCCAGCACAAAACCATCGCGCGCCAACATCACACCCGCCCCCAGAAAACCAATACCGGTAATAACCTGACCGATAATACGCGAAGGATCAGTAACTACTTTTTCCGGCCCTGCCAAATGCCCTGATACATACAGTGATGCGGCGATGAAAATATAAGTACCAAGAGTGATCAGGGATGAGGTGCGAATGCCAACCGGTTTGCCGCGCAATTGGCGCTCTATGCCAATGATGCTGCCGCATAAAAGTGCGGTGCCAATCGATTTCCAATCGAACGGCGTTATCGAAAACACTGTATCAAGCTCCATACGTCTACCTCTTTCGCACGGATCAGGAGACACCGAGCGCAGTATTAATAATGATTTTTTTGATCGCCGCGACTGAATTCAGCTGGCGCATACCGGTATTGCGCAACCAATTTATCGCCAGGGTGCGATTGCCAAACAGGCGCTTGAAGCCTTCCATTGCCGACATCATCCCCAAATTGCCAGCCAGACGCTGGCGTTGGTAGCGACGCAGGATTGAATAATCTGCCAGCGGAAGACCGCGCTGCAGGGCCCGCTCAATTTCCTGTGCAAGGGCGATCACATCCAACAAACCCAAATTCACACCCTGACCTGCAAGAGGATGGATATTGTGGGCGGCGTCGCCAACCAAGGCGATGCCCGGTTGGATATAGCTGGTTGCATGGCGTTGGCGCAAAGGGATCGCGTAGCGTTTATCGCACGCCATGACGCGCCCGAGACGTGCTTCAAAGGCCGATGTCAACCGCGCACAAAAGGCGTCATCATCGAGCGCCATTAACTCTGTGGCCAAATCTTCATCTGCTGACCAAACAATCGAACACTGGTGCGCATCACCCTGATGTTGCAATGGCAAAAACGCCAATGGGCCAGTGTGCATAAAGCGCTGCCAGGCAGTAAATTCGTGAGGCTTCTCGGTGCGTACACTGGTGATAATAGCCTGCTGGCCGTAATCCCATTCGCGTGTTGAAAATTCACCCAGCTCGCGCACTTTTGATTGGGCACCATCCGCTGCAATTAACAGTGTAGTCGTAATTTCATCGCCACTGGTGAGCTGCACCCGCACGCGCGGAAACTCCGCTTGCGCAGGGATTATTTGTGCGACCGCGACCGGCTGGATAAGGGAAATATTGTTGTGTTGCGCCATGCGTGCGCGCAGCTGATTCACAATCACTGAATTTTCAACGATATGCCCAAGATGTTTTTGCTGTACTTCAGCACAATCAAATTCAATAGCTGCTGTGCCTTCACCATCCCAGACTTTCATTTCGCGATAGGCGCAAACGCGTTGCGCGACAATGTCGTTCCAGCAGCCAATATCAGTGAGTAATTTTTGCGATGCATGGGTAAGTGCAACCACCCGCGGATCAAAATGTTCGCCGCTAAAATGGTGTACATCGCTGCTCGCTTCAATTACCGCGATACGCAAATCGTGCGCGGCGTCTAATTGTGCGATAGCACAGGCGAGCGATGCACCAACCAAACCGGCACCGACAATAACGACATCGTAATCAGTAGCCATATTATTTTTGTCGTTCTGCAAAAAACTGCAATCGTGCGAGTTTTTTTCGTCGCGCGTATTCTCGCTGCCATCATCCAGTTTCCAGCGGAATTGACGGCCAGCAGTGCCCATGGTTTGGGCGATAAATTGATTTTTAAGCAGCGGAATCGATTCGAGGCTGAGCAGGCCAAGATGACGCATAACGATCAACGGCAATTGATCGCTGGAAAACATGCGCACCAGTTTATCGCTAAATTCGATAGTGATTTGTTGGTCGACTTTTTGTTTGTCGAGATAATTCTGCAATACCGCTAAATCACCGGGTGATTGTTTTTGTGCAATCGCCTGGCGCAAGGTTTCCACCAGGCAGACGCAATCGCGCAGCGCCAAATTAAAGCCCTGCCCGGCAACTGGATGCAAAAAATGCGCTGCATTTCCCAACAGTACTAGATGTGAGCGAATTTGTTCTTCCGCTACAACCAATTGCAATGGATACGCATAACGCTTGGCAACGCGATTGAATCGCCCTACCCGAAAACCAAACCGCGCTTGCAACTGCACGAGAAAATCTGCATCGCTCAGCGAAAAAATTTCATCGGCCTGTGCTGTGGGCAGCGTCCACACCAACGCTGACTGCTGCGCGCTGCTGGATTCTCCTAGTGGCAAAAGCGCAACGGGACCATCAGCAGTAAAGCGCTCGTAAGCAACGCCGTTATGTGGCTCGGAGAATTCTACGTTGGTGATAATCGCAGTCTGCCCATAGGTACGCACATGTGTGCCCATGCCCAACGCGCTACGCAAAGGCGAATCACCGCCATCGGCAATTACCGCGAGCGATGTTTTGATCAGCAATTCTTGCGCATCGGTTTTAATGCTGAGTAACGCAGAATCCTGCTGCGGTGTTAAACGCGAGACAGTTGCAGACGTGAAACACTGGACGTTGCGTTGCAATTGCACATGCGCCAGCAACACTTGTCCCAGCCAGGTATTTTCAACAACATAGCCTACCGCATCGAGATTATTTTCTTGTGCATCAATTACCCCGCCAAGAAAATGCCCGCGATCCGATACATGCACTTGTGCAATCGGTGTAATGTGTTTCTGCAATTTTTCCCACAACCCCAGCTCGCGCAAAATTGCGGCAGTGCCGTAAGACAGCGCCGTTGAGCGCGCATCAAAACTCGGTTGGAAATGAATTTCATCGGCATGTGCAAAAGGTTGGGCTTCGATTAGCGCAATGCGCAATTGCGATTGACTAGCGGCGAGCAAACTGGCGAGGCTGGTACCCACCATGCCGCCGCCGATAATGGCGATATCAAATTCGAGGGCTTGAGTTTGAATTGGGGTCATAATATTGACCTGGATTAACTGCGCCCCAAAAAATTAGGGCGCATGAATGATTTTATACTGCCATTAAGGCTTCAATTTCAGCGACAGTTTTGGGCACATCTTTGGTGAGGACTTCATTGCCGTCTTTGGTGATGGCGACATCGTCTTCTATGCGGATGCCAATGCCCCGCCATTTTTTTGCGACACGCTCGTTATCAGGCGCAACATAAATTCCTGGCTCTACGGTCATTACCATACCGGGTTCAAGCACACGCCATTCGCCGCCGACTTTGTAATCACCCACGTCGTGCACATCCATTCCCAACCAGTGACCGGCGCGATGCATATAAAATTCTTTATAAGCTTCAGTTTTGATTAATTCATCCACATCGCCTTCGAGCAAACCCACTTTTACCAAACCTGCGGTGATGACACGCACAGTGGCTTCGTGGGGATCATTCCAGTGTTTTCCCGGTTTGCATTCAGCGATTGCCTCCAGCTGGGCTTGCAAACAAATTTCGTAAAGAGCTTTTTGTTCGGGGGAAAATTTTCCATTGACCGGAAACGTGCGGGTGATATCGGCCGCGTAATAATCCAGCTCGCAGCCAGCATCGATCAACACCAAATCGCCATTTTTTAGCGGCGCGGAATTTTCAATGTAATGCAAAATGCAGCCATTTTTCCCGCCGCCAACAATACTGTTGTAGGCGGGAAAACGTGCACCGCTCATTTGAAATTCGTGCAGAATTTCGGCTTCGAGTTGATATTCCATCACGCCGGCTTTACTCGCTTTCATCGCACGTACATGCGCGCGCGCCGAAATTTCGCCAGCCTCTTTCATCACGCGCAGCTCAGCGGCACTTTTAAATAAACGCATGTCATTTAAGAAATGACTTAAATCGAGAAATTCACCTGGAGGTGTTGCACCAGAGCGGACTTTGGCGCGGATGGTATTTACCCAATCCATGACGTGCTTATCGAATTCACTGTCTTTACCCATGGAATAGTAAACCCGCTGCTTGCCTTCAAGCAGGCCCGGCAGGATTTCATCTATATCATCAATCGGGAATGCATCGTCTGCTTCAAATTCGCTGCAAGCACCTTCGGGCCCCGCGCGATAGCCATCCCAAATTTCGCGCTCGCGATTGCGCTCGCGCACAAATAAAACGTATTCGCCATGATCGCGGCCGGGAATTAATACCAACACCGCGTGTGGTTCTTCAAAACCGGAGAGATATAAAAAATCACTGTTTTGGCGATAGTGGTATTCGGTATCGCGGCTGCGATTGCGCTCGGGTGCAGCAGGAACTATGGCAATGGAATTGGGCTCCATCTGTGCCATCAAAGCTTTACGGCGGCGAGCAAATTCAGTTTTGGAAATTCTCATAGAGGCACTCGCAAACAATTAATGCAATTGGTTCGACGCTGGCGCCATGCTGGCAGGATTTATTCCCTCGGCATGCTCGGCAGAAAATTCAAAATACAGTGAGTTGACGACAACGCGCACGTATTCCGTCACCTCCATATAATCCGTTTCTGCGCTCGGTTCATCATCTTCTTCATCGGCCTGGATTTGTACGATGTTGGCGATGTCTTCCAACATTTCTTCAAACTCTTCGCCAATCACGCGCTTACCCTGATGATCCACACTGCCAAAGCCGGTGAGAAAACCGTGGCACCATTCACTCAGGGCGCGCACGCGATCATTCAGTGTGTTGTCATCGTCTGGCAACATTAATTTCAAACTGAATTGTCCGCGCAGCTGCTCACCGGTGGTTTGATATAGACGGCTCAGGGCGATGCGCACTTGCTCATCCGGTGCGACGATAAAATCGAGGAATTCAACGGCTTCCAGCAACCAGTTAACTTCACTCAAAATGGCTCCGCCGGCCAATTTGCCGCACAGCAAACCATGCAGTTCAGAAGGGCTATTCAGGGTGCCGAGGGGAGCCAACACATTGGCCAGATCATCAAAATTCAAGGGAGTTAGCAGTTCTTCAGGGGAAGTGTTATCGGTCATAGTGGCCTCTCATTGCAGTAGGCGAATGCTATCACGATTGACCTTGGCGACTCTTCTATCTTTTATATAGCCTTTTATAGGGTTGACGAAGCTCAAGTGAAACCTGTTTGTTTATCATTTAATAACAACCAACATCTCGAATTCACATTAACTTGGGCTGTGCGATTGACCACCCGCCGAGCGCGCAATATAGTGGGCGACCCGCGCTATTTATTGGTTATTTATTATCATGTCTGACGATCTATTACTCGCCCTTGAAACCAAGCTGGATAAGCTGATCCTGCTGTGCAATCGCTTGCAGCAAGAAAATGCCGAACTCAAAACCCGCGAAATCGAGTGGCAGCGCGAGCGGGTGCGCTTGATCGAGAAAAATGAACTGGCACGCAGCCGCGTAGAAGCCATGATCACCCATTTACGTAACCTGGACGCTGAGTAATCGAGGCATTAATGAGCAACGAAACTGTTTTTGTAAAAATCCTCGATAAAGAATATCAAGTTGCCTGCCCACGTGAAGAGCGTCAGGCACTGGTTGAGTCAGCGCAATTGCTCGACGAGCGCATGAAAGCGATTCGCGGTACCGGCGCAGTGATTGGCCTTGAGCGCATTGCAGTAATGGCCGCACTCAACCTGAGCCATGAATTACTGCAAGCCAAAACGTCTGGCGCCAGTGCGAGCAGCGCCGCCAGCCACAGCGATTTACAGCGCTTGAATGAGAAACTGGACCGCAGTCTGATCAATCTGGCCTGAGCTTAATATCCGCTTTCCCCAACACCCGCTCATGCGGGTGTTGTCGTTTTAAGATGGCAATCAGCCACATCTGCGCAAGCAACGAACAAATCGCCGCAACAACAAACACAAGCTCGAATTGCATTTTTTGCCAACTCTGTTTAAGACGATTAATTGCTAAACGGTTTGCTAACCCAAGCTTAATTTCATTTGCAGACGACCAGTGACTCTGGGTTATACTTGCGCCACGCCCTGGAATGTTTGCAAACCGACAAGTCCTTGAGCCGATTTCCACAAAACTGGTGGTGTCTCGTTGTGTTTGGTGTGCATGTCCGCCTGACGGAAAGCCTTAAAAACCACAGGTGCTACCTCCTTGAACCTATGGGTTCAAGGCCAGCTTGGTAGCGGCATTTCGGGGTCTCTTATTTCTCTTCCCAGTTTCTTTGTAAGGCTATTTATGGCCGACTCGCTTGAATCTCCGTTTGGCAATAATCTACCTACCGACAATCTCGCCCAGGCAAAAATCAGCCTGCGTCAGGAATTACGCGCACGTCGACGCGCACTGAACCCTACCCAGCAACAGCAAGCCTCATTGTTCCTGCTGCGCCAATTGATGCAAGTGCCGCAATTTATGCGCGCGCGCAATGTCGCCCTTTATATGGCCAACGATGGCGAAATTGATCCGGCCCCCATCGCCCAGCAATTATGGAAAATGGAAAAGCACTGCTACTTGCCGGTGTTGCGCCCAGGCAAAAGCCGGGAGCTGTGGTTTATTGAGTACAAGCCTGACGCACTACTGACTAAAAATCGCTTTGGTATACCAGAGCCGGATTTTCGCAATTACCACAAATTGCCAGCGACACTGATCGATGTGGTGCTGATGCCGTTGGTGGGGTTTGACCGGACGGGAGCTCGCTTGGGGATGGGCGGCGGTTTTTACGATACCACCTTCGCGTTTAAGCAAAAGAAAAAGCCGGGCAAACCGGCACTCATCGGCTTAGCCCATGCTTGTCAGGAAGTGGAGTCTTTAACAACGGCGAGCTGGGATATTCCCTTGTTTGCTATCGCAACCGACAAGGAAATTATCCTCACCTGAGGGTAAATTACAAAAACCTGCCCCACAAAAAACAACTCCCGCCGAAGCGGGAGTTGTTATCGAAAATTCCGTTTATTTGCTGCGGTATTACAGGTCGACAATTCGTTCAGGACAGATTATTCAGCGGTTGATTCTACTGCAGCTTCTGCAAACGATACTAAAGCGCCTACGTCCAACAGGGTTACACACACTCCAAGACAAAACAAAACAAATACAACGGAAATAACGTCGACTTTCATGATTGTAGCCTTGCGCAAAATATTTGAACTAAGTGTATTTGCACCACAGGCAATACAGTGGTGTGTATAAATAGTAGGCAAGGTTTTTTAATAATGAAATATACGCCATGCAAAATATTACAAAAACATGGCATTAATCGCACAAGTTGCGGCATTTGTTGACGCGTATTTCAATGTCTTATGCACAAAATGGAATAAGCAAAGAAAAACAGATACTTTTTTATCTTTCCTAAGTGCTAGCCCTGCAAACTGTTACGCGTCCCTGCGTCGATTTCAATTATTCGCTGACAAATTATTCGCGGATAGTTGTTACACGGCTGACGGCCTCACCCACCTTGGTGCGTAACATGATTGAACTACCGCTTACCGGTAGCGCACCTGTGTAAGTGCGCCAGGTTTCACCTTGGTTGAGGCTCACCTCAATCGTCAAGCCAGGCAGCGAGCTATTCGCCAGCAGCTGCCCTTTTTCGATGATCGCACCCGGTGGCGGCAGATAGAAATCGCCGCCCAGCGTCGCCAGTTTTGGCAACTCTTTGCTGCTCAGCTGCACCGCAAAGGATGCCCAATCAGCCAGGCGATCTGCCGCCTTTGGCTTATCGCCCTCCCATGCGGCCTTGTGCCAGGCGCGCTCGGCGAGTGGAATCAGGCGCGGATAAATCATCTGTTCCAGCTGCGCACCAGTGCGGATGGTTTCACTCCACACCTGCCCCTGCATACCGCGCAGGTTTTCCGGTTTCTCCAGTTTTGGCAGCGCGCGGCCTACCAGTGCTTCCAGGTCTTCAATCGGTGTGCCATTGCGGGTTTTATCGGCATTGGCGTAGAGATTATCCGGCATAAAGCCAAACACTTTGCCCGCGTCTGTGTAACGCGCGGCCCAGTAGTAACCGCGCTCTTCCGGATTGGTTTCGTGCGGGTGGTCGAAATACAAATGGGTTGCCGAGGAGATAATCGGCTCGTAACCTGCGTTCGCCAAACGATAGGCGCGGTCGGCAACGCCCCATTCCCAAATATTGTCCCAGGCATTGGCCAATACATGCTTGTTGGCGAATTGGCTGCGGTTAAAGGTATTGGTGGCGTCGTACATCAAGCCATCTTCCCACCCGGCCAAATCCAGGCCGCGCATCGCAGTAATCGCCGCCACCTTGCTTACAAAATAGGGCTTGAGATCCGCAGGTCCGGCAATGCCCATCTCGCCTTTGGCAAAGAGCGCCTCACAGGCCGGTGATGCCGTCCAGGAACCGGCGCCAGTTTCATCGCCGCCCATATGGAAGGTGACGAGTTTAGTGCCAGCTTTGCGATACATTTGCTGCAGTTCGTACACGACTTTATCGACAAACGCATAGGTGGATGGCAAGCAGACGTTGATCGAGTTGTCGGTGTAATTTTGCACGGTGATGTATTGCGATTTATCCAGCGGATCGGACAACAGGAACTGCTCGGCTTCGGCTTTTTTGCCTGCTTTCAGCAGCTTCTTGTAGCGCGCTTCCATCGACTTCACCGCCGCCCGCGCGTGGCCGGGCATATCGATTTCCGGTACCACTTCGATATGGCGCGCGCTGGCAAATTTTACGATCTCGATAAAATCTTCAGTGGTGTAAAAACCATTACCCGAACCGGATTTGTGCGGGCCAGTACCCAATTGTGTGAGCAAGCAGCTCTGTTCAGTTAAATCAAAACAGCGATGCGCACCTATGTCGGTCAGCTCCGGCAAGCCGGGGATTTGCAAACGCCAGCCTTCGTCTTCGGTCAGGTGCAGGTGCAATTTGTTGAGCTTGTAACGCGCCATCTGCTCGATCAAACGCAGTGTCACCGCTTTACCGTGGAAGTTGCGCCCCATGTCGTACTGCATTCCGCGCCAGGAATAGCGCGGCGCATCGCTCGCGGTCAGCTGTGGCAAGCTGTGGCTCGTGGCTACCTGCGCAGTCAACAAGCTCAGCACACTTTGGATACCATAAAAGGCGCCGGCGTTGTCGCTGCCAGTAATGGTGATTTTGTCGGCGGCAATACTCAGGTTATAGGCTTCGCTTTTGCCAACGGAGTTATCGACTTTCAATTCAATCGTCTTGGCCGATGAGACCACTACATCGCCCGCCGCACTCGCCAGCGCCGGTTTGATTTCCAACTCTACGCCCGCCGCCTTCAATTGCTCGGCAAAGTATTTCGCCTCACTGGTCAAGCGCCCGGCGTAGCTGATTTTCCAGCTGTTATCGAGCACCGCCGCGCCCTGGCGATATTTCACCTCGGCCGGAGTGGGAATAATTTTGGGGCTGGCATCCAGCTTGGCCGCAGCCTGATTAACCGCGAGGTTGTCCTGATAGCGGGTAGTCGCGGTGGCGATGGGATAACGATCATCCGAAAAACGCTGCAACTGCTCCGGCTTGGTAAAGCCCTCGACAAAATCCTGCATATTTTCGCTATCGGTGTTAGCAAAAACCTCCGCCTTCAGCCCCTGCTGGGCGATAAACGCGCGCGGCATAAAATCGGTATAACTCACCATATGGGCGCTCGCGCTATAGGGCACTTGCAAGCTTGCCCCTGTGGCCAAGCCTTTAAATGCCTCAGTCGGCGCCAGCTCATGCAAGTCCCCCTGTACGTGACGCAGACTCAAGCCATCGACCACTACCGCATCCAATTTGCGCACGGAATGGAAGTAAATCCTCCAATCGCCCTGCCCGGCCGGCAAAGCGATGGACGAGGTATTGTTCAGGGTCACTCGAGCCAAAGGCTTAGGTGCAAAATTATTGACCGCACCAAAACGCAGCTGGGCGTTACCCGCAAACTCGGTGAGTTGCGATTGGCTGAGATTGGCGGCGAACGTGCTCTGGGCAAGCCCCAGCGCCAGAGTCAATGCGCCCAAGCGCGCGAAAAAAGGACGACCTGCAGATTTCATTAGCGATACTCCAGCCTTTATTTAATGGCTTTTAATAAAAAGGTGATGGCGTTATTTAACAAATGGATACTGATGGATGGTATGGCGTTAATTATTACTGACAACGTTGTCCAGATTACACCAAAAATCCGCGCGCGCCAGCGCCTGAACATAAATTAACCCTTCGCTTGGGTGACCTAAGGATAGACAGGGAAACCGCCGGGCGCTAAAACAACAAAAGGCGCCGAAGCGCCTTTTATCGAAAGAACATCACCGATCAAATCAACCCAAGAAGAACTTGTAGGCTTCGTTTTTGGTTTCATCCCAGTAGGGATAATTCAGCTCGTTCAAAAACGTATTCAATTCGGCGTAATCTTTTTTCGGCACTTGCATGCCCACCAATACGCGCGCTGCGGCTGAACCATGATTGCGATAGTGGAACAGCGAAATATTCCAGCGACCAGCCACTTTAGTGAGGAAGGTCATGAGCGCACCCGGGCGCTCGGGGAATTCAAAGCGGTAAAGAACTTCATCGGTAATCTGCGGCGCATGGCCGCCCACCAAGTGACGAATATGCAATTTCGCCAGCTCGTTTTCAGTCATGTCCACCAAGTCATAACCTTGCGCTTTTAATTCACTTACCAAATCCGCGCGGTCAGTTCCGCCCGCAGCAACTTGCACGCCCACAAAAATGCGCGCGTCTTTTTCATCGGCATAGCGATAGTTAAATTCGGTGATATTGCGTTTGCCCAGCGCCTTACAGAACTCTTTATAAGCACCGCGACGCTCAGGGATAGTCACCGCCAAAATCGCTTCGCGCTGCTCACCGATTTCGGTGCGTTCGCTGATGTAACGCAAGCGATCAAAATTGATGTTGGCGCCGCAGTCAATCGCGATCAGGGTCTGGCCGCTGATGTTATTTTCAGCCACGTATTTTTTCAGCCCGGCAATACCGGTTGCACCCGCAGGCTCGGCAATGGAACGGGTATCCTCAAAAATATCTTTGATGCCCGCGCAGATTTCATCGTTAGTAACGGTGATGCATTCATCAACCGTTTTGCGCAGCACGCGGAAAGTCTCCTCACCGATTTGCGCTACCGCGATACCATCAGCAAAGATGCCCACTTGCGGCAGCACCACACGCTTTTTCTTTTCCAACGCCGCTTTTAAGCATGCAGATTCTTCCGCTTCCACGGCGATGATTTTGATTTCGGGACGCACGTATTTCACATAAGCGGAAATACCGGCCGCCAGACCGCCGCCACCAACGGCGATAAAAATCGCGTCGATCTTGCCGGGATACTGATTCAGGATCTCCATCGCGATGGTGCCTTGGCCTGCGATCACATCCGGGTCATCAAACGGATGAACGTAGGTCAGGCCTTTTTCTTCGACCAGTTTCTTGGCGTGCGCAGAGGCTTCATCGTAGCTGTCGCCATGCAGAACCACTTTGGCACCGCGCGCTTTTACGGCGTCCACTTTAATCGCGGGCGTAGTACGCGGCATCACAATAGTGGCCTTAATGCCAAGGTGCTGGGCACCAAGTGCCAGCCCTTGGGCATGGTTACCCGCGGAGGCAGCAATCACCCCGCGTGCGCGCTCTTCTTCAGTGAGCATTTGCAACTTGTTGTATGCGCCGCGCAGTTTGAACGAGAACACCGGCTGCAGGTCTTCGCGCTTGAGCAACACTTTGTTGCCAGTGCGCGCCGACAGCAGGCGTGCTTCATCGAGCGGAGTTTTGACCGCCAGATCGTAGATGCGGGCGTTAAGAATACGTTTGATGTAAGTTTCAGGCATGACAAGTGTTACTTATAGAGAGGAAAAAGTCGCCGCAGTGTAAACAATTTGGCCGCCGCTGGCACGGCGAATATCCGTATAATGCGAGCACTTTTTTACGCAAGTAACGCGCGTAGCCTGACGTGGCCGGTTTGTCGTTTGCGACCGTCTGAGACATGGGTGAGGCAACACGGTATGCAAAACATGTTTTGCGTGCAGCCGAACGACAAGAACTTTAGTTCTTGGCCGGTTCACTTGTGATCGAAGATGAGCCTACAGGGACGTATTTACGGCGTGTCGCACACGGCAAACCGGTTACGACAGGCGAACTCATTAAAAACAATCGGCGGTTTGCTACGTGCAGACGCCCTACTATTCGGATCGACCACCATGACCCAAGATCAACTCAAACAAGCTGTCGCGCGCGCCGCGATTGAATACATCAAACCCAAATTATTCAGCGATTCGATTATCGGCGTCGGCACCGGCTCCACTGCCAACTTTTTTATCGATTACCTGGGCGAGATCAAATCCCTTTTTGCTGGTGCTGTCGCCAGCTCCGACGCCTCTGCTGCGCGCCTGAAAAAGCTCGGCATTGATGTGCTCGACTGCAATTCGGTAAGCGAGTTGGTGGTGTACGTGGATGGCGCCGACGAGAGCAACGCCTACCTGCATTTGATCAAAGGCGGTGGCGCTGCGCTAACGCGCGAGAAGATCGTGCGCGCAGTCTCCAAAGAGTTTGTGTGCATCGCCGACGGCAGCAAGTGGGTCGATGTACTGGGCAAATTCCCGCTGCCGGTGGAAGTCATCCCCATGGCTCGCTCTTACGTCGCACGCGAGCTGGTCAAACTGGGCGGCACGCCGGTGTATCGCGACGGCGTGGTGACTGACAATGGCAACGTGATCCTCGATGTGTACAACCTGCAAATCATTGATCCGGTCGGGTTGGAAACCAGCATCAACCAAATTACCGGCGTAGTCACCAATGGCCTGTTTGCCGCCAAAGGCGCCGATGTATTGCTGCTCGGGACCGCAGAAGGCGTAAAAACTCTCTTCCCGCGCTAAACCTGAGTAAAAACACCTACATCGCCCCATTTTTGCCTTAATGCTTCCTATACTCGAAAGGTCACTTACGACCTTTCGATATATCTCCTCTCGAGGCATTTATGTTTTCCCTGTCCAGTATCCAAAATCGCCTGATCGTCGCGGTCAGCGCCGGTGTGCTGCTATTTATTGTTATCAGCGGCATCGCCATTTCCCTGCTCAACCAGTCCATTAGCGATTACAACCGGCTAATCGCCGGCGCCGTGGCACAGGAGCGCAGCATCAATGCCATGAACTTCAAGTTTAAAGTGCAGGTGCAGGAGTGGAAAAACGTGTTGTTGCGCGGCAAAGATCCGCAAAAACTCAACCAGTACTGGCAACAGTTTGAAGCGATGCACAAGGCCATCCAGCGCGAAGGCGCGGCCTTGGACAAGCAGCTCAGCGGCGATAGCCATCTCAAGGTAGAAGCGTTTTTGCGCGCACACCAACAGGCCTTTAGCCGCTATCAAGCCGGGCTGGACGCCTTCAAAGCCGCCAACTTTGATGCCGAGGCCGGCGATAAAGCGGTCGCCGGTATCGACCGCGAACCGACTACTCTGCTGCAAGAGTCGGCCGAAATTATCAGCGCCCAGGTTGCCCAGGCGACCCAGCACAATTTGCAGCACAGCCAGAGCGTGTCCTTTTGGGCCAATGGCCTCATCTTTTTAGGTGCTATCGCCGTGGTCATGCTGGTACTGCTGATTTTGCGCAAAAGCCTGTTGCAACCGCTGGCGCTGATCAACGCCCATCTCAGCCAATTGGCCGATGGCAACTTCCGCCAACCGCTGCGCTTTAGCGGCTCGGGCGAGCTGGGGCAACTGAGCAACAACATCACCAAAGTGCAGCAGAGTGTGGCCGAGGTGATTAGCGCGGTACAGCAATCCATGAATACCCTGACCCAAGCCTCCAACGCCATCACCAAAAGCTCCTCGTCGCTCGCTGGATACGCCGACGAAACCCATCACGCCACCGATCAGGTATCGGCCGCGATCACCGAAATGAGCAGCACCGTGCAGGAGGTTGCCACTAATGCCAGCGGTGCCGCCGACGCCGCGCAGTCGGCCGACGACAGCGCCCGCAAAGGCCTGAAGGTGATGGACAACACGCTCAATGCCATCAACCAATTGGGCAAAGAAGTCGACCATGTGGGCGATGCCATGAGCCAGCTGGAGCAAAACACCAACCGCATTGGCGGCGTGCTGGATGTGATCAAAAATGTGGCCGAACAGACCAACCTGCTGGCGCTCAATGCGGCGATAGAAGCGGCGCGCGCCGGCGAACAAGGGCGCGGCTTTGCGGTGGTCGCCGATGAAGTGCGCTCGCTCGCCAAGCGCACGCAGGACTCCACCGCCGAGATCCAGCAAATCATTGAAGCGGTGCAGCTGGGCGCGGGCAAAGCCATGCAGGCAATGAAAACCAGCCAGGAAAAAACCGGGGTGACGCTGGAAATGGCAGGCCAAGCGGGGCAATCCATCAACCAGATTACCCAGTCGATTTCGGCGATTTTGGGGATGAATATGCAGATCGCCACGGCCGCTGAAGAGCAGAGCTACGCCGCCGAGGAGATCAACAAAAACGTGGTAAAAGTGGTCAACCTGATCAGCGACCTCAATCGCGATGCCCAGCAGTCGGCACAAATTGCGCGGCAGCTGGACTCTACTGCCAAAGGGCTGGAGGGGCAGATCGCACACTTTGCAATCTGATTCGGGAGCGAGGAATCCAGACATAAAAAAACCGGGCAGTGCCCGGTTTTTTTATGCTCTGCCAATCACTTCTGGCGGCGCAAACGCCCCAATCCAAGCAGGCCTAATCCAGCCAGTGTCAGTACCAGCATAGAGGGTTCAGGCACCTGGGTTTCCGGTGGGGTGTAATCCCAGTGGATATTGTGGATCTGGCCGGAACCGACATAGGTTTTGGCGGCTAATGCGCCATCAAAGTCGTTGCGGGTATCTACGGTGGCGCCCAGCGCCAATACCGAACCTTTCCAGTTATTGCCAAAGTTAATGCTGGTGGCTTCGTAGAAATTCCACAGGATATTGCTGTAATCGCCAAAACCGCTGCCGCTCAGGTTGACCGAGCCGGGGTTGCCCAGCACCGCGCCGGAAACGTTGATGACCACTTTTCCAGCACTGCCAAAATTCAGCTGCCAGTTGCTGTTTTGCGCAAACAGGTCTTCGCCGGCGATATTGAATACCGCCAGGTCAGTGGCAAGGCCGGTGTAGGCAAACAGATCCAGCCCTAGATCGACACTGCCAGTTGCACCCAGATTTTTGTAAAAAGCCGATTCCGCCTGCAATTCGCTGAAGAGCGATGCAGCCTTGGTTTCCAGCCCAGTCACTTGGCGCACACAGCTGGCACTACCGCCGAAGGGATTGCCATTGCAATTAACGCCGCTCAGGTTATTGCTGCCACCATAGGCAAGCTGGCCGGCGTTGACCTTGGTCCAACCAGAGGAATTGAGGTCACCCACCACTTCCACTGTGTCTATGGTGAGCGACTTATCCAGATGGTTGGCGAACTCGGGCGAGCTGCCGTTCAGGTCGCCACCAATGAAGCTGGTGCCATGCACATGCACTGAACCGGCCGGATTCAAATCGCCGAACAGGATCAGGTTGTAATCATTTAATGGGGTGGCTGATGCCATCGCGGAGAGCGATGCCACGGCAGCAAATGTCAGGAGTTTGGAACCAAAGCGCATAAAAATTTCCTTTGTAGTAGTGCCATCTTATTTTGATAGCGGCTACTAAGCACAAGCTATGCCCGTTTCGCTTTTTCGTTTGATATCAATAACACGCGCCAACTTATGTAAACCATGTCACACAAAAGTGTCAATTTAGCCGACAGTTATTGATTGATAGCGCAGGACATCTTTTTATTGATAAAAATAAACAATCGATATTTATCACCTTATCCGGCCTCATCCGCGCCAAAAAAACGGTTGAGCCGGGCGGCGCTTTTGCCTAGCCTTGCGCTTTACTTTTTACGCAGCGACCCGCTATGGAATTTACCTTTCCCGCCATCGGCATCGTCCACTCCTGTTTTAAGGAGAAGTTCGGCATCCCCCGTCAGCCCGGGTTGGCGCCGTTGGCGCGCGCCGAGATTGAACTGCTCCCCCCTTATGACGATGCCAGCGCGTTTGATGGGTTGGAAGGTTGTACACACCTGTGGGTTCAGTTTGTTTTCCATATGAATAGGCATGCCAATAAGCGCGATGAGTGGAAACCCAAAGTGAAACCGCCGCGCCTCGGAGGCAATAAAAGCCTCGGGGTATTTGCGACCCGTTCACCTACGCGGCCGGCGCCGATTGGGTTGTCGGTAGTGCGCTTTGAGGGATTGATCGAGCGCGAAGGGAAACTGCTGGTGCAAATCAGTGGCGTGGACTTGCTGGAGGGTACGCCGGTGCTGGATATCAAGCCCTATGTGCCCTATGTGGACTGCGTGCCCGAGGCGCAAAACACCTTTGCCGCCGCGCCGCCAACGCTGATCCCGGTGGATATTCCTGCCGATCTGCAGGCGCAATGCGCCGATTATCAAGGGCGCACCGGTACCGATCTCGCCGCGTTGATCATCCAGATCCTGCAACAAGACCCGCGCCCCCAATACCAGCAGCCTGACGCGGAGCGGGTTTATGGCATGAAGTTATTGGAGCTGGATGTGCGCTGGCAGTATCAGGCCCATGGCAAGGCATTTCGGATCGGTCTATGCGCCATCTTGCCGGGTGATACATCAAGCCAGAAATAAAAAACCCGGCTGGAGTCAGCCGGGTTTTGTGGGTATCAGATCTGTAGATCAGGTCGGCGCTATCATGCGGAGGGGATAACGCTGGACAGGGCAGTCGAGAGCAAATCAGCCGCTTGCGGCACCTCGCCTTTCTGCAAATAACCCACCGCTACATCGGCGAACTTGGAAATCATATCCGGGCTCAAGCCCAGTGATTTGAATTGCCCCAGCAGCTGCTGGCCGATCTGGGTGTTTTTACTAAGCTGGCCAGCCATATCCATAGCACCGCCCAATAGATCCCCCTTCTTAGCCGGCGCCACCTTGGGCGCGGCCGACAGCAGGGAGTTGGCATTGGGGATAGCACTGCTCAGGGTGCCAAAATCGGTGCCCGACATCAGCCCTTTCGCCGCTTGCAAGAGCGACCCCATACCGCCAGTGGCTTGGGCTTCGGTCACTCCGAGGCCTTGCGTCAACATAGGGATCAGCGCCATGGCCGATGCGGTTGCATCTGCAGTAGCAACCGGTGTGTTTTGCGCGCCTGTCGCCGCTTTGGCTAGAGCGGCCAGATTATCGCCGGCTTGCGCCTGTACGCTGATCATTCCGCATAACACGAGTGGAAGCAGTTTTTTCATGATGGTCTCCGTCCGTTAATGATGAAATTGCGAGTAAAGCTTAGTCACCTAAACCCAGGGCTGCCACCACCGGGTCGAGAATCAGGGTCGAGAATCTGGCGCGATTATTCATGCGCAGCTTTGGCGCCTGCCGCTGCGCGCCGGGCATCGATGATCATCCAGTAAAACATGCCTAAGCCCGCGGCCGACAAGACCAACCCCACCCAGCCAGTCGCGGCGTAACCCAAGCCAGCATCGATCGCGAGGCCGCCCAGAAAGGCACCGGCCGCATTGGCAAAATTGAATGCGGAGTGGTTCATCGCCGCCGCCATGGTCTGGGCTTTACCGGCCACGTCCATCAGGCGGATTTGCACCGCCGGGCCGATCACGACCACCGTGCCCACGCAAAATACGGCGATACACGCCAGCCAGAGATAAGGGGCGACCAGTGCGAAAAAGGCGCAGGCGACCATCGACCAGATCAGGCAGCGCTTGATAGTCCCGAGCAGATCCCGGTCGGCCATGCGCGAGCCGAAAATATTACCCACCACCATACCCGCCCCAAACAGTGCCAACACAAAGGGCACCCCCATTTCGGTCAATCCCGCCAAGCTCATCAAGGTGGGTTTGACGTAGGAGAAGATGGAAAACAGGCCGCCGAAGCCGATCGCGCCTATACCCAGGGTGATCCACACCTGGCGGTTGCCAAACATCGATAACTCGTGGGAAACGCGGCCACCTTCCTGCGCCGGTTCATAAGGCACAAATTTGACGATACAGAGCGCCGACGCCAAGGCGATCACCCCCACCAACACAAACGCTGAGCGCCAACCGAGCCATTGTCCCAAGGCGGTGGCTATGGGCACACCGATGAGGGTCGCGATCGACAACCCCAACATCACGTAGGCTACCGCGCGGGTGCGCATATGCGCCGGTGCCAGCGAAGCGGCTACGAGCGAGGCGATACCAAAGAAAGTACCGTGCGGGAAGCCGCTCAGCAGGCGCAATAGCAGCATGGATTCATAGTTGGGCGCCAAGGCGCTGGCAATATTGGCGAGTGCGTATAAACCCATCAAAAATACCAACATGCGCGTGCGCGAACGCCCGGTGCTCAACATCGCCAACAGCGGCGCACCAATCACCACGCCTAAGGCATAAGCGCTGATCGAATGACCGGCCTGCGGGATACTGATGGAGAGGGAGGAAGAAATTTCAGGCAATAAGCCCATGGAGATGAATTCGCCCACGCCTATCGCAAAACTACCCAAGCCCATGGCGAGGAGAGCGATAAAAAATGTGGGGGAAGGTTTTTCGTTCGATACCACTGAAGACGATGACAAACCTTGAACCTCAATATAAAAACGAGCTGCTGCCAACCAGCAGGCTCGCCATTATAGGGAATCATCAGCCCACAAGTAATGAATTAATTGACTATAAGGCTATTTATCCTTTGATTCAGGTCTGATCCGGCTGCGCGGGTTCAGTGGTGCCTTTTGCCTCGGAAGGATCAACAGACCGCTTGCGGGTATTGGCCGCCTCCTCATCCGCCAGCTTTGATGCCATTTGCCAATGCCGCGCTTCCTGCCCGTCCGGTTTGCCCTCTGACAACCAGAGGTAATAGGCCAACTCCTGAACACTGTGCTGCTGATGCTGATTCATGGTGTATCTCCTGCGTTAGGGAACTGCCGCACGCATATGCCGGCAGCGATTTACCCGGTGATCAACTTATCCAGGGTTATCGGAAGATCACGTATGCGTTTGCCGGTGGCGTGGTACACGGCATTGGCGATAGCCCCGGCCAAGCCGGTGATGCCAATTTCGCCGATGCCACGCACACCAAATTCGCTGAAGTTGTAGTCGGGATGCTTCAGCAGGATCACTTTCAGTTCCGGGGGCTGATCGGCATGAACTGGCATCAGGTACTCGGCGAGGTCAGTATTTACCGGGCGACCGGAATTCAAGTCGTACTCGGTATGTTCAAACAGCGCCATTCCCATCCCCATGACGATCGCGCCCTCCACCTGATTGGCCGCGGTTTTTTCGTTCACAATCTGGCCCGCATCTATCGCACTCACCACCCGGCTAACGCGCAAACGGGAAATACCCGGGTCCCAGCGCACTTCCACAAAATGCGCGCCGAAGGATTTACACGAATACTCTTTACTCGGCTCAGCGGATGTTTTGGTAGTGCCTTCGGCGGCGGCAATTTTTTTCTGTCGTAATATCTCGGTGAAGTCGATTGAGCGGCCATTCGGCCCGATAAGTTTGCCGTTAGCGAATTTAAGGGCTTTTGGATCGGCGCCTGCGAAAGCGCCGCCCTCGTCTACTGCATATTTCCCGAGTTGTTCGATCGCTTTCTGGGCCGCTTGGCTAATGGCAGGCATCACCGTGGCGGTAGCCCAAGAGCCACCCGATATTGGACCACGCGCATAACTCGAGTCGCCGATTTTGACTTCAATACGATCCAGATCAATGCCGGTAACTGCCGCCAGCGTTTGGGCGATAACGTTATAGGTGCCGGTGCCAATATCTTGCGTAGCGCAGGACCCAAATACGGTGCCATCGGCGCGCAGCGATACGCGCGCTTCGCAGGCCATTTTCAGCGCCTCCCAATTACACGCGGCCAACCCCCAGCCGATCACCTCATTGCCCTCGCGCATGGAACCGATTTTGGGGTTGCGCTTAGCCCAGCCGAACTCTTTAGCGCCGCGCTCAAACGCCTCCAGCAAATGAATACTCGAAAACGGCAGATCTTTGCTTTGATCGCGCTCGGTGTAATTCACTTTGCGAAATTCCAGCGGGTCCATAGCCAAGGCTTCGGCCATTTCATCCATCGCCGATTCAAGTGCGAACAACCCCGGTGCGGCGCCGGGAGCGCGCATGGCGGTGGGCGTGCTGACGTTGGTTTCGACGGTCGCGTGGGTGACGCGCACATTGGGGCAGGCGTACAAACTGCTGGTACATCTGCCCGCCGACTCAGCCACAGTACCGACTGGCGACGTAGTGTTGAGCGTTTCATGGGTGAGAGAGGTAAGCCGCCCCTGCTCGTCGGTACTCATGCGAATCTGCTGCTCGGTAACCGGGCGATGGCCGGTGGTGGTGAACATCTGCGCGCGTGGCACCACAAATTGCACCGGGCGACCAATCGCGCGCGCGATGGCGGCAGTGGCGATAGCATGCGGCCAAATCCATAACTTGCTGCCAAAGCCGGAACCGATAAAGGGTGCGCGCACCTCGACCCGCTCAGGTGGCAAGCCAAAGATCGCGGCCATGGTATTACGCGCAAACACCACGCCTTGGGTTGCCTCGTACATCAGCAGGCTACCGTCTTCCCACACGGCGGTGGTGGCATGCATTTCCATGGGGTTATGGGTTTCAATCGGCGTGGTATAGGTCAGATCGATACGGTGCTTGGCCTTGGCGAATACCTCATCCGGTTTGCCGCGCTCATGGGCGCTCTCTTTGTCTGGCTTGGGCTTTACCCCGGCCGCTTTCGCCTGCGCGAGTGTGGTAATGGGTTTTTCGGCTTTGTAGGTGACTTTTACTTGTCGCGCCGCTTCACGGGCGAGCGCAAAACTGCTGGCCACGACCATGGCGACAAACTGGCCGGGGTAGTAGACCTTGTCATCCTCAAACGGCAAGCGGGTTTCATCGACGTGATTTTCGTCTTCCATGGAATTGGGCGTGCGATAGAGCGAGGGAAAATTGCCGTGATGAAATACATCAATCACCCCCGCCATCGCTTTGGCGGATGCGGTGTCGATGCTCACAACCCGCCCTTTGGGGACGGTGCTGAACACGCCATAGCCATAAACCAACCCCGGCATGGGGTGATCGGCAGCGTACCTTGCCTGACCCGATACTTTTTTGGGGCCATCGATGCGCGGTTTGGCGGCGCCGATAATGCTGTTCTTAGCTAACTCATTCATCGCTGCTCTCCCTTTTTCCGCTAGGCGGTGACCACTTGAAGACTGCGCACAATGGCCTGCTGTCCCAGCGGAATTTTGAACGCGTTCTGGCTCTGCGGAATCGCGCCTTCAAATGCCAAGCGCGCGGCCTGCTCGAAATGGTTCTGCGTGGGTGTTTTCCCGATAAGACTTTGTTCGGCCTGTTGTGCGCGCCAAGGCTTGCTGCCCACACCACCCAGCGCTATGCGGGCGCTCTGGATAACGCCACCGGAGATGACCACAATCACCGCGCTGGAGGCCAGCGCAAATTGGTACGAAGCGCGGTCGCGCAACTTGAGATAGTGCGAGCGGCTGCCCGCCAGCGGCGGATCGAGCACCACATGGGTAATCAGCTCATCGGCCGCCAGCGCGTGCTCTTTTTCAGGGGTATTGCCGGGCAACAGATGAAAATCGAGGAAATTGATTTCGCGCGTGGTACCGTTTGGCCCGGCCACCATAATGTTTGCGCCGATCGCCGCCATAGCGACACACATATCCGAGGGGTGACTGGCGATGCAATGCGCGCTGGTGCCGAGCACCGCATGCACGCTGCGGTTCACGCCCTTGATCGCCGCACAGCCGGAACCCGGCTCGCGTTTATTGCAGGCTGAAATACCGTCGCGAAAATAGGGGCAACGCGCCCGCTGCATCACATTTCCGCCGGTCGTCGCCTTATTCCGCAGCGAGGTAGATGCGCCCGCCAGCAAGGCTTCCGACAGCACCGGATAATGTTTTGTGACCAGCGGGTGATAGGCGAGATCGGCATTCGTCACCATGGCGCCGATTTTGAGTCTGCCATCAGGAAGCTGCTCGACCGCCGTAAGCGGCAGGCGATGAATATCCACCACCCGCTCCGGGCGCATCACATCCAGCTTCACCAAATCGAGCAAGGTAGTACCGCCAGCGACGAACGATGATGGCTGGCCGCTGTGCGCCTGTATGGCCTGGCTTACATTGTCCGCACGCTGGTAGTCGAAATTACGCATAGTCGCCCCCTACACTTTGCCGCGAGCAGATTGCACCGCCGCGAGAATATTTTTGTAGGCGCCGCAGCGGCAGATATTGCCACTCATGGCCTCGCGCACGGCGGCATCATCTTTGGCGATATGTTTGCTGCGCAGGACAAAATCGGCGCTCATCAACTGCCCCGAGGTGCAATAGCCACACTGAAAGGCATCGTGCTCATGAAAGGATTTTTGCAGTGCGGAGAGTTCGCCAGAGCGCGCCACCAATCCTTCGACCGTAGTAATGTCGTCGCCCTCGTGCATCACGGCGAGACTGAGGCAGGAGTTGATCACCTGCCCGTTCACCTGCACATTGCACGCGCCGCACTGACCGTGATCGCAGCCTTTTTTGGTGCCGGTGAGACCGAGTTGATCGCGCAACGCATCAAGCAAAATCACATTAGGCGCAACATCGATCTGCTTTTGCTGGCCGTTTACCGTAAACGCCAATCGATGTAGCCCCGGGAGCGGAGACTGGGAAGCGGCGGGTAATTCAGTAGTAGGAGTATCGGCAGCCCAGGTCTTCATAGTCATACCGCTGGTTGCAACGGCGATACCGGACAGCCCCACACCTTTCACAAAATTTCGGCGGGAAGCCGACGAAAAAGATGCCGCGCGAGGTTGCGAATCACCAGGCTCATCGGCCGGATTCTTATCATCGTTCATCATCATACAGCTCCTTTGAAATGCGGCCGGAGGACGCCGGTCTGTAGTTGTGACCTCTCACTGCCGGAAAATTCCCTTAGCCAGGCGAAATTTTGTACAAAAACATCTGTTCAGACGGATCGACCTTCCCTTCCAGCCGCGCAACTGCCACTGCTTTTCCGCCGGGTGCCTGTGGTATGATGCGCGCCTTTTTCAGCCAGCCGCGTTTTGTCCGGCCTCTTCCTGTCTCCCGCTCGACGCCTCAGCTCGCGGAGACACCGCTGTACCGACTTTTAATTTTAGGTGCCTGGCACTTTAGGAGTTGTTCCCATGAGCAAGACCTCGTTAGACAAAAGCAAAATCAAGTTTCTGTTGCTGGAAGGCGTGCACCAGTCGGCGGTCGATACCCTGCATTCACAGGGCTATACCAATATCGACTACCTGAAAACTGCACTGGGTGAAGATGAGCTGATCGAGCGCATCCAGGACGCGCACTTTGTTGGCCTGCGTTCACGCACCCAACTGACCCGTCGTGTATTTGAAAATGCACCCAAGTTGATCGCTGCCGGCTGCTTCTGCATCGGCACCAACCAAGTGGATTTGAAAGCGGCGCAGGAACACGGCGTTGCAGTATTTAACGCGCCTTACTCCAACACCCGCTCGGTGGCGGAGCTGGTTATCGCTGAAGCGATCTTGCTGCTGCGCAACATTCCGCAGAAAAACTTTGTATGTCATCGCGGTGGCTGGGACAAGTCTGCTACTGGCTCTTACGAAATTCGCGGCAAAACCCTCGGCCTGATCGGTTACGGTTCTATCGGTAGCCAAACCAGCGTGCTGGCTGAATCGCTCGGCATGAAAGTGCGTTTTTACGATGTGATCACCAAGTTGCCGCTGGGCAATGCGGCACAAGTGCGTGAATTGGATGAGCTGCTCGCTACTTCTGACATTATCAGCCTTCACGTACCGGAAAATGCATCTACGCAAATGATGATCGGCGCGCGCGAAATCGGCCTGATGAAGCAAGGCGCAATTTTGATTAACGCCTCGCGCGGTACCGTGGTGGACATTGATGCGCTGGCCAATGCCATCAAATCCAACCATATCGCTGGCGCGGCCATCGACGTATTCCCGGAAGAACCAAAAGCCAATGGCGACGAGTTCATCAGCCCGCTGCGTGGATTGGACAATGTGATCCTAACCCCGCACATCGGCGGTTCTACCATGGAAGCGCAAGAAAATATCGGTGTTGAAGTTGCGGAAAAGCTGATCAAGTACTCCGACAACGGCACCACCACCAGCTCGGTCAACTTCCCCGAAGTGGCGCTGCCAGGTCATCCTGCTGCGCACCGCTTGCTGCACGTGCACGCCAACGTTCCGGGCGTGCTGTCGAAGATCAACAAAATTTTCTCCGACAACCAAATCAACATTTCGTCCCAGTACCTGCAAACCAACGACAAGGTTGGCTATGTGGTAGTGGACATTAACTCTCCTTACGATGAAATCGCGCTGGAGCAGTTGAAGGCGATTGAAGGAACTATTCGTTGCAGAGTTTTGTTTTAGGTCGTTGTAGAGTTTTGTTTCAGGTCGTTGCAGAGATCTGTTCTAGCCTGCTGAACTAATCGACTGCGCAATTTCCGCGCAATAAAAAACGCCGCAACCCGACAGGATTGCGGCGTTTTTTATTGCAGCCAAACTCGCGTTAGTCCGACTTGGCCAAATGTTGATAATTCAAAATTTCAGCCAATTCTTCATTCTCAAACTGTTCAGCCTGGTGCAGATCCCAGCGCATTTGCAAATTGAGCCAAAAATGCGCCGACACCCCGAAGAAGCGTTCGAGCCGCAGGGCGGTGTCCGGCGTGACACCCCGTTTTTGGTTGACCAGCTCGTTGATCCGTTGATAAGACACATGGATCGCATCGGCTAATTCCCGCTGGCTAATATTCAGGGGATCAAGGAAATCCTCAACCAATATCGCGCCGGGATGCGTCGGCGCGCAATGCAATGGAATATGAATCATATTTACCTCCAGCGACCTTGTCGGCCGCTGCTACACCGGAATCCTTCAGTGATGCGTTCGCTGTTGACGATGCTATTCCGGTCGTTTCGCGATGTTATTCAGCCTTGAGGCCGCGCAGGCTGCGGCGCTTGATCAAAAACGCTGCAAGTTCCACGCCCAATACCAATGCTATCCCCAAAAATGCCCAGAGTATGGCAAGGCCGATGGTAGGTTCCTGACCGGTAACAGCCAGAAAATTGAATGGGTTTAGATTTTCCTGTTGCAACACGACTGTGCGTCCGTGGCTGTCGGTAGTGGTGAGCAGGGCATTTTTCCACGGCCAGGTAACATAGAGCGAACCCACCAAAAAGCCGATCAATACTGCCAGCGTTTGGCTGTGGTAAGAGTTCAACAACCACAACAGGAAACGGGAAAACACCACCAAACCACAGATACAGCCTGCACCAAACCAGAGTAATTTAACGATTTCCAGATTGTGGATGGCTTGCAAGAATACCGGGTACAAACCCACCAATAGCAGAATAAAGCTGCCGGAAATACCGGGCAGGATCATGGCGCAAATCGCTACGAATCCACCGAGGAACAAAATCCATCCATGTCCTGGTAGTTGTGCTGGCGCCATAAGCGACACGGCAAGGATAAAGAGAGTACCGAAGATCAAACCAACGAACTCCACCAGCCCCCAGCCGCGCTGTTCGCGCACCAAGTGGTAAATCGAAGCCGCCACCAAGCCGGAGAAAAACGCCCAGACCAAAATCGGGTAGCTATCCATCGCCATCAATACCAAGGCCGCAAAGGTTTTCAGGCTAATCAGGATCCCGCCAAACAGCGCCAGCAGAAAATTGCCATTGATGTACTGCCAGGTTTTGACTATCCCCTCGCGCTTGATCCTTAACAGCACCGCGGGAGTACAGCGCTTAAGTGAGCTGAGCCACTCGTCGTAAATTCCGGTAATAAAGGCAATGGTTCCGCCCGATACGCCAGGCACCACATCTGCCGCCCCCATACACAGGCCTTTAAGCAGGATAAACAAATAATCTTTGAGTGTGCGATTGGACTGATGCAAGACAAGCTCCTTTTCTACAGGGAAATGTAGACCGATATATAACAAGGGGAAATAAAGCAGGCGCGAGTGTGCCTGATCGCGGCACAGACCGACAAGTCAATCGCGGCCAAAGTGGTGACTAATCACCGTAAAAGTAGTGAGCAATCGCCGCAAAAGCCTGCGCACGCAGCGGTTCAGTTTCATTCACTAATTGATGTCCGGCACCGCCAATCATCTCTATTTGGACATTGGGCAACGCGCGCTTTATCTGTTCAAGGTTGTAGCGCCAGGCGACGGTCATATCCTCATCGCCCTGCACCACCAACACCGAGGTTGGCAGCGATGGGAATTGTCTAAATTGCTTGTCCCATTGCTTCATGGCGCCCACCCAGGACACAGCCAAATGGTCAGACTGCAAGACGTCGTCCTCGCTAATGAAGCGAATAAATTGCGGATCATGGGAGCTGGAGGCGCGGCCGCGCGGCAAGGTTTTAATAAACCGATGCAGCAGCGCATAGGTGATTTTGTGCCTGCCCCACGCGCGCGGTAGCACCAGCGGCGCACAGAGCGCAATGCGCTGCAGGTACGGCACCGTGCGCGCAGCATCGTAGCGCCAGAGATAATTCAACAAGACGGAACAACCGGTGCTTTGCCCCAGTGCAAAATAAGGTGCAGGCAAGAGTGGTTGCGCTGCCCGCAAGAGCACATCTACCACATCGGCATATTGGTCGAACGAATCTATCGCCACCTGCTCGCCGCTGCTTAAACCATGGCCGGGCAGATCAAACGCCAGCACCGCCATACCCTGCTGCAAACCAAACTCAATCGCACGGCCAAATATGCCCACATGATCATAGTAACCATGCACGACGACTAATGTGCCGCGCGGATTTTCCGGCAGCCAATATTGGGTCGCAATGCGAAAACCAGCGGCATTGCAGGCGCCCAAGCCATGAACCAGCCCCACTCGGGTGCGCGCAAAATTAATGCGGTAAAAATCCAGATAGCCCTGCACTTGCGCACTGCCGGCCCAGACCGCATCCACTTCAGGGACGAAACCAAGCGCGGGCAATTGCGCCCGTAGCTGCTCGCTGTCAGCCGCGGTAAAAGAGGGAGTTCCGGTCGCTGAATCCTGCATATAACCTGTGAGGCCCCGCTACAAAAAAGAAAATAAGTCTTGCTATGGTCACTCTGGACAAAAAGCCACCATCGCGATGACAACGAAATCATCTAGTGGGAAATCGATGCGACATAGCGCATACCATCCTCTATAATCTGCCAGCCGCACAGGCCTTACAGACCTAATAAACGATAACAACGACAACCAGGGTTTGATTACATGCAAAAGCATATTTTCAACATACACGATGTAATTCTGTTCATGACAGTTGCTGAGTGTATTTTGCTCGTCATCTTCCAAGCGATATTGCCGGTCAAAAACCAACTAGCCAACCGCCTGCTCAGCCTGTTCCTGATCTCCATTGCTGTGAGTTCCGCCTGTATTATGGTGCTCTGGAATGACGATGTCAGTCTGTTTAATTTATTCGATGAAACACTGCTGCCCTACTTCCTGGTCGCCGCCCAATTACTGAAAGGGCCGCTGTTGCTGTTCTATGTCATCTCGCTCACGGAAGACGCATTTAAATTTACACGGCGGCATTTACTGCACCTGCTCCCCATCCTGATTGCACTGGGCTGGCTACTGATATTTCAGATCGACAGTTCTGATTTGCGTTTTAAAACGCTCGACCAAACCGAAGGCGAGCGCCAAATTGCCAATAGTGTTTGGCACTTTATTAAAGTCATGCCGTTCTTTTATGCGCTCGCTGCGGTCAACTGCGTGCGCTTGTATCGCATCAGCCTGCACAACCAATATTCCAACTTCTCCCCCACAGAACCTACCTGGTTGAATATCTTAAGCTTGGGCTTTTTATTCACCTGGAGCTTTTCGATTCTGGTTCATGTGGTTGCCAACACCATTGCGCTGAACTTGCCGCAAGTGTCCGATCTCTTTGGCATCACCGAAAACTACATTATTTTTATTTTGATCAATGCGCTCTTCATCAACAGCGTAGTGCATACCCACAAACTGCTTACCACCAAACCGGAAACCGCCAAAGACAAGGCCGATGAAAAACTCACCGACTCAGCAATCCAGAAAGTGCAGTTGGGTATGGAAGTACAGAAATTATTTTTAAAACAAAACCTCAATATCGACGAGTTCTCCAAACGCATTAGCCTGCCGGTCAAAGAAGTCTCCGCTGTAATCAACAAACATTACGGCACCAACTTTTTTGAGTTTATGAATAGCTATCGCGTAGAAGAGGCAAAACGTTTACTCGGCGATGCCCAACACGCAGATATGACAGTGATGGATGTATTGCTTCATGCAGGCTTCAACAGCAAATCAGCATTTCACCGATTCTTTAATCGCTTAGTGGGTATGTCGCCTACGGAGTTTCGGAAGCAGAGTTTGAATAAAGAGGTGAAGGTGGGCTGATTCAAAAACACCTGAATCCAAATTAAAAAGCCGGCAAAAATAGCCGGCTTTTTAATTTCACTCTTCATTATTAGATGAGAGGTGTAAAGGTAACTTTTAGCTCGCAATTCGTTGTTCTAGCAGGAATCTCATAATTCAACCCATTTAGAACACCATCACAACCACTAATATCTGCACTCTTTATCGTGTAGCCGGTATCAGGAGAAAGTGTAATTATTTGAGTTCTGTTTTTGGGCAACATAATCGCTTTATCAATATCTCTATAGGTAGTTACGATACGCCCTAGAGCGCCGATGGCCTCGTAATCTATATAGAGCCTACCGACATCAGTGTTGGCAGATATTTTTATTTGAATGCCTCTTTCATAGGTACGCTTATTTTCCTCGGCACATTGTTCATAAAGCTTGTACTCACATAATTCTATTTCGTGCTTGTTAGCAGCAGTCATTTCAAGAATAGTGTCATTGTCCTTGCTAAACAACTTAGTTGCAGAGACTCTGAAATGCTCTTTGTACCTCAACTGTAAGGAACTATCTGAAGTAAACACATGACCACCTACAGGAATCAAAGCATCACCACTCGTTTTCTCATTGAATCCCGGGTTTGACCAAGAGCCCCAAAACACATTGGTGTCAAAATTTTCTGCTCTCGTTACCACTGAAATAAAACAAGATGGATAAAAATCGCTTTCAGAATTTACTTGCACACCATGACATTTGCTCATGTAATACTTGCCATCGGAAATTGCCAATACATCGCGATCCATTCTCCATACCGCATTAGAACGCGCTGTCTGGCGATGATCATCAATAAGCGACCAGCTGCCCGCTACCTCTGCTTCAAAACCATCCGCCCAAGTCTTGTCTGCATTAACGTCATTTGCATTGGCCAGCATACTTAACGGGTTATCCGTCCAACGACCAATCCAGTCTGCCTCTGTCATTACAACAGGAGTGCGTTTAATCATCAAAGTGCGGCTTACGTGCATGGAATCAACATAAAATAGTGTATAGCCAACAGCAGTTTTGCTAATTGGCAATAAACTCACACCATCCATAGTTACGCTATTATTTTTAATCTCCCAATTAAATGAATGTTCGGTTTTATTACCTAAATTTGTTTGCTTACCTGTGCCATTCTCCATAAACACATAGCTGTATTGTTCAGCAAACCATTCAAAACCAACCAGATCAGAAGCAGTAATTGCTACGGCATCATTAGCACTGGTTAAACGAGCAAACTCTGAACTCAGGCTTCCGCTATACAGAAGAGTGCTACCCCGAGAAACCTCACCATTTATTTGAAGTTCAGCCAATTTAGTAAATTCGGTTTCCGAAACAAGATCTAACTGGAGCGAGTCGAAGGCTATATCACAATACTCATAGCTAATCGTAGAAGATAAGTCGTCACAGCTGAAAACCATGCCATCTTGCGGAGGTCGATAATCATTAGCCAAGTATTTGATAGGTTGCGAAAATTGAATTTTTATTTGCTTTGCCTTGCGCGCCCAAGAGAAATCTGCAGTGGTAACATTGTTTCCGTTGCGATCTCGATAGGTATTACTTATCGATTCTGTGTGTAGCTGCCCTGTACCATTATCGTTAAACGTTAGCCTATACCGTGAATTGAGCGCTTCCAAAAAATAGATGCCCGATAATTTTTCAGAAGACACATTGGTTACAGCCGCGTCATCCTTAAGTGCATTTATGCGCGCTTTAAGCTCGAAGAAATTGGAAAGTCTCAATATTTCATAATACGTTTCTGACAAGTTAGCATCCAGCAAAAAGCCTAACGTTGTCGTTGCCGGCTTGGGCAAATCAACATCACTGTCCGATATAACTCTGGATAGCATTGCAGCTTTTTCCAGTGCTCGAATCGGATGCGTTTCAAGAAGAGCATTTTTACGCGCCTCATCGTTGTCGATGGCGGAATTACTTGCCACTATCTCCGCATATTGGGCGGTTGTCAGCACAGAAATATTTACACCAAAAAACTCATCTTGGTTCAGAATCTTGTCGCTGCCAGCCTTGGCAACCAACGCGTTGACTGACGGGAATGACGCTGCGAGTTGCGCCCAACTATCACTTGCAGTGCCTGTCGCAATTGCAGCAAAAGGCATATAGATGTTTTGTGCAGGAACATCTAGCTGGATTCTGTATTTCAACGCATCGTCAACTGTTGTTTTATAGGTGTTGGTTCCAATTGTAAAAACCACCTCACCACCAACCAACGCATCGGCAGCAACCTTGCCCTGAATAGTCAGTTGCGTATTAGCAGGCGTGCTGCTGGAAGACGAGCTTGAGCTAGATACTGCGGATGGAGGATTAGAACCTCCGCCTCCGCCACCACAACCAGATAAAACAACAGCAACGCTAAGCCATAGCGCGCAAGAAACTGAGGATAATTTATTCATATTTGTTCCGTTTGTTATTGATGTTAAATCCACTAGTTAAACGTTCGCCGATAACCCCCTCCGGCCATCGTTGATGGCGCGCATCTTAGCATCAACAAGGTTATCCAAGCCGCTTATAACGCAAAAAATCTACTAGTATGCAAAAGCCAAATTAATTTTTTACCCTCGATTTTTATCCATAAAAAAACCGGGAAAATTCCCGGTTTTTTATCAAGAGCAAGTGTGAAAACCTTATAGCCGGATTGATGCCAGCCGGCCACACCACAACTACTGTTTAAGTACGTTAATCATTATTCCGCACAGGCAGGCGCCGTCGCATTTTTTTCGATTCGCACGTTGTAAATGGAAAGGTCCAGGCTACCCGCTGTACTCAACATAAAGGGCGCCAGTACCATATCCATTTTTACGCGTTTTTTCGCAAGGCATTCCAGCGCAATACTTACGCTGTTCCATTCGCCCACCTCGGCAGAATTCAGTTGATCAGTAATCGCAATTTCGCCCACGCAATCGCTGCCGCAATACATTCCCACATTCACCGCAGCACTCGGTTTTGCGTTGACTTTCACATCAAACACCAATGCACCTTTACTCTCGGCATAAACGCTGAAGTCGGTGCGCGTAGTCGAACCGAGTGATACTGTCGCCTTGGCCGAACCATCGAATTGCACCCGACGAGTGTCTTCCTGCACTTGCTTGTCTTCCGAGGAGACAACCACCGCGCCCAATTCACCGCGACTGGTAGTGACCGGCAACATATTGTTCATGTGATCGAGCAGCACCAGCGTCCAGGGATTCATCACCCGCTGATGAAAAATGGGCGCCGTATCCGGAGCATGTGCAGCAACGGTTTGCGCGGCCGATTCATCGAGCACAGCGGTTTCGGTTTTATCGCTATAGGTGAGGCCAAAGTTGTACGCAAATTGTGGCTGGTAATCCGCGTCATCCAAATTGAGTGGCGATTGGATCGGCGATGCCGGCCAGGAGAAAGGCAATTTCCCTTTCACATCAAAATTGATTGAACCATCAGCTTTGCTGAGCAGCACATCGGCAACACCCACACCTTCGGAACCGGGTAGCCAGACCACCGCAAACGCATCAGACGCATTGATAAAATTATTGGCCCAGAGTGGACGGCCGGTAATAAATAATGAAACAACCTTAATACCATCGGCTTTTAACTTTTTCAGTAACGCCAGATTTTTTTCATCTTTATAAATCAACGCACCTACATCACCTTGCATTTCAGCGTAAGGATCTTCACCAAATACCACGAATGCCACATCCGGTTTTTGCTGATAGCTGCCATCAACGCTTAACTCTGCGGCACCGCCAGCGGCTTGGGCAGCAGCGGCGATACCCTGATAAATAGACGTGCCGCCGGGGAAATCGGCATTAGTATTACCGGTGCCCTGCCAGGTGATGCTCCAACCGCCCGATTGCTTGCCGATATTGTCGGCACCATCGCCCGCCACCAGAATTTTGCTATTGGCTTTTACCGGCAAGGTTTGCGCATTATTTTTCAACAGCACAATCGATTCGCGCACCGCTTGGCGTGCAATGGCGCGATGTTCAGCTGAACCAATCACGTCTTGTTTTCCTGCCAGTTCACGCGTAGACGGTGCACCTTTTTCAAATAAACCCGCTCGCAATTTCACACGCAAAATCCGCGCGACTGCATCATCCAGACGCGCCATGGGAATCTCGCCGCTTTTCACTTGCGCCAGGGTGTTGTGATACAACTCTTTCCAGCTTGGGTCCGGCGCCATAAAAATATCGAGGCCGGCATTGATCGATTGAGGGCAACTCACCGGAGTACAACCCGCCACAAACGCATGCCCTGCCCAATCACCCACTACCAATCCATCAAAACCCATGCGATTTTTTAATTGATCGGTGAGCAGGTATTTATTGCCATGCATCTTCACACCATTCCAACTACTGAACGATGCCATCACCGTTTGCGCGCCCGCTGCCAAAGCCGCTTCATAACCGGCATTGTGGATGCGCACCAGTTCTTCTTCACTGATGGCTGCATCGCCGCGATCTTGCCCGCCCAAGGTGCCGCCATCGGCCAGGAAATGTTTGGCCGTGGCGATAACATGTTGCTCGCTCAGCAAATCTTTACCGGCAATACCTTGCAGGCCTTCCACCATGGCACCGCCGTAGGATTTCACCACCGCCGGATCTTCTGAATAGGATTCGTAGGTGCGACCCCAGCGATCATCGCGCACCACGGCAAGTGTCGGCGCAAAGCTCCAATCGATGCCCGTCACCGCAATTTCTGCTGCAGTCGCGGCGCCAATTTGGCGAATCAAATCCGGATTGCGCGTCGCGCCCAAACCAATGTTATGCGGGAACAGGGTCGCGCCAATAATATTGTTGTGACCATGCACCGCATCGGCTCCCCACATTACTGGCACCGGCACACGGCCATTTTCGGTACTCATGGAGGCGTGATAAAAACCATCGGCCAGTGCAATCCATTCTTCCACTTTGGCGTGTTTGTTTTCGCCGGGGAACGAACCGCCGCCATTTAAAATCGAGCCTAGTGAATATTCAGTGATATCGGCGGGAGTCACATGGCGCAATTCCGGCTGGATCAGTTGCCCCACTTTTTGCTCCAGGGTTAACTTGCCCAGCAGCTCGGTAATTTTTGCTTCGATTGCCGGGTCTTTTTTAACGGCACTTTGCACACGTGGCCAGAGCGATTGTTCAGCGGTGGCAATGGAAGTGTCTGTTGCTGCTGCCGTCTCATTCGATTTTTTATCGCATCCGCTTAATGCCACCAACACTGCCAAACTGCACGCGATGGTGCTGCGTTTGAAAAGACCTGATCGATACACGTTCGGCATAGTTACCTCGCCATGATTATTAGAAATCTTGTTGTTTTTGCTGGCCGGATAAACCCGAACCAGGCACAGGTTGATTGAATAAAATATCCGCTGCCAATGAAAAAAAGCCCCCGCTTTCTACTGAGAGGAAGAACGCGGGGGCCAAAGCAAGGAGAATTAGCAAACAGCAGGCGTTGGCATAACCACCTGGTTACATTTGCTAATACCCACGGGGGACCTGACATCACCCAGGGTTCATCTGCTGAAAACAGCTCAGCAACAATTCCGACAAGGCTCAACCACGGGCACGAGCAGAATATGTGCAAGGATAATGGCACCGACGCGCGCGTATCGTCGTCCCACTTTTGCGTGGATGCGAAACATGGGGCGCACCACTTTGATCGCACACTAAACTGCAACGCCAAGTTCGAATAAATTCAGTTCGAGTTATGCAATCGAACAGCAATAAAAACCCTGCACTTGGTTACAGGTGAAGGGTTTTTATTGCGGGGAAGCTAACAACAACCAGAATGAAAAAGACCAGAAAGAATATGGCTCAAGCCGACGGAGCCAGCGCCTTGCAATAGTGATCAATAAATTGTTGGTGGCTGGGAAAGCGCGCCAAACATTGGTCGTGTTCGTTTTCAATACTCTGCATCAAACGCTGCAATTCATCGTTGGATAATTTATCCACCACCGGATGATAATCTGCAGGTGTTATACCCTGCCCCAGCATCACCTGTTGCCATGACCCCTCGTGAAATAATTCATCCTGCTCTTTAAAGACACTGGTGGTATTTTTATAGACCTGAATCTTGCGCGCGAGGGTTTCGGGAATATCCATGGTGCGGCAGAAATTCCAGAATGGGCTGTCGTTACGCTGGGTGACGTGGTAATGCAAAATAATAAAATCGCGGATACGCTCATACTCATAGCGCGATTGGCGATTGTATTCGTCCACTTCTGCTGGATTAATTTCAGCGCCGGGAAACATTCTGATCAAGCGTACAATACCGGTTTGGATCAGGTGCAGGCTGGTGGACTCCAAAGGCTCCAAAAATCCACTCGATAGGCCAATGGCAATACAGTTTTTATTCCACTGTTTTAGGGCGCGCCCGGTTTTAAATTTAATCAGGCGCGGTTCTGTCCTGACCGAACCTTCAAGGTTGGCCAACAATAATTGTTTGGCATCTTCATCGCTACTATAACGGCTGCAATAGACCAAGCCATTGCCCACGCGATGCTGCAACGGAATTCGCCACTGCCATCCGCAGTGATGTGCAATGGAGCGCGTATAGGGAATGGGCTCACCGACTGATTCGGTTTGCACCGCGATGGCCCTGTCGCAGGGTAGCCAATGCGACCAATCTTCAACACCTGTGTGCAATGTGTGTTCAATCAGCAGTGCGCGAAAGCCGGAGCAATCGATAAAAATATCGCCCGCAATCAGCTCGCCGTCGCGCAGAGCCACTGATTCAATAAACCCATCGTCAGTGCGCGTTTGCACCCTATCAATCATGCCTTCAATACGCCTTACGCCGCGCGCTTCGCTGTACTTGCGCAAGTAGGCTGCATAGAGTCCGGCATCAAAGTGATAGGCGTAGTCCACACCGGAATTGGGATCGATCAAAAATTTATTGCCAAGCGCGGAGCGGATATTGAGTGAATAATCAAAATAATGTTTGGCGATTCCCATGCGGCTGGCTTTCAGCCAGAAATGTTGGAAGTTGGCCATCCAGGAATCCTTGCCGACCAAACCAAAGGGGTGCATATACACATCACCCTGAGCGCCCCAGTTTTCAAATTGGATACCCAACTTGAAGGTGCCCTGCGTCGTTTTTAAAAACTCTGCTTCATCGATACCCAATAATTTATTAAACGATTTCACCGCAGGAATAGTTGCTTCACCCACCCCCACGGTGCCGATAGCATCAGACTCAATCAGCGTAATCTGCTTGGTTGTGCCAAACGCGTTTGACAAGGCGGCAGCAGTCATCCACCCGGCAGAGCCACCACCTACAATCACAATGCGATTATTTTTTTTCATTAAAGCGACACCAGATGCCGTGAGTTACTCAGTTGTTCGTATTTTTTGTTTGCAGGCTTTTGTTAACGATTGAGACGGTTGAGCAGTTGGGATCGCAAACGCCTTGCCGTCATTTCATCCATGCCACCGAGCACGCCCAGCTTTTCTTTGGGAATATGTTCAAGATTGTTTTCATCCGCCGAAAAGATGTAATAGTCGAACAGGTTTTTCCAATGTGCGCGCTCATCGGCAGGCAGTGAACGGATATTCAGGAGCGCATGGGTAAACGCATCCTGTGGCGAACCCACATAGGATGGAAATGCAGTCCACCAATAATTCACCATCAGGTTAAATGGCATTAGGCCTTCGACGTGGTGCCACCACATACTGGGAATATAAATCGCATCGCCCGCGTCCAGTTCGGCGATCTGTGCATGGGCCAAGGCTTCGCGATAGCGCGGGAACTTTTCAAAATCAGGGTTGTGCAAATCCACCATACTGATGGCTTGGCTAGCGGGGTTAAAATCCAGAGGGCCGATATAAAGATTTTTTAATTGCTCAGGCGGAAACAATATAAAACGGCGTTTGCCAACGACAACACAGGCAATATTGTCAGGCACATCATGGTGTGCAGACACGATGGTTTTATTGCCCATCCATAGGCTCACGCGTGGAGTAAAAGATCCAATACGCAAATCATTGTGCGCACGAAACCCCGGCACACAGGTGTCCACCGGCGTAGAGTCTACATAGTAAACACGCGACGAGCCGCTCGCCTGCAAATTTTTAATATTGTTATACACGCTCGCTAATGAGGACCGCACGCGCTCATGCGAAAATCCGCTAAAGTCCTGATTGTAAAAAATTTCACCTTTATTATCGCTATCACCTATCGCGGTATTGACTGGTTCGCCGTTATAAAATTGGCAGAGATAATCGTAGGCCGCCTCGTCCGATTGTTCGGCAGCGCGCACTATCGGCCAGGTTTTTACCAAACCTTTTAGTATCAAGGGGACTGGTGATTGCAAAACTGCCTGGGGAATTGCGTCAGGTGCAATTCCGTCGAGCACTTTTATTGCTTGCATGCTCTCCAACATAAATCTTCTCTCAGTGTTTTTTAAAATTCTGCGTTAACTGTTCAGCAATGCATTTTTCTTATTAATTAATTTTTTAATATTCGCCAGCGAGGCGATCGACATATAAATCAATTCCAGAAAGTTCTGGCCATGTAAACGCGCCAATTGTTCGGCATCCAATTCGCGCAGTACTTTTTCGTTGATGGTATAGAAGCCTGAAGTTTCTAGTTGTTCGCCATTATCCAAGGTAATTTTTAATACAAAGGGTTCCAGCAAATCTTCCGCTTGCAATAGATCGGTGAAACGTTTGCATACATTCACGCCATTGATCAACTCGGCCAGCATACTGTTGATATGCTCCAGATAAGGTGAATTACCACCTTGCGCCAGAAATACCGGCTCACCCTGAGTGAAACTGACGCGCGGGTGCTCTACATCGACATGAATGACCGGCTCGCGCTGACCACTGGTGGAATCCTGAGTATAGCCAATGGCAAACGGAATTCGCGCAACCGACAGAGGGATGTAAATATCACCCTGTTGTTGGTCATCGATAAACAAATTTTCCGTGGTTGCAAAGCCAAACAGGGCGACAACTTCAAATTGGTTGTCGCTGCGGGTTTTGCGAAAAAAAATCGGGTAGCAGGCTGCAACCTGGCGAAATTCCCAGGGAATAATCGCGGTATAGCCAATGTTATCGCCGCTGCGGCTGGTGCGATCCTGAATAATTTTTAAATCTTTATGAGTGACATTGTTAAGCAATTCATTCTTGGCCACACACAACTCCCGCGATAACTGTGTAAAAACGTTTTTAAAATTTTTAAAAAAGAAAAGCCGCCAAACTGCAGCGGCTTTTCCCTGTCTTCAATAACCCTAACGCAATTAGAAAGTGTAACGAACACCGAGATTGTAACGCGCTCCGTATTGGCTAGCTGTTTTAAGCTGGTTTTCATAACGGGCGTAAACACGCTTGGACGCATCGGTTACGTTAATGCCTTCTACAAACACAGTCATACCTTCAACCATTGGCAAATCGTAGCTAACCGAAATATCCACTTGACCATACTCTTCAGTGTAGTAAGGCGTATTGGCTTCGCCAAAACCGTTGAGGAACTCATCGCGCCAGTTGTACGCAACACGTGCTTGCAAACCATTCAGGTCGTAGAAGCCCACGAGGTTATAGGAGTCACTCAAACCCGGTAGCGCAAACTGGAAGTCAGTCGCTGAGTTGTCGATATCAATATCGCTATCGACGATGGTGGCGTTGGCCTGCAAACCAAATCCACTCTCACCAAACATATGCTGCACGGCCAATTCCCATCCGTAAAAATCGGCTTGTTCCTGGTTGGTTGGCTGTGTCATTTGGAACGGCGCCAATGGATCAGTATCGTTTTGAACAATGTATTGGCCTTCTGGTATGCCTTCATTGAGCCTAATACGCTCAACAACATTCGTATCCGATGGCGCTTTGCCCTCTGCGATCAATTGTTGCCGTGCAAGTTCAGCACGCGCGCCCTGGGATGGATCGCGCAGATTGCCAACAGTGCGTGAAGTGGTCACATCAGCAATAAAGTCATCCACTTGCTTGTAGAAGTAACCCGCCGATACATAACTACCCTCGTCGTAATACCATTCAGCCGAGAGGTCGTAGTTAGACGACATAAATGGTTGCAGATCCGGGTTACCGGAATTACCGGTACGCTCGCCCGGCTTGGGTCGAGACGTTACGCTGCTAGTACCGGTCATGCTGCCCAATGTAGGACGGGTGATCGATTTGCTGTAGCTGAGACGTGTCACTACATCGTCAGTTACATCCAACCCTATATCCAGGCTCGGCAGGAATACATCGTAGTCACCGCCGACGGAGGTGTAGGTACTATCCTCTGCCAGATTGAGGCTCCACTCGGTTTGGTTGATCCATACGATGGCTTCCGGATCTTGCTGGAAACTGTTCGCTTCAATGTCAGTGCTTTCATAACGCAGGCCGGCAGTGGCTTTGATCCGCATATCGCCGATATCACCCGCCGTATTTACCTCGGCGTAAGCACTGGTAGTCTCTTCGGTAACCTTGTGGTCCTTGATCGGATTGTCATCCAAATCCGGGCGCATTTCGCCAGTACCAAAGTTGGTGCGCTTGCCGGTGGTTTTTGCCCACTCAGTCTCGGCGATACTCACCCCGCGCTCAAAATCCCAGGAGTGGTACACAGGTACGTTGGAGCCGCCACCCGAGAAAGAGTCGGTCAAACCATTGAGGTTGTGCTCTTCGAAAATATCATCGGGGAACAGATCCTGGTTGCCGCCGTACCAGCCCGCCGCAATCTGGCCGGTACTGAAGCTGCGCCAGCGGTTGGCGATTTCTGTTTGCGCCACACCAAAATTGATCGAGGTGATGCCGCTGTCGGCGTTGGTGTCGAACGTACCGCTCAACTGGAACTGGGTAACTTCCGACTTGTTCTTATCCAGATTCGCTTCACCAAACAGTGAGTCGTACGATGCCGCCGTAGGTACGCCGTTCACGATACCCGCGCCATTTGGCTTGAAGGTAACATTCATGAAGGGAATATCTTTCCCTGCAGTGGCGTCGTAGGTTTTGAGGTCAATAGAGGGCGCCGCCAAAATCAGGAAGGCATTGTTACCACGGCCCACGCCGCCGTTTTCATTGATTGAGTTATGCGCATCAAAAGCAAAGCTCAGGTTATCGGTCGCTTCCCACTCCAGATTAAAACCCGCTGAATTGCTTTCGGTTTCAGAGGTGTTCAGGCGGATGTTGGAGGCGAAGTCATCACCCGCCGAGGTCAGCTTGGTAATGGTGCCGTTTTTGTCGATCACTACATCGCGCGCGTCCGAGCCTGAGTCGTTGTAGTAAATACCCACACCGGTGTTCTGTGCCGTCAGGTCTACTTTGACGTAGGTGTAATCGACTGTTGCCTTGAGGGTTTCCGTTGGGGCGTATTGCAATACCAATTGGCCATTGGTGCGCTCGCGGCTGAAGTCTTCAATGCCGTACCCGAAGTTGCGCGGGTAGTACACATTGCCGTTTGGATCGGTGCGGTTATCTTCTACATTGACTGTGGCACCCGCATCCGCGACGGCTTTTTCAAAGTCGATATTGTTGCGCCAGTTGGCGATATCGGCATTGACCGCACGGTTGTCGCGCTCTTGATAGGAACCGGAGATGGCGACTCCGAAGGTATCGTCAGCAAAGGTATTGCTGAACAAGCCGGACACTTCCGGGGTAATGTCATCGCCCACCTCGTTCGTGGTATCCATCACCCCTTTCACCCCAACACTGGCCTTGAGGCCGGGGTTGTCCAATGGGCGCGCGGTTTTGATATTGACCAATGCACCTATACCGCCGCTCACGCGGGTAGCGTTGAAGGTTTTATACACTTCTACACCACTTACCGCTTCAGCGGCCAGATCGGAGAATTCAAAGCTGCGGCTGGTACCGTTGGTGGGCATCTGGCGGCCGTTCAGGGTCACCAGGTTGAAGTCGGGGCCGAAACCACGCACGGTAATCTTGCTGCCTTCGTTATTTTGGCGATCGATCGATACACCGGTAATACGCTGCAAGGATTCCGCGAGGTTGGTATCCGGGAACTTGCCGATGTCTTCTGCCGAGATGGCATCAACTACACCTGACGCATCGCGCTTGGTGTCCATCGCGCGCTGCAAGCTGCCTTTAATACCGGTCACGATCACTTCTTCCACGCTATCGTCTTGCGCGAGAGCGATACCGCTGACACCCAACATGGTGGATGCGATGGCAGTTGCGATCAGCTTTCTTTTGAAACCAGTTGATTTAAGTCCAGTTGATTGTGCCTTTGTTAGTGTCTTACTCATGGAGTTCTCCATTATCTTTATTGGTATTGACTTATGGTCGGCCCGATTCTCTAGGCGGCTCTCTCACCTTCCCCCTCTGCCGGATCGCGACTGTTTTTCTAGCGCAGCCATAATTGCAATTGGTTCTAATAGGTGTCGTCCCACCTTCAAATTTGCCTAAACCTGACGCATTCCACTTTATGCGACAGCAAATGGGAACCTAATTTATTGTTATTTTTCATAGACTTAGATAATTTTTGCAGACCAACCGCAGTGTGTAGTTTCTACTCAAAGAAAAAGGTGGGACGCATAAAAAAACCCTGAGCGACAAGTGTCGATCAGGGTTTTCACGTTTAACGCCGAGGCGTTAAAGCCGGCGCGGTACAGCTGCCGCTAGAGCTTGGTGATGCGGAACCAGTTCAGGTTCCAACCGCCCTGCTGGGCAAAGATTCCGACGCTGTGAGTGCCGGCTGTCAGGGTCACGGTGTGGTTAACTGTGGTCCAGTTTTGCCAGCCGCCCGTGGCCGGAATGGTCACGTTGCCCAATTGGGTTGCACCGGCATTCAAGTCTGCCGACAACACCGAACCCGATGGACTGGCGACGCGATACTCAATGCGGTAACTGCCCGTGGTTGGGATGCTGATATTGGCATACGCCATCCAATCGCCCGCGTCTATGTAAGCGACATTCTGGCCGCCACTGGAAACACTAGAGGCATCGGTAGTCGCTTCGGTCTGTACCCCGTTCATCGCCGTAAACGCCTCCGCTTGCACCAATTGGGTAAATGCGGGGGCGGCACTTGAAGCCGCGCTGCTGGATGCGGGCGTGCTGGACGTTGAACCACCGGAACAGCAGCTGAATTGTACCCAGGCGGTATCCACCGCACCCGCGCCCTGGGCGATGGTGAAGAAGTAACGTATGGTCGCGCCCGCCGGAATAGCAGTCAGATCATAGGTATTGGAGTTATCGGCATTATGGGTCATGCGGATATTTTGCTGCGCACCACCATTGATGGTGTAGTGAACATCCGTCCAGGCCGCATTGTTTGCATGGAAACGCACACTGCTGCCCGTCAGGATCGAGTGACCATAGGGTGCATTGGCAACTGAACTTGCTACCGAACTTGCCACCGATGATTTGGACGATGAAGCCACACTGCTCGGCGTAGAGCTAGCCACTGAACTGCTAGTGCCCGAGCAACCCGCGCCGCTGGATACCACCGACTGACCGGTGCGCTTGTAGGCATAACCTTTGGCCGGAACCGCGAAGCTGGTGCCATCGGAATAAGCGACATTGAGCGCTGCGCAGCCAAAGTTGTAGGCGATATACGTGAGCGAACCATTCTTGTTAAACGCCACCGCTGCCGGATGGTTGGCTGTGAGTGCGCCCGTACCGGTCGCCAGATGCCCCAGCTGTTTCAGGGTGTACACCCATTGATAGGTATGCGCTTTGGTTTCGCCCTCTTCCGGTGTCAGATTGTTTAAGCCATAGGCGAGCATATCGTCCACCGCGGCTTGGCCATTGGTCATCGCCCAGATATTCCACCAGACATCGCGCCATTGGCCATTGGGTAACCCAGAAGGTTTGCCGTTGGACGACTCGCTCAAACCCAGCGCCACATAATTGGTCAGGTAATCCGCATGCTGGCCGATGTGCAATACCAGCGGGCTGAGCGGCAGACCTTGAATCCCGAGGATGTGCGCATAGGCGCCCGAGAACCAAGTGGAAAACACATGGCCATTGCCCCAGATAATCGAGGTGGTGGGCTTGGTGTAAGCCGAGCTGAAGTTGTCGTAATCGCCACCCAGACCTTTGAAGCGGTCGATGTTGTTCCAGTATTCCCAATAGGTCGCGGTGGATGAAGCGTGCAGATACATACCGCGCTCGGTGAGGGCGTTGTTGCCGGTGATCATGCCGTACAACACAATCGCACCATAGGCGTTGGCCGCTTCGGAAGTGGATTCGTTGTTGTTGCCGAGCGCGAAGTTAGCGTGGCCCGATGCCCAGGAGAAACCATAAGCCGGGTCAAAGTTGCGCAAGTAAGGGAACATGGCGTCATCGCGGCCGGCGGCGTAATCGCGGATCAGCAACTCCACCATTGGCCCGTATTGGGTTGAACCGCACCAGCTGGCATCGACGCGGCAAATTTCCGCTGCCGCGCGCACAAAATAACCATAGTGGAAGTGGTGGTCGTTGAGCTGTTGTTGTGCGCCGAAGGATTCATCAAACCCGAGCAGGGTGTTCCAGTTGCCTTCATAGACGAAGTACTTGGTGGTATCCAGGGCGCCGGTGGTATTGGCGCGGAACCAATCCTGCAATTCACCTTTCAACCAGGTGATCAGTTGGTTGGCTTCGCTAGTCATACCAACCGAACGGGCGATGGCCGCCAGCTCTGCCACTTTGCCGTAGTTTTTACCGGCCCAGTAAGTATCGGTCGCGGTATTCCAATTGGCACTACCCTGGTTGATGAACTCCGTTACCAGGGAGCGCAGTTGCGTGACATTGTAATCGCCGATGTTTTCCGGGAAGTAAGGCAGCACGCCCACGTAAGGGATGGTGTAGCTATAGTTGCTGGTGGCCGCAAACTTGGTCACCCCACGCGCCGAGCGCACTTTATAGCTGGTCACTGCTTGATTGGAGTTTTTCCAGTGCAATGGCAGCAACCCTGCCATGGTGGTCACATTGGCGCCATTGAATTGGTACTGGTGGCTCACCGTCACCTTGTTGGTAGTGCGATCCACGGCGTAGTTGATATTCACCTTGTCCACCCGCTGGGTAGCGTATTGCGCAAAGGCCGAAATCATCGCCGCGTCCGGCGTACCGGTAAGTTGGGGTAACCAGGCAACGGTCATGCGCTTGCTGCTATTGCTAACGCCGATGCTATTGGTATTCACGCCGCTGAAGGTAGTGGCATCGTGGCCAGTGATCAAAAAGGCATTGCGGTTGCCCGCCACTTCCGTCCAGATCCCCAGGTTGTTGCCACTTTGGTGGAATACCCCTTTCTCGCCGCCATCCGCCGATTTGGTGCGCACCACCAAATTACCTTGCAGCGCGGTGAAATACACATAGGGCGAGCCATGCACAAAGGTCGCTTCCATTACCGCGGTAGCGCCGCTTTTCCATTGCACTGTTACCGAGCCATCGCTGTAGTCTTTGAGGAAGGCATCAAGGTTGGAATAGGCCGAGTTGCCAATGGCAATGCCGTCAAACACTTCGCTGAACGGATCGGGAATCGCATAAATCGTGTCATTAGTACCGGTGCGCAGGCCACCGGGAATCCCCAGGATACGCACGCCGCGCTCGGTAATGCGCGCGGTAATCGGGTCGGGTGTGATATAGCCGGAATCGGTTGAAGCACCGACCTTCATCTCCCCCATAAACGGGATGGAGCCCCACCAGCGGTGGGTCATGGTCGGCTTGGTGCTCGCGGGCGAAACCTCTTGCGGGTAGATGGGAGTAGGTGCGCCTATGGGATTACAGCTGCTCACGCCCGGTTTAACCACGCCAGCATTGTGGATCCAGTTGCCGTAATCGACGGTACATTTCCACCCGGCGGTGTTGATAGTGTCGCTGATGTTACCTGCGCCGTAATTGAGGATGGCCGATTGGCTGGCATGGGCAAAGCCGATAGCGCCCAGCAACAGCAGGATTCGGTTGAATCGTTTCATAATAGTGACCCTGTTTTGATTATTCGCTGTTATTGATTATTCAAACCGGGAGCACGAGCAGCTCGGGTACGTCACTGTTATTGTTATTGGATCCCTATTGATTGGTTGACCCTGAGACCGGGAACTCTGCTCCAGTGGTCTTATCGTCTACCTGAATTTAACGCGGGTCGTCCCATGTTGGCTCGCACATGCAAACTGGGCGTGTCTCACTTTGCAGTAAGCCAAAGAGGGAAAGGTAAAAAGTCGCACCCGGGATATAAAACTGTGCTCTTAGCGCTTTTGCGACTAGGCTTAACCTGCTGTGCAGCGGACATGATCCGCACCGGATAACCAGCATGGCGGTAATCGAACGGGACAAGATAGATGAAACCAAGCATGGCCAGGATAAAACACCACAAGGTCATTCACTGGTGGTTACTGGTGCTGGCAATCAGCATCGACAGCAGTGCACAGACAAGCTCAGCAGCGAACGGTACAACTGCCTCGAGTGAGCGCGTGGGCAAAGACCCAATGGAAGTTCGCTCCTCTTCAATGGACGCCCGCCCCTCTCCAATGGAGGTTCGCTACTATGACCGCGGCAGCAAAGACGCCCGTCACGCCTATAAGTTTGAACTCATTAAAAAAATCCTTGAGGTAACCCGGTCGGAATTTGGCGACTACAAAATCATTTCGTTTGGTGAAGAGCCGAGTGCCAAGCGCCAAGCCGTGTTGATCGGTGAAGGCAAAATCCTCAACCTACTTTGGGCATCACCGGGCACAGTGATTGCGCAGGCCGATGTGATTACCATCCCGATCGATATATTGCGCGGCCTGCTCGGCTATCGCATATGCCTGATCAACCCCGCCAACTTTCCCGCCAGCGACAAACTGACATCGCTCGACCAATTGCAGATCGCCCAAGGGCTTAATTGGGTGGACATAGAAATTTACCAACACAACGGCATCGATCCCAAACAGGCACCCACCTTCGAAGCCCTATTTGAAATGCTCGCGGCGAAACGCTATCAATGTTTGCCCCTGGGGGCCGACGAAGTCATGTACACCTGGCGCGATCAGAAAACCAAATTTCCGTTTTTGGCAATCGAGCCGGACTTATTGATTTACTACGACTACCCGATTTATTTCCATATCAGCAAACAATATCCGGAGTTGGCAAAGCGCGTGAAAACCGGATTGGAAAAATTGCAGCGCAGCGGCGAATTTGATCGTTTGTTCAAACAACATCACGCCACCGATGTGGCGCAATTGCATCTCAACCAGCGCAAAATATTTTGTTTGAAATCGCCCTATCTGCCCGCGCAAGGCCAGTGTGAAAAGCCACTCGATTTTCCCAAGCACTAATAAATCATACCCACATAAAAAAGCTGCCCAGCCTTTGCAGGCTGGGCAGAAGCAATGCGCAACGGACGACGAAGCGCGTAGGGAACAACCTGATCCTTAATCAATAGGGCATGAGCCCGCACAAGCTGATGTGTTCATTTGGCTATTGCCAAGCAAGGTCACATCCGCAGGGCGCACATCGCAATTGGCTGTATCAAATTCCACACCCAATGCGGAGCTGCTGCCAGAACCTTTCACTACACCTTTGTAGACCTGGCAAATTTTGGTCTTGGAAGTGCCGCTATTGTTCAGCGTTAAATTACGAATCGTGGCGGTATCACCAAAGTTGGTATTGATACCCACAATAGTGCTGACATCGCGCGTAATCACATCATTGATCACTAATTTGCGTGGACCACCGTTGTTAGTGCAGTCACCGCACGTGCGCGCCAATTTACCTGCGCTTTGCACATAGAATTTGCTGATGTGCAATTCACCGCGGCCATTGAATTGGAAGGTTTTATCCGAACCATTAAAGGCTGCACCACAGGTTACATTCATGATGGTGCCGGCTGGTCCCATCGCGGTTGCAGCGTCTTCACCTATGTCTTCCCACCACACATGATCGATGGTGCAGTTACCTTTACAGTGGATACCATCAGCAGCGGCAGAACCGATAATGACATTGCGCACTACACCGCCTTCCTGCACATCAAATAATGGCGGTTGACCTTCGCCTTGACCGCCACCGGAAAGGTTGTAGCGCTTGTTCAAACCATCAAATACTTCACCGGCAGCCACTACACGCGTAGCCGCCAATTGCACAGTTTCCGTCGGTTCAGGTTTTTCACAACCAGGATAATAAGTGCCTACCGGTGGATTGGTAACCGAGCTGGCAGCCGAACTGGCCACTGAGCTTCTAACTGAACTTGCAACACTGCTCACCGAACTGGTGACGCTGCTTACCGAGCTTGCAACACTGCTGGAAGAACGGCTGGATGAGGATTGCACCGGCACGCTGGAGGTATTGCGTGCGACCGAACATTCATTTACACCACCAGCGATACGAGTGCCGAATACAGCTTCGGAACACACAAAACTGCCCGACAATACTTTGTAGGTAAATTTATCAGCGCGACCAAACGCCACATTGGTTGAATTGGCGACGCTACAGGTTTTTCCTTCGGAACAAATGGTGACAAAGCCCGCTGGGCGATTCGCAGCCAATGCACTGGATGCAATAGTGGCGAGCACTAACCCTGACAATAAAATTTTTATACGCATAAAAAAGCCCTCAGTAAAATTTAATAGGCCGCAGGTTTTCTGCTGAAAACTGCCGCCGTAAAAACTCTTGAGGTATTGAACAGCCGATTACTACTTTAAATGGGAGACCACGCCGAAAAACTGGATCTGTTACTGCATTCGATTATTTTTATTTGAAACCTTTGCCAAAGCGGCAAGAAGTGCAACAAGTCTACGCGCTATCGAGCGGAAAACAATTCCACTTAAGCGCCAAGATGCAAAACCAGAACGCAGCACACAAATACATTGTGTGCTGGTATACAGGAGTGATGTAAGAAATGATTATTTTAAAAGTAATCGCTATTTATGATTATCGCGCAACATAACTTCGCGGAAATGTTTGCCCTGCATTGTGGGCTCGTAGGTTTTGTAGTCGGTAAACATTTGCGGTGACCAATCCGGGTCAAACACCCAAGCCACCCAACTAATACCTTTGCTATCGAAATAATCAGTGATGCGTTTGCCGTACTTGCCATCATCAATCACCGGAATGTGTGCGCCCTTATCCGTTGCTAACTGATAGCCAATTTCAGTGGCGAAGACCGGATACTTATCGGCGATAAAGCCGAAATCGCGCTCCCAATTTTTTTCATAAGGCGCGCCCACTTTCATTGGGTACGGATGGCTTACATAAGCCACATTGGTGCGCTCGATAGGCGCAGTGGCTACCGGTGTTAAATCGTAAGCCCAATTAAAACCCGCCACGAGTGAAATTGCCGCCGGGTTGTGCGCCTGGATTACAGTAATAATTTCCTCATTTATGGCTTTCCACTCAGCCCAACTCACCATGCCCAAGCGGCCATTGAATACCGTTGGCTCGTTAAAAATTTCATAAAAAGCCACTGCGTTAACACCCGCATAACGCTCGGATACCGTGCGCCAAAAATCATTCGTTTCCGCGCGATCCGTGTAGTAAGAATTGTTTTGGAACATTTGCGATTTGAGATTACCGATGGAATGCCAATCGATAATCACGTACATGCCCAATTCATTGGCCCAGATCACTGCCTGGTCGAACATAGCCAGGTAAGCTTTCTTGCCGTGTTTGCGCCAGGCCGATGGATGTACCGGCACACGAATTACATTCGCGCCCCAGGATTTAATAACTTCAAAATGTTTTTTTGTGAAACGCTTATCGCGGGCAATTTTGTCCGGGTCAGAAATATTGAGCCCGCGAAACACCAGTGTCTTACCCGTCGCATCAACAAATTTATTGCCTTGTACTTTTACTAATAAAAGCTGCTGCGTGATTTTGCTTTTATCAAAGGCGGGAATATCTGTTTCATTCCACCAGCCATTGCTATTTTGCCAAGCATCATCGGCAACACTGACAGTGCTGGCCAAAATAAAAAGAGGGAACAGACTTAAACGAAGCAAACGAAAAGCGTTCAGATGAAAAAAATGAAGCGGAAATTTCATAGTGTTAATCCAGTGGTTTTTATTAGGCTCGCCAACAATAGCGGCGCAAGGAATAACAGAAATAAATTCGCCGCGCGCACTATTTAACCCAAGTTTACCCTCGTCGATAATTACCGCTATCAACGCTCGATTTTATACACTACATCCACACTTTGGGTTTCACCGGATTCGGCTTCCAGACGCAAATTATTGGTCAGGTGATATTCCATTCCCAAGGTGAATACGCTGTCGAAAATATCCACGGCATAACGCACCAATAATTTCGGCGTGAGGTATTTGCCCATCCACAATTGGCTTTGCTCTATGCCTTCATCGGATTTCACTTCCAATTCGTCGAGATGAAATAGCTGGGTGATTTTCGTACCCATCGAGCCGTCGGTATCACCACCGACACCGGTCATCGCGCCCAGCAATACCGATGCATCGGCTTTGCTCGCCTCGCCCGCAGGCTTGCCAGTAACCAACATCATCATCGCCTGACTTTCCGCGGTTGAGGGCACCGAAAACACGTTTGCCACCGGGTTTTGCAAGGTTCCGCTAACTTCCAGCCCGACCTTGGTTTCGTCGGCATCTTTGATCACCCGCGATGCGCGAATATCCAGCCCCGGATTTTCATAGGGCCCCTGGAACACCAAACGGCCGCGCTCAATCGTCAGGCTTTGGCCATAGGCGCGATAACTACCATCAACCACACTCACATAACCGCTGGTAAAAAATTGTCGCTGCGCGTCTTTAAGCAAATTCAACTGCCCGGTCAATTTGCTGCTCAAACCAAAACCTTTGAATTCCACATCCTTGCCCAGCGTCAGGGTCAAATTGCTAAAGACTTTAATGGGCGATTCATCCTCGCCTTTCGCTTCTTGATCATTAACGATTACCGCATCGTTCGATAATTTGGTGGCCGAGGGTGGAAGGCGTTTGATATTGGCGCGCAGCCAGGGAATAACCGTTTCACCGGATAAATTTACCAATTCACGGTTAGCGCTGAGTTTGATAGTGGGGCTGAGGTTAGCTTTTAGCTGTTTCAGGTTTATCACTTTGAAATCTGCACCGCTGAGCACGCCTTGCAAGTCCCAATCAGGCGTGCCGAATTTAACCAGGTCGGCCGATAGCGAGAGCTTGCCATCGCCGGATTGGAGTTGGCTCTGCAAGCTGATATTGCCCGCTTGGGTGGAATTAACACTCAGCTCTATATTGCTCAGGTCCACCCCCAGGCGCGGCAAGTTAGCGGCGCCCTTGCTGAAGTTGATGTTGCCCAGCACATAGGGTTGGGCAAAGGTGCCACCGGCGGTTAAATCGGCACGCAGGTCGCCTCTTATATCGTTGGTAAACGGCAAGAGTGTTTCCAGCGGGGCGAGGTTGGAAAACTCCGCCTGCAATTTGCCACTGCTGATTTTGCTCTGCGCCAGATCCAGTTTGGTGTCGGCATGGATAGTGCCGTAGCCCACCCAATCCATTCCCGCATTCGCCACCAACTGCGCCTGTTTCAAGGTTGCGTTCACACCGAAATTGCGCCAGGCATAAACTTCAGTTGCGCCGTCGGCGTATTGATAGCGCAACTCGGCGTTGCGCGTGCTGATCTTGAGCGTAGCCTCGGTGCCAAGGAGCGAAAAATCGCTACTGCGCATGGCGAGCGAGCCGTCCATCACCCCGGCAAAATAGACCTCGGTTTTAAACAGGGCGAGGAATTGTCGCAGCGGCACTGAGTCCATCTTCACGCTGGCGGTGGCACCGCTGGTGCGTACCCACTCGCCCTGCACACATAGTTGCGGCAGCGAATATTTTTCCACGCGGCTCGCCGGCAGCGCGGCGTTCTTGTCCAGCCAATTGCGGCTATTGCTCGCGGGCGATTGATTAGGCTGCCATTCACCGCTGACTTGCTCGCGCTCAACATGGTCAGCACGCTCTACTTGCGCCGTTAAATTGCTGCGCGTCGTCAGGCATTGGTCACCCAGCTGCACGGCATCGGCGCTGACGCGGATTGGCTTACCGGAGGTGAGCCACCAGCGCGGTAAGCTTTTCGCTTTGATGGCGAATTGCTGCAATTTGCCCTGCCACTCACTGCCATCAAAATTGCCCGCCACTTTAAGATCGACACGGCCATAGTCAGTACTTTTGACCAGCGCTTGCACCTCATGCCGGCCGATTGAGCCAGCGCCATCGACCTGAATGCTGCTGAAGCGATTGCCAGCAATGCGCAATTGCTTGGCGGTAAGCGCCAACTGGTAATTATCATCGCGCACCGCCTCACCCAAATTGCGCAGTGTGTCGGCCACAGGTTCTTGTACTGCTGCTTCAGCCGGCGTGGATGAGGAGGCCGGTTCTACCTTGGGAGCAGCGGCGCCTTCCGGTTTGAGCGACACATCCAATTTATCGACCCCATAGGCGCCCCAATTGAATCGCTCAACATTGGCCGAGAGCGCTATCAGCGGGTTTTTTCGGTTGCCGCGCAGCTCGCCCTGACTGATCACACTGCCGCTCAAGCTATTATCCAACTGCTGCAACATAGGCGCCCGCAGATCCCACGCCAGCCCCAGTTGCTCCCCTAGCACGCCTTTCACCTGCAATTGGTTCGCGCCCAACACCAGGTTCAGCGCGTCGCTGCGGAAATCCTTGCCATCGAAAGTCAAATTGCCACTGCCGAGCAGATTGACCCCGCGGACCTCACCATCGACTTTCAAGCCCTGCAATTCCAGATTCCAGCCCTGCTCGGCCCGCTCGCCTTTGGTGGTGAAACTACCATTGATATCGCTCGGCCAGTCATCGATCAGACTGGCAAGATCCAGGCGCTTGGCCGCCACATCCACCTGCCATTGCAACTGCGGCAACCAGCGTACATTGCCGTTCAAGGTGATGCCGCGTGCCGCGTCAGACAAACTGCGCTTTATGTCGACCGGTTGCGGATCAACCTGTGCGGCTGCACTCGAGCGCGCTTGAGATGAAGCAGTGGCGAGCAAGTGGGGAATCGCCGCGGCCGTATAGATGGGTGTTTCGGTGTACACATGCAGCAGCTCAACCTGGATATTTTTTAAATCCCCTTGGGCGGCAGCATTCACGATTAACAGCGGGGCTTGAGGCAAATGGATATCACCCAGGAGCTGCGCCTGGTAATTATTCCAGCTGCCCTGCACCGTTAACTTGCCACTGGTCACCGGCACCGGCTGCTTGGGAATCCACCACGCAGTTGGCAGGGTTTGCTGTTGCCATTCCGCCGCCAGCGTTATAGGTGGAGCGGGATGAAACTGCCGTTGCTGGTCGAGCAATTGCAGCTGGGTATTCGCACTAAACGCAATTGGCGAGCTAATTTGGCTGTGTAGTTGCAGATCCAGCAAACTCCCCTGCAGCTGGGTTTTACCCTTGTACAACAAAGGCGCCGCTGGTTCTGTGGGTTCAGCGACAGGAGCTAATAAGGGCGCGGTAGCGTGCAATGGAGCTGGCGTAGCCGGTGGCGCAGGATTTGTGGCCAATAAAAACGGGGGAATCGCCTGCAATGGATCAATCAGCGGCGCAGGGTCCGGCACTGCGGCGGGTAAGGCGATGCCCAGCGGCGCCCCTGCGGGTGCGGCTTGCCATTGCCACAGCAATTCCGCCTCCGTTTTATAGGGAAAACCCAGTGCACTTGCCCCACTGAGTTGCAGGCGATAATCGCGGTGCCGTAACGCCAACTTTTTGTAGCGCAACTGGAAGGTACCCATGCTGACTGAACCGCTTAGCCGATCCCAGTGCAGCCGGGTTGCTCCCTGCACATAATCGATATTGCGCACGCGCAAATCGTCCAGGCTAATCTGTACCGGTAGGCGGATATCAGGCCAGTTGATCGGTGGGGCTGGCTCGGTTTTAGCGGCGGCTGGAGGCAGTTGTATCAACACCCGTTGCGCATATAGGGATTGGATAGTCACTGCGCGATACAGCAAGGTGGCCGGACGCCAGCGAAACGAAACCTGCTCGGCACGAAAATGCTGCTCGCCCTGGGCGTAATCAATAAACTCCAGATCCAGCCCGGTGCGCAGATTACCCTCGATGTTGCCCACATCGATATTGGCGACACGCGCGGCGCTGATAACCAACCAGCGGCTACCTGTTTCGGTTTCCAGCAAGGCCGCCACAGTCGCGAGCAGGATCAACACCAGCGCGAACAGGCTAAACAATGCATTGCGTATCTTGCTTAACTTTATGTGCATAGATTTATGTGCATAGCTTCATGTGTGTAGTTTCATTTGCGCAATTTCAACGCTGGCGAACAGGCGTGCGATTAACCACCCTGTTGCACAGCTTCACATAATCATGGTGTTGGCGATTGAACGACAACTTATAAATCCGGACCCATGGTGATATGCAAGCGCCAACTCTTATCACCATCCAATGCCTTGGCCACATCGATACGGATCGGGCCGATTGGAGAAATCCAGCGCGCGCCCACGCCGGCACCACGCATCAAATCAATATCGCTATCATCCGCCGCGTTACCCACATCGAAAAAAGCCGCGCCCGCCCATTTGGTGTCTTTAAATAAATGATCGAATTCGATGCTGGAGACCAATAGGTTATTACCGCCCACCACTTCCTCTTTCGTTGAACCGTCAGGCAGCGTAATGGTATCGGTGGGCCCGAGCGATTCATAAGCATAACCGCGCACGCTGGTATCACCACCGGCAAAAAAGCGCACCGAGGCCGGCAGTTCACTAAAATCGTCCAGCTGGGTAGAACCGATTTCCGTGCGTAACAAAACGCGGCCGAATGAAAAACCTCTTACATATTTAGCGCGCGCATACAGCTGCACAAAACTAAAATCCGACCCCAGGCTTTGTGGTGAACCGGATAATTTCGCAAGCAGCGACCAGCCTTTTAATGGATAAGGTGCACCATCAGTTTTGGTGCGCGTGAATGACACCGAGGGCACAATCAAATCGGTGCTGGTTTCGGGCTCAGTGCCGATAATGGAATCTTCCTGTTCATAATCCAGCGCGTAGGTTTGCAGCCATTTATTGTCCTGATAGTAGGTGTAGCTACTACCGTAAGTATCTTTATAACTGCTGGTGGTATCGGTGATTTCTTTTTCGTAGCCCGCATAAAAGCGTAAAAATTCATAGGACGGGCGACGCATGGGAATCGTGTAAGCGAGCAAGGCGGTAGTTTTCTTTTCCGCCGCGTTCAAGTCACCAGTCACCGAGTGGCCGCGATCATTAACATAGCGATCTTCAAACCCCAACAGCACTCGTGGGCCTGCATCTGTATCTACACCGACACCCGCTGAATACTCGTGGCGTTTGCGCGATTCCAATTGAATATTAATGGGAACCTGCTCATCTTTTAGCGCTTGCAAATCGGGTGCGACGCTGGCTACCGAAAAAAAATTCGCGGCGTTATACCTATTTTTTAATTCGAGCAATTTGTCAGAATCGTAATAATCGCCCTCTTCGATATTGTAATAACGCTCCAATAAACTCTCGCGCAAAATATTGTGCTGCAAATTAATTTCGCCAATGCGATAGCGTGGACCCGTATCAAAAATCAACGAGATCTCGGCAGTTTTTTCAGCGGTATCAATGGCGATCTCTGAGTGCTCAAAATCCGCATCAAAATAACCGTGGACAGCAGCCAGAGTACCAAAGCGCGCTTTCAGCGTTTCATAACTACCATGATTTAATTTGTTGCCAATCGCAATGCCGGGCTTATCGTAAAGGCTTTGAAAAATAGAATCTGAACGGCCGTCACCATTGATTTCAATGCGCAGTTTTGTCACCCGCACCGGATCGCCGGGCGTGAGTTTTAAATCCAGCCCCCAGCACTCGGCATCGCTGCGTAACTTGGCTTCATATTCGAGTTCGTAATACCCGAGCGCCTGTGAAGCACGTTCGATTTCACGTGCGGCGTCACCCAGCAAGGCCTGCAAACGCCATTGCGGTGTTTTGCAATTTTCGTCTGCAATCGAGAGATGCAATTTAATATTTTCGCGCAGGCTTTTGGTGCCGCCCTCTAGCTCAATCTCAGGTTTGGCTGCGAGTAAAGGAGTTGCCACAAACGCAAGCGAGAGCACGATTCCGTGCGCAAAAGGAGAGACAGCAGTCAACAATTCCGGAAACTTCTCGGTGAGGTGGGATCAGCCGTTACTTTAACTGCTAAACCCCACGGCTAAAAGACTAATTTTGTGACAATCTTGTGCGGGTAATTGTTCCGGCAGGCCGCTATAATCCAACGCCGGCAATGTGGAAAAATATGCCGCCACTGCCTACTAATCTGATATCTCGCCGTTGGAATCCTCTATGCTCAGCTATCGCCACGGCTTTCATGCCGGTAATTTTGCCGATGTACTCAAACACACAGTATTGGTTCATATGCTGGAGTACATGACCCAAAAAGATAAACCGCTGCGCATTATCGATACCCACGCGGGTGCTGGCGTCTATAAATTGAACGGCCCCCAGGCACAGAAAAATCGCGAGTTTGATAATGGCATTAGCCAATTGTGGACGAACACACAAACACCCGCCGCCATCACACGCCTGCTTGAGTTGGTGCGCAGCATCAATGATGGCGGCCAATTGCAACTTTATCCAGGCTCACCGTTGATCGCACAAACCTTGATGCGCCCGATCGATCGCTTGTTTTTGCACGAGTTGCATCCGGCCGATTTTCAATTTTTGCGCGATTGCATGCGCAACGATAAGCGCATCAAAGTCGAACACGAAGATGGCTTTAGCGGATTGCAAGCACTGCTACCGCCGCCCGATCGCCGCGCACTGGTGCTAATCGATCCGTCCTACGAAGTTAAAAGCGACTATCAACATCTGCTTAAGCAAATTGTGCAAGCACACAAACGTTTCGCTACCGGCACCTATGCAATCTGGTATCCCGTGGTGTTGCGTCAGCGCATTGATGAAATGGAATTGGCGTTAAAAAAATCCGGCATCAAAAATATTCAATTGATGGAATTTGGTTTGCGTGCCGATAATCCCGAACACGGCATGACCTCAAGCGGCATGATTGTCATCAATCCACCCTGGACCCTCTGGGGCGCCATGGAGGAAACCTTGCCGTGGCTAGTCAATAACCTGAGCGAAAACAACAGCGGCTTTTATCGCCTTGAGCAAGTGGTCGCCGAAAAATAATGTGCGCCATCAAACCTGTTGGCGATAAAAACCTGTCGATTAATGAGTGGCCCATTGTATGAACAATGCAAAACCTTCCTCGTCGTTCAGCCAGGCAAAACGGGCGGCAATCCTGTCCGCCACTATATTCCCCGGCGCCGGCCTGTTTTTTTTGCGGCACTATCTGCGCGGCTGCATTTTTGCACTGCCAGCCACGGTGGTGATTATCATGCTGTTTAAAAACTTATTTGATGTTGCGATCAAGCTCAATAAAGAATTAGACGCCCAAGCCAAGCTCGGTAATTATGCAATCGACCTTGCCTATCTGTGGAATTCACTGCACGGCTCCCTGTTTAGCTCCCCCTACTGGGAACAAGGTAAATGGATTTTACTGGCCAGCTGGCTATTGAGTATTGTCAGCTCTTATTTTGCAGGCAAAAAAATCGACCTTGCCACACGCACTCATTAACACACCCATTTACACAACCATGTATCGACACATCCACGAATTGATCGGAGCCGCGCTATGCAAGCCTCGCTAATTTCAATTGGTTTATTATTTTGCAGCAATATCTTTATGACCTTTGCCTGGTACGCACATTTAAAAGAGCTAAACCAAAAGCCATGGATCATTGCTGCACTAGTCAGCTGGGGCATAGCCCTGTTTGAATATTTACTACAAGTGCCCGCCAATCGGATCGGTTACACCGTAATGAGCGTAGGCCAATTGAAAATTTTACAAGAAGTGATCACCTTAAGTGTATTTGTCCCCTTCGCCGTGTTCTATATGAAGGAACCACTCAAACTGGATTATCTCTGGGCAGGCTTATGCTTGTTAGGCGCGGTATTTTTTATGTTCAGGGATAAACTATCGGGTTAATGATCAACAAAATAAAAGAGTTAACCATTAAGAAGAAACCGGAATGCTAACGATTCAAGAACTCATAGACGAGCTTGAGGCTGAAATAAATAACGGAGGTTTCAATCAGTTCTTTTTCAATTTGGCTGGATAGTTTTAAAATTGGCGTCAACATCCGAAAGCAAAAACAAAAACGCCGTGCTTTATTGCACGGCGTTTTATTTTAATCAACCAAGGCCTTGGTCATAAAAGCACTCCAGGGATCTTCAGCATAATCGCCAAATGGCCCGCAGTATTCAAAGCCAAAACGTTCGTAGAGTTTGCGTGCGGGAATAAAAAAATCCTGCGTACCCGTTTCCAAACTCAAACGCTCATATTCACGCTCTGCTGCCACCGCCAAAATATGTTCCATTATTTTAATGGCCACGCCCTTACCACGGTATAAATTCGCCGTGCGCATGGATTTAATTTCTGCATGCCCATCATTCAGATGTTTTAGCGCAGCGCAACCGGCCAGTTGATCGCCATCCCACACCGACCAGAAAGTTATTTCCGGCTTGCGCAACTTTTCCAAATCCAATGCATGTACGCTTTCCGGTGGCGACACCGCATACATATCATCCAGATGCTCCGTTAATAGAAGGGCAACTTCTGGACCACGCAAATCATCAATCCGAATCAACATGACTAGCTCCTTTTTACGATAGTTATAATTTTAAACAGCAATTACTTTTGGATTTTTTAAACCATATGCTGGGCAGCAATAGCCTGCTGGTACTGCGCTTGTGTCCATACATTCCTATTGCACATGCTTTTCAACTTATATGCCGACAGCTCTTTATGAACCAGCTCATGCAATTCTTTGCTATGCACATCAGGTTTCGCTTTGGTGCGCGCTTTATTAATCAAACCCCAACCAAGCGGTGCGATAGTGACCGATTCACCGTCAATCACAATTGCACTGACATATAAAAATTTATTAAAGGCTGCAGCAAATTCTTCTGCCGTCGGGATTGCTATATTTATCACCGCGCAATTTGCAACGAGCCCGGCGCAAGAACAGGCATGGCCATTCTCCATAGCGGAGAGGCCAAGTAAAATCTGCGCATCTATCAGGGTAAAGCTGTGCACTCTATTTTCCAACCTTAATGAACATGTGAATTATTGTACTTTAGTCAGGTTGTTCATCCACTTGCGGCTCGCAATTCGGCGGATAACAGGGATGAACTTCAGCACATCTTCCAAATACATTAGCGTATAAATATAAACGAAAGATAACTTGGTCAGAAATACTACGGCAATATAAATAGGTAAACCAAATACCCACATAACGACGGTATCGGTAATCAGGGTAAAGTGATTATCGCCACCGGCGCGCAGCACGCCGATGATCCGCATCATGTTAATGACTTTTACCCAAACTAATAAGCAAAACACACCGAGTGTGCTCAATAATAAGTCCGTTGATTTTTCATCGAGCTGATCAAAAATTTCCAACATGAGCGAACGCGAAAACCAGAGCGCGATCGAGAAAATAATCAGCAATACAAACGTGGTGCGGTCAAAAAATTTATGTAGCTGCCAGGCAGTATCATTATTACCTGCGCCCAATTCACGCCCGATCAATACCGCAGAAGCATTAGCAAGCCCGACAAACAATGCAAAGAAGGCACTCTCAATCGGTACTATTACCCCCATCACTGCGAGCGCTTCTGTGCCCGCGTAGCCGGTGACCAAATGATAGGTGCAATTACCCACCGCCCATATGGCGTAGTTGGCAACCAGCGGCAATGAAAATGCGAGGTAACGATGTACCTGGGTTTTATCCAGCCCCATACGCAATTGCGCAAAGCTCAATGCGAAGCCGTGCTTTCTTGCATAAATCCAACCCACCACAATTAACAACTGCAAAAAGCGCGAAGCCAATGTCGCCCAGGCAGCGCCCGCAACACCCAGCGCCGGAAAGCCCCAATTGCCACCGATCAATGCGTAATTACCCACAATATTTAATACTGCTGCAAACACACCCGCGACCAGCGGCATAGTGGTACTACCCAATGCGCGCAGTGATGCTTCGTAAATAACAATCCATTGGGTGAACAATAATGCCGGCGCAGTGATGATGAGATATTGCGCCGCAAGTGCTACCACTTTTTCATCCGGATTAATCCAATCCACCCAGGTATTGGATGCAAAACCAAATACCAATGTAAACGGAAAAATGACCGCGGTGCCTACTAATAAAGTCACTGCGAGTGAGCGCTGGCAGCTGACAAAATCTTTTGCGCCTATATATTGCGCAACCAAAATACTGCAGCCAGTCGCGAGCCCACTCATTAACACCAACAATAAAAAATGAATCTTTGCTGCCAGACCTACGGCAGCAATCGCACTCGCACCCAGATCGCCAACCATAATCACATCGGCCATACCCAGCAGCGACTGCATTAACATTTGTGCAGCCACCGGAAGTGACAGCAGGATCACACTGCGCCAAAACGCGCGTTTATCGTCGAGAGAAATAAGTTGGGGGGAAGAAACCACGTGTCGCTCCGAAGAGGAAGAAGCAAAGCCGCATTATAGAGGGAATTATTCTGGCGGATTGTTAATAAATGGTAATGAATTGCGACGCAATGCAATCTTTTATGCGCCACAGGACAATTGGCGCGACGTCCGCTTCAAAACATCAGCACGCTTCTTGCTCAGGCTTCTTGGAATAGCAACAGGCGGAAATAAAATTGATGTAAAAATGCGATTTTGACGCGAAATCCATCGCAGATACGCCGCAGTTCTTACAACTCATTGCATAAATTACTTTCACCAGCACATTTATCGCCGTGAAAATTAATCTGATGCCATAAGGGATTACGAATTATGACGACATCTTCGATAAACACTATCAATGCATCCAAGCGCATTGAAGTAATTGATGCATTACGCGGCTTTGCATTAATGGGAATTTGCCTGGTTCATTGCATGGAATATTTTTCACTCTATTGGGTCAATCCGGACCCGACAGCATTACATAAATTGGTGTTCTTTTTATTTGCAGCAAAATCCTATGCGATTTTTGCGCTTATGTTTGGCTTGAGCTTTTTTATTATCATGGACAGCCAAGCTCGCAAAGGCGTTGACTTCACCTATCGCTTTGCATGGCGGCTGATTATTTTATTAGCCTTTGGTTGCATCCATACCCTGTTCTTTATCAGTGACATATTGCAAATCCTCGGCATTATCGGATTAACGTTATTATTTGTGTACCGGTTGAACACCCGCTGGCTAGCGTTTGTGGCAACCCTTTTAGTTTTACAACTTCCGCTGTTTTATAAATTTTACGCCGCTATCAATAATTTTGATGGAGCCAATGACCCACTTACCTTTGCAGCAAAATACAATCGAGCTCAGGAAGTGTTCGTCAATGGTAGCCTTATTGATATTATGAAATTTAATGCATGGGAGGGCACGCTGGCGAAGTGGACATTGATGAAGGAATCAGGCCGCGGATTTCTACTGGCCGGTTTATTTATGTGGGGCTTAATACTGGGGCGCATCGGCTTTTTTACCCATTTGGAAAAATTCGCACGCGCTCGAATTATCGGGTTGGGTATTGCGCTGGTCGCAAGCGTTGCATTTTATGGTATCAATAAATATCTCTATCATTTGCCGGATGATGCATTCCAATCAGCGAGTATGGCGAAATGGTATTTGATGAAAATTATTGATACTTATTTATGCATAGCAATGATGGCCGCAACCATATTGCTCTTTATACAATTCTACCTTTGGCATATCACTGGCCGCTTTCTTCATCTACTCGCCCCTTGCGGAAAAATCAGCTTGAGCGTCTACCTTGCCCAGTCACTGATTTGTATACCCATCTTTTATCCGTTTGGTTTGGGCTGGTATGAAACCATTGGACAGACCAAAAGCCTGTTACTTGGCATCGCGGTCTATACATTTCTAGTCGTTGCCGCGCACTGGTGGACCAACCGCTTTTATTATGGCCCAGTTGAATGGGTATGGCGTTGCGCAACCTTCATGACGCTCGACGTTCCTTTTAAAAAGAGACAGATGGTTCCCGCCTTGTCAGCCGGTTAGCAGTAGGTGTCGGCGTGGATTTCAGGATTTTTGGATAACTGGAATTCACGCATTTCTCTACTCCATCGCCACTTTTCTCTACTCTGTCGAAACTTTTCTCTACTCCGTTGCCCCGCCCTACAGTCCCTCCAACCTGCTCTCCTTCCTTTCCTCTAAAACACCTGATATCGAGTGCCACTTAATCCGGGACGCCTGTGAAAGCAAAAGTGACAGCAGTTTTATCTCTTACTCGAACGATTTAACAATTCTTAAGCAGACATAATTATCGATAGGGCTAGACTCTCCAATGCACGCCCACTGTATAAAAACTTATACCAATAACATCTGCGACGATTATCCCTATGACAATCTCAAACCTGCAACAACCCGGCATTCCCCAGCGCGTAGAACTGGTCGATGCGATACGGGGATTCGCCCTTATGGGCATTTGCCTTGTGCATTTTATGGAGTATTTCGAACTCTATTGGATTAACCAGGATCCGACTTTGCTGCATAACATTGTTTTCTTTTTATTTGCAGGAAAAGCTTATGCGATTTTTGCACTTATGTTTGGTTTAAGTTTTTTTATCATCATGGATAACCAGGCAAAAAAGGGCGTAAATTTTAGCTACCGCTTTGCATGGCGTTTGGTGATTTTATTGGTCATTGGTTATATACACACGCTCTTATACCTTGGCGATATTTTATCGGTGCTGGGCATTATCGGCCTGAGCTTGCTATTTGTACAAAAGCTCAGCAATCGCTGGCTGCTTATTGCGGCGCTGCTCTGTTTAGCGCAATTACCGTTTTATTATCAATTTTACGCCGCATTGCATAATTGGCCGGGAGCCAACGATGCACCTTCACACTGGGCAATATTCCCAGCAGTCTACGGCGCCTTGGCGAAAGCAAATTTCAGTGAACTGATTGCTATTAATAGCTGGGATGGATTGATGGCCAAGTGGTTGTTTTTTGTGGAGTCAGGGCGCGGAATCCAATTAGTCGGCCTGTTTATTATTGGATTGCTATTGGGCCGTATTGGTTTTTTCACCCAGCCCGAACGCTTTGCCAACGCGCGCGTAATTGCGTTGACACTGGCACTGGCGGCATCCGCCCTGTTTTATTTTTTGGAAAATTACCTCAAACAATTGCCCGCCACTTTTTTCCAAGAAAAAGGCATGGCCAAAATGTGTCTGGAGCAACTGGCAGGTTCTTATTTAAGTACCGCCGTTATGACGTCGCTCATGCTGCTATTTATGCAGGCCTATTTATGGCAGCCCGCCGGAAAAATATTGCGCCTGCTGGTACCCTGCGGCCGTATCAGCCTGAGTATTTATTTAATCCAGGCGGTGGTGGGCATACCATTATTTTATCCCGCAGGATACGGCTGCTACCTGACTCTCGGCCAGACCAACAGTTTATTGATCGGCATACTTTTTTACGGATTATTAATTGCAGTAGCACACTGGTGGGTAAAACGTTTTTATTACGGACCAGTGGAATGGTTGTGGCGCAGTGCAACTTATATGACGACAAGCGTTCCGTTTGTGCGCAACAAATAATTTATAAAAACCATATAACTTGCGGCGGAATAAATATCGCTCTTGATATTTATTCTTTACCCAATCCTTTGCCGCTTTCCCTACCTATCACCCGAAAGCGCCGCTCCAATCTATAGCCCTGCTTGTCGACGATCAACAATGTGTGTAGCCCTGGCTCCAGCGCGGCTTCGCGCTCATGGAAGACTTTGGTTTCGCCAAGGAATTCATCATCGAGATGCCAATACAATTGGGCGGCAGGATTTCGGTGCACCGCTTTTAATATGACGCGGCTGCGCTTGCCGTCCAAATCCATTGGGATATAAATGCGGCTCTCTTCATTGGGATAAATCAATTCTATCGGCTGGTCCTCATCGACCTGCAATAAATCCGCTACACAATCACCGCGCCAAGGCGGCAGCGATTTGTATTCGCTGTGATGCTGGCGCCAATAAAATTCCTGTGTCGGCGGCAACACAAACCAGTTTCGCTGGCGCATATTGCTGACTGTTTCGCAGTGACTATGCACGCGGAATTGTTCATTCGCGCCGAGATGGATATGGCGATGATTTTTGGTGACCTTAGCAAAATGACTGGTCATGGGAACTTCCATATCCTCAGCATCGCATTGTCCGCCGGTGAGATAGCCGTCATCCTTACACACCGAAATGGTTTTCAATGCATGCGCTGGTTTTGCAAACCAATTAACGCTCGGCAGCGCATCAAACACATCAAACAAAATCGGCGCCGCACTACTTTGCCCACTGATAAAACTAGCCGGCTCACCACCGGCATTGCCCACCCAAACACCGAGCGTATAGCGGCCATTGCTACCAATTGCCCATGCATCGCGCAATCCATAACTGGTGCCGGTTTTCCATGCGATGGTTTGGCTGCCGGAAAAATCGCGCCAATAATTGTCGTTGCCGGGGCGCGCGACATCAATCAATGCCTGTAGTGTTAGCCAGGCAGCGCCCTGCTGGATCACCGGCTTAATTAAGGCATCTTTTGCTGGCGATTTTTTTTCTTTCAATAACAGGGTCGGTGCAGGCTGATTAATATTGCCATCACGCGCACTTGCAGCAAGCCGTGCATAAATCCCGGTGAGCTCCCACAAACTGCCCTCAGCGCCACCCAAAATTAACGTGAGGCCGTAATCGTCAGCTGGGCGAAACAAAGTAGTCATCCCCATCGCCTGCAATTTCCCTTGGAATTTTCCTATGCCGTAATCGCGCAACATACGCACGGCGGGAATATTTAACGAGTGTGCCAATGCAAATTGCGCGGGCACCGCACCGCGGAAACTGCGGTCGTAGTTCTTAGGGCTATAGCCGCCAAATTGGGTAGGGATATCGGGAATTAAACTGGTCGGCGCCAACTCGCCTTCTTGCAGCATCAAGCCATACAGTAAGGGTTTTAAAATACTGCCGGTTGAACGTGGGCGCTGCACTATATCCACATCGGGTGCATAGCGATGTTGCTGTTGCCACGCCTGATTCCCAACATACGCGAGTGTTTCCATGCGCTCATGATCAATCAAGACCAGTGCAATATTATTCACACCTTCGTTGGCTAAGCGCAGGCTGTGACGTTCACTCACTTGCGCGGCGATGCGCTGAATAAAAGGATCAATGCTGCTGTGAAATACATATTGCTCGGGGTGCTGTTGTTTTAATGTCGCCAACAAATGCGGTGCAAGTTGCGGTAGCGACTGTGGCCGCTCGGGCAGGGGCTCAATTAATGCCAGCTGCAAATCCAGATCAGAAAAATAGTTTTCCTGATGCAGTCGTTTTAGTAAGCGATCGCGTTTTTGTTTAAGCAGATCGCGCTGCCGCCCCGGATGAATCAGTGCAGGGCTGTTGGGCAAAACGGCAAGCAATGCAGATTCAGCCCAGGATAAGTGTTCTGGAGCCCGCCCGAAGTAGCGCCAGGCCGCTGCGCGTAAGCCTACAATATTACCGCCGAAAGGTGCGTGGCTCGCGTAATGAATCAGTACTTCTTCTTTACTAAATCGCCATTCAAGTTGAAATGCCCTTGCGGCTTCCAATAATTTGCTACTGATGCTGCGCGGCGGCAATTTTTTATTGTGTTGCAGATAATCGGCCTGCCGTAACAAACGCGCCAATTGCATGCTGATGGTGCTGCCGCCACTTGTTACTTTTCCTGCACGTAAATTTCCTTGTAGTGCACGCGCAATCGCAAATGGATTAATACCCGGGTGACGATAGAAATGCTGATCCTCAAATAACAGCAAGGCTTTTTTATATTTATCGGGTAGCGAATCCACCGGCGCAAAACGCCATTGTTGGTCTGCGGCGATGCTCGCACCCAATAGGCTTTCGTCACGCGCCAACAAGAGTGTTGCATAGGGTGAATGGGTAAGGGAGGAAGGCAGCGGTGCAAACGTTAATAAACCAGCGCCTACCAACAGGATAAGCGCGGCCGCTATTACATAGCGGTAACCCGCCTTTATATTATTGCGCCCCAATTAATCCTCGCTGGGTATATTCAGTTCACTGCCGCAGCGAGAACAATAATGAGCTTCTTGGTCATGTCCTTTTTTACCGCAATTGGAACATTTGATTAACAGTTCATCGCGGCGGATTTCACGTGCAAGCTCTGCAGTGACAATTCCGGTAGGCACCGCAATAATGGAATAACCGGTAAGCATTGCCAGGGATGCAACCACTTGCCCCAATGGGGTTTGCGGAGTGATATCACCATAACCAACCGTCGTGATGGTTACGATCGTCCAATAGATACTACGCGGAATACTGGTAAAGCCATTTCCAGGCCCTTCCACCACATACATTACCGAACCAAAAATGGTTGCAAAGATAAGGATTACAAAGAAAAAGACTGATATTTTTCGCCGCGCCTGAAATAGAGCGCGAATTAACACATTCGCTTCATTTAAATAATGAATTAATTTGAATACACGAAAGACACGCAGCACTCGCAGCAAGCGGATAATTAACAGGTAGGTTGCATCCGCAAAATATAAGCCTAAATAGGAAGGTAAAATAGATAATAAATCGACGATGCCGAATGGACTTTTTATATAGTGCCAACGATTAGGTGATGAATAGATGCGAGCTGCATATTCCAGCGTGAACAAAATGGTAAAAAACCACTCAGCAGCCGCCAAATACAAACCAAAACGTTGGTGAACAGATTCGAGAGAGTCAATCATCAGCGCCGCAACGCTTAATAAAATGGCATAGATTAATACCACATCAAAAAGCTTGCCCGCCGGTGTATCCGTGCCAAAAATGACAGTATAAATTCGTTCGCGCAGAGGCTCTTTCATAGCGGGCTCGATTGACTATTGCTGGGGTTTCACTCCGTCCTGCGCTTTGCCTGCAAGTCCAATACTCAATCGATAATATTCACTGGCCCGCTGATGCTCGCCCATTTGTTCCAGCAGTTGGCTCATTTCCATACTCGCCTCCAGACTTTTCTGTTGATTTAAACTGCGCTGGAAATATTCGCGCGCCAATTCCCGCTGCTGGTTGCGCATCATTAACCGTCCCATGGCAAGCAGTAGTGCAGGATCTTGCGGCCTGCTTTTCAACCAGCCTTCAGCTGTGCGGATTTGGCCATGAATTTCTTTTACTTGCAGCTGGCCATAAAGATTTACCAAAGGCTCATACCAATTATTGGATAGCGCTTTGCGCACAATCACTTCGGCCTCTTGATCCTGATAATTTTCCGCCAGCGCCTGTGCGTAGGCGGTGATTACCGGCGGCATTTTTTGCACGCTGCGCGAGTAGGACTTCCACAAGCTTTGCAAGGCAGGCAAACGCTCGGCAATCAACAGTGATTTGCTTTGCTCGCTGTGCACTCTCATTTTTTCACTGGCAAGCAATACTTCCAATGCTTCGAACTCGATATTGGATAACACTTTTGCTTTACGCATCACCGGGAACATTTCTTCCAGTGCACGCCAATTTTTTTGCGCGATATAAATATGATGCATTAAATCCAGCACTGCTGGCTGGCGCGGCATTTTGATATCGATCGGTTTTAAAATCGCAATCGCTTCTTCATAGCGACCAGACTGCACATGAAAACGTGCCCGGGTTAACGCGACTGGCAATTCGCTGTGCGCGATGGACAGCGCTTTATCGAGAATATTCTCCGACTCGGCTTCATCGCCCATTTCATAGCTGCTGCGTGCGGCGGCAATATAATTGGCTAGAGGGTATTCCACCTTATCGAGGGTGCGCACCAATTTTTTATGCGCAGCGAACCAGTCGCCAGTGAGGTAGTCGACCATACCATTCGCGGCGCGTTTTTGAGCTCGCTCAACACTGCCAAATAAAAATATTTCGCGAAAACGACGAGCCATTTCCACACCGCCGAGCATCAACTTGCGCACCAACCAAATAGCCAGATACAAGAGCACAACGGCCAACGCAGCCACCCAAAGGGTCATCTCGATGGTTTTGGTTCCATAGGCAATCAGCAAATAGCCATCACCGCGCCATAGCAAAAATACCAGACCGCAGGCGATTAAGAAAAAGATGATCGCTTTAAACAGACGACGTCTCATTAGCGCACCCCGCGACGAGCAGCGGCCATTTTTTCACGCTTGGCAATATAGTCCGTCAAGGCAGCCGAGGAGTTACTGAAGTTGGTTAAATCGGGAGAAACTTCTTCTTTCTGCAAGGCTTGCAGTTCCTCCAATACAGCCGTCGCTTTTTCATTGAGCGTGTAATATTGATTAATCCAGTTTTGCGCTTTTACCAAACTTTCCTGATAAATATTTTCTTCATTACGCAACAGCGCAACTTGTGCCTGCTCCAGCATTAAGCGTAAATTTTGCTGCAAATATTTTTGTTCTGAAGGCGGCAATACCGCATTGATGGTTTTCCCATGATCGCGCACGCGCACATAAGAACCTAACTTATGCAATAGATCATAAAATTTGCGCGTGATTTTTTGTTTGAGCGTTTCGTTGGCAGGAGCTACATCCTCTTCCAACGCCTCTTCTTCTGAACCTAGCGGCGATATAAAAGGAATGGCATCAATTTGATTGGCCAGTGCTGATAAACGTAAATAAATGCCTTCACGATCGATTACGCCAACCAACTTCAGCACCGCGATTTCTTCCACCAATAATTTACGCACACCCACCAAATCGGCCTGGTCCATTTCACGCAACACGTCGTCGGCCGAGAGCGCCAGCGCCAATGCGTTTTGGCTATCTTTCTCCAACAGGATGCGTTGGTCGGCAAGGCGCAGTAAATATTGCGCCTCCTGCAATTTCCACTCGTCACGATTGACGCTCGACAGCGAGAGCAGGCGCGCATTGTTACTGTCCACCTGTTCTGCCAAATCGTTCAGATTGGTTTGAATTGCAGATTGCTGCTCAACAAATTCCTTTTCCAAATTGTCTTCGAGCAATTGTTGCCGGGTTTCTGTTGCCTGCGCCTGCTCTTCAACCTGAGTCCGCAAGCTATCGATAAGCTGCTGCTGGCTTTTGGATTGCTGCCAAATAAAAAAAGCGCCATAGGCAATGGCAGCAACAATCAAGACTACAAATAACCAGAGCAAGGCGAAGCTGGCCGTGTGAGTCTTTACCGGTGGGGGGGTGTATACGGGCGCGCTGTTGGCGGGTTGTTGGATAGTTGTATCTATATCAGTCACTGTGTTAATCCTGTAATTAAATGCACTCGTGTGTGCGACGATAATCCAGCAAGGCTGCCGTCATGGCGTTATCGGTGGCATTTTCTGCACAAATAATGCGTTTGAATCCTGCTGCTTGGGCGGCACCAACAATGCGTTGGCTGGGTACCAATATTAACGTGCCGAGCAACCACGCCCGCGCCGTCTGTTGTTCGGTTGGTGCTAATTGCGCCACCACCGCCAGCAAATTTTGCAAGCTTTCACCGCTGTGCAAACTAACAATCATTTGCGCATGAGCCGTCTCATTAGTGGCGATTAATTGCCGCAGTTGCTCGGCTGCCATCAAGGGTAAAGCACGCTCATACAATTCACAGTACTCAACTTGGGCACCGCGTTTGCGCAACTCTTCAGCGAGATGACCACGGCCGCCGCATCCACGAAAAATCAGAATTTTTTCGCCATCAACATGCTGCAGATGCTCTGCACTGAGTAAATCTTCGCTCGTCATACCGCCACTGGTACTTGAGGCCAGATCCTGTACGACAACACCATAACCGGTTAGTTTTTTTGCCGTAGTTGCACCAACGGCAAAATAGCTAATACCCATCGGTAATTGCGGCCAGTAATCCTCCAGCCATCGCATACCGAAATCCACTGCGTTTTGGCTGACAAAAATAGCTTTCTGGTAAAGATCAAAATCCAGAATTTTATTTTTAATCGCGCGAATTTTAGCTTCATCTTCAACAGCAGACACTGCCAACAAATTCATGCGGGCACAATTAAAACCTAGCGTCTGCAAATGCTCAGCCCAAGGCGCGGCCTGAGCTTCTGGCCGGGTGATGACGACACAATAAATTTGCGGTAAATCAGCCATGGGTTAATCCGCGCTCGCGTAAACCTCGGCGAGGATTTTATCGGCACCGGCAGCGAGTAAACGCTCCGCCAATTCAACACCCATTTTTTCTGCATCGGCAACTGGACCGGAAATCTCATCAAATAGCATTTCACTACCATCAGGCGCACCCACCAGACCGCGCAGCCATAAATGCTCGCCACGATGGATAGCATAGCAGGCGATGGGCACCTGACAGCCGCCCTGGAGATGGCGATTCATTGCGCGTTCTGCCAACACTTGTTCGGTTGTCGCCTGATGATGCAAGGGTTTTAGCAACGCAATAGTTGCGGCATCGTCGACCCGGCACTCAATTCCTACCGCCCCCTGCCCGCCAGCGGGCAAGCTTTGTTCAGGAGCAATAAATGCGCGGATACGCTCTTTCAATTCAAGGCGGATCAAACCCGCTGCTGCAAGGATAATCGCATCGTACTCACCATCATCCAGTTTTTGCAGACGAGTCTGTACATTGCCACGGAGAAATTTAATCTGCAAATCAGGGCGGCTCGCCAATAGCTGACATTGACGACGCAAGCTGGAGGTGCCGACCACTGAGCCGGGAGGCAATTCATCAAGGTCATTAAAACGGTTGGAGACAAATGCATCGCGTGCATCTTCGCGCGGACAGATCACCGAAAGCCCCAGACCTTCAGGGAAATCCATTGGCACATCTTTCATGGAGTGAACGGCAATATCCGCCTCCCCCTCCAGCAATGCCTGCTCCAATTCTTTTACAAATAGGCCTTTGCCGCCCACTTTAGCCAGCGGCACATCGAGAATTTTGTCGCCGCGGCTGGTGAGCGGCACCAGCTCAACCACCAAACCGGGATGATGCTTCTCCAGTTCAGCTTTGACATATTCGGCCTGCCAAAGGGCAAGCAAACTTTTACGGGTGGCGATACGCAATGGGCGCGCAGCAGAGTAGGTCATGGTAGAGGTCGCAATAATCAAATAATGGTGGGCATGATAACACTCTGACTTGCGCTAAGGGGATTGGGCGGTTTTTGCAGAGTTTGAACTGGTAGCCAAAAAAAACGCCAGCACTAGGCTGGCGTCTTGAGTGAATTGCGCGGCCGCTTATTGGCCTGCTTTCAGCAATTCCCAGTATTTTTCGTAAACCAAAACGGTATCGCCCAGATCCTGGTGGAAGCTGCCTTTGGCTATATCTTCTGCCGACGGGAATACGGTTTTGTTGGTGCGCAAGGCTTCATCCAAAAGCGCGATACCCGCGGTATTCGGTGCGGCATAACCCAACTCTTCGATAGCAGCCTTGGCACTTTCAGCGCGCAACATAAAGTCGATGAACTTGTGCGCATTGTCCAAATTGGCAGCGCCTTTTGGAATCACAAAACTATCTACCCAAAGCACAGCACCTTCTTCTGGATAAATGTACTGCAGGTCTTCCATTTCTTGTTGCGCCATATAGGCTTCGCCGTTCCAGATCGCACCGATGCTCGCATTGCCCTGGATCAACGGGGTCTTCGGCGAATCAGAGTTGATCACTTTGATACTTGGCCATAATGCTTTCAGTTTTTCGTAAGCCGCTTTGATTTCTTCTTCGTTGGTGCTGTTGTTTTGGAAACCGGCAACACGTAAACCAACATAGAAGTTGTCACGGACATCGTCCATGATCATCAATTTGCCTGCATATTCAGGTTTCCACAAATCAGCCCATTTGGTGATTTTGCTGGCATCAACATCTTTGTTGTTAACCGCAATTGACGTGGCTCCCCACAGGTAGGGAACACTGAACTCGTTATTCGGGTCGTAAGGCTTGTTCATCATGTTGGCGTCAAGGTTGCCATAATTCGTCAACAGCTCCTTTTTAATTGGCTGAATCAGGCCTTCTTTGCGCATTTTTTCAACGTAGAAAGTCGACGGTACGGCGACGTCATAGCCCTTACCATCCATCAATTTAATTTTGGCGTACATCGCCTCATTGCTTTCGTAAGTGGCGTACTCCACTTCGATACCGGTTTCTTTGGTGAACTGCTCCAAAACAGCAGCAGGGATGTATTCAGTCCAGTTGTAGATCACCACTTTTTGCGGGCCAGCAGCCGGTGCTGGAGCTTCCGTTGCAGCAGGTGCTGCGGTAGTTTCTGCAGGTGCTTGGGTTTCAGGCTTATCGGAACATCCACCGATCAAAAGTGCTGCGGCCAAGGCCAACCATTTTTTCATCTTATTTATCCTCACGTAAGAGTAGTTGGGAAATAACAACCAATACCAAAGAAACAACCAATAAAATCGTCGAAATTGCATTGACCTCAGGCGAAACACCTACCCGCACCATGGAGTAAACCTTGAGCGGCAGTATTTCATAACCAGGGCCAGTGACAAACGCACTGACGATCACATCATCCAATGACAGGGTAAAACTCAATAACCAGCCGGCCGCTACAGCAGGCAATGCCAACGGCAGGATAATTTTCCAAAAAATGCTGCTTTCGGACGCGCCCAAATCCCGCGCCGCCTCCAGCATTTTCATATCAAAGCCTTTCAGACGCGAATACACCGCCACAATGACAAAAGGCAGACAGAACGTGATATGACCAATCACTAAGGAGACAAAGCCCAATTTTATACCCAGCGCCATGAACACAATTAGCAAGGAGATAGCCATGACAATCTCAGGTGTCAGCATGCTCACAAACACCATGGACGACAGCAGAGCCTTTCCTTTGAATTGGTAACGATGTAATGCAACAGCAGCAAGCGTGCCAATGATTGTGGCGACACTGGCAGCAACAATGGAAACTGTGAGCGAATTTAGCGCAGCCCCCATCAAACCATCGTTATTCCAGAACTTCTCATACCATTTAAGGGTAAACCCACCCCACTTGATGCCGTATTTGGATGCATTAAAGGAGTTCACCACCAGCACCAAAATAGGGATATAGATCAGTGTGAGCACCAGGCCCATGAAACCCCATCTAAAAATCGGAGCCATTGAGTCCTCCTTGCTTGCTGACAAAACGGGCAGCGCGGAAATAGAGCCACAGCATAAAGCCCAAAAGCACAATCAAAATCACACTGAACGCGGAGCCAAATGGCCAATCGCGGGTGTGCAGGAATTGGGTTTTAATCACATTACCAAGCAACAGGTTTTTAGCCCCACCAAGCAGGTCAGAGATGTAGAACATCCCCATTGCAGGCAGTAACACCATCAAACATCCGGCCACTATTCCGGGCGAGGTGAGCGGCACAGTGATATGCCAGAAGCGGCTCAGCGGCCCGGCGCCCAAATCTTTGGCGGCGTGATGCAAGCGCACATCCAGTTTTTCCAGCGCGGAATACAACGGCAACACCATAAATGGCAAGAGGATGTAACACAGGCCGAGAATCACCGCGAATTGGGTATAGAGCAGCTGCAAAGGCTTATCGATTAAACCCAGCCCGATCAACGATTTATTGATAATCCCCTGATTGCCCAAAATAAATTGGATGGCATAGGTGCGCACAAGGGAGTTGGTCCAAAACGGCAAGATCACCAAAAACAAAATCACTGGCTGCCAGCGCTTGGGCAAACTCACAATCGCCATCGCAAAGGGATAGCCAATCAACAGGCAAACCACCATCGCCAATAGCGACATGCGCAGCGAATCCCACAATACCGTCAAATAAAGGAGATCGAGTGTACGCACATAGCTCGCGGCATTGATCGGCAAACTGACCGTCGCTTGCGGATCGCGCGTCAGGAAGCTGGTGAGGATCACCAGCAAATTGGGGAAAAAGACAAACAGTGTCAGCCAGACACTGGCGAGCCCAATGGCCCAAAAACGGAATTGGCCGACATTAGACTTCATGGGGCAACACCACTTCCCAGCCAGGCACCCATTTAATGGCAACTTTTTGGTTCAGGCTGTAATCGAATGACGGATCATCTTCGTCAAAAAATTCACTGGCAATAACTTCAATACCGGAAGGCAAGCGAATCAATGAGTCGAGTGTTTTGCCTTTGTAGTTGCGCTCAATTACCTCACCCACCAGATATTGGTCCGGGTGCGGATCGTCGATGTATTCAACACGCACATCTTCAGGACGCAACAACACATTAACCTTATCGCCGATCTTGAAATTGTGCTCCGCATGCAGGCGCCACTTCAGCCCCTCTACTTTTACTTCATATTCGTGGTTGCCATCTGCCGCAACAATTTCACCCGTCAGCTGGTTAATCTCACCAATAAATTTGGCTACAAATAAATTCGCCGGCTGCTCATAGATCTCTCGCGGTGAACCCAGCTGCTGCACCTTGCCTTTATTCATCACCACCACGCGATCCGACATGGAGAGCGCCTCTTCCTGATCGTGGGTGACATAGACAAAGGTGATGCCGAGTTTGCGCTGCAAGCGCTTGAGCTCAATCTGCATTTGCTGACGCAATTTGTAATCAAGCGCGGAGAGGGATTCATCAAGCAATAATAATTTGGGGCGGTTAACTACCGCACGTGCGATAGCCACACGCTGCTGCTGGCCACCGGAAAGTTGCGCCGGTTTACGCTGGGCAAATTCGCCCAACCGTACCATTTCCAATGCTTCGGTCACACGCGGGGTGATTTCGGTTTTCGCCACGCCACTCATGCGCAAACCGAAAGCGACATTGTCAAACACAGTCATGTGCGGAAACAGCGCATAACTTTGGAAGACGGTATTAATCGGACGCTTTTCAGCTGGCACCTGGCCGATATCCTGACCGTCCAATTGAATACTGCCAGTATCCGTATCTTCCAAACCGGCGATCATTCTCAGCACTGTCGTTTTGCCACAGCCTGACGGGCCTAACAAGGTGAAAAATTCACCGTCGTATATGGTGAGGTCAAAGTTGTCGAGGACTCGGTTGCTGCCATAGGTCTTAGACAAATTATTGAGATTTAGCAGGGCGCGCGGTTCATTCACCTCGACAGAGCTCCTCTAGTTATTTGGCCAACGCTTGTGGCAAGGGGGAAGTCACGTGCAGGCGCGCCCGAGACATTTCGGCTGGCAAAACGGACAAAAGTACGGTTGCGAACCTACGCAAAAGAGAGGCCATTCTACTCAAATGAGCAGTTAAAAATCCAGTATTCGGCGGTGCAAAACACCACCGATCCAGACAGGCTAAGCCTATGGATTTAAAGTAAAAATACTCGGGGCAACCAAATCACCGAAAACAAATCGGCCCCAGTGCGGGGCCGATAGCGAAAATAGTAATTTAGATGGGGCGACCACCATAATCCGGTGTTGGTTTTTTTGGTGGATCGGCGGTGACATTGGCCGGGACCTCATTAATCTTTCCACCCTTCGCCAAAAATGCAGCAATTTGCGCTTCCAGCTCATCGCGCGCCTTCTGACGGGAGGCGATACTGAAATCCTCCAGCGCTTCAGATTCCGCCACAGTCTTAGAGGCAGGACCGGAAAAACTGGCTTCATCGCTGTCGAGCGACTCGTCCGCGTCTTCCGCATCTTCTTCCCCGTCTACGCCAGTATCTTCAATCTCTTCGTCGTTAATGGGGTCTTCATCAGTCATAATGTCACCTGAAAACTTGTACAATGTGAATTCTTAGTATTTTTCGGCCCAGCCAAGCCTGATGAGTTTAATCAGGGGCTCCGGCTAATTTATAGCGCAGACTCTTTTAAACGTCATGATAATCGGCGATGAATTTTTAGGCTTTTTTTATCTTACCAGCGGCCGATGCGGCGGATTTTAGTTATTAACCATTAGCAAGTCTAGCGCCTGCCACGCGCGTGAAAAAAAGTTACAGGAATGTGTCAATCAGCGCGGGATTTTTTGCGCACTTAACGCTCACCTATCGATTACTTATCAACCCTATGAACTTACAACACCTCGCAAAACACTTCCCGGAATTGGGGACAATGGCACCGGCAGAACAACAGACTCTACTCACCAAGGCTTATCAAGACGCATTCTCTGCTGAGCACAAGATGAAAAATTGGCGCAACAATCTAGTGAGCGCATTATTAATGACCGGGGCGTGCTTTTTGTTCGTGTTGGTACTGAGGCCGGCACTCGGCATGTCACAACAAACCAGCGCATTTATCTTGATATTAATTGCACTTCCTGCGTATTTTTTTATCCAGCATCGCCGCTTTATCAAACAACTGCGAACCAGCCTGAAAAAGTTACTGCCATAAAAAAACGCCACTGAATAAGTGGCGTTTTTTATCAGTGCAACAATTAACGTGCTGCACAGCGATGACTAATTAAACAGCATCAGAACCGGTTTCGCCGGTGCGGATACGGATAATTTCATCGAGTGGTGCGATGAAGATTTTGCCATCGCCGATTTTGCCGGTTTGCGCCGCTTTAGTGATAGCTTCTACTGCCTGCTCAACCATTGAATCATCAACAGCCAATTCAATTTTTACTTTCGGCAGGAAATCTACAACGTATTCAGCACCGCGATAAAGTTCGGTGTGGCCTTTTTGACGACCAAAACCTTTAACTTCAGTCACGGTCATACCTTGCACGCCCACGTCTGACAATGCAGTGCGCACGTCGTCAAGTTTGAACGGTTTTACAACAGCGGTAATCAGTTTCATTATTAATTCCTTTGCTGGAGTCTTGTGAATGCTGGTGCCGGAAAACTCACTCTGGTATCAGCTTGAGCCCGGAAACGTAGGGTAAAGATACACCCAAGTTTCGCACATCAACAACAACTTTATAGCGGGTAAGGTATTTACTCACCGCCACTGGTGCAGCGGTGAGCCATTGGCTTTACTTGGTGCGAGTGAACTCAGGGTATGCTTCCATACCGCACTCAGCCAAGTCAACGCCTTCAAATTCTTCCTCTTCTGTCACGCGGATACCGATCACCAACTTGATCACAAACCAAACGACCAAGCTTACGACGAATACCCAAGCGAAGATTGTTGCCGCGCCCACTAGCTGACCAAAGAAGCTTGTACCTTCAGCAGTAAATGGAACTACCAACAAACCATATAAACCAGCAACGCCGTGAACAGAGATAGCACCAACCGGATCATCGATACGCAGTTTGTCCCAACCGATGATACTAAACACAACCAGCGCACCAGCACCTACACCTATCAGGGTTGAGGTCAACGCACTTGGAGTATCAGGGCTAGCAGTGATTGCAACCAAACCGGCCAAGGCACCGTTCAGAATCATGGTCAAGTCAGCCTTACCAAACAACAGACGGGCAACGATCAACGCACCGATCAAACCACCAGCTGCCGCCGCGTTAGTATTCAGGAATACCATTGCAACAGAGTTAGCGTTGGCGATATCACCCAACTTCAACACTGAACCGCCGTTGAAACCAAACCAGCCGAACCACAGGATCAAAGTACCCAGAGTTGCCAAAGGCAAGTTTGCGCCGGTGATTGCATTGATTTCACCGTTCGGACCGTATTTGCCTTTACGTGCGCCCAGCAACAGTACACCAGCCAAAGCAGCAGAAGCGCCAGCCAAATGCACAATGCCTGAACCTGCGAAGTCTTTGAAGCCGAATTGGTCGTCAAGGTTCAGACCGAATACACCTTCTGCACCCCACGTCCATGAACCTTCCATTGGATAAATGAAACCAACCATTACCAGCGAGAAAAGTAAGAAAGCCCACAGCTTCATACGCTCGGCAACAGCACCCGATACGATCGACATACAAGTAGCCGCGAACACCACCTGGAAGAAGAAATCGGAAGCACCTGAGTAGATGGAACCACCAGTGAAGCCATCTTCACGCTCGGAGAAGCTCTTCAAGGTTGCAGCAACATCCACATCACCAATTCCAGTCAGGAAGAAGTTGCCGCCGTACATAATGGCGTAACCAGATACCAGGTACATGGTACTTGCGGTAGCAAACAGCACCACGTTTTTAGTCAAAATCTCGGTGGTGTTTTTAGCGCGCACCAAACCTGCTTCGAGCATGGCGAAACCAGCCGCCATCCACATTACTAGGGCACCACATACTAAAAAGTAGAAGGTGTCCATCGCATACTGAAGATGATAAATATTCTCTTCCATTGGTCTTTCCCCGTCTGTTTATTAAAAGTGAATTACAACGCTTGGTCGCCGGTTTCGCCGGTGCGAATCCGCACCACCTGCTCCAAATCAGAAACAAAGATCTTGCCATCGCCAATCTTGCTGCTGTTCGCAGCCTTACTGATAGCCTCTACCACCAAATCGGTTTCAGCATCTGCGACGGCAATCTCCACTTTGGTTTTCGGCAAAAAATCCACCACGTACTCTGCCCCACGGTAGAGTTCGGAATGGCCTTTCTGACGACCAAAACCTTTTACTTCGGTTACGGTCATACCGTGCACACCTATATCGGAGAGGGCTTCACGCACCACATCCAACTTGAATGGCTTAATGATCGCTGTTACCAATTTCATTACTTGTACTCCTAAAAAAGCCCGCACCAAGTGCGGGAAACACCGGAAATACTGCCCAAGTAAAAGTTGCCACTGCAAAAGCTGCGAAAACCAACCTCTTTGCAAGCACACTCAAGGCGCTTGAACTTGCCTTGAATGGCGTTAACTACTCGATCGGAATTTTGCACAGAGCAGGCCAATTTCATAATTTCTTTTAAAATCATAAAGATAGATATCAACCTTAGGTCAATAAAAGAAAATATCCAAGCTAGAATACAAGTGTCGCACCAAATTTGAACCGCGCAACAAACAACAAGCACCAATAGTGAACACTGACACCATAAGCCACATTTAATAATGTGAAGTGGCACTGGAAATAGGAAGGCGGATGCAGTTAATGCAGTGAAGGGATACACTCCAACGCCAAAAGCGCTTAATGCGCCCCTATCGCGGATGAGAATGAAATGATTAAAGACTTTGCCCAGCGACTGCTGGATGAATTGCATACCCAGCTCCCCAAGGCGGACCAATTGCTACCTAAACGCGAGCTTCATATTGCCCTGCAAGCTGCACTCGCGCGGCTGGATGTAGTAACCAGGGAAGAATTTGATGCGCAAGCCGCCGTATTGCTACGTACGCGCCAAAAGCTGGAGGCACTTGAACAGGAGCTGGCGCGACTGGAACAGTCGAATTAATGCCAAACAGTCAATTGTTTTCCCTTGGCTGGGTGTTTTATAGTCACATGGAGTCATGGATACAGTTAGCTAGAAATTGGCGGCTACGCTTGCCGCCCAGATAAAAAACCTTCAAAAACAATCACAAGGAACGTCAATGTCTCTCGCCATCGTAAACTCGCGCGCCAAACTTGGCATCAATGCCCCTCAGGTCACTGTTGAAGTTCACATTTCCAACGGGCTCCCCAGCCTCTCCATCGTCGGCTTGCCGGAAACGGCAGTAAAAGAAAGCAAAGACCGGGTGCGCAGCGCACTGATCAACAGCCATCTGGAATTTCCCGCCCAACGCATTACCGTCAATCTGGCACCGGCCGATTTACCCAAAGAGGGTGGCCGCTATGATCTGCCCATAGCGCTGGGCATTCTGGCCGCCTCGGGGCAAATCCCGCTGCAGTATCTGGATCAATATGAGTTTTTGGGCGAATTGGCGCTATCGGGCGAATTGCGCCCTATTAGTGCAGCGCTACCCGCCGCACTTGCCTGCGGCGATGCCGGGCGTGACTTGATTATTAGCACGGCTAATGCAAAGGAAGCGGCTTTTAGCAGTATTACGCGCGTATTTGGTGCAGAAAATCTGTTGCAAGTCTGCGCGCATTTGCATCAGCGCGAACTTTTGCCACAGGTGACAGCGCAGCATGATGGCGGCGATTTCAGCGAAGATAAGCTGGATATCCTCGATGTAAAAGGACAATCGCACGCCAAACGCGCATTGGAGATAGCCGCTAGCGGTGGCCACAACCTACTGTTTTACGGCCCACCGGGTACCGGAAAAACCATGCTGGCCAGCCGCTTACCTGGGATTTTGCCGGGCTTAAGCGAACGGGAGATGCTGGATGTGGCAGCAATTTATTCTGTGGCCGCGCAAGGGCAGGATTACCACGGGCGTCGTCGACCCTTTCGCGCACCGCACCATACCGCCTCCGCGATTGCATTGGTCGGCGGCGGCAGCAATCCCAAACCCGGTGAGATTTCACTTTCCCACGCGGGCGTATTGTTCCTTGACGAACTACCCGAATTCCCACGCAAAGTGCTCGAAGTACTGCGTGAACCGCTTGAAAGCGGTGAGGTGAGAATCTCGCGTGCGCGCAGCCAAGCTTGTTTCCCGGCGCGGTTCCAGTTGGTGGCGGCCATGAACCCCTGCCCCTGCGGTTATCATGGCAGCGACGCCAACCGCTGCCGCTGCACACCAGACCAGGTAAAGCGCTACCGCGATAAGATCTCCGGTCCGCTGCTCGATCGCATCGACATGCATGTGCCGGTGCGTAGCCTGCGTCAGGGGGAATTACAAAATAAAACGACCGGCGATAGCAGCGACATTATCCGCACCCGGGTGGAGCAGGCACGTGCGCGTCAAATAGCCCGGCAGGGGAAAGCTAACCACCAATTAACCGCGCCGGAATTGGAGCAGCATTGTGAATTAACTCCGGCAGATAAAGTTTTGCTGGAGCAGGCGATTGAAAAACTGGGACTATCGACGCGCGCTTATCATCGTGTATTAAAACTGGCGCGCACACTGGCCGATATGGCCGCCCGCGAGCAGCTCAACACCGTCGATATCAGTGAGGCCTTGAGTTATCGCACCCTCGACCGCCAGACCGGCAATTAGCTAAATCGTTACAAGCACCAACAATCAATTAGGAATGAGATGTTGGTGCGCCGCCGACAGCTGCAACCAATCGACAATTTCAGCGTAGGATTTGGGCGCAGAAAAATAATCGCCCTGCATGAGATCGCAGCCCATTTCTTTTAGCCATTCTTTTTGCTCTTTGGTTTCTACACCGTCAGTAACCACCAATTTGCCGAGGTTGTGCGCCAGCACAATCATGGCCGACACCAAGCGCTTGTCGGTATGACTGCGATTTAACTCTTGCAAAAAGCCCAAATCAATTTTTACCGTGCTAATCGGCAACCGCTGTAAATGCAGTAGCGATGAATTACCCGCGCCGAAGCAGTCGAGTAAAAAATTAATTCCGAAAAATGACAGTGGCCGCATACACAGCGAAACCAATTCAATGTTGTCCGCAAATACGGTTTCGGTAATTTCAAATTCAATATCGCCCGCCTGGATATCATTGTCGGCAAAAATGCGCGCAACTTCGTGCACCAGATTTTCGTCTTTAAATTGCCGCACGGATAATTTAATCGCCATCATCAGCGGGCCATCCCACAAGTCCTGCAACAATTTTAAATCGTTGCACGCCTGGCGAATAACCCAATACCCCAGCGCGTTGATAATGCCGGTCTCTTCTGCGGTGGCAATAAAATCGCTGGCATTAACCAGACCTACGCCCGGTTTGTCCCAGCACAACATGGCTTCGAGCGCGATGGCTTTGCCGGTGCCGACATCAACACGCGGAATATAGCGCAACACAAATTGCTGCTTTTTCAGTGCCGCCCGCAAATCGGATTCGAGGCGCAATTGGCGGCGCACATCCTGGTTCATCATCTCGGTAAAAAAGCGATAGCTACTGCCCTCTTCCTGCTTGGCTTTGTACATCGCCATGTCGGCGTGCTTCAGCAGAGTATCGGCATCGCGCCCTGCTTGCGGGTAAATGGCAATCCCGATACTGCAGCCCACAACGACTTCGTGCCCATTAATGTCCGCCGGTTGCTCGATGGCGTTGATGACTTTTTCCGCGATGTGCGCCACATCGGTATTGATCGCAATTTTTTGTAGCAGCAGCGTAAATTCGTCCCCACCCATACGCGCTACCGAATCGCTGCGACGCAAACAAGCACCCAAACGCTCGGCGCAAATACGGATAATCGCATCGCCTGCATCGTGGCCAAAGTTGTCATTCACTTGTTTGAAACCATTGAGGTCGATAAACATCAAGGTGAAACTGGTGTCATCGCGCTCGGCTAAATGAATAGCGTGTTCGAGACGGTCGCGAAATAAAATGCGGTTGGGGACATCGGTAAGCGGATCGTAATGCGCGAGGCGGGTGAGATGCTGTTCGGTGCGCTTGCGTTCAATGGCATAGCGCAAAGTGCGCTCCAACAGCAAGTGGTCAATTTGGCCTTTAATCAGGTAATCCGCCGCGCCGGCACGAATGGCTTCGCGGTCAACAACCGTTTCCATTTCATCGGTCATCACCACAATCGGCGTATCGCAAGCCTGCACGCGCGCCGCATTTAACAGATCGCGGGCATTAGCACTGCCCCAATAATAATCGAGCAATGCCACATCGAATTCTTGCGACAAAATTTTATTGAGCGCGACCTCCAACTGATCACACCAGACCAGCTCGTATTCAACGTGGTGAATTTGCGATAGCACGTCTGCAATAAGCAGGTATTCGCCCTGATCGCGATCGATGAATAAAATTTTTACCTTATTGCCCATCGCCTTCTATCCCTTTCAGCACATCTTTTGGCGCGAAATACCGCACACAACTCTACACAATGGTAACAGCCGCATCCGGCAAACAAAACGCTTTGATATATAACAAATAACCGCTACAAATTTTCTACTCTTGCCTTGCAGTTATAGCGGTGAAAAATGCCTTTGCAAGCCACAAGTTGATCATTACCCAAGCTGTCTTCCGCTTGTTAGAATGCCCGCCCATTTATTCCCTGCAGCTGCCCAAGGCCATCACCGTGACCCAACTCAACCCCCGCCAAAAAGAAGCCGTGCTCTATATTGATGGCCCCTGTCTGGTGCTGGCGGGAGCGGGCAGCGGCAAGACCAGCGTGATCACGCGCAAGATCGCCTACCTGATCGAGCAGTGCGATGTGCCCGCACGCCACATAGCTGCGCTCACCTTTACCAACAAGGCCGCGCGCGAGATGAAAGAGCGCGCCAGCAAGCTGGTGAAAGGCAGTGCCTCAAGGGGCCTTACGGTATCGACCTTTCACAACCTCGGCCTCAATATCATCCGCCGCGAACACAAAAGCCTTGGTTTTAAACCCGGCTTTTCGATTTTTGACTCCGAAGACGCCCGTTCGCTACTCAAAGAGCTGATGCTCAAAGACGGCGACTTGGATAGCGACCATCTCGACCTCGTACAACACCAGATTTCCAACTGGAAAAACGATCTGATCAATCCCGCACGCGCCTTAAGTATGGCGCAAAGTCCCGGCGAGCAGACCATCGCCATCATTTACCAGCGCTACAACCAAGCCCTGCGCGCCTATAACGCGGTGGACTTCGACGACCTGATCCTGATCCCGGTGGAGCTATTCCAGACCAACGCTGAAGTACTTCAGCGCTGGCAGCGTAAAATCCGCTATCTGCTGGTGGATGAGTATCAGGACACCAACTCCAGCCAATATCTTCTTGTGCAACTGATCGTCGGCAATCGCGGCGCACTCACGGTGGTGGGCGATGACGACCAATCGATTTACGCCTGGCGCGGCGCCCGCCCGGAAAACATGAGTTTACTCAAGCAGGATTACCCGAGTTTGCGCGTGATCAAACTGGAGCAAAATTACCGTTCCACCAGCCGCATCCTGCGTGTGGCCAACCATCTCATCGCCAACAACCCGCACGAATTCGACAAGGCGCTCTGGAGCGAGATGGGTCTGGGCGACCCGATCCGCGTGCTGCGCTGCAAAAACGAAGAGGCCGAAGCCGAGCGCGTGGCAACTGAAATCATCACCCAGCGCCTGCAAAAGCAGTACAAGTTCCGCGACTTTGCGGTGCTCTACCGCGGCAACCATCAGGCGCGCTTGCTGGAAATGAAACTCCAGCATCACCAGATTCCCTACAAAATGAGCGGCGGCTCCTCGTTTTTCGGCAAGACCGAAATCAAGGATGTGATGGCCTATTTGCGCCTGATCGTGAACCCAGATGATGACAACGCGTTTTTGCGCGTCATCAATACCCCGCGTCGCCAAATCGGCACCAGCACCCTCGAAGCACTGGGCGGTTACGCCAGTGAACGGGAGATCAGTTTATTTGCTGCGCTCGATGAAATTGGGCTACAAAGTCGCATTCCTGAGAAAAATCTTGAGCGTTTACAACGCTTTACACATTGGATCAAAAACGTTGGCCAAAACTGCCGCAGCGACAATCCGGTCAATGCGATCCGCGAAATGCTCAGCGACATCGACTACGAAGGCTGGCTCTACCAGAACTCCAACACCCCCAAAGCGGCGGAAAAGCGCTTGGAGAATGTGCATTATCTGGTTTCATCCCTGCAAAAGAGCCTCGATAAAAGCGCCGATGACGACGAAGATGAAAGCGCGCGCATCGAAGATGCCATCGCCAAACTGGTGCTGCGCGATTTGATGGAGCGGCAGGAAGAGGAAGACTTAAGCGATCAGGTACAGCTGATGACCCTGCACGCCTCCAAAGGCTTGGAGTTCCCCCATGTGTTCATGGTGGGTATGGAAGAAGAGCTGCTACCGCATCGCAACAGCATCGAAGACAACAATATAGAAGAAGAACGCCGCCTGACTTACGTAGGCATCACCCGCGCCCAACGCACCCTGAGCATGACCCTCGCCGGCAAGCGCAAACAGTTTGGCGAAATGAGCGAAACCACCCCCAGCCGCTTTTTGGATGAGCTGCCCCCGGATGATGTCGAGTGGGAAGGGTTTGGCGAGCAAAGCGCCGAGAAAAATACCGCCAAAGGCACAGAGACCTTATCCAACCTGCTTAACCTGTTCGATTAACAAGCACTCCCCCCGCACCAGTTTACGTACCCGATCACCAGTTTAGGTAAATAGTCACCAGTTTGCGCTGGCTACCCAAACTGGTGCGACCTATCGCGCATAAAAGTCGACCATGGCGCCCGATGCCCCCCAGGGCGCATCTACAAAAACATAACGACTTAAAAACACGAGAGGTAGCAATGTATTCCTACAACAATAAGTTTCATCGGCACGCCATTACCACAAACCAGTCAAAACCAACCCGATTCTCCCGCTCACTCCTGACCCTGTGCATTATGGCGCTGACCGCACCGGTGCTTGCCCAAAGCGATGAGAGTGTGGAAGAGATTACCGTTACCGGCGTGCGCGCCAATTTACAGAGCGCACAGGAGATCAAACGCAACGCCGATACCGTGGTGGATTCCATCTCCGCCAACGACATCGGCTCGCTACCCGACCGCAGCGTACTGGAAGCTATGCAGCGGGTTCCCGGTGTATCCATCGAGCGCTTTGCCTCGGCCAACGACCCGGATCACTTCAGCACCGAAGGTTCAGCGGCAGTGATTCGCGGCATGAACGCCACCCGCTCGGAATTTAACGGGCGCGATTCCTTTACCGCCAACTCCGGCCGCGGCCTGAGCTTTCAGGATGTTCCACCCGAGTTGATGGGCGGCGTGGACATCTACAAAAACCAGACTGCCGATATGATCGAAGGCGGCATTGGCGGCACCGTCAGCCTGCGCACACGCAAGCCGTTTGACTCAAATGACCGTGTAATCGCCCTCTCTGTCGACTACTCCTATGGCGATATGGCCGAAGACTGGACGCCCACCCTGTCTGCCCTGTTCAGCGACCGCTGGGACACCAGCGCCGGTGAATTTGGCGTGTTGTTCAATGTCGCGGATTCGTCGCTGACCGGCATGTCCAACGGCATCCAAAGTGATGCCTACGTGAAATACGATGCCGCCGTACTGCCCGGCGCCGAGCGTTTTGTCGGCGAAGATGGCAACGGCACCGTCTGGATGCCCAACGGCTCCAACGCCCTGATGAAAACCGACGAGCGCGACCGCCAAGGTTATGCCGCTGCTTTCCAATGGGCGAGCAACGACGAAACCTTGCTCGGCACCTTCCAATTTATGCGCTCCGACGCCCAACTGGACTGGACTGAATACGCGATCAAATACCAGGGCGGCTACTACGATGAAGGCGCCAAACAAGATGTGCGCCGCACTCGCCCACTTGAAGGCACCGAGCTGGAATTTGATGACCAAGGCATCTTCCTCGGCGGTGTTTTGGTGGACTCCGACGGCTGGCGCGCCGCCGACGGCAATACCAATCGCATTCCGCGCGCATGGGGCGATGACCCGGTGAACATCCCGCAGTGGGGTCACATCTTCTCCACCGACACCCGCTACAAGAGCACGCGCACGCTGGTGGATGACTACTCGTTCAACCTGAAATTCACCCCTAACGACAACTGGGAATACAGCCTCGATCTGCAATATATCGACGCCAATACCGAAGATGATGACGTGACCGTGATGCTGGCCACTCACGCCATGCAGGATTACGACACGCGCGGCAGCACACCATCGCTGACACTGATCGAACCCTGGAACGGCTACCGCACCAATAACCCGGACATCTACGCCACTGGCTTCCCCGGCTTTTCCGATGATCCGGCGGGCGACAGCAATTATTTCCAGGACCCTACTTCCTACTTCTGGCAGGCGGCGATGGATCACTACGAGCGCTCCGAGGGCGACTCACTGGCCGGTCGCATCGACATCAAACACACCCTCGACGACAACTTCATTACCAGCATCAGCGGCGGCCTGCGCTTGGCCGAACGCGAGCAGACGGTGCGTTCGACCATCTACAACTGGGGCGCTTTGGGGCCGCGTTGGCAGTCGGACATCTACTGGGCGGACTTGGAGAAAGTCGCCAGTCAGGAATACACGCAAGTGGATTGGAGCGACTTCCATCGCGGCGGCGTCTTGACCATCCCCGGCAACGGCATGCTGCACGCGTCACCTTCGCTGGTAAAAGACGTGATCAACGGGCGTGAGTTGCTGGCGGATGCGGGTTCATTTATTCCCGCCAACCAGCGCGCGGGCACTACTGACTACTTCACCCCGTCGGAAGTTTATGTGACCAAAGAGACCAACGAAGCTGCTTACGTGAAGGTGGATTTCGGCTCGGAGGATTACGCGCTGCGCTTTAACGGTAACATCGGCCTGCGCTATGTGCGCCTTGAGCGCGATGCCCTCGGCTCGGTGCAATACCCGGATTTGGTGCCGGATTACACAGCTCCCGCCGATATGAACCTGCCGCTGACCGCCGCCTCGGTAGATGCTTGGGCGACCCAAGCCAGTCAGGCGTTATATGACCAAGGCGGTTACGCGGATGTGGCAGCGGCGCGTACCGCGTTGATGGCGATGGATTCATCCCGCTGGGCGAGCGATCCAAACAACTATCTGAGCAACGACGAGCGCGGTTTTGGCAATAATGCGTTTACCGCCCAAAACGCTATCGCCGAATATTCCACCACCCTGCCCAGTTTTAACCTGAAAGTGGAATTGAGCGATGACCTTATCACCCGCTTTGCGGTGGCCAAAGCCATCGCCCTGCCCGACATGGAAGCGGTGAAAAGTCAGGCCAACCTCAGCCCGATTGGCGTGACCATCGAACAGCCGGAGCAAGACCCGAACAATCCATCTGCGGGCGGCGGGATTTTGGGTGCGGAAGTCGCCGGCTGGCGCGGTAGCTCGGGCAACCCCGGTCTCAAGCCGATGGAATCCACCCAGTTTGACGCCTCGCTTGAATGGTATTTCGCCAGCGTCGGCTCGCTGACCGGCACCATTTTCTACAAAGATTTGTCCAACTTCTTTGTGTATGGCACCTTTGAGCGAGGTTTCACCAACCCGGTGTCGGGCGTGACGCAGACCGTGGAAGTGGAAGGCACGCGCAACGGTGGTGACGGCACCATGCAGGGCTTCGAGGTTGCTTATCAGCAGTTCTACGACATGCTGCCCGCACCTTGGGATGGTTTGGGCTTGCAGGTGAACTACACCTATATCGACGCCAGTGGTGTACCTAACAGTGGCGATAGCAGCCCCGATGGTTTTGCCGGCACCTCAACCGATACCGGCGCGCGCGTTGACCTCGGCAAAGTGCCACTGCAAGGCCAATCGGAAGATACCTTCAACATTGTCGCCATGTACGACAAAAACGACTGGTCGCTGCGTTTGGCCTACAACTGGCGCTCCAAGTACCTGCTGACCACACGCGATGTGATCAGTAAGTACCCGCTGTGGAATGACGACGCCGGCTTCCTCGACGGCTCGGCCTTTTACGACATCAACGACAATGTGACCGTCGGCTTGCAGCTGACCAACATCGCCAACACCCAGACCAAAACCATCATGATCCTCGATGGCGAAGGCGCTGAAGCTGGCCGTTCATGGTTCGTAAACGACCGCCGCGCCGCGTTGATCCTGAAGGCGAATTTCTAAACAGGACCATTAAGAAGACACTAAACGAAGGCGCCACGAATGGCGTCAATTCAAAATCGGCAAGCAATAAAAACCCCTCGTCATGTCACCATGGCGAGGGGTTTTGACGTATGCGCTGCAGGTCACGCACGGGCGGCAACCCAAACAACCGTTGGTATTCGCGATTGAATTGCGAGGGGCTTTCATATCCAACACGATGGCTGGCAGTGGCGGCATCGAGATTTTCACTGAATAACAACCGCTGGGCTTCTTGCAGGCGCAATTGCTTACGGTATTGCAAAGGCGTCATATTGGTGATGCTTTTAAAATGAGCGTGTAACGCGGAGCTGCTCATACATGCCAGCTGCGCCAACTCTTCGATGCGCCAGTGTTTATGAAAATCTTGCTTGAGCACATTGATGACTTTGCCAATCTGTTGCGCGTGGCTGTCTGTTTGCGCAATTTGCTGCAGTATCACCGATTGCTCATCAAGCAGTAGCCGATAGAGGATCTCCCGCTCCACCAAAGGTGCCAACACGGGCAGGTCGTCTGGAGTATCCAGCAATCGCATCAGGCGCAGTACCGCATCCAGTAACGGATAATTCGCCTGGCTCACAAACAAGCCGCGCTCAGGCATTTTGGCTGGTCGCATTAACTTGCGATTCTCCAGCAACATCTCGCTAATTTTGTGTTGTTTCAACGCAATACGAATACACAAATACGGCTCACTGGCTGTCGCCTCCACCACTTGGCTATGCAAAGGCAAATCAACAGCAGCGACTAAATAAGTAGACGGATTATAGCAGTAAAGCTCATCACCAAGCCGCGTCTGTTTTTGCCCTTGGGCAATGATGCACACCGAAGGCTCGTAGAGGCTAAAGGTGATTTCCGTGGGCTGGTTGCTGCGGAATAACTGCATAGATTCCAGCGCGGTCGTGGTCATCCCTTCGTTCGTTGCCATGCGCTTTGCCCTAAGCGCCAACTCAGGCAAAAGAGTACGAATCTCGCCACTCATACATATGTCTCCAGCGCTGGTTTTGGGATTGGGCGAGTGTAACGGCTTACCTCTTCCTATTGAACCTGATCGCAATCGATCTGGAGTTTTAGGCAATCATCGGCGACGAATTGGCTACCGATACAGAGACCCCGCTTTTTATAGTGCGGTCATCGGGATGGAATTTATCTATCCCTCACATCAGGGGTTAAATCATGTCGAATCAATTTTCAGGCAATCAATCCAACTCGCCCAAAGTAGTCGTTATCACTGGCGCAAGTAGTGGTATTGGCGAAACGACCGCGCTCACCTTGGCTCAAGCGGGCCACATTGTGGTGTTGGGCGCGCGCCGCCAGGAACGCTTAACGGTTCTGGCAGAAAAAATCCGCGCTGCCGGAGGGACGGCAGCCTTTCTCGAAACCGATGTCACGCGCAAGGAGCAGGTCGAGGCATTGGTTGGCTTGGCACGCGAACAGTTTGGGCGCGTGGATGTGATCGTGAATAACGCGGGGGTGATGCCACTCTCGGCACTGGAAGAATTAAAGTTGGATGAATGGGAGCGCATGGTCGATGTGAACATCAAAGGCGTGCTTTATGGTATCGCTGCCGGATTACCCATCATGAAAACGCAGGGGTTTGGGCACTTTATTAATATTTCATCTATTGGCGGACATGCTGTGTATCCAACAGCAGCCGTTTACTGTGCGACCAAATATGCTGTACGTGCCATTTCTGAAGGTCTACGGCAGGAACAGCTGGGGGGCGATATCCGCGTCACTATTGTTTCGCCCGGCGTAGTGGAATCTGAATTAGCCGATTCGATTACTGATCCATCTGCTCGCGCAGCAATGACTGCATTTCGCCAGATTGCGCTTAAACCGACGGCAATCGCGAGTGCCATCGCCTATGTGATAGAGCAACCGAGCGATGTGGACGTGAATGAAATTATTATCCGTCCAACACAAAGTCCTTATTAACACCTCATTTCATGCAGCATTCGTAAACAAAAACAGCCGCTGTGGATATAAAAAAACCCTCGTCATGTCACCATGACGAGGGTTTTTGTTTTGTGCTTGGGACTAGTCAGGCAAGTGGATTACTTGCTGCCATCTACCATGTAATCCACCGCAGCTTTGATTTCATCTTCCGAACAGGCGGCGCACATACCTTTTGGTGGCATTGCGTTAAAGCCATTGATCGCATGGGTATGCAGCGTATCCAACCCTTTGGCGATACGTGGTGCCCAGTCAGCGGCGGTGCCAAACTTGGGCGCGCCCATCACACCGGCGCTATGGCAGGTAGTACAGAAACTGCCGAACACATCTTTACCAGACTTGGGGCCTGCAGCGGCAGCTGGCGCAGGTGCAGCAGCACACTCTTCACCCTGCATACAGGTGGTGCCCACCGGGGCAATACGCGCCTGAATCTCATCGTCACTAGCGACAGCAGAACCGGCAAACAAACCGGCGACGAACAGGATTCCGAACAATTTTTTCATGTGGCTCACGGCATTTTCCTCGTTGGTATAAGGCCGCTGAAACGTTTTTCCAGCTTGCCCGTTATAAATTCAGGGGATCTCTCGATCTTTGGGCGCGCATTATAGCGGCAAATACCCACACAGGCGATGGCAGTATTCAATCACCGCGATAAGAATCTTATGGCACATTTGCTCTGCTATTTCCAACTGTTATGCTTATTACCAAGACTTATACCCCCTCTCCAGGATTCTTGCCGGTATGGAATATAACAGCGTTACCTTTGCCGCCTACTTCAGCGCAGCAGTTGTCTCTGCCCTGCTGACGGCAACTTTTTTGTTCCAACTGGTGCGCAAACAAAAAACCTGGCTGTTTGCCGGCGCGGCGGCGGTGCACACATTGCACCTCGGCGCTATCGCCCTCTCGTTTTCCGACCACCCTATTCCGCTGTACCTGCTGATCATTTTTGAATACCTGCATTTTAATGCCTGGGTCTTTTGCATCAGCCTGAGCCTCAAACAAAATGCCCAGCGCAAGCAGCTGCCCACCAGTTTGCAGTTGCTGTTCAGTGGCGGCTGGCCGATTACTGCCCTCGCGATTGCCATGCTGTTTATCCCCAACATGAACCAAGTGGGTTTATCCGTATGGTTTGCCTTGGGGTTAGCGGTTATTGCGCTGGTGAGTGTAGAGCAGTTATATCGCTACGCCGCCGAAAATGACCGCCAGATCAAACTGCTGTGTATGAACCTGGCGGCAATTTTCCTCTACGACATCTACCTGTTTACCCATGCGCTGATTTTCAAAGGGCTCGACCCGATGCTCTGGCAGTCACGCGCGGCGGTATCCATCGCCACCTGCCTGTTTATGGCGCTCGGTGGGCTGCTGTTATTACAGCGCACCGAACGCTCGGCCAATTTCAATTTATCGCGCCCGATTGCCTTTTACACCACCTCGCTGGTCGGCGTCGGTGCGCTTATCACCATACTATCGCTGGGCGGCTACTATGTGCGGCTGTATGGAGGCAACTGGGGTACAGTTTTCTATAGCCTGCTGTTGGTAGGCGCGGTTTTACTGATTACGACGGTGTTTATCTCCAGCCGCATCCGCATGCGGTTATCGGTGCTGATCAACAAACACCTGTTCCGCTATAAATACGATTACCGCAACGAATGGCTGCGTCTGATCAATTATCTCGCCCAGCCGGCAGAGGCAAGCGAGGTCAACCAACGCGCCTTTTTTGCTGTCGCCTCTACCACCAGAGCCCCCAGCGGCGCGATTTGGCTGCGCAAACAAGGCTTTTACGAACCGGTCTACCGCGCCAATTTGCCCAACTTTGTTGACCTGCAAGAGGAGCCGGTGGACAGCCCTTTTTGTCGCACATTTATCGAATCCGAATGGGTGTTTCTCCCCGATAGCGGCGATAACGAAGCCCTCAGCCAACACAATGAATTGCTGCCACTCTGGACGCACAATATCCCCGATCTCTGGCTGATGTTTCCGCTGATTGTGGGGGAAGAACTGGTGGGCTTTATGGCGCTAACCAAACCCGGTGGGGATGAAACTCTCACCTGGGAAGATTTGGATTTGCTCAAGACGATGGGACGCCAGATTGCCAGCTATCTCAAACGCCACCAGCAGGCAGAGCAACTGGTAGAAAGCCGCCAGTTTGATACCTATAACAAACTGGTAGCCTTCATAATTCACGATTTGAACAACCTGATTGCCCAACAGGCGCTGGTGGTGCGCAACGCCGAAAAGCACAAGGACAACCCCGCATTTTTTGAGGATGCAATCAAGACCATCAGCAATTCGGTCGACCGCATGAATAACCTGCTTAAAAAACTGCGTCGCGATGATTCCGATCTGGTGAAACGGTTATCGATCATGGAAGTGGTGCAGCAAGCCATCAACGAGTGCCAGCGCAGTGGCCCGACACTCACCGCCGAAATCCAGCCGAACTATCGCACTATCGATGCTGATCAGGTTCGCTTGGTAATGACCATTACCAACTTCATCAAAAATGCCCAGGAAGCGACCCCAGCCAATGGCAGGGTTCATGTTACACTGCAGATTCATCATAATTCAGCCGCCATTACCATCGTAGATAATGGCTCAGGCATGGATTGGGATTTTATTCACAACCGGTTATTCAAACCCTTTGAAACGACCAAGTCTGGCAAAGGCATGGGGATTGGCGTTTACCTATCGCGTGAATATATCAGCGAGCTGAGCGGTACATTAAACGTCGCGAGCGAGCTGGGCGAAGGCACCACCATTACCATCACCCTGCCACTGAACAAGGATTAGCACAGCGCATGAGTAGATCAACCACCTCCAAACCTATCCTGCTGATTGTTGAAGATGACGCCGGTTTACAAAGCCAATTGCGCTGGCATTTTGATCAATATGAAACTGTCGTCGCCGACAACCGCCAGGACGCCATTGCCGCCTTGCGCTTGCACGAAGCAGCAGTGATTATCCAGGATTTGGGGCTGCCGCCCGATGAAGACGGCGTGGACGAAGGATTCAAGTGCATCCAGGATATTTTGCGGATTTCCCCCAACAGCAAAATCATTGTCATGACCGGCAAAACCGACCATGAAAACGCCCTGCGCGCCGTCGCCATGGGCGCGTATGACTTCTACCAAAAGCCATTTGATCCTAACACCCTCGATTTAATTGTTCAGCGCGCCTTCCATATCCATGAATTGGAAGACTACAACCGCCGCTTAAGCTTATCGCAACAAGAACCGCTAGAAGGCCTGATCACCAACGATCCGCAGCTGCTAAAAATCTGCCGTCAACTGGAAAAAATCTCCCCCACCACCGTTACCTGCACCCTGCTCGGTGAAAGCGGCACCGGCAAAGAGGTGATGGCACGCGCCATCCACCAGCTCAGTCCGCGCAAAGCCAAGCGATTTGTCGCGATCAATTGTGCGGCAGTCCCCGAAAATTTAATCGAGAGCGAGCTCTTCGGTTATGAAAAAGGAGCCTTTACCGGCGCGAACAAAACCACCATCGGCAAAGTAGAAACCGCCAGTGAAGGAACTCTCTTCCTCGATGAAATTGGCGACATGCCACTCAATCTACAAGCAAAACTTTTGCGCTTTTTACAGGAGCGTGTGATTGAACGCGTAGGCGGCCGCTCCGAGATTCCTGTCGATGTACGGGTGATCTGCGCGACCAATAAAAATCTCGAAGAAATGGTAAAAAATGGCAGCTTCCGCGAAGATTTGTTTTACCGCATTTGCGAAATGACAGTGGTCATTCCACCGCTGCGCAATCGCCTTGGGGATAAAGTATTATTAGCGCGCCATTTCAAACTCAAATTCGCCAAAGAACACGGCCAAAATGTCACCGGATTCACTCCGGATGCCATAGCTGCAATCGAAAATTATTCCTGGCCGGGCAACATTCGCGAGATGGAAAATAAAATAAAACGCGCCGTGATTATGGCCGATGGCAAATATGTCACGCGTGAAGATCTGGGCTTGGCAGAGGCTGGAGAATTATCACTTAATTTGCGTCACGTACGCCAAGAAGCGGAAAGAGGCGCCATCTTGCGCGCACTCAGCATGACCGACAACAATATTTCGGCTGCAGCAAAATTACTTGGCGTAACACGCCCAACATTTTATGATCTGATCAAAAAATACGATATGAGTCAGGAAACCTTATTTGGCGGGAGCGATTCAGGAAATGGGGACTAAAAAGTTCATGTCACTTTAGAATAAAAAAAACCCGTTACATACCTAAAAAATTCAATAAGTAGTGTAATTTGTCGCCTCATAATCAAATGATATAAAAACCCCATTTGGCAAAAAAACTAATCATCACATTTGTTGAATAGCGCATCGCGAAACCAACAAAAAATAAATTCCCCCAACGCAAATGTCGCATAGATGTTAGAAAATAATTGCATAGAATTTTTTCTATCCATTGGTTTCACCATGGACAACTTATTTTAGAGCCTCAGGTGTCATAGATGTATTTACGCGCACAAAAACTATTATATCCAGCGCTCTTAATCATGGCCTCCCTTCTACTTTCAGCTTGCGGTGGCGGATCCGAAGCAAACAATGTCGATCAAGTTGAAAACGCTGCCACCAAAAATGAAATTGGCGCCAATCAAAGCAGTAGTCATGAAAATAACACTGCTGAAACCACTAGCGAAACGTCCTCAAGCCACGCGACTCAATCATCGGCTAACAACCTTGAGGCAGCTGTCGCATCCAATAGTTCCGCTATTGCCGACTCAACGGCGCCGAAAGTAACACAATTACAATTATTCAAATTGTCATCTACCAACCTCACCCTGACGTGGGAGGATGCTATAGACAATACCGGTATCAGCCACTATGAAATTCAACGTAATGGAAACTCTATTGCCACGTTGGAATTTCCACTTTATAGCTTTACCGATGCTAATCTGGTTCCCGGTGCAGAATACTCTTACAGCATCAAAGCATTTGACCTCGCGGGTAATGCATCAGACGCGTCGCCAGCCTTAAATGTACGCACAGTAGCCGCCGCAATAACAGCGAACCCGCCTGCCAACACGACTAACAACACAGCCAACTCGGCGGCAAATTTAACAGGCCGGGCTAGCTCTGCTGCAAGCCTTGCAGCCAGATCCAGTATTGGCACCTCATCAAGCCGCAATGTCGCATCAAGTGCCAAATCCAGTGTGACCATCACGTCCAGCTCTAGCGTCAGCTCCATACGCAGTTCTGCTGCCCGCAGCTCTATCTCAAGTACAGCGCAATCAAGTAAATCTTCATCGAGCCGAAGCTCTCAATCGAGCGTCAAATCCAGCTCATCCAAATCGTCCAGTTTGTCCAGCAGTTCTGCATCCAGTATTGCCCGCACATCCATCACCTGGAGCCACCCAAGCCAAAGAGAGAATGGGAGCTTTCTGGAGTTGAATGAAATTGGAGGTTACGAAATCCGTTATCGCAAATCCACAGACGCCCAATACACGCGTGTCACGCTCAACGGCAACCGCACCAACGAATATATCTATATCGGTGATGCAAGTGGGATGGAGTTTGAGATTGCAGTATTTGATAACAGTGGCAATTACAGCCGGTTCATCAAAGTAAGTAAGTAGTATATGAGGTTCTAGGGATTTCCGATCTTACGCGCTATTATGTTCCGATTCAGACGCCATTGGACCTAATAGTGCGACCTTTATGGATATAAGCAGGATCTTCACCAGATTACGCGTTGCCCTTCCTCTCTTCATTGCAATTCTGGCAGTCGCCTTTCTGTATTCTTCCAGCATTTCCATGTTATGGAAAAAATGGGTTTTATGGGATCAAGATCTGGCGCACGCGCTGCCAACGCTGGCGCTCATGTTTGTTCTACTTGCACAACGCCACTTCATCACCACGCCACCCACAGCGAAAACACCTTGGTATTGGCTGCAACTAACTGCTCTTGGTGGCTGCTCCTTACTTTGGTATCTATTTGAAAGCCTCAGTATTAGCCTGCCGGCCTATCTGCTCATTCTTATTATTATGTGCCTCTTCATCAGCACCAGTTTATCCACCAAAACAATGCTGGCGACCCTTCCTTATATTGGACTTATTGTCTTTACTATCCCGATTTGGTCAGAACTCACCAATGTATTAGTCTCCGCCAGCAGTACCATGGTCGGTTATGCCGTAAAGCTGAGCAACCTTACTGCACTACTTGATGGCAATAGTATTTTTCTTCCCTATGGCACCATTCACATTGCCGACGGCTGCTCAGGCCTGCGCTATTTCACCATCGCTCTGCTTATGGGATATACGCTAGCATTAATCAACCAGTATCCACCGGCACGGGCACTTGCCACTATCGCAATAGCCATCTTATTGGGTTTGATCGCAAACTGGTTGCGTATCTATTTACTTGTGCTGATCGGTTATTACACCGAAATGCAAAGCAGCCTTATGCAAGATCACGAAAGCTTTGGCTGGATTATATTTGCCTGTATTCTGATACCTAGTATCTATTTTTCACCTGTATCCAAGCAATTAGCAGCAAGTATCGAAATACCCCAACGACCATCACTGCTGCCCTTTCTACCGCTGATGCTTGGCCCTTTATTACTTCATTTCAACGCCGCATCGATTGGTGCCCAACAACCATTGCAACTAACTCATCTTGATGCCTACAAATCGCCCATTCAAAACGCCATAGGTGCGCACCTACTGGCCAATATAGACAAAAGGGAAAGTCGATTAATAACGATCAACCAGCAGCAATTACAAGTCGATTTATTTACTCAAATACCCAAAGAGAAAAAAGAAGAGATCGTGCCTTATATTGGGAGGATCATTGATGGCTCACTCTGGAGCATTGAGCAGCGTCAACGTCTCAGTATTGAATCAGGTCAAAACTTTGATGCAGAGATATACAAGCAAATTGGAGGGCAAACACGCATCCTAATTGCAAAGCAATATATTGTTGGTGGCTACCATACCGATAAATATATCAACGCCAAACTATTACAGCTGCTAGCAAAAGCAACAGGCGAGAGTTACTTCGGCTTATTAATTGTTCAAGCAAACTGCGCCACTGACTGCGCGCAGGAAATGAAAACTCTCACACCTGCGCTGGAAAAAATTAGTGAACTGCAAAAATAATTAATCTAATTGACCGGCGCGTTGCAGCAACATCACTATTTTTTCGCGATATACACGTGTTACTCCGGCATGCAAAGGTAAGGTCATAAATCTGCGGGCAAACTGCTGCGCATTGACGATGGGTGCCGGCACACTCACAAGACCTTCCATACCAGCAATCTGATCGATAGACGCAGCATACATAGCTGTCGCACCTAACCCGCGTTTGCGCATATTCACCAATAATTCGTCGCGCTGCCTGCTATTTGCGCACAACAAGGGATAACGAAGTAGCTGCTTCCTACGCACCTGTGTAGCTATTGAAAGCTGCTGCACACCATTTTTAATCCCCACATCATCATAGTACGCAGGAAGCATTGACACTCGCCCGACATAGCGCGCAAAATTTTTACTCACTAATGACAGTCGCCAAGCATCCATCGTCTGAATTTTTTCCAGTGCATGGTATTTTGTTTCACCTAATTGGAAGAGCGGATTACGATTCAATAAAAAATAAAACTGCGGTTGCAATAACACATTATATGCTCGCACCTTTAGGCTGTTGGCGGTGGAATAAGCTGCAGCGACACCGATTTTCTGGATAACACCGTCACTAAGCGAAGTGTTTGCCCGCAGCAATCCTCCACCAAATAAACTTAAAGGTTTACCACGTCCAAATGAAAATACCGTGTAATCCGAATTAGTCGCCGCATCCGCTTGCCGCGCAGGAAACCATTGCGCATTATCTTCAATTAATTTCGTCGATAAACCTAACGAATATATAAGCTGACGCAACTCACTTAAACGCTCGGCAATTCCCAAAAAATTAACCGCAATTACCGCAACAACATGCTCATCCAAGTGCATTCGTAGCCGTTCTAGATCATAGGAGGGATCATCAATGCCAATATCAACTGCTACCGGTTCAACACCAGCATACACACACGCGGCAACCAGATCCGGGCAGCAATAGCCCGGAATAATAACGCGGGGTTTTTGCACTGCAAGAAAATGGGTTTTTGCATCCAGTATTGCCAGCGCAAGCGCCGAAGTGCCCGAATCCACCCAGTATTGATGCCCGCCAAGAAAATTAATCAACGTGTTTTCTGTAGAGGCCTGCAAAGAAATTTTGTGCCCGACCGGAGGCAAATCGCCATACATAATCATCGCGCGGAAGGCTTCCAGGTTGTCATGCGCTGACCCGCGATAAACTTAATTGAGGCATCCAGCAGGGCAATGTTTACCTGTACAAAAAAATACACCAGCTTAATGATTGAAATGGATTGCAAATGTGGAAGGAAATGCGCAACGACCGCAATACCGTAAAATGCCAATTGCCCTAAAAATAATAGAAAATAAAATGCTCCGCTATCTGCAAGCGATGCATTGAGTAAGAAGAAAGCCAGCAAGAACCAAGGCGTTAGCCAGCGCATAAGTTTATGCGAGAAGACTTGAAAAGAAAAAAAACCAAATTTGCCGAAATTTAACACCTCAGCATGACGCGACAAGCCTGTCATACCGCGAATTACTGTTCTGATTTTCCGTTGATATTCCTTGGTGGGATCCTTTAAGTCCTGATAAAAGCCTAACACATCGGGTGCAGTTACCGCCTTAAGTCCTGCCTTGGCTGTATTGAGCGCTGTATTGAAATCACTTGGCGAATGAATATCCCACTCACCACACAACGATTTGCGCACGGCAAAAAAAGAACCACTTAACCCCACCAAACCCGACAGCTTTGATTCTAGCTGCCGTAACCACATCTCGTATTTTACGTAAGCCCCCTCACCAGCTACGGTGCCATCCTGGCTAATGAACCTATCTTCACTAGAGACCGCACCAATTGCAGGATCATTAAAATAGATCGCCAGCTTCTGGATGGCGTCAGCCGGAATTTCAGTTGCAACATCACTAAATACAAGGATCTCGCCACTCGCTGCTGCAATAGCGCACTGCTGTGCATGCTCCTTACCCAAACGTTCTGGTGCTCGCACCAAACGAACATTGCGCGCCGCGTACTCTCGGACTATGTCATCGGTTTTATCTTCCGAACAGTCAGATGCAACAATAATTTCAAATGCAAGACTATCGGTAGATAACTGCAAACAGTTTTCGATTTTCGCGCGGATGCGATGCTCTTCATTGTAAGCTGTCACAATTAGCGAGATACCCGTTGATGCAACAGCGGAATCCTCTGTGACAAGAGTAGTCTCTGCGCCTTTCTTTGCCGCGCAGATACGCAAAATCAGCGGATAAATAAAGTAACTATAGATTGCGGCAATGCCGCAAAACCAAAACAAAAATGTTAACATTCCGACCTCTTAAACTGTCCCTACTACAGTAAACACCTCGACATTATGCGCGCTACCGTCACCATGCCGAACCCTAATGATGAAAATCCGATTTTACCTCTACCTATCAAGGTTTTGCACATCATATCTGGCGACCTTTGGGCAGGCGCAGAAGTCCAAGCCTATACGCTACTCACATCCTTGCCAGCAGAATATGAGTTGTTAGTGATTTTGATGAATTATGGAGAGTTGGAAGCGCGCCTGAATGCTGCAGGAATCAAAACCCAAGTCATTGATGAACGCCACATCAATAGCTTGAAAATAATTAATCAGTTAATCGCAAATATTCGCCAATTTTCTCCACATATTATTCATACGCATCGGCAAAAAGAAAACATTCTTGGCACTATTGCCAACTTGCTTAGCCACTGGCCCAGATCCAAACGTGCGCGCTCGTTAAGAACAGTGCATGGTGCCCCTGAACATAAGGCAAAAGGACTAAAGCAACTATTAATCAAGCTTGATCAAGTCTGCGGTAAATATGGGCAAGATGCAGTCATCTCTGTATCCAATGACCTCACTCGTAAATTGCAAGGCCAGTTTCCTGCCAAGCATATCCACACGATTCACAATGGCATCAATGTAGCGCAGCTGAAGCTAATCAGCCCTGCAACTGATGTGCGCGAACATGCAGAAAATAGCATTCACATTGGTATTATCGGGCGACTGGAACCAGTAAAGCGAGTGGATTTATTCTTACAAACAGCCGCCTATTTAATTCAGCATGCACCCGAATTCAATTTCCGCTTTCATATCATTGGAGATGGCAAGCTTCGCCAAACACTGGAGCAACTTACCGCGCAATTAGGATTAACAAATCAAGTGCGATTTCATGGCCACCGTAGCGATTCCCAAGCCGCTATAGCAGCACTGGATATTATTGTAATGTGTTCCGATCATGAGGGAACGCCCATGACCGCATTGGAAACGCTTGCACTCGGCAAGCCATTGATTGCACATAAGGTCGGGGGGTTAGCAGAAATCCTGCAAGATAGCCCTACCTATCTTGTTTTCGATCACAATGCGCAAGCTTATGGAGCCAATATAATCAACTTGCTTGCATCCTCGGCTACGCCATCACTACCTGCACGTTATAATCATCAGCAGAACACAGTATTAACAAGTCAACTTTATAATTACTTGGTAAAGAAAAACGTAAAATGATAATGGGAAATCATTCAACTATGACTAAGGGTTTCCATAAACCTTGGATAGAGATTCAAAAAGAGAATCAAATTGATTTTTTAAAGTAAAGCCTTCCTTGATTCGTTCACAGGCGTTAACAGACAGATAAGATTGCAATTTCCCATCGCTAATAATCTGCAAAATTTTTTCAGCTAAATCTGTTGGATTTCCCGATTCAAAAGTGAGCCCCGTCTTACCCTCCTCAAGGGTTTCAATTAAGCCTTGGAGCCTGGACACTACTATAGGTAATCCTGATGCAGCCATCTCCAATGTAGACATTGGAAATGAATCCCAGCCAGTAGATGCAACAACACCCAACGTGCAGCCCGGCATAATTTTAGGAAGATCGTTTCTGTATCCTCCAAAAATTACCTTTCCCTCAGCAGCGGTGCCAAACAATAAATCGAGGAATTTGTTTTGCTCTCCAGGCCTGTTACCACAAATTAGGAAATACAGATCAAGCTGGGGATATTTCTCGCTCAAGTAAATCGCAGCATCAATTATTACCTTTACCCCCTTTCGCTCCTCCATATGCCCAGAATAAAATATAATTTTTGAATTCAAAGGCATGTCAAATATTGATCTGACAAGACTAAAAGCATCGGCGTCCGGCTTAAACCTTTCAATATCCACACCTGTGGGAATCACAACAGTATTACGAGCCAAGATTCCTCGACCATTAACCGCTAAATGGCGCATGGCTTCAGATTCAAAAATAAATAAATCTGGCTTATTGAACGAAAATAAAACATCTACTTTTTTAAGAAATAATTTAAATGCGTTATTTTCACTACTTATAGTTGACCCCCAATAGGAAACTATTTTCTCGACCCCACACGACCTTAAAAAGGTGCATAACAATGACCTTGGTTGCACATCGAAACATAATACATTTTTAATCTTATTCTGAATGATATAGTCTTTTGCAGGTGCAAAGGTCCCACTATCCCGACCATCGATTTTTATATAACGGCAAAAATCTTCAGGTAGACTTTTTGGCGGGCCGCCAGAAACTTCAGAAAATGCGAAATGGACCTTCAGAGGGTCTTTGGTTATCGCACAACAGACATTAAAAAACATCTTCTCCAAAGCGGTCATTGCATAACCTGCATTGGTAGGGGTATGAAAAATTATTAAAAATCCTTTGGCGCCACTCATTAGCTCTACCACAACCAAAATTAAATAAACTTAAAATTTGCATATTCACAATAAATGCGGAAATTTTAGATCGCAAATCGGTTTCCACTTTAGGTCTTTCTAATTTTCCGCTTCAATCGACAGTAAAATTTATAATACACATGCGGGCTCGACAGACCAATTAACAAGTACTGAAAACCTAACAACAAATGTTTTTTCTTGAGATAAGAAAGGCCCGTCCTAAGATATTTAGTGTAGATATATTCATTGAATACTGAGTTTGGAAGATCATGCTTATAGATATCCCTAACAAATGCGGATGTCGTGAGAAAAACACGATTTTTAGTAATATAATCATCCGACTTGTTTTCCCCATGCACTCTTACGGTGGTTGCATTTACATGTAAATACGTGAACGCATATTTAAGAGATATTTTAAGTACGAAATTGAAATCTTCAGATTTTAAGACGCCAGGGTCCCATCGATATTGTTGATGAACAACCGCTTTGATAATAAACGCAGATGGATAAAATGCGTACCCTCGGAGCAATAACTCAACCAACTTTGGGCCGTAGAGATGAAAAATATCACCGCCTCTTTCAGCCACATAATCAAAAATATACGGATATATGTCAGTGTTTGTAGCCTTATAAGGCTCCGAACTTTTTCGCACATCATGTTTCGCAAAATCATGAAAAATCAGACCAGCCTCAGGATTTTTCTCTACGCAAAAAGCCATTAATTCCAGCTTATCACTTTTCCATAAATCATCACTATCCAAGTAACATATGTAATCCCCTCTTGCAGCCTCTACTCCAGCATTTCTCGCAGTCGAAACACCTGAATTTTTTTGCTCAATAAGGGATATCTTGTTGCCAAACCTACTCTTTAATTGGCTCAATGAGTCGTCAGTAGAACCATCATCAACCACAATAATTTCATATGCGGGATAAGTTTGAGATAAAACCGAATCTACGGCATCACAAACCATAACCTCACGATTATAATTGGGAATCACTACAGAAAACTTAACCAACCTATCCACACTCCCCCCCCCTCTCATCCTTCAATAAAAACTTCAAAATCAAACCTTTTTTTATTAAAACCCGCAACGTTACTAAAAAACCAGCACCCAAAATACCTAAGATAAAAAGCCTAACGTATATGAGCTCAACCATTCCCAAAACCCAATGCAACAAAATTGAAACAAATGAGAAGAGAAAAAGTATTACCATAACTTTTAACTGATTAATTCCAAGATCTAGTACCCTTTTGGAAAAAAAAGAATTTATTCCATACGCAAAAATAGCCGTTACAGCAAGAGCAACAGCGGGCCCCATTGCCCCAATCAGCCAAGTAAACAAAAATAGACCCACAGTAATGACAGGTACAGACGCGATTTTCAAATTAAATATGTAGTGATTCTTGTCTTTGGCCATGTAGGGAAAGTTCATGTACATTCCCATACATGTAAAAACATTAGCAATAACCAACAATGGAATATATTTCGCCGCCTCATGAAAGCTTTTTTCAGTCAGCAAAATAATAATAGATTCTGATCCGACAACAACAAACAAGGACACAACAGAAAGGCCAGCAATGACAAAGTAGAAGATATGCGAAAAAACAGCCATATTTTTATTTGATTCCAAGAGTTTGAATCTTTCGGTTTGCCAGTATTGAAAAAAAGGGGTCCAGAATAGGACCATTACTAAACCCGAAAAGCGCTGGGCCAACGCATAGAATCCAAGAACCTCCAGATTAATCTGCCTACTAATAAATATCATATGGACCGAACCGACATACAAACTAATGAGTGATGTATACCACAGAGGAGCGCAGAACTTCAGCATTACCTTGAGCGCCTTAGTATCCAAAAGAAGGGCCGAATTCAGTTTTCGATATGCAATACACTGAAGAATGATGGTTAGGATTATGGAAGCCAATAGGTTGCTCAGTAATAAGCCAACCACACCATATTGGAAAACGACAATCAGCAAAATATTAAACGCGAGCTGAAGCACCAATTTTAGCACCGCCAACTTAACATAAAGAGATGGTACATCCTGCAGACGCAAAAAAAGCAAACCGTATGTTTCGAGCCCATTAAATACGACCATAAGTCCGCCAATAATGACAGCTGCTTTGTACGTATTGGTCTCAAACATAAGCATCGAAATGCCGCCACTCCACAACATAACCACAAACAGTGCAATTAGACTCAGAATCGTAGAGGCAACCACGGCTGTCACGTATAACTGAGCCAACGAAAAAGAGTAGTTTTTGTCATGCAGATATTTTGGAATTGCTTGACCCAAACGAGCACCGAATGCAATTTCACTAAGCGAAACCATGAAAATAACCAGACTCGCAACACCGTAATCCTGAGGAGTCATATGATGCGTATATATCGGCAACATTATGAAGCCAATTAGCTGAGCCAAAAGCCCAGAAAAACCATAAGCACCAGATTTTCCAAGGATGGAGGCAAGAAGACTATTTTTTTTCATTTTTAATTAAATTAATTCCTTTACTGCTATTGGCTAAAATCGATTGCCTGCAGAAGAACCCTCAGGTAGCAGTATCGCAAATAACCAATACCGCATAGCCCACAGAGCCGACCACTTACACCCGCCGGCAAAGTCGCCTATAATACACTCAACAAACTGAATAAACCCAATTAATCCAACTCAAGTCATTATCAATTTTTTGCGTGAATTATTACCTATGCGACCAACCATTTTTATGCGGTTTAATACTCGGCACGATAACGTAGGTGATCAACTAATATTTTATTATCTCTATGAAGAGGCCCGCCAATATGGCGATGTGCATATAGTTGCAAGCGGCCCTCGCTTCATGAGTCAACGCCCTTTACGCTGGAGACAGGCATTACAAATTGCAGTAAGGGATCGCCTTCTTGGCAATAAGGATATTTTTTTTATTGCCCCGCCCGGCGCCAGATTTAAAGCACCAAATTCTCACACCCCTCCATTTCTAAAAACGCAAGCTATCAATTTTTTTTGGAAGCTATTGAAAACTAAATTCCTATTGCTTGGCGTATCTTTCGATCCAAAAATGGATCTTAGCGATTGTAAAATTTTTTCATTCTTAGGAGTTCGCGACAACCTATCACTCCTTGCAACAAAACATCAAAAACTCATTCAAGCCGCATATTGTCCCGACATGGCATTTTTGATGCCCGCCAACCCAAAACCATTTTCGAAAAATCAGGATGCCTTAGTTAGCTTTCGCAGCGAAACACCTGATGTTGGTGACCATGATTTTCGTGAGGACCTGCAAAAGGCCCTGCCAATTGCATTAAAAGCAATTGCTCCATTTGTTAAACGGTTTAAGGCATATCATCAGGTGACTGAAGACCTCACCTTTAACTCAAAAATCGCTCATGAATACAAAAACACGCACCCTATAGAATTCATTAACCAGCTACCGAGCGTCCATGATCTCTCCTCGATATCAAAAGATTGCTCAATAGTAATCAGCAATCGCCTGCATGTACTTTTGCCCGCGATTGCAGCTGGCGCCTTACCTATTGCATTAATAGCATCCAAACACTTTAAGATTCATTCCATTTTTGAAACTTTGGGGATGAGCGACTGCATTGTTTTCATAGACAAAGATGACACGGTTATAAGTCAAATAAATACAATACTGGAAAATGCTGAATTCATTGTTAGCAGAAACAATAAGATATTTTCCGAGCAGGGTGATCTAGCACGAAACATTATTAAAAAACTGCTCAATTGATCTCAAATAATATTTAGGTGCCCCTTCATCCAAAATCAAGTGAGAATGCTGCCCCAAAAAAGCCACATTCCCTTTCAAAAAAGCTCTGATTGCCCACAAATAGTTCGGTAATGAACTAGACTAGGGATTGAATCTAACTTAAGCAGGAGCAATGATTCCATGTTTAAATCAACAAAAGCCTTAATAGTGTTTTTCTCTATGGGCGCGTCTACTGTTTCAAATGCAACTGAGTATTGGGTTGCCCAAACCGGCAACGATAATAATCAATGTTCTTCGCAATCAGATGCATGCCGTACCATCCAAAAAGGAATAACAAAACTAAATCCTGGCGACACTTTGAATATTGGAGCAGGAACCTACATAGAAGATTCAGCTAAGAGCCCTTATACCTCAAAGTGCGGTCTTCTGGACGCCAATTACGGCAGTATATGCGCGATAAACTCAGGAACTCCGGAACAGCCAATCGTTATCCGCGCGCAACCCGGAGACGAGGGAAAAGTAATTATTGATGGCGAAGAAAAGCGGGCAGGCCTGCTTATCAATAAACGAGATTACATTCACGTCAAAAATCTCACATTCCGAAACAGCTGGACGGCAGGAATAGGCACTGTAGGGGGGCCGTCAGCGGTCGCTGTGGATGCCAGCCTAAGTATTGGCTGCCTCATTGAAGGAAACACAATTCTTAAAACCAGGGGTGCAAATGGTGTTAATAATTCCGCCATCTATATGTGGAGCACCAAAGATTGGATAGTTAGAAATAATCAGGTGATTGATGTTTATGGTAATGGGACGATGAGCAATGGAATTCAGTCTTATGGAACCATTAATGCTCTTATCGAAAACAACACAATTTCCCAAGTAGACCATGGAATTAACTGGAAGGATCATTACACATTAGAAACAAAAGAAATTCCATATGAATCCATGATCCGCAACAACGTTTTTTCTGTCGCTGTCTCTGGCGTCAGAATCAGCATTAGAGGCTCAGGAACCAATGCGGCCGGCAGCAATGAAATCAGAGGGAATATATTTATCCTTGAAAAAGATTCAGCAACAGGGATAGGTGCATTTCTTCGTGAGGCCAACGATTTGAGTGGAGGCTTACTTGTTGAAAACAATCTTTTTATTGGAAGGGCGGGTAATCATAAAGCCGTAAATGTTGATTCTATTATTGACCTGCAGGTGATTGGAAATGTATTTGCCGGAGTAAAAGTGCCAATCTCTCTTAGGCTCGAAGACACAAATCGTCCCGCAAAATTAACAGTATCTGACTATAATATTTTTGACACGACCATCCAATTTCAAAACGACAAATATAGCTCCGATCAAGAAGACTACAATTCTCTTGCAAGTTGGCAAGCTGCAAGACCGTCAGTAGATACAACAATCACATCCCTGAAAAAGGACAACCCTGACCAACATAGCATTCAACAATCCGGAAGTGCCATTCTCGCGAAAGCGGCCCAATATAGTACACAACTGTCAGCAGGCGCGCCCCTCGCGAAAACAGACATAAATTTCAGCTCCGACATACCTCAATTAAAAGGCCCCAATGGGTCCACTTACCAACCTGGTCCCTATCAAAAAACCGGTCAAATAATAGGAGCTAGTGAAACATTAAATTCGGCACCAGATATAACCGATAGCAACCCCAAGCGAAAATAATATCGACAACTACTCTTTTACTTTATTTGTATATGGTGGGAGCTTGAAATTAACAATCAAAATCTCACCAATGAATTTATTTGAGCCGTATAAAAGGTCTCTCCAGAAAGAACCAGGATAACGCAGAAAAAACAACAATAAATAAAAATAAGCTAAGGGCAAGACCGTAAGATGGATTAAAATTGTTGAATATAATCAAATTGATAAAAGGCATATGATAAATATAAGCGCCATAAGAGATGTCATTTCCTTTTAATAATTTATCGGACAAATTGACATTTGTATATGCTGCGGAAAATGTTAATGCCCCAAGAATTAAAAACAGAACAGGATTCATCAAATTTCCAAAATCCGAACTCCCACCTTGCAACAACACAAATATCGAAGCCATGGTATATAACAGCAGCATTAGAAGAAACTTACCGCTGAGTAACCTATAAAAAAAATTAAAATTAATCTGGAATAAAGCCCCTAGAATAAACATATAGAACCAAGGGACAAATGAGACCCTCACCAACTTCTTAAAAGTCGAAAGTTCACCAGTTAGAAACTCGTACTTGATATAGGCGCTCGCAATATAAAAAAGAAAAAAAATAGCGATCATAAACAAGTTAAATGAAAGCCCACCACGGCAACGCTGAATAATAAAGAACAAAAGCGGTGTCAATATATAAAATTGCAACTCTACTGTTATCGTCCAAAGACTACCATTAAGGACCCCATCGCCATAACCACGCAACACGTCAGGGTTGTAGAATTGAAAAAAAGTAATCTTCGCAAAAAAAATTACCAATAAATCTTTAATATTCATATTTTCCGCTGTGTAATACCCAGACACTATTACCAATGTCAATGCGAGCACTACAGAAAATACTAGCGCGGGAAAGATTCGAAGCGCGCGCTTTTTAAAAAAATTTTTTACTCCAGAAGACGCCATCCACGATCTTGTAATTAAAAATCCGCTAATAAAAAAGAAAATTGGCACGCCCGGGAAAAATCCAAAGAATTTCACAAGATAACTATGAAAATTTGTGATCTGAAGGCCCAATATGGTTATTAGATGAACATGAACAACTTGTAATGCAGCAAACAACCTGATCAGATCAAAGTTGTTAATGTAAAATTTTTTTTTATTTTCTACATCGTAATTATTCCCCATAAGAGCAACCTATCTGAGATATCCAATTAACATTTCATCGCTTATTTCTTTTGATATGTCGGGGTATGAATGCATGTAGGTTGCTTCCGGAGAATTAACTTTATAGTAGATGGGATTTATGAACTTAATGCCATTATATTCTGCGTCTTCTATCAACCTTACTAACTTATCAACACTCATCTCTGGAGAAATATTTTTTAGTGCCCACTCGCGAGGAGCCATGTTCATCACATTTTCTAGCAAGGCATATATATCTTTCACCAAGAACCTTTCACGAGCAACTAACCCAGAATCCACGGTAAAGCATTCTTTTCGAATTCCGATATTTTTATCAAGAATCACACTTGGAGTGTTTGAAAATATAGCTTCGAAGAGCACCCTATTCGAACCTTCACGATACGACATTAAAATGTTAACTTTTGATTGCTCAATAATTTTATTAAGCTCTGATTGCGTCAACTCAGTGAAATAATCCAATGAGTTTTTCAGCCCCATCAGATCAATTAATCGCTCAATTACCGCCAAAAGCCCTCCTCTTCTTGCACAAACCAAAGCGGCTCGTATGGCAGGATTTTCTCGCCTTAAAGCCTTGACCAGACGGAGATAAGCATAAACTCTTTTATAAACAAGGCCATTCGCAACACATACAAGATCATACTTTTTTTCTGTCGTTAATGGTTGAAAAATTCGGTAGTCAACGAACTCTCCCGAACCCATTCGCAATGGAACTAAATTTGATTGTAATGACCGAATAAAATCAAAATCGGGTTTATCTGCACACTGAATATAGACTCTTTCCTTATACTGACACCAACCCAATATCTGCTCTATTGCATGACCAGTCCAACTTGGTTCCAAAATTATGTGAAACCGTTTCATTAACTCTTCACAATTCACATAGAGTAAATACAATGTGAAAGTTTCCGAAAACTTAATTAGCATTATCCCCTTCTCAATCAGCATACCATCATGATCTAAAGGTTTTTTTAATACTATCGACCGCCCAATTATTTCTTTCTTTATTTTTTCTGTTGCAGCCCCACAAGGCTTAATCATTTCCCTTATTTTTACCAATTTACTTTTTATTAATTTTTCTGAAATACTTCCATAGCTTGCACGATGGCTTGCCAAAAGAAACTTCAACCTAGTATTAGATTTAATGCCAGGAAGGTAATAAAGTATAAGAAAAATAAAGCCGCCAAGCCTTTGGATAAGTCGGTATTTAATATCGTAAAAAATATAGTTTCGTGCTACAAAAAATTCCATCTAATACTTCACCTGATTATATGCTTTTAGTAAGGATTCAATATTTTCAATATTATTATTTTGTTTTTCTAAAACCGAAAAAACAGTTTCAGAAACCTGATCAGAAAGCAGGCTAATGTTTCTGCTTATAAATAATAATTTTTGTTTTATATCGTCAACCGTATTATTTGTATATATCACGTTTTTACCAAAATAATTCACACTTGCTTCGTTTTCGGATAGCAATAAAACGCGTCGAACTGCGAGCGCCTCATAAGCGCCGCAAACCATGCAGTTATCGCGAGTGGTTAAATCAATAACAAAATAGGAATTTTTTAATATTGACCAATAGTAGGACTCATCTACAAATCCTAGAAATTTAATTCCACGTTGCTCATAATAATTTTGCGAGTGTTCGAGTCGTTCAAATTTTGGCCTACCCGTCATTAACAAGGAAATTTCGTCTTTGGCTAGGCCCGAGACTATAAATGCATTTAAAACCTCATTGATAGGCTCATCATTCGCCCAGCTAGTTACAAAAACTATATCCTTAGTTTTTTGCAAATGTTCATTTTCAAATCGCTCAACATCAGGCAACGGGTCAGGGAACGAAACAGCAACACCGCCCATATCCGCAACAATAGATTCCAGGGAGGGATTAGTCACAATAACGAGAGAACAATGGCGAGCAATAAATTTGTTTACAAAAAATAGTGGGCTTGATTTATTCAAAGCACAATTATGGTAATCGCCCACGAGCTTACCTCGTCGAAAAAACAATCCATATATTGCACAAACCAATCCCAGCACAATAGATGGGTTCTGAAAATAGACTATTTCCGGTTTTCTTTTTATTAAAAAAAACAGCGTCTTAGATGACAAAACAACGTATCTAAGCATACCTTTTTTATAGGCATACTCTAGGTATTCTGCACGCAAGGCTTTCGCCATAGACCTATTCCTTGTCTGTCGCTCCCACGTAATCCACACATGTTTGTTAATTTGCATATTTCAATTCCTGACGCACATACCTATTTACTTCAAAAGCATCTAATTTGACACCAACTATTTATCGCCGATTCAACATTTCTGTTTCATTCTCAAGTGAGTTTTTTAATGCGAACGAGAAGGCCAAAAGGATATATATATAAGGATATAGTGAAACAGACATGAACAGCGCGCCTATAAAAAAAACAACATTTGCAATGTTAAAACCGAAAGCCGTGTCTCGCCAAATACGAAGATCAGGTTTAGATAGCTTTTCAATAATTTTTTTCGAATCCCGATTCAATTTAAAAATATAAAAATACATCCACATATAAACTGTTAAGCCAATCAATCCATTTTCGCTTGAAACTTCAATAAGAGTGTTATGGGCAACTTCTCTTTTTTTCGCAATCCGCTCCATATCTTCAGGTACATAGGATGCAAAATGATCCTGAAAATACTCAGGAAAAGCGCGAAAGCCAATACCCAAGAAAGGCGACTCCTTAACCATCTCTATTCCACTCGACCAATACATCATCCTAGCTCGCGAAGTATTATCTTCTCCAGAACTAGAGAATCGCTCCTTTTGTTTTTCTGGTAACGCCCAGTACCCCAGGCAAGCAATCAACGCGCCGTACATAATATATTTAAAGCTTAATCTTCCTTTGATCAAAAAATAAAAAATTACTCCAACAACCAGCGCCAATTGAGAACCGCGCGAGCTTGCAGCAATTACGGTCATTAATGCAGTTATAGGAAGCAAGTAATATATTTTCCTAGCTTCTTTATTTTCACAAATAAATGCGAAGCTCATAACTGCTAACATCGCCATCAACAATGACAATTCACCTGAGTTCTGAAAAAAACCAGACGGCCCCGAGATACCATAATCCCTAAAACCAAAGCCTCTCTTTATCCATTCGCGCGCGCCGAAAAAAGAAATTTTAAAAAGGGCAAGAAAAAAAATAATTATCATCAGCCGAAATTTGGTCAAATTATTAATGCATGACGCAATAAATATCATCTCCAGCAACCAGATAAGGACCATATCCCATCCACTTCGAAAGGAAAACTCCGGGTAGACAGAGAAATATGCTGACAACATACAAATAAGGAAATAAATGAACACAAGCACATGGGCAAAGCCAATTTTGAATGTCCCTTTAACTATGGTGAAAACCAGCCCACACATTATGCATAGCTGGGTCCATGGCAATATATTTAGGGCGGGAAATATCTCTTGTGGACGAACATAGGAGAAAATGAGGTAAGCCGCGACGCAGTAGAATCCAAAATCCTGTGCTCTGCATTCTTTATAAAAATTTAAAAAGTCCGTTTTTAATGTTTTAAACATTGCGGTTAGAACCTTCTATTCGCGTATTTGCCAACATTGCGAGGCGCTCAACTGCAGTGATGATAGTAACTACGCTGCGCAATGCAAAATTATCCGATGTGGTATGAGGGTCGTGTAAATAAGTGCATGGATTATCAAGCATTGCACCCAAGTAAAATATAGATTGACCAGGCATAGTTTGTTCAATTACTTCTGCGTGAGCAGGCTCAACGCACACATAGACATCATTTTTCGCTGGCTCAAAGCTGGATTGTGCTGTTGTCTTATGCTCGATAAGATCAATATCAAACAATGCAGCGATGCGTGTAATTCTCGGATTGGCCGGACAACCTGTCGTAGTGTCTACCCCAAAAGATGCCGTTGGAAACGGCGTATGTTTGCGAAATGCCCATTCAGCTAATGCGCTTCTACAAATATTTCCCTTACATACAAATACAACACGCTCAACGTTCGTTGGAAACGACATGTATTTATTATCTTTTTTCAGAAAATTTAAATTGAAATAATCAACAACAGATCGAAGAAAACCACGCCTACCGCCATACTTATCTTTTAGATAAAGATCAGGCTTGTATAAAGGTGATCGCAAATTTAAATAGTACTCTTTTTGATAAGCAAGCATAGTTGCATTGAGCGAATACAGGCTCCGCGCACTAACTGCACCCTTGCTCCCAAGCTCCTCCCTTAAAGGCTCACTTCCCAGCAACTGCTTAATGCCATCGGCCACCACTTCCGGCTCTAGATTCGCGCAAACCAAACCATTTACTGAATGCTGGATAATATGCTCAACACCACAAGGCGTAACCACTATTGGCAATCCGCATGACATAGCCTGGGTTAGGGCCAGAGGGTGCCCTTCAGATGTTGAGCTTAATAGAAACACATCCAACGAATGCAAATAAGCGCAGGCATCGCTGATAAAACCATGCCATATAACATGATCACTAACACCCAATTGGGTTGCCAGTGCTTTGCATTCTGCCGCCAGCACGTTGGTGTCATCGCCGGCAATATGAAGCTCCACGCTCCAACCATTTTCACGCAACACTTTAAGTACCGACAATGCAAGCGGATAATTTTTTGCGCCCCTTACATTCCCCAAGCAACCAATGCGAAACACACCATTATCGACCGGAAAGTAACTTTTTTTAACGCTAAAAAGATCTGTATCTACGCCATTGGCGATAGTAATAATTTTTTTCGAATTCAACCAACGAATGCCATTTAGCATTTGCTTTATTTGATCTGTTACCGCAATAACTTTTTTTGATCCGAGGCGAATGCTTATAAATTTCAATGCCGAAAATTTTTCTTTTGATGATATGTCGACAAAGCCATGAAACGTTGAGATCACTGGTGTCAATGTAAGAAAGCCAGCCAAACTGGCATACACATTTGAACCCAAAAGATGAGATTGCACTATGTCTACTTTTTCGCGCACCAAGAGTTGAATTAAAAATTTTAAAAATCCAACATTCAAAGAGCCTTTGCAATCCTTCACGATTGTTTCAATGCCCAAACGCTGAAGCTCTGATTGCACCCAACCAGAACCACGAATTAAAGCCAAAGAACGAAACCCCTTTTTTTTGCTGTCTGCTGCAAGCTGCGTAAAAATAGTTTCAGCCCCACCAGGGCCTGTAGTATCGATAATATGCAGTATGGTTAAAGTCATAAAATTTACATGTTTAATTGAAAACAGCGGCACTTCAGTATTGCCCGCATTCTATCACCAACCAGCTGAATGCTTGTGGATTTATTCGCCAATCCGTATCATTCGTGAATTGCGATTTGAGCGCACGGATACGATACATTTTTTAGTTTTATTGACCGGAATCAGCTGCTAATGACTCACCTTATCCTTGTTTTGGATGCTGCACAACGCAGTGCTTTGGCAGTCACTCGCTCGCTAGGAGAAATGGAAGGGGTCACCATTGTCACAGCTGAAGCCAGCAGCTGCGCCCTTGCGGGAACCTCGCGCTTTTCCGACGAATTTATTCCGTGCCCCAGCTCAACTGACGCCCCGCAAGCCTTTATTTCCTGGTTACAAACACTCTGCAGTACACGACAGTTCTCGCTGATTATTCCCGTAACCGAAATTACCAGCCAATTACTACTAATGCATCAAGCACAATTACCGCAGGTGATCCTACCTTTCGCCAGTTACAATACAGTGATGTCGCTTGCCGACAAATACCAATTGTTGTTGCAAGCACAGCAATCCGGAGTGCCAACACCTGCCTTTACGCACTATACTTCTGCCACAACACTTCAGCTTGAAGCACTCACTTATCCCTGTGTAATAAAACCCTGCAGGTCGCGCATTTATACACCTGAAGGTTGGATCTCTACCAGCGTAAAACTGGTTAATGACCACACCGAACTGGATAAGGTTTTACGCCAGGAAGCTTATTTGCAACACTCTCCATTTATGGTGCAGGAATTTATTCCGGGCACAGGTGCAGGCCTGTTTTGTTTGTATCATCACGGAAAGGCAATTGCTTTTTTTGCCCATCGTCGCTTGCGCGAAAAGCCGCCCCAAGGCGGAGTTAGCGTGTTAAGCGAGAGCATTGAGGTCGATAAAACATTGCAACACTACGCGCGACAACTTTTGGATCATGTGGGCTGGCATGGAGTCGCTATGGTCGAATTCCGGGTCACCCCCGAAGGCACGCCTTATTTGATGGAAGTGAATACACGATTTTGGGGTTCGCTGCAGCTGGCGGTAGATTCCGGTGTCGACTTTCCTCGCTGGTTGGTTGAGTTGGCGCTAGGAAAATCCCCTGCAATACCACCTCACTACCGGAAAGGACAACGCTTGCGCTGGCTACTTGGAGACTTGGACAGCCTATATCTGTACTTAAAATCCAGACATTCTCTTGCAGAAAAATGTAAACGTGCGATTCAGTTCGTGATGCCAGCTCGCCATACTCGCCATGAGGTCAATCGTATTAGCGATTGGAAGCCAGGTTGGTTTGAGTGCAAGCTTTACTTGGCACAACTACTGAAACGCGATCACTAGATGATGGATAGAGCGCATGAAAGCACGCCTTAAAAACTTGGCCGTCAGCGCCGCCAATCTATTGGGTACACATCGACATCACCCCTGGGGTGATAGCAAACTCTGGATTCTCATGTATCACCGGATTCTGCCTGCTACTGATTTCCGCTATCAGCTGGAAGAGCCGGGCATGATTGTAGAACCGGACACGTTTAGCATGCATTTGCGCGAAGCAAAAAGGCATTTTGATGTACTGGATTTTGATGAATGGCTAAGACTCAAGCGCACCGGGGAAAAATTACCCAAGCGCGCCTGCGTCATTACCTTTGATGACGGATGGTATGATAATGTTGAGTTTGCACTCCCCATCATCAAACAAGAAAATGTACCCATCACACTCTTTACCGTGGTGGAAAAAATCGGGACAGATTTTCAGTTTTGGCCAAATTTAGTTAGCGCGTTACTCGCCAGTCATGCCACACCCGCGATGCAGTCGCACCCTTTATTTGCCCAAGCTTTGGCACAAGTGCCCAGCACAGACAATACTAATAACCGTGAGTATATGGCGGCCTTTATTCACAGGTTAAAACAGTCTACCGATGGAGCGATTTTTGAGGCGCTCGATGCGATCGACTGGCGCTCGCATTTGGCATTTGAGCTGCCCCGCGGCTTGATGGACTGGGCAGACGTACGCACTATGCAGTCATCCGGTTTAGTTAGCATCGGTTCACATACATGCAACCACAAGCGCTTGAATGCATCACTTGCCGCTAACGATTTACAACATGAAGTAGTAGAGAGCAAACAACTATTGGCAACCAAGGTGGACAAGTCAGTGGATATCTTTTGCTTTCCCAACGGTGATTACAATCCGGCTGCACTTGAGAGTGTGATGAACACTTATGGAGCTGCAGTGACTACTCGACGCGGGATCGTGAATGCATCAACCGCCGATCTATATCAACTGACGCGCATTGGTTTGCATCAACATATTAGTGACACTCCCCGGACCTTTGGCGCACGCCTATCAGGCTGGATTTAAAATGCTGAAAGAATGGTTACTCAAGGCACTGACCGCCGCCCCCGTCAATCAACTGATGAGCAGTTTGTTGGGGCAATATGTAACTATTTATATGTTGCATCGCCCGCAGTCCCCCAGTGGCGCCTTTGAGGGGACCAACCCGGAACAACTGGAGCAGGCAATTATTTATGCAAAGGCAGCCGGCTTTCATTTTGCGTCGATTGATGAACTGGTATTTGATGCCCTCTCCGGGAAAAAACAACAGCAACCGACACTCTGCTTTACACTGGACGATGGCTACCAGGATCAACTGGATCAATTAGTCCCGGTATTGATCAAACATGGCTGCAAGCCGACCCTGTTTGTCATTGCTGATATGGTCAATGGCGACGATTGGCCTTGGGATGCAAAACTTGCCCACGCAATCTGGAACACGACGCTCTCAATATTGCCCCTTCATATCGAGGGCGCCGATCAAACATTTCCACTGGATAGTCCCGAACAACGCATCGCCACCCGACGAACATTAACTGGTTTTGCCAAACGTTTATCGAGTGAAAAACTGGCAGAGTTTTTAGCGATGGTATTCCCGGCGCTGGGTGTTAACTTATCCACTCCCCCCGTAGGATATCAACCAGCAACATGGCACAGCCTGCGTGAATCCGAGCAAAAAGGCTTAACAATTGGCTCTCATGGATGCAGCCACAGAGTATTTAGCTCACTTACCGACGCCCAGATACAATTCGAACTTAGCAAAGCAAAGGCACTATTAGCGCAACACCTTAAATCGCCTTCGCGTGTATTTTGTTATCCATCCGGTAAAACTGCTGACTTTTTTACAACGCATAGCAAGCTGCTAAGTGCACAGGGCTACATTGGCTCGCTTAATTCCATTGCCGGAAACCCGAGCTTCAACAATATTAAAGCCCAACCTTTTAATATCCATCGTCATAGCTTTCCAAATAGCCTGCACACATTCATCCGCTACTCCTCTTGGCTTGAACATTTACGCAGCAAATTTTGATAACGGAAATACTGCTCCACTTACGGATTAACTATCTATGAGTTCCAATCTGGACGCGCAATTAAAAAAACTAAAAACTGAAAAAGGAATAATCGCCAGCAAATTTAAACATTTGCAAAAAAACACTCCCGAGCATGACGCACAATTAATAGCGATGCAGGAGATCTCTGCTGCGATCAGTTCACTAGAGTCTGAATTAAAAGACTCACGCCAATCCGCCACCACAAAAATCACAACCGTATCTGAGCTGGAAACAGGGATAACAGCACTATCGATAGAATCAAACTCCACCGCTCCTTTTTTTAATTGGCAAAACGGTAAAGACTATAACGAAGAAGTGTCTATCCAACTGGTCAACTACAACGATTTACCTGAATGGACTCAGTTTGTGAATAACAATCCCAGCAGCTTACCGAGTCATAACCCGGCTTGGCTGGATGCAATAGAAAAATGCTTTGGCCATAAGTCTCTTATTCTTTGTGTGCGCTCGCACGCAGGTGAACTGCTTGCCGGGCTCCCCATCACCATCTTGGAATCTACGCTGTTCGGCCGCTTTGGTGTTTCTGTGCCGTATCTGAATTATGGTGGCGTAGTTAGCCAATACCCAAATTTACATCAAAAACTTTTTTATGAGCTTGGAGCCATACGCGATCAACTCGAACTGAAGCACATAGAGGTTCGCAGTATTTATGCAGGATTGAGCACAATAGTATCCACCAAAAAAGTAGGGATGATTTTAGCGCTCCCAACATCCGATGACATATTAGAAAAGCAGTTAGGAAGTAAACTTCGCGCACAATATAAAAAGGCAGAAGAGTTTTCACCTCAGGTACGTATTGGTCATATGGAGTTACTGGAGGATTTTTACGCTGTGCTTGCACAGAACATGCGTGACCTTGGAACACCGGTTTATAGCAAATCATGGTTTGCTACTATTTTGGAGCATCCAAATATTCGCTCGCATTTAGTGGTTGTTTACCTGAAAAACAAACCCGTCTCTGCCGGTTTTTTAGTTCAACACCGCGAATTAATGGAAATCCCGTGGGCATCCACATTGAAATCTGCAAACAAATACAACATGAATATGTGGATGTATCGAAACATACTGACCTTTTCGATTACACAAGGCTGCAAATATTTTGATTTTGGCCGTTCAACTATGGACGCAGGAACCTACAAATTCAAAAAACAATGGGGCGCAGAACCTTATCAGCATTACTGGTATTCGATACTACCCCAAGGGGCGGCTGCACCAGCACTAAATCCAGACAACCCAAAATTAAAAATATTAATAAACCTCTGGAAGTGGTTGCCTGTATGGCTAAGCAAAATTCTCGGCCCTGTCATTATTAAGGGCATCCCCTGAGAAGGCTCGGAGATCAAAAAAGAGTTAACCGCCAGAGGATTCCTTATGCCTCAAAATATCCTTTACACGATACAGGCATTTTAGGAGCGGATTGCGAACCAACATTAAGCTCACAAAATTTTCAGTGTCAGTTGCCAATGATTTTTTGTAATTCGAATTTTTTCCACTACCGGCCATGAAATCGTAAAAATAGGCGTCCGACGAAAATGCCTTCTCTATTTGCATGCCTAAGTGCAATGTTCCAAGAGATATTCCATCTTTAAACTTTTCGATATAGCCTGATTGGATGTTATATATCCTTTGCCGATAATAAAGATCAAGAACAACTGAAATCGGTTGACCATCACAATAAATAACCGAAAGGTCGGGCACTCCACCGACTAATGAAATTTTCTGTAGGAAATGCGTAATTTGTTGCAAGTTACGCCCTTCGAAGCAAGGCTTTCCCCATCGCTCAATATGAAATTTATTGAGGATAGCCATAAATTCATCTACTTGGGGCCAAAGATTGGACGTACTAATACTTCCAAGCTGGTAAAGCTTTTTACGTTTGTTATAAAGTTTTAAACGCGTATTAGCGCCGATACTTTTTAGGTAACTTTCAAAACTATTGCCACTTAACCGTACAGCATAGCTGCCACTGGTGTCACGGACAGAAACCATTAATCCGACATCGGTTGCCGCTTTGGTTAATTGCAAATACTCCTGCGAACTTGCAAGCACATCGGGAAGAAAGAACTGATCCCATGCATAATCATTTACAACGTCAATGAATTGGTCTGCGGTAATGCCATTGAGCGTAAAATACTCGCTGCGCAAACTGCGGCTATTTGTAGTAGAAATTCCAGCGGGAAAAAGTGTCGCAAAGCTAAGGAGCATGTATTTTTTTTGATTGTACACATACAGACTTTGGCGGGGAGATTCTGAATTGATGACCGGTAGTACAGGGTTTATTTCTTCACTATTACCCCACGCACTTTGCCAGGCTTCAATCCACTCGCGCGTAGAAAATATTCCCGGATAATTCGACGAAGGAAAAAAATCAGTCATAGCGCTGAATTCACATTCACATAGGCAATAAAAAAATCGCGCGCAATTTTTGTTGCGCGCGATTTTTTTGATGAGTTATTGACGACCTTTTGCTTCCTTAAGATGATTCAGGATTTCCTGATTCTCCGGATCAAGCCCCGCGGCTTTAGTAAGCAATTCTATGCCTTGCTGCAACTCTCCTGACTCAACCAAGATCCAACCATAGGTATCTGCAACTGCCGCAACGTCAGGGGCAACCTCATAGGCTTTTTTCGCATACTCTACTGCACGAGGATCTTTGCGCTCATAATACATCCACGCGAGATTATTAAGCGCAGCAGGCATAGTTGGATTGCGCTCAACTGTTTTTTCGTACCAGCTTATTGCTTGTTCAGGGTCATTTTTGCTCTGCGCCGTTACCGCCATCAGTAAAGGGACGCGCGGGCTTTGCGGAAGTTTCTCATTCCACTCTTGCAGAAAAGCGCCTGCTTTTTCTTTATCACCGGACTTTTGATACATGCCGTAGATCTGATCCGCAACCAATTCCATTGGTTTGGCATTCCATGATGCCAAATAAAGCTGAAGGCCTTCTTCATTTTTCTCTTCCGCGAAACGAATCATGCCCTGCAGAAATAATCTTTCCGCTTCATTTTCAGGTGTTTTCACGAATTGATCCAAAAGGCTTTGTGCCTCTTGAATATTTTTTGCGGTAATTTCCATTTCAATCATACTTCCCAAATAATTAGGATTATCCGGAAATAATTTAACTGCCTGCATTAAGCTTTCACGAGCTTCTGCCAATTTATTTTGGCTTCCGAGCTGTATACCTTGCATACGATAAAGATTGGCTGCAATTTGTTTGATGTTGGCCGCGCCATTACTTCTTTCCAACGCGACATCAATGTGCTTAAGCGCTTCAGGAAGTTGACTTTTACCTACATACATTTGCGCCAATACGATTGATGGCTCCCATTTATTGGTTTTTTGCTCCAACTCTTTTACAAACTTAAACGCTTCGTCTTCACGCTTAAGTTTACGCATCTGTGCAAACCAACGGGTATAACCCACAACCAACGCTGGATCAGCCTCCAGCGCCAACTGCCAAGCAGTAATTGCTTTTTGTGGTTGATTTTGCTCTTCATAAATTTGCGCAAGCCCGGCATAGGCAAAATGTTTTTCATGATTTTCTGAAGCAGCAACTGCTTTTTCAAACTCTTGTTCAGCTACTGGATAATTTTTTTGTTGTAACTGATACCAGCCAGCGAAAAAATAGCCGCGAGAGTTCTGTGGGTTCTTATTTTTAAAAGCCGTGATTTCTGCCTCTAGCTTTTCCGTCTGTTTGTTATTGAGCAAGGTTTTGAAGTAAGCCTGCTGAATAAGGAAGTCATCCGGTTGCTCCTGATATGCCTTTTGCAACTGAGCAACTGCCTGCTCTGTTTGCTCCAGCAGCAAGTGCCTTTTAGCCAACGCTATGCGGATACGCTGCTGCTTTGGTTCAAGTGCAAGGCTCTTCTCCAGAGTAGTAGCACCTTCTGCACTAGTAGGATCACGATCAAGCAGAGCCAATCCATATGTAGCCAATACGACGTGGTTATTAGGCTGACTTTCTGCTGCTTTTTTTAGCAGATCGATCGCTTCCTCAATTTGATTATTGCGAAATTTAACCAACGCCGCTGCCTGCAAAATTGAAGGTGTAGCGGTTTCAGGATCAATAAACTCATCAAACAAATCACCTGCTTGCTTATCTGAACCCTGCTGATATTCAACCAAACCTAACAGCGTTGCCGTATTTTTATCGTTCGGGTACTGCTCCCTTAATTCGCGCAATATAGATTCGGCTTCAACAAATTTTCCTTGTTGATAATATTCCATAGCCTCATTAAAACGCTGCTGTGCCAAGCTCCCCTCAGGGTTCGCATCAGCCAATAGTTTTTGATAGGTATAGGCCTCACTAGTACGCCCCTGTTGAATAAGAGTGTCTGTTAACAGGCTGATAATTCTCCCTTTTCTATAACTGATAATGTCCGTCTTTTTTAATAGGCCCAGCGCCTTGGTGAGATGTTTTTCAGCACCGTCCAGATTTCGCAAAAAGACATTAACGTTAGCCATCAGGATAAGCCCATCGAGGTTCTCTGGATCAGCCGTAAGCAGTTCTGTTAAGGTCGTCTGGGCTCGCTCGATTCCCCCTTTGGAAATTAAATAGCTGGCCTCAACATATTTTATATCTGCCTCTTGCCCACCCAAAGATTTCAATTCGGCTAAGGCTTTTTCATAACCATCGTTATTGCCCATACTGATATTGGCCATAGCAACCAACCAGGCTTGCCGTTGTTTATCATCCAGGTTACTGGCATCAGCAGGATAGGTATTTACTGTGTTAATAGCGGTAAGATATTTTTTATTGAGGTAATAAGAATTAGCCAACTCGGTTGCCACTTGCGGATTTTTTTCTACCACTTGCTCCAAGAGATTCTGGACAGCAGCATAGGAACCGATTTCATTATAAATACGCGCCAGCGCAATATAACCATCAGGAGATTCAGGCATTAATTGCACAATATTTTTTGCTTCAATAATTGCAGCGCGATACTGTCCTTGCTCTTGATAGACTTTGGCCGAACTTATGTGACGCTTCGCCTGCTCTTGGTTTTCTGCTTGTTTGTCACTACATGCGGCAAGTAACAGGCTGCAAGCTGCCAAAATTAGTATTGCGATATTTTTCATGTTTTATCACCCGTTTTCCTTTAGCCCACAGCTATTAACGTGCTGTCAGTTAATCTGCTTAATTAAAAAAAGTAACCCAATCCTATGCCATAAATATTTTCGTCATAACTGCTATTTGGTGCGTCGGATTCGCGATCTTCGCGACGTGCAAACACATCAACGTCTATGCCATTCACGAAACGATAGGCATATTTTAAGGAAAAATAATTAACGTCATAATCCGTCATCACACCCGTTCCCTCAAAATCATATTTTGATCTATTGGCCGTAAACTCAATTCGGGCAGCCTTGGATAAAGAATAGATAAAAGCACTGCGCGCATACAAATTGCGTGACTCTTCATCGGACATCAGATAATCATCATCTTCCAAGCCCACTCCAATTGAAAATGAGCAACGATCACAGATGGCAGTAGTCGTCCAATTCACGTCAGCTTTTTGCCGGTCGATCAGATCCAACTCCTGGGATAATCCATCACCACCCGGTATTTCCGATGGATCATAAGCATTACCATCACCGAAGGAGGTATCCGTAATTTGTTGGCTAAATGACAGGCTAAAATTATTGTAGCCTGAAATATAACCCAGCTCAGCCCTGTAGGTAGGCGACCCTTGCTCCTCGCCTACCTCAGGGGATGTTTCGTTGTAGCCAACTTCGATTCGATAGTTAAGCTTGCGCAGCTGTACCGCATAGCTAAGCATTGCATTAGTCAGTGTGTAATCAGACTCAGGCCGATGATCAAATTTCACCTCGCTTTGTTGCGCGGTAAGCTGTAATACATCAGTAACCGATAATGGATGTATCCATCCGAGACTAGCGCCATTACGTTTGGAGTCTTGAGTTTCGCTTTCCTTAAAACTCACTTGCGAAAAGTCGCCGCGCACAAACAAAATATCTGTATCAAAAAGCCTCAGGCGAGCAATGGGCGCAGCTGAAATGATTTCACGTTCATCCATATTTTCCAGCAAGTCAATTGCATCCGGAGTTTGCAATAGCATTCGCGATGAATGATGCAATTCCAAACCGAACGGATCTCGATCTTTGCCAAACACCAAAGCAGTGCTTCCATCTACATACTCATCATCGCTCTGGGTTTCTTTTGCAAATGTTTGTGCGTACAACTGATAGTCGGCATCGAGGTCGATTAACCAGTTGTCGTAATTTGCGGTCAGGTTTAGCTGATAGACATCCTGTCGCTCATCGATAGGATCCAAGGCTGTCTTGGTACTATTGTCCGACATTAAACTATTGGCCGATATGGATCCGCCAAATATGTCGGCAGCCTGTGCCTGCTGACACACCAACATTGCAATAGCTAAAGGAAGTGCACGCCCGGGAATTGATTTTATTCTGCCCATGACTCACCTCGAATTAGTTATTAAATACCACACCGGCAAATTTTTCTTTCCCTACCGCATCAACTGCCGATAGGACCTCGTCGGTAACCACTTGACCAAAGGGCACTACTAATAATGCATAATCACAGTAGCGCGCCAAAATGCGCGCTTCGGTGGACAGCTGGATTGCAGGGGCATCCAACACAATGAATCGGTCTGGATAGCGCGATTTAATTTCAGCAACCAGAACCTCCATGCGCTTGGAGTTAAAAAACTCTGCTGCTGAATCGCTTGAGCCACCCGATGGTATGACCCGTAAGCGCTCAATACCGGTTGGGTAAATAATGTTTTTGAGCGGCACAGTGTAATCGGTCAAATAGTTAAACAGTCCTGACCCTACTGTGGTCGCCACATACTTTTCTTCAACAATTGCGGAATAGGGATTGCAATCAACGTAGAGCGCTGTTTTATGCTGATCAAGAGCAAACGTTGCTGCCAGATTAAAACTAAAATAACTAGAGGAAATTTCTGCTGCGACTGATGACACCAACACCACCATATTATCGCTGCGATGGCGCTGCAACAACCTGATGCGCACCTCACGAAATGCATTCAATACTTCGCGCTGGCGCATGCCGGTGAATACGATTTTTTTCTCGTAAAGCTCCTCTTGCGACCAAAGTAAAGGCACATCCATATTTTTAATTTTTTCACGCTTGCGATGTTCCAGCACCGCATCCTTAACCAGCTGATCGCTATCTTCCACGAGCGCGTCAACATCCTCCATCAGCTGGCTCAAGTTTTTTTCTTTCTGCTTATCCATCACCGTGCCCCGATTCTCAAGTTGTTTAGCCTCTGGTTATTTGCCAATAGATCGCAATTGCCAGATAACAAATCATTCCAAGTACGGCTACTGAAAAAATCAACAGTGCGTCCTTTCTTAGCAACCGCTCGCCGATTGGCGAGTTGTAGTGCGGGATAACACCGATAACTTCGATATCGGAAGGCAATTGCTTCTGCAAAATGCGTGCAGAGCGCAAATGAGGATCTACCATCACAAACAGTAAGATCAGGCAAATTGGTGCCAACAATCCCAGAATGGGGCCAACCACGGCAAAGTGGATAAAGTGCAACCCCGACGGCTTAAGCGGAAAACTGGCTGGCTCTTGGATTCGGTATGACACGCCTTGCCCCTCAATATCCAGAGTCATAGACACCCGTGCTGTCTCCTTGCGCTGTAGCATCTCTTCATACACTTTTTTGGTGACATCGTAATCGCGGGTCAACTCTGACAAATCTGCCTGATTAGAGGCGATACGCTGCTGTCGGGCAAACTCCTCTTCCTGTAATACCAGTAAGGACTCCATGCGCCTTTTTTGCGCACGCAGATCAACCTCTGCATCTGAGAGCTGTTTGCGCAACTCTTCGTAAAGCGGGTTCTCTACTTTGTCAGAACTGCCGTAAACATCACCTGCTGATTTGATTTTGTTGATCGCCAAGTCCAGTTCGGTCAACTGCGTACGCAGAGACACCACATCGGGATAATTCTCTTGATAGCTCAGCAACATTTGTTCCAGTTGGGCATTCAGGGTCTGGCGACGCTGACGCATCTCATCAACCTGACCTTTGACTTGCAGATATTGCCCCTCGGTGTTCAATTGCTGTTGAATGGAATTAATTCTGGACTGGGCTTCTTCAATACCAATCTTGAGCGTCTCCACCTCTTGGCGCAGCTGTGCAATACGTGCGCTGACGGCGTCCTCACTACCATCGGTATTTTTTGACTTGAATTCTTTCAGTTTTTCTTCTGCAGCTTCCAATTGCTTTTTGTAGGTCTGCACCTGGGCATCAATGAAGTTATAGGCTCCCACACTTTCATCGCGCTTGCGCTTGGCGATGTCTTGAATAAAAACATTGACCACAGCATTGAGAACTTCGAAGGAATTGTCAGGATTATTGGCGGTGTAGCTGATCTGCACATAGTTTTCATTGCGCTCACGTGCGACCACTACACCATCGCGCAATTTTTTTACCAAAATATCCTGCTCATCAACGGGGGCAGAACGATTGAGCAGCCCGGCCTGCTTGGCAGTTTCAAGCATAATCCTGCGGGTATAAATAACTTCACTGGCCTGCTCGGAGCGATCTATTTTGGTGATCTCGGCGCGCCCCTTGAGCAGCGGTTCAATGATGTTGGTCACATCAGCAAACAATACAACCTTGGTGGTGTAGCTTTTCGGCCACACCAACCCGATTGCAAGCAGCAAAAATGAGGCTACCAGGAATAACAGCACGCACCAAAACCGTAAACGAATGAGTTCAGCGCGCACTGCCGCCATTAAATCTTTTAGATATGCTTTATCCATGAATTATCTCAATTCGTGAGCCAGAAAAATTCCAATTGGCACCGTTAAAAATTACGCTCGGGGACCGTTACTATATCCGAGGGCTGCAAGGTATAGTTGGTTTCAACATTCCCCTTCTCGATCAGATCATCCAACTTTATTGGATAGACTTTCAATTCGCCATTTACAGTACGGTATAACTTGGCTTTGTTGGAGGACGCAAAAGGATTCGGGCCGCCCGCTAACAGCACCAAATCGAGAACGGTCATACCCTCGCGATACGGAATCGATTGCGGAGCCGCAACCGCACCAGTAATTCGCACGCGACGCTGAAAATCGGAACTGCTTGGATTGACTACTATCACTGTAACTTGCGGACTTTTAATATAAGTCGTGAGACTTTTGGTGATGTTTTGTGAGAGTTGCCCGGTGGTTAAATCGGCAGCCATCACATCGCCAATAAGCGGCATGGATATTTTGCCATCGGGGCGCACTGGAACATTGATCGACATTTCTGGATTGCGCCATACGTTGACCGAGAGCGCATCACCTACACCGATACGATATTCAGCCAGCACAGAGGCATCGGCACTTTCAGGAATCTGCACAGTTTTACTACTGTTACTACAAGCCATTAAAACAGTCACGGCCAACAATACACCAATAGCTGCCAAAACATTTTTCATAGAGCATCCCTCGAAAGTTAAACTGACTCGACCGGTCTTTGCCATCCAGATATTCCAGATGCACACTGCTGACCAGCGTTAATGCACACCCTTTCCTAACAATACAATCTCCACAGTTTGGATCATGATAAGCATATCCATAAAGAAACTATGGTTTTTGGTGTAATACAAATCGTATTGCAATTTGTTTTTAGCATCCTCTACCGACGCACCGTAAGGATATTTCAACTGCGCCCAGCCCATCAAACCCGGTTTAACCTTGTGGCGCATTTCATAAAAGGGAATCTGCTGCGCAAGATCAACCACAAACTCAGGGCGCTCAGGGCGCGGCCCAACAAAACTCATATGGCCGGCAAATACGTTGTATAACTGGGGCAACTCATCCAGACGAGTATTGCGGATAAACGCCCCAACGCGCGTTACCCGTGCATCGTTTTTCTTGGCCCAGACCGCACCATTTTTTTCCGCATCCTGACGCATGCTGCGAAATTTATAAATGCGAAAGTGGCGACCATTCAGGCCAACACGAATCTGGTGGTAAAGCACCGCACCCGGGCTTTCCAATTTCACCGCTATGGCGGTGAGCAGCATAAACGGCCAGAGAAAAAATAAAAAAATCGATGCTAAGGCCAAATCAAACAAACGCTTGGCCAGCATGCGCCGCTTGGAATATTTAAAGCCATCGGAAAATAGCATCCATCCGGGCTGCAGCAAACTGATATCAATTTTGCCCAGCTCCCGCTCACAAAAACTCAGGGAATCACTTGATGCTACTCCAGCAAGCTTACAATCTAAAAACTGGCTCAGGGGAAAAGCATCACCACTGGTGCGGCGACGCTCATCGGGCGAAATGACGATTTCGGAAATTTGGGATTGCTTGGCAAACACCAGCCAATCGGCCGGCTCGGGAATCACCAAAGTGGGATCAACTTGTACCGGCTCATTGGCACTAGGAATACAGCCGACAATACGCACACCAAGCACACTGGCATCCGGAGCCAAATCGGCAAGTAGTTTATTTGCCTTGACCCCTGCACCATAAATCACTACACGCCGTTTCAGCTGATCAGTATCAACGATTTTGATAAATATCCAGCGCGATACAGACACCACCAGCGTGGATAACAACACACTCCAGAAGATGAAAGTTTGATTAATAAAGGCGCCGGAGAAAAACAAGTTGATGCCATATAAAAGCAAACTGCCCAGCAGGAAAAAGCTGACCATGGTGCGCAACACCATGCCGGAGAAACCTTCACGGATAAGTGCGGAGTACACACCCATCGACAGCGTGCAGCAACTTAATACCAGGGCGAGAACTATTGCAGGTCCCCATAGGTTGCGGTCGGCGCCTGACAGCGCCTCGGAATGCTGGACACCCAACTGCAAAATAAACCAGGCCACACCCGCAATAAGCAGTGCGTCCACCACCCCCAAATAGAGGTACGGAAGATGTATGTAATGCTTATTCAAACGAATATAAGACAAACCCGATTCCTTCAAGTTGGCATAACAGAGTGAGTGGAAAGCGCCGGATTATAGCAATGTTTGTGACAAGAGTTCGATTTATTCCCGCCAGCACTTTGCCCGTCAGCAAACATAATCAATTCGTCTTTGAACAGGCTGCCGCCATTTAAACTTAGGACGAATATGGTATTTTAGCCGTCCGTTCGTGGAATCCCCCGCTAAGGAATAATCATGTTTGCAAGCAACCCAAGGCTTTGCGTGATCGGCTTAGGCTATGTTGGCCTGCCACTCGCTGTTGAATTCGGCAAAAAAATTACTACCATCGGTTTCGACATCAATCAGGCGCGCGTTGATGCGTTGCGTTCGGGGGTAGACCACACACTGGAGCTGACCGCCGAAGAGCTGCAGGCCACTGAGCAGCTAAGCTTTACCACCAGCGAAGCAGACATTAAAGGGGCGGACATATATATAGTCACTGTACCCACTCCGATCAATAATAGTTACCAGCCAGATTTAACCCCACTGGAAAAGGCCTCCGCGCTACTTGGGCGCGTTATCAAAAAAAACTCCATCGTTATTTTTGAATCAACTGTATATCCCGGCTGCACCGAAGAAATCTGCATTCCGATCATCGAGCAAATTTCCGGTTTGCGTTTCAACGAAGATTTTTTTGCGGGCTATAGCCCCGAGCGAATTAACCCCGGCGACAAACAGCGCCGCATCCATAACATTGTCAAAATCACCTCCGGCTCAACTCCCGCGGTGGCCGACTATGTCGATGCGCTCTATCGCAAAATTGTTGTTGCAGGCACTCATAAAGCAAGCAGCATAAAAGTGGCCGAAGCCGCCAAGGTGATCGAAAATACCCAGCGCGACTTGAATATCGCCCTGGTAAATGAGCTGGCGCTGATTTTTAATCGCCTCGGCATAGACACACTAGAAGTACTCGAAGCCGCCGGCACGAAATGGAATTTCCTCCCCTTCCGTCCCGGCTTGGTCGGCGGTCATTGCATTAGTGTTGACCCCTATTATCTAACGCACAAAGCGCAACAAGTCGGCTACTACCCGGAAGTTATTCTCTCCGGTCGCCGCGTCAACAATCGCATGGGTTCATTTGTGGCTGATTCAGTGATCAAGATGATGACCAAGCGCAAATCCCAAGTAGTGGATGCGAACGTACTGATCATGGGCCTCACCTTTAAAGAAAACTGTCCCGATCTGCGCAACACCGGCGTCATCGATATTATTGAAGAGATGCGCAACTACAACACCAATGTGCAGGTTTACGATCCCTGGGCAGACGCCGCTGAAGCCAAGCACGAATATGGATTGGATTTGATTGACGCACCGGTTCCCGGCAGCTATCAGGCGATTATTCTCTGCGTCGCCCACGATGTGTTTCGCGCAATGGGTGAAACTGGCATCCGCGCACTGGGCGCACCGAATCATGTACTTTTCGATGTAAAACACCTATTGCCCAAACACGCGGTGGATGCGCGCCTTTAATATGAAAGTCTTAGTCACCGGAACAGCAGGATTTATTGGTGCCGCGCTCGCACAGCAATTGTTGGCGCGCGGCGACGAAGTTATCGGCATAGATAACTGTAACGACTATTACGATGTAGGACTCAAGCAAGCGCGGCTGGATTTATTAACCCTAAAACCAGGCTTTACTGATTTGCGCATCGGACTGGAAGATAAACGAGCCGTCGATCAAGTATTCAAAACCCATCAGCCGCAGCGAGTAGTCAATCTCGCCGCACAAGCTGGGGTTCGCTATTCACTGAGCAACCCCCAAGCCTATATCGACTCCAACATCACTGGCTTTTTAAATATTCTGGAAGCCTGCCGCCACTTCGGCACCGGGCATCTGGTGTACGCCTCAAGCAGCTCCGTTTATGGCGCCAACACACGCATGCCCTTTGCCGAATCCGACAATGTGGATCACCCGGTTAGCCTTTACGCCGCGACCAAGAAATCCAACGAATTGATGGCGCACACCTACAGCCATCTATTTAACATCCCCACTACCGGCCTGCGCTTTTTTACCGTTTATGGCCCTTGGGGGCGCCCGGATATGGCACCGATCCTGTTTGCCAATAAAATTGCGCGCGGTGAAGCCATCGACGTATTTAACTATGGCCAGCATCGCCGCGACTTCACCTATATAGATGACATAGTCGCCGGCATTATTCATAGCCTGGACAATCCTGCCCAACCCAATGGCAACTGGACAGGCGCCAATCCGGATCCAGCCAGCTCCGCCGCGCCCTATCGGGTATATAACATCGGCTCCAATAATCCGGTAGAACTGCTGCGCTTTATTGAGCTAATGGAGCAAGGACTAGGCAAAACCGCCGTGAAAAACCTGCTGCCCATGCAACCGGGCGATGTACCGGACACCTACGCCAATGTCGATGCACTAACCAATGCGGTTGGCTATAGACCACAAACCTCCATCGAAGAAGGCGTTGCACGCTTTATCGATTGGTATCGCCACTACTACAAGGTTTTGTGAGCACTCAATGCAATCTACCGCTGAAAATCACACCAATAACCAAGTTACCCACGCAATGACCGTGGACGTGGAGGACTACTACCACGTCGCCGCTTTCGCCAACGTCATCAAGCCCGGCGACTGGGATCAATGGCCCTCCCGCGTCGAAGCCAACACCCAACGCCTGCTGCAATTATTTGACGATGCCAATATCAAAATTACGTTCTTTGTGTTGGGCTGGGTTGCGGAACACTATCCACAACTGGTTAAAACCATCCGCGCGCAAGGCCATGAAATTGCCTCCCACGGCTACAGCCACCAGCTTATTTATAAGCAGAAGCAGGATGTCTTTCGCGCTGAAACCGCAAAATCCAAAACCATCCTGGAAGATCTCGCGCAAGCACCAATCACGGGCTATCGCGCTGCCAGCTATTCAATTACCCGCCAGTCACTCTGGGCATTGGATATATTGACCGAACTGGGCTTCACTTGGGACTCCAGCATTTTCCCCACCCGTCATGACAACTACGGCATACCCGGCAGCCCCGAAGAGCCCTATCGCATCATCACCAATAGCGGCGCGAGCCTGTTGGAATTCCCGCTCACCACCGCCAAAGTATTCGGCCAAGCGATACCCGCAGCAGGCGGCGGTTATTTCCGCCAATATCCTTATGCGCTATCCAAATGGTTATTTGAACGCGCCAGCCTCAACCAAACCAAACCGCAAATTTTTTATCTGCACCCCTGGGAAATCGACCCGGAGCAGCCGCGCATCCCTAACGCCAGCTGGTTCAGCAATTTCCGCCACTACACCAACCTGAAGCGCTGCTTGCCGCGCCTGGAGCGCATGATTCGCGATTTCAACTTCGGCACCATGAGCCAAAGCATACACTCGGCACAAATCACTAAAGAACTGAACATTCACGATCTGGCCCGCCCTTAGCCTAGACGCAACCGCCCAAGGTCAGTAGAATCGCGCCTCCTATTTTTATAGCCATTCCAGCACCCGTAGCTCAGCTGGATAGAGTAGCGGCTTCCGAAGCCGTTGGTCACAGGTTCGAATCCTGTCGGGTGCGCCATATTTCACATGTAAAGAAATTCGACAAAAAAACAGCCGCCAGCAGGGTTCCGCAGAGCCCAGCACACAGGTACAATGCCGCTCTTTAGCTTGAAGTGGGCAGCATGGAATGCAATTGCTCGGCACGCCCAAGGGGAAATACGTCTGTATTCGAGTCGTAAATTTCATCCTTCCTATATACATCAACTCATAACACCTTGACGTTGTGGGATAAATAAAGCCAGTCAGGTCAATTGATTGCCTTGCGCCTGTTACCTGTTTAAAGGCAAACGGCAACAATCACATCAGGGAATCGACCTCGTAAGCGCCAACAGGCCACTTCCAGCATGCGCAATTTATTTACGAGGCAAACTAAATGAAAATTCTCGTTACCGGTGGAGCCGGCTTTATCGGTTCGGCGGTAGTCCGCCATATCATCAATAACACCCAAGACCAGGTTATCAATGTCGATAAGCTTACCTATGCTGGCAATCTTGAATCATTGATCAGTGTCGACCAAAACCCGCGCTATCACTTTGAACAGGTAGATATCTGCAACCGTGCGGAACTGGATCGGGTATTTAACCAACACCAACCCGATGTAGTGATGCACCTTGCTGCCGAGAGCCATGTTGACCGCTCAATTGATGGCCCCGCCGCCTTTATTGAAACCAACATTGTCGGCACCTATCAGTTGCTGGAAGCCAGCCGCAGCTACTGGAACAACCTGCCAGAAACCCGCAAAGCCTCGTTCCGCTTTCACCATATCTCTACCGATGAAGTCTATGGCGATCTCGAAGGTCCAGAGGATCTGTTTACCGAAACAACGCCCTACGCACCAAGCTCACCTTACTCAGCGAGTAAAGCCAGCTCGGATCATCTGGTTCGCGCGTGGCGCCGCACCTATGGTTTACCTACACTGTTAACCAACTGCTCTAACAACTATGGCCCCTATCACTTCCCGGAAAAGCTGATTCCTCTAGTGATCCTCAACGCCCTCGAAGGCAAGCCCCTACCGGTGTATGGCAAAGGCAATCAGATCCGTGATTGGCTTTTTGTAGAGGATCACGCGCGCGCGCTGTACAAAGTTGTAACAGAAGGTGTGATTGGCGAGACCTACAATATCGGCGGTCACAACGAGAAACAAAACATCGAAGTGGTTAACACCATTTGCGAATTGCTCGATGAGTTGCGCCCACTGAATACCACTGATCTGCCAATCAAAGCCCACAAAGAGTTAATCACTTTTGTGCAAGATCGCCCTGGTCATGATATCCGCTACGCCATCGATGCCAGCAAAATCAAACGTGAGCTTGGCTGGACCCCAGAAGAAACCTTCGAGTCCGGAATCCGCAAAACCGTAACCTGGTATCTCGATAACTTGAACTGGTCGCATCGAGTTCAGGATGGCAGCTATCAACGCGAACGCCTTGGTGCACAATAAATAGTAATCTTCAGCCAATAATCTGTCTGATCAGCTCATTGATAAATATCAGGATTTTTTATGAAAGGTATTATTCTCGCGGGTGGTAGCGGCACCCGTCTCCACCCCATCACCAAAGGTGTCTCCAAACAATTACTGCCGATTTACGACAAGCCGATGATTTATTATCCGTTGTCGGTTTTGATGTTAGTTGGGGTTCAAGATGTATTGATCATCACCACACCAGAAGATTCTGCAAGCTTCATGCGCTTGTTAGGCGATGGCTCACAATTTGGCATTCGCCTGAATTACGCCGTCCAACCCAGTCCGGACGGACTGGCACAAGCCTTTATTATCGGCGAAGGATTTATCGGCAAAGACAATGTCTGTTTAGTGCTTGGCGACAATATCTATTATGGCCACGGCTTAACCGAGCATTTGCAAAGTGCTGTTGCGCGCAAAACCGGCGCGACCGTGTTTGGCTATCACGTCAGTGATCCGGAGCGTTTTGGTGTGGTCGAATTTGACGATCAAATGCGCGCTATTTCTATCGAGGAAAAGCCCAAACAACCCAAATCCAATTACGCAGTCACCGGCCTTTATTTTTACGACAACGATGTGATCCAAATCGCCAAAACCATTAAGCCTTCAACACGTGGCGAGCTGGAAATCACCAGCGTCAATAACGCCTACCTTGAGCGTGGTGATTTAAATGTGGAGTTACTTGGCCGTGGTTATGCCTGGCTGGATACCGGCACCCATGACAGCCTTCTCGAAGCTGGCCATTTTGTGCAAACGATTGAGCATCGTCAGGGGTTAAAAGTTGCCTGCTTGGAAGAGATTGCCTTTACCAACGGATGGATCACTAAAGAACAATTAATCGCAGAAGGCAAAGCCCTGTCAAAAACCGGTTACGGCCAATACCTGCTCAAAATTGCGGAGCAAGCCAAGGCATGAAAATTCTCGTTACCGGCGCCAATGGCCAGGTAGGTCACTGCTTGACGCAACAACTACAGGCACGCAAGTGTGATTATGTCGCCCTCACCCGCAGCGAACTGGATATCAGCGATGCAGATGCTGTTAATAACTGTATCGCACAGATCAAACCTGATCTCATCATCAATGCAGCTGCCTACACCGCCGTAGACAAAGCCGAACAAGAGCAAAAGCTCGCCTACGCCATTAATCGCGACGGCCCAGCAAATCTCGCGCGCGCCGCCAAAAACATTGGCGCCGCGATACTACATATCTCAACCGATTATGTATTTGCAGGTGATGCGGCTGGCAGCTACCGCGAGGACGATGCCACAGCTCCTCAAGGTGTTTATGGTCAAAGCAAACTGGACGGCGAACTGGCTGTTGCAACCGCTAACGACAAACACATCATCTTGCGGACCGCGTGGGTATTTGGCGAGCACGGCAACAACTTTGTGAAAATCATGATTCGCCTGGGCAGTACACGCGACAGCCTTGGCGTAGTGGCAGATCAAGAAGGTGGTCCAACTTACGCAGGTGATATTGCCAACACATTACTCGCTATTGCTCAGCACTATGCGTCGGGAAAACCAACGCCTTGGGGCACTTATCACTATTCAGGTTTACCGCATGTCAGTTGGTTTGGATTTGCAAACGCTATTTTTGCCGAAGTTGAACAGGCAAATGTTTATCCCAAAAACATCCCGCACCTCAATGCCATTACCACGGCAGACTACCCTACTCCCGCCAAACGCCCAGCCAACTCCAAATTGGATTGCCACAAACTTGAGCAAGCATTTGGTATCGCACCCAGCGATTGGAAAACTGCATTAAAAAATATTCGCGCCTATTCAGCATAAGGCTATCGTATGAGTATACAAATTCAGTTTCCGAAATCCACTAACGAAAAAGTAAAAAACAAACTTTGATCACGGGAAAGTTGATAATTTCTTTAATCCTTCTAAGGCAACCTTGTCTTGATACCTTATGAAAATAATGACCTTTAAAAATAATATCTCATTAGTTTACGAAATGGCTCGACGTGATGTTATTGGGCGATATAAAGGATCGGCCTTGGGTCTGCTCTGGTCTCTTTTTAACCCACTTGTTATGTTAGCCGTATACACTTTTGCTTTTGGCTTCATTTTCAAGGCAAAATGGCCAGGAATGAGCAATGATCCATTTAGTTTTGCTCTGACGCTTTTCCCTGCACTGTTAGTGTTCAACTATTTCTCAGAGTGTGTCTCACGCGCACCGAGTTTAGTTGTATCAAATCCATCATACGTAAAAAAAGTTGTTTTTCCACTGGCAACATTGCCTGTGATGGTGTCTGCATCAGCCCTATTTCACTTCTCAATCGGTTTTATAGTTTGGTGTATCGCGTCTTTAGCCATAACAGGGACATTACATGCGACTTTACTCATGGCGCCAATCGTGCTGCTGCCACTGATTTTATTCAGCCTAGCCTGTTCGTGGATACTGGCATCCCTAGGCGTCTATCTTCGGGATATACAACAAATAATGAATGTCATTACCTCAGCGTTGATTTTTTTATCTCCTGTTTTTTACCCCATTGAAAGCGTACCGGAACAGTATCGAGGCTTTATCGAGGGAAACCCTCTAACACAATATGTACAAATGCTGAGAGACAGCATGGTATTTGGAAAAACACCGAAGATCTCCGATTTTATATTTTCTTTTTTACTATCAGTCGGTTTAGCAATCGCAGGATATTGGTGGTTCCATCTCACAAAAAAAGGTTTTGCAGATGTCCTCTGATACCGTTATTGAAGTCCATAACTTAACAAAAAATTATGAAACATATAAAAATCCAAGGGACAGGTTAAAACAACTGCTGCTCCCTCCAATAAAAAAATTTTTTGGATTGAAAGCTAAAAAATACGGTGAAACCTTTAGCGCCTTGGACAACATTTCATTTAGCGTCAAGCAAGGTGAAACATTTGGAATTATTGGCAAAAACGGCTCAGGAAAATCGACGCTGCTACAAATTTTGTGCGGCACATTAAATCCGACATCTGGGAGCGTGGTAGTTAAAGGCAAAGTTGCAGCTTTACTTGAACTCGGAGCAGGATTTAACCCAGAATTTTCTGGCCGCGAAAATGTTTATATGTGCGGTAGACTTTATGGTTTATCTACACATCAAATCGATGAACGCTACCAAAAAATTATTGCTTTCGCAGACATTGGTGATTTCGTTGACAGCCCGGTAAAAACCTATTCAAGCGGAATGTATGTGCGACTTGCATTTGCAGTAATTGCACATGTTGACGCAGACATCCTAGTGATTGATGAAGCCTTATCCGTAGGTGATGCCTATTTTGTACAAAAGTGCATGCGCTTTTTACGCCAATTCATGAAAAAAGGAACACTCCTATTTGTCAGTCATGACATTAGCGCAGTTTCCAGTCTATGTACATCCGCATTATGGTTAGATAAGGGCAAAGGGAAGGAGCTTGGAGAACCTAAAGAAATTATTAAGAATTATCTCGAAGGTCTGGTAAAACAATCACAGGATACAGATGCAGGCAAAAAAATTGCGCCGATAGTTAATAAGAGCGCTGAGCAAGTAGAAGTCATCGATATGCGCGACAGCTTTATAAACAGCTCAAATTTAAGAAATGATCTTCAAATTATTCCAAATGCCGACACTTGGGACTCTTATGGTGCAGGAAATGCCAGAATTATTAACTGCATTCTTGAACATGAGGAGTCTGGAAAAAAACTTAGTTATGTTGTCGGCGGGGAAATGGTTTGCTTAAAAATCACAGCGCAATCACTCACAGATCTAGAGTCAGTCATTGTAGGCTTTGATTTGAAAAATAGACTTGGTCAAACAGTGTTTGGTGACAATACTTTTTTAACCTATCAAACAGACCCACAAAATGCTGATGCGCAGCAAATAATAACGGCTCGCTTTACTTTTAGGATGCCTGTTATACCGGTAGGCGATTATGCCTTCACGGTTGCAATTGCCACCGGTTCACAAGATGCACATGTGCAGCAACACTGGGTGCATGAGGCACTGATATTACGCTCGCAAGCAAGCAGAGTATGTTTTGGAGTAATCGGCATTCCCATGAAAAACATCGCAATTACCATCAATGATTAGCTGATTACCGAAATTACGGATAGCACATATGCCTGAATCTAAAGAAACATTCCCCCTAACTGACACCCCAACCAAAAGCTCATCTGAACTCATAAGCTGGACGGGTGAACGCTACATTCCGCATTTACAAGGCAATATCCGTTATGAGCATTTGCATCGTTACGCAATGAGCAGTCTCCATGCCACCGGAAAAAGGGTATTAGACATTGCTTCCGGTGAAGGCTATGGATCGGCAATTCTGGCTAGAACTGCGAGCCATGTGTGTGGAGTTGATATTTCCCATGAGGCGGTTGCGCATGCCCAAAATAACTATAGATCCTCTCATAATAATCTGGAATTTAAACAAGGTAGTGCAGATGCAATCCCCTACCCTGACAATGCCTTTGACGTCGTCATATCTTTTGAAACCTTGGAGCATCTTGCAACACAAGAAGAAATGCTAGCAGAAATAAAACGTGTGCTTACACCTGACGGCTTCTTGATTATGTCAACACCAGACAAAGAAGCTTACGCAATAGCAGATGGCGGTCATAATGAATATCATGTAAAGGAATTGACAGGAGAAGAATTCAAAACACTAACCCATAGATACTTCAAAAAAGTTGAAATTTATGGCCAACGATTCGCAACCGTTGGATATATTCAATCCGAAAAAAACGACCCCACCACGTCGATGGTAGGTTTGACGATAGATGATAACGGCGAAATTAGATCCGCTCTTCCGGTGCTAAGCCAACCGGTTTTTTGGATTGCCATTTGTTCAAATAAAGAACTGCCACATATCAAACCATCTATATTTATTGACCCTAGTGACGACATTTTTCAGACAGAGCGAAAAACGTTGCGCTGGGCATCAAATATAGATTCAGAACGAGAGCAAATACAAAAACATGCTCAATCACTTGATATCTTAATTGAAGAGCGCACGCAATGGGCCAGGTCTTTGGACTCAGATTTGCATCGTGAACGCAGCATCAATACCGAATTAATCAAGCAGCTAAACACGATAGAAAAAAAATACTCGGCAGAAAGGCTTGAACAGCAGTTAATTACTCAAGCAAAGACCGCAGAAAATGAAGCACTGCAAAATGAACTATTGACGACAAAAAATCTAGTGATTGAGCGCACCGCATGGGCGCAAAATCTGGATGCTGACTTACATAACACGAGAACAGCTATACGTCAGATAAGAGATGAATTTGATAGCGTAATTGCGTCGCGGTCTTGGAAAATTACCAAACCACTACGACTTGCCGCTCGCATTGCCCGCTTTGAGAGCCAAGCAGTAATTAAATCCTTACGCCCACGCACTCAAAAATTAGGGCGAAAAATATATACGAACCTGCCAATTAGCAAACAATTTAAAGATTCGATAGCAGCATTCGCCTATCGGATTGCGGGACCACTGTTTGAAGGTATTGTTCATTACGAGATGTGGCGTCGAAAAGGAAAGCCCGGTCTCACTCCGGCTAGTGCTCGAGGATTAATTGCGCACAATGAAATTCAGTCTATTCTGACATCTCTGGTGATGCCATCATCACCACAGCCACTCGTGTCGGTTATTATCCCAAGTTATGGCAATTTACCCATGACGCTTACCTGCCTTGCGTCCATCGCGCGTCATTGTCCCTCAGCCCCCATTGAAGTGATAGTTGTGGAAGACTGCTCGCCTGATCATGAAATTCATTTTCTGCAACAAGTACAAGGACTACGGTATGAAGTAAACCCTGAAAATCTCGGATTTGTAAGATCTTGCAACAGATCAGTGTCATTAGCCAAAGGTAAATATATTTACCTATTAAATAACGATACGGAAGTTACTGAGGGCTGGCTGGACAATTTACTGAATGTATTCTCGAATCATGATGATTGCGGCTTGGTTGGCTCTAAGCTGGTTTATCCTGATGGTCGTTTGCAGGAAGCTGGTGGAATTTTATGGAGAGATGGTTCGGCTTGGAACTTCGGACGCCTGCAAAATCCACAACAGCCGGAATTTAATTATCTTAAAGAAGCGGATTATTGTTCTGGTGCATCATTATTAATTGAGAAAGATTTTTTTATAGAACTTGGGCTGTTCGATGAGATCTATGTGCCCGCTTATTATGAAGATACCGATCTGGCATTTAAGGTCCGCGGCGCAGGGAAAAAAGTGTATTACCAACCTGCCTCAGTCGTTGTGCATTATGAAGGCAGTTCCAATGGTACTGATACAGGCTTAGGTATTAAGGCCTATCAAATTGCCAACCAGAAAAAATTTTTTGAAAAATGGCAATCAGAATTAAGTAATCATTATCCAAATGCTGAGCATGTTTTTAACGCCCGCGATCGAAGCTTTAATAAACCTTGCGCAGTCGTCGTGGATCATTATGTCTTACAACCAGATCGTGATGCAGGCTCTCGCTCTACACTTGCGATTATTACTGGCCTACTGAATCTCGGCCTTGGGGTTAAATTTTGGCCAGACAATCTCTGGTACGACCCCGAATATACACAACGCTTACAACAATTAGGTGTTGAAGTTATTTATGGCAGTGAGCACGTTGGTGGCTTTGGGCAATGGCTAAAGGCAGCAGATGGAGGTATCACGCACGTGCTGTTAAACAGACCACATATTGCGATCAATTATGTCAATACCTTGAAAAAATTTCCGCAAATACGCACGGTGTTCTATGGTCACGATTTGCATTTCGAGCGCCTACAGCGCGAATACGCACTTAAACCAACTAGCAGCCTTAAAAAAGATATAGATCATCTCTATAAATTAGAGACTGAAATTTGGAGCAAGGTAGATATAGTTCTTTATCCATCAGAAGAGGAGGCAGCAACAGTTCGACGCATTGCCCCCGATGTTAATGCAGCGGCGGTATCCCCTTATCTGTATCGCGATCTGAATAAGTATGCAGATCGCCAACCGATATCGAATAAAAAAATTATATTCGTCGCTGGCTTTGGGCATCCGCCTAATACCGACGCCGCAGTATGGTTTGTGAGTAAAATATTCCCATTAATTAAAGCGCAACAACCGGATGCCATTCTTTATTTAATCGGCTCTCGCCCCACTGAACAGGTATTAAAACTACAATCGCCTTCGGTGCATGTGACCGGTTATGTGACTGACGAAGAGCTTGCAGTACACTATGCTTCTGCGCGGGTAGCTGTTGTACCATTGCGTTTTGGTGCAGGCGTGAAAAATAAAGTGGTGGAAGCCATGGCTTACGGTGCCCCGCTGGTAACAACACCTGTCGGTGCGCAGGGCTTGATTGACTTGGACCAAATTATTCCAGTGACGTCTGAAACCGACTCTTTTGCTGATCATGTAATTGCTGTGCTAAATAGTGATGACCTCTGGTTGCAATATTCTTCTGCAGGCAATCGCTTTGTAGCCCAGCATTATTCATTGGATAAAATGAAATCAACATTGCAGCATGCGTTTTATGGATAAGACATTAATGAATAATTCGCTTGGATATTTGCAACATGTCGATGGTTTAAGGGCCTTGGCTGTTCTCATTGTTATTTTTTTTCACTTTGGTATTACCGGTTTCTCCGGTGGTTTTATTGGCGTTGATATATTTTTTGTGATTAGTGGCTTTTTGATTACCCGACTTATCACTCACGAGTTGGATGTAACCGGAAATTTCAATTTTTTACAGTTTTATCTGCGCCGTATTCGTAGATTAATGCCAGCATTATTCTTTACCTTTGCACTTACAACGACTATTGCAATTATTATTTTTACACCGGAAAATCTTATTGCATATGGTAAATCACTGATTGCTGCAGTTTTCTCCGTATCTAATATTTTTTTCTGGTCCGAAAGTGGCTATTTTGATACAGCATCCCATGTTAAACCTTTATTGCATACCTGGTCATTAAGCGTAGAAGAGCAGTTTTACTTGTTGTGGCCAGCATTGCTTTGGTTCTGCACAAAAAAAATGCCAATACGGAATCGGTTATTGTTGGTTACTGGAATAGGTATATCAAGTTTTTTACTAACTGCCTATATGGTTGCAAAAGCGACGCCGGGTTTCCAATCCAGTATTTTTTATCTTGCACCTTTTCGCGTATTTGAGTTTGCAATAGGTGCGATAGGGGTATTTATTTACCAGCATGCTATTGGGCGTCGGTGGCAAGAATTATTGGCCGCAACTGGCTTTATGTTAATTATTTTTAGCATGTATGCCCTTGACGAAAAATCTTTATTTCCTTATGTAAATGCTCTTCCATCTTGTGTTGGAGCTTTGCTGCTAATTTTGGTTCGAGATAGTCAGTTAGTTCAATTTTTATTAAAGAATAGATTGGCAATTTTTATAGGTTTAATAAGCTATTCACTTTATCTGGCTCATTGGCCAGTGTATGTGTTTTTTAAGTATATTTTTCTCGATGTGTCTGGCGTATTGTGGATCGCGGTCATGTTAGCTGTTACTTCAGCTACTGCCATTTTCTGTTATCGTTACATAGAGCTACCCTGGCGAAGAAATAGGGTGAATACTAGTCGGTTTTTTAAGTCTATCGGATCTTTTGCCTTAATATTGTGTTTATTTGGAACATCAATGACCTTGCAACAAGGTTGGGAGTGGCGTTACAAACCATTTCCAGCGGCGAGTGAGGCTGAGACAGCGGATAGCAATACAGCTGCACGGTTATTCTTTAGTGTGCAGGATATTGAAAATGGTAAGGCGGCACGCTTCAAAGATACCAATCAAGCTTGCAACATTCTTACATTGGACGATAAAACTCGCTGTGATATGACCAAACCTGTGCAACTGTTGGTGTTTGGTAATTCTCACGAGCCCGATGCATTTAATATGTTCAATGCACTTTACCAGAATCATCCATTGATTAATTTAATAGTGTTCGGCACTGTTAATGATTGTGCGATAACTATTCAAGCAAACAATATTTCATCGACAACACAGATGTTTAATTGTCAACAGCGCTTTGCGATCTTAAATGATAAACAATTTATTAGTAAATTAAGTCATATCATTTATAACGCTCATTATGGTTTTGATTATGTGGCGAGAGAGTTATGGCAGGTGCTGGATGTCAGCATGCAAAAAAATTCTGCTATCAAATTAATTGCTATTGGCAGCTATCTTGAAACAAGTATTGATTGCACAACCTTGATAAATAAGGGCGGTACTTTCGATGCATGCAAAGCCCGGGATGTCATTACGTATTTTTATCCTGATGAGCGCTCAATATCCCAAATACCAGAAGTAAAAAGCTTGCCGTACTTATACATCAGTAAATATGAACTGGAATGTGAGGGTGGTGAATTGGCAGATTGTAAAACCTCAGCGGGTGGGGAACCTATGTTTTATGACCAACACCATCTTTCTTATAATTATGCGCGTGCGATGGGATGGTTAATTTGGAACAAGTATCAGCAGGCCCTACTGGAGCTGGGGTTGCCTGAGCCACTCATTAATCAATAATAGCGAAAATACCTTCAGTTTTTTTGGGAAAAATTTTTTGAGCATTATGACCATGAACAAACGATTTAATCATTATTGGGTCATTATTCCCAGTTTGGCATTGAGCCTTGTGCTTTACGGATTTTATCTTTCTTTGGCTCGGCCATTGGTACCTTACATGGATACCATGCTGTATCTTTTGCAAATTGATCAAATTTTCAAGGGGGAGCTTTCCTGGTTAGAAGTTTATGGTTCTGGCGAGCATCGTGGACTCATATATCCTTTTATCACATGTATTGAATGGGTATTCTGGGGAATGGATTCTCGTATATCCACATTTTTAACAGGGATGGTTATTATCGCTACTTTTTTTTATTGGTTAAGCGCTTTTTTGAATGCGCAACCTGAAATGCTGACTACCAGCAAAACAAAAACCGCGCAAATATTTACTGTTTGCTTGGTTGCTGCAATGATTGTTGTTAGTCCGGCTGGCTTTGAATTGTGGACCCTTGATCTCGGTTTTGCTCAACTATTTAAAAATTTTCTTATTGTTACTTTCCTCTATTTATTGACTGTTAAGCAAAGCTGGGCAAAAAATTTTCCAAGCGCGATAGGCGTTGGCGTTTACGGCGGCTTTCTTGTGTTATTTGCCACTTATGGTTGGTCATATCCTTTTCTAATTGCCTGTTTGTTCGCACTGATTTTTTCCATTCCTGATGCGGATAATTCTCGATGGAAGGCAGGAGTCATAATTGTTCTTATGCTATCAGCCCAGATTGTTTATATTTTTAGCGGCCATGGCGTATTCGATGGTGAACATACAAATGGAACGGCTACTTTATCGATTGTCAATTTAGTGAAGGGGGTGCTGTACGGTGCAAGTACGGCCCTTATTGGCAAAGAAGTTATGGAAAAGGCCTCTGTGCCTGTAATTATTCCTTTGCTATTGGGTGGTTTTGTATTGCTGCTTGCTGCGCTTGCCATATTAATCAGTCTACTTGAGCAGACGCGTGAAAAAATATTCTTGGCTAGTTTATTGGTTTTTTCTCTCACTGTATTGGCTGGCGTTGCGGTGGCAAGAGGTACAGTTCTATTTACCAATACAGGAGCCTCCCGTTATTTTGTAGATTTTGTTTGGCTATTACTTGCACCTTTAGCCGTTATAATTACAGCATCAGGAAAAAATATAACGCACTCTATGCTTTCCCGAATTATCCTTTTTTTACCGTTGGCCAAGCTGTTTTCCTTCGCACGACTACTCGCGCTAATACTCTTGGTGATTGCGCTATTTGGACATCTTGTTACCTGGTATGTAGAGCTCAAAACTGCACCGTATCGCGCGGCAATATTCAAAGGAATGGCAGAGGTTTACAAACGAGGTGTTATCAATGAGGATGATGCATCCTTGCTTCAATCACCATTCTCGGTGGCAAGCAAAGCAATTGTGGTCGCACAATTTTATAATCTTTCTGTGTTGAGGGATAATCGGACTCCATGTTCTCTGGAGTCGATTGGATATTCAGGCGACTGGTATATGCCCGAGCAAAATTATACCCGTTGGCTTAAAAAACAAGGTTCTATCGTACTGGATAATTGTACGGAGAATGTCATGGTTAAAGGATATGTTCCGGAAGGTTTTAATGCCCGTGAACTAATCGTTAGCTATAGCGAAACACAAATGATAGTACTTTTGGTTCCTGGTGCTGAATTCTCTTTTGCTGTGCAAATCTTATCGGGAACAAGAGTAACTGTTAATTTGGAACTGAATGAAACTACTGTACCTGCAAGTGTTGGTATTAATACCGACACGCGTGAATTGGGTTTGTTGTTGACGTATGTTGGCGAATAACGATTTATAATTTTGATATTTGGATAATCAAATGATTCTGATTAATGATTTAGGTGCTCATTCGCGTGTACTGAGAAAAAATATTGATGCTGCACTAACTCGTGTGGTATCACGTGGCTGGTTCGTATTAGGGCCAGAAGTTACTGCCTTCGAAGATCAATTCTCGCAATATGTTGGTGTTGCTAAAACAGTTTCATTAGCTAACGGTACAGATGCACTAGAACTTGCGCTACGAGCTGTAGGTGTGCGTGATGGTGACAGGGTTGCGACTGTTGCAAATGCTGGTATGTATACCACCACCGCGCTGCTTGCGATAGGCGCGAGTCCATTTTTTATCGATGTGGATCTTGTTTCGCGTACAACTACCCTCGCTGAATGTAAACGTGCACTGGATGCTGGTGTAAAAGCCCTTGTAGTAACCCATTTGTATGGCACTGCCGCGCCAGAAATTAAAGCAATTGCAGAGCTTTGTGCAAATCGTAATATTCCTTTGATTGAGGATTGTGCCCAAGCGCATGGGGCAAGGATTGGAGGAAGAATGGTAGGTTCTTTCGGTGACATTGCTTGCTTCAGTTTTTATCCCACAAAAAATCTGGGCGCATTGGGAGATGGTGGAGCAGTAGTAACTAATAATATTCCATTGGCTGAAGTTGTTGCGCGTTTGCGGCAATACGGTTGGTCATCCAAATATGAGGTCATACTTGGTCATGCGCGTAATAGTCGGCTTGATGAAATGCAGGCGGCGATATTATGTGAATTTTTGCCATTGCTGGATGGGTGGAACGCACGTCGGCGTGAGATTGCTACGCTTTATAAAAAACTGATTACAAACTCCGCGTTGCAACTGCCAGAGTTTGATGGCGAGGAGTATGTCGGTCATCTGTATGTGATCCAGACGAAAAATCCTGCAGATTTGCGTGCGCATTTAAAAGCAAATCAAATTGCGAGTGAAGTACATTACCCCATTCCAGATTATAAACAACCGGTTTTTCACGACGAATTTTCCTCTATTCGTTTAATTAATACGGATCAGCTTGCAAACTCCATTTTGACATTACCTTGTTATCCGGAAATGTCTGATGAGCAGGTGCATGTGGTCGCCGGAGCAGTAAACTCATGGCAGAGCTAGTGTATTCACTTGTAATTCCGGTGTATAAGAATGAGAAGTCAATATCTCGTCTTGTCTCTGTGCTAATGCAGATGGGTGTAGATCTGGATCAAAAACTGGAAGTTGTTTTTGTTGTGGATGGTAGTCCAGACAAATCCTTTGAATTGTTAAAAAATCATATGGCACAAATGCCATTACCGGTGCAACTAATTGCTCATGCACGCAACTTTGGTTCTTTTCCTGCAATTCGCACAGGGCTTGCTGCGGCAAAAGGAAAATATTTTGGTGTTATGGCGGCAGATCTACAAGAACCACCAGAGTTACTAATCGATTTTTTTAAATCGCTTGCTGCTGATGAATGTGATGTAGCGATTGGTACTCGCAGCAGTAGAAATGACCCGTTTATGTCCAAATTAACGTCAGGAATATTCTGGAATCTTTACCGGAAGTTGATAGTAAAAGACATGCCTGCTGGTGGTGTTGATGTGTTTGGTTGTAATAATTTATTTCGCCAGGAGCTGCTTAAGCTGGATGAATCACGATCATCATTAATTGCATTGATATTCTGGCTAGGTTTCAGAAGAAAATTAATCAGCTATGAGCGTATATTGCGGCAAGAAGGAAAATCTTCATGGACGTTAAGTAAAAAAATTGACTATATGATGGACAGTATTTTTGCGTTCACTGACTACCCCATCCGATTATTAATGAAAATTGGTGCTTTGGGATCCGCAGTAGCGGTTTTACTTGCGGCAATTGTGTTGGTTGGAAAATTTACCAACAGTATTGATGTACCCGGTTATGCGGCAACTATGCTTACTGTATTATTTCTGGGTGCGTTAAATTTATTTGGCTTGGGTCTTGTTGGAACCTATGCCTGGCGTGGTTACGAGAATAGTAAAAAACGCCCCTTGGCCGTTGTGGCCAGCATGCACGACAATCTAAAAGGCATTGATCAATGACCAATTATTTTATCCACCCTTCGGCTGACGTTCAGACTACGGCGATTGGAATTGAAACTCGTATATGGCAATACGCAGTAATTTTACCTGGTGCAAAAATCGGTGAGGAGGTGAATGTTTGCTCTCATTGTTTAATTGAAAGTGATGTCGTGGTTGGCAATCGTGTAACTATCAAATCCGGTGTGCAGCTATGGGATGGGTTGCGTGTGGATGATGATGTATTTATTGGCCCCAATGTAACTTTCACCAACGATAAATTTCCTCGTTCCAAAATTTATCCTGAACAATTTTTGCAAACCCGCCTTGAAAAAGGTGCATCTATTGGTGGTGGTGCGGTGATTCTCCCTGGTGTCACTATCGGTATGGGGGCAATGGTTGGTGCGGGCGCGGTTGTCACTAAATCAGTTCCTCCTTATGCGATAGTTACAGGCTCACCCGCGCGTATTACAGGCTATGTTGAGTCGGCAAAAAATTCTGGCTTGCCAGTTAATCAGCTTCTTACAGAAGGCAATAAACCTGAATCAATTACCCATATTGGTGTGGGTAATGTCACTCTGCATAATTTTAAATATATTCCTGATATGCGTGGCGATTTATCGGTGGGTGAGTTTTCACGTGAAATTCCGTTTGATCCAAAACGTTATTTTTTAGTGCTTAATGTTCCTTCAGAAAAAACTCGTGGCGAACATGCGCATTATCACTGTCATCAATTTTTAATTTGTGTCAAAGGTAAATGTGCTGTTGTGGTGGATGACGGAAAAAAGCGTAAAGAGGTAGAGCTAAATCGGCCAGATATGGGTATCTATTTGCCACCACTTACCTGGGGTATCCAATATAAATATTCTTCTGATGCAGTACTATTGGTGTTTGCCTCTCATTATTATGAAGCAGACGACTATATTCGTAACTACGATGATTTCCTTGCTGTCATCAATGCTAAAGAATCATAATGAAAAACGCTGGATTTAACTTTGATGCGTTGCGATTTTTAATTGCAGGAAGTTTGAATACCGCACTTAGCTATTTGGTGTATTTCTTGTTGTTGCTATATGTGAGCTATCAGTGGGCCTATGCATTGAGTTGGGTGTTTGGTCTTCTGTTGGTCGTCATTCTGTATCCTTCCAAAGTTTTTGTCGGTAGCCAAAATTCCCGTAAAAAACAAATACTTGTTGCCGGGCAATATATTTTGGTTTTTTGTCTGGGGTTAGTGTTGTTATCGCTGCTTGTGACTTACGTGGAGGTTCCTGCAGCTTGGGCGGCTATAGTAGTAATGGGCTTTACCACCATTGTTAATTTTATATTGATGCGATTGTTGTACCGCAACAAAATGTTTCTTTGACTTTGGCTCGATTTTTCAAGACGCCGTTCTCATGCAACTTAATCTTCTGCTGCAGCCACAAAATAATAATCTTGATATTTTTCGGGTCGTAGCTGCGCTGCTGGTAATTTATGGACATGCCCTTACATTTTTACCCGGGCAAGTTGGTAGTGATTTTGTTTATGATTGGTTTGAATTCGATTACTCCGGTTATTTGGCGGTGAAATTTTTTATGCTGAGCGAGCTTATTTTTGCAGATTGAAATTTCGGCATGAGCCCAACATCGCCAACATATCTTGCGCCAGTACATCAAATTGCAACAGAACAGCGTGTGGCAGCGTTGCAATTATGGGGAAGTGAATTGAGATGGGCCAGCACTGGTGTTTAGCGGCCAGTGATTTTTGCATGAAGCCCCCGGGGTGTAGGAGACAACCCGTCTAAATTAGATAGCGCTGAAGCGATAGGGTGCGGTTGGGGATGCGCTTACGCGCATGAATGTTATCTAATAAAAACAGCAACTTATAGAGAAAAACCGGGTACAGCTTCGCCATTACAGACTGTCAAAAAAACCGACAAATAGCGCTCCCTCAGTCAAGTTTAGGGTTCCGCCAACATCCGCATACAGTTACAATGCCGCCCTTTACCTTGAAGTGAGCGGCATGGAACGCACCAAATCCGCTCAATTGGCGTGAGGCAAAATGAGGTAGTGGCCCACTCCATCCATATGCATCTCATACTAATTAAGACTTTATGAGAAAAGCCAATGCCTGTCAGGTCAGCTAGCTGCACTTTGTCCAAATAGACAAAGCATCACATTAGCCAAGCCAGGGATTCGACCTCGTAAGCGCCACGCTCCAATAAGCCAGGCCGCTTCGAGCACGCGCATTTACATTACGAGACATATTCAGATGAAAATTCTTATTACCGGTGGGGCCGGTTTTATCGGCTCAGCAGTTGCTCGCCACATCATCAATAGCACTCAAGATCAGGTGAACAACCTCGACAAACTGACCTACGCTGGCAATCTGGAGTCCTTGACGAGCATCTATATCAATAAATCAAGACTTTTATGAAAGGCATTACTCTCGCTGGCGGCAGCGGCACTCGCCTACATCCGATTACCGAAGGAGTATCAGAACAGCTGCTCCTTGGAGTCGTTGAGCTTGACGAGCAAGTGCGGGCCATTTCCACTGAAGAAAAACCCAAACAACCCAAGCCCAACTACGCTGTTACTGGTGCCAATGGTCAGGTTGGTTATTGCCTACTGCAACAACTGCAACAACTGCAACAACTGCAACAACTGCAACAACTGCAAAAAAGCATGTGGGAATATATCGCTCTGACCCGTCCAGCAATTGGAAATCTGCATTGTGTAATATCCGCGCATACTCTGTATAAGGTTACCGTATGAACATTATCAAGACTGAAATTCCCGAGGTTATTATTTTCGAGCCAAAAGTGTTTGGCGATGAACGTGGTTTTTTTTTGGAGAGCTTTAACCAGAAAATATTTGAAGAAGCTACTGGCTTAAAACGCGACTTTGTACAAGACAACCACTCAAAATCAAGCAAAGGTGTTTTGCGCGGACTGCATTATCAACTTCCACCTATGGCTCAGGGCAAATTAGTTCGCGTTGTACAAGGTGAAGTATTTGATGTCGCAGTCGACATTCGCAAATCATCGCCTACCTTTGGCAAATGGGTAGGTGTACATCTATCTGCAGAGAACAAACGCCAACTCTGGATCCCAGAGGGTTTTGCTCATGGCTTTTTAACACTTAGCGACACCGCCGAGTTTCTCTACAAAACCACTAACTATTACTCCCCCAAAGATGAAGGAGCCATTGTCTGGAACGATATTGAACTGGCTATTGCGTGGCCGGATGCAGGTGAAGTTCTGGTATCAGGCAAGGATCAAATCGCCCCCGCATTCAAAAATGCAGTTTATTTTGACTAACACTGTTCGAGTACGCATTCGTGAAATTTCTAGATTTTATTATTTTGGTCGATACCAAAGCCAAGATGAGCTTGAAAGCAGAAGCATCTAAACTATATTTAAGCTTTTTGTGGTGGATTATCGAGCCGATACTATTTGTGCTTGCCTTTTATTTTGTATTTGCCATTTTGTTACAAACACGGCAGGACGACTTTTTATTGTTTTTAATGTGCGCAAAAATACCTTATATGTGGTTTTCAAAGGCAGTAACCTCCGCCTCAGGCAGCATAGTTGGTAACAGAGGAATTATCAGTCAAATCGACATCCCTAAAACAATATTCCCATACTCAGCAATTCAAATATCACTCTACAAAGAAACGCCGGTTTTTTTGTTGCTTTTTGCAATGTGCATTTATTACGGTTACATGCCGTCAATTGAATGGTTATGGCTTATTCCATTATTCATTGTTACATATTTAATGATTGTTACTTTTGGTCTATTTACTGCCATTTTGGTTTGCTATGCCGACGACATCCGCATGGTTATCAGCATGGGGATGCTCCTCTTGATGTTTACCAGCGGCATTTTTTTCGACATTGCCAGCATCCATCAACCGCTACAAGATTATTTATTGACTTGGAACCCGCTCGCTTTTTTATGTGACGGTTTTAGAAAAGTGCTTATGAATAAGGGCACCTATAACATCGAACATTTATTAGCGCTGCTTGTCGTTTTCTCTGGCGCTATTGCTGGCTTGCACTTGTTGTACCGCAATATTAGCCGCACTTTGGCAGCGCGCGTGGTAAATGCATAATGACCACCATACTGAGAGCAGAAAATATTTCGCTGACTTACAAAAGCAGCAACAAAGGTTTTTTTTCCAAATTCACTCACCAGGCATTAAAAGATGTTTCTTTTGATCTGATCAAAGGCGAAACCTTGGGTCTTCTGGGAAAAAATGGCGGAGGGAAAAGCACCTTATTACGTATCTTGGCGGGCATTATCAACCCCAGTTCAGGCCGCGTTATCTGTACTCCCGCCACCACGAGAGCACTATTAACATTGGGCCTCGGATTTATGCCCAACGTTAGTGGCCGTGAAAACGCCATTTACTCTGCCATGCTACAAGGCGCAAGCCGTAAACAAGCCAAATCCATTCTCAATGAAATAGCAGAGTTTACTGAATTGGGAGAGTTTTTTGACCAACCTGTGGATACCTACTCGTCCGGAATGAAGGCTCGCCTTGGCTTTGCAACTGCTATGTACACGCACGTAGATATTTTATTTATTGATGAGGTGCTCAGTGTTGGCGATGCGCATTTCCGCAAAAAAGCAGAAGCGGCAATGCTAAACAAATTAAAAGGGGAGCAAACTTGCGTATTTGTTTCGCACAACTCAGACCAAGTAAATAAAGTTTGCAATCGCGCGATCTGGATTGATGAGGGAGTAATCAAGGAACAAGGTGATACTGCGACAGTTGCACACCATTACAATTTGTTTATGCAAACGCAGTAATACCCAATTCAGCGCACAAGGATCAGTGCTTGCAGATTTTAAATCCGACATGATAGATCTGGAAAAAGATGTCGCTAAATTGGCAAGCAGAATCTAGCTTAACCTTAAGCTATAAAACGGTGATCCCTATGAGCTTATTACTGACGGTATACAACAGCCCGCACTGGAAAACGTTTGCAGAAAATTGTGGTTTGCCGCTTATCAATGAAGCAACCCCACAAATCAATACAGCCATCGCAGTGTTGCAACCAACGCAATCACTCTCGACTTTATCTGCGATGCTATCTGGCTTGGCTATTGAGCAAACATTATGGCTGGCCGTAGTACAAGCCGAATATTTTTTGGCGGACGCAGTTGAATATGGTGGCGCCCTGGCAGCTGCTGCACAGCTATGGACCCAGCAGACAAAAGCTCTGTTGGATTTACAGCGTCAACAACGTCGCAAACTACAACTTTTTAATCTACACCAAGCGCTCGCCAATCCCTCACAGTTCCAGCAATTACTGAAAGTTGACTTGACCAACGGCAATTACGTTGAGCCTATTGATACTTGTAATGTATCGCTTCTGGCAGCCAGCCAATATCTGGCCCAACACCCTGAACTACAGGCATTAAATACACTGTTACAAGCGTCAGTTTTGCCGTTATGTGATAGTGAAGTTTTAACCTTGAATATCGAGCAAATTCTTTTACACAATCGCTCTTTGCTGGCTGCTACACAAGAGCGGGATCTTGCACTGTCTCAACTGCATCATGTACAGCAAGAATTGGAGTTAGGCCAGCAGGCCAACAAAGCCGAATTGGATGCTGCCAATCAGACCCAAGCAAAATTACAACTAGAACTTGAACAAGAAATTGCGGCGAAAAGCGCAGCGCAGCAAGAGTGTAATCTTGTGCTTTCTCAACTGCATCATGTTCAGGAAGAATTGGAATCTAGCTACCTGTCCAACAAATCCGCACTGGATATCGCAAATCAGACTCAAGCAAAATTGCAGTTGGAAATCGAACAAGAAACAGCAGCGAAAAATGCAACTAAGCATACCATCCTGCAACTTGAAGCTGACCTGAAAAAAGCCACTACAGAGCATGGAAAACTCTATCAACAGTTGGAAAAAGTAACTGCAGAAAAGGGCGCAGCGCTACAAAAAAAGGCTCGTGCAGAAGCGAATTATCAATCCAGCTCTGAAGAGCGCGACCTTATTCTCACACAGTTGCATCAGGTGCAAGAACAGCTCGAACAATACTATCTCACACTGCAAACCGAACAACAGCAACACAAGCATGCGCTCTTGGCGCGCGATAAACAACACACCAAAGAGACTGCAAAATTAGAATCAGAATTGCGCAAAACCAAAGCTCGTGCATCGAGTGCGGAATATGCAGGTCAACTATTACAACAGGAACTGGAGAAATTAAGGTCATCCATCTCATGGAAAGCGGCGAAACCCGTCCGCGTGATCGGACGCATGTTGAAAAAGAATAAATCAGCCAACGATAAAATAATGCAGGATATTGGCCTGCTGCTTACATCAGAGTATTTCGATGTGGATTGGTATCTGCGTACCTATACCGACGTAGCCGAAAGCCAAATGAATCCTGCCGAGCACTATTTAATTTATGGTGCAGCCGAGGGGCGCCTGCCAGGCCCCCTCTTTGATGGCAACTGGTACTTGCAACATTATCCCGATGTAGCCGAAAGCAACATTAACCCCCTGTTACATTTCATTATGTTCGGCCAACAGGAAGGTCGCTCCAGCTCACCTAAACTGTTAACCAACAGTATAGAAAATGAGGAGTCAAATAATGGATAAAAAATTTACCAAACTCATTTGGCTTGGCGCTGGGAGCGCTAGTGAACCGAAAAATATTTTGTCTTCAGCAGAAGCTGTTATTTTGGTTGATGCGCGTGAATCAGCCTGTAAATCACTGCAAAAAAAAGCGTTAGACAATGTGACAATCAAACAAACGCTTTTAGGCATAGATTCTGCGATATATGAATTTAGTGAGCTCAATTTACCTGAGTTTTCAGCCATACAGCGACCAACAGGCTTAGCCGAATTATTCCCCGGAATAAAAACCACTATCAAAGAGAAAATTCAGAGCAAGTCCATATCTGCATTTATTCAGGAACTGAATCTAAGTGATAACAACAACTTACTTATCGCTGATATTCCTGATAGCAACTTGGCACTCCTGCAAAGTCTTCAAGAAAAAGGTTTACTCCAGCATTTTAATGAAATCCACATACAAACCAGCAGTATTCCGCTTTATGAAAATTCAACAACAACAGATGAAGTCGCAGTATTTTTATCATCAAATGGATTCATCACATATCAAAGCACACATGAAGATCCTGATCTTCCATGGTTAGCTTATAAAGTTAACCCGCTATGGTTTCCTCTTCAATCGGCCCTTAGCGCCAAACTAGTTAATGAGCAAGAGAACACGAATACAAAGGAAGCGTTAGCGTTAGAAAATGCCGAACAACTAAAGATTATTGAGAATCTAAAGCAGAGGCTTCAGCAACACGAAGCCGGATACATATTAGATTTGGCCAACAAAACGCAGGAAGCAACCAATTCAAATAGGGAAAAAGATACAACAATTGAAAAGCTACATGACGAGTTACATCAACTTCGCAAATTGGCCACATCTCGATTGGAAACCATCACTCAACTTGAGCAAAAAAATAGCATTCTTCACAAGAAAAATGAACGACTTGAAAACCAGCAAAAAGCAATAGATGCAGAGCTATTAAAAGCAGAATCGCAGATAGATCTGCTTAAACACTTTTTCTTAAGTAAATAGAAGATTGTAATACAAGATAGAAATGGACAAATAAGGCATTTAAATGAACAACCAAGTTAAAAAAACAAATCTGCAACAAGCGAACCTAGCATTCAATAATAAAAACTATGGCGAAGCATTAGAACTTTATTTGGCCGTAGGAAAAGAGCATCCAAATTTAAAGCAACTTATCAATCTAAATTTACACTTCACTCTAAAGCATCTTGGAAAGAATGTCGCGCCGGAATCTATCGACACGTATCTAGAGTCATTTCACCCTTCTCATTTGGAAAACATTAAGGAAATTAATATCAGCTCAAGAGAAATAGCTGATAGCTATAAAGCTGCTATTGATAAGAAATTTTATCTCCAAATGTATCCAGACATTCAAAAAGCAGGTGTAGACCCATTCGAACACTATTCACTCTGGGGCTGGAGAGAAGGCCGATTACCGAACTCATGGTTTGATCCATCGTTTTACCTTGAGCAATACGCTGATGTTAGAGACTCTGATACCGATCCTCTGATTCATTATTTAACAACAGGTATACATGAAAAAAGAAAAACAAAAGAATTTTCCATTTCTGCCGTACCTGAGTCAGTCAAGGAAAAAATCCCAAAGATTACATTTGATAACGTAACAGAAGGTTATATTGATTTTACTGAGCACCAAGATATCTCAAGCGCAGTAAAGTTAATCGCATTTTATTTGCCACAATTTCATCCATTCCCCGAAAACGATGCATGGTGGGGAAAGGGCTTTACCGAATGGACAAATGTATCAAAAGCAAAGCCAAACTATATCGGTCATTATCAGCCGCACCTGCCAATTCATAATGGTTTCTATGACCTGCGTATTCCTGAAGTCATGATGGAACAGGCAAAACTCGCAAAAAATTACGGAATTCACGGTTTTAATTTTTACTACTACTGGTTTGATGGCAAAGTGCTTATGCACAAACCCTTTGAAATCCTATTAAAGCATAAAGAAATAGATATAAATTTTTGCATCACATGGGCCAATGAAAATTGGACACGTCGTTGGGATGGCGCTGAAAATGACGTACTAATTGGACAAAACCATTGTGAAGAAGATTCAACAAAATTTATTGAGCATCTTTTTCAATACTTTAATGATGAACGCTATATAAGAATCGATAACAAACCAGTTCTTATTATTTACAGAGCTAACATCATCCCTGATATGACAGAAACTATTGAATTATGGCGCAGAAAAGTTAAAGAGGCCGGATTCGATGGTATTTATCTTATAGGTGCACAAACTTTTGGATTTAAAGATCCTGGAGAGTGGGGATTTGATGCTGCAATGGAATTTCCTCCGCACACAGTAAAAAGCAATCGCATTAATGACGCACTGGAAATTACAAATGAGAAATTTGAGGGCAACATATACAACTATACTGAAGTTGTGAAGCACGCTTGCCAAGAAAAAGAACCTGAATATAAGCGCTTTAGAACTACTATGCTCTCTTGGGATAATACTGCAAGAAAGCAAAACAATAGCCATATTTTTTCAAACTTCTCAATACTCAAATACAAGCAATGGCTTTCACACATAAGCACGCAAACCTATAACAATACAAAGCTTAACCAAGACGAAAAGTTGGTATTTGTTAATGCTTGGAATGAATGGGCTGAGGGCACGCACTTGGAGCCAGATCGCGAACGCGGATACGCTTACCTTCAAACTACCTATGATGTACTTAAAGAGTTTAACTCAAAAAACAATCTCACACCTTCAGCAGATAGCTACGCAAGAAAAAGTAAATACGCTGCAATAGTGCACATTCATTACACTGAAGTTTGGGGCTCAATTAACTCCTATCTATCCAACTTAAATGATTTTGGTTTTGATCTTTATGTAACAATCACAAATACAAGCAACAACATTGTGGATGAAATAATTAGGTCGTATCCAGAAGCACATATATGTCTTGTTGAAAATCGAGGCCGAGACATCCGTCCATTTATCGAAACATACAAAAAGATAAAAGATCTTGGCTATAGCGCCATTTGTAAGATTCACTCAAAGAAAAGTGCATATCGCGATGATGGCGAAAAAATTCGTGACGAAATTTATGATGCCTTACTTGGAAGCAAAGAACGGGTAAAGCATATTATTGAAGAGTTTGAAACGAATGAATCAACCATAGGATTGCTCACTCCTGGAAAATATCTTATCCCACACTCAGATAAGAACATGACTTATGATCGAGAGATAGTTCATGCTCTCGCCCAATTACTTGAAATAGATTTCGAGTACTCTGTTTTTCCTGCTGGCTCTATGTTTTGGTTCAAGCCTGAAGCCTTGAAAGGATTGGAAAAAATAGAAGATCATCTCTTTGAAATTGAAGAAGGGTTGGCGGATGGAACATTGGCACATGGGATAGAAAGATTGTTTATATCTATTGTTGGAAAATCAGAATATAAATTTATTCCTGCTTGAAAATATAAATTACTCTATACTTAAAAATAGGAAAATATTAATGCGTATTAAGCTTTGTGCAATAGCGAAAAATGAAGGTCCCTATCTTGCAAGATGGATTCATCATCATCTTTATTTTGGCTTTAGAGATATTCTTATATATATAAATGATTGCACGGACAATTCCGAAAAAATTTTAAATAAAATATCAAATATAAATCCGTCTATTAAGTTTTTAAACGCTGACAAAATGCGAGTCGATTCACTTTCAAAAGGAAGAAGCTTTCAGGTAGATGCATTTAACCACATGTACAATTCAGCAAAAGATGAAGGCTTTGAATATATAATTTTTCTCGATATAGATGAGTATTGGACTCCAAGAGACTTCACTACAAAAATTTATGATTTTATTGATGAATATAAAACAACTAATTTTGATGCTTACTCATTCTCTTGGATGATTGACTTTCCTGATAAAAATGTTCCCCCATTACAGAATCCGATTAAAGGACTTATTAAAATATTAAGGAATTACCATGTAAAAACTCTTCTAAAAATATCTGATAGGGTAGAAAAAATATCTGTACACAATCATGTTGTAAAGAATGGCATATACCTTCTTGACGATGGAGTCCCATTTGAGGAAACCGATCCAATTGAACAGCATAAAAAATCCAAAGTTCTTCATGATTATTTTGAAAAAAATTTAGACAAAATCCCCAAGTATTTTATCTATCATGCACTTTTTAGATCTCAATCCGAATACTTAGTCTCCTTAATTAATAAAGGAAGCTTGCATACTTCAGATCAACCGATTTTTAAGAAAAACCGTTGGGGTTTTGTTTTTGACAATAATAAACCAGTGATTAATTTTTCTGTAAAAATGGATATTATTGCGAAATATTATTCATCATATAAAGAATTTATTTCCAACAACTCAATAATTAATGAGTTGCATGATGCGGAAATTTATTTTTATAAAAGATATTTTTTTGCTACAGAAATTATTTCTAAAAATAAATTAGAAGTTGAAAACAATGCTAAACTTTTTAATGGACTAACAATAATGGATGATATATTTTATGGTTAATACTATTTAAATCCGTAAAAAACATATCGGCAGGAACCCCGTATACTTAATTTGGTTTATAGAATTTTCACTTTGGTTTTTTGATTGTGATGGGGTTGCACTTAACTCCAACGAAGTAAAAACAGAAGCCTTTCATAAAGCGGCCTTACCTTTCGGAGAAGATGCGTTGCTTATCAAGTTTTAAATGGAGGTATTTCTCGCTGCAAAAAATTTGAATGGCGCCTTCAGGGAGTTGTTCACTCAGAAGAAGCCGATCTTAATATATTGCTTGAATCCTATGCACTATTTGTAAAATAGCGGACTATTAACCTGTGATATTGCTACTGGCTTATTTGAATTAAGAAAAAAGACCTCACAAGCAAACTGGCTTATCGTTTCCGGTGGAGACCAGCAAGAATTGCGCGAGGTTTTTGCGGAGCGCCATCTTATAGAACTATTTGATGGCGGTATTTTTGGCAGCCCCGATGACAAAGATACTATTCTTGCGCGCGAATTGGCTAATAACAATATTAGCCAATCAGCTATTTTTTTGGGCGACAGCCGTTACGACCATGTTGCAGCAACAAATGCAGGATTAGATTTTTTGTTTTTATCTGAATGGTCAGAATTTAGTTCTTGGCCCGACTACTGTCAAAAATATCAAATTAACCAGTTAAGCTCTATTGCTTCTCTAATCTGACACGGATGTTGTAACCAATTAATTAAATGGTAGCCGTATGCCTTCTGGGTCGAATGAAAAATCACTCAAAAAAGGAAAGGGTAGTGCGCGCACTAAAGTGCAGACAACTATCCCACAAGGAGTTTTAGTAACTGCGGATCAAGAATCCGTGGCCCAACTGCGGGTTCTATGGCAGCTTGGCGACTGGGACGCGCTTGAGGCGTTGTCCGTACAAGATATTAATAAATATGATTCTAGAGCTGAATTTGCGCTCTATATATCCGCAGCTTGCTTTCAACTTGGTTTATTGGATAAAGCAAAAGCATATCAAGCCATGGCACTACAATGGGGGGCAAACGAAACAGATATTAGCCGCGTATTAATTAGCGGCGTATATAACACGCTTGCCACAGCATCATTTTTTTCCGATGAGGGCGGCGCTTCAACATCGTTAAAGCATTTTTATTCGGCCGCTAAGATTGCTTTACCCGGAATAGCAATTGACTCACTGATAAAAGCTCGCACACAGAACCAGCTAGCTCGCCTGGAGAACCAAGCACCGCATAGACATCGTTCGGCGTTCGAACTACTTGCCAGTGAGAACCCAGTCAATCAGCGCAATCTACCAGAGCAAATACGTACCACCATTCATGCAAACTACACCTTCGACACCAAGTTGAATATTTGGCGGCGCACTGATTTGCACGACTTTGCGTATACAGATGGAAGCGAAACAGAACAACGGATACTCGATGCTGTAAAAGCTTGTGCCGACGTTAGTATTTATTCTCAAGAGCTTTTACAGCATCAAGTTGATTGGGCTAGTGAATATCATTTTTCTGCTGATCGCGTAAATTTATTGCGCCCTTTTATAGACGATTTTAAAGACGCCCAGATATTGGAGCTTGGCTGTGGCTGTGGCGCAATCACCCGATTCCTCGGTGAAAGTGGCGCAGAGGTGACAGCAATTGAAGGTAGCCAACAGCGCGCAACAATTGCAGCTGAGCGCTGTCGTGATCTGGAAAATGTAACAATTGTGCTGGATAAACTTCAAAACGCACCATTCAATAAACTATTTGATGTAGTGACTTTAATTGGGGTTCTGGAATATTCGCGAATTTATGTTGATGCAGAAGATCCCATCCAATATGTACTGGAGAAGGCTCGCTCCTATTTGAAGCCTGATGGCATTTTGATTATCGCCATCGAAAACCAATTAGGCCTGAAATATTTTGCCGGCGCCCCCGAAGATCACGGTGTAGGCATTATGGCAGGAATAAATGATGGTTACGGCAGCCAGACTCCCATCACATTTGGGAAGCAAGAACTTGAGCGACGCATTTCAAAAGCCGGTTTCATCAAATGTGATACTTATTTACCTTTCCCAGATTACAAACTTCCCTGCTTAGTCGTACATCCCGAAGGATGGAAGCATCAGGAGGATTTCGATCTGGGGAATTTATTATCCTGCACCGTATTTTATGATCGCCAAGGAATTGCAAACCCTCTGTTTTCTTTAGAGGCCTGCTGGCCATTAATTAGCCGCAATGGCTTAACTGCTGATCTGGCAAACTCACATCTTTTCATTGCTCACAATACGGACTCATCCTGGCAATCATCAAAAGATGTTCTTGCTTCTTATTACTCACCGATGCGAAGCAAAAATACCAGGCAGGAGATTATTTTCCGCAAGACGAACAATCATATTAGCGTATGCCGTCACCAAGCTGGTGCTTCGTTGGATAAATTGGCTACCAACGAACCTTACATAAATGGAGTGTTACACAGCCAAAAACTTCATCAAATTGTACAACGCAAAGGATGGACCTTAGATGAAATTGAACATTGGCTGCAATCCTGGCTGAATGCGTTGGAAAAGGCAGTAATTACTGATATAAAAATACCGGAAGGATGGCCTAATTATGATAAATGGTTGCCTGCTAATTATATTGATGCGCTTCCACGGAATTTGATCATAAATAATAATGGTTTCAGTGATTTTATAGACTTGGAATGGAATTTTCCCCATTCACTTCCGTTAGCGCTAGTTTTATATCGTGGGCTAATAATCACCCTGAGCACAATCACTTCTGTTGCAGAACCAAATGACCCCAAATTAATTCAGCGGCAGGAGTTATTAAATCAACTTATGCGCTACTGCGGTTATAACCTATCCTCAGATGATTACGCCTTATTTGTACCAACAATGGAAAACCTTTCGAGGCAGGCCCAAGGCAGACCCATCCCAGAGCAATTACCTCAGCAATCAATTACACTGAAGCCATTCACGGTACGCCAAGCATCTGGAACTATTATCGAAAACAACTGCTGCATAACACTCTACTGGCGTCATGCAGATAGTCATTTTTGCGAGGAAAATACTCGCAAGCAATATTATTTAACCAATGGAAAACAACAACATATTTCCCTTGATCTTCCTGCTGCACCAAAGGGTTATACTCGCCTTAGATTGGACATTGCAGACAAGCCCGGCTTCTACAAAATAGACGAACTTTCATTATGCGACTCCAATGAAAATATTCTATGGTCTTGGGATTTTAACCTCACTCAACTTACCAATATTGGCGAACTTAGTTTTTTCCATAGCGAAGATGAAAAAAGTATTTGCTTATTAAGTCTGGGTTATGATCCGCAGTTCGAACTTAATATCTCTGAGCATTTACTTGAAAGTCTTTCACATGGTGGAAGCTTACGTATCCATTTAGCGGCAAACGCATAGGTATTTTTAAAAATTGCTCCTAACAATTGACGGCAGCTTCTGATAGAAGGCTTTAAGAAAGTAAAATTTACACTTTTTAATTCGGTTTTTACTTTGCCAGTAAAAAATCTAAATATTAAAATCGCATTATCTTCTCTGAAATTGAAGCGCATATTAAATAGTACCTGATATGTACCATTGGTGAAATAGACGACAAACTGGATGTCAATAGCACCTATTACCTATATTGCTGATTAAAAATGCGCTGCCTGTGACTCAACCAAACCCTACAAAAATTTGAAAGAAAAACAGATCCATATCATTTGATCTACCAATATGCGAATAGCATACAAAAAGTTATATCGCCGCCAGAATTAACTTCTCAAGCTGAGTATTTAAGGCTGCAATCGTATTGAGCATATTTTTTTAGATAATATGCCGCAGATCAGGGATATGTAAAAAAATGCTAATCCAGTTAAAAATTTTAATTGGATGTGCAATGCCACAATAGTCCAATCCAGCAATGCCTCAGGAATCCATCACTGATGAGATCAAAAAAGTTCGATGCAGAATGGTATTTAGAAAAATATCCGGACGTGGCGAAAAGTAAAATGACCGTTCGCGAACACTACGAAAAACATGGAAAAAAAGAAGGTAGATTTCCCTGCTCGCCTACGCTATTTGACTACTTGCTTATTAGCCCCGTTAAACTTAAACATGTAATGCTAAGACTAGCTAAAGCTCTGCCTATTACTATTTTTAATTTTTTAAATCCTATCAGCAGGGTCAATGAAGAATGGTACTTAAAGAACAATCCCGATGTGGCCGCCAGCGGCATAACAGCGAAAGAACATTATAAGCATTTCGGTCGAGCAGAGGGTCGCCTGCCCTGCCCGTCCAATTCGCTGGATAGGTTCATTGCACGAGTTAGGGTATCAACTCCGGCAATTAAACATCTCGCCACAACAGAAGGTGGCTACGGCAAAGCAATAAATCGTCTATTAGATGTCTATAAGGCTGATGGCTATACGGGCTTAAAAAATTTTATTGTGCAAGTATTTCGCGCCCACGAAAGTCGTAACCGCATTAGCTACGCTAGCTGGATAGAAACAAATGAATTGGACGCAACCGATTTTGTGCGAGCCCAAACCGAACTTGCCAAGCTGGCTGAGCAGCCGCTTATTTCAATCATCATGCCCACCTACAATTCCAACTTGGTTTGGTTGGAAGAAGCTATAGAATCTATTCGCATACAACCCTATGAAAACTGGGAACTGTGCATTGCCGATGATGCATCACCTAATAAAAATATTGCCTCCTTTCTGGAGGAGTGGAGCAAACGCGACTCACGGATTAAATATGTTATTCGTGAAAAAAATGGCCATATATCAGAAGCCTCAAATAGTGCCATTGATATAGCGCAGGGCGAATGGCTTGCCCTTTTTGACCATGATGATTTACTTCACCCATTTGCTTTTTACTGGGTAGTTCTAGCGATCAATCAAAACCAAGACTCGAAATTGATTTATTCCGATGAAGATAAAATTGATGAGCAAGGTGAACGCCATGCACCCTACTTTAAACCTGCTTGGAATTACGATCTCTTTTTGTCACAAAACTGCTTCAGTCATTTGGGGCTTATTAGAAGAGACTTGGCGGTTTCCATTGGTGGCTTCCGCAAAGGATTTGAGGGTTCGCAGGATCACGATTTAATTCTCCGTGCAATTGAAAAAATTAGCGAAGAACAAATCATTCACATACCAAAAGTGCTCTACCACTGGCGAGTTCATGCAGAGAGTACGGCAAGGTCTTCCGGCTCGAAACCTTATGCCGCTTTGGCGGGCGAACGCGCCATCCGCGAGCATTTGCAAAGAAAAGGCCGCTCGGCAAGAGTTTCATTTGAAGGCTATGGCTACCGCGTACAATATCAATTACCAGCCAGAGAACCATTAGTTAGCTTGATAGTTCCTACGCGCAATGGTGCGAATTTATTGCGCCAGTGCCTTGAGAGTATTACTAAAAAGACAACTTACAAAAATTATGAATTTATCATCGTCGATAACGGTTCCGATGAGCCCGAAACAATTACCTATTTAGAGCACGTAAAGACCTGGAAAAATGCACGCGTGATCCGTGATGATCGCCCATTTAATTACAGTCAACTTAATAATTTGGCGGCAAATGAAGCTCGTGGAGAAATTTTAGGGCTCATAAATAATGACATTGAAGTCATTGAGCCTGACTGGCTAGGCGAGATGGTTTCGCACGCCCTTCGGCCAGAGACAGGAGCAGTGGGCGCAAAACTATTATTTCCTAACAATACGCTTCAACATGGCGGGGTTATTTTAGGGGTTGGCGGAGTTGCAAATCATGCGCACCTGCACATGCCACGCCATCATCACGGTTATTTTGCCCGCGCGAGTGTAATCCAACAATTTTCTGCCGTGACTGCAGCTTGCTTACTCGTGCGAAAAGCTGTTTATGAGGAAGCTGGCGGATTGGACGAAGTAAATTTAGAAGTTGCATTCAATGATGTTGACTTTTGCATACGCCTGAAAAAACTAGGCTACAATAATATTTGGACGCCTTATGCGGAGCTTTACCATCACGAATCTGCGACACGCGGAGAAGATATAGTGCCGGAAAAGAGAGCCCGCTTCGTTCGCGAAGTAAATTACATGATGGATACTTGGGGAAAAGATTTTATTGACGACCCAGCGTACAATCCAAATTTAAACTTGGACTTTCCTGATTTTGCGCTTAGCAACAAAAAGCGTTTGGACAAATGGGATCTAATCTTGCCCATCCAGGACACCACACGCGAGCCATCAGTTCAATGATTTCCAGTTCCGTTCTTGCCGTTATAGTTACCCATTATCCCGACATCAGCGCTGTAGAGCGACTCATTTCCCAGCTTGATAAACAAGCTGATTGGATCGTGCTGATTGATAACGCCACTCCTGACTTTAGTATCCATTTACCCGAACAAATCTCAATTAAAACCGAGGTAATTGCTAATTCCAAAAACCTCGGCTTGGCAGCAGCCTATAACCAAGGTATCAAGCTTGCCCGGGCTCGCAATGCTACGCATATCATTTTATTTGATCAGGATAGCTTTCCTGCTGACAACATGGTTAAAGTCTTGGCGCACTCTATGAGTCAGCATAACGTCAACCATTTACATGTTGCCGCTGCGGGCCCGAAGTACTCCGATGTTAAAGGTCAGTCCATCTCACCATTCGTTCGCCTATCCGGACTACGCCTGGAGCGAGTAGATTGCAACGAAGAAAATATAGTAGATGTAGATCACCTTATTTCCTCAGGCTGCTTAATTGATCTGCGCGCCATAGATCAGATCGGTGAATTTACCGACTCGCTATTTATAGATTATGTTGATACAGAGTGGTGCTGGCGCGCCCGCCGCAATCAACTCCGACTCTTAGGTGTAGGCGCAGCAAAAATGCACCATAATCTCGGTGAAGCCCATTTTATGGCCTTCGGTAAGCCTCGTGTACTACATCCACCATTTCGTCTTTATTATCAAATCCGCAACCAGTGGTGGATGATTCTTCAACCTTGGGTCGGCTGGAGATGGAGAGCTGCTGATATTATTCGTAGCGCAAAAATTTTTGTTGCGATCGCAGTGTTTGCGCCAGAACGAAGAAAAAGAATTCTATATATGTGTAAAGGATTTTTTCACGCCTTTCTATCACGTATGAATAAACTACAGGATTAACACTAATACTCTAATCAAGGTCTTTTATGTTTCGTTGTTCCAAGCTTGTACTGGTTATTATTTTTCTTTTACATGGATGCGAACAGAATGATGGCATCGCCCAAATTTCGTCTTATCCTTCTATTGGTAGCTGTGCCATAGACACACCGGCGCGCGATGCAACCATATCTGCAGATAGTGAATTTACTATCTCCGGCTGGGCATTTGACGGTAAAAACAAAAGTTTACCCGATATATTGACACTCAATTTAATCAATGAGAGCTCGTCTAAAATGTTCACCTTCTCAGCAAATCGCGGAGGCGAGCGGCCGGATGTTGCCGCAGCATTTAAACTACCCAATTTAGTTGAGAGCGGGTTCAGCGGTCAGATTGCCAAGAACGCTTTAACTCCAGGGAATTATCGCATAGTGATTCTACAAGGAAATCGCGACGCGGGGATTATTTCATGCGCAGGTGAAATTCATAGATTCACGGTTCGTTGATTCAGTTTGGTTAAGTCAAACCGTTACAGGAGCCTAGCTGATAAAAAACGGATATCACGCATACATCACTTAAGCAAATTACATGATGCAAATTGTTACGCCTGCCTTTTATGTATCTTTCTGCGCGGGACGTTCTCTATGTCGTAAGAAAGGAATGACAACAAAAGCTGTACACCTATTACTATGGGCAAGACAGCTACCATAACCGTCCCAGCTGGAGTGACAACACCATCTTGAGCCGAATCAACCCAATGAAATACACCATAAAAAAAGCCGAACACCAACAAGAAAAAACCTAACACCAACTCTATTGATGCGACAGACATATCACGCAAAAAATAATTATAGAAGATTCGCTTAAACGTATTTTTGATATTTTTCTTCGTAAAATCACCAATAATTTTTCCAATTTTCAGCTGACTTTCCTCATCGCCATAATGTGCATCCATTGGGATATCTACTACTTTCGCTCTAAGTGTATTTAATCTGAAGAGCATGTCTGATTCAAAAAAATAACGTTCATTAATTTTCAGAAAAGGTATTTTCTTTAAAACATCGACATGTATAGCGGTGTAGCCATTTGTGGGATCAAAAACATCCCAATAACCTGACGAGAGCTTGTTTAGGAGAGAAAGGGCAGCATTACCAAAAAGCCGCACTTTGGGCATTTGATGAATCTGCTCAAGATTGTAAAATCGATTGCCCTTAGTGTAGTCCGCATCACCACTTAGAATCGGCTCAATAAACTCCGGGATAAGTGCAGGATCCATTTGCCCGTCGCCATCAACTTTGACGGCTATCTGCATATTATCTGCAATTGCAGCTTTGTAACCCGACATTACCGCGCCGCCTACACCTCTATTTTTTTCGTTAAAAAGTACCTTTACGCGAGGGTCTTTGTTATTCGCCAGAATAAGTTCACCAGACTTATCAGGACAGCAGTCGTCGATCGCGTAAATACACTCTACAATTTTCGGTATAGAATTGATCACACTCATGATATGTCGAGTCACTTTGTAGCAAGGTATAACTACAGCCAACCCTCGAATTGGATTTTCACCATATATATTCATGATTATTTATTCACACATTTGTAAAGCATATTCGGATTTCCGGGCAGTACTTGTTTAACGCCAAATACAGGATCTTTGGTGTATAAACATAGCTGATCTAAATTAGCTATATCTTTCAATTCCAATATTAATATAAAACCGCTGTATATAAGATCATCATTTTTATAAGCATTAGCAACATCTTGTCTCAGCTTTGTTTTATATTTTATATTTACCGCACCATCAATATTTCCGAAAAATTGTTTTTCATTTTCAGAAAAGAAACCCCATCCTGTTATCGAAACACCTCCATCAATAATAGATATCGAGTCAACAAAACCACCAGTCTCTGGCACGGGAACATCGATTCTATTAAGACTAGAAATATTTTCCTTATAACTTTCTTCTAACTTAATCTTTTTTGACGATGTATTATTTGTGTAATACCGTTCAATCAGAGTTGTAGGCATTTCAAAAACAACAATACTTATTATCAATACAACACCACAGGAACAGACCAATTTTCTTAAATTAGATAGCTTATAAAAGGGTACTGTCATTCCATAAGCAAGAACAATTACAGGCCCCCAAAAATAACGCCCCTGAACGCCAGATATAACCTGGGCAGGATGTTCGCTCCATGTAATCAAAAGTAAAAAAAAGGTTAGGAAAAATGAGGCTGCTGCTACAAGAACTAATATTCCTCGCCTTATCGCTTCAGCTTTTATTTCCCGCCAGGAAATAGAAACAATAAATATCACAATTAACGTACATGCAATAAAATAATTGACGTTTGACCCCATTGAGGTATCTAACCACCCCAAAATCCCCACAAATGACTCTATATAAAAAGTAGAAATTTGATTATCACTTAATGTCCGGTAGAGCACCAACATAAACTGTAATGGGTCTTGCAAGTAATACATTATTATTTCTTTAGTTGGCGCACCTCTTGCCACACGATTATCCACCGTTGTGTTTAGAGCGTAAATAATCCAAGCTATTGCAAAAAAGGTCGTCACGATTGAGATTAAATATTGCTTTTTAGACTTCGTAGTTAGTGCTGCAGCTGTATATGGCAGCAGTAGTAATGGCAACAGATTAATTCTGCTAGTAACTAATAAAAAAACAGCAAGCGTCATTATGTAAAAATATTTTTCATTCCTGTCAAAACTTGTCAATCTTACATACAACGAAAGAGAAAGTATCAACAAAGCGATGGCCAGACCATCCTGACTGGTGGACACCATCTGAAAGATGGTCATCGGCATAAATAAAAATGCCAGCACAAAAATGTTTGTTCTCGCAGTTAAGAAGGCAAATAGGATGATAAATATCGAACATAAAAATCCAATGTATCTTGCCAAATAGTAAGACTGCTGAACCGTTAGATCTGCCCACTGACCAATTAAAAGCCCTATGGTTTGTGGTAGATAAATAAAAGGCAAATAATAATTAATTCCAGGCGAAGAACCAAAGCGCTCCTCCTCAGACCATTTGATTTCTGCTGCTGCACTCTTAACATCTAAAGTTAACTTGCTGTTTTGATTTGTAGGGATATGGTTGTACTCACCCATATACGCATTAAAGCCTGTGTCAATGTGACCCCCTGTAGATTGACCTTCAGGTGTCTCCATCGCTAAACGACCTTTTGACAAAAGATAAGCTCTTGTTAGGTGCGATTGCTCATCAGGCGATTGGAAAGGAGGAATCAATGAAGAAAAAAGGATGCCCGCACCAAACAAGACTAATACTAAAAATATTTTGCCTTTGTGGTTAGCGCAAAAAGCGAACAATATTTCTAGATAGAAACCAATCTTTATCATATATAACTCATTAGAATGTACTCAGTGCGTCGTTACTAGTTACTTATAAGTTACAGCCTAGAGGATTGCACTATCCATGGAAGTCGAAATCCGATGTCATTTGGGGCATCCCAAATCACCTATCACGACTAAATCAACTCCGGGGGCTTACGTCAAAAAAACGAATAACCTCACCGTACTAGCAGACAATGATCTCACCTATACCTAGTAGAAAATTTGGTGTTTCTAGGTTTAGACTGGAAAATTCTATCCCAATTTATACGACCAATATCTGTATCTACATTACATAGTTTGCGGTATAGGGTGGATGTTTTTGTTGGAGCTAAAAATTCTGTCCGATGAAAAATTGACACAGTGATTTAAAAAAATTGAATATATGAGAAAATCCTTTTCTAGCAGCTCCCCCGCCAGCATGAACAATTTGTAGATTAGGGAGATGGGAGATATTAGAGAAAATTTTTATCTTTTTTGATAAATCAAAATCCTCAAAATACATAAAATATTTTGGATCAAACCCTTTCACTTTTTGTAGTGTAGACGTTCTGCAAAACATATAGCAGCCGCTGGCAAGCTCTATTTCGATTGGTGAGTTGGCGGGGATTAGATCACGATATTCGTAGCGATCCATCTTACGCTTTAACCATTTCCATTTAGGCTTGAAGCCACACGCTCGCGCAAGCAATACGATTATTTCAGGTTGTCGTTTAGCGATATATTGACGGGAACCATCAGGGCAAAAAGCATCGGGTGCGAGTAAACCCACATTCCTGTGCTGCTCCATGTATTCAATGGCGATGACGATATTTTTAACATCATTAATCACGTCAGGATTGATAATAAGGTGGTAATCGCTAGCGACTTGATGAATTGCAAGATTGTGGCCGCAGCCATAGCCGATATTGCCGTGGCCGGTTATTAAATGAATATGATTAAACACCTTCGGCAGATCATTCTTTAGTTGTGTTAGTGTTGATAAATTTTTTTCATCAGGCCCATTGTCAATCAGATAAAGGTCGACCCTTTCCAACAAACCATCCTCGTGTGCACATAGGCAAGCGTGTGCGAGTGAGATCAAAGTATCACGAAGAACATCAGGATTACTTGCAAAGGTTACGCAGGAAATAGTTAAGTACATTGCACTTGCCGCGGAGGCAGGAAGCCTTGATATTGTCACGCTAATTATTCAGCCACTTTCGTTCTTTCAGTCATACCAGGCATTAATAATAATTTGCCTCTTTCTTTTTTTTCTTTGTACACAATATCGCTTAATTCGTATAAAGGCTGGAATTCAACGTCGGCATCAAGGATAAGACTGAATAGTTCGTGATACCTAAACGCCGCACAATAGTCTTTTGCTCGCGAAAGTAGCTGTTGTAAATCTTGCTGGGACGTTTTCCGTTCCTGAGCTCGCAGAATACGAGGATGTGATGTTCCTTCGCAATTTTCGCCTAATAATAATTCTTCGTAGAGCTTTTCACCGGCTCGCAATCCAGTGATCTTAATTTCAATATCTCCATTGGGATTATTTTCGTCTTTTATACTGTGGCCTGACAGTAGGGTCATCTCGCGAGCCAAGTCATAAATTTTTACGGGCTCGCCCATATCCAAAACAAAAACGTCACCGCCTTTTGCCAAGGCACTAGCTTGAACTACTAATTGTGCCGCTTCACTGATAGTCATGAAATAACGAACGATATCTTTGTGGGTAACGGTAATTGGCCCGCCCTTCGAAATTTGCTCCCGAAAACGAGGAACGACAGAGCCAGACGAGTCGAGAACGTTGCCGAAACGCACCATACTGAAAACCGTCTTTTCACTTCGACTAGCCAAATCCTGAAGCACAAGTTCTGCAAGGCGTTTGGTTGCGCCCATAATATTGGTGGGGCGAACTGCTTTGTCGGTAGAGATCAACACGAAATTTTTGACGTTGTTACGCAATGCTGCTTCGGCAGCATTTTTGGTCCCGAACAGATTATTCTTAACGCCTTCGATAATATTTTGCTCAACCACGGGTACATGCTTATATGCAGCGGCATGATAAACACTGTACACACTGAATTGATGCATTACCAAATCAAGTAAATCGAAGTCTTGTACCGAGCCAAGCATAGGCACTAACTCGACTGGGCACTCCATTTCGCTGGATAACTCGCCCAATTCTTTCTCGATTCGATAAAGGTTGAATTCGTTTTGCTCGAATAAAATTATTTTGTGTGGAGCCAATCTGATCAACTGGCGGCACAACTCGGAACCGATTGATCCACCCGCACCAGTCACCATCACAACCCTACCAGTGTTGTTTTTACTCAATAGCTGCAAATCAGGCTCAACCGGCTCGCGACCCAAAAGATCCTCAATTTGGATATTCCGTAACTCATTAATACGCGCAACTCCGCGCACAATATCAGCGACAGGCGGGATCGTCTGCACTTGAACCAGCAGGGGTTCCAAATAACGAATAATCCGCACCCGCTCCTGGCGATTGATATTTCCCAGAGCCAATAAAATGCGCGTCACGCCATGCTGTTCAATTAAAGAGGCAAGATGATAAGGAGAGTGGACCCTAAGTCCGCTCAGCACACTTCCCTGCAACCGGTTATTATCATCAACAAAGCCGACAGGGTTGAATTCACTACCCAGCTGCAACTGGGTAGCGAGGTTATTCCCCGTTTCGCCTGCACCATAAATAATTACTTTAATTTCACCGCGAGGGGTGACCATTTTAACCACATTGCGAAACAACAACCTTGGTAGGCCGATAAGAATCAGCGTGGTGAAGATAAAAATAATTGGGACAGAGCGCGGCAGAAACGCATGCAAGAAGAATGCGCTTAAGGTCATGGCCAAGCTGGAAATCAATATGCCGGTGAAGATCGTCACCAGAGCGTTTTGCGTCATATAACGCAATATGGCGCGATAGAGCCCCATCCGGATAAAAGTAACAATGGAAACCAGCAGGGTAAAACCAAGGCACATGAGTAAAGCGCGATCCACTTCGATCGATACCCGCCCTAGGCGTAAGGCATAAGCCAAGTAGAAGGATAAAACTATCGCCAGAGCGTCATAGGTGACTGAAATTAAACGCTTTACCGAGCGGGGCGCGCTAAGAAACTTGAGAATAAGGGAGTTTTTCATCGGGTCCTTCAACCATCAAAAAATCTTTCGAGAATCATACCAAGAATTGCTAGTTTTACGGAGTAACAATTTGTTATGGTCTTTTAGCAATCGGGTTTTGATTGTCAGGCAGCCCCTGTGTGTTTGGTAACCATCCTAATAGTAGGCATGAAGGCCGAATATCCACTTCCAAATTGCCCATAAGTCGCTTCTCCATTCCAAATAGACGAGCCAACTTTATAATGACCCACTCTGGACATCGCAAGATACGTAGTTTTGCGTCTTTGTTTGCATTCAGAGCAACAATTTGCGCTAGATTACGCGCCATGCCATCACTCACTAAAAATGTCTGGCCTGCTGCTCGAGGGTGATGAACAAGCACACAAATGAAACTACTCAAATTTTCTAATGAAACAAGATCACGTTTATTTTTTATTCCAGCTATAGGTAAAGGCACACCCCAAACGACCAGTTTTCGCAATAAAGACAAATTACCTTTGACATCGCCTCCCCACACCAGGGGAGGACGAACAATTACCAATTCCGTTTGTGAGCCCTCCAACAATACCGCTAAGGACTGCTCTGCTGCCAACTTCGACCTGCCATAGGCATTCTCGGGCGCAGGATTCATATCGGCTCGAAAAGGTATCTCTGCAACTGTGGACTCTCCATTCACCTTAATACTACTGATAAAAACAAGTCGCTTTACCCCTGCCTTCTTGGCTTCGTTGGCGAGCATTAGTGAATGCTTCACATTTACTTGCTGGTATAAAGCCTCAGCAGCTTCTTTATCATGCGATACCTGATGCGCCAAACCAGCCAAATGAATGACGACATCTTGCCCAATCATAGAGGGAAATATCTCGGACGGACTATAATTATCGATAACAACATTGGCTGTGTTATCGCGGATATATGGGCGACGCGTCAGCGTCGTCACGCAGTGACCCTCTGACAGCAATGCACCCAATAAATAAGATCCCACATATCCATTAGCACCAGTTACCAGTATGTTCATGGTCGCTTCCATTCTCCATTAGTCTTAACTCTACTGCCCGCCCGAAATATAAGTGCTGCTGTTATTAATGGAGTATAAGCAGTGAGCACGCCTACTGACCAAGTTAGGCTTTCATTAATCACAAGAATTGCTATAGGCAACAACCACAGCACTGTTATTGATGCGTAAGCGACAGATACAGGCACATGACTACCCAGCTTAATGGCAAGATGTTGATAGGCGTGTTCGCGATGAGCTAGATAAATTTTTTCTCCCCGCAACAGGCGGCGGGCAAGAGTGACGGTAGCGTCACTTATAAATGTGCCAAGCAGAATAATAGTGCACCAAAAAAATTCGATGCTCAGTTGGGAAAAATAGACAGCAAACAAACCTAACTGCAACCCAATAAAACAACTACCAATATCACCCATAAATATTTTTGCTTTGGGAAAATTCCAGCAACAAAAACCCACAGTTGCCACCGCAAGAACAATAGGCAAAAGAAAATGATTTATATCAGGGAAAGCGAGCCACAATAAAATGGATAAACCTATACAGACCGCAATTGCCTCCAAGCTGGCAATGCCATTAATACCATCCATAAAGTTATATAGATTAATAATCCATACCAATAAAAATACTAACGCAAATAGAAATACCAGATACAAAATGGAAGGCAAAGCTGTTGTGACATTTGGCATACCGCCCAGCCAGTACACACCTAAAGCGACAGCTACAATCTGGACACCAAACCGCCATATGGGGTTTACATGATTCAAATCATCGATATAACTAACTACGGCAAGTAAGCATCCAGGGACTATAAATCCTAGCAACTGGCTGAAAGACAGATCTAACTGTTGATTAATAAAAATTAATGATAATAAATATGTCATCACAATGGCGACTCCACCGCCTCGCGGAGTCGGAATACTATGAGAGCTTCTTTCGTTTGGAATATCCAAAAGCAATTTACGCAGAGCGATTTTCCGGTACAACCCTGTCAATAAAAAACTACCAAAAAAAACAGCAAGCAAAGACAGCAACATAGAAATATTCCAAACAACGATATTTAAAAAATCAATAAATAGAGAGATGCGCACATTTATGTATATATAACGCTAAGCGGCAATCTTAATATTAAGAAAAAGATAATCAAATAGATCTCCTCACCCCGTTAACTTATAGCACCCCCACATAGCTTAAAAATAGTGTCGCCTGAGACTCTATGGGTGCATTATTTTTTGCCTTACTATAGTTTTTCGCACCTACACGTCCGGACACAAACTATTTTCGGATTTATCAAACCAATGCAAACTCGGCCATATGCAACACACTAATTATTAATCTGTGCGCGCATATTCAGGCCCAATGAATAGGAATTCATTTCATGACAACCATCAACGCAAACACGCTAGTTGTAGGCGAAATTACTCCAAGTATAGGCAATGGAAGCCTCTTGTATCTGGAAAACAAAGATAACAAACTAACTGAAAAGCAGGTAGCGATTCAAAAACTGTATCGCGCAGAAGGCAATCGATTTGGCGATAAAAGCGTCCAGCTTAATGTAATTCTCGAAGAGAATGAAAAACTTCCGCTAAAAGAGCTTTCACAGCTCGGCCATTTTTCCGGATTTCTGCTCAAAGTTAACAGCGACTGCACCAAATTTGGTTATGCGGGTTCCAATAACACCGGCGATGGTACTTTCGCTCTCTTTTACGACGCCAATCAACACTTTATCCGCAAGGAGAACATACCAACCCCACCTGAAGGATCTGATGCTCGATACCACTATGTCGGCAGCTTTTCTATCGATGGAAATGTGCGCTTCATTCTATTTGGTGGATACGACGCGTCATTTGAAGTAGAAGAAATCACTTTGGAATAGAAATACAGAGCATCCTAGTTTTAAACAAAAAGAGCCTCAAAAGAGGCTCTTTTTTGCAAATGAACACCGAACGCGCTTTTACAACTTATCAAACGCATCCGTTAGCAGACAGTCAAAGCGGCGGGCATCGTACTCCACTACGCGAGCGACATCCTGTGGTTGGATGATATTTTTTACTGCAGCATCTTTGGCCAGCTCTTCGGTAGTTGCGCCAGAAATTTTTCCGCTATTTTTTGCTTTGGAAAATGCTTGCCATACCGGCCCCAGAGATAACAACAATTGATACGTGCTTTCTACGCGCCCCATAGCATCCTGCGGATCATGGCTGACGTAGAGGTATTGCCCTAGCAATTGACGCACCGGGTTTTCTTCCATAATCAGATCGCCCAACTCACGAATCAAATCATCGCTGGGTTTATTCACGATTTTTCCGCAAGGCATGGCCACAAAACGAATCATTTTGGCGAGCCACTTCAACGGAAAGTTGTCGGAGAAATCGCGCAATGCTTCCTGTGCGATAAACAACGCGCGGGTTAATGCGTATTCAGCATGAGCGTCTTCCGCACGGGTGCGCGGGTGCGCCGAGTGGAACTTCAAAATAGAACTGGCGATAAATAACTGGCTGTGCACATCGCCCAAGCGCGCTGACAATAATTCGCGACGCTTCAAATTGCCGCCCAAAACCCCCAGCGCAATATCGGACATTGACGCCAGAGCCGCGCTCAATAAATTGATGCGTTGATACCAGCGCTTGCTGAAAGCGTCCGCATTAGCGGGTACGCTGCTGGTGCGACCACCGAGGAAGCCAAGCAATTTAGTGTGCAGCAAATTGCTAAAGATGTGCCCCAAGTGACGCGAAAACAGCTTGTCGAATTGTTTCAGGCCTTCAGCCGAGTCATCCATTTGCAACGTCAGCATTTCTTCAAACAGGAATGGATGACAACGCATCGCGCCCTGGCCAAAAATCATTAATGAGCGAGTTAAAATGTTCGCACCTTCCACCGTGATGGCAACCGGAACCGAATGATAAGAAGCCACCAGGAAATTGCGCGGACCTTTTTGAATTGCACGACCACCCACAACATCCATTGAGTGCTCGACTGATTTGCGCATCAATTCAGTGGCGTGGTATTTCGCCATGGCAGTCATCACCGAAGGCGCGCCGGTTTCCAGCCCTTTGGTGACAAATTGACGCATAGCTTCGAGCGTATAACCCGTTGCCGCAATTTCCGCCGTGGCTTCTTGCACACCTTCAAACTTGCCCACTTCCATATTGAATTGGCGACGAATGCGCGCGTAAGCACCGACCATCCGGTAGTTCATTTCGCCGCTTGCAGTCGATAAGGCAGGCAAGGACACACCGCGACCGGCGCCCAAGCATTCAATCAGCATGCGCCAGCCTTTACCGGCCATGGCAGCACCGCCAATAATCCAATCCGCCGGAATAAATACATCTGTACCGAAAATCGGCCCGTTCATAAAGGGTGAGCCAGGATTGTGGCGCTTGCCGATCTCAACTCCGGGATGGTTCGCCGGGATCAGCGCGCAGGTAATGCCATATTCTTTCTTGCTGGCATCGCCCAGTAAACCCTCCGGGTCGTACACCTTAAACGCCAAGCCAACCACAGTCGCGACCGGCGCAAGGGTGATCCAGCGTTTGCTGAACGTCAGTTTCAGGCCGATAACTTCTTCGCCTTCGTGCATGCCTTTGCAGACGATACCCGTGTCAGGAATCGAGCCCGCATCGGAACCCGCTTCCGGGCCAGTCAAACCAAAACAGGGAATCTCAGTGCCATTAGCCAACCCCGGCAGCCAGCGTTGGCGCTGCTCTTCGGTACCGTATTTCACCAGCAATTCGCCTGGCCCAAGGGAGTTGGGCACCATCGCTGTAACGGCTGCAGTGCCGGAACGGCTGGCGATTTTGCTCATAATGCGGCTTTGCGCATGCGGGCTAAAATCGCGCCCGCCGTATTCTTTGGGGATAATCAGGCCAAAGAAGTTTTTGTCTTTAAGGTATTGCCAGGCTTCGGGGGACAAGTCTTTACGGTTGTTTTGGATATCCCACTCATCCAGCAATTCGCACAGCTCATTAACCTCATTATCCAGAAATGACTGCTCCTCGGCAGTCAATTGCGGCAGGCTGATTTGCGCGAATTCGTTCCAGTCCGGATTGCCGCTAAACAGCTCTTTTTCCCACCAGGTAGTACCGGCTTCGAGCGCATCACGCTCAGTTGAGCTGATCGGCGGCATAGATTTTTTCAGCATTGCAAACACCGGTTTAGTGAGCAGCGCACGGCGTACAACGCCGACGTTGAGCACCACCAAAATAGCGACGAAAGGAACCACTAGCCACAGCGATAACATATGCGGGGTAACCAACAGGCCCAAAGCAAGCCAGGCAATAATCACTATGCATGACGAAGCGATCAGCGCTACCTGATGGTAAGTTAATACAGCGACCAAGATTCCTATCGCCAATAGTGAGAGCAGTAACATCATGTTTTTACCCCTAGAAAGGTTTTATCTTTGTGAGTTTCCGGTGTGAACTCTACCCTTAACCTTAGCTCAATACCGTTAAATTGGTGAGATTTCCTGCGTCAGCCTGGTCCCTGCCTGCCATTTTATGCACCACGAAGGCGCACCCGAACTTAAGCGGACAAGCGACAACCAAAAAGCCCCGCCTCCAAATCCCCTAATTGCATTGGACCGTCATTAATCAATTCGATACGGCTATCGAGCAGCTCCGGCCCGTCTTCCGCCGGGTTTTCCAGCAGCAAGGGATTAACACTGAGTACGCCATTTTCAGCATTGAACATGTATACGCCCTGGTCGGTATTCATCACCGCTTTGGCGCGCACCAGATTCAATCCCGTCATCCACCCGAAAAGCTGGTTGAAATCAAAGCGAATTTCCGGCTGAAACATCCAGCCGCATGAATAAAATCCCTGCCCCTGGTTTTCGCGGCGCACATACTCCTGCCCTTCCGGCAATTGAACAGCAGCGTTGTAAAGTTCGCGCTGCGGACTCAGGCGATTATTGCGTTGGCCGGCATGATGTTGCGGGCTGGTGAGCTGATGTGCGCGGCGCGGGTAATCCAGCCACGCCACGTCTATCTGCCCTTGCTCGACCGCATAGCTTGCTTGCTTGGGCGGATTAAAGCCCGCCGCCAGCGCATCAAAACTCGCGCGATCAACCGGTGTGCTGAGATCGGTTTTATTCGCGACCAACACATCGGCAACAGCGATTTGGTCTTTGAAGTTAGCGTTGTCGGCATAGCGCTGGTCCGCCAGTTTACGCGGATCCACGAGGGTGACGGTCGCACGCAAGTCCAGCACCGTGTCGTAATACTCGCCCGTGAGCGTATTGATAATTTCCTCGGGATGCCCCAAACCGGTCGGCTCGATAATGATGCGATCAGGCTTGGTTTTGGCAATCAGCATATTGAGCGCGATTTTCATCGGCAGCCCCGCCACACAGCAGATACACCCGCCCGGCACCTCGCGCACGTGGGCATTGGTATTTTTCAGCAGCGCGCCATCAATACCAATTTCACCGAACTCATTCACCAGCACTGACCAGACCTCATGTTCCGGTTTGGTGTTGAGCAAATGGGTAATCGCCGTGGTTTTACCCACACCTAAAAAGCCGGTGATGATATTGGTGGGAATTAATTTTTTATCAGACACAGGAGCAGGTTTTGCAGGATTCATAACAAGCGGCACTCTGGAATTGAATGGCCGCATTCTACACTCAGGCCGATCCGGGAAAGCACCCCCATCGTCCCCAACCCTTCACCAAACTTAACGCGCGCGCAACTTGTTATTGCGCGGCCGTACCCCCATCAATCCTGACTGATTAGACTCCGAACTACCACGAAGGACACCACCATGAATACCACCAACCTACTGAATCAATTGTTAAAAGCAGGCACGGATTTAATGCAGAACAAAGGTGGTGCGCAGCCATCCGGATACGGACAGCAATCACCTAACACCCAAAATTCAGCTGACTCGCTGCTCGGCAGCTTGAGCGGACTGCTATCGGGCAAAGCAGGCGCAGCCTTGGGCGGCGGCGCGCTGGGGTTACTACTCGGCAGCAAACAAGGCCGCAAAATGGGCGGTGCCGTGCTCACTTATGGCGGATTGGCGGCGCTGGGTGCCATCGCTTATAAAGCCTATGGCAACTGGCAGGCACAGCAACAGGGTGCGGCAACTGGCGCACAACCGCAAACCATTGACCGCATCCCGCCCGCGCAGGCAGAGCAACACAGCCGCGCCATTTTGATTGCGTTGATTGCGGCTGCCAAAGCCGACGGCCATGTGGATGAGCGCGAACGCCAGTTAATCGATGGCGAAATTGGCAAATTAACCCAGGACCCAGCTCTGCTCGGCTGGGTCGATCTCGAGCTGAAAAAACCGCTCGATCCGGCCGCGATTGCTGCAGTTGCAACCACTCCCGAAATGGCGGCAGAGATGTATTTAGCCAGTATCCTTGCGGTCGATGAGGAAAATTTTATGGAGCGCGCCTACTTGCAAGAACTGGCCAAACAACTGCGTTTGGAGCCGGGGCTACAAACTGAATTGTCCACCCAAGCCAGAAAAGCGATTCAACTGGTCCAGCAATAATTCACCGCACCCTCTCCCAATCTGCAACGGCAAGTGTTCAGCACTTGCCGTTTTTTATGCGCAAAAAAATACTAAATCCAGCAACGCCTTGTGTCACTCTTCGTAACACCATGCAATCGTTTACATTTCTTTTACGCCGGTAACACTGCGTAACAAATCCCGCCACATATTACTGACAAAAGTAATTAACGCCTTCCCCAAAAACTAAAAAAATATTACAAATCAATTACATATGTATATATACGCCAAATAAACACGCACCATTTTTGGTCAAGAAACATTTTTTTGACCAGTAAAACCTATATTTGTGCGCCTTTTTGTTACACAAACCGTTTGAAAATGTAAACGTTTACACATAGGATTCTGCCACCTCGCCAGGTCTGGTAAGCATGACTATTAGCCCCTACAGCGAGAACCGATGACGCTTAAACGTCATCAATAATTTATTTACATAAGAAGTCAAAACTAGAGGACACACATGAAAAGTTCTGTTCATTTTAGTAAGACATTGCTCTCGACAATGATCGCAACCTGTATAGCCACCGGGGCTTTTGCCCAGTCTGCTGATGTTGAAGAAGTCGTCGTTACGGGTATCAGAGCGTCTCTGGCTAACTCGGTTAGCGTGAAGCGCGATGCAAGCTCGGTAGTCGATGCCATCAGTGCGGAAGACATCGGCAAGTTACCTGACAACACCATTGCCGACTCGCTGCAACGTATTCCCGGCGTCCAAATCCGCCGTAGCGCCGGTGAAGGCGCCCAGGTTAACGTGCGCGGTATGCCACAAGTCAGCACCCTGTTGAACGGTGAGCAATATCTGAGTGCGAGCTCGATCACCACCACTCAACCAGAATTAACCGACATTCCCGCCGAATTGCTGTCGCGCGTGGATGTAATGAAGTCCTCTCAAGCCAAAACCCTGGCTGCCGGTGTTGCCGGTACTATCGACTTAAGAACCCGTCGCCCATTTGATTTGGAAGATGGCTGGACCTTCGCCGGTTCTGCTGAAGGTTCGCAAGGCAGCTACACCGATGATGAAACCGGCCACAAAGTCGCTGGCTTTGCCGGCTTCAACAATGGCGATAACTTCGGTGCCATCGTGACCGTTACCAACTCTGAAGCCACTATGGCGAACTACCGTTATGGTATGTACAGCGAAGGCTGGTACCGCGGTTACAACGAGAATGGCGATTGGCCAGGTCGTGGTACCGCCGCTGATCTGACTGGCGATGGCGATACCAACGACGTGCTGTTCGGCACTATCGACTACGGCGCAACCAACAAAACCACCGAGCGTGAGCGTACCGGTATTTCCGGTAGCGTGCAGTTCCAGGCCACCGACCGTGTCGAGTTATTGGCCGATGTGTTCTACACCAAGATGGACCAAGGCGACTACGTTAACGGCCTGATCGCCGATAACGCCTGGAGTTCATACGACTGGGTTTCTGCCAACCCGGGCGCAGATCTGGTTAACCGTGGCCAAGCAGTGGGCGGTAACGGCAAAGATTTCTACACCGCCGATATCACCAATCTGGATGCAGTGCGCGTACTCGCCAAGAGCGAAACCCAAATGTCCGAGCGCGAGTCGCTCAACTTCAACCTGCAAGCCAATGTCGAGCTGACCGATAAACTGAGCGGTTCGGTACGTTATATCCACGGCAATGCAACCAACGATTTCACCCGTAACTTTGCCGATGCGTTTATCACCAGTGGCGCGCAACACGGTCTAAGCACCAATAATGGCGGCGTAAAAGCACCGGTTAACCCGAATGGTTATGGCCCGGAGCGCGTACCGGTTGTGGCTGACTTCTCGGGCGAACACCCAAGCTTCACCTATCCACAAGGTTTCGGCCAGGACATCAATAGCTACGGTTTGGTTTCCAGCTTTGCGGATCAAAACCGCGATGAAGAATCGACCTTGGACGTATTCCGTGTAGACGGTACTTACGACTTCCAGGACGGCATGAAGCTGGACTTCGGCTACCGTTTTGCCGACCGCGAAGTAGTACGCGACCAATATGATTACGTGGCACCGTTTGTGGTTAAAGATGCCAATGGCAACGACGTAACCGTGTACTCCAAGTGGAGAGACTCAGGTCTTGAAGGCGTGAAAGGCGGCGAAACTATCGCGCAAACTTTCCCATTCACGGATCTGCAAAACATGGGTTTGATCACCTCTGTTAGCGATTTCGGCCCGGCGAGCGATGGCAATAGCTACTACTTCATCGATACCAATGCGATGAAAAACAACCTTGCTTTCCAAGAGTTGCTCTACCCAGGCAACATCAGTGTGAAAGACGGCGCTGAGAGCTATATCGTTGAAGACCAGACCCAAACCTTCTATGTTCAAGCGTCCTTTGAAGGCGAAGCTGGCCTGCCGTATCAAGCAAACGTGGGCTTGCAGTACATCGAAACTGATTTGTCGATCACCAAGTACCAAGGCGACTACACCTACACCACCGTGGTGGATGACGTAACCTACCCAACGCTTGATGGTACCCCACGCACCATCATCGGCAGCGATGTTACTGACCGCACTTACAATGACTTCCTGCCACGCATGAACATCGCGTTTGATACCTCGGATAACACCAAACTGCGCTTGGCTTACACCAAAACCATGCAGCAAATGGATGCCAACCTCCTGGGTCGCGGCCGCATTTACACCACCAACTACGACTCGACCAACAATGTGTTCAAGTCGGTCAGTGCGTCTGAATACGGCAACCCGTACATGGACCCATGGCGTTCAGAAAACTATGACGCATCGTTCGAGTGGTACTTCACCGACAGCGGCATGGTCAGCATCGGCGCCTTCCGTGTGGATCTGGAAACCGGTATCGCTAACAGCAGCACTAAAATCGATCCCGTACCTGATTCCGATGGCGTACTGCGCAATCCAAACCAGATCGATCTGACTATTACTGAAAACACCGAAGGTAATGTGATGAAGGGCTGGGAAGTTGCCTATCAACAAGGCTACGACTTCCTGCCGGGTGCATGGGGTGGCTTGGGTACTACCCTGAACTACACCTACACCACTGGTGAAGGCAGCCAACAAGACTTCTACGGCAAAACCATGCCCGTACAAGACAACTCCAAACATCAGGTTAACGCCGTGTTGTGGTATGAGTACGACCAATGGCAAGCGCGTATTGCCTACAACTACCGCAGCGAACGTTTCATGAACCGCCAGTGGATTGATGGCAACCCATCAGCCATGTGGTCAGCGCCAACTGCTTATGTTGATGCTTCTATCAGCTACGACATTAACGACAACGTTACTGTTTACCTGCAAGGCACCAACCTGACCGAAGAGTACGAAGAATCCTACATGCAATGGACCGACGTAGTTGTCGACCAAAACATTTACGAAGCTCGTACCACCCTGGGTGTTCGCGCCAAGTTCTAATCGATCGCAAGATTGAATGGAATAAAAAAACCCGCTTCGGCGGGTTTTTTTATTGATGTTTTTTTAAAAATTAGCGCTTAGCAGTTGCTAGATTATTTAACACCGCGCGGTGGTCAGAAAAATTCAGCGTGCAACGGCGCAAAAATTCATCGAGCGAACTCAAATCAAAACGAGCTTCATCGGTATTGGGTTTTCGCATTTGTTGCGTACTCGGAAAAATTCCCATGCCGCTTAAAATGCAATACCAGGACGGCGCGGGATAATAAGCACCTATATTCAAACGCGCGACCTCCGCCGCTAACTCTCTCCCTGCAAACCATGCGCTATAAAGCTCGCGCATGACAGGCGAAATATCTTGCTGATCCGCCGTGTTCGCACGCCAGTATTCGGTGTCAGTGCGCGAACTGGTTTTATAGTGAGTGACAATATAATCGCGCACGCCATCAAAGTGGCCGTTAATCCGCTGATTAAATTCAGCTTGATAGCGATTAGTAAAATCGCCGCGCGCAAAATATTCCGCAAACACTGCCGCGGTTTGCTGCACCAAAAACAATGCCGTCGCCTCCAGCGGTTCAATAAACCCTTGCGACAAACCTACCGCCAAACAATTATTTGCCCAGTGCTGCTCTACCCGACCGATTTTCATTTTTAAATGGCGCACAGGAATGTCAGCATCCAATACACCAAGGTGCTCACGCAATTCTTGTTCGGCTTCATCCGCCGAACAAAATGCCGAGCTATATACATAACCATTGCCGTAGCGATTGGTTAAGGGAATTTTCCACGCCCAACCGGATTTCATTGCGGTCGATAAGGTCTGTGCTGGAATTTTTTCACCAATATCCGTTGGTAATGCCACAGCCGCGTCATTTAATAAATTATTGCTGTAGCTAACAAACGGAACCTTGAGTGCTTTTTGCAACAGCAGCGCAGAAAAGCCGGTGCAATCAACAAAGAAATCCGCTTCTATACGTTCGTTGTTATCAATTAACAATGCGCTTATATCACCTGATTCCTGCTGCTGCACATCCACCATATGGCCGATGATATGTTGCACACCCAACTCATTGGCTTTTTTACGCAAAAAACGGCCGAGCAACACTGCATCAAAGTGATAGCCGTAGTGCACATCAAAGGGAAAATTTTCAGGCGCAACCGGCGCAAGGCATTGGTTGGCGATACGTGACGAAATAAAAAACCGGTCGGGATGTGCGTACACATCCGCGCCGCGTAAACGCGCCTGCACATTGTGCGTAAACATCGGCAGAGTTTGGCGATCAAGCGCTGCGGAAAATGGATGAAAGTAACTTTCATAACCCGCTTTTGTAGACCATTTATCAAAGGTAATGCCGCATTTATAAGTGGCGTTACATTCCGGCATCCATTCCGACTCGGCAATATTCAGCGCATCAAAAAACATTTTTAATGCCGGCGTAGAACCTTCGCCCACACCGATAATGCCAACATCAGGTGATTCCAGCAGGCTGATACTAAACCCTTTTTTAATCCACTCCCGCGCCATGATCAGTGCGCTCATCCAACCGGCTGTTCCGCCGCCAACAATCACAATTTTTTTCATAAACTCTCTCGGCATCTTGTATTGATTAATCATCAAAAAATTATTAGAAATGCCCGCTGCTCTTTTATCAGATTTAAACCAGCATTTTCACACACAGCCCACAACTGGACAACGCACCGCATCGTAAAATTCATACTTGTGATTGACCGCTTAACCAGAATCCGTATAACCTCAAACCCATATGTGAACGCAAACGAAAGCGCATAGTCACTCGCACAATTTATTAACAGGGAGCTATTAATGCCCAATCAACAAATGCCGCACGCACCCGTAAAAAAAATAGTCATTGTTGGTGGCGGAACAGCCGGATGGATGGCGGCGGCTAGTCTCTCCCGTTTTGCGATGGGAAGAGAGCTCAGTATCATCCTGATTGAATCCACCATTATTGGCACTGTGGGTGTTGGCGAAGCAACCATTCCCAGCATAGTGAACTTTAATAACAGTATCGGGCTGGATGAACTGGAATTTATCCGCGCTACACGCGCCAGTTTTAAACTCGGCATCCAATTTGAAGGTTGGCGCACATCAGGCGATCGATTTTTTCATCCATTTGCAGATTACGGCATTAACTTTAACGGCATCGATTTCCAACATTATTTTTATCGTTTGCAAAAAAAGAATTCGGCAGAAAACCTGCACGACTATTCCATTGCCTGCCAACTTGCCGCACACAATCATTTTGCCCAGCCATTGGAAACACCAAACAATCCACTTGCTGATTTTTCTTACGCTTATCACTTTGATGCATCGCTTTATGCCAAAGTACTGCGCGAGCTTGCCATCTCGCGCGGCGTTGTGCATATAGATGAAAAAGTAGAGCGCGTTAATTTGCGCGAGACCGACGGTTTTATTGCCTCAGTGCTGCTCGCCAATGGGCAAGTTGTTGATGGTGATTTATTTATCGACTGCACCGGCTTTAAGGGCTTGCTGATTGAAGAGACCTTAAAAACCGGCTACGAAGATTGGCAGGATTGGCTACTGTGCGATTCTGCCGTCGCCGTGCAATGTGCAAACAGCGGCGAACCAACGCCTTATACACGCGTTAGCGCACTGAGCGCAGGCTGGATGTGGCAAATCCCCTTGCAACATCGCATGGGTAATGGCTATGTATTTAGCAGTCGCTTTTTAGATAAAGACACCGCCACTCAAACCTTGCTACATAAAATTAGCGGGACACCTATTACCAATCCAAAACCATTTTCGTTTCAAGCGGGTCGACGCAAAAAGGTATGGAATAAAAATTGTTATGCCCTGGGCTTGGCATCCGGCTTTCTAGAACCATTGGAAAGCACCAGCATCTCGCTGATTCAAACCGGTATTACCCACTTGCTTACCTTCTTCCCCGATATATCGTTTGATCCGGCGATGATTAACGAGGTCAATCGTCGCCATCAACATGAAATGGAGCGTATCCGTGATTTTATTATTCTGCATTACAAATTGACCCAGCGCACTGACTCTGAATTTTGGCGTTACTGCCAAGCGATGGAAATTCCGGACAGCCTGCAACATAAAATCGAGCTATTCAAAAGCTGTGGCCATATTTTGCAACACGAACCTGAGGCCTTTGAAAAATCCAGTTGGCTCAGTATTTATCATGGCTTTGGTGTCACGCCGCTACGCACTGACAACCGAATAGATCATCTAAAAGACGCCGATATAAAAATGCAGCTGGAAAAAATAAAGCAATCTCTGGCGCAGGCAGGAAAAAATGCCAACACTCATGGCGAATTCATTCGTAAGCACTGCACCGCGCCGGATTTTGATCAATGATTTAAAAACTAATTACATCTTGCTGCGACAAATCTGTTGAATAAAATCACCGTGCTTGGGCAAGCGCATTACTGAATCATAAATGGCCTGCTTGCCCTGCATCAGTGAACGCGCCAGTTTTTTACCATCCAACGCATCTACCAATGGATGGTATTTTTCGGGGCGGATATTCATTCCCTCTAAAATTGAACACCAACTATCTACACCAAATAAATTCTCCGAATGATGATGCAAATGGCCGCGCTCGCGAAACTGTTGGATTTTTTCCTGTAGCGATGCTGGCACCGGCATGGACTGACACCAACGCCAAAAGTCGGTGTCGTCCCGAGTGCTGGTGCAATAGTGCAGGATAATAAAATCACGTATTTCCAGATAATCCTGATCCACCTGCGCATTGCATTGCTGCTCCAGCAACGGGGAGAAATCGCGGTCAGGGAAATTGCGGATAAAATGCACCAGCGTACGGTAAATTAAATGAATCGCGGTAGATTCCAGTGGTTCCAAAAAGCCTGATGCCAATCCCAGTGCCAAACAGTTGTTGTGCCAAATTTTTTTTCGCTTGCCGGTGACGAACGGAACAACGCGCGGCTCGTTCACTAATTTTCCTTCAACCGCATTCAGCAAGGTTTGTGTTGCTTCATCATCCGAACAGTAATCGCTCGCAAATACATAGCCATTGCCGGTGCGATGTTGCAGCGGAATTTTCCAGGTCCAACCTGCTGCGCGCGCCGTCGCTATCGTAAAAGGGGCAGGCTCATGAGCATTTTCTGTTTGCACCGCAACGGCGCGATTGCACGGCAAATAGTTCGACCAATTTTCATAACCAACTTTCAATGTCTCTTCGATCAACAAACCTTTGAACCCGGTGCAATCGATAAAAAAATCGGCCGCAACAGTTTGGCCATTTGCCAGGCCGATAGACTCAATAAATTGCCGCGCATCTGTTGTCATCTGGGCAACTGTAGCCTCCACTCGCTCAACGCCCTTGTCGGTAGCAATGTTGCGCAGGTAGCGCGCGGCCATGACCGCGTCCAAATGCAAGGCATAGTTGTAGTGTGCAAGCGGTGTCGACAGCAATGGCTGTTCCAGCATAAACCGGCCCTGCTCCGCCATAATCGCCGCGGGCGCATGATCCATCAAACGCGACTCATCACCCTGCGCCAGGGTTTTTAACCACACCTGATAAAAATCATGGCCATCAATACTGCGCCCAATTTTTCCAAACGGATGAAAAAAGTTGTGACCCTCTTTATACCAATCGTCAAAGCGTATGCCTAATTTAAAAGTGCCCGCGGTTGCTTCAATAAATTCTTTGGGATTGATGTTGGCGCTGCTTAAAAATGCCATAAACGATGGCACTGTCGCTTCGCCTACACCGATCGTGGCTATGTCTGCCGATTCCACCAGCGTAATTTTAGTGTGAGTTCCCTTAAGCATATTGGATAGCAGCGCTGCCGCCATCCATCCGGCAGTACCACCACCGACAATACAAATAGAGTTGAGCGGATTTGTGGTTACTTGCATCAGTTATTCGCCTTGTTATTCGTCTCGTTAATCGCCAACAATTATTCTGCTTTGCAATGCTGCGCGATAAATTCACTGTGGCTTTGCACTCCCGCCACCGCATCAGCAATGGATTTTCGCATCGCGCTCAGGCTCTGCTGCAAATAGTCGGAGTTGAGCCGATCAACGTTTTTATCGTAATGCTTTGGATAGGAATGAAAGCCGTTGTATATCGCCAACCAGGAATCCGGATGAAAAATTTCCCACGAGAAATGCAACAACTCTCCGCGCTCTTGATAAGCATCCAGTTTTTGCTGTAGCGAATCAGGCACTGCCATGGCCCGGCAGTATTGCCAGAATTCGCTATCGGTACGTTGGTTAGCTTTGTAATGCAAAATAATAAAGTCGCGAATTCGCTCCCATTCGGTAGCCGTAACCTGGTTAAATTGATCAATATTTTTCTGACTAAAAAATGGCCCCGGAAATGAACCGCAGATTTTTTCAATTCCGGTTTCAATCAGCGCAATACTGGTGCTTTCCAGCGGTTCCAAAAATCCTGCGGCTAAACCAATCGCAATACAATTCTTATTCCACGCTTGCGCACGTCGCCCGGCAGTGAAATTAAATTTACGCGGTGCATGCAATATTTTTCCATCAATATGCTGAAGCAATATCGACTCAGCTTCTGCTTCATCCATAAACTGACTGGCATAGACATGGCCATTGCCTTGCCGATGTTGCAATGGAATTTTCCATTGCCAACCGGCTGTATGCGCCATTGACACTGTGCGCACTGCAGGCTCACCGACCAATTCAGATTGCACCGCCAGCGCGCGGTCGCACAACAACCACTGGCTCCAATCTTCATAGCCCGTCTGCAATGCACCTTTAATTAATAAACCATTAAATCCTGTGCAGTCGATAAATAAATCGCCCTCCAACTGCTGCTGGTTATCAAGCGCGAGTGATTGGATAAAACCATTGCCAGGATTTAACTGTATGGACTCTATTTTTGCATCTATGTGGACGACCCCTTTGGCCAGGGCGTAGTCGCGCATTAATGCTGCAAATTTTCCTGCATCAAAGTGCAATGCCCAATCAAATACCGACAAAGGGGAGGAAGGATTTTCTGCTGGAAAGGTAAATTTATTAGCGCGCGCCAATACGCTGCCTAGTGAATATTCTTCCAGTTTACTGGTGTCACCTTGCGCTTGCAGCTTGAGCCAGTAATGATGGAAGCGAATGCCATTGGCCTCATGACCAAATAGCCCAAATGGATGAATAAACGAAGTGCCGGTTTTATACCAATCTTTAAATTCAATACCCAGTTTTACAGTCGCGCTGGTTTTGCGCATCACCTCCATATCATCCATGCCCAGCGATTGATAAAAGCGACGCAGGGTAGGAATAGTGGCTTCACCGACACCGATGGTGCCAATCGCACTGGATTCCACTACCGTAATTTTTATATTGGTCTTCGCAAAATGCTGACTGAGTTTTGCTGCAGCCATCCACCCGGCTGTGCCGCCACCGGCAATCACAATCGAATTAACCTGATGTATTTCGCTCACAAATGCCCCGCCTGTTGTTGACGCTCTTATTGCTTTATAAATTAATGTTTACTTTATTATCGCCATTTTTATTAACTTCACTTTCATTACGATATTAATGCATTAAAACAAGAAAGCCACGGTAATTACTTACCGTGGCTTTCTGCAGAACACTTCCAGTCGCTTAATTTATACAATTAGAAGTTTACACGTGCACCCAATGCCCAACGCGCTTCGTAAATGTTTTGGAAAGCTTTTTGCTCTTTGTATTCCAGATAAGTTTGTTGGTACTCCTCAAGAATATTCGAGCCATTTACATAGAGCGCAACATTGTCGGTAACATCCCAGGTCACGTTCATATCCAGCTGACCATAGTCATCTTGATACAAAGCTTGCTGGCCGATCGCCGAGTTGCCTTGCGCAATCAAACGCTCGGAACGGAAGTTGTAGGCCAAACGCGCCGACCAGTTTTCGTTCTCGAACCAACCTACGAGGTTGTAGGTGTCTTCCGAGTTGTTGATAAACGGCAACTCTTCATCGTTAACGCCTTTGGTTTCTTGCGAGCTGTCGGAGTAGGTGTAGTTTACGTCCAAACCAAAGTTGGAAATAAAACCTTCGGTGAAATCGGCAAATGCCACACGGGTTGCCAATTCAAGCCCTTGCACCTTGCCGCCCTTACCTTGCACCGGTGCACTAAAGCGCCAAGGACCACGACGAACACCATCGGCATCCGGCTCATCTATATAAACGCTACCGGTTTGGATAAAGCTGTCGATAGAAATATCAAACAGGGTCGCAGTAACTGCCGATGCACCGCCGAAATACCATTCCAATGCCAAATCGAAGTTTTCTGCACGGGTAGGATCCAGTTCCGGGTTACCGGACATGGTGCCGCCGTCGGTCACACGCATACAGTTGCAGCTGCTGTTAAATACACGGGATACAGATTTAGCGCCACCCCATTGCAGCAGATCGAGCGGCTGCATGGTTTCGCCATAACCAAAACGCATTTTCAAGTCGTCGGTGAAATCGTAAGACAGGTTCAAGGCCGGCAACACATCCTGATAATCACGCTGGGTCACGGTATCACCAATATCGTAGTTCACACCTGAGTGAGGTACGGCATCACCGGTAATGTTTTGATAAACCGTCAGCGTGGTATCGACCACTTTCACACCCAGGTTACCGCTGAACGCACCCGTTTCGAAGTCGGTTTGCAGGAAGTAACTGACTTCTTCCAGGTTGACCGAATAGCTTTGGCCGGGCTGGTTGAATTTGGTTTGCGGGCCGAAGACTTTTTCCTGATACGCGAGGGTATCGTCAAACGCTTTTGGATCGGCAACCCACACACCAGGAATGCCTTTCACCGGACCAAAGTCATCCATAAAGATCACTTTGTTATGTTGGTCCAGACGAGTTGGAGGCAGCAGAGTGTAACCAAGGAAATTGTCGCGCTGGCCAATCACATTGTCGTCATCATCAAGCACGTCATACATCACGCGGTCGCCATTGGCATCCACTTCGTACTCACCCTGAACCAGATTGGGGTCACACTCGGCAGTGCCGGCAAACTGGTCAACCGCTTTCCACTGCGCCGAACAGCCAGTGTCAGGGAAAGTAGCGAAATAAGAGAAAGCGTCATGGTCAACTTCACGCTCACTGGCACGCACGCCAAAATCGACGCTCTGGAAGAATGGCTGATCTTCAAAGGTGTATTTCCACTTGGTGCTCTGCGTATACAGATGACCTTCATCATCGGTATTGTTTTCCGACGAGATAGCACCTACGTGGTAGGAATCGATGCTCTTCATATAGTCGGCAACGCTCATCATCCCTTGGCCGCCATCCACGACTTGGTCGAAGCCGCTGAATACCGGATGTTCACCCGAGGCGTCGTAGCCGATGCGCCAGTCGGTGCCATACATGCCGCCAGGAGCAAACTCTGCCGCACAGCCGCCCAACTCACCAATGATAGTTTCACCGTTATCACAATAACCGGAATCGGCAGCCATCAGGCCTCCGGGGCCAGTAACCAATGAGTTTCTATCGATACTCATCATGTCGCCTTCGATATAACCGTGACGCATGCTGGCAGTCGCTGTCGCTCGAGTGAAACGTACTTGGCCGGTAATCGGGCCACCGTTATCGAAATCAAATGCCACGCTGCCGTTTTCAGATTCTTCGGTATTGCGGTTAACCTGGGTAAACGACTGCACGCGATAGGGGCGCGCACTAAAGTTGTTTACGGTTCTCCAGTCGTTACCATCCGCATCCACAAAACTATCGCCACCAAAGTCATTGGCATAGGCGTAATCGGTAAAGGTTTGCCAGCGGTTGTTGTGGGAGAAACCCATGCGACGGTTAAAGCGGTCTTGCTTACTGTAGAAGTAATCCGCCGTCAGCTTCAATGCATCGGTCAGCTCCGCCTGGAAGGAGGCGTTGACGCCGTCGCGGTTGCGCTCTTCCTCTTTATGGAAGGCCGCAAAACCTTGCGGCACTACGTGGTACACATCCGCATCTTGCTTTGGTGTACTCCACGAGTGGTTGCTATTGGTGGCACCGATACCGCCGTTTTCCGAGGTATCAAAGTAGCCGTTGTAGTCAGTCGCCAGGTTTTTCTCCGTGGTGACCGCACTCAACAGGAAGCCAATTTTTTCATTGTTCCAGCCGATCAAGCCGCTGATGGTTGGATCAGCTTCTTTACTGATTGAGCCTTGGTCAACTTCGGCGGTACCGGCAAACGTCCAGCCTTCATCCAGCTCAAATGGGCGGCGGGTCTTCAGGTCAATGGTACCGGCGATACCTAAGGAGGAGAGGTCGGAGCGCACTGACTTATATACATCGGCGCCAGAGATCAATTGAGATGGTAAATCGCCGAAGTCAGCACCAGCGCTATCAATGGTTGTCGCACTCAGGAAGCTTTCGCCATTCATCATAGTGGCGACGTTGCTCAGGCCACGGATTTGCACTGGGCCGCCTTCACCCGCAGTACGCTCCACCTGCACACCGGGGATACGCTGCAAGGAGTCAGACACAGTTACGTCTGGCAACTTGCCGATATCTTCGGCGGCGATACCATCCACAACCGATGCCGCATTACGTTTGGTATTAATTGCACTTTCTTGTGCAGCGCGAACGCCCTGCACAATAACTTCTTCTACATCGTCTTGCGCCTGCACGCCGGTGGCGAGCATCGCCAGGGTTGCCGCGGAACCACAAAGTACAACCTTACGGTTCACCATGCGGATCGCATCTCTTAGTGTATTAGTCATGACTATCCCTCTAGCTATTTATAATGTTGATAAGCCCTAATTACATTGCGGAACCAAAAATCGACAAAGCTGTCGCTTGGCAACATAAGTCCAATTCGACAACGTTGTCAACTACGCAATATTTTCAAGAAAACTTAATTTCCTTAACTTTCAAATAGATACAAATTGAAGTGAAAAATGCCGATGTGTGCTTTACAAAAAAAAACATTTGCACATAAAGCACGGGAATAAATATGACTGATGAAATGCAAAGCGCAACTAAGGAGGCGATAAAAGGGCGCCAAAAAAACCAAAACGTTTTTTATTGGCGCCTATATAGGGGGATTATCAGTGATTGATCTGATTTAACTTATCAACAGCCAGCGCGAGGAACATGTAATTAGCTTCGCCGCCACCCATCACATATTCGGTTTGCTGCCAAAAGTACGGCCAGATTTTTAATTCAGGCAAATCAGGACGGATTAACGCCGTACCGGAAATGACACCGCCGGGAATGTAAGACCAATCAGCGCGATTAACGCCGTAAGCAACGGTGGCGGAGTTGGCACCCACACCCGATGCAAAACTTTGCGTGTTGTCGCCAGGATGCACACCCAAAATAAAGTTGAGCGCATTCACGTAGGAATCGGTGCCAGTTAATTGCGGCCAGGATTTATGGAAGAAATATTGTTTGACGCCAAACTCCTGAATACTCCAACCTGCGCCCCAAATGTTGGGCTTATATGGCACACCATAAGGCGATTCCGTTTTAGCGCGTTCACGCACTTGCTGCTGATAGGTCTCTACTGCGCGATTGACTGCACTGATAAATTGTTCATCGCGAATCGATGGCATCACCCGGCCAATTGCCCAACCGGTTTTTTCAATATCCGCGACAATGTCTTTTTGGAGACCAACTAATTCCTGACGATAATTTTCATCGTTGGTTGCCAAAATTAATTCTGCCAACGCAAAAATACGCACATCCTGCTTCTGGGTTTTGGGCGCCGCGATCCGGTATAGGTTTTGCGCGGCATCCAACGCCTCTTTCGCCATTGGTGGATTGTAGGTTCTTAAAACGCGTGCCGCCGCCGCCAAACCGGCCGCCACATCCAACTCGCGCTCGGGATTATCTTCGGTAAATACCCAACGGTCATCCGGTGTACCGGATTTTCCATTTTTCAGTTCACCTTCTTTTAATGAAGGATCGTAGGGAAGGTTATCGGTTTGCACCATCGCATCGCCAAGCAAGACATATTGGCGAATCGTCGGTTCGATAATACCGCGGTACAAACGCCCCATGGCTTTGTAGCCGCCGAGCACACTTAACAAGCCGTGTTCAATTTGTTGCAATGCGTCGTTCTTGCCATCGGCAACATGGATTTCAACCAATTTTTTCTCTTGGTCAATCAAGGTTGCATCGTGATTTAAATTAAATTCTTCAACCATAGTCGCGAGCAACCACACAGTGCCAATCTGCGACTCCACGCGCAAATCATAATCGCCCGCATCATGCCAACCACCCACATTCAAACCGGGAACTCGTTCACCCGGTTTGAATGTTGTGCGTGTGCTGCCATCAGAAATATAACCATCGATGTGGTTAAAATTCAGCGGCATCATCAGCGCATCATCCTGATGATCCAATCCATGCCATACGCGATATTTTTCATTCACGCGCATGTGGCACATTTGCACCGGCAAAAAATATTCAAGCGTTGGCTGCCATGCATGACGGGATAACACATCGTCGCCAATTTTAAACGCATGTGAGATTTTGTCGCGGTAGCGGATTTGATACATGCCCGGCTCGGTAATATCCGAGAAATCGAAGGTCATGTATTGGTAGCGCAAAAAATTACCCCATGGTTTCACTTTGGATTTTTTAACGCGTGTTTTTCCGCTTTCTGATAGCTTATAAATTTCTATTGCAGATGCTTTGGTATCGCGCCGGTCTTGTTCAATTACTACTTGCTTTGGTTGCCGCGTACCGTAACCAACTTGTGATACCTGGATCACCGGTTCGTAAAGCCAATTTTTAATCACGTGCGGCGTAACAATCCATTCCAGTGCCGCCGTGGTTTTGTTGGCAGGAATTACACCACGCACTATGTACCAGCCATTATTGTGATTAGCGCGGCCATCCCATAATTCCAGTGCGCCGGTCGTGCTTTCAATCACCATACGCTGCTTGTCAGCATCAGGAGCAATTACCAATTTTTTTCCGTTTGCCAGCGGCGCTGTTAAATATTCGCCATGCGGATTTACCAGCGGGCCATTAGGTTGCTGTGGAAAAATGCCCGCATGCGCATCCATCAGCCAGGATTTTCCAAAAAATTCACCGGGGAAAATTTCAAAATTAAAACCAATTTTCCCTACCCATTCTTGCGGCAATGGTTTTTCCAAATCCACCGTGATTTTAAATTGGTTATCGTCCAGCGCTTTCACACTCACCTGATAGGTAAATTTCAGATCCGGATAAATAATCGGGTTAAAGCCTTTACGGTCTTTGCTGGGGTCGGGATAAGAGAGGGATTGGGTAATCGTCTGCGTTTTTTTATCAACGGTTTGTTTTCCACCGACAGGTACCGGCGACCATTGCCCCGGTGAAATTTCCAAACGCAAATCACCATTGGCAGCAACACGGCTTCCGTGCTGGATAACGGTTACGCCGGTCTGATGTCCATCAGGATAAATATCGCTAAAGACAGTGACATTAAGCCCCTGCATTTCAAAATAGTCTTGGTCGTTGATTTTCAATTCGTCAGCAAAACTGTGGTGCGCAAATGAAATGGCGGCCGCCAGTAAACCCAGCGCGACCGATATTTTCTTCGCAGGTCTTGTCATCGATCTTTTCATACAAGCATGCCTTGTTGTTATTTGTATTAGCTGTAGGTGAAACGAGACTTATAGTCACTTCACACAAAAGCATAACCCCAAGGCACAAAAGAGGGGATACTAAATTTGTCGAAATAGGTTAAATAGTGTTAAACGCGTGGCAGTCTTTATTGATAGACCACGTCTTTATAATCTCTGGCCAATATTGCCAGCAGCCGATTTTGGGTCGCTACCGGCACACCGCGCCGCTCCATTGCCAATATTAAATTATCCACAATCGCATTAAATTCGGTATTGGTGTAGTTATGACCTGCATGCACTATTTTCATATTTTCATTTTCGTACTCACAGGGCCCGCCAGACACCTGACAGATATAATCACTCAGACCTTTTTTAAAATGCTGCAAGTTCACACCTTTGTACCGCTCTTTCACTCGTTCATCTTTAGCGATAACAAAAATAAGCTCGCGCACAATATTGTCGATGCCTTGGTACTGGCCCAACTCATCGTAAAGCGATGGAGAGGGTTGATTTGCACAGCCAATGAACCCACTGAGTGACAACAGCAAGGCAAGGTTTTTTATAAACCGGAAAAACATAATTAAAAACTCCCTTGCAATGAGAGATACCAACCGGTCTGATTTTCAAACGTTGCCACCTCACCCAAGTCAACATAGGCAGCCACCAGTGCAATACGTTTGTTGGGAAACCAACCAACAAATGCAGTTTTCCAATCATCTTCTTTTATAAAAGATAAGTTATTGGGTTTTTGTCGATATTCAGTACCAACTAACCAATAGCGATTCAACAACACACCGGCAGAAACTTCTGGCAACCATTCTTTATCTGCATTTTTATCGCCACCAAACCCCACCAAACCTGTTTGATTCGCATTGGTATAACGCAGATTGCCGTTGAGTAACAAATTGCGGTTAAAAAAACCGCCGAGAATTAATTTTGTCGCAGTGATGTTTACATCATTACCCGAATCCTCTTTTGCACCCACCGCACCAGGCACAAAAAAATCCAGATTCTTTTTGTGCTGAACACCAATACTCACTTGCGGCATGGCGGTATAAATCAAATCGCCAGCCACACGTACTTTGGCCGAAATAATTCGCTGACTAATAGAGTCAGTCGGCAAGCTTAATGCAGCGGTTAAAGAGTCATGGGCTAGCTTTTGCTGCGCGATTGATAATTCAATGCGATTGCGCCAGCTCCAACTGCCGCCCACAACATTTAATTGATAATCACCGGTGTCGACGTAACTGGCAAACGCGACTGCACCCTGTTCCTCTTGCGCACCATAACCAGAGAGCACTGCCATAGGCACAATACCGCCACCAGCGACACCTTCAATCGTACTCGCGCCCCCCGTCGCCAATAAACGACTGCGCGATATTTTATCGTCGCTGTCCAGATCCAATGTGGCCGCATCCGCAATACCACAATAGACAGTGATGAGCAGTAGCCATAAAAATCGCGTCATTGAGATGATTCCAATTGCATTAAATACTGATGAACCCATTGAACAAAATCCGGGGCGGGGAGCGGCTTGCTATAGAGATAGCCCTGTGCAGTGTCACAACCATACTGTTTTAACAGCAATTTAATTGCTTCGGATTCAACGCCTTCAGCGGTGACGCTCAAGCCAAGGGTGTGACCAAGGTCAATCGTCGAACGCACGATGAGTTGATCATCGGCACTGGTATCCAGATTTAAAATAAATGATTTATCAATTTTTAATTCCGACACCGGTAATTTTTTTAGCTGTGATAGGGATGAGTAGCCAGTACCAAAATCATCGATCGATAGGGTTAATCCTAAATCACGCAACCGCTGCAAGTTATGTAAGCACTTGTCTGCTTCGCGCATGATCGCGCTCTCGGTAATTTCCAAATATAAATTTTCGGCGGGCACTTTGTGCGATTGCAGCAATTCGGCGACATATGCAGGCAAATCATCCACCAGCAAATCCAGCGCCGACAAGTTTACCGAACAGGTAATTTTTATTTTTTCATCGAGCAATGTCCGTAATTGCGCGATGGCAGTTTTCAATGCCCAGCGTGTCAAAATGGTAATTTGCCCTGAGCTTTCAATCACACCAATAAATTCGTCGGGACTGATAAAACCCATTTCCGGATGACGCCAACGCACTAGCGCCTCAGCACCCAGGGTATCTGGCTGCTCCAAATTAATTTTGGGTTGATAGTGCAGACTGATATGCCCCTGATTTAGCGAGTTTTCAAATTCACGGAACAACTGCAAACGCCGAAGATGCTTTTCATCCCATCCATCCTGATACCAGCAAGTCCGCTGCTCATTGCTGCGCCCTTCATTTAAGGCGAGATTGGCGCGGCGCAATAGAGTTTCTACAGTGTTCGCATCATCAGGATAGACAGCGAGACCAATGTTCATTTCTACACTGACCTGCAAGCCACCAACAGGTAGAGGGCTTTTGAATGCGGTGTGAATTAACTCCGCTTGTTCGTTGATAATTTTTTTATCTGGTGCGATTAAAATAGCTAGGAACTCATCGCTACCGAACCGCAGCACCTCGGCGTGCGTAAGAATACGTGCAATTTTTTGCCCGACTTCGCGCAATACAGCGTCGCCAATTTCCTGGCTTAACTCATCGTTTATCTGCGTGAAATTTTTAATGTCAAAGACCAGTAGAAAAACTGACTCTTTTATTAAGCGAGAGCGGGAAATGGCGTTGTCTAATTCAGGAAAAATACGCAACCGATTAGGCAGGCCAGTCAGCGGATCATGTTCTGACTGATAAAGTACTTGCTGTTCCCGTTCACCAATAGCTTCCTGCATGCTGATAAATGCGCGCGCCAAATCACCCAACTCATCTTTCGAACTCACCGCAATAGGTGTTGCGTAAAAACCACTGGCAATTTTTCGTGCTATATCGGCAAGCAAGCGAACCGGGCGCGTGACACTGCGTGCAAGAAAAACAGCCGCAATTCCCGCCAATACGGCGAAGACCAATGCCAGCACAAACAACTGTATATTCAGACGTGAGAATGGCGCTAATACCTTACTTAAAGGCACCTGCAAAACCGCCAACAAATCATTACTTTGACGCGTAGCGGGCACTACCAACGTCATCACTTCATCATAAACAAATACTTCACCTTGCTTTCTTTCGGAATCAAATTGTTTGATCAATTGCTTGCGTGCAGCCTCATTTGGAGTTCCATTCAAATACTGAAATTTTTCTCCATCGTGGACCACAAATGAAACATCCAGCCCTGTCAGGCGCTGCAGATCATTACTGAACTCCTGCTTTATTTCAAAGCCCATTCCTGCCAGCCCGATTATCACTGGCGCTTTTACACTAAACATTACAAATTGGTATGCACGACCATCAACAATAATAATGTCGTAGGCCTGCCCCCGGCTTTGCGCCTGATCCTTCAAGCTATTAAATTCATCGGCAATTTGAAGGCCAAACATTTCATCGCTCGCGATTAGCTTTCCATCACTGGTGATGAGCACCCCTATATCTGCTTTAACTCGTGCCGAATGATTTATTAATGCTGAAGCAATGGTGCGTTCATCGCGAGTGGCAACGGCATCCTTGAAACCAAAATCTTCAGTAAGCACTTTTACTGAAAGCGCAAGTTGCTCAACATTTTTTTGAGTGATACGGAAAAATAACTCGCCACCGGAAAGCAATTCTGCTCGCGCATTTTGAGTAACGGCTTTTGTTATCACCACGCGTGTGGCCAGGTAGGAGATAACTTCTAGTATGACAACCAGACCAATCAAAAAGACCAGTAATTTCAGCAGGTAGCTAAAGCGTGGCATGAATACATGCACCTAAAATAATGAAGAAAACTCATCAACAGGTTCAGTCGATGGTGGTGGTGATAATTTCTCTAACAGGATAGTTTTTTTCTGCTCCGATACATCATCCAATACGAATCCGGCTTCAGAATAAGCATCGGTTAAATTCGGATGCTGGACCTGTAATTGGTAGCCGCCTTTCGGCGCATTGATGTGAAGCACACCCTGCTCATCGCTCACTGCAAAATAATTGGTTTCTACTACATAGATGTACGCCACCATTGTGTCGTGAATATTGCACCCGAGTACTACGGTGCCGGGCTTATCAAACAGCACCGGTTCAGCGGTAGATCCATGGTATAAACGCAATTCAAATTTTTTGGCAGGGGAAAAAGAATACACGTGATGGCGAATGTCATCGCTATTAGGAAAGCGCACCAAGGTATTTACTCTAATCGCCAATACTTTAGGTACAAACATTTTCTCACGCTGGTCCATTTCAGCAGGTGGTACTGCGCTGTATTCCTCAGGCACAACGGGAATCAGGGCTGCAACCACATCTTTCACTGGCTTGTTTTCAGCATCTTTCAGGCTAAGTGTTAATTGCGCCGATAATGCAGGGAGTGAAAGCAGAAAAGGGACAATGAGTAGTAACCGACATAGATTCATGTATAGATTCCGTCACGCAAGTTGGCAGCGATTTCTGCCTGATGATTTTGCGCTATACAGTGCTTGATCCGCGCGTTCAAATGCCGATTCCAAATTGTCGTTGGTTTTAAATTCCGTTAGACCCACCGATAAGGTGATCGACATGGATTGCTCTTTATAATTAAACGATGCAGCCGCGATGACAGAGCGCACTTTTTCCAACACCGCCAATGCCGTTTCACTGTCCGTTTCCGGCATGAGCGCGACAAACTCTTCGCCACCATAACGACAGAAAAAATCCACTTCCCGCAAGCGGTTAGCAATAGAGCGACCAATCACTTTAATGACCCGATCACCGGCTTGGTGTCCATAGGTATCATTAATATTTTTGAAGTGATCAATATCAAAAATCGCAATTGTTAGTGGCCGGCCATAGCGCTGCCAGCGTTGCACTTCGGCAGGAGCCCGCTCGTTGTAAGCTTCGCGGTTGGGCAATTCGGTGAGCGGATCCTGCAACGCTTTTTGGCGATGTGTTTCCAAGATAGTGCGATTTTTTTCTGCTTCTACTTCCATGGTTTTAATTTTTGCACCGAGGGTTTGCAATTGTTCCGCTAAAGCCTGCTGTGCCTGATCGGTTTGCTGGTAGTGATCGATAACCTGGCGAATATTTCCCAGTTGCGATTTAACGGTGTTTTTTAACAGGTTAATATCGGTTGCGCTGTCCGCCGTCGTTTCCAAATCACTCATCTCGCGCATTACATCCGCTTGCAATTTGCGCGAGGCAGCGCGTTCATCACGCGTATTTTTTACGGCGCCGCCAAGCAACGCATAAATTTCTGCCAGCTCCTGATTTACATTTTTTAAGTAAGTCGCAAAAGCCTGGTTAGCGGCCAGATAGGCCTCCATTACCAGATCGCGCACGCTGTCCAATGTTGGGATTAATGTGTCGACGCTTATACCTTGCTCCAGTTTAAGGCGCATATTTTCTACTTTGGATTTGATCGCCGCTTCGTTTTCAAGGCTGGTAAAAAACTGGTTGAGTACGCGGATGATCTGTGCGGCGTAATCCTTCGTCAGATGATTAGCCTGTGGAGCAGACTGTACGGATGGGCCAACGCTTATCGGTGGTATATCGACGATTACATCATCCTCATCAACATTGCTTTGCAGGTCGGGATTGGTAGTCGCTTTATTGCCAAGCAATTTATCGAACAATCCACTTTTATTACTCAACACCCCGTTTTTAGGCTGCTCGATTTCGGCCAATGCCTGCTGTTGCAGTCTGGCCAGCTGTTGCAGAAGTGCGGGATACAGGCGCACTTTTTTGCTGCGCTGCGGCAGCTGGGTTAGATAATCGCTGAGCTCTTTTTTAACCCCGCGCGATAACTTGAAGTTTTGCAGCGGCTTGGCGGTATCCATCAGCGCCTGGCGCATATCCTGCACAGTCTGCTCGCGCTTTTGCTCGAATGCCAATACCGCCGCTTCCAATTGTCCCAATACTTTGTTGACCTCGCTCGTGTCCATATCGCCACGCAACTTCTCGCGCAGCTTGTTCATGAGCAGATCAAGGGTGTCGTCTTGCCCGTCGGCAGCAATACTGACGCGAACCAAGGCGCTGCGCAGTAACTCTTGTTGATCGGCAAACTTTTTTTCGAGCTGCTCCTGCTCATCCAGCGCATTGAGATATTTTTCCCGCCAGTTGTTTTTATCGCCGGAATTGACTGTCATAACAAAATTGGAACCTGCAAAGTTTATGGTTGGAATTAACGCTTTTGCTGAGTATAGCCAGTGGGCGCAAGTCCACCTTTATCCTCCACAAAAAAACTGCCTTTAATCCGACCGCTCAATAGACAGGTACCCCTAAAACGACAAAACCCGCAGCGGTTGCCCACTGCGGGTTTTGGTCAGACCAGGATATAGCTACTGGGCTGGTGCTTTAGTACCGCGCTCGGCGCGCGCTTTAGCAACGAGGAAATCCACTACTTTGAGCATTTCTGCATGGCCACCGGCCAGACGGGAACTCACACGGTATTTACCTTCCACCACCATCTCCGGGGTGCTGGTAACCTTGTATCCACGCACACGCGCTTCCGCTTGTTTGATTTGGCTGGTCACGCCAAATGAATTGTATGTGCTCAGAGCCTTGGCTTTATCCACACCATAGGCAGAGAAAAAATCAGCCCATTGTTCTGGAGTAAGGATTTGTTTGTGCTCCAAATGCATGGATTTGAAGACCGCCATATGGGTTTTGTCTTTGATGCCAAGGGAAATAGAGGTGTAGTAACCGCGAACCAAAGGCTCCATTTGCGAGTTCCACATTGCGTGGGTTTGCACAAGGGAAACATCTTTACCTTGTTTCTTTTCCCAGGCTTGCAGCAATGGCTCAAAATCAAAGCAGTGAGGGCAAGAGTAGGCGAAGACTTCTGCTACTTCGATTTTGCTTGGATCAGCAGTGCGCACTGGCTGCTCCAGCAATACGTACTCTTTACCTTCCAAATATTCGCTTGATGCTTCCTGGGCACAGGCGCTCAAGGAAAAAACCAGACCCAACAGGGCTGCCAAAATACGCATAAATCGCTCCTCAGTACTCTTATTGTGAATAGATACGTGTGTAAATCATGAGTTTGGTTGGATATCTGCGGCATTAGTCCTGCAAATGTCATCCAAGTTCCCAATCTGGAGCCGGATTCTCCAACCCGCCGTTAAATCTGTAAAGCGAAGATACAAAAAAGGCGACCAAGGTCGCCTTTTCTTACTTCATTAACCAGTCGCTTACGCGATGATTAATGCAAGCCTGCTATAAAGTTGGCCAATGCAACAATTTCAGCATCGTTTAACTTGTCGGCTACTGAACGCATGATCGCCTGATCGCCATCATTGGTGCGATCGCCAGCGCGGAATGCGCGTAATTGCTTCTCTATATACTCTGGGTGCTGGCCGCTCAAACGAGGGAAACCAGCAGGAATATTACCTTTGCCATCCGGTGCATGGCAGCCGGTACAGGCTGGAACACCAGTAGTTGGGTTACCGGCGCGATAAATGCGTTCGCCCAGTTCCAAGCCATCTACTTTGATACCGGAGTTTACTTGCACTTCAATTTTCTTGGAGCCGGACAGTTGGGTAGTCTGGCTGGCAAAGTGCGCCGCTATATCGGCCAGATCCTGTTTGCTCAGGTTCGCGAGCTGGCCTGTCATCTCCATTACCGCACGACCGGTTTTGGCTTTTTTCTCAGCATCTTTTTCCAGATCCCAAGCCTGGATCTCGGTCATTTGCTTTAACAGGTAACGCTCACCCAAACCAGCCAATTTCGGGAAGGTTCCCATCAGGCTATTGCCGTCTGCACCATGGCATGCGCCGCAAACAGCTGCTTTGGTTGCACCAGCAGCAGCATCTCCAGCTGCCATAGCGCCCTGCGCAACAGCAACCAGGCCCAAAGATAAAAGTGCATTTCTTACGATATGTTTCATTGGCTAATCCGATTGATCGATGAATCTGATTGTTATGCGTGCGTCTTTACTGGCAAGTATACGTAGGAATTTAGCGGATGGTTCGCTTAATGACAGGTCAACAAGCTACAATCGCGCCCTTAATTCCACTTGATTCCGCATGAATCCTGCTTTTGGCGCGCACGGCGGCCGGTAAAAGCGGCGGCATTATATTACCAACGCGCTAATAACACACTATTTTGAAGGGTTATTATCTTGACCGATATCGTTTTTACCAAGGCTTACTTTACCAAGAGCGCCCCGAGCATCCGCGAATGCCCGCCCGAAACCGGCTACGAGGTCGCTTTTGCCGGGCGCTCTAATGCAGGTAAATCCAGCGCCATCAATGCCTTAACCAATCAGAAACTGGCGCGCACCAGTAAAACCCCCGGCCGCACCCAGTTGATCAATTTCTTTAATGTAAGTGATAACCAACGCTTGGTCGATCTGCCCGGCTATGGCTACGCCAAGGTGTCGCGCGAGCAAAAAGAGAAATGGCAGCGCGATTTGTCTGAATACCTGCAAAAACGCCAATGTTTGAAGGGCTTGATACTGCTAATGGATATCCGCCATCCACTACAAGAATTCGATACCACCATGTTGGATTGGGCTATTCGCGGCAATATGCCTGTGCACATTTTGCTTACCAAGGCTGACAAGCTCAGCCGTATGCAGGCCAATAATTCACTGTTCGCAGTGCAAAAGCAGCTCAAACAAGCGAAGCTCGACCAGCTCGTCAGCATCCAGTGTTTTTCTGCGTTGAAATATGCCGGGCTCGATGAACTTAAGACAAAATTACAATCCTGGTTAGCTCCGGAACAACATATTGGGGCAACAGACGAAGCGAATCCCCAATAAAAAAAATCCGATGACTTAATAAATCATCGGAAAAGAACTGGCATCCTTGGGGTGATGCCAGATGGGCTAGGTCAAGAGAAGGACAAACTACAAGAAAAAATAAGGCTCCATGAAACAAGTTGTAACTATGACTAAGGACCCTTAAGGAAAGTTCAGGAAAAAGCGTAAAGCTTTGTAACTGCAACAGTTTTTGCACAATTGCACCCGGCGTCGACTTCCAGCCAAGCAAATCACAGGCAAAAAAAACCTCGATATTATCGGGGTTGGCTTAGCAATATTACTTTTCGCTCAGCTGGCTTAAACGCCATTAGGGGAGGAGTTAGCTCATGATCGTAAAACACACATAACTGAGACCCGCCCCTGTCTAAATAAGTTCAAACTTTTTTTGAATAATTTGCACAATTTTTTGTTAATTCTATAAATCGTTAAGAAACAGCTACTTAAAACCACGTCAGCCATTAAGAATCTGCCGGCATTATTGGTCTGTTTATAGGACACGAGAGGATCAATGCGCCTCGTCCCAGTTGTTGCCTACACCCGCCTCAACCAAGAGCGGCACTTTCAAAGAGGCAGCCGCCGACATATGCCCAATTAGCCCTTCGCGCACCTTATCCAGCTGTGATTCAGCCACCTCCAACACCAATTCATCGTGCACCTGCATGATGATTTTTGCATCCAGCTGCGTCTCATCGAGCCAGGCCTGAACTTTGATCATCGCCGTTTTAATGATATCGGCAGCAGTACCCTGCATAGGCGCATTGATCGCAGTGCGCTCGGCCCCCATTTGCAGGTTTTTATTTTTGGCATTGATATCCGGCAAATATAAGCGGCGACCAAAGATAGTTTCGACATAGCCCTGCTCGTGAGCAAGCGCGCGAATATTGTTCATATAACGCTGTACGCCCGGATAGCGCTCAAAGTAACGATCGATATATTGCTGAGCTTCGTTGCGCCCTACGTGCAGTTGCTTTGCAAGGCCAAACGCGGACATGCCGTAGATCAAACCGAAATTAATCGCCTTGGCACTGCGGCGCATTTCTGGTGTAACACCATCCAACCCAACACCAAATACTTCCGCTGCCGTTGCGCGATGCACATCCAAACCTTTTTCAAACGCACTCAGTAACCCGGCGTCATCCGACAAGTGCGCCATGATGCGCAATTCAATTTGTGAATAATCCGCCGCAACCAACTTATAACCCTGCGGTGCAATAAATGCTTGGCGAATGCGACGTCCTTCTTCAGTTTTAATCGGAATATTTTGCAAATTGGGATCTTGCGATGACAAACGCCCGGTCGCTGCAACGGCTTGATGATAGCTTGTATGAATGCGGCCAGTGCGCTTATTAATAACGAGCGGCAACTTATCGGTATAAGTGGATTTTAATTTCGCAAGGCCGCGATACTCCATTAATACTTTTGGCAGCGGATAATCCAGCGCTAATTCCTGCAAAACTTCTTCTGCAGTCGATGGAGTGCCCGTCGGTGTTTTTTTCAGGACCGGCAATTTTTGTTGTTCAAATAAAATCACGCCGAGCTGTTTGGGCGAACTTAAATTAAATTCCTGCCCGGCAATTTCATAGGCTTTGCGCTCCAGTTGGATTAAACGCTCACCCAATTCAATACTTTGCTTTCCAAGCAAATTCGCATCGACCAATGCTCCATTACGCTCGATGCGCGACAGCACCGACACAAGCGGCATTTCAATAGTGTCAAACACCGATTTCAAGGATGCGATCTTTTCCAATTGCGGCCAGAAAAATTGATGCAAACGCAACGTGATATCGGCATCTTCAGCAGCATAATGACCTGCATCTTCTACTTTTAATTGATTAAAAGTGAGCTGCTTTACGCCTTTGCCGGCAATTTCTTCAAAAGTGACTGTTTTGTAGTCGAGATAATTTTGTGCAAGGTCATCCATATTGTGGCGGCTACCAATAGAATTCCATACATAAGATTCAAGCATGGTATCGAATGCAATGCCGCGCAATTCGATGCCGTAATTGAGCAATACGCTGCGATCGTATTTTAAATTTTGGCCAATTTTTATTTTGCTGGCATCTTCCAAAATTGGTTTTAATTCTTGCAGCACCCACTCCAATGGCAACTGCTCGGGTGCGCCCATATAGTCGTGACCACAGGGAACATAAGCAGCCACCCCCGCTTCTATCGCAAAATTAACCCCGACAATTTTTGCATCCATAATCTCCAGCGCTGTTGTTTCCGTATCAAACGAAAACTGCGCTGCCTGCTTCAGACGGCCAAGCCAATCAGCGAATACATTTTTATCGGTAATGATGTCGTACTGAACCGCCACAGGCACTGCGGGTGAAACGGCTTCATCGCTATATTCCGCGCTGGCATTTTCATCACCTGCATTTTCATTACACGCTAAAGGCAATGCAGTAACTGGCGCTGTTGGTTTTTCATCGTCGATTTCTTTTACCCAACTTTTAAATTCCAACTCATCGAACAATTCGCGCAATCGTTTTTTGTCGGACTGGCCACAATGAATGGCCTCGGGCGCAATAGCCAATTCCACATCGGTTTTAATTGTGGCGAGGAGATAAGACAGATATGCCATATCGCGATGTTCAATTAATTTTTCCGGTATTGTTTTCGCGCCGCGAAATGACAGTGTGCGCACTTTTTCCAAATCGGCGTAAATCGCATCCAACCCACCAATCCCTTGAATTAATCCTTGCGCTGTTTTTTCACCAACACCGGGTACACCGGGAATGTTGTCGACCTTATCACCCATAAGCGCGAGGTAATCGATCATTAACTCAGGCCCAAAACCGTATTTCGCATTCACACCAGGAATATCCAAAATCGTTTCGTTCATGGTGTTGACCAGCGTGACATGCTCATTCACCAGCTGCGCCATATCTTTATCGCCAGTGGAGATAACCACTGGCAACTGCTGCTCGGTTGCCTGACGTGCAAGCGTGCCAATTACATCATCAGCTTCAACCCCCTCAATCACCAATAATGGCAAACCCATCGCCTGCACTATGTCGTGAATGGGCTGTACCTGCGGACGCAAGTCATCGGGCATGGGTGGTCGATTGGCCTTGTATTCGGCGTAAATATCATCGCGGAAGGTTTTGCCCTTGGCATCGAAAATAACTGCAATAGGACTCCGTGGATAATCCTTCAGCAGGCGACGCATCATGTTGATGACCCCTTTAACCGCGCCCGTAGGCTGACCTTTGGAGTTAGTCAGGGGAGGCAAGGCGTGATAGGCGCGATAAAGATAAGAAGAACCATCAACAAGCACCAAAGGTGCCCGGGGAGTTTGAGTCTGGGTCATAGTAAAAATCTGCAATTAAGGCGGTTTTGATGGCCGCAGGATACACCAAAGCCCTCTTTATCGAGTTGCCTCAGCTTTCGCGAATGGGCGTAAGTAACACATAAATCGCCAACCACACCAAAAGTGTTACCGATGAGAAAATGTGTTACCGGGCGCCATAGTTCATGTAAAAATGAGTTTTCACTCATAACATTCGGTATTTATTCACATTTTATTGGTTTGTATAGCTAAAAAGTTTAACTGCCCGCTAGTCAAAGTAAAAAAATCTGTTACTATGCGTTACATAAGGTAACAAAACGGAAACACCCAAGTTCATTTTGCTACCGAGTAAACCTAACCCAAACAGAAAGGTTGCTCACAAGGCAACTGGATTTGAAACCATCGGAGGAACCCACGATGAAAAAGACTGCACTGATATTTGCAACCCTGATACTGACCGCCACCGGCGCTTTTGCCGAAGAGGCTACTAATACCCAATTAACCCTGGCCGCTGCCGATGTAGGCGTTAAGACAGCTTGGGTTGAGACTCAGGAAGACGCCGATGTGCGCATTGCTGATGAACTGGCTGAAAAAACCGATGTATTGAACGAGAAGGCCAATGCCAAGCTCGAACAAAAGTTGGAAGCCAAACTGGCTCAAGAGTTCGCCCTTTAAGTTGTAGCCGCAGCGGTTAGTCTCCGCTGCAGCGAGCTTTCTTTAAGCTTTTGTTTTGATTGGACTATCTCCTTTATTTTCTCCTCGTGTATTAGCTCTGCATGCGATTTTCTAGGAAATCACTGCAGGGCTCTTTTTTTATCCAGGTCACAAATTTGCAATTTGCAAAAAACTGGCAGCTAAGCCCCTCGCACTGCTCATTTATTAACCTAGAATCAGTTCAAGAGCCGCATTTAAGAGAGCATCTCTCCGGTTAAAAGCCATCTAAATGCTTTTAATTGCCCACTTTTTTATTGCTTTGGAGGTCGCGATGGACGCTTTGATCTTTTCCCAATCTGGCATATTCCGCATGCAACAATTGGCGAATTGTGTTTATCAGAAAACCGGGGCTCGCCACCGCATGGCGACACCAGAGGGAATGCTGACGCTGTTACGTGATGCAGGCTCATCGGTTGATAAGGATATACGTCAGCACTATGACGCGTTTGTCGCAGAGTTAAACCAACGCCAGTTGGATATGCTGGCCGAGCGCAACGTTAATATGCGCAAGCCGCTTTATGCGTCATCGGTCACGCCGATCCGCAAGGCAAGTTAAAAAACTCTGACTGAGTTGCTGTAAAAGTTGCTGATAGCTGGATACTTGCTGATCGCCGATTGAATCCAATAAGCCGATACGCAAGTTGAGTGTTGCAGCCATCTCCTCCATCCCCTGAACTTTGTAGTGCGGCTCCATAAACAAGCACTCACCTTCTTGCGCCAGTACCTCGCGCAACTCATTCAGATGTTTGGCACCTGGACGGCGTTCTGGCGTGTAGGTCACATAGGCGACTTGGTGCAGGCCATAACGCCCGACGAAGTGCGCATACCCTTCATGATAAACCGCAAACCCCACCCCTTTTACACTTTCCAATTGCTGCGCGATCTGCTGGTCAACACGCTGTACAGAAGCGACAAATTGTTGCGCATTGGCGCGAAACTGCGCCGCAGCTTCCGGCTGCTGCTGCCCTAACCGGGTCGCAATCGCCTGTGCAATCGCTGCAGCGTTGCGTGGGTCCAGCCAAATATGTGGGTCTTTATTCGCATGGGCATGACTGCTGTGATTATGATCGCCGTCCTCCGCTATCGGCCAATAAAGGTCGGGCAATTGATAGCTGGTGAGCAGTTTGTCCGCGGCGATATTCGCCAATGGGCGGGCGAGGAAACTCTCCAATTCCGGGCCAACCCATACCACCAGATCTGCGGCGCGCAAGCGCTTGTGATCGGACATTTTGAGCGGATAATCATGGGGCGATGCCGTAATGGGTAGCAACGTGGTGACATCGGCCTGATCACCTGCGACCTCTTGGGCGATCAATGCCAAGGGTTTAATACTTGCGACCACCTGCAATTTAGCCTGCGCTGGCATCGCCACTGATAAGACCACTACCAATGTCAGAGCGATAAGCGCCAAACCGCGCCGCAAAGAAATACCGCAAAACCCCATAACTGATCCTGTGAAAACCATGCCAGACATAAAGGTTATATAGTAACATAGCCGACATTTCCCAGTGCCATTTTGTTGCCCGATCCGGGCGCACCTAGCCGAGCTATTTATGGAACACACGCCCATCGCCTGCAGCCATCATGACCATAACCATTGCATCAGTGATGCACTCGACGCTGCGCGTCAGGTCTGCTTGGGGCGCGGGGTGCGATTGACGGACTTGCGCCTGCAGGTGCTGGAGCTGATTTGGCAGAACCACAAACCGCTCGGCGCCTATACGCTGATGGAAATGCTGGCCAAAGCCAATACTCGCCGGGTAGCCCCGCCGACGGTGTATCGCGCGCTGGATTTCCTGCTCGAGCAAGGTTTGATCCATCGCATCAATGTACTCAATGCCTTTATCGGCTGCCCTTCGCCAACCACCAAACACCAGAGCCATTTTTTGATTTGCCGCGCCTGCGGTATCGCCATAGAACTGGACCAACCAACGCTCAGCCAACAGATTATTGGCGTCGCGCAGGATGCCGGGTTTGTGGTGGAGAGCCAGTCGCTGGAAGTCTCCGGCCTGTGCGCCAACTGCGCAGGCAATCCTGAACCACATTCGCATGTACATGGACACCAGCATGAGTGATTTTTTGATCAAAGCACGCGGGCTGGGCGTGACCCGCAATGGCCGCCAGATTTTGCAGCGCGCCGATTTAACCCTGCAGGCCGGCAAGATTGTCACCTTGATCGGCCCCAATGGCGCCGGTAAAACCACATTGGTGCGCGCGGTCTTAGGGCTGATCAAGGCCGATGAAGGCGAGCTCATCAAGGCGCCGGATTTGCGTATCGGCTATATGCCGCAAAAACTGCATCTCGAACCCAGCCTGCCACTGACCGTCACGCGCTTTCTCGCCCTGGGTGGCAAACCGCGCGCCGATCTGGGTGAAATACTGGAGCTCACCGGGATTGATAAGCTGATTAATATGCCGATGCAATCCCTCTCCGGTGGCGAGACCCAGCGTGTGCTGCTCGCACGCGCCTTGCTGCGCGATCCGCAATTACTGGTGTTGGATGAACCCGTTCAAGGCGTGGATGTGACCGGGCAATCGGCGCTGTATGCGCTGATCAATGAAATCCGCAACCGCCGCCAGTGCGGAGTCCTGCTGGTATCCCACGATTTGCATTTGGTGATGGCCACGACCGACACGGTGATCTGCCTCAACCAGCACGTCTGCTGCGAGGGTCATCCGGAGCAAGTGACCAACGACCCTGCTTATCTCGCACTCTTTGGCGCCGCCAACCCGCCGCAAGTGGCGATTTACACCCACCATCACGATCATCAGCACGACGCCCACGGCAATGTCATCAAAACCAAACCCGGCGCTCACGTGCATACCAGCTCCTGCGGACACGACCACCATGCCTGATTTTTTACTCTCCGCCCTGCTGGCCGGTATCGCTGTGGCCTTGGTTGCCGGTCCCCTCGGCGCTTTTGCCGTCTGGCGTCGCATGGCCTATTTCGGCGATACGCTTGCCCACTCCGCCTTGCTCGGCGTCACCTTTGGACTACTGCTGGACATCAACCTGAATCTTGCTATCGCGCTCGGCTGCCTGCTGCTGGCGTTGATTCTGGTAGCGCTGCAGAACAACCGCTTCCTCGCCACCGATACGCTGCTGGGGATTTTGTCCCATTCGACGCTCGCGCTCGGGCTGATCTGCGTCAGCATATTCAGTGAAAACCGGATCGATCTGATGGCCTATCTGTTTGGCGATATCCTTTCCGTCAGCACTACTGATGTGATCAGCATCTGGCTCATTTCACTCGCAGTAATTGGCGCGCTGATCTGGCTCTGGCGCCCGTTGCTGGCTATTACCGTGCATGAAGAACTGGCGCAGGTGGAGGGAGTACCAGTTGCGCGGGTACGCACGGCACTCATGCTACTGATGGCATTGGTGATTGCGATTGCGATGAAAGTCGTCGGTGTATTGCTGATTACCGCGCTGCTGATTATTCCCGCCGCCGCCAGCCGCCGCTTGACCCACACCCCGGAACAGATGGCGATAGTCTCCAGTCTACTTGGCGTTATCGCCGTACTTGCCGGACTCAGCGCCTCCTACTGGTGGGACAGCCCGGCGGGCCCTGCGATAGTGCTCTCGGCCACCCTGTTGTTCAGCCTGACACTACTCAAAAAACAGCAAGCATAAACACCTATTTGAGTGTCTTTAAGTGCCATTTGTAAGCAATATCTCACAAACTTTAGCGAGAATTGCGACTATATTCACAAATAAATTTCAGGGAAACTGGTCAGCATCCCGCCTTGACTCACGCAAAAAGTTTGGCGGCAAAATCAGCAAGGACAAAGCCTCATGACAATTCTAAATATCGGAAAAGAAGCCTTTAACAGCACCGAAGTCGCAGAAAAAGTGCAACACGATATCGACTTTTTGCTCGCCCGTATTGACCACTTACAGCAGCAGATCAACCCCAATCCCGTCGTCCTGCAAACCTACCAGGAAATGCTGGAAAGCCGCCAAGCTGTGCTGGAATGGCTAATGCAAGACCAACCCAGCGCGCCGGCTGAAATCCACAAAGCGGGTTAGCTGTCACCCAAGATTCATGAAAATGTTGCGTTTTCGTCACATGCTCGTCGCAGACTTGCGTGAAACAGCCATGGAAACGCATTATGACTCCTCCAGCCAATGCCCTTGCTGCATCTATATCCGCCACCGCTGCCAGCAGCGATTTTCTTGACCCTGCCGCGGCAAACCTTCCCAAACCGACCAGCCATTTGATTAGCGCCCGCACCGTGTGGATTTCCGATATCCATTTGGGCTTTCGCGACAGCAAGGTCGAGTATCTGCTCGATTTCCTCAATCACATCCACTGCGACACCCTCTACCTGGTGGGTGATATTGTGGATTTATGGTCGCTTAAACGCCGCTTCTGTTGGCCACAAAAACACTATCAGGTGATGCTGAAGTTCCATGAACTGGCCGCAAAAGGCGTGCGCGTGGTCTATGTGCCTGGCAACCATGACGAACCCATCCGCCACTTTAGCGGCCAGCTGTTTGGCCCGATCGAAATTGCGGAGGAACACGAATATGTCACAGCCGACGGCAAGCGTTTGCTGATCATGCACGGTGATGCGATGGATGCTTATATCAACCACAGCTGGTTGAAGCAGGTGATTGGCGACCACGGCTATGAGCTGTTGCTGTTTATCAACCGCTGGTCAAACCGGTTACGCAAATGGATGGGCAAACCCTATTTTTCCCTCGCGGGACTGATTAAAAGCAATATCAAAGGCGCCAAAGCGGCGATTGAAACCTACGAGCGCGAGGCGATTGCTGAGGCGAAACGGCGCGGCTACGACGGTGTGGTGTGCGGCCACATCCACTACCCGGCGCTCCGTGAAGAAGGTGGCTTGCGCTACGCCAACTGCGGCGACTGGATTGAAAACTGCACCGCACTGGTGGAAGATCATCAGGGATGCATGCGCCTGTTGCACCACAGCGATAAAATTCGCTGGCAGGAATTGCAGGTGGCCGAAGCCTAACTATTCAGGCTTCCAGCGCCTGCATAGTCACGGCGATGATAAAACCGGCCGCCGCAATCAAGCCCGAGAGTTCGTGGGTTTCAGCAAAGGCTTCAGGGATCATGGTTTCAACTACCATCGCGAAAATCCCGCCCGCTGCGATACAGGTAATCAGCGCCCTGACATGCACTGGCGCGTCCCCAAAAAACACCGCACCAATAATCGCAAACACACCCGATAACAACGCCATCCCACCCCATAACCGCACCATAAACCAGCCATTATGGCCGGCGCGGCGCATGCCGGCGGTGCTGGAAAGCGCTTCGGGAATGTTGGAGATAAAAATCGCAGCAATGGTCGCGAGGCTGAGCTTGCCGCCGCTGGCGACCAGCAAACCAATTGCCATGGATTCGGGCAGGCCGTCGAGCAAGGTACCGGCGGCAATCGCCACGCCGGTGTTATTGCCCGCCGGTTGCTGACGCTGGGAGCGCTTGCGGTGTTTAACCGGCTCATTTAGCCAGTGGTTAATGAATGAAAACGCCGCTGCCCCGGCCATGAATCCCCCGGCGACCCAAGCCACACCAGCTTCTTCCAGCGCATCGCCCACCAGATCAAAACTGAGCGCGGCAAACAATACGCCACTGCCAAACGCCATCACATAGGCGACGGCCTTGGGCGGAAAGCGGATGAACCAGCCCAATGCCGAGCCCAGCAATAATGCGCTGGCCGCGACAAAACCCCAGAACCCTGCTTCCAGCCAGACCGGCATCAGTTACACCTCGAACCAGGCGCGTACGGCATCCGGCAAGGGCACCGATTTCCCATTCGCGGCGCTCACCCAGACTACCTTGGAATAGCCCTCCGCGGCGGGTGCATTGGGCTGGCTACTGGTGTAGACCTTGTAGGTCACCATAAAACTGGAGCGCCCGACCTCGCCGACAAACAACTCGATGCGCAGGGTATCCGGGTGGAAAATAGGGCGCAGGAAAGTACAGCCGATGGTCACCACCACCGGATGGGTATCACCCAGTGTCGGCAAACCTTTATCCAGCATCCACAGAAAACGCGCCTCCTCAAAATAGCGGAAGTAGAGCGTGTTATTAACATGGCCGTAAGCATCCATATCACCCCATCGGACCGGGATTTCGCACGAAAAAACTGGCTGTGCAGACTGTTCCTGGCTCATAGGTTCGGCTCCTTAAGCGGTTGATTTGGCAGTAAAACTCACCTGCATGCTACCTAAGCCGGCGTAATCGATCTTGATGTCAGTATTGATCGGCACCTCAATCACCCCAGCATAGGAACCGGTGATCACCGCTTGCCCGGCGACAATGCCTTGCCCGCGGCTGCGCAGGAATTCGGCCAGCCAGTAAAGCGGCGCACGCGGGTGGGTATTGGGGTGCTGCCCCTGGCGCTCGATTAGCTCGCCATTGGCGCAAGTCATGGTGACGGTGAAACTGCTCGCGCCACGAGCATTATCGGAATCGATTTGCGGGCCGATAAACAACCCCTGATTCACCAAACCGTCGGCGAGCATTTCCGGGAATTCGCAGCTGGCCGGATCGGCATAGCGGCTATTGATCAGCTCCAGCGCCATATGGGTGCGGGCGATGGCGGCATCCACCTCGGCCGGCGTGTAAGGCTCAGTGCGTGCGGGGAGATCCTTGCCAAAGAAAAATGCCAGCTCCGGTTCGATCCGCGCGCGTTCGCCCTCGGCTGTGGCTTTAGTCCAGAGGCTAACCGGCGCTACCGAATCGATTGTGCGCGTGTAGATGGGGCCTACAACCAGCTTGTCTTCGGGTGGCAGCAGGCACTTCCAACCGCCGATACTGTCATCCATTTGCTCGCACCATTGCGCGGTGACGGCCGCTTGAATCGCCAGTGCCTGCTCCAATGATTGTGGACGGCAGGGTTCAGGTAAACGCTCGGCCTGGGTGCCGGCAATGCGGCGCTCAACGAGTATTGCAGCCGCGTCTGCAGCGGGAAAATCCGTGGTCATAAATAGTCTCTCAGTCGTTTTTGTAGGAATAGCCCGCAGCATAACGCTCAAAAATCCCTTGGGCTAGAAACAAAAAACCCCTTGGAAGGGGTTTTTGTGTATCGCTTAGATAGCTTAGTGATGGGGCGCCAGCTCGTGGGCAATATGTTTGAGGTCATCACTCGACTCAATGATATTCGCCACCGTGGTATTGGCTTTCTCCGGGTCCAGATGCAGGTCTTCAAATACCTGCGGCGGGATCGCCATTTTCGGGCCACGACCAATGTTGTGCTGCTGCAGCAAACGCTGGGCGACGTAAATCAGCTTGGCGTAAACCGCGTGTTCACCCTGGTAATGCGGATTGTTCTGGTGACGCAAGCCCACTACTACCTCATCTGGCATCGACCACAGCGACATCAGGGATGCGCCCAACTGCTCGCGCGTCACCCCTAGCAAATGGCGCTCGACCGCTTGATGGCTGACATGGGGATTGGCGCCCGCCAGTTCGCAATAGCTGTGGTAAAAGGGAGGAAAGACCTCCGCCATAATCAGGTAGCCGAAGTTGTGCAACAGGCCGCACAGGTAAGCCATACCAAAACTGGGGCGATGATCACGCGGGATGGCAGTCACCAAGCCTTCAATGGTCGCCGCCATATACACCGCTTGCTGCCAGTAGGGCAGGGAGCCGTGGGGCCCCTCTTTGGGAATAGTGATGGCTTTACCAAGCGACAGACCCAAGGCGAGGTTGAGCACCATATCAAAACCCAGCACCCGCACTATGGCGTCGTGGATGGATTTGATTTTGCCCGGCGCTGAATAATAGGGCGATGCCGCCCAGCTCACGACTTGCGCGGCGAGGCTCGGATCAGTCTCAACAATTTGCGCGAGATCGCTGATATCGGCATTGGGATTCACGCGCAGCTTGATAATGCGCTGGGCAGTATCCGACAGCGGTGGTAATTCGAGGGTCTCTTCCAAACGCTGCTTGACGCGCAGTTGGGTGAAGTTACGTACCGCGCCAAGAATTTGGTCGACATCGCTACTGCTGGTGTCATCAACTTCGAGCGGCTCAAGCGGTATGGCTATGTCGCAAATAGTCGCGTCATCCATAATCTGCTGGAATTCTTCGCGGCTGAAACGCAGCAGCTGCTTTTCGTCACCCGAATCAGCCAGCAGCTCACTGCGTTCAACCAAACTGCGGTCGATCAGGGTCAGCAGGCCCGCCAGCTTGGGCAGCGCGGGGATGGATTGCAGGTTGTGGGACAGACAGAATTTGTGGATATCTTCCGGTTTGGCGGCGTGTAGCTCGCGCCCCAATTGGCGATTGACCGCTTTAAGGTCAAGCAGGCGATCTGCTGCATAAATCACCTGCACCCGGCCTTTGCCATCCTGCAGGATTACCGATTTGGCTGCGCTCATCGTGCGCAGATGCTGGTCATGCCAGAGCCCTCGTTCATTCTCACTCACTGGCACTTCAGACACCTGATAATGCACATTTTGCTTGTTGAGCAAAGATTGAACACTGGTAGGTACAGACACGGCCTACTCCTCTAAATAGTTGCAAGTGGTTGATACACATAGGGTTAGATGCTCCCATCACGCTTGAGTCCGACGAGTGTAATCGAGCAGGCACAATTCTCATATAGTCGAACAACATTATTGGTGCTGGTCAAAGCTTCCCGGTACAGGTTCTATCCAAGCATAGATCAAATTTAAAACTGCACAGACCAATCTGCTGCAAGATGCAAATAACGCTGCCAAAAAATTAGACCAGTTCTCAGCGTAATGTTTAACCATGCGCCAACGCTGTGGCCCGACGCTCTAGTGATGCCAGCTATACCTGCAAGTAGCGCTGGTTTTCACCCAACCAGCGCAGCACCAGTTGGCCACACACTTGCGGATAATCACTCATCAACAACAGCGCGGCGTCTTTGACGTCGGGCAATAAATGGCTGTCGCGCTGTAAATCAGCGATTTTGAATTGCATTTCGCCGGTCTGGCGGGTGCCCAAGACTTCGCCGGGCCCGCGCAGCAGTAAATCCTGTTCAGCGATATAAAAGCCGTCGCTGCTTTCACGCATCACCCGCAACCGCTCGCGACTGTTGTTCGATAGCGGCGAACCATAGAGCAACACGCAGTGGCTCGCTGCCGACCCGCGCCCAACTCGCCCGCGCAACTGGTGCAACTGGGCAAGGCCGAGACGTTCGGGGTTTTCAATAATCATCAGGCTGGCGTTGGGCACATCCACCCCCACTTCAATCACCGTGGTCGCGACCAACAAATCCAACGCATTGGCTTTGAAAGCGGCCATCACCGTTTCTTTTTCCACCGGTTTCAACCGCCCGTGGATCAAGCCGATCCGCAAATGCGGGAGCGCCTCGGTGAGGCTGGCGGCAGTCGCTTCGGCTGCTTGGGCCTCCAATGCTTCAGATTCTTCAATCAAGGTACAAACCCAATAGGCCTGACGCCCCTGCTCACACGCCATACGCACCCGTTCAATCACCTCTTCGCGGCGATTGTCGCTGATCACTACAGTGGTAATCGGAGTGCGACCGGGCGGCAGCTCATCGATAACCGAGCAATCGAGATCGGCGTAGGCGCTCATCGCCAGCGTGCGCGGAATGGGCGTGGCAGTCATGATCAGCTGATGCGGGCGCAGCGAGCCAGAGCGCCGGCTGCTGTCGTCGCTGGTACCTTTCTCTGACAGGGTTAACCGCTGATGCACGCCAAAGCGGTGCTGTTCATCGATCACAATCAAGCCCAGATTGGCAAATGCGACCGACTCCTGAAATAGCGCATGAGTGCCAACCACCACTTGCGCTTCGCCGCTGGCGATGGCCGCCAGCTGTGTGCGCCGCTCCGCCACTTTCAGTTTGCCCGTCAGCCAACCGAGCTGAATTCCGAGCGGCTCCAGCCATTTGCCAAAATTAATTCGGTGTTGCTCAGCGAGAATTTCGGTCGGCGCCATAAGCGCCGCCTGTTTGCCACTGGCGACCGCCGCCAATGCCGCGAGCGCAGCGACCACCGTTTTGCCGGAACCCACATCACCCTGCACCAGGCGCAACATGGGGATAGGCTTGGCCAGATCGGCAGCGATTTCATCCACCACCCGACCTTGTGCGCGGGTCAGGTTAAACCCCAGCTGTGCCAGGAAACTTGCGCGTAAATCGGCATCCAGGTTCAGGCGGGTTGCGCCATCGGACTGGGTTTCGCGGCGCAGCAATAGCAAACTCAGGTGATGGGCGAGTAGTTCTTCAAATGCCAGTCGCTGCTGGTAAGGATGTTCACCATCCAACAACTGACCGATATTGGCATTGGTGGGCGGCTGGTGGAGATAGCGCAGGGCATCGGCAAGGGACGACTGGTTAAGCTGGCGGCGTACCACCTCTGGCAACAACTCTTTAAGCGCGTGTTTGTCGAGCCAGGTCAACGCCTGTACGGCTAACGAGCGCAAACGCGGTTGGGTCAGGCCTTCGGTCGCCGGGTAAATCGGGGTGAGTGATTGCTCCAGCGGCAAGGGCGCGGCTTCGCTCAACTCATCGTATTCGGGGTGGTACATCTCCAAACCGGACGCACCGCGACGGGTTTCCCCAAAAATCCGCAACCGGGTACCGCTCACCAGTCGCTGCTTCTGCGCATTGTTGAAGTGATAGAAGCGCAGGGTGATAGTGCCCGTCCCATCCTGAACCTTGCACACCAGGCTGCGGCGCTTGCCAAAAACGATATCGCAGGCACGCACCTCTGCTTCGATTACCGCATTGAGGTTCGGCTGCAGCGCGCCGATCGGCGTCACACGGGTGCGATCCAGATAGCGCAGCGGCAAATGCAAAAGGATATCTTGCAGACTAAATAGGCCAATCTTCGCCAATTTGGCAGCCAAACTGGCGCCAACGCCCTTGAGGGCGCTAGCGGGGATTTGGTCGAGGGTTTTATCGCTGCCGGAAACAGCGCCGGAAGAGGGCATTGACTGACACTAAACTCAAATACGGCAGGCTTTGATGGCCGAACGCAGTGCATCTATCGCCTTGTGCCGCGGGAAACTCGCGCGCCAGGCGAGGGCGACGGTACGGCTAGGGGAGGGTTCAGTAAAAGGGCGGGTGACCAGCACATCGGAACTGTACAGCGAACTTTCGGCCGCCGACGCCGGCAAAATGGTTAAACCGAGACCCGAGGCAACCATATGGCGCAAGGTTTCCAGCGAGCTGCCCTCGGCTGCCGTGCGCACATTGCTACTATTGGCGCTGGCTTCGGTTGCATGCTGCACACTCGGGCAAGTCGTTAATACCTGATCGCGGAAACAGTGCCCCTCGCCCAGCAGCAGCAGTTGTTCATGACTGAGATCCGCCTGATCCACCGCCTCTTTGGCGGCGAGCGGGTGATCTTTGGGCATGAGCACCACAAAGGGCTCGTCATACAAAACCTGGGTAACTACATCGGGCTCCACAAAAGGAAGGGCGACGATAATGACATCCAACTCACCATTGCGCAGTTTTTTGCGCAGATTGTGGGTATAGCCCTCTTCCACATAAAGCGGCATTTTGCTCGCCAATTGCTGCAAGTGGGGAATAAACTTCGGCAGCAAGTAGGGGCCGATGGTGAAAATCGCACCGACTGATAACGGACTGCTGAGCTGGTCTTTACCGGCATCGGCGAGATCCTTAATCGCCGCGGTCTGCTCCAGCACCAGATTGGCCTGCGCCACAATTTGCTCACCCAGTGGCGTCGGCTGGACCCGCGATTTGGTGCGCTCGAATAAGGCGATGCCTAACTCGTCCTCTAATTTTTTGACCGCGATACTCAGGGTCGGCTGACTCACATAGCAGCGATCTGCCGCGCGGCCAAAATGCTGTTCCTGGGCTAGGGTGACTATGTAGCGCAATTCAGTCAGGGTCATAATGCAGCTCCGTTCCTAAGACTTATGTGAATAGCCTAAAACTATCAGATTGGCGATATTTATCAAATGACAATTAACTCATCTTCACAAGAAAAGCTCTTAATCATTGGCTGCGGCGATATTGGCCAGCGTCTCGCACAACAACTTGACCCCCGGCACTATCAAGTAACCGGCTTACGTCGCAACCCGCCTGCGGATCAGCCGTATTTGCATTATCACCGTGCAGATGTCACCCAAACCGGACAACTCGACACCCTATTCGCACAGCAAAGCTTTGATGTCATTGTCATCAGCATGACGCCAGCTGAACGCAGCGACGCCGGCTACGAGCGCGCCTATGTGCAAACCTGCCACTATTTGGTCGCCGCACTGCAGCAACACCAGCGCCAACCGCGCCTGCTGCTGTTTGTCTCCAGCACGGCGGTTTACGCACAAAACGATGGCAGCTGGGTTGATGAACTATCACCCACTGCACCTGATAGTTTTAGCGGTAAACGCTTGTTTGAGGCAGAGCAGATCATCCAAAACAGCGGCTTTAGCGCGAGCATTGTCCGTTTTAGCGGAATTTATGGCCCCGGCCGCAACCGCCTGATCGAACAAGTAAAACAAGGGCGCGCCTCTGCCAGCCCCCATTACACCAACCGCATCCACGCCGACGACTGCGCCGGTGTACTCGCCCATTTGATTGAATTACACCATCGCCAACCGTTGGCAGATGTCTATATCGCAACTGATTCTTCTCCCACTCCCATGATTGAGGTGGTGAGCTGGATTGCGGGGCAGTTGGGAATTGAGAATTATCTTTCCGACGATGCAATCAATGAACGCGGAAACAAGCGCATCAGCAACCAGCGCTTGCTAGCGTCCGGATATAGCTTGCGCCATGCCGATTTCCGCAGCGGTTACGCGGAGCTTCTGGCCGGAGATAAAAACCACCGCCCATAAAAAAACCCGGCCAAAGCCGGGTTTTTTTATGCGCACAACATTTAATTACTGGGTTGCGGCTTCTTTGTATTTCACACTTACTGAACCTACTACGCGACGGTTTTTTGCACGACCTTCAGCAGTAGTGTTATCAGCAATAGGTTTGGCTTCGCCATAACCGGTCGCCGTTACACGATCAGCTGCAATGCCATACTTGGTGATCAACGCTGCTTTAACTGAATCAGCACGGCTTTGTGACAGTTTTTGGTTCAGAGCATCAGAACCTTGGCTGTCGGTATGGCCTTCAACATTCACCACAGTATTTTCGTACTGATTCATAGCCTCGGCCAGTTTTTGTACTTGCCACATGTATTCTGGTTTGATTTCCGACTTGGCAGTATCGAACAGGATGTCCAGGTTAATTTCCAGGGTTTTATCCAGAACGATTGGGCAGCCTACTTCATCAACTTTCAAGCCTTTAACCGTGTCCGGGCACTTGTCTTTTGAATCAAATACGCCATCGCCGTCGCTATCTACATCAACCGGTGCTGCCGCTACAACAACAGGCGCAGGCTTCGACTCTCCACCAAATACCAATCCAATACCGGCAGTAATTGCCAGATCGGTGTATTCGTTGTCGAGGCTGTTAAATGCGCGCAAATCGGTGCGGAACTGCCAGTGGTCGCCCAAGCTACGCTTAAGGCCGGCACCCAGGTTAACCAGAGTGTCGCGCTCGGAATAGTTAGTGCTGGTGAATTCACGTTCCTGGTCACCAATACCGAAGGCAACGAAAGGACGCCATTTGCTTTCGGTGTTGATGTGGTAAAGCATGTCGGCACGGTATTGAATACCATCAACATCGCCAGCATCACCTAAATCAGAGATTTCTGAATCCCACTGGCTGACAACCAGATCCAACATCCAGTTTTCACCCAGACCAAAGCCAACACCTACATCCCAAGTATTAGCGTCATTGAATGTATCTTCAAAAAAGTAGCGACCGCCGTCAGCATGAATTTCTACTGCTGGGTTATTGGCGTAAGCGCTGGAGGAAATAGCTGCAGCAATAGCAGCGGTAAGAGCAAGAGTGCGTGTGTGTTTCATAGCTAATCGTTCTCCGTAGAAAATAGCGAGGATCCCAAAACAATCTGATTCCCTCGATTGATTAAATTCTAAACCTTGAAAAGTCCATCGATACTCATCGATCTAAAAGCTGACTCCAAACAGAAATCCGTTTCATCATTATTTTCAGTTAGTTACATTAGCAAACTAAAGCGCTTTATGCCAATTTACGATGTTTTTTTAAATATTAAGTCCCAAACACCATGACCTAAACGCTCCCCCCTCTTCTCGAATTTAGTAACAGGACGGTAATCTGGCCTAGGGGCATAACCCGTTTCTGTGAACTCCGTCACAAAACCTGTCGCAGCATTCATTGTCTCCAGCATGTGCTCCGCGTAAGCCTGCCAATCTGTTGCCATATGGAAGATTCCGTCCACGGCGATCTTCGGGCGCAGTTTTTGCACAAAAGCAGATTGTAAGATCCGGCGCTTATGGTGCTTTTTCTTGTGCCAAGGATCGGGGAAATACAATTGCAGGCGATCGATGCAGCCATCGGGAATGCAATCCTCCAGCACATCCATGGCATCGGCCATATAGACGCGCAGATTGGTCAGGTTTTCCTGCCCTGCCACATTTATTAAGCGGCCGACACCAGGCGGATGCACTTCTATGCCGATGAAATTTTTCTCTGGTTCATTGCGCGCCATTTCCAATAGCGAATCGCCCATGCCGAAACCGATTTCCAATACCAGCGGAGCTTTGCGACCAAACACCTGCTCAGGATCAATCATTCCGTTAAAGAGACTTAGGCCAAATATTGGCCACCAGTTATCAAACGCATTTTTCTGGCCAGCGGTGATACGTCCGGCGCGAATCACGAAACTGCGGATAGCTTTGGGTTTGAATTCCGGTTTGATTAAAAAACCTTCGTCGCCAGACTCCAGGTCGGGCGTCACTTCGGGTAAGTCAGACATAAGGGATACAGTTATGGAGTGGAAGAAATGAGCCGCTTTTAGCGAGTACGCCATGCCGCAATCAGCAACAACAGCCAGCCAATAAGAAAACAGAGTCCGCCCAACGGGGTTATAGGACCAAGCCAACGCGGTGCACCCAGCGCCAAGGCATACAAGCTACCGCTGAACAACAGGACGCCTAGTATAAAGGCCAAGCCACTTGCTTTTAAACCGATGGCTGCGGGCTTATGGCTAAGCCACAGGCCGACCAATAGGAGCGCAAGGGCGTGATACATCTGATACTGCACGCCGGTTTTCACCACTTCCAGCATTTCAGGAGCAAGTGTTTGTTTGAGCCCATGCGCAGCAAAAGCACCTATAACTACAGCGAAAAATCCGCCAACTGCAGCGATCATTAAAAATAATCGGGACAAAAGTACTCTCCTATTTAGCTCGATTTATTAAAAAACAGACAATAAAAAAGCCGCGCTTAGCGCGGCTTTTTTTCGATGCTAGCAAGATTTGGATCAGGCTTCCAACATCATAGTTTTGACTTTGTTCATGGCATTTTTTTCCAACTGGCGAATACGCTCAGCGGAGACACCATATTCTGCAGCCAAGTCATGCAAGGTCGCTTTGTCGTCATTCAACCAACGGCGCTGCAAAATAACGCGGCTGCGGTCATCCAGTTTTTCCATCGCCTTTTCCAGACCATTAACGTTGGATTCTTCCCAGTTGGATTCTTCCAAACGCACAGCAGGATCGTAACGGTTATCTTCAAGGTAATGGGCAGGTGCCACATAACCATCGTCTTCATCATCTTCGCCTGCGTCAAACCCGGCGTCGTAAGAAGCCAAGCGGCCTTCCATTTCGCGCACTTGTTTGACGTCAACACCCAAATCCGCTGCTACGGCGTGAGCTTCGTCATTGCTCAACCAAGCCAGACGTTTTTTGGCGCCACGCAGATTAAAGAACAGTTTGCGCTGTGCCTTGGTGGTGGCGATTTTAACGATACGCCAGTTTTTCAGGATGAATTCGTGGATCTCGGCTTTGATCCAATGCACCGCAAAAGACACCAAACGCACGCCTTTATCCGGATCGAAACGTTTAACCGCTTTCATCAAGCCAACATTACCTTCCTGAACCAGATCGCCCAGTGGCAGGCCATAGCCGTTGTAGGAGCGGGCGATATGCACAACAAAACGCAAATGCGCCATAACCAATTTACGCGCAGCGTCGAGGTTGCCATTGCTGACCAGATCGCGGGCCAGTTCTTGCTCTTCCTCAACAGTGAGGATAGAGAAGTTGCTGACCGCCTGAACATAGGCATTCAGGTTTGCACCGGGGGCGAGAATGCCAATAGGTTGCAGACTTGTGCTTGTGCTCATGTTTACCTCCAAATTCAATATTGCCCGAGTGTATCACCCGATTATTTGTTCCGCCAGCACTGGAAAAGTTCAGTTTACGCGAATATTGCACCCTATTTTGGCGCTCAAAAATCGATTTTTAACGGGGCTGGATCAAATACAAATGCCGTGCGACTGCGATCCAGGCTCCCACTAAACCGGTCAACCCAGCAATCAGGATTAGCTGCAAGCTTTCGATAAAGCCCAGCCCCTGCAGGCGAAAACTACTTTGATACAGATCCGCAAGCTGCGCGACTGAACCCGATAACCACCAGAAAACCACTACCAGCAACAGTGCCGCGACTATGCCGCCGCCTACACCAAACCAGAGGCCGGTATAAAGGAAAGGGCGACGCACATAAGCATCAGTCGCACCAACCAGTTTGACCACGACGATTTCCTCGCGCCTAGCTTCAATAGCCATGCGGATGGTATTTCCAATCACTAGCAAGACCCCAAGAGCCAACAACCCAGCGAGCGCGACCACAAAACGCTCGGCCACCGTAATAAACTGATGTAACCGCTTCACCCAGAGCATATCCAAACGCACATCGGCCACCAGCGGGTCGGCCACCAGCGCTTGCTGCAAGGAGGCGAGTGCATCCGGCGTATTACCGCCAATTTTAGGCTTGATCAAAATTACCGCCGGCAGCGGGTTTTCATCGAGATGATTGGCCAGCTCACCCAACCCGGAACCCAGCTTGAATTCTTCCAGTGCCTGCTCGGGCGACACATAGGTCGCCTGGGCGACATCCGGGCGCTGCGCCCAGCGTCCGCGTAGATCTTGCACTTGGTTAGCGCTGGCATCTTTTTTCAGGAATACCGATATCTGGCTGGAATCCTGCCAGCTTTGACCGATTTGCTGCACGTTGCTAAACACCACAAATAGCGCGGCGGGCAGGGCGATGGCAATGGCGATTACCAGCCAGGTCATCAGGCTTTGCAGCGGGGTTTCCAACATCCGTAGCAGACTTTCGATGGCGGAATTGCTGTGATGGGCACTCCAGGCATCAAACTTGTCGCGCCAGGACATCTGGCTTTGCACTGCACCCTGTGGGCGGGGAGCCTCTGCGCGTACCGGCGCATCGCGACGCGGGCGATCATTGCGCGTATTGGCACTCGCACCCATGCGGTTCGGGCGACGTTCGGGTTTGGAAGGACGATTCGATTTCACCAGAGCACCCCGTCGTGAACCAGTTTGCCTTGCACCAGCCCTAACACACGCTTGTTCATGCGCTTGAGCAGCTCGATATCGTGGGTGGCGATCATCACCGTCGTCCCCACTTCGTTGAACTGGCGAAATAAGGTCATGATTTCGTTAGATAACTCCGGATCCAGGTTACCGGTTGGCTCATCCGCTAACAGCAGGGTTGGTTTATTCACCACTGCACGCGCGATGCCCACGCGCTGCTGCTCACCACCGGATAAGGTCATGGGATTGGAGCGCTCTTTGTCGAGCAAATCGACCTTATCCAACGCGGCGCGCACACGCTTGCCAATCTCCTGATGGGGATAACCCGCCACCTGCAGCGGCAGGGCGACGTTGTCGTATACGGTGCGATCAAACAGCAGTTGGTGATTCTGGAAGACTACGCCGATATTGCGGCGAAAGTAGGGAATCTGGCTTTTAGGCAGACGCCCCAGATGATGGCCATCGACAAACACATGGCCGTTCGATGGTTGCTCCATGAGCATGATGAGTTTCATCAGGGTACTTTTACCGGCGCCCGAATGGCCAGTGAGAAATAGCATTTCGCCAGCCTGAACCTCAAAGTCCACCCGCGCCAAGGCTTCGTAGCCGGTGTCATAGCGCTTGCTTACGGTTTCAAATCGAATCACAACCAACCCTGTTTACTGAATTATTAAAAGGCAACCACTTAATGAAGCATCCGTTGATTAAACGTCTGCTTGATTAAACAGCGCCTTGATAAATGGCTCAGCCGCAAACGGCTGCAAATCATCAATCGCCTCACCAACACCGATAAACCTGACCGGCAGCGCAAATTTCTTGCTCAGGGCAAAAATCACTCCGCCTTTGGCGGTGCCGTCGAGCTTGGTCAGCACCAAACCGGTCACACCTGCGGCATCGCGGAATTGCTCGGCCTGATTAACCGCGTTCTGGCCCGTGCCTGCATCCAATACCAGCAACACCTCATGGGGCGCCGAGTCATCAATCTTGGCCATCACGCGCTTGACCTTGGACAATTCATCCATCAAATGGTTTTTGTTGTGCAATCTACCGGCCGTATCGGCGATGATCACATCAATACCGCGTGCTTTAGCTGCATTTAAGGCGTCATATATAACTGAGGCAGAATCCGCACCCGTATGCTGAGCGATCACCGGTACATTGTTGCGCTCGCCCCAGACCTGCAGTTGTTCGACCGCAGCGGCGCGGAAAGTATCCCCCGCCGCCAACATGACTTTTTTACCGTCGTTTTGCAGGCGCTTGGCGAGCTTACCGATGGTGGTAGTTTTCCCCACGCCGTTTACGCCTACCACCAGGATCACATATGGTTGTCTACCACTATCGATCACCAACGGCTTTTCCACCGGCCGCAACATATCGGTGAGCTGATCGCGCAGTGCTTTATAGAGCGCATCAACGTCATTGAGCTGTTTGCGTGCGACGCGCGCGGTAAGGCTGTCGATAATCTCAGTGGTTGCCTCCATGCCCACGTCGGCGACCAATAATTGGGTTTCCAACTCTTCAAACAGATCTTCATCGATTGTTTTGCGACCGAGGAACAGATTGCCCAGCCCTTCGGCAAAATGGCTGCTGGTACGGCTTAGGCCCTGTTTGATACGCGCGAAAAAGCCCAGCTTGGCTGGCTTTTCGACCGGTTCAGGTACAGATTCAACCGAGGGCTCAGGCGCTACTGGGACAGTATCAAGCGGGGCTGGCTGCACCTGTTCAGCAGTTGGTTCAGCAATTGGCTCGGCAGCTGGCGCGAGTGGCTCAGTGCGAGTATCGGTAGCGGCATCGGGCTTTTCGGATTTTTTAAACAGATTGAAAAACATAGTGTTGGTCTGGGGTGTGAGCTAGGAAATAAAGCCGCTATGCTACCACTTCTGATCTATATGTAGAGAAAAGCCTTGCCCAAACCTGTCGCACGTCCGCCCATCAAAAACTCCGGTAAAAGTAGCAATCAATTGCGCATCATTGGCGGCCAGTGGCGCGGACGAAAACTTGGTTTTCCCGATGTCGACGGTTTGCGTCCCACCGGCGACCGCATCCGCGAGACACTATTCAACTGGCTGGCGCCCGATATCCAGGGCGCCCACTGCCTCGATGTATTTGCCGGTTCGGGTGCATTGGGCTTGGAAGCCTTATCGCGCGGGGCAGAATCCAGTTTGCTTCTGGAAAAGCATGCCGCCGCTGCGCAGCAACTGAAAGCTAACCTGCAATTGTTGCAAGCAGGCAATGGCCGCGTTGAACAGGTGGATAGCTTGCATTGGCTGTCGCAGCCGCCATCGCCACAATTGTCATATGCGTTTGACATAGTGTTTATCGATCCACCTTTTGCACTCGCTCTATGGGACAAGATTGCCAACGCACTGGAAGCGGGTAACTGGCTCGCCAGTGAAGCGGTTATCTATCTGGAAGCCCCGCGCGATGCCGAGTTGCAGCTGCCTCCCAATTGGCACCTGCACCGCGATAAACAGGCCGGCCAAGTCAGTTATCGTTTGTATCATCGCCATACACCCAATTAAGTAGGCTGCGCGATACGCACTAAACTGAAACCAGTGTGATGCACCCTTTGCTGGTCAGTGAACTGTGAATTTTGTACCATGCGCGCCTCGCCGACCGGCATCCACCACGGAATACTCTTATGCGCACAGTGGTCTATCCAGGTACTTTTGACCCCATCACCAACGGCCATATCGATTTGGTCGAGCGTGCCTGCAAACTGTTCGATAATGTGATTCTGGCGGTAGCGGCGAGCAATCGTAAAAATCCGCTGTTCACACTTGATGAACGGGTCGCACTGGCCCAAGAAACCCTCGCCCACGTACCCAATGTGTCCGTGTGTGGATTTGATATTTTGCTGGTGGAGTTTGTGCGTCAACAAAAGGCGCAAGCGGTACTGCGCGGCCTGCGCGCGGTCTCCGACTTTGAATACGAGTTCCAGCTGGCAAATATGAACCGCGCGCTGGCGCCCACCATGGAAAGTATCTTCCTGACGCCTTCCGAGCATCTTTCTTATATATCTTCGTCGATTGTGCGCGAAATTGCTTTTTTAGGCGGCGATGTCAGCAAGTTTGTCGCTGCCCCGGTAGAGGCCGCACTGAAGCAGAAATTTGGCTCTCGAAAATAAACTCCGTTATTTCTGGCAATCCACACAATACACCGTGGTGCGATCATTCATGCGCACCTCTTTCAGCGGCTTTTTGCACAGGGTGCAGGGCTCACCACCGCGCCCATAGACCAGTAGCTCTTGCTTGAAATAGCCAGGTTTGCCGTCGCCGCCGACAAAATCGCGCAATGTCGTCCCGCCCTGATCAATCGAGCGTTGCAATACAAATTTGATATCGCGCACCAGGTCTTCGCAATTTTTGCGCGTCAGCGATCCGGCTTTGCGGATCGGCTTGATACCCGCCATAAACAGCGATTCATTAGCGTAGATATTTCCCACCCCGACCACGATTTTGCTGTCCATGATGAACTGCTTTACCGCTTGCGTGCGCTTGCGTGAGCGCGCGTAAAGATAGTCCGCGGTAAATGCATCGGTGAGCGGTTCCGGCCCTAAATCTACCAGTAGCTTATGCACTTCCGGCTCACCATTCACCCACAGCAGGCAACCAAAGCGGCGCGGATCGCAGTAGCGTAGCGCAAGCTTGCCGAATACCAGATCGAAATGGTCGTGATATGACGGCGGCTCATCTGCATTAACGATACGCAGACTCCCCGACATTCCCAAATGGATCAGTGCATGGCCACTACCAAAATCGAGCAGCAAATATTTACCGCGCCGCGCCGCCTTGAGCAGTTGCCGCCCACTCACCATTTCTGCAAAACCGGCAGTAATTGGCCAGCGCAGGCGCGGCTGGCGGATGACAATCTCCGTCACTTTTTGACCGACCACATGGGGCGCTATACCGCGCAGGGTAGTTTCGACTTCAGGCAACTCAGGCATAGGGCTCCTGCTTTTTAGTGTGGAAAATTACAAACAAAGCAACTCATATAATCAAATCGTTATTTTTGGCACCAATTTCACCAAAAATGCGACTAAATGTTCTTTCGGTGGCGTTGAAATAAACAAACCACCTACTAATATTTTAAATGTGACGAAAGTCACACAAAAAAGAGAACCGTATCTCATTTTTTGCAGTTTTGGCCTGTTAGTTGCTGAACTGCAGATCTTGACAGAACCCAGAGGTAGCGGGTCGATGCCAATCACGGTGTACCCATTGGGCAGCTGATCCATCGAAGCACAGATTCACTTCGATCGGGGTGCGGCTCGCTGACTTTCTGACGTGTTCATGCTGGAGTGATACATGAAAAACCTGTTTATCGCGTTACTTTTTCCACTTGTACTGGCGACTGGCGGCGCACAGGCACTGCCCGTGGTGTCCTTGTCTGGCATAGGTGAAACCACCAGCTCAGTTGCTGGCGCCACCACTATCGATTTCAATAGCAGCTGCGGCTATGCAAGTTGCAGCGGCGACTTCGCGTTGGTCACTGGTAATGAGAGCGGCAAATACGCCCAGCCATTGGGGGTAGATTCACAGTTCCTGAGCGTGCCCAACCCATCGCCCAGCACCCAAAGTGCGACTTTTGGTCTGGGCGCAGCAGCCAACTATTTTGGTCTGTTCTGGGGCTCAATCGACAGCTATAACTTCATCAGTTTTTACCTGAACAATACCTTGGTTGCCAGCTATTCCGGCAGCGATATTGTTGGGCAATTTGCCGATGGCAACCAGCTGAGCCTCAATTCCAACCGCTACATCAATTTTGATTTTGGCAGCAACACTTACGATAGCGTCACCTTAACCAGCAATGGCTTTGCCTTTGAAAGTGACAATCACGCGTTTAAAAAGCTGGTTGCGGTCACCGAACCAAGCGCCGCCCTGCTGTTTATGCTAGGACTTGCCGGCTTACTGCTGGCGCGCCGCCAAGTGCGCGCAGGCCGCCACGAGTAAGCCCTACCAATAAAAAACCGCTGCGGATTGAGCTCGCAGCGGTTTTTTATGCCCGGCTATTTTAGCCTGACCAACTGCTACCATCGGAATAGGCCAGCACCAAGATTGGTTTTCCAGCGCATCTCCACCACAAGAGGTTGCGCGTATAGCGCCATCACGAAAATTAAGGCAATAAAAAACCCGGCACTAAGACCGGGTTTTTTCAGGAAAATCAAAATATTACTTGATTTTGCCTTCTTTGTAGATCACGTGTTGACGAACAACTGGATCAAACTTTTTGATTTCCATCTTTTCTGGCATGGTGCGCTTGTTCTTGTCAGTGGTGTAGAAGTGACCAGTACCAGCAGAAGAGTTCAGACGAATTTTTTCGCGCATGACTATAAGCTCCTAATTACACTTTATGGCCGTTGGCACGAACATCAACCAACACAGCGTCAATTCCACGCTTGTCGATGATACGCATACCTTTTGGAGTCAGGCGCAGAGTAACGAAACGCTTCTCAGCTTCCACCCAAAAACGGTGAGATTGCAGGTTTGGCAAAAAACGACGCTTGGTGTGGTTTTTTGCGTGGGAAACATTGTTGCCGGTAATTGGACGTTTACCAGTAACTTGACATACCTTGGACATTTTATTGCCTCATTAAAAAATCAGCGCGCTAAGCTGGAAGCGCTGTGTTAGAACCGTCAAACAGACTAACAACCAGCCTAGAGCATTGTTGTAAGCAGCCTATTCTTTCCTAAACGCGGATTTATTCAGGGTTGGAGAGCAAATTTCAGCTGGAAATTTGCGCGGAAGCGACGCTCTCTTAATGCGTCTTCACAACCCTGCCGCAAAGAGCCGCGTTTTATACCAAAACAGTCCTCCAATAGCAACGAAAAGCTGTTTTTTTAACCAAAAAACTGCTGTTTTCTTTGCAGCTGGGAGGCTCATCGAAATATGGCGATAAAACGCACAGATTTACGGGGGTTAAATTAGCTCCCCACCACAAGGCAATTGCGACCGCTGTGCTTGGCTCTGTAGAGCGCATCGTCGGCGCGGCGCAACACGGATTCAATATCCTGGTCCTGCGACTGGATCAGACTTAACCCCATGCTGACAGTAACATTGAGTGGCGGACTGCTAGCGGGCAAGAAATTACCGCTGGCAATCGCCAGACGCAGGCGCTCGGCAATTACCTGTGCGGCGTCCATCGCAGTATTGGGCAATAGCAGCGCAAATTCTTCCCCACCAAAACGGGCAAACAGGTCACCCTCGCGCAGATGCGCCATGGCGCGATGAGCAATTCCGCGCAGGACTTCATCTCCCGCAATATGCCCAAAGCGGTCATTGATGGTCTTGAAGTAATCCACGTCCATTAATACCACCGCAGTCGGCTGCTGCCGCTCACGATAACGCCTTAATGACAGCGTGAGCGCATCGAGCAACTTGCGGCGATTGCTGGCGCCTGTGAGTTCGTCGGTCTCGCTCAAGCGTTGTAGCTGGGCTTCGAGCTGGTGGCGACGGGTGATATTACAGGCAACCCACACCACCGCGCGCTCGTTCTTGACCGGCATCGGCAGTGGCTGGATACGCCCTTCAAACCAGATTTCACCTTCTGGCCCTTGCGCGGTATCCAAGCCATCGACATCGCTGCCAGCAAGGCCGTATTCGACAATGCGCAATTGGTTTTGCTCAAGCGTGGAGATGATCTGCTCCAAAAACCAGTCGGCTTTGGCTTTGGGCAGTACATCGTAGAGGCTGAAATCGACCAGATGCGCGCCATTGTGGTAGTGCTGGCGATCCTGGCCGCCAATCAGTGCGGCGTAACGCCCTGATTCAGTTAACACAAACACGGGGTCGGGTAGTGCAGAAAGCATGTCCAGCAATATATCCAGGTGTTCACTCACAATCGTCATCCAATATAAGTCAGGGGATACATCTCCCTCAGGATCGATTTGGGTATAGCAGAAATTTGGGCCGCCGGAGCGATTTGACACCAAATTCATTATGCCGACATAGGATTATCGTGGGCTGCAGATCAGAGCAAACCACGTTCAGCAAAGGAAATAACCTCGCTATCGCCCACCACCATATGGTCGATCACTCGCACATCAATTAACTCCAATGCCGCCTGCAACCTGCGCGTAATCCGGCAGTCAGCTTGGCTGGGTTCGGCCACGCCACTAGGGTGGTTGTGACTGAAAATAACTGCGGCGCAGTTGTGCGCCAGTGCGCGCCGCACAACTTCACGCGGGTAGACAGAGGCACCATCGATGGTGCCAAAGAACAGCTCTTCATAGGTAATCAGGCGGTTCTGGCTATCCAGGAATAAGACCGCAAATACTTCGCGAGGCTGGTGGCGCAACTGGGCGCTCAAATATTGGCGAACCAAATCCGGACTGGTGAGCAAATCGCCCGCTTTCATCGCCGCCGACAAATGCCGACGCCCCATTTCCAATACCGCTTGCAGCTGGGCGTATTTGGCACTGCCGAGCCCCAAGCCTTTGCAAAACTCAGCTTGGGAGGCCTCCAGCAGCTGGCGTAAACCGCCATATTCTTGTAAGAGTTCGCGCGCCAGATCGACCGCGGATTTGCCCACGCAGCCGACGCGCAGGAAAATGGCGAGCAGTTCTGCATCTGATAGCGCGCGCGGGCCGAGGGAGAGGAGTTTTTCGCGGGGACGTTCGGCCGCAGGCCAGTGGGCGATAGACATGATGAATTCCTTTTAGGGTGGATTTAGCGCTTCCATGATTATTGCTTTCGTTGCCGTCGCCCAGCTTTTCATCGCCATCAACAGGTACGAAAACGCGGGCAAGAATGGTATCTTAAGCCGCTTTCGTCAAGCCTTTCGGGCTTGGTAGCGTTAGTGGCCAATTACTCCACACAGGCTAAGATTGTTCACTAAGCACATCCACTTACTGCTCAATTGTCGGAATATCACTGCTTCTATGACATCACTTGCCAATAAACAGATTCTGCTCGGCGTAACCGGCGGTATTGCCGCCTACAAAAGCGCCGACCTGGTACGTCGGCTACAGGATGCAGGCGCCAGTGTGCAGGTGGTGATGACTCCCGCCGCGCAAGAATTTATTACTCCGCTAACGATGCAGGCACTGTCCGGAAATCCGGTGCATACCCAGTTGCTCGATCCGGCAGCCGAAGCGGGCATGGGCCATATCCAATTGGCGCGCTGGGCGGATTTGGTGCTGATCGCACCGGCCTCTGCCGATTTTATCGCGCGCCTTACACAGGGGATGGGCAATGACTTGCTTAGCAGTATTTGTCTCGCGACCGCCGCACCCATCGCTATAGCACCGGCGATGAACCAGGGCATGTGGCGCAATGCGGCAACCCAGGCCAATCTTGAGCTGCTAAGAAAACGCGATATCCATGTTTTCGGCCCTGCCGATGGCGGTCAAGCCTGCGGCGACATAGGCCCCGGGCGCATGCTTGAGCCGCTGCAACTGGTCGATGCTGCTGCAAGTCTGTTTACCCCTGGCAGCCTTGCCGGCAAAAAAGTAGTGATTACCGCCGGCCCCACACGTGAAGCGCTCGATCCGGTGCGCTACCTGAGTAACCACAGCTCGGGCAAGATGGGTTATGCACTGGCGCTGGCCGCCGCCGAAGCGGGCGCGCATACCATTTTGATCAGCGGCCCCACACCGCTGGCCACGCCCGCGCGCGTCAAACGTATCGATGTCACCAGCGCCGCTGAGATGCATGCCGCCAGCCTGCAAGAGGCGCTGGACTGCGACTTGTTTATCGCCGCCGCCGCCGTGGCCGACTATCGCCCGGAACAGGTTGCCATGCAGAAAATAAAAAAAGGCGCCGAGGATATGCTCACGCTAACCCTGGTGAAAAACCCCGACATAGTGGCCAGCATTGCGGCACTGGAACTCAAACCCTATACCGTTGGCTTTGCCGCAGAAAGCGAAAATCTGCTGGAATATGCGCGCGCAAAACTCACACGCAAGAATCTGGACCTGGTGGTCGCCAATAACATTAGCGACAGCAGTATTGGTTTCAATAGCGATGACAATGCGGTGACGCTGGTAGATAAAATTAGCGTGACCGATATTAGCCAGCGCAGTAAGCAACAATTGGCGCGCGAACTTATCGCCCTTTTTGCCCATAACATAACAACCCGATAGCCGCAGGCTGTATCTCCGACAACTGCCGGTTTCCGATCCATGAAAAGGTAACAGCGTGAACCCAAAGGATATAACAAAAACCAAGACTGACGCGGGCACGCATCTCTCGCGCAGCGCCCAGCGCGCCCTTGAAGCAGCCAAGCGCAAAGCGGCTGTACAGCAAAAAATCCTGCTTATTTTATTAGCCGCAGCCTTGGTCATTAACCTGGTGATTGGCTATGTGCTTTATCAAAAAATGATCGTGCAGCAGCAGCAGGACAATTTGCTCGCCTCCACCCAGAAAGAAGTGAATGAGCAGGGCAAAAGGCTCAGCCACTATTTCCAACAGCAGACACAACTGATCGACAAGCTTGCCGCCGAGCCTGAACTGGTCGCCAGCCTGGATTTGGCCAACCCGGCCAACACGCCCGAAGCGCGCGATCTGCTGGAAACAAAATGGCTGCGTGCAACACCTGCCGCGCTCAAAATACGCTTGATTCCAATAGGCAGTGCCCAACTGGATCGGGAGGCAGAATTTCCGATCCGCTATGCAGAATTGGATTTGATCCAACGCGCTGAACAGCGCAAACCGGCATTGCCGGAATTGGTGCTGATCAATGACCGCTGGATGCTCAATTGGATTCGCCCACTCGCCACAGATGATAAAAGTGCACCATTGGGTTCACTGATGGCCACCATCGATGCCGCCGAACTAATCAATCTGTTTGGTGCAGCACAACAAAACCTGGGGGAATACCTGCTCTTGCAACAATTCACCGGCACCCCGCCCCAAACCGTTAAAAAATTGGGCGCTGGTAACGCAGGCAATAGCATGGAGAGCAAGGTTAATGGCAGCCATCTGGTCGTCAAATTTACCCCATCAGATGAACTTTTGACGCTTGCAGAGGAATTACCGGCACTCTGGCTGGCGATAACCAGCGTGATCCTGGCGGGCAGTTTGGCGCTGGTTTGGTTCCTCAGCAAAATTCTGGTGCGCATGGAATTGGGCGAAAAAGATGCAGTACCGCCGTTGGTCGCCGATGTGGCCAAAACCAGCAAGGAATCTGTCGCTGCGGATGATGCCATGACCAGTCCGCTGTTCCAGAAGCAGGATATTCTCGATATCGCGGTAATTGACGAGGATGAAAACATCCTCGGCCTGCATCAGACATCCGGTAAAAAATCCAATGCATCCGCTCGCAGCAAAATCAATGAAGAGGATGTGCCTGCGGAAATTTTCCGCTCCTACGATATTCGCGGCTTGGTCGGCAGCCAGATCACCCCCGAACTCGCCCAATTGATTGGCCAGGCCGTCGGCAGCGAAGCTATAGACCAGGGTGAGCAATCGATTGTGGTAGCGCGCGATGGCCGCACCCACAGCGAGGCACTGACCCAAGCATTGATTCGCGGCATTCTGCGCTCTGGTTGCAATGTGATTAATATCGGCGTGGTGCCCACACCGCTGATGTATTTTTCCACCTTCCATTTCGATGACACCAGCAGCGGCGTCATGGTCACTGCGAGCCACAACCCCAAGGAGTACAACGGCTTCAAAGTGGTCATCAATAATCGCGCGCTTGCCGATGAAGCAGTGGTCGATCTGCGTTCGCGTATTATCGCCCAGCGTTTTCATCAGGGATTGGGAGAGGAAACACCGCGCACAATTATTTCCGACTATATCGATCGCATTTTTTCCGATGTGGCGCTCGCCAGCAACGTATCGATTGTGGTCGATGCAGGCAATGCTGTACCCGGTGCGGTTGCACCGCAATTATTTGAAGAGTTGGGCTGCGATGTCATTCCGCTCTTTTGCGATCTCGATGGCGAATTCCCCAACCATGACCCAGACCCAACGGTTGAAAAAAATCTGCAGGCCTTGATTGCCAAAGTGCAGGAAACCAATGCCGATATAGGTGTTGCGTTTGATGGTGACGGTGATCGCCTGGTGGTGGTTACCCCTAAAGGCGATATCATCTGGCCGGACCGTTTATTAATGCTGTTCGCCAAAGACGTACTCTCGCGCAATCCCGGCGCCGATGTATTGTTCGATGTAAAATGCTCGCGTCAATTAAATCAGGTGATCAGCAGTTACGGCGGTCGCCCGATTATGTGGAAAACTGGCCACTCGCCCATGAAAGCCAAAATGGAAGAGACCCAGGCGCTGATCGGCGGTGAATATTCCGGTCATATTTTTATCAAAGATCGCTGGTACGGTTTTGACGATGGCATTTATGCAATGGCGCGCCTGCTTGAAATCATCACCCTGCGCGATCAAAAAATCGATGATATTTTTGCCGCATTTCCGCAACTCTATTCAACACCGGAAATTAAAATCGCTGTCCCCGAGATCGATAAATTCGGATTGATTAACAAACTCAGCGAACTCGGTGATTTTGCCAATGGCACCATCACCACTATTGACGGCCTGCGCGTGGATTACACCAAAGGTTGGGGCTTGGTACGCGCCTCCAATACATCGCCCGCATTAACGCTGCGCTTTGAAGCGGAATCGCACGAATCACTGGAAAAAATCCAGCAAATATTCAAACGGGAATTGCTCAAGATCGATAACCGTTTAACGTTCAATTTAAATTCACAGGATTAATTTGCTATGTCACTGAACCGCGAATCAGCGATGAATATCGCCAATGTATTAACCGAAGCCCTGCCTTACATCCAGCGCTTCACCGGCAAAACCGTCGTCGTAAAATTTGGCGGCAACGCGATGGAAGGTGAAGAACTGCAAAACAGTTTTGCACGCGATATCGTCTTGATGAAACTGGTTGGTATGAACCCGGTGGTGGTGCACGGCGGCGGGCCACAAATTGGCAGCCTGCTTGAAAAACTCAGCATCAAATCCGAATTTATTAACGGCATGCGGGTCACCGACAGCGCCACTATGGATGTAGTGGAAATGGTCTTGGGCGGCACCGTCAATAAACAAATCGTCAGCCTGATCAACCGCAACGGCGGCCAGGCAATTGGCTTGACCGGTAAAGACGGCAAATTAATTCAAGCGAAAAAATTAACCGTCACCCATAAAACACCGGAAATGCTCGCGCCGGAAATTCTCGATATCGGTCATGTCGGCGAAGTGGAGAATGTAAACACAGCGGTGATCGACATGTTGATCAACAGTGATTTTATCCCGGTGATCGCACCGATTGGCGTAGGTGCCGACGGCGCCTCCTACAATATCAACGCCGATTTGGTCGCGGGAAAAATTGCCGAATTTTTGCGTGCCGAAAAATTAATGCTGCTCACCAACGTCTCCGGCCTACAGGATAAACAAGGCAAAGTATTAACCGGGCTGAGCACTGAACAAGTGGATGGCTTGATTGCCGATGGCACTATTTATGGCGGCATGTTGCCGAAGATCGCATGTGCACTGGACGCAGTAAAAGCCGGTGTCACCAGCGCGCACATTATCGATGGTCGCGTTGACCACGCCGTACTACTGGAAATTTTCACCGACGTCGGCGTAGGCACATTGATTACCAATAAATCTCGCAATGCTTGATCCTGTAGTGCGCGTCTGAATTGGGGCGCGCACTATATAGAACGGAGTCGCTATGATTAAAACCTCAAGCAAAACCCCGCGTCGCCAACAAATCCTTGAGTGCCTGGCGCGCATGCTGGAAGCCAGTCCAGGTGAGCGCATTACCACTGCGGCACTGGCAAAAGAAGTAGGTGTGTCGGAAGCGGCGCTCTATCGCCACTTCCCCAGCAAATCCAAAATGTTTGAAGGCTTGATCGAGTTTATTGAAGAGACTGTTTTTTCGCGCGTAACCCTGGTGTTGGCGGAAGAAAAGTCCGCACTAAAACGCTGCGAAAAAATTCTTTCCTTACTACTGACTTTCGCCGAGCGCAATCCAGGGCTCACCCGTTTGTTGACCGGCGATGCACTCACCGGCGAAACCGAACGCTTGCGGGTGCGCATTGCCCAATTTTTTGATCGCATTGAAACCCAATTAAAACAAATTTTGCGCGAAGCGGAATTGCGCGAGGGCCTACACCCGCAATTGCCCGTTGCCGCTGCGGCCAATCTATTAATTGCACTGGTCGACGGCCGCATTGCGGAGTTTGTACGCACTGAATTTCGCCGCCTTCCCACTGAACACTGGGCAGCACAGTGGCAATTAATCGCACAGGGCTTTTTAGTCGCTAATTAAGGCGGCCAAACTCCAAACATAAAAAAACCGGCATTTGCCGGTTTTTTTATTTGGGCAGAAACGCGCATTATTTGGATATTTCAATAAAGCGCGCGCGATCCTCGTCGAATTTTTTCGCTACTTCCTTATATTCCGCTTCACGCTGCTGGATCTGCAGTTGGATATCTTTTTCCTCCTGCACCAGACTGTTGATATTTTTCAACAGGTCTTCCGGTAATTGACGACCGCCACGCTCAATCGCCGCCGCTTGTGACTGATAGCCTTGTAAACGTGTCTGCGCAGAGGTGAGGTTCGCTTGTAAAATGCTGATATTGCCGCGCAAGCTTTCCAGATTACGGGCTTTGGCTGCATCTATATCGGCAACGTTGCTGTAACTGCGGCGCAGTTGAATGTCGGCACGCTCACGCTCATTGCGCTCAGCCTTTTCACGCTGTAAGCGCGCGCCCTCCTCACCCTGAACCACAGGTGCAACAACCTTGAGTACTTTGCCGCTGAGCGACAAAATTTCATAACCACTATTGACGTACTGTGGAGGGATAGAGCTATCCAATACCGTAATGCCTTCCTTGTTTTTATAGCGATAAACCACTTTGCTCGTCGGTGCATTTGCAGCGGTGACCCAGCTGCTAATCAACAACGAACAACAAGCGATCAATACCAATAACAAGCTACGCATCTGGATCAGTTACCCCTTTTTCATCACGCCAACTCTACGCCGTAGGTTGCACGGTAGACTTTGATTTTTTCCACCATTGCCTCTTGCCCATTCTGGTTTTCAAGATAATCAATGATGTGATTTAAATTGATGATACTAATCACCGGAATACCAAAGGTTTGTTCCACTTCCTGGATTGCCGAGACTTGCCCTTGACCTTTTTCCTGACGATTCAGGCCAATCAACACTGCCGCCGGCTTTGCCCCGGCATTATCGATAATCCCCATCACTTCGCGCACAGCGGTACCGGCGGTGATGACATCATCCACAATCAATACTTTTCCCTGAAGCGGTGCCCCCACCAGAGTCCCGCCTTCACCATGGTCTTTGGCTTCTTTGCGGTTATAGCAATAAGGCAGGTCGCGCTGATGCTGATCAGCCAAAGCAATCGCTGTAGTTGCCGCCAGTGGAATCCCTTTATATGCAGGGCCAAACACTATATCGAATTCAACGCCAGATGCAGTGATAGCTGCCGCATAATAACGGCCCAGCTCCGCCAACGCTTGACCGGTCTGGAACTTGCCGGCATTAAAAAAGTAGGGGCTGGTACGACCCGATTTGAGCAAAAATTCGCCAAAGCATAGCGCCTGATGTTTAACCGCCAGCTGAATGAAATCAAATTGGTATTTTTCCATGCAAAGTATCCGACTATGAACTAAGTTTGAGATGACAAAAATAAATACAACGAGGTCTCGCCCAGGAGCAAGACCCGCATTTGGGGCACAGCAGCCAGTCAAATGTAAGGATGTGAAAATTCGTAACGTCTACCACAAAAAACCCAGTCTTGGCGGTAACACAATCACACAAAGCTCGGGTATGATACACAGTCCGTAATCAAGGGGCTAACATGAGAGTTATCAGTCTTAGCGTCGATGGTATTTTTCAGGCGGCGCAACGCGGCCTATACACTTGGCTCGCCAATCAAGATGCAGATTTTATCTGCTTGCAGGATCTCCGCGCACTAGAGCGCGAGCTGGAAAAACCCGAGTTCGAACTTGAGGGCTATCACGCCTATTTTTTCGATTCTGGAACCAAACATTACAACGGCGTTGCGATTTACACCCGCATGCAACCCAAGGCGCTTATTTACGGCTTGGGCTTCGCGTCGGGTGTCGATATGGAAGGCCGTTACCTACAGGTGGATTTTGAGCAATTAAGTATCGGCTCACTGCTTGCCCCCAGCGCCAGTTCCGAAATGGAATCCCAAGAAGTCAAAATCAAGTTCTTTGATGACTTCCAAGCCCATTTGGACAAAATCACCCGTAAACGTCGCGAATATATTTTCTGTGGCAATTGGCAAATGGCGCACACACCCAAAGATGTGAGCAACAGCACCGCCAACCAACACAACTCCGGCTTTTTGCCCCATGAGCGCCAATGGTTGAGTCAACTGTTTAACCAGATCGGCTATGTGGATGCATTTCGCAAGGTCAATAAAGACGGTGATGAGTACAGCTGGTGGCCCAAAGGCTTGAAAGACGATGGTGATGGCTGGCGCACTGATTTCCAAGTCGTATCCAACAGCCTCGGCGCCAAAGTTGAATACGCCACCATCTACAAAACCCAGCAGTTTTCCAGCCATATGCCGGTCATTATTGATTACGACATAGAGCTGTAAAAACCTGGTGTTGTAAAGATGTAGCGCTGCAAAACTCGAATCAATAAAAAACCCGCTCCAGTTTACCGCAGCGGGTTTTTTATTATTGGCAATCGTTCAGATCATCAATCGACCGCAAGCGCGTCATAGACTACAACCTTGCTCCACAGATGCTGATGCTCGTCGACAAATTTTTTGTGCAATGGGTGTACTTGATAGGCATCCTGACCTGCCACATCGTCAAAGCCAAGCAATTCAGAGACGTGATAAGAGTTATCTACCACATCGCGTTTTTCGGTCGATGCAGGTACCCCCACATGAATACTGCGCACCGTTTCTATCGCGGCGAGAGATTTAACACCGGCAATCAGTTTGTCACGATCTGCTTTTGATTCCGGATTTTTAAGCCAGAAAAAAACATGATGCAATAATGTCGGCATGGCAGAGTTCTCATTCGCGGGTTTCGCTAAAACATCGCCCGCCACTAAAGCGGCGCCGGCGACAGCACTGGCAGTTAAAAAATTACGGCGACTGGTATCGGTCATCAAATCCACTCCTGTAGTAAAAAAATCAATAAAACTACGGAACGGCTCATACAGGCAATCGCTTTTACCAAAGATTACCCGCTCGCTCGCAGGTCTGATAAGCTCAGTCAAATTTTAAAAACCAACCTGGGAAGCAACAATAATGAAAGTACTCAGAACGAAACCACCAATAATTTTCTCCAGCCTTGCACTGGCTTTCAGCAGCATTGTTTTAGCCCACGAGGGCCATGACCATGAAGGCTTAGGTAAGGAAGCAACCATGCAACAAGCGAAAGAAGGGAAGCTGTGCATCTTAAATAATTCAGGCAGCTCACTCGGTGCGGTGTTGGAAAAAGATGGGAAAATTTACCGCTGCGTTAAGGCCTACGGAAAAAATCTGGAACCGCAAATCGAATTGGTCTGGGTTGAGGTTACACCAAAAGATAAAGGCTTGAGTACGCTTCCCTAAACGTCATACTACTCTTCATCGCCCTGCATAAACACTTGCAATACGCGATTGAGAAAGCGGCGCCCCAAAGGAGTGGGGCGTACAAATCCATTCACAACTTCCACCAGCCCTTGCTGCGTTAATGCCAACCATGATGACTCCAGCACGGCCCAATCAAGACCGGTTCGCGCATTAAAATACGCCTGCGGTACACCGGCATTTAGCCGTAGCGCATTCATCATAAATTCCAGCGGCAGAGCTTCAGGGGTTAACAAATCGCTGCCGCCACCGAATACATTTTGATGCCCACCCAAATTGGTCGAAATTTTTTGGCTCTGCGCTGCATCCAAATAGTGTTTGGGTAGACGGGTTTTCCACAAGCGCAGGATTCTATTATCCGCAGGTAATGTAATTTTGCCGTGAGCGCCTGCTCCTACACCAAGATAGTCGCCAAACTCCCAGTAATTCATATTATGGCGCGCACGTTTTTGCTCACGTGCATAGGCAGAAATTTCGTATTGTTCGTAACCCGCCGCGACCAATAATTCGATGCCGGCATCCTGAATATCTGCAAGAATTTCTTCCTCCGGCAAGACCGGCGGTGCTGAATAAAACGCGGTGTTCTGTTCGATCGTCAGTTGATACCAAGAGAGATGCTCCGGCGCGAGATCGATTGCCTGTTGTAAATCTGCTTTGGCATCATCAACTGATTGCTCTGGCAAACCGTGCATCAAATCCAAATTAATATTATCGAATCCCGCTTTGCGGGCGACGCCGACAGCACGCAAGGCTTCGTCGCGCCCATGCACACGGCCAAGCAGTTTTAATTGCTGGTCATTAAAACTCTGAATACCAATCGATAAACGATTTACACCAGCAGCGCGAAAACCGGAAAATTTTTCCTGCTCAAATGTGCCAGGATTTGCCTCCAACGTAATTTCAATATCCGATTCAAAACCGACAATTTTTTCGGCATCAATTAATATCTGCCCAATCGCCTGCGCCGACAACATACTCGGTGTGCCACCACCAAAAAAAATGCTGGTGAGTTTACGACCTTGCGCAAGGGCTTTATCCTGCTCCAAATCAAACCGCAGCGCCGCTACATACTCCGCTTCGGGAATATCATTATTTGCTTGATGGGAATTAAAATCGCAATAGGGGCATTTACGAATGCACCAAGGCACGTGAACGTAGAGCGCCAGCGGTGGTAGTTGAAGTAATTGCAGTGACATCTTAAATACCGGCTAATGCAGAAAATTTTTGCAGCAATTCCTGCATTGCTTTGCCGCGATGGCTAATACGATTTTTTTCGTCTTTGCTTAGTTCCGCCGATGCACAATTGTGCGTAGGGACAAAAAATAATGGATCATAACCAAAACCTCCTTCACCACGCGCCTCATCCAGAATTACACCTTCCCATGTACCGTGACATAAAATCGGGGTCGGATCTTCTGCGTGCCGCATAAATGCCAATACAGAATGGTAGCGTGCGCTACGTTTTTCGGCGGGAACACCCATTAATTCCTGCAATAGTTTTTCATTGTTGTCCCCATCTTTTGCACCTTCGCCGGCGTAACGCGCTGAATAAATCCCCGGGCGTCCATTGAGGGCATCTACCTCGATACCCGAGTCGTCAGCAATCGCTGGCAGTCCTGTTTTAACACAAGCATAACGCGCCTTGATGATGGCGTTTTCAACAAAGGTCAAACCGGTTTCTTCAGCATTTTCGCTAAAAAAATCCGATTGCGGCACCACATCAAAACCGCAGCCGCTCAATAGTTGTTGGAATTCGCGCAATTTTCCGGCGTTGCCGCTGGCCAAAACAATTTTTTTCATCATAAATTTTTCATCGAAAGATATATTGCACTGAAAGAAAAGGCGCCCATCGGCGCCTTTGCTGAGAGACCCGTTTCTGCTTTTACTCGGTATAAAGCGTACGATTAAAAGTAAAGGTCATGGGCTTTGCATTTTCATCAGCGCTCACTTGAATATCAAAATGCAAAATTTCTTCATTATTGAATGCAAACGGCGCGAGATAATAGGTCGCATCGCCCTCTTTAATTTCAATAAATTTCAGCATTTGCTTTTGTTGCATTAAATTTTTGCTAGTGCCGCTGACCTGTGCCGGCAAACCCAGGCTAGTTGCGCCGTTTTCGGTTTTGGTCAGACTGATATTGACCAGTGCGCGATCTTTACCGCGCACCAGCTTGTAAGCTTCGGCAACCTTGGCGGGAATATCGGTGCTATTAAACACATTGTAATGCACCGTGTAGTCGCCAAATTTTTCTGCGGTACTGATTTCTTTTGGCTGATCGATTTGCGCTTGAGCACTTATAGCCAGCACCAACAAGCCTAAAATACTGAATACTGCTTTCATAATTATACCTGTGATTTCTTTATGACCTAATCAACCGGATTAAAAGTGGATTAGCGCCGCTGGTATAAGCCATAAAACGTATTTTCTGTAGCGCCACTCGACAAATGAGACATTCCCATATCCCACCAATCTTGTAACGTCATTTCAGAAAATATGAGATTAATGACTCCTGGTTTTAATTCTCGACCACGTACTTCACAAAAATTAACTTTGCAGACAACAGATTCCAATTCAATGAATTTGGAGTAGGTATTACCTAACAACGCATCAGTAATTCGATTTTGCGTATTTCTATCCCATTCTTCCTGATGATTGCTGTTTACAAATTCCTTATATTTTTCACGCAAAGGACCGTTCGATCTTTTCAGCGATTCGTTATAGGGTGCAGGCACTAATTTATCTATTTCTTCATCGCTGATATTGGATTTCACTTGCGACGTTTGCGACTGACCAGGATCAACATACGGCGTAGCGATTGGGTTTTCCGCTTGTCCTTGCCCTAATTGATCTGGCACAGGCGGCTCGACAACTTTTTCCTGCCTGTTCATTTTTGATGAACTTGCTTTACTCTCAGTTGTTGCGGCGTCTAAACGCTTAACTCGCGCTTGATCTTCTTGCAACGCACTTTGTACTTCTTTAAACGCATCCAGCCGCAAGCAATCCCCTATAACTTCTGGCGTAACCACAGGTTCTGGCGAGCGCGAAAAATATCCCACGACATACGCAATAACGATGACTGCAACCCACTTTAAAACATTCATAAACTGTCCTTATTTTGTGAATTATTTTCTATTTTCGTAAATGATAAATCGCTGTTTCACCAAACAGGTTGGGCATAAAATCTTTCAAGCCTTGACCGGATTGTTCATTCACAACCTGACGGTTAATCACTTTGATATTACGCTCGCGGCATAAGACTTCGAAATCCTTGAACGTACAGAAGTGAATGTTGGGCGTGTTGTACCACTCGTAGGGCAACAAATCCGATACCGGCATACGGCCGCGCGTCGCTAAATAGAAGCGCGCCTTCCAGTGCCCAAAGTTGGGGAAGGTGACAATACATTCTTTACCCACACGCAGCATTTCATCCAATACCAGATGCGGAAAATGCAGCGTTTGCAACGCTTGGGTCATGAGCACGGTATCGAAACTTTTATCAGCAAAGTTACCCAACCCGCGGTCGAGGTTTTGCTCGATAACATTCAAGCCTTTGTCTATACAAGTATTGATTTGCGCAGCATCGATTTCCAAACCATAACCCTGTACTTGTTTGGTATCGATCAAAAATTTTAGCAGCGTGCCATCGCCACAACCCAAGTCGAGGATACGGCTATCTTGTTTGATCCAGTGCTGGATTTCGTTGAGGTCTATACGCATCAAATTTTCACTCCGGCAAGGTAGCGACCGAAAACTTGCTGGTAGCGTTCATCGGGTAGTAAGAAAGCATCGTGACCGTGTTTGGATTCTATTTCCGCGTAGGTCACAGAGCGATTGGCACCGACTAATGCATTCACAATTTCATGCGAGCGCTCGGGTGCAAAACGCCAGTCGGTACTGAACGATACTACTAAAAATTTGGCATTGGTCTGCTTGAACGCATTGACCGGATCGTCGCCGTATTCGCGTGCGAGATCAAAATAATCCAGCGCTTTGGTGATGCGAATATACGAGTTCGCATCAAAAGTATTCGCAAAACTATCGCCCTGGTAGCGCAGATAACTTTCAATCTGGAATTCCACCGGCTCATCGCTGCCGAGCTCAAAACTACCACTGCGCAAATCGCGGCCAAACTTTTCACCCATCGCGAAATCAGACAGATAAGTGATGTGGCCAATCATACGCGCCACCGCCAAACCGTTTTTCGGCAAGGTGTCGTGTTCGATGTAATTGCCATCGCAAAAATTCGGATCACTGATAATCGCTTTGCGCGCGGCTTCGTTAAACGCGATGTTTTGCGCCGAGAGTTTTAATGCTGATGCGATCACTACCGCGTGACGCACTCGCTCTGGGAAATCCAACGTCCAACGCATGACTTGCATCCCGCCGAGGCTGCCGCCGATGATCGCGGCCCACACATCGATACCCAACACATCTGCCAGCCGCGCCTGACTCGCCACCCAATCGCGCACGCGGATCATCGGGAAATCGGCGCCCCAGGCTTTGCCGGTTGCAGGGTTAATCGAGCGCGGACCCGTCGAGCCGTGGCAGCCGCCGAGATTATTGAGCGCGACTACAAAAAACTTGTTGGTATCTATAGGTTTGCCGGGGCCGATATAGGCATCCCACCAGCCGGGGCGCTTGTCATCCATACTGTGGTAACCAGCGGCATGGTGATGACCGGACAGAGCATGGCAAATCAGTACCGCATTGGATTTTGCAGCGTTCAACTGGCCGTAGGTTTCGTAGACCAGTTCATACTCATCAAGCGTGCGCCCGCAGGCCAGCAGCAGTGGCGCGGTAAAGTGATGGGTTTGGGGAGTAACAAGACCTACCGAGTCGGCAGGTATCTGGTTTGGCATGGTGATCTCTTGGATTCTGCGGCGTTGCAGCCGGTGTCATTTCAAATGGCGCAAGTCTAAAGAGACAGGCCTGTAGCTGCAAGGTTAGTGTGGTTATGACGGAGTGTTGAAGAATTATTCACGTAGAAAGAAAAAAGCCAGATGCTGGGATCTGGCTTTTTAGTTGGTCTCAAACAGTACGATTAGCCGCCGTAGTAATTAAGGTATTTCTTAGCGTAGCTGCGCAGCTTTTTAGTGTCAGCACCGGCAGCTACCTTTTCGATAGTCGCTTTGTACTCCGGGGTACGGCTCCCCGCCAGCGCACGGCATGCCCAGGCGATTGCATCCAGACGCTCACCTTCCAATGGCTGCTGGTAATTCTGCTCAATAGTAGTGTTGAGCAGTGCCAGCAACTCCGGCGGATAGCTCAGGGTGTAGTGCATGCGTTTGGCCGCGAGACGGATCAATTCGGTATCGTTGCTTTTCAGCATGTTGGCAAGGCGCTGATTGAGCGACGGATGCGCTTCCGTAGGCCAAGATTGTGGCGCAATTAGCGCGTTCAACCGGGCATACTCGGCCAGTTTAGGCAGGCTGAGCTTGGCATACTTTTTCACTTTGCTGTTCGGTGCATCCGCGATGATTTTTTCAATCGTCGCGCGGTATTTTTCATTTCCCGAATAACTCAGGCCTTTAGTCAGGTGCGCAACATAATTGATCGTTACCTTATCTTTAGCCTGAGGCAGCACCTTGAGCAAGTCGGCTTCGATCAGATCAAACAATTGCGGTGATGACAATCCCGCCCACTCCAAAGCCTGGGCGGCTTTTTCCTGTTCCAATTGGCTACCTGCCTGAAACACTTTCACAAATTCTTCCGGCGTTTCTGGTACCACTGCTTGGGCTAGACCGGCAAAGGTCAGGGCAATACTCATGAACAACGAACGCAATAACATCAATCCAGCTCCTCTCCATTCCCAAAAAAAAACACTGGCCGCAGTTAACGGCCAGTAGTGACGATAGTGCAGGTAATTACCAGCGTTTAAAAATCAATGAGGTGTTGATACCACCGAAGGCAAAGTTGTTGCTCATGACCGTATCAGTAACGAATTCGCGGCCGCTGCCTGTTAGATAATCCAGCGGGGCGCATTCTGCGTCCGGTGCGTCGAGGTTGGCGGTGCCGTGGAACCAGCTGTCGTGCATCATGGAAATCGCGACCCAGGCTTCCAACGCACCGCAGGCACCGAGGGTGTGGCCGGTAAAACTCTTGAATGCGCTGATGGGGGTTTTGTCGCCAAACAGGCTGTGAGTCGCGTGACTTTCGGCAATATCGCCGCGATCGGTCGCGGTGCCGTGGGCGCTGATATAGCCAATTTGCGTCGGTTCGATACCCGCGTCGGCCAGTGCCATCTCCATAGCCAAACGCATGGTCTCCGCTTGCGGTTGGGTGACGTGAGCGCCGTCAGAGTTGGTGCCAAAACCGATCAACTCGGCGTAAATCCGCGCCCCGCGCGCTTGCGCGTGCTCAAGCTCTTCCAGAATCAGGGTGCCCGCACCTTCGCCAATCACCAAGCCATCGCGATCCTTATCAAATGAGCGCGGTGTGGTGTGAGGGGCATCGTTGCGGGTACTGGTCGCAAACAAGGTATCAAATACCGCCGCTTCCGAGGCGCAGAGCTCCTCGGCACCACCCGCCACCATCAGTTTTTGCTTACCGAATTTGATCGCTTCATAGGCATAACCAATACCCTGGCTGCCCGAAGTACACGCGCTGGAAGTGGTGATAACGCGGCCTTTCAGCTGGAAAAACACACCTATATTGACCGCCGTGGTGTGACTCATCATTTTGAGATAGGAATTGGCGTTCAAGCCGCTGGAGTCACCATGAAGCAGCATATGGCCAAAGTCGGCGATGGCATCCGGGCTGCCCGCCGAGGAGCCATAACTCACCCCCATTCGGCCATCCTGAATCAGCGGATTGCCGAGCAGACCCGCATCGTCCAGCGCACGCTCGGTTGCAGCCGTGGCCATGAGCGCAACGCGCCCCATACTGCGGGTCAGGCGACGATTGAAATGATCAGGTTTTTCAAAATCCAGCACCGGGGCACCCAGACGGGTATTGAGATCCGCATACTTATCCCACTCATCCATCCGGCGAATACCGGTGGTGCCGGCGCGCAAGTTGGCTTTGATTTCTCCCCAGCTGGAGCCAATCGGGGAAATACCGGCCATGCCGGTAACTACAACACGCTTCATTAACACAGGCCTCCATTAACCGAGATCACCTGCCGGGTGATATAGGCCGCATCGGAACTCATTAAAAATGTGACCAGTGCCGCCACTTCTTCCGGCTTGCCGACACGGCGCGCAGGAATCATTTTCAGGGCTTCTTCGACCACCGCTTCATCGACCATTTCGGTCTCGATCAGGCCGGGGGCGACACAGTTTACCGTGATGTCGCGCTTGGCCAACTCAATCGCCAGCGACTTGGTGGCGGCGATAATACCGGCTTTGGCCGCCGCGTAGTTGGCCTGCCCGCGATTGCCGATCAACCCGGACACCGATGCGAGCGTCACAATGCGGCCGGCTTTGCGGCGGCGCACCATGGGCATAATCAGCGGGTTGAGCACATTGTAAAAGCTGTCGAGGTTGGTGTGGATAACCGTGTCCCATTCCTCGCCGGTCATGGCCGGGAAGGCATTGTCGCGCGCGATGCCAGCGTTGCAAACGACACCGTAATAGGCGCCGTGGGCGTCCACATCGGCTTCCAACACCGCTTTGGTCTGGGCGCGGTCGGCGACATCAAATTGCAAAATCCGCGCGCTGCCGCCCAGCGACGCGATCTCACTGGCGACGGCTTCGGCCTGCTCGCGCTGGGAGCGGCAGTGCAGCACCAGTTGGTATCCGGCCTTGGCCAGACTCAGGGCGATTGCTTTGCCGATGCCACGACTGGAACCGGTCACCAGAATGCTGGCGGTGGATGCGTGGTTAGTCATTATTCTGCTCCTGCTCCCGCCTGCCCCGATTGCAGGAACTGCTCCGGGTCGGCGGGTTGAAATACATTGATATTGGCGCTGGCGCTGATGGCGCTTTGCTCGGCCATTCCCTGCAAGCGGCCCTGCAAACTGCACTCGAATACGCTCAAGCCCTGCTCGCCGGACACGATTTCTTTTACCTTAACCTGCAATTGCGCCCCAACAGGAAAGTAGGGTTGGCTGACACTGTAGCGGCGACTACCCACCAGAAACCCGATCTTTACCGGCTGGTCGGCGCGGCGCGCGCGACAACCACCAAACGCAGCAATCGTCTGCGCCATCAACTCAATCCCCACCCACGCGGGCATCCCCAGTGCATCGACAAAAGGCGCATCGGCGCGGATGGTCACTGACGCTTGCAATTGCTCGTCATCCCAATGATCAACCTGATCCAGCAGCACCATAGTGCCGGTGTGGGGCACCACGGATTCAAACGTATATTGCGGATAAACCGCGGCCTGATCAGTCATCGCACAACTCCAGAATCAGGGAAATGTTATTGCCGCCAAAAGCAAACGAATTGCTCATCGCATAGCGCAATGGGGCTGCGCTTTGGGCGGCACTCATTTGGCTGAGCGCGGCCAATTCAGGGTCGCGTTCGCCATCCCACCGGTGACGTGGCAATTGGCCATCTTTACGCAGCAGCGCGAGGCAGCAAAAGACTGCCTCCAAGGCACCGGCAGCGCCGAGGGTATGGCCGGTTAGCGCTTTGGTCGAGCCGCAAGGGATGTGATCGCCAAAAACCCGCGCGACCGCGAGGCTTTCCATGCGGTCATTTTGGTCAGTGGCTGTGCCGTGCAGGTTGATATAGCCGATATCCGCCGGCGCCAGTCCCGCCTGTTCCAAAGCGGCACGCATAGCCGCTTCCGCACCTCGCCCTTCAGGCTCCGGTGCCGAGATGTGATAAGCATCGGATGTCTCACCGACGCCGACAACGCGGATCCGCCCCGGCTCGCGGCTGAGGATCATCAAGGCCGCACCCTCGCCAATATTGATACCACGGCGGTTGCGGCTGAACGGATTGCAGGGTGCATCGCTCACCGCCGACAGTGCCGAAAAGCCCTCGACCGTCAATCGGCAGAGGCTATCGGCACCGCCGACAATCACCGCATCGCACACGCCCAAACGCAACAAACGTGCGCCGCTGGCAATGGCTTTGGCACCCGAAGTGCAGGCGGTCGAGATCGTCCAGGCCGGGCCAGTTACTTGCAATTCGCGCGCGACATAGAGCGCGGGAGCCGACAGTTCCTGCTGCCCATAATGGAAGGACTCTGGCAGCGCGCCTGTCTCCAACTGCGCTGCCAATGCGGCTTCGCCTTCGGCGATGCCCGAGGTGCTGCTGCCGAGGATGACGGCAATGCGATGAGCGCCAAATTTTGCGCGCAAGGCATCAACCTCCGCGCGGATCGGCGCGAGCGCCGCAGCGAGCAAACTGTTGTTGCGCGTATCAGCCACCAGCGGGACATCATTCACTATGCCCAGCGGCAGCGAGCGACCAAGGCTATAGCGGTCGGTGATGGTCAGGGGCGCTGGCTGTTCGCTAAAAATACGTTCGTTGATCGCCTGCAGATCCTGCCCTTGGGCGCAGATGGCCGCCATCTGATGAATATAAATCGGTATAGGACTGGTCATCACAAGGGCTCCCAGCGCTGGGTACGGATGGCGATGCGCAGCGGCTGCTGTTGATGCTGTACCACGACTTGCTCACTTGGCAGAGTCTGTTTAGTCATGCCGTCCACGACTGCAACTGAGGAAGAATAGTCAGCGCGAATAATGGTGCGACCGCGATAATTGAGCACTCGGCTGGTGTCGCTGGTGGTCAACGTCCACTCGGGCGATGCCTGCAATGCGGTCTGCCAATCGGCCAGCGGCCACCAGACCAACATACTGCTGGCGAGCAAAAAACGCTCGGGCAACCCCTCGGGCAATTCCGGCGCGCGATAAGTTTCCAGCGCCGTGCCTTTCTGCTGCACCGAGAGCAAGCGCCGCCCAACCGGGTCGAGCAGAACCAGTGTCACGCCAGATTGGGTTTGCGCCAGCGCGCCGGTGAGTGGGTAATCCTCTTCGCCATAGCGAATCTCCAGCTGCTGCAACGCCTGCCAGCAGCAATTGCTTGCCGGTGTAGCGGGCAGCGGCAGCTCCGCCAGGGTCTGTACTGGGCGACTCACGCATCCGCCTAGACTGAGCAGTAGCCATACGGAACTGATTAACAGGATCAGCCGTTGCACGCTTAGCCCCGGCAAAGCTCTACCAAGGCGTTCAAGCGGCGCGCGGGTTCGGCAACGAATGGGTTGTTCAAATCCCACGCGTAACCAGCCAGAATCGAGCTGATCATGGCGCTGATCTTGGGTGCGGCTCTATCCTGACGGAAAAACACCACGTCCTGGAACCGGCCGTCGTACCAGCCACTCACATATTGGCGGAAGGTATCAACGCCGCGTTTGAGCGGTATGGCGTAGTCGTTTTCCCAATCCACGGTTTCGCCTTTGAGTTGACGATCCACCAGCGGCGCAGCGAGGCTGGCGGATTTCATCGCGATGGTCACGCCCGAGGAGAATACCGGGTCGAGGAACTCACCGGCGTTGCCGAGCAGGGCGAAGTTGTTGCCCCACAGGGATTTCACATTGCAGGCATAGCCGCCGAGTTTTTGCACCGGCGTATCGAACACCGCGTTGCGCAGCAGCGGGCCGAGGTCAGTGGTCTCATTCACAAAATCTTGCAGGCAGGCTTTGAGATCATCCTTCCCCTCAAAGTAGTGGCTCTCGCCGACTACGCCCAGCGAACAACGGCCGCCGGCGAAAGGAATCAACCAGAACCAGACATCCTCGTATTTGGGGTGCACGGTGATCAGGATTTTGCTGCGATCGTGCTCGGGCAGACTCGGGTGGACAGCGCTGTCGATATTGTCCTGAATGTGCGTGAACACCGCCGAACGCAGCGGGAAGTTAGAGGGTAATTCCAAATCCAGCAAGCGCGGCAATACGCGCCCGAAGCCGGAGGCATCCAGCACAAATTTGGCGTTGAGCTGGTAGGCATCGGCATTGTCCGGCTGGACTTGCAATGCGGCGCCAGAATCACTGAATTCAATCGCGGTCAGGCTGTGGCCATAGCGGATTTCCACCCCTTGCTTTTGCGCCTCAGAGGCGAGTAGATGGTCGAAGTTCGCGCGCTGCACCTGAAACGTCGTGCCGGGGCCGGGCGAGAACTTATCGGTAAAATCGAAATAGCTGTAGTTGCCGTTGTGGGTAAAAGCGGCGCCGTTCTTGAACTGGAAACCGGCGTTATTGACCGCATCGAGCATGCCCGCCTCGGCGATGAATTCCATACACTGCGGCAGCAGGCTCTCACCAATCGAAAAGCGCGGGAAGTGCTGGCGCTCGATCACCACCACCTTGTGCCCCTGGCGATTGAGCAGGGCGCTGACAATCGCGCCCGAAGGGCCGGCGCCAATTACCGCAACATCGGCGGTGTGAATCTGGGTACTCATGGAGATTCCTTTTAGTGTTATAGGCTCAGCATTAGAATTGACATCAGGCCCGCGTCGCAACCGGCACATCAGCGGGCCGAAAAAATAAGGGAGTCAGCAACCAACAGCCCACAATGCCAGTCAGGATAATCAAACCAAATTGGTGCAGGACGGGAACTGCGCTCAATGATAGCAGACCGAATGCGAGGATTGATGTGCCACATGCAAGGCTCGACGCTAGCCAGGATTCGGGTGTAAAACCGCCCTCGATGTAGAACACCGCCGTGTCCAAACCTATGCCAATCACCAGTAGCAATGCCATCACATGGAACAAAGTAATGCCATCGAGCGCGGCGCAGGCGAGAGCAATAGCCATCGCCAGCAATAGCGGCAGCAACATACGTGCGCTGCGACGGCGATAGCGCAGCGCCAGACCCACACCCAGCAATACCAGCGTCACCGCCAATAACAGACTGACACTGGTGCGATAGCGGCCGAGCAGGCTGGATAAGTCTTGCGTCTGATTAACCAAACTAACGCCCGGCAATGCGCTGGCAATGCGGGTTAAATCTACCACCGGCAGCTCACCACTTAGCGTCACCAGCGTGCGCCAGCCCTTGTTCTGTTGCTGCATGGGCGGCAGAAGTTCAGCCAGCGCGCTGCGGTCAAAAATCTCGGGCGTCAGCGATTCGGTCGGCATAACCGGCGCGGCGCATTGGGTGCCGACGGTTTGGCATAGCAGGGTTAATGCGCCTTGCGCGCCGTAGAGTTTATCGGCCACCAACTGGCGGTCGGCCGCTTGCTGCGCCGTGGAAGGCAGGTATTGGCTCAGGCTCTGCCAGCGCAGTTGCGTATCGCCAAGGCCAGTGAGTGCCGCATCCAGCGCTTGAGTGCGTGTCAGCAACTGCTCGGCGGAATCTGCCTCTATATAGAAAAACTGGTTGACTGAGGATTGCTGCAATATCCGCTGCACCTGTTGTTCCTCGCTCAATAGCGATTTGGGCGAGGTATTGAGGTTGATCACTGCATCGTTCACGCCACCGCGCACTATGCCCGCCACCGCCAGTACCAATAGCAGCAACAAACCTGCAGCCACCCAGCGCGGATGCTTCCAGAAGGGGCGATACAGCCACTGGCCAAAGTTAAAAAACCGCTCCGCCGCCAGCAGTGGTGCGCGTTGGGTTGCCGCTGTGACCTGGTAGTAAGGCGCTAGCGCCAGCACCGTCATCCAGGCGCCGAAGATGCCCGCCGAGCAGAAAATGGCCATCTGCTGTAGGCCGGGGAAGGGCGTGGCAAATTGCAGCAAATAGGCCGCCATACCGGTCAACGCCCCTATCGCCATGGCATAGCGCAAGTGATGGCGCGCCGCGAGGCCACTGCCTTCACGCTGGCTGCCCACCAAAAAGTGCAGCACATAATCGCCCGCGACCCCCAAAAGGGTGCTGCCAAAGGCGAGGGTGATAATGTGGATGCGCCCGAATACCAGCAGGCTGACGGTGAGCGCGAGCAGGTAGGCGCTGGTCATGGTGAGCAGCACCGCGACCAGCGGCGTAACGCGGCGGAACACCAGCAGCACCATCGCGATAATGCCGAGGGTCGAGCCTAAGCCCACAGTATTGATCTCGCTGGTGGCCTGCTCGGTGCCGGCGGCAGCGTGGAAGATCATGCCTGAGCTGAGCAACTGTGCCTGGGGCCAGGCAGCGCGGAAATCGGCGAGGGCGCCGGTCACATCCTGCTGCACGGCGACATCAAAGGGGCTGTCTTTCAGCTTGGCGGTCACCATTAACCAGCGCTCTGGCTTGCCGCCCGAGGCCCCATCAACAGAAGCGACTTCAATCAGCGGTAAGCCTTGGTATTCCTGATACTTCACGGGTGGAGTCAAACTGGTGAGCCAGCGGCCCCCAAGGTTAAAAGGGTCGTCGGCAAAGCCGTAAGGCACTGGCGCCACCATGGGATTAAACAGATCGCGATAGCGCTCTTGGGCAATGGCTTCGGGGGTATTTTGCTGCAGCCATTCCCGAGTAGCGCCATCGAGTAACTGCTGGCTAAAAGGGCGATAAAGATCAAACAGCGCCTGCTGTAAACCCTCGCCCGGCGCGTTGGCCGCAAGGCGCGATGAAGCCAGCAGCCGCGCCTGTAAATCCCGCGCCTGCGCCAAGCCTTGCTCGGGTTCGTCGGCGCGCACCAGCACTAACAGCTTGTCCTGAAAGCGGCTCGCCAAAAGTACACTCAGCTCGTGCAGCACCGGATTGCGCTCATCGCGCGGCAACAGTTCAAGCAAGTTGCTATGAAAAGGTTTGGCAGTAGTGACCTCACGTGCGCAAAAAAGCGCGCAGGCACAGAGCAGCAACAGCCACAGCAACGCATAGAAACGGTTGCGCCCCTTGTGTTCCGTCATCTGCTCTAGCGCCGGTGCTGGCATCGTCATCTTCAGGGCTGCGCCGGTTTACGCACGACTTTATTCGTGGCAAAAACGATATAGGTTTTGTCGCCATTGGCTTCGCGGATATCCAAATGCTCGGTAAATTCGCCGCCGCGCAGTTCTATCTCATTAATGTAGGCGGCGAGGTTTTCCGAGCGCGGCTTGAGCAGGATTTTCCAATCGCCCGTGGTGCCTGTCGCGGTCAGGGTGAAGTAATCCTGCAAGCTGTCCAGCTCACCGGCAATCACCCCCATAAAGATTTTGGCGACGATTTCAGCGCCCGCTTGTTTTACCTGCGCGGGGGTTTTGTCTGCGCCGCCATTCTGGTGATCGCCATCGTCCAAACGGATACCACCCGCGGTCAGCGTCATGCGGCTCTGCACTGGCACCAACGTCTCCCAGACTACTTCGTTGCCCTGCTCAAACGAAAAACGCCCGCTAGAGCTAAGTGGCATGGGCAACACGGCGATGGTTTTTTGCTGCTCAAATACACCTTCAACGGATTGGATGCTTTGGCTTCGTGCCATTAGCTGCGCGAGTAGTTCATCTCCATCCGCCCAACTTGGGCAAGCACAAAACAAGATCGCTGCAATTGTCAGCAGTTTTCGCATTATCACGTCTCGATTCCCAATTTTTTAAGCAATATCACCGGAGATGCCAGCAATAACTCTTTGGTCTGCATATTCACTGCCACCTGATCGGTATGGCCTTTGGTCAGGCGCGCGCCCGTGGCGGAGTCGCTGATTTGGTAGTGCACCCGCAGGCGGTTTTCCCACTCGGCGACCCAGGCCGTTACCGTCACTTTTTGCTGGAAATGCAGCGGCTGCACATAGCGCACATGCAGGTCGATCACCGGCCAGGCATAGCCGGAATCGCGCATTTGCAGGTAGTTGTAATCCAGCTGGTCGAACAGCTTGCAGCGCGCGATTTCAAAGTAGCGCACATAGTGGCCATGCCAGGCCACTTCCATCATGTCCACATCGTGAAAGGGCACTTCCAGCTCAACGCTGGCGCTCCAGTTTTCCGGCGGGGTTTTGGGGGATGTCGCGGGTGATGTCGCCATAACGTTCTCTTCCTTAGTAAAGGCTCAAACCTTGCTCTTGGATGCGTGCAATCAGCTGGCGCAACTCGCCTTCAAGGGTGCGATCTTCCGTCAAAAACGGATGCTGGGCACGAATTTCGTCAAACGTGGTTTTAATTCCACCTTCGATGGAATGCTCATTAGTACCCGCCTGCTGGCGCAACTCCAGCCCTTGGCAAGCAGCCAGCAACACTGCTGCCGCTACCTGCTCGGTCAGTTGCAGTACACGCAGGCAATCGCGCGCGGCGATAGTGCCCATGCTCACCTTGTCCTGATTGTGGCACTCGGTCGAGCGCGAAAATACGCTCGCGGGCATAGTCAATTTGAGTGCTTCTGCCGTCCAGGCCGACACCCCAATCTGCACCGCCTTAAACCCGTGGTTGATGGCGCGGCGAGCCTCGGGCGCACCGGATAAGTTGGCCGGCAAGCCGTGGTTAAACTTGGTATCCACCAACTGCGCCAGCTGGCGGTCAAGCAGATCGGCAATATTGGCCACGGCATTTTTCATGCTGTCCATGACAAACGCGATATGGCCGCCGTAGAAGTGACCGCCATGTAATACATGCTCACCCGCGCCGTCGATAATCGGGTTGTCATTGGCGCTGTTGAGTTCGTTTTCGATGAACTGGCGCCACCAAGGCAGGCTGTCCGCCGCCACGCCAATCACATGGGGCGCACAGCGCAGTGAGTAGCGATCCTGCAGGCGATTGGGGTTGCGCGGCGGTTCACCGGCGTGCAAATCTTCGCGCAACCAAGCGGCGATTTGCTGCTGGCCGGGGTGCGGTTTAACTGCAAACAAGCGCTCATCAAAGTGATGCGCATTGCCCTGCGCGGCGATGGTATTGAGCGCGGTGATGCGCGTCGCCAGCTTGGTCAAATACTCGGTGCGCTCGTAGGCGAGGCAGGCGAGTGCGGTCATCACCGCCGTGCCGTTCATCAGCGCCAAACCTTCTTTCGGGCGCAGTTTCAGGGGTTTGATATCCAGTTCAGCAAATACCTCAACGGTCTTGCGGCGCTCACCCTTACAGTAGACTTCGCGCTCGCCACAGAGCACAGCCGCGACATAGGAGAGCGGCGTGAGATCACCACTGGCGCCTACCGAGCCCTCCTCGGGAATGATCGGCACAATATCGTTTTGCAGCAAGCGGGTGAGCTGTTGCAGCAAGCCGTAACTCACACCCGAGTAGCCGCGCGTGAGCGACGTCAGGCGCACCGCGAGTACTGCACGGCCAGCGGTGGGCGATAATTCCGCGCCCAGACCACAACCATGAAAGGTGTACAAATGCTGCGGCAACTGCTCGACCAGCTCGCGCGGGATATGCGTAGTGCAGGAATCGCCATAGCCGGTGGTAACGCCGTATATCACACCATCTTCCTGTAGCAAGCGGTCGAGGAAACGCGCGCCCTGCTCGATGCCCTGCACAAATTCCGGCGCTGCACTTAATTCACAGGCGCGGCGTTGATGCGCTACCGCGAGCACATCTTCAATCGACAAACGCTGCTCATCAAACACCAGCGGATTAGCAGCAGAGGGTGATACGGACTGACTCATAGAGTTTCTTTTTCCTGTTGCGATTGCTTCTCCAAAACGGATTCGGAAGACGCGGGCAGATGCCAAAAATCAAAAAAGTTAAACCATTGCAGCGGCTGATGCAGGCAGTGGTGCTCCAACTCGCTCGCGTATGCTTGCGCCAGTTGTTGTAGATGCTGTTGACGCTGGCGACGCGGCACTGGCTGGTCGTCGCTCAACTGCTTGAAATAGATGCCATAACCCTTGGCTTCGCGCATACAAAACAGCGAAATCAGAGGCGCGCGCAAAATACTGGCGAGGGTAAACGGGCCCAGAGGCAGCGCCGCCCGCTCGCCGAGGAAATCCACCATCAGGGCGTTTTCCGGGTTGTTGATCGCCACCCGGTCACCGGCGATAGCAACAAATTCGCCGCGTTCAATACGCTCGCTCAGCATCATCGCCGTGGCGGGGGTGACCTCGCTCACCTGCACTATATCCACTTGGCTCGCGCCCGCCTGCTCTTGCATCAGGCGATTGAATTTTTGCGCGTGCTTGGTGTGCATCAATACCGTCAAACGCATACCCGGATGGCGCGATGACAGGCAACGGCAGATTTCAAAATTGCCCAAATGCGAGATCAGCAACAGGCAGCCCCGCTGCTTGGCGCGCAGCTGGTAGATGATCTCGTCGCCGTGGATGTGCACTTGGTCGCGGGTGATTTTCCCCAACCAGACGGCGAGTTTATCCACCAATGCATTACCGAATTGCCAGAAATGCTGCAGGCTCAACCAGTGCAGACACGCCTTGGACGGCAAGCCACCGGCGCGTTGCACGCGGCGCAGATAATCCAGCGAAGCGCCGCGCGACTGACGGCGAAACAGGAAGAAGTAGAGAATCACCGGCGCCAGTACCAGCTTGAACAGCGGCCGCCCGCCCAGCTTGAAGCAAGCGAACAAAAAGCGCATGCCCATGAGCCCGCCCGCTTCGGACAGCTGCGCCCAATGGACCGACTTGGTGTTTTCCGGCAGCTGGCTCACACCACCTCCGCGCGGAATTTGTTGCACAGGATGCGCGGCAAACGCCAGAGCATGCCGAAGAACAGGCGTGTGTGCATCCAGCTAATGAGTTTGTTATCGCGCCAGACATTGAAGTGCGAAACACCCTGTTCCGGGTAGGTCACGCGGGTCGACAGTTGTTTAATCGGCCAGTGGCGCCAATGCCAGCGCACCATGATTTCAGTGTCGAAATCCATCCGGTCGCCCATAGGCTCAGCGGCGATCAGGGTGTTGCTGCGTGCAACGGGGTAAACGCGAAAGCCGCACATGGAATCGGTAATGCCGAGCGACAATGTATTAATCCACACCCACACATGGGTCAGGTAGCGGCCATACAGGCGGCCTTTGGGGACGCTGGCATCGTACTCGGGCATACCCGCGATCAATGTGCTCGGCGCCGCTTCGGCCTGCTGCAAAAAGCGCGGAATGTCGGCGCTGTTGTGCTGACCATCAGCATCGATTTGCAAGGCGTGGCTAAAGCCCAAATCCGCTGCCGCCGCGAGGCCGGTTTTGATTGCCGCGCCCTTGCCGCCATTGGCATCGCGTTCGATTAAATGGATGTGCTGCGGATCGGCCGCCGCCAGTTCGCGCATCACACTTTTGCAGAGTTCGTTGCTGCCATCATCGACCAACACCACCGGCAGATCGAACTGGCGGATATTCGCGAGCGTCTGCGCCAGCACCTGTTGGTGGTTGTATACCGGCACCAGCGCGCAGGGGTTAAAGCCAATCATCACTCCTGCCCTCGCGACTGTGCTTGTAGAAACACTACCCGGCCGCTGGCATGGGCTTTTGCCTCGCCATTGGCACCTGTGCTGGTGTAGGAAAAATAGAGTTTGCCCTTGTCCGGGCTAAATTCGAGGGTCAGTAGCAGCGTTTGGTTAGCGGTGACTACCTGCTGGAATTTCACTGCTTCCAGATCGGTAAACACGCCCAGATCGCCCCATTGCTCACGCGCGTAGTGCACCGCCCAATGGGTTTGCACCACCCCCGGCAACACCGGGCGGCCGGGGAAGTGACCATCGAAATAATAGAGATTAGCGGGGATAAACAGGCTCAGCACTAGCTTGTCGCCCTGCTGCTCACGGGCGATTAATTCCGGCAGGCGCGGCAACTCATCCACGCTGAACAGCTGCGCCAATTCCGCCTGTGTGGTTTTACCTTGGCGATTGCGCGGCAACTCACCCAGATAGCGCCAGTAACGCGGAATCGCCACGCGATCCACCCCGGTTTCCAGCGCCGCTTTCAGCTGCTGATTAATGGCATTTTTGCCCTGATCGACCAGTAGTTTATTGCCTTCATTATCCAACACCACCACCGCACCCAAGCGGTCGCCACGCTCCGGCAACAGCACCAGCCGCGCCTGGATCACACCCGGCTGCTGCTCAAGGATGCGCTCAATCGCGCTGAGCGATATGCGCTTGCCGCCGACTTTGGCGATGCGGTCAATGCGACCGCACAGACTAAAACGCCCCGACACATCCAAGCTCGCGCGGTCGGCGCTGGTGTACCAATCGCCATTGGGCAGATGCGGGCTGCGCACCTGCAGGCGCGACTCTTCGACCTCCAAAGCGACCTCCACTCCCGGCAGGCAAGCCCAATCGCTGGATTTATCCTGCTCACGCCAGGCGATGCCACCGGTTTCGGTGCTGCCATAGACCTCGGTAATTGCACAACCGAGGCGATCTTTGGCAACCAGCGCATCAGCGGTCATCAGCGGTGCGCCCGAGCAAAACACGGCAGCCAAGTGCGCAGGCCAGTCGAGCGGAGGGATGCGGCTTAAATGCGCTGGGCTGCTCACAATCGCCAACGGCTGGTGCGTGCGTGCGTCATCGGCCAACTCTTCCCAATAATCGCGCTCGCGCGCAAGCAGCGGGCGCCTGGCGCAGAGTGGCCAGAGTAAGCGGAACAGCAAACCGTAAATATGGTGATGGGAAACACTGGCACTAATGGTCGCGCCTTCGAGCTGACGGCCCCACTGGCTCTCGAGCGCGGCAATTTCGGCTTCCAGCTGCGCAAAACTTTTGGCGACTGGCTCCGGGTTGCCGGTCGAGCCGGAGGTAAACAGGATCAATGCTTGAGTCTGGATGGTGGGAAGTTCGCGAGCGGCCAGTGATACTGCGCTGTTTTCAATTGGTGTGATAACGCCATCGAGCGGAAAATCGCCCGCAAAATGCGGGGTAATTGCAGCTAACTGCGCGCAACTGGCAGGCAAGTTGTTGGCAGGCACCAGCGCTTGCTTATCCAAGCGCCAAAGTGCAAACAAAGCGGCGGCGAATTCCAGTGCATCGCGATGATAGAGCGCCACAACTTGCCCTTGGGTATCGCCCAAAGCTTGTTCCCACGCGGCTACGCGCATGCAGAACCCCGCCCAAGCGTGTGTTTGTGCGCCATCAAAAGCGATAAGCTGTGCCGCAGCGCGAGCGGTATCGGGCGCGCTGAAAAGCTGGCGAAGTTGCGTGATCATCGTTAATACAGATTCTATCGTGTCAAATATTGTTGCTATTGTTGGCTAACGCTCATGTGTTAGCTTTTTTGTATGTCAACCTGCCGCTTGCTCCGTGTGATGCTGCTTTTGTACGCGCCGCCGCACCAGATACTCACCTGCCATCAATAATCCCATTAATAGATAGGAAATCAGGCCGTTGTAGAGCGCCCATATCTGGTCGCCCATAAACACAGTGGCAGTGGCGATGGCGCCATTGAGCACAAAAAATCCGCACCAGACCCAAGTTACCTTGCGCGTATAAGGGATAGCTTGAGCAGGTAAGTCGGCTTGCTGCAGGCGCGCGAAGCGCTCGACCATGCTGGGCGGGCGCCAGAGGCTATAGCCAAAAATCGCCAGCATCACCCCACTCACCAGCACCGGGTAGAACTTGAGCCCTATAGCCGAGCCCGTCGCCAAGGTCGCGCCGGTTGCCAGCGCGGCGGCGAGCAACAGCCAACTGCTATTACCCAGCGGCTGGCCGGTGATTTTGGCCGTCAGCAAACGTGCGCTCGCTGCCACCAGTAATACCGCCGCCAGTACTCTTGGCCCCAAATGTTGGATACCGACATAGACCAGCAGCGGATAGCACACCAACACCAACCCGAGGGCGACCGTTAGGAGCCTCCCGGCGGGTGATTTCAAGCGTCTTTATCCATTAAATCGGCGACGGCGTTCACTACGTCTTCTACCGTGCGCACGGATTTAAAATCCTCGGGGCTGATCTTTTTGCCTACATACTTTTTCAGCTCTACCACCAGATCAATCGCGTCGATGCTGTCGATATCCAGGTCTTCACCCAAATGGCTGTGCAAGTTGATCTTGTCGCGCTCCAGATCAAACAGCTCCGCGAGAGTGCTGGCAACGTGTTCAAAAATCGCGTTTTTATCCGCCATGGTGGTTACTCCTTGGTACGACGTGCGGCAACCAGTGCGCTGAGATTGGTGATATTGGCGAAATGCTTGCGTGTCTCTTCTGCTTCGGCGTCGAGTTTTACGCCGTAACGCTTTTGCAGGGCGACGCCCAACTCCAGCGCATCAATCGAATCCAGCCCCAGACCTTCAACGAAAAGGGGGGCATTGTCATCGATATCATCCGCGCTGATGTCTTCCAAATCGAGCGTGTCAATAATGAGCTGCTTCAGCTCCAAAGCCAGATCAGCGGTAGCTAGGTTTGTCATGTGCTCGTACTTCCTCGGTAAAGTAATCCTGTAAATCCTGGGTCAACTGACGCGCGGCCAAGGCAGGTTGTTGCTGGTCATAAGTGGAGACGGGAATGTCCGCGCCCACCTGCAAAGTCATGTGTATTTTGCGCGGCGGCACATGATACCACCGGTGCTTTTTGGTCAGGGTAATTGGCTCACAGCGAATCGTCACCGGCGTTACCGGCGTATGCGTGCGCAGGGCGACATTGGCCGCGCCACGCTGAAAACGCAATGGCTCACCCGGCACCGTGCGGGTCCCCTCGGGAAAGATAATCAGTGCACTGCCGGCGGCGAGGGATAGGCGTGCACCCTCAATCAACTCTGCACCGCTGTCGTTGCGCAAAAAACCCGTCAGGCGAAGATAGCCGCGCATCGCCGGATTCGCCAGTAAACGACCTTTTACAATGCAATCGGGATTGGGAATAAACGCAATCAGAAACACCACATCAATCAAACAGGGATGGTTAGCCAGCACTAACAAACCGGGGCGACGAAGCAATTCCTCACCCTCGATCTTCCACGTAAGCACGCCCAGCGCGCGCATCATATGGATATACGTGTAAAAGGTGCGGTGGATAAATAAACGTGCACGCATTTGGCGCTCGGCATCCGTGCGCGAGGTCAACCGAATCCAAGGCGCGGCCAGCGGCGGAATAAACACTCCGCCAATACCAAAAATAGCGAAGCTCAAACCGGTGGCAACCAGTCGCCAGGCGCGATTGAGGTGCTGGCCGATCACGCGGGATACCGGCGCAATTGCCATTGGCTGGTATTGGACGACAGCCAGAGTTCCGTCGCCTGTTGCTGCAACAATGCCAACAATTGCAATGCTTGCGGCTCCGCCGACATATCGCCCGCGGGCGTCGATGCGCTGTGCTCCAACTGCCATCCTTGCCCGCCTTCAATGACCAATGCCACAGCGTAAGGTTGGGCGGGTTGATCTACTTGATGTGCATACACCGGCGGTGGCGGCTCATCGCTAAAAACACAGAGCACGCGCGGCGTGTGTGGATTGCATAAACCAACCGATTCCAGCAGTGCCGGTACCAGATCTTCAGCACTCGCACTGAGCGCAATAATATTGTGGGTCAGCCCCTGCTGGATCGAAAACAGACCCGCTGACGCATTGTGTACCGACAGGCTGAAGGCCGCAGGTGACAAAGGTTCAGCCCGCGCAAGTTCTTCAAGTAACCCGAGGGTGCGATTGAGATCGCCATGGCGCGAGACATACACCAAGGGCATGGCGCCATAAGTTTGCGCCAGCGGCATGATCACACTCATGGCTGCGCGCGCGATAGGGCTCAGCCGGCGGCGCAGCATCGCGGGAATAGCAGACACGTCCGGCTGCGCGTCCTGCGCCGCGGTCCAGGCTTTCCAATCGAGGATATTAAAAGTGAGTGCCATAATTATTGTTCTGATGCGAATCCATATTGCATGCCTGCGTATTTACATCGCCCACAAGGTAAGCAACGCGCTCGCGAAAGGCGCATTTTATACACGCAACAAAAAAAAGTGTGATCTATTGCCGCGGAAGGATTGTATTTTTACGCGCCACACCCCTGCAAGTCTCGCCCCTATCCACCGAATCGCATAGTATTGCGTCACGATAAATTATGTCGTTCCCCCAACTTAAACGGAGCTTAGTATGAAATTATTCAATCTCACTCTTGGTCTTGTGCTCAGCGTGTGTGCCCTCAGTGCCAGCGCGCGTGATGACATTGCTGATTATTCCGTTGCCGATGCGCTCGCATCCGAAAACGCCAAAAATATTCTCGGCACCGAGATCCAATTTTATTTCGGCGACCAACCCCACGGCACCGTGACCAAAACCATTTTGGAAACCCGCACCAACAAAAAAACCAATGGCGCCAACAAGAGTGATACGGAAGCCTGCGAATGGGCATTTTTGTCTGCGATGAAAGCGCTGAAAGAAAAAGCACAGAGTGTTGGAGCCAATGCCGTTGTTAATATCCGCTCCAACTACCGCAATAACACCACCTCCAGCGCCACCACTTTCAAATGCGGCTCCGGCATGTTGGTCTCAGGCGTTGCCTTGATTGGTGATGTGGTGGTGCTCGAATAAAACCAGCCCCAAATTGCTGGTGCCTCCGGCATTACGACAGCGATTGTTGTGATGCTTTTTGTTTTACCTACCAATAAAAAAGGAAGATCAATATGCAAACACGTTTACTTGCCCTGGCACTTTTATGCGCGCAAAGCGCTTTTGCAGCCGATATTACAATCAATCAAACTGTTCCTTATTACGACGAAAAAGTCATTCCAAGCAACATTCGCACGGAATGTACCAATCTGGGAAATAAGCTCGCGGAATCAACTGGACTTGCAGTGCAAGAAAATGGTTGGTCGGTAATTAAGCAAGCCAGCGTCGATACCAGCGCCCCCGGTGTCAGTTTGAAATTGAGCATCGTGAATGCACTCAGCGGCGGTAATGCGTTTACCGGGCATCAAAAGTCCGTCACCATCAGCGCGGAATTGTTTAAAGACGGAAAATTGGTAGATAGCTACACCGGCACGCGCAATTCATCGGGCGGATTCGGTGGAGGATTTAAAAACTCATGCAGCGTTTTGGAACGCTGTGCGAACACCTTGGGCAAAGACATTGCCAAATGGATGAAATCGAAAAACATCTAATAGCGCGCTGTAAATCCAATCGCGAGTTGTCAATAAGGGGGCTATCGCCCCCTTATCTTTTCTATCTCGACTCTTTTTTATCTCAACTTTTCTTTAGCTGGCCTTTTTCTTTGTCGTTTTATCGAAGCCCAGCGCCCTGCCGCCCCTGACTAATCGGCACCACTTGTGCAATTGCAGCTTCGTTTGGTTCGGCCTCTGCAACAAATTCTGGTTCCAACGGGGTTGTCAGTAACTCTTTATAGAGTGGTTCAATATTCCCCAGCGCGGTCTGCAATTGATAAATATTGCGTTGCAATACTTCCACCTGTTCGGCGTGGCTGTTGCGCTGGGTTTGCAGTTGCGTCAAGCGCAGCATGTGATGTTCCAACAATTGTTTCTGGTACTGGTTGTGATGGAACAGCGGTGCCAGTGCCTCTTGCAGCCAATGGGTAATGTGCTGGTTCAGATCGATATAAACTGCGCGGACTTCCTGCACCAGCGTATTAATAAAACGGCTGATCAGAGCGCCTTTATGGGTAAATACGGTGCTCAGGGATTTGCGGAAGTCGTCAGCACGCGTATGCAATTGGCGCAATTGGCGGCGCTGCTTCTGGATTTTTAACAGATGGCGCATGGTTAAATCATCGCTGCCCATCACTTGCTCAGGCCGCTCGTAGATCGAGGTCAACACCCGGTTGCTGCGCTCGATTTCGCGCTCCAGATGACGCAAGTTGCTGTCCACATCATCAAAAAACTTGCCGATGGCGCGCGCCAGCCCCACAGTCGTCCAGCTTTGCGCGAGATTTGCGTGAGCTTCTGTAATTTGCTGCTCCAACAGGCCGCTGCTGATCGGCCCCAGCAGTGATAATTTTTGCGATTCCAGCAAGCGTTGGCTGGTGCGCAACGACAGCGCCTGTTTGTGATATTCGTGATGGCTGCGGCGGATGGTATCGCGCAGCTCAGTCAGCTTTTCGCCCGCCGCCTCTGGTGCTACCGCGCGCAACTCGGCGCACTCCTGTTCACATTCAACCAAACGGCGCTGCAAACTGTTGCGCGCATTGATCACCATCGCGTAGCTGTCGCCAATCAAGCGATGGCCAATAATTTGTTGCTGGTTGCGCATCACGCACTCGGCCAGCATGCGTTCCAATTGCGGAAAATTACTGCGCGCCAATTGCGCCTGATTGCGCCCGACTTTACCGAGCAAACCCTGTTTAGCCGAGAGCGCCACTACATGCTCGGGCGCCAATTCCAATTGCTGGGCGGTGAGTTTGCGCAGCTGGTCAATATTGGCATCCACTTCCTGCGCCGGCGAAAGATCGTCCCACAGGCTGTCGATTTTATTGAGCAGGGCGATAACCGCGGTGCAATTGTTATCGCGTAAGACCTGAATATGCTCGCGCCAAATATCCATGTCGCTCGCGGTAACGCCGGCATCGGCGGAGAGCAAAAACAAAATCGCCTGTGCATCAGGCAAGGTTTTGAGCGTGAGTTCTGGCTCGTTACCGAGCGCATTCAGGCCGGGGGTATCAACAATGCGCAAACCCTGACGCAGCAGCGGATGGTCGAGGCTGATCAATGCATGGCGCCAAGCAGGAATCGTGACCATGCCGTTTTCGTCGCGCTCACCCAATTCATCCTGGGCAAAACCCAACTTGATAGCATCGGCCACACTGACTTGTTTACTCGCCGATACCTGGTTGATCGCCGCGCGCGTCTGCTCGTGATCCTGCGCATCAAAATGAATCGCCACCCAGTTTTGCGGGATGCGTTTAAAACTTTGCAGGCTGGTATTGGTGCGGCGGGTTTCGATGGGCAAGAGGCGCACACAATTGGAAGGTTGGTGCTGGTCCCAGAAAATCTCGGTAGGGCACATAGTTGTGCGCCCCGGTTGCGATGGCAGCAAACGGCGGCCACCGCCGGTGTATAAAAGCGCATTGATCAATTCAGTTTTGCCGCGCGAGAACTCGCCCACACACGCTATGGTAAAACTCTCCCCGCGCAACAATTGGCGCGCGCGCTGAAGCGTTTTGCCCATATTGGAACCCGACATATCGTGCTGCTGGTTCCACTGCTCAAAACGTTGCAAGCGCTCATCCAATTGTCGCTTCCAACGGTTGTAGTGGGTCATTTGACGATGCAAAGATCTGATATCCATAGCCTGGTCTCAATATCGATAGGGCGTTATTTGAATTGTTTAATAACTGACCGCAATAACAAGCACGATGTTACATAATTATTTTTGTGCAGCTATTAAAGCGGAAAATCACGCCACTGACTAGATCTTGAGCAGTGAGTGGTCACTTCATGAGACCAAAAGGCAGACACTGCTACTTTGCGACACATCACCCGGGCGACATTAACTCTCTACCGCATATGTGCGCAGCACCTCCACTACCTCAACTTTATAAGATTTATACCAGCGCGCCTTACCCTGCTGCTGCGCTTGCAGATGTTGCGCGTTTTGCTTCCAATGCTGGATATGCGCAAGGCTCGGCCAATAAGAAATAGCAATCTCGCGCATCCCTTCCGTAGTAGCGACAAAATCCAGGCAACCATATTCGGCCAACGCCAACTCGCGCATGTTTTTCGCAGTAGCAAAATAGGTTTCGTCTAATTGCGCAATTTCAGCATGAAAAATAACGGCGAACATAATTGATTTTTTTGTAAAAACTGCGTTTTTGAAATTTTTCTAATGAAAATTTCAAAATATTTTTGCGAATCTCTTTAAAAACAATGACATGGAAATTGGCACTCTGTTTGCAAACTACTTAATCACAAGGAGAAACCGCACAGGGAGATTGCCAACAAGCAACACGCTTTAAACTAACTACTGAGGTACATATTATGAATACTGATATCGCTGAAGGTAAATGGAAACAAATGAAAGGCGCCATCCAAAAGAAATGGGGCGACATTACCGATGATGATTACGATCGCATCAAAGGGAACCAGGAGCGTTTTGCTGGCGTATTGCAAGAAAAATACGGCAAAACTAAAGAGGAAGCGAAAAAAGAAGTCGACGCCTATTTGGACTCACTTCACTAATACTGCGAAAACCGATTATGAAAGCTGCGCAAGCTAATCGGGGAAAAACTCAAGGATGAGTAACGCAGTTTAAATAACGCAATAACATTGCTCGAAACTTCTAAAAACAATTGGCTTGTATTCAACACGAGGAAATAACCATGAATTCCGCCACATCAAAAATTAAATGGAAAAAAAACGATAGAAAATCAGAAATGAACATGCATCATCCTGAAGATGACTTTCCGCACGCGCATATTACTCGCCCAAAAGAAAAACAAGGCAAACGAAAATTCAAACTGCAATGCGAAGTGGATGAATATCTATCGCTGGCATCGATACATTAAGTGGGTTGTGATCAACGTTATAAAGCAGCTCGGGGTGCATAGTAGTAAAAAGTCTACATCACCGTTTTGCAATAACGTTGTATAAAATCCTCATGTGCCGGTAGTTTTTCAACATTGGTTACAATAGCCATTTTTATTTTTATCAAGAACTGCCGCAATTCATTTTCCGTCATCAAGTGCGCAATGTGATGATATTGTTCTGGAATAAGGCGTTGACCAAACATCACCTGCGTCCATGAGTCAATACGAAACAATTCACCTGGTGATTGATAAGCGTGGCCAGTTTTTTTAAATAACTCTATACGGTGTGCGAGACTTGCAGGGACTTCCATATCTTTGCAATAGCGCCAGAAAGGACTGTCATCGCGCTCAGTGGCTTTGTAATGCAAAATGACAAAGTCGCGAATAGGTTCGATCTCTGCAAGAGTGTCGCGGTTGTACTCATTGACCAATGCGGGTTCAATGCCACCAAAAGGGAACAAACGCATTAGACGGGTAATCGCCATAATAAATAAATGGATACTGGTCGATTCCAATGGCTCAATAAAACCACTGGCAAGTCCTAAAGCAACACAGTTTTTATTCCAACTTTTATTGCGTCGCCCAGCACGAAATTTAATGGGGCGAGGTTCAGTCACCGCTTTTCCATCCACATCTTGTAGCAACTTTGTTCGCGCCTCGTCGTCGCTCATGAAACGACTGCAATATACTGAACCATTACCAACACGATGCTGCAGCGGTATTTGCCACCGCCAACCCGCATGATGCGCAACAGAACGCGTGTAAGGCACCGCGGGACCAACAGATTCTGTTTGTACCGCAAGTGCTGAATCACAGGGCAACCAATGAGTCCAATCCTCGTAACCTGTGTGCAGGGTTTGTTCGATGAGTAACCCACGAAAGCCAGAGCAGTCGATAAAAAAATCCCCATCAACTGTTGCTCCCGAGGCAAGAGCGACGCTCATGATAAAACCTGAATCGGGATGTTGTTTCACTTCGATAATTTTGCCTTCTACGCGCTTGCCTCCTTTTTTTTCATAAATGCCGCGCAAGAATTTGGCGTAGCGAGTGGCATCGAGATGGTAAGCATAATTTAGCTCGGCATTAGGACCAGTAAAAAATTTATTGGCGAGTGCTGCTTGCACCTCCAGGCAGAAATCCGCAAATTCAAAGTCCATTCCCAACTCACGGCTGCGCAGCCAAAAATGATGAAAATCGCCCAGCCAAGTTTCCTTTCCGGTTTTACCAAAGGAGTGGATATACCTGTCGCCCTGCTGACCCCAATTTTCGAACGCAATACCAATTTTAAAAGTCGCGCTGGTAGCGCGCATAAACTCTTGTTCGTCGATACCGAGCAGTTTATGGAAAACACGAATTGGTGGGATAGTTGCTTCGCCTACACCAACAGTACCAATGTCATCGGACTCAATTAAGGTAATGTCGAGTAGCTCACCGAATTTTATTGAAAAGGCGGCGGCGGCCATCCAACCGGCTGTGCCACCACCAGCAATTACGAGTTTTATTTTTTTATCGATCATTTTTATTCTCATTAACGATTCAATTTATTCAACAGCATTGCCCGCAACTTTCTTACCCACAGCAAATCCAGTGGCTGCAAAAAACCTCGTCCTTCTGGTGGAATATATGCATTCGCTTTTTCAGCACCATCAAAAATATAGTGGTTGAACAAATGCTTCCAGCCCTCGCGCTCATGCGCAGGTTTATCCCTGATACCCAGCATTGCCATATAGAGCGCATTCATTCCCGAGGTTAAAAATGCTGGTGAATCTTCCCACCAATAATTCACCAAAATATTGTAGGAATTTAAGCTCTCCACGTGGTGCCACCACATACTCGGTATATATAAAGCATCGCCAGGCTCCAATTCGGCAACTTGCGCATTTTCCAATGCCTGCTGAAAGCGCGGAAATTGTTTGAAATCCGGATTTTTAAAATCCACCAGACTAATCACTTGTCCGCCCGGTGTTGGTTCCAGTGGTCCGGGATAAAGATTGCTAACCTGATCGGGAGCGAATAGCGTAAATCGACGCTTACCCGCAACGCAGCAAGCAATATTATCCAGCGCATCAAAATGACAAGTGGCCGTGGTCGCGCCACCGATCCAGACGCTGACCCTATCAGGCAAAGCCTCAGCATGAGGTTCACGCGGAACCACAATGGAGTTCTGTTCGCTAAAACCGGGCAGGTGGGTTGGGATAATATTGGAGGCGATATAGTAAGTTGGACTACCGGGTTGCTGCGCAGCTTGCAATATAAGGTCAAGCGTTTCGTCAATGCGGCCTCTGTAACTTTCATAATCAAGGCGCGTACAATTTTCGTTGTAAAACATCCTGCCATTATTTTCAGCCGGAATTTTACAGACGATGGTTTGGTTGCCGTTGTAGAACGATTTTAAATAGTCAGCCGATGCGTGGTCGGAGATTTTCCCTGCATGAACCATTGGCCAATCGCCTACCAGGCTTTTTAAAATGACTGGCTCGGTGAGCGTAATGATTTCACGTGGAATAGATTGCGGATTAATTCCTTCCAATACTTTTGTTTTTTTCAAATTCAATTAGCATCACCTGCAGCAATTTTGCGGTTTTTTAGATCAATTAATTTGTTGATATTCAACATAGAGGCAAGTATTAAATAAGCTGATTGCAAGTAACCAGATTGACTCAGCGAGGCCAGTTTATCACCCGACAAATGCATTAATTTTTCTTCATTCAGCGTGTAATATCCACGCAACTGATGTTTATCTCCATTAATTAAATCGATATTGATCGTTAATGGTTCAATCAAATCAAATGCGGAAAATTGCGCAAACATCGCTTCGCTTACGCTTTGCCCCTGTTGAATCAAATCCAGCAGTTTAATCACATGTTCAAGATAAGGACTATGGCCGCCGCGAGGCAAAAAGATCGTTTTCCCGTCTTGGTGACTTACTTTAGGATTGGTTGTATCGATATAGACCATGGCCTCCTTACTACCATCCATTTGCTCACGCAACCCAGTGATAAAGGGGCCTTTAGCCAGCAATGCCGGGACATAATTGGCCGCCCATGAAAAATAATCGCCAGTTAGCGTTTTTTGCAAAAACAGGTTTTCATTTTTCTGTATACCCAGCAATACCACAGCCTGAAAGTGACCTGTCGACGGGTCTTTTGACAAGAGAATAGGATATTCTTGTTGGATATTGGCAAATTCAGCAGGAAAAGTCAGCACAGCTGCTTTGTTGTCGGCAGCAGTAAACAGTTTATCCATTATTTTAATATCGAAATGATCGACGTTATTTAGCATTACATAATTAGTCATTCATTCGCTCACTGCAGATTTTATGATTGAAAAAACAAGATAATAGTTTATTTAGATAAAAAAAAGCCGCTGAAACCAGCGGCTTTTTTCATTACCTAAAAAATTACGCGTTATTAGAACGTGTAACGAGCACCGAGAGCATAACGTGGCCCCAAATCATTCGCGAAACGAATCATACGGGAATTACGATTGTACTCACGGCTGTCTTCACCGGTCAGGTTGATAGCTTCAGCAGAAAGACTCAGGTTATCAGTAAGGTCATAGCTGATGTTCAAGTCGATTTGCGAGTAAGCCTCTACATAACGTGGGTTGCGCGAGCTACCTTGGTTAGTTTCAGTCAGGAACTCGTCACGCCAGTTGTACGCCAAGCGCGCCGAGACACCGTAGTTTTCATACATCAATACCAAGTTGGCAGTGTCACTCAAACCGGTCAATGCAAATTGCGTTTCGGTTGGCAAGCCATTGTTATCAAAGCCTACGTCACCGCGCACCAGTGTGTAGTTCGCCAACACACCGAAACCAGTTTCGCCAAAGAAGTGTTGCGCGGCAAACTCTGCCCCGTAAATTTTTGCTTCTTTGTCGTTTACCGGGCTGCTGGTCAGGAACACCATATCTGGTTCAGTACCATCGCCGTTAGGAGCTATATCCCAACCCTTGGTTTCGCCCAAAACCAATTGTTGCGCGCCGGTACCTTCGTATACACCGTTCGGGAAAACCAAATTGCCATCTTTGTCTTTGGCATCAAGCGCTTCAGGGTGAGCATTAAGCACCATCATCGCATAGAGGTTGGTATCGTCGGTTTGCAGCCCCAAGGCTTTCAGGTCAGCAACTGCTGCCTGAACACGTGCGGCATCACCTGAAGTTTGGTCCTTGATACCGTAGAACGTCAGCTCGTCCTGGCCTTGGCCAATAAAGTTGGTTACACGCTTCTCAAATACACCTACCGACGCGTAGCTGGAGTCGTCGAAGTAGTATTCAACCGACAGGTCAACGTTCTTCGATTCCAATGGCAACAGGCCTGAGTTACCGGTAGACGCAGTAGCCTGGTAACCGTTAAAGCTTGAACCGGTAGTGCCAAAACCACTTGGAGAATAAATCAACGAACCAAAACCTGCGCGCGCAATGGTATTGCTAAATGCGGCGCGACCTACCAGCTCATCAGTGAAATTGGCTTTGATATCCAAGCTTGGCAGAAGGTTATCGTAGCTGCCGCTGGCGCTGGAAGTGATGGTGGTATCGGTGTATTCAGTGGAGAAGTCGTTGTTATTGGTCCACAACAGATAGGCAACCGGCGCCACTATACTGGCAGAGGTAACATCGGTGGTTTCATAACGCAAACCGGTCAACACGCTCACCGGAACGCTACCTACTTCACCGTCAAAACCGACCTGCACGTAGGCTGCTTGGGTGTCCTCAGTGACGACGTCGTCAGAAGAGAGAACATCTGATACACACAGACAAGTGCCAGGATAGAGCTGGTTTGCCGCGCGGGTTAAATCAACTGCATTACCTTTGAACCCGATAGCGGGGCTATCACCCACATTGAAATCATCAAACAAGCTATGCACATTGATTTCTTCAAGCAAGCCCATGCCAGCAAATTCACCCGGGTTTGCAATGCCCCAATCACCCAAGGTTTGGTTTACGCCCGCAGTTTGATAGGAGGCCATTTCCATTTCACGGGATTCAACGCCGAAATCCAGACGTGCACCTTCAGACTCCCACGACGCATCCAATTTAATCTGGGTGATGTCGTTGGTTGATCCGGCACCGCGCACACGCAGGATAGAAGAACCTACGTTATTTTCCGTTAAGGCGTTACCTGGAACGGTGGTGGTGTATGAATAGGTTGGAATGCTCGAGGTAAAATCGAGGGTCTTACCTTTAACGGTTGGGGAGCCAAGACCAATCGCTACTTCACCTGCTCCATCCGGACCAGTTGGGGTACTTTCCATCGAAGAGTCGTGTGCGTCGAACCCTACGGTCCACTCATCGCTAACCTGGAACTCCAGATTTAAACCGAGCGAGTCGAGGGTATTGCTTTGTGAGCGGAACTGCTGCTCATAACCCACATCCACAGTGCCGTTGTAAGCTTCAGTGACGGTCAGCGGAGTAGCGATGTCAGAATCATCGAATACCACTTCAGCAATGTTAGAACCGTTCTGGATCCAGTTACCCACTTCTGAACGGCTTTCAACTATATCGTTGTCAGCATATGTGTAATCCAATGTGGCGGTCATTGTCTCCACAGGACGGAATTGCAAGGTTAACTGGCTATTCAAGCGATCGCGCTCAAAGTCAGAGAAGCCATAACGAAAATCGTTAGGACGCGCATACAACTGGCCTTCTGCCGGCGCGTTTTTAAATACTGAATCAGGGGCTGTGTCATAAAGTTTATCCTGACCCCATACACCGACGTTCCAGTTGTTTACTGTTACACCGGCAGAGCCAGAATCGCGCTCTTGGGAAGATACAGAGAGCGACGCACCAAACACTTCAGAGTCATCGGCCCAACTGATAATACCGGACACTTCCGGGGTGATATCACTACCAACTTCATTGGTACTATCACTCAACGCCTTGGCACCGATAGAGGCGCTAAAACCGGGATTATCCAGCGGACGGCTGGTTTTCACATTGATAGTGGCGCCTATACCACCAGTAGCAATATTTGCTTTACTGGTTTTGTACACTTCCACTGCTGAAATGTTGTCGGCGGAAATGTTTGAAAAGTTAAATGCACGGCTACCACCGGAGCGGCTAGTGCCATCTGCACCACTACCACCAGCGTAAACGGTACCTGTAGGCATGGTGCGTCCGTTCAAGGTCACCATGTTATTTTCCGGACCGAAACCACGCACAGTCACCTCGGCGCCTTCACCGTTTTGACGGCTGATGGACACACCAGTGATACGTTGCAGGGATTCTGCGAGGTTGGTATCGGGGAACTTACCCATATCCTCAGAGTTGATCGAATCAACCACACCCGCTGATTCGCGCTTAACATCCATTGCGCGCTCCATAGAGGCGCGAATACCGGTAACAACAACTTCTTCAACACCGTCTTGTGCTACTGCATAGCCGCTCATGCCTGTTACAGCAGAGGATGCGATGACCGTTGCGATGAGTTTCTTTTTGAATTTTGCTCTTGTGTTCATGGAGCTCTCCATTATTAATTATGATCAGGATTTTTATCGGTATTACAAAACGGATTCATCGCCCAGGACGGGTAATCAATCCGGATTCATCTTGTGCACAAGATGATCTGGTCACACCAAGCACTATGGCTCGTTCCCCTTGTTCACCATTGCCATGTTCTATTTATTGAGTGGGTGTCGCCCCGTGCATCAGCAAGGTGGGATACAAGTATCATATGTTCATATTGACTACAACAAATTGAATATGAGTGTCGCGTAAAAAGTTAAGAAGTGTTACGGCATGACACACATTGGCGCAGTTAACAACTCGACGGTAGCAAACACCGAGATAACTTTTTATCTATAAAACAAATCGTGCGTAAACAACGCTAGCACAAACAATGGAAGGGAGATGAATGACGGCAAAAAACGTTTTTTATTTTATTAATGAAAAACAAATTATTAGCGATAAAACACTATTTGCGTATCAAGCGGGGTACTGGCTCCCGCTCATTTAACCTGCCCGATCTATTGATCGGGCTTTTCAAACGGCAGAATATTAATGACTTGTACTGCGTCTTTTTTATCCGCTTCAGTTTGGTTGACACGTGTCTCCAGTTCGCGTGCAACCGGTTTGAAATGCATCTCCTCTTTGTAACCGCAGGCGACGCATTCGCGGTAATCTTTACCCGCGTCGTTATATACAACGAGCTTGTCCATTTCAGAACAGCGCGGACAGACCGCGCCTGCGACAAAACGACGTGTAGTACTGTAAGCCATTAAGCTGCCTCCCCGGAAACGCCGTGTGAAGATATGCCCGAGTGGCGCAAGAGTGCATCGATTTCCGGTTCGCGCCCGCGGAAATTTTTAAATAATTCCATCGGTGCCTTGCTACCGCCTTGCTGCAAAATTTCCTGCAGGAAACTCTCGCCCGTCTGCGCATTAAAAATGCCTTCTTCTTCAAAGCGCGAATAAGCATCGGCTGATAACACTTCCGCCCATTTGTAGCTGTAGTAACCGGCGGCATAACCGCCGGCAAAAATATGGCTGAAACTATTTTCAAAACGATTGAACGCCGGCGGTTTCACTACAGCAACCTGCGCACGAATCTCATTGATAACGGTTTGCGCCGATAGTGGGGCTTGCGGGTTGTACTCGGCGTGCAGGCGAAAATCGAATAAGGAGAATTCAATCTGACGGATCATTTGCAAACCAGATTGGAAATTTTTAGCGGCGAGCATTTTATCGAGCAGCGCTTGTGGCAGCGGTTCACCGGTTTGGTAGTGGCCGGAGATCAGTGGAATCGCCTCCGGTTCCCAACACCAGTTCTCCATAAATTGACTGGGTAATTCCACCGCGTCCCAAGCGACGCCATTAATACCACTCACTGCCGCCACATCGATTTGCGTGAGCATGTGATGCAGGCCGTGGCCAAATTCGTGGAATAGGGTAGTGACTTCGTCGTGCGTCAGCAGCGATGGCGTAGCACCCACTGGCGGTGTGAAATTGCAGGTCAAAAATGCCACCGGTAATTGCACACCGGTTTTGGTTTTGCGGCGCACGCGGCAATCAGCCATCCAGGCACCACCTTTTTTCTTGTCGCGTGCAAATAAATCGAGATAAAAACTTGCGATTTTTTGCCCGTCTTTTGCAATCTCGTAAAAGCGCGCGTCCGGGTGATAGCTATCGAATTCATCGATTTGTTTTACCTGGATACCGAATAAACGCTGCACTACATCAAACATGCCGGCGATGACTTTTTCCGCCGGGAAGTAGGGGCGCAATTCTTCTTGCGATACTGAATATTTTTCTACGCGCAATTTTTCACTGTAATAGGTGGTGTCCCATGCCTGCAAATCTGCACAACCGGAGCGCGCGGCAAATTCGCGCAGCTCGGCATAATCGCGCTCGGCATAGGGTTTGGATTTTTGTGCAAGCTCATTTAAAAATTGCAGCACTTGTGCCGGCGATTCCGCCATCTTGCTCGCTAATGAGCGTTCGGCGTAATTCGCAAAGCCGAGCAATTGTGCAAGTTCATGACGCAGCGCCAATGTTTCGGCGATGAGTCCGGTGTTGTCGAACTCAGCCGCGGAACTGCCATCGGCCTTTTTGCCCTGCGCCGAGGCGCGCGTAACATAAGCAGTATAAATTTCTTCGCGCAGTGCGCGATTTTCCGCGTACATAATCACCGCGTAGTAAGACGGAAAATCGAGCGTGACAACATAGCCGGACAACTCTTTTTGCGCCGCGGCCTGCGCTGCTTGGGCGAGCGCCGACTCGGGTAATCCTGCCAGCGCGTCCGCTGTTTCAAAATGCTTGTACCAGGCCTGTGTTGCATCCAATACATTGTTAGAAAATTGCGTGGATAATTCCGACAACCGCTTTTGAATATCACCAAAACGTTTTTTATCAGCATCATTTAACGCAACACCACCTAAACGAAAATCGCGTAAGGCGTTATTGATTGTCTGTTGCTGCGCTTGCGTGAGTTGCGCAAATTCGTTGCTGTCTGCCAACAGTTGATAGGCTTTATAGAGCGCTTCGTTTTGGCTGAACTCGGTGCTGTAATCGGTCAGCAGCGCCACACTTTCGGTATAGGCTTTGCGCAACGCCTCGCTATTGGCGACCGAATTTAAATGGCTGACCGGCGCCCAGGCCTGATCCAATTTATCGCCCTGTTCCTCCAGCGGTGCGACCAGGTTTTCCCAACTCGGCGTAGGCAAATTGGCGAGCAATTGGGCAAGTTGGGCGCGTCCTTGATCGATCAATTCAGTGATCGCTGGCGTGACCTGCTCGGCGGCGATAGCAGAAAAAGGCGGCAATGTGTGGCTTGCTAGTAGCGGGTTGGTCATGCGGCTTGCTCCGTAAGGCGAAAATCGGACGGGGTTTGACGTATCATACTCCCCCATTATTCATCAGGGTTTGGAGGAGCATATCTATGGGCGCGATTAGACATTACCAAGGCCTTTCACCGCAATTAGGTGCGCGCGTGTTTGTCGATGAGTCAGCCGTGATCATTGGCGATGTAGTGCTCGGCGATGACGCCTCGGTCTGGCCCTGCGTGGTGATCCGCGGCGATATGCACCGCATCCGCATAGGCGCGCGCACCAGTGTGCAGGATGGCGCGGTGTTGCACATCACCCACGCCAGCGATTACAACCCGGCTGGCCACCCGTTGGTTGTTGGCGAGGATGTCACCATCGGCCATTCGGTCTGCCTGCACGGCTGTACCATCGGCAACCGCGTGCTGGTGGGCATAGGTTCGACTATCCTTGATGGTGCCGTGGTGGAAGATGAGGTAGTAATTGGCGCCGGCTCACTGGTGCCGCCGGGCAAGCGACTCGAATCCGGCTTTATGTATATGGGCTCGCCGGTGAAGCAGATCCGCCCGCTCAAAGAGTCGGAACGCTCCTTCTTTTTATATTCCGCCAATAATTATGTGAAGCTGAAAAACACCTACCTCGATGAGGTCTAGCAGAAGCAGAAATGCACAATTTTTTTGTTGAGCGATGGAGTCGGTACTGGACAATCCTGGGTTGTCTGGTGCTGATGCTAGCCAGTCCATTATGCCGCGCGCAAACCTCAACTCCCATCAACCTGAGTCCCCAGGTGAATAGCCTGCATGTGGTACAGGACCCTCATTGGGCGCCCTTGTCTTTCCGTAACCAGCAGGGCAATGCCGACGGGTTGCTGACCGATATCTGGTATCTGATCGGCCAAAAAATGCAGCGCCCGGTAGAGTTTGAATCGCTTGATTGGCAACAAACATTAACCAAGGTGCGCGATTCCAAATCCCATGTCCACGGCGGATTATTGCCATCGGCTGAACGCGAGGCCTATCTCGATTTCTCTGACCCCTTATTCCAAATGCGCACCGCCGTTTTTGTCGATTCCCGAAAATTATTAAATGCGCTGGAGATTGATGACCTCAAACAAGTGCAATTGGGAGTAATTGCCGGCGGCTACGAAGAAGAATATCTCCACGAACATTATCCGCAGTTGCCGCTGCGTTTTTACAATAATAATGAGGAATTGATTGAGGCCGCCATTCGCGGTGATATAGCGGCATTCGTCGCCGATTATCCGGTGGGCATGTACTATCTTGACCGCCTCTCCACCCCCGATAAATTTCGCGTACTCAGCGTGCTCTATTCGCGCAACCTGCACATCGCCGTTGCGCGTGGCAATCGGGCACTACTTGCTGATATTAATCGCGCGCTCGCCCAAATCACGCCTGAGGAAATGGCAACTATTTCGCAAAAATGGCTCAACCGCGAAGAGATTCAGGTGATCCCCTGGGGAATTATTTTATTGATTGGTGGCAGCCTGGGCGCGCTTATTATTAGCGCCTTGCTTTATCACAACAAAACGTTGTCGAAAAAAATCGCCGCGCAACATGCAACGCTATCCGAACGTGAACAACAGGTGGATTTGCTGACCAGCAATATGACCGATTGGATATGGACGGTAAATGCGCAAAATCACTTTACCTATGTGAGCCCATCCATTAAAAAAATGCTCGGCCACGAGGTACATGACATTCTTGGTAAGTTTGTCGATGCAGTAATTCACCCAACCGATATGGAACACGCCCGCACGCAGTTTGCGCAACTGGTGATGGCCGGACCTGGTAACGAATCCCGAGATTATCGCGACGCCACCGCGCGTTTTTGTTTCGCGCATAAAAATGGCCAGATTGTGTGGACCGAAGCCGCAGTGCGGATTTTTTTTACCGCAAATGGTGAATTCGCCGGTGCACAAGGCTGCTCGCGCGATGTCGGTGAGCGCAAGCAAGCAGAAGATGTCATTCGCCAAATGGCATTCCATGATTCACTCACCCAATTGCCTAACCGCCGCTTGCTCGGTGACCGCGTCCAACAAGCCATCGCAAGTTGCAAACGTACACAACAGTACTGCGCACTCCTGTTTCTCGACATCGATCATTTTAAACAAGTCAATGACCAATACGGCCACGACAATGGCGATCTATTGGTCCAACAAATTGCTAAGCGCTTAACATCGAGCCTGCGCGCAAGCGATACGCTGGCGCGTTTTGGCGGCGATGAATTTGTCATTATCACTGAACAACTGGGTCAGGAACTGGAGACAGCAAAACATCGCGCGCTGTTAATCGGTATTAAATTACTGGAATTATTTGATCGCGATTTTTTACTGCGCGACCATCACTGCCATATCACCACCAGTATTGGTATCGCCCTGTTCAATGACGACACCCATACGGTGACCGACTTGCTGAAGCAGGCAGATGTCGCTATGTATCAAGCAAAAGCCAATGGTCGCAACCGCTGCGTCATCCACGAAGAACCTTCAACATAAATACCAGGGAAAACCTATGGTCAGTCGCTACACCTTGCCTGTTTGCCAAGCTGATGGATCGCCCACCGGTGAGGCATTTTCCGTCAATAAAATTATTTGCATCGGCCGCAACTACGCCGAACACGCGCGCGAGATGGGTCATGACCCCGAACGCGAACCACCGTTTTTCTTTTTCAAACCGCAAAGTGCACTGGCGCAAAATGGCGAAGATTTTATTTATCCGGATTTTTCAAAGCAGGTTGAGCACGAGCTTGAACTAGTCGTCGCGCTGGGAAAATCCGGCGCCCATATTTCTGTGGACGATGCAAAGCGTCATGTATTTGGATTTGCTGTCGGGCTCGATATGACCTGTCGCGATGTGCAAAAAGAAGCTAAAAAACTCGGCCGCCCTTGGGAACTTGCCAAAGGCTTCGATGGCTCCGCGCCCTGCACCGCCATTCAACCCGGCACCCTAACCGATTTGGAACGCTACGGTGATTTGGTGCTAACGCGCAATGGCGAAGAAGTCCAGCGCGGCAACTGGCGCGATATGGTCTGGCCAATTCCGGAATTGATTGCGCAAGTATCGCGCTATATAACACTCGAAGCAGGCGACTTGATTTTTACTGGCACACCCGCGGGCGTAGGGCCAGTACAAAAAGGCGATGAATTGATCGCAACCCTCGAAGGATTTTCACAAACATTAAGATTAACCGTCGCTCAATAGAAACAAAAAATCAGGTGATGCTATTCACCTGATTTTTCTTTACCGCGATTTTAATACTAAATTTTTCTAGCACAAATAAAGTTAAATACACGCGGTTAGTTTCAGGCAATCGCCATCTGCCCGGCACTCACCACTACCTCACTTAAATACTCCGCATCGCGCCCCACTTGATAGAAGCGCCCGGACCCCCAAGTGTGCATCCAATTGAGACCGATAAAATACAAGCCATCTACGTCGGAAACCCCGCGTTTTTGTTTAGGGTGTCCATTAGCCTCAAACACGGGCAGATGAATCCATTCAAAGCGCATATTAAAACCAGTGGACCACACCACCGCATTAATACCCGAAGAATCCAGTTTCATTTCGGTAACTATGTCGGGCAAGTAATCGCTGCGAATATTGTCATCCGCAGGTGCTTCAATTCCATTTTTTTGAATGTAATCTTCAATGCCATTTACGATGCGTTCCGCAACCTGATCCGCATAATCCAGATTTTTTTTGAGGTCGTCTTGAAAAAATAAACGCGCACCATCGGAATCTTTTAATACACCGTACAGCTTCATCCCCTGTTCTGCAAAAATACGCAGATTCAAATCGCGCCCACCATCGCGACCAGTCACATAATGGTTCGTTGAATGGACTGCGTTTTTTCTATCAGGATGGGTTTCCAGCGTGGTGTTGTAATAACCCATATCGTCCAGCCAATTGACTACATCGCGTCCGCGATAACGGCGATTCACACGCGGTGCAGGACCAACACACAAATGTACTTTGCGCCCGGCGAGATGTAAGTCCTCTGCAATTTGACAACCTGATTGCCCTGTCCCCACCACCATCACCTCACCCGGCGGCAATTGATCAGGATTTTTATAAAAGCTGGAATGCACATGGGCGATATGCGCCGGCATTTTTTTCGCCAACTCAGGAATACGCGGCTCGTGGTAACTTCCGCAGGCAATAATCACTTGCTTGGCGGTGTAAATTGTATCGGCCGTTACCAAGGTAAATAGATCGCCGTTTTTGGTCAGTGAAATAACCGGGCTGTTAAAAAAAATCACCGGATTAAAAAAAGCGCGATAGCTTTCCAAATACTCCACAATTTCATTTTTCACCATAAATCCATCGGGATCATTGCCTTGGTAAGGATAGCCAGGCAACTGGCATTGCCAGTTGGGTGTTACCAAACAAAACGTATCCCAGCGCTGGTTGCGCCAGTTGTCGGCGATCTGACTGGATTTCTCCAAAATAATATTGTCGATGCCCTGTTGCGATAAACAATAGCTCATTGAAAGCCCGGCTTGTCCGGCACCAATGACAATAGCGGTGTGATGCTGCCGGCCTGGCGTAGTAGGGTTTAGTGTGGCGACCATGTTCATAATGTTTCCCGTAAAAAATAAGCAAATCGTGTTAATAAAATTTATGCATCGAATAGCAATATAAACGTCGAGCTAACTAAGTTGCGTTACACGTACTTCACCGGTAATTTCCTGTTCGCGTAAAAATTGTAATTTTCGATTAATTTTTCCCAGCTCCGCACTAGCGGCAGTGCAGTAGTAACCAAACCGTTTGTACACCCGTTCGGATGCGGCATTGAGCGCACTATGAATTCGCTGATCAAATTCAGCCTGGCTATATTCACTACCTGCGGTTAAATGTTCATGCACGATGGTGGACGGCGAGTAGTAAGTAACTTGATCACCATCCGGCCAAACCACTTTAAAATTAACCGATGGCATGCTTACCTCCCATTGCGGTGAGCGGTTGTTCATTGATATTCCAAAACTCAGCTGTAGCACCCAAGTGATCGAGCTGGATTTTTCCATCACCGGTAAAGCTGCCAATGGGTGCGCAACTTAAATGGGAATGTTGGAAATAATGGAGTAATCCGGAAATTTTCTCTGGTTCAACCGCCAGCAAAAATCCGAAGCTTTGAAAGGCGCGCAACCAGCGAAATAAATCGCCTTCCGGACGAGGGATCGCACTTAAATCCAATACTGCGCCACAGCCGGTTAATTCAAGCATCATGATCAAAGTGCCGAGCAAACCACCGTTGCTAATGTCTTTCGCTGCAACGGCAAGCTCAGCTTCTGCCAACTCCGCCGGTACATTCCACTGCGCGCGAACTTGCTCCGGCGTTTTGCCTTGCACACAACCCCAATAGGGCAAGTCACCATGCCAACTGCCGGTTAAATCCGTCAGCATAAATAGACGCTGTCCGGGCTTGATGTGATGGCAAGATAATAATTTTTTTGCGTGCCCGGTAATGGCAACGGCAAGGTTAGGTGAAAACCCCGGTTGGATACTGCTATGGCCGCCCGCAAAATAAATTCCAAACGTATCGCAGGCGCGCTTCATATGCTTCAGTAAAACTGCACTCGCCTCTTCATCGTTATGCCAATACGCATTGACGATTGCAGTTGGCCTGCCGCCCATGGCGGCTATATCACTAATATTCACCATCACCGATGACCAACCCGCTGCGCGTGGATCGGTGCGCACAAAATCCGGCAGCATGCCTTCCATTGCCAGCAACTGAAAACCGTCCGCCGTTTTAAATGCAGCGCAATCATCGCCGGGCATTGTGTAGCGCTGTTCAAGCGTTAAGTCGTTTTTTTCAGCACAAAAACTGGCCGCTAATTTAATTACTTTTTTGGCTGCAATTTCTGGAAGCGCACGCAACTCATCGCAAAGTATTTCTAACTCGCTTTGCTGGTGATGCCCCAGACTGTTGCAGGCATATTTTTTCTGGCTATTAACCACAAGGCTATTAATCACGAAGCTATTCATGACAAATGCCTCGCCATAAACGGATAATGCTCCAGCTCTGCTTGCATGCGCACATGAGGGCGCCCAGCCACCTCAATTGCACCTACTGTTTGCCAATGCACTGAGCGGAAATAGGCTTCATTTTGCGGCTGCACATTGGCGAGAAAACGCGTGCAACCCAAATCTTTCGCCCGCGAGACAGCTTCATTAATTAACGCTTTACCAATCGATTGATGGCCACGATAGGCACGCGCGACACACAAGCGCCCGCCAAACCAGAGATTGTCATGTTCATCATCAACCTGATAAATGCGCACCGCACCGACGACATCATCTGCAATCGCGCAATTAGCAGCGAGCGCGACAATTGCGATTGCACGAAAATCTTGTCCGTCCTGCTCATTGTCTTGCAGGATTTTTTGCTCCTGCGCGAACACTGATTTACGCAATGCAAAGTAGCGCTGCTTTTCCCAGGAACTTTCTGCCACCTTGACTTGAATATGTTGTGAGCGAAAATCGGTAAATTGTTGATCATCAAATGCATACTGCAGCCGGGCCACGGGCCACCTCCTGTTCGTAACTTTTGAGTGATGAGCAGGCGCCACATTTTGCGCAACCTGCTTTGAGCGATTCTGATTGAATACCAGCGCGCACTAACGCCGGCCCAAGTTGTTTGAATAAACGATCCAGCATTTCTGCCCCCGGCATGGGGTGATGTTCGAGCGGTGTACCGGCAACGGGCACAAAGGGAACAACAAAGGGATACACACCGAGTTCAATTAATTGTTTACTCATCGCGAGGATTTCTTCTTCGCTATCACCCAAACCCGCGAGAATATAGGTGCTCACATTACCGCGACCAAAAACGGCAACCGCCGCTTTAAAAGCCGACATATAACGACTAAGGGGAACACTCGCTTTACCGGGCATGATATTTTTGCGCACGCGATCAGTGACCGCTTCCAAATGCATTCCCAGTGCATCCACACCGGCATCTTTTAAACGCTGGAACCACACATCATCATCAGGCGGTTCGCACTGCGCTTGAATGGGAATATCAACCAGTGCGCGAACCGCGCGTGCAGATTCCACCAATACTGCTGCACCGCGATCCAATGTTTTGGGCGTGCCGGTGGTCATAATCATTTGGGTTACGCCATCCAACTCCACCGCGGCACGTGCAACTTCCGCTAATTGCTGCGGCGTTTTATGGGCAATGGTTTTGCCATTTTTTAGCGATTCTTCAATCGCACAAAATTGGCAGGAAGTGTCGCGATTGCGGTAGCGCACACATTCTTGCAGCACGGTTGTCGCCAACACATCTTTGCTGTGCAGTGTTGCGATTTTCCAATAGGGAATTCCATCTTCCGTTGTTAACTCATAAAATTTTGGCCGCCCCGGCATAGCGGCTTTGGCAATTAATTTTTCATGTTCGAAAATCAAAACCTGTTCATGATTGGCATCAGCTTTAGCACTGAATGGCGAGCGCTGGATCTGCTCGTTAAAAACGGGAATCATGCTGGTCTGGCTTGTGAAATCAAACGCTTTATGATCCGTTGGCCCTGCACCTCCCGCGCGCGTTAACCCCAAATTATTTTCATCCACCCAGCGCAATCCGTGAGTCTGGATTTGTGTTAATTGCTGACTGCTCAATGCCATGATCAGAGTCCTCTAATTATTTGCACTGAAAAGCGTTGTGCTGGAAATAGGCGCTACCACGGCTATGCCCTGTGCCATTTCATTTACTTCCGCGTTCTCGCGCGATGCGTTGGACTTGTTGAGTGGATGGGTATGGCTAGTGGGTGTTTTATCGATAAGTAGACTGAGTAACTCAGGGCGACTGTAATGGCCGACAGAATCCATCATGCGCTTGCGTTTATTGATGAGATTAAAATCCAATTCGGCGATGCATGCTCCCTCGCCGGAATCGCTGCGCAACGGAGTACCGAGCAATTTTCCTTCGGGCGAAACAATGGCGGTAAAACATCCACCACTGATAGCGGCGATGGGGCCACCGGTATCTGTCACAATTTGTGCTTGCTGTTCCGGCGTTAACCAGCCAGTCGCATTGACCACAAAGCAACCGGATTCCAACGCATGATGGCGAATGGTGGCTTCAATTTGCTCGGCAAAAATTTCACCGACCAATGAACCGGGAAACATACTCACATGAATTTGTTCGCGATCTACCATCAGTGCATAGCGCGCGAGCGGATTGTAATGTTCCCAACACGCGAGCGAACCAACGCGACCAACCGCAGTATCTATTGCACACAAACCAGAGCCATCACCTTGCCCCCATACCATACGCTCGTGAAATGTCGGCGTAATTTTTCTTCGATGTTGAACAAGCTGACCGTCAGCATCAAACAATAATTGTGCGTTATAAATTGAACCGCCGTCGCGCTCGTTAATACCAACTGATACCACCATCTTCGCTGCTTTTGCTGCGGCGGCAATTTGTTGCGTGTAGATGGAAGGAACCTCTACCGATTCTTGCATCAAGAGCAAATGTTGTGCTCCCATCGCGCAAGGCGCCTGAATAAAAGAAAAGTATGGGTAATAAGGCACCAGGGTTTCCGCAAATACCGCTAGCTCCACGCCTTGTTTGCCCAAATCTGCAATCCACTCGCAAATTTTATTTACAGTTCCGGCGCAGGAGTAAAGCACCGGGCTGCACTGAACGGCAGCAGCCACGACTTTGTTCATAGGAAACCCTGATTTAATTTAAAAATTAATGTAGAAAAAGGTTGGTCGATAAAAAATAATTAGAAAAATTGCGAAATAAAAAATCACGTCGTCCAAGTGTGGACAACAAATGCATTTTCACGACGCATCAACAATTGCAGATCCATTACGTCGAGCGGATTAATCGGGCGAATACCTTCAATCAACGCTTTTTCGGTTTGGCCGTAAAGTGCCTGCAATGCAAAACGACAGGCATAAACTTCACCGCCTTCCGCCATGAAGGCTTTTAATTGCGCGTTGTAGGCGAGATGCCCTGGAAATGCTTCCGCACCCAAGGTAGGGAAGCCACGTTGCACACCCAGCAAAACACCTGGGCCGTAAAGCAGGATTTTGGTTTCAAAACCTTTGCGCAAAATGCGCTTGGCTTGCAGCAGATTCACCAAGCCAATCGAACCTTCAAAAGCCACGGTATGGAAAGTCAGCAGCGCTTTTGCACCAGGTTCAGCTTGTACATCCTCAAATACTTTTTCTTCGTAATCGACCAGAAAGTCACCGGTTTGGTAATGGGGGATATCCACGGCTGGCATAGCAGTTTCCTCGTAATAAGGGTTAGGTTGAGCGACTTCATTCAAGTCGTATTACCCCTATTGCGACATCCGTACCAGCGGCGACCAATGTGGCTGCCAAATTAATAAAATAATTTTTTATACAATAAAAACAATAAGTTATGAGATTCACACCTGAATTTCTGGCGATCCACCAGATAGACTGGCTGAATTTTCCACTACGCAATTGCATAACCATACTCAAGTGCGTAGCATGAAATTACGCAAATGAGTAGAAACATTCAAACGACAGCGGAGCCTCTATGTTCGATTCAGACTCATCCGAAGAATGGGGGCGCCTCGCCTACTGGATGCGCAATGCCGCCTTCGAACAGTGCCCGGAGCCGCTGATGCTGCTCGATCCGCTGGAGAACAAATATATCGACTGCAATATTGCCGCCACGCAGATGCTCGGGTTTGATCGGCAGGAGATCCTTAAAATGCCCATCTCCTATATTCATGGGCGCGAGCTGGGCCAGCTGATTGTGTTCACGCAGGAAGCATTGCAGCGCGGCCACGCTAAAAGTAAGCGTATTTCTTGCCGTTTAAAAAACGATATGCACATTCCGGTCGAGCTATCGGCATCGCGCACTGTTATTAAAGGTCGTGAATATCTGGTCGTTTCAATTAAAGATATTGATCAGGAAGAACGTCAACGCGACAAAGCCGACGCCGATCGGCTCGCGCGCAACGGCATATTGGAATGGAAACATTTGCAATCCATTTTCCAACAAGGTGAGCGCGATAATTTATTGATGCTCACCTCCGTCGGCGATGGAATTTATTGTGTGGATACCAACGGCCTGTGCACATTTATCAATCCGGCCGCAAAACGTTTGCTCGGCCGCACTGATGGCGATGTGCTCGGACAAAACATTCACTATGTCCACCATCACACCCACGACGATGGAACCCATTATCCCGTTGAAGAATGTCCAATCTATGCCGCGATTCGCGATGGTGTTGTGCACGAAGGTATTCAGGAAGTTTTTTGGAAACACGACGGCACGCCCTTCCCGGTCGAATTCACTAGCACACCGATTATTTCCGAAGGCAGTATTATTGGCGCGGTAGTGGTGTTTCGCGATATTAGCCAGCGCATGGAAACGGAGAAACAATTGCGCGATGCATTAAAAGAGGTGAGCGAATTAAAAGCACGCCTCGAAGATGAGAATGCGTATTTGCAGCAAGAAATATTAATCGAACAACGCTACCACGGCATCATCGGTGAAAGCACTGCGATAAAACGCATCCATCAGCAAATTGAATTGGTTGCACAAACAGAAGCCAACGTATTAATCACCGGCGAATCGGGAACCGGGAAAGAACTAATTGCCCGCGCCATTCACGATGCTAGCAATCGAAAAGACAAACCCATGATTCGTGTTAATTGCGCAGCGATTCCGCACGAATTATTTGAGAGCGAGTTTTTTGGTCATATTCGCGGTGCATTTACCGGGGCAGTGCGAGACCGCATCGGGCGCTTTGAATTAGCCAATGGCGGCACTTTATTTTTGGACGAGGTCGGTGAAATTCCGCTGGAATTACAGAGTAAGCTGCTGCGCGTATTGCAAGAAGGCCAACTCGAACGTGTCGGTGAGGAAAAAACCCGCAATGTGGACGTGCGGATAATAGCCGCTACCAATAGAGACTTGAAAAAGGAAGCGGAAGCTCATCGCTTCCGCGAAGACCTGTATTTTCGCTTGAATGTATTTCCTATTCACTCACCACCGCTGCGCGAGCGCGGCACAGATATAAATCTGCTGGCAACCCATTTCCTTGAACAAGCCAGCCAAAAATTCAGTAAAAAAGACTGCAAGTTGCGCCAAAGCGATTTAAAACCACTGCAAACCTACAACTGGCCTGGCAACATTCGCGAATTGCAAAATGTAATGGAACGCGCGGCAATTACCTCACATCAAGGTCGTGTGACTATCGATTTGCCGCTTACGACTTACGCAATAGCCAGCACAACACCTACAGAAAATAATTCAGAATTGACCATTATTGCTGACGATGAAATGCAAGAACGTGTAAAGCGCAACATGCTTGCTGCGCTTGAACAGTGTGAGTGGAAATTATTTGGTGATGATGGAGCGGCATCATTGTTAAAACTAAAACCGACAACACTGGCATCGCGTATTAAACGCCTTGGGCTCAAGCGCTAAGGTGTTGCCACTTTAGCGCTGGAATTTACGGTAAATCAAACACCAACGCTTTTACCGCTTGTTGTTGCGCCGTTAATTGCAGCACATCAATATCAGCCAATTTTGCGCCATCGCCCGGTTTTACAATTTCACCCGCGATTTCCAATTCGCCATCAATCACATGTACATAATAGTGTCGTGATTTTTTGGTCGGCAAACTGACTTGCGCGGCTGGCTCTAACAACAATTGATAAATCCGCGCATCTTGCTTAATTACCAAGCTGCCCGCTTCACCATCAGGGCTCACGGTTAAGGTTAGCCCCGATTGACGACCAAAATCTTTTTGCTGATAACCGGGTGTCTGGCCGTACACATTTGGCTGAATCCAGATTTGCAAAAAGTGTAACCCTTTGCTGTTCGACGGATTAAATTCGCTGTGACGAATTCCGCTGCCCGCTGACATCAATTGGAATTCACCGGGCGGCAAGGTCGCCACATTACCTTCACTGTCTTTGTGGGCGATTTCACCGTCGAGTACATAGCTGATGATTTCCATATCGCGGTGCCCGTGGGTGTCAAAACCGGCGCCCGGAGTTACGCGGTCGTCGTTAATCACGCGTAGCGCGGAAAAGCCCATGTGGCGCTCATCGTAATAATTGCCGAACGAAAATGTGTGCTTGCTGTTCAACCAACCGAAGTTGGCGCCACCGCGTTCATTACTGCGTCTGATACTGATCATAGGTCACCTCATTTTTTCGGCGGTGCGCCAGTTGCGCACCGCGAGTCAGAAATCGTTATCACTTCACCCGGATTTAAATTTTGTGTGCGATTTGGCTATCAACACTGGCGCGACCGCCACCGGAAATCAGCAGGGAAACTGCACCGGCCAAAAGCGCCAAACCAAACTCATAACCATTGTTCGCCATAAACAATCCGTTGCTGATATGCACCGAGAAGATCGCGACCAACATGGTTACAGCAAGCACCAGTGCGGTTGGGCGAGTCAGCAAACCGAGAATCAGGAACAGGCCACCGAAGAATTCCGCTGAACCTGACAGCGCCGCCATCAATACACCCGGCTCAAGGCCGATAGAGGCCATCCACTGCCCGGTGCCTTCCAAGCCGTAGCCGCCAAACCAGCCGAACAGTTTTTGCGCGCCGTGGGCGGCAAAGATGATCCCGAGCGGCAAACGCAGGGCCAAGGCTGAGTAGCTGTCGTTAGTAGTAATGATGTTTTTGATTGCGCTCATGATGTTGCTCCGAAAAATTTGATGTTGGACTAGCTGTTGGGTTAGTTGGTTTGGCGCCTTGCTAACTGCTTGTTCGCCTCACTTGTTGCTAGATTAGGCTTGTACCTGCGGACAAAAAAGCGGAAGATTTTGAGCTGTTAATTCAAATTTTTTGAACAGTCATGAAAGGATAGCTCTATGCACCACGCCATCACCCTTGATGCCCTGCGCGTCCTCGATGCTATTGACCGTAAAGGCAGTTTTGGCGCCGCCGCCGAAGCGCTCTTCAGAGTGCCTTCAGCGCTTTCCTACACTGTACAAAAGCTGGAATCCGACTTGGGCATCAGTCTTTTTGATCGTAGTAAGCAGCGCGCGCAGCTCACTGCCGCCGGGCGCTTGCTGCTCGAGCAGGGGCGCCAGTTACTGCAGAGTGCCAGCGCTATTGAGGAGGCGGTGCAGCAACTGGAATCCGGCTGGGAAACCCAGTTACGCATCGCGGTGGATACCGTGTTACCGCTCGCGCCGCTACTGCAGCAGATCAATGCGTTCAATCTGCTCGACAAGCGCGTGGCCATCACCATTGGCGAAGAAGTGTTGGGCGGTACTTGGGATGCACTGATCGCCGAGCGCTGCGATTTGGCACTGGGCGCCAGTGGCGACCTGCCCAAGGGAATTTTTGAGTATCGCCTGATGGGTGAAGTGGAGTTTGTGTTTGCGGTGGCCAGAGAACACCCGCTGTGCCTGCACAAAGGGCCGGTCGATGCCGCTGCCATCAGTGCTTTTCCCACCGTCATCATTGCCGACTCATCGCTCAGCGCACCGGGACGCTCATCGGGATTATTGGAGAGCCGGCAAATTATCCGCGTCGCCAACGCCGCTGCAAAAATCCAGGCCCAAATGATGGGCGTCGGTGTGGGTTTTTTGCCACTGCACCTGATCCACACAGAAATTGCATCTGGCGATCTCATTGTGCTGGACTGCTCGGTGCCGCGCCCGAATATTCCACTCTACATGGCGTGGAGAAAAGGCAACAAAGGCAAAGCATTGGAATGGTTTGCAGAGGCCTGCCTGCAAACAAATTGGTTTGGAATAAATTAATGCAGGGCTTTTAACGCGATGAAAATAATCACGGCGTAGCGCAGTGATTTACCAATCGCCACCAACACAATAAACTTCCAAAAGGCGATGCGCATAACACCGGCAAAAAAAGTGAGCGGATCGCCAATCACCGGCACCCAGGCAAACAGCAATGAATAAATCCCGTACTTTTTGAAACGTTGCTGCGCGCGGGCGAGCTGATCCACGCTGACCGGAAACCATTTTTTATCCTGCCACCGCAAACACTCTTTACCCACATACCAATTGATACAAGAGCCCAACGTATTGCCGCTGGTTGCTACCAACCACAACAAGAACGGCGAATAGTGTTGATACAGGAGCGCAGCAAGCAATGCTTCAGATGAGAGCGGAAAAAGTGTAGCGGCGATCAATGCGGTCGCAAATAGCGAGAGATAAGCCATAGCGTCACACAGAAAAAAGAACGAAAAAGAAAAGCAGAAAAATAAAGCTGCTTCCGTTGCACAGGAAGCAGCACAAAAAATATTTTATTTTTTCTCCGCCATTTGCCGGCGCATCGCGGTGATCACCGGGACGACTTCCGGGCGGATTTGTCGCCACAAATAAAAGGCTTCCGCCGCTTGGCCAATTAACATCCCCAAACCATCCGCAACCTGTGCCGCGCCAAAATCTTTTGCCCAGCGCAAAAAAATGGTCGGCTCGGCGCCGTACATCATGTCGTAACAACAGGCATTGGCCGCGAGCAATGTATCCGGTAGCGGCGGTAATTCGCCTTGCAAACTGGCTGATGTACCATTGATCACAACATCGAAACGCTCACTCGTTAATTGCTCAAACGTTTTCGCTTGCACATCGCCCATATCATGGAAGTGCATGGCAAGCTCTTCGGCTTTGCTATAGGTGCGGTTGGCGATAACAACTTGTGCGGGATTTTCTTCCAGCAGCGGTTGCAGAATGCCGCGCACCGCACCGCCGGCACCGAGAATTAATACCCGCTTGCCGTGCAATTCCCAACCGAGGTTGTGCATGTCATGGATCATGCCAATACCATCGGTGTTATCACCTAAAATAGTGCCATCATTTAATACTGCGAGTGTGTTTACCGCGCCGGCGCGCTCAGCGCGCGCTGTGCGTTTTTGCGCAAATTCAAATGCATTTAATTTAAACGGCACCGTGATATTTAAACCTTTGCCGCCCTGCGCAAAAAATGCCTGCACCGTTTGCTCAAATTCATCGATAGCCACCAATTGTTTGGTGTAGTGCATATCCTGTCCGGTCTGCTCGGCAAACTGTCGGTGGATATTAGGTGATTTGCTTTGATTAATCGGATTGCCGAATACGGCGTATAAATCTGTCATGGGTTATCCAACACATAAAACGAAAAACGAGAGTGAAATCCTAATCATCATTTATTTCAGCCATTCGCGGTGCGGCAAAAATTTCTCGTAGAGCTCTGCTTCTGCCGTGCCCGCTTCCGGTTGCCAGTTGTATTCCCAGCGCACCAGTGGTGGCAATGACATTAGGATAGATTCCGTGCGGCCGCCAGTTTGCAAACCAAATAAAGTACCGCGGTCATAAACCAGATTGAATTCCACATAACGGCCACGACGGTAGAGCTGGAAATCGCGCTCGCGTTCCGTAAAGGGCATATCTTTACGTGCGTTTACAATGGGCTGATACGCAGGCACATAACTGTCACCCACTGCGCGCATTACATCAAAACTGTGGGCAAAACTTTCTGCGTTGTAATCATCAAAAAATAATCCGCCCACACCGCGCGCTTCATTGCGATGTTTTAAATAAAAATACTCATCGCACCATTTTTTAAATTTGGGATAGAGGTGTTCACCGTGGGGATCGCAGGCATTTTTTGCCGTCTGGTGCCAATGGACAACATCGGCCTCATTGCCATAGTAGGGCGTCAGATCGTAGCCGCCACCAAACCACCACACAGGGGCGGCGCCTTCTTTCTCAGCGATAAAAAAACGCACATTGGCATGACTGGTAGGCACATGGGGATTGTGCGGGTGAATCACCAGCGACACGCCCATTGCTTCAAACGCGCGCCCCGCCAACTCCGGGCGATGTGCCGTTGCCGACGCGGGCATCTGGGTGCCATGTACATGGGAGAAATTGACCCCGCCTTTTTCAATCACCGCGCCATTGGTCAGCACCCGCGAGCGGCCACCACCACCTTCAGCGCGCGTCCAACTGTCTTCCACAAACTGCGCACCGCCATCTTCCGCGGCCAGGGCGTGGCAAATGCGATCTTGTAAATCGAGGAGATAGGCTTTGACGGCGGCTTTATCCGGCCCATGAGAGGTAGTCATAGGAGTTCCTTAGCTGTGCGTGAGGGTGACAGGGAATCGAAACGGCCGCCATTTTACGCGGCCAACAGCAGAAAGGGGAAACTCGTTAGCAGGATGATAACTCTGGTTGATATTGATCAATTAAAACCGGGTAAATCAACCCGGGCGAATGATCGCACCGGTCAGCAGGTCGCGGATTTCCGATGGCGATTCGCGCTTGCCGACGTGTCCAGCGGTCACCGCATCCAGCTGATAGCCAAAATAGCGATATACCTGATGAATGGTTGTTGCCGGCGGCAGCCCCTGCGGATTACAGGAGGTGGATACCAATGGCCCGCCAAACGCGCGCGATAGACCCGCCGCTACCGGATGATCCGTCACGCGCATGGCAACACTGGAAAAACGGCCGCTGATCCACTCGGGAATCAAGCCATTGTTGGGCACCAGCCACGTGTGCGGCCCCGGCCACGAATTTTTTAAGCGCTGCCGCTGCAAGTCATCCAAATGGTCGATAAAAGGTTCAAACATGCGGATATCGGCAGCAATAAGGATCAACCCTTTTTCGACCGGGCGACTTTTTAGGGCCAGCAGATGCAATACCGCCTGCTCATCAAAGGGATTACACCCCAACCCCCAAACTGCCTCTGTAGGGTAGGCGATAACACCGCCGAGTTTCATTTGTTTGGCGGCAAAGTGTACGCGGGGATTCAGCGACCAATCGATCATGAGCAATACCTATTATCAAGTTAACACCAATCTAACTCAGCAATAGCCCAAGCTCAACCTTCATATTACCGACTAAAGACGCTGATAACAGGCACCAATTTGCTGGATCAGACCTTTGATTTCCAGCCCGATGAGCTGTGCCGACAGGCTTCCCACATCCAAACCCGTACGCTCTGCCAGTAAATCTACTGGCAATGGATCGTAACCCAGTGCTTGCAGCAGGCATTGCTCATCAGTATTAAGCACTGGCTGGTCGTCGGGCTCGTCTGGGGCATCGAATAATTCCGGCTGCGCCGCCTTGCCCAATCGTATCTCTTGCCGTTTGTAGCTCAGCAGCCCGGCCAGTTGGTCGACAATATCTTGCGCCGTTTCCACCAACGTAGCGCCTTGGCGAATCAACTGATGGCAACCGCGCGCCAGCGGATTATGGATCGATCCAGGAATCGCAAACACCTCGCGATCATGTTGCAACGCATAGGACGCCGTGATGAGCGAACCGCTCTGCACTGCAGCCTCCACCACCAGGGTTCCGCCACTCAATCCGCTAATGATACGGTTGCGCTGCGGAAAGTTGCTGGCGTGCGATGCCGTGCCAAGCGGAAATTCACTTACCAACGCGCCACCGCTATCGATAATGTCCTGCGCCAATTCGCGATGACGAGACGGATAAATCAGGTCAATGCCTGTGCCCATCACCGCTATTGTTTTACCGCCAGCGCGCAAGGCCCCGCGATGGGCCGCCGCATCTATCCCTAATGCCAAACCGCTGGTGATCGCAAAACCGCGCTCGCCGAGATAATGCGCAAAGCGCTCGGCATTTTCGCTACCGCCACCACTAGGGTTGCGGCTGCCAACAATCGCCAGCTGCGGCAAACTGAGACAGGTGGGATCGCCGCGCACAAACAGCAGCGGCGGTGGACGCGGTATTTCGCGCAGCAGACGCGGGTAGAGCGGGTCGTCATAACCGAGGCAATGCAGGTTGGATTGGGCATTTATGTAGGCCAAATCTGCCGCCAGTTTGCGCCCCATTTCACTGGCGTCCGGGTCGGCACGAAATTGGTTGAGCGCTGCAGCTGCGGCTGGATTAAGCAAAGAGTGCAGTGACCGCACAGGCTGATCGAGGAACTGCAGGGGGCTTTCGAATAACTCAAGTAGCTGCCAATAACCGGCAACGCCTATTCCGGGGAGACGCAACACCAACAGGGTTGCGGCGAGGGGAGAGAGCATAACTATCATCCTTGAACAGGCTGCCCTGCTGGGCAGCCGATAAAACAGACCTTAAAAATTAAGGGTTGCGTACCTTGTCGTTAACTGCCAGAGAGCGATCCGCTTCAAGCACCAATGCAAAACTCATTTTTTCAAAGGTACGGAACACCATCAGCAAACCGGCGCGCTCATCGGGCAAAGCCACTTTGCCGCCTCTAACACGATCGGTTACCACTTCACCCGCTTTGAAAATCGCCATCACATTGCCGATCTGCAAACCTTCACGCTCGCCACGGTTGATAATCACCACGTTGTATTTACCAACCTGGGTCACACCACCTTCAACCGCGATGATTTGCGCTTCAATGTCGGTATCAGGCGCACTGGGCATAAACACGGAATCCACAGAGCGATCTTCACTCGGCAACAAACTGTCGCCCGCGCGAATTTCTTCATAGGTCCGCACAATATCCAGAGTCGCAATGTCTTTTTCCAACGAGACCACTGAGGCGGTACCTATGCCTTTGGCATACACACCGAGCAGCTCTTTGGTGACCGGGTCTTTGAAGACATCACCCTTGCGATAGATACTGTAATTGGTTAACTGAGGATCAAACTCACCACGTGCATAAGCGCGATCACCTGCACCAACAATCACATGCTGCTGTTGGCCGGCGAGAACATAGGGCCCGGCCTCTAACTCGCCCGGCTCAACGATACGGCTGCGAGACAGGAACACATCGATTTTATCGAGCGGAATCGCACTGATTGCATCCTCGGTATGCTGCACACGAATGCTAGGGCTCAACTTGGTAGTGCCGCCCGCACCCGGAACCATTTTCAGCGTGCGCTCAAGCGTCAGGCGCGGTTGGCCATCCAAATAAATAAGCTTGATCAGATCGCCCGGAAAAATGAGGTGTGGGTTTTCGATTTGGGGATTAACGTGCCAAATCTCTGGCCAAAGCCAGGGGCTATTCAAAAAAGTGCCGGAGATATCCCAGAGGGTGTCACCCTTTTTAACGGTATATTCATCGGGGTGACCTGTCTTAAGCAGAGCATCATCAGCCCAAGAGAAAAAGCTGATGAGTGAAGCGGCCGCGACGGCCAGTAATATTTTTTTCATAGAAACCGATCCTGTTTTATTCGGTCCTGCGGCAGATAGACGTATAATAGTTAATTAAAAGTCCATGCTGTTTCTGTTTGCACTGCATAAATCCTGTGCGATCATCATGTTAGCAGCGGTTATTACCTTTTTACTAGAAGTTTGTCACAAACACTATGGCCTTGTTACCTATCCTTGAATTTCCCGACCCACGGCTTCGCACTGTCGCCAAATCCGTCACAGAAGTGGATGATAAAATCCGCCAACTGATCGATGACATGCTTGAAACCATGTACGACGCTCCCGGCATTGGCTTGGCGGCAACGCAGGTAAATGTGCACAAGCGCGTAGTAGTTATAGACGTCAGCGAAGATAAATCCCAGCCACTGGTGTTTATTAATCCTGAAATTGAGGTGCTGGACACTGAAGTCAGCGAATATGACGAAGGTTGCCTGTCGGTTCCCGGCTTTTATGAGACGGTAGTGCGCCCCGGCCATATCCGCGTCAAGGCGCTGGATCGCAATGGCAACGCCTTTGAAATCGAGCCTCAGGGGCTGCTTGCGGTGTGCATCCAGCATGAGCTGGATCATTTGAATGGCAAATTGTTTGTAGATCATATCTCCCCGTTCAAGCGCACCCGTATCCGCGCCAAGCTGGAGAAAAAACACAAAGCTGAAGCGCGCTAAGCGTGCGCAGCAGATAAAGGCGCTAAGGCGCCTTTTTTATTATTAACGGACAAGGTAATTCATGAGCCAGGGTTTACGCATCATTTTCGCAGGCACACCCGAGTTTGCCGCAGAGCATTTAAAAGCGCTGTTGGCCAGCCGCCATCAGGTTATCGCCGTGTATTCACAACCGGATCGCCCCGCCGGGCGCGGCAAAAAGCTGACCGCCAGCCCGGTGAAAGAAGTCGCCTTGGCGCACAATATTCCTGTTTACCAACCGCTGAACTTTAAAAATCCTGAAGCCGTAGCCGAACTGGCAGCCCTTAAGGCCGACCTGATGGTAGTCGTCGCCTATGGACTGATCCTGCCCAAAGTCGTGCTCGATACCCCGCGCCTTGGCTGCATCAATGTCCACGCCTCAATCCTGCCGCGCTGGCGGGGTGCAGCGCCCATTCAACGCGCGATTGAAGCCGGCGATAAAGAAACCGGGGTAACCATTATGCAGATGGATGTGGGATTAGATACCGGTGACATGCTAATCAAAGCATTTTGCCCGATCTTGGACGAAGATACCGGCGGAAGCCTGCACGATAAACTCATCACCGTGGGAACACCTGCATTAACTGAAGCTCTTGAGCAAATTGCAGCGGGCACCCTGAACCCAGAGAAGCAGGATGACAGCCATTCCAACTACGCCCCCAAACTCAATAAAGAAGAAGCCGCATTAGACTGGCAACTCTCCGCAATTGAGCTGGAACGCAAGGTGCGCGCATTTAACCCATTTCCAGTCGCGCACACCAAACCGACAGGCACGAGCGATGACCAGCGTATTCGCGTCTGGGCCGCCAAAGCGAATGACAAAACCACCAACGTCATTCCCGGAACCATCTCCCACATCGACTCCGAAGGCTTATGGATCGCCTGCAAACAGGGTCAACTCATCATCGAATTGCTGCAATTACCGGGCAAAAAGGCTATGCCAGTGAGCGAAATACTGCGTGGCCACCCCAACCTCTTTAACGTTGGTGATCAGTTGGAGCAACCTGCATGTTAAGCGTGCGCGCTGCCGCTGCGCAGATCATTAGCCAAATCCTCGCCTCGAAAGGCTCACTTTCTAGCCTGTTGCCAGCCATTTCGGTCAAGATCGCCGACAATGACCGCGCATTACTGCAGGAACTTTGCTTTGGCACTTGCCGTTTTTTCCCACAATTGCATGCCTACACCGAATGCCTGCTGGATAAGCCCCTGCGCGCCAAAGATGGTGATGTACAGGCCTTGCTGCTGCTTGGCCTTTACCAGCTATTACATACCCGCATTCCCGACCATGCCGCGATTGGCGAAACCGTTGAAGTGACCCGCCATATCAAAAAGCCCTGGGCAACCAAACTGGTCAATGGCGTGCTGCGCAGCTTCCAGCGTGATAAAACCAAGATCGACGATCTTCTCGCAGAAAATCGCGCATTTCAAAGCAATCATCCGGCATGGATGGAGGCGATGATCAGCAAGTGCTGGCCAGGCCAATTTGATTCCCTTATCGCAGCCAACAACCAGCACCCACCATTTAGCCTACGCCTGAACATCAACAAGATCAGTCGCGACGACTATCTTGCCCTGCTTAACGATGCAGGCATAAATGCCAAGCCAACCCTATATAGCCCTTATGGCATTACCCTTGAGCAAGCTTGTGACCCACGCAAGCTGCCGAATTTTGCTGAAGGTTGGCTGAGTGTGCAGGATGAAGCTGCACAATTGAGTGCCGATCTGCTGGAATTGTCGCCCAACATGCGGGTATTGGATGCCTGCAGCGCCCCCGGCGGCAAAACTGGGCATCTGCTGGAGCTGGAACCGAGCCTTAACGTGACCGCACTGGATGCCGACGAGCGCCGCCTTGGCCGGGTTCGCGAAAATTTGGCGCGATTGGGCGTGAGCGCCAATGTCATTTGCGGCGATGGCACCCAGCCTGCCGGTTGGTGGGATGGCGAGCAATTCGACCGCATTCTGCTGGATGCTCCCTGTTCAGCGACGGGAATTATTCGCCGCCACCCAGACATCAAAGTCCTGCGCACACCGGAGGAACTGGACAAGCTGGGTGAGTTGCAACAGCTTTTGCTGAAAAGCCTCTGGCCATTGCTCAAGCCGGGCGGCGTGCTGCTCTATGCCACCTGCTCGATTATGCCCAAGGAAAATACCCGCGTGATTGAAGCGTTTTTGACGCGCCAGAAAGATGCCAGCTGTGATCAGCTCGATGCCGACTGGGGTATAAGTCAGCCCTGCGGCCGCCAATTACTGCCACAACTGGATGGCCACGACGGTTTTTACTATGCGCGTTTGCGCAAAGGCCTTTGATATTAAAGGCCTTGCTACAAAGGGTTTTGGCGTAAAAGCGCCAGGTTAGGCGACGATAGCGGCAAATCAGGACAATAAGCACTAGACTTGGCACTGCATTATCGCTGGCAACGCCTGCGACAGCGATTCAACATGGGCACAATATGAAAATTATTATCCTCGGCGCCGGACAGGTCGGCGGTAGCCTCGCGGAACATTTGGCGAGCGAGTCCAACGACATCACCGTGATCGACACCGATGAAGGACGCCTGCGCGAGTTGCGTGACCGGCTCGACATCAGTGTGGTCACCGGCGAGGCTTCGCACCCCGATGTGCTTGCCCAGGCAGGTGCCGACGACGCCGATATGTTGGTCGCCGTGACCAGCAACGATGAGATCAATATGATCGCCTGCACCGTGGCCGAAAACCTTTTTCACACCCCCACCAAGATTGCACGCGTGCGCGCCACCTCCTACCTGACCAACCAGCAGTTGTTTGAAAGCGGCGCTATCCCGATCGATGTATTGATCAGCCCGGAACAGCTGGTGTCGGAATATGTGTTCCGTTTGATCGAACAGCCCGGCGCTTTGCAGGTAGTGGATTTTGCAGGCGGTAAGGTGCAGTTGGTAGCAGTGCGCGCCTACCACGGGGGGCCGCTGGTAGGGCAAGAGCTGCGCTTTTTGCGTGAGCATATGCCTTCAGTCGACACCCGGGTTGCAGCTATTTATCGCCGCAATCGCGCCATAGTCCCGACCGGAACGACGGTAATCGAAGCCGATGACGAAGTTTTTTTTATCGCCGCCAAGGCCGATATCCGCGCGGTAATGAGCGAACTGCGCCGGCTGGAGATAGCCTACAAGCGCGTCACTATCGCCGGTGGCGGCAACATCGGTCTGCGCCTCGCCAAGATGCTGGAAGGCCGCTATAACGTGCGCGTTATCGAGTACAACAAAATGCGCTGCATCCGCCTGTCGGAACAGCTGGAGCGCGCCATAGTGATTCAGGGCAGCGCGTCCGATAAGGATTTGTTGCTGGAGGAGAGCATCGAAGATACCGATGTGTTTCTCGCGCTCACCAACGACGACGAAGCCAACATCATGTCGTCCATGCTCGCCAAGCGCTTGGGCGCGCGCAAGGTGATGACCCTGATCAATAACCCCGCTTATGTGGATGTAGTGCAGGGTGGCGATATCGACATCGCCATTTCGCCACAGACCACCACTATCGGCAGCCTGCTCACCCATGTGCGCCGCGGCGATATTGTGAATGTGCACTCCCTGCGCCGCGGCGCCGCCGAGGCGATTGAAATCATCGCCCACGGTGATGCCAAGTCCTCCAAGGTGGTGGGCAAGGCGCTGGAAGATATAGACCTGCCCGAAGGCGCCAACATCGGCGCCATTGTTCGCCAAGGGCCAGATGGTTATGAGGTGGTGATCGCCCACGACAATGTCGTGGTGCAATCCGGTGACCATGTGATTGTGTTTTTGCTACAGAAAAAACATATCCGCGACGTGGAGAAACTGTTCCAGGTAGGCTTCAGTTTTTTCTGATCAATATGCACTGCCGATAACAAAAAGCCCCAGCGATTTCGCTGGGGCTTTAGGTTCACCATCCAAGCTAACGAATAACTGCATCACTTGTGCTGTAACACAATCCGATAGTGCGCTTTACCTTCGCGCAGCTTATCCATCGCTTCATTTACCTGATCAAACGCAAAATACTCGGTGACGGGTTTGATCCCGTGCAGCGCGGCAAAATCCAGCATAGTTTTGATGGTCGCGGGGCTGCCCACCGGCGAGCCTGAAATCGAACGCTGCCCCATGATTAACGGGAACACCCCCACATCCAGCGGCTGCAAGGTCGCACCGACAAAATGCAAACGCCCTTTTGGGGCTAGGGTGGCAACGTAAGCATTCCAATCGAGTTTCACGTTGACGGTCGAGATAATAAAATCGAACGTGCCGGCAGCGGCGGCCAGCGCATCGGCATTGCTGCTATCCAGCACCTTGTGAGCGCCCAGCTTGAATGCCTCGGCTTTTTTGCTTTCGCTGGAGCTAAACGCGGTCACTTCACAGCCCCATGAGTGTAGAAACTGCAGGGCGATATGACCCAGGCCGCCAATGCCAATCACACCGACTTTGGCAGTCGGTTTTACATCAAATTGCACCAGCGGGTTAAACACGGTGATGCCGCCACAGAACAATGGGCCGGCAGAATCTGCATCTATCCCCTCAGGTAATGCCACTACCGACACCGCTTGCGCGCGCACCTTGTCGGCAAAACCACCGTGGCGACCGGCGATAGTCGGTTGCGCGCTCGCACACAAATTATGATCTCCCGCCAGACAGGTTTGGCAGCTATTGCAATAGGCCGAATGCCAACCGAGGCCAACCCGCTGCCCGACTTTAACGCTGGTCACACCCTCACCAACGGCACTCACAATACCAACCACCTCATGACCGGGCACGAAGGGGTACTGGGTAAAGCCCCATTCATTGTCGAGCATGCTCAGGTCGCTGTGGCAGATACCGCAAGACTCAACATCCAGTTCTACTTCATCTTTTCCGAGCGGACCCGGGTCATATTCAAAAGGTTCGAATTTGGCACCGGGTGCCTTGGCGGCATAGGCTTTGATCATGGGTCGCTCCTTATCAATTCAACAGGTTGGTTAATAACAGGGTACTGATGCAAATTTGAAGAGGGATGCGCGCTAAACCGGGAAATCGTTACTGCGCATAGGTAAACATATTGATTGCGGACAATAGGAAACGATAGTCGCAAATGGCACGGAACGTTATGAAAAAAAACAATCACACTCTCGAGCCTCCCAAGCAAGGATGAATCGCTTATGATGCGGCTTCTCATTTTCCAAGCTTACTTTTCCACAACCCACCTGTTCAGAACCTACTTTACCCAGAATCCACAAAGGAGCGTCCGATGGCAAACGTTAAAACCCAAGTAGTAGTACTCGGCAGCGGCCCCGGCGGCTATTCTGCTGCTTTTCGCGCGGCCGACCTCGGCCTTGAAGTGACACTGGTAGAACGCTACGCCAGCCTCGGCGGCGTCTGTTTGAACGTGGGCTGTATTCCCTCCAAAGCGCTACTGCATGTGGCAGAAGTGATCAATGAGACCGAACATGCCGATAACCTCGGCCTGAGTTTTGGCGCCGTTAGCCATGACCTGAACAAGGTGCGCGCCTATAAGAATTCGGTGGTCAGCAAGCTGGTCTCCGGCGTCCATGCTATGGCTAAAGCGCGCAAAGTGAACGTAGTGAGCGGCTATGGCAAGTTTGTTAGCGATCGCCAACTGGCGGTGGAAGCCGATACCGGCACCACCTTGATCGACTTTGAACATGCAATCATCGCCGCCGGTTCGCGCAGCGTAAAACTCCCCTTTATCCCCGAAGACCCTCGTATTTTCGATTCCACCGGCGCGCTCGAATTGCGCGACGTTCCCGCCCGCTTGCTGGTGATTGGCGGTGGGATTATCGGCCTCGAAATGGCCACTGTGTACGAAGCGCTGGGCAGTAAAGTCACTGTGGTCGAATTCGCCGACCAGCTGGTGCCAGCGGCCGATAAAGACCTGGTCAGCGTCTATAGCAAATACAACAAAGACCGTTTTGAAGTGCTGCTGTCCACCAAGGTAGAAGCCGTTAGCGCCAAACCCGAGGCAATTGAAGTGAGCTTTAGCGGTGCCCAGGCACCCGCAGAAGCACGCCAGTTCGACGCGGTATTGGTCGCGGTAGGGCGCGTTCCCAATGGCAAGTTGATCGATGCCGATAAGGCGGGCATCACGGTGGATGAGCGCGGCTTTATCCCGGTCAACCAGTACCTGCAAACCAATGTGCCGCACATCTACGCCATTGGCGATATAGTCGGCCAGCCAATGCTCGCGCACAAAGCCACTCATGAAGGCCATGCTGCTGCCGAAGGCGTAGCCGGCCATCCACACGCTTTCCATCCTATGGCGATTCCATCGATCGCCTATACCAGCCCCGAAATCGCTTGGGTCGGCCTGACCGAAAAAGAAGCCAAGCAGCAAGGGTTGGAATTCAAAACCGCGGTATTCCCGTGGAGCGCCAGTGGCCGCGCGATTGCCGCCGACCGCAGCGAAGGCAAGACCAAGCTCATTTACGATACCAAAACCGATCGCCTGCTCGGTGCCGGATTGGTGGGAGTTCATGCGGGTGAGCTGCTTGGTGAACTCACACTCGCACTGGAATTCGGCGCCAGCGTGGAAGATATTGCCCTCACCATCCACGCCCACCCAACCCTGCATGAATCGGTTGGTTTGGCGGCAGAATTGGGCGCTGGGACGATCACCGATTTGCCCAACCCCAAGGCCAGTTTGAAAAAATAATCGCCGCCCCCGAATACCAAGCCGCAAAAAACAAAAGGGCGATCAATGATCGCCCTTTTTTACGGTCCAAAATACTTCCGTTTGCCGCCTATTTTTTTGCAGGCGTCACATCTTCAAACTCGTACACAGTGGTGATCTTCGCCAAATCACTTACCAAGGCAAAGCGATCCGAGGGCACATAAATGGTTAGCTCGGTATCACGCTCGACATCATTCAACGGCACCTTTTTGCCATTGACTGTCACTTCGAGATCCTCGGGTAATTCCTGGGTTTCAACCGTTTTCTCGTAATTACCGTCTTTTGTCTTGAGGCTGAAACGCGCCTTGTGTTCGAAATAGCTGACGAACTTGGCCTGCACCTCAACATAGTGCTTGCCGTCCTTCTCTACCACCGCCTGACAGGCATTATAAATATCCGGATAGCGCTCCAATACCTTTGGAGCCCAGATCACTTCCGCACACTCCACCGCCCAGAGCGAGGCACTGCTCGCCAGTAACACGGCGCCTAATAGGGTCGATTTAAACGATAATGGTGCTGCCATTTTTGTCTCCTCAAGCAATTCGAAATGCAATCCCCAATCACACCAGGCTCAAACACTGGCTATTACAGTCGTTTTTGCCATAAACCTGATGCAGTCACTCACCTTCTGAAACTCATTCACCGTCTCGCCCACATCCCACCACATGTGAGCGAGCGATCTACTGATCGCCCTGCTCGCATGCAGGCGGATTTAGGTACGGCGACGCAAACGACGCAGACTGGTCATCAGCAAGCCCAAGCCACAACCCAGTGCACCCAGCAGGCCCAACAGCGGGGTCCAGGATGCGGTTTTTGGCATTTCTGGCGGCGCTTCAACCATTGCATAAGAATTGCTGGCAGCAGTCAGATCGGAAATCAGCTCGAAGCGGTCAGATGGGATATACACAGTCAACTCTGTATCGCGTTGAACACGACGCAGTAATACCGGCTTGTCATTCACGGTAATTTTATAGTCTTCCGGTAGCTCCTTGGATTCAAAGGTTTTACCGTAGCTGCCATCACTGTGCTTGAATTTGATGCGCGCTTTGCCGTCATGCATACGGACAAATTTGCCCTGCACTTCAACATAGTGCTTACCGTCCCGCTCAGTCACGCTTTGACACAGATCCCCAATATTCGGGTACTGCGCCAATACCGAAGGCTCCCAAACTACCTCCGTACATTCCACCGCCCACAGCGACGCACTCGCCATAAGCCCTACACCCACTACAGCAGACTTTAATAACAATGATGTTGCCATAAATCACTCCTTAGGTTTTGGTGCTGAAATGTCTTCGGTTGCCGTAACTATGTACCGCTGCGGCGCACTTCCGACGTGATAAAAGGGGTAGCAGGTGACCAGCGTAAGCCGGGTGTCGCTTGTGGCTTCAAGCACGCTGACATCAGAGGGGTCGATAACCTGGATCTTTGCCAATGTGAAATGACGGGTGCCGTGCAGGGTTTGCAGGCTGATTTTCTGGCCTTTTTTGGCATCTTTAAGGGCGCGGAAAAAACTGTCCCGGTGCGCGGCGATACCAATATTGCCCCGCTCATCCAGCCCAGCCGTAGCCTCGATCCAACCGGCACCACGGTTCAGGTTGAAATCGCTGGCATCGGCATAAATAGGCACGAGGATTTTCAAGTCGTCAATGCGCAAAATCGCCAGCGGCATGTCTTTATCGGTCTTGCTGATTTCCGCAAATTGGGCGACGCGTTTTTTACTCCACAGACTTTTATCAACTGTCTGCAGCTGCTCCAAATCCAGTGGTTCGGCAGGACTGGCGCTCGCGCCTATCGTAAACGCCGGCGGTTCTCCCGCCGCTGCAGCCAGCGCAAAGGCCTGCAAACCCGCCTCTGACGCCTGGGCCTCATGCAGTTTGAGCAGCGACGCATAACCAAGCAAGGCCAACCCCACACCCCAGCAAAATAGCTCCATCACACGCAATAAATGCGCGCGACGCCACCCCCAAGGTGTGGATTTGGTAACCAAATAATCGCGTTCCATGACAGGCAGTCCAGCTTAAAAATCAGCATTATTGTGGCTAATTGTTTTAAACCTTAGCACAGACTTTAATCAGGTATAGGCCTAAGCAAGGGTATAACTTAAAAAAACTGGCATAAAAATAAACAAAATGACGCAAAAATAATCATCATTGACGTAAAAAGAATCTAATAGGCAGCAAAATCGTTTCTTCAGGCTAAACCGCTTTGACACCTTGAGGGATGTTGAAAAAGCCCTGCGGATCGTAAGCCGCTTTAACCTGCTGCAAACGCGGGTAATTAGTGCCGTAGTACGCGTGCGTCCAATCACTGATGAGCGGATCTATGTAATTCACATAGGCGCCCCCGCTGCTCCAGGGCTTCATGGTCTGGCGGAAGCTGTTAACCCAAGCCTGCGCTTTATCGACCGTGGCATTGGCGGTGCCCTGCGGGAAGTAGGTGTAGTACTCAACACTAAAGAGCGCGCCGCGGTGGATAAACGCGGTCTCATCGGCCGCCAACTCATCGATCGCCCCGCGCATCAAATCCATGATCATCATGCCGTAGTTACCCGCCGCCTTGCTGTCCGCAATTGCCTGTTTGAGCACCAGCAAACCTGCCGCATTGATTGGCTCATGGAAAAAATCCGAACTGGCGGCAAAGGCATTGCGCTGGGCGCGACCGGCCGGATCGTAACCCGCAATGTGGCAGGACGCAGTATTGCTGGCGCAATTGCCAAGCATAGTATTGCGGTAGCTGTTGGTGGATTGGGTCATGGACAGCGGACTAACGCCAGCACGCTCCACAAACTGCTGCCAGTGGCTGCTCATCTCCGTGTCGGAGCCGATACAAAAGGCGCGCACATAGAGTGAAGGGGCGGCCGACGCCGAACTCCAGCCCGGAACCACCTGCGCCCAAATATGCTTGGGCAGAGTATCCGGCCACGCCTGAAAAGCGGTCATCACCGCGACGAAATTATCAAAATCGAAATAGGCTTCAAGGGTGGTGATATCGCTGGTCGTGTGGATTTTGAAGGTAAATTGGGTGACCACCCCAAAGTTACCGCCACCGCCGCCGCGTAGCGCCCAGAACAAATCAGCATGGTTATTGGCATCGCAGATGATGATTTGCCCATCGGCCAACACCACTTCCGCAGCAAGCAGATTATCGCAAGTCAGACCATAAGCACGGTCGACAATACCTATACCACCGCCTTGGGTCAGACCGCCAATGCCGACCGATAGGCAACTCCCCAACGGAATCGCCACCCCTTTGGCGGTGAGCTGGTCATACACATCCACCAGCTTGGCTCCCGCCCCGATAGTTGCCGTACCTTCACCAACGGTGATAGCGCTCAGCTCATGCAAATCCAGCACTATGCCCTCGGTCGTGGAGTAACCGGCATAGCCATGGCCGCCGGAGCGCGGCGCCAGCGCCAGTTTATTGGATTGAGCAAAGGCGAGGACTTTCTGCACGTCCTGCACACTGGCGCAGCGGATCACCGCCTCGGGTGTAATGGCGTCGTAGCGCGAGTTGTACGCCGGCGCGATGCTCGCATAACGCTCAGCGCCGGGCCGAATCACACTGCCGGTTAATTGATCATCCAGTGCCGACCAATGATCGGCCACAGATGAAGAAGAGGAAGAACTGCTGCTGGCACGACCACCGCCAGAGCTGCCGCCCCCGCAAGCTGTCAAAGCTGCCGAGGCGAGCGACACCACCAAAAATTGTCGACGATCCATAATCACATCACTCTGTTGTTATCAGGTTTTCCAACCCAGAGCTGTAGTAGTGGTGATTATTGATTTATCGCTATCTAGAGAATGACTAGAGCACCATCACGCCATCGGCTTCGATCAGGGAGGCGCGTGGCAGTTGGTTGATGCCGACGGCGGCGCGCGCCGGGTACGGCTGTTGGAAATACTGGCCCATTACCTCGTTCACTACCGGAAAGTTGGCCAGGTCGGTCAGGTAAATATTGAGCTTGACGATATCTTTCAAACCGCCGCCAGCTGCATCGCATACTGCCGCTAGATTCTTGAATACCTGATGCGCTTGTGCCGCAAAATCGCCCTCGATCATTTGCATGGTTTTGGGGTCGAGCGGGATCTGGCCGGACAGGTACACGGTGTTGTTGACCTTGACGGCCTGGGAGTAGGTGCCTATGGCGGCGGGGGCGTTGTCGCTGTGGATAATGGCTTTATTGGTCATGGAATAACCCTTCTTTTATGGAGTGCAAAACGGGGAAGCGGGGGAGTATAGAGGATTGAACGCTAATGGACACTAGAACCTAATCAATGGAGCTGCGCTGGACTCCGTCACTTTCTCTGAGACGCGCCGTGAATACGTCCATGTAGGCTCGACTGCTGCATCCATGCAGCAGACGGTCTCAGAGAAAGTGCCGGAGTCCAGCGTTAGAGATTTGTGTTAGTTCTTGGAGCGATTCACCCGAATCACAAAACTCAGGTTGCGGATGCGGCGCATGATGTTGGCGAGATGGATACGGTTGTGCACGCCGATACACAAATGGATCACGCTGTTGTGGGCATCGCGCTCGTGGACATTGATATGTTCGATGCTCGCACCTTGTTCAGTAATGCGGGTGGCAAGCGTGGCGATAATGCCGCGGTCACTTTCCACTTCAACACGCACATCCACCAGAAACTCGCCGCTGACGGTTGCGGCCCAGTTCACCTGGCTGATCTTGTCGGGATAGTTGCGGATTTCGGCGATATTGCGGCAGGTGTCCTGATGGATCACCAGGCCTTTACCGGAGCTGACGTGGCCGATAATCGGGTCGCCGGGAATCGGGCGGCAGCAGCGTGCGAAGCTGATCATCATGCCTTCGGCGGAGTCGATGGTAATCGCCGAGTTCATCGCACCGGCGCGCGCTTTCAGTTCGGCATCCGGCTGCAGCAGCTTAAGCAGCGAATAAACCACCTTGTTGCCCAAGCCAATCTCTTCGTAGAGTTTGTCCATGGAGTCGAGCTGCGCGCCGTGCAATAGCTTGTGCTGCTGTTCGTCGGTCAGGTGCTCCAGATCAATATGGTTTTCTGCCAAGGCGCGGCTCAGCATGCGCTTGCCTAATGTGACCGACTGGTGATGGCGCTGGTGTTTCAGGTAGTGGCGAATTGCCGAGCGCGCCTTGGCCGAGACCGCAAAATTGAGCCAGTTGGGATTGGGTTGGGCACCTTGAGCGGTGATGATCGACACTTTTTGGCCGCTGAGCAGCGGCTGCGAGAGCGGTGCCATACGCTCATTAATCCGGCAGGCAACGCAGGTGTTACCTACATCAGTGTGCACGGCGTAGGCAAAATCCACCGGGGTCGCGCCGGTGGGCAACTCGACAATCTTGCCCTTGGGCGTAAACACATAGACCTCATCGGGGAAGAGGTCGATTTTGACGTTTTCGATAAATTCGAGCGAGTTACCCGCGTTTTTCTGCATTTCCAGCAACCCTTGCACCCATTGGCGCGCGCGGCTGTGACTGGCATTGATCGGGTCGCCGCTATTGGACTTGTAGAGGAAATGCGCAGCGATGCCGCTGTTGGCCATTTCGTCCATTTCCTTGGTGCGGATTTGCACTTCAATCGGCACGCCGTGCATACCCACTAGCACCGTGTGCAGGGACTGGTAGCCATTGGCTTTGGGGATGGCGATGTAATCCTTGAACTCGCTGGTCACTGGTTTGTAGAGGTTGTGCACCACGCCGAGCACGCGATAGCAGGTATCCACCGTATCCACGACTATGCGGAAGGCGTAGACATCCATAATTTCTTTGAAGAACTTTTTCTTCAGGCGCATCTTTTCGTAGATGCTGAATAAATGCTTCTCGCGCCCGATCACTATCGAGTTGATGTTTTCTTTCAGCAGGCGCTTTTCAAACGAGGCCTGGATCTGTTCGACCAACTCTTTGCGGTTGCCGCGCGCGGTTTTGAGCGCAGCTTGCAGGCGTGTCGCCCGCAGTGGATACATGCAGTAAAAACTGCGGTCCTCCAGCTCCAGGCGAACCTCGTTCATCCCCAAACGATGGGCAATAGGTGCGTAGATTTCGAGCGTCTCTTTGGCGATGCGGCGCTTTTTGTCGGGCGGCATTGCGCCGAGGGTACGCATGTTGTGCAAGCGGTCGGCGAGCTTTACCAGAATAACGCGCAGGTCATTAGCCATCGCCAGGGCCATCTTCTGGAAGTTTTCCGCCTGTTTTTCGGCGTGGGATTCAAACTCGATTTGAGTCAGTTTGGATACACCATCGACCAAATCCGCCACTGAATCGCCAAACTGGCCGGCGATGGCTTTTTTGCTGATGCCGGTATCTTCAATCACATCGTGCAGCATGGCCGCCATCAGGCTTTGATGGTCCATATGCATGGTGGCGAGAATGTCGGCTACAGCGAGGGGATGGGTGATATAGGCTTCGCCGCTGCGACGTTTTTGGCCGTCGTGGGCTTGTTCGGCGTAGAAGTAGGCGCGCTTCACCAAATTAATTTGGGAAGGTTCGAGATAAGACGATAGCCGGTGGCTCAAAGCCTCTATGGTTTGCACGCCCTTCTCCAGATCAGATACCAGACTACAAACCCGCCATCGGTGACGGCGGGCACTGGCATCATAAAAACGATTTAGATTTCGTTGTCGTACACACGCTCAGGCTTAGGTTGGGGCAATGTATCTTTTTCCAACAGGATGCTGGCATCGATAAAGCCTTCTTCAATTTCGCGCAGAGCGATAACGGTAGGCTTGTCGTTTTCCGGGGCTACGTGTGGGTCTTTACCACCGATTGCCAATTGACGCGCGCGCTTGCTGCCAACCATAACCAGTTCAAAACGGTTATCAACGTGATCCAAACAATCTTCAACGGTAATACGTGCCATAACTTTTTGTGCTCTATAAACAAACGCGTGGGTAAACGCAGCAATGCTGCAATCCGGCCGGCTATTATGCGTCAGCGGGCGTCACTCTGCCAACCGCACATGGGCAATTTTAAGCCAATAAGTCGCCCAATAACCGACTGTGACGCTCAACCTGGCGCGCGAGGCGGATATGCTGGCTGGTAATCAGCGCCTGGAACTGCGCCAGGGCGACGGTGAAATCATCGTTAACGATCAGGTAATCGGCCTCGACGTAGTGCGACATCTCGCTGATTGCTTCTGCCATACGCGCATCGATCACACTCACATCGTCCTGGCCACGGCCGGTCAAACGCTGGCGCAAACAGGCCAATGAGGGCGGCAGGATAAACAGGCTGACAGTATCCGGCAGCAATTTACGCACCTGCTGCGCGCCTTGCCAATCGATCTCCAGAATTACATCAATACCCTGCTTGAGCGTATCCTCCACCCACTGCTGCGAGGTGCCATAGAGATTGCTAAACACGCGCGCATGTTCAAGGAAAGCACCCTGCTCAAGCATGGATTCGAAAGTCGCGTGATCGACAAAATGGTAATTCACACCATCGATTTCGCCGGGGCGCATAGGGCGGGTAGTGTGCGATACAGACACACAGACTTCCGGATTGGATTTCACCAGCGCACTGACCAGACTGGTTTTACCTGCTCCCGAAGGCGCAGAGACGGTATATAGGGTGCCAAGATTAACCATGAAAAAACCTTAATCAGGAGGAAAGTAGTATCAGCAAAAATGGGATAGGAGAAATTATGGCACAGCTTGCCCCAACTCACAGCCAAAGCGCCGCATTGCATAACCTTCAGGGAAAACAGATCACTAAAACCCGCGCCGTAAAATGAGTCAAAAGCAGGTTAATTGTGGCATAGTAAACCACTCCACTGACCCGCTCGTGAGCCTTCCATGTTGCGTCAACTTCTCTCGCTTACCCAAACTGCTGAACGCCTGCGCGTGCGCCCCGAGTATGTGCGCGAACTGGTCGCCAAACAGCGGCTGAGTTTTATCCACGGTGAACAATTCGATGCTGCGCAGGTAGAAAAGCTGGCGCGACTAATGGAAAAATTGCGCCAAAATGGCATTGCCACTTTGGTCGAGATCACCGCTGCCGGTGACAAACTGGACCAGTGATCGCCGAACTATAACCACAGTCGCGGCGGCGATCACCTTCGGATCTATTTCCCGGATTGTTGCTCGCGCACCTCATAATAGGTCTGCTCGGAGATTTTCTGGTAGGCCGCCGAATCTTTCATAAATGCCGAATAGGAATCGTAGACCTTTTTAAATTGCGGGTCTTTCGCGGCTTGCTCGGTGTAAACCTGCTGCGAAATTTCATAAAACCGCTTGAGCACTTCATCGGGCAACTTGCGAATCTGCACGCCCTGATTTTCTACTAACTCTTTTAACGCACGGCTGTTGTGTGCGGTGTAGCTGTCGAGCATGTCCTGGCTCATGGCGCGCGCCGCATAGGTCACAATCGCTTGCAAATCCTTGGGCAGATTTTCAAACGCGGTTTTGTTGATGATCAATTCCATCGACGGTCCCGGTTCGTGCCAGCCCGGGTAGTAATAATATTTTGCGATCTGCTGGAAACCAAACGCCAAATCATTTTCTGGCCCGACCCATTCCGCTGCATCGATCACGCCGGTTTGCAACGCGGTATAAAGTTCACCACCGGGAATATTGACCGAGGTACCGCCGGCAAGATTAAACACTTCGCCTGCCAACCCGGGGATGCGCATTTTCAAACCGCGCAGATCCTCTACCGAATTAATTTCGCGATTAAACCAACCGGCCATTTGCACGCCGGTATTGCCCGCTGGAAACGGAATCAAATTAAACGGCGCGTAGAGTTCGCGCCACAATTCCAAACCGCCGCCGTGGTTGATCCAGCCGTACAATTCCTGCGCGTTCATGCCGAACGGAACCGAGGTAAAAAATTGCGCTGCCGGCACTTTGCCACGCCAAAAATAACTGCCGGAGTGCCCCATCTCCACACTGCCGGAGGAGACCGCATCAAATACACCCATGGCTGGCACTAATTCGTTGGCGCCGTACACGTGAATCTGCAAACGCCCGCCCGACATCTCGTTGATCACCTTGGCCATATTTTCGGCGCCCACACCTAAACCCGGTGTGTTTTTCGGCCAAGACGTTACCATTTTCCAATGATATTGGTGCGCGGATGCAGAGGAAGAATGTTGTGCATTCGCATCAGTGTTTTTTTCCACCTGCTGCGGTTTGGATTTTTCCAATACCAAGGCGGCAAAGGTCGCGGCCAACGCTGCAATTAATAGGACGATAACCAGCGGATACCAGTTAATGGATTTATTGTTCATAGTTCCTTCGCTTCAGGATTTAAACGTTATTAGAATTCTGTGCAGCAAATTCTGCTACGAATGTAGCCTTATTGGCTACATCCATTATCGATCACAAGCCGAGCACTTAACTTACAGCCCTTGCAGCTTCGCGTATTGCATTACCAAGCGCTTGGTGCCGATTTTTTCAAACTTCACCTGAATCACCGCGTTGGGGCCAGTGCCTTCGAATTGCAGAATCACACCTTCGCCAAACATGCTGTGGCTGACGCGCTGGCCAAGGCGGAAGCCGGTGTCTTCGCCGGTTTCATACATAGGCGCGCGCTTGGAGGCTTGGGTGAGCGCCGGGCGATTGAAACTCACCGGGCGGGTTACTGCGGTTTTTAAACGGACTTCTTCGATACAATCTACAGGAATTTCTTTCACAAAACGGGACACCGCGTTAAAGGTTTCATTGCCGTACAAGCGACGGGTTTCAGCGTAACTAATAAATAATTTTTCCATCGCACGTGTGATACCCACGTAACAAAGACGGCGCTCTTCTTCCAACCGATCCGGGTCGTCAGCGGACATTTTGTGCGGGAACAACCCCTCTTCCACACCGGCCAAAAACACCAGCGGAAATTCCAAGCCCTTAGCTGAGTGCAGGGTCATTAACTGCACCGCATCTTCAAATTCATCGGCTTGGGTTTCGCCGGCATCGAGCGCGGCAGTGTCCAAAAATTGTTGCAGCGGAGTGAGCGCGTCATCTTCCTCTTCTGCATCGAACGCGCGGCAGGCGGTAATTAATTCCTGCAAGTTTTCACCGCGCGCCTGGCCTTTTTCGCCTTTTTCGTTTTGATGAAACACAAGCAGGCCGGTGTCTTCCAACACCCTGCGGGCGATTTCATCGAGTGCGGGCGTTTCACCCTGATCGTCAAATGCGTGCGCATCCTGTGCAAGTTTTTCAATTAAATTTAAAAATGATTGCACCGCATTGCCTGCGCGCACTGCAAACACGCGCTTGCTGACCATCTGCTCCGCAGCCGTCCAGAGCGAACAACCCTGGTCGCGCGCAAACAGGCGGATGTCGTCCACAGTTTTACCGCCGATACCACGTGTGGGCGTGTTGATCACCCGCTCAAAACCGGCATCGTCGTGGCGGTTGCTGATCAGGCGCATATAAGCGATGGCGTTTTTGATTTCGAGGCGATCATAAAAGCGCTGGCCGCCATAGATACGATAGGGAAGCGCCTCGCGCAGCAGCGCTTCTTCCAACACCCGCGACTGGGCGTTGGAGCGATACAAAATCGCGACGGTTTTTTTGTCGTGACCTTTGCGCGCCCATTCCTGGATGCGCTCCACAATAAAACGCGCTTCGTCCTGTTCGTTGTAAGCGGCGTAAAGCGAAATCGGATCGCCTTTGTCGCCTTCGGTCCACAGCTCTTTGCCGAGGCGGCCGTAATTGTGTTTGATCACCGCGTTGGCGGCTTTGAGGATATTGCCGGTGGAACGGTAATTTTGTTCGAGGCGATAGGTTTTGGTGTCGGCAAAATCCGTCGAGAAACGCTGGATATTTTCGATCTTGGCGCCGCGCCAACCGTAGATGGACTGGTCGTCATCACCCACTGCGGACACACAAGAAGTCTTGCCCGCAAGCACGCGCAGCCATGCGTATTGCACGGCGTTGGTGTCTTGGAATTCGTCTACCAGGATGAACGGGAAACGCGCGCGATAGTGTTCAAGAATGTGCGGCTTGTTGAGCCAGAGTTCATGGGCGCGCAGCAGAATTTCAGCGAAATCCACCATGCCGCCGCGCTGGCAATCCTCTTCGTAGGCGCGATAAATACTGAGCATGGTGCGCACAAACGGATCGCCTGTATCCTGAATATGCTGCGGGCGCAGGCCTTCATCTTTTTGGCCATTGATGTACCACTGCGCCTGCTTGTGCGGCCATTTGTCCTCATCGATATTAAGCGCCTGATACACGCGCTTGATCAGGCGCAACTGATCGTCGCTGTCGAGGATCTGGAAGTTCTGCGGTAGGCCGGCGTCCTGCCAATGAGCCTTGAGCAGGCGATGGGCGAGGCCGTGGAAGGTCCCCACCCACATGGCGCGGCTGTTGATGTGAGAGCCAGCCTGATGGAATAACTCATCCAAGCGCGCACGCATTTCGCGCGCCGCTTTGTTGGTAAAGGTCACCGCCATAATCGAGTAGGGTGATACCTGCTCCACTTGGATCAGCCAGGCAATGCGGTGTACCAGCACGCGGGTCTTACCGCTGCCCGCACCGGCGAGAATCAATTGATTGCAAGCGGGCGCCGCAACGGCGTCGCGCTGGGCGTCATTCAGTGAATCTAACAGGAGGGAAACGTCCATAACCGTGGCCAGTAAAAAATGAGCGGCAATTTTACTGGCTAGATATACATATGACCATCTTTGTTTTGCAGACCCGGCATTGTTTTACCAGCCGGGGATTCCAGCGCGGGGTTTACTTGGTATTAAACCGTTTGGCGCGAAGCAACAGGAAGGCGATAAACACACCGCTCAACAGCAACAGCGGTACCGAATTTGACATGAAGCCGGCACGGCGGTTTTGGTCAATCTTAAAACTGGCCTGGGCAGCAACGGCCGGAACCGAGGGAGTATCCGCAGCCACAGCATAGGCGGGAGCCTCATTACCGGCCTCAACCACAGAGGAACACTCGGTACCCGAGAGCGCATTTACCGCCGGGCTTGCGCTGCACTCCAACAATGATGCGCGTGCAACAGAAGCTGCCAACAGAGTGAGAATAACGAACGCCAATTTAATACTGAACTGAATATCGCGGTGCGACATTTCCTTTTCCCCCAAGACGACTCTCTGATTAATTGAGACTCTAGCAGTAACACTAGGCGATGCAACTCACCCAAACTGGAGCAAGGTTGATGCCATCGCACACATCTAAGTTGCTTTAAACGCCAAACCATTGATTTTGCTGGGGTCGCAAATGGCATCAAAAATTGCATTTAGCCGGGAGTTATAAGGGCAGGTTTAGAAGGGAAAAAATGATCCAGGGAGTTCTTGTTTGCGCAGCAAGGCGGCTACATCCATGCTCAACGCGACGCCAGCGTGCACCAAAACACCGCCCCAAATGGAGCGTGATTGCAGCGCCAAAATTCCGAGGAACAGGCCAAATAAAATCGCCCCGGTCGCCTCCAAGGCCAGCTTGGGCAGATGGATCATCATATAGGGCACACACATCACCCAGATTGCATTGGCGCCGATGGCGGGGCGCAAGGCATTGAGCATGAAGCCACGGAAAAAGAATTCGAGGAACACAAACTGGCTCATATAAAGCAGCTCCCACAGCAGGAAATCCAGCCAGCTGCGCCCCGCGTTGTCGTAAAAGGGATAGTGATTAACGAAATCCTCGCCAAAACTCACCAGCACCACAAACACCAGGATCGGGCTGAGCAACAGCAGATAACCGCGCCAGTGTTCACTCACCTGATTCCAGCGCCAGCCAAAATCCAACACCGATTGTTTAAAACCGAACTTGATGACGAGAAAAGGCAACACAATAAAGGTCAGCAGATGGCACAGCGTCCACCATAGATAGCCGCATAGCTCCAGCCAACCATTGGCCGCCAAGCGCGGCCAATAGGTCTCATCCAGCGCATTCAACAATAGCTGGAGATTGCTGGAAAACTTGGCGTAGTGGAGGATCAGCAGGCTTACCGACACACAAGCCAGCACCCCCATAACCCGGCGCAGCGCAGCGCGACGATCGAGTGTGTAAGAGGGCGCTGCGCTATCGATCTCATCAAGCGCGCGCAGAATCTGGCGGGGATGCAATCTGGCGAGGAGTGACATTACTTTTTCTTCTTCGCCGCTTCACGCGCAGCCACCTGGGCGCGCTCATAGCGGTCGATGAATTGGAAAATGATATCGCGCGCGAAGCGGGTTTCGGAGTTGGTCAAAAACACCATGCCAATTTGCAAATCGCGGTTGAATACCATCTCGGTGCGGAAGCCTTTTACATGGCCGCCATGATGGTTAAAGTTTTTGTAGCGACCGTAGTCAAACACGCGCCAGCCCATGCCGTAGGCGGTATTGCCCACCGCTTTGCGCACGCCGTAATAGTTTTGCGCCGGGGTATTTTTGGTCACGCGCGATTGGATCGGATTGAGCACCGAGAGCGGCAGTACATCCTGGCGCTTGCCCATCTGCGCGAGCAAGAAGCGCGACATATCGACAATGCTGGCATTGACCCCCGCCGCCGGTGGTACCCGGTACCAGTTGGGTGTTACAGCCGTAGGAATCCAGCGCTTGCCGTTGGCGATATGCGGCGAGGCACGATTAGGCGAGGCGTTATAGCTGGCCAGCCCATAGGAGGCGCTGCGCATGCCGAGCGGATCGAAAATTTTCTGCTCGACATAATTCTCATAACTGGTACCCGCTTTCTTCTTGATCATATCGCCCGCGAGGCTGTAGACCACATTCTGGTATTCATAACACTTGCCCGGCGGGCACACAAAATTCACATAGCGCAGGCGCTGCACTATGTTGGCGTAGCTCATGCCCTCATCGATGTAATGGGTGTAGGTATGGCGCGGTAAACCGGACGATTGCGAGAGCGCATGGCGGAAGGTCAACTGCTTGCCATAGCGCGGGTTTTTGAAGGCGACATCGGGCAACACCGAGGTGATCGTGGTATCCCAGCTGATCTTCCCTTCATTGACCAGCACACTGGCGGCGGTGCCGGCAAAGGACTTGGACAGGGACGCCAAACGGAACACGGTATCGGGCGTCACTTTTTCGCGCGTACCTGAGCGGCGCACCCCATAGCCATTGAGCGATTTGATCTGCCCACCCGAGACAATCACCACTGCCACGCCCGGCACAAAGGGCGCGACCTTCTTGGCGATATAGTCTTCAAACTCCGGCACAAAAGCTTCGGGGTGGCCGACCGGATAGCGCGGTGCTTTGATCGGCGCCGTGGTGATAACTGGCACCGTCACCGACGGGGATTCCGGTTCTTCAACCTCGGCCGCTTTGGCAGCAGGTTTGGTGTTAGCGGCGGGTGCCTGTGCAGATTTAGCTGCTACCGGTGTAGAAGTTACAGGAGTAGCGGCTACAGGTTGGGCGGTCGGCGCAGCCGCTTGAGCAACCGGAACCGTCGTTTGCGCAGCAGGCTGTGCAACGGATGTCGCTAATTGGGGAGCAGGCGCTGCAGGTTGGGCAATGGGTTCAGCCACTTGGGTGATAGGAATCGTGAGGCTGGATGCGGACGACGCTACCGAGGACGCATAGAGCGCTGCCACCTCTGCGCTTGGCGGCGGCTGATTATTAACGGCCAGCGGCTGAATATTGGGACTATAGGTATTTTGTTGCACTGCACTGGCGGAACTCACCGCCACACTGCTCGCATGCTGGAATGGCAGGGCGATAGGGACGGTGACTCGCTTTTCGCCCGCCGCCTGCGCTACAGATGCCAGTGCCACCAAACTGGTACTCATTGCCATCACCAGAGAGGTGCGCAGCGCAGCGCGCAACCACGGGTGCAAACAAAATTTGGGTTTGTTACTTATTGTTGATCGCATAACCAAACAGCTAACTCGTTAAGGGCCACGCACTGCATGGCCAAAAAATAGGGTAATTACAATGCGATCATTATGTCTGTCGCCAATACATACAAGAACGCCACTGTTGCTGCATACATGCCAGAGGCTTATACAACAAAAGTGGCGTTATCGTTCCCTTGATTCACTGGGCGCGACCCGGATGTTCCGCGTCGCGCCGGCTATTGGTGACTGATCCAGCATTAACTACAGGATTTTAATGTACTCAACCAAATCCCAGCGCTCTTCATCGGTCAGTGGTTCCAGTTTCACACCATTGACTGGCGTCGCGTGGATGGTGCCGTATTCATGGCCGCTGTTGTGATCGCCGCGCTTTTCCGTTTTAAACGTAAAGCCATCGTAACCTTCGGTGCGCAAGCCGATTTTGATGGGATCGAACTCGCGACTACCGACTTTAAATTCGCTCGGGCGATACTTGCCATCAGCAGGATCGCCTTCGCGTTTCACGGGCAGCAGCAAGTCATAAATACTCGGCACTGAACCATTGTGCAGATAGGGCGCCGTGGCCCAGATGCCATTAAGTGAACGCGCTTTGTAGGATAGCAGCGATTGATAGGGCGACGCAGTAGTATCCGGTTGATAGTCGCCGGATTTTACACTCGACTGAATTTTATTATCAAAGAAGGATTTCGCCATCATATACAGCCAGTCGAGCAACCGGCGCGGCGGCCACTTGTCGGGATCCGGGCTGGTCGCCACTTCGCCCATAGTCGCCGCCGTGAGGATTTGCACCACCGGCGCCCGGTCTTTAATCACCAATGCCCCCACGCTTTCGGTCTGGTAGGTATTGTTGAAATTACCCGCGTAACCTTTGTAGTTGACGCTATTTTCCGCCATAGCGCGGTCGGTGCCCATGACATTGATATTGGTCATGTTCGCCACCACAATCCGGTCGCGGTCAGTGCGATCGATCACCTCATGGCAGGACTCGCAATACTCCGCATAAAGCTGGCGGCCACGACGCACTTTCTTGCCATCGATTTGCCATTCCGGCAGCTTGTCGAAAATGGCTTTAGCGATTTCCTGTTGCGGATTATCCGCCTTCTGGGTCGGCCAAATAGGCGAGGTCAGGCTGGCGAGATGGGTTTCCAGACGCGACAGGTTGACCAGATCGATGGAGGAACCGAAATCAATCTGGTAGCTCTTGCTCTTTTGTCCGGTAATGAACGACGCCAGGCTCCAGCCGCGCTTGTGCGCCGTCCAGTCGAGGATGCCAAACACGCCGATCACCTCGCCGGTATTGCGGCCCAGCGGGCCAACCCCGCCATTGCTCGCCAAGCCGTTCCACTGCACATAGTCGGATTGCACTATGTCCCACAAAAACGGATAGCTCACCGGCGCATTGGGTTCGTTAAAAATCAGCGCTTTGATGCGATGCATCTGCTCCATGTTGAGGTTGGGATAGCCGGGCTTATCCGACATTAAACGGTCGATAATTTTGGCGAATTGCAAATCGCCAATAATGGTTTCGCTGATACCGTCCAACACAGTGTCGACCTGCACCGGCGTCAGCAAATCCTCATCGTCATTGCCCGCTTTAGTCACCCCCAGCAGCACATCGCGCAGCTGGTTGCGGCTGATCACATGCTCCAACACGCGGTTGTAAATGCGCCCGAACGCGTCGAGGCGGGCATAACCGTATTCCACTTTGGATGCGTTGATATTGTTATACAGGCGGATTTTGCGCTCCCAGCGCTTGAGGTCGGCGGCAATGGTCTCGGCATTGCTATAGGTATTGTTTAACTCCAGCACCTTGGTGATAAAGCGCGCTTTTTTCGCCTCATCCTCCATAGTCGCGGCAAGGCTGTTTTGCAGATCAGTGAGGAAGCCAACCATATCGGCCATCGCCGGGCCACCGTCGATGCGAATGGCCTGACCTTTGTAGTTCACCTGTCCGGTGTGGCAGGCCGCGCAGGTATAACCGACATAATCATTGCCCTTATAGGACTCTTTGACAAAGCCCACGGGTAACCCATCGGGGTTAAAAAAGGTCGGTTTTTGCGGCAGATAGCGGTATTTGTCGATCAGGCTATTAGTCCGAAACAGCTCAGTGGAATTGGCTTGTTCCAGCGCGATAAAAAAATCGTACGGCATCAAGGCCGAGCCCTGGGTGGTGTTGTAGTACCAGAGGCTGTCGTTCGCGCTCCAGCCCTGATCGAGGTAAATGGGGGTGGAGTAGTTTTCGCCAAACGCACCATCTTTAATGGCAATAGCACCGCGCTCGGGGTCATCGTCCCAGCCCTGATAAATCTTACCCACGGCCAACCCCACCAGCATGCTCACCACCAGCGGAATGGAGAACATAACCATTACTTTAAACAGACGTTTACGGTTGTGAAGGGAAAATAAAACGCGCAGGCCAGTCGTCATTGCGGCCATAGGGGTTAACTCCTCTTTAAATGTTTCCTTTTTGGTTGATTTTTTATAGCTTTAAACGACATTTTTTTCTAAAGCCAGACAAATCATAGTATGCAAAGTAAGTAGCTGCTCGCTAAAGATACTATTCAGTACGCCAATTACCAAAAAATATTATTACCCTGCATTACACCCTTGGCACTTAAATCGCGGCGGCTTGCAACTCGATCACTATGCGATTAGTGTAGCGCGAGTTTTTGTCCCCCCTGATTATTGAGTAATCACTGCTGAGGAGTTCTCTATGAAAAAAGCCCCCCTTCTGTTGGCCGCTATCGTCACCCTGACCAGCGCATGTAGCTGGGTAAAAGTAAGTGACGATGGTGCGAGCATCGCTGTCGCCAATGCCGCTAACGTCCGCAGCTGCGAAAAAGTGCGCACAGTGAACGTGAAAGTGAAAGACAACTATGTTGGCTCCATGAAGCGCGATCCGAATAAAGTCGCGACCGAATTAACCAATTTGGCACGCAACGAAGCAACCCAATTTGACGGCGATACCATTGTGCCGGTGAGCCAGGTGAAAGATGGCCGCCAGAGTTTCGATGTGTACAAGTGCAACTAAGCTGTACCCGAACCCTGGGCGCTCGCCCGGGGTTTAATTTCCCTTTTTAATTCTCTTTTTACTTCCCCTCTACCATCTCCTGTTTCTGCGTCCAGATCACAGCACCCGAGCAAAACTTTGCTAGTGTTAACTACAGGGAACCGCTGTCATATTTCTGTCACACAACTGACATAATCTGGCGCCACTTTCTGCTGCATACTTGCCATAATCCGGCATAACAATCCAAGGGATGAGGTACAAGGTGTCTAACGCCTATTTCAATCGCGAGCTCAGCCTGCTCGAATTTAACAAACGCGTCCTGCATCAAGCCTACAAACGCGATTTACCCCTGCTCGAACGCCTGCGTTTCCTGTGTATTTTCTCAACCAATCTCGATGAGTTTTTTGAAGTGCGCGTTGGCGGGCTGGTAGAAATTTTGGAGCGCAACGCGCCGCCTACCCAAGGGCCGGATGGCCTGACCCAAACCCAAACCCTGAACGAAGTCTCGCTGCGTGCGCACGAATTGGTCGCCGAGCAATACCGCATACTCAACAACGATTTGCTGCCAGAGCTGCGCGCGCACAAAATTCACCTGCTGCGCCGCGAAGAGTGGACGCCCGAGCAGACCCAATATTTGAAGCAGGTATTTTTATCCGATGTACTACCGGTGCTCAGCCCGATTGGTTTGGACCCGGCGCACCCTTTTCCGCGCATCCTCAACAAAAGTTTGAACTTTATCGTCAAGCTCGATGGCAAAGACGCCTTTGGGCGCAGCTCCGGACGCGCCATCGTACAAGTGCCACGCTCGCTGCCACACATCATTGAACTGCCCCATGCGCTGGGCAAAGGCGAACGCAACTTTGTCTTCATCTCCTCCATCATCCATTTTTTTATGGCGGAGATTTTTGTCGGCATGTCGGTGATCGAAAGCTACCAATTCCGGCTCACGCGCAACTCGGATATTTTCCTCGACGAAGAAGAGACCGACGATTTACTGCGCGCGGTGCAAGGTGAATTGGCCTATCGCCAATACGGCGATGAAGTGCGCCTCGAATTGACCGATTTCTGCCCGGCAGATTTGGAACAATTTTTATTGCAGCGCTGCGAAATTAAAGAGCGCGATTTGTATCGCATCAGCGGCCCGATCAACCTCAATCGCTACAGCGATTTATTCGATCTGATCAAAGACCCGCAGTACTACTTTAAGCCCTTTGTGCAAGCCATGCCCAAGTTGCCCAAGCGCACCAACTCCTATTTTGAAGTGCTGCAAAAGCAGGACATATTGCTGCATCACCCGTTTGATTCGTTTCAAGGCGTAGTGGATTTTTTGCGCGAAGCCGCAGTCGACCCGAATGTGTTGGCGATCAAACAAACCCTCTACCGCACCGGTTCCAATTCGCCGATTGTGGATGCGCTGGTGACCGCTGCCAAAGCCGGCAAAGAAGTCACTGCAATTGTGGAATTGCGGGCGCGTTTTGATGAAGAACAGAACGTGGCGCTGGCCGAGCGTTTACAGCGCTACGGTATTCACGTGATCTACGGCGTAGTGGGTTTTAAAACCCACGCCAAGATGATTCTGGTAGCGCGCCGCGAAACTGGCAAACTGCGCTACTACGTGCATTTGGGCACCGGCAACTATCACCCACGCACCAGTAAACTCTATACCGACTATGGCTTGCTGACCTCCGACAAAGACATAGGCGAAGATGTGTACCGCATCTTTTTGCAGCTATCGAGCATGGGCAAAGCCTCCAAAATGGAAGCGCTTTTGTACGCACCTTTCACCCTGCATAAAGGCATGGTGAAACGCATCCGCACAGAAAAAGAACATGCCGAGCAGGGCAAGCCCGCACGCATCATCGCCAAAATGAATTCGCTTTACGATGAAGAATTGGTAAACGAACTCTACGCCGCCTCCAAAGCCGGTGTGCAAATCGATTTAATTGTGCGCGGCGTGTGCCAGTTGCGCCCCGGCGTACCCGGCATGTCCGACAATATCCGCGTGCGTTCAATCATCGGCCGTTTCCTTGAACATCACCGCGTGTTTTATTTTGAAAACAACGGCAACCCGGAATTGTTTTGCTCCAGCGCCGACTGGATGCTGCGCAACATGTTCCATAGGGTTGAGACCTGCTTCCCGATCAAGCACAAAAAAATCCGCGACCGGATTTTTGAAGAAATGGAACTCTACCTACGCGACAACACCCACGCCTGGATTCTTCAGAGCGACGGCAACTACATCCCCACCCATCCGCAAAAAGACGAAGAAGCCATCGACGCCCAAGCAATCCTGCTGGAGCGCTGGGCAACCCATATGATGTAATCGCAAATTAACACTTGGGGTGAGCCTCACTCACCCCAAAGTTTCCCCTCCGCTGTTCCTCTTTAAAAAACACCGTAACACTCTGTAATTCAAGCTGGTGCTGAAAGCTGCGATGGTTTTTACTTGTGCCTATTGCCTCGTACCCTTAGGTTTGTGGCGGGTTGCGCAGACTGACCTTGCGAACCGTAATAGGTTTAGTTTGGTGAATATAAAGATGATCGCTAAAGCAATTATCTGATTTGACGGCTTAATGAAATGTGATGACTGAGCCCCCAGTAAGTGGAATAAAGAAATATGAATGAATTGGATTTTTATAGATACATTTTGATCCCAGTAACAGCCACTATAGTCATAATGCTTGGATGGGGTGTTGTTCATTACCTATCCGCTATTCGGGAGAAAAATAACAAAATACGTGAGATGAGAATTCAATATCTCATCTCAGCTTATAGAGTTCTGTTTAGAGTCGGTGTTGACAGATCGATTGCTAAGAATGCTAAAGAGTGTGAAAACGCTATCGCCGACATTCAATTGCTTGGAACCATCGAGCAAATTGCGTTAGCCGAAAGATACACCAAAGAAATATCCGAAAACGGATCGGCTGATCTGACTGCTATTATTAAAGTTCTTCGTAGGGACTTGAGAAAGGAGCTAAGCTTGGCTAAAGCTAGCGATCAAATAACCTTTTTAAAGATTGATGTAATTGACAAAAAGTCATAGCAATCAACCCTCTAACCAACCACACCCAGCATCACAACTCAAAATCACAGACCTATTTTTTTCCGTAAGCTGAGCATCCAAGTGTTGGGCATTGCTGCCCAACCTACTCGCTACTCGCTACACAAAAGCTCACAACATTACTTAACCCAATTCTCAAGCCGAATACCGGGGACGTTTTCAAATTGCTTGGTGTTGTGCGTTACCACAACCAACCCTCTGGATCTGGCATGACCTGCAATCATTTCGTCGTAGGGGCCGATAGGACGGCCGATTTTTTTAAGCTCTGCTCTGAGCTGCCCTGTATGGGTCGCTGCTTCGTTATCGTAGGGAAGCACTTCCAAACGAGCTGCGAAACCTTCTATATCGCGCAAGTTGCGCTCTACAGCGGCGGAAGCTTCGGCCCCGTAAATCAATTCCATTAGAGTGATAGATGAGATGCACATTTGCCCATCATGCGCTTTGAACGCTTCTCTTACTTCACTAGGTTTGTTCTTGATGGTGTAGATGGCGATATTAGTGTCGAGCATGTATTTCAACATCAAAATGCCTCGCGCTCTTGATGCTCTGGTTGGTCACGACTTGCCATGAAATCATCGGAGACACCTTCACCGTCAAACCAGCTATCCCAAGACTCGCCTGCGGGAGTGATGATCCGCGCGCGCCCCTGAATAACAATATCCACTTGCTTTACTGTGTCTGGATAGGCGACAGGTTTTGGAAGGCGTAATGCCTGACTCTTGTTGCTCTTAAAGATGCTTGCTCGCTCCACGATTTACACCTCTTTTATAGACATATTGGTAGATACTTACGGTATATCCCATTCTGGTGTCGAACATGGGATATGTCAACGGTATATCCTTCGGGTACAGACTTGGTGTTATGCATAAAACTTATCAAATATCGCATCTGGCGGGTAATTTGGCGGCCACTGTCGTCACCGACAGGGAGTTGGGTGATCTAGATTTGGCGCGTCGCAACCGGAGATTGTCATGCTAATTCGAAAACGTAGAGAAGAACGAGGGATTTCCCAAGAGCAGCTGGCTGAGGCGTCGGGGTTAAGTCTTCGCACTATTCAGCGGGCTGAAGCGGGTCATCGGGTGAGTTATGCATCGCTTCGGGCTCTGGCGGCGACATTTGAAATCAATGTCGACTTACTGGAACGGGAGCTATATGCAATGAACACTACACAAGAGGAATATATCGAAAGACCAATATGGGTAAGGCTTGTTCTGGGGCTACCGTCATTAAGCCAGTTGGGGCGCGCCGACCTGCAACGGCATGAGGCGTACCTTTTGGCCTATGCACTTTTTGCCTTTGCAGCATCCTTTGTGGTTCCGCGCGTTGAGTTTGCTTTTTGGGGCTTAACAACGACGGATGCATTGCATTTCAGCGCCTTCTCGGCTTTGTTTATTGCCTATGTCGCGTCGATTTCACTGCGCCTGCGCGACAAATTCAATGCCTGGACAACACAGTCAACCTGAACTGGTGGCCCGTAGGTTGGGCCGCCAATTCCCCCGCGACTCTGATCAACAAATATCCTATCTTGTCGCAAATCTGATAAAAACTCCGCAATCTGGCACATAAAATCGCGTCGCCAGTGTTTCATTCGTCATACATATTATATTCTCGCCGGCACCCGCTTCCGGCAACGTACCGGTTCTCTCCAGCAGGCTAACAATCACAATAATTCCAATAAATCAGTTGTAGCTAAACACCAACGGCATTGGTAGTACCACAAGCAAACCCGGCACCCTGCGCATCGCGTGTTGTTCACCATTTCGTGGTGCGCCCGGACTGTCTTACCTGTCGAATAATGAGATAACTACTATGAGCAGATTCACTATGCAGCCGCGGCTGCGCAAAACGCTATTGGCGTGCCTATGCGCCGGACTCAGCCTCGCCAGCGTCGGCAGCTTTGCCGCGCGCCAAGCGGAATACCTCGACCGCGGCGTGGTCGCCCTGCCATCCGGCAGCGGCATATTGGTCAGCTGGCGGATGCTGGGTGATGACCCATCCAACATCAGTTTTAACGTGTATCGCAATGGCACCAAGATCACTGGATCGCCAATCACCAACAGCACCAACTATCTGGATACCAGCGGCACTACCAGCGCAGCCTATACCGTGCGTGCGGTGGTGAACGGCACCGAACTGGCTGCCAACCCGGCCAAGGCAACTTGGGCGAACCCTTATCTCGCAGTCAACCTCAACCGCCCTAACGGTGGCACCACGCCTAGCGGCGAAGCCTATACCTATTCACCCAACGACCTGAGTGTGGGCGATCTGGACGGCGACGGCGAGTATGAAATCGTCGTGAAATGGGACCCGTCCAACGCCAAGGACAACTCCCAATCCGGCTACACCGGCAATGTATTCATCGATGCTTACGAAATGAACGGCACCCGTTTATGGCGCATCGATTTGGGCAAGAACATCCGCGCGGGCGCCCATTACACCCAATTTATGGTGTACGACCTGGATGGCGACGGCAAAGCGGAAGTGGCGATGAAAACTGCGCCGGGCACCAAAGATGCCGCCGGCACAGTGCAGGGCGGCAGTAACGCCAATACCGATTACCGCAACTCCGGTGGCTATATCCTGAGCGGCGCGGAATACATGACGGTGTTTAATGGCCAAACTGGTGTAATCGCCGCGAGCACCGACTATGTGCCCGCGCGTGGCACCGTCAGCAGCTGGGGCGATAGCTACGGCAACCGCGTCGACCGCTTCCTCGCTGGCGTCGCCTATCTCGATGGCACCCGCCCGAGCCTGGTGATGGCGCGCGGTTACTACACCCGTGCCGTATTGGTGGCGTGGGATTATCGCAACGGCAGCCTGAGCCGTCGCTGGACCTTTGATAGCAACACCAGTGGCAATGGTGGCGCGGCCGGCCAAGGCGCGCACAGCCTGACGATTGGCGATGTGGATCAGGACGGCAAAGATGAAATCGTTTATGGCTCGGCCACCGTCAACGACAACGGCACCTTTATGTACTCCACCGGCTTCGGCCATGGCGATGCATTGCACCTGTCCGACTTTATCCCCAGCCGCCCCGGTCTGGAGGTATTTATGGTGCATGAGTCCAGCTCCACTGGCGTTGATATGCACGACGCCAAAACCGGCCAGGTGATCTGGAGCCTACCCAGCGGCGGCGCTGATGTCGGCCGCGGCGTGATTATGGATATAGACCCGCGCACCGCTGGAGCAGAAGGCTGGAGCAGTGTCAGCGGCGTCACTTCGGCGACCGGTAGCAACATCACCTCCAGCAAACCGGCATCAACCAACTTTGCCAGCTGGTGGGACGGCGACTTGCTGCGCGAACAGCTGAACAACACCATGATCGACAAGTGGAACTACAGCAGCAGTAACAGCTCGCGTTTGCTGACCGCTTACAACTATGGCGCGGCGTCCAACAACGGCACCAAATCCACCCCGGGCCTGTCGGCGGATATCCTCGGTGACTGGCGTGAAGAGGTGATCTTCCGCCATGAAAACAACAGCCAGCTGCTGATTTTCTCCACCCCGATAGTCACCACTAACAAGCTGCGCACGCTGATGCACGACACCCAGTACCGCAGCGCTATCGCCTGGCAGAACACCGCCTATAACCAGCCGCCGCACACCAGCTTCTTCCTCGGCGATGGTATGGCGACACCAGCGGCACCGGACCTGTATTTTGTCGGCACCAACCCCAATGCCACTGCGCCCAGCAGCTCTTCCAGCTCGGCCGCCAGTTCATCGGCGCCGGCAGCGACCGTTAACCTGGGTGGCAGCGCCGGTAATGGGCAGGTTGCACTTAACTGGTCGGTCAGCGGCACCATCACCGGGATCGAGATTTATCAGGACACCGATGCTGACCCCGCCGGCCGTGTGCGCGTTGCATCGCTCAGCGCCAGTGCCCGCAGCTACACCGCGACTGGCCTGACCAATGGCACGCCATACTGGTTCTGGGTGAAGTTCACTACCGCCGCCGGCTCTGCCAACTCCAATGTGTTTAGCGCTACCCCAGGCAATGGCACCAGCTCGGTGGCTGCCAGCAGTTCATCGCGTAGCAGCACCGCTGTGAGTTCGGTTCCTGCCAGTTCATCGAGCAGTGTGGCGATCTCTAGTTCCTCACGCAGCAGCCTGGCATCCAGTAGCCTGGCTTCAAGTGTCGCCTCGAGTACACCAACGACCAGCGGCAACTGCAGCTATGTGATCAGCAATAACTGGGGCTCTGGTTTTACCGGCGCGATCCGCATCACCAACAAAGGCACCAGCACCATCAACAACTGGAATGTGAATTGGACTTACGCGGGTAGCACGCGCATCACTGGCACCTGGAATGCAACCGTCACCGGCAGCAATCCTTACTCGGCGACTGGCGCAGGCTGGAACAACAGCATCGCACCGGGGCAAACGGTCGAGTTTGGCTTCCAGGGGAATCACACCACTGCGGAGATCCCGGTCGTTAGTGGTTCTGCCTGTAATTAATTTTTAACTGCAAAAAAACAAAGGGCCGATGGTATTTCACCATCGGCCTTTTTTTATGAGCACTCCTCCGTTCCTGACTTGCTGCAAACATTGCTTGCTTGCAACTCGTCGTGACTATCTAATTCGCACTTTAGTATTCATCCCGTACAGGCATTCCCATGAGCAAACTCCGTGTTGGTATAGTCTTCGGCGGCAAATCAGCCGAACATGAAGTGTCACTGCAATCGGCAAAAAATATTTTCGATGCGATTGATAGACAGAAATTTGATGTGACCTTGTTGGGCATCGATAAGCAGGGGGAATGGCATCTTCATGATGCCGCCGATTATTTACTCAATGCGGACAACCCGGCATTAATCGCGTTGAATCACTCCAATAAAAATATCGCGCTGGTTCCTGGCAAGGCACAACAACAACTGATCGAGAGTCACAGCGCACAGACGCTGAATCAAGTCGATGTCATTTTTCCCATCGTACATGGAACCCTTGGAGAAGATGGTTCTATGCAAGGGCTGTTGCGTATGGCCAATATTCCATTTGTCGGTAGCAGCGTACTGGGCTCGGCAATGAGTATGGATAAGGACATTACCAAGCGATTGTTGCGCGATGCCGGGTTGAAAGTAACGCCGTTTATTACCCTCACACGCGCCAAAAAACAGTCTGTAGATTTCCATAAAATCAGCAGCACGCTGGGCCTGCCATTATTTATAAAACCAGCAAATCAGGGTTCATCCGTTGGTGTTAGCAAAGTAACTAATGAGCAAGAGTTTAACCGAGCGATTGATCTTGCTTTTAGTTTTGATCACAAAGTATTGATAGAAACCGCCGTTATCGGTCGCGAAATTGAATGCGCCGTTTTAGGGAACGATTATCCCAAGGCCAGTTTGTGCGGGGAAATTGTCACTACGGATGATTTTTATTCCTACGCGACCAAATACATCAGCGAAACCGGTGCGCGTGTCCTCGTACCTGCTGACTTACCTGAGGATATCAGCAATCACATTCGGGACATTGCGATTCAGGTATTTCAAACACTGGAATGTAAAGGATTAGCACGCGTCGATGTGTTTCTCACACCTGCCAACGACATCATCATTAACGAGATCAACACCTTGCCCGGCTTTACCAATATCAGCATGTATCCAAAACTCTGGGAGGCAAGCGGCCTAAGTTACAGCGAGCTGATTACCAGGTTGATTGAATTAGCGCTTGAGCGTCACAATCAGGATCAACAGTTACAAAGTTCAGCAAAATAAATTGTTAACCATCGATTGGCGCGGGCTGGAATAACAGTATTGCTCCGGGACAAACCGTCGTTACTGGTTCTGTATGTAATTAATCCAGACTGCTTTACTTTTAGCCTGCTTTACTTTTGGCTAATAGCGTATTAGATTGATATCACATTGATATCAATCTAATACCTATCATCAAGACCACCAAGCCAAAAGGAGCAGATCATGGTGCATGAAGTTGAAGCCCGTAGCGGTTCGGGATATTTCCTCTTAGTTGTTTTATTAGCCCTGCAAGTCCTCACTGTAGGCGCCGCCATTTTTATGCCGGGCGCGATCAAAATCGTTGCCATACTGGCCGCCGTTATCGTGTTGATCTGCTGGTTCGGTTTCTACATGGTGCAGCCCAACCAAGGCAAAGTACTGCAACTGTTCGGGCAGTACGCGGGCACCGACCGCAATAACGGCCTGCGCTGGGCCAACCCGCTCTACAGCAAAAAATCGGTCAGTTTGCGCGTGCGCAACTTTGAGTCTGGCCGTTTGAAAGTGAACGATGCCAACGGCAATCCGATTGAAATTGCCGCAGTGATTGTGTGGCGCGTGGTGGATACCGCCGAAGCTGTGTTTGAAGTGGATGACTATGAAAACTACGTCACCATCCAGAGCGAGGCGGCGCTGCGCAACCTGGCCACCAGCTACCCCTATGAGCACGATGCTGAAGACGAGCGCTTGTCTTTGCGCAGCGATTCCAATGCCATCGCCCTGAAATTGAAAAACGAAGTGCAGGATCGCCTGCAAAAAGCCGGGGTGGATGTGCTGGAAGCGCGCCTGAGCCACTTGGCTTACGCCCCGGAAATTGCGCAAGCGATGTTGCAGCGCCAGCAGGCGAGTGCGGTTCTGGCCGCGCGCAAAATCATTGTGCAGGGCGCCGTCGGTATGGTGGCCGATGCCTTGGAACAGTTGAAAGAGCAGGATGTGGTGGAGCTGGATGGCGAGCGCAAAGCGGCCATGGTGAGCAATCTGTTGATTGTGCTCTGCGGCGACCAGCAGGCCAAACCGGTCATCAATACCGGCACCCTCTACTCCTAGATGACGACTACACAGGTGACTGCCGGTGACTAAAAAATCCTTTCCGTTGCGCATCAACGAGCAGGTCATCGCCGCCATGCAGCGCTGGGCCGACGATGACCTGCGCAGCCTGAATGCGCAAATTGAATTTGTGTTGCGCGAGGCGCTGGTGAAGAGCGGGCGCGTAAAACTCACCCAGAAAGTCGTCACCGATCTTGAAGCAATTGGTGACGACCAATCCGACAATAACGATATTCAAGAAGGAGATGAATAATGCGCTGGGAATACAAAACCGTCGCGTTTAAAAAACGCCGCTTTTTTTCGGGTGCGATTGATGCCGAAGCCTTCAATCAACAATTGGATGGCTTGGGGCGCGAAGGCTGGGAGCTGGTCAGTATCTGCCCCAGCGTTTTTATGGGCGCGCCCACCGGCGTGATCGCGGTGCTAAAACGACAACGGTAAGCCACTAGCCGCGCGCGCCCAACCAGGCACCCGCGCTGGTGAGCAACAGGCCGCACAGCAGCCAGGTATCCAGTACCTCGCCTAAAATCAGCGAGGCACTGATGCCAGCCACCGCAGGCACCATGGCCATACATGCGCCCAGCCGCGTTGGCCCAAGGCGGGTCATGGCCGCCATAAAGAACAGCATGGCGATCACCGCCACCACCACGCCCTGATAGAACGCCTGCAGGATAATATCCTGCAACGGCGCCACCATAATCGCTTTCGGTAACAACAGCACATACACCGGCAAGTAGATCAGCGATGCCAGCAGCGCACTGCCAATCGCCGTCTCCCAGGCGCCCAAACCCGAGCGCTTGGCGAGGATGGTGTAGAGCGCCCAGAGCAGCGAGGACGCTACCAACAGCAGATCACCCGGCAGGGTATTTTCGGTGCGCGCAAAAATATCCATACCCAGGCAAATCATCCCCAACCCGATCACCGGCAGGGCGAAGCGCAGATTGCGGCGCAGCGGCTCATGCAATATCACCCACGCCATGAGCGGCACAAAGAACGGCAGCAGACCGGAGATAAGCACCGCACCGTGGGCCGCGGGCGCGTGTTTGAACGCAAAGTAGACCGTGACCGAATAGGCGATACCGCCGCTCAATGCGAGCGACAGCACCTTGGTGTTAAACAGCGGCACCCGTTTCCAAAACCACCAGACCGGCAGCAATACCAACGAGGCGGCGCCAAAGCGCAGGGCGGTGATATCAAACGCGTTTAACACACTGGTACCACCGATGCGCGATACCAGAACAAAGCCGGACCAGATCAATACCGCGCCTGCGGCAAAAAAATAGCCAGCTTTAGAGGAAGGGGTTTGCATGAGCAACTCGATACAACGACAAAAAAATCAGGGACAACACAACAATTGCGGAGGACATTAAGCCACAAGGATTGCTAACGGATGACCAATATCGCCCAATTATTGGGCATCCGCCATTAATTTTCCGCAATAAAAAAGCCGATGCGGTTTTGCATCGGCTTTTGTCGCGTATCTGTTCCCTAGTTGCCCTGCACTTAGTCGGAAATAAAGTGACCGACTTGCGCTTTAAAGCCGTCTGAATCCAGCTTTGCCAGCGTTACTTCCGGCTCGGGAAAACGGATGGTGCCATCGTTAAGCGAGATAACCCGCATCATCAAGCCCCCGAGCACATAGTCTTTTACGCTCTGCTCAAACTGTTCAAAGTTCTGATTGAACGCCAGCTGCAGGGCTTCCGCCTCGGTTTGGCCTGCGCTCAGCGCCCCCAAATACAAGCCCATCGACTTGCGCAATTCCGGCGCCGAATTCAGATAGTGCATGATGAAAAACGCGCGCGCGTAAAAGCGATCGATCACTGCTCTATCGCCCAACTTGTCCGAGCGAATAGGCAATTCCTTGGTGGTGAGAATCTCCTCAACATTGATATCCAGATTGCCGGTACGCGAATAAAGCCCTTGGGTGCGAAACATAATCGCCTTGGGGTTGCCGAGGTAAATTTTCTCGCCATCGAATTTGAAGGTGCCCAAATATTCCGCTTTACCCTCTTCATACCAGAGCGGGAAGCTGCGGCGATTTTCTGAGAAGCGCGATAAAAAATGAGTGTACTCGTGCAGCAATACCTGCCGACCAAAGCTGGGCTTTTTCAGGTCGTCGGAGTAGTTATCGACATTGGCGATGGAGTAAAACCGGTCTTCTGTAATCACAAACACACCGGCCCAGGTTTTGGGTAAATCCATATGTTTAAAACTCGAGCCAGAACCCAGCGCCAGAATCCGCAGCGGCCCCAGCTCGGGAATTAATTGCACGCCCATCAGACTCTGCTGGAAGTATTTAAACGCCTCCAGATCGTCCATCAACCGGCGCGCTTTTTTCTCATCCAGATCGGTAATGATGTCGAAATCGCTGGTGCTTAATTGCAGCCATTTGCCCTTGGCCAACTTGTCGATATTGGGTGCGGCAAACGCGATCGAGGGAAATAAAACAGCGGACAAAACAGAAAAGAGAACAACCAAACTCAATTTGGGAAAACGAACCATCATGGTAAAAATCCTGTAGAAATTATTATTATCAAACCCTTACACCAAGGGTTTTGCGCCCCTGGTCGTGCACCACCTAGTGCACGCTCAAATCATAACCTATATCCCCCAAATGCCGCTGCTCGGTTTCCAAGTCCGCGTGGGTAAGCGGATGGTTATCGATCCATTTGGCGGGCAGAGTTAAGCTGATTTTTTTGCCGTCCACGTTGAGGGCGACGGACGGCAGGCCATCCTTTATTTTGCCGCGATGAAAAATCACCGATACGCGCAATAAAATCGCAAGCCGGACCAGATCGGTATTGTCGAGCGGAAAACTTTTGGACGGAAAACGTTTGCGATGAGCGAGCACCAAGGCGGCAATCTGGGTTTGTTCGGCGCGCGAGCAGCCGGCGAGATCGACGTGTTGCACTATATAAGCTGAGTGTTTGTGATAGTCGTTGTGTGCGATATCCAACCCGACCTGATACAAGCGCGCTGCCCAGCCGAGTAATTTGCTCGCATCTTCAGCGGTCAATTTCCAGCCTTGCGCCACTTGCTTTAAGAGCGCAAACGCCGTTTTTTCCACCGCTTTGGCTTTTTCCATATTTACATGAAAACGTTCGGCCAAGGCATCGACACTCGCCTGGCGGATATCGTGATTTTCCAACCGGCCTTTCTGGTCGAATAACAGGCCTTCACGCAACGCCCATTCGGAGGCAATCATCTGTTTGATTTCGAGTGCATCAAAGAGTGCGCTCAACACGATGACCCCGCCCAGAAACACCGGCTGGCGATCGTCCGATAAGCCATCGATTGGCGCATCCAACTTGCCGTGTTTGATGTAGATCGCGAGAATTTTTTCGAGTGATTCCAGCGTGATAGTGCCATCGCTCCAGCCATTGGCCTCGCAAACCTTAGCCACCGCCTTGATACTGCCCGATGCACCCAATACCTGCTTCCACCCCGCCTGGATGAATTCATCTTTGACCGGTTCCAACTCCTGCAAACAGGCAATTAACGCTTTGGTCACCAACTTCTCGGTGACCTTGCCATCCATAAAGAATTTTTTGGTGATGGAGATACAACCCATGCTCAAACTTTCTTTCAGCGTCGGCTGCATACCCTTGCCGATAATCACCTCGGTACTGCCGCCGCCGATGTCCATCACTATGCGGTTATCGCCGTCCGGTGCTATGTCATGAGCCACACCTATGTAAATCAGGCGCGCCTCTTCATCGCCGGAAATAATTTCCACGGGATGCCCCAGGCGCTTCTCCGCCTCGGCGAGAAATGGGCCTGAATCTTTCAGGTTGCGCAGGGTTTTAGTACCCACAATGCGCACACTGCGCGAGGGATAGCCGCGCAAACATTCACCAAACCGTTCCAGGCACGCCAGCGCCCGCTCGCGTGCATCCTCGCTCAGGCTCAGGTCGTCCTGCAAACCAAAACCCAAGCGCACCGGCTCGCGCAAACGGTCGAGCAGGGTGAGCTGGCCATTGTCCCAACGCGCCACAATCATGTGGAAACTGTTGGAGCCAAGATCAATGGCGGCTATGTGGCTGGCGTGGTGGCTGGTAGGGGAGAGATTAAACATGCGCTGGGTTCCAAAGCGGTCGGCAGGATTGATTATGCGAAAGTTTGGCGATAATACAATGACAAATTTCCTACCCCACCGCGGCGCCCCAATGGTGGGCAGTAAAGTCGGCTGACAATAAAAAACGGCGCAATAAAAAAGGCAACCACGTTGGTGGTTGCCTTTTAACAGCGCACTGGAGTCGGATTAATTCACAACTTCCGGCTTTTCTGCCTGCGCTTGCTGCTGTGCAGCAGAAATGGCTTGTACAAATACCGCATCAAAGTTGATCGGCGCCAGCATCAGCGGTGGGAAGCTACCGCGACCAAGGATGCCATCAACCGCTTCACGCGCGTAAGGGAACAGGATTTGTGGGCAGGCGGTGTTGATCAATTGGGTAATCGCCGGGCCTTCGATACCGGCAATCGCAAACAGACCCGCTTGTTTCACTTCCACCAAAAACACCGCGCGATCTTCGATGCGTGCAGTAATGGTGAGCAGCAATACCACTTCAAACAGGCCTTCTTCGATCTGGTTGGCCTGGATATTCAAATCTTGCTGGATATTAGGTTTGTAGGCTTTGGTAAATGCCTCCGGGCCCATTGGCGTTTCGAAGGAGATATCCTTCAAATAAATGCGTTGGATCGCAAACATTGGGGCGCCAGCAGCAGTTTGGCCAGCATCTTGTTGGTTATTTTGTTCTGACATATTGAACTCGACTTGACGGATTTAAGAATAATGAATTCACACTCATTGTTAAAAAGATGCTTAGCCCTGGGCCAAAAGCGCATCCAATTTACCGGCTTTATCCAGCGCCCACAGATCGGTAAAACCGCCGACATGGTGCTCGCCGATCCAGATTTGCGGCACGGTACGCTGGCCGCTTTTGGCCATCATTTCCTGACGCAATTGCGGTTGGCTATCGACGCGAATTTCTTCCACGGCAACACCTTTTTGCGCCAGCAATTTCTTGGCATTAACGCAATAGGGACAAACTGCTGTGGTGTACATCAACACGCGCGCCATAACACACTCCAAAAATAAGGATACTGCCTGGATATTGCTGTTAAAAGTTACTTGCCTGAACCTGACTTGCCGTCAGGTCACTTGCCTTTGCGCTACTTACCTTTAACTAAAGGCAAACTCTGCGACTGCCACTCCACTATGCCGCCGCCCAAACGACGCACTTCATAGCCTTCTTTGCCGAGAAAACGCCCAACAGCACCGGCATGTTGGCCGAGCTTATCCACCAGAATGATGGTTTTGTCTTTGTAGCCGGCGACTTCGGTCGATTCCTTACTGAGCTTGGCGTAGGGAATATTCAACGCACCTACAATATGACCCGTCTTGAATTCTGCGCTTTCACGTAAATCCACCACTACCGCATTGCCCTCATTCACCAATTTAGTGACTTCGTGCGGCGATACCGGGCGGCCACTTTTAATACGGTCGCGCCAGACATAAATGTAAATCAACACAATCAGGGTCGTGACCAGCAGCCACTCTTGGGAAACGAATGCAAAAAAATCCACGATACTTGCCTTTTAATGGTTTGCGGTAGGGAGATTGAGACCGCCCAACTGCACTAGTAGGACTTGCGCTAGTGGGACAAAAGTGGGGGCAGGCACGGGGATTTCAATGCAAGCCGCCGTAAACTTTTCCGGCGCGGGCGATATGGCGGCGAAGTATACACGATTGACTGTGACCGAAAGGCGCCTCTGATAAGCACTCTTAATCAACCCGATAGCAGCCAGATTGCGCATCGAGTTGGCTTTGCACATAGAGTTACTTCGCCCAACCCGCTAGAATGCCTATCATTCTCGGGCGCTAGCCCGAACCATCACCCTGGGGTTGCATGCCGGCGCGGCCACGAGCGGCAGTCAGCAGTAACCAATTCATGTTCATCCGACATTGGAAGCGATTTATGAGCGCCAAAAAACCTGTAGTTTTGCTGATCCTCGACGGTTACGGCTATTCGGAAAAAACCAAATATAACGCCGTTTATGCCGCCAAAACCCCGGTGTATGACAACCTCTGGAAAACCTGCCCCAACACTTTGATCGACACCTCCGGTATGGCCGTGGGACTGCCTGAAGGCCAGATGGGCAACTCCGAAGTGGGCCACACCACTATCGGTGCCGGTCGCGTGGTCTACCAAAACTTCACGCGCATCAATAAATCCATCAGCGATGGCGACTTCTTTACCAATCCCGAATACGTGAAAGCCATCGACAGCGCTATCGCCAGTGACAAAGCAGTGCACATCCTCGGCTTGTTGTCCGAAGGCGGTGTGCACGCGCATCAGGATCACATGTACGCGATGATCAAAATGGCCGTACAGCGCGGAGCCAAAAACGTTTACCTGCACGCCTTCCTCGACGGCCGTGACACGCCGCCGCGCAGCGCTGAATCCTCACTGCAACAAGCCGAAGACCTGTTTAAAGAATTGGGCACTGGTCGCGTAGCCTCCATCATCGGTCGCTACTTTGCACTTGACCGCGACAATCGTTGGGACCGCGTAAAAGCCGCTTACGATGTGATGGTGACTGGCGATTCTGAATTCGACGCACTTACAGCTGTCGATGGTTTGAAGGCCGCTTACGAGCGCGGCGAAAACGACGAATTCGTGAAAGCCACCGTCATCTGCGGTGAAGATGAAGAAGTGGCGACCATCAACGATGGCGACTCAGTGATTTTCATGAACTTCCGCCCTGACCGCGCGCGCGAAATTACCCGCGCTCTGATCGACGAGCAGTTCGACGGTTTTGATCGCGGCGACACCCATCCGGCCATTGCGCACTTTGTGCAAACCACTGAATACGCATCCAACATCAAAGCACCTATCGCCTATCCGCCCGAAAGCCTCGCGAATTCGTTTGGCGAATATATTTCCGGCCTGGGCAAAACCCAATTGCGTATCGCCGAAACCGAAAAATACGCACACGTGACGTTCTTCTTCAATGGTGGCAACGAAGTGGTTTATCCAGGCGAAGACCGTATCCTGGTGCCATCGCCGCAAGTCGCTACTTACGATTTGAAGCCGGAAATGAGTGCACCGGAAGTGACTGAGAAACTGGTGGCAGCAATTGAATCCGGTAAGTACGACGCGATCATTTGTAACTACGCCAACTGCGATATGGTCGGCCACTCAGGTTTGATGGATGCGGCGATCAAAGCCGTAGAAGCCATTGATGTGTGTCTCGATAAAGTGCTCGCTGCGGTGAAAAAAGTCGGTGGCGATGCACTGATTACCGCCGACCATGGCAATGTGGAAGAAATGTTCGATGAAGAAACCGGCCAGCCACACACCCAACACTCCACGCTGCCAGTGCCGTTTATTTTTGTGAGCGAGCGGAAAGGTACTATGGCGCACGGTGGTTCGCTGGCCGATGTTGCACCAACAATCCTGGCGTTGATGGGTGTATCGCAACCCAAAGAAATGACTGGTCGCAACCTGATTACCCTCGGTTAATTATTGCCCACCATTCAACTCCATTAGACGGCTAGCACTCGCTGGCCGTTTTATTTTTTCCGCGCTGATTATTGACGATTAATTATTACTACTATGAGTCGACTTTTTGCTGTTACCAAAACCTTCGCGCTTAAAGGATTACTCTGCGCCGCATTGATTTGCACCTGCGCCCAGGCCGATGAAAAAGCCGATATGACCAAACTGCAAAAAGAAATCGAAGCGCTGCAAAAAGAATTAAAAGCCGTGCAGGGCACCCGTTCGGATTTGCAAAAAGATCTGGAAAAATCCGAAACTCAAATCAACGACTTACAAAAAAAAGCCAACGAGATCAATAAACAGCTCAATGAACAAAATAAAGAGCTGGATCAATTAAAGAACGAGCGCAGCCAATTGGAGCAAGCGCGCAAAAACCAGCAGTCACAAATCGCCGAGCAAATGCGCGCTGCCTATAAACTCGGCCAGCAAAGTGAAGTTAAAGTCCTGCTGAACCAGGAGTCGCCCGACCAGTTGTCGCGCATCATGAAATACCATAGCTATTTGATGGAAGCGCACAGCGCCAAGATGCAAACCTATCTGGACACCATTACCCGCATCGATGCGCTCACCCCGGAAATAGAAAAAAAAACACTTGAGTTAGGTGGCATGCAAGCCGAGCTGGATGCCCAGCGCGCGCAATTAAAAACCATCCACGGTGAACGCCAGCAGGCACTGGCCAAAGTAAACAGCGAACTTAAAAACAAAAATCAGGAGCTAAAACAGCTCAATAAAGATCGCCAACAATTACAGGCGTTGCTTGAGCGCGTAACCAAACGAGTTGCCACCACTGGTGCGATCAACTCCCCCAGTTATGTCCCCCTGCCGGCGGGCGGCGAAAAGTTCTCGCTGCGCAAAGGCCGTTTGCCCTGGCCCACCCAAGGCAGCATGATCCATCGCTTTGGCAGCGCACGAGTTGCCGGGCAGATGAACTGGACCGGCGCGTATATTGCAGCACCAATGGGCAATTCGGTGATTGCGGTTCATCATGGCCGGGTGGTGTTTGCCGATTATTTCGGTGGCCATGGGCTGCTGGTGATTGTGGATCATGGCGAAGGTTATTTGAGCCTCTATGCCCACAACCAGAGTTTGCTGAAAAAAGCCGGTGAACCGGTGCAAGCGGGTGAGGCCATCGCCAAGGTCGGCAACTCCGGCGGGCAAGCGAGTACCGGCTTGTATTTTGAGATCCGCCACAACGGCAAACCGATTGATCCATCGACTTGGCTGGCGCGCGGTTGACAACACTGCCAAACGCGGAATTATTTTTGCTAACAACTGTCATTTTTTTATGGTTTAGCTTAGTGTGCGCCCGCTAGGCCGCTACAGTTATAGACTTAGCCTTTTGTTCCTACCTCAGCTGTTGCGCTTATCGGAGACGTTATGTTTCGCGCTGGTTTTACATTTCGGTTTAAAGCATCTGTTTTTTCCCAGTTGATCGCCCCCGGTGCGTTGCTCAGCCTGTTAATTGCGCCCGCATTTGCCGACGATAAAACCACCGCTCCCGATGCCGGCCTCTTGCCTCTTGAAGAGCTGCGCACGTTCACCCGCGTCTACGACCATGTGCGCAACGGTTATGTCGATGAAATCGACGATGCCAAACTACTCGAATATGCCATTAAAGGCATGATCGCCGAACTCGATCCCCACTCCGCCTATCTCGATAAAGAAGCCTTCGCCGATCTGCAAGCGAGCACTTCGGGTGAATTTGGCGGCATAGGCCTGGAAGTCAGTCTCGACGAAGGTTTTATCAAAGTCGTCACGCCGATTGATGATAGTCCTTCCGCGCGCGCCGGCATCCTCTCGGGCGATGTGGTAATCCGCATCGACGATAAGCCGGTCAAGGGGATGGATTTAAACAAAGCCGTCAACCTGATGCGCGGCCCCAAAAACAGCCCGATCAAGATTACCGTGATGCGCGAAGGTGTGGATCAGCCGCTCGATTTTGACCTGCAGCGCGACATCATCAAAGTGCAAAGCGTGCGCACCCGCCTGCTGGAGCAGGACTATTTCTACATCCGCATCGCCCAGTTCCAACTGGATACCGGTAAAGATGTGGCCAAAAAGCTGCGCGACCAGTTAAAGAAAAACCCGGACACCAAAGGCATCATCCTCGACTTGCGCAATAACCCCGGCGGCGTGTTGCAGTCGTCGGTGGAAGTAGTCGATGCCTTCCTCGATGGCGGGCAAGTGGTCTATACCCAAGGCCGCCTCGATAACAGCAATATCGGCTACAACGCCGAAGCAGGCGATCTCACCAATAATTTGCCGCTGGTCGTATTGATCAACGATGGCTCGGCTTCAGCGTCGGAAATCGTCGCCGGTGCCCTGCAGGATCATAAACGCGCAGTGATTATGGGCACCCGCAGTTTTGGCAAAGGCTCGGTGCAATCGGTAATCCCGATCAGCAACGACCGCGCCATCAAACTCACCACCGCGCTTTATTACACCCCCAATGGCCGTTCAATCCAAGCGCAGGGAATTGAACCGGATGTCGATGTGGAGCGGGTGCAAGTCACCAGCATCCAGCAAGGGCCAGCCACCACCGAAGCTGACCTCGCGCGCCACCTTGGCAACAGCAAGGGCGGCACGGAGAGTACCGGTAAGGATCGCGCCAGCAAGCGCATCAGCAGCGCCGAATTGCTCAAAGAAGACAATCAGCTCCACGAAGCCTTAAATCTGCTCAAGGGGCTGAATATTTTTATCCAGAGCTCACCGCTCGCTGCCGCCACGCCCGAGGCAGCACCTATAGCGCCTGACATAGTCGTCCAACCGAAAGCCAACGAATAAGCCCGCGTGCCGAAGGGGATCACCTATCGCACCGTGTTTGGCCTGCTGCTGATGCTAATCCTCAGCCAGCCGACCTGTGCTGCTGGTCGGCTGGCAATTATCATCGATGATATAGGCTACAACCTCCCACTCGGTAAACGCAGCGCCGATTTGCACGGCGATTTCACCCTTGCCGTTTTGCCTTTCACCCCCCACGGGGTCGAATTGGCCGAGCGAGCGCACCGTCGCGGCAAAGAAATCATGCTCCACGCCCCCATGAGCAACCACCATCAATATCCACTGGGGCGCGGCGGTTTGAAGAGCGGAATGCAGCAGGCCGAATTCCTCGCGGTGTTACGCCAAAACCTTGCAAATATTCCCCATGTCAAAGGGGTCAACAACCATATGGGCAGCCAGTTGACCGAACAGGCAGAACCCATGCGCTGGCTCATGGACGAACTCCAACAGCGGCAATTGTATTTTGTCGATAGCCGCACCAGCGCCCAAACCCAGGCGCTGAACATGGCGGAGGAAATCCGGCTACCGAGCCGAAAACGCGATGTATTTCTGGATGACGAACAAACTCCCGTCAATATCAGATACCAGTTATTGCGCGCGCTGAAACAGGCCCAGCAACAAGGTTCGGCAATCGCAATCGGTCATCCCTATCCGGCCACCCTCGCCCAGCTGGAGCAACTACAACCTTTGCTCGACCAGCATCAGGTGCAACTCGTCAGCGCCTCCCAGCTCATGCCGCAATCGAGCCGCACAAAGATCCATTCACCCACCGCCTGTCTGGCGCCGCCCATGGGACTTTGGCCACAGATTTGGGTTCCCATAGATCCATTTTCGCTGGATTTAGTCCTTAAATTTTAAAAAATGACGCCTGAATGGAAAAATGCGCCCGTTCAGTAATAAAAAAAGCATATTAAAAGACCAACTAAATCTAGCCGCCACTTTGTAATGATGTCTATAATCAGCGTGGGTGATATTTGATCATCCCCAGAAGGATTCGATTGTTCAGGAACAAGAGCGAGGGGTATATATGGCTACAAACAACAGAGCGGGCGAGCATGGTTCGGTACCTTCACGTCATGGCCGCTATTTGCAGAAAGACGGCTACTGGTACTACAGCACCCGCGAAGGTGTGGACATAGGCCCATTTGATAGTCGCGACGATGCCGAAACCGGTGTTGGAGAGTTTATCGATTTTATTCAGGCATCCGAGCCTAAAGTCTCGGACGTGCTTAAACAGTATCGCGCGGCCTAAACACCGTTTAGGCCGTTCACAAAAAAGGGCGCCAAATGGCGCCCTTTTTTGTTTTCTGGATTTGATGCTGGGAATGGTACAGCGGAATTAGCTTACAACCGCACCTCGATACCCTGCGCTCGCATAAATGCCTTGGCTTGCGGCACTGTGTATTCGCGGAAATGGAAGATACTCGCCGCTAGCACCGCGTCAGCGCGCCCTTCAGTCACACCATCACACAAATGCTGCAAATTGCCGACGCCACCGGAAGCGATCACCGGGATCGGCACGGCATCGCTAATCGCGCGGGTTACCGCCAAGTCATAACCCTTTTTTGTACCATCGCCGTCCATACTGGTAAGCAGGATTTCACCCGCCCCAAACTCCGCCATCTTGATCGCCCACTCCACTGCATTTATACCCGTCGGCTTGCGTCCACCATGGGTGAAAATCTCCCAGCGCGGCGCTTCGCCCGCGCCGCTGACTTTCTTTGCATCAATCGCGACAACAATGCATTGGGCCCCAAAGCGATCGGAAGCAGCTTTGACAAAATCCGGGTTATAGATAGCAGCAGAGTTGATACCCACCTTATCAGCACCTGCATTGAGCATGGTACGGATATCCTCCACAGTGCGAATACCACCACCCACCGTGAGCGGGATAAACACTTCGCTGGCAATCTTCTCGACCGTGTGCACCGTAGTATCGCGACCTTCGTGAGTAGCGGTGATATCAAGGAAGGTGATTTCGTCGGCGCCATCATCGTTGTAGCGTTTGGCAATTTCAACCGGATCGCCCGCATCGCGGATACCAACGAAATTGACGCCTTTGACCACGCGGCCATTATCGACATCAAGGCAGGGAATAATGCGTTTTGCGAGAGCCATACAAATCTCAAACTCGGCAGGAGAGAATAGTTGGCTATTTTAGCGTGTAAATGAGGCCGAGTGACAACTGATGGTACTTCGGGCGTTCATGATTCTCTAGCCGCAAATCATCCAAATGGCATATTAATGATTGCCGTCATAACTTATTTCGCCGATTTTTTTTACACATTCTCAAATAAAAAAACATAAGTTATTGATTAGTATAACTAAAATGATTGGCGCATAAATTGCTCACTTGTGCCGTGGATTTCCATGATGGAAATTCTTTTAACTTTACTATTGACTCCAAAGGAAGATATATGAAAAAAATTACCTCTCTTCTCGCTGCAGCCCTTTTAACTACCACTGGTTACGCTAATGCCGGCCTGTTCCACTTCACAGGTGAGATTGAAAACCACAATGACGTAATTTACACCTATTTTAGCGTAGCAAATGACGCCACCAATGTGCGTGTATGGACTGACTCTTTTCTGGCCGGCGTAAACTTCGACCCAATTACAGCGCTGTGGACAGCAGACGGTACGCGCATCGATCAAAATGATGATAACGCTACTATCAATCCCGGCTCCCAAACCGTTTTCGATTCTGGTTTCAGCCTCCCATTCCTTGCTGCTGGTGATTACATTTTTACCGTTGCCACCTATAACAATTGGGCTAATGGAAATTTATTGTCCAATGGTTTTGCCTTTGACGATCAAGCACCTATTGCCCTGAGTGACTGGAATCAACCAGCTAATCACAGCAATATGGGATCCTCTTGGAGCTTATGGTTAGATGGCGTAGACCAAGCAAGCAACCCAACTGCAGTACCAGAATCAACTCCACTGGCTCTGCTCGGTTTAGGTCTGTTAGGCTTCGGATTGAGAAGAATCCGCAAAGCTTAATATCTGGAAGTCATAAAAAAGCCCCGGCATGCTGTGCATGCCGGGGCTTTTTTATGTGGGATACCGCAAAGGCTCAATCTTAAAGTTGTTTCCCATACAGAATTGATACGGAGCCGCGGATACCAACGAAATTGACGCCTTTTACAACACAGCCATTATCAACATCCATGCAGGGAATAATGCGTTTTGCGAGAGCCATAAACTAATACCAAAAAAACAGCGCCAAAAAGAGAACTGGTGAATTCATTAATAAAAAATAATCAACCGCGTGTCGGATTTTTCACCGCTTTGAACAACTTTTCGGGCGATTATCTATACAATCCGATCATTCGTATAGGGAAAACACTTTGGTGTATAAATTGCCTATCTAAGGTACAAACCAACGTTAATGTACCCACAACTCTAATTAACAATGCATTTACTTAAGGACGAATGCCATGAAAAAAATTTCGGCGCTTCTAACAACACTTCTGCTAAACATCGCGAACCACGCGCACGCAATCCCCTTTCACTTTGAAGACAACATCTATTACGCCAACGATGTAATATTTGCCCACTTCACCATTACTGAAACAAGCGACGTGACTTTATGGACCGACTCATCTCGCGGCGGCCTGAACTTTGACCCCAATATCGCCCTCTGGGACGCCGATGGTTTCAAAATTGACGCGAATGATGATGACAACACAATTAGTCCCGACACCCAAACGTTCGGCGACTCAGGTTTGGTTATGTCATCGCTTGCCGCTGGCGATTACACCATCACCCTCGCCATGTTTAATAACTGGGCGCTCGGCGATAACCTATCCGACGGCTTCGAATTTGACTATTACGCCCAACTCACTTTAAACGAATGGAACCGGGAGTTTGGAACCAATAGCGGTTCAGCATGGAGCCTGTGGCTTTCAGGGGTGGATGATGCACATGTTTCCACGCCCTCCAATTCTGTCCCTGAACCGGCATCTTTAGCACTTCTTCTGGCCGGCCTAATGGCGCTTGGCGTTAAACGATCCAGAAAGCGCTAAACCGCTTTAACCCCAAAGCGCCGGCAAAACCCCCGCACCACTTTCGGTACTCACAACTCAATCGTTATCGCAGTATGCTTGCGCTTCAGCCATAGTCAGGGTGCCTTCATAAATCGCGCGACCGGTGATGGCGCCGCAAATGCCATGATGAGCCTCTGCTTTCAGAGCACGAATATCGTCCATATTGGTGACGCCACCCGAGGCGATTACCGGAATGCTGGACGCCTGCGCCATACCTACAGTTGCCTGCACGTTGACGCCTTGCATCATCCCATCGCGGGCGATATCGGTGTAGACGATGCTGCTCACGCCATCTTGCTCAAAACGCTTGGCCAGTTCAGATGCCTGAATATTGGACACTTCTGCCCAACCGTCAGTCGCAACCCACCCGTCTTTCGCATCCAAACCAACAATGATGTGACCGGGGAACTGCTTGCACATATCGGTCACGAACTGCGGCTCTTTTACTGCCTTGGTGCCGATAATAACGTACTGCACGCCCGCGTTCAGGTAGTACTCGATGGTCTCCGCGCTGCGGATGCCGCCACCGATTTGGATCGGCAGGTTGGGATAGGCTTTAGCAATTGCCGTTACCACTCCACCATTAACCGGCTTGCCTTCAAAGGCGCCGTTCAAATCTACCAAGTGCAGACGACGACAGCCCTGTTGCACCCATTGTGCAGCCATCGCGACGGGATCGTCGGAGAACACAGTGGAATCGTCCATCAAACCCTGACGCAAACGCACGCACTGGCCATCTTTTAAATCAATTGCGGGGATAATTAACATTGATCAATCTCGATTAAACAGAAATGGGGGATCAGGCCTTGCCATCCCAATGTAAAAAATTCTTTAACAGCTGCAAGCCGACGGTGTGGCTCTTTTCCGGGTGGAATTGCGCTACAAACAAATTGCCGCGAGTTAATGCCGCATGAAATTGAAAGCCGTAATCACAAGTACCGGCGATCAGGCCGACATCTTCGGTAATCACGCAGTAACTGTGGACGAAATAGAAACGGCTATCCTGTTCGATTCCCGCCCAGAGCGGGTGATCGTTGTGATGTACCTGATTCCAGCCCATGTGCGGTACTTTTAAGTGTGCACCTGTGCTATCAGTATGGTTTTCGCCGAAGAAGCGCACTTTTCCCGGCAGGATACCGATGCAATCCACACCACCGTTTTCTTCGCTGAAATCCATCAGCGCTTGCATGCCCACACAAATCCCCAATACCGGTTTACCGGTGGCGACTTGCTCGCGCAGCAGCTGGTCAAAACCAAGGCGTTTAATTTCCGCCATACAGTCGCGGATCGCACCCACACCGGGAAACACCACGCGATCTGCCGCTGCAACTACGGCAGGATCAGAGGTCACCACCACATTTTGTTCGGGCGCCACATGCTCCAAAGCGCTCTTAACAGAGTGCAAGTTGCCCATGCCATAGTCGATTACAGCGACTGTTTGCTGCTTGTTTACCGCTGACGTCATGCTTAGAGGCTACCTTTGGTTGAAGGCATAATGCCTTCCATACGCGGATCTTTTTCCAGCGCCATACGCAGGGCGCGGCCGAAGGCTTTAAATACGGTTTCGATCTGGTGGTGCGCATTGTGGCCGCGCAGGTTATCCACATGCAGGGTCACGCCCGCGTGGTTCACAAAGCCTTGGAAGAATTCCCAGAACAGCTCCACATCAAACTGGCCGACTCGTTTTTGGGTGAAGGGAATATCCATCACCAGACCGGGACGGCCGGAGAAATCGATCACTACGCGCGATAAGGCTTCATCAAGCGGCACATAGGCATGGCCGTAGCGGCGGATACCTTTTTTATCGCCTACCGCTTTAGCGATGGCCTGGCCAATGGTGATGCCGATGTCTTCCACTGAGTGGTGGTCGTCAATGTGAGTGTCGCCGTCGCAGGTCACGTCCAGATCGATCATGCCGTGGCGGGCGATCTGGTCCATCATGTGTTCGAGGAAGGGCACACCCGTATTGAACACACCTTTACCGGCGCCATCCAGATTCAGGCTGACGCTGATTTTGGTTTCCAGAGTGTTGCGGGTGACTTGCGCAATACGATCAGTCATAGGTTTACTCGGGGTAATAAATTGCAGCAGGAGGCTGCATCGCTAAAAGATGCGCGAATTATATAGACTCGGGGCACCAAATTCACGGAAAGCCGCGCTATTAGGCTGATTGTTAAGTTGGCATACAGATTATTCGGCTCAAAATTCTTTCAAAATGCTCATCACCGTCAACAATTACCACCCACTATGGACTTTTATATGGCCAACACCCTGTTAAGCAGCTGCCTGTTGAGCACCTGTTTGCTCGCTTCTGCCAGCTTTGCTGCAGCGCCCTACAATTCCAGCAACAGTTCCAACAACAACCCTAATAATGCGGATTACACCGGCTGGAGTTGGTCTGGCCATGTGGATCACGTTACCTTCGATAAGGACGCTGCCGCGTTACAAGGTATTGAAGACAGCGCCACTGCCATCGGCGGCGCGGCCGAGTATTACTCCAGCAAAACCGAAAACACCCTGTCGCTGGGGATCAACTTTTTGTTTTATCGCGATAACGACGCCTTTGCCCAATACGTTGAAGATTACTGGGGCGATATCGACTATTCCGAATCCGATGCCAGCGCTTTTATGGTGTTTGCCGAGTACGGCCCTAAATACCGCTTTGGGCAGGACAACATGACCTTTGTGACGGTGCGCGGCGGCGTGAGCGGCATGTTGTATTCGGAACGCGCCATCAGCGGGTGCCATAACTGCTACTCGGAAGATATCGATATAGATGGCGGTGTTTATGGTGTGTTGGGGATTGGCCAAACCCTGGGCAGGCTGGATGTAGGTTTGCAATTCCAGCAATATTTCAGCGGCGATCTGGACAATAGCGTGCGCCTGAAAATCTCCGGCGCCTTCTAAATCATCCTGTAACTTACCTCACCTGATGGCACAAAAAATGCCATCAGGCCGATTTCATCGGTTACCTGTTTTTTTATAAAAAGTTGGTATTACGCCTCACTTGCGTTTGTTGGGTCATGGTTTACTTTTAAATCGCACCCAATTGAATTCAGCAGCATCATGCAGGACTGCTCATGTGATTACTTATAACCACTATCCGAGAAACAGATTGACCGACCCTTTAAATCCTATTCGCCAGCTAATCCGGCAGGCACAGGAGCAGGACTCTGCCACTGGCAAACTGCTGGAGTTTGTGGAATGCCGCAAGAAGCGCTTGCACGCTGCCATTAAGTTACCGGAGCAGCAGGCCGCCAAAGGGCTAGCGGATTTTGTAGTGCGTTACATTAAACATGTACCGGATTTCATCGATGCCATCCGCTCTATGGCACAGGAAGCGGGCATCGCCAAAGATGTTGAACCCCTGTTAAAAATCGCGAGCGATTACTTTATGTCGCCGCCTTCGATTATCGATCCGCACAGCCAGTTGGAAGCACTGCTCGATGAGGCCTATCTCGCGCATCGCCTGTTGGAAGAGGTGAACGACCGGTTTATGGCCAAAAGCGGCATCCCGCTTGCACCTATGGATATGACCGTCGCCAATGTGATCGCCCATGAATTGATTGGTGAACCCTTTGCCAACGAGCTGGATCAGGCGGTGCTGTTTTCAGCCGAGTTGCTGTTGAACGAGCATGGTTTTGAAGGTGCCGATATCGCCAACTATGTCAGCCAGCATAAAGACCATGGGTGGACAGAAGAGCTGGAGCGCTGGCCCTGCCTGACGGACGACCTGGCGATCAGCGTCGAGTTTGACACCGATAATCCCACGCGGCATTAGCCACATCCGGGGATAAAAAAAGCGAATTGCCGTGGGCAATTCGCTTTTTTGTTGTTAGGCACCTAGTTGTTAGGCACTTAAAGGTTCGGATTAGCCCGGATGTGAGGCAGACCCGCCCTCAGCGCTGAGCGTAGTCATATCGTCATAGCGGGTTTTATCGAGCATGTTCTCGCTCTTGCCCACAATGACCGACACCACTGCATCGCCGGTGACATTCACGGCAGTGCGCACCATATCCAAAAACCGGTCGACACCGATAATCAACGCAATCCCTTCCACCGGTAAATTCACCGATTGCAGTACCATCGCCAGGGTTACCAGGCCAACACCGGGAACACCGGCGGTGCCGACAGAGGCGAGGGTGGCGGTGAGGATCACCATCAGGTACCCGGCGATACCGATATCGATATTGTAGGCTTGGGCAATAAATACCGTGGCCACACCCTGCATGATGGCGGTGCCGTCCATATTGATCGTAGCGCCGAGCGGGATGGAGAAACTGCTGACTTTGTTATCCACCCCCAGATCGTGCTCCACCGTGCGTAAAGTGACGGGCAGGGTGGCATTGCTGGAAGCAGTACTAAAAGCAAACACCACGACTTTCCACATCTTCTTGAAGAAAATTACCGGGCTTAAGCCGGTCAGAAGCCTCAACAATGATCCATACACACCAAAAGCATGTAGCAACAATACAAAGAGCACAGTGAAGAAATATTTGGCTAAATCCAGAATTGCGCTGAATCCCAACGATGCAAACAACTTTGCCAATAGACAAAACACACCATAGGGCGCGAGCTGCATCAACAGCATCACCATTTTCAGTATGACTTCATTCAGCTGCTCAAAAAAGGTCGCCATATTTTTACCGACGGTACCGCCGGTGCGCGAGATAGCTATGCCGAACAAAATGGAAAACACGATCACCTGCAGCATATTGCCTTCGGCCATCGCCTGCACCGGATTGCTGGGGAAGATACTGATGACGGTTTCTTTGATTGATGGCGCCGCCGGGACTTCATAATTGCTGGCCACGGCCATATCCACGGCAGCACCCGGTTGCACCATCACCGCCACGGCGATCGCCAGGGCGATGGCCAGCGCCGTGGTCAGCATATAAAGCATCACCGTTTTAGTCGCTAATGCGCCCATTCGGCTATGGCCGCCGAGCGAAGCTGAACCGCACACCAATGATACAAACACCAGCGGCACGACCAATAGCTTGAGCGAGGCCACAAAGATCTGGCCAATGGTGTCCAGCAGGCCACTGATGATATAGGTCTGCACCCACTGCCCCTGAGCGGTGGTGGGGATGGGGTGGGTTTCATCCAGCCCGAGCAGCAGGTTAAACCCAACACCTACCAACACACCAAGCAGCATACCCAGCAGAATTTTTGTGGTCAGGGACATAGGGCCTCGCAGAGTTATTATGGGCAGGACAGGTTCACCAACGCGGTGAATTTAGCTGGCGACCTGATTGCCGCCAGCAGATGGCATTATTCATTGAGCGCGTCTTTCAGCGCCTTGCCCGGCTTGAAAGTAACGGTCTTGCTGGCGGCGATCTGAATGGTCGCTCCGGTTTGCGGATTGCGCCCTTCGCGTGCGGCGCGCGCGCTTACATTGAAGGTGCCAAACCCCAGCAGGGCGACAGATTCGTCGCGACTCAATGCATTGGTAATTTGCTCAATAAAGGCAGAGACCACCAGGTCAGCCTTGTTTACACCCAGATCAGTATTGTTCGCCAGTGCGACCACAATATCGGTTTTATGCATCATTTTTCTCCTTGGTTTTATCGACAGACCTTTGAGTGTAACTCCAATAACGGCTTTGCGGCAGACTGGCACCGGCTTTTTCTAGCCTCATCGCCGAAAAAACCAGACCATTCCCAAGCAGGCTCAAGCTGATAAACTGCCGTCCCATTCTACCCGTGGATGAAACCGCGGGTACCTATTGCCGACCAAGCCAACAGGAGACAGGTTTTGCCCCCAGCTGCGCGCCACCTACCACTTTCACTCTCTTGGCAGCCAATGACGCGCATCAACCGGAGCCAACGCCCCACTCCCGCCATGCAGGAGTGGCTGACCAATACTGGCTCATTGACGGGACGCCTGATTAACTTTAGCAGTGGTCAGTTCAACGTGCAGGTAGTGCGCCAGATCATCGGTATACCGCGCTTGGACGAACGACAAGTATTGGGGATGAAACAACCGACGCTGGCACTGATCCGCGAGGTGATCCTGTGTGGTCGGGGCGAGCACTGGGTGTTTGCGCGCAGCCTGTTACCGCTCACCAGCCTGACCGGTCGCCTGCGCCACCTGCGCAAACAGGGGACACGGCCGCTGGGCGCGTTTTTGTTCAGTCAGCCACAGATAACACGCAGTGCCATTGCGGTAGCGCGGATTAGCCGCGATCATGCCTATGTTCCCGCTGCACTGGCTGGCGCGACGCCACTCTGGGGGCGGCGCTCGGTCTTTACCGTGCGGGAAAAAAGGTTGCATGAAAAGACGTTGCGACAGCCCACATTCAGGCAGAGGCCGCTGCTAGTCAGCGAAGTGTTTTTACCGGCGTTTGTTGCCCGGATCGAGCACATTCTGCCCCGCTAACTTTACTAACACGGCGTTTTGGCCATGACGACACCTGAAGACGTAAAACCCGACGCAGCGATACCAACCCCCAAAAAGCCGACGGCAAAAAAAGCGCCCGCTGCGACCACCGCCAAAACTGACGCGAAACCCAAAGCAACGGTCGCCAAACCGACGGCTAAAAAAAACGCTCCGCCAGCCACGGCAGAGCCAACAACCGACAGCGCAGCTCCGGCGGCCAACGTTGCACCTTCGACCACGGCGAAATCCGCACCGCCAAAATCTGCTCCCCCCAAGTCGACGGCCAAAGCGGCAGTTGCAAAAGCAGTGACCCAGAAAACGCCATCGGCCAAAGCGGAGCCTACTAAACCCGTCACTCCGAAATCAGTGCCAACAAAAACAGCCGCTGCCAAACCCGCTCCCGCCAAGGCGGCCCAAAAAAAGGTGGAAAGTACTGCAGCTGCCCAGCCCGCAGAGCGCAAACCCATAGCGCCCGCATCAGCCAGTTCGCCCACGCCGATTAGTTCACCGGTACCCGACTCGACATCTGCATTTATAGAGGCAGCACCTTTAATCGACCCCGGCACAACCAGGGTAGCCGTACCGGTTGCTGCACCGAAAGCGATTGAACCAGCGTTACCAGCAGCTGAACGAGCCAATTCGCAGGCCGAAAAAATCCTCAAACGTGCAGATAAAAATCCCGAAAAATCAGACTTTATCGCCAAAATCCAGCAAAAAGCTGCGATTTACTGGCGTCTGACACGCATGGACCGCCCGATTGGCACGTTGTTATTGCTCTGGCCCACACTCTGGAGTCTATGGATTGCCGCCAAGGGTGTTCCGAGCCTCAAGAATCTGGCGATTTTTGTGTTGGGGGTGATAGTGATGCGCGCCGCTGGGTGTGTGATCAACGACTTTGCCGACCGCAAGATCGATGGCAAAGTTGAGCGCACTAAAGAGCGCCCGCTCGCTACCGGCGCCGTTTCCAGCAAAGAGGCGATAGGGCTGTTTATCGCCCTGTGTTTAACTGCCTTTGTGCTGGTGCTGTTTACCGATCCGTTCACCATCAAGCTGTCGGTGGGTGGGCTGGTGCTTGCGTTTTGCTATCCGTTTATGAAACGCCATACTCATTTGCCGCAAGTAGTGTTGGGTGCGGCTTTCGCGTGGGGCATCCCCATGGCCTATGCGGCAGAAGCGGGGAAATTGCCGCAGGAAGTCTGGCTGATTTATCTGGCCGTGGTGCTCTGGACAGTTGCTTATGACACTTTCTATGCGATGGTCGACCGCGATGACGATCTAAAAATCGGGGTTAAATCCACCGCGATCCTGTTTGGCGAGCAAGATCGGCTGATGACCGGAATCCTGCAAGCCATGACGATTTATGCGCTGATATTGGTTGGCAACCGCTTTGAACTCGGCACTTTTTATTACCTTGGCTTGGCAGCTGCCGCCGGCTTATTTATCTACCAACAGTGGCTGATCCGCTTCCGCGCACGCACAGCCTGCTTTCAGGCATTCCTGAACAACAACTGGGTCGGCGTGGCTGTTTTTGTGGGGATTGTTGCCGATTACGCGTTGCGCTGATCGAACTTTTCTGCGGCTGTGATTTCCCATCTGGAGAACCTTTCCATTGCAAACTAAGGATGCACCATGAAGTTCGCCTGTTGCCTGCTACTCATCATCTGCTGTTCAACCTACGCCGCTAAACCTGCCAGTTATGGCTCTCGACTGGAGGGTTTTGACTATCCCTATCCGGTCAAAACCTTCACGTTCCAATCCCAGCAGCAAGCGCTGGAGATGGTGTATATGGATGTAAAACCCGCGCAGCCCAACGGCCGGACGCTGGTGTTGATGCACGGTAAAAACTTCTGCGCGGCTACTTGGGTAGGGACGATTAAGGTGCTGGTGGATGCGGGTTATCGTGTGGTGGCGGCCGACCAAATCGGCTTCTGCAAATCCAGCAAACCCACGCATTATCAATTCAGTTTCCAGCAATTGGCCGCCAACACCCGCGCCTTGCTGGATAGCATCGGCGTCGATAAAGCCAGTGTTATGGGCCACTCCATGGGCGGCATGCTCGCCACCCGCTTTGCGCTAATGTATCCAGCCCAAACCGAACAATTGGTGATGGTAAACCCCATCGGCCTTGAGGATTGGAAAGCGCTGGGCGTGCCTTATCGCAGCGTCGATGAGTGGTACAAACGCGAACTGAACACTAATGCCGAGGGTATCCGCAAATATCAGCTTTCCACCTATTACGCCGGCCAATGGCGCCCGGAATTTGACCAATGGGTGGAGATGCAGGCGGGCATGTATCGCGGAAAAGGCAAAGAACAGGTGGCCTGGAACTCGGCGCTAACCGCCGATATGATCATGAGCCAACCCGTCGTCTATGAGTTTCCCCACCTGAAAATGCCGACGCTGCTGTTGATCGGCGAGCAGGACAACACCGCCTTGGGCAAAGATGCCGCACCGCCTGCGCTGCAAAAAACCCTGGGTAATTACCAAAAACTGGGGCGCGCCGCAGCTAAAGCCATCCCCAAGGCGACCCTGGTGAACTTCCCCGACCTCGGCCACTCGCCGCAAATCCAGGCGCCCGCACGCTTCCATCAGGCATTGCTAAAAGGGTTAGCGCCATAACACTTTTTTGCTAAATGTTTACACTGTCATAAATATGTAACACCGGGCTTATTTAATAAGCTGCAACAATAGCTTCACAAACCTGTGGGCTGTCCCGTGGTTTTCTCAGGTAGAACTCTTATGACCGGTCGTAAAATCCTTATCGTTGATGATGAATCCGCAATCCGCGATATGCTGCGTGTGGCCCTGGAAATGGCCGAATACCAAGTGATGGAAGCGAGCAATGCCCAGGATGCTCACGGCCTGATTATCGATGAAAAGCCCGATCTGATCCTGCTCGACTGGATGATGCCCGGTACCAGCGGCATCGAATTGGCGCGCCGCTTGAAGCGCGATGAAGTCACGGTCAATATCCCGATCATCATGCTCACCGCCAAAGGCGAGGAAGACAATAAGATCCAGGGTCTGGAAGTGGGCGCTGACGATTACATCACCAAGCCCTTCTCGCCACGCGAATTGGTTGCGCGCTTGAAAGCAGTGCTGCGCCGCGCTGATCCGCAAATCACCTCGGCGCCAATTACCGTGCAAGGTCTTTGCCTCGATCCCGCTAGCCATCGCGTCACCATCAACGACCAATCAGTCGATATGGGCCCGACCGAATATCGTTTACTGGAATTTTTCCTGACCCATCAGGAAAGAGCCTATACTCGCAGCCAGTTACTGGATCACGTCTGGGGCGGCAATGTGTATGTGGAAGAGCGCACGGTTGATGTGCATATCCGCCGCCTGCGCAAAGCACTCACTGTGGATGGCCACGAAGATCTGATCCAGACAGTGCGCGGTACCGGTTATCGTTTTTCTACCCGTATCGAAGCCTGATTTCACGACCTAGTGAGTCGCCGCAGGTGATTGATAGTTCAAGACCGTCTGCAGCATGGATGCTGCAGTCGAGCCTACAGGGATGTATTCACGGCGCGTCTTGAACTATCAAGCAGCTGCGGTGACGGATTCAAAACCGAGAGGCTCCCACCGTTGTTAAAAGGTTTCAGCGCTGAACTCCAGCGCATTCTCATTATCCTCACCGTGTGCAGCCTGATTGGCTTTTTCAGCGGCAATATCGCCTTTTGGTTATTCGTCGGCTGCGCGATTTACATCCTGATGATGCTGCGTCAGATGCGTCGCCTTAACCAGTGGTTATTGCGTCAGGAAAGCGAACATCCGCCCGAAACCAGTGGTATTTGGGGGCAGATTTTCGACAACATCTACCAACTGCAAAAACAACAGCGTGGGGAAAAGGAAAACCTGCAGGCGGTGATCAACCGTATCCAGGAAATCAGCTCGGCGCTTAAAGACGGGCTGTTGATCCTCGATGCGCGCGGCCATCTGGATTTCTGGAATCCGGCAGCGCACCGCATGCTCGCCTTGCACACCAAGGATCAAGGGCAATCGGTCATTAACTTTATTCGCCATCCCAAATTCGTTAGCTACTTTGAAGAGGGTAAATACGAGGAGCCGCTGGAATTACCGTCGCCGCGCTTCCCCTCCAAATTCCTGCAATTCCAGATCACCCGCTTTGGTAAAGGGGAACGGCTGATTGTGGTGCGCGATGTGACCCAACTGCATAACCTTGAGCAGATGCGACAGGACTTTATCGCCAACGTCTCCCACGAACTGCGCACTCCGCTAACAGTCATCAATGGCTATGTCGAAACGCTTGCCGATAACAATACCACCCCCAGTTGGGATAAACCCCTGCAACAGATGATGCAGCAAGCCAAGCGGATGTCACTGCTGATCAATGACCTGCTGGTGCTCTCCAAACTGGAAACCACCGAGGCAGGGCATAACCACAAGCCGATCAATATTGAACAGCTGCTTACCATCGTAAAAAGTGAGGCAGAAGTGCTGAGCAATGATAAGGCACAGCATTTAACCCTGATCTGCAACAACACCACCAAACCCCTGATGTTATTGGGCAATGAAAAAGAATTGCACAGCGCCTTCTCCAACCTAGTCACCAACGCGATCAAATACACACCGAACGAGGGCAAGATAAAGCTGATGCTCTGGCAGGACCAAAAACACTTCTATGTGTCGGTGAGCGATAACGGCCCGGGCATCGAAGCCCAACATATCCCACGCCTGACCGAGCGTTTTTATCGCGTCGATGCCAGCCGTAACAGCAGCACTGGCGGTACAGGTTTAGGCCTTGCGATCGTCAAACACGTTTTGATGCGCCACGAAGCCGAATTAAAAATCACCAGTGAGATCGGCAAAGGCAGTATGTTTATTTGTGTTTTTCCGCTGCTGGGATAATTTTCTGTCTATTAGCGCTTTTCGTGGTATGCATCACATTCTTTTCCCCACACCCTGAACTTCGTCCGTTTTCGGGTTTTTCCGCGCGGAAATTTTCTGAAAATCAAACGCCCGTCGCAAACTATTACCCCTCATACCGAAAGTCGAACTCGCCAATACAACGTTGTCATTTTAGACTCGATCCCCATGCAATGGCTTTGGCATAGCGCCAAACCGGTCTGCATATCGCTCTTTAAATCCTATTAAAAGCGCCACGACTAGTGGTCGCACCGGCATCTAATCAACAATAAATTTTTCGGAGATTAAAAGTGAAGAAGACATTAAAAGCATGCGGCATTTCTGTCGCCCTAATGGGTTCACTCCTGTTGGCAAACCAAGCGTTCGCGCATGGCTATATTTCATCACCCAAAAGCCGCGTCATCCAATGCAAGGAAAATGGGATCGAAAGCCCGACCCATCCAGCCTGTATCGCTGCCAAGGCAGCGGGAAATGGCGGTCTGTATACGCCGCAGGAAGTGGCGGTGGGCGGTGTGCGCGATAACCACGAATACTATATTCCCGATGGTCGCCTGTGCTCGGCGAACCGCTCCAACCTGTTCGGTATGGACCTGGCGCGCACCGACTGGCCAGCGACTAATGTGACCGCAGGTCCATTGCAATTTACCTGGACCAATACCGCGGCGCACAAAACCATGTACTTCCGCTACTACATCACCCGCGAGGGTTATAACCACGCGCAACCGCTACGCTGGTCTGACCTTGAGCTGATTTACGATTCAGGTAAAGCAGATCAGGAACAATTCTCTTACCACACCGTACCAATGCCGCAGCGCACCGGCCGCCACATTGTGTACAGCATCTGGCAACGCGACTGGGAGCGGGATTCGGCGGAAGGTTTCTATCAATGCGTGGATGTTAACTACGGCAACGGCACAGGCACATCTTCATCGTCAGTGGCATCGTCTGTTGTTAGCTCTTCTTCGGTGAGTTCTGTCGCCAGCTCGTCGGTAGCCTCAAGCGTGTCTAACAATACCTGTGCTGGCTTGGGCATCTGGAACGCGACTATCGCGTACCAAAATCCGACGCAAGTCCAGCACAACGGCAAGCGTTACCAAGCTAACTACTGGACCCAAGGCAATAATCCGGAAACCAACAACGGCCAATACAGCTTCTGGCTGGATTTGGGCGCCTGCGGCGGCACTCCGGTTTCATCATCTTCCGCGGCGTCCAGTGTGGTCTCCAGCGCAGCCTCTTCAGTCAGATCGTCGGTGGCCTCATCGGTCGCGTCTTCTGCATCAACCGGTAGCTGTACTTCTCCTGCGTATGTAAATGGCTCCGCCTACGCTGCTGGTGCCAAAGTGCAAAATGCGGGTAGTGAGTATCAATGTACCGTTGCTGGCTGGTGTAGTGTTGGCGGCCCTTACGCGCCGGGTACCGGCTGGGCATGGGCAAATGCATGGTCCTTGGTACGCGCTTGTAATTAAGGTCTGCGCCGGTAATTAATTCCTCCATCGGCTAAAGACCCGACAAAAACGGCAAACCCCGGGGTTTGCCGTTTTTTATTGTGGGTCTATCCTGTAAACCCTCTGTCGCCTGATTACCCCGTCGCCTAACGGCAACTAATCAACCATCCACCTGAAATTGCAGCCGTGCGAGCTGTTGATACAACTCGCTGCTCGCCAGCAATTCCGCGTGGGTACCGCTTGCCACCACCTTGCCTTGCTGCAATACCAGAATCCGGTCGGCATTCACTACCGTCGATAGGCGATGCGCAATCATGATGGTGGTGCGGTTTTTCATCAGCACTTCCAATGCCTGTTGCACCACCTGCTCACTGTTGGAGTCGAGCGCGCTGGTGGCTTCGTCCAATAGTAAAATCGGGCGATCGGCGAGAATCGCGCGCGCAATGGCGATGCGTTGCTTTTGCCCGCCCGATAAACGCACCCCGCGCTCGCCGAGATAGGCATCCAACCCATCGGGCAATTGCTCAATAAATTCCAGCGCAAATGCGGCTTGGCACGCAGCAATGACTTCGGCGTCGCTGGCTTCCGGGCGCGCGTAACGCACATTGTCGCGCACGCTTGCGGCAAAGATCACCGGATCTTGCGGCACCAGGGCAATGCGCTCGCGCACCTGCTGCAGATCGGCGTTTTTCAGCTCGACGCCATCCAACAATACGTCACCGGCCAGGGGATCATAAAAGCGCTGCAGCAGTTGGAATACTGTGGTTTTTCCCGCGCCGGAAGGTCCGACCAGCGCTATTTTCTCGCCGGGATTCACGCGCAAGTTAAACCCATCGAACACGGGCGAGTCCAAACGCGTGGGGTAGGCAAAGCGCAGATTGCGCATCTCCACCAAACCGCGCGCCGGAATAGGCAGAGGAATAGGATTTTCAGGCGTCGGCAAAGCCGATGGGGTGGCCAGTAACTCGACCAGACGCTCGGTGGCACCGGCGGCGCGCTGCAACTCGCCAATCACTTCCGAAATAGTCCCCATGGCGCTGGCGACTATCACCGCGTAGAAGATAAAGGCCGATAATTCCCCGCCGCTAATGTTGCCCGCCAACACATCGTGGCCGCCTACCCACAAAATCAACGCCACGGCACTGAACACCAGCGTGATCACCGCCGCCACCAGCAGCGCACGCTGGCGGATTCGCTTGATGCCCGTGCCAAAGGTCGCCTCGACCCGCTGATTAAATTCCGTGGCGGCGGCAGACTCGTGGCCATAGGCCTGCACGGTGCGGATCTCATGAATCACTTCGTCGGTATAGGCGCCTACATCTGCCACGCTGTCCTGGCTTGCGCGCGCCAGTTTGCGCAGGCGGCGCCCGAACACGATGATCGGCACCAGCACAAAGGGAATCGCAACCAATACCAACGCCATGAGTTTCAGGCTGGTAAACGCCAGCATCACCAGACCTCCCAGCAACAAGAGCGCGTTGCGCAGCGCCATAGAAACACTGGAACCAATCACTGTTTCCAGCTGGGTGGTATCGTTGGTTAAGCGCGAGAGCACATCGCCAGTGCGATTCTGCTCAAAGAAAAAGGGCGAAAGTGTCAGCAGGTGGGAGAACACCCGACGGCGCAGATCGGCGGTAATCCGTTCCCCCAGCCAGGAGACCAGATAAAACCGGCTATAGGTAGCAACCGACATCACTAGGATAACGCCCAATAATCCCAGGAGCGCATAGTTGAGCAGCGCCGGACTACCCGCGACAAATCCCTTATCGATTACCTGTTTTAAGCCCTGTCCGATCAACAGTACACAGGCGGCCGCAACCACCAGCGCAATCAGAGCAAATACAATCCGCAAACGATAGGGACGCAAAAGATCGAGCAGAATCTGACGGCGCGACAAGGCGATGGAAGAATTGCGAGGGATAGACATAAAGGGTTCCCGCTAGAGAAAAGACGCTCAGGGAACAATAGGGGAAAGGTCATCAAATACAAGGGTAGCGGGACGACTGATGACCTTTGTCAGTCTTGGCAGAGAATTAGCGAAACGCGTGCAATAAAAAAGGCGAAATCCGAAGATTTCGCCTTTTTAGCTGCATCATCAGCGACCTTGGTCGCCAATAAGCTTATCTAATATTAGATAGCTTGGATGTTTTCAGCTTGTGGGCCTTTTTGGCCTTGAGTAACGGTGAAGCTAACTTTTTGGCCTTCAGCCAAAGTTTTGAAACCTGAACCAGCGATAGCGCTGAAGTGAGCGAATACGTCTGGACCAGATTCTTGTTCGATGAAACCGAAACCTTTAGCTTCGTTGAACCATTTAACAGTGCCAGTAGTAGTTTTAGACATAGTATTACCTATTAATACAAAAGTAAGTTTACCCCGAAGGGCGTTTGTGCTGGAAATGTGGGAATTACTTATGTAAACAGGACGAAATACTATGGAACTTCGAAATGTGGTGCATAAATATTAGACGTACTTTCAAGCTGCGACCCAGTTTACACGCCTTTATATCAATGTCAATCAATTGGGTTTGCTAATGCCTCGAGGGTCGCGGGTATAATTACTCTTCTAGTTTTCCGCCACGAGATTTATTCATGTTATTCACGCGCCAAGCCCTGTTAATCCTGTTCGCATTACTGTCTTTGGGTGCGCAAAATAGCTACGCCCAAGGAGGCAATTTTAATTTGGAAGATTGGCCGCAAACTGACGCCGCGCTTAAACCTATGTATGTAAAAGCGATCATGGAGCAGGCCGGCATTCATCGCGTAAGTTTTACCAGAAGCGCCGATTTTTATGTTGCGCAATTGGATAGGTTTGCCGCATTTGCGCAAGAAAAAAATTATCGTCCTTATCTAAAAACTGCAGTAGCCCAAAACCTCGCGACCATTGCAGTAATTAATTGCGATTGGAATAACGGCGTACCGCCATGGGAATTTGCGCAAAAATATTTGGGCGCAACGCAATTAGAACTATTACAGCCACTCTACGGTGAGGCGATAACCAAACTTAAAAACAATTGCGACCAATCAATTAATTCACAATGATCGAATTTTTAGTGCAATTCGTTTTACGCAAGCCCATCGTTAAATAACCAATAGGCGCGTAGCATTAACACAACTATGTAATGCGACCCGGTTATGACAAAAGAATCCCATCCCTTTTTAATTGTATTGCTCGCCGCTGTTATTGCTACCACACCCTTGGCCGTGGATATGTATTTACCGGCGATGCCCGATATCGCACGCGATCTGGATGCGCATATTGGTAGCGTGCAGCAATCGCTTAGTATTTTTCTCGCAGCTTATGGCGCGGGGATGCTGTTATTTGGGCCGCTGGCCGATTCACTCGGGCGCCGACCGTTGGCGATTTTTGGCCTGACCGGTTTTACCCTCTGCAGTATTGCGCTCGCCTTTGTCGATAACATCGAATTGTTTTTAACCCTGCGCGCGCTCCAGGCATTTTGCGGCGCCGCTGCGACTGTTGTAGTTCCCGGATTGGTACGTCACTTGTATCAGGAGCACACCGCCAAGGGCATGTCGTATTTATCCATGATTATGATGCTCGCGCCCTTGCTTGCCCCCAGCATCGGCAGCGCTATTTTATGGATAAGCGAATGGCACAGCATTTTTATCGTACTGGCGATTTATGGTGCTGTGATTTTTGCACTGGTGTGGAAATGGTTGCCGGAAATTGGCAAGCCCATTAACAATCAAGCCAATGCCGGCGGAAATTTTTTTAGCGGTTACAAAATTGTATTTTCCAACGCGCTTGCGCGTCCCTTGATTGCCAGCATGATGTTTGGCTCTTTTGCGTTCTTTTGTTTTATCACCGCTGTTTCATTTATTTATATCAACTACTTCGGTGTCAGCGAACAATTATTCAGTGTGTTATTCGGTGCAAATGTTATCTGCTTGATACTGGCGAACTTCGTCAATAGCCGATTGGTTACTCGCCTTGGGCCATTAACCATGTTGCGCGCCGGCGTGGGAATCTCATTGATCAGTGTGCTGCTGCTCTGTGTATTTAATTATTTTTCACTCAACATTTGGTTCACTGTATTCAGTATTGCACCGCTGATGTCGGGGCTTTCGTTGATATCCACTAATACCGATGCCTTGGTATTGATGAAGTTCCCCCACAATTCCGGTACCGCAACGGCGGTGATGGGCACCTTACGTTTTGGTAGCGGTGCATTTGCCGGACCATTTCTTGCGTTTTTTTATACGGGCACTGCGATGCCATTTTCGCTGCTCATGTTGGCAGGTGTAGTGGGCGTTGTTGCTTGCCAGCTCTGGTATGCTTATAACAACAAACTTTCTGCCGGATAAAAATGATGAGCGAACAAAAAAATAATCCACTGCATGGCCTGACCTTGGAAACCATTGTCACCCGCCTCGTTGACCACTATGGCTGGGATGAATTGGGGGAGCGAATCACCATCCGCTGTTTCCAATCTGATCCCAGTGTTAAATCGAGCTTAAAATTCCTGCGTAAAACGCCTTGGGCGCGTGAAAAAGTGGAGCAGCTCTATTTGAATACGCGCTTTTCCCAGCAGTAATCCACTCATTAATTATTGGCTTGGTTTATAAATCAATTCTTATAAGAAGATTTTTCCTTGGCTTGTTTTGTTCTTTAATCATTTTCCTCATGGGTATAGACTTCGCCAAGCTGTCACGGTGTTTACCTTGGCCGCGCATTCACACACTAACCATAAGGATTTACCGATGAAAACTATTCATACACTTGCCAGTTTGTTAATCGTCACTGGGCTGCTAACCGCGTGTGCGAAAGAAGAAACACAAACCACGACAGACAAAGTAAAAGATGCAGCGGCAGCGGTAAAAGAAGATGCGGCAAAAGCGATGGATGACGCCAGTGACAAAATGCAAGAAGCGGCTGATGATGTAAGTGATGCAGCTGCCGAAATGAGAGAAGATGCAACTGAAGCGATGCACGATGCAGGCGATGAGGCGAGGGAAATAAAAAATGACACCGCCGATGCTCTGAAAGATACCGGCGATGCTATTAGTGAAGGTGCTGAAGAAGCCGCTGATGCTTTAGAAGAAGCGGCAGATAAAACCGAAGAGAAAGCCAAGGAACTGACTAACTAAAAACCATTCCCGGCATGTAGCACCCGGGGCCAGCACTGCTGACCCTGGGTGCATTAACCAACAAGATTACCACTACATACGCAGAGCATTACACGGTTGAACGGCGATTTTTTGGAGCCTTCTCTGCTGTCAAACCCAACCAATCCTCTTCCAGCTCTTGCAGGGTTGTGATCACATAATTTTCCGGATCGCACATCAACTCCAACATCAATAAATGATGCAGTGAGTGATCGGCGCCGCGGCCAATAAAGTGACCCATGATGGGCGCATCAGCCAGAACCATATCACCTAATAGATCAACTACTTTGTGACGCACTATCTCGTCTCTGTAACGCAGTTTGCCTCTATTGAGGATTTCACCTTCCTGAAAGATCACCAGATTATTACTGCTTGCCCCCTGAAAATAACCCAGCTCTTTATAGGCACTCAAATGATCTGCATCAATAAAGTTGCGTCCACCGCTTAATTTTTTAATAAACAATAATTCAGTAATGGGCGTTGAAATACGTTTGCTGCCAAGTTTCGCATGGGGTGTATTGACCTCCAGATCCATCCATAACAAGGGCGAGGGTTGCACGCTAAGTGTGCGGTCGCCTTCACGAACCTCTACGGTTTTTTTAACCAACAAAACCTTGCGCTGTGCGTTTTGTTGCACCTTGCCTACACTGAGGATTAAATCTGAAAACAGGCGCGCACTACCATCCATTGAAGGCACTTCCGGACCATCAATGACAATACGCGCGTTATCAATACCCTGTGTACTCAATGCCGCGAGCAGGTGCTCAACCGAAAGCACTTTTACGCCCTGGTTATTGCGCAGGTTAGTCGCCAGTTTTGCATCGAAAACATTATGCCAATGCGCCCCGATTTCATTGAAGTATCCATCAACATCGCGGCGAACAAAGGTATAACCGGTATTGACCGCAGCAGGCATAACGATCATGGTTACCACGTAACCGCTATGCAGGCCAACACCCAAACAACTAAATGATTTGGCCAGAGTATGTTGCATATAATAAGATTCGTTGGTACTCATGTGTTCACCTCTTTGGGTTGGTGTAAAACATTTCACCATTCCAGAATAGGTTGTAACGCCGATGCATATTTGTCGGACGCCGACAGCGGCTTATAGAAGTTTTATCAATTTGCGCCTATCGCTTGTCATCAGCCGACAACACCCGAACCACGTCAATAGCCACGCCAAAATGCCGACAGGATTTCGCTATGAGCTCAAAAACGCTTACCAGTTGGGCACTGCTTATTTGGAAGTTATTACAACAGGAACAATTGGATGCGGCGGCGATTTTTAAAAAAGCTGGCCTCAATCCCGCTTTACTTAGCGATAACAACGCGCGCTATCCGGTAACTGGAATGTATAAACTCTGGAGTTCGGCGGTAGCGGCAACCAATGATCATTCTTTTGGTTTTCGGGTAGGCAAAGAATGGAGCAGCACTACGTTTAATGCCCTTGGTTTTGCGTGGCTCGCCAGTAGTTCATTAAAAGAGGCACTGTATCGCTTACAGCGTTACAGCAAATTGGTTAACAACGGAATCATTATCCAGTTTTATCGCCGTGATAATGTTTATATTTTCAAGTTTGACACTCACGATGACCATGAACTGATTCATCCCTGCGCGCGCGATGCATGGCTCACAGCCATTATTAAAATGGCACGCTTGCTGTATGGAGAGAACTTCAAACCGGAACAGATTTTACTCAGTGGCGACTATGCCAATGGCACGACGGCAATGCAAAATTATGTCGGTTGCCCACTGATTTACCAGCAAGAGGAAAATTTAATTGTTATCGCCGCCGCTATTTGCGAGCAACAATTGCTTACCGCTGATCCGGAGCTCGCGCTCTTGTCGGAGCAATTGTTAATGACGCGGTTAGAGCAGATCGATAACAGTATCACCAGCCAAGTGCGCCGTATTATTCATCAGGAATTACCCAATGGTGAATTGTCAGAACAAGTTGTTGCCGACAAATTGCATATGAGCAGCCGCAGCCTGCAACGCAAGCTCAATGATGAACAAACCAACTACCAATTATTACTGACCGATGAGCGCAAAAACCTGGCGCTGAGCTACATTCGCTCAAGCCAATTATCGCTTAATGAAATTGGTTATTTGCTGGGTTTTAATAATCAGGCAAATTTTACCCGCGCGTTCAAAAGCTGGTTTTCGCAATCGCCTACCGACTACCGCCAAACATCGCGGCAGCTGAAAGCTAATTAATATACACAGGTGCTGCAGATTGTTATTGCTCATCCTGCAATTGCATCGCCCACATTTGCGCATATTTTCCCTGCTGCGCTAATAATTCAGCATGGGTACCCTGTTCAACCACAGCGCCCGCTTCCAACACAATAATCTGGTCAGCATTCACTACCGTCGACAGGCGATGTGCAATCACCAATGTGGTATGGCCACTGGCAACTTCATCCATTGCCGCCAGAATGGCCGCTTCCGAATTGGAATCCAACGCGCTGGTCGCTTCATCGAAAATTAAAATCGGTGAGCCTTTCAACAATACACGTGCAATCGCGATGCGCTGCTTTTCACCACCCGATACTTTTAAACCGCGCTCACCGACTAAGGTTTTATCACCCTGGGGCAAACTGTTAATAAACTGTTCCAGATGGGCCATTTTTATGGCGCGGTCGATTTGTTCATCGTTCGCGTCAGGATTGCCATAGGCGATGTTGGCGCGGATGCTGGTATTAAACAGCACTGTGTCCTGCGGCACTATGGCAATGGCGCGGCGCAAACTATCGAGCGTTACACTGCGAATGTCCTGCCCATCGATTGCAATCTTTCCACTATCAATATCGTAAAAACGGTAGAGCAAGCGCGACAAGGTACTTTTGCCCGCGCCGGAGGAGCCAACAATCGCCACCTTGGTGCCTGCTGCAATGCGCAAATTAAATCTATTTAATATCTGACGCTCGGTGTGATAACCGAAATTGACATCCTGAAAATGGATTTCGCCTTTACTCACCTGCAACGATTGCGCGGTTTCCGCATCGCAAATAGTAGATTTTCGTTTCAGCAGCGCGAGCATATTTTCCAAATCAGTAAGCGAGCGACGAATCTCGCGGTAGACAAAGCCGAGAAAGTTGAGCGGAATAAATAATTGAATCATATAGGCATTGATCATCGCCAAATCACCCAGCGTCATCTCTTTATCGAGCACACTCTGCGCCGCCATCCACATCATTGCAGTCATGGCCAAGGCAATAATCAACGCTTGACCCGAGTTGAGTGCGAGCAATGACATGCGATTTTTTAATTTTGCGGTCTCCCAATTTGCGAGAAATTCGTCGTAGGTTTTTGCTTCATATTGCTCATTGTTAAAATACTTCACCGTCTCGTAATTGAGCAGTGAATCGATTGCGCGCGTACTGGTGGATGAGTCAGCCTGATTGGCCTCGCGCACAAACTTGTTGCGCCACTCAGTAGTGTAAATAGTGAACGCAACATAAATAGCAACCGCCACTAAGGTGATGACGGCGTACCAGATCGAAAACGCCGCGGCAAAAATAATCGCCACCATTAAAATTTCAAACAGGGTGGGTACTATGTTGAACATGAGAAAGCGCATCAGAAAGCTGATGCCATTGGTGCCGCGCTCTATATCGCGGCTGATGCCACCGGTGGCGCGGTCGAGATGAAACGCCAGTTCGAGTGAATGCAGGTGGTTGAATACGCGCAAGCCAATTTTGCGCATTGCATGCTCAGTAACGCGGCTGAACAAGGCATCGCGCACTTCGCCAAAAAATACACTGCCGAAACGCAGCGCGCCGTAAAACAAAATAAAAAAAGCAGGCAGCGCCAATTCCGGCGCAATGCTGCGATCTACGCCATCGATAATGTGTTTGAGCGCCCAAGGCATTACCAGGGTTGCGCCTTTGGCCGCGAGCAGCGCGACTATCGCGAGAATTACCCGGCCTTTAAAGTCCCATAAATAAGGCAGCAAATAGGCCATGCTCTGGCGCAAATTGACTTTGGCATCCGCGGGCGCTGGTTGGGCAGAAGGAGCTGGGGAATCGGGGGAGATTATGCCGCGCATAACAAGAACCTGTAGATCAGAGGATATAAAGAGGATAGCGGCTAATCGCACGCCGTCGGCTATTCAGGCGCTCTACAATGGGTTCGGAAATGCGATTATCAATACGTTTGCGTCTATTGGGAAAAGAAATTCCAGATAACATCATTGGCCGAAAGCGCTTGTGATGGCGTTGCGCCTATGCGCGGCTTGTGTCCTCCTGGCCATGAGTGACCGCCAGATTCCGTAACACAAAGTTGTACCTTCACATTGGCATTGCAGTGGGAATATTGGTCGCAATAAGCACCCTGTTTTTCTAACACTCGCTGAGGTTTCGAATTGCATTGATTGGATGTAACCCACTTGGCGATAGTCGCAGGCACAGAGGTAAAGTCGGTGACTTTGGACTCGTCCCTGAACTTATCGCCCGCGCCGCCATTAAATAATACGCGATCATCATTGGCAGCGTGGATATGCAAAATCGACACAGGTTTGCGCGGCGCACAGGCAAGCGTGTTATCTGTACCGGCAACGGATGCAATAGCAGCAAAAGTATCGGCCATTTCACATGCCAGGCGATAGGACATCATGCCGCCATTCGACATGCCGATGGCATAAATTCGCGCGCGATTAATATTTAATTCCGCTGCAACATTACCAATAATGGCGCGCACAAAGCCGACATCATCACTATTGGTATCACGCGCGTTGGCACAACAAGCACCGGCATTCCAGGTGGCTAATTTACCCGAGCGCAATTTACTGTAGCCATTGGGAAACACCACCACAAAACCTTCCTGATCGGATTTTGAAATCAAACCGTAGTATTTATCCTTCGCCATATAATCCATATTGCCGCCACCACCATGGAATGCGAATACCAGTGGTGCAGCTTTTTTTGCGTTGTAACCGCGCGGAACATGAATGAGATAGTTGCGCGTGAGGCCGTCATGTTTGAGCGAGCGCTCATAATCGCCACCAGCGGCAATACCATTCTGCGCGGCAACCTGCGGCACGATACAGAAATTAATGATGACACCGCACAGCGTGATGCTGGCAAGAACGGAACATTTCAGCCTATGGATAATATTCATGATGGTGTAGGACTCTTCACGAGAGATAGCTAGAGATAGCGAGAGATAACGACTGGTAAAGCCATGGTAGCTACAAATTGTGAACCCTGGCTTTACAGAATTTAGTAGCGATTTGCAGGCAAACGAATAATGACTTGTAAACCACCCAACTGACTGTCTTGCAACTGCATATTGCCTTTGCAGTGTTCAACTATATCGCGCACGATTCCCAAACCCAGCCCATGCCCCTGGACGTGTTCATCAATGCGTATCCCACGATTTAATACTTGCTCACGTAACTCGGGCGCTATGCCCGGGCCATCATCATCAATCGTTACTATAAAATCCTGGACATGGTGTTCAATGCTGAGATTCACTTTTCGCTTCGCCCACTTACAGGCGTTATCGAGCAAATTGCCCAGCAACTCCAACATGTCCTGCCTGTCCCACGGCAAGCGTAAATTATCGGTTGCCGACCAGCTAATCGATAAATGACGACCGTGGATTTGATTCAGTGTATCCACCAAATCCGGCAATTCGGTTGCACAACAAAAATAGGCACTCGGCAACACGTCCCCAGCGAGGCGCGCACGCCCCAGCTCGCGGCTGATACGCTGCTGCATATTGCCGAGTTGATCGCGCAATTGATTACGCAGTTCCGGGTACGCATCAAGCTCACTGCGATTAGCCAAACTGAATAGCACCGCGAGTGGAGTTTTTAATGCATGCCCCAAATTACCTAAAGCGTTGCGTGAGCGCGCCAAGGTATCTTCTGTGTGTTGCAATAAATGATTAACCTGTTGCACCAGCGGTTGCAGTTCCTGGGGGACATTCGCATCCAGTGTGGTTCGCTGCCCTTGTTGCAACTGGGCAATTTGCGCGCGGGTTTTCTCCAATGGCTGCAACGCGCGCGCAATCAGATAGCGCTGCAATAACACCAATAAAATTAATGTGCCCAAACCCAGCCCGCCGCCAATCCATTGCACGCGGCGAAAACTGTCGAGCATGGGTGTGTAGTCCTGCGCGACCACAATTAAAATATTTTTGCCAAAGCGACGATAATCCGCACGCACAATCAATAGTTGCTGCGCTTGCGGTCCATCAACCAAATGTTCGATTAAACCTGGCTGCGCAGGCTCGGGCATATTGAAATCCCAGGAAGAGCGCGAGCGCCATTGTTGCTCGCCCACATGAATTGCAAAATAGTGTCCTGAAAAAGGGCGATGATAAGACGCGGAGATATGTTGTTGATCCAACTCAATGCCATTGGCACCACGTGCCAACGCCGCAACCAGTAATTCCGCTTCATCTTGTAAGTGATTTTCCAAATAGCGGCGCAAGCCCTGATCAAACAACCACAAGCTCGTCTGCGCGAGCAACAGCCCGGCCACTATGAGCACAGCAATTAAACTGAGCCCCAAACGCTGCTGGATGGAATTGAGTGCGCGCTTCATGAATGGCTTACGCCAATAAAACGATAACCTTGCCCGCGTTTGGTTTCTATCGCCGCTTTACCCAGTTTGCTGCGCAAATGATTGACGTGCACTTCAATTACATTGGAATCGCGTTCGGTTTCACCATCGTAAAGATGTTCGTTTAATTGGCTTTTGGAAATAATTTTTCCGCTGTGCAGCATAAAATAACGCAGCAAGCTGAATTCAGCGGCAGTTAATTCGATTGCTTCGCCTGCATTGATAACGGTTTGCTGTGCCTCATCCAGTTGCAAACCACCGACATCCAATTGCGGTTGATTGACTTGCCCGTGCGTGCGGCGCAACAGCGCCTGGATGCGCAATTGCAATTCTTCCGGATGAAAAGGTTTGGTGAGGTAATCATCGGCTCCAGCTTTTAAACCATCGATGCGCTCGGCCCAATGATCACGCGCGGTGAGAATCAGCACCGGGCGGTTCATCCCCGTGGCGCGCCACTCGCGCAAAATATCCAAGCCAGATTTACCGGGCAAACCCAAATCCAGCAAAATTAAATCATAGGGTTCGCTCGCACCTTGATAGAGTGCATCGCGACCATCGGCCAGCCAATCAATGGCATAGCCCGCGCGCTGCAAATCGGCCGTGAGTTCATCGGCGAGCGCAACATTGTCTTCTACGATTAATATCCGCATTAATCGTCTTCCTCGTCTTTTAATATTGTTCCGGTGTGCGCATCAAATTCGAGTTCCCGCACTACGCCATCGCGCGTGGCCAGTTCGACTTCGTAAATATAGATGTCATCGTCCTCTTCCAATTCCACCTCCAACAAACTGGCGTGGGGATGGCGCTGTGCCACCAGTTCCAATAATTTTTCCAGCGGAATAATGCGCCCCTGTTCGCGCAAGCGCAGCGCTTCATCTTGCGAAAGGTCGCGCGCGCTGACCCCAAGGGTGAGCGCGGCGAGGAAAAAGTAAAGTGCGATACGGATAATGGTTTGCATCGACGTATTAATAATTAATCATCCTGGTGGTTTTTCAGTACTTCGCCGCTCGTAGCGTCCAGCTCCAGATCCCACTCAACGCCTTTGGCATCGACCACTTCCAATTGATAGATATAACGGCCGAATTCATTTTCCAATTCAGTTTCGCGAATCACGCCGCCCGGATGCTGCGCCAGCGCCGCTTCATTGAGTTTTTCAAATGACTTGATGGTACCAGAATCGCGCAGCTTGAGCGCTTCGTCCGGGCCCAGGTCACGCGCAACCGCCGCGCTGGTCAGGCCGATTGATCCAACTAACAGCAAAAGTGTAGTAATAGTTTTCATGGTTTGATTCCTCAGTAAGGGCTGGATAATGTCTTTACGTTGGATAGATTATTACGCCTGCCTTAAACCAAACTTAATTTCGCCACTTCTGATTTTTCTATACAAATGGGTTATTTGACGCCGTTTTTGCATTTGTAGATACTGCGCGCAGGGCAGGATTTTGCCCCGTTGTGCAAGCGGAAAAAGGGGGGATTACCCCGCAACGCCTGTGCAAACCAATAACAGAAAAATTTCAGGGCGAATTTATATGTACCTATCTTCTTTACTCCGCAACACCGCGGTGGGCCTCCTGGCATTAAGTTGTACAACTCCCATTGCGCTGGCTGCCGAGCCAGCAACCCATCAGCAATTGCCTTTGGAAACTTTTTATAGAGGCGAGGCGGTGGAAGACATTGAACTCTCTCCCGATGGCACACATTTGTTAGCACTAAAAAATATCGGCCCCGATACCGTGGTGATGGTGCTGAATATCGAAACGGGAGAAAAGTTTTATCCGGTTAAAACCGATAACAAGCAATTTAAATTCAACTGGGTGAGCTGGGCCAACGATGATCGCTTATTGATGAGTTTGCGTTTTGATAGCCGTATGCTCAACGGCGTTAAATATATGCAAACGCGGTTGCTCGCTGTCGATGCCAAAAAGCCCAGCAAACTGATCACTCTGGTAAAACCCGACGAAGACGCCGATTGGACTAGCCAGTTTCAAGATAATGTCATCAGTTATTTACCCGATGATCCGGATCATATTCTGCTGAGTGTGGACCGCGAAGTGCCGCTCCACCAAACGGTATACAAAGCCAATGTGTATACCGGAAGATTAAAGCGCGTGAAAAAACATTCCAACTCGGTGCGCTCCTGGTATGCCGATCGCGCCGGCAATGTTCGCATTGGCGAGCATTACAACGATAAAACCCGCACCGTCACTTATAAAATTCTGGATGCAGCAACCAATCAATGGGTAAAAGCCTGGGAGTATGTGGTGCTGGACCAGCCGGACATAGACATTGCCGGCTTCGGCCACAATCCTAACGACCTCTATATTTTTGCTGACCATAATGGGCGCAGGGCACTCTATAAAGTGGATCTATCCAAACCCGGCCTACCCAAAGAATTAATATTGAGCGACGAAAATTACGATATTGGCGGGCGCTTGATTTATTCACGCGCGCTCAAAGAAGTGGTGGGTCTGTATTACAACGATGGCTCAGCCAGAAGCGTGTTTTGGAACCGTGAATACAAGGCGTTCCAGGCCGGTCTGGATAAAGCCTTGAAAGACACGCGCAACTATCTGATTAGCACCAGTGCCAATGATCGGCGCTATATCGTCTATACCTCCAACGCCACTCGCCCTGGTACCTATATGTATGGCAACCGCGACGATAAATCCCTCACCCCGATTGCCGATGTCTATCCAGAATTAACCCCCGAGGTGTTGGTAGAAAAACAGGTACACAAATACAAAACCCGCGATGGCCTGCAACTGGAAGGATTTTTATCCCTGCCTAAAACCTTTGCCAACAAACCAACGGCTACCATCATCCTGCCCCACGGCGGCCCGATGAGTGAAGATGGAAAAGATTTTGATATGTTCTCCAGCTTTATGGCGAATCGCGGCTATGCCGTCTTCCAACCCAATTTCCGCGGCTCATCAGGCTATGGCCATGATTTTATGATGCAAGCGGTCGGTGGTTATGGCCTGGAAATGCAGGATGACCTTGAAGATGCAGTGCACTACCTGATCAAAGCAAAAATTGCCGACCCGAAAAAAGTATGCATTGTCGGCGCCAGCTACGGTGGTTATGCCGCGCTGATGGGCGCGACCAAAACACCCGATTTGTTCCAATGCGCCATCAGTTTTGCCGGTATGTCAGATTTAGTCAGGATGAGCGACAGCTTCCGCAACTTCACCAACAAAAACACCGCACGCAAGCAATTTGGTGAAGATAAAGCGCAGCTAAAAGAAACCTCGCCCGCGCGCATGGCCGAGCGAATCAAAATTCCGATCCTGTTGATCCACGGCAAAGACGACACTGTAGTACCGGTAGTGCAGAGTCGCGTCATGGCGGATGCACTCAAAGACGAGAAAAAAGTGTATGAATACATCGAGCTGGAAGACGGCACCCACCATCTGGATTACTATCCGGATCGCAAACAAACCTTTGAAGCCATGGATGCATTTTTGAAAAAATACCTGCCTATTTGACCCGTCACCAATAGCAATCCTGATCGGTATAAAAACAGCGCACCCTAAACCGTGCGCTGTTTTTTTATGTTGGCCGCCTGTTTTCTAATATTGGCTACCTATGAATGTTATTATCCGCACCTTGTTTAGCCTTGATCCCAAACTCACATGAAAATACCCGATCGCCTAGCATCTCTGGTCAATGATGGCCTGATCGACGAAGTTTACTACCCATTAATGAGCGGCAAAGAAGCGCAAGTGTTCGTAGTGCGCGCCAATAATGAAGTTCGCTGCGCCAAAGTCTACAAAGAAGCCAAAAAACGCAGCTTCAAACAAGCCGTGCAATATCAAGAAGGGCGCACCGTGCGCAACTCACGCCGCGCCCGGGCTATGGCCAAAGGCACCCGCTATGGCCAAAAAGAGGCGGAAGAAGCCTGGCTCAATGCCGAAGTGGAAGCGCTTTATCGCCTTGCCGACGCCGGTGTGCGTGTACCCACGCCCTACTGGTTTGTGGATGGCGTACTGGTGATGGAACTGGTAGTAGATGAAGAGGGCGACCCGGCACCCCGCTTGGATGACGTTGCCTTCGATCCGGAAACCGCACGCGACTATCACGCACAAATGATGGTAGAGATTGTGCGCATGCTCTGCGCCGGTCTCGTCCATGGCGACCTGTCCGAATTCAATGTGCTGGTCGATCACTCAGGGCCAGTGGTTATCGATTTGCCGCAAGCGGTAAATGCTGCCGGCAATAACAGCGCGAAAATGATGCTCACGCGCGATGTGAATAATATGCGCGATTATTTTGGACAATATGCGCCCGATTTATTAGTCACCCACTACGCCGAAGAAATGTGGGATTTATTCGAACACGGCAACCTTCATCCAGACACAAAACTCACCGGAGAATTTGCGCAGAGTAATGTCGATGCCGACATCGCCACCATGATGCGCATCATCGAAGACGCCAAGGAAGAAGAGGAAGACCGCAAAGAGCGCGAGCGCATGGCACGCGATGGCGAGTTTTGATTTTTCATTAATGCCCACTGCTAAATGCAGTGGGCACATCCAAATACTATCTGGATATGATGGCGCGCTCTCCAGTGTCTGGATTAATTTGTACAAGCCCTAAGGATAATCCAAGCAAGGTAGAATCAGATAATAAAGCCAAGTCATCAGCTGGAGAATTGATAATTCGGCATTTATCGCTTGCAATGTCTTTTACCAAAATTTCGTTATTGCTTGTCGCATACACCTGCTGGTTTTTCTTATCCAAAAGAATTTTTGTTTCATACATATCAACCAGCTGGTAGATACTACTGCTTGCATTCTTACATTGATCGAATAGAAATGTGCGATCTCCGGTTTCCAAATTAACAGACAAGATAGATGTTTTATTCTCAACATCAGTATTGGAAACATAGAGTTTTTTGTTCTCGCTATCCAAGGCCATACCTGAAATTGATGTCAATGCCGGGCCACTGCCCATGGTGGAGTCGACCAGAATAGTTCTGCTCAAAGTAACAGGGTCAATTGCAGCAACAAAACCATTTAACCAACCGGATGCGACCAATAAGCGCTTACTCTGATTGTCATACACCATATCCCCAATTGATTGAAAGCTTTCCATCGTTATACCAGAACCAATGTCCTTGCTTGCAATAACCGTTTGTGAACCTGTAGTAAGGTCGATGGCACCTATCGTCAAACCCATTGCAAAAAAAATCCGATTATTTTCCTCGTCCAAGATCAATCCATAGGTGCCCGTATTATCGTATGAACGGAGGTCTGATACGGTTGTGCGATTACCCGTCGCCAAATCGATTTTAAACAGCATATCCACGGCATGTTGACGATCATCCAACACATACGCAAATTTATCGTCAGAGGTAACTTTAAGATGACGAGGCCACACAAGTCCAACCCCTTCGCCTATTCCATTTTTGATGGCTATGCTGCGCTCGCCGGTCGCAATATCAATTGTGAATATGTCTCCTGTCCCACTATTTGATACTAGTAACCGGTTGCGTTTTTGATCTACCAGCAACTGTGCTAACTGTGTAAATTCAACATCCGCTCCCTGCGTTGGAAGCATTCTTTGAACTACGGTTTTGTCTTTCAGATTGATAATTGCGAATTTATCGTAAGAGAGAGCATATAACGCTGTGTTTTCATGATTGGTTGCAAACAATTCAAACTGGGGAACGGACATAAATTCCGATTGGTCACCCGTTTCCGTATCAATTCTTGTCAGCTCATAGTTTAGGGAGCCAAGATATTCAGGATGCACTATTAGCAACGCATTGTTTACATAAAAGATGCCTGACACATAACGAGCGCTATCACTAAAATCAATCACTTTAAGCACAGATACAACACCACTACTGGTGTCGATTTTTAGAATTTTTGTTATGTCGCCATCCGGATTTTCCTGGGTAGAAATATATTGCACAGCTGCAAAGTAAAATTTGGAATCAGGAGACATAACACCCACGGATGCGTCTACCCAGAGATATTGGGTTGAATCAAAGCCGAGATCGTAACTCGTAACAGTTCTGTCGATATTTGTCCCCAGCTTATTCGCGTACAGTTTTAGTGTTTTATTGTCGTCACGCATCGAAAAAATTTCTGTCGAATCGTGAGTAATGGACATTCCGTTACCAAAAATAGCATTCGATAAAACACTCGATTCCATCGTGTTTAAATTTACCGAAAATTTTTCGTTGTAGTAAAAGCCACCAATCATTCGATCATTGAGCGGATCCAAAACCGACCCCATTGGGGTATAGCGCGCGCGGATATTTAAATGCTGTGCAGCATTTTTTACTTCCAGCCCATCGCTATCCGTAACATCGACCAATATTGGATTATCAGCCGCAGGCAAAGCTAAAGTAACACTCCAATTCGTGCGGTAAGCATGTGTTGCAGGCAAGTCACTACTCTGCGCAACTGATGGCGTATTCAACGTTGCAGCCACACCATTGACTTTTACCGTACGAATACCTTTATCGTCATATGCAACCCCAGAGACAGTCATGTAATGATTGCCAATCAAAGTAAGCGCATCTGTTCGCGGGAATTGAATTTTTGCCAACGGACTGAGATTGATTACTGAAGATTGGGACGAACTTGAAAGCATTGATGAAGCGGAAGACATTACAGCTGCACTGGACTGAGCGCCACCGCCACCGCCACCGCCACCGCAAGCAGTGATTGCACTAAAACTTGCAATAATTAACCCTTGTTGCCACTTTATTTTTATCATTGCCGCTATTCCGTTTTATTGATGATGTATACAAGTGCGCTATCGCAGTGGCGCATATTATCACCATCAATAATTGAATGGGCATTACTTAGCAAAATGTTGAAGACAAGACAGGCATAAACCTATGCCTGTCTTGTGCATCAGTTACAACATCATCCCACCCGAAACCTCAATGCGCTGCGCAGTAATCCAGCGGTTACTCTCCGATAACAGCGATGCAATCATCGGCCCTATATCATCGGGTACACCGACGCGGCCCAATGCAGTTATCGATGCTAGTTGTTGATTGAGTTCGGCGTTATCGCGCACGCGGCCGCCACCAAAATCGGTTTCGATTGCGCCGGGTGCAACAGCATTCACCGCAATACCGCGTGCTCCCAATTCTTTGGCCATATAGCGGCTCAACACTTCAATCGCACCTTTCATGGACGCATAAGCAGAGTAGCCGGGATAGGTGAAGCGCGTGAGACCAGTAGAAATATTCACAATACGGCCGCCATCTTTAATTAGCGGCAATAATTTTTGTGTGAGAAAAAATGTGCCCTTGAGATGAATGTTCATCAGCAGATCAAATTGTTCTTCCGTGGTTTCAGCAAAGGGGGCGTTTGCACCTATGCCCGCGTTGTTAATCAGAAAATCAAAATCCTTCCGTTGCCATTGCGCATCCAAAACACTCGCCAATTGGTTGGCAAACTCGCTGAAACTTTTGCTGTTGCCCACATCCAGTTGTAACGCCGCTGCTTTCACGCCCAAGGCTTTTGCTTCTGCAACAGTTGCCTCTGCATCCGCCTGTTTACTTTGATAGGTGAGCACCACATCCACGCCCTGTTTGGCCAAAGCCAGAACTGTGTTTTTCCCCAAACCGCGGCTACCGCCAGTCACTAATGCAATCTTGTTCATGTCCGTTTCTCCAATTAGCTCGATGTAATGTTGATGAAAGACGTTGTGTCAGTGAGGCCAGTCTATTACTCAGAAATTTTTAGATAAATCGGCGATTCCCGATTAGACTGTTCACATTAACCGAACAATGAGTGGCTTTTATGAACCGATTGGATGCCATGCAGATTTTTGTGCGAGTAGCGGAGCTAGCCAGTTTTACCAAGGCGGCGGATAGCCTCGGCCTGCCCAAAGCGAGTATTTCCACCAGCGTACAGCAGCTGGAAAGCCTGTTAGGAACGCGTTTGTTACACCGCACCACGCGGCGGGTACAACTCACATTGGATGGCCAGATTTTTTATGAACGCAGCAAAGACTTGCTCGCCGATATGGATGAACTGGAGAGCCTGTTTCAGCAGGGTGCCAGCAATCTCGGCGGACGCCTGCGTATCGATATGCCCAGCGCCATGGCCAAAAATCAATTGATCCCGCGCCTGCCGGAATTTGTCGCGCAGCATCCACATCTGCAAATTGAAATCAGCAGCACCGACCGGCGCGTGGATTTGGTACAGGAAGGATTTGATTGTGTCATTCGCGTGGGGAAGTTGAGCGATTCCTCGTTGATAGCGCGGCCGATTGGACGGTTGGAATTAATCAACTGCGCCAGCCCCGAATATCTCGCGCGCCTGGGCACACCGCACACGCTTGCAGATTTGGCCCGGCATCAATTAATTCACTATGCACCTACACTGGGTGGAAAGTCCGCTGGCTTCGAATATACGCAAGATGATGATGTGAAATTTTTAACCATGGCCGGCAATATCACCGTGAATAATTCCGATGCGTATACGGCGGCCTGCCTGGCGGGTTTCGGAATCGCACAAATTCCGCGAGTCGGCGCGCATGAAAATCTGCAGCAGGGGAAATTGGTTGAACTGCTGCCGCAATATCGCGCACGCGCCATGCCCGTTTCACTGCTCTACGCCAATCGTCGCAACCTCGCACGGCGAGTGCAGGTATTTATGGATTGGGCATGTAAAGTACTAGCTGATTATGTAGAGTATAAAAAATAGATAAAACTGTTGACGCAGTATCAGGACGCCGGCGGCAATAGATAAAGCGTGATTGCGAATACCAGATACACCATCAGCACCAATACGCCGAGAAACCAGTTGGAACGGCCACTGTTCGTCACCAGCGATGCGGTGAGCGCTGCGATCAACACCATTACCACTGCACCTGGCCAAAGCTGCAAATCCATCGGCGCCGGACCAACTACATAGCTGAGCAATACCAGTACCGGTGCAACAAACAGCGCTATCTGCGCCGAGCTTCCCAAGGCGATACCTACGCTTAAATCGAGACGATTTTTGCGCGCGCCCGAAAATGCCGATGCCATTTCTGCTGCAGCACCTACCATCGCCACCACTATAAAACCGACAAACGCGGGACTCATACCAAAAGTTTCAGCTGCGTGTTGTACCGAATCGACAAACACATGGCTCACCAATGCCACCAATACAGTTACGCAAGCCAGTGTTACCAACGCCAAACCTATCGGCCAAGGCTCATGTCCCTCATCGCCGCTATCGTGCGCAGCGCTGGCAAATAATTCGCGATGGGTTTTGAGCGAGAACAACAAACTCAACACATAAGCGATGATCAACAATACCGACAACGCCAAACTCAAAGATTGAATCAGCGATTCACCCTGCACCGAATCCGCTTGGGAAATAGCCGAGGGAACTAACAAGGCAACTGCGGCAAGGAACAGCAAACCCGCCTGCATACGTGCACTCACGCGATTAAATTCTTGTTGGTGATATTTGAGCCCGCCCAATAAAAAAGACGCACCTAACATAAACAATGAGTTAGTCACTATGGCACCAGCGATAGACGCCTTCACCAACATATACTGGCCCGCCACCAGCGCGGTGATCGCAATCACCAACTCCGTCAGATTGCCCAGGGTTGCGTTGAGCAAACCGCCTGCGGCATCACCCGTCTTGGCGGCAACTGATTCAGTTGCATGGCTCAACAATGCCGCCAACGGCACTATCGCAAGCACCGACAAGACAAATAATAGGGTGTGCGCATCAGGATTTAGTTTGACCGCCACCAGAACGATGGGAACAAAAACCAGCAGCCACAGCAACGGGTTATGGCGGATTTCTTTGAGGAGGGGAGTCATAAATGTGTCCTTATAGAAAGTCGGACGCACGACTCAACAGAGATATACAGTCGGTTTAATCCGTTCAAAAACGTGATCAAGCGTTCAATTTAAAACCCTAGCTATAGACATATACATTGTCAAACGCGCTCAGTTAGACATGAGTTGAGCATGGCTGCATTAATTAGCACTCAAGCTTTACTAATTGGGGAACATTAGTTTCACTATCTGTTTTGAAATAGTTGTTTATGTAATAAAAAACCCAAAGTGGCGATCACCACTTTGGGTTTTCATTTAGGAAAAATCAAACAAAGTTAATTCTGTTTGACTAACTTAACACTATCAATGGAAACACCTGTTGTCCCTGCATTACCGAAATTGAAATCCAAAAATGCATTCGTATCGGCTACTACACCATTAAATTCAAAAACAAACTCATTCCATGCCGGCCCCGGCGTAAATGTAGTTTGTCCGTAACTCACCCAGTTATTATCCTGGTTTCCGTTATGTCCCAGATTTACAGTTATGCTTCTATAATTATCTGCCTTGGCCCGGAACCGCAATTTATAGGTACCAGAAGTAGCCAGACTAACTGCCGTACGTGCTTGGATGTGCCAATGCACATTACTGCCATAATAAATGACAGCATTTAATTGGTTACCAGAATAATTAACCGCTGCTGCAGCTCCCATATGATTCAGAAATTGCCAGCCTGCGCCATTGGAATTATCGAATGTGCAATTCGACACAAGATTTAATGGCGTTTTACAACTATCAATCAAGCTAACCTTTTCATGGATCACTGCACCCTGATTTGCATTAAAACCACGCCATCCCAACACCAAATCATCACCGACCAACTCGACCGGATCGACAGCATTATAATCAAAATTACTCGGTGTATTCAGGTGCTTATAAAGTGCGCCATCTAGTGAATTAACTTCACTCCAGGTTTCATTCGCTGGATTACGTTTGTAAATAATGACGCTCTTTGACGCAGTTCCCGTTGCCGCTACGGCGGTATCACCATACACGCTGAGGTAATTTCTGATTCCAATGGTGGTAGGCACGGTGTATGGAGTACCCATGGTCCCACTACTATCAACACGTATGAATGTTAAATGGGTTGGATTCTCTAACTGGCCTGAGCTAATGACCAAATTCCCCGAGTGCATATCCAACGAGCGACCATAATTTCCTTCAGTAAAATAGCCATAACTATTGCCGCTGATATACCAGGTTCCATTAGTATTGCGCTTGTAAATTCTCACATAGCCTTTTTCCAATCCCGGTGTTTCATCCCCTTCCTTAAAAAAGGGCGAGGATACAGCAACTTTGTCTCCCTCAATGGCTACAGCAGTACCTAAACGTCGCTCAGCAAGCGAGGTTTCACTGTATTCTTCAATCCAACGGCTTTGATTTGCATCATATTTATAAATAGCCAATTTACTATTTCTACTGTCCCCAATTACCAGATAATTATCAGAGATAGCAATGCTAAGCTCTTTCGCTTCGAATCGCTCGGGAAGTGTAATGCGAGTAATAGCCTTTACTGGCGTGGAGCCATTTTCGCTTACCAAAGTGTCACAATCGATAACTGAATTAACCGTTGGACACTGGGTCCATTGATTATTGGCTTTTCCAACAATATAAATAGCTGTTGGTTTATACGTTACGTAATCATGATTCAACGAAGCAATTGCCATCCATTTAGATGACATGGAAATTTTTGCTCCAAATTTTTTATAAATATGGTTGTTGCCGGCGAATTGATAAATCCGTTCCGGTGTTGTGCTAGTGCCATTGAATAGACGAACGACACCTTGCGAACCCAGATAACCGTTACCAAAAATAGGCTCCCCAGGTATAGCGACGGTTTCTTGCATTGCCCCAATTGCGATGTAGCTACCATCTCGTGCCAGTGCACTACCGAATTCTGGTGCATACAAGGATTGATCGCCTGGTTTTGTCATTACTGTCCCCGCGAACGAGGCGGATGAAATAGCCAGAGTAATGAATGCCCATGCAATGGGTTTGCTTGTTTTGTTCTTAAAAATAGACATGGTAATCCCTTTAGTAGTTAAAATATTTAATCAAATAGCTCCATGCAATTCATTACAAAGGAAAGTTTTAATGCATTAAAATGTAAACAATTACAATCAGCGAATTTTTATCTGAAATATATTGCTGTATTCTTTGCAGATTCCTTTGCTTTGGCGTATTACAAAGCTATACCAGTAATAAAACGCAAGAAAAAGCCAGCGAAATATAGTGGAATAAAAATTATAAAATTTCGGCATCAACTGAGCAATCACAAAAAAAATTAAATCATTGAACTGTGATTCGCTTGGCTGCGTTCCTTTTCTGGCGATTGGCGCCGAATATAAGCAAGTCGTAAGAAAGATTTTTATTAATGAAAAACACCATGTAGGCCCATGCCTGATAGGGTATGGCATAATCGATGTTATTACAGTGAGATATTCGCCCATCATTGCAATCACTCCAAACTGGTGTAACACGTTCCAGTTCTTATGAAATGGAAGACAATGGCTATTAGGTGAAAAATGAGTATTAGAATTTGCCCCAAATGCCGCTATCAACGACAGCCAATCGACCACAACATACATCCGGATGTCTGCCCCCATTGCGGCATCGTCTACAGCAAGTTTATCGCCAGACAAAATCTGGCAAACGATGAAACTGAATTGGCGATCGAATCTGTTATTAATTCCGAAACAGATTCCGAACTTGATTATGAAATCGTACCAACGCTCAAACAACGGCTGAGCGCTGCTTTTTTATATGTGCCTGCGCAAGTTACTCGCGAAGCGTTTTACGCACGCATATTGATGCTGGCGGCATTTGGAATCTGGGGCGGATTTTTTATCACGGCGGGTGTTAACTGGGAAAAAATTGGCAGTTCATTTTTGCATGCGGTCAATCTGCCCTTTCACGAATTTGGCCACATTTTATTTATGCCATTCGGCACATTTATGATGTTCTTGGGCGGCAGTTTATTTCAAATTTTATTACCGCTGATATGCCTGTGTGTATTTGTGTTTAAGCAGCGCGACACGTTTGCCGGCAGCATTATGCTCTGGTGGTGCGGGCAAAATTTTATCGATGTATCGCCCTATATCGCCGATGCCGAATACCGCGCACTGCCGTTAGTGGGCGGTGGCGGCGAAGATTCGCATGACTGGGGAAATTTGTTGACGATGATGAATGCGCTTGAACACACCCAGGCTATTGCCAATGCCAGTTTTATGATTGGATCAGTAATTATTATCGTGGCGGTGTTGTGGGGAGGATTGGTCCTCAAACTGCAGAAACAACAATTGGTTTCATTTGATGATCATACGTAAGCATTTACACTTCATATTCCGCCTCGCGAATCACCGCTAAAAATTCATCGCCAAAGCGTTTTAATTTGCTGTCGCCCACACCCGTGATGCTGCGCAATTGCTCCGCTGTGAGTGGGCGAAATTCCAACATCTCGCGCAATGTGGCATCGTGGAAAATAACGTAGGGTGGCACGCCTTGTTCTTCGGCCAACCGTTTGCGACAAGAGCGCAATGCATTCCACAGCGACTGGTCTTCGCTTGCAATTGCCTGCGAGAGATTCGCGCGGCGTGGGGTATTGGCGGCAGGTTTTGTTTCTCGGCGTAGATAAATACTGTCTTCACCGCGCAAATAGGCGCGGCAGGTTTCATTCAATAACAAGCCACCAAAACCATCGTTATTCACATCCAACAAGCCACGTGCGACCAATTGGCGAAAGATCGATTTCCATTCGTCCGCACTTAGCTGTTTGCCAATGCCATAGGTGGTTAATTGGTGATGTCCAAACGACAATATTTTTTCATTGTTACTGCCGCGCAACACATCGATCACATGGCCAGCACCAAAGCGCTGCCCGGTGCGATACACACAGGAAAGCGCCATTTGCACCGCTTCAGTGGCGTTCCAGGTTTGTGGTGGCGTTATGCAGCAATCGCAATTGCCACAGGCTTGCGCGAGCGTATCACCAAAATAACGCAACAAACTCTGGCGACGACAAGAAGTAATTTCACATAAGCCGAGCATCGCATTTAAGCGCTGCTGTTCGTTGCGTTTAAATTCTTCGCTTCCTTCGCTCTGCGCCATCATCTGGCGCAACTTCACCACATCTTCCAAACCGTAAAGCAATAATGTTGTGGCGGGTTCGCCATCGCGACCGGCGCGACCGGTTTCCTGATAATAGGCTTCAATACTTTTGGGTAAATCCAAATGCGCAACAAAACGCACATCGGGTTTGTCGATTCCCATTCCAAACGCGATAGTCGCCACCATAATGATGTTGTCTTCGCGCAAAAACCGCTCCTGGTTTTTTTGGCGTACATTCGCAGGCAAGCCAGCGTGATAGGGCAGCGCAGTAAAATTTTCGCTACTTAACCACTCAGCAATTTGCTCGACTTTATTGCGCGACAGGCAATACACAATGCCGGAATTGCCCGCTTGCTCTTCGCGCAGAAAACGCATCAATTGGATTTTAGGATTATTTTTTTGCGCGATGCGATATTGGATATTCGGGCGATCAAAACCATTGATGAATTGCTGCGCATTTTCCAATTGGAGGCGCGCCACTATTTCATCGCGCGTGCGCAAATCGGCGGTTGCCGTTAACGCGATGCGCGGCACCTGCGGAAATTCGCGGTGCAGCAATTCCAGCTTTAAATAATCGGAGCGAAAATCGTGTCCCCATTGCGATACACAATGCGCCTCATCGATGGCAAAGAGCGCAACTTTGATGCGGTGAAATAATTCCAATGTGCGCGGTTGGATCAATCGCTCGGGCGCGACATAGAGCATGTCCAGTTCACCACGCTCCAACGCCAATTCGGTCTGCCACATTTCCTGCGCCGAAAGCGATGAATTTAAAAACCCGGCGCGCACTCCCAATTCACGCAGCGCACTAACCTGGTCTTGCATCAACGCAATCAATGGCGATACCACTATGCCCACACCTTCGCGCACCAGCGCCGGAATTTGGTAGCACAGGGATTTGCCGCCGCCGGTGGGCATAAGTACCAGCACATCTTCACCTGCGATCACAGCATCGATCACCGCCGCTTGCGGGCCGCGGAATTCGTGGTAACCAAAGGTGGAGTTTAAGATTGAAAGGGGCGTAGTCATCAGCAGTGCATCAAATCCCGACCGGCAAGAGTCCATAAATTAAGGGCACGCAAGTATACCTAGGGAAGCGCGGAAAAATATTGGCAAGGCAACCACCACCAGGCAAAAGCGTCAAAAACCGGGGTTTATGTCGAAGCTTTTTACACTGCACACTTTTTCTGGTGATGAAATAACCTGCTTATCAACGACTTATCGTTCTGGCGCCAAAATTGCCTTTATTTCTATGCTTTACGCTAACGAATAAGGAGAAAAGCAATCATGTACAAACAATCATTCAAAGGTTTAATCGGCGCAACTTTGCTGGGAATGCTCAGTGCGGGAGCCAATGCGAGCCTGATTTTTCAGGATAATTTTGATTCAGAAGCCGGTAGCCCGGGTCTTTCCAGCCTCAACTACACCAGCTTTGCCAATTGGACTGTGGCTGATGGTACTGTCGACGTAGTCGCCAATACCAACGGCTGGGGCATTACCTGTGCAGGCGGTAGCGGTAAATGTATCGATCTGGACGGCTCAACCAGTAATGCAGGCATTTTTAGCAGCAATTTACTGGTGCTGGGCGCAGGTAATTACAGCCTGAGCTTTGATATTTCGGGCAACCAACGCGGTGGTAGCAGCGACTCTATGCTGATGACCCTGGGTGGCTTCCTGAACGAGTCATTCGCCTTGTCTTCAGCAGCACCCTGGACGACCGTCACGCGCACCTTCACCGTTGCCGCTGATACCTCCAACTACATCGTGTTCAACCATGCTGGCGGTGACAATATCGGCATCATGCTCGACAACGTTTCGCTCAGCAAACTGGCCGATGTACCAGAGCCAACGTCGCTGATGTTATTGGGTTTGGGCCTGCTTGGTTTGGGCGTTGCCCGTCGTAAATCAGCTCGCTAAATCTTTATAAGAGTGCTGCTCAATGACACTCATAAAAACGGCTCCCGCGGGAGCCGTTTTTATGTTCGCTATCTGAAAGTTTCACACCTGTTGTGCATTAGCGGGATAAAGTCTTTTTCAAGAACGCGATAATGTCATTCACTGGCTCCACCGCATCCTTATCAAAACAACTTTTTGCCCAGTTACAGCCGTTATCCAGATACGCATGGTCTTTGTTTGGATAAACCTTGTACTCCACTGGTTGCTTACCCGCTTTTAATAAATCCACATAAGCCTGCGCCGCTTCTGGCGGCGTGGTTTTGTCCAGGCTGCCGACATGCACAAATTGTGGCGGCAATTTGTAGTCGCTCGCTTTAGGCACAAAATAAATTGGCGATACCGCTTGGTAGTATTCCGGATTATCGTTCACGTTAACTTTATCGCCGAACAAACCGCGTGCTTCAGCATTGCCATATTTCCAAAACATATTACTGGGCGACTCAAATCCACCTTGCGCGGTTTTGTATATATCGAATGCACCGTAACTCACCACAGCGGCTTGCACTTTTAAACCATCTTTTTTCGCTACTTGTTCGGCGCTTGTGCCTTTTGGTAAATAGCTCGGATTAAAACCCAAACTATCGCCCGCATAACCGTCGCTTTCTAATTGGCGGCCGCGTGTGAGGATCATGGCGGTGAGGTGACCACCAGCACTATCGCCAGTAATAGCAACGCGTTTGGGATCACCGCCATACTCAGCGATATGTTCTTTTACCCATAACAAACCGCCGAACACATCCTCAACAATTTGATTTATTTTTACGGTGTTGTGTTGATCGCCCAATAAACGGTAATTCATATTCGCCACCACAAATTCGCCATCGCGCGCGAGCTTGGTTGAGAAGTCATTCATGATCGAATTGTTATTCACCAGCCAGCCACCACCGTGGTAAATCACCACGACTGGGTACGATTTTTTACCCGTTTGCGGAACGTAAATATCGAGCGTAAGCGGGAAATTATCGGGCGCGGCAAATTGAATCGCCTTGTGAACGCTGACTTCAGTCGCATTGGCGAATAAGGCACTGATGCTGAAAAGTAGGGCAATAACGAATTTTTCGGGTCGAATCATGCTGCGCTCTCGCTGTTATGTTTATCGAGTAATGAGCATAGATGTCATCAGGAATTTATGAGAAGTGATAGCTGTCAGTAATTGCCTACCTGCGCAGTAAAGATCTGTATGACTTCATTTAGTTTAGTTTCGATGGGCGTGCTGCTGATCCAATTGCTGGCTGCGTCTGTCTACCGACTGGTTTTGCTGATCGTAAAAACGATTCATCCGATCGCGCTCACGGTTAACGCGATCCCGCTCGCGGTTAAGTGCATCGCGCTTTTCGTTGGCGACACGGGCAATTTCCTGATGGTCAGTGTGCTGTTGATGTTGACGATTTTGCCAGCGATCAATCGCGCGATTTTCTTCGTCCAAATCGCGCATCATCGCATCAAAATCCTGATGCATTTGTTGTCGCTCATGGTTGATATCTTCCCGCTCAAACTGCAGCGCGCGCCGCTCCTGCTCAACCCAATAACCTTCCGCGTTGGCCGAGAGCGGCGATACCAAACCCAGAACCCCAAGCATGATCAACAAACCAGCCATTAATGTGAGTGCATTTTTCATAATGATTCCCCTTGGAATCTGCAAAGAAACTTTTTTGCAGGCTAGGGCACGAAGACTGAACGAAAACTGAAAAAACCAAGCGGCAGGATCGCGCACGCGTATTTGTGAAGGGCACCACACATAAGCCTCGTTTCCAATCGCTTGCGCGGGCGAGTCGTGCAGATTTACATCACGTAACTTTAAAGGTTGCGTTATTGGGTTTTATCGATTAGCCTTCACGTAACAGATAAAGTTGCATGAAAGGTTGACGACTTATGAAACGCGATTCCCGCTTATCCGGCGTGCTCCACATCCTCCTGCATATGGCCGAAGTCGATGCGCCCATGACCTCGGAAGCATTAGCCAATATGATGAAAACCAATCCGGTGGTGATCCGCCGCGTACTCGCCGGTTTGCGCGAGCACGAACTGGTCTGCTCAGCCAAAGGCCACGGTGGCGGCTGGCAGATCTGCCGCGCGCTGGACACCATCACCCTGCACGATATTTATCGCGCGCTAGACGAACCCACTTTGCTCGCCATGGGCAACCGCACCGAATCGCCCGGCTGTTTAGTAGAAGCGGCGGTGAACAGTGCGCTCAACCAGGCATTTCACGATGCCGAAGCCTTATTGCTCGAACGCTTCCGCACAGTGACGCTCGCGCAACTCAGCGCCGATTTCCATCAACGCAAACTTGCACATGGATTTTCCGGCCACCACGAACATTCCATTTTTACGGAGGATAAATAAATGAGCACTTATGACGTAATCGTGATTGGCGGCAGCTATGCCGGTATGGCGGGCGCACTGCAATTAGCGCGCGGGCGGCGCCGTGTTTTAGTGATCGACGCGGGCATTCGTCGCAATCGTTTCGCATCCCATTCACACGGCGTGCTGGGGCAAGATGGAAAACCGCCAGCGCAAATCGCGGAAGAAGCCAAAGCGCAATTGCTGAAATATCCCACCGTAAGCTGGATGCAAGGCAGCGTTGAATCGGCAGAAAAAACCGGCGACGTATTTACCGTGATTACCGCCGATAATAAAACCCTGAGCGCAAAACGTTTGATCCTCGCCACCGGAGTTAGTGATCACCTGCCCGCCATCACCGGCCTACAAGATCGCTGGGGCAAAACCGTTTTCCACTGCCCTTATTGCCACGGCTACGAATTAAACCAGGGCAATCTCGGCGTGCTCGCCACCAGCGAAGCATCGCTGCATCAAGCGCTGTTAATTCCCGATTGGGGCCCGACCACCTTATTCACCAACAATTGTTTTACGCCCGACGATCTCCAGCTAAAACAATTGGCCGCGCGCAATGTAAAAATAGAAACTGAAACAGTGAGTGAAATTGCTGGCGAACAATCCGTTATCGTTAAACTCGCCAACGGGCGCTTGGTCGAACTCGCCGGATTATTTATTGCATCACTCACCAAACCCGCCAGTCCCATCGCACAGGATTTAGGCTGCGAACTCGCCGAAAGCCCGGTGGGTTTTTATGTGAAGACCGACGAATTAAAACAAACCTCAATCCCCGGCGTATTTGCCTGCGGCGATTTAGGCAGACCAATGGGTAGCGTAACTTTTGCGATTGGGGACGGTGCACAAGCAGGATTTGCCGTACACCGCTCGTTGATTTTTGATGGTCTGCCCGGTTAATACCGGGCAATTGAATTTGATAACGCAGAAATAAAAAAGCCTGATTGAAAATCAGGCAAACATCTAACACAACTTAATCCCGTTTATTCAGCCGTTTCATTTGCGGTCACTGATTCTTTAGTAAATGCAAGAATGTCCCCCGGCTGGCATTCCAACACCTCACAAATTTTCTCCAGCGTATCAAAACGAATCGCTTTGGCTTTTCCGGTTTTGAGCACCGACAAATTCTGCGGAGTGATATCCACCAATTCCGCCAGCGTATTCAAACGCATTTTCCGCTGCGCGAGCACCACATCCAGATTCACAATAATAGGCATACAAATTCCTCTCGCTTATCGGCAGCGAATCCTAAATAGTCAGCTCGGATTCTTCATTGAGATCACACCCGATTTCGAGCGCCCACAACAATATGTACATCAGGCCGAAAAACATAAGCACAAGAATGAAATCTGCATTAATGGAAACCGTTGTCTGTGAACTTTGCGTTGCGACATAAATCCAGCTTGCTAACAAAGTAGATAAATACAACGCATAAATAACCAATCCGTTTAGCAGCGCCTTACGCGCATGGTCGATAGCTTTTTTATTAAAAATATCGCCAGAAGAAAAATGCTGGATCAATTCACGAAAGTGATAAACCAACTTCAACGCAAGAAACATAAACGCCGATACAACCGCCACCAGCAAAACGCGCTGCACAATACTCAGCTCCACATCGTCAATCTGAATCAGTCCTATTTTGAGCGTCGCTTTGTGACCAAACAGAAAAGCAACCGCCACCAACGGCCACATCACCCACAGGAAATAACGTATCCACGTCAGGCAAACATACAAATAGCGGCTGAACTGTTTAATCCGCGCAATCCGCTCATGTTGTTGAACATTCATCTCAAAACTCCTTGGTTATTTATGGTTAGTGACTAAATAATACCCATAAAACACCAATATGCAATATTTATTTATCGATTATCGATAAATAAATGCCGAATTAGGTTATTTAGTTTGAAATGAGCGATGAAAATTTGAGGGTATTGGCTTACAAAACCCTCCTCTGTAATGTGATGTACTCGTCATAATTTCGGCTATAGTAGAAAATTCGACGCCATAGGACTTGGGATAGGAAATACATAATGAATAAGAATCGGACGTTAGCCACCGCCTCGCTGGGGTGCAAACGTGGCTAATCATTGGCAAGAAGATGAATTGCTTCTCACCCTGCATTTATATTGCCGAACCCCTTTCGGCAAATTGCATCAGCACAATCCCGACATAATCCAACTCGCCAATATTATTGGCCGGTCGCCTTCGGCTGTTGCGATGAAAGCCTGCAATTTCGCGAGCCTTGATCCCGCACTCAGCCAAAAAGGTTTGGATGGTGCGAGCAAAGCTGATCGTGCGCTGTGGAATGCATTTATGGAAAACTCCACCGACATTGCAGAAAAAGCCGAAGCGCTTTATGAAACGCGTGTAGATCCAACCGAATTCACCACCATCGAAACCGATGAGGACCTCGCATTCCCCAGCGGCCCAACCGAAGCTACCCGCGAAGTAAAAGTGCGCCGAGTGCAACGCTTTTTCCGTAAAGCTGTATTAGAAAGCTACAAAAACCGCTGCGCAATTTCTGGTTTGGCGATTCCTGGATTGTTAGTTGCCAGCCACATTATTCCTTGGGCCGAAGATGAATCGCGGAGAGCTGATCCTACTAATGGGATTGCCTTAAATGCGCTTTATGACAAGGCGTTTGATCGGCATTTAATTTCGTTTGATGAGAACTTTAGATTGGTGTTATCGCATCAGATTAAAGCTCAGGCAAAGATGAGATAGTGAAAGAGTATTTCTTAAAATTTGAGGGAACGGTTTTAGAAATGCCATATAGGTTTGTGCCAGACATAAGCTCAATGAACAATCATCTTAATAGAACAAAGGTTGAACCTTGAGATATTGACACCGCTTGACAGGAAGCTTCACTTATAGATTCAGAGCCAATAAACTCTACCACCGAGTACTATTGACCTACTTTACCCCTTTGAATTAGCTGGATAGCCAAAATGGAACACAAAAATAACAGTCGCCAAGCTGGTACATATATTGACCTTTTCTCGGGGTGCGGAGGCTTGTCTCTCGGACTGGGCAATGCAGGATGGAAAGGAATTTTTGCTGTTGAAAAAGACCCAATGGCATTTGCCACCTTCAAACACAACTTGATCGATGGCCCATTCAATCATTTCGATTGGCCAGATTGGCTCCCACAAAAAGCAACTACCATCCAGACTTTATTAAAAAATTTCCCAGATAAATTGCTTTCCCTCCGAGGGAAAGTAGACCTAATTGCTGGTGGCCCACCATGCCAAGGCTTTTCTACTGCGGGAATGCGTAATCCAAATGATCCTCGTAATAAATTGTCACAGCAGTATATCGACATGGTAAGTTTGGTAAAACCGAAGTTTCTGTTGCTCGAAAACGTTAGGGGATTTAATTCCGTATTTACAAATGCAGATGGCGAAAAGCAAAAAACCCCGTATTCAATGATTGTTAAGGCCAAGTTAGAAAATTTAGGTTACGTAGTGTTCCATGATTATATAAAAGCAGAGAAATTTGGCGTACCACAGCAACGCACCAGATTTATTATGATAGGCATAAGACAAGACATCGCAAAAGAAAATGGTGTGGATCCATTCCAAACATTAGAAGAAATTCGCAGCACTTTTTTAGCTGAAAAAGGCTTGCCAACAAAACCAATCACAGCAAAACAAGCAATATCCGATTTAGAAATCACCCAGAAAGGGATAAAGCTAATACATCACTCTGGTTCGGCCGATCGCGGCTTTAAGCAAATTGATTACACTCCGCCATCAAAGCCTAATCCTTATCAATCACTAATGAGAAAAGGGTTAGGTAAGTACAAACCTAATAGCCTGCGCTTAGCTCGCCATAGAGCTAGTACAATCACGAACTTTGAGATTATTCAAAAATTCGGTAGACCTGGCGCAGGCGTTGATGCGGAGATCAAAGAAACTATTGGTACCAAAAAACAGGTAATTAGTTTTTTAGATCCAAACAAACCATCAAGGACACTTACAACTCTACCTGATGACTTGTTGCATTACAGTGAACCAAGAATTTTAACTGTAAGAGAAAGTGCAAGAATTCAATCTTTTCCTGATAACTTTGAATTCCAAGGAAAGTATACAACGGGAGGATCACGAAGAACTCAAGAATGCCCCAGATATACACAAGTAGGAAATGCTGTGCCGCCACTACTTGGCGAAGCTCTCGGGAACCTTTTACTAGTAATTAACATAGCAAGGCAAGCAAATGGAAAATAATGCTTCGCAAAAATTAAACTTTGAAATAAGTTCAGCCTTAAAGTCAGTCATTGGTCGTGATTTGATAACAAATGACTTTGTAGCTATTTTTGAGCTTGTAAAAAATTCATTTGATGCTGGTGCAACAAAAATAGATATCATATTCGAGGAAAACGGAACAGATATAGAAAAAATTTACATTGTCGACAATGGAAAAGGAATGAGCCATGACGACATTAAAAATAAATGGTTATTTGTTGCGTATTCTGCAAAACAAGATGGCTCAGAAGATAATAGTAAAAAGATATATGCAGGTAATAAAGGGGTTGGAAGATTTTCTTGCGATAGGATTGGGGGGAAATTACAACTTCAATCTAAAAGTAAGGAAGATAATAAAGTCCACTTAATTGATGTTAATTGGGGAGATTTCGAAAAAAACTCAAAAGAAAAATTTGAAAAAATAGATATTGAGTATCGCAATCAAGAAAATTTTATTTGTTCTACTACGGTACCATTACCAAAAGATAGTGGGGTAATACTTACAATTTCCGATTTAAGAGAACCTACGTCATGGAATAGAATAAAACTTCTTAAGCTTAAACGTCATTTAGAAAAATTAATTAATCCATTTGGAGACTCTGAAAACTCTATACAGCTAAATTTGATTTGCGAAAGGGAAATTGCGCGGGATAGAGCACTATTTGAGGAAGCAGAAGATGAGTCCCAGATTTCAGCTGAGCTAGTGAATGGCGAAGTTCGCAACGTAATTTTTGATCTTCTTAAAAATAAAACAACGTGGCTTCAAGTTGATTTGGACAACAGTGGACATTTTATTTCAACCTTAGTTGATCGAGGCGAACTAATTTATAAAATTAGGGAATCTGCTGATTCCTATCCAGAATTAATAGATTCCGAATTCAGTTGTCAAATTTTCTACCTTAATTTATCAGCAAAACAGACATTTAAGTCTCGAACAGGCATACATTCCGTAAGCTTTGGTTCACTTTTTTTATTCCGTAACGGTTTTCGTGTTTTCCCAGTTGGTGAAGAGGGAAATGATTATTGGCGTATAGATCGAAGACATCAGCAAGGATTCGCCAGAACAATTGGTACACGCGATATTATGGGGCGAGTGAATATTGCTGGACCAGAATCAAAATTTAAAGAATCATCAAGTAGAGATACAGGCCTCATTGAAACAGACGCCGCTAAACAATTGCACGATTACGTAACGAGTAAATGCGCTCGTAGAATTGAGAATTATGTTGTTGGTGTTACATGGAAAGATTCTATAGATAAAATGTACGATAACTCACAAAGACTTTCTTTGGATCAAAATCGTTCAAACATAATTGAATTAGTTTCGAAAATATCTGGTGCAGACGATATTGAATTGTTGGACTACAGCCATAATCTGATTGATGTGCTTAATGAAAAGTCAATTTATTTCGAAAGTTCGGTTGAACGACTGGCAAAATTAGCGGAAAAGCTAGGGGATGAAAATTTAAATGAAAATATAGCTCAGGCCAGAAAGCGGTTTAAGGAGTTAAAACAGGCCGAGCAAGAAGCACTTAGAATTGCATCTGAAGAGCTAGCTGCAAGAATAGAAGCTGAAAAGAACGCAGAAAAACAATCCTCATTGCGCGAAGAAGCAGAACAAAAAGCAGAAATACAATCTTCATTACGTGCAGAAGCCGAGCAAAAAGCAGAAATTCTCTCCGCCGCATACGATGAGGAAAAAAAACGTAATCTATTTCTTCTATCAGGAGAGGGACGCGACAAAGAACAATTGGAAAGCTTCCTACATCAAATAGTGATTTATACATCAGCTGCCAAACAGAAAGTAACATCTGCACTTTTTAAAATAAATGATGCTGATCGAAATTTGGACAGAGAAGAGATTTCAACATCTTTAAGTGAATTATTAGAAACTATCGAAAAGGTGATGACAACATCCCGATTTGCAACATCAGCAAATTTTAAGCTTGATTCAACCAAAATAACTGATGATGTGTGTCTATACATCGATCAGTATCTCAGCACTATCTCTACAGCGTATAACAGCAGAATTCAAATCAAAGTTGAGAGAAATACAAAAGGCTTTATTACTACATTTACACCTATTGAATTGGGAATGGTACTGGATAATTTAGTTAGCAATGCAAAAAAATCACGTGCTTCTGTCATTTTTTTCAAAATAAGTAGTAAAACCAATGGGGTGATTGAGATTGAGATTGAAGATAACGGAAGAGGTTTAGACAAATCACTAATTGAACCGGAAAGGATTTTTGAAAAGGGCGTTACTACAACAAATGGTTCAGGCTTAGGACTATTCCACAGTAGAAAACAAATTGAAAGGATGGGTGGAGAATTAATTCTTCCCGAGTCTCAGCCTGAAAACGGTTTTAAAGTTATTATGAGGTTAAGAACGGAATGAAGCTAGAATATAAAGTTCTGTGGTTTGAAGACCAATTTGAACACATAGAGGGTGACGTCGAAAGAGTAAAAGAATATGTGAAGAGTTTCGGTTTCGAACCGAATTTTGTTCATAGAGATAGAATATCTTCATCTGAAATAGAGATCTTATCAGCAGCTTTAGATAATTATAATCCTTATGATTTAATAATTTTTGACTATGATTTAGGAAGTGGCAGTGAAACTGGCTTGAATATAGCACGCCATTTAAGAAATAAAATTTATACCGATATGGTTTTCTACAGCGGCCAGATACCCAGCGAGCTGAGAAAAGTTTTATATGAAAACGAAGTCGATGGAGTTTTCATTGTTCATCGTGATGATTTTTATGATGATATTGAAAGAATAATCGAGGATCACATTAAAAGAATGTCGGACATTAACAATGTTCGTGGCGTAGTTATGTCTGCTACAAGCGCAATGGATATTGATTTGAGGGAAATTACAGCTGCATTAATTGAACTTGATACAAATAATCTACCATCTATTTTAGCCAACTTAAAAAGAAGACTAGATAGAGATCATAGGCTTAAGCTTGAGTGCGCGGATAAAATTATTTGCGCTAAAACTGCTATTTTAGATCATTCTGCAACAACATTTGAAAATGTGCGCATTACCCTACAAGATATTCTAGATAGCAACCCTAATTTGAAAGCCTTAATTGCGCAAAATTCAGTGGTGCATCTGGTTCAACAAGAGCGCAATAGACTCGCACACCAAAAGGAAAATCTAACAGAAGATGGAAGAATGTTTTTAGGTACGCCGGACAAGCAAATAGAATATAACTTCGAAACATTTAAGCGTATTAGAATCTCCTTGCAAGAAGCGAGAAAAAATGTATTGAGCTTACGCACAAGTTAATTATCACTCTAACCGATGCTCTATTTTTTGATAACCGCTTAATAACTATAATATAGCCAAATTTTAGGTGCGGTATGATTAACATGCTTGATCCTGTAAACCGATCTAAAATGATGGCCTGTATCAAAAGTAAAAATACTTCGCCAGAATTGTTGGTTAGAAGAGGTTTGCATCGCCTAGGATTTCGCTATCGTTTACACAATAAAAATTTGTCCGGAAAACCCGACCTAGCATTACCGAAACATAAAGCAGTTATTTTTGTAAATGGATGTTTTTGGCATTGGCACAATTGTCACATTTTTCGATGGCCAAAAACACGAACTGATTTTTGGCGAAGTAAAATTGAATACAATAAGTTTCGAGATCAAAAAATATTGATACCTGCAAAAGGCAAGGATGGAAAGTTTTGATAATTTGGGAATGCTCGCTGCAAGGAAAGACCAAACGCAATTTTAATGAAGTTATTCATACTGCTGCAAATTGGCTTTTGTATGATTCACAAAGTGCCGAAATTGAAGGTTACAAAAAATTACAACATAATTAGTTATGATTTTTCATATTCAATTTCAATCCAGTTATCGTACAATTGCTTCATAGAATCCAAGTGCAAATCAACTTTTCTAAATTCTTCATCTAGAACTGAATAATCAGCCTCAACATATCTATATCCTACGTACAATCGTACTTTCATCCAAGTAAAAGCATCTGATATTAATCTATTGAGATGAGAAAAATGCACCGCAATCCTTCGTTTTTCATCTCTGTCATCCCGATCCATAGGTATGGAAACACCTAAGTAATCTGCATGCATTATATGACTAGCTACTGAGTAGCCATGAGCTAACGCATGAAAGCCGTTAAACAATGAATCATTGCTATTACTTAGAAAGCTTACAAGACCCGTAAACCCCCATCTGGTTTCCAAAGATCTTTTGTAAGCTTTATTATATTCTTTATTCATTCTGTCTATTTCTTCCTGTGGTATCAATCTCTCACGAAGAGGCAACCATTCATCTGCATCTGGATCAGAAACTGTATTTAAAAGCCCCCTTATTTTTTTGTCGTCTTTAAGCAAAGATAGTTCGAATAAAATATGACGATACTCATTAAACCTTTCTTTAAAACAATCCTTAGTTTGCAATAAATAAGAGAACTTGAGAGTTGCCTCAAAAGCACTTCTTAAAGGCATCTCAGCATCCCAAAGCTGGCCATATGCGATTAAAAGAAAAGCACTCTCGGCCGATCGTGCGGCAGAAGAAACCAAAATGCCTATCGTGTATTGTTCGTCACTTGTCCAATCCTCATATCCAGCAACCGGTGCCATTAAAGGAAACAAATCACGCATCACCAACAATGACTTTTCAGCCAAATCTTTTTGCTTTCCAAATATTTCTTCTTCCATCACACCATCCAATTATTATAAGAAAGTCATTGTTATCATAATACATATGATACATAACCATATTGCACTGAGATCAAAAACACCCGTATTTCGCTAGGCTCCATACGGGCTACTTTTGTGAGAGGAAATTATTGTGGTAATTTCACTTTGAATATTGTGTAGGGATATTCGGTGCGGTCTTCGCCGTTGCTCCATTGTGGATCGCGTTGTAGTTGGGCGCAGGAGAAATATAGGTAACCGTCGCTACCGATGCCTAGGGAATCTGGCCAGAGTAGGCGGGAGTCTTGTACCAGGGTATGAATTTTTCCGTCGGGTGAAAAATATTTGATGCTGTAATCAAGCGATGATGTGAGGTAGATGTTGCCTTTTTTATCCGCTTCCAAACCGTGGGTTACTGCGGTTTTACCCAAGTCTTCCACTTTATTACCCAACTCTTTATCTGACAGGGATGCGTCTGCCAGATAGCGGGTTTCTATGCGGTATAAATTCAGTTTGTTGATTGGTTTGAAATAAAAATATTTATTGTCTTTGGTTATGGCAATGCCGTTGATGTTGGAGCGGAATGGCGTGCCTTCTTTATTGCGCATTTCTTTGCCGTCATAAGTCAGCACGATATTGGAATCAGCTTGGGTGACGGGATGTTTCTTTAACAGGGTTCTGGTTTTACCCGAGGTTAAATCGAGCACCACAATTGCGCTTTGGCCCGGGTCGGATAAATAGGCGAGATTTTTATCGGTATCGACGCGAACATCGTTTAAACCGGAGTTCACTTTGTCGAGGTCATCGAAGTGATAAACCTTTTCCACCTGATTGGTTTTAAGGTTGATCTTCAACAGTTTGAAATAACCTTCCGGTTTTTGATCAGCGCTTTTACCAACTTTTTCCGTACTAAAAATGGAACCGCCCGATGGTTTTGAATCCAGCACCCACAAATTATCTTTGGTATCAACGTAGAGATCCTGCACGCTGACAAAACGTTTACTCTGGTCACCGGTGGTTTCATTCCATGCTGCATCGGGGTAGACCTTTTCCTTGCCATTAATGATTTCCACCAGACCATATTGGTAATTGGTTGGTCTGTTGGGGAATGAAACAAAGAGGCGGTTGTCGGAGGATACGCTGACACCAATCGCGCGCTTTTGCCCCAAATCCGCTACGGGAATTAATTTATCGCTGGTGTAGGTTGGAGGCTTGGGTGATTCCGCCTGGAGGCCGACGCTTGCAATCAACAACATCAGGCCGGCAATACATCGATTCAGCATTTATTTCTCCTTGGAACAATATTGTTCGTTTTCATTTAATCAGTCACAGAGTTGGTCTGTGACTGATTGAACAGGAGGAATATCCGCAGGGGTTATATTTTTACCAAACTTATCGTTATGAACTCACAAGTGTTTTTTATTCAACATTATTTTTCGCATCTTCTATGGCTTGCACTAAATAATTGGGCTCATCGGTGCCGAGGCGAATAAATGATCCGCCTTTGAGTTCGATCTCCACCCCCAATAAACCGGAAACGTTGTAGATCCATCCGGTGCCGAACGCGTGGATGCCGATTCCCATCCAGAGTGGGTTTTTGACTTTTTTGCACTGGCCAACCTCTTCCAGAGGCAAACTTTTTTTGAACAGGCCGGGGCCGAAATACCAGTTGATTTCGCTTTCGTTTACTTCGATGGTCATTGAACTGAAGGTAATGGCGACAAGGGTAAGCACGCCGAAGAGTACGCCTATGCCGGCGGCGGGTAATGGAAATGAATAATTGATTCTTAAAATAATTGCTGCAATTAGCGGCATGGCAATCAGTGTGAACAAACCCCATTGTTTGTGCTTGTAGGTTTGGAAGGCGCCATCGCGCCAGAATAAGGTGTCGGCCTCGACCTCAAAAACGGCCGCCAATGCTTTGATCGATTCTTGCGAACCGCTGCCACGCGCTTCCAATCGTTGAATCGTGCGCAAGCCGAGGCCGCTGATTTCCGCCAGTTGTTCTTGCGACCACAAACGGTCAGTGCGGTATTTTCTGATCAGTGATGATTTTGCTTTCATGTCCATCTTTCGTTGCTCCAGGTTGATTTATGTAAATCAAATTACCTGAAGAGTTGCTAATTAAGTGACGCCGTCTACCCGCCAATCACCCGCCACCACAGTAAATACAAGGGTTTTAGCATAATTAGGTTTGCGCTGGGAATGCGCGAGTTAAAAAAATAACTGATCGACCAACTCGCGCATCCAAATTTAATAAAAGAAAGACGCTATGATTCCCGCTCACATACACACCGCAGGAGGTTCAAAAGTGCCCGCCTACATCTCCGTCAATTTCACTCCGACCGATAAGGAGAAGCTACAACAATACATCTCCGCAGTACCGGCCACACTGGCCAGGTACAGTGGCGAAATTCTGGTCAGAGGTATGTTGGAAAAGCTGTCCGGCGACACCGATTATGAGATGCAGGTCATCCTCGCATTTCCTACCAGGGAACAGGCGACCGACTGGTATTATTCACCGGATTATCAGGCATTGATTCCTCTGCGCGATGCCGGTATGCGCTCGCAGTTCCAATTGATCAGCACATAAAGCCAACAACCAAACGTTAACCCTTTAGGAAAATATTGGTATTTGACGATTGATCTGGAACACAAGCGAGATAATGTCTTTTGATAGAAATGGATGAAGATTTAATCAAAACTAATGTCGTCTTAAGTCTCCGCCTCTTCATACTGTCATTTTTCTGCAAGCATTCAGAAATAAACGCCACCTAGAATCCGCTGCGCGAATAACACGGAGGTGTACCGCAACCTGGCTGGTGTGTGCGGGGATTGCAACGCGCCGCTACTATCGATAATCCTGTGTGGATTTTTAAAGATGACTCTGAATAAGAAAATGAATACTTCCATCGCTAAATTTTTTGGTGTGTGCGCAGCGGTTGTAATGAGTGCGAGCACCGCGGCGATTACTTATGACACCTGGCCAAATTCGACGGCAGTAACCACTGCTGATGGCGCGGCGGTGTTTGGGGAAAACATGAGTGGTTTGTTTTACCAACCGGCAGCAGGTTCGCAAACCGCTGTACTCTGGGCGGTGCAAAATTCTCCATCCAAACTGTACAACCTGGTGTGGAATAGCAGCAGCAATACTTTTGTGAAAACGACCACTAATGGTTGGAGTAACGGCAAAACCCTGCGCTACCCCAATGGTTCAGGCGCGCCCGATGCGGAAGGGATTACTAAAGCAGAATTGTCGGCAACGGATATTTATGTTGCGACTGAGCGCGATGGCAGCGGTTCAAATCGTTTCAGTGTTCTGCGTTACGACACTGCTGGCACTGCAACCACCATTAATGCCACGCATGAATGGAATTTAACCTCGGATTTGCCAAGCGTGAGCTCAACCAACTTGGGTTTGGAAGCTATCGCCTGGGTTCCAGATAGCTACTTGCAAGCGAATGGTTTTATCGATGAACACTTTGCGGCAACCTATAATCCGGCGAATTATCCGCTGCATGGCACTGGTTTATTTTTTGTAGGCCTAGAAAACGACGGAAAAATTTACGCCTATGCACTGAATTCCGATTCCACCTTTGTGCGCATCGCCACTATTAATAGCGGTCACGCAAAAATTATGGATTTGTCGTACGATTGGGATAGCGGCGCACTCTGGGCGTATTGCGATAACAATTGCAGTAACCGCTCACACCTGTTGGGGATTGATGCCACTGTAGGTTCATCTACTTTTGGTAAATTTATTGTGCGCAAAGGCTATTCGCGCCCATCGAGCATGTCCAATATCAACAACGAAGGTATTGCGATGGCACCAGCGTCTGAATGTGTGTCCAACACCAAATCCTTCTTCTGGGTTGATGATTCCGAAACCAGCGACCACGCTATCCGCAAAGGCAAGATTCCCTGCGGGCCTTTGTTTTAATTTCTGTTAATTTCCAATTGATATAGTAATAAAGCCACATCACGCTAATTAACGGGATGTGGCTTTTTATTTAAAGCACCCGTATTTCGCTAGGCTCCATACGGGCGACGTTAAATCTCCCTAAACACCTTGCGCAACAACTCCTCATAACTCTGCAATTGCGCCGCATTGATTTTCGATAGAAAGAATTTTGAGGCGAGCGACGCGGTATAGGTTGGCAACAACACATCCAGCTTTTTATCTTTTATGTCTTCGCGCACAACAAACTCGGGCAAGAGCGCTATGCCCAAGCCTTCTTTCGCGGCTTCTTTCAAGGCGATGGTGTTGCCGAGGATCATGCGGTCTTGTATGTGATCAAAAGTTAATTCATGTTGCGTGAGCAGTGCGGTCCAGGCGCGATGCTTGGCTTGCTCGCGGATCAATATAGTGTGCTGGTTCACCTCGTGAATATTGTTGGGCGCACCGCAGCGTTTTTTGTAAGCCTTGCTGACAACCAGACAAATTTTTGAAGTGTAGATGGGCTCTTGCTCCACATTCACGTGCGAGCGGATTGCCATGTCCCATTTTGACGTTGCGAGGTCGACGTTGTCGTCGCTGGTGTGCAAATCAATATGCAAACCGGGTGCGAGTAATTTCAATTTCGCCATGGCTTTGGGCATAAGCAAACTGCCGAAATCCACTGGTGTACTGATTTTTAATACGCCTTTGCCATCGCCATGGTTTAGTTGGTCCAACACAATTCCCAAGCGCTTGGCGCAGTAGCGATATTCGCTCATCAGCAATTCGCCGGAATTGGTGAGTTTGAGCTGCGCGCCCGATTGGCGCATCACCAGGGTGCAATTGAGTTTTTCTTCCAAGGCTTTGATTTGGTAACTCATCGCCGCCTGGGTGATATTCATTTGCGCTGCGGCGCTGGTAAAACTGCCGGTGTCAGCCAGCGCAGCAAGGTAGGGAAGATGCGCGATTATGTGCGGGGTTAGTTTCATAAACTGGGCTCATCGGCGAAGCACATCAGATAATTTGATCTTTAAAATAGAAAAAATTAGTTTTATTTATGCTAGCACCGGGCGAATAATAAATCGAACCCGTTAACCGAGAATTACCTATGTTTGAAAATACCCTGTCAACTTCCACTCGTTATGATGTTAATACGTTTGTTTTTGATATGGATGGAACCTTGCTGAATGACGCGCATGAGCTGTCGGCGCAGACAGTCAGCGCACTGCAAGAATTGTGTGCACGCGGGAATACGGTGGTGATTGCGACCGGGCGGCACTATCAGGATATTCGCGCTTATGTGGAGCAATTGGGCGGCGGCATTGCGGCGATTACTTGTAATGGGGCAACCGTCCATAACGAAGCGGGCGAGCTGGTTTATCGCGAATTGCTGCCGTTATCTATCAACGAAACCCTACTGCCAATGGGCGAAGCGGCGGGCGTACATTTGAATATGTACACGGATTCTGCGTGGCTGGTGAATGCACCTTGCGAATCCATGTTGGATGCACATGCGCAATCGCAATTTTTTTATCGCCAAATTAGTTTGCAAGAAATGCAAACAACACCTGCGCTGAAAATTTTATTTTACGGTGAGCACGCCAAGCTGCAGCAATTGAAAGCGCAGATCATCGCCACCTTGCCTCATCCATTGCCAATCCATTTGACGTTTTCCGATGATTATTATCTGGAGGCCATGCCGCACAATATTTCCAAAGGTCATTCTCTGAAATGGTTGCTGGAAAAATTATCGTTGCCGATAGATAAAACCATGGCTTTTGGCGATGGCTTTAATGATGTGGAAATGTTCAGGACGGTGACGCATCCAGTGGTGATGAGCAACGCAAGTGAGAAGTTGCAGCTGTTATTTCCGAATGCGCTGCGTGCCCAGCGAAATAATGATGATGGTGTGGCGAAATTTTTATTGGACAATATTTTGTAGTTTTTTTACCAAAAATCCGCCTGTACGTTAGGCGATTCCAACTGCAACAAAAATGCTTTGGCTTGCAGACCGCCAGCAAAGCCTGTGAGTTTGCTGGAAGCGCCGATTACCCTGTGACAGGGTGCGATGATTGAGATGGGATTTTTTCCATTTGCTGCACCTACAGCGCGCACCGATTTTTCATTGCCAATTTGCTGTGCGATTTGCAAATAGCTGCGCGTTTCACCGTAGGGAATGGTGAGCAGGGCTTGCCAAACTTGTTGCTGAAAGTCAGTGCCATGAAAATGCAGCGGCAAATCAAATATTGTGCGCCCCCCATCAAAATATTCACGCAGTTGTTGTGCGGCTTCCAGCAGCAACGGAAAGTCATCGCGCTGCTCACCTTTATCAATGCCTACGCGTTTTGGATCTTCATTTTCCCAGAGCACAGCCATCAAACCTTTATCGCTGGCGATGAGGGTTAATTGGCCTACGGGGGATTTGATCATGTTATAAAAATTCGACATTTACTGGTCTCGTTATTACTGCCTGTCTCATTCACGCCCCACGCTATCAGAATCCAATCTGTCTGAAGAGCTATCACTTTCACATTACACAATTTAACCCCAAGTAGAATCATCCGCCATTGATAATAATTCTCATTACGGATAGAATTCGCGCACTTTTTTGTTCCTCCCCTTAAAGCATTCCCGCTAAGGAATTTCTATGCCGCGTTTTATCCGCCCCGCCAGTTTGCTGTTGACCTATGGTGCCTTGCTGCCCAATTTGGGTTTTGCTGCCGAGCCCGCAGTTGAAGAAGTGTTTGTGAGCGCCAGCCGTACCGAGCGCCCACTGAGCACCATTCCCAATACCGTGACCGTAATCAATCCGGCGGAGCTGGAACAACAATTGTCGATTCAGGATGACCTGTCCACCGTGCTCGGCAACCTGATCCCCGGCTTCTCACCCAGTCGCCAGAAGATGACCAACGCCGGTGAAACTCTGCGCGGACGCAAGCCGTTGTACATGATCGACGGTGTGCCGCAGTCCAACCCGCTGCGCGACGGCGGCCGCGAAGGCAATACCATCGACCCGAGCGTGATTGAGCGCGTGGAAGTGCTGCACGGCGCCAATGCGATCCACGGGATGGGCGCATCAGGCGGGATCATCAACCTGATCACCAAAAAGCCGGCCGCCAAGCTGGAGCAAAACATCCGCCTGAGCACCGGTTTCCAAACCGAAGATGTGGGCGAGAGCGCGGATTATGCGCTGAGCTATAACGTCTCTAACCGCATCGACAATGCCGACTTTATCGCCGGTATCAGCCTACGCGACAGCGGCGTCGCCTACGATGGCCACGGCGATATTATCGGTTTCGATAATGCGCAGGGCGACACCATGGACTCAGACTCCTGGAACGCGTTTGTGAAGGGCGGTTACGACTGGGACGACCAGCGCATCGAGTTGATGGTGAACAGCTACAAAGTGGAAAACAAAAATAATTGGATCGGGACGCCGGGCGATGAGTCTGAAGGCATTCCCAGCAGTGCGATAAAAGGTGAGATCTTCGGCGAAGGTTCGAGCAATGAAGTCACTGCCATCAGCCTGAATTACACCAATGATGATTTCCTCGGCCACAAGCTGCGCGTGCAGGGTTTCAGCCAGGATTTTGCCGGCACCTATGGCGCTGATATTGTGCCATCGTCTACTTTCCAGGATCCGGCCTATGGCCCGAACCTGCTCGACCAATCGCAAAATAATTCCGAAAAACTCGGCGCAAAAATTACGCTGGTGAAAGACCAACTCGCGAATTTACCGGTGAACCTTATTTACGGCGTGGATGTCATTCAAGATGAAACCTGGCAGGAATTAATCCAGACCGGACGCGCCTGGGTTCCGCCCACCCAGTATGAAAACGTCGCTCCTTATCTGCAGGCAGAATTTACCGGCATCGATAAACTTACGGTGACCGGTGGCGTACGCCACGAAAAATCAAAACTCAAGGTGGATGACTTTACTACCCTTGCATCCTACGGCAGCCGTTTTGTGGAAGGTGGTTCGCCGGAGTTTTCGGAAACCCTGTACAACTTCGGCGGCACCTATCAAATCACCAGCGCCTGGCGTGTGTTTGCCAATTACGCCGAAGCCTTTTCCATGCCCGATGTCGGCCGGGTATTGCGCGCAATTAACATCCCCAACCAAAGCGTAGAAAGTTTTCTGGATTTGGAACCTATCCTGACCGAGAGCACCGAGTTTGGTGCGGAGTTTAAAACCGGTGATGTCACTGCACAGTTGAGTTACTACACTTCTGATTCTGATTTAGGTGAGCGTTTGGTGCGCGGTGCCGATGGTATTTACTCAGTGTCGCGCGAGAAAACCGAAATCGACGGAATTGAATTCAGTAGCTCATGGGCGGTTACCGATGTCGATTTGCTCGGTCTGCGTTATGCAGAAGCCACTGGTCGTTATGACTCCAACAAAGATGGCAAAGTAGATTCGGATCTGGGCGGCACCAACATATCGCCCGACCGCGCCAACCTGAGCTGGGATCGCAGCTGGTCGAGCCGCATTGATACGCGCATCCAAATGAATTATTTATTTGATCGCGATGTAAAAAACGCCAGCGGTGCCATCACCAATTCGTTTGATGGTTACACCACTTACGATTTCAACGCGACCCTCGCTGCATTGGATGGCACCTTTAGTTTTTCGGTGCAGAACCTGACCGACGAATATTATTTTACTTACTATTCACAAAGCAGCCCGAACGATATCCGCAACTTTACCGGCGTAGGGCGCAGTTTTAATTTGGGTTACCAGAGAAGCTTTTAATCGCTAGCGATTAAATCCGTGCACGCGCCCCGGCTGTGTCAGCGCAACCGGGGCGATTTTATTTTTTCCACACAGGAAAATAATGGCTACCAAACCCGATACTTTTATCGCTCCGCCTTGCCTGGATGAAATAGCTATTCTGTTTCAGGATGAGCACATAGTGTTGATCAATAAGCCCAGTGGCCTGCTCAGCTTGTCGGGTAAAAATCCGCTTAATCTGGATTCGGTGCATTTTCGGTTGGTAAAAAATTTTCCCACGGCGACGCTGGTGCATCGGCTCGATTTTGGTACCTCGGGAATAATGATTGTTGCTTTGAATAAAGCAGTGAACGCGCACCTGACGAAACAATTTCAAGCCGGGACCATCACCAAAACCTACACCGCCATATTGCACGGCAATGTAAAGAGCGATAGCGGCATTATTGATTTTCCGATCGCTAAAGATCCGCCGAACTTTCCGCTGCAAAAAATTTGTGCTGAATCTGGCAAGCCTGCGCAGACACATTATTCTGTTATTGACCGGACAACTTCACCTTCCACTACGCGGGTTTTATTTACTCCGCTAACCGGCCGCACGCATCAATTGCGCATTCACAGCCGCGAACTTGGCCACCCGATTCTCGGTTGCGATTTGTATAACAATGCAGAGTCGTTTGCACTGGCGTCGCGATTGTTACTGCACGCAACAACCATCGCGTTTGATCATCCACTCACTGGCGAGCGAATTGAGGGGGTGAGTGTTTGCCCGTTTTGATACACGGGCAACATTTTTCCTATCTACCAACCATCGAGATTAATTTTTCGGTGCGGTGTAAATCAGTTCCAAATGTTTTGGATCGGGGCTGCGCAGCTGTTGTGCAAGCGGATGCTGAATTCGTTTAAGCTCGGCCAATACCAGTTGCGCGACTTCGCGTGCGCCCAATTCATTCAAGTGCGTATTATCGCTCACACCTTTTGGATAATTGGGATGTGTGTTGGGAGGAATATGCATAAAACGCAAGCGCGATCCGGCATCGCCTTCCGCTTGAAAATGCGCGCGGGTGATGGAATCCAAATCGATAAACACCACCTTCTCTGCCTGCGCTACTTGGCGGCTCAACGGGCTGTACTCCACATGGGTTTCCTGAATTTTTCCGGCAGCATCAAAATTGCGGCGTGTAATCGGACTGAGCAAAATCGGTTCGGCTTTTTTAGCGCGCACTTCGCGCACAAAGCGCGTTAAATTTGCCTTGTATTGTTCGGGAGTGGTGTAGCGATCCACCTTGGTTGGCGATTCATCGTTGTGACCAAATTGGATAAATACATAATCGCCCGCGTTGAGTTGATCGGCAATCGCTTGCCAACGCCCTTCACTGATAAACGTGCGCGTGCTGCGGCCATTCATCGCGTGATTATCGACGGTGTAATCTGCATTAAAAAAAATCGCAAAGGGAACACCCCAGCCGGTTTCCGGCCAGTCACTCACTTGTTTGTTTGCCATAGTCGAATCGCCAGCCATAAAAATCGTATGGGCGGCTTCAGTTTTTGGTACGGGCCCAGGTGCAGCTGCTTCTACAGTGATTGATGAGGAGCTTGGTGCGGTCGTTGATGCGGGAATATTGCTGCTACAGCCGATACAACCAGCCAGGGTTAAAACTATCAAGGGCAAACTGCGCATAGTGAAATCTCTCGTGACATAAAAACTTATTGTAATAAAAAAGCCCCAGTGATTAGCCGGGGCTTCTTCTATCCAGGTTTTACTCTAGCAAAAGATTAACGCTTGTAAGAGCACTTGTTTGGATTGCCTTGCGGATCAGATCCGAATGCGGCAACGGTACAAGCGATTGAACCACCAACAGATACTTTCTTGGTAACCCACTTGCCCTTGCGACCAAATGCTACCCAGCCATCGCCAGAGGCTACTGAACAGGTCTCGCCCAGGTCAGCACACTTGGAGAAGCCGCTTGGATAATCACCGGTACCACCCAGAACTGGCGCGCCATTGGAAGAACTGGCAGAACTTGAACTGCTGGATGCGGCAGAGCTGGTAGTACCAACACGCGCAGATGCAGCATTAGAGTTGGTGACTACACCGGAAGTGGTGTTTTTGATCCAGTAGTAATAGGTCTGGCCAGAAGCCGCGGTGGTATCTGTGTACATGCGTGCTGATGCTGCCAAGGATGCAATACGTACACGGCCAGCCGGTTCTGAGTCGGTATCGCGATACACTTCTTGCGCTCCAAGGGTCACATTATTGGAGGTCCAGCTAAGCACTATGCTGTTGCTTGTTGCGGTTGCTCCCAGCGAAATGGTGCCGGTTGACGCCGCAGAACTTGAGCTTGCACTTGAAACCGATGGCTTGCTTGATGACACCACCGAGGAGCTGGAGGATTTGCTTGAAGAAACCACCGAGCTTGATTTACTGGATGAAGAACTCGCGATTGAACTGCTGGTACCACCACAGGCAGAGGCCGTCAGGGTCGCGCCGTTTTTACCTACACCCGCGTATTGGTCAAGCTTGTCTTTCACACACTGCGGGCTCACCGGTGAGTAGCTGTATGGAATGCTGATCGGGAAGGGCGCCGTTGTGGTCCAGTTGGTTGCGTCGATGGTGCCGCCGCTGCTCCAGGTGATGTTGTAGGTTGCAAAGTCGCCCGGGTTGCGCACGTTGTTGTTACGCAGATCCCAGTAGCCGCAGTTGCTGCTGTCGTAACGGCAGGTCACCGGGTTTTTCGCATTCTGGAACCAGTTGCTTTCAATTAACGCATAACCTTTTTGACGCACATTGATACCGGAATCGGTGATGCCGTCGTAGAAGTTGTTGTACATGTGCGTCCAGCCACCGCGTTGCAACGGCAAGCGCGCATTTACGTTGCGATAGACGTTGTGGTGGAAAGTAATCTCGCGACCACCGGCGATATCACTGCTGGATGAACCATCAAGGCCGACTTTTTTGCTGTCGCGGATCAGGTTGTAAGACACGGTGATGTTGTGTGAATCTTTCTTGATATCGATCGCACTTTCAAAGGTCAGGTCGCCATCCGGTGAGCCTTTACATTCGTTGTTCACGGCGAACAATTCGTTGTGATCGACCCACACGTTTTTACCGCTATCGATACGGATCATGTCCGCATCATTGCTCGCACCGGCCAAAGCACCGATTTTCATGTTGCGGATGATAACGTTGCTCGATTTGTTCACCACAATACCGAAGTTGGCAGAAGAACCATTGGCACCAATGATGGTGACACCCGCGGTCATCTCTTTAATTTCTACATAACGGTAAGCTTCACTCCAGCGCGGATTGGGGCAGCTGCCAGAGGAATTGACGGTATGGTCTTTGATCATCTGATTGATCTGGGAGTCTTCATTACCGGTGTAGGTGATCACTACCGGGTAACCGCCGCTTTTGGCAGCGGCAACGATAGATTTCAGTTGATCTAGAGATGTTGCGGAAAACGCTTTTGAACCGCTGGCGCTACCGCCGTCGGTAGTGGAGAAACCACCGGTTGCAGCAGCAAATGCGGTTGAACCAGCGCATAAGGCGATAGCGGCGGTCATCGTTTTCAGGGTGAAGCTGGCGCTTTTCGACGCCATAGCAGTAGGGGTCATTGTTTCCATAATGGCAATTCTCAAATTATGTTTAAGGTTTTGGATTGAGGTACTTCTAGACCATGCCGATGGATATTTATTTATGGATTCCTGACACTTTTGGCACTACTTGGGGAAAAAATGGCAGGATCGTCAATTTTTTATGGATCTACCCTGCTATAACACCATGTCCTCCCAATCAACATGATTAACTGGGTCACACTTTGTCTTTTTGTAATATAAATTCTGCTTGCTCTGTGATTCGTTTGTCACTTTGAATGTTGATCAATTAACAACCAGCGCCATTAACGGCCTAATTGCGCCGCTCCTTGCGATATTGCTCGCCCAACAACGAGACGAACCGTTGTCCGCCTAACCCCAATGGCCGCTCGCGCGACCAGACCAGATCCACCCAGAGTTCTTCGCCGTTGGTGAAGTTGGCGATGGGCAGTTCTACCAGTAATTGGCCGTTGAGGTAGGGCTGCACAAACGCGCGCGGCAGCCATGCCCAGCCCAATCCCGCCAGCACGATCTGCAGCGCCAGCTCGGGGTGATCGACCCGCCAATAATGTTCCGAGGTGATACAAAACGGGCCGCCGGGCCGGTTGCTGTCATCTTCGCTGCGGCTGCCGACCATCACCTGCCGAATCGGGCGCAATTGCGTATCGCTCACGTGGCCGCCAAGAGACAGGGCGTGCAGCAGTGGATGCTGGCGCGCGATCACCGCCACCAGCATTTCGCGCCCGACCTCCTGAAAGCTTTCGCGCCCATCGGCGGCGGGGCGTTGGAATACCAGCGCCAGGTGCGCGCCGCCGGCGTGGAGCAGTTGTAATGCATCGGTTTGCGGGGCGGTGATGACCTGGATATCGAGCGAGGGATATTCCTGTGCCAGCACCTGCAGCGGCTTAACCCAGTGGGTGGATTGCAACTCAGGCGCAATCACCAACGTCAGGCGAGTTTCCAAGCCTTGGCTCAACTCCAGTGCCTGGGTGTTGAGCTGCTGCAACTGCGCCATCAACAAGCGCGCTTGTGGCTCGAGTGCCAACGCCTGCGCCGTGGGTTTGGGTTCGCGCCCGCTGCGGTCAAATAACTCCAGCGCCAGCTCTGCCTCCAGATTGGCAATCGCCATGCTGACTGCCGAGGGCACCCGCCCTAGTTGACGCGCCGCGGCCGAAAACGAACCTGCATCCAGCACTGCCAGAAACACCGCTACAGTCTCCGAGTTAAACACCCCGTTCATATCTTGCCCCTTGGTTTGCTGGTTTTTAGGTTTCTAGCCAACCTTTCAGATTTATTGATAGTAGCTAACTTTTTCTATCAATTAAAACACGGGAAACTGCATGCAAGTATTCAACAGCCTGTTCACAGGCAGGTATAGAGGCAAACATGAAAACGGGTATGCACGCTGCTTACTCACAGGGTTCAGGTTTACAAGGCGCCAAGCGCCGCGTGGTGTATGTTGGGCTCTACGAATTTATTGCGATTATTTTGTCGGCAATCTTGCTGGAGTTGATGAGCAGCGCAGGTGCTGCGGACTCCCTGGGCTTGGCTGTGGCGGCATCAGTTGCTGCGATCATCTGGAACCTGATCTTCAACAGCCTGTTCGAGCGCTGGGAGGCCAGCCGTAACCAGCAAGGCCGCAGCCTTGGCGTCCGGGTAGTCCACGCCATAGGTTTTGAAGGCGGGTTGCTGGTGATGTTGGTACCACTAGTCGCTTGGTGGTATGGCGTCAGCTTGTGGCAGGCGATGCTGATGGATCTGGCCCTGCTGGTGTTCTTCCTGATCTACACCTTTGTGTTCACTTGGGCGTTCGACCGGATCTTCGGGTTGCCGGGTTCAGCATCGCTCCACGCGAACTGCAAACCTATCTGATCCGGTTTTTTTAGCGACAACTGAATCTGTTTTCAGTACAGATTCGCGCGCATAGTGGCCTTGTCAGCAGTAACCTGCGCATGAGGCCAGTATGCACAATTCACCCGCGAATCATTCATCTACAAACCATTCCTATAAGAACCAGTCACCCGCACCCCTGCTGATTGCCGCTAAAAATCTGCCGGTCGCTGCCAACAAATCACCGCACGAAGGCAAGATTTTCACCCGCCACTTTACCGGCCGCTTCCGCAATTTCCGGTTGCTCGGCGCGGGCTTTCTGGCGCTGCTGTTCTTCGGTACCTCCTGGATTAACTGGAACGGGCACCAGGCGATACTCTGGGATCTGGATACACGCCAGTTCCACGTACTTGGCACTACCTTCTGGCCCCAGGATTTTATGTTGCTATCGTTTGTGATGATTATCGGCGCACTTTTGTTATTTGCCGTGACCATGGTGGCTGGACGCGTCTGGTGTGGCTACACCTGTCCGCAAAGTGTGTGGACCTGGGCGTTTATCTGGGCCGAAAATTTAACCGAAGGCGATCGCAACCAGCGCATCAAATTACAAAACGCGCCGCTGACATTGTCCAAATTCCTTAAACGCAGCAGCAAACATGCCCTGTGGATATTGATGAGCGCCGCCACCGGTATCGCCTTTGTCGGTTACTTTGTGCCGGTGCGCGAACTGGTGCAAAACCTCGCACAGTTTGAATGGCTAAGTAGCAGCGCCATTTGGGTCGGCATAGTCGCCGCACTCACCTATACGAACGCCGGTTGGGTACGTGAAAAAGTGTGTTCACACATGTGCCCCTACGCACGTTTCCAAAGCGTGATGTTTGATCGCAATACCATGGTCATCGCCTATGATGCGGCGCGCGGCGATGCGCGCGGATCACGCAAAAAAACGGACGACCACCAAGCACTCGGCCTTGGCGATTGCATCGATTGTTATATGTGCGTGCAAGTGTGCCCAACTGGAATTGATATTCGCGATGGCTTGCAAATGGATTGCATCGGCTGCGCCGCATGCATCGATGCCTGTGACGACGTGATGGATAAAATGGGCTATGACCGTGGTTTGGTCAGTTATACTTCAGAAGCCGCGCTCGCCGGTGAACCGGAAAAAATATGGCGCCCGCGTTTATTTGGTTACGCTGCATTAATTGCGATTATGGTAGCCGCGCTGTTGGTATCGCTCAATTCACGTGAGTTGGTGGATATGAGTGTGGTGAAAGACCGCAGTGTACTTTATCGCTACACCAGCGACGGCGACATCATGAATGTGTACCGCATGAAAGTAACCAATAAAACCCAGCAGCCCGCCGAGTATCGGTTGAAATTACACAATGCTGAAGGGCTAAGGCTGTCGCGCACCTATCAATTTACACTGGCTGCCGGCGAGATTTACGATTTCCCCGTCACCATTACCATGCAGCCATTGCCCACCAAAGAGGCCGGCATGATTCATTTCGATTTTGAATTGGTCAATATCAACGCATCGAATCTGACAACGCAGGAAGCAGCCAACTTTATGTATCCGGCGCACTAATTTTTATGAAACTGTATGAAAAGCTCGCCGATGAAATCGCCGAATTAATTCGCAGCGGCGTGCTTGCAGCGAATGAAAAAGTACCTTCAGTGCGCACCGCTAGCCGCACACACAATGTCAGCCCGGCAACGGTGTTTGAAGCCTATTATTTATTGGAAAGCCGCGGCCTGATCCAGGCGCGGCCACGCTCCGGTTATTTTGTTTGCACACAGGCTAAAAACGCACTCGCCGAACCGGAGATGAGCCCGCGTATTGCAGAAACAACACCGGTTGATGTTAGCGAGTTGGTATTTTCCGTATTAGGGTCGATTAAAGATCCGGACACCATTCCACTTGGCTCTGCCTTTCCCAGCCCGGATCTGTTTCCGCTTGCACGCCTCGCGCGCTCCATGAGCAAAAGTTTGCAGCAGATGCCGGCCAAATCCATTCTCGCTGACATCACCAGTGGCAATCCGCATTTGCGTCGCCAAATTGCACTGCGCTATCGCGTTAATGGGGTCATGCATGCGCCGGAAGAATTGGTGATTACCAATGGCGCGCTGGAAGCATTGAATTTGTGTATGCAGGTGATAACCAAACCGGGAGATTTGGTCGCCATTGAAACGCCCACGTTCTACGCTGCGCTGCAAATTCTGGAGCGCTTGCAATTAAAAGCGGTAGAAATTCCGGTGCATCCGCGCGATGGAATTCATTTACAAACACTCGCCGATAGTTTGCAGCGCCTGCCGATAAAAGCCTGCTGGTTGATGAGCAGTTTTCACAATCCGCTCGGCGCGTCCATGAGCGACGAAAAAAAACAGCAGCTCTATGATTTATTGCATCAACACCAGGTGCCATTGATTGAAGATGATGTTTATTCCGAATTGTATTTTGGTGCAGCGCCCCCTAAACCAATTAAACATTTTGATCGCGCCGGGCTGGTGATGCATTGCGGATCGTTCTCCAAAAATCTCGCGCCGGGTTATCGCGTCGGTTGGGTGGCAGCCGGGCGCTACGCCGAACAAATCCATCGCTTAAAATTGATGACCACCATTTCACCGTCGATCCCCGCGCAAGCGGCGCTGGCCGATTATTTACAGCACGGCGGTTATGATCGCCATTTACGTAAATTGCGCGAAACCCTCGAGCACCAACAACAATTTATGTTGCATGCGATTGCCCGCTACTTTCCAAAAGACACACGTGTAACCCGTCCCAACGGCGGTTATTTTTTATGGGTGGAATTACCGGAACAGGTGGATAGCTTGCAGTTGTTTTCGATGGCGCTGGCGCAGGGCATCAGCATCGCCCCCGGCCCGATTTTTTCTGCCACCCGCCGCTTTCGCAATTGCATTCGCTTGAATTATGGATATACCTGGAGCCCGGAAATGGATCAGGCAATGGCAACACTGGGGAGGTTGATTAGCGGGTTTTAAACCCGCTTCCTTTTTTCAATCGTCCAAAAAACCGAATTTTAGTTATGTTTCTACGGCTCCGGATTGAAAATCTGCTTTATTAGTCAATACTAAACACTGTTTTCGTCGCTAATAACGCCATGCCCATGAATGATAAAAAATTTAATTCCATTCTGCTCTTAGCCATAGTGGTCACGCTGCTCGCTGTGAGTGCACAAAAATTTTTCCCGGAAAAACGGCTTGCGCTATGGCCTGCCAATTATGTCTATTATTTTTACTCCTCCGGTGAAGCGGTGGGACAACCCAATGCTTATTGGTTGGATCAAGATAAAGGGCTGTGGCGCTGCAATTATCCGAAAGGTGATAAAAGCCCCTACTTCATTTGCAGTTTTAACGCTATTTTCTTCCCCGATCAAAAGGGACAAGGGCTCGATCTGCGCGGTTATACTCACCTGAAGCTCAAATTAAAATATTCAGGTATCAGCAAGAAACTGCGCATCATGCTGCGTAATTTTGATCCGGCCTACTCCAATATTGATGACAACGGCAGCACCAAATTTCAGTCGGTGGTATTGCACACAAACGATTTGGTGAGCGAAGTCAACATCAACCTGAGTGAATTTGTCGTTGGCGATTGGTGGCTGTCCGACTACGACATACCGCGTTCACTCTCCGGGCCGGATATGAGCAACATAGTCACTATGGGGATGGATTATGTTGGGCCATTTGAACCCGGGAACATGGACATTCAGGTAGAGAAAATCGAGCTAGTGGGAGGCTGGATTTCTGCCGAAAACTGGTACCTGTTGATTCTCGGTTGCTGGATGTCCGGCATTTTTATTTTTGCGGTCTCGCGCTTGATTCAATTGCAAGCACAAACCAGACATGATGTGCGCATTATCAATGAGCTCAGCAAGAACAACGCTGAATTACAACAAGAGAAAGATCGCTTCCGCCGCTTATCCACCGTGGACCCGCTCACCCAGGCTTATAACCGCTTTGGTATTGACCAAATAGTATCAACGCTGATGATCTGCAATGCCGAGCGCGAGCAAAACCGGAGCGCGCCGAATTTTGCGCTGATCATTCTTGATATCGATTTTTTTAAACGGATTAATGATCGCCGCGGCCACGATGCGGGGGACAGGGTGCTTCAGGAAATTTCCCAGATCGTGAATAAAGCCATTCGTTCGCAAGATTTTTTAGGCCGTTGGGGTGGCGAAGAATTTGTCGTTATTCTGCCCAGCACCACCAAGCAATTTGCGCTTGCTATGGCAGAGAAAATTCGCTTGACCATTTATGAGACAGTGTTCGAGCCACTCAATCCTCTGGCCGTCACGGCAAGCTTTGGTATTAGCGACAAATTAGTCGATGAGGATTTTGGAACTACTTTCAAGCGCGCAGACTGCGCGCTCTACATCGCCAAAGCGGAGGGACGCAATTGTTGTGTTCTGGCAGCCGATGAGTTGGCCGCTGAACCCTCGTAACACGGCAATTACACCACCGCCGAAATCCAGCGGCGTAACCGGCTGCGTAAGTATTGCACCAGGGATTTGCCACGCCAGGAGCCCCAGCACAAGTGCGCGCCTATGGTCTGCGTGGTTTTCTTTGCACTGAGTTTGGTGCGGGTAAATTCTGGATAAATGATGTGGCCAGGCATGATGGTAATTTGCTGGCGGTATTCGGGATGGTCTTGTAAAAACAAAGTGAGCGCATGGGGGCCGCTGAGAAACACAATATCGGTTTCACCGGCGCGGTGTTTGGCAAAAATGGTTGCGACAAATTTCAGCCACATATCAAACCCGGGCGCCGATGCCATAAATGCATTACCCAGCTTGGGATTGCCACCAATACTTTTGCAATCCTCCTCCTCAATCGCGAGCACACAGTAGTTCGCTAAAAACCGCTCATCCAGCGGCTTATAAAACACATAGTCAGTATCGAAATAAATCCCGCCGTAAACATACATATACAAACAGCGCGCAATATCGACCCGAATCACCCCCGCCGGAATGCTGAGGTAATCCTGCAGGAATTGCGGTGCTGCGTTCTTGACTAATTGCAGGTTGGATTCATCAGTCCAGGCGTGGTATTCAAAATCGGGCATAAGCTCCCGCGCACGCCGCGTTAATTGGCGCTCTTCCCACACGTAAGACTTGGAACATTGATGCAGTATCTTGGGGATCACAGGAGATTCCTTTTTTCCAATGAAATACATCGATTGATAGCCAGGCAACTGCTATGCCAGCCAACCAAAGTGCAATATGAAGGAGCAAATACACACACGTTTACCGCTACAGCCTTGGCGGCGAACAAGGCTATTGCACCAAATTCATCCACTTTAGCCAAAAAAACACCAATTAGCCATCCATCACCTTCCGCGCAATAATCCGGAGACCGCGCGCGATTCCCCAATCCAGAACCAAAAAGGTGGTGGAAGAGCGGTTGGATTAACGGCTGATTTTTTGACGATATTTATCCAAGAAACACATTTTGTATCACCACTAATCCCGCCCCGACGAATAGCGAAAAGCATCAACAAACGCCGCAAACGCAGGCGATGTGTTGCGCCGGTTGGGATAATAAAGATGGTAGCCCTGAAAGTAGGGGCTCCAATCGGTGAGTAGGGATACCAGTCGGCCGTCGGCCAGATAGGGCGCGGCCAATTCCTCTGGGACATACGCCAAACCCAAACCATCCACTGCCGCGTTCAACACATGCATGATGCTGTTGAATACCAACTGGCCGTCCACTTTAACGCTGAACGCGCGCTTCTCTTGTTCAAATTCCCATGCGTAAATTGACCCGTTCGGGCGATGGCGAATATTCACGCAGCGATGCTCCGCCAGCTGGTGCGGCGTTTCCGGCTGCGGGTGCTGCGCGAGATAAGCGGGCGAGGCCACTACCACCAAGCGCCAGTCGGGGCCGATGCGCACCGCGATCATGTCTTTACTGATCGCCTCACCCAAGCGGATGCCCGCATCAAAACGAGCCTCCACTACATTGGTAAAGCCGTAATCCACATACAGCTCAAGGGTGATATCCGGATACTCCTGCAAAAAATTGCCGAGTTTCGGACGCAGGCAGAGTTCGATTTGATCGTCGGTACAAGTGATGCGGATCGTGCCTTTGGGTTTATCGCGCAGTTCACCCAGCGCTTCCACTTCCTCCTGTATCTGCTCAAACAGCGGGGCGATTGACAACATCAGCCGCTGACCCGCCTCGGTGGGCGATACATTGCGCGTGGTGCGCGCCAGTAGGCGAATTCCCAGCCGCTCCTCCAAACCGCGAATGGTGTGGCTCAGTGCCGATGGCGTCACCCGCAATTTGGCGGCTGCCTTGGTAAAGCTTTGCTCCTGCGCCACGGCCAGAAACGCTTGTAAATCATCTACCTTACCTTCCACGCTCTACCTCTCGTATTTGTGAGTAATTTTCACAACTGCATCAAGATTATGTCGGCTAATCAAATTATCAAGCATGCGTCACTATGGAAACCTGTTTCCACTATTTGTAATTGCTCACTAATGAACTCACTCGACGCCACCATCGACAACACGCCAATTGACACGCAACCCGCTTATTGGGGTGGCGTGTTTGCCATGAGCCTGTGCGTATTTGCGCTGATTGCTTCGGAATTTATGCCGGTGAGTTTGCTCACCCCGCTCGCGGCTGACTTACAGGTGAGCGAGGGTTTGATCGGGCAAGGTATCGCTATCTCGGGCGCATTTGCCATAGCCACCAGTCTGCTCATCGTCCGTATGGCGGGCAGTTTGGATCGCAAAACCTTGTTGCTCGGCCTGACCGCGCTCATGGGTGTGTCGGGCGCAATGATTGCTCTAGCGCCCAACTACGCAATTTATATGTTTGGACGGGCACTGATTGGTGTGGTGGTAGGCGGTTTTTGGTCGCTGTCTGCCGCCACGGCGATGCGCCTTGTACCCAGTGAAGATGTGCCGCGCGCCCTGACCATCTTCAACAGCGGCAATGCGCTGGCGATGGTAATTGCGGCACCTCTGGGCGCTTGGTTAGGTGCAATGATCGGCTGGCGCGGCGCGTTTTTCTGCTTGGTACCGGTGGCGTTGATCGCTTATGTATGGCAGTGGATCAGCCTGCCGTCTATGCCCATTACTGCGCCAACCCAGGCCGCACGCAGTCTGTTCAGCCTGCTCCGCCAGCGGGTTGTCGCGCGCGGCATGCTGGGTGTCGGGGTGTTTTTTATGGGGCAATTTGCGCTCTTTACCTATCTGCGCCCTTATCTGGAAACCGTCACCCATATGGATGTCGCGCAAGTCACGCTGGTATTGCTGGTAATCGGCAGCGCCGGATTTATCGGCACCTTACTGATCGGCGGAATAATCAAACGCCATCTCTACCTGACTCTGGCCATTATTCCGCTGTTGATGGCCGCCATCGCCGTAGCATTGATTCGCTTTGGCCACTGGCCGATTTTGGTAGTCGCACTTCTGGGCGGCTGGGGCTTAATCAGCGCCGCTGCGCCTGTAGGTTGGTGGGCTTGGCTCGCACGCAGCCTGCCCGAAGACGCCGAAGCTGGTGGTGGCTTGATGGTCGCGGTCATCCAATTAGCCATCGCGCTCGGCTCAACAATGGGCGGATTGCTGTTCGATTGGCAAGGTTACCAAAGCACCTTTATCGCCAGCGCCGGGTTTTTGCTTATCGCCTCCGCGCTGATTTTCAGCAGCTCACGCGCGGAGCAACACTAATGTTGTGTACAAGTGGAAGGAAATTAAACACCCGAATCATCAGAGCCGGTTTAGCGCTGGTAGTTACCGTCGCATTGCATACACAGGCACAGACTATTCCAGAGGAAGAGGAACCCCTTATGTATCGCATCCAGATTACGCTTGGCAAACACATCATCACTGGCACTCTCGACGACACTCCAAGCGCACGCGATTTGGTAAAGCAGCTGCCGCTGACCCTCGAATTTGAGGATTACGGATCGACCGAAAAGATCGCCTATCCACCCGCCAAACTCACCACCCAAGCAGCGCCTGCCGGAGTAACACCAGTTACGGGCGACATCGCCTACTACGCCCCTTGGGGCAATCTCGCACTCTTCCACAAAGATTTTGCTTATTCCAAAGGGCTGATCCGCCTTGGGCGCATCACCAACGGCGTTGAACACCTGAAAAATCCCGGCACTACCCACGCCACCATCGAACTCCTTTCTAACGATTAATTAGCAGGACTATTTCTATGAACAATCATTCTGAATTCGACCAACCGACGAGCAACGATCAAGCACACGATGCCGGGCGTCGCCAACTGCTCAAACTGACCGGCACCGGAATTGCGGCTGCTTGTATTGCCTCGGCAATTACAGCGCCTGCTTCAGCCGAAACCACGCTGAAATTGGGCGATAGCTGGGACAAAACCTTTCCCAAAAGCGACAAGGTTAATCACCAAAAAGTGACCTTCGCCAACCGCTACGGCATCACTCTCGCGGCGGATATGTATACCCCCAAAAACGCCAGCGGCAAGTTGGCAGCACTGGCGATTAGCGGCCCGTTTGGTGCGATCAAAGAACAGTCATCCGGTTTGTATGCGCAGACGCTGGCCGAACGCGGATTTATCACCCTCGCGTTTGACCCGTCCTACACCGGCGAGAGCGGCGGCGAACCGCGCCATGTAGCATCGCCCGACATCAACACCGAAGACTTTAGCGCGGCGGTGGATTTCCTCGGCTTGCAGCCTAATGTTGAGCGCGAGCGCATTGGCATTATCGGCATCTGCGGTTGAGGCGGAATGGCGCTCAACGCCGCTGCAATCGATAAACGCATCAAAGCCGTAGTGGCCAGCACCATGTACGACATGTCGCGCGTGATGTCCAAAGGCTATAACGACAGCACCACCAAAACACAACGCAGCGAAGCACTCGCCCAACTCGGGCAACAGCGCTGGAAAGATGCCGAAGTTGGCAAACCTGCACTTGGCCCTGTGTCGCTGGAACTAAAAGGCGGTGAACCGCAATTTGTGCAGGAATACGCGGGCTACTACAAATCCACCAAACGCGGCTTTCATCCACGCGCGATCAACTCCAACAGCGCCTGGACGATCACCACGCCCTTATCATTTATGAACATGCCACTGCTGAGCTACATCGACGAAATTTCACCGCGCCCGCTGTTATTAATCCACGGCGAAAAAGCCCACTCACGCTACTTCAGCGAAACCGCTTATAAAGCCGCGGCTGAGCCAAAAGAATTGATGATCATCAAAGGCGCAAACCACGTCGATCTTTACGATCAAATCGATGTAATTCCGTTTGATAAGTTGGAGAAGTTTTTTAGTGAAAATTTGAAAGCGGCGGTTTAAAACGGGCGTAATTATTTTTGTGGCCGTGATGCGTAGGTTGGGCAGCAATGCCCAACACTTTTCAATATGAAGATAACCGAAAAAGTTTCCGCGTAAGCCGATGTAGAACTGCTTCTTTTATTAAGTGTTTACATTTTTCTGGAAAAATAATTTGTTTACCCCAAAGCACGGATAGTGTTCGAATTTTCCCGTTTCAATAAACCCTAATTTTTTGTAGAACTCGGGCGCCTGAAATGAATAGGTTTCCAGAGCAATTGAGCTTAATCCTCGATCTATCGCCTTAGCCTCAAGGATGGAAATAATTCTTGTGCCTATACCTTGGTTTCTAAGGCTTTCCGCTAACCATAAATATTTGATGTGCATTATTGAAAGTATGATATTTCCGATGGCGCCACCAATAATGTTTTGCTCGTCATCACGAATAAAGACACCAAACTCAAGCTCGTAAAGCTCGGGAAAATAAGCAAGATTAAATTCTCGCAGACCTTCGTATATTGAGGATATTTCGGATTTATTTGGGTTTTCTAAAAATTCAATATTCAACGTATTTTCCTAAGGTTAAATAAAGCTGGATTCGCTGCAGTCAGTCTAATGGAAATTCATCCTAGTGATTAACCCTGGTTGGTTCAACCAAAAATATCCAACTGCCCATCGGTTTTCTTTGTCGCGGGGATGCTCAGCGGTTTGCGGAATTGGCTGCAATCCAGTTGCGCGAAGCGGCCGCTTTTATCCAAGCCATAACGCTTAAGTGCTTTGGCGAAGCGTTGGCGGATCATGTCGGCCCAGAGGCCTTCGCCGCGCATGCGAGTGGCGAAGTTTGCGTCGTAATCTTTGCCGCCGCGCATATCGCGGATGCGATTCATCACCCGCTCTGCGCGATCAGGGAAATGGGTTTGCAGCCATTGTTGAAACAGCGGATTTACTTCCCATGGTAGGCGCAAAACAGTGTAGCCAGCGGCGACTGCGCCGGCATTGGCGGCGGCTTGCATTACCTTTTCCAACTCCTGTTCGGTCACAAACGGAATCACTGGCGCTATGCTCACCAGTACCGAAATGCCAGCGCGCGTCAGTTTTTCGATTGTCTGCAACCGGCGGCTGGGTGATGCGGCGCGCGGTTCTAATGTTCGTGCAATTGAATGATCCAGCGTGGTGATGGTGATCGCCACTGTGACCAGATTTTTCGCGGTCATGTCTTGCAGTAAATCCATATCCCGCTCGATCAGCGCCGACTTGGTGATCATCCCCAGCGGATGATTGCATTCGTGCAGTACTTCCAAACAGCGACGAGTGATTTTTAAGTCGCGCTCGCAGGGCTGGTAGGCATCGGTATTCATTCCAAACGCAATCGGGCTGGGTTGGTAGCTGTGATGCGCCAACTCGCGCCGTAGCAGTTCCGGCGCATTGGTTTTGGCGTAGAGGCGGGTTTCAAAATCCAGCCCGGGCGACAAGCCAAGATAAGCGTGGGTAGGGCGTGCAAAACAGTAGATGCAGCCGTGTTCGCAGCCGCGATAGGGATTGAGCGTGACACTGAACGGCAGATCCGGCGATTCATTGCGAGTGAGAATGGTCTTGGCCAGCTCAGGCGTAACCTGAGTTTTGAGCGCCGGGTTGATGTCGGTGTCATCTGAAAATGGGAGCCAACCGTCATCAACCGTTTCGATTAATTGCGTCTCATAGCGACCAGCGATATTGCTAATTGCGCCACGCCCTTTTATTGCCTCGGGCTTGGCGGCGATCCAGGGTTGGGGATCAATGTAGTCATCATGGCTCGCCATGGGTGTACCTTTTATTTACTGTATTAACATACAGCATGATGCGCGTACGCCGATTTTTTTGCAATCCGGAATTTTTATTCGATAGGCATCAGCAGGCTGATGCGATCAGCACAAGATGAAAATTTTATTGCAGGATTTTTTTCATGCAATGTCGATGTGATTAACGCTTGCATTGCAGGTGGATTCGTTTTACAAGCGTAAAACAAGAATGAAGATTTTGCGGTTCACGTTTAACCTTCACTAAAGGAGTTTAGAAATGAAAATGTTGCGATTAATTTCTTTTTTAACGACTACCAATTGCTATCAATTTAAAAAAATAGCTGGCCAATTTTTGAGTACTCTTTTTTTAATCGGTATAGCACCACACAGTTTTGCCAATCTGCCTTATTGCTCCGATTTTTTTAGCAATGGCATTCAAGCGCACGGCATCGATAATTACATTCGATTTAACTACAACGCGCAGCTTCTTAATAACCCGTACGACGATTTACATACGAATACGGTGATTAACAATAAATGGTCAATCAAAAAGAGCTGCGGTTCTGTGCCCTGTGGAAAAACTGGCACAAGCGCGCAAGATATGACGCCGGGCGAGCTGCTGGAAACCACGGCAACAAATGAAGTTATTGTGCCGGTCAAGAAAAAAGTCACTGTGGGTGCAAACAATATTCTTCATTACGGAAAGGTCGAGACTTCGGAATGGTCAACGGCAGTTTTTAAACCACAAACGCAACCCTATGTTATTACCGACCTTGTGGTGGGCTATAAAAGTAAATTGCAGTTACCTGCTGGTGAGTATTGGGTAAGCCGATTGAAACTGGAGGTGGAAGGTAGAATCGATGTGATCGGAGAGGGTCAGGTTACGCTCTATGTGATCGACTCGCTGTGGGTGCCGTTTAATTTTAAAATCAATGAGAACACTAAAAACGCCGCCAAAATGGCGATCTATACCTTTAGCGATTCCAATTACTATACCGGCAGTAAAACCTACGCATTTATTCGCTCGGAAGGCGAAGTGATTTTAAATTATGGCGCAACCATTGTTGGCGGTGTGCTGGGGAAATTTTTCAATCTCGAAACGGCGAGCCAAATTGTCTATGACCCAGATGGCGCTCGCGCTGTGCAGTTTAATAGTTATTGCCGCGCCTGGCCTTTCCCTTCGGATACTACCCAACCGGTGTTTATCCTCGACCAATATGACGATCCCGTCACTCAGGATCATATAGTGCTGACGGGCAGCATCGTCGACACAGGCGAACATGCCAGTGGTGTGGGTGATGTCAGTGTTAACGGAATCCCCATCATACTCGCCAACGATAACTTTAGCGTCACCGTCCCTCTCCCAGAGCTGGGCACTAACTGGCTGATCTTTTTAATTTATGATCGGGCGGGCAATGAAATTTACTTAACCTATCCGGTGACCCGCGTTTTACCCGAGTGAATGCTTGCTTTACCTGAGTAGATAAATGGCGGCGCGAAATCCTCGGTACAGCCGAAGCTTATAGCTTCGGCTTTTTACCGCGTCTTTTCTTGGGCGGATATACGCTTGGTTCGCCTTCCGGGCGAGTCTTGAAACGGCGGTGCACCCAGAGGTATTGGTCGGGTGCCTGACGTACCGCATCCTCAATAATTTTATTGATACGCGCAGCATCAACCAGATCGTCACCGGTCGGGTAATTTTCCAACGCCGGTTGGATTTCCAGCCGGTAGCGGCCATGGGGTTCGCGGAAACAGAAGAATGGAATCACGGCGCAGCTGGATAGTCTGGCAATGCGCGAGGTGGCCACGATGGTCGCGGCCTGAACGCCGAAGAAGGGCACAAATACACTGTGGTCGCGGCCGTAGTCCTGATCGGGGGCGTACCAGACGATATTGCCTTTGCGCAGATTCTTGATGAGTTGGCGGGTATCTTCGCGGTGGATGGCAGAGGAGTTGACGCGGCTGCGCGCCTTGGCAATCGCATAGGACATCAGCGGGTTGCGGTCGGGGCGATACAGTACATCGGCGACAATATGGTAAGACATGATGCGGCCGCTAATATCGATCGTCGTTAGATGGCTTCCGCACAAGAGCACGCCCTTGCCTTCGGCTTGGGCTTTTTCAATATGCTCCAGACCGGTGATGCTGTAGCGATCACGCATCTTGTTGAGCTGCCCCCAAAGCCCCATCGCCGTTTCGGCAATACTCAACCCGCAGGACATAATCACCCCGCGCACCATTTTTGCCTGGGCGGCGGCATCCAGCTCGGGGAAGCAGAGCGCGATATTAATTTCGGCATAGCGTTTGCGCGCCGGTGCAAACCAGTAGAGCAGCTGCCCCATTACCCGTCCAATCGCCTGATTAAGTGCCACCGGCAACTGCGCGATCAACCAGAAAAATGCCAAGACCAGCCAGGTAGGCCAAAAGCGGGGTTTGAGGAAACTGCGGTGAAATGGGGGGGACTTTGGAGTATCCAACGGAAATCCTCTTTCGTATGGTGCGGCGAATGGACAAGAGTACGACGAATGAGCACGAGCCGGCGGGATTATAACAACTAAACGCATCCTGTTCAGGCTCCAGCGCTGGTGCGCGGGCGAGTTCAAACGCCAGTTTGCGGCCTGCCTGTCACCAGTTTGCGTTTAGTGCGCACCATTTTAGGTTTGCTGCGCAAACTGGTGCGACGGGCTTTGGCAATTGTTTGAGCATAGCGCTGTGGCAGCTAGCGGTCGCCGCAACCAACCGTCTATTACAGACATAACGCCGTCCAATAAAGATAAAAGGTATTCACTATGGTCAGGTTAAATCGCTCTATGGGCGTGCTCTTTGCGCTCGCCAGTCTCATCTGTTTTTCCGGTTCGACTTTCGCCAAGCCCTACAAAGCGGCGGAAATCGTCTCCAGCCAGACGTATAAATACGGCCGCTACGAGATGCGCATGCAGGCCGCCAAAGGCAGCGGTGTGCTCTCCACATTCTTCACCTACAAACCCGGTTCCGAGCAAACCGGGGTGTTCTGGGAGGAGATCGACATTGAAATCTTCGGCAAGAACAACGCCACCCAGTGGCAGAGCAATGTGATTATCGGCACCAATCGCCCCACCACCAAAACCGAAGGCGTGCACACCATGCCCTTTTCATTGGGCGATGGTTACCACACCTATGTGCTCGAATGGACGCCCAATTACATCGCCTGGTTTGTCGATGGCGTGGAAACCAGGCGCATCACCGGCGGCCAGTTCGTCACCAGCCTGACCAATCCGCAGGATCTGCGCTTTAATCTGTGGGCAGCCAATATCGCCGAATGGGTCGGCCCATGGAATGACGCGATCCTGCCGGTGTACCAGTTCGTAAACTATATCGAGTACAAGCCATGGGTCGCCGCTACCAACAGTTTCGGTACCGGCTGGCGCGATGATTTCAACAGTTTCGATAGCGCCCGCTGGAGTAAAGCGAATTGGACTTTTGGCGAGAACCTCGCGGATTTTGACCCCAACAATGTGGTGGTGAAAAACGGTACGCTGGTGCTCGCGCTCACCAAAGAAGGCCAAACCGGTTATACCGGCACGCCGCCGGTGGACAGTGGATCAACACCGGCAGCGAGTGTATTTATCGAAGCTGAAAATTTTAATGAAGTGGGCGGCAGCGTTACCGTTGCCGGCGGCACTGTGGGCTATATTGATGCGGGCGAATGGTTCAAATATAACAATGTGAATATTCCGCAAGCCGGTACTTATCGCGTGGAATACAAAATCGCATCCGCATTGACCACCGCGCAATTCACGCTGGATAAAAACGGCGTCGGCCTGGGCACCATCAATGTGCCGAACACAGGTGATTGGGGCACCTACTGGGTGATTTATCACGATATTTATCTGCCCGCTGGCGCGCAGAGTTTGGCGATTTACGCCAACAGCGGCGGCTTCAATATCGATTGGATCAAGCTGACAAAAATCTAAAACAGTTTTGATATAGCCATTTTTATATAGGGAGGTGAGGAAATTTTATCCTCACCTCTTTTTTATTATTTTAATAATTTTTAAATCTGCTTTTTGATGAGGTAAAAATAATGCGTCGTTTATTGTGTGTGTGTTTGGCAATCGCCACCGGATTAATTGCTTCTATTACGAATGCCAAGGCTTATAAAGGCGCAGAAGTTTATCTGAACGAAAGCTATTTATATGGCCGCTATGAAATGCGTATGCGCGTCGCCAATGCCAGCGGTGTGTTGTCTACTTTCTTCACCTATAAAGATGGCTCGCAGATCGCGGGCACTTTTTGGGAAGAAATTGATATTGAAATCTTTGGAAAAAATAACGCCACCCAATGGCAAAGCAATATTATTTACGGCACTGGTCCGACACATACAGAAGAAGTTCACACCGAGAGCACATCACTCGCTGAGGATTATCACACTTATGTGCTGGAGTGGACGCCTGACTATGTAGCATGGTTTGTCGATGGCGTTGAAAAGCGACGCATTACCGCCACCAGCACTGTCTCAAGCCTCACCAGCCCGCAGAGTCCGCGCTTTAATATTTGGGCATCCGAATCTGTGCCTTGGGTAGGCGCGTGGGATGACAGCGTGTTGCCGGTGTATCAATTTATTAATTACATCGATTACAAAGCTTACAACGCTACGACAAAAACATTTGAAGGCGGCTGGCGCGATGAATTTGATACCTTGGATAGCGCACGCTGGGGCAAAGCAAGTTGGACCTTTGATACCAACCGTGTCGATTTTGTGCCGGAAAATGCCCTAGTAAAAAATGGCATTCTGGTACTCGCACTCACCACCGAAACTGCAACCGGTTATACCGGAACACCACCGGCAGATGAGCCTGCGCAGAGTTCGAGTGCCAGCTCAGCTATGGTTTCAAGTTCAGTTGCGGTTTCAAGTTCAGCCGCCAATTCTTCCATTGCATTTGCGAGTTCAAGTGCTGCCAGCAGCAGTGTAGTTGCATATGCAGCAGCAAGCTCAAAGGCAAAGGCAGCTGGTAATTCCGGCGGCGGTGCTGTGCATTATGGTTGGGTGTTGATGCTGATGAGCTTATTACTCTTCCGCACCAGAAAAAGCTGATCGCGCATTCATACCCATTCGCTAACTATTAACAAGCTTGTCTGTTAACGCAGATAAGCTTTTAGCCATGCGTAAACCTCACGGCTATATTCAGCTTGGCGATTCTCTAACGTATGCCCGCCGGTTTCGTAAATTACCAACTTATAAGGAAATTTAAGCTCTTGCAGGCGGCTTGCAAAGCGCAGGCTGTTGATGGGGTCAACTCGATCATCATCGCGGCTATGCACGATTAGGATGGGTGCTTTCGGAGTTAATTGATCCGCCCATAAAATGGCAGAGCGTTTGGTCAGTTCATTTTTTTTATTTTTTTCGTAATTTGGAATTCGTTTTTTAAAAACGGATTTTTCCATACGTTTGCCATGCGTCGTCGTTAACTCGGCAAATAAATCTACCGGTGTCGATGCAAGGATAATGGCAGAAAACCTATCCGATCCTCTTGCCGCCATGAGTGCCATCATGCCACCACGGCTACCGCCCCAAAGTGCAATTTTTTTTGAGTTAACCAACGGATTGGAATCAATGATTTCCACGAGTTTCAGTACATCATTAACATCAGCACCGCCAAACTCATCCACACCATTATTTGCTTTGCCATTTGAGCCGCGGTATTGGCTCGCAATCACAAAATAACCTTCGGCGGCCAGCGGCATCAACCGGTTTAGTGTGACCATCGGCGTGACGATGCCAAAATCCGCATTGCCACCGCGATTAAAAATAACCGCCGACAAAGGCTTTGCTGTTTTCTTTCTGGGCATGGCATACAAGCCATCGATTACCAGCCCATCAACCTCGTAAGAAAAACGCATGCAAACAACGTCTGCCATATAGCGTTCGAAATCGGCGCGCACAATATCTTGTTTCATTTTTTCCGCTTGCTTTGCGGGCTTATTTTTGGTCACTCGCTCGATGAAGCTATCGTACTTATTCATTGAATCCGGGAAACAAGGACGCTCGTCTTTTATTAACGGCGAATAGCCTTGCTGCGCTACTTCAGCGCTATACGCACCTGCGGACAATAAGCCAAACAATAGTATTCCAATGTAAATGGGGGACAAGCGCATTTTAGATTTCCTTTTATTGTGTAATTAAACCTTGAGGCTCGTGCCACGTTTTTTGAGTGGATCTACATTTTGATCGCACTGCTAAAGGTGAGCGCTATTTTGCGCGCTAGCTACCAAATGCTGTTTACGAAATTCCGCCGCCGACATACCCGCATAGCGTTTGAAAAAACGGTGGAATGATGACTTACTGTTAAAGCCTGACTCCAATAAGATATCCAGAATTGTCATCTGTGCATATTGCGGGTCAAGCAACATTTGCTTGGCCCGGTTCACGCGATACTCATTCACAAATTCAAAAAAATTGGTATTGAAGTGTTTGTTAATGATGCTCGACACCTCGCGGTAATGAATACCTACCAGCCGTGCAAATTCTTCGATATTTAAATTATGGGTTAAGTACAGCTGCTGTTTTTCCATGGCACTGCGGATGCGTGCTATGGCATCGGGCGATATCTCTGCAACCACTGCGGCTTCTGGTTCAGCTGGTTGCGCTTTGGTGACCAGCAGTTCATGCGCGTAGAGCAAGCTGTACACAAACAGCGCATTGACTAACAGAAAGGTAAAATAATTATCGAAAATGCCAAAACTATCGGCGAGATTAATTCCCACAACTTGCCCGAGCAAATGCACCAGCAGCGACCAGAACCAATTCAATGCGAAGCCAAACGTCAGTAGCAACAACCAGTAGGGTCCTTGCAAACTCAAGCTGGAATAGAAATCTTTTAATTGTTGTTTGTAGCGATAAATTTGCCACACCGCAGCAAAGCTATAAATAACCGGCAAAAATTTTATGTAGTGCCACACATAATTGGTGAACTGGATCGAGCTATCCATTTGATCGCTCGCCAGAAAACGTAAGTGGTCACTGTTGATGTTGCCCAGCACAATCAACCCCACAAACACCAACAGGTGCACCAGATGCCATGCGTCTTTAGCGCGCAGTACAAAATGTTCGCGTGTAATTGCCAGCACGTATAAATACAGGCACACACTCTTGCCAACTATCGCACTCACGAACACGAGTGCTAACACGGTTTTGGCAAACTCGCTATGCAGCTCAATGTAATCACTCCACAACAGTAAATTACACAGTGCACTTGCACCCACACCGATAAAAAATCCCGACAACAAATAGGAGGCAATGGCCTTTTGTTTGGAAAGTAACCATTGGAAAATGACTAGCAACACGCAAACAGCGAGGGTAAGTACAAGGATCAGGTCATGGATATTAAAGATGGGTGTTTTCATGTTGCTCGCATTCAGATTTTTTTAATTGTTTTTTCAGTTATTTGCTGCCGGCAATTTTACCCCCAGTCGCCGCGATGGGCACGCTTTTCGCTGTAACTATACCGAGAACCAAATTACCAAGTGACCACGCAACCAAGTGACAGGGCGATAACCGGATCAGCTGCACCTGTTGGTTGCAAAAGCAGAAATAAAATCCAGACTCAACTAAGACGGCTAGATCCAGAGAAAGCCACCTCAGCCATACCCTGCGCCGCCAATGCGCTGCAAACCACGTCATAAAGGAGATAGCCGTGAATCCACAAGGGCAAACTACATCTGGCTGGCTGCGCTGGCTTCCCGGTGTACAAATACTGCGACGCTATGAAGCAGCATGGCTGCGTCACGACTTGGCTGCAGGCCTGGCGCTCACCGCCATGTTGGTGCCAGTGGGCATCGCCTATGCAGTCGCTTCGGGTGTACCGGGTATCTATGGTTTATATGCAACTATAGTCGCACTGCTGGTGTATGCACTGTTTGGACCCAGCCGCATCCTGGTGCTGGGCCCGGATTCTGCCCTCGCGGGAGTCATTCTGGCGGTAGTGCTGCCGCTGTCGGGTGGCGATCCCATGCGCGCATTGGCGCTGGCAGGGATGATGGCGTTGGTGTCCGGCTTGTTCTGCATTATCGTCGGCCTGGCGCGCCTTGGCTTCATTACTGAACTGCTGTCCAAGCCGATCCGCTATGGCTATATGAACGGCATAGCCATCGCGGTGCTACTCACCCAACTGCCCAAGCTGCTCGGCTTTTCGATCGAGAGCACTGGCCCGGTGAGCGATATGGTGAGCATCGCACGCGGTATTGTCGATGGACGAACCAATGACGTTGCCTTTGCGATAGGCGCGGGCACACTGATCCTGATCTTCGCGTTCAAACGCGTGCCGCGCGTGCCGGGCATATTACTGGCGGTGGTTGCCGCCACCTTGGCGGTCGCCGGCTTCGATCTGGATCAGCAGGTTTCGGTGCTGGGTTCACTGCCGCAGGGGTTGCCCGCATTTACCATCCCCTGGATCCGCAAAGAGGATGTAATGCCGGTGCTGATCGGTGGCTGCGCCGCCGCCATGGTGGCCTTTGCTGATACCAGCGTGCTATCGCGCGTCTATGCTGCACGTCTGCGCACCCCGGTCGATCCAAACCAGGAAATGGTCGCACTGGGTGCCGCTAATCTCGCCGCCGGCTTGTTTCAGGGCTTTCCTATCAGCAGCAGTTCCTCGCGCACCCCGGTCGCGGAAGCTGCCGGTGCGCGCACCCAATTGTCCGGTGTTATAGGCGCGTTGTCGGTGATGGCATTACTGCTGTTTGCGCCCGGGTTGCTGCAGTATCTGCCCCATTGCGCGCTGGCAGCAGTGGTGATTTCAGCGGCCATCGGCCTGATCGAGGTCAAGAACCTGGTCCGAATTTATCGCATCCAGGCCTGGGAGTTCTGGCTATCGATTGCCTGCACCCTGGGCGTGATCCTGTTTGGTGCCATAGAAGGGATTATTATCGCTATCGTCATCGCTGTGATCGAATTCCTGTGGGACGGCTGGCGCCCTTATTCTGCCGTGCTCGGCCGCGTAGATGGCGTACGCGGCTACCACGACATCAGCCGCTACCCGCAGGCGCGGCAAGTGCCGGGGCTGGTGTTATTCCGCTGGGATTCACCGCTCTTTTTTGCCAATGCCGAATGGTTCCATGCGCGCGTGCTGGCGGCCGTAGCCGATGCGCCAACACCGGTGGCGCGGCTAGTCGTGGTGGCCGAACCCATCACCAGTGTGGATGTGACCTCGGCCGATATGCTCGCCGAGCTGACTGACCAGCTGCAGGCGGCGAAGATCAGTTTTTGTTTTGCCGGCATGAAAGATCCGGTCAAAGACAAACTCAAACGCTTTGGTCTATATGACCGCTTCGGTGATGATGCTTTCTTCCCCACCACGGGCGCGGCGGTCAGTGCTTATATCGATGCCTATGAAGTCGATTGGCAAGATTGGGGCGATCGGCGCCCCTGATTTCAATGCCCCATCACCTGCGTAATCTCTTCCGGTTTATGGTGCACACCAAAATCATCCACAATGGTTTTGGTCGCTTCGTTCATGCCAACGACACTGACGTCCACGCCTTCTTTGCGAAATTTCAGCACCACTTTATCGAGCGCCGCGACTGAGGTGATATCCCAAAAATGGGCGTGGGTTAAATCGATCACCACCGAGTGCACTTGTTCTTTCATATCAAAGCTGTTTACGAATTTATCGGCCGAGCGGAAAAATACTTCGCCATACACTTGATAAGTACGCTGACTTATTGGCTCGTCCAATTCCGACGTAACTGCCATGTAATGGCCAATTTTGTTGGCAAAAAACATCGCTGCCATTAACACACCAATGAAAACACCATAGGCGAGGTTATGCGTTGCCACAACAACAGTTACCGTTGTCAGCATTACGATATTGGATGACAGCGGATTTTTTTTCAGATTGATCAGCGATGTCCAACTAAAAGTGCCAATCGAAACCATGATCATCACCGCAACTAATGCGGCCATGGGAATGACGGAAATCCAATCGCTTAAAAATACCACCATGATTAACAGAAGCAGGCCTGCGAGAAATGTGGACAAGCGTGTGCGTCCGCCGGATTTCACGTTGATAACAGATTGCCCAATCATCGCACAACCGGCCATACCGCCGAGTAAACCGGTTGCGATATTCGCAACGCCCTGACCTTTACATTCGCGATTTTTATCGCTGGTGGTATCGGTCATATCATCCACAATCGTCGCCGTCATCATGGATTCCAATAAACCTACAGCGGCAAGCGGAATTGAGTAAGGCAAAATAATCAGTAGGGTTTCCAAATTGAGCGGAACTTCCGGCCACAAAAAAATCGGCAAGGTATCTGGCAGCTCACCCATATCACCCACGGTGCGAATATCGATTTTAAAAATAATTGCAATTGCTGTGAGCACCAGAATGCACACTAACGGCGAGGGAATTAATTGGCCGATTTTGGGAATGTAAGGAAACAAATAAATAATGCCTAAACCTGCGGCGGTCATCGCATATACATGCCAGGTCACATCGGTTAATTCCGGCAACTGCGCCATAAAAATTAAAATCGCCAGCGCATTTACAAACCCGGTCACCACTGAGCGCGATACAAAACCCATCAAGTCACCGAGGCGCAAATAACCCGCAACAATTTGAATAACACCAGTTAACAGGGTTGCGGCTAATAAATATTGCAGGCCATGTGCTTTTACCAGAGTGATCATCAGCAGCGACATAGCGCCTGTTGCTGCTGAAATCATCGCGGGGCGACCACCGGCAAACGCAATCACTACCGCCATCGAGAAAGATGCATACAACCCAATTTTAGGATCGACTCCTGCAATAATCGAAAAGGCAATGGCTTCAGGAATCAACGCCAGTGCAACTACAAGCCCCGACAAAACATCGCCGCGGATATTGGAAAACCATTGGTCTTTTATTGGGGTAAACATGTGTCAGGTCCACAACAGCAAAAAATTAAGCCACCATTATAGCCGGGATTCATAGCGCGCTTTCCTTCACATAGGAAATTTCATATATTCCTACATCCACATATATCCGCAGGTTAACCGATTCGCGATGGTTGATTTCATGCCTAATGAATAATTACTCCGCTATCCGCCAATACGCCGTTGTCACCGGTAATTATTGGGCGTTCACGCTTACCGACGGCGCGTTGCGTATGTTGGTGGTCTTGCATTTTCATCAGCTGGGTTATTCACCGCTGGCTATTGCCAGTTTATTTTTGTTTTACGAATTCTTTGGTGTGGTCACTAATTTGTTCGGTGGTTATCTGGGTGCGCGAATTGGTTTGAATCGCACAATGAATATTGGCCTTGGTTTGCAAATAATCGCACTCGCGCTATTGGCGGTTCCCACTTCGTTGTTAAGCGTGCCGCTGGTAATGGGCGCGCAGGCGCTTTCCGGCATCGCCAAAGATTTAAACAAAATGAGTGCAAAAAGTGCGATTAAACACCTGGTGCCCAATACACAGCAGGGCAGGCTATTTAAATGGATAGCCATACTAACCGGCTCTAAAAATGCATTAAAAGGCGTGGGATTTTTTCTCGGTGGTGCACTACTCGCACTCGTGGGTTTTAAAACCGCAGTGCTTTTGATGGCAGGTGTACTAACCCTTATCTGGTTAGCGAGCTTATTTTTATTACAAAAGGATTTAGGTAGAGCGAAGAACAAACCGAAATTCACTGAGCTGTTTTCCAAAAGCCGCGCAATCAATATTTTATCGGCCGCACGTTTGTTTTTATTTGGCGCGCGCGATATCTGGTTTGTAGTGGCACTGCCGGTTTTTCTAAGCAGCCAGCTGGGCTGGAATTTTTGGCAAACTGGCGGCTTTCTCGCCTGCTGGATTATTGGCTACGGCTTGGTGCAATCTATTACCCCGTTTATTCTACGCAGCAAACAACAGGCCGCAACGGGTGGTGCTGCGCCACTTTGCTGGGCCAGTATTCTCGCGCTAATCACCGCTGCCCTGGCAGTTGCGGTGGTTTCCTATGATGCGATCGACATAATATTGATCGTCGGTTTAATTATTTTTGGCATTGTGTTTGCGATTAACTCATCGCTACACAGTTATTTGATTGTGAGTTATGCCAAAGACGATGGTGTTTCCCTCGACGTGGGTTTTTATTACATGGCTAATGCCCTGGGGCGATTAGTTGGCACTCTGCTTTCAGGGTATTTGTATCAACACGGTGGCCTATCGCTGTGCTTGTGGGGCAGTGCATTATTTTTGTTTCTGGTGGTGTTTATCTCTGCAGGTTTGCCAAAAAACCTTCCCGATAAAACCAGTCATACCCGGGTTGAGTAACGAGTGAGTTTGCTTCGCAGGGGGCAACCACAATTACAAAATAAACTTCACGCGGGAATTTATTTTTATCAGCAGCCAAGAAGCAGCAGCCGAAAGGCCAATGACTACAAAAGTAAGCAGTGTCCCACCCAAGTCGACGCGCGCAGTGATGATTGAAATAAATAGCGGGTGAATAAAATAGATACCGGTCGAATAGAGTGCGAGGGTTTTACTGTCGCCCGGGATATCCAACTTCAACGCAATCAGAAACACCAATGGGCAAACCAGAATAAGGAACAGGAAGATATCAAAACCTTCCAGCGTCGGTTGAAATCGGAAGTCGCAATAAATTTCTATTAACAGTAGTAGCAACGCACCCAGTGCCATGATCGCCACCGTAGGCATGCTGATTTTTTTATAGAGTTCCGTCCGGCGCAGCAAATAGCCAAATGTAAAAAACGGAAAGGCAAAGAAGAGAAAATTGCGATACAACCACAGGACATTCATCACTTTATCGATCCTGCTATCGGAAAAAACGTGATAGTTACCGAGATACTGGATGCTTAACCCTATCGCAAATAAAACCAGTGCGGCGGCCAACAATCGCTGCGTAGATAAATTTTTAAGTTGTAACAATACCCATGCTGCACCAATCATCGCCGGCAAATACCACAGGTGTTCATGGCCAACCAGCAGGGTTTTTACAACACGGGCGATTTCAAAGAGATTGACTGTTTCCATTCTGAACCAGTAGCCGATATAAAACAGTGTCCAGAATAGATAGAGCAGGATGACCCGTTTAAACCAGAGCGCGATGCGTTCCTGCGGGACCGAGAAAAAATAAAATCCATTGATGACAAAAAAAATCGGCACCGCAATCCGAAACACGCCCCCCGCCGTTAAGTAGCGTGCCAGCGTGCTGACATCTTGTAAAAATCCGGAATGTATTCCAACGACCAGACAGGCCAGGATAATTTTCAAAATATCAACAGAAAGGCTACGGTTCACAGTAGATAGGTATCCTTAAACGTTAATTGATCCTTAGCAGGACTCAGCATGCAGCAACGATCAGTGCAAATGTCGTTGCGTTTGTTTGATCAAACCCAGGCAAAATAATCCACCCAACATCATCAACCAGATGGGGGGTTCAGATACATTAATGGATGTCATTGACCAATTATCATCAGAATTTTCCGCCGTATATAATTCACCCAAGGTGGCGTAGTACGCCCATTGATAATAGGGTCTTTGCATATAGAGATCGCGCTCATTAAAAAGCGTGTCGCAATTACAGGTATTAACGCCATGCTCCGAGCGAACTATCCACTTGTCACTCCATGGTCCATTCTCATAATCAAAGCCGGTTCGGGTAACCGATAAAATAAAACTCCATGCCTGGGCAATTCCGCTTTCATTGAACGTAATACTGCCATTGCTCACCGGAACAGCAGAGAAAACCTCATCGATTCCGTAGTAGGTACCTATCACCAGGTCACCGAGCGAGAAAGCACCCACAACATCATTCATTTCACCCGATAAAGAAACACTAAAAGGGGGAATGTATGGATCTTCAATCATCGAAATATCCCGCGTGTCGCCATTTAAATAACCTTCAATAAGCATTAACTGATTGCTGGTATAAGTGAGCGTATGGGCAAATGAAATGGAGGGAATGGCGGCGGCCATATAAATAACAAGCAGGCTCAATCGTTGAATCAGTTTCATCATCATCTCCTTTTTTTGAAAATCATCAAGGTCGAAAAGCGATTAAATAAATCTGAACAGACAACTTCTCATAATCCCACTTCTCTAAACGGCGGCACTACTTTTGGATATGCTTGCACCTGCTCCTTCGCAAGCGATTCCCATGCCAACATACTCCCATCATGTTGCATTTTGTATTTGCAAAAATCCTTCGCAGAAAAAGCTGGCAATAATTTTGCAATATTTCTACCCGCACTCGCGCTGAGCGAGCAAAATCACTCCGAAATCACCGATTGCGATTAATTTGGCGACAATACCTGTGGCGTTTTTTACAAGGTTTGTAAGATTTTTACGTTTGATGATTTAAAACAATAAGCCAGGATTTTTTTAATCCATTTGATAAGGACGCGTTATGAAAATATTGTTCCTGACATCAAGCCCCGGCTATGGACATACGCGCGCGGCTGAAGCAATTGGCAGTGCGTTGCACCGCGATTACCCACAGATTGAAACTCGCTACCTGGATGTAACTGAGTTACTCGACCCACAAGCGAGCGCCGCCTTGCAGGATGGCTATTTACGCATGACCGCGGAATACCCTGGGCTATATCAGAAGCTGTACAACCTTGATGAAAATTTTTATCGTCAACTGGCTGGTAAAATTCCGGCAGATGATGAGTTAATTGAATTTCTCACTGAACAGCAAAAGCGCTCCTATCCGGAAGAGTTTGAGCGCACCCTGTTCAAATTGCCCGTCGCTTATAAAAATTTCGACAGTGCGCTACTGAATACGCTGATCAATAGCATTTGCAATCGCCCGAAAATGCCAATAGGCAGGCTGCTTTCACAAGGATTGTTGGCGCTCATTTTTCGGGTTCTGTCTGCGCGCGTGAAAAAATTCGTTACTGATTATGATCCCGACTGCATTGTCGCTACGCAGATGTATCCCAATGCGCTTTTATCGCGCTATATAAAAAATGGGTCCTTACGGCGACCAATCGTGGGAGTGTTGACCGATTATGGCGTTCACGGCGTTTGGGTACGCGATACCACATTTTTATATTGTGTAGGCGATCAGGATGTCGCCGATACGTTGCGCCAACAAGGGATTCCCGCGCATCGTATCCGCGTTACCGGTATTCCCTTAGTCCCTGCATTTGAAGCTATTCCTACCCAGCAGCAAGCACGTGACAAACTCCAACTCGGCAATCATCCAACCCTGCTGATAACAGGAGGGCAATGCGGTATTGGTGTAGCTAACGCGTTACAACAATTGCTGGAGGATACCCACCAGCAATACCAAATTTTAGCGACCGCAGGTAGCGATGCAATTGATCAGGAAAAATTGCAACAGCTTGCTCGCACTTATCCGGACCGCATTCGTTTATTTGGTTGGCAGAGCGATATGTGCGATTTAATTAGCGCTACCGATATCGTGATCGGAAAACCCGGCGGTTTAACTGTGAGTGAAGCCTTGGCGTGCGGAAAGCCGTTCATCGCTACCTGTTGTTTGGGTGGACAAGAACAACACAATGTTAATTACTTGCAAAAAAATGGTGCAGGTTTATTGATTGAAACAGCGGAGATAGCGCGGGTAGTTAGCGAACTATTTAGTAACCCCCAGCAACTCTCTGAAATGAGCAAATGTGCTCAAGCCTTGGGCAAGCCTCATGCAGTCAGCCATGTGGTCAAGGAGTTGGAGCGTTTGATGATATTGGAAAAAACGCCCGCTACAACCGCGATGCCCATTCTCGCCAGCGGAAAATTATCATGAGCGGCGGATTATTTTACCAATGCATGAGCTGGTACGACGGCTGGTGGCGTCGCCGCCATAAAGTAGAAAAATTCGATGAGCTGATCAGCTTCTCGTTTGAGCAGTTCACTGGTGAGCGGCGCACTATGAATGATGGTTCCTGGATTGAACCGGGCGATTCTTTAGCCATCCTGCATTTCAATCGCGAGTGTTTTTCTTCTGCATCACGCGATTACATGCGCAACGCGCTGCGCTTTCGCAAATTGATTTTTTCATCCTTGTCACATCTGGCAAGCGATATTCATCAGCATGAAAAGTTAAGGCAGGTCAAAGCATTTCACGGTGTCAGTTGGCTTCCACCACACGGTGAGAAATTTGGGTTCATGATTGAACAATTGCCAGACTCCCTGTTAACACGCACACGCCGGTTTTATTTCCGGTTATTACTCAAAGCATTCTTTCCGCAGGTTGCCGAGCGCGAGAACAAACGCATCCAGCCCCATGCGTATTGGTTAACGCGCAACAACCTTCTTAAATATTTTGCAACGGGATCTGCACAGCATGATATTCAAATCCATAATTGAAAAGACATTCCATCAACAGACCATCACCCGATTGCCCACGCCGGTGAAATCCTTAGGCGATTTTGGCAAAGCCGCGCGCGCGCTCTGTCTGACATTTGATGACGGCCCCGATCCGGTTTACACGCCGGCGTTATTGGATGTGCTCGCCGCATACAATGCCAAAGCAACATTTTTTGTATTGGGTGAAGCTGCTAAACAATATCCTCATTTAATTGAACGAATTGTTGCGGACGGCCACAGCATAGGTAACCACACCTTTAGCCACGTCCATCCCTGGCTTTCCTCTGCAGAACGCGCACGCCATGAAATTCTGGCGACCTCTGCCATCGTCAAACAAATAACCGGTACTTTACCGCGTTGGTTTCGGCCGCCTTACGGCCGCATGCGACTTGCCATGCACCAACAGGCGCAGCGCGCCAATATGACGACCGTATTATGGAACCACAGCATTATCGATTGGGGGCTGTTAGGCGGCACTGCCGGTATTCGTACGCGTCTGGAAAAAATTAGTGCAGGCGATATTGTGTTGATGCACGATGGCCAGCGCGACCACAACCGCCCCGATAACCTGCTACGTTTCTTGCCGGACTTCCTAAGTTCACTGACCGAGAAAAAGCTCTACACCTGGAGCCTTGACGGTATCTATGCGTTCCAGCCGGATAAATACAACGCCTGACAGATTCACGCTTTCCTCGCCTTGCGGTTGCCCTCTGCGCTCCAGCTATTTATGCTTGCATGACTTTCTTGGCGGAATAGTCCATGTCCAGGTTTTCTCATCATTTTGCATTTATCGCATTCACACTCTGGCTGCTCGGCAGCTTGTTAGGTGCGCATGGGCATTTTTGTTTTGATGGGCAGGAGCCACCGATGTCGGTGCATATGCATGCATTGAATGATCACCCCGAACACCATGCCGATGAAGAGCATCAGGATGCCGATGTGGATTTGCTGCAATCCGCCATCGCCAAACTGAGCAATCTGGATTGGCATTTGGTTTTGCCAGCACTTTTCGTACTCCTGCTGGCGCTGCAACCCAAATCCATCCTACCGAGCCGGTATTGCGCACTTATCCCTGCCCGCGTTCCCTTCCTATATCCGCCACTGCGCGCGCCTCCACTCACTGCCTGACTATTTTTCCATGCGCTGCCTAGGCAGCCCTGATTAATAACATTGCGTCGAACACGCGCAATAACGGCGGGATTTGTTATGAAAACCCTTTTATCTGCATTGACCCTGGCGGCCAGTGCATCTGTTGCCTGTGCGTCTGCGCAGCCAACTGATCCGCAGCAAGAGATCGACCTGCATCAGGCATTACGCCTGAGCTTGCACCACAACCCGCAACTCGCGGGCTATCAATTTCGCCGCGCCGCCTTGGCCGGTGAGCACACTACCGCTGGCCTGAGGCCGGAAACGCGCCTTCAACTGGAGGCGGAAAACATCGGCGGTTCGGGCGATTACCAAGGCGTCGATGCGGCGGAAATCACGCTGTCGTTCGCCTCCGTCATTGAACTCGGCGGCCAGCGCGATAGTCGTCTCGCGGTGACGACTGCTCGTCAGCAGCAACTTGCCAGCGAACAGCGAGTTGCCGTATTGGATTTGGTCGCCGCGGTGAACTATCGCTTTATCGCCCTGCTGGCGGCACAGGAACAAGTGCGTTTGGAAGAGGAGGCACAGCAACTGGCGCAGAATCTGGTCGAAAGCCTGGTCAAGCGCGTACAGGCCGGTAGCACCCCGCAAGCAGAGTTGATGCGCGCCCGCGCTGCCTATGCTCGCACCGATATCGCACTGGAAAAAGCCCGTCAGCAAGCCCATGAAGCGGCACTGCAATTGAGCGCTTTCTGGGCCGATCCCACTCCCGACTTCACCCGCGCACGCGGTGATTTGTTTGTACTTACTAACTTGCAATCCCTTTCAAACTGGCAAACCCGATTAGCGCAAAACCCCGATCTGACACTGCTGGGGATTGAAACCCGCCTGCGCGCAGCTGAGCTGCGCAAAGCCGAAGCGGAGAGCAAGTTAGCGTTGGGGTGGAATGCCGGCGTGCGTCAGTTGCAGGAGAGCAGAGACGCCGCACTGGTTCTGGGCGTGAGTGTGCCCTTAGCCAGCGGTAAACGTGCAAGTGGGGCGATAACAACCGCCCGCGCGGAGCAAGATGCCGCCCAGTTCGCCGAAGATACCGCCAAATCGCGGCTAGAAATTCGCCTGAATCAAACCTTCGCTGCCCATCAACAAGCCTGGAGCGAAGTGCACAGCCTGCGCGAACGTATTTTGCCATTGATGCAAGACGCCAGCCGCGCAACCGCCAATGCTTTTGAGCAGGGGCGTTACAGCTCGCTCGAATTGGCGATGGCCCAGCGCGAATTGCTGGATACCCGCGCCGAACTGATCAGCGCCGCCCTGCGCGCCCACGAAACCCGTATCGAACTGGAGCGCCTGACGGCATCTGCGCAATCAATTGCCACTCAAGCGCCCGAATCCGAGGTAAACCAATGAATCTTTTTATAAAAACCCTATTACTCGCACTAACCCTCAGTGTGGCTAACCCCTTGCTGGCCCATAGCGATCACGATGATGAACACGAGCACGAAGAAGAAAATCGCAATCATGTAGTCATCTCCGAAAAACTCGCCGATAAAAGCGGGATAAAAACCGCCATCGCCGGTGAAGGTGTGTTGCAAGAGCGCATCAAACTTTACGGCAATATAGTCGCCGACCCATTGCGCCTGAGCCACATACAAGCGCGCTACCCGGGCCTGATCCGCTCGGTCAAACCTTCCATCGGCATGCGCGTCAAAGCGGGCGAAGTATTGGCGACGGTCGAGTCCAACGAAAGCCTGCGCGAATATCCACTGCTATCGCCGATTGATGGAACCGTCGTAGAGCGCCATGCGAATGCCGGCGAGTTCAGCGCGGATCGCGTGCTGTTCAGCATTCTCGACGAGCGTGTGCTGGAGTTGCACTTGCAAGCCTTTCCCACCGATGCAGCCAAAGTCAAAAACGACCAGGCGATTGTGATCCAGGGTAATGACCAGGAAACGCACACCAAAATTGAATACATCACCCCGCGCTACGGCGATACACCCACACTGGAAGTTCACGCGCCGGTCGATAACAGCGCGGGCAATTGGGTGCCCAATCAAGCCGTGGAAGGCTGGGTGAGCATTGCGGAAACGCCAGTTGCAGTGCGGATTGAAAATCGCGCGCTGCAAGAAGTAAAAAGCCAGCCCGGTGTGTTTGTACACGAAGCGGATAACTACGAATTCCATCCTCTGGAATTGGGCCGCAGCGATGGTATCTACACCGAAGTTATCAATGGCCTGAATGCAGGCGATGAATACGTGGTGGAAAACACCTATGTCCTGAAAGCCGACCTGGAGAAATCCGGGGCGAGCCATGACCACTAAGCGCGGCAGCGACATAGGAGATACACGATGATTGACACAATCCTGCACACTGCCATCGCTCGGCGCTGGTTGGTGCTCACCGGTGTTGCCGCACTGGTAATTCTCGGTTTATGGAATTACCAGCGGCTGCCCATCGATGCAGTACCCGATATCACCAACGTCCAGGTGCAAATCAACACCGAAGCACCCGGTTACTCGCCACTGGAAACCGAACAGCGCATCACTTACACGGTGGAAACTGCGCTCGCCGGTTTACCAAAACTTTCATATACCCGCTCGATTTCACGCTACGGTCTCTCGCAAGTAACCGTGGTGTTTGAAGAGGGCACTGATATTTATTTTGCGCGTAATTTAATTAGCGAACGCATCAGCCAAATCAAATCCACTTTGCCCGAAAATATTTCACCCACCATGGGGCCAATCGCTACCGGTCTCGGTGAAATTTTTATGTATACGGTCGAAGCAAAAGATGGAAAGAAATACGATGCAATGGCATTGCGCGAATTGCAAGACTGGGTAATCCGCCCGCAATTAATGCAAGTGAAAGGTGTGATTGAAATTAACGCGATTGGTGGTTACACGCGGCAATATCACATCACACCCGATCCGGTGAAATTATTGCAATGGAAACTCAGCTTCGAGGATGTGGTTAGGGCGCTCAACGCCAATAACAACAATCTCGGCGCAGGTTATATCGAGCGCAACGGCCAGCAATTGTTGGTGCGCACACCGGGGCAATTGCAAAGCATCAGTGATATTGAAAATGTTATTGTCAGCAATCGCACCGGAGTAAAAGTTCGCATCAGCGATCTTGCACAAGTGACAATTGGCAAAGAATTGCGCACCGGCGCTGCAACTCAAAACGGCGAAGAAACAGTATTGGGAACGGCGATGATGTTGATGGGTGAAAACTCACGCACTGTCGCACGTGCATTGGCGATCAAACTGGAAGAAATCAATCGTTCCCTGCCAGAAGGTGTTACTGCAACTGCAGTATATGACCGCACTCAACTGGTCGATAAAACGATCGACACTGTACAAAAAAATCTACTCGAAGGTGCACTGCTGGTAATCGCCGTTTTATTTCTTTTGCTCGGCAATATGCGCGCGGCCTTAATTACCGCTGCAGTGATTCCCATCTCTATGCTGATGACGATTACAGGAATGGTCAACGCCGGAGTCTCCGCCAATTTGATGAGTTTGGGCGCATTGGATTTTGGTTTGATTGTGGATGGTGCGGTGATTATTGTCGAAAACTGTATTCGCCGATTAGGTGAAGCACAGTGCGGAGCAGCATTGGATTTAAAAGCCCGCCTGCAACTCGCCTATGAAGCCACTAACGAAGTAATCCGCCCGAGTTTATTTGGTGTGGGGATTATCACGCTCGTTTACTTGCCGATATTTACACTGACGGGAGTGGAAGGAAAAATGTTTCACCCTATGGCGATTACGGTAGTGATTGCACTCACCGCCGCGCTGATTTTATCGCTCACTTTTGTGCCAGCTGCTATTGCACTTTTTATGAACGGAAAGATTGCTGAACATGAAAACCGTGCAATGCGCTGGTTAAAAGATCGCTATCAACCGCTGCTAATTAGCGCGTTAAATTTCAAGGCAATTATTCTAGCGAGCGCGTTAGTGTTAGTGATTGGCTGCGTGTGGCTTTCCACACGCTTGGGTTCAGAATTTATTCCGCAATTGGATGAAGGCGATATTGCACTGCACGCCATGCGTATTCCCGGCACCGGGCTTGAGCAGGCCATGGCTATGCAAAGCTTGCTTGAAGCGCGCATTAAAGAATTCCCCGAAGTGGAAAAAGTCTTTGCCAAAATTGGCACCGCCGATGTCGCCACTGACCCTATGCCGCCCTCGGTTGCGGACAACTTTGTAATTTTAAAGCCACGCGACCAATGGCCAGACCCCAAACGATCCAAACAGGATTTGGTTGATGCCATTGAAGAAGCAGTGCGCGAGTTGCCCGGCAACAATTACGAATTCACCCAACCCATTCAAATGCGCTTTAACGAATTGATTTCTGGTGTGCGATCGGATTTGGGCATTAAAGTCGTAGGTGATGATCTCGACCAATTGCAAACATCCGCGGCGGAAATTTTAGAAGTGCTTGAAAAAATTTCCGGCAGCGCCGATGCGCGCATGGAGCAAGTCACCGGCTTACCAGTATTAACCATCACACCCAAACGCCGCCAACTTTCCGCTTATGGCTTAACGGTGAATGAGGTACAGGATTTTGTTGCTGCCGCAATTGCCGGTGAAAGTGCAGGTTTGATGTACGAAGGTGACCGCCGCTTTGAAATTATCGTGCGCTTACCAGAACAATTGCGCACTGACTTGCTCGCACTGGAACGTTTGCCAATTCCTATTAATGGCGAACCCAATTTTGTTCCACTCAACGAAATTGCCAGCATCGAATTAACACCGGCGCCCAACCAAATCAGCCGCGAGAATGGCAAACGCCAAATTATCGTTACCGCTAACGTACGCGGCCGCGACTTGGGTTCGTTTGTACGCGACGTGCAAACGCAAATCGATGAGCAAGTAAAATTGCCCACGGGTTATTGGTTGGATTACGGCGGCACTTTCGAACAGTTAGAGTCAGCGAGCAAACGTTTGGCAATCGTCGTACCGCTCACATTGTTAATGGTAATCGCATTACTGGTGATGGCATTCGGTTCAATAAAAGATGCACTCATTATTTTCACCGGCGTCCCTCTCGCACTCACCGGCGGTGTGCTCGCGCTATGGCTGCGCGACATGCCATTATCCATGAGCGCCGGTGTCGGCTTTATTGCACTCTCCGGCATAGCGGTATTAAATGGCTTAGTGATGCTCGCATTTATCCGCCAGCTCCATCACACCTCCGGCGATTTAATCAACGCAATTATCCAAGGCGCACTCACGCGTTTACGCCCGGTATTAATGACCGCATTAGTCGCAAGCTTAGGTTTTGTGCCTATGGCATTTAATGTGGGAATTGGAGCGGAAGTACAACGGCCGTTGGCGACAGTTGTTATTGGAGGAATTATTTCTTCTACGCTATTAACGCTGGTGGTATTGCCGATTCTTTATGCATTGGTTCATAGAAACAAAGTGTAACCGTAGGTTGGGGTGAGCTTGCGAACCCCAACACCTTAGAACGAATTTTTTCACTAGGTTAAAAATGACTCAAGTAAAAAATCATTTTGTTCCCTCTGCATATTTAAAAAACTGGGCAGATCCAGACGGAAAAATTTACGTATATAAAATCTTGGTCGCAAGCAGCAAAGCTAATGAATGGAAAAAACATCATGTCAATGCAATTGCTTATATTAAAAATATATACACAAGAAAGATAGCAGGGCAAGACAATGATGAATTAGAAAAGTGGTTTAACAAGGAATTCGAGTCACCTGCACAACCATCCATAAAAAAAGCAATAGAAAATAATAAATTAACAAAGAATGATTGGAATAATTTGATAAATTATCTTGCATGTCAAGATATACGAACACCAATAAAACTTATTCAACATCTAAAACGGATGGAAAAAATTGTACCCGAAGAACTAGATAAAATAATGCAGTCTTTACCAGAACGAATTAAAAATTATGATAGCAATTTGCATACTGAAGCTCCTAGTTATGATTTCCCTCTGCGAATAGAAAAAAATATACAAGAAGGAGATGAGATTGGGACTCTAAAAGCAGAGACTTACATAGGAAGATCTACTTGGTTTTTTTCAATAAAACATTTGTTAAGTAAGACAGCCAAAATATTACATAATTATAAATGGACAATAATAAAACCTTACAGCGGAATGTTTTGGCCGACAAGCGACAATCCTGTAGTAAAGCTAAACAATTACGAAAATGGCGAGTATGATCTAAAAGGTGGATGGGGTGTACCAAATGGCGTAATTTTCCTGCCATTGGGACCGCAGCATTTGATGTTCGTACAAATAAATGGACCCACTCTCAAAAAGGGATATCAATGCACAGAATTAGAAACTACACTTTTTAGAAAAATGATTGTTGAAAATTCACTCAGAATGGTTTTCTCATATATTGAAGATAATGGCATTCCTGTATTTAAGGAACGAATTATTAACTTTAACCAAGTAAATGAAGAAAAGTCACAATTTTCAAATTGGGTTAAAGAAAATGAAAAACTTGAAAATGAATTTCAATAGTATCGTTTTGTATAGATTCAATTTTATGGGGAAGCATCATGGGCGCCAGTTGTTGTCATCACGATCACGAACCTTCGCATTCACCTGATCCTAAATATCGCCGTATTTTGTGGATAGCGTTGATCATCAACGCGCTGATGTTTGTGGTTGAACTTATTTATAGTCAACGCGCAAATTCCGTTGCGCTACTCGCCGACTCTATCGATTTTCTCGGCGATGCGGCCAACTATGGCATTAGCATTTGGGTATTAGCAATGAGCTTGCAGGCGCGGGCGAAAGCTTCGCTAGTGAAAGCAGCCTCTATGGGGATTTTTGGTATTGCGGTGCTTGCTCATGCTATTTGGAATGCAGTGACCGGTGTAGTGCCGGATGCCCAGACCATGACCCTGATCGGTTTTCTTGCACTCGCGGCGAATGTGAGCGTGGCGATCATGTTGTACGCTTATCGCAATGGCGACAGCAATATGCGCAGTGTGTGGTTGTGTACGCGCAACGATGCGCTGGGAAATATTGCTGTGGTGTTGGCGGCAGTAGGTGTATTTGGGACAGGAACAGGCTGGCCAGATTTTATTGTCGCGGCGATAATGGGAACCCTTGCATTAACTGCTTCGGTACAAGTAATCAAACAGGCCAAACAGGAATTGCATCGCCATTAATTATTTACTGTTAATTTTCATTACTAACTTAAATGACCGATATTTTCCAAACCGCTGCGCTGACTGAATACCAAAAATCAGCTGCGCAGATTACCAAACTGAAAGATGCTCCAGCGGCGCTCAATAAATCCTACGAGCGCTACGATAATCTCATCGCCAAAGCCTTTGATGAATCGCCAACAAAACCTGCCTGTAAAGCAGGTTGTGCATTTTGTTGTCATTACAAAGTGGAAGTGCGCGCGCATGAAATGTTGTTGATAAAAAACTACATCAGTAAAAATTTTTCGTCTGAAAAGATTAAGACTGTTCTGGCAGAAGCAGAAGCTAATGCAGAACTTATTCGTACACTCACGCCTGAGCAGCATCTCACCACCAATTTAAAATGCGCGCTGCTAGATCATAACCAGTGCAGTATTTATCCGGTGCGCCCCTTCCGCTGCCGCAATTTTCATTCAACCGATGCTGTCGCCTGCGAGCAATCGTTTAACGACCCAGGCAATATGGAAATCGCCGTGGGTATGATTGAAGATGTCGCCATGCTCGCCGATGCACTTACGCAGGGCTTTGAAGCTGCAGCAGAGCAGACCGGACGCGATAATCGCATCTACGATTTTAATACCGCATTGGTGGAAGTGTTTAGCGATGCAAATGCGCAGAAGCGCTACCAGCGCGGCAAGCAGACATTTCAAACCGCGATAGTAGTGGATTAATTAAAAAATCTGCTGCTCAAAACAAAAAAACCGATCTTTGCAGATCGGTTTTTTATTTTACAAAAATGAAATCACATTATTTTTTGTAAGAGCATTTGTTCGGATTGCCTTGTGGGTCTGAACCGAATGCGGCAACAGTACACGCGATTGAACCACCCACAGCTACCTTCTTGGTAACCCATTTGCCTTTACGACCAAACGCAACCCAGCCATCACCTGAATCTACGGTACAGGTTTCACCCAAGTCAGCGCACTTGGAGAAGCCACTTGGATAATCACCAGTGCCACCCAATACCGGAGCACCACTAGAACTTGCTGCTTTGCTGCTTGAGCTTGCTGCTTTGCTGGAGGAAACCGCCGCGGCAGAGCTGGATGCTTTGCTTGAAGAGACAGCCGCACTCGATGAAACCACCGCAGCAGAGCTTGATGACTTACTGGATGAAGAAACGACTGAGCTCGCTACCGAACTTGCAGCTGAGCTAGCCACTGAACTGGTAGTGCCACCGCACGCAGATGAAGTCAGAGTCGCACCGTTTTTGCCTACACCCGCATATTGATCAAGCTTGTCTTTCACACACTGGGGAGTAACCGGTGAGTAGCTGTACGGAATGCTGATTGGGAAAGGCGCGGTGGTAGTCCAGTTGGTTGCGTCGATGGTTCCGCCGCTGCTCCAGGTGATGTTGTAGGTTGCAAAATCGCCAGGCGTTTTTACGTTGTTGTTGCGCAGATCCCAGTAGCCGCAGTTGCTGCTGTCGTAACGGCAAGTCACCGGGTTTTTCGCATTTTGGAACCAGTTGCTTTCAATCAGCGAGTAACCAGCTTGACGCACGTTGATACCGGAATCGGTGATTCCGTCGTACAGGTTGTTGTACATGTGTGTCCAACCACCACGTTGCAATGGCAAACGCGCATTTACGTTGCGATAAATATTGTGGTGGAAAGTGATTTCGCGGCCACCGGCGATATCGCTGCTGGATGAACCATCCAAACCAACTTTTTTGCTATCGCGAATGACGTTGTACGAGACCGTAATATTGTGTGAATCTTTTTTAATATCGATCGCACTTTCAAAGGTCAGGTCGCCGTCCGGTGAGCCTTTACATTCGTTGTTCACAGCGAACAATTCGTTGTGGTCGACCCACACGTTGGTGCCGCTATCGATGCGCAGCATATCAGCGTCATTGTTTGCGCCCGCGAGCGCGCCGATTTTCATATTGCGGATGATGACGTTGCTGGATTTGTTAACAACCACACCGAAGTTAGCTGAAGACCCATTGGCACCGATGATGGTGATCCCTTTGGTGAATTCTTTGATTTCCACAAAGCGGTAGGCTTCATCCCAGCGCGGCTTGGGGCAGTTGCCGGAAGCATCCACCGTGTGGTCTTTGATCATTTGGTTGATCAATGAATCTTCATTACCGGTGTAGGTAATGACAAGTGGATAAGCACCACCAGATACTTTGCTGCCGTTGGCATCGAGCTTGGCATTGGCGATGATCGTGTTGATCTCTTGATAGGTCGCTGCGGTAAATGATTTTGCACCACTCACACTGCCGCCATCAGTAGTAGAGAAACCACCGGTTGCTGCGGCATAAGCGGAACTGCCTGCACACAGGGCTACCGCCGCCGCGATAGTCTTGAGGGTGAATACAGATTGTTGGGTTGATACTTTAGCTGTTTGATTTGAAAACATAATTACAATCTCGTCTTAGTTATTAATTATTAAGGACGGATCGACCGATATGCCATGCTGTTGTTGTGGAGAAAACCGGCCTTTCATGAAAACCGGATTGGGGTAACGACAGCGAACTCTTATTTTCTATTTATTTTTATTGCTTTTGGTTATTCGCCTGGAGCGCTTCTCGATACCTCTGGTGCGCACTTGAGCGAGGGCGCGACATTACGTCTTCTGTATGCCGTGAGCAATATGTGTACTCTCGTATGGCACCGAAATCCATATAAATTTCGTTAATAAATTTCCCCCGTTTCGGAAAGTTACAAACGGAACCAGTCGACACTTTTGAAACTTTACTGAGTGTTACAAAAGCGCTGCGCCCAAAAAAGAAAACCGATCGCAGGGATCGGTTTTCGGTGGTGCGTTAACTGCAATTACTGGACGCGGATATTGTCGATCCAGGCGGTGTCGGTTGAGAGCGAATAGTAATTCTGGTACTCAAACCTGATGCTGTGGAAACCCGCCGTCAGTTGCAGGCTGTAGGAATTCCATTGGCCATAGCCGCCGACATAGACCCTTTCAACACCATCGACGTACACGCGCATAGATCCGCAACAGAGATTGGTTACCTTGGCATCAAATGTCAGAGTCGACTGGCCAAACAGCCCGTACCACTCTATCTGCGCAAATTTATTGCTGGAGCCAGTAACATCCGCGCGCAGGCTTTTGTTGCCATTTGACGCGGCATCTGCCACTAGGGTCCAACCAGCACTAGCCTGTGGCGGTACTACCCAACCGGTATAGGTGCTTTCAAACGATTCAGCAAAGTTCACCAAGGTTGGTGGTTTGCTTGCCGCATCATTGGGATTGGTCAGAAACTGGGTAAGCTCCAGGAAATCGCTTACCAGATCAGCGTCCGAATCTACCGCTAATGGATTGGTCAGATGAACCAATACTTCATCTGAATCGGATAAACCATCAGCATCGCTATCGACCAGATTTGGGTTCGTGCCGAAGTCGTTGACCTCATCGCCATCCGTCAACAGATCGCCATCGGTATCGTCTAGCGCGGGATCCGTATCCAAGTCGAATTCTTGCCGTGCGGTCAAGTCATCGCCATCGCTGTCAAGGGTGGCATCGGCACTGTCGTTCATGTCCAGACCATGCGCCAACTCCCACCAGTCAGGCAAGCCATCGGTGTCAGTATCGGGTTGCGGGAAGCTGGCCAAGTAGCTGGTCGGCAGAGCTAGAGTTTGGGAGCGCTGCCAATCTGCCGAGTACCAGAGGACTTGGTTATTATCGCTTGCCACCAGTAACTCATCGCGGTCATTAATTGCGATGGAATAGGAATAGTTGGGCAGCGACATACGCTTATCAACCAGACGCTGGGCGTTGTAGCGAATCACTTCATTGGAACTCACCACCATCAGGCGATCACTACTATCGATCAGTATTTGCTGGGTACTGACTGTGCTCATTTGGCTAACTAACGCTAATGTGCTTGGATCGTACTTATAGACTACACCGTTATTATGGGCATAAATAAAACCACTGCTATCCAGTGCAAGCGACGTGTAGAGATGGGATCCAAACTGGCTAGTGGTACCAGATGTCAGGTTGACCCGGGTAATACTGCCGGTATTGGTCAGTGGGTTGCGGGTTGCAACATAGGCAAAATTACCATGCGCGGCCAATAACCCATTGCTGTTGTAATAATAGCTAGAGAGCTCATCCAGCCCATCAAAATAGCGCCAGTTAAAGGTCGCAAGATCCAATACACCTAAACGAGTTTCGCTGCCGCTAAATGCCACTAAAACTTTGTCATTGCCCAGAGTTGCCAGCGCGCGCGCAGTCATATTGGTTGTAGGTGAACGCGCAGCAATGCTTCTTACCAGAGCTTTGCGCGCATCGACAAACTTCAGCTCGTTGTTATACATGCTCACAAACTGGATACCCAGGTCTGTGTTGGTTTTTGCTGCCGCTATAACGACCTGATCCAGATAAACCGAACAATGGTAGTTATCGCTGCGAATGCTGACCGTATGCATACCGAGCGGAATCACCGTTTTGAGGGTGCTCCACTGAGTGTTGGGATAACCACTGGCCATCAACTGATTGTCGATGTAAATCTGGATATTGTTGTAACTGCATTCACTCTTGATATCCAGTGACAGGTCACTTGCTGCAAAGAAGCCGGTGAAGCTGATGTCAGCCTTGCCAATGATTTGTAAGGCATTTGTACCGTGGCTCGCATTATTTCCTACGATACCAGTGTTAGTTGTGTCATCTGACAAGGTCCAGCCAGTAGGCAACAAGCTAGTACCTTCAAACGAATAGGTTCCCGCGCCAACCATCGTTGGCATTGACGACGCGCTGTTAGGATCAGTGCCTACCAGATACTCAAAATAATTAGGCACTGTGTCGCCATCGCTATCCAGATCGCGGTCAGCGGCGTCAACAGGATCGAAACCATTGGTGATTTCCCAATCATCGCGCATACCATCACTATCCGAATCAACACTGGTCGGATCTGTGAGATAGGTATTTGCCTCGTCCGCATCGCTCAGCAAGTCACCATCGGAATCCACCTCGTCAGCGTAGGTTCCGAGGGTAAACTCCTCAAGATTGGTTAAGCCATCGGCATCCAGATCTAAAATGGCATCGTCAGCATCATTGATATCCAGACCGTAATAGCGCTCCCACCAATCCGGCATGCCATCACTGTCGCTATCACCTTCAAGATTGATCGCCACCACTTGTTGGCTAGATTGGATATAGAGTGCTCCATCTTTCCCTAGCGCAAGGCTGCCACCGGCGGCATAGCTCCAGAGCAGTTCTCCGGTAGTAGCTGACAGGGCATAGGTAGTGGAACTATTGGCAACGAAAATGTGGCTCAAGGTCGCAACTATATTGCTACTAAGAGATTGGTTGTCCGGTCTCCAGCTCCAACGCTGCTTACCATCGATTTCATCAACACTGGTTATTGTGCCGTTGCTCAAGTAGAGCACCTGACCATTGGCAGCGACGGGCGACACCCTGCCATAGTTGTAATAGTTGTCGGTGATACGCCAATTTAAGCGCCGCGTAGCAACATCGTAACTCATCAGGTCATCCGTATGGGTCAGGATATTATTGCGCGAACCCAGTACCAGATCGGGATTGGAGGTTGTCAAGGTATCGATGCTAAACGCCACTGTACCTGTAGTGCGTGCAAGCGCATGGATTTGCGTATTGTAGGTATAGAACAGGTATTGGTCATTGAGCGCCATATCAGAGTCGCTGTTAGGGACACTGACACTCCATAGTTTTGCACCTGTATCCAGGCGAGAGGCAACAATGCTGTCAGAGTCTTTGGAGTAGGCATTATTATCCAGCATGCTGAACGATCGCTGGTAGGCGTAGAACGAATCACCCAGACTGATATTTGCCGCCGCCGTGCCTGTGTCTCCATCGAAACGGCGAACGACTGTCGGGCTTGAAGCCTGCACCACCACTTGACCTGCGCTATAAAGCGGAGCGCTCAGATTGTAAGTTTGCGCCAAATCCTGCTTCCATTCCTGTTTCCCATCCACGGCATTGAGCGAACGCAGATTATTGTCACTGGAATAATTATTGCCCTGTACGATAAAGACGTGGTTATCGCCGGTCGCTAACGGCTGGACAGGAAGCGTAAACGTCTTTGACCAACGCAGGCTGAAATCAGTCTCATCCAAACGATAAGGTTGGAAGCCATTGTGGGCTGCATTGGCCGTCTCCAACGCCCAATCAGTCGCTGTGGGCATGCTCGCAGCATTATTGTGCGCAGTACCGCTGTAAATTTCATCGCGGTTGTTGAAACCATCGCTGTCGCTGTCCTCTGTAGCATCATCCTCATCCAATGCATCCAGACCCAGAGCAAGTTCACGGGCATCGTCGATTCCATCGCCGTCGGAATCCACCAGCAGCGGATCAGTACCGTGAGTATTCACCTCAGCGCCATCGCTAAGGCCATCTTTATCAGTATCGGCAAGCAGTGGATTGGTATGGCTGGCATTCACTTCCTGACCATCATTGAGTCCATCACCATCAGTATCGGCAAGCAGCGGATTGGTTTTGGCAGTAAATTCTTGCAAGTTGGTCAGAGCATCAGCGTCGGGGTCTGCACTCGCTACCAGATCACCGCCGTAGCGACGCTCCCACCATTGCAACAATCCGTCAGCATCCGTATCACCTTCTGTGTCGATGGCGGTCACACTAGTGCTTTTGACCAGATACAGGGTGCCATCCGCGCCCAATACCAGTTCCGAAGCACCTTTGGCAATGCTCCACGAGACTGATTTAAGCGTCAAATCCACACCGTAAGTAGCGCTGCCATCCGAATAGAACAGATGGCTGGCGGTCAGCACTATATTGTTTGATCCCCAGCTATAAGGTAGATCCAGACTCCAACTGAATGCACCCGTCTGCTCGTTAAACACACACAATTTGTTTTGCCCAAGCTGATACACACGACCATTGCCAACTGCCAAACGACTGCCTTGGCATAACTGGCTGATCCAGGTGCGGCTGCCACTAGCAATATCGACACTGCTGAGTTTTCCGTCCTGGGTCTGAACAATCACATTACCTTTTGAGCCCAGCATCGCCGCATTGATACTGCTACCGGTGAGGGAAATGGTTTTTATCAAGGTACCGGTACTGCTGGAAAAAATAGTGAGTCCATAGCTGCTCACCGCAATCAACTGGCCATTGCCCACAAGGTGCTGATTGCCGCCATAGTAGTACTCACTACCCATTGCAGAGGTCCACTGGAGGTTGCCGTTAACCAGGCTATAGGCTTTGAATGCGCGATTGTCACTATCGATGGCATAGAGAGTGTTATCAGCCAATAAGGGCATATTGTTATAGTTGTTACCACTCAGGGTTTTGCTCAACAACGCAGCGCCAGTCGTTGCATCCAATAGATTGAAAGACGGGTTGGAGCCCACATTGGTGAAATACCCCAGCTTTCCTGCGTAGCTGTTCAGGCTACCACTAACATTGGCAGAAGTAGGCAGGCGCCAGACTTCCGCGCCTGTACCGGAATCCCATGCGGCATATTGACCGGTGGAAAGACCCAGCACCAGCTTATCGCCCACTGTCACAGGCGCGCTGAGGCTCTGATAGGAACCCACTGTCCAGCGCTCACTGAACCGATTGCTATTGAAGAGTGCAGGGCTATAGCTAGTGCGCTGGGTATTACCCGTTTTCATGGACCAATCGGTCATTTGCGGGCGGGAATTTGCGTCATTAAACTTGGTATTGGCACGCACCTCGTGCAAGTTGGAGTAGCCATCACTATCGCTATCTGCCGCAGCATCATTGGCATCCAGAGGATTCAGTCCAGCTGTCACTTCCTCATTGTCGGTAAGCGAGTCACCATCGCTATCTAGCTTGGTAGGATCGGTCAGATGAGTTTTAACTTCGGCGTAATCATTAAGACCATCACCATCGGTGTCAGCTTTGCGCGGGGAGCTTTTGCCATTGGACTCCTCTCCATCCAACAGGCCATCGCCGTCGGTATCGGCCAATAGAGGATTAGTAGACAAATTAAATTCTTGCAGCTCGGTCAGGCCATCACTGTCTCTATCGGCAGCCGGATCGAGATTCTTCTTCATGCGCTTTTCCCACCAATCCGGCAGGCCATCAGCATCTATGTCGCCTTCAAGGTCGATGGTCACTACACCGGTTGAGGCAAAGATCACCAAAGCGCCTTCGGCCATCAACATACCACCCGATTTACCACTCAGGGTCCAAGCCAATGTGCTTGTGTTCAGTTGATAGGCATAGGTGCTTTGCTGGTTGCGAACAAAGATAAGATTGTTGGTCACCAGCGGATCGCCGATAAAGCGACTGCTGCCAGTAATGCTGGATAACAGCGCGCCTGTGGCGATCAAGCGAGTCTCAAGCACACCGTTATTGATAATGTAGAACTGCTCACCTTTAACCACTGGCTGACCGGTAAAAGCAGAATCTACTGCCCATACTAAGGTCTTGCTGGCGAGATTAAACGCCACCAATCGCCCCTGATAGTTAGCCAGGACATAGTCGCCCGCCACCACGGGTGCCAAATTCATGCTCCAGCCACCCCAATCAAAATCCGGGTCAAGAATTTCAAATTCCACATTACCAGTCAGGCGATTGGCGACCGTGAGTTTGGGTGCATAGTCACCGGTATAGGCAATGGCATAGTTGCCCGAGATTGCCGGTGTGAATTCGTCATATTGATTGAGCGTTTGCCACCACTTTTCCTGGCCGGTTTTCGCATCTATCGCATACATGCCACCGAAATAACCACCGCCTATATAGACAGTGCCATCGACAATGGTCGGGGCATAGAAATTACTCCACTGATCTTCCAATGGCGTTTGGAAAATCAGTTTGCCGGTAACGGCATTAAAAGCCCACAGGAACGCATCCTCATGACCGCCGGTTTGGACATAGACAATGCCATCAGCATAGGCGGGTTGGTCATAGCTATAAAATGAATCGCTCGCTAAGGTTTGGGTCCAAAGTGTCTCGCCATTGCGCGCATCCAAGGCAATCAACGTACCGCCGTTGTTAAAGAAGATGTAACCATCACCCGCCGCGCCTGATATAGATGAAGATACTGCCAGTGCCTTGTTCCAGCGCTGCTTGAAATTACTCGTGGCGAGGGTGATATCCACTCTACCTGTATGCTTGGCATCGCCCTGATAAGTTGTCCAGGCAGGAATCGGCTGCCCCATTGGGTCAGGGTCTGAATTATCGCCAATACCATCTTTATCGGTATCTACTGTCTCAGTAGCAATATTCGGGAACAGGTCTTTGTTATCGCCTACACCGTCTTTGTCGGAGTCTTTGGTTTCTGTTGGGTCGTTCGGGAAAGCATCGCCGTTATCGCCCACACCGTCTTTGTCGGTGTCCAGCCATTCACTCGCGTCATTTGGAAAGACATCGCTATTGTCACCGCGACCATCTTTGTCGGCATCAGCCCATTCTTTTGGGTCATTGGGAAAGGCGTCGCTAACATCCGGGCGGCCATCGCCATCAGTATCAACAGGTGCAGCGCTGGAGGAGGATGCAGGTTTTGGCTTGTCGCCGCCTCCACCTCCGCCTCCACCACAAGCGACCAGTGCGAGGCTCAATAGGAAGCCACAAATAATGCGTAGGGAAAAGCCAGACATAGATACCCCTTCCATTAGGAACTTATCAGATGTTGTGTTTATTGATTATTAGAAACTGCGCGCCCGCAGGACGCAGGCAAAAAGGCGGGAGATGCTAGCACGCTAGTCAAATTTTGACGACAGGTTCACAGAGGCGGCGTTGATTATTTTCGCGCCAAAAAAGTATTGCCTAGCCCGGAAATTGGCTTATTGGGGTGGGCCGGCCAAAAAAGTAGCCCTGGTATCTAAAACAACCTTCGCGCTCCAGCCAATCGCGCTGCTCTTGGGTCTCCACCCCTTCGGCGATAACACTTAACTCCATGCTCTGGGCGAGGCGGATGACCATGCGCGCGATGGCGGCATCGTTGGGGTCGAGGAGGATATCCTTGACGAAGGATTTGTCGATTTTCAGTTCGCTGATCGGTAGACGCTTTAAGTAGGACAGCGACGAATAGCCGGTGCCAAAGTCGTCAAGCGAGAACTTGATGCCGTGGCTTTTTAGCGCATCCATCTTGGTGATGATGTCTTGCTGGTTGGCGACCAGCATGCTTTCGGTAAGCTCGAGCTTCAAGCGGCTGGGCACCGCGCCGGTCTGCCTGATAATCGCCAGCAGCTGCTCCACAAATTGCGGGTGCTGGAATTGGCGCGCACTCACATTGATGGAGAGGATGATATCGGCGGTACTCGCAGCTTTGCTCCATTCGACCAATTGGGCACAGGCGCTGGCGATTATCCAGTTGCCCATGGGCAGGATCAGTCCCGACTCTTCGGCGATGGGGATAAAGTCCAGCGGCGGGATCATGCCGCGCTGCGGGTGCAGCCAGCGGATCAAGGCCTCGGCGCCGACTACTTTGCCGGTGCTATTCACCTGCGGTTGGTAAAACAATTGGAACTGCTTCTGCTGCAGTGCTTCGCGGATTTCATTTTGCAGCGCAAACCGCTGTGCGGTGAGGGTTTGCATTTCCGGGTCAAAAAAGCGCAGGGTATTTCGCCCGGCGGCTTTGGCGTGGTACATGGCCTGGTCGGCCTGCTTCAGCAGTTCTTCGATCTGCACCGGCGCATCGCCGAACAGGCAGATCCCGATACTCGGCGAATTAAAATACTCCTGCCCCTCCAGCTGATAAGCGTTATTCAAGCTGGCCAGAATTTTTTCCGCGATCTGCTGCACTTGCTGCGCCGCCTTGTCGTGGCTTGCATCCAGCCCTTCGAATACCACCAGGAATTCATCGCCGCCCAGACGCGCCACTGTGTCCTGCGAGCGCACGGCCTGCCGTAAGCGGTCCGCCACCGCGATCAACAATAAATCGCCAATGTGATGGCCGCGGTTATCGTTAAGGGTTTTGAAATCGTCAAGGTCAATAAACAGGAGTGCACCCAGTGCACTTTGGCGCTGGCTGGTGACAATGGCGCGCTCCAGCCGATCCTGCAGTAACCGGCGGTTGGGCAGCTGGGTGAGCGGATCGTAAAACGCGAGCTTGTTGATGCGCTCTTCGCTCTCTTTACGCTGGGTGATATCGCGGCTCAACACCACAAAGCGGGTGGAACCGTCTTCGCTGTCGGCCTTGCGTGACACAGACAACTCGAATGTCGCTGAACCGCGCGGCAGGTTCATTGAGTACCACTTGCCGGTGGAAATACCGCATTCCGCTGCTTCGTCCAAGGCTTCATCAATCACCCGGCAGGCATGTTCCGGTAAAAATTGATGGAAGCGCTGCCCCAAAAACTCTTCCGGTTTCAGGGTCAGCAAATCCGGTTGATTGGTGTGATAGCTATGGATGGTACCCCGACTATCCACCTCAAACAGCTGATCCGGAATCGCATCCAGGGTCGCCTGCAACTGCGCGCGGGCATTGAGCAGTTCGCGGGTCTGGTCCGCCACGGCGTCTTGCAAACGCAGCCGCCGCCGCTGCAGGCTCACCATCAACCAGCCCTGATAGCTCAACAGCAGGCTCAGCAGGAGCGCGATCAGTATTTCACTTGCCAGCAACCAGCGGTTGGTCCAGCCGGCGACGGGTGCAACACTGAGCGTCCAACTGCCATTGGGCACCGCAAAACGTTTATCGACCGGATTAATCAAACGCTCGACGGCGTTCTCCACAATGGTTTCGCGTGCGCCCGAATCTGGATTAGTACGCCAAAGTTGGTAGGCCATCCCCTGTTCTGCCAATTGGATGAGGTTGGCGCTCTGCAGTAACCGGTCGATACGGATGGTGACGTTGCTGAAACCCCAGAATTTCTCCCCTTCCGGCGTCGATAAAAAGATCGGCAACCGCGCAATCGCTCCCGTACCGCCCTGCACCAATTGCACGGGCCCGGCGAGTGTCAGCTGGCCGGAATCGCGCGCGCGGATTGCCTCTTTGTTTTGTGCGGAATCAGCCAGCTGGTTAAACCCCAGGGACTTTTCATTGCCCTCCAAGGGATAAACCTGGGTGACTATGCCGTTGGGCGACATGCTGATATGGGAGACGCTATCGAAATAGGGCAGGAGTTCGCGCGCTGCATCATTAAACCGCGCGGTAGACCCATGGCTCAGCCGCACCATGGCCGCAAATGAATAATTCAGGGTCAGCGCCTGATTGAGGCTATCGCGCACCAAAAAAGCGTGGTTTTGCGCCATATTCTCCACATCTGCGCGCGTCGCATGGCGCTGCTTTTGCTCAAGCTGCCAAATAATCAGGGTCGAGAGGCTGAGACAAAATGTCAGCACCGCTAACGCCATGGCCTTGGGGCTGCGCAACAATAGGGGAATAGCCTCGGGCATAGCGGCAAACAATCCGGAAAAATGATGAAAGATGTGACAACTATAGCATTGCTAAGAGTAGCTGCCTGCTGGCGTTATGCCTAGATAATAGACAGTCTTTACACGGGTCCGGCGTCCGCCACTATAACCTCAATCATCGCTTTTGCAGCCGCCATGACTAGTGGCGCTGATGCAAACCAGCAATCAGCGATAAACCGACACCAATCCAAATAGACTAACCACCAGCAGCGCGCAGCCAATCACACGATAAAAAATGACTGGATCGGCACTCACCAACCGCGCATGAAATTTCAAACCGAAATAGTGCCCAAGTGCCGTTGCAGGTAATAGCCAAAGATGCGCTTGCCATTGCAAATCCACCCCGGCAATTAAAAATGCCACCATCTTGATGCTGACCAAAATAAACCAAAGCACAAACAGCGTATCGCGCAATTTTTCACGCGCTACATGCGCCATGTACACACTCATAATCAAGGGCGCACCGATTAATGATGTACCACTAATATAAGCCCCGAGCGATAAGAAAATGCCGTCGCTAACTGGATGCGAACTCTTAAACGGTTTATTTAAAATATAGGTCACGGAGTAAACCGAAATGATCACGAAAATGATCGCGCTCATAATGCTCGCGGGAATGGTCAACAAGCCCGCCACGCCGATGAGCTTGGGGATGATCATGATCTTCAGGGATTTTTTTAGATAAACCCAATCGACGGTCGAGGGTTTGCTGCTTTCTTCCGCGATTCGTTTGCGATTGTTCTGCCACACAGTAAGTGTAGAAAAAATTAATAAGTGCACCGCAATAATCGGTAAATACACCAGCGGGCGATTATCCACCAACAGCAACAAAGGCAGGGACATCATCGCGCCACCAAATCCCAGGCCGGTGCGCACAAACCCGCTCCACACAAAAATCGCACACACCAATATTAATTGGGTGAGGGTTAAATCAGTCATACATTTTGTATCCAGTAGCCACTCAACATCATCAAAAAAATAACAGCACTTGTACTAGGGAGTAGCAACTTCCTGCAGCCATTTTGTAGCGACGGCCAGCGTGTTCAGCAATTCTGTTTCCACGGTTTGAAATGCCGCTTCCAACTCGGAGGTAGCGGCCTGCTCACTGATTAATTTTTCCAGTACCAAAGCATTGTCAACCAAGCGCATTGCGCCCAGGATTCCCAAGCTGCCGCGCAAACTATGCAACATGCTTGCAACGGCTTCATAGTCGCCCAGCGCAAATGCATTTTTTGCCGCAGCGAAATTGGTTTCGGTATTGTTTATCAGGTTGCGCACCATGCCTGTAGTCTTTTGCACATACTCAGGATTGTCGCCGCCAATTTTCATTAATTTGCTGATATCAAATACACCATCCGAATGAATTGCCGGCACATTATTATTTTGTTCAACCGCAGCATATTGCGCAGCCGATGTATGCCGGGCGATTACCGCGATCATGTTGTCCACTTCGATTGGTTTGGCGATCAAATCATCCATGCCCGATTGAATACAGGAGTGGCGTTCAAACTCGGTCACACCTGCCGTCATCGCAATAATGGGCAAGGTAATTTTAAGTTCCTGACGCAATTTTTTGGTTGCAGTGAAACCATCCATCACCGGCATTTGCACATCCATCAAAATAATGTCGTAAAGGTGCGCGCAATTGCGCAGCGCGGCTACCGCTTTTTCACCATCGCCAACTATGTCGACCAAGGCACCAGCTTGTTCCAGTAAATCGCGCGCTACAATTTGGTTAAACTCATTATCTTCAACCAATAAGATGCGCACGCTTTGCAGAATTGTATGCGCGGCTATCGCGCCCACGCCTGCAATGTTGGAACTTCCGACACTGGTTTTTACCTGGCTCGATAATTCATTGAGTGAATCATACAAAGTGGAAGAGGTGACCGGCTTAAAGAGCACTCCATCCGGTTTATCGGTTTCCGCCTCAGCAATGTCACCCTGCCCATACATATTGGTCATCAAAATAACCGGCGTGTTATTGGCTGCAATAGTGCGAATAGCGGCTAGCGGTTGTTGGTCTGCGCGATACTGTATTTTCCGGTCAAGCAAGACGGCATCGTAGTGACGGTTGTTCGTATCTGCCTGTTGCAACGCAAGCAATGCTTCTTCGGTAGAGGTAACTACATCGGCGCTCCACCGCCACTGCGCGATGATATTGGCGATGGAGTTACGCACTGCTTCATTTTCATCGATCACCAATAAATGCAGTGGCTTGCCAGCAACCTGGTGGGATGCATTGGCATCCGTATCACTGCCGATTGCAAATGGGATACTCGCTGAAAATTCACTGCCTTTGCCCAGCACACTGGTCATACCAATTGACCCACCCATCAATTCCACCAAGCGACGGGAAATCGTTAGGCCGAGGCCGGTGCCGCCAAACTTTCGCGTGATTGATGAATCGGCTTGAATAAACGGTGAAAACAATCGCGCTTGCTGCGCCGGGGAAATACCTATGCCGGTGTCGGCTACGGCAAATCGCAACAGCACCTGATCGTGTTTATTTTCATAATTTACCGAGACAGTGACTTCGCCTTTCTCGGTAAACTTAATGGCGTTGCTAATAAAGTTGATCAGTATTTGGTTCAGGCGATGGGCATCGCCAATCAGCACCGGGGGAATCCCCGGGTCCACATTGATGATCAGCTCAATATTTTTCTTTTCTGCCGCCATGCTCATGATCGCGGCCAGCTGCTGCATCACATCGCGTAAATAAAATGGCGTTGCGACCAGCTCAATTTTATCGGCTTCTATTTTAGAAAAATCCAAAACATCGTTCAGGATTGTCAGCAGGGATTGCGCCGACAACACAATCATATTGATGTATTTATTTTGCGTCGCCGACAGTGCCGTTTTGTGTAGCAACTGCGCCGTACCCATAATGGCGTTGAGCGGCGTACGAATTTCGTGGCTCATATTGGCCACAAATTCGCTTTTCGCTTTGCTCGATGATTCCGCTTGTTGCATTGCCAAACGCAATTTCAATTCCGCTTTTTTTAATTCACTGATATCACTAAAAATGCATACAGCACCATTCATAACACCGTCGCTGCCGATCAATGGCCGGGCGCTGACCCTGACAATTTTTGGCCGCTCCGCATTCGCCAGGCGCACGATCATTTCGGCGCTGGCTTCCACTTCACCCGCAAGCACTTTGAATGCAGGGAACTGGGGAAAATCCAGCGCGGAGCCATCGATATTGGCCAGATCGTAAGTGCTGGCCCACTCTTCCAGTGTTATAACCGCAATCTGTTTATCGTAAATTTCTTGCATGATCGGATTGTGTAGCAAGGGTTGTCCTTTGGTATCCACCACATACAAACCTTCACTCATATTATTGATTACTGATCCCAACAAATTGGTTTGGTGATTAAGTGCCGCTTCCGCGAAATGGCGCCGCTGGGCATTTTTCAGGATCAGATAATAGAGAATGGCAAAAAGTAGAAAATTGATGCAGGAAATAAACAAAAAGCTATAGAGCGTGCGTTGGGCATCGGCATTGGCCTCGTTAACGCGATTCGCCAGCAGTTGTTTTTCACCCTGCTGGAATTCGCTCAATAAACGCCGGATCTCAACCATCAGCCTCCGGCCTTCATTGGTGCGCACAATTTGCATCGCCTCTTCGTGCTTACCCTCACCCTCCAATTGTACGGTGACTTGCAATAGTTTTAGTTTTTGCTGCGTCACCTCGTCAATGACCGCCATGTGTGTTTGCTGCACCGGATTATCTTCGGTCAAATCCCATAGCAGCTTTAATTGTTCACCAATCTTTTTTTGTGAATCAAGAAAGGGCTGCAAGTAAAGCGGATCCTGGGTTAGCAAATAGCCACGCTGTCCGGTTTCCGCATCGACCACGGCGATACGCAAACTGTCTGCCGCTTGCAATACCTGCATGGTATGGGCGACCCATCGTTCGCTGTCACGCATCATGGTGAAGTTGTAATAGGGTATTGCTGCGCTAATCACCAAGACAAACAGCCCCAGAATGAAACCCATCCTGAGCACTTTTGGAATTGAATTTTTCATAACTGAATTGAATACATCGGCTAAATAATTGAACCCACTGGGGTTCATCATAGTAGATAGCCATGTCGATGTATTGGATTGCGCGGACAAATTGCCTTTTCGCGCTTATTGCAGGGGTAAGAAGAGGATAATTTTTGCAGTCCGACGTTGGCCGGAACACTGGTGCATAAGGCGCCAGTGCCCCGACCGGTTAATACGTCATCCTTGGTTAACAGCGGCTAATCAACAGGCCATCAGTTCAAATTTGGTGTAGTCCAATCCACCCAATCGCTGATGTTGGCGGTCGCATTCGAGCGTGCACTCAATCCGCCGGTAGTCGCCGATTCCTTTTTCAGGAAGCGACGGATGTTGGCTTGCAGCGGCGCTTTAAACTCGGAGCGAATCGCGCAGTGTGAACCATCGGCGATGTTGGAGAGGTAGGTGATTGAACTTCCTGCGCCCAAGGCTTTGTACACCTCCGCACCGGCCAAGGCCGCCGCGTGCGCCGATTTTGGCCCCAGGTTGGCGATGTGCGGGTTGTCCATAATGTAAAGTCCGCGCGGTGCTACCAGTGCGATGATCTCGTGAGTATCGACCGGCAGGCGCTTCACGTCGGAGACATAGCCGCTGAAGGCATCGCCTAACCAATAGGTTTCGCCGTAGGCACTGCTCGGGCTTTGCGCGCCTTCGCCGGGGATGCCGCGCCAAATCGGCACGCCGCCACTGCCAGATTCAATCGGCATGGTGAGGGCGATACGCTGATCGAGCGCGCCTATCGCAAACGCACCCTTACCAAAGCGCGAGCAGCCAGTTACGCCGATTGCATCCGGCTTCAACACCGTGGTGCCGGATTGCTCCAATACATCGATGATCCGGCTTACACCCCAGCCCCAAGCGGCCAATAAGCCAGTAGAACTGTTGTTGCCATAGATGCTGTAGAACGCACCGGTTTTATTGGAACGGCTGCCTGATTCCGAACCCACCACATAGGGGTCATAGGTAATGACCGCGACGCCTTCTGCTTTGATCGTGGCCGTATCTGCACCAAAACCACCGAGAACTACCACCGCAGGGACTGGCCCACTCACATTGCTTGGCATTTCCACCTTGGCACTAAAGCTGGCAGTTTTGCCCTGGTGCGACACATTGACGGTGATTTGGGTATTACTCACAGTGCCCGTCACTGTGGCAGGCTTGGGCGGCTTGGTGCCATAGATCGATGCTTCCACCAGCTTCAGGATCTCCTGACGCTGGCAGCGCCAATCGGCTTTGGCGGTAATGCGCGAACCATTATATTTTTTGAAGGGATCGGGCAGTTTGGCATTGCTGGCGGCGGCCGGTGCCGTACCAATCGCGCAATCAGCGCCTTCGTTTTCCTTGCTTGCAGAACCCGGATCGACCGGTGGAGTATCGACCAGTTTGCCGCCGTTGGGTGAGTAGATCGCAAAGCCAGCGAGGGTCGCGTTATCCACCAGGGTGGTCAGGTCGATATTCAATTTGCCGTCGGTCACCTGTACATTGTTGATGGTGAAACTGTAGGCCGCGTCGGCGCCGATCAGCGAGTACAGATCCACTTGCGCCATTTCCTGCTTGCCTTCAACCGCCAGATTAAACGAGCGCTTGCCAACGGTGGTGTGGTAGATCTCGGCGAAATGCAGCTCGATCGAGTAAGTCGCATTGGTAACCGGAACCTCATAACCGAAGCTGCCGTAGAGTTCACTTTGGAAAAGTGCGCCCTCAGCGACGTTGCTAATATTGTCGGTCGTGCTATGCGCGGTACCGCCGGTATTAAAGCGATCGGCTTGGTAAGCAACGCCGTTGTAGTTCACCGCGCCACCGCCGGAGTTGATCGCCACCACCAATTGGCTGGTAGAGATCACCGAGCTGGAGCTGGATGACCGCACGGAACTGGATGACATGATGCTCGAGCTTGAACGAACCAGACTCGATGACGAGCTGGAAATCACGCTTGACGAGAGACTCGATCTGGATGAACTCGCGACCGAACTGGGAACCGAGCTTTGACTCGACGGCGTGTTAGTGGCGAGATAATTCATCAACCAGGTCATCGCCGGACGCGGCGTGCCATTTTCCTGAATCAGGCCGGTGCCATCGCGCCAGGTCTTGCCTACCACATAACCCCAGAGGGTAATCCCCTTCACTGACGCATGGTTATAGAACAGCGGGAATTGCTGCTGCATCACCTGCAATTGTTCCTGATCGTTGGTTTTTTCGATGTCATATTCAGAGATATAAATCGGCAAACCCAGCGCCGCGATTTGATTCAGCTTGCTGGTAGTCTCTGACAAGGGGCGATCCGCAAGGCCGTGGGATTGCGCACCCAATGCATCCACGACACCAGCAGCGATAACTGGCCGTGCGAGGGTGATGAATTTATCGGTATCCCAACTCAACACGTTGTAATCGTTCAAAATCAAAATCGCGTTGGGGCAATATTGGCGCGCAAGCTGGAAGGATTTAATAATCCAATCATTGCCAAACGCATTTTGCGCGAAGGTCGCGGGCGCATGGCCGGGAATGGCTTCGTTCACCACATCGATCATCGCCGTGTCCGGGTAGCGCGTGCAGTAATCGCGAATCCACTCTTCAATTTCCGCTGCCTGTTCCGCCGCGCTTAAATTATTGATCCAATTCGGGAACTGGCTGCCCCACACCAAGGTGTGCGCTTTCACCGGAATATTATGCTGGCGTGCATACTCGTAAATCCGGTCGAGCGGCGCCCAGTTGTATTGGTCGCGTGTCGCCTCTACTGAACCCCACTTGCCTTCATTCTCCGGCGTAATTTGATTCCAGTAATTAATAAAATCCGAACGCACGGCGCCAGAGGTAGTGATATTGCCGACAAATTTGCGCGTCGTCGGCGCAACAGAAGAACGGCTACTGGAACTAACTGCAATCGAGCTGGGCGCACTGGAACTGCGGGGAACTGAGCTGGGCGCAACACTTGAGGATTGCGCAGAAGAAGTCACACCTCCCGCACACACAGTACCATTCACGGTTGGCACCTCGGCCGCACCCGATCCTTTAGTCCCCTGGAAACCAAAAGTCACCGATTGCCCCGCAGCGATATTGCCATTCCAATTTAAATTCGTTGCCGTGTAGGGATTCGAACCGGAAAAATTGGCATTCCAGGAACTGGTAATACGATTACTCGCATAACTCCAATTCACACTCCAATTAGTAACCGCCGCACCTGTATCATTTTTAATGGTGATGCTCGCCACAAAACCATTGTTCCACTCATTATCAACTTTGTAAGTACAGGCTGCAGACGCGGAGTGCGACAGCATTGCCAGAGCAGCACCGACCCCGAGTAACCCACAGGTTTTTCTGAGCGCCTGGGTAATAGGCCCAAGCGCATATTGATTGTTATGCATAGTATTGTCTCCGATAGCGTAATGACCGAATGACAGAAGATTTCAGATGCGTACATCATTCGCAGCACAAGGTTCTGTCGGGATACCGATAAAAAAAGACCTTTCGCAACCACTGGGGATGCGAAATTTAATTAATGAAAAGAAAATTACTGATAACTATTTCTGTCGTGCGCTCTCACATTCCGGCACGTCTTTTTGCAAACATTGTCACAACGTCAGCGCTTTGCACTGCACGACCCGTTTGCGATTTATGGTTATGGCGTATTTATAACATCAACTTGTACACAAGTACACAAAAGACAACCGAGAGCGGTGATAGCAACGCTCTCGGCTTTTATGGAGAGAATAAGAATAGCTATTTATAGACTGGAACGTCTGTTCAATACCGTGGCGTGAACTGCTGCCAAAAGAATTAAAGCCAGGGAAATAATTTGCGCCTGGCTGAGTAAAAAGCCAAATAGTTCATAGTGCGGATTGATGCGGATATATTCAATTAGCCAACGGGCGATACCGCTCAGAACGAGATAACAACAAAACAGCTGCCCACTGATTTTCAATTTCTTTCTGAGCTGCCACAGGATCGCAAAAATAATCGCCGCTATTACGGCTTCATACAAAGGCGTCGGATATACACCCGGTTCAGGAATCTCAATTTTTACTACATTATTGGTGTAGGTTTGTGCCCACAACCAATCGGGGAGCCACTCAGGTTTAAGTTCCATTGCGGCTGGTTTACCCCAATCGCCATCGCCCGAAAACTGGCAACCCAATCGGCCTATGCCATAGCCAAGTGCCAAGGCGGGTGCAGCCGCATCCAGCATGGGCAATACCGCAATATTTTTTTTCTTAATAAAAATAATTCCGGCGATACATCCAACAATCAAACCACCATAAATTGAAAATCCAACGGTGGAAAAAATCACAGCGATCGGATCTTGCAGCAAGGCCTGCGGCTGCTCAATTGCATCGAATAACTTTGCACCGAAAATTCCACTCAACACTGTTACGAATGCCAAGTCCATAACGAAATTTTTTGGTTGTTGCTCAGGCAAAAGCCTTAATTTGCCGTTTGCGATCAATCGCTCAACTTCGATGCGTGTGAATCTGGCTGCAACCATAATAGCGATTGCCACCCACAGGCCAAACATCGCTATTGGCAAATGAATATGAGTACCTAATACCGCATTAATTGCGTCGGTCACATTGGGATAGGCCATGTCATCATTTCCTTAAAATGTTATTAATCCTGGCGGATTTAGCATAGCATCCACAGTTTCACCGAAAGTTACTTCTGCGGAGGAGTGTTTGTGAGCTATTTAATTACGCTCGGTTTATTTTTCGTTACCGCCATTGCCGAAATTGTTGGCTGTTACTTACCGTATTTAGTACTGCGCAAAAATGCCAGCAGCTGGTTATTAATTCCAGCCGCACTCAGTTTAATGATTTTTGTCTGGTTGTTAACCCTGCATCCGGCAGCCAGCGGAAGAGTTTACGCCGCTTATGGCGGTGCCTATGTGATAGTGGCACTACTGTGGCTCAGGTTTGTCGATGGATTTAAATTGTCTACCACCGATATGCTCGGTGCAGCTGTTACGTTTATCGGGATGGGAATAATTATTTTCGGTTGGAAATCGAATTAATTTTCAAAAATAAAGCGCAATAATCCGAAGATGTCTTTGGGTAAAATTTATTGATATTAATTATGCAAGTTAGGTAAAAAATAATGATAATAACTATATCATATTGAAATATAAGGATTTTTAATCGTGGATAAAAGTGAAATGTAAATATCGCGTGGGCTTATTTTTATATTTAAATAATAGCCAAAATCCAATTAACAGTAGTTTCCGCTAAATTTATAGGCTCAAATCTTTCAGGTAAACGAAGAGTAAGCCGTAGGTGAAAAGATGCATGGTTATCTTATGATCAACGTCCGCATAGCGGTTGCACGAGTAACCGTTGTCGCCAGTGTTAAGATATGTAAACTCTTCATCTCATAAAAATGCAGGAGTGTATGCTATAAACACAACTCCTCCCTAGCAGGAATCACTTGACTGATTTCTGTCTGGGACGAAAAAACCACCTACGGGTGGTTTTTTCATTTCTGCGACATGAAAAACAAAGCACTGTCATTTCTTACAGATGGTGTCGCTCGATTTGGAATCCGGCTGAGCATCATAGCTATCGAAATTGTCTGGTGAATACGTAAGTGCCAAGTCCAGAGGCTCGGCTGAGAAAAAAGCGTCACCTGCTTTGCGGGTCTTTGGAGAAGAAATACGTACTAATAGAGCGTCAAGTTCGTCTTTTAAATCATACACAATTACCACCTTTTCAAGGTAGGGAAATGATTCAATAATCACAGCAAATAAGGACAACTCACAAGCTGCAACACTATGCTAGCTTAGCCACCGATTGGCGACAAAGATCAATTAATTCTCAAAAGCGACTTACTTGCATCCCAAGGATTCGCTTAACCCAATCAAACGCTTGTATCCACCTTCGTCAAGAAATTTATCGATAGTAAAAATTCCCTCGGCAAGCTGCTGAAGCTACGTAATTTTATTCTTATTAATTGGCAACCAATTGACCTTGTACAGCCGCTATTCCAATCGAGGCAATTACGCCTGAGTTAAATTCGATTGCATCATCGACTATACCGTCTGAAAAAATAATTCCGCCCTCGGCCATTTGCGAAGCGAGCCTGAAGGTATCCCGCTCTTCAATTTTTCCATAAACCAGAGAGGTTCCTGTAGTGTGAGACGGAAATGGTTCTCGCACGCAAAAGCATAAACAGCGAGCATCCCACGGCATATTAAGCGTGCCTGGTTCAGTGCCGGTAATAGCACTGGCACCAGTAAGCAAACTGCTTAACCACCCGGTTGAACCCAATCCTGTAGAGATAATAATTCCTGATGAAGATTGCACTTCGGTTTGATCGCGATAGGACAACTCATATCGTGCAGACACCGGCAATTTGGGGCCGATATATAAATCATTTACGGCAAGTAAGGTTTGCCCATCATTCAAGTTGGCTTCTGCCATAGTCACTGCTTTTGCGGTAAATCGTTTATTCAAAACTGCGATGGTGATGTCGGTGAGGTCATGCAGCTGAAACGGCAAAAGTTTTCCATCGAATCGATGCGGTGCTGGATTAATGGCAATTAACGGTTGGCCCTTCAAGTATTTGAGTGTGTTTGCGACTAAACCATCTTGTCCGGCGACAACGACGATATCATCAGGGCCGAATAGAAAATTGGGTAAGAAGCTTCGCTCCAATCGCTGCACTCGACCGTACTTCCGCAATGTTTTTTCAGCGTCATCCAATGCCTGCTTAAGTTTTCGATCTTCATCCTGATAATCAGCGACATGATCACCACGGCTTTGCAAATAGAACGCCGCTTGATCACGGGTATTGTGGCGACGAATCAAACCGTCCAACCTCGTTTCGCGGTGGACGAGGATGATATTGCGATCACTTAAACGCTCCATAATCAGTTCCTTTGCAATAAGCTGCCGAGCAAATCCGGGGTAATATTAAGTTGTCCAATTTTGCCAGAGTTGGTGGCCAGACTTTTGAATGCTTGAGCAATGACCAATTCCGGATCAGTACCACTGGCTGCAATTGCCTCAAACAATTTCGGATCGATTTTGTTGAGCGCTTCCATCATTTTTTCGATGCCGTAAGCTTTGGCTTCGCCTTGTTTGCGCTCATTGGCCGTTGCCAGATCAACAAGCTCCTGGCGCTTTGCTTCCAGAGCTACCTGCGCTTCCATATCCTCTTTGTGAATCAACCGCTCTTTTTCTTTTACTGCACGATCTGCTTCTACCTGATTTTCACGCAGTTCACGTTTTTTGGTTTCTATGGCTAGCTCAGTGCGCAATTCATTCTCTTTAATGGCTCGCTCCTGCTCAATCGCCGCATTACGACGGGCATAAGTTGCTTCATCGGCTTCTTTCAGAAGCGCCTCACGTACAGAAGCTTCCAAAGCACGTGAAGTTTCCGGTGCAGGACGTAATGCTTGAATGGCTAGATCCACTACCTCAATACCCAAGCTCTCTAGAACATCAGACGTTTTAAGTTGTGCCCGTACACTGGTTACCAGTGTGCGTGATGCAGTCAGTGCATTACGAAGTGGCAGTTGTTGTATCTCGGCACGCATTAACACCTGCACCAAATTCAAAATGCGATTGGGTAGTTTTTCCGGATCTTTAGCACTGTAATCTTTTGCGTTATCGGCCAATGCAAAGTTCATCATTCCTGCGAGCTTGGCGGCATCAGCAATACGAAAAACCAGTTGCCCTTGGATAGTCACCTCCTGAAAATCAGCGGTGGTTTCCTTCAGCATAAAAGGTACATCCTGACTCGCCATGGGAATGGCTACCAAAGATGTAGACGGTGCAAAGTAAAAAAATGATAGCCCTACACCCTGACGCTTGATCTTGCCTTTGTGATACTGAACCACAAAGGTGGTTGGGTTGGCTTTGAAATATCCGATATTAAACATGGTAGAGCTCCTTAATTAAGCGGCATTGCTTTGGGTTTGGCCGAGCGCCTGATTGCGCACCTGGTCGAGGGTGTACTCAATAATCAATTTACCATTTCTGAATACAGTCACTAATTCATTGGCGACCGGGTTAATGCCGTTGCGCGCAACGGTTTGGAATTGACCATTCACTTTGGTTAATGCCAAGCGGCCTTTTTTAGAACGCTTGCCCTGATCGGTGATTGGATCTTTGTACACATCTCTCCATTCACCATTGATGCAAATCGCAGACGCTTTCATCGCAAATTTTTGCGTATCGCGATTTACCTTTTGCAACAATTCACCGCCCATTCCGAACGCAACATTGTCAGCGCTCAAACCGCGTTTTTTCATTTCGTCCAAGATCGCCTCAATAGAAGCAGCACACACGCCATCACCCTGGATCAAACGCACACAAGCCGGCAACACTTTGTAGCCTTTGGTATTGGTGGTGTAGCCGAACTTTGCCATCAAACGCTCAACTGCTTCAGGCACTACCTCTACCGGCTCACCAGAATCCGGACGAACCACCAAGGTGCCCCCCATGGCTTCCACTTGAGCTTTCAACTCACCGCCCCAGAGGTTATCAATCGCATTCCAGATATCGTAAGAATCACTGACTACAGCAACCAATTTATTCTTGCCACCAAACTGCTTGAGCATATTGGCGTAAGCAGCGGCTTCTCCTTCACGGCCCCAACTGGTGATAGTGCTATGTTCGGCTGCCGGGATAGAGAAGCCAGCCATATCTGCACCGTAATAACGGCGTGCCGCCACCAAGGCAGAAAAGTTATCGGTACCCATGAAGCTCACCAAGTGTGCCAAGCCGCCAATCGCCGTGGTTTCTTCTGAGCTGGCACCACGTGCACCAAAGTCGTGGAGCTTGAATGGCAAGCCGTTGAGGTTCTCGGCTGTTTCATCCAGGTAACGTGCAATGATGTTTTGGCAGGCTTTAGATACTGTCGCAACGGTAGTTGGATACCAAACCGCACGTAACAAGGCGGTTTCGATATAGCTGGTCAACCAGGCACACGTTGGATCGGTATTGATTACTTGTACCAAGACATTACCCGTTGGAACCTCAGTACCTTCTGGTACCGCCTCGATTTCCAACGGCAGGTAGCCGTTATGGGCGGTCAGGATGTGCATCCAGCCATCACGGTTAAAAGGTACACCGTGAGCAGCGCAAATCATTTCTGCTTCATCGATATCCGCCAGAGTTATAGGCTTGGTCAGGTATTGTTTAATAAACATCTGCAGACCGAAAAACACAGTAGAAGCGTGTACACCACCGCGAGATTCGATATAGCTAGAGACAAATTCAGCCCCTTGTGGGTACTGAACGAAGTGAGAGGTTTTGTATGAGTCGGTATTCAGAATCAGATTTTGCATGATGGAAATCCTCCAGTCATCGTGGTTAAGCACCGGTCTATCCAGCGCTGTTAGGGTATTCATTTGGATTATCTGGAAGCAGCTCCTGCGCCCATGGACATATAGTGGCGAATAGACACTATTATGTCAACATATTTATTGGCCATTTGACACTATAATAAGGAAGCCATTAACAATGTAGCAATACGCCTGAAAATTGAGCTAATATTTAGTCTTCCGCGCGACCCTAGTCAATAATGAGGGCTGAATGAGAAATCCAGAAAATTAAAAATAAGATCACAATCGAGAGCAGATTAAATTCGTTCGGCGCGACAAATAATTACCTTTTTAAATTTAGAATAGGATATCCGAAAAATGCTCAGTAGCTTCTTTTATCTTCAAGTAGAAAAAAATGATGAAAATAAAGTTTTACTAAACAGCTTAGAGCAATACGCCACTAACAAACTGAAACAGGTTTATGTAGTAGACAGACCTCTAGGCGATTCGAAATATAGCTACCGCTATCAACGTGCATTGGTTTTACTAGCACCCGACCACAAAATTACATTTGTAAATCTTGATGACGATAACGATTTATTTGATGAGTATGTAGATGATTTCATCGAGGACCTTGGATCGATATCTGACAAATATCGATATAAAGAAAAAATAGGAAGGCCGCGTAAATGGAAGCAGGATTTAATTGAGGAAGTGTGCTCTAAAGACATAGAAAACTGGGAGGAGTTTTTTACAAGTATTTACTTGGAAGATCCAATAGAGAAGAAAAAATCAGAGTTGCTGATATCATTATTGACTGGGAGCATCAATGACATCGATAAAGTAAAAGATGATATTCCTGATAATGTACTTGATAGGGTAAAGCAAAAAATATTACTGTTTGACGGAGACCAAACAAGATTTATTTATCAAAAGCCAATTAAACCTGTAATTCGCATACAAGGCCTATCTGGAACCGGAAAAACTGAGCTTCTTCTTCACAAATTAAAAGAAATATATGTTTCTGAAAAGGACTCAGCAAGCAAAATAATGTTTACCTGCCATAATAAAATTCTAGCTGATAGCCTGAGAAAACGGATTCCAGACTTTTTTGATTTCATGAAAGTAGAGCAGCAAATATTATGGAATGAGCGCTTATGGTGTGTTAGCGCATGGGGATCCCGATCAGATAAAGACTCAGGAGCATACACCTATATTTGCAATTTTTATGGCGCGCAATATTTTCAGTATAGTAGATACACTTCTTTTGATGAAGTATGTAAAACGGCTGTAGATTATATAAAAAAGAATGATTTGGTAAAGAAGCAAGGATATGCATTCGATTATATTTTACTGGATGAGAGCCAAGACTTCCCCGCATCGTTTATCGAACTGTGCCAAATGGTAACAAGCACTCACCTTTATGTTGCTGGCGATATATTTCAAAGCATTTTCGATGAAAATCTTGTAAGTGAAATAGAACCAGACTACTTGTTAAGCAAATGTTATCGCACTGACCCCAGAACGTTAATGTTTGCTCATGCACTTGGAATGGGTTTATTTGAAACACCAAAGCTTCGCTGGCTTGAAGATAGCGAGTGGGCTGCGTGTGGATATCAACCAAAAAAGAATGGCAATATTTATGAGTTGTCTAGGGAGCCGCTTCGCAGATTTGAGGATTCAAAAGATGAGTACCCATCAAGCGTAGAAATTGTGCGCACAAGTGCACAACTGAATGAAACATCAGAAACAAAAATTATAGATGTAATTAAAAAAATACAGATAGAAAATCCATCAGTTACTATGGATGACATAGGAATAATTTTTATTGATAATCATGATTATGTTTACAGTACTGCAGACAACCTATATTTTTCTTTGAAACAGGAATTTGGATGGGATGTAAACAAGGCATATGAAACAAAAAATAAAATTAAAGGGACACTATTTTTAAGCAACAAAAACAATGTAAAGGGACTTGAATTTCCTTTTGTAATCTGCGTAACAAAAAAGATAAACAATCATCAAAGTTATAGAAATGCGTTATACATGATGTTAACCAGATCTTTCTTGAAAAGTTATTTGTTAATCAATGAAGAAAGTAATGCTAACTTATTACCCATCATGGAAAACGCACTGACAAGCATAAACAAAACAAAGATGCTAATAGTACAAGAGCCAACGGAAGCAGAAAAAGCTCAAATTAAAACAACTATAAAATATACAGATATTACCAAATCTTTTTATGACTCTGTTTACGATTTATTCGATGACTTGGATGTTCCAATTAAATTTAGAAAGCAATTTTACAAGATCATACAACAGACTGTTGGGAACGAATTTGATAGAACCACCGTTATAAAAGTCATTGAATTCAATAAAGGGCTTCTTTCACAGGGAAGTTCCATATGAAAAAGTTCGAAATTCCCATTTCAGATGCTATTGCTGATGTATTTTTTGCCCCGATCAGATGCAAAAAGGATGTTATTTGTTTATTAATGAATACGATAAAATACGTGCAAAGCAGCATTAGTATAACTGGCCCTATACAGAACACTTTAACTATCATTATAGATGATATGAATCGCTTTATTTACAAATCAGAGCATAAAATATTTTCCATTCGCTCTCCATTTCATGTCAAAAAAGAGCAAGACCAACTTCTGTTTTATACTAACCACATTGCTGACATAGATAGCGTTATTTCCTCTCGAATACTAGCATTCGTAAAAGATGAGCGGTTCAACTCTCCAAACTATATTGAATTTATTGAACCTCTGGAAGAGCTGTTTGACGACCCTGACAGAATATGGGCATTTGTTCATGAGTTGATGCTATTTGAGGATGGCTATCTTCGCCACGATCATGACCCCATTAACGAAAAGGGAAGATTTCATCCGTTGTCGCACATCGATTTTTGCTATACAACTGCTTCAACATTTAAAATTGGCACATATCATAAACCTTGCTCTAATTACTTTGGTCAACTCTTGGATAACAAATGTGAAGCTAAATTTTTAGAAAGAGTGTAGGTAATTTTTAAGTATGTAAATTTAATCGTGTCAACTTGAAAAAAGATGGCCAATATATGTATGAAATAAAAAAGTAGACTTCTGAATTTTAATGAGGCTTCAATTTCTTTGACACGATCAAACTGCTCCCAATAAGTCCTGAATAATAAAATAGTGATCCTCAAACATTTGCTGCGGATCTAATTCACTCAACGGAATCCATTTTGCGGTTTTTGCATCGTCACCACCTTTGACTTTAGGCAGCTCCGCATTCGGTTCCAGTTCAATGTAAAACGCATGGGTGATAGTGCGGCCGCGTGCAGATCTGTGTGGGTCGTCATACACCTGACTGCGCTTGATAGAGCCTTTCAATACCGGTGCAGGTACTTTTAATTTGGTTTCTTCACGCAGCTCACGTAAACAAGCATCTTGCAACCGCTCACCTTGATCGACAAATCCGCCCGGTAAAGCCCACAACCCCTTACCGGGATTCGCACGACGCTCAATTAATAGCACGTGACCTGATTGCACTACGACAGAATCAACAGTGACAAAAGTGGGTGCATAAGGTGCCGCTTTCCAGGCATCCTGATATCTTTTGATAAACAGAATTTCATCGCGCACTTGTTGATAGCCATCATTCTTGTTCGCAAATTCAACTAAGTATTTAGCCACAGCGTCCGGTAATACTTCTGTACTTACCATGCTATTAATAACTTGCTTGGCATCGCCAATAAAATATCCCTCACGCACAGGCGTCGCGCTAATTGCACGATAATTTTCAATGCTGATGCTGTGCCATTGGGGAAACAAATTCAGGTAAAAACCGGTCTGATCCTTCTTATGGCCGATCAATGCAATTTTCGCTAAGCGATGGGGCGTTGCATGATGTGCAGTTACCAATCCATTTACTGTCGATTGTACGTTTCGAACCCAAATTTCATCGTTGTAGGGCACATCCATTAACGGCAAACATAAAAGCCTGTTATTTTCTTCTGCACTCAAACAAGCACGCACCATTTCTTCGCGCTCTTGATGAGTCCAGGGATTGCGCGTGTTGCGCGGCTGCCATGCAGAACCAATTAACAAGATTAATTTATCGGCTTGCTTTAAGCCCTCCTGAACTACTTTCAGGTGACCTGCGTGAAATGGTTGGAAGCGACCAATAAATACGGTGAAATCAAATGGACGTGTCATATCGCAAGACCCTTGCTGATGTGGATGACCAAAAGTCTTTCTTCTGGTCTTTAATTTATTCATGCTCCCAATCACAGTTTTCTTGCTATGACCAAGCGGCAGGCTTATTATTGGCGTATTGCCACTTAATTGACAACCCCTTTTCTGATTTTTTATTCGGACATCTAAAACGGCTATGTTTACTACCGAAAAAGAGTACCTGAAGCATTACAACGTCCATGACTATGACGTGCCTCTAGTCTCAGTGGATATCGCCATATTCACTTTGCTGGATGGCAAGCTTCATATTTTGCTGGTTGAGCGGGGAGACTTTCCCCAAAAAGGCCGCTGGTCACTCCCCGGTGGATTTATTAATCAGCAGCAAGATAAAGATCTGCAAGCAACGGCTTTGCGCAAGCTCACAGAGAAAACCGGTGTAAAGACACCGCACCTTGAACAGGTGGCCACCATTGGCAACACCAAACGTGATCCTCGAGGATGGTCGGTAACGGCGCTATACATGGGGCTGATCCCCTATGCACCCACTGCCGACTTTATTGAAACTGTGGCGGACGCTCGCTGGTGGCCTTATGAAGTTGCCATCAAACAAAACCTCGCCTTCGACCACATAGAGCTAGTCATCCAAGCAAGAGAAAGACTCAGAGTTAAAAGTGGATACACTGTTCTACCCGTTTATGTTCTTAATGCTCCATTTACTCTGACCCAGCTTCAACAGGCGTTTGAGGAGTTACTGGGAACAGAAATTGAAAAAAAATCCTTCCGTCGCCGTATTCAGGCAGCAGATTTGCTTGAAGAAGTCGGTGAAGGTTTACCCGAGGGAGGGAGAGGAAGAATTGCAGCGTTATATCGCCCCAAGAAAGGTAGTGAACAACATGCCTTTCTCCGGGCGTTCGGCGGAGTGGAGGATTAGGCATGAGTGCACGTACCAGCCTTACCCATCCGCTCATTATTAATTCCATACCCGTTTCGGCCGGAGAGTTAGGGTTGACCTTTTGCCCGGGAAAGAAACAACCCAATGCTATGACGGGCTCATGGGATCGCGATATCAATTTGGATGTCGCCACAATAAAATCTTGGGGTGCAGACGCAATTATTTCACTACTTGAAGACTTCGAGTACGAAGAGCTTCAGGTTCCAGAATTACCTGCCGTTTATCAGCGCGAATTTAAAACCTGGTACAACCTTCCAATCCAGGATAAAAATGCCCCCGATCAGGATTGGCTGGAGAACTGGCTATCAATGCGAGAACTCATACGCACCCAGCTCAATAATGCCGAAAAGATTATGATCCACTGTAAGGGCGGTTTTGGTAGAACCGGTACTGTTGCTGCGATGATATTAATGGACTTCGGATATTCGGCTGTCGATGCGATTGCCGAGTGTAGAAAAGCGAGAGAGCTATCGGTTGAAACATCAGTTCAAGAGTAATTTTTGATGGATTATTCGCAATTGAGGAAATCAAATGCAAGACGATGAAATTCAAGATCCGCTTAAATCGCTAGATAAAATATATGAGCCAGATGAACGACAATCAAGTTTTACTGCCGATTTGCCAGATATCCATAAATCATTAGCATCAATAACCTTAAACGACGCTGTTCCTTTAGCGGTAAAACAATTATTTGAAACTGCCAAAAACTTATCCCTTTACACATGGTTTGTATACCGCTTTCACCAACCAGCAGAACTAATTTCATTTGCTGCTATGGAAATGGCATTACGTCAACGCTATCTTTCAGAAAACCCTGATCTTCCTGAAAGCCAGAAAAAATTGCTATCGCTATACAAACTGTTACAGCATGCAAAAAAGGAAAAGTGGCTGCGCAATGAAGGATTTAAAAATCGTTACGCGATTGCACAGCAAAATGCAGAGATAAAGAAAGCTTCCGAAGCACTTTCTGTAAGTGACCTGAAAGAGGGGCAGTCTTTATTGCTCGAAGATCCTACCGAGGAAGAAATAGCACTAGCAATGAGTGAACTAGATATGGTTGCTGCGATTTCCGATCATGCACATAAAATTAGAAATAATTTAGCTCATGGCTCAGAAACGTTACATTGGAATAGCATCGGCACTATTGCCTTAAATGCTGAGGTGATAAACCAAATATACCCTTATGAATAATGTTGTTTAGCGATAAGCTTTTCAGCCACGCTTGATTTGAAATTTTATGCGCGCCCTACACGGCGCTTGGGATATTCAGTATGCACTTGATGTGGAGTCAGTATTGAGCGATATAGAAAAAGACGAAGGCTTTCTCGGCGCTGTTGCATCCAACGCTGGCGATGATTTCCACACTCTTTGGGCAACCCGTGAAATTTTGCGGTTGCTTGATGCAAATGGCGATGTAACAGCAATTAAAGTAGAAGGTCTTCAACCCGATGATATTCATGCTCAGGTTGGTGAACATGGTCAAGCTGTAGATATCAACCTAGCTCGTGATATCGCAGGAGCGACAGGCTACCGCTATTTGCAGCTTAAATACTCAGCATCAACCCCAGAAGAAGGCTGGAGCTGGTCACGATTGCTCACTCGCAGAGCCAAGGGAAAACCTTTAAGTAGTGTTCTAGGGAAGCTCGCGGGATTAATGAAGGCTGTAGGATTTAAAGGTGATTTCTCCATCGTTACTAATCAACCCTTGTCCACCACAGTGGCTGACGATGTCGCGCGGTTGATTAGTAATGGCAGTAAACCTATCCCTGAAGATACAGAATTATTTAATACCCTGACCAAGGCACTCGGGCTCACTCCCAAACAGCTAATAACTTTCCTAAAGGCGTGGGATACAACGGGCTTTTCTTCAGTTTCAAGACTGATTTTAGAAAGTGAAGTTATTCAACGCCTTGCCGGTATGTCCGACGCTGACGCTCGCAATGATTCCAATCTTTTGCAACGGAGAGTATCCACCTTGATGCTTCCTGAGAACAGGAGCCATCCGGCGATAACGCGAGAAACTCTATTAATTTGGCTGGGTGTTGGCAGCACAAATATGTTTTTTCCAGCCCCATCCCATATCAAGCCAGCACAGCCATATTTGCGTCGAACGGTAATTGATCTCCTCAGTGAGAAGCTCAACTCTTCTCAATCAAAACCTTTACGTATACATGCTGGAGGTGGGTGCGGAAAAACAAGCCTGATTTCCGATCTGACCTCCGTTCTACCTTCAGGCTCTGAATTATTCATTTACGATTGTTATGGTGGAGGTTTATTTTTAGCCTCTGATCAAAAACGTCACCTATCTGAGCAAGCATTTACGCAACTTGGTAACGAATTGGCGGTTCGCCTCAAAACTCCTTTTGTAATACGGCGGCAAGGTAGTATTGATATTTTCGAAGCATTTCGAAACCGCGTTTTGATCGCAGCCGATCTCGTGAAACTTCGCAACCCGGACGCAAAGTTGGTGTTGTGCTTTGATGCTGTTGATAATGCAAAAACTGGCGCTCGACATTGGCAAGAACCTTGTTTCCTAGATGTTTTGACTCAGGCATCAAGCTGGCCGACCAATGCTCGTATCGTGGTCAGTTGTCGGACTTCTCGACGAGAAGAGGTAGGACACGAGAAGCTATATGATGACTTTGAGATTCCGAGTTTCGATATCGATGAGGTTCGCAAGCTTGTTGCACTATGGCAACCACAATGGAATCCCGAATTAGCAGCGACATTTGAAAATTTAACAGGAGGCAATCCTCGACGTCTTGTATATGCAGTTGAGGGCCTGTCAAATGATGGTGCAGCGCGTGCGATTGAGCGTCTGATGCCAAAGGCTGAGGGTATAAATCCATTATTTGAACAGCGCGTCGCCGAAGCTGGCAAGCATTTGGGTTCCGCCGAAAAAGTCTGGCAGGTTCTTGATGCATTGTCCCGCCTACCTCGCCCTGTTCCGGCGCTAACGCTCGCAGCACTAACAGGCCTAGCTTCGGCAGATATCCAAGATTTAGCTGCGGATGTAGGCGGCATTATTGAGCGAGAGGAGGGATGGTCCTTCCATGATGAAGACTTTGAGGCTTTTGTAATTGAGCGCCCCAACAATGATGGAGATGAAGTCCTTACTCGCGGTGCTGATTTGCTTCTAAAAAACCGCTTTATTGATAAGTATGCCGCCACCAATGTGGCAGAAGTGCTAGTGGCCTCCAATCGTCTTAAAGAACTTTATGATTTGGTTACTGCGGAAGAAAAACCATCTGAAGTTCTAACTTCGCTTGAAGCTCAGTTTGTTTGGTCCCGAAATCTCGGCCTTGCAATTCGTTGTTGTCGAATGGCTTCGGATATAACAAACGCTTGTAATTTACTTATCACTTCGGCCGATGCGATTAGACGAGCAAAACTCCTGGAGGATTTGATCGTCAAAAATTTAGATTTGTCAGTGCAGTTTGCAGCGGATGAAGCAAATAGGCTCGTGATGGTAGGGCAGTATCATAAAACCAAACGCCCGAGCGTAAGAATTAAGCTTGCTTCTCAAGCAGCACAAAATTTTCCCGAGACCGCAAAGATGCACCTTAGATGGTGGCACGGTTATCTTGACGAATTGCCGCATAACAGGGGCAGTAACGACTTCAAAGTATCAGACACAGATATCGCATCCGAATATGCCACTTATGCGACATTGTTTGGCGAGAAGGCAGCTCTCCATCGTCTTTTCACTTGGCGACCAAAATCCGCTCTACTTTCCGTATTTAGAATGCTTGCAGCGCAAGCTGCAGGACGCAATCTCCAAACGTTGCTCAATGTGATCGATTCCCGAAAGTGGTCGCCATTTGGGCTCGCACCATTTATGGCCGCAGCTCTGCTGGCCGGCGCAAAAATGAGTAACCCAGTGATGGTTAATGCTTTGTCGCGTTTAGCAAAAGCAACCAGAGCCAGATGGAACAAACCGATTGATATTGGCATTTTGAATTCGAAGATTTTGGATTGGCATGAAGCCGTACTTCTGATTTGTGAGCGCTCCGTTACTTATGATGAACTTAAGCCCCTCATTTCAAAAATTCTTGAACACGCATTTCCAACGCCTGAACTCACTGAGACGTATCATCTTTATCGGCTACGTTCAGCTGGTGCGAGACAAGCACGAGCCTACGCACTACGTGAGCTAATATCTGGGATAGTCATTCCTGTAGAAAAATGGTTGCCGCCAAAACGCGAAGAACAACGCAACGAAGAGCGTTTGACAAAACGACAAGAAAAATCCCCGGTGGCGCATTGGAATGAATCGCTTTCGGATGCAATAACCGCATTTTCGCGGTTCGTTGAGGCTGCCCGGGTTAACTTAGCTGCTATTACCAACAAATCAGTTGTTTCATGGCCAAAGCTTGCCAGCGTACTCGATATATCCAGAAGCTTTAATCGGTCAGTTGAGAGGGACTCTGACCAAGCTTTTTTTCTTATGCGGCAACATCTTGTGCATGTAGGGATTGGCGGGGGAGATGTGACAACATTGATACCCTCAATGCGTAAGGTGTTACAGAACTGGCGGGCAGATGACACTAAAACTGCTCAGCATCTGGCCAGAACACTGGCATTGTTACCAAGTACGCACGATGCTGTACTAATACTTTTGACAGAGCTTGTAGATGAAATCGAAAAAGCTTCTCTCGCTGCATCAGACCGTGTCGAACTGTTAAGTGAGAATGCCCGGATTGCACTTCCACTTGATCCGGCTCTAGCGGAATGGTTTTTCAATAAGGCCGTCGAGGCAACTGGGGCTGTTGACTACGAAGCAAGAAGTGCACTTGCAGCCGCAGGGGCTATCGCAAGAACCGGCCTCACAGGTAGTCATGCTGAACGAACCGTATACGCCGCTCGGCTCGGGGATGCTGCCGGCGCAGTTGTGGAATCACTTGGTCTCACAGGTGACTTTGATTGGGGAGAGGTGGTTGGCTGGCTCACTGCGGCAAGCCTTCCTATGGGTTTGGTTGCTGCCGCACGATGGCATGATCGAGGAATTGTCCCATTTGATTACAGCTTGCCAAATGTCACAGCAACCAGCACAACAATGTCTCTCGCTCAGAGAGTAGCTCTCAGATTGTTAGCTTCTGATGGTTCTGTTGATGCCGCGGCAATAGTTGATGATAGAACGCTGCTTCCAAATTGGGTGGTCGAACCACTATTGAAAGCAAAGCTGTGTGAAGGCGATATCGAAGCTTTTATTTCTGAATTTGACGTGCTCGAGAACAGCTCTGCACCTGATGCTAAACCTGCTATTGAAGCAGCCAGATTACATCGTGACACTTTCCAGCAATGGCTAGATGCTATTGGGGCACAACAAGGATCTACTGATGTAACGGAAGACACTCCTGATGAGAATCTGACAGCCACTCTTCGGACCTCAGATGAGATACGTTTGGCATTAGAAACAGGATCTGGAGAATACGGACCAAACGCTTATCAGTTTTGTGACGTAGCAAAAAAACTTTCAAGCATCACGCTTCGAGTAGCCTTTCTCAATGTCGCAGTTGAACTCGACAAAAAGCGAGGGGAATTTGGTGAAGCGATGATCGAAATCCTCAGCCATTGGACGAGTTACCCACCGGTAACCGAGTGGATGCGTACGCAATTTCCATTCTATATTGCTGGCTCGTTGCCTCATTTATTTCGCTGGAATTACAGCGAAACCGATACACTCGATGAAGTACTTAAGTTGACTGGTCTTAGCGCTGCTGAACAGGCAAATGTCCTTCTTTCTGGAATTGAGCAACATAGGAATCGAATCTCTGCGGATCTTCTTTACACCTTAACTGGCATGATTGCATCACGCACCCCGGATGAAGACCGTGCTGGATTGTTCGATGCGCTCCTACGTAGGGTGGAAACCCGTACATCACATCCTCCAAAAGTTCATCTCGTCGATATCACACCACCTCAAGATATCGTCGATAGCGTTGCACGTTGTTTGTTTGCAGCAATGGGAGATATGGATCGCCGAGTGCGTTGGCGAGCAAGCCACGCCGCATTAATATTGATGCGAGGAAATGATCCTGCATGGGATAGGTTAGTTGCTTGTTTGGCTAAAACTGAAGAACCCGTATTTGCTGGCGCACCCTTTTATCACTATGCGGCTCGTGAGCAACTTTTGATTGTTTTACTACGCGCAGCAGCAGAAAGCGCACCAGACGTAGCTCGCTATGCGCCTCTTGTTTTGGAAACGATTCGGACCGACTCTCACGTAATTATTAGGGAATTAGGACGTTCGGTGCTTATGGCACTTGAAGAGGCTAAAGCATGGCTACCCTCTAAAGAAGACTCCATTTTTGTGGAGCAACTTAATCGAAGTCAGTTGGAACCAATTGAGCCTGAAAATTCCAACTGGCGAAGCAAAAGACAAGACAGGAGTGAACAACGTAAGTACCACTTCGACAGCACCGACGCGATACCTTATTGGTATCATCCTATTTCGCGATTGTTCGGAATGGGTATGGATGACTTTCTTGATCGGCTTGAAAAGTGGGTTCATGACAGATGGGGTTACGGTGAAACTGCGAACCATTGGGACCAAGAGCCACGTCTTGACCGCTTGAATAATCAGCATGAGTACACCTCACGCCGACATGGTGCCCTCTCGACTATTGAGAGACTGAGTCACTATGTGGAGTGGCAAGCGATGATGTGCGCTGTGGGTGAAATGATTGCCGAAGTACCCCTGACAACTTCGGTCGACGAAGTCAACGCTGCGCTGGATGAATGGATAGGTCGTAATTTACCAACTATATCACCACATTGGCTAAGCGATTTACGTACAGCCCCTCCTCTCGAACGACGCTTCTGGGGAATAGCTCCAATAGATCTTCCTGAACAACATGACAAAGTTGAAGATCGGGAAGCGCAAGCACTGGCTTGGAGCTATACGCTCGTGCCTGCCGATTTCGATTTAGAAATCAATGCAGTCAACGAATTGGTTGTGGCTGCAGATTTCGAAGTTCGGTGGAATCACGCCATCCACAGTGTTCAAGTTCACTCAGCCTTAGTCTCACCTTCAACTGCAAAGGCACTAGCTCAAGCACTCGCAAATACCCGCGATCGCTGGGACTTTGCTTTACCGAATGGCTCGTACGGACACGATCTTGATATGCCGGGATTTCAACTTGAACCATGGCTACATGAGACCTCGCGCGAAACAAAAGCGGACGATTTTGATGTTCGTCGCGGGAGGGTATATGGAATTCCCGTAAAACCCATAGGAGCAGCAGAATCTGAGGGACTAACTTTCGATATAACTAATAATGCCTGGCAGTCGCCAACATCGAGAGAGCCCAAAATTAAAATTGCACTGTGGGGTAGTGAGGATAGTCCCAATGGTCATGGCTGGCGAGCCACATCTGATAGAGCTTTTATCATTGATTTCCTTAGGAAAAAAGATAGAAGCTTGATTTTTGTCGTCGAGATTTCGCGCCAATTGAAAGCGGAGGATTATCATAACAACCGCCCCAAATGGCTAGTCTACGTATTTAATGCGCATGGTGAACTGACTCGGATTGAACGAGAAAGAAAGAGCTTAGGACGATTTTTAGTGCGGCGAGAGAACGTTGAAAATAGTGTTGATACTTTAGGGCGCTGGATGCTCCATCGAATTGCTGAATTGGAACAACAACGTAAGACGGCCGACCAACGATTCAGTGAAATGCTCAGCAATGAAATAGAGAAACTCTGCGTTGCATTTCAGAGACATAAGCAAGCGCACTATTAAAGCAGAGACGTAGAATGCTATTAGTCCTACCTGAATTTTCACTTAATGATGAGCAGCGTCAAGAAATACTGCACAGAACAACATCAATCAGACATACAAATTTTCCCATAATTTGAACGAGCCGGTCTTCAAATAACAGCCAACGACCAATATATTTTATGTTTTAGCCGCGGTGACACATCACATTCCGATAAGTAATATTGTGAATGTAACGATCCTGGATTATGAACACCATAGTAATGCAGCATATAAAATTGACGCTGGAAAGGAAGGTATCGTTCAAGAAAAACTGTTTGCTCACAAACTTAGCATTTTGTTTCAGGGAGATGTGCATCACTCTCCAGACAAGACTCGTGACACCCAGAAAAGGGTATTTGTAGATATTTTTGTAATTTCCAATACATACAACTTATTGATATCGTCGAAAGCCATGTCTTTGTATCAGTCAGGCTATAAGAAATCCATGCAAAGGAGAATTTCTACACTAACGTCTCATACCGAAAAAGCATTCGCACAGGTACATGTGTGCCGTCAAATCAATTCGTAGGGGTGAAAAGATAACAAAATTTGAAAGTGGCGATGTTATTTATTTTAATCGCACTTTACCTGTTCATGCAATTGCAATTATTTCTGAATTCATTCCTGATAATGAAGCATGGAATGAATGCGTGAATTTTGCGCGCAACATTTATGAAGAAACCAGGGCTTTTGTGCACCTTTTTGATCCACATGAATTTATATATATTTTGAAATTGGCAGATGGGTCACAAGAACGGCTCGATTTTATGCTCCGCCAGATTTTCAAAACATTCTATGAGCACAGAACCTTCAACATCAAATCTATGGATAGTTCATTACCAATGAACTACGTCCCCGATTAATTTCGGTTCAATAGCAACCCTGATGACATACAACCTAAATTGCTCGAATTATGTTGCTCGCACTGAAGAACGACATTGAGATTATTACACCTGCATCAACTTATCGGACGATACGAGAAACTGCTCAGAAAGAATTTACTACACGCTAAATGGCATCAATTCTTACAGAATAACTGTGTAATGTGCTGTAATGTCCAGCTAGGCTAAAACTGTTACTCTGGTAAAATTATCGTTAGATGTATATGTAAATTTAAATCCATTTGATATGGCGCTCCTTTCATTTTGCCTCCATGGAAATTAAATTTCCGTCTCAAGTGTTTAGACAATGCATGTTCTGTGAACTAGAGTTTTGTGGATCCCATAAGGCGGTTAACGGAGTTAAAGTAAGGATATGAAACGCCCTGTAGAAGTAAATACATTAAATCGCTGGCCACACAACGATTGGCAACGATCTTATTTTTCAATAACCACATCTATCCGACCTCCTAACTAATGCCACTCTACACTGGTTGAGCTATTCCACATCTTGGATGTTAAAAATTTCATCGACGGCTTGAATCCTCCTCAAAATAAAGGATGTATGAAATGAAATCGAAGATATTCGTTGTCTTAATTTTAGTTATCTTATCTGCATGCTCTTCACAACCTTCAGTTAACAACGATGTACCCACACCGACCGCTCAGCAGATCACGTTAAATGTAGGCCTGTACCCCTATGTACCTCGTCCAGAACAATTCAAAAAGGTCCTGATCGAGGAATGGAATGCGATGCAAACCGGGATAACTCTAAACGTAATTACCGATGACAAATTGTGGGATGGTGGATATAGAACCTCTCCGGAAAATCTCGATGTGTTTGTATTTGATGCCCTATTTTTAAATAAATACCGAAACCAGGATTTGCTGGAACCGTTTTTAACTCAAGAAATCAATCGCGCTGGCCTCGACGATTTTCTTCCTTACGCTATCAATGGAGTTAAAAATTCCGACAATCAAACTTACGCCGGAATACCACTTTTGGGATGCACCAATATTTTGTTTTATAAGAAGAATTTGAATATTACTCCGTCGAGCACTCTCGCGGAAGTAAAGAAAGCAGTAAAAACGTGCAGATATACCGGTACTGTTCCTGGTGCAGGGGATAAAAATGGAATGATGCTTGATATTTCAGGATCAACAACAAACGGCACATTCTATGTTGCAACACAATACGCAATTCATGGGAAGTATCCTTTCCCAACACCTTCATCCATTGACGAAAAGGTTACACAGCGTTTAACCGAGCTAATGGAAATGAGCAGCTACTTAAATTCAACAAATGGTGACCTACAACCCTACCAACGCGGAATTTGGTTTGGAGAAGGTCATGGCAATAGTTTCGTAGGGTTTACAGAAGACATGTGGGGAATATCGCAAGGAAACGGGAAAAAATTGCCCGATGATTTTAGTTTCATGCCATTACCGCTCTGGAACCCAGGTGAAACCAGTAAACCTCTTTTTTTCGCCGATGTGATTGGCGTTAATGCAAAGAGTAAAAATTTGACTCATGCAAAAAAACTTGCCGCCTTGCTGGGTTCTAAAAAAGTCGTTGTTAAAAGCTCGACCGGAGCAACACAAGACGGGGTACCACAATACTTATTGCTCACTCTAAAATCCGCATTTGATGAGCTAGCAGTTTCATACCCAATTTATAAAGATATGAAACACGTAGCGAGTAACCCGGATATAAATATGTTCACCTTATCAAACGACTTGTACACCTGGTTCGACTCCAACAAGAGCGCCATTCGAACAGACATTCGGGAAGACTTCAGCTGCGGATGCGACAAGACTACCGATGTTTTCTTGATAGCAGCGAATGCTGCACAGGAATGCAATAAAGCTTGTGGAAAATTGGGTTGGAGTGGGCAATGGACGTCTGAACGCCCATTCGTTCCAGAATCAGCAAAAGGAGTCTGCGGATGCAATGCATGCGACATCCCCAGCTCTCCATAGTATTCAAATAAAAATATTATTACTGTTCTGACAATCTTAGCGTGGGAACAACCGCGCGACTGCATTAAAAACTGGCCAGGCAATCAACAAGAGGAAATGGAATGTATTACCCTAATTTACGATGGAAACAAGGAGAGATTAAAGCGCTGGAAAACGCTCCCGATGAGTGGATTTCGACAGTGTGCCCTATCTGGATAATAGAAAATCCACAGGGCGTTCTTGTTGATGCAGCCTTGGGAATTGCTTCCGTTTGGAGTGGCGACCAAATCCTTGATATGAGCAGAGTGGATATAGAAGATATTGAGGAAGACTTATACACAGCAGTGGAATCAACAAATCTTCCGTTTGCGATTCTGCCCCAAAGCGTACCTCACCTTACAAAAAATTTGCTGAAAGCTTTCTCGAAGCGTCCCTGTTTTCGGGTAGCGTGTCCTCCGTCTCTCGAAGAAACATTAGAAGTTGAAAGACACACCAAAAATATCGACCAAATCAAAGCCTTCGCAGAAAACCAAAACTTAATTGTAATCATTGATTTTGGCTTTGTTACTACGCACTTCGTTGATGAGAGTAAGCGCTTGGCTGAGATTGTTGAAATGTATTCTACAAATCTCAAGCGACAGATTATCGTATCGGGTGGCAGCTTCCCTAGCACACTACAAGACGTACAAGGAGCGCGCCCGATAGCCAGGATTGAAAAGAATTTGTACACAGAAATATCTGCAAATATTTCAACGACAATTCAGTACAGCGATTATGCGACATTGAGTCCCGATTGGAGTCAATCCGAAATATTGAGAAGCAACCATATCAATATTCGATACACACACGATGATCACTGGCTCGTGTTACGCCAAAGAGGGAAGGATGCCGCTGCCATTTACGAACTAACGCAACTGCTAGTCTTACAAGATGAGTATAGAGGGGCTGAATTTTCATGGGCCGACGATATATGGAAAAAAAGATCAGAAGAGCCGCCGCAAACTGGCCCAGGTAATTCGACCTTCCACGTTTCCGAATTTATCCATCATCACATCGCCCAAGTTGTTAAATACGGTTAGGGCACAACAACGGTAACCTAACCACATAGCCTCGCGTCCTGATAACTTCCGTCGGCGCGAGGCCCCCAACCATCTCTTCGCCCCTGGAGAGTGTCCAAAATCCAACGCCTCAAAATCGGGACAGTGGTTACAGCCTGTATCTTCATCTTCAGCTGCGAATGAGAGAGTTTACTCACCCCCTCGCTGTGGCCGATATAGGCGAGAAATGCTCTGGATTCATCGTTGGTAAGTAAATCCACCATTCCAGCAGCACCTACGTTTGGATTTGAGATTGATTTTCTCAGTGACTGCAAGGCGCCTCCCTTGGTCACTTCTAAAATTCCCCACCATTCCGGGACGATGTCAGTAGCCTGGGACAAATGTTTGGTAGCACAGACCAAGGTAACAAGGTCAAAGGACTGCTCATATTGCCACCCTTGGGCGACGAGCCTCTTTAACGTGTCGTTATGACTCTTGATTTCAAAACACTCCAAACGATTTGAGCAGTACACCAAATCTGCACGGACCAACCCATTTTGCAGCGAAACTTCCTCCAGCAACCTGCTGGCCGAAAAAGTCTTTCGTCTGGATAAGTACGCCGCCAGGCTAACTCTTATATCCGCATCATTCATAGCATCGACTTCAGTTTGACCTGCCGTAAGTATACCACTATTATGCTATTCAATTATGCATTTATCTATGACTTTATGAATATCGAAAAATTGCAAAATGATCTCCAATCCTTCTTCAAAAAGAAAGGACATACGACGTCCACGGCGATAGCTGATCTCTTAGAAATGCCGCAGTCAACGGTTCACAGAAGCTTATACAAAGAACACGCTAAGCTGACCAAGGGGATAATAAAGCTATGCAATTATGCAAATTTTGATATCAGAAAATACAGCGATAAGGATCCGGCCTCGAACAAGTACTTAATGGAAGCATTAAACCTGGTGTGGAACGGAACGGACGCGCATGCCAAGCAACTGTCCAAGCTGCTAATGGTGGCCCACTCTTGTAGACTTAATGGAAATCAGAACGAGGCTTAGCAAGGTAATGGAATCGTTCACACCCCCTTCCAAATCGATCATTTACAAAATGATTAAAGATTGCGGAGTAAGCAAAACGCTCCTTAAACGAGTACTTCCTCAGTGGTGGGACGACAGCCTATTGAGTTCCAATACAGGGCTGCTTCAATTTTCTCTTTTGTTAAGGAATCGCCTCGGCATACAAATGGACGTGGCCGAATCCGGATCCGTAAGTTTCAGAGCTGCATCAACACCCATCCAATTCAAAAAGCGAGCAAATACTGACCACGAAAAGCTTGCCGATGCCGCACTTTTAACCCAAGCGGTGGGGAAAACCTTTATTAGGATACTGAGATACAACGACGCCTTACAAAATACTGAATTGTTTTTTTCCGAACTTGCCCGTGCAAACGTGGATCTCGCGAATGTGGTGGACCTTCTGTGGAAGCACAACATTCCCGTTTTGTATTTAGATAATTTTCCGTCAGCGCTATCCCGCCCCGCGGGCGCCATTGTTCGTGACGAGGACTGTTACGCAATTGTTTTAAGTCACAAACATAAAAGCGTATCTACACAGTTATTTGTACTGCTTCATGAAATTGGTCACATGAAGCTCGGCCACTTAGAAACATCCGGCTTAATTACTGACGTAAGCATCTCGGCATTGGGAGAAACACTAAAAGAAGATACAGACCAGCAAGAAATCGAAGCGGATGAGTTCGCGTTGAACGTTCTCAGAAATGGAATCGATTTGAGAGGGCTATTACGCAATCTTGGTGCGATAGAGCGACCAGGAGAGCTCGCTTTACACGCGAAAAAACTGAGCAATTCACACAATGTGAACCCCGGTCATTTTGTGCTGACATATGGCAGAGAAACGCGTAATTGGATACTCGCACATCAAGCACTGAAGTTTCTGGAGCGCGATACGGCGCAAACCATATTCAAGGCATCTTATGAAAACGTGAAGAGCCGGTACAACATTAAAACTGACGATCTTGAGCTTCTAGAACGCTTGCAATAACAGGGATTGAAATGCTGCTTTTTGTTGATAATGACGTTGCCATAAAACTCGCGGAATACGAGCTACTGCTATGCCTTCAGGAAATCATTGCCAATTCAGGCCATGATATTCAAACACTTGAAAGCCTTCCTTATGTTGCAGGATTATTCAAACCAACCGGGAGAAAAAATTTACCCTCCAATGCAAAAGCGCTCGAACAACTCAAGGCCTTTATTGGCAAAACAGATATTGCATCAATTGCGTATCCTTCTACTTTTCAACTCATCGCATCTATTAACGATCCACACTTAGATGAAGGCGAACTTACACTTTTAGGCTGTGCGTTGGAGTCAGACGATCCCGCATTTTGCTCAGGCGACAAGAGGGCAATTCAAGCAGCAAACAAACTTGTAGAATCAAAAACTCTACCGTTAGAGCATTGCATAATCATCATTCTCGAACACACCTTAAAAATTCTTCTGAAGATCTATAATCCGGAAGAGGTCATCAGTAAAGTACTTGGCAAACCCAATGTTGACAAAGCCATTGATCTTTGTTTTCGAGGCGCCACGCCCGACACAATGGAGAATGTATTTGCAGCATTGGAAAGCTATATCGGCGACTTGAAAAGAAAATGTGATTCACTGACTTTTTGGGCGCTATAATTTAATCGAAAAAAAAGAAGACCATTCGATTGCCCCTTATGAAATATTTAGACGAAACGTCTCCAGAATGTCGGATTGAGGAGTTAATGATCTATGGGCGGTACAAGTCGACGCATTAAGAGGATGGCACCGGCATAGAGAAAAAACCGACATCTCATTAGTGCTAAATACTGGCGCAGGAAAGACACTTGTAGGCGCCTTGATATCACAATCTTTAGTGAACGAAACACGAGGAAAGGTTGTGTATGTTTGCGGATCAATTCAAATTATTCAACAAACTCAAAATAAATTTGAAAGCTATGGAATCAATGTCACCACTTACTTCCAAAATATATTCAGCAATGATCTTTTTGAGCAGAATAAAGCAGTATGCATTACAACATATCAAGCACTTTTCAACGGAAGGTCAAAGTTATTTAATGAAGAAGTTGACGCAATTATATTTTATGAGATCAATTATTGATAAGACACGCTGATTTGTTAGAAGAACTGGAATATTACGGGGCTGACATTAAAAAGATAATTGGCTCGCCAAGTTGATGAATAAGAGTATTCATGTTCGGAACGCTGGGACGTTGAGCTAACCTTGAAAATACGTGCACGACCTCGGAGCAGTTGAGTTTGTTCATCAGATTTATTTCATTTTAAATTATACCCATCGGATATGGTTTCTTTATGACGAGATGATTGTTAGCTCTATAAAAACTATTAGGAAGGGAAAGCTTCCGCAAGTGCAAATAGCTTTAAGGAAAAGATCAACAAAAGATTACTTTCGCAAACGTTCGTGCTAAAAAAGAACGATAACGATACCTCTCGTCAACTTAAGGAGTTAGTGTGAAGGTTTATGAAAATATAATAATTGGTAACTTTTTATATGCATTGGGGATTTCAGTAGGAAAAGCCACCGCTGCACGAACACAGTTTTCTTCAATAAATCTTTTACAACAAACTCCGGCGGATCCTTTATTGGGAGATTTGCTGATGGAATACCCCGGTGTGGTGAAGCTAATCGAATTTAAGAATAAAAAAAGTAGCAAAGCAAAGGAGAAGGATAGAATTCGCCAACTGAAAATTGCTTTAACGGATAACAGGGAATTGACCGAGATATCGTGTGCTGTTCATTGGTATATCGAAACAGATCCACTAAAAGAAATCTGCTTCAACAGAATCGTCCCCTATTTAAATGCATTCGATACTCCTGGAACACACACGATCGAATCCTTCCTTGACGTCGTTACAGAAGAAGTTGTAAGTCCCAACGAAGAATTTAGCAAAGAAAGCATACAAGGTTATTTGCAAGTTGTTGCTGGTTGCCAAGGGACGCAGGATCGAAATCGCAGTAACAATGGGGAAATCGAAATGAGTTCTAGCGGCCTTTTATTGTGCGTCAGTAAAACTGGTTTGGCGTTCGTCCAATACACGAACCCTCTTCAGCTTCAGCTGCACCAGAGCGAATTTATTAAAAGTTTGAGTCAGGAGATGGGGTCAATAATGCGTTCAGGAATCGATAGCCAGAAAAATAAAAATCTGACGCGGAGCTTGGACTATGACAGAGGATATTCACTATGAAGCCTGAACATGCTGTGATGGAAGCGGCTTACAATTTGCTGAAGGCAGCGGAGCAGAATCAAGCGGAGCTGCAAAACTTGCTAAAAAAATTGGATTCATCCTCAGCGTTGCTGGAAACAAAATCGCGCGCGATGGATAACACCATCGCCAACGCAATCAAAACATCTGTTCAAGATGCATCGATTGAAATTGCTAAGAAAATAACAAAAGATCTGTTTAAAGCAAATGAACTTGCGAATGATGCCGCTGAACGATTAGATAAGGCATCTCAGAAGTCCTTTCTTATTTTTTCAATATTGCATTTTGTGTTCTTTGTAATGAGCATTCTTGTACTATGGTTTTTCTTTATGAGAGATATTCCAACAAGAGGTGAGTTAATTGTAATGCAGAACTCAGCTGACGAACTAAAAAAATATGGCGACGTGTATGATTGTCATGGAAAGAAATGCGTCGAAATAATTGGTGATTCCGGGTTGGTCTCAAGAACGCAAGGCGCACTCTATTATTTGAAGCCCAAGCGGTAATTTGCGGCATGGCTCGTGGATAGTACGATCAAAGTTGCTTCATCCTAAGTATAGGCAGTACAGACGCCCACCCGAATTGACAGTACAAATCTCCGACGAATAGAAATCTTTATCGGGGTTTTCAAACCATCGGAAATGAAAAAACCGCCGAAGGGCGGTTTTTTCGTCCCAGACAAAAGCCAACTGAACGACGCCTGCTAGGGATGAGTTGTGCAAATATGCAACATGGCTTTCGTTTTGTCAGGTCGTAATTTATACATCTTAACAACCATCTTCAATAGCGGCTGTAGATTGATTTACTAAACACCTAATTATGGCAATACAAGTGGGTCCAACAATCGATTGTCGAAGTTCTCTCCGCCAAGTGGTTTCATTATTAGATTCTATCTATGCGCGAGTGAAAAGCCACATCCCGGATAAAATGCTTCTCTCACAAACGTTTCGAACTTGGGATAGGCTAAATACAGTGGATACGCGAAGCAGCGCATAACCATACTTCCACGACTACTTATATCTGTAACAAATCTGCTCTCATACTCGTCCTTTGTAATGACAGGACGTTGGCGAAACAGACAACCTCGTGCGATTTCAGCTTCATTTATTCTGTATTCTTCGGAAAAATATTTAGCCATCTCCGATTTCAAGCTTCTCTCATAAACTTGAATTTCCAATATTTTTCGGTAGGCACGACCCAACAGATTTTTCCTCACATCCACTGTTAAGGGAGGTAATTCATAATGCAATAGATCAATCAGCCAAGTTGCGTAACCAGAATCTTCGTGTTCATACGTAACTTTTCGGATATCGTTACCGCATTTTTCACAGTAGCCTTGCATCGCTGAAATCGTCAAGCTCAGTGGACGCTGATTCTCGCATGAGGGACAGTACGCGATTGTTAAATCGCACTGATGCAAGGCACATCTCCGAACCTCTGGAATCGACCAATCTCGCTTGAACCAGTTAAACCCATGTTGCGATACTTGTTCATCGAAGCAAAGAGGGCAGTAGCGAATTGTTGACTCTAAATTTTCGCCAATATTAATAGTCTTGAGACCGTCTTTTCTACACATATGACGGTTGCGACCGTTCAATAATAACTTCTCCATCGACGCTGTGATTTCATCTGGGCCCAAGGGCTGATACATTGGGAGCAGAGTATGGGCTCTTAATATCTTATCAAACTGTCTAGTGCCAAACTTTTTTCGGAATATGGACTGTACTGCGGGTGAAGACGCTGGCCAAAGATTCCAGCTATTGGGTAGATCTCTTACAAATAGACATTTTGCCATTTGCTCACTTTCGATCAATCCCGAACTCATTAAATTTCTCACCGCAAAACTCGATAATGTTTCTTCTAGCGCTGGAAAATCGTGCGACAAATTTAAAGTCCTGAAATTTAGATAAAAATGTGACTGGTATTGCCAGTGCCTAACTCCGTGAAAACGGAAAGAATTGGTATCCAACCAAAATCTTCATTGCCCGATATGGCAACGCTTTATTCGATTAATCGTAGAAATGGAAAGGGCCGTTTCGATAGCAATCAACCTTGTTGAATACCCGCGAGCAGACATGTCCAGGATTTTTTCGATAGTGCATGAATTTAGCTTTTTAGGTCTTCGATTAGGCGAGAGGCCAGATTTCTGTAAAAGGACCAGGGCAGTATTGACAGAACAACCCAATATTTTCGACGCTTGCCTAGCGCTCATACTGCCTTGACATGTACTTAAGAACTCATCTAACGAAAAAGATTTTCTGGGAGCATGATTCAATTCAAGGGATAATTGCTCACCACCATTCAGTACATCCATGAACGACTGATAACCACTACCAATCGCCCCCAACAGGACGATGTGTTTGAGCGGATGATGAAGGCCGTCTCTCCCTGCAACCAAGTTCGCAGTCCAATCACGCTCTACATTTAACGCAGAAAATAATTGTTTATATACTCCGATTTGGGACAGAGGCTTTAACCATGAAATTACCTTCGCTTTAAGAGCCCGAATTCGAATATGGTTTGAAGCGGTAACTAGCTGCTCCGCTTTAAGCACACCTTGATAATTGCTTGCCGTTATATAAATCTCAGAGTAAGAATTTAAAATGATAGATATTTGCTGAGCTATATACGACAGCTTTTCATATTGTTCCTGTGTCCAAAATTTTACTGTTGACTCGTTACCAGGGAGTTGCAAATTTCTAGCGCCATATTTTTCACTTTCTATTTCAATTTTTGTAAGCGGCACCCCGTGCCAAGGGCATATTTCAACACCAACGAGGCTATGTTCTCTGTGCCAATATGCGAACCCTAATCGTTCAATATCTATTTTCGCACATTCGCAACAGTAGGCGAGTTGATCCGCTGCGCCGCAGTGAGATTTCAATAATCCCATCCTGGATTTAGTAGCACCTGAACCAATCATTCCATCAATGACGAACTGACGTCGCTCTGGGTTAAGAAATGGTTGGTAAAGATTGAATAACGTATGCCTATTTATCACTTCATTGAGGGATATTCCTAAGTCTAGTTTTTGACAAATTACGTTTAAATAGGAAGGAAGGCTTGAAAGTGGCTTATAGCCCCGATGACCCGTCATTTCCTTCAAGCTCACTAGTGGGCTGATTCGACCTGACATCATATGCTCACGCGTAAGAAGGGAAAAAATTGTTTCACCATTATTCGGTTTTATGGGTGCATGATGGCTAATCACTCCGCTTTTCCTCAAAACGAAAGCGTTTTTGAATGGCGGAGGAGTATTTTGCTTTTCTCAAGACTTTCCATGGGGTCTGGGAACTCAGATGCCTTCCGAAGCACGTTCCAGATGAAGTCTTGAGATGCGAAATTTAATTCTCGGACTTTTGCTATCCGACTCTCGAATTCATCATGCTGTACGCGATTGACATCCCAAGTAGACTTTGGCTTTTTTTTCGTTTTCTTTTTAATGTCACCTGGTCGAGGGGCATTAGCTTCCACTTTTTCGTCCCTAACAGGGTTGTTGGCCTTCCTTCGCTCTGCCAAATGCGCCTCACTCAATACACAGGTTTCGAAATGTGCTTGCTTTAAGATCGCCGGACTGAGTGTTTCGTTACCTGATCCAATCACCAGTTTTTGAGCAGCTTTGAATGTCTTGATCGCAAAATCAGGTAGGCCTGTACTCAATACTCGTAAGCAATCTGAAAGTTCTTGGCTTGGCGGGGTAACGGGGTTGGTCCATTGATATCTCCAGAGATGGCTAAAAAATAATTCCCACTCATGTTCGGTATATCCACGCATAGAGATAAAACCTCCAGATTCAACGCGACGAGAAACAGGCAACTCCTCCGTCATAAGCTCCTTCAACCTTGGGTCACCGCCAAAGACAACAGGTACACCAGCACGTGCCATCGTATTTAGGAGAAATTGAATGAATATAGCTTTCTGTTTTTTATCGGCAAACTTTAGATGCTGGATCTCATCAATCACCAATATTCCCACAAACAAAGCTTTCAGCTTCCGGGAAATGGATAAGCTCGCGTGAGCAATTCTATCGCGAGCCGTAAGTGCCCGACGTGCATCATCGGAACCGGTTAGGCGATCCAATTCCTCTAATATCAAAATGAGAAGGGCGCTCACGTTCGCGTTTTCTGTGCAATTGACTTTTATCCAGACGACCTGATCGAGTTTTAGAGGTTTACCTTGGTAGCGCTTATGCTGAATTGTTTGCGGAAAATACCTGAGGATATTTTCTAACATCCATGATTTTCCTGCACCTCCATCCCCGATAACCGCCATTGATACAGCTCTCGGCACAAACAAACCATTTGATGGTACATATCTTGTTTTTCCAGGCTCATCGTAATGCAGCCAGTGCCGTGTGGTGTTGAGAAAAGGGTTTTTGGGTACATAGGACTCGGTGATTAAATCCTCTATGGCACGAAAGCAAGTAACATATTCATAAGTAGGCTCCGTAAATTGATCAATACGGTGTAAATATTTCTTCCTTATGAAATCAGGATGCGTCCGCTCCTCTGGATTACACTGTTGCCCGTAGCGAAGACGTTTGATTATCTCCAGATCGTCGACTAACGGTGGTAGCGCTTCAATTAGAGGATTGTTTTTATGTTCAGGCAAAAAGCACTCGTGATACATGTCAAAGCTCCTCATCCCTCGCAGATTCAAACAGGTTTTTCATCCGTTCCAATTTTGTAGTTATATTTGGAATATTCTGGTTCAACGCATTACTTTTTATATCAGGGTATTTTGGTTTTTGATCCTCTAAATGCTGCCTTCTGTGCGCATTGATATTTACCACTCTTGAATTCTTTGAAACTGTTCCGGCTACAGCGGCAGTTAGTTTAATCTCTTCTTTAATAGTATTCTTGGTACGTTTAGCTCGTTGTATTTTACTTTGGTCGTAGTAAGGATCTTCTGATTTGCTTTTCGTCCATTCGTTGATAAATGTCACGTCTGCTTGGTGTAAATTTTCATATACCGACTCGGAGGATAGAAGCTTGCACTTCAGAAAGTTTGTTGCGTTCGGCTCACGTATATATATGTCTGTGGACCATGACTCGTCATATCGACATTCCAGTTTCCAAGATCCACCATTCGCAGCGGTCGTTGCCCACCCTTCTTCAGTGGCTTTTTTGCAGGAGTAACGCAACCCGCGGAAAATTATTCCTTGTTGGGTAACACTTGCTTCTCCTTGCTTCATCAACCGCGCTACAAAATGATCAGAGGAAAATGTCTTTAAAGAACATTGAAAACGTGATGTATAAAAGTTCCAGTAGTTCAGAGGTGTCAGGGCTGCGTTGCTTTGTATGAGCCCGCGCGTAATCAAGTCATCGAAAGGACGGAAACGGTTATGTTCAAGCACCAAGTCGATAATAATTTTGGTGAAGGAATTAACAGTTAGCGCTGCATCTAAGCGATAGTCAGGCTCACCTCGCTTGCGAAGTTCACCTAAAGTGGTGCCTGGCAAAAAATGTATTTCCTCGTTAAGGATACCAAACCGGCGCTCGACGATGGATTTGAAGTCGCCTCGATAAGGCGGTGCTATAGTCAATATCGTCCCCACATTCTTTGCAAAGATGAAAGGCTGAATACCCAACATCTCAGCTCTATCCGCCATCAAAGTTGCTGGCATTCCCTGGCATGGCCAATCTTGATCTGTTATAGACACTCCATACCGTTCACAATATTCAACTTTTGGCATACATGCGTTAAAAAGTGCCTGTCTCGCTGCGTTCCAGCTCGCATATTCCATGGAGATATGTAGTCCAACTATCATTCTGCTTGCAACATCAACGACGAAATAAATCGTCGGCCTCCCCAGCACTCTCTCGCGAGACACTTCGCAAACTATGTATACATCTGCGGTGGTAGAATCTATTTCGTATCTCATTCCTGGAGCAACAAATTTGTCGTTTACGGAGCTACTAGAACCTGTTTGGTTCATCGAAAACGCACTGTCGGTCATTTGCCGCTTAGCCATTTCTTCACGCGCCATAAGTTTGTTGGCCCAGTAAAGGAACTGATCGTACGACAGGATTTGCGCGGGACGTTTTTCAGCAACTGCCAGTTCAATTTCGTATTCACAAAACATTACCTTGTATGTATCGTAAGCCTTTGTGAATGTTATTTTTTTTCGTTTATTAAGCTGCGCACCTAATGCGACTAGGATATTTTCTTTGTCTTGTTTGGTCACATTTATTGAAGTTTTTTTTCGTAGACCATAGATTCCGTGATCAATAGGGCGACCACGTTGTTTGGATGAACTTTTTTTATCTTTTCCACGACCACCACGAAGAGAAGAAAAATTCAACAAGGCGTTGGGGACTTGTCCATATTCCCAAAACTTCCTCAAGGCGCGATATATCTGAAGCGTAGTCGCATCCATTTTTTCTGCATGTTCAACAATTGCCTTACTCCTGCCCGTCATACAGTATGATTCGAGGAATGCGGGATTTTCGACAAGCTCCTGAATTAGCGCGTAGTTGGAGTTTCGTGCTTCCAGGTTTGAAGGGGACAGCTGCCCATCTTCCATCAGCATTTCCATCGGCAAAGCTTTGTGGCATTTCTCGACTACATTCGCCTCAACCAGGCTGCTCCAATCATGTACACCCAATAAGATGGGTTTTGCTCCGTTTTTCTTTTGATTCATTGCAAAGAGGCAGATATATCCAGAGTTCACAAAGACGTCTAAAACTCTGTACTCTCCTTCGACGAGAACCGTATTATTAGCTATCGATATAGTGTCGTTACGCAATATTTTCATAACTTGGCTCCTCGTAACTCGGATCACTAAAGTTCCAAGCTAAAACCTTTATCATGCCTTGCTTTTGGATAGACACATTTAGATCAATTACGAGTAAGTGTTGCCAAATCGCTTTACAAAGCAGTATTTTTGCTTCGATAGTATCAAGATTGAGCTCTTGCGCGATCCGGCAAATCAACTCACCAATCATGTAGGTTCTTGGTTCGATTTTCGAAGCAAGAGGTTCCAACATCCATGTGTTAACCGAATCGTAATCAAACTCGACTTCACGAAATTCATGAGATATCCAGGTTAAGTTGTCGCCTACTACCTCTGGCAGGTCAGTTTCAGTGGCCAACACCCATTCAACCCCAAGAGAAGTCCACCACAATCTTTCTAGCTCAAGGTTATCAAGCACCGACTTTTTGCGAAGCGCCTCTGTAGGTTTCACAGCTACTGCCAAATAAGAAGCTTCTCCCTCTTTTTCAATTGTTAACAGCAAATCCGTTGTAAGCACATAGGGCGTCCCAGAAACGCGTGGATAAACAATCCCGGCACGCTCTGCCAGAGCGATAAGGTGATCTACCGGAAACAGTGGAAACTGCTCACGTATATCGATCACTGATTTATTGAACTCAGCAATGAGAAACGCCCGAGTTTCAAGACCGGAGAGAACCTCGTGTGTGCGTTTAATAGTTATGCCCGGGATTGCGGCAGATACGCCGTACGAAGCAAAGTCTGGGATACGTACCCATGGAAGGTAATTTTCTTTTTCGCCAGTCCCAAAGCCATCGGCAAGCAGCCTTTCATAATCCTCAACCGTGCTTCGTTTTCTTGGCCGGCCCATATCACCTCCTTTACAGGTGCATTTCAAACAAATAGCTTAATAAATAGTCATTAAAAAACAAAAGGCCGTTTGATTTTATCAATCGGCCTTTATTATCAGGAATTTTTTCCTAACTTATAACGTTAGTATCATTTAGGGAATACTAATATCGCTATTTTTTCCCTGAGGACAGAAGATTATTGCGCTAACCAATATTATTCGACAGTCACGCTCTTGGCCAAATTCCTAGGTTGATCTACATCAGTTCCCTTAATAATTGCCACATAGTAACTCAACAATTGCAGTGGCAGTGTGTAGAGGATTGGTGCTAACCAGGAATCAATATGTGGGACATTGATTACGCGCATGGTTGCGTCTGATGCAAATTTTGCATCTTCATCGGCGAACACATACAAGATACCGCCGCGCGCGCGCACTTCTTCGACGTTGGATTTTAATTTTTCCAACAGGTCATTATTCGGCGCTACAACGATGATCGGCATATGTGCATCGATCAATGCCAGTGGACCGTGTTTTAATTCGCCGGCGGCGTAAGCTTCAGCGTGAATGTAGGAAATTTCTTTCAACTTCAACGCGCCTTCCATTGCAATCGGGTACTGATCACCGCGACCTAAAAACAGTGCGTGGTGTTTGTCAGCAAATTCTTCCGCAAGCGCTTCGATTTTTGGTGCGAGAGCCAATGAGTCTTCCAGTTTTGCAGGCAGATTTTTTAACGCTGCGACCATGTCTTTTTGTTGTTCGGCGGTGAGGCCGTTGTATTTTCCTACAGCGAGAACCAACATCGCCAAGCCAACCAATTGCGTGGTAAATGCTTTGGTAGATGCCACACCAATTTCCGCTCCGGCGCGGGTCATAAAGGCGAGATCAGATTCACGCACCAGCGATGAACCCGCAACATTACAAATACTCAAGCTACCCAAATAACCCAACTCTTTTGCCAGGCGCAATGCAGCGAGTGTGTCCGCCGTTTCACCCGATTGGCTGATAGTCACAACCATGCTGTTGGGTTGTACAAACGATTTGCGATAGCGGAATTCGCTGGCGATTTCTACATTGCACGAAATACCGGAAAAACTTTCCAACCAATAACGTGCAACCATCGCCGAATGATAGCTAGTGCCGCAAGCGACGATTTGGATGTGTTTTACTTTTTTAAATAATTCAGCCGCACCATTGCCAAAGGTTTCATCCATAACGGATTCGCTGCTCAATCGACCTTCGAGCGTATTCATCACCGCGTTAGGTTGTTCGTAAATTTCCTTGAGCATGAAATGGCGATACTGACCTTTATCACCTGCATCATAACTTGCAGTAGATTCGTGAACCTGACGTTCAACTTTATGGCCATCTTTATCAAAAATGGTGATGTTAAAACGCGTAATACTCGCCACATCGCCTTCTTCCAAAAAGATAAAACGGCGTGTCACTGGCAAGAGTGCCAACTGATCAGACGCAATAAAATTTTCGCCAATGCCCAAACCAATCACTAACGGCGAGCCTGAACGTGCAACGACTAAATGCGATGGATCATTTTTATCCATCAACACAGTGCCGTAAGCGCCGTGCAATTGTTTTACGGATTTTTGCACTGCTGCCAATAAACTTTGCGTGGCTTTTAATTCTTTTTCGACCAGGTGCGCAATAACTTCTGTGTCGGTATCCGAGCTAAACACATAGCCTTCTTCTTGCAATAATTTGCGCAGCGACGCGTGGTTTTCAATGATGCCGTTGTGCACGACAGCAATGTGTTCTTTGGAAATATGTGGATGCGCATTGCGTTCGCTCGGCTCGCCGTGGGTAGCCCAGCGCGTGTGCGCAATACCAGTGCCGCCGGGGATAGGTTCGGCGTGAACTGCATCGGATAATTCTTTTACTTTGCCCAGGCGGCGCACGCGCTGCAATTGGCCATTGCTAACCACAGCCACACCCGCTGAGTCATACCCACGATATTCAAGGCGACGCAATCCTTCCACCAGAATATCTGCAACATCGCGCTGCGCTACAGCGCCAACAATTCCACACATGATTAACTCCTTGAGCTAGAAAATAATAAAAATTAAGTAGTAGTAAAAAATCGTTCTAGTTTTGGTCTTGATAATTGCTGACTATTTATGCCGATGCGCAAATGACTTGCACACCTTGTTGTTCAATTTTTTGTTTGTCTTGTTCATTGAGGCCCGCATCGGTCACCAATACTTTGATCGCCGACCAAGGCAATTCGAGGTTGTGGATTTTGCGCCCGATCTTGTCGGACTCCGCCATCACAATCACTTCGCGTGCGACGTCCGCCATCACACGGCTCAAACTGTAGAGTTCATTAAAGGTGGTAGTGCCGCGTGCGAGATCCAACCCATCGGCACCGATAAAAAATTGGTCGAAGTTGTAAGAGCGCAAAATCTGCTCGGCCAGCTGCCCCTGAAAGCCTTCGGATTTCGGGTCCCAAGTGCCGCCGGTCATCAGAATAGTGGGTTCGTTTTCCAGCTCGCGCAGGGCGTTGGCGATACTGAGGGAGTTGGTCATCACTACCAGCCCTTGCTTGTGCGATAACTCGGGCAAGAGGGCAGAGGTGGTGGAGCTACCGCTGTCGAGGATGATGCGGTTATGGTCGCGGATCAGCTGGGCAGCGGCTTTGGCAATCGCTTGCTTACGAAGCGAAACTTTTTCGACCGGATCACTCATCAATTCTTGCGGGACGAGAACCGCGCCACCATAGCGACGCAGCAGCAAACCGTTAGATTCCAGCGCCGCCAAGTCCTTGCGAATCGTGACTTCCGAGGTAGAAAACTGCTCAGCAAGGGCTTCTACGCTGACTTCACCCTGCTCATTGAGCAGCTCGATAATCGCCCGGCGGCGCTGTTGGGTGTTGCGTTTGGTCATCATTAACTCGCAATAAGTTTCGATTTGAAAGATATTGTAGTTTCGAATCAAAACCAATTCAAGCTTCACATCACCACCATAGCGCTGAGCGATACCGGCCCCAGTAGGCCTTGCTTGAGTGAAAGAATGAGGAGAATCACGACTTATCTAGATGTGAGCAAAACGGATCTGGATTCTCCCTCGTTAAAATAAATTTATTTTTCGAAAAACAACCGCGCGAGCGGTATGCTTACCTGCCCAAAATCCCAAAACTCTTCCACATTGGAATTGATCATGACGGCAACAGCCATGTTGCGCTCGGGGATAACCATTAACCAACTTTGCGAGCCGCGCGATACGCCGCCATGGTTAGCATTGTTGACCCGGCCGTTTTCATCCTCGTAATTTGCCCAGCGCCAACCCAAGGCATAATTTTGCGGATTGATTGAGCCATCGAGTAATTGTTGTGGTTGCCAGAATTGTTGGCGAGTCGTCGGGGTTATGACGTTGTTATCCAGCCAAGCGGAGCCGAGCTTTACCATGTCGGATGGTGTGGAAATAAATCCGCCACCCGCGAGCCTATGACTGAGATCGACTGTTTGCCAGACGCGAAATGCCGGATATTCTCCATCCTTGTTCCAATAAAAAGTCGCCAGTGAATTAGCGTTAGAAAGCTCATATTCCGCGCCTGTGGAATTCATGCCCAACGGAGTAAAAACCTGATTGTGCATCGCCGCTATAAACGGTTCACCAGCAACAGCTTCCAGCACCACACTTTGTAAAACAGTATTGAAACTGGTGTAGTGAAACTGGCTGCCCGGTTCAAATAGCAACGCGTTATCGTCAAATACTTCCAGCGATTCACTGACCGATGTGTAGCGTTTGTCCAGCTTGAATAAATAGTACAAACCCCAGAGGTCACCATAATTATCCAGATAATCCGGCAAGCCACTCATGTGTGATGCCAGCTGTCGCGGCGTAATTTTATTCCACTGCGGATTGGGTAAATCCGGAACGTAATGCGCAATGGATTTATCCAATTCTATTTTTCCCTCTTGGACCAATTTGGCGAGCAGGGTCGCAGTGACTGCTTTGGAGGTGCTGCCAATGCGGAATTGCGTGGTGGCCGTTGCAGGAATTTGTTTTTCAATATTTGCCCAACCCACAGCGCCCGCCCAGACAATATTTCCATTCACCGCCACCGCGGCAGAAATTGCCGGTGCGTGAATTGTGGCGCGGTGCTGGGCAATTAAGTCCAATGCAGCAGTCGATTGAGAATGAGCTGCAAAAGTAGTTGATTGCGGATACTGCTCAGGTGCAGCTATATCCGTTGGGAACCACATAGGAACCTTGCCTTCGTAAGCGAGGAATTGATAAATCGGCAACGCCAGCCAGATGAATGCCAGCGTAAATATCAACAAGCTGATTTTTTTGTAGGAAAGCTTATGCATTGTTTTCACCATCGCGAATTAAATGAACACGCACTCTGGTGAAAAATTGAAATTCTGGCTGCGCAAAATCAAAGAAAGCTGATCAATTTCAAAAATGATCAGCAATATTGAAGAATAGTCAGTCAGGTTTTTGTTGTGTTGAGCGATAGGCGGTCGGTGTAGTGCCAACAAGCTCTTTAAATGCACGATTAAAGGAAGCAATTGAACCGTAACCTGTATCCAGCGCAATGCTGAGCACCGGTAAGGAAGATTCAACCAAACGCTTGCGTGCAACCTCGATGCGATAGTGATTCAAAAACGCATTGAAGTTGGTATAGCCCATGGATTGATTAATCAGTTTACGCAGATGATGTTCCGGGCACGCGAGCTGCTCGGCTAGTTTGCTGATGGTGATGTCCGGTTGCAGATAGCCCGCGTTTGCAACAAACGTTTGTAATTGTAGCGCGAGCGCATTTTCTTGCGCGATCAAGCGCGAATAGCGCGGAGCTTCCGCCAAGGTTGGGGCAGTGGTCGCAGCCGGAACTGCCACCGATCGTGTCGAGAGCGTGTAAAAAAATAACAACGCCGCCGTAATGCTGGTACCCGTCAAACAGATGGATGCATTTACCAACATAAAAATCTGGTGACGATTTAAACGCGTATTACTTAGCTCGACCACATCCAGCATCAGAAAAAATAAACCCACCAGCAATACCAACCAGAAGCGCGCCACACGCCGCTGCTCTACCAAATCATGGCGCCAGGTGGCAATCACACTCACCAATAGATGTACGATAAATAATAGTGCGATGACATGGCTCGTCATCTGCAACTGCCCACCGCCGCCCCTGATTAAAAAAACATAAATATAAAACAGCGCCAGCAACACCAGTGCCGACTTACCCCACCACGGCCAACGCGCCAAATTAAAGCCATCATCAAATAATTGTTTTCCGTACAACCATAAAAATAACGGCATGCTGTGAGTAAACATCAACAACAGGCTGCGGATAAAACCTTGCGGGCGCGGGGAGTAGGGTGCCGTTAATAGCAAGTAGGCAGCAACGCCAACGGCTAGCAGTAGAGGAATTATTTGCGCGCGCCATGCGGATTGTTTGCTGAGGGATTTATGAAGCAAATAGGCAATCAGAAGCAATAGTTGTCCGATACAGGCGTAACGGATAAAAAGATCAATATGGCTAATCATGCTGGCGTCTATCACATGGACCCTGAGTGTTTGGATTAGGTAAATAAAGCCGCGATTATGCGGATTCGGCCACAAGGGTTAAATCACTTTCGCTGTTGAGGGTTTGCAAACCCAACGCTATCACCTGGTACCACAAAGCTGAAATCCAGCTAGGCTAAAGTTCATTCAGATCAACAAGCGCTTATCGCGCAAAGGGAGTGTTCATGTCTAACAATCAACAAGAATTGTTTTTACAGGGTTCGATTCCGCGCGCGCTGACGACCTTGGCGGTGCCGATTATTCTCGCCAGTATTTTGCAGGCGGGCTACCAGCTGACCGATGCCTTTTGGGTCGGGCGTTTGGGCGCAGCTTCGGTGGCGGCGGTGTCGGTGAGTTTTCCGGTCACGTTTTTGGTGATTGCTATGGGTTCGGGGTTGGCGATGGCGGGGGCAACCCTGACGGCGCAGTACATGGGCGCGGGGCGGCAGGATATGGTCAACCATGTGGCCGCGCAGACCATGTTGATGGTGACGGTGGTTTCGGTGATTTTAGGTTTGATTGGTTACTGCGTGTCGCCCTATTTGCTCCATTTACTGCGAGTGGCCCCAGAGGTGCATGAAGGCGCGTTGGGATTTATGCGGGTGTCGTTTATCGGCATTATTTTTGTGTTTATCTTCGCTATGTTCCAATCGCTGATGCGCGGCGTCGGCCAAACCCGAGTGCCGCTGCTGATTGTGCTGGGCACGGTGATACTCAATTTTGCGCTCGACCCGCTGCTGATTTTTGGCTGGCAATCTATCCCTGCCTTCGGGGTGATGGGCGCGGCGCTGGCGACTCTGGCGACCCAGGCGATCGCGGCGGCGATCGGTATCTGGATTTTCTTGCGCGGTCGCCACGGCATCCAACTCAACTGGCGCGCCTTTAAGCCCGATTTCAGTTATATGCGGCGCGCTTTTTTTCTCGGCTTTCCCGGTTCGGTGGAGTTATCCACACGCGGGTTGGGGCTGATAGTGATGTCCTTTCTGGTCACCAGCTTTGGCACTCTGACCATCGCCGCCTATGGGGTTGGCTCCAATATTTTGCAATTCATCACTATTCCGGCGCTGGGTCTGTCCATGGCGGTATCGACGCTGGTGGGGCAGAACATAGGCGCGGGCAATATTCAGCGCGCGGCGCGTATCGCTATGCTCGGCTCGCTCTACGGATTTGTGGCGCTCACGCTGGTGGGCGTCATCACCTATATTTTTGCCCACAATATAGTCGCGTTTTTTGTGCCGGATGATGCCGAGGTTATCCGCGAAGGCGCGAAATTCATCCGCATTATGGCGCTGGCCTGGGGCGGGATTGGCGTACAGCTGTGCATCGTTTCCACCTTCCGCGCCTCGGGCAATATGCTCAGCGCTATGGTGATTGCGATGGTGTCGCAGTGGATGATCCAGTTTCCTATGGCCTATGTGCTGTCCAAACACACGGATTTACACGAAACCGGCCTCTGGTGGTCGTTTCCGGTGACCAATATCGCGGTGGCGATTATCGCCCTCTGCTGGTTTGCACGCGGTAGCTGGAAAGAAACGCGCATCACCGAGGATGGCAAACATACTGCCAAGGTAACTGAGGATGCGATTATTGAGGATGGTTTGCCGGGCTAGATCAGCCACGATACCCTGCCTTGCGCGCATCAAAACTTGCGGGTGACATCAGGTCGATGCCGCATTGCAGGTCGCAGATCCAATCGAGGAATTGATGCACCATCGCCTTACCCACGAAGGGGCTGCCGTGTTGTGGGACGATCATTTCTATATCCATTTTTCTCACCATATTCGCCCACAAACGGCAGGGGCGATTGCTGGCCATGTAGCGCTGGTGAAAACCGCGCATGTGCGGCACATGGGCGATGAAATCCTCTACCGGTTGTTCCGCGTGGGTTTCTATAAGTGATGCGCCCATGTCGCCACTGAACAGAATTTTGCTGATGGGATCGTAAAAATGAAAATTACCCACTGAATGCAGAAAATGTGCAGGCAATACCACAATCTCGGTGTCTCCCAAGGCAATTGCGCCACCCTGATCAGGCATGGCGATAATCCGCCCCTCAAATGCCTGACAGTATTGCTGCGTCATAAATTGTGATGCCAAATGGGGCAGAAAACGCGACCAGAGCTTGGAGGTAACGACTTTGCACCGGGTGTGCATCATCCAGCGCGGCAGGGAGGCGATTATGTCCGGGTCTTGATGGGAGGCAAAAATGTAATCTAGCTGCTGCAGTTTCACGAGCTTGCCCAGCTCGATATTGAGCGGCGTGTAGGTGAGGTCGCCGCCTGGGTCAATCAGCGCGGCGCGACCATTATTGATAATCAAAAACTGGTTGGCCTGTATACCCTCGCCAATCACCAAATCCGAAAACTGGATGCAAACATGGTTGGGTTGCTTGTAGAGCACATGGGCTCTGCCTTTAGGAAAAAAAGGGATGATTCATAAAAGTCTCCGCGAATAGCCCAGCCTAAAGGGTGTGGCGCAGAGCACTTTGATACGCATCAAGTGAAGCAAAATAAGGGATGGGGTTTTAATTCTGTTGCGCTATTTCAAAGCTAGAGCTATGCAAAACCGAGAGGATAAAAAGCCCGCGCTGCAAATGCAGAGCGGGCTGGGGGAATATCCTCGAAAAGGTTAATCCACAAATTTCGACAATAGGCGGATATAGGCGACCTGATAGTCGTTGTGGTTTTCGCTGATCTGCCAGGAGTTGAGCGACCAGCAGATACCTCAGACCGCTGACATCCTTCGTTGTTTTCCCCACTAATACTTTATCTCAGTCGATCAACTGATTGACGACGAGGGAATAACATCAGCAAGATCAACCCCATCAACCAAATCAAGTCCAACCTACCACCACCTGATTTACCACCAGAGGGGGTGGAGCTATTTACGCCAGCCGAACTAATGGAGCTAGCATTCCCGAGAGAAGAACTACTTGAATTTGAATCTCTAGGTATTGAGCTGCTTGAGCTCGATTGAATTGAACTGATTGAACTCCAGCCTGCGCTACTTGAACTACTAGAATTCGATGTCGATACAATCTCAAATTCCTTCACAGACTCATCTGTCATCGGAGGGTTGCCATTGTCGGTAACTTTTACTGTAATTGAATACTTACCAGATAATTCAAGCGGATCAAAGACAAACTCAACTTTATTATCAGGGGTCGCGGGTAAACCATCCACCAACCACTCATAGCTATGCAGGTCATTACCATTTAGGTCTACCAGATTAGCCTTAACACTAACAAGACCGTCTTGCGCAACAACCTGAGTGACGACCTTTTCTTTCTGAATTAACTCTATATCTACCTCCGGTGCCAAGTTAAATTCAGTGATAGTAAGGAATGTTTTAGCTTGATTGCCAATCGGCAAATCAAATCCTTGATCCAGTCCGGCTTTGGCGGAGATTAATTCAAAACTGAGCGTTTCCGTATTCTCTGCCAAGGTATCACCCAAAATACCAATATTTAGCGCCGCCGTTGCAAGTGAATCTTCATCGGCGATCGTAACGTTGAGCGATTGCAAGTTTGTACTCGCGTCATCCTGAGTTGCTGTACTTTCTGCAGCAATCCATTTAAACGTCAAGCTAACTGGGAATATCGGTGTATTCCCACTCCATTTGAGCGCAAGTGATCCAGTAGATTTTTCACCCGTCACCTGTTCTGCCACTGCAAACTCAACCTGAGGATAAATATTTACTACTTGTTCAACCGGCTCACTTTTATTTCCCGCGTCATCGACGGCAATCCACTGCAACTTCAACGCACCTGATGGCAACTGGACCTGATTATCGTCAAGCGCAAGAACTTGCCCTTTGAGCATAACCTTTATATCCAAGCTGGTATCTACCGCATCAGTTACAACAACATCCGTCTGCGCCAACGTCACCGGCGTCAGTATTCCTGTTGCCGCAATATTGATATCTTGCGGAACTGCAAGCACAAACGGTTTACCGTTGTCACGACTGTTATCTGAATCCAGTGAATCAAGGACGCCATCGTTGTCTTTATCATTTAGATAAAAATCCAACGTCAAACCTGATAAATCCTGACAAGTAGAGTCACAACCAACCGCCCATAAATCAGGCTTACCATCTTGATCTTCATCAATGGCAGCAGCAGATTTTTCAGGAAAGGCATCCAATTTTAAATCGGAAGAAGATCGGCAGCTGGAGTTACAACTTGAGTTCCAACTATCGGGGGCACCATCGCCATCTGTGTCGCGGGCAACAGCAGGGTTTGTTGGGAAAACGTCAACTATCAAGCCCGAGCTTCTCTGACAATCTGTATTACATCCCTGGTTCCAAGCATCTGGTGAATTATCATTGTCAGTGTCTATTGCAGCTGCAACCTTTGTTGGAAAAGCATCCAATTTCAAACCTGAAGAAGTTTGGCAAATGGAATCACAAGTTACATTCCATTCATTCGGTGAACCATCATTGTCAGTATCAACGGAAGCTGCAGGATTATTTGGAAAGGCATCCAACTTCAAACGAGAAGATATTTGGCAACTCAGGTTACAACCAGAGTTCCAATTATCAGGGGCACCATCATTATCCGTATCAATTGCAGCAGCAACTTGTGCTGGAAAAGAATCTAACACCAAATTGGAAGTTAGCTGGCAAGTGGTATTACAACTTGTGTTCCAACTATCCGGATAACCATCACCATCTGAATCAATTGAAGCCGCAGGGTTATTTGGAAAAGGATCTTGTGTGTCCCAAACCCCGTCATTATCAGAATCTGGAGGCAAAATCACTGTATCCAATATGTTGTCAGCATCATTATCGCGATAGACCTTACCTTTAATTACAAGGGCAGGAAGCTCCTGATCAGTGCCAAAATACCAGTAAGGTGCATCACCATCTTTCTCTAAGTCCCAATCCTTATAAAGCGTCGTCCCACTAAGACAACTAGTGTTATTGGCCGACGTCGGGCACTTTAGTTGAGCCAAGGTAGCACCCACCTCACCTGTCTTCGCTGTTAATTGTCCCGAGGTATCCGTTGCCCAATAGCTATTGGTTATGGATCCAGAAGAACCAACCAATCCGCCAAGATTGCTAGTACCTGTAACAAGACCAACCGCATAAGAAGAAGCAATCATCAGTCCGATTCCATAACCCACCACACCGCCAGAAGTATTTCCCTGCACCTTAACACCCGAAAAAATATTACGCAGGCTGGTGTGACTACTCGCATATCCCAACACACCACCTACATAGGTGGCGGCTTGAACTGACCCTGTCGCAAACACGCCGCTGATCTGAGTGGTTGATGATATTCCAACCAGAGAACCGACAAAATTGTTCCCCTTGATCGACATTAGGGGGCCTGTGATACTCAGGCGGCGAATACTGGCTTTATTCGTGTAACCAAATAACCCCTGAATATCAGAAGTGGATCTATCAATCATTAAATTACGGATCGCAAAACCATTACCTTCAAATATAGCGGTAAAGGCATTGTTGGATCCGCTGCCAATTGCTACCCAACCCCCACCTCCATTCCAGTAAGCATCTGACGCATCCAATGTGTTGTCATTATTGGTGTCGAAATTCAAATCATTCAGGAGTTCGTATCCCTCACAAGCCAAAATAGCAACGCCATCAACAATGCGAATAGGGCAACCACTGTTGTCCTCCACACCGTTGGCAGTTAAGCGTTGACTTGTGCCTTTCAAATTGTGACGAATAGCATCCAACTCAGCCCAGGTTTCTATATCAATCAAACCATCCGAGTCGGCATCGGCATCAGGCTGTCCATCGTTGTTATCGTCCGTGTCCTGGAGGTTGGGAATGCCGTCATTGTCTGTATCGTTAGGATAGCTATCGACATTATCGGCAATACCATCCATGTCCAAATCAGCTGTGGCTGCAGAATCATTAGGGAACTGATCCAATATCAAGCCGCTGGCAGTACGACAGTTGGCATCACAGTTCAACGCCCATTTATCCGGCGCTCCATCATTGTCAGTGTCGATGGCGGCAGCATAGAGAGATGGCCATTTGTCGTCTGCATCTAGAAACCCATCGCCATCGCTATCGCGATAGACTTTCCCTTTGAGTACCAGCGCCGGCAATTTTCCTGCCTCAAACTGCCAGTAAGGCTTGTTCTCCATATCTTTCTCTAAGTCCCAATCCTTATAGAGTGTTTGACCCGTGAGGCAGTTGGTATTGTTGGAAGCGGCAGGGCATTGGAGTTGTGCAAGTGTTGCTCTTCCTGTTCCCCCCCCACTACTTGTGAGCTGTCCCGTTGTGTCAGTCGCCCAGTAGCTGTTGGTGAATGAACCAAAACTACCTGTTAAACCACCGCCTTGGTTTCCGCTTACGGAACCCACAGCAAAAACGGAGGTGAGAGACACGCCAGTTCCCTGTGCACCGCCCGCGACATCGGTTGATTTAACTATTACCGCCGCAAAAGCATTACGTACTTGGCCTCCACTCCCAACCAATCCACCAGCTTTTCCAGAGGAACTCGACGCCTCAACTGATCCAGTCGCAAACACACCTATAAGATTGGAATTGTTACCGGCCACGCCAGTGAATATACCGACCCAACTAGAGCCTTTAATCGAGGTCATGGGCCCTGTAACACCTAAATGCCGAATAGTTGCATCTTTAATATATCCAAATAGACCTTGGAAAACAGATGAAGGTCTGTTTATCATCAGATTACGGATTACAAAACCATTACCCTCAAATATAGCGGTAAAGGCATTATTGGATTCGCTGCCAATTGCTACCCAACCCCCACCTCCATTCCAATAAACATCTGACGCATCTAATGCATTGTCATTATTGGTATCGAAATCCAAATTATTCAGGAGTTCGTATCCCTCACAAGCCAAAATAGCAACGCCATCAACAATGCGAATAGGGCAACCACTGTTGTCCTCCACACCGTTGGCAGTTAAGCGTTGACTTGTGCCTTTCAAATTGTGACGAATAGCATCCAACTCAGCCCAGGTTTCTATATCAATCAAACCATCCGAGTCGGCATCGGCATCAGGCTGTCCATCGTTGTTATCGTCCGTGTCCTGGAGGTTGGGAATGCCGTCATTGTCTGTATCGTTAGGATAGCTATCGACATTATCGGCAATACCATCCATGTCCAAATCAGCTGTGGCTGCAGAATCATTAGGGAACTGATCCAATATCAAGCCGCTGGCAGTACGACAGTTGGCATCACAGTTCAACGCCCATTTATCCGGCGCTCCATCATTGTCAGTGTCGATGGCGGCAGCATAGAGAGATGGCCATTTGTCGTCTGCATCTAGAAACCCATCGCCATCGCTATCGCGATAGACTTTCCCTTTGAGTACCAGCGCCGGCAATTTTCCTGCCTCAAACTGCCAGTAAGGCTTGTTCTCCATATCTTTCTCTAAGTCCCAATCCTTATAGAGTGTTTGACCCGTGAGACAATTAGCATTATTGACTGCCGCTGGGCACTGAAGTTGTGCGAGCGTTGCACCAGTTCCGCCAAAACCGTCATTTTTGGTCTTACCGGTTGTGTCAGTTATCCAGTAACTGTTAGTTAACGCGACTTTTTTTCCGGCTAATCCATCAGTTGTATCCTCTTGACCCTGAATGTAACCAGCAATTAAAACGGAAGCTGCGTGTAAAGTGGGATTTCCGAAATACGTAACAGGACTCGATGTAACATTTACAGCGGAATAAATATTGCGCATTTGCACCTGGTTACTATATCCGACCAGTCCACCTGCGTTACTTGAAGTCGGCGAGACAACATTGCCTGTTGCAAAAATCCCCTGAATCTCGGTTGTATAAGCACCTCCTGCCAATAAGCCCGCGTAACCTGAACTAGTCACAGAGGTCAACATTCCTTTGAACGCCAAGCGGCGAATTACCGCGCTTGATGCTTCACCAAATAGCCCTTGATATCGGGAGGTAGGTCTATTGATCATCAAATTATTAATCGCAAAGCCATTGCCATCGAAAATGGCTTGAAACTCAGAGATAGGAACCCAGCCTTGGCCTGCATTCCAGTAAGTATCCGATGCACTCATAACACCATCATTATTGGTGTCAAAGTTGAGATCAGTTGTTAGTTCAAATCCATTACAACCTGTTGTTGGACAACCTGTGCTTGAGTTGTAAAGTTTTTTTCCATCCTGGCTATTGCGGATTTCGTTCAGGTCGGCCAGATCATTAATTTCAATCAACCCGTCATCATCCAAATCGTAATCCGCCCGATTCCCGGCTGCACAAACGGGCACTACGAGTATTCCTAAAAGTGAAATCGCTAACAGTCGTTTCATCATAAAGCCCGCCTTTTCCTTGATTAAAAACGACGTGCTTGGACACGACATGGATGGCTGGGCTTGGGCAGGTTGAAGGCGATTGGGCCGATGGAGGTTACTCATAAGTCATTCCTAAACTTTTGGTTTTTATCAAAGGTGATCCTAAAAAAACGAAAACCGCAATCCGCATAACTAGCCTTATGCGAGGCGGCGGATTCTACCCGTTGGTAATAGCAATTGACTGTAGGAAAATGACCATAGATGGCGTTTTTTTAAACATTTATTCCTGAATGTGTGATGGATTTGACGCCATTCTTTTATGACGTTAGATAGGTCTACAAAATAGAGAGAGGTGTGGATTTAGGAGTGACCTTTGTACCGCCAGCGCCCTGAGGCATCTACAATGTGTAGATGCCTGGGTGTTTACCTTTTAAGGCTTAGTCACGAACTTGGATAGCAAACGGATATAAGCCACCTGATAGTCATTGTGGTTTTCTGTCACTTCCCAGGAGTTGAGCGGCCAGCTGGTGTTGAAATCCAGATAGGATTTCATCGAAGGCTGGTCTTTGGGTGGGCTAAGAGGAGTTGAACCGCAACCAGAATTTCCTGGGCATGCATTGATATCCCAATTGTAAGAGCGGTTTGGACCACCGACTAAAAAGCCGGGCGCGGGGCCATAAGTCGAGGTACCCACGCGATCCCAAAGCGGGCTGCCGTTGGTAAACCAGGAGTGATAGAACTCATTCACAGAGCTGTGCACACCCAAGCTATACATGTTCGACAAGTACACCATCCCCTGCGGGTTAGTGCCGTGTATATAGTGAAGGGAACCCATCGCCGCATTGCGAGCTTCCGCCGCATCCACATCGCTAAACTGATAGTCGATCAGGTGATGGAAGGTCAGGCCTTTGCGTGAGACGGTACGGTTGCTCCCCCAGGTGAACTCACTCGCACTCAGATTGACGCTATAAGGGTCATCACCATTACGCACCGCTTTCCAGTTGTCGTTGGCGTTGTTAAGGGCGGATTGGTATTGGCTTTTTACGGTGCTGGCAATAGTGGCCGTGGCATCAGGCAAACTGGCGTAGTACAACCAGGCGCTCAGCTCCGGCTCATTCCAGGGCGATACCCAGCTGGTCGCGTTGGTCGCCTTGCCATCAACGTATGTGCGATAAGCTGACGAGCCAGTAGCCGCGAAAAGGTAAATCGCCGCTGTGAGTTTTTTCGTCGCGCGACCTGCGTCATCCACTTCTTGCTGGCCAGCGCCCAAACCAGCAGAGGCACCTTCGTTATTGCGGAAGGTGACATTCGGATTCGCAATCGACCAATCCCACGCTTTTTCAGCACGGGTTTTCAAGTCAGCCGCGTAAGTATTCAGATCAGAATTATCCAAGCTGCCCAGGATTTTGGCTCCCAGTGCAAATGCGCCCGCGCTAGTTAAGGTTGCTGATGTATTAGCCGGACCATAGTAACTGGCACCCGTCGCGGAAGAGGGCGGGCTGGCATGCTGATTAGGCGCTTTCTCATGGGAAAGCCCGACGATTGATAACACCGAACCATTGTCGTTCTGCATTTTCTTCAACCAGTCAAAGCCCCATTTGATCTCGTCGATAATATCGGGCACACCGTTTCCAGATTCGGGAATGTTGTAGTCATCCGTCCAGATATCCGGATTCTCCGCATAGGTATGGAGCAAAGCCACCAGATAATAGGCATGCCAGTTGGTGTACTTGTTGTAATCGCCAGCGTCGTACCAGCCGCCGGATAAATCCCGCTCGGTTGCCGCGTTATCTTTATCGTTATAGAGGCGCGCATTTCTATCCTGACCTGCAGCTATGTGACTGGCCGCATCCACCCAGGCTGGTTCAGCACAGGGGGTTTGTTTGGCAAACCCGGCGCGCTGATAAAAGAAGGTGCGCATTGCATGTTTCAGTACTGGTTTATATACATCTGCCGCGATTTTGAAGGCGGGTGAGCGAACATTCTTTTCTTTATCCAATACCGCGTAAGTACCCGGTGTAGTTATGCTGGAGAAATCAAACCACCAGGCTTTGTCTCCCGCCGGATCATAGGTCGCACCCGATTTCCAGCTCACAGCAACACCCGTATGAGCCACTGTATTGGTATCCAGATTAATCAATTCATAGGAAGACCCGGGGGTGAAACTCTGTGCCGCGTCATAACCAGTTTGTGGATCGCGGATCACTGCAACTTTTTTTGCATCCGGCAAATAACCAAATTGGTCTACGACGATAAAGGAACTGATACTCGCATCGCCCAGCAGTGCAGAAGTTGCGGCTGATGAAGACGAGGAGCTGGGTAGCTGGCAAGTATTGGTAAAGGAGCTGCTGGATGAACTGGCCACCACTGACGCCGAAGACGTTGCAGAAGAAACCGCTAGAGATGAAACAGCCGCAGACGAAACAGCAATCGATGAAGGCGCGGCGCTGCTGGCAGGTGCTGTCGAGGAGGCCGGTTTTGGATCGGAGCCACCGCCACCTCCGCCGCCACAGGCCGTTAATAATCCGCCGAGAGTAAGCGTAGTCAGGAATAACTTGGATCGGTTCATAAATCACTCTTTATAATTATCTGATTTAACTACCGATGTTACCGCTGACATCTGTTCTGCACACGCTTTTCTTGCCGTTTTATTAGATCTTTACTTTTCGCGATGATCGACAAGCGCGAATTTCGCCCGTAAAAACGAGGCGCTTTGGCCTCATTTTTACTTCCCTTTCATAATCTGGATCTATTGCCCCAGAGAAATTGCACGCACATTTCCAGTTACAAACTCCAATACAAACAGTGTTTTTCCATCGGCAGAAATATCGATTGAGTTAGGTCGCGAAAAAGTCGCGGTCGCGCCAGCACCATCGGCGGTCCCTATCACAGATTTTATGCCTGCAATAAATTCGAAATTGCCCAATAAATCTAAACGAACAATTTCCTGGGTCAGCGGATGTGGGGTATAGATGTAACCGTTGGAATACTTGATATGGTTGACACGCGTACCACCAGCGCCTATTTGTTTTACTTGACCGCCGGTCACCTCAAAAATCTCACCGGTATAAAAATTAGCGGCAAAGTATCTACCATTGCCATCGCCCGCCACACCAACTACGGTTGTTAATCCACCATCGCTGGCCAGCGTTGAGATAGCCCCCTCTGGTGTAATCTTCAATACTTTTGCCGCCGGGGCCGCATAACCAAACATACCCACAATGAGATTATCGGCTTCATCAATATAGATTCCTGCCGGGCCATCCAAGCCAGTAAGAAAATCACTCACGGTGCCATCGGGTGAAATTTTATGAATAATTCCCGCACTCTCATTCGCGACAAATAGATTTCCTTTTGAATCAAAATCCGAGCCGTTGGCCGATCCGCTAGCGAGAGTCGCAAAAAGCGTAATGGTGCCAGAAGGTGTCACGCGATAAATCGTGTGCCCCTTGGAAGTTCCCACAAAAACATTGCCATCTTTATCCAGTGTCAAACCATCACCGCTAACTGCTGCTGCAGTTGCAAGCGTTGTTACCATAGTACCGTTATTGCCATTGTCCCAACTGCTGGCGCTGGACGAACTGACAATATCAATACTTGAACTCGTACCACTGGAGCTGATTGCAGAACTAGTCTCACTTGAACTCTTTGCCAAACTACTTTGAGTATCTGCTGAACTGCTAGTTAAAGAGCTGCTGGTTAGAGATGATCCTCCATTGCTTGCCGCTGAAGATGACGTATTCTGCGCGCCATTTTCAGCACCGCAACCTGACAGCAAGGCTACCAACGTGCCTAACAAAACAAACGAATGTGTTTTTATTACGTTATACATACATTATTCCTGTAAGAGTTTTTAATCGCTGTGTGCCTTCAATTTTCACCGCCGTTTTTTCATACATTAATTAAATGCAGTCGCTCAGGGTTTAAACGGCGTTCAGATACTAGGAAATAAAGGAATAGATGCAAGGCAAGAGTGACCAAGGCAAGTAATGATGGGATGAAATCGGGTTTTAAGGGGATGAAAATTTAGGGGGAAATAGTTTCACAACACGCTATTTGATGGGATTTTATTATTGTTTGCTTTTGGTGAGTGTTTATTATCGTTCAAGCTTCTCAAGAATAGTGTCTTTGTAGGTTTGGCTAAGCTGAAGAGCATCATTATTTTTTAAACCCAAACTCATACGACCATCATCCTGACATCTAATTTCCTTTACTGCAGACAAGCGCACAATTGCACTGCGATGGCAGCGAACAAATACATCTGGATCCAAATTTTCTTGCAAGAAATTTATCGGTACCCGATGCAAATATTTTTCATTTTCCAGCATCACTTCCACATAATTTCCGCAGCCGCGAAACCAGATAACATCGTTCAAGTCTACAATTTGGATAACGCCTACTGACCGGATAATCAAAACTTTTAAATAATCTTTTGATTTTGTCGAACTATCTGTTGGTAAGACGGAAGTAGGGATGAAATCCAATTTTCCAGATATGTTATTCAAGCGTGAAACTGTCTGCAAAAAACGCTCATCACTAAAAGGCTTTAGCAAATAGTCTAACGCGTAAAGCTCAAATGCTTGCAACGCATATTCACTGTAAGCGCTGGTAAATACTACCAGCGGAGGATTATTTAAACTGCGCAAACCTGCCGCGACAGAAATTCCATTTCGCTTGGGCATTCTAATATCCATAAAAACGAGCTGTGGATTTAACTGATCCACATAGCGTTCCACATCCTGGCCATTATCTAACTCCAGAACAATTTTCCAATCGGTATACTTTTCAATGAGGGCACGCAGATTAATGCGCGCCAATGGTTCATCGTCAATAACAATGACTGTTTTAATCATGCTCATACCTTATGGGAAAAGCGATTTTCGCTATAAAGGTATTATCTACTTTTCCGGCGTTAACCGTACTTTGTTCACCATAAAGTAAATGTAACCGTTCTTTCAAATTTTCCAATCCTATCCTTGCACCTCGATAGTCATTCGCCACTACAGGAGTATTTTTAACTGTTATAGCCAATAAGTCTGCCTGTTGCATTATGTGAACCTGAATATCCACTGGATTAGCTGCATTTAAATCATTATGGGAAAATACATTTTCAACCAGTACCTGAATACAAAAGGGTGGGCATAACATATAGCTATTTGATAGCTCTACTTCAATCGCAAAATGAAAGCAGCCATGAAAGCGATTTTCTTGCAGTTCGATGTATTGCTTGGTGATCTCAATTTCATTTTCCAAGCAGACCTGCGTTTGGTGCGTGCTTTCAAGTGTGTAACGTAAAAGCCCGGCTAAATTTGCTACTGCTGTTGTGATACGCACTGTATCTTGCGTACGCGCCAAACTGCTTATGCTATTCAAACAGTTGAATAAAAAATGTGGGCTAAGCTGGGATTGTAATGCGTGCAACTGTAGGCTCGTTTTTTTTCCAAAATTTTCAGCTGCATTTCTCTCAAGTTCCAGTAGTTTTAATTTTGTTTCCTGCATATTCAAGTATAGATAGATTCCTGTACACAGGCTGTAAACTAATAAAACTTTTATCAAGTTAAATAGATACATAAAGGGCGGCATGCTGGTGAGCATGGTTACTATCGGTTCAGGTTTCTTTTGCCAGAGAAAACTACCAAGGGATTGATTGATTATGGTGATGATAATCAACCAACAACAAGTGGTTAGTGCGAGATACAAAAGCCAGCGGAAATTATTTTTCGAGGGTGGGCAAACTTCAATTAGATAGTAGAAAAAAACCGTTATAGCGGACCAACAAAAATAAGCTGAAATAAACAGAAGTAGGCGTGCTCTCGATAGATAGGCCCATCTACTGGAGATAGGTTCTTCCAAAGAAAGCGAACACACATGCAATATACCCAAACATATCCAGAAAAGACTGGCGTAAATAAAAATACGTATATAGTTATTAAAGTGTTGTGCATGCATTTTTCATTTTTCCAATAATCGCTTCTAAGCAGATTTTAGTTATTGCTGCATGCAAATACTTAAGGCAGAGCCCGGAGCGCTGCTTTCATCGACTCAGCAATTTGCTCTGCCATGCTTCTGTCTACATCACACTCGCTGTGTTCTCACCACCCGTAAGCAAACTTGATATTACCTAAGCTTTGGTGGTATTCGCTGATGCGGTAATAGTTAGTCCTTCGGCGATAGTGCTGGCTATGGGCGCCATTTTCTCTTCGTAAATAGCCCGAACACCAGGACCAAAATACGTCACCTCGGGAGTGAGGCTGGCCTTAGCACAAATAGGCTCGCTATTTTGCCGATGTTCGAATCCTAGGTAGTAGTAAATTGACTGATCAGAAAGAGCCAAAAAATTTCATTGGCTCTTTCTGACTTTTTACTTTTTCGTCGGCCGCTCCCAGCCCTGGATATTGCGCTGCTTGCTACGTGCGATGGCCAGTTCAGCAGCTTCGACATCTTTGGTGATAATCGAGCCGGCACCGACAGTGGCACCTGCGCCAATTTTAACCGGCGCGACTAATGCGGAGTTGGAGCCGATAAAAGCGTTATCGCCAATTTCGGTTTTGAATTTATTCACGCCATCGTAATTACAAGTGATGGTGCCTGCGCCAACGTTTACTGCGCTGCCGACGTTGGCGTCGCCGATGTAACTCAAGTGATTCACTTTGCTACCTTTGGCGATGACGGCTTTTTTGGTTTCGACAAAATTGCCGATTTTTACTTCTTCTGCCAAATCCGTACCCGGACGCAAACGCGCGTAAGGGCCTATATCGCAATTCGCCGCCATCGTTGCTTCTTCGATATGGCTAAACGCTTTGATGTGAGAATTATTGCCGATCTTGCTATTGATGATCACACAGTTGGGTTCGATTACCACACCATCGCCCAGCACCACATCGCCTTCAAACACGCAGTTCACATCGATCACCACATCGCGCCCAATCGTTAAATTACCGCGAATATCCAGACGCGAGGGATCGAGTAAGGTAACACCAGCAACCATCAACTCATTGGCTTTTTGTTTCTGATAAAAACGCTCCAGCGCCGCCTGTTGCTGACGATTGTTGATGCCTTCAACTTCTTCAACAGCGTTGGGTTGTTCAACATGGATGGCAACGCCATCGGCTTTGGCCATGGCGATAATATCGGTGAGATAAAACTCACCCTGCACATTGTTATTTTTTAATTGTGGCAACCACTTTTGCAAATGCGCCGTTTTCACGGCCATGATGCCGGTATTAATTTCGGCGATTTTTTTCTGCTCATCGCTGGCATCTTTGTGTTCGACAATCGCAATCACTGCGCCGGATGCATCGCGCATGATGCGACCATAACCAATCGGATCTGTCATGTTCACGGTCAGCAAACCCATTTGCTTTTCATTCACGCCAGCGATTAATTTTTGCAAGGTTTCCGCGCGTGTTAAGGGCACATCGCCGTAGAGGATTAATGCAGTCGCATCATCACGCAACTGAGGCAGCGCTTGTTGTACCGCATGACCAGTGCCGAGTTGTTGCGCTTGCAGCACAAACTTCACATCGGGCGCGGCCATTTTTTCTTCCACTTTTTCGGCGCCGTGGCCCACGATAATCAGGATTTGTTCGCCGCCCACGTGGCGCGCGGTATCCACTACATGTTGCACCAGCGCTTTGCCGCCAATCGGGTGCAAAACTTTCGGTAAGTCGGAGCGCATACGTGTGCCTTTACCGGCAGCGAGTACAAGGATGTCGAGCATGGTAAATTCCATTAGCTGAGGTTATTGGTCGAAAAGTCGTTCTAGCGTCTTTTTAAATGGGTCTGAATTCTACGCTCTCTGGCTTTAAACGAAAGCGTGAATTTGTCACTTAGGTGGAGCGCAATTTATCGCTGTCCGGATTTGCGTGGCCCGCTACTGTCGAGGCTCCTCGACGAGGATCTCAAAATCCATTTCTATCTACTAAATGAAGGAATATTGATCATGAAACTCTCACAATTTATACATTCATTGCTATCAAAGTTAAAAGTTCGGTCTGGGCAAAAAATGGCTATTACTTTGCTAGTCGTCCTCACTACCTTCAGTGTTAGCACTTATGCTTTGGGTCGTCAGAATGCACCCTGCTCAGGATTCTGGGATTGTGCTTACACCGTTTACCATGGTGCTTGTAATGGTTTGTGCCCTTGGTACTAGCTATTCCCTGCTTCAAAAAATAAAAAAGGCGACTCGAAAGTCGCCTTTTTTATTGCATCAACACTGAGTGCTCGCTTACTTGCCGGCTTTTTTCTTGATTGCCTGCAAGGTACGCAATTGGGCAGCAGCTTCTGCCAACTGGATAGCGGCGCGCTGGAAGTCGATCTCGCTCGATTGATCTGCCAGTTGTTGTTGCGCTAATTGCTGTGCTTCCAAAGCTGCAGCTTCATCCATATCGTCAGCGCGCAAAGCGGTATCCGCCAGCACGGTCACATGGTAAGGCTGAACTTCAAGATAGCCACCGGAAACGAAGAAAATTTCCTCAGCACCACCTTGTTTGATAAGACGCACAGGACCAGGCTTGATACCTGTCAGCAGTGGGGCGTGACCGTAGGCAATACCTACTTCACCCAGGCTACCGGTAGTGATTACCATCTCTACCAGGCCGGAGAAAATCTCACGCTCAGCGCTGACGATATCGCATTGAACTGTCATGGCCATTTTTGTCTCTCGATTATCTAGCGTTCGTTAACAGTCGAGTATCAAAAGCAGTGGCCCCGCTTAGGCGAGGCCAACCCAATTACTTGAGCTTGTTTGCTTTTTCGATAGCTTCGTCGATTGAACCTACCATGTAGAAAGCTTGTTCTGGCAGGTGATCGTAATCACCGGCTAACAAACCTTTGAAACCACGGATGGTTTCTTTCAGTGGAACGTATTTGCCCGGTGAACCGGTGAATACTTCCGCTACGTGGAAAGGTTGTGACAAGAAACGCTCGATCTTACGCGCACGGTTTACGGTTTGCTTGTCTTCTTCAGACAGCTCGTCCATACCAAGAATCGCAATGATGTCTTTCAGTTCTTTGTAACGTTGCAGAACTGACTGAACACCACGAGCTACCGAGTAGTGATCGTTGCCGATGATCATTGGGTCCAACTGACGTGAAGTGGAATCCAGTGGATCGATCGCCGGGTAAATACCTTTTGCAGCAATGTCACGGCTCAATACTACGGTTGAGTCCAAGTGCGCAAAGGTGGTCGCTGGCGACGGGTCGGTCAAGTCGTCCGCTGGTACGTATACCGCTTGAACAGAGGTGATAGAACCAATCTTGGTAGAAGTAATACGCTCTTGCAGAACGCCCATCTCTTCCGCCAGAGTTGGTTGGTAACCTACCGCAGAAGGCATACGACCCAACAGAGCTGATACTTCAGTACCGGCCAGGGTGTAACGGTAAATGTTGTCAACGAACAACAGAACGTCTTTACCTTCGTCACGGAATTTTTCTGCCATGGTCAGACCAGTCAGCGCAACGCGCAAGCGGTTCCCCGGCGGCTCGTTCATTTGGCCGTACACCATCGCTACTTTGTCGACTACGTTAGAGTCTTTCATCTCGTGGTAGAAGTCGTTACCTTCACGGGTACGCTCACCTACACCGGCGAATACCGACAGACCGCTGTGCTCTTTTGCGATGTTGTTGATGAGTTCCATCATGTTTACGGTTTTACCTACACCCGCACCACCGAACAGACCCACTTTACCGCCTTTGGCGAATGGACAAACCAGGTCGATTACCTTGATACCGGTTTCGAGCAGTTCTTCAGAAGCAGCCAGCTCTTCGTACTTAGGCGCTGCACGGTGAATCTGCATACGCTCTTTTTCGCCGATTGGACCAGCTTCATCGATTGGGTTACCCAACACGTCCATGATACGACCGAGGGTTTCAATACCCACAGGTACTTTGATCGGCTCGTTAGTGTTGGTTACGGTTAAACCGCGACGCAAACCTTCTGAGGAACCAAGAGCAATGGTGCGCACTACGCCGTCACCTAATTGCTGTTGCACTTCGAGGGTAAGGTTGCCTTCGCTAATAACCAGTGCGTCATATACTTTAGGCACTGCATCGCGTGGGAATTCCACATCGATAACGGCGCCGATAATCTGAACGATACGTCCGCTACTCATTTCCGGTTCCTCTTTGTTCCAGAAATTCCAGACCCCTTTTAATAAAACGCAAGGGTCTGAAGGATTAAATAAAAAATCGTTAGCCTTTCAGGGTTGGGGCAGCTTACTGAACCGCCGCCGCACCGCCCACAATTTCAGACAGTTCCTGGGTAATCGCTGCCTGACGCGCTTTGTTGTAAATCAACTTCAAGCTATCAATCAATTCACCGGCGTTGTCGGTTGCGCTCTTCATCGCAATCATCCGCGCCGCTTGTTCAGAGGCCGCGTTTTCAACAACCGCTTGATACACTTGTGATTCAATAAAACGTGTCAGTAAGCCTTTTAACAGGAACTCCGCATCTGGCTCGTAGAGGTAATCCCAGTGATGCTTCAACTTGGAATTTTCTTCGGCCACCAGCGGCAGCAATTGGCGAACTTTTGGTGCCTGGGTCATGGTGTTGACGAAATCGTTGCTCACCAGAAACAGCTTGTCGATAGTGCCGGCTTCAAACGAATCCAACATCACCTTCACACTGCCGATCAGATCTGCCACTGCAGGGGCTTCGCCGATATCGCGGGTAGATGCAACCACATTGCCACCAAAGCTTTTGAAAAACTGTCCGGCTTTGGCACCAATCAGACATAAATCAATCGCTATACCTTTATCAGCCCAGACCTTCATGTCTTTGATCGCTGCTTTGAACATGTTGGTGTTCAAACCACCACACAGACCGCGGTCACTGGAAACCAGGATATAGCCAACGCGTTTAACTTCGCGCTCTTTCATAAAACGGTGTTTGTATTCGGGGCTGGAGTTGGCCAGATGCCCGACTACTTCACGGATACGTTGGGCATAAGGTTTACCCAATTGCATCCGCTCTTGCGCACGACGCATTTTACTCGCGGCGACCATTTCCATCGCGCTGGTAATTTTCTGCGTGCTTTTGACGCTCGCTATCTGCGTCCGAATTTCTTTTGTGCTTGCCATTCTCTCGAACCCCGGTTAAGGCCTAAGCCTAAAAGGTTAGAGATCGCTGCGCAGTTCGCACAGCGATCGCCGGATTACCAGGTGCGGCTCGCTTTCAGCTTGGTCACCAGCTCTTTGAATTTGCCTTCCAATTCGCCGTTCCAATCACCAGTAGCGTCGATGTGCGCCATAGTGTCAGCGTATTCGGATTTAGCAAAAGAGAGCAGGGCAGCTTCGAAGTCCAATACTTTGCTAACTTCGATATCTTTCAAGTGACCTTCGTTCGCAGCGAACAGTACCAATGCCATTTGCGCAACGCTAAATGGAGCAAATTGTTTTTGCTTCATCAGCTCGGTAACACGTTGACCGTGCTCCAATTGCGATTTGGTTGCTTCGTCCAGATCAGATGCGAACTGGGAGAAAGCCGCCAACTCACGGTATTGCGCCAATGCGGTACGGATACCACCGGAGAGTTTCTTGATAACTTTAGTTTGTGCAGCACCACCTACACGCGATACCGAAATACCGGCGTTCATTGACGGACGAATACCGGCGTTGAACATGGACGACTCAAGGAAGATCTGTCCATCGGTAATAGAGATCACGTTGGTTGGAACGAATGCAGAAACGTCACCCGCTTGGGTTTCGATGATTGGCAGCGCGGTCAAAGAACCAGTTTTGCCAGTCACTTCACCTTTGGTGAATTTTTCTACGTAGTCTTCGCTCACGCGAGACGCACGCTCAAGCAGACGGGAGTGGAGATAAAATACGTCGCCTGGATATGCTTCACGGCCTGGTGGACGGCGCAGCAACAGGGAGATTTGACGATAAGCCCAAGCTTGCTTGGTCAGGTCGTCATAAATGATCAGGGCATCTTGACCGCGATCGCGGAAGTATTCACCCATGGTGCAACCGGTGAACGCTGCCAAAAATTGCATCGCGGCAGGATCAGAAGCGGTCGCTGCGATCACGATCGTGTGATCCATAGCGCCGTTTTCTTCCAGCTTGCGCACAACGCTTGCAACAGAAGACGCTTTTTGGCCGATCGCTACATAAATACACTTAATGCCAGAACCTTTTTGGTTGATGATGGCATCAACGGCGATAGCGGTTTTACCGATTTGACGGTCACCGATGATCAGCTCACGCTGGCCGCGGCCGATAGGAACCATCGCATCGATCGCTTTCAAACCGATTTGTACTGGCTGGTCAACCGACTTACGCCAAATTACGCCCGGTGCAATTTTTTCAACTGCGTCGGTCATTTTGGTGTTCAGCGGACCCTTACCGTCAATTGGGTTACCGAGGGCGTCAACAACGCGACCCAGCAATTCCGGACCAACAGGCACCTCAAGGATACGGCCAGTACACTTACATTTTTGGCCTTCGGCCACACCGCGATAATCACCCAGAATTACAGCACCAACGGAGTCGCGCTCCAGGTTCAGTGCCATACCATAGATACCGCCGTCAAATTCAATCATCTCACCGTACATAACATCGGCGAGACCGTGAATACGAATAATACCGTCAGTCACGGAAACGACAGTACCTTCGTTTTGTGCTTCTGTTGAAAACTCAAGGCCAGCAATGCGCTGCTTGATGATTTCACTGATTTCAGAAGGATTCAGTTGCTGCATGCTCTGTTCCTCAACCCTAAAATTAGGATTTCATTGCTTCGGCGAGCTTCGCCAAGCGGCCACGGACTGAACCGTCGATAACCATATCGCCAGTGGAGATAAGAACACCACCTAACAGACTCTTATCTACGGAGCCTTGTACACTGACTTTACGATCCAGTTTGGCGCTTAGTGCCTGAGCCAATTTGTTGATCAAGTCAACCGGCAACTCATAAGCTGCGGTTACCTCGACATCGATAGTTTTTTCTTGCTGCGCTTTCATTCTGGCAAACAGCTCTTTCACAAAGGGAAGAAGTGCCAGACGTTTATTGCTTGCAAGGGTGTGGATGAAATTCTTTTGATTTTCATCCATTTTGTCACCACAAACCTGTACAAAAACGGAAGCTTTCTGCTGTGCCGACAAGCCAGATGTGCCTAAGGCTTTTTTCACCTGATCTTGTTCGGCAACGGCGGCTGAAACTTCCAGAGCTTCAAACCATGACTGCAATTTGTTGGCAGCCAGGGCGAACTCGAATGCTGCTTTGGCGTAGGGTCTAGCCAGGGTAGTGAGTTCAGCCATATCTACCTCTCTTACAGCTGCGCAGCGAGTTTGTTTACCAACTCGTTGTGAGCGTTTTGATCGATAGAAGATTCAAGAATCTTTTCTGCACCAGCCAACGCCAGAGTAACTACTTTCGCACGCAATTCTTCACGTGCACGGGCAGTCGCCTGATCAATTTCAGCCTGGGCAGAGGCTTTCACACGATCGGCCTCAACACGCGCTTTCTCTTTCGCTTCTTCAACAATTTCGATAGCGCGCTTGTTCGCCTGATCAATGATTGCAGCAGCTTCTTTCTTTGACGCAGTCAGCTGTTCAACCACTTTTTGTTTAGCCAGTTCGAGATCTTTTTCAGCTTTATCGGCAGCCTGAAGACCATCAGCTATACGCTTGGTACGCTCTGCCATTGCCGCAACAATAGGTGGCCATACAAAGCGATGAGTCAGATAAATGAAGATGACAAACGCCACCATCTGACCGATAAGAGTTGCATTAAGATTCACGTTTAGATGCCTTTGTTAAAGGGATGTAAATCGCAACAAGACCGCTAAAAAATTAAGCGCCAGTTGCGAACAGGATGTACATACCGATACCAACACCGATCATTGGTACCGCATCAACCAGACCCATAACAACGAAGAATTGAGTACGCAGCATCGGGATCAGTTCTGGTTGACGAGCGCCGCCTTCCAGGAACTTACCACCGAGAATACCTACACCAATCGCAGCGCCTACAGCGCCCAGACCAATTACCAGTGCACCTGCCAGATAAATCAAAGCTTGAGCTTCAGTCACAGTGTTTTCTCCTACTAAGTTGATAAATTAAAAAACGAAAAACAAAAAAACAAACTAAAAAAACTTAATGCTGCTCATCTGTTTGATAGGCCATGCTCATATAAACAATGGTCAGTACCATGAAGATGAATGCTTGCAGAGCAATAATCAAAATATGGAACAGCGCCCAAACGATCTGCAATGAAATACCAAAGAATCCAAGCACCAAATTGGCACCGATCATAATGGCAATCAGAATAAAGATAATTTCGCCGGCATAAAGGTTACCGAATAGACGCAAACCAAGAGACACAGGTTTGGCAATCAGGTTTACCGCTTCGAGAACAAAATTCACCGGGATAACTGCAATTTGCACGATTATATTTTTGCTGCTGAATGGGTGCAGGCAGAGCTCTTTAGCAAAACCAACAACGCCTTTTTCACGGAAACTGAAGAACAGAATCAGCAAGAAAATACAGGCTGCCATACCGAGGGTGATGTTAGGGTCAGTTGAAGGAACAACTTTGAAGAATACCGCGTGTGGATCAGCACCGAGGGAGACACCAATTAATTTGGCGATTTCCGGAATCAAGTCAATAGCAATCAAGTCCATCGCGTTCATGAAGAACACCCACACCAGAATGGTCAGGGCCAAAGGAGCGATCATGGTATTTTTGTAAGGAAACATTCCCTTAACATTACTATCAACAAATTCAACCGCGGCTTCTACATAGTTTTGTAAACCAGTGGGAGCATCTGAAGTTACTTTTTTGGCAACACTGCGGAAAATAAAGAAAAACAACGCACCTAAAAATAATGACCAACCCATGGTATCTACGTTTACCGCCCAAAAGCCCATTTGTGCAGCTTCGGCGCCGTCATGCGCAAAACCCCAAGTGCCATCGGGAAGTTGGCCGTAAGTCAGATTGGTAAGGTGGTGTTTAATATACTCGGAGGACGTTAATGCTTCATGCTCGGCAGATGACATCGTTAAGTTCCAAAATTAAAGTTGAAAAAACTTCCGGCCGGGCCGCATATCATTAATAGTTGCGACGCACTAGCGGGTAAATCCAGGCAACAACCTGAATCATCACATAAGCCAGGATCATGGTAGCGGCGTAAGCGGCTTCTTTTAGAAACCCAATCAGCTTAAAGGCCAGCAGAAACATCAAGGCTGTGATTACAAATTTTCCAAACTCGCCAGTGTAAAAAGCGGCGAGTATTTTTTGGGGTGGTGCACCCAATTGGGGACGAAACACCACCAGCGCCAGCCATAAGTTGGCTGCCACACCAATAATTCCACCTGCAAACAATGAAGTTGCGATCTGATCGTTGACTGCTAGAGCCAAACTGCTAATCGCCAAGGTTGCCAGTAATTGGACTGCCACCGTCTGGAGAGCAAAGCCACGCCCTTTGAGATAACGCGACATTCTGAACTTTGCCCTCATTTTTTGCGGCGGCATTCTGTCACAAAGAGTCACTTATTACCATTAGTAACAAGCTTATGTTCCATACGCCCAAACGTGGCGCATTATAGTGATTAACCCCCCCAGCAGCAACCATCGATCTAGCACTAAAGGTAAAAACTGCCTAGTAAATTTGCTGTAAATTTAGTCACTAAAATAGTGATTACTGTAAATAGTGGTTGGGGTTTGGATCTACAACTAGATATAGGGGAAAGGCATCTTTTGAGCAGATGCCTGAGGAGATCAGAAAAGTGATAAATTTATTTGATATGGCCGAGAATGCCGTCCAATTCGTCGAGCGAATTGTAACTAATCACTAATTTCCCCTTACCTTTGGTGCCATGCTGGATTTCTACACCCGCTCCCAGCGTATCGGAAAGCTGATCTTGCAAGCGCCTGATATCTGCAGAAACGGTGACTTCCGGCTTTACTTTTTCAGTATCGCGTCCTTCCTGATGCAAACGTACCAAGGCTTCTGTCTGGCGTACCGACAACCCCTTAGCCACAATTTGCCGCGCGATGGCGCGCTGGGTTTCGGCATCGAGTGTCAAAAGTGCACGCGCGTGACCCATTTCGAGATCGCCATGCTCAAGCAGGGTTTTTACTTCTTCGCTCAAGGCAATCAGGCGCAACAAATTGGTAATGGTAGTGCGTGATTTTCCCACGGCTTGCGCGACTTCAGCATGAGTCAATTCAAACTCATCTTGCAACCGCTTGAGTGCCACTGCTTCTTCGATAGGGTTGAGGTTCTCGCGTTGGATGTTTTCGATTAGCGCCATCGCAATCGCTGCTTCATCGGGTACATCGCGGATAACAGCGGGAATTTTATCCAACCCAGCCAATTGGGTTGCACGCCAGCGGCGTTCACCGGCGATAATTTCGTAGCGTCCCTCGCCAATCGGGCGTACCACAATTGGCTGCATCACCCCTTGGACTTTGATTGACTCAGCCAATTCTTCCAACGCTTCGGGATGCATATCACGGCGCGGTTGATATTTACCACGCTGGATTAATTCCACCGGCAAGTGCGCCAACTTGCCATCTTTGTACTCAACTTTTTGGTCAGTATCGCTCGGGTTAATAGGCATTTCCGGCGCCGGCGCGGTCACTCCCAAGCCTGCACTCAAAAGTGCATCCAAACCTTTACCCAAACCTTTGCGTTTACTCGACATTCTTGTTGGCCTTATTTTTAATTCAGGAAACTACATACTTAGTTGGCGACGGCAGGTTCAGCCGTCGCTTTATTGCTCGATTCATTGCGGCGTAAAATTTCACCCGCCAGTGCGAGGTAAGCGATAGCACCTTTGGATTGGCGATCAAACGCCAACACCGGCATACCAAAACTCGGCGCTTCCGCGAGGCGCACATTGCGCGGGATACAAGTGCGATACAAACGATCGCCGAAATGCTGTTGTAATTGCGCCGACACATCGTTAGTCAAACTGTTGCGTGGATCATACATGGTGCGCAGCAGGCCTTCGATTTTTAAATTCGGATTCAATACTTTTTGGATTTGGTTAATTGTGCCAACCAACGCTGATAAACCTTCCAGCGCATAATACTCACATTGCATTGCGATAATCACGCCATCGCATGCCGTCAGCGCGTTGAGGGTCAACATATTGAGCGAGGGAGGGCAGTCAATCAAAATGTAATCAAATTGGTCGCGCACTTGGTTGAGTGCATTTTGCAAACGACGCTCTTTGTTATCGAGCGCGAGCATTTCCACTTCTGCCGCCGTGAGATCACCGTTAGCTGGCAGCACCTGATACTTACCGCTCTCCGACAATACCAAACAGTTGCTAATCGATTCGCGCTCAGTAAGCACATCGTAAATTGACAGCTCTACTTCATTCTTATTCACACCACTGCCCATAGTGGCGTTACCCTGTGGATCAAGATCCACCAGCAAGACACGCTTTTTGGTTGCTACCAGTGATGCAGCTAAATTCACACAGGTGGTAGTTTTACCAACTCCACCTTTTTGATTGGCAATGGCGTAAATCTTGGTCAAGTGAAAATCCTATAACCACAACGTGGTTGAAAATTTTTATTGTTTCGGTTGCAACACTAGCAGATGGCGTTCGCCATCAGTTTCTGCAACCAACAGTTTTACACTTTCAATCAATGCAATTTTGTCGGCGATAGGCGTCAGTTCATCTTGTGGAAACAAACCTTTCATCGCTAAAAAAATGCCGTCTTTAGCTAACAGATGCGAACAGCCATCAGTCATATCTTGCAAACTGGCAAATGCCCGGCTAATTACCACCGAAAATTTTTGCTCAGGTTGAAATTCTTCAACACGGCGATTTTCGACAGTGACATTGGTTAAACCCAGTAGCGTTTTTACCTGAAATAAAAACCGGGTTTTTTTACCGTTGCTGTCGAGCAAGGTAAATTGGCTATCCGGAAACATAATGGCCAACGGAATTCCTGGCAAACCACCACCGGTTCCGACATCAATTACCCGCGCAGCGGAAAAATTTTTATTTCCGGTAAACCAAGGTACTACGCTCAAACTATCCAACAAGTGGCGCGCCACCATTTGGCGGATATCGCGCACCGCAGAAAGATTATAGGCTTTATTCCACTTTTCGAATTCGCGCACATAGGCCAGCAACTTTTCAATCTGTTCATCACTCAGGTCCACCGACATTTCAACGGCACCACGAACAAGTTGATTGCGCAATTCAGTGTGTATATCGGTCACTCACAGCTCACTTATATCAATAGCAAAATATCAAGACGCTTGCTGTTCAGGCGCATCTTCTTGCAAGCGTTTTAATACGCCGCGTTTTTTCAAATAAATTAATACCAGCGAAATGGCTGCCGGAGTGATACCAGAAATACGCGAAGCACGCGCGAGCGTTTGTGGCCGCGCAGCGGTCAATTTTTGTTTGACTTCATTCGACAAACCATCCACCACCGAATAATCGAAGTCATCAGGGATGATAGTGTTTTCGTAAGCGCGCAAGCGCTCGACATCTTCCTGCTGACGTTCAATATAGCCGGAATATTTTGCTTCAATCTCGACTTGTTCAGCTGCCGCTTCATTCGCAATGGGTTCACCTTTGAGTGAGGCGATATCCGGATAGGACAATTCCGGGCGACGCAATAAATCCATCAAACTGTATTCGCGCGTCAACTTGGTTTGGATAATCGCTTCAACTTTTTCTGCTTCCGCAGAACCCGCCTGAATCCAGGTAGAGCGCAAACGCTCTTGCTCGAGTGCGATTTGTTCGCGCTTGTCGCAGAAGACTTTCCACTGTGCATCACCAATCAGACCAAATTCCCGCGCTTTTTCGGTAAGGCGTAAATCGGCATTGTCTTCACGTAACAACAAACGGTATTCGGCGCGGCTGGTAAACATGCGATAGGGTTCTTTGGTGCCGAGTGTAATCAAGTCATCAACCAACACTCCAACATATGCTTGATCGCGCGTTGGGCACCAGGCCGCTTTTTCTTGTGCGCGCAGCGCCGCATTTATTCCCGCAAGTAAACCTTGTGCACCAGCTTCTTCGTAACCGGTGGTGCCGTTGATTTGGCCGGCAAAAAATAATCCGCCGATCACTTTAGTTTCCAGACTGTGCTGCAAATCTTGCGGATTAAAATAATCGTATTCAATCGCGTAACCGGGGCGCAGGATGTGCGCGTTTTCAAAACCCTTCATCGAGCGCACAATTTCCAGCTGCACATCAAACGGCAAGCTGGTGGAAATTCCATTCGGGTAAAGCTCGTGGGTGGTTAGGCCTTCCGGTTCGATAAAAATCTGATGCGAGTCTTTATCCGCGAAGCGGTGAATTTTATCTTCGATCGACGGACAGTAGCGCGGGCCGATTCCTTCAATCACGCCCGAGTACATCGGCGAGCGATCAAGGTTGCGACGAATCACGTCGTGGGTTTTTTCATTGGTGTGGGTGATGTAACAGCAAATCTGACGCGGCTGCATGGCGCGATTGCCCATCACCGACATCACCGGGCGCGGCTCATCGCCGTATTGTTTTTCCAGCACATCAAAATTCACGGTGCGCGCATCAATGCGCGGCGGGGTGCCGGTTTTCAAACGATCAACACGCAACGGTAATTCTCGCAGACGTTTTGAGAGAGCAATCGACGGCGGATCACCGGCGCGGCCGCCGGAATAATTTTGCATACCAATGTGGATAAGTCCGCCGAGGAAAGTCCCCGCCGTGAGCACCACTTGGTTGGCCATAAATTTCAGACCCATTTGGGTCACTACACCGCGCACTTGATCGTTTTCGACAATCAGATCGTCAGCGGCTTGCTGGAAGATCCACAGATTTTCCTGATTTTCCAACGTCTCACGAATCGCCGCTTTGTAGAGGATGCGGTCGGCTTGAGCGCGCGTCGCACGCACTGCCGGACCTTTGCGCGCATTGAGTACGCGAAATTGGATGCCGCCTTTATCGGTGGCCAGTGCCATTGCACCGCCCATCGCATCAATTTCTTTTACCAGATGGCTTTTGCCGATCCCGCCAATCGCCGGATTACAGGACATTTGGCCAAGGGTTTCAATGTTGTGGGAGAGCAGCAGGGTTTTGCAGCCCATGCGCGCCGCCGCCAAACAGGCCTCGGTGCCGGCATGGCCGCCGCCGATCACAATCACATCAAAACGATCCGGGAAAATCATCGCTTACTACCTTGCAGCCGTGCTGCGTACAAATACCTTGGAGAGGCGTGGAACAAAAGGGGCGACATTATAGGGCTTGTCAGCGATTTGCACAAAACTTGTACAGGGATTAATCAGTATATTTTTCGATCGTCTACTTCTTTGCGACTTTCCTTGCCGATGGAATCCGGATTAAAGACTTATTCAAAAAAACAGCTCGCGTTACAACAAAGAAAAATAATGTATGAAATGAATATATGTATTGTTATTTAGGTATTTAAAAGATGTTGTTATATATGTAGATCAGTTTTTCTGTGGATAAGACAAAAAAAATATTGTTTTTCAATAAGTTAATTAGAGGATAAGACACTGAAAAAGATCCTCGCAAGCTGCTTTTAAGCTGCGCGGAAGCTGGTTGTAAAAGTGGTAGTTATACAGCAACGCAGGAAAATTCGACTTATCCCCAAAACCCTGCCCAGTTTTTGTCGTCAACATACACAGGGTTGTACACACGGACTGTAAGCAGATAGCAAAAATTCTCGTTAAAACAGGTATTTACAGCTGAAATCTCAATTTTTCTGTGGATAACCTGTGTAACTGTGTGGAAAAGATTGATGATAAGTCTGTATTAAGATTTCTTTTACTGGAAGGTTTGTTAGTGAATGCCTTTTTGGACTAGGAAGATTTAAGTTCCTGTTTCTCGTCGGACTCAGCGAAAGTTTCAGTTAACCATTGCTGCGCGGACACCTGCGCATCGAGCCAACACAACAATAATTCCCAATCTTTGCGGTCGCGCTCATGACTCTGTTGAGGGTAATCAGCTATGCCGCGGCCTTCGGTATAGGCGCGCACATAGTACTGGGTGTCCCTCAGTGTGGCGGGAAAGGGTATATTCAGACTGAGCAGGAATTTTTTCAGCCGTTCCCACGCATTGGTTTGTTGTTTGACCCGATTAGCAACTACTGCGATAGGCCGGCGTTGGCGGCGCATACTGCGGTTCAACAAGAGTTCGCCAATAAAGCGGGCACTGGCGCGTATATCAATATCAGAAGGTAAAACCGGCACTATGATGAGGTCGTGATTTTGGATCACATCTTCCAGTTCATTACCCGATAGGCCGGGCGCTGCATCGGTCACTAACCAGCGCGTAGATTTGGGCGCTCGCCATTGAAAACTGCGGGTCGTACGGCTGTGTACATCGATTTTCACGCCAAAGATAGTAGGCAAGTTTGCTGCACGCGATGCCAACCAGTGACTGGCTGAGCCTTGCGGATCTGCATCCACCAGCACGGTAGTTTCACCGCGCTTGGCGAGCCAGGCGGCCAGATTCGTGCTTACCGTGGTTTTACCCGAACCGCCTTTACCGTTAATCACCAGGATACGACAGGCTGAAAGCAACTGAATTGCTACTAGCGGATCAGTATTCGGTTTGATTGGCCCAATGGGAGAATTCATGTGAGTTAAGGGTCTGTATTGTTTATTTAATAAACAGTATAGACACACAAAATCACATCTTTTTGGTTAGGCATCACATAAGTGAGAATGATGTTGACTGTGGCGACGAGCAGCCCCGCTATTTGCCGATGCAGAAACTGCTGAAGATACGTCCAAGAAGATCGTCCGGGGTAAATTCGCCGGTAATTTCACTCAGCGCATTTTGTGCGTGGCGCAGGTCTTCGGCGAGAAGTTCACCTGCAGCATAGCCCTGCAGTTGTACTTTGCCCGAAGCGAGAAACGATTGAGCGCGTTCAAGAGCATCCAGATGGCGACGTCGCGCGGTAAACCCGCTCTCACCATTCGCGCTAAAACCCATGATCGTTTTTAGATGGTCTTTTAGCGCGTCAATGCCTGTACCTGTCGCAGCACTTATCCCTATATATAGGTCGCCTGAGGCAGAGGTGATTAAGCCTGCCGGTTCCTCGCTAAGATCAACTTTGTTGCGAACCAGGGTAACTTTGCCTGGATCTTGTAATTGATCGACAAATTCCGGCCAGATGTCATGGGGATTGGTCTGTTCGCTTTGGCGGCTATCGACCAATAACAATACGCGGTCAGCTTGCTGTATTTCCTGCCATGCGCGCTGGATGCCGATTTGTTCGACTTCATCCGGGCTGTCGCGCAGGCCCGCGGTATCGATAATGTGCAAAGGCATGCCATCAATATGAATATGTTCGCGCAGCACATCGCGCGTGGTGCCTTCAATACTGGTGACAATGGCGGATTCGCGTCCGCTCAGGGCATTGAGCAAGCTGGACTTGCCGGCGTTGGGGCGACCAGCGATCACGACGCGCATGCCATCGCGCACTAATGCCCCCTGTCTTGCTTCTTTAAATACCTTGTTCAATTTGCTGATGATGCCGTCGAGATCCCTGGCAACTTTGCCGTCGCTGAGAAAATCGATTTCCTCTTCCGGGAAGTCAATGGAGGCTTCCACATAGATTCGCAAATGGATTAAGGCTTCGACCAGTTCATGAATGCGTTTGGAGAAAGCGCCTTGCAAGGAGTGCAATGCATTGCGTGCAGCCTGTTCGGTGGTGGCGTCAATCAGGTCAGCGATGGCCTCGGCTTGGGCAAGGTCGAGTTTGTCATTTAAAAAGGCGCGCTCGGAAAACTCACCCGGGCGGGCGAGGCGAATACCTGATTGGGTAATTTCGCGCAGCAATAAATCGAGGATCATCGGACCGCCATGGCCCTGTAATTCGAGGACATCTTCACCGGTAAAGGAGTTGGGGCCGGGGAAAAACAAGGCGATGCCTTGATCTAGAACTTCACCGCTGCGACTGGAGAAATCGCAGTAATGAGCGTGACGCGGTTGGAGTTTGATGTTGAGCAGTTGTTCGGCGACAAGACTTGCTTTGGGGCCGGAGACGCGGACTATACCGACACCACCGCGGCCAGTGGCGGTGGCGATGGCGGCGATGGTGTCGGTAATGATCATAGCAATAACTTATTTGGCAGCGGGTTCAGCGTCGATTTGTTTGGTAATAATGTACTGCTGGATGATCGACAAAGTGTTGTTGGTCACCCAGTAAAGTACCAGACCGGCCGGGAACCAGAGGAACATAAAGGTAAAGATCAGCGGCAGCATTTGCATAATGCGCGCTTGCATCGGATCAGTCGGCTGTGGGTTCAACTTCTGCATAAAGTACATGGTGATACCGTAAATAATTGGCAACACGAAGTAGGGGTCTTTGACCGACAAATCTGCAATCCAGCCAAAGAAAGGCGCATGGCGCAACTCGACCGATTCCATCAATACATAATAAAGCGCGAGGAATACTGGCATTTGAATCAGCAAGGGCAAACAACCACCGAATGGGTTTACTTTCTCGGTTTTGTACATCTTCATCATTTCTTGCGAGAATTTTTGGCGATCATCGCCAAGGCGCTCTTTCAACTCCGCCATTTTCGGCGCTAATTTGCGCATTTTGGCCATGGATTTGTAGCTGGTTGCCGAAAGTTTGAAGAACAATAATTTCACGCACAGGGTCAACCCGATAATCGCCAGACCCCAGTTGCCGACCAGATTGTGAATTTGCTGCAACAACCAGAATAGCGGTTGGGATACCCACCAGAGCCAGCCATAGTCTACTGTCAGGTTGAGGTGAGGGGATATTTGCTCCAGGCGCTCGGTATCTTTGGGACCCGCGTAAAAACCTGCGTTGATGGTGCCTTGGGTTCCAGGAGCAACTTCATTTACTTTGCCGGTAAAACCCAGTAAATAAAGGTCATTGGTACCTAACTTGCGCAGATGATAAGTATTTTCGCTGTTGGCATCGGGAATCCAGGCGCTGATAAAGTAGTGCTGCACCATGGCCACCCAGCCGCCTTTTTCAGTGGTTTTGAAATCCGCTTCAGCGATTTTGGCAAACGTCATTTTCTTGTAGTTTTCTTCCGGAGTGGTAATTGCTGCACCCAGGAATGGGTTCATTTCTAGCGCGCTCACTTTTACAAAGTTTTGGCTGTCGCGTTTGATTTGGCCATAGAGCTGCGCTGACCAGGTAGTGGCGCTTTGGTTGTCGATCAGATATTCAATATTGATCAGGTAATCGCCACGGGTGAAGGTAAAACGCTTGGTGATTTTTACTTCACCCTGTTGGAAATGTAGGTCAACAACCAAGTGCTTATCACCTTCTGCCAAGGAGTACGCGGTTTTTTCGCTGCTAAACAGCGGACGACCTTGGGCAGTATCGGTCCCGTTGATGCCGATCAAACCGCTTTGGGCGAGGTAAGTGTGGTTGTCACGATTATCCAGCAACACAAAAGGTTGATCCGGGGTATTTAGCTTCAGGTAATGGCGCGGTAGCGCGACCTGCACAATATCGCCACCCAGTGGATTGATGGTCAGGTCAAAACTGTCGGTTTTCACACTGATCAGCTGATTGGCAGCCAAAGTGACTTTTTCGGTTTCGGATAGAGTGCCGCTGGCAACCGGGATATCGCTGTTGGCGGGTGTAGCTGCAGTGGGAACTGTACCGGCACTGCTGCTGGTTTGCGTAGCCACCGGTGCTTGAGCAGGGAGATTTTCCTGAAATTCATGCCAGCGAATAACCAACATCAACAAGGTAGCGAGAATTGCTGCAATTAATAGGTTTTTTTGCCAATCCATCTTAATGACTGCCATCAGTAGTGTGTGAATGATTAGAAGAACAACAGGGCTTGTTCAATTCCGGTACGGGATCCAAGCCGCCCGCATGCCAGGGGTGGCATTTTAGTAGGCGCACCAGCGTTAAATAAGACCCGATAAAAAATCCATGCCGCACAAATGCTTCTTCCGAATAATGTGAACAACTGGGATAAAAGCGACATTGGTTGCCAATCCAGGGGCTCAACACATAGCGATAGATGTGCAGAAGCTTTACTGCCAGCCAGACCAAGCCGGAATTCAGCTTATTGATCAGTCGCTTGAGCATCTGTTGTTACCTGTTTTTCCGCGTCTTTATTTGCCCCTTGGCATTGCGCCTGCGATGTTAACCGATGATGGCGCAATTTTTTGAAAATTCGCTGCCATTGCTGGGTTAATTGCAGGGAAAACTCGGTATTGGACAAGTTGTCCATCCCTTTACGCGATAACACCACAATATCCAACCCCGCCAAAGCCTGTTGTTGCAGACGAAAGCTCTCGCGGATCTGACGTTTCATGCGGTTGCGATCAACTGCATGACGCAGGTGCTTTTTGGCCATTACCAAACCCAAGCGTGCGTGGGGTTGCTGGTTCAGACGAGCAAGGATTAAAAAATATTGGTGTGAAGCGCGAAACGGAGCGTCGTCAAACACCGGTTTGAAGTCAGCTGCGCAGAGTAAACGCAGGGATTTGGTAAATTTAAACGAGGAGGGAGTAAAACCAGAGCCAAAGTCAGAAGTGCTTTGGGTTTGATTCGAGCTAGCAGGCTGTTGAAATTCTATTTTGGCTGGCATAAGTGCGCTAAAAATAGTCTAGGGGTGACCGTTATCGACTACTTTTGTATCACCTTTGCCAATAACAAATTTCAACAAACTGCTAGTGAACCAAGAAGCGATAGCGATTAAACGCGAGTCAGCTCAGCACGACCTTTAGCACGGCGACGAGCCAATACCAAACGACCACCTTTAGTAGCCATACGAGCACGGAAACCGTGGTTGCGAACGCGTTTCAGATTGCTGGGTTGGAATGTTCTTTTCATGATAAACCTGTTAAAAATCCTGAGTTAATTCACACGGCGTGCGAAAAGAGGCGGGATTCTAAAGAATGCGCTTTGCTAAAGCAAATAATTTTGAACAAATAATCAACAAAACCGGGAGAAATTGTCTGTTCACAGATTTTACCTGTTTTTGCTCAGGAAATTCATGGTTTATTAACAGGTTTATCCACAGATTTGGCGTTTAATGTGTTCTTTTTGCAATTGTTTTGGGTGATGCATGAGGTTGCCTGTCACAAGCTAACTAGTTGAATTTTAATGGCTAAGTTTTACTCCATAGCATTTATTTTGACTTTTGTTGTGGATAACTCTGGGGGGCGAGAGTAGACTTGGCTCCCTTGTATAAAACCGGCGCTGTGAATTCTATTTCGTGTTCCTTAAAATCGCGCGGGTTTCATTTTTTTCTTTGTTTTTTACTAATCAATTTATTGATAGATCAATAAATAATAATCGCTATTGGCGTTTTGGGAGCTTTGGTTTTGCTGCAATCGATTTGGAAATTATGTGCCGCCAGCTTACAGGACGAACTGCCTTCCCAGCAGTTCAATACCTGGATTCGGCCATTGCAGATCGATGAGTCGGCGGCTCCGCAGGAATTGCGGTTATTAGCTCCCAACCGATTTATTTGCGATTGGGTAGCCGAAAAATTCCTAAATCGTATTCGCGAGCTCGCCAGCCATTACCATCAAGATAACAACCTGCAAGTAGCGGTAGGAGTTGCGCCGCGACCGACAGCGGGATTTCAGGCTAATTCAGGAGGACAGCGCATTGCGTCCGCTGCACCTGTACCCCGCTTTGAAACAGCGGTAGTCGAATCACTTATTCAACCTGGTCAGGATTTGCGCGAACCGACATTGGCGTTCGGCAATCGTGGCTCGGCACAGGATCTGGATAATGGCCAAGACACTCACTCCATTGTTGGAAGTCGGCAAACGTCGGTAAATAAGCTCATAACTCCGGCTAAAGTTATCGAATATGAGGCTAAGTCAGCAGACATTATTACTGAGACAGCTTTTGATAGCACCCGTACTATGCCCGAGGTGGAAGTAGAAGGCGGCCTTAAACATAGCAATTATTTAAACGTGTCATCGACTTTCGCTACCTTTGTTGAAGGCAAATCCAACCAATTAGGTTTGGCAGCCGCACGCCAGGTAGCGGAAAATCCAGGTGGTGCCTATAACCCCCTCTTTATATATGGCGGGGTTGGTCTGGGGAAAACTCACTTAATGCAGGCCGTGGGTAATGCTATGGTTGCCCGCAATCCCAATGCCAAGGTCGTCTATTTGCATTCAGAACGTTTTGTTGCAGATATGGTTAAAGCACTGCAATTAAATGCGATCAATGACTTCAAGCGCTATTACCGTTCGATGGACGCATTGCTCATCGATGATATTCAATTCTTTGCTGGTAAAGAGCGGTCGCAGGAAGAGTTTTTTCACACCTTCAACTCGCTACTCGAAGGCGGCCGGCAGATTATCTTGACCTGCGATAGATTTCCAAAGGAAATCAATGGCTTGGAAGAACGTTTAAAGTCGCGTTTCGGCTGGGGTTTGACCGTAGCGGTAGAGCCGCCGGAGTTGGAAACCCGGGTGGCGATTTTGATGAAAAAGGCCGAGCAGGTGAATATAGAGTTACCGCATGATGCCGCCTTTTTTATCGCCCAGCGAATTCGCGCCAATGTGCGCGATCTTGAAGGTGCCTTGAAGCGGGTAATCGCCAGCGCCAACTTTACCGGCCGAGCCATCGATGTTGAGCTGGTGCGCGAAGCGTTGAAAGATTTGCTGGCCCTGCAGGATAAACAGGTCGGTATCGACAATATCCAGCGCGTGGTATGTGAATACTACAAAATCAAAATGAATGACATGATTTCCAAGCGTCGCAGCCGTTCAGTTGCACGTCCGCGGCAAGTCGCTATGGCCTTGGCTAAAGAGTTGACTAACCATAGTTTGCCGGAAATCGGCGAAGCCTTTGGTGGTCGCGACCACACCACGGTTCTGCACGCTTGTCGAAAAATTAAGGAATTACAGGAAGAGACCGCAGACATCCGTGAGGATATGAAAAACTTGCTGCGTTCGCTCACGACTTGATTTATAAACGCTGTAGTTAGGCCTGTAGTTAAGTTGCTGTTTTGTGCTTCATAAAGTAGAGATAAAAACTCAATAAGTCCCGGAAGATTACCTAAGAGACCATCACATGAAATTTGTCGTATCCCGCGAAGCCTTGCTTAAACCCTTACAACTGGTAGCTGGTGTGGTGGAGCGTCGTCAAACGCTGCCGGTGTTGTCCAATGTGTTGATTCAGCTGAACGGCGATCAATTGTCATTAACCGGAACCGATCTTGAAGTTGAGATTGTCGGGCGCATTACACTGGAGCAAGCCGGGGTATCAGGTGATATCACTGTTCCAGCACGTAAGCTGGTAGATATCTGCAGATCACTACCTGATGGCAGCAATATTGAGTTTTTTCTGGAAGAAAACCGGATTATGGTCAAGTCCGGCCGCAGTCGTTTTACGTTATCGACCCTACCTGCTGCTGACTTCCCCAATGTAGAAGATACCCCGGGAAATTTACGGTTTAGCTGTGCCCAGCAGGAAGTTAAACGTTTGATCGAGCGTACTGCATTTGCCATGGCGCAGCAGGATGTTCGTTATTACTTAAATGGTATGTTGTGGGAAGTACGGCAGGATCAATTGCGAGTTGTGGCTACTGACGGTCACCGCATGGCGATGTGTACTCGTGCGGTAGCAGTGAATACCAATGAAGTTATCCAAGCTATTTTGCCGCGCAAAGGTGTGCTTGAGTTATCGCGTCTGTTGGATGACTCTACTGCGCAAGTAGAAGTGGTACTGAGTTCTAACCACATTCGCGTGACCTCCATGGACTACACTTTCACCTCCAAACTGGTCGATGGCAAGTTCCCTGAATATGAACGCGTATTGCCGCGGGGTGGCAATAAAGTAGTGATAGGTTCACGTCTGGAATTGAAGCAAGCCTTTGGCCGTACTGCAATTTTGTCCAATGAAAAATATCGCGGGGTGCGCTTGCTGTTGTCGGATGGCACTTTGACCATAGTCGCTAACAACCCGGAACAGGAAGAAGCAGAAGAGCAGGTTACTGTGGATTACACCGGTGACTCTCTGGAAGTGGGCTTCAACGTGAGTTATTTGCAAGATGTTACCAACGTAATCAGTAACGAGAATGTGAAGATTACCTTGTCTGATGCGAATTCCAGTGCACTGCTGGAAGAGCCGGAAAACAGTGATTCCCTCTATGTAGTTATGCCGATGCGCCTGTAAGGGTGCATTGGTAGTTAACTGTCTGTTGGTCGTATGACCTTAAAACGCCTATTTATTCAAAACCTGCGTAATTTGGAAGGAGTGGATATCACGCCTTCTTTGCAGGTGAATCTTATCTACGGTGAAAATGGCTCAGGTAAAACCAGCGTGCTGGAAGCCATAAATCTGCTTGCCTTGGGTCGTTCTTTTCGTAGTCATAAGCACAAGCCGCTTATTAATCATCAGCAGAAATCCTTTACGGTGTTTGGTCGTGTCTATACGAATGATGAGTCGGATGTGCCGATTGGAATAAGCCGACATCTGGATGGAGAAGCCAGTTTTAAAGCTAATGGGGTTTTGGTTCCTTCTGCTGCGGATCTCGCGGCTTATCTTCCAGTGCAGGTGATTAATTCCGATACTTTCTTATTATTGGAAGGTAGTCCTAAAGTACGGCGGCAGTTTATTGATTGGTTAGTGTTTCACGTGGAACCTAATTTCTTTCCAGCGTGGAAAGCTATTCAACGCTGCCTTAAACACCGCAATAGCCTGCTGCGGCGTGATAGAATAGATCCCTTTGAATTGGCGCCTTGGGATCGGGAACTGGTCGATTTAACCAATAAGATCCACGAGTTTCGCACCCAGTGTATGGCGCAGTTTGATGAAACATTTGCTGGGTTGCTAAAGGAATTTATCAATATTGATGGTATCGCATTGGGATACTATCGCGGCTGGGATAGGGACAAATCCTACCATGACGTCCTTACTGACACCTTCGAACGCGATAAGCGCCAAGGTTATACCCATTCCGGCAGTCATAGGGCTGATTTAAAAATAACGGTGAATGGCTTGGATGCCGCTGAAGTACTCTCGCGCGGTCAACAAAAGCTGCTAGTCTGTGCGCTCAAAATTGCGCAAGGTTATGTATTTAGCAGGATTACCGGCCGTAAGTCGATCTACTTGGTAGATGATTTGCCAGCGGAGTTGGATGAAAAACACCGTGCGCTGCTGGTTCACTGGCTCGATACCATGAACACCCAAGTATTTATCACCGGGGTAGAGGGCGAAACATTGCTCTCCAGCTGGCGTGACAAGACTGAAATCACCCCTAAAATGTTCCACGTGGAACAGGGCAGGGTAACTGAGGTGAGTTTAATCCCTCCAGTTAGTGCCTAATGAGATTATACGCAACCTGCTTAGGTTGGTTGCTACTGAACAAAAAAGCGGAGAATAGCTATGTCAGAAGAGAATGTTTACGACTCGTCCAGTATTAAGGTCCTTAAGGGCCTGGATGCGGTGCGTAAGCGCCCAGGGATGTACATTGGCGACACTGATGACGGTTCAGGCCTGCATCATATGGTGTTTGAAGTCGTGGATAACTCTATCGATGAAGCATTGGCGGGGCACTGTGATGAGGTGCGCGTCGTTATTCATCCTGACGAAACTGTCTCTGTATCAGATAACGGCCGTGGTATTCCTACCGAGATGCACGAAGAAGGTGTATCTGCTGCCGAAGTTATCATGACCGTACTCCATGCCGGTGGTAAGTTCGATGACAATACTTACAAAGTTTCCGGTGGTTTGCACGGTGTGGGTGTATCCGTGGTAAACGCTCTGTCTGAATATTTGAAGCTGACTATCCGTCGCGGTGGCAAAATCCACGAGCAGATTTATCGTCACGGTGTGCCTGATGCGCCTCTGACAGTAGTGGGTGAATCGACCACAACCGGTACTGAAGTTCACTTCAAACCTTCTGCTGAAACCTTTACCAATATCGAATTCCACTTCGAACTGCTGGCAAAACGCCTGCGTGAACTCTCGTTTTTGAACTCGGGTGTGCGCATTGTGCTAAAAGATGAGCGCAGTGGTAAGGAAGAGGTTTACCAATATGAAGGTGGTTTGCGCGCTTTCGTTGATCATTTGAACAAGAACAAAACCACTATTAATAAGATGGTGCACTTTGTTTCGCTCAAGCGCGACGATGGTATTGGCGTTGAAGTGGCACTGCAGTGGAACGATTCCTTCCAGGAAAACCTGTTCTGCTACACCAACAATATCCCGCAGCGCGATGGCGGTACCCACTTGGCGGGCTTCCGCGCGGCGCTGACCCGTGGTTTGAATACCTATATCGAGAAAGAAGGTATCGCTAAAAACGCCAAAGTTGCCACTACCGGTGACGACGCCCGTGAAGGACTGACCGCGATTATCTCGGTAAAAGTGCCTGATCCTAAATTCTCCAGCCAGACTAAAGACAAGCTGGTTTCATCCGAAGTGAAAACTGCGGTAGAGCAGGAGATGAACGAACATTTTGGTGCTTATCTGCTGGAAAACCCGCAAGAAGCGAAAGCCATTGTGGGCAAGATGATTGATGCCGCCCGCGCCCGTGAAGCTGCGCGTAAGGCTCGTGAAATGACCCGCCGTAAAGGCGCATTGGATATCGCTGGTCTGCCCGGTAAATTGGCTGATTGCCAAGAGAAAGACCCAGCCCTTTCCGAACTTTACCTGGTAGAGGGTGATTCTGCAGGCGGTTCAGCCAAGCAAGGGCGTGCGCGTAAAACCCAGGCTATCCTGCCGCTGAAAGGTAAGATCCTGAACGTAGAAAAAGCGCGTTTCGACAAGATGTTATCCAGTGCGGAAGTAGGAACCCTGATCACTGCATTGGGTTGCGGTATCGGTAAAGAAGATTACAACCCGGAAAAATTGCGCTACCACAGCATCATTATCATGACCGACGCCGACGTCGATGGTTCGCATATCCGTACATTGTTGCTGACTTTCTTCTTCCGCCAAATGCGTGAGTTGATCGAGCGCGGCCACATTTATATCGCTCAGCCACCTTTGTATAAGATTGCCAAGGGCAAGCAGGAGCAATACCTGAAAGACGAATCGGCGATGACCGAGTTCCTTACTCAAGCGGCCTTGGAAGATGCGAGTCTCTATGTCAACCCTGGTGCGCCACCAATTGCCGGCGAAGCCTTGGAGAAGCTGGTATATGAATATCGTAAGGTGATGGCAACTATCGAGCGCCTATCGCGTCTTTATCCGGCGGATGTGTTGGAAAAGATGATCTATTTACCGGCTGTTCGCCCTGAGCATTTGGCCGACCAAGGTCATATGCAGCAGTGGTGCGACCAGATGGCTGCGCATTTCAGCATCGATGCCCGCGCCGGAAGCCAGCGCTATATCATCACTGTGCGTGAGGATACCGAGCGCCACTTGTTTATGCCGCAGGTAGAAATCACCGCCCACGGCATAGCTACTCCTTATCCGTTCAACCATGATTTCTTTGCCTCGGGGGAATACGCATCTATCGTTTCACTCGGCGAGAAGTTGGAAAATCTGATTGAAGAGGGCGCTTATATCCAACGTGGCGAGCGTAAACAGCCGCTGTTGAAGTTTGCTGAAGGCCTTGAGTGGCTGATGAAAGAGTCGCGTAAAGGCTATAACATCCAGCGCTATAAAGGTCTGGGTGAGATGAACCCGGAGCAATTGTGGGAGACTACAATGAATCCGGAAACCCGTCGTATGTTACGTGTCACCATCCAGGATGCCATTGCTGCCGACCAGATCTTCACCTGTTTGATGGGTGATAACGTGGAACCACGTCGCGATTTCATCGAGACAAATGCGCTCGCGGTTGCTAACCTTGATATCTAAATACTATTAATTTTCATTAATCAATAGTTAATTATATCTATAAAAAGAAAGGCCGGATTCATACGAATTCGGCCTTTTATATTAAGAAATGAAATAAAAAATGGCATCCATTTCACTATTTTCCTGTTTTTGCTGGTCTATACTCAGGCCTTAGGTAGTAAATAGGTAAGTAGTTTTAATGAGATTAACCGTGCATTGAGAGAGATTTTAATGATAACTGAGAAAAAATCGCCAAAAGTATTACTGACTCAAATTGAAGATGCCCTTGAGGAGCGTCAGCGTCATGATCGACGTCAATATCGTGAAGGTATTCCGCAGGACGTACCGCACGAGCGTCGCAAGAATGATAGACGCACGCACAAGAACGCAAAGTAGTTCCACTATTTTTAGATACCACAAAGGGGCGATAAAGCCCCTTTGTTGCCTCCGGGATTCAGACTAACGCAAGTAGGCCCCACTCACCCCGATCTTTCCCGGCCCGTTTAGTACATAGATCCCCGCTGAATAACTAGCCACTGAAAAGCTGATGCTGCCATTGCTTACGGTGATGCCATTGCCAGTTACCGCATCCCTATAGACGCCGTTTTTAACTCCGCTCACTGTCATTACTTGTGCACTAGTTGACGCAAGACCGACCACCGCATAGCTGCCTTCATTGGACAGGTCGCGTACAAAACTCATTCCCGCGCCCCATTCATTTACTTGGGTGCTGGGTGCCTTCTGCAAGGCGGGCACGGCACGGCGGATCTGGTTCAGGCGCTTGATGTGCTGATACAAAGGATGGCTCTGGGTAGCAGCCAGGTTATCCAAATGCGGACCAAAGTAAGCGCGCCCGGTTTGGTCGATAGTATCGCTGTTGCCAGCGATATCCTGTGGCAAACCGGCTTGGAACATAATCTCTTCGCCGTAATACAAAGTCGGAATACCACGATTGGTCCAGAGCAGGTTGTACACCATGGCGGCATTGCCCATGTCGCCGCCGTAGCGGTATTTAAAGTCGTTATCCGGGCCCACATCGTGATTCTGGAAGAAGGTGACTAGTTGGGTGCTGTCGCCATAGACCCAATCCATCGCCATCACCCCGCCGATCCCGCCAAAGTTGCCGCGCGTAACATTGTCGCGGAAGGTGGAGAAGACCGAGAAATCCAGTACCGAGAACCCGGAATCGCCACCGGCGCGCGGATCAGCCGGATTATTGGTAGTACGCGTATACCACCAGGGGCGGATGACGGCACTGGCATTATCGTTGGCGATCTCAGAACCAAAGCCGGTGCCTTTCACCAGATTCTCACCAAAGACGAACAGACCGGGCTTATGCGCTTTCCAGGTGTTCACATAGCTGAGTAGCTCATCGCGCTCGATGTGTTTAACCGTATCCAGGCGTATGGCATCCACGCCCATATCCAGATACTTATTAATGGCACCGTTCAAGTAATCTTTCACGTTCTGGCGGCCGGTAGCCAGGTCGATGGTATCGCCCGCCATGTGTTTGCGCTGCAGCGCGAGTGGGCTCTCCCAGTCGCCGCCGGACATAAAGCCATCCAGGTGATACCAGTTGGGATCGAGGCCAGCCGCATCTATACCAAAGAAGCGGTTGGCGTCATAACCGGCTTTAGGTACCGTCGTCCCGGTTTTGGGGTCAACCAGCGGGACAGTTCCGGCGGCATCGCTGCTGTGGCGATCCTTAAACCATTGGGGCGCAAGTGGATTGTCGTTATCGTCGCGGAACGTGGACTTATAATCGCCCAAATTGCCGAGATACGGCCCGTTAACGATATTGCCCTGGGTGCCGCTCGCCGGGACGTAATACTTGATCGGCAAATGGTCGATCCAGACCGCATTGCGCAAACCGTATTGGCTGGAGTGGTTGATCACCACATCCTGAATAACCTTCAAACCTTTGGCGTGCGCGGCATCGATAAAATTTTTGTAGTTGGCATCGGGCGATTCCAAACGCGGATCTACTTTATAGAAGTCGTAAGCGTGGTAGCCGTGATAATCCAGACCCGAGCGATTCTCCACCGGCGGCGTTATCCAAATCGCGGTGAAGCCGAGATCCTTGATGTAATCCAGTTTCTGGATCAGGCCTTTGAAATCGCCGCGCCAATGCGGATCGCCCGCTTTATAGCGGTCGCGGTTGTAATAGTTGTTATCCGGGTCCCCATCGTAAAAGCGCGCAGTCAGCAAAAAGTAAATTGTCTCTTTGCGGAAATCGCCGCTGCCAACAATCGGCGTTGAGCTGGAGGCGCTCGATATTGAGGCGACCGAGCTGCTGCTTAAAGAGCTTACTGAAGATGAAAATTGTGCGGCAATGCTAGATGAAGAAAAGGCCCCGGTGCTGGATGAATTTGCCAGCGGTGTCAACGTATAGCTAAGTGTTGAATCATTCACCTGAACTCGATAAGCCCCTGTAACCGAGGAGAAAATATCACTACCGTTTTGATTCAAAATCCCATCGCTGTTGCTATCACCGTAATTCAATGCCCAGTTGGTTGTGGTATCAAACTTAAACCGCTGATTTGTCTGGCCATCAAACACCACATCAACTGACCAGAGATTATTTGCCACTAAAGTCATGGGCGTTGTGCCCCAGCTATTGGTGGTACCGCGAAAATTTAACGCGGAAAAATTCTGGGAAAAAGCTGCAGAATCACAGCTGGATACAATTTGGATCGCAAGAGCTTTGCTGGTGGAATTAAATGTAATTTTGTAACTTTGGTTGGCAGTGACGGTGTAATCCGTAGCGGGATAACTCTCGCTCCAGTTGCCGGTGCGATCAATTTTAAAACGCGGATTGGTACTTGCAGCTCCAAATGTTTGGCAGGTTGAAAATTCTGTTGCACTGGCAGCAGTCATTGCAGTGGTTGACCAATTATTAGGAGTGCCGCGGAAATACCAATCGGCGTGGCAGAGATTACCGAGCAGCAGTGAACCGACTGCAAACAGTTTTATAGGTGTGTTCATAATGTCCTCGTGTCAGGGCTGTGAATTATTTTTTTAAAAATACAACGAGACTGCACTGGAAAAATCGCGCAGGAAATTACGATCGCAAAGGCGATCCAAAAGGAAAGGCTTAAACCGCAAGCAGATATCTTAGGATTATTGTTATCGTGATATGGACGATATAGGCCGCAAATGCATTTAAAGAGTAGGGGCCAGGCTTAATACAAAACAATCAACTGCATACGTATGCAAGTCATGAATACGTATGTAAAAAACGAAAATGAGTCGCTTGGATAGATTTTCAGGCGTTGGATGACGTCAGTGCATTGTCAGCATCTGGATCATGCTGCGAGTAAACGCCGACTACGTCTAACTTGTGGTTAGAATCCCGGATGAAATTCCCCAGTCTGCTAGTATTTTCTTAATACAGACAACATCGGGTGTCGCTATGAACAGATTTAGCTTTCCAAAAATTTTATTAGCTGTTTTTATTGTAACGGCGCTGATTTCTTGTGGCGGCGGTGGTGGAAAATCTACGCCACCGGCAGTGACCAGTTCGTCTGCAACTAATTCTTCAGTGAATTCCTCGGCCAATTCTTCCAGTGCGCTATTTACCGCGCCGCAAAATATTGCCGCAGTGCCTGGCAATAATTCGGCAACCATCAGCTGGAACCAGGTCGCGGGTGCGACTGGCTATCGAATTTACTACGCCTCCGAAGCTAATATTTTAATTGGTGCTATTGCGAGTTTTGATGATGGCACGCGTGTGGATAACGCAACTTCACCGCACACTATTTCCAATTTGCGCAATGGCGAAACTTACTACTTTGTTGTCACCGCATTGAATGGTACGCAGGAAAGTGTTGCAAGTAGCGAAGTCAGTGCAACACCGGGTTCAATCGATCTCGCCCAACAACCAACGGCACAAGAAGTATTGGTCGTTGAGTTGGTTAACCGCGCGCGCGCTAATCCCGGTGCTGAAGCTGCTCGACTAGGTATTGGCTTAAACGATGGTATTAGCGGAACGCAAATTACGGATACTCCAAAACAACCACTCGCACATAATTTACTATTGATTGAATCATCACGCCGGCATTCACAGTGGATGCTCGACGAAGATATTTTTTCACACACCGGGATCAATAATTCCACACCGCATGAGCGCATGCAGGCAGCAGGCTATGTCTTTACCGGCAATTGGACCAGCGGAGAAAATATTGCCTGGGGCGGGACGTCCGGCGGCACTATCAGCTTAACAACCTATGCAATTTCACAACACGAAGGATTATTTAAATCACCCGGCCACAGGGAAAATATACTTAACGGCAACTTCCGTGAATTGGGAGTTGGCCAGTTGCAAGGTTATTTTATGAATGACGGGCGCAATTTTTTATCGTCCATGCTCACGCAAAATTTTGCGCGCAGTGGCTCAACTTATTTTTTAACCGGCGTGGTTTATGACGATAAAAATAGCAACAATTTTTACGATGTAGGCGAAGGTTTAAATGGTACGACAATTACCATCAATAATAGATCTTATGTAGTTTACAACACGGGCGCTTATTCAATACCCTTAACCAATGGTACATATGAACTAAGTATTACTAGTGATGCGTTAGGTGCGCCGGTTTATTATTCGGTGCAGATATCCAATCAAAATCGCAAACTGGATGTGATTAAAACAGGTACTAGTCTTCGCTTATCTGTGCCTTGAGGTTTAGATTGCTGGCAAAGGGATTTTGCCGTTCACTAAAAATACATCCAGAGAAAAATGGAAAATACCTTATCCCTTATTCATTATCTTGTTTAAATACAACTTCAGCTTCTCCTTCCTCGCATAACCTTGAGTCATATCCAAAAATTTGCTTAGCCAAATGAAATCGGCGAGGATAACCGCCGGTTGGCGCGTATATATCAAAAGAACAGAAAAGGTTTATTTTTTACTTACTGCTTCTACCCCAGCCACAAAGCCGTCTGAGCGGCGCGACTAATAACCAATAATGAACGTAAATAAAAAGGATAAAACGAATGGGCGTTTTAAATACATCAGTGATGCTGAGTGGAATAGTCAGTCTTTTCTTAATGCTTGCAGGATGCGGCGGAGGCGGAGGTGGTGGAAGCTCCGGGAACAATGGAGGCTTATCATCCGGGGGTGGTTCGTACAGCATTTCAATTGATAAGGCTAGCGTAACCTTTTCTGCCACTACTAATGGCGATGGACCCGAGAGTGTGATTGTAAAAGCGCAATTTAAAGGTGATGGCGTTATTGTTGGCTATCCTCCCAATGTTCCGGAAGCGAGTTGGCTTTCAGTATCTACCGTTTCATCCACCTCAAATTCTGCCACATTTGAGTTAACTGCATTCCCTGGATATAGCGTAAAAAATTACAGTACAACCTTACGTTTTGTTACAGGTAAAGAAAATGGAACCAATCTCAAATACGTAGAGCTTCCCATTAGCCTTAATGTAAAAGAAGGTTTTAGTGCAGGCGCATCAGTAACTCAATTTAATTTTCAATCAACTGGCCGTATAACCTCTGCTATTACACCCATCGATTATCAAATTAATATTAAGGGTGATGATTCTGATTGGAAAATATCGTCTGATTCATGGATCACTGTTGATAAAAATTCAGGCAAAGGTAGTTCAGTTGTTAAGGCTTCAATTAACCCTACCGGTGCAAACTATGGAGACAATATAGGGAAAATAACAGTAACTGATTCAGTTTCAAAAAGAAGTTACGATTTTAATGTGCACTATCGTTTGTTACATGCTGATGTAAGTGTCGATGTTAAAAAGCATCATTTTTCTATTGATGAGAATACACCTACGAGTGAATTAAGTAGCAGTTTTGTTGTTTCTGATAGTTTACAGGGGATTTCAGAAGAAAATATTTTCACATGGTCTTTTGTTTCGTCCAGCGCTGACTGGGTCTCCTTGGAGGAAAATTCCGGAACAACAGCACAGGGGCAAGCTAAACCAAAAATTGTCATCGATAAAAATGTGTTGTTAGCTAAATCAAAAGGGGAAAATTACAAAGCTACAGTGACATTTAAAACTCAAAGCGAATTTTCTCAAGCTACCGAATACAGCATTGATGTTGAGGCCTTTATTGCTCAAGAACCCGTAGCCGTATTATCAGGCACAGCGTATCAATTGGACTACGATGTTGATAGAGCAGCATTTTCACCCGTAAGTAAACAGTTATTCTTATCAGATAGAGACGCGAAAAAACTTTACGTTGTTGATGCTGAAACAGGAAAAACCACGCACTATTATTCTTTTGAGCAAATGCCGGAGTCATTGAGCGTATCGCCAAATGGAAAGTATCTATTTGTAGCCTTATTAATTCATGAACATAATTATTATCAAACTAATCCTGGTGGAAAAGTTGCGGTAATTGATTTGAACAAAGGATCAGTAGTTAATAAATTTGATACCAACTTAGATCCTTGGGACTTGGCAGGTACAGACACGGCTGATATTTATGTATCAGCGGGGTCAGGTCAGTGGACTTTCCTTAATCGATACAAAGGCCTGACGGGTGAACTTGATATTAGTGGCAGTAGCCGACACAGAATTACGCTGACTTTATCACCAGATCAGCAGTCTGTTTATTCTGTGACAACAGATTTATCGCCAGGAGATATCAGTCACTACACATCCCAAACATACAATAATCAAAAATTTTTGGAGGAAAGGAACTCTCCTTATCATGGTGAATATTACATAGGAGATCGCGTTTGGTTTGAACCATCGGGAAATGCATTGATCACTGAATGGGGAAATATGTTTAAAACGGATGATCTAACGTTTATTAGACAAGTCCCAGCAAGCAATATACAAGCAAAAGCTCTTGCATTTGATACTACAAATAATCGATTGTTAATGATTGAACGTGAATATTATGGCGATCCAACAAAAATGGTCAGCTATGATTTACCTAATTACGACAATTACCAAATAGTAAAAACAGATGCAGAGAATGGTGAGTTTATCTTCGTTGATGAAGGCACTATTCTTTTAATCGAAAAAACAACATTAGGTTTTCAACTACAAAAGTTGTAATTCTCTTTAATCAACCCGGCAATGATATTGCCGGGTTGTTCTTGCTAAATCATCCTACCGGTAACGCCGTTTTATCCACCGGCGATTTCAACACGAACGATGAATGCACGCCGCTCACGCCTTCAATGCGGGTGAGCTTTTGTAGCAGGAATTGTTGGTACGCATCCATATCTTTCACGATGACTTTTAATAGATAGTCGGCGGATTGCCCGGTGATTAAGTGGCATTCCAGCACTTCAGGATAGGCTTCCACCGTTTTTTCAAAAGCGTCGAAACGGTCGGGAGTGTGTTTGTCCATGCTGATCTGGATAAACGACACCAAGGTAAGCCCGAGCTTGCGCGCATTGAGCAGGGCGACATAGCCGTCGATCAAGCCGGATTCTTCCAGCGCGCGCACCCGGCGCAAGCAAGGGGAAGGCGAAAGGCTGATACTGTCTGCCAATTCCTGATTGGAGATGCGGCCATTCTGCTGCAGCGCCTCCAGAATCAGACGGTCGTAGCGATCGAGTTCCATAGCGTCAAACCTCAATTAACAAGCAGTTAATATCAAATAAATTATAATTTAAGCAATTAAATTGTTTATAAGTCGATATTAACACAAGCTTAGCAATCATCTGCCAAAACTATTTCCTTATACTGGCACCATGCTGAAAAAGCCTCTGGCGCTATCCGCGCAGGTTCGGGGTTTCCGCCGATGTGACCGCATCACAGGAAATCGACACTGGTTATCCCCCAAGTGTTTATCCACGCCAGCTAAATCAGCCAAGACCGCAAGACTACTACTACAGCAGTACACAAGAACTATACAGCTCGGAGCCTCTGGAACTCTTGCCCGGCAAGTGTTTTCAGAGGACTCCAAATAAACCGCCGCTTTCGTAAGCGCATAGATAGCCAGGCACAAAATTTCGGAGTCGATCATGCTTGCCAATCCATCCAGTAAATACCAGCGTTTTGTCGGCGTGTCCTTGCCCGACCGCCAATGGCCCAATAAGCACATTGAAAAACCGCCAATCTGGATGAGCACAGACCTGCGCGATGGCAACCAGGCGCTGATCGACCCTATGTCGGTCGCCACCAAATTGCGAATGTTCAAAGAATTGGTGGCGATTGGCTTTAAAGAAATCGAAATCGGTTTCCCCTCTGCCAGTGAAATTGATTACAACTTCACTCGCCAGTTAATCGAGGAAAATTTAATTCCCGATGATGTGACCATCGAAGTCTTGGTGCAGGCGCGTTATGACTTGATCGAAAAAACCGTGCAGAGTTTGCGCGGCGCCAAGCGCGCGATTTTGCATATGTACAATCCGCTCGCGCCAGCGTTTCGCAAAATTGTGTACAACACTGACGAAGCGGGCGTAAAAAATATTGCGATCCAAGGCACCAAGTGGTGTAAAGAATTAACTGCGCAAGCGCCAGAAGTGGATTGGACTTTCCAATACTCGCCAGAAGTTTTTTCATCCACTGAAATTGAATTGGTGAAAGAAGTTTCTGATGCAGTGGTAGAAATCTGGAATCCGTCACCACAGAAAAAGATGATTTTGAATTTACCCGCAACGGTGGAAATGAATACGCCGAACACTTACGCGGATCAAATCGAATGGATTCATCGCAATATCAATCGCCGCGATTCCATCATTATCAGCGTGCATCCGCACAATGATCGTGGCACTGCGGTTGCAGCAGCAGAGTTAGCGGTAATGGCGGGCGCCGATCGTGTTGAAGGTTGTTTGTTTGGCAACGGCGAGCGCACCGGCAACGTATGTTTAGTGACCCTGGCGATGAACTTGTATTCGCAGGGCGTCAATCCCGGTTTGGATTTTTCCGATATCGACCGCGTGCGCAAATTGCATGAAGAGTGCACGCAATTGCCAGTGCATCCACGTCACCCTTATGCGGGCGAATTGGTATTTACTGCCTTCTCCGGTTCGCATCAGGATGCAATCAAAAAAGGTTTTGCGGTTCAGAAAAAAGATGCGTTGTGGGAAGTACCTTATTTGCCGATCGACCCGGCCGATTTGAATCGCAGTTACGATGCCGTTGTGCGTGTGAATGCGCAATCGGGCAAAGGCGGTGTGAGTTTCTTGTTGCAGCAAGAAGCCGGCTTGCAATTGCCGCGTCGTTTGCAAATTGAATTCAGTGGCGTGGTGCAAAAAGTTAGCGATGCGACGGGTAAAGAAGTGAAGGCTGCCGACATCGTTAATATTTTCAACGATGAATATTTTTCTGTGACTTCGCCGATTGCCTATCAATCGAGTAAGTTCACTGAGCAAGATGACAATCATCAAGTTGATATTGTAATCCATGCACAACACCAGAACAAAACTGTGCAAATCAGTGGCAGTGGCAACGGCCCAATCGATGCAGCAGCCCACGCGATCAGCCAGTTTATCGACGGTGAAGTGAGCGTGATCGATTACCACGAGCATTCAGTGGGCGAAGGTTCCGATGTTGCGGCAGTCACTTATGTCGAGATTAAAGTGAAAAATGGCAAACCCGTTTACGGCGTAGGCCAGGATCGCAACATCATCACCTCAGCGGTAAAAGCGCTGATCAATGGAGTGAATCGCAGTGGTGCCATCAACTAAGAGCACCATCTAAAAACAAGCAATACGTGTTAGACAAAAGCGCAGTCGGTGAAAACCGGCTGCGCTTTTTTATGCGGATGTTAATTAAATTACTAAACAGAATTAAACCGCACGACGACGGATAAAAAGAGCAACCATAGCAATCACTAACAACACCAGCGGTGCTGGTTCAGGTACTGATGCAGGAGTTGAGGTAATGGTTAAAGAGTCCAGCCAAAAATTGGCGCTGTCAGTTATAACCCAGTTACTTGCATTTAGGTCAATACTCCAACGGTCAAATGACCCGTTAGACCAACCACCTTCGTTAGAGACAAAATTTATATTATTTAGATCAAGATCTGAAATCCAGTCCAGTCCGTTGAATTCAAAGCTAATACCGAGAGTTTCCATAACAGCGCCAGAGGGACCAAACGCATTTAATACTTTGCTTAACAGAATTTGATCATTTCGGCTTGGGTCATTAATGACTCTGACATGATCCTGATAGCCGTAAATAACCGGAGTAGCGAAATTGCTTTGTAATAAACCCGACCAGAGCGAGCCGAAATACCAAACCTCGGTAGGACTATCGGCATATTTTCCCTCGGCCTTTGATATATCAATTACATAAGAGCCAGAAATAGAATCACCATTTTGGTAGCCCAGACCATCGCCAGTTGTGTTGTAGATATGAGCGGTGTATTCGATATTAACAATTGCAGCCGATGCAGCGATCGGAAGACAGAAAAGACCCAACAAGAAAAATCCTAAACGCGTAATCATTATTTTCATCCTATCCATAAGGTTATTAAATAGAGCATTAGTTATTGTGATATCCAAATTGCGTGGACGACGCATTTTAATAGTGACTACCTTGCTTAGAAAAGACCTATAAAAGTAGATAGTTTTTTAATAGATGAAAAAAGCTGAATCCAGAAACCGCTTTTGTGCATCCAACCTATCGAGCAAACCAAATTCCTGTTCCCCCCAATCCTGGGATCTGGTTTCTCTCCGTGTAGTTTCCCCCGGTTCGCCGGGGGATTTTTTTACCGGTGGTAATCCGTTGTCGCTGTTGGTGGTTAAATTTAGCGGTTCACAGGAACTCTGTGGTAATTTGCCAATCTGATGCGCGCTGGCAGTGCCAGCACAGCAAATAAAGGTATGGAAGTGAATCCAAAAGAGCTTCGGGTACGTCAAATCCCCACAAGCTCCGGTATAGCAATAAAATTTGATTGGGAAATCATATGGATAGCCTGCAAGAAATCCTCTTTAGTTTGCGTCAGAACAAACTGCGCACGGGGCTGACAGCCTTTGGTGTGTTCTGGGGGATATTGATGTTGATTCTGTTGCTCGGGGCTGGGCGCGGAATGGAAAAAGCATTTGCCGATGGTTGGAGCAATGATGTTGCTGACTCCATCTGGATTTTCCCCAGCACAACTTCTGTTCCTTATATGGGTTTGCCGATTGGCCGGCAGATACAACTGACCCAGTCCGATATGGCGGCGATTCGCCAACAAATTTCCGGTGTGCGTTTTCTGTCGAGCGAAAATCCGCTCGGCTCATTTATGACGTCCGATATCTCTATTACCTATGGCAACAAGTCCGGCAGCTTTGGGGTGTTGGGCGTGGCCGACCAGTATTTCAACATTAAGGAAAAAGTGCGCTTTGATGATGGCCGCCGGTTGAATTATCTGGATGAAGATGACAACCGCAAAGTCGTGGTAATTGGAACACGTGTAAGCGAACGTTTGTTTACGACGCATCTGGAAGCGATCGGTAAAGAAATTCAAATCAACGGCATTTCTTTTAAAGTGATTGGAATATTTTTTGATAAAGGCAATCAGGGGCGCATGTCGGAACGGATTTATATGCCGGTGACTGCATTTAAAAAAGCCTTCGGCGGCGGGCAGGAAGTTGATCTGATTACTGTGCGCCCGAAACCGGGCGTAGATGGGATAAAACTGGAAGAAGATATTATGGCGCTGCTGAAGCTGCGCCACAAAATCGCGCCTGATGATGTGCGGGCAATTGAAGTGAGCAACAAGGCGCGCGAGGCGGCCGATCTCAATGCAATGTTTACCGGGTTGAATATGTTTATCTGGCTGGTAGGGATTGGTACTTTGCTCGCGGGAATAGTGGGTGTGAGCAATATCATGATCATCACCGTAAAAGAGCGCACGCGTGAAATTGGTATTCGCAAAGCACTGGGCGCAAAGCCCTCATCGATTGTTGTAAGTCTGCTGCTTGAATCGGTGCTGGTTACGGGAATTGCGGGTTACTCGGGCTTGGTGCTGGGTGTGGCGATTTTAGAAGGGGTATCTGCACTGCTCATCAAATTAAAAATTGAATTGCCATTTTTTCGCCAACCGGAAATTGATATGGGCATCGCCGTCAGCTCTTTATTGCTGCTGATTGCGGCGGGGGTGATTGCCGGACTCATGCCGTCCTTGCGCGCGGCGCGCATCACACCCATTGAAGCCATGAAGGCGGAATAAGGAGCGGGTATGTTTGATTGGGATAAATGGCAAGAAATTCTGGTAAGTCTTAGCCGTCAAAAATTGCGCACCGGCCTAACAGCCTTCGGTGTTTTCTGGGGCATTTTTATGTTGGTATTGCTGCTGGGTTTTGGCACCGGCTTTGGTACCAAGATCGAAAATATTTTTGGCGATGCCAAGAGCATTGTAATTTTTTGGCCATCGAATACCACGCAGATGGAATATCAAGGGCTGGGTAAGGGCCGCACGATTAAATTCACGCCGGAAGATGTAGAGGCGATTCGCCAATCCATCTCCGGCATTCAAACGGTGGATGGCAAAAATAATCTTGGCAACTGGGGCGCCGCATCTTACGTTGTGTATGGTAAGGAGAGCGGCTCTTTTACTGTGAGAGGAACTCATCAGGATTGGGCGCCGTTTGAATTTATCAAATTAAATGAAGGCCGCTACATCAATTCTCTCGATGAAAAAGAAAAACGCAAAGTCGCGGTTATAGGTACACGCGTAAAAGAAGTGCTGTTTAAAGACGGCACAAATCCTATCGGCGAGTCTATCGATATTCGCGGTGTGAAATTCAAAATCATTGGTATCTCACGCTCGGTAGAACCGGGCAATGAAGCCGAACAAAATAACGCGCGCATTTATATTCCCAATGAAACCCTGCGCCAGGCATTCAATCAGATGGATGCTTATCAAATTATTATTTTTTCACCCAAGCCAGGTGTTAACGCCTATGACCTGGAGCGCGATGTTAAAACATTATTGTATGAGCGCAAAAAAATTCATCCGAATGATACGGGTGTAATTGGCGGTTTTAATATGCAGCAGAATTACGAGCAAAACCGCGATCTCGTAACGGGGATTATAGGTTTTAGTTGGATGGTGGCGATAGGTACTATCATCGCGGGCGTTATTGGCGTAGGCAATATTATGTTGATCGTGGTGAAAGAGCGCACCCGTGAAATTGGCGTGCGCAAAGCCTTGGGCGCAACTCCGGCAAAAATCAGCCTGATGATTGTGCACGAATCGTTGATTATCACCCTGATCGCCGGCTACGCCGGTTTGACTTGCGGAGTGCTATTGCTTGAAGCCATTCGCGGCCTGATGGTGAAAATGGGGCAGGGGGATGGACTTTTTTCCTCGCCCTATATCGATATAAAAATCGCGCTTATGGCCTTGGCAGTGTTAGTGATTACCGGGAGCTTGGCGGCATTGCTGCCGGCAATGAAAGCGGCGTCGGTCAATCCCATTACCGCATTGCAAGATGAATAAGCTTATGAATCGCACGGCGAACAATCGCCACACAAAATTTTTTTACCTGAGTTGAATCCAAAACCAGCCTTTAACCATCCAATGGATTAACACAGGTACATTACAGAATGCGGCAGCGCTGACACTTGTCATGAAAGTGTAAAGCCAAGGTAAATAAGCCGGATATTTGTAGAAAAACCTCTAGGCTATCGAGTCAAACCAAGGCTCAATAGTAATGAATAACAGGAAGCCATCATGATCAAACTGCACAACATCCACAAGTATTACCACTCCGGTGAACAGCCATTGCATGTGCTCAAAGGTATTGACCTGCATATCCGCGAGGGCGAGTTGGTGTCGATTATGGGCTCATCCGGCTCGGGTAAATCGACGCTGCTGAATATTCTCGGGATTTTGGATACGCACGATAAAGGTGATTACTTTCTCGCCGGCCGCGAAGTCAAAAATCTTAAAGAAAAAACCGCTGCAAAAATGCGCAATGAATTATTGGGCTTTGTATTCCAATCGTTCAACTTATTGCCGTTTAAAAATGCAACCGAAAATGTGGCCCTGCCTTTGTATTATCAGGGCGTGGGGCGCAAAGAGCGCAACTACCGCGCGGACCAATATTTGGAAATGGTGGGGCTTTCCCATCGCGCCAAACACATGCCCAATGAATTATCCGGCGGACAAAAACAGCGCGTGGCGATTGCCCGTGCGCTAGTGACCAAACCCAAAGTCATTCTCGCGGACGAACCCACAGGTGCGCTCGATAGCCAGACCACACAAGAAGTGATGGCGTTAATGAAAGAAGTCCATCAGCTCGGCAACACCATTGTGATCGTGACGCACGAGCAGGATATTGCCGACCAAACCGAGCGCCAGATTATTTTGAAAGATGGTTTGATTGTTTCCGGCCAACATCATCACTCGCATCTTGCCGATGAAATTGCCGATCAGGATGAAGAAGAAATCTTGGGTTAAAAAAAGCGGCTGGGCTAATTGTTATGATCGATAGTTTGCAAGAAATTCTCTACACCCTGCGCACGAATAAATTGCGCACCGGGCTCACCGCCTTTGGTGTGTTCTGGGGAATATTCATGTTGATGTTGTTGCTGGGTGCCGGGCGCGGAATGCAAAACGGTGTGTACGAGGATTTTGGTTCGGATGTGTTGGATTTTATTGTGGTCTACACCGGTTCTACCTCCATTGCCTATAACGGCATGGGGTTGGGGCGCGCAATTGATTTAACACTGGAAGATGTTGCGGCTATTAAACAACAGGTTCCCGGTATCAGAGTGATTTCATCTGAAAATGATCGACGCGGTGTCGCCATCGTCAATGGAACGAAAGTTGGCAATTTTGAAGTGCAGGGCGTGCCCGACGAGTTTTTTGAAATCAAAGAAAGTGTGCCGTTTACCATCGGCCGCAAAATGAATTCGCTGGACGAAACCGAAACACGAAAAATTGCGTTGCTGGGCACGGTGGTGGTGGAGCGGGTATTTGGAAAAGATGTAGATCCGGTGGGCAAGGAAGTAAAAGTCAACGGCGTGGTAATGAAAGTGGCCGGCGTGTTTTATGACAAGGGAAATCGCGGGCGCGACAGCGAGCGGGTTTATATCCCTTCAACGACGTTCCAGAAATTATTTGGTACCAGTAACAAGATCGCCTCAATTTGGTTGCGCCCCAACGCAGGCGTCGATGGTTTTGAGCTGGAGCAAAAAATCATCGAATTGTTAAAGCGCCGTCACTCGGTATCGCCAGAAGATAAACGCGCGATCAATTCCTTCAACATGGCCGAGCCAGCCAAAATGGTGAATGGATTATTTTTTGGTATCAACGCCATTATCTGGTTTGTCGGTTTAGGAACATTGATGGCAGGAATTGTGGGCGTGAGCAATATCATGATCATCACCGTGAAAGAGCGCACCCGCGAAATTGGTATTCGCAAAGCACTGGGCGCAACGCCATTCAGTATTGTCAGCACGCTTTTGTTTGAATCGATTTTAGTTACCGGTATCGCAGGCTATGCGGGCCTGGTCATGGGTGTTGGTCTGATTGAGTTGGTGTCGTTTGCGTTGAATTCGGTGGGCGCGCAGTTGCCGTTTTTTAAAAATCCGGAAATTAATTTTCAGGTGGCGGTGACTGCGATTATTTTGCTGGTAGTAATTGGCGCGCTCGCCGGATTAATGCCCGCCCTGCGTGCCGCGAAAATTATGCCAATTGAAGCTATGCGTGCGGATTAACAGGAGCCACTGATGATTATCGATACCGAAAAGTGGCAAGAGATTTTTAAAACCCTCGGCCAACATAAATTGCGCACCGGCTTAACGGCGTTTGGAGTGTTTTGGGGCATTTTTATGCTCACCTTATTGCTCGGTGCAGGCAAGGGTTTGCAAAACGGTGTTAATGAAGGTTTTCCGCGAGTGCCCAATATTATTTTTGTATGGGTCCAAGGCAATACCCAAATGCCGTATCTGGGAATGCCCATTGGCCGTCAGATTTCGCTTAAACCGGACGACGTAGAAGCGATTGAAAAAAATGTACCCAGTGTCGGCTTTGTACGCGGACAAAATTCGGTGGGCATTTGGAGCGGTACGCCACCTTATACCGTGTACAAAGATAAAAATGGCACCTTCTATATTGAAGGCACGCACGCGCACATGGATAACATTCACTCATTACGTATGAAGGAAGGGCGTTACTTCAATGAGCTGGATGATCTGGAAAAACGCAAGACGGTCATTATTGGAACCCGCGTTCGCACACAATTATTTTCCGCAGATGAAAATCCGATCGGAGCCAACATCACCATCAATGGCATCAGTTTTAAAGTGGTGGGAGTGTTTGAATCTTTGGCGAATGGCAATCAGCAGCAAGAAGAAGAAAAAATTTATCTTCCGAATGACACATTGCGCTATGCCTTTAATCAGGTTGGTGGCATTGGTAGTTTGGTGGTCCAACCAAAACCTGGCATCCATGCACGCGTAGCGGAAGAGGACGTTAAAAAATACCTCGCTGACATTAAAAAAGTGGACCCCAAAGATGTAGGTGTATTTGGCAGTTTTAATTTGCAAAACGAGTATGACAAGATCGAAGGTTTATTTACCGGGATTGCCGTTTTCAGTTGGGTAGTTGCGATTGGCACCATCATGGCCGGAGCAATTGGTGTGGGCAATATTATGCTAATCGTTGTGAAAGAGCGCACGCGTGAAATTGGTTTGCGTAAAGCCTTGGGTGCTACTCCTAATTCAATTGTCGGCATGATCGTGCAGGAATCCATTTTTATTACCACTGTAGCGGGTTATATGGGCTTGGTAGCAGGCGTATTGATTTTGGAAGGCGTGGGAAAATTATTGGATGCCACGGGTGGCAAAGCCGGTTTTTTTGGCAAGCCGGAGGTTGAGTTTGCCACCGCATTTGCAGCACTGCTGGTATTGGTGGTCTCGGGTTTACTCGCCTCAGTGATGCCTGCTGCCAAAGCGGCAGGGGTGAATCCCATAGTGGCGTTGCAAGACGAATAATATTTTTATCGGCTAATTATTTTTTGTAAGAAATGGTTTTTTAACAGCAATCTAAAGAAAGAAGGACTCCATGAAAAAGTTTATCTGGTACGTAGTATTGGGTTTGATCGCGGTTGTGTTTATCGGCACAGCAGTATTTCTGTATAACAAATCCCAGGAAAAACCCATCACCTATACCTCGGATGCCGTATTTAAAACCACCATTGTCAAAAAGACTGTCGCCGTGGGTAAAGTCATTCCACGTCGCGAAGTGGAAATAAAATCGCAAGTGTCAGGTGTGGTGGAAAAGCTCTATGTGGTAGCCGGCCAGAATGTGAAAAAAGGCGATATCATCGCCAAGATCACCCTCGCACCCAATATGGTGATGCTCAACCAGGCAGAATCGCAATTAGAGACTGCCAGGCTGAATTTGAAAAATGCCACGGATGAATACGAGCGCCAGAAAAAACTGTTTGCTGAAAAATTGATTTCAGCATCGGAATACAACAAATTTTTGCTGAACTACGATTTGCAAAAAGAAGCAGTCACTTCTGCAGAGAATAATTTGCTGTTGATGAAATCCGGTGCGACAAAAAAATCCGATAAGGTTTCTAACATGATTCCTGCGACCGTCACCGGGATGATTCTGGATCTGCCTTATAAAGAAGGTGCGTTCATTGTTGAAACCAGTTCATTTGGTTCGGGCACTACGGTGGCTACTTTGGCCGATATGAATGACATGATTTTTGAAGGTATGGTGGATGAATCGGAAGTGGGAAAAATCCGTGAAGGCATGGAGTTGGTGCTGGATGTGGGCGCACTGGAAGGCGAACCCTTCACCGCGATTCTTGAATATATTTCACCGAAAGGGATCACCGACCAAGGCACCATCAAGTTCCAGATCCGCGCCGCAGTAAAACTGAGTGAAAAATTATTCCTGCGCTCCAACTACAGCGCCAATGCCGATATCGTATTGGATAAAAAAGAAAATGTAGTAGCGATCAACGAAGGCAATTTAATTGTCGAGGAGAAAAAGCAGTTTGTTGAAGTTGAAACCGGCCCACAAAAATTCGACAAGCGTGAAATCAAAACCGGGATTTCCGATGGCATTAATATTGAAATCCTGGAAGGCCTGAAAGAGGGCGATAAGATCAAGCATCGCTAGTAGTTGAAAGCATCAATAAAAAAACCGGGGGAATGTGTATTCCCCCGGTTTTTTTATGCACTTAACCATTGCCGGATGAGAGTGGATTGCTGGTATCCTTGCCGCCTTGAGTGCGGCCCTGTCGAAAACACGATGAAGCGTGTTTTAAATTAAGCTTAAAAAACTTGTAATAAATTGTAATAACCGCTTCTGGTACACAAATCATTACAGCGGTTGGTGTGAAAAACATTTATAAATAGATCCAGTGATCACCCATCTTTCCCTAATTTGCTTATGACCTTGCGCCCTATAACCTTCCGCACATTGCTTGCCACCGTGGCTGCTGTTCTGATGTCAGGCAGTGCGCTTGCCTGCGATCCGCAAACGGAGGATTGTGTTGAGGTTGGTAGCTGGCAATTCAGTTTGGGCATAGGTGCCGGTGTGCGCACAAACCCCGTGGACGATGGGTCCGATATCCCATTGGTGTTGTTGCCGGAGGTGCACTACACCGGCGAACACTTTTTTATCGATAACCTCGATTTCGGCGCGTTCCTGTGGGAGAGCAGCCACCAACAGCTTAATTTGCTGGCGACTCCCAGTTACGATCAGGTGTATTTCCATCGCTGGAGTCCGAGCAATTTCTTTATCAACACCAACAGTTTTGCCACTGCCGCGAAATCTGGCAATGAACCCGCGGCTGAAGAGAATCCGGTGATTGACTTGGGCGAGAATATTTCGCTTGTCGCACCGGACGACGAGACTCCGCAAGAGCGTGAAGAGCGCGATCGTCATACCGCTGGTATGGGAGGCTTGGAGTATTACCTGTTTACCCCAGTGGTTGATGTGCAGTTGGTCCTGCTGAGCGATTTCACCGCCGTCCACTACGGCGAAGAGGCGCGCATCTCACTCGGCAAGTACTGGGCAAATGGCCGCCACCATGTGTCCGCCTCGGTGGGCGCCATCTGGCAGAGTAGCGAAATTATCAATTACTACTATGGGGTCACGTCCGCCGAAGCGGATGAACAAGGCCCTTATTCCACCGATGCAGCTTGGACTCCGCTGGTAAGTGTGGATTGGAACTACCAACTGACAGAGCGCTGGGATGTGCGTCTATTGGCGAATTATCGCCAGTTACCCGATGAGATCGCAGCAAGCCCTCTAATAAACGATAATAAGGTGATCACGGTTTTCATTGGGGGGGTGTACCATTTCTGATGGGTATCTGCTGAGCGCACGCGCCACTACAACGTTTGCTCCAACCCTTATCCTGGTGACCCTGTTTTTGGCAGGGGTGTTGCCGGGCAGTTATGCGCACGCCGATGATTCATCCTTTAACACTTCCCCCGCTAATAATCCGGCGACCAGCCAGCCGTCTTCATTGCCCCTGATTCAATTTTCCATCAAGCCGCGTTTATGTGTATTAAATGCGGGTGAAGAAGTCTGCCGCGACGAGCTGGAGGTCAAATGGCAATCGGCGCAGGCACGCTCATTGTGTCTGTATCAAAGCGATAAAGAAAAACCATTGCGCTGCTGGCAAGAGGCCACCGCCGGTGAATATCAGTTTGAGCTGACCGCGAGTGTCAGCACCGATTTCCAACTGCGTGAATTGGACAGTAATACCGCTTTGAGTGACCAGCGTTTTCAGGTGGTGTACAACGAAAAGAAATACCGTAAAGCCAGGCGTAATCCCTGGAGTTTTTTTTAATTAGCTGACGGGATTTTTAACGGAGCATTTATCAGGAACTTTGTATGTCGCAAAACAATTTGATTTTATTGGTTGAGGATGATCGCCGCCTGGCGCAGCTGGTAAAAGATTTTCTGGAAACCAACGAATTTCAGGTCGCCGTGGAGGAAAATGGCAACCGCGTGATTCGTCAGACACAAAATTTAAATCCGGCATTGATCGTGCTCGATTTAATGTTGCCAGGTAAAGATGGCTTGACCCTGTGCAAAGAATTGCGCCCTCAATTTAAAGGCCCGATTTTAATGCTCACCGCGCGCGATGCCGATGTGGATCAAGTATTAGGTCTGGAGTACGGTGCAGACGATTATGTGATTAAACCGGCGGAGCCGCGCGTGTTGCTCGCACGCATCCGTGCGCTCATGCGCCGCTACTATCAAAATGATCCGCGCGAACAAGCGTCATTGGAATTTGGTGAATTGTGTATTCAACCCAGTGCACGCAAAGTCATGTTGGCGGGAGCAGAGGTGGTGTTATCGAGCCATGAATTCGATTTGCTCCTCGCGCTTGCGGCGCAGGCCGGGCAAATTCTCAGCCGCGAATTTTTATTCAGCCATATCTACAACCGTGAGTACGACGGCCTCGATCGGACAATCGATGTGCGCATCTCGCAACTGCGGAAAAAATTGAACGATAACCCGGACAATCCCACGCGCGTCAAAACGATTTGGGGCAAGGGTTATTTATTTATTGCCGATGCATGGTAATCAATACCGCTTATGAATCGCGCCTTTATTACTCTGTATTTTTTTATTGTCGCCTCGGTGGTGCTAATTGGTTGGGGCTTGAACCAATTTTGGGAATCAGTTGCCCCTGAGCCGCAGCCCAGCGCAGAAATTCAAGCCGTGTTTTTATTGCTTGAGCAGGATGTAGCACGCCGGCAATCGCACACCGATGCAGAGTTAAAGCTAGCGGCGCAACAGCTCAACAGCACGCTCAATATCACTGTGGACATTCTCGCGCTCGATGATGTAGCCCAGTCTGCCGCCATGCAGGAGTTGCGCGCTGGCAAAATATTATCCAGCAACAACAATGCGCAGACGATTTGGTACAAACGCCTCGCGCATACCGATCAGGTTGTCATGCTCAGCGTCCCGCACGAAAATGACCAGGAATCACCGCTGTATAATTTGCTCCTGATTGTATTTTACCTCGCCATCGCGCTGGCGATTTATTTATGGGTCTGGCCGCTTTCGCGCGACAGCAAAAAATTGGAAGTGCAAACGCGCGCGCTGGGCAAAGACGGTGTGCCCGCCAGCCTGAAAATTTCCCCCACTTCTACCCTCTATCCACTGGCGCGCGCCTTCAATCATATGGCGCAGCGTGTCCGCGAACTCATTGCCTCGCATCGCGAAATGACCAACGCTGTCTCCCACGAATTGCGCACGCCGCTCGCACGCATGAAATTTGCGTTGGCGATGATTGATGAGGAAAAACTTAACGAAAAGGATAAGCGCCAGCTGCGCAGTGTTGAACAAGATATTGCGGAGATGGAATCACTCATCAACGCGCTGTTGAATTACGCAGGCTTTGAACAAAAAACCCAACAACTCGTTCAAACCCGTGGCCATATGCGCGATTTGCTCGACGATTTGCAACTGCGTTTCGCCCGCCATCAATTGCAACACCACCAGCGCCCCTTGCGACTGGAAATTTGCGACACCACTGACAACGCCGAATTTGTGTGCGAATGGAAGTTGATCGAGACCGTGTTACAAAATTTTATCAGCAACGCTGCGCGCTACGCGCAATCACACATTCGCATCGAGCTAATGCAAACGGCGGAGGAATATATTCTCGCCGTAGAAGATGATGGCCCAGGTATTCCCATCGACAAACGCGAGCGGGTGTTTGAATCCTTTGTACGCCTTTATTACGAAACCCAAAGCGAGAGCGAAAATCCCAATGGCTCCTCCACCGGCGGTTTCGGTTTGGGGCTCGCGATTGTCAAACGCATCATGCAGTGGCATAGCGGCACCGCCGAATTTGTCGACCCCAAAACCTTGAGCGGCGCGCGCGTGCAGGTGCGCTGGCCGAAAACATTTAACTAGCCTGTTCGTTTTAGCTTGCCAAAAGACCTTACCTTCATTAATGTTTATACATTGCTACATTTATGGGGGCGACTATGACAACCACAATTCTTTCCAGCAGAGAGTTCAATCAGGATACTGGCAAAGCTAAAAAAGCCGCGCTTCAGGGGCCGGTGTTTATTACAGATCGGGGTAAGGCTTCCTATGTGCTGTTGACGGTAGAGGAATATCGAAAAATCAGCGGCACGCAAACCAATATCGTCGACCTATTGGCAATGCCTGAGGCCGATGAACTTGAATTCCAGCCGCCCAAGTTGAATTTCGACGCGCAGGTGCCGGATTTATCATGATGTATTTATTGGATACCAATGTTATCTCCGAGTTGAGAAAACAAACTTCAGGGAAGGCAGATGCAAAAGTCGTTACGTGGGCAAGGTCGATTCCTGCCGATACTCTGTACATGTCCGTCATCACCGTGATGGAACTTGAGATGGGTGTACTCGCGATTCAACGCAAAGATCCCAAGCAAGGGAGTTTGTTGCGGCAGTGGTTGGATAATCACGTCATACCCGTGTTTAACGGAAGAACCCTTTCGATTGATATCCCTATCGCACAATGTTGCGCAGGTCTGCATATTCCCGATCCGCGCTCCGAACGCGATGCACTTATTGCAGCAACGGCCATTGTTAAGGGTATGACGGTAGTAACGCGCAATCTTGGTGATTTCGAAGCGACGGGGGTAAAGCTGCTCAACCCGTGGGTGTAAAAAAATAATGGGGAAACGTTCAGCGCAAGTGTGCATTTAAGTGGTGTGTCCAAATAACTCGCACAGACCCGCACAAGCTAATGGCTACCAAAAGTAACAGATGCAAATGTTCTATTGGAGAAGGTGGAAATAGGCGCAACTCTGAGTGTAAGATCACATTTCCTGTCATAGACAGGTCGTATATATAACAAAATATACATAACAAAGAGGCATCTTAAGATGTCCATTACGCAGTCCAAACCCCTGCGGTTCAACCCAATCTGCAAATGTATCATTTCGGTCAAAACTAAAATCGCCACTGATTTTGGCGGTGGTGGTGCGCATCCTTTAGCCAGGATATCGCGGGAAAACCACGATCGAATAATGATACGGCCAAGTAACTTCCTGATTGTTTCTATTGCCGTTTAGCATCCGCGTGAGCGCATGCATTTATTCCTATTCTCTTTCCCCGCTCTCCGGTTTTTATCTGTCCGCCACCTTTGCTGCCTGAGGCAGCGCGTTCTCGATTCACAATAAGTCTAAGTAGCAAAGGGGAGCCCCATGCATAAGAAACGTTTATTGCCGCTGTGTATTGCATTGATCGCGAGTGGTCAATTGCACGCACAAACCACTGCCTCATCCAATTCGGATGTAGAAGATTTGGAAGTTATCGGCGTGCGTGCCGCGGAATTAAACGCACGTGAAGAAGAGCGTTCCAAGAATATTTTCAGCTCGGTAATTTCGCAGGATGATGCCGGCAACTTTGCCGACCAAAACGTAGCGGAATCGCTGCAGCGCTTACCTGGCATCACCCTACAAAAATCTGAAGGTGAAGGTAAATTTGTTTCTGTGCGCGGCCTCGGCCCTGGCTTTGTAACGGTTCAACAAAATGGTGCCGAATTGGCAACGGCAGGTTCCGATGACCGCTCGTTTGCGCTAGATGCAATCCCCGCAGACTTATTGAGCTCTATCGAAGTATTTAAATCACTGACACCGGATATGGATCTTAACTCCATCGGTGGTGTAGTTAACGTAAAAACGGTAAGCGCCTTCGATCGCAAAAAAGATTCCTTGCGTTTTAATGTTCAGGATTTCTATCAAGATTACCGCGGTGAGCACTCACCCAAGGTGTCCGTGCAAGGCACCAATCTGTTTGCCGATGACACCATCGGCGTAGGCTATTCAGCATCGTGGGAAGAGCGCAAAACGGTTACCTACGAAATGCTGCACCACGAGACTACTGACCCGCGCTATGTGCAGAAAGATTTGTTGAATACTGTGCCGGATGTGGAAGACCTTAACAGCTATATGCTGATCCCGTTTGAATTCCAAAATCGCCAGGAAGTGGCCGATCGCGAGCGCTCCGCGCTGTCGCTGGATTTGGGCTATCGCCCCACTGAAAATCAGGAGTATTACGTACGCGGTACCTATACCGAATACACCGATATGGACGTGGCTTGGCGCGAGTACTATCGCTTTGGCCAAGCTGGCGCGGATGACATCGCCTATCTTGACCCTGCTACCAACACCTTTGGTGTGGTTGATGCTGATATCCAACAGCAAATGTTTATTCAGGATGGCACTTCAAAAACCACCTCTTATGCACTGGGCGGTAAAAATAATTTTGGTGTCGATGGCGGTGAATACCAACTGGACTACGAATATTCCTGGTCGGAAAGCACCTACGAAAAACCCGATGGCCAGCGTGTGCAATTCCGTGAGCGCGATGTGCCTCTGATCGCGCGTGCGGGCAAAGACTACATAGTGGCGCAAGCGATCAACCCTAATGATTTAGCTGCGCTGATGGGCACTACGGTTACTGGTGCCGGTTTTATTCAGGATCAAACAGCGGGTTATAGCAACCAAGGTGTGAGTCTTGGTGGCTTTGACTTCGATAACCTGTTTTTGGAAAACTCCTCTCGCTCCGACGAGTTGAAAGCTATTCAGGTAAATCTCAAACGTGAATTCGATGACAGTTGGTTAAATTATTGGAAAGTCGGCTTCAATATCAAATACCGCGACAGAGACCGCAACCAGGATCGCTGGAGTCTGGTGCCTAGGTCCTTTAGCCCTGAGTGCGCTGATGCGCCTGATGTTGCGCAGTGTCGTTTGGATATTGATAGCAAACTTGCCAATCATGAATATGCCATGCCTGGGCAGCCAGATTTTGTTTACCCGGCGATTACCAAAGCCGGTGCAGAGAAGTTGATTGCCAGCGTACGCGCAATTGCCAATCAGGATACCCAGCAGGGTCTGGAAAGTATTTACCGCGATTACACCATGACCGAAGACACAGCTGCGGCCTATGTAATGGGTGAGTTCCAGCTAAGTGAAAACCAATCTTTGATTACCGGCGTGCGTTGGGAGCAAACCAAATTTAGTTCCAACGGCTACTTTGCGATAAACAACGATGCCTTTGACATAGGCTCAGGCAATACCGTTAGCTTTGACTACTCAATTCCACTTGAAGCGGAAGAGAACAAATACGACGATTTATACCCCAGCATTCACTACCGCTTTGAGCCGCGCGAAGACCTGTTGATCCGCTCGTCGATCTGGACCAGCTTTACCCGTCCTTCATTCGACCAGTCGCGCGCCTTCGCCACAATTGCCAGCGACTTCCAATTGTGTAATCCCGCTACTGGTGCGTGTTTTTCGACGCCACCTGAAGGCGTTGAGCTGACCGAAGCAGAATTAGCAAGTTATACCCTCGGTCCAGACAGTGCCATGCAGGTAGGTAATCCAAGTTTGCAACCGATGAACTCGGTTAACCTGGATGCCTCCATTGGCTGGTATGCCGACTCCAATCAATTCCTGCAGGCTGCACTGTTCTACAAGGACATCAGCGATTTCATTATTGAAGTTCAGGGCTCTCAGGTTGCTTTGAGTGACATGCCAATGAGCCTACCAGTAGAAGGTGTGACCGGCTTTATCATCCCCGAAGACTTGGTGATGAATAACGTCAACTGGACCACCAACGGCGATAAAGCCCAGGTATACGGTATTGAATTGACCTATGTCTACAACTTTGAATCGGGTTTTTTCTTCCAGACCAATGCCACTTTCATGAACAGTACCGCGAAGGCGGGCGACTCCATCCGTGTGGGTGACATTCAATTACCTGACCAAGCTGACACCACTGGCAACGCCACAGTCGGTTGGGAAAACGAGGTCTACTCGGTACGTCTGATTGGCAACTACACCAGCGAAATACTCAAGCGTATCGGTTCCTGCCCTGCTGGTTCGGAAGGGCGTTTGATCTCCACCCCGAGCAATTCCGGCACTACCTGCAAAGCCTGGGCGGACCAATACCTGGGCGACACCTTCAGCATGGACTTCAAAGCCACCTACCAAATTACCGATGAGCTGAAAGTTTATTTCGATGCCATGAATATCACCGACGAGTACATGACTACCTACTACGAAGGTAATGAATATTCAAACGGCAACATGATGTATCACTCAGAGGTTTACGGGCGCTCGTTCCAAGTGGGCCTCAATTACAAGTTTATGTAATGCCGGCGCGCGCCTTGGGCGCGCGTATGAGTAACGATTTTTCAGGCGCGGGTTAACCGCCAAACGATAAAAAATTTAGGTATTGATTATGAAAAAAATCAGCATGATCAGCACAGCCCTGTTGGGCTCGGCTCTGGTGGCTTGCGGTGGCGGTTCGGGCACCCCTTCCAAACCCGATTTGTGTAGCGAATTGAATGCGGCCAACTGTAACCAAGTTACTATTCCTTCTTCAGCATCATCGTCCGTAGCATCCAGCCTGGCGCCGCCGGTAAATAACATTCTGCCGTTTACCGAAAACTTCAATGCAATTGATGCAGTGACCTTGTTCTCTCCGACCTATAAAAGTCTGCTCAATCCGGGTGAAGATACTAATCCGTCTTTTTATTACTCAACCTCTGGCCTGGATGCGGGCCGTATGGTTGTCGGCAGCGGCAAATTTACTATTGGTAATGCGCGTATGACTTTGGGTCAGCGTTTGCAAACCACTGGTACCCATATAGATCCGGCAGCCTTGCCTGTCGATTTCAAGGTGAATACAACCAGCGGTGTTGCAGCGGCAACTTTCCCAACCAGCACTACCTGGGGTGAGCTGGATTTAACCCACCCCTGGAAAATTTCGTTCTGCGTGAAAGAGTGGCAACATACAGGAACCAATGCCGACAACCAGCAATTGATGGTGTATGTGGATAATAATCGCTCCAACTCTGGCGACTCAATTCACGGTACCAAGAGTTTGGTGAAACAACTTAATGTTAGTTACTTTGTGCCAGGTAAGCGTGTTGAAATCAACTTCCCTGGCGACCTACTGGTCGATGGTAAAAGTGTCGATACCGTAACGCAAAACCCTGGTACCACCTCATCCTTTATCCAATTGCGTATCCCCAGTGCGGCTGTGTTGACCATGAGCGAGTTGTGGGTCGGTTATCAATCCGACAAAGCCAGCGAACCAGTGGCAGCAACCTGTACCGTCGGTGAGCGCGTACCAGGTTGGAATGTTGCGCCTCCGGCTGCAGATCCAACAGTTGCTCCTACTGTCGAATCTGGCGATAGTCAATTAGCAGTTAGCTGGAGTTCACTTGCCCGCGCAACGGGCTATCAGGTTGCGCACAACACAACTAATACCACCGAAGGCGCAACTCTTTCAGCGGATATTGCTGGCGCCACAGTGACCAGTCACTCAATTAAGGACCTGCAAAACAACCAGCTTTATTACGTATTTATGCGCGGTAAAAACTCAGGGGGCGTATATACCGCTTGGAGTCCAAGCACTACCGCATCACCACAACCTGCATCAACTCCACCGGCAGTGCCGCAAGCGCCAACCTTGGTGGCTGGAGACGCTCAAATCGAGGTTTCCTGGACTGCTATAGAAAACGCCAGTACCTATGTGGTGGCATATAACACAGTAGATAATCCGGCGAGCGCCACTGAATTTGGTGAGCCGGTATCGGGTACATCAGTTGTGCTAACCGGTTTGACTAACGATGTTAGTTACTACGTTTATGTCCGTGCAGTGAACTCGGCGGGTAGCAGTGAGTACAGTCCGGCAGGTACAGCAACTCCGAAGGCGCCAGTAATCACTGCCTGGGTGGGTGATGTGGTTGATCTTATCGGCGGTGCGGTAGTGCCAGAAGTAGGTACTGCTCCAACAGGTTCGGTCACTGCTGACGGAGAGGCCATTGTCCTGCGCGCGACCGGCGGTATTTTGAATTCGGGTACCGGCTTCCGTAATTATTTTGCACACAAAGCCGTATCAGGCGAGTTTGTATTTACGGCACGTATTGCTTCGGTAACTACCGCAGCGGGCGCCTTTACCGGGCCTGGCAACAGCTATGGTTATGGTTTGATGGTGATGCAGGAGATCCCGACTGCGCCAGTTGCGACCTATGCCAGCATTCCCCGTTTTGCTACCTTGAACCTGTATACAGCTTCAGTTGCACCAACGTTTGCAGGATCTCGTGCGATTAAAGTGGATAGCGCTTCAGGTACCCGCTCTAGATCCGACGTACCCAACGCCGTTGTAGGTAGCTATTTGCGCCTAGAAGTGTTCAATGACACAGCAGCACCGGGGCAGAAACGTGTCCGTCGTTTGACCTCGCCAGATGGTGTTACTTGGACGCAAGAGAACAGCACGCTGTGGACGGGTAGTAATGTGGGCAACGATTGGCAGGTGGGTTTCTATGCAGCGCCAGGTGCGGAAGATTTGTTTATCCGCTTCGAAAATGTGGAGTTGAAGCCTTACGAAGCCGCACCAGCATCCAGCTCATCCAGCAGTGCGGCCAGCTCGTCTGTACCTGCATCAAGCAGCAGCTCAGTTGTTGCTCCATCTTCAAGTTCAGAAGCGTCATCAAGCGCTGTTGCAAGTAGCGATAGCAGTTCTTCTTCAAGTAGTAGTTCAGATGTAAGCAGCTCTGAAGTGCCGTCATCGAGCTCAGAAGCTTCAAGCTCTGTTGCCACCAGCGAAAGCAGTTCATCTGCCAGCAGTGTGACTGGAGGCGGTGTTTCTTCAGACTCATCGAGTTCATCCAGTGTGGTAGCAGTATGGGAAGGGCAGGCGCTGAGTTTGGTTGGAACTAGTACGACTGCTCCAAGTGGAAGCATCAGTATCAATAGCGCTACGTCAGTGACTTTGACGGCAACCGGTGGTGACCTTAGCTCTGCAAATCATCACTTGTTCTTTGCACACCAACAAATTGCAAAAAGTGATTTTGTATTTACAGCACGTATCGCATCGGTAAATGGCGTAACAACAGCCAATACCAATACCTACCGCTTTGGGTTGATGGTTATGTCAAACATCAATACAGCAGCTACTTACGCAGATTTGGCGGCTTGGGCCGATATCGGATTTTATGTAAACGCAACTCCGGCTCTTACTGGTTCTCGTGCAAATTTGAAAACGGATGGTACTCGTTCTCGTAGTGATATTGCCGGCTTAGCTGTTGGCAACTACGTCAGGATCGAAGTTTATGATGATGGTGCACTTAAAAGAGTGAAAAGGTTCACCTCAACAGATGGTGTTAACTTCACGCAAGCTAACAGCACAACCGATTTCAAAGCGACAAATGCAACCGATAATTGGTTCGTTGGTTTATACGCAGCACCAGGCGTAAACAATCTAACCATTGAATTCGACAATATTTCGATTACTGATTACGTAGCACCTCCACCAATCTAATTATTTCCACACAAAAAAATAAACCGGAGCCAGCTCCGGTTTATTTTTCGCTTTAAAAACATTCGTCAGATTAATAATAAAAGAGAGGGGTTTTATGAGACGTTCATCATTAATAATCAGCCTCTGTATTGCCAGCGCGTTAACAGCATGCGGCGGCGACTCAGGGAAAAAAACAAATAAATCCAGTTCATCTGCCAGCGTAGTCAGCTCTGTTGCACCGAGTTCTGCTGCGCCCAGCTCTGCTGCTGTGAGTTCAGTGGCACCTAACTCAAGTGCAGCAAGCAGCAGCCTCACGCAGGCATTAACCGGTGTCTTTTTGGATGCTGCCGTCAGTAATCTCGGTTATAGCACCGCAACGCTAAATGGCACTACCAACGCCAGTGGTGAATTTCAATATCGATCCGGTGAGATGATCACCTTTTCGATCGGTAATCTAATATTGCCCGCTGTGACAGCCGGTAGTGTTATTACCCCTTTCGACCTTGCTGGCTCAACCAGCCTGACCGACAACAAGGTCATCAATATTTTGCGCTTGTTGCAAAGCCTCGATGCCGATGGCAATGCTGCAAATGGTATTGAAATTCCCGCTGCTGCCGTTGCAGCAGCAAGCCAATTGGATTTCACCGTCGCACCAGACGTATTTGCCGCTGATGCGAAAGTGAAAGCATTTTTGCAGGCAGCCGGTGCTTCAAATAAAGAATTAATTTCAACCGAGCAAGCCGTAACGCACTTTCAACTTACGTTGAACGGTATTAACGGTTCTTCATCCAGTAGCTCACAGGCTGCATCTTCCGAAAGCTCTGCGGAAGAATCTTCCTCTAGCTCATCCAGCAGTGCACCGCGCCTTGAAACCGGTTGGGCATGCCCGGCGACCGGTTTGTATTTCTGCGATGATTTCGCCAGAAACGACTTGGGTAATTGGGATTTGCTGACTGATCCTGCATCAGCGGTGGCGACGATACCTACGGGTCAATTCGATGTATTGGATGATGCTGGTAGTAATTACGTAATGCGCTACACCGCCGCTAGTCGTGGTGGTGTGTTGGCGTTGGTAAAACCAGCCGCGTTTACTGGTGTGAACAGTGCTGATTATTACGTCGAAGCACGAATCCGTCCGCGTAATAACAGTTCTACTGGTAATAAGCAGTTATACATCATCGGCCGTGCGCTAGATGCGAATAACTGGTATGGCGCCGGCTTTAACGTACAAGGCTCCAACACCAGCACCCGCGTCGCCATTGGCAAAATGGTGGCGGGCACGTTTAGCGATAACATTTTCACTCGTTTCAACACGCCGATTGACCAAGGTGCAACCGGAGGCACCGATGGCACTTGGTACAAGCTGCGCCTGGAAATGAAGGGTTCAGAGTTAAAGGTGTACTACAACGATCTGCTGGTGATTAGTGGGACTGATGCAAGTCTCGCCAGCGCCGGCTTGATTGGTTTTTACACCACTAATAAATCTTTTGAAGTTGACGATATCAAAGTCGGCACCGCGGACGATAAGCCGCCAGTTCCATCACAATTAAGCATTTCACCCAATGCCAACTACAACGCTGAAGTAAACGATGCCCCTCGCGTTATTACCGTGACAGCCAAGAACCAGCAGTCTGCCGATGATACTTTTACCGTGGAGTCCAGCAATCCGGCGGCGGTGAGTGTAAGTACCAATGGAAATGCTGTAAGTCTGACTCCGGTGGGCGTAGGTGCCGCGACTATCACCTTTACCAGCGGCTCCGATCCAACCATGACGCGTACATTAACCGCGAACATCGCCCCCCAGTTCGTGATGCCGGTAGCCTCTTATGGCTTGGACGGCTTTGTATCGCCTGCAGTAAATGAAACCAACGTGTATGCCGATACCAGTCTGACTCTGACTTTTGATTCAGCACCTACATTGGGTACTGCCGGATCAATCCGTATATTCAAAACCAGCGATGACTCCTTGGTGGATACTATTAAGGTAGTGGAGCACAAAGACACTGTTGGTTACGGCACCACTGTGCGCACGTTGAATACTCGCCCGATTAGTATTTCTGGAAATACCGCCACTATCAGCTTGCAGAGTAAAAAACTGGAGTACAACACCAGCTATTACGTAGCCGTAAGTGCATCTGCTCTTACCGGCGCGACTTTGTCTGGGCAAACTTTCGAAGGTATTGGCAAAAGCACTGGTTGGAGCTTTACCACCAAAGCGGCACCGGCGGCAGGTTCGACTGCGATCACTGTTGACGATACTGGCAGCATCGCGGACTTCCGCACTGTTCAGGGCGCGCTTAACTATGTGATGCAAAGTCTTAGCAAAACCGATGCGGCCACCATTACTGTGAAAGACGGCACCTACAACGAGCTGTTGTACCTGCGCAACAAAGACAATCTGACCATCACCGGTGAAAGCCGTGAGGGCGTGTTGATCCAGTACCAAAACTCTGAAGCGTTAAATGGTGGATCATCGGGTCGCCCAGTATTTTTGGTGGAGCTGGCAGATATGCTCACACTGGAAAACCTGACCTTGAAAAACACCACGATTAAAACCTCCAGCGGTGGTCAGGCTGAGACGATTTACTTCAACTCAACTGGCCGTTTAATTGCTAAAAACGCCAACTTTGTCAGCGAGCAAGACACCCTACAGTTAAAGGGCTACAGCTGGTTCTACCAAACATTGGTAGCAGGAAACGTGGACTTTATCTGGGGAAACAACAATGTTTCTCTGTTTGAAGACAGCGAAATTCGCTCACTGGGCGACAGCAGCGGTCCAACTAATGGCGGTTATGTTGTGCAGGCACGTACTCTGACTGCTGATGACAAAGGTTTTGTGTTTCTCAACTCCAATTTAACTTATGGTGTTGGGCAGACTGGCAATGAAATTCCAACAGGTGCGACCTATCTGGCTCGTAGCCCAGGTGGTACCGCCAGTTTCGATAACGTGGTCTTCATTAATAGCCGCATGGAATCACACATTAATCCGGCTGGCTGGGCAGTTGCGGGCGTAAATGGTCAGCCAGCACCTAATCCAACTGTATCAACCGCTACCACTGGCTGGCGTGAGTACGGCACCGTAGATACCTATGGCCAACAAGTGAACTTGGCGAAACGCGTGGGTGGCCGTGCGTTGACTTGGAGTGAAGTAAAAGACGAGTACTGCAGCCGAGCGCAAATTTTCAAGGCTTACAACGGTAACGTGGGTTGGGATCCTATGCCCGAAAATACCAGTAAATGCCAAGAGGTAATTGCTCCGGCCTCAAGCTCATCATCGTCCAGTTCATCTAGCTCTTCGGACGTTACTACATCGAGTGAAGCCAGTTCATCGAGCAGTTCAACTGTAGTTGGAGGTAGTTCTTCAAGTGATGCCGGTAGTAGCTCGTCGAGCGAAGCGAGCATAAGTTCCAGCTCCAGCACTAGCAGTTCGGGTGTGGATCTCACCAGTTGTACCAACTTCAATACCGTGCAAGGTTTTGCTTCTCTCGGTGGCGGCGTGACTGGTGGCGCTGATACAGGTTTGGGTAACAATGTCATCACCGTGACAACCGGGGCCCAATTGAATGCTGCAGTAGCTGCGACCAACGCAACTTACAATGGTAAGCCGTTAATTATTTACGTTGACGGGCACATCACTTGGGCAAACTCTAATAACGCAGAACTTCGCATTCGTCGCAGCAATGTGTCGATTATCGGTTTGCCCGATAGCGGTGAAATCAGCGGCGTTGGTTTTCACGTGAGCCACGGTGCGAGCAACATTATTTTCCGCAACTTGAAAATGCATGAAGTTCCGCAAGCAAATGGTTCAAGCGATCATATCCATCTGGATGGACAAGACGGTGCAGTCAGCAATATTTGGATCGATCACAACGAGTTCTATAACGATCTGACAGTTGATAAAGATTTTTATGACGAGTTAGTGAGCGGTCGTAGCGCAGTGCACAATGTGACTATCTCTTACAACTACATGCACGATAGTCAAAAGACTTCGCTCTGGGGCTCATCGGATACCGCTGCAGAAGAAGATGTTGGTCGTACCATCAGCTTCCATCACAACTATTGGAAAGACGTGGTATCACGTTTGCCTTTGTTCCGCTTTGGTGAAGGGCACGTGTGGAATAACTATTATCAAAATATCACTGGCTCCGGTATTAATTCGCGTATGGGCGCGAAGATGCGGATCGATAACAACGTTTTTGAAAATATGAAAAACCCGATTCTTTCTGTCGATAGCCCGAGCATTGGCTACTGGAACGCAACCGGTAATAGCTTCACTGGTGTTACTTGGGGCGGAACCTCTGCAGCAAATTGTTCAACGCCACCTTGCTACGCGGTATCTGGTGATTCGGTAACCTTGGATTACCAACCACCTTACGCCCACATCGCCATGCCAACGGCAGATGTTAAAGCCCACGTAACTACTTACGCAGGTCGCAACAAAATCAATAGCTGTTTGAATTTGCCGGAAGCGAGTTCGTCTTCGTCATCCAGTAGTAGTGAATCGTCCTCCAGCTCAAGCAGCGCAGCTGGACAGCCATTGACGGAAGATTTTTCTGCTGTTGATGCAGGGACATTCTTTACTGCTGGCTACAAAGCTATGCCTGCTGATGTCGCTAAAGCGCTTTATAGGCCTCTTGCTGGAACTACAAATATAACTGTAAGCGGTGGCCAATTAAGTTTGTTTAATGCTCGATTCTCTATTGGTGACTTGAGTGAAGGTGTTCTGACAACTGCAAGCACTCAGCCGAATGGTGCATTCGATTTGAGCAAACCTTATCGGTTGAAATTGACAATTGTTGCTGCTACTGCAACATCTCCATCTACAGGTAATATTCAAATCTATGTAGATAACAATACAACTACTGCATCCAACTCAATTCACAGCTCTGTTGGATCTACTGCATCGCGTCTTGTTCAGGTGCCAGTTAATGGCACTGCTTTTCCGTATGAGGTAGTGCTTACTCCTACGGTAGGAACAGCAAATTCGTTCTTCCAGATTCGTGCGGATAGTGGTGTTGCAAGTGCAACGATCGATAATTTGGAAATAGAATATCTGCCATAAGAAGTGATACCCAGAACGCCCGGCATCCGCCGGGCGTTTTTTTGTGAATAGAAAATGCAGTTTTACGAAACTGAAATTCTAAAATTGTTGAGTGTTTAAGTAACAACAAAGTAGATGGTGAATAAATAGTTTCGACCAAATTGAAAACTTGATTAATGGGGCGAAACATTTAACAATGTAAAAAAGCGATATTAAGCGCCAACATAATAAAACGTGCAGGTTCACCTGTTGTCTTCCTGCATTGGTATGCAGTTAGGTTTTTAACTGTATGTGCGGCTAATGAACATCTTTGTTGTTTTCATACTACCGATATACAAATCAATACCACCTTCGATTTATTTCATCGAGAACACTTTCGTGCTGACATATTCTTTTGATCTGCTTTTAGCCAGAGCAGTAATGGTCGTGCCTGAAAAATAAAAATTTGGTATTTATCAAGGATCAATCATGAAAAAAATAATAGCAACCACTGTTGCCATCAGTGTGTTGATGATGGGCTGCGGCGGTTCAGGTGGAAAATCAACCCAACCATCTCAATCGAGCTCAGGCGATGTGATTAGCTCAGCTGTATCCAGTTTGATTGCCTCCAGCTCAATTGCACCAGGTTCTTCTTCAGTCAGTTCAGAAGACATCAGCTCAGCATCTGTATATAGCAGTGAGTTTTCATCATCCGTGAAGACCAGCAATTCATCTAGCAGCAACGCGCCTTTATTGACGGGTGTTTTTTTAGATTCGGCTGTGGTGAATATTGGTTATCGTACGGCAACGGTGGAAGGCTTTACCAATGAGCGCGGAGAATTTAATTATCATGCGGGCGAAAGTATTACGTTTTTTATCGGTGCGTTAGAGTTTCCTAGCGTAATTGCTAAAGACATTCTTACGCCGGAAGATATCGGTAAAATGAGCGGTGCAAAAAATAACGTCGTCATCAATATTATACGGTTGTTGCAAAGCCTGGATGTGGATGGCGACCCAGCAAACGGAATAGAAATCAGCGAGACTGCTCTGGCAGTTGCAGAGCCAATGGATCTCACCCTTAATCCACAATTCTTTGCTCGCCTGGATGAAGTAGAACACTTACTCTGGTTATCTGATGCACCTACTCGTGAATTAATTCCAGCACAACAGGCGCTAGACCATTTTAAAGCTACGTTAGCCTCAATTAATGGCACAGCGTCTAGCAGTTCAAGCCAGTCATCAGATGCAGTGGCAATCAGATCAAGTTCCTCGGCTAATAGCAGCGAGGCGGTTGTTGCTTCAAGCTCTGCCAGCAGTGAATCATCTTCATCCGTATCTAGCTTCGCACCGGTAAATAATATTTTGCCGTTCACAGAGAATTTCATGGTGGAAAATGTTGTGCAGTTATTTTCACCAGCCTATAAAAGTTTGTTAAATCCGAATAGCGATGATCAGAACCCCTCGTTTTATTATCCAGTTACTGCGTTAGATACAGGCCGCATTGTTGCCAGTAATGGCAGCATGACTATGGGCAACGCGCGTATGACTTTGGGACAGGATTTACAAACAACGGGCACGCATATAAATCCGGCAGCGTTACCCCTGAATTACAAAGCAAATACTACCACCGATGGTATGGACGTTAATTTTCCAACCACCAGTACCTGGGGTGAATTGGATTTAAGCCATCCATGGAAACTGTCATTCTGCGTAAAAGAAGCAGAGGCGGTCAGTGGCTCGCCAAGCAACCAGCAATTTATGGTGTATGTCGATAACAATACGGCCAGTATCATGAACTCCATTCACAGCAACAACAGTTTGGTGAAGCAAATCAACGTGGCTAACTTTGCGGCGGGTAAACGTGTTGAAATTAACTTCCCCGGTGATCTATTGGTCGGCGGTGTAGCGATTGATTCGGTAGTGCAAAATCCGGGTACTAGCTCTTCGTTTATCCAATTGCGTGTCCCCAGCGCAGCAATCTTGACCATGAGTGAACTTTGGGTTGGCTACCAAGCTGATACGGCCAGCGAGCCAGCGGCTAATACTTGCGTTGCTGGTGAACGTGTTTCTGGCTGGAACATGGTGCCAGTACCAGATGTGCCTTCGGCACCGACTGTTAAGCCGGGTAATCAAGTACTGGAAGTAAGTTGGGATGCTGCAGCGCGTGCGACGAGCTACACCCTTGCCTACAACACAACGGATTCGATAGCGGGTGCGTCACTTGTCGAAGCGATTACCGGCAATTCAACCGTTATTACTGGGTTGGCCAATGGCACTGGCTACTACGTATTTATCAAAGCCATTAACAGCATTGGCGCGAGCGAATTTAGTCCGAGTGCTTATGTTGTGCCCCGAGCACCTGTTGTTGTACCGGAAACGCCTTCCGGCTTGACCGCATATGGTGATAACCAAAGCGCATTGGTTTCTTGGACAGCAAGCGATGGTGCAGAAAGTTACGCATTGTCATTCAACACCATGAACGAAACCACCACTGCAACCATGATCACTGGGCTCACCAATACCTATCAACGCCTGACGGGATTAGTTAACAACACAACTTATTACCTGTTTGTTAAAGCCGGCAATACTGCGGGTGAAAGCGAATACACCAGTGCGCAAGTGGTTACACCCAATTCATCGTCCTACCTATACCAAGCAATGTTGAATGTTCCAAAAGACATATTTTTCGGCGCGAATGGTCCTGCATTACAAACTCTTGGTAGCAGTAGTGAGGTTCCTATGCATTTTATTGCCGGCGGCGGATCCGGAATCACTCTTGAAGAAGGTGGAATCCGTTTGGCTTCCGGCGGTCGCTTTACCATCGGCCAAGTGGTTGCCCCAAATGTTGATGGTGTTGTAACGCAGACGAATACCGCGCCGACTGATGTCAGCGTCAATGGCGTTTTGGACTTGAGCGGCTATTACAAAATCATCATTAATGTTGTCAGTGCGCCGGATAATAATGGTCTGTTCCAGGTGTATCTGGATAACAACACCACCGCTGGAGCTAATTCAATTCATCAAACCGCCGCTAATTCGCGTCTGATTAATCGGACTGCCAGTACCATCGTTGATGGTGAAGAAATTGTGTATGAGATGGCAACTAACCGCCGTGGTACTGCGACATCTTTTATTCAATTGCGTGCAGATAGTGCAATAGGCGCGGAGGGCATTTTAATTAATGGTATTCGCATCGAAGCGATGGATGCACCTTGAATCACTTCTCAGCAGAAGCTTGTTAAAAACTGGAACGCCCGGCACTCGCCGGGCGTTTTTTTGGGGCATCTAGTTCAACCATGCCTCAATTTAGTTTGCAAAATGGTCGGAAAATTTTGCAATTATTTTGTCTGTGATCTGCTTCAATTTACTGGTAAAACAGATCAACAAATTTGATATAACAAAACCTCTCGAAAATAATCATTTCTCTTTTCCTATCTATTTTTCGATCTAAAAAATCGCGCGTTTACCTGTTCTTATGATTTAAGCGCATTCGCCATTTTTTAGGCATACCGTTTGCTCATCTGCGTTTTAATTCACACGTGTTGCTGTCAGTTGTCGAACACATGGAATCGACTCGTCTCCTATTTTCCCCATCGTTGATTGAAAGGATATTTCTCATGAAAACGTTCAAATGGCCGTATCTGTTATTAATAGTTTTTTTTGCCGCGCTAGATGTCCAGGCCAAGCCTTGGAAAGGCGCTGAAATGATCACGCGTGAAACTTATAAATATGGCGCATTTGAGGCGCGCGTTCGCTCGGCCAATGGCTCGGGGATGGTGACGGCATTTTTCCTGTGGAAAGACGGCTCGGAAATTCCCGGCGCCCAGTGGCAGGAGCAGGATTTTGAAATGTTTGGCAAGAACGGGAAATACCAAACCCAGGTGATGACACCGGGTAATCCGCGCACAGAAAACGCCGTGATTCTTCCCCTTAGCGCGCCCGCTACCGAGCATTACTTTACCTATCGCATGGAATGGACGCCGACGTATCTGGCGTTCTATGTGGATGGGCATTTGGTGCGGCGCGAGACCGATCCGGTTGTCTACGCCAAGTTACTCGACCCTGCGCGTGCCGAGCCTGCGCAATTGCGCATGAGTTTGTGGGCGGGCGATTGGTCCTGGTCGGGTGCGTTTGCAGCAAGCGCGGTGCCTGCCCACACGTATGTCGAATTTATCCAAGTCTACAATTACACGCCGGGCGCGGGCGCGGACGGCAGCGATTTCACGCCGCGCTGGCGCGATGAGTTTGATAGCCCCAACATCAACACCAACCTCTGGTGGTTTGCCAATTGGACGTTTGAATATGCGGTAAATGATTATGTCCCGCGCAACGCGGCGATTCGCAATGGCAAACTGGTGTTGGCACTTACGGACGAGGCGACCTCGGGCCAGTTCCCGTTGACCGCACCCGACGATAATCCGCCGCTGCCGCCGTTACTTGATCCACCGCCGCCGAATTACGAACCTATCCCCTTGCCCGCACGTATCGAAGCGGAAAATTTCAGCGATTACTACGAAATCACGCCCCAGACGAAAGGCAATATCGCCTGTATGAACAGCGCCTATTCGGTGGATACTGAAGTCACCGGAGATACCAGCGGCGTTTGCAACCTGTCCTATACCTCCGTTGGGGAGTGGGTTGAGTATAAGGTCAATGCGCCGGTTGATAGCGCCTACATCCTGAAGGTGCGCGCGGCAACTAACCAAACTGGCACCATGCAGTTTCATGTTGAGGTGGATGGCGTGATGCTCGCCTATCCAATCACCGTGCCGCGTAAGGGGTGGCAGGTCTATTCGGACGTGGCCGTGCCTGTGCCACTCATTCTGGATGAGGGTGATCATGTTGTTCGGCTGGTGTTTGATACCGGCAATATCAATGTGAATTACTTACAGTTTGATGAGACGGTGATTGTCCCGGCGGGCGAACCTATTCCGATTCCGGCGCGAATTGAGGCCGAAGATTTTGTCGCCGCGTACGATACCACTGCCGGTAATTCGGGCGCCGCGCAATGCGATACCGGCGATGTGGACAGTGAACTAACCAACGACAGCGCTGGTATTTGCAACATTGGTAATACCGCCGCCGGTGAATGGACGGAATATGACATCCGCACAACCGGCGGAGCATTTGCGATTGCCGTGCGTGCGGCAACGGCAAGTAATAATGTCCGGTTGCGTGTGTTGATCGACGGGCTGGATATTTCAGGCGCGCTGACTGTGCCCAAAAAAGGCTGGCAGGTGTATTCCAATTTAACCGTGCCAATCGAATTGCCCGCGGGTACCTACAGGGTTCGGTTGTTGTATGAGACGGGTTTAGCCAATATCAATTTCATCACCTTTACGGCGATGGCCAGTTCATCTTCCGCTGGCTCATCTTCGGTCGCGTCGTCTTCAGCCGTTGCATCTTCCGTTGGTGTAGCGAGCAGTGCGCCCAGCTCGCAGAGCAGTATTGCGTCGAGCGCCGCGTCAAGTATTGCATCCAGCTCACTCAGCAGTGCGGCCTCAAGTTTGGTTTCGAGTTCGACTAGCAGTGCAATCTCGAGCGCAGCATCCAGTTCGTTTAGCAGCACAACATCGAGCGTTGTTTCAAGTTCGTTGAGCAGTGCCGCTTCCAGTATTGCATCCAGTTCAAGCAGCAGTGCGATATCAAGTGATGCGGCAAACGCGAGTAGCAGTGTTGCGTCGAGCCTCGAATCCAGTAGCTCATTAAGTAGTGCTTTAAGTAGCGCGTCATCGAGTCTTGCATCAAGTTCGATAAGCAGCGCTGTATCGAGCAGTGCGTCGAGCGCGGTTAGTAGTATCGCTTCAAGTATCGCGTCCAGCTCAAGCAGCATTGCGCTGTCGAGTGTCGCATCGAGTCTGGGTAGCAGCGTTGCATCAAGCCTCGTTTCCAGTTCACATAGCAGTGCACTATCGAGCTTTGCATCCAGCTCGCGTAGTAGTGCTGTATCCAGTCTTGCGTCCAGCTCGTATAGCAGTGCGCTATCGAGCGCAGCATCCAGCGTTGCGTCGAGCACTGCATCGAGTGTGGCGAGCACGGGCAATTGCAGCTATGCCATTGTCAGTAATTGGGGATCAGGTTTTACCGGATCGATCCGTATCACTAATAAAGGCACCAGTGCCATTAATGGCTGGCAACTCACGTGGCAGTACACCGGCAGTACGCGTGTAATCGCCAGTTGGGGCGGGAACGTCACCGGCAGCAATCCTTACGTCGCAACCAATATGGGCTGGAACGGCAGTATCCAACCTGGCCAATTTGTTGAATTGGGTTTCCAGGGAACCCATTCGGGTACGCCGGAAATTCCGGTGGTAAGCGGTGCGGCATGCAATTAATTTTCGGCAAATGATGCTGGTAAATGTTCGATGGTGTTTGCGATCGGACGGCAGCCAGTAAACACCATCCAACAAATGTGACCGGCAACTGCCGGTCTTTTTTATGACGGGATTATTTGTGAGTGAATAAGTAACAAAAAAATAAAAACAAAACGTGTAAACGGTTTCTGTCACAAATTTGATTGATTAATACGAAAAAAATATAAAGAATGGCGGCAGGCGACATTCGGCGCCACATATAAAAAGCACGATTGTAAAAAACACGACTATAAAAGCACGATTCTAAAAATAAGCAGCACGATAAAAATAAAAGAAGTAATAGCTTCCTCTGGTTTTCCCTTCGGCATTGGTTGTTCATCAAATAATTAAAAGAATTTTGAGAAAGCGACCAATGCGTACTCTTTCCATGTTTGCTTTTTCTGCCGGGCACTTCTCGTCGCCCCACTAATTTTTTCTGTGCCTGGCTAGATGCCGCGCGCAAATGTTTCCTATTGAGAAGCCGGCTCACCGGCTCAGTGCTATCGGTAATTGTATTGGTCTTGATAACAAGCAAAAAGGCTGCGTTAGCACGCGGCAAATTTTTGCTATTCCACAATAAAAATTACATTGTTTTATCAGGAATAAATCATGAAAAGCACAATTATTTCCACCCTCGCATTGAGTATGCTGATGGTGGGATGTGGCGGCGGTTCAAGCTCATCCCCCAAAACCAGCTCCTCCAGTTCGGTAGTTAGCTCAGTAGCACTTTCTTCTACTGCAGTGTCTTCAACAGCAGTTTCTTCTGTGGCCACAAGCCAATCGAGCAGCCTCGCTGCCGTAACCACCGGTGTATTCCTCGATGGCGCCGTCGTTAATATTGGCTATCGCACCGCGACGCAACAGGGTTCCACCAATAGCAATGGCGAATTTAATTATCGCCCGGGTGAAAGCATCACCTTTTTTATTGGCAAACTGGAATTACCAGCGGTCTTGGCAGGTGCGATTATTACGCCGCTGGAAATCGCCAATACCACTAACCTGAGCGATAACCAACTAACGAATATTTTGCGTTTATTGCAAAGCCTCGATGCCGATGGCAATGCCGAAAACGGCATTGAAATTACTGCCGCTGCGATTGCAGCCGGTGCAGTGTTGGATTTCACCCTTCCACCGGAAGAGTTTGCTCAATCAGCGGCAGTAAAAGCGTTGCTGCAAGCTGCAGGCTCACCCAATAAAGAATTAATTTCTGCCGAACAAGCCCGCGCGCATTTCCAAACGACGCTGGAATTTATCAATGGCCCAGCGAGCAGTAGTTCAAGCCAAGGCGAAGAAACCAGTTCTTCGGCATCCAGTGAAACCCTTAGTGAGAGTTCCAGTTCAAGCGATGCCACTTCCAGCGAAGCGCCTGTAACCAGTTCTGCGGCATCGAGCGAAGATGTTGTTGCAGGTTCCAGCTCCAGCGCTGCAAGTGAATCTGCATCTAGCGAAGCGCCAGTCACCAGTTCTGCAGCATCGAGTGAGGAAGTTATTGCAAGTTCCAGCTCCAGCAGTTCCAGCGAAGCGTCTGGCCATAATCAAATGGCGTGGAATGTTTACAACGCTAATCATCACCCGGCAACTAATGGTTCGGTGACCTTGGTCGATGGCAGCAGTACTCAATTTACCGCCAGCGGTAATGGCGATTATTTCGCTGCGCTCAACGACGGTACCGCGAATCTGGATACCAGTTCTGCTGTTGCCAGCACCAGTGGTGCAAGCATTGCCAATGTGGTGAATGCCGATGGTGTATATCCTAAAAACTTCACCTTGGTTGCGGGTGTGACGGGTAATGCGGACAACCTACGTGTGTTGGAGTTGGAAGTGGCGATGGCGGATACCGGTGTAACTGGCAGCCGCTTAAAAGCAATCTTGCGTAACGATGGTAGCAACAAGGGTGTGCAGTTAGAGCAGGCTAATAACACAGCAACTGTGAATAGCTATGGCTTGAATATGAATACCTTTGGTATCTATCAAATTGCAGTGACGCTGACCGATGCAACGACAGGTAGTGTCCGCGTGTATCGCGATGGACAATTGTTGCCGAACATGAGCTTGAGCAATGTCACCATGCGTGCGACCAGTGCGGTGGGCGATAACTTCCTGCGCTTTGGTGAAGTCAGTAGTAGTACTGCTTATAAATCCAATATCGATTGGATGGTGTGGACTAATGACGGTGCTTTCAATCCAGATGATCTAACCGGCGAATTACCAGCGGGTCTGGGATGTGTGTATGGCTATGGCAGCTCTAATAACACGACAACGTGTGTGAATCCACCTGCATCCAGCAGCTCATCTTCTGGCGGTGCCAATTCTTCAGCGACCAGCAGTATTGATTACGGCAGCGCCGATATTCGCCCACCAAAAATGGAAGGTTTTGCGGCCTATGCTGGCGTAACCGGTGGTGCAGGTGGCCCGGTAATTACCGTGACGACAGGTACTGAATTGAATGCCGCTTTGTGCGGTGCACGCACTAAAAATAATCCGACCCCTATAACAATTTTGGTGAACGGCACTATTAATCACGCCAACACCTCTGCGCAGGGTTGTAATACCCAGGCAGATGTTATTGAAATTAAACAAACCGCAAACGTTTCAATTATCGGTGTGGGTACCAATGCGTTGTTTGATCAAATCGGTATTCATGTGCGCGATTCTTCTAACGTAATTATCCAAAACGTGCATGTGCGCAATGTGAAGAAAAGTGGTTCACCCACTTCCAATGGCGGTGACGCAATTGGTTTGGAAACTGATGTTGATCGTGTATGGATCGACCATAACTGGTTGGAAGCATCGGGTGGTGAAAAAGACGGTTATGACTCACTGATCGATATGAAATCCGGCGTGACTAACGTGACTGTGTCTTACAACAAGTTTAATGATTCCAGTCGTGCAGGTTTGGTTGGATTTAACGATAGCGATACCAATACCAACATCACCTTCCATCACAACTGGTACAAAAACATTGAGCAGCGCACGCCGTTAATTCGCAATGCGTTGGTGCATGTGTATAACAACTATTGGTCAAATGAATCGATGAATTACATGATTCATGCGATTAACTCTCGTTCAAATGCCAAAGTGTTAGTAGAAGGTAATTACTTTTACAACGTAAACAACCCGCTGATTGCATCTAAAGATTCACCCACACCAGGTTGCTGGCAAACGAATAATGAAAATACGGTATTACCTTATATTTATTACAGCCGTACTGTAGAAAATGGTGAGGCTCATGCCATTCCCGCTGTTGTTGATGGTCAGTTGCAATCCAACTGTGAAGTAACAGTTCCCTACACAGTTGAGCTTGACCACTCTACAAATGTACCTGCTATCGTGATGGCGAATGCGGGTGTGGGGAAAATTGGTAATGGTGGTGCGTCGAGCAGTTCAGAGAATAGTTCTGCAACAACTTCATCGGAGGCCAACTCATCAAGCGTGAGTTCTGCTAATGTTAGCAGTGAGTCATCCAGTGTTGGCTCTGTTGCTAGCAGCGAGTCCAGCAGCTCGGTTTCTGGTGGTGCAAATCTATCTATCAATGAAACATTTGCTGTAGATAAAGCAACATTGTTTAGTGCGGCATACCAATCAATATCTACCGATGCCACTGCATCACTCTATTTTGTTACTGGGGGTGGTAGTGGTATTACCGTAGCGAATAATCAATTAACGATATCTGCAGGGCGTTTTACTATTGGTAATCGTCCGCCACGTACTGCGACAACCGCGAGTGATGTAACTGTTAATGGTGATTTTGATTTAAGTCGTCCTTATAAAATCAGCTTTACCGTTGTTGCTACATCGGGCACTGGTACTGTGCAAGTCTATGTTGATAACAACTCTACGAGTGCAGGCAACTCAGTGCATGGTGCAAGCTCCAGAGTATTTAGCGTTGCTGCGAATACATTATCAGCGAATCAGCAGGTAGTGATTACACCGTCAGTGGGCACAACCACTTCATTTATTGCATTCCGTACAGAAAGCTCTACCAGTATCACGATTGATAATTTAAAAGTGGAATATATCGATGGTGGAGTCGCGTCATCTTCGGAATCCTCAGTTGCAAGCAGTGAACAAACATCAAGCGCAATAGCATCTTCTATCGCTAGTAGCGAAGCGGCTTCCAGTGCTGAGTCTTCGGTAGCCTCTTCAAACGCGGCAGAATCATCTGTTGCGAATAATGAAGAATCTTCAAGCTCGGTTTCTTCATCTGAAGCGAGCAGTGAAGCGTCATCAAGCGATGAATCTTCAGTAAGTAGCAGTGAAGCCACCTCAAGTGTTGCAGAGTCATCTGTTGCAAGCAGCGAAGAATCTTCAAGTTCAGTTGCGTCATCTGAAGTCAGTAGCGAAGCGGCTTCTAGTGTTGAGTCTTCTGCAAGTAGCAGTGAAGCAACTTCAAGCAGTGAGGAATCTTCAAGTTCAATTGCATCGTCTGAAGCCAGTAGTGAAGCTTCATCAAGTGTTGACTCATCAGTTGCAAGCAGCGAGGCAGTTTCAAGCTCGAGCGAATCTTCTGCCACGAACAGCTCAGCATCCTCTATAGCCTCCTGGACTGGTATGGCTCTGGATTTAGCTGGTACTTCAGGGAATGCTCCGATGGGGCTGATCAATAGCAGCTCGGGTAATACTCTTTCTATATCCACTAGTGGAGGGAATGTGAATAGCAGTAATCGTCGTTATTACTTTGCTTATCAACAAATCACAGGTAACTTTGTATTTACTGCTCGTTTAAGTGGTGTAACTCCAACAAGCGGTACTTTTACCACTACAGCGAATAATGCTTACAGATTTGGTTTATTAATCACTGAAAATGTTAGCACAGCAGATAGCTACATAAACTCAGCTCGCTTTGCGGAAGCTGGATTCTATACCACTGCTGCTACTCCGACGTTCCGCGGCTCTCGTGGATATAAATTGGATACTGGCACCGGATCACCTGCATTTACTCGATCTGATATAGGTGCAATAGGGTTTCTTGGTGTGGGCAGCTATATGCGCATTGCTCGGACAGGTAACAGTGTTTCAATATCTTATTCAGCAAATGGTGTTGATTACACAGTGGCTAATACAAGCGCATTTGCGGAAACTAATTTGCCATTGCCAAGTACATGGTATGTGGGTTTGTTTGGCGCAACGCAACAAGAGCTAGCGTTGAGCTTTGACAATATCTCAATCACCCAAGATTAATATGTAAAGCAATATTAAAGACGCTCGGAGCAATCCGGGCGTTTTTATTTTTATAATAAGCAGTCAGGAAAGGCGTATATCAACTGGCAAAAAATTCGGATCTTGATAGCTGGCAGAGTTTCTTTGCAAAGAGAGAAACTGCTTTATGTCGGCACATAAAAATTAGATTCAGATCAGGAATACATAATGAAAATCTCTATTCTCTCTGCTACCTTTCTCAGCTTATCTATAGTGGGTTGTGGCGGTGGTGGCTCGACAACGACATTATCTCTTTCCAGTGCAACTCTTTCATCCAGCAGTTCAACACTATCATCTAGCGTAGAAATCAGCTCTTCAGTGCAGAGCAGTATCAAAACTGTAGTTTCAAGCTCAGCGCTTAGTAGCCTTGTCGCTGTTGAAGAAAGTTCTGCCTCCAGCGCGAGCGAAGTTGCAGTTGAATCAAGTTCATCAACGAGCAGTGAAATAGTTGTTGTGGTGCAGTCTTCTGCAAGTAGAATTGTAGAAGCAAGTTCAAGCTCAGTGGTGAATAGCAGTGAAGTCGCTGTTTCAAGTTCATCGCAAAGTGGTGAAGCTGAAACCAGCTCAAATTCTTCCGTTGCCAGCAGTGAAGCAGTCGTTTCGTCTAGCTCGTCGATTAGTAGCGAAGCTGACTTAAGCTCAAGCGAAGCCGCTGTGAATTCAAGCGAAGCTGCGAGCCAATCATCGCAAGCTGAAAGCTCTGCGGCGCCTGTCGCTGTCGCGTTTTTTACAGAAAATTTTACTGGCGCCACCGCCAGCAATTTCTACACAACTTATCGTGTAAATGGCAGCGGTCAATCGCTCTATAAAAAATCGGGCGGTACACCGGTATTTGCAGATGGCACCATCGGTTTGACAGGTTCGCGTTTCACTATCGGGGAAGCAGGTAAGGATTTGGATTTAAGCAGACCTTATCGTTTGTCGTTTGATATTGTGCAGGCAAGTGGTTCTGGCAGGGTACAAATTTTTGTCGATAATGCCAGCACCTCTGGCTCGACCATTTTTAATGCTGTGGGTAGCACCCTGGTTGCCGGACAAAAATTTGTACTTGAATCGAGTGTAGGTACAGCTGCATCTTTCATTCAAATCCGCGCAGAAAGTTCCACAACTCTGGTGCTGGATAATTTAACAATCGAATACACAGGTGCAGCAGGTTCTAGCAGCAGTGCTTCATCAACCGGTAGTAGCAGTGCAGGTGCAAATTCATCGGCAGGCAACAACAGTTCGGCGAGCAGCGTTTCCAGTTCTTCATCCTCAAGAAGTTCGGTGGCTTATATTCCTGAAAACGTAAACCTGAGTGCAGATTGCATTAGCCTTGCGACTAACCCTAACGTCAACTGGCGCGATACTTCATTGCAAACCGATCAGGAAATTGTGGCGTGTTTGTCGCAATCGCTCGGCACACCGATTGGTTATGGTGAAAATGCCAAGGGTGGTTTTGATCCTAACGGCAATAGCAAACTCACCATCATCACCAAAAATTCCAGCGTGACGGTTGAGCAGCAATTGATTGATGCACTGACCGACAATGCGCACAACTGGATTGTGTTCGACAAAGTGGAATTTGCGCAGCCGTCAGAAATTGGTATGTACCGCACTTACTGTAGTAACAGCACCGTGCAAACCATGTTGGGCGCGACAGAAGCAGAATGTATTGACTACCACTCCTGGTGTGCGCGCAAAGGTTTCACTGGCGATGCACAATGCCGTACCGAGTTTTTCAATAAAGCGATGAACAACAAAGATATTCCAATCCGTATTCCAGCGATTGGTTCTAACAAAACTCTCGATGGTCGCGGCACTGAAGCCTATTTTATTTTCAGTGGTTTTGCGATTGGTAAAGACAGCGAAGGGGAGCCAACACAAACGTCCGAAAGTGTGATCATGACCCACCTGAAATTCCAGGGAGCAGGCCATACCGAAGACCATTATGTTGACCCGGATATGATTCGCTCTACCGGCGCATCGCACGATATCTGGATTCACAAAAACACGTTTGATACCACGGGCGATTCAGCGTTCGATGTAAAAGTCGGCGCAAACCACATCACCATGTCGTTCAACCGTTTACAAAATGTGAAACGCGCAGTGCTGCACGGTTCAAGCGATAGTCGTACCATCAATGCGAATATCACCACCACTATGCACCACAACGCGTTTGTGACTACCGATGACAGCTATATGCTGCTGGGCAATACCTTGCGCCGTGTTCCCTTATTGCGTCGCGGTAAAACCCATATGTTCAACAACGTGTTTGTGAATTATCGCAAAGAGATTTTGAGCCTGCGGGTAGGTGCCAGCGCCTTTTTGGAAGACAACGCGTTTGTAGTGAATTCCAGTTTGCAGGAGAAGAGTTCGCTGGCGGCATCGCTGGCTGAAATCAGCACCAACTATTTCAAAGATGTGAGTGACGGCTACTTCCGCAATGATCGCAACTTCCTGTGGTTTGGCAGCGGCAGCTGCGTAGTGAATGAGGCCACCAAAACCGCACTCACTACCACCAATGGTACGGTTGCTGATTTGTCGGAAAACTATAACGCTGCTTCGCTCAATATGATCAACGGTTGGCGTTTTGCCGCAGGTCAGGATTTAGTGGATTACGTAACGCTCACCGCCGGTAAATATGGCGATGCGCCGTTTAACTCACCCTTGTCGCCCGACAGAGCGTACATGGAGGCGCTAACGCCGGTGGCCTGCCAATAGGTTGGCCAACAAGACTCTCGTTATTACCAAACACCCCGGTTAACAGCCGGGGTGTTTTGTTTGGTAGCACCGGATTGGGCACTGGTTGCTACTTATAATCACAGGGCGGGTGTTGGCGTAAATAAACGGTTAAATTTAAACCAATGGTTCTTTTATCTTATTTAAAACCCATGCTATAAATGGCGCGTCAAATAGGATTTGCAGTGGTTTGCTTTAATCGGCTAGCAAGTATCGGCAATGAAACCTGCAGGCTGGTTGCAAATTATTTTAATAAAAACAGTAACTTTGACATGGGGTCCAACCCACCCCAAGAAGTAGGTAGAAATTATGACTGCGTTAAGTATCCGCCAACAGTTGTTGGTTTGTTCCGCGTTAATGCTCGCTCACCTTGTTCTTTATGTCCTGTCGCCCGCCTAAGCTTTTCTCTACTAAAAGCCAGGCAACGAAGCCACAACCATCTGAGAGGGGTTGTGGCTTTTGTGTTTTTTGGGGGAGAGTTTTGCGCGGGCGTTAAATTCCGCAAAGCTGGGGGCTCTTGTCTGGTATCCGACGCGCAATACAGGTATAACGAGGGCATGTTTATCGCCAACCCCGTCATTTATCGTTTAAATCCCTTGCTGCATCTGGCGATGGCCTTTAGTCATTATCGCCAATGGCTGGATGCGCAAGCCTTTCTGCGCCAACGCGATCCTTTTTTCACCGACCCACCACTAGCCGTTTAATAACCATTTGCGTTCTATGCTGTAGTCAGCTTTGCTGTTGGCTATTGCTGTGTATGTCGTAGGGATTTTGAGGTTATTTCATGGCACTTCTGCTGATTATCCTGTCGCCCTTGCTGGGCGCGTGTTTGCCACCGCTGTGCGAGCGGTTTGGGCGCAACCTTTGTGCGCTCTCGGCGGCGCTTGGCCCTTTAGTTGCGCTGGCGATTGTTGTCGCCCATGTGCCGGCCTTGTTGGACGGCCAGATGCTGTTTAGCGAGTGGGGCTGGGTTCCGCAATTAGGCTTGAACCTCAGCTTGCGCCTGGATGGCTTGGGGCTGATGTTCGCGCTGCTGATTCTCGGGATTGGCCTGTTGGTGATTATTTACGCCCGCTATTATCTGGCCGATAAGGATTCCCTCGGTCGCCTTTATGCGCTGTTGCAGCTGTTTATGATGGCGATGCTGGGTATCGTCCTGTCCGACAATTTGCTGCTGTTAATTATCTTTTGGGAGCTGACCAGCCTCAGCTCGTTCCTGTTGATTGGCTATTGGTCGCACCGCAGCGATGCGCGCAAAGGCGCGCGTATGGCGCTCGCGATTACCGGGGCAGGGGGCTTGGCACTGCTTGCCGGAGCACTGGTACTTGGCCAGATTACTGGCTCTTACAGCTTGCAAGTGATTACTAACTCGGCGGAATTGATCCAATCCCACGCGCTTTATCCGGTTGCATTGATCCTGATTTTGATCGGCGCGTTTACTAAATCGGCGCAGTTTCCGTTCCACTTCTGGCTGCCCCATGCGATGGCGGCGCCCACCCCGGTATCGGCCTATTTGCACTCGGCGACCATGGTGAAGGCGGGGGTGTTTTTGCTGGCGCGGCTATATCCGGCGCTTTCGGGTTCAGATTTGTGGTTCTATCTGGTTACCTTTACCGGTCTTGCGACCCTGGTATTTGGCGCCTATAACGCGCTGTTCAAGCACGACCTCAAAGGTTTGCTGGCCTACTCGACCATCAGCCACCTCGGCTTGATCACCATGCTGTTCGGCTTTAGCAGCCAGTTGGCGACTCTGGCGGCGCTGTTTCACATTATCAACCACGCGACGTTCAAGGCCTCGCTGTTTATGGCGGCGGGCATCATCGACCATGAAACCGGCACGCGCGATATGCGCAAGATCAACGGCATGTGGAAGTACATGCCGATCACCGCGACGGTGGCGATGGTATCGGCCTCGGCCATGGCGGGTGTGCCGCTGCTCAACGGTTTTTTGAGCAAGGAGATGTTTTTTGCCGAGACCCTGCAGGTGGAATTGTTGGGTGGATTCGGTTGGGTCATCCCGCTGTTTGCGGTCATTGCCGGGATCTTTGCGGTGGCTTATTCCTATCGTTTTATCCACGATGTGTTCTTCAATGGCCACCCCATCGACCTGCCGATCTACCCGCCCCATGAGCCGCCGCGCTATATGATTTTCCCCATGGCGCTGCTGGGTGTGCTCTGCCTGCTGGTGGGCATATTGCCTAACCTGACTGTCGCGCCTTTCCTGGAGGCGGCGAGCCTCGCGGTGATTGGCGCGTCACTGCCCGAGCATCACATCGCCCTTTGGCACGGCGTGAACCTGCCGTTGTTGATGAGTATGGCGGCGACTATGGGTGGCTTGCTGCTTTATAGCCAGCGCAGCGGTTTCTTTGCGTTTTACGAGCGCAGGTACCGGTTGGATGAGAAAGAGGAGTTTGAAAAACGTATCCAGGGTTTAGTGCGCTTCGCCCAGCGCTGCACCGATACGGTGGAAAACGGCTCCTTGCAGCGCTCGGTCGCCTTTGTCCTTGGTACCGCATTGCTCTTGGCCGCCGTTGAGTTCTGGCCCTTGGGGCAGGTGATGGGCTCTATTCCACTCACGCCAGTCGATGGTGTTAGCCTGGTGCTGGCAGGGGTGATGATGGCGGCCGCGCTGGTGACGGTGCTCACCCATCACAACCGTTTCACCGCGCTGCTGGCTTTGAGCGCCGTGGGGCTGGTGGTATCGCTGATCTTCGTGCGCTTCTCGGCGCCGGATCTGGCGCTGACGCAAATCTCGGTCGAAGTCGTCACCATCATCCTGCTGATGCTGGCGCTGTACTTCCTGCCGCAAATTACCCCGAATGAATCCGGTTTTGGCAGGGTGATGCGCGATATCGTTCTGGCGGGCGGAGCCGGTATCGGGATTGGCCTGTTTACCCTGGCGATCCTGACGCGCCCTTACGACACCAGCCTCGCCGACTTCTTTATCGCCAACAGTGTCAGCGGTGGTGGCGGCACCAACGTGGTCAATGTGATTCTGGTGGACTTTCGTGGCTTTGATACCTTTGGCGAAATTACCGTGCTGGCGATTGCCGGATTGGGTGTGTACCTGATGCTCGATGGCCTGCGCCTGCCGCCGCCCGACCGCGACCAACAGGGGCAGCGCTGGGCGCGCGATGCTTATCCGCTCATTATCGTGGTGCTCTCGCGCATATTCTTCCCGCTGGCATTGATGGTCTCGGTGTTTATCTTTCTGCGCGGCCACAACCAACCGGGCGGCGGGTTTATCGCCGGGTTGATTACCAGTATCGCGTTGATTTTGCAGTACGTGTGCAGCGGCACCGAGTGGGTGCGCCAGCGGTTGCCGGTGGATTACGGGCGGGTGAGTGTGATCGGGATCCTGATCGCGGCCTTTACCGGCATGGCGAGTTGGCTGTTCGGCTACCCGTTCCTCACTACCACCTTCACCCATGTGCACTGGCCGATAGTGGGCGAGTTTGAGCTGGCCTCGGCGATGATTTTTGATGCGGGGGTCTACGCCGCGGTGGTCGGTTCCACCCTGTTAATGCTGTCGCAGCTGGGCAATCTGGCGCAGGCTCAGCCCGCCAGTTCGCCGGGACCCGCTGCGTTATCGCCCGCGCCTTCATCCGCATCTAAGGAGGATCATTAATGGAAGCCCTTATTGCCCTGGTTATTGCGGTATTGGTGAGCTGTGGGGTTTACCTGCTGCTGCGTTCCCGTACCTTTCCGGTCATCCTCGGCCTGACCTTGCTGTCCTACGCCGTTAACCTGTTTATTTTTGTGATGGGGCGGTTGCGCACTGGTGCGCCGGCGGTGATTGGATCGTCAAACGACTACGCTGACCCTCTGCCCCAGGCGCTGGTATTGACCGCGATTGTGATCGGCTTTGCGATGACCGCTTTCTTACTGGTGCTCGCCCTGCGCGCCCGCGCGGAATTGGGCAACGACCATGTGGACGGCAGCGCCGCCATCGGCGAAAAACCGGTCCGACCGGTGCGCCCGTTGGAGGAGGACGAAGTTTGAATCACCTTATTATCGCGCCCATTTTATTGCCGCTGATCACCGCGGTGGTGCTGATCCTGTTGTCGGGGCGCCGCGCCCTGATCCGCACCCTGAGCCTATTATCGGCCATCGCCTTGTTGGGCATATGTATTGGTTTGGTGCTGACCGCCAACGATGGCCAGATCCGCCTTTACGCGCCGGGCAACTGGTTGCCGCCTTTCGGTATTTTGCTGGTGCTGGATCAGCTCAGTGCGCTGATGTTGTTGCTCACCTCGGTGTTGGCGTTTTTCAGCCTCGCCTATGCCGTGCGTGGCAACGATGCGCCGGGCGATAAACTCCATGCGATGATCCAATTCCTGCTGGTAGGGGTGAACGGCGCCTTCTTGACTGGCGACCTGTTTAACCTGTTTGTATTTTTTGAGGTGCTGCTGATTTCGTCTTACGGCTTGTTATTGCATGGCCGCGGGCACGAGCGGGCGCGCTCCGGGCTGCACTATGTGGTGCTCAACCTGATCGGGTCGGCGCTGTTCCTGATTGCGGTATCGGCGCTTTACGGGGTAACCGGCTCGCTCAATCTGGCGGATCTCGCCGATAAAATCGCCAATCTCGACCAAGCCGATGCCCCATTGGCTGCAACCGCAGGTGTGCTGCTGTTAGTGGTATTCGGTCTGAAAGCCGCCATGGCGCCGCTGTATTTTTGGTTGCCGCGCGCCTATGCAGCGGCAAGTGCACCGGTGGCAGCCATGTTTGCGATCATGACCAAGGTCGGTGTGTACGCCATGATTCGGGTATTTACCCAGGTTTTTGGCGCTGATGCAGGCAATCTAGCCAATCTTATCTGGCCTTGGTTATGGGGTTTGGCGCTGGTGACACTGGTATTGGCGCTGATCGGTGCGTTGTCGGCGCGCGAGTTGCGTATCCAGATTGCTTATTTGGTGGTGGTTTCCGTGGGGACCTTGTTGGCTGCTGTAGCACTCAACAGCGAGGCGGCCTTGGCGGCAAGCCTCTACTACCTTATCCACTCCACCCTGATTTGCGGTGCCATGTTCCTGCTGGCCGATGTGATCCTGCGCCAGCGCGGTGAATTGCTCGACCATATTGCCCAAGGCCCGCGTTTGCGCCAATCGGCACTGCTCGGCACCTTGTTCTTTATCGCGGCTATAGCGGTGATCGGCCTGCCACCGCTCAGCGGGTTTATCGGCAAGGTAGCGGTGCTGAGCGCCGCCGGTACCGAGGGTGATGCCGTCATCCTCTGGCTGATTATGCTCGGCGGTACCCTGGTCACGTTGATGGCGCTCAGCCGTTCTGGCTCGACCTTTTTCTGGCGCACGCAAGATCGCATCGAGCCCGCCGCCGCAGCTGATAAAGGCGCGTTGCTTGCGGTTATCGGCCTGTTGGCTTGCATAGTCGCGCTCACCCTGTTGGCCAATCCGGTGCTGGACTACACCCAGCGGATGGCCGCCCAGTTGCAGGCGCCGGAGCTTTACCTGCAAGCCATGCGCGATTTCCGGGTGCGATAGGAAGCTGACGATGAAAGAGACCAACGAAGAAAAAAATGCAGCGGGAAGCGGCGAGTTGAAAAACCGCTTCACTAACAATTCGCTGACCAGCGCGCACCCCAGCCCGCCCAAACGGCGTCGCTGGCTCCCGCACCCCCTGTTTAGCCTCGGGCTGGTTGCGGTGTGGATGCTGCTGAATAACACCCTCAGCGCCGGTCATTTGGTACTTGGGGTATGCCTGGCGTGGGTGATTCCCTGGCTCGCACAGGGTTTTTGGCCGGAGCCATTATTGGTGCGCAAACCACTGGTACTGATCCGGTTTGCGTTCGTGGTGCTGTGGGATGTGATTATCGCCAACCTGCTACTGGTGGTGCGCATCCTCGGGCCAAGCCACAAATTGCAACCCGCGTTTATCAGAGTCCCGCTGGATACCGATCATGAATTTGCCATCGCTATGCTCGCCAGCACCATCTCGCTCACGCCCGGCACCGTCTCGGCTGACTTGAGTCTGGATGGCCGCTACCTGTTGGTACATTGTCTTCATGTGAGCGATATCGAGGAAGAAATCCAGTTGATCAAAACGCGCTATGAAGCCCCGTTAAAGGAGATCTTCAATTGCTAAATACCATCATCAGTATTGCCATGTTTATGTTCGCGCTTGCTATCGCCCTGAATCTGTTCCGGTTGGTTGTTGGCCCGAATTTGCCCGACCGCATAGTGGCCTTGGACACTATGTACATCAACACCATTGCGCTTCTGGTGTTGATCGGGATCTACCAAGGCAGCCTATTGTATTTCGAGGCGGCACTGCTGATTGCGATCATGGGTTTTGTCGGCACAGTGGCGCTCAGCAAATATTTGTTGCGCGGCGACATCATTGAATAACCAGCGGCTAGTTATTAACTCGCCGCGCGTGAGGAACAATTATGTGGATTGAATACCTGGTTGGATTTTTTGTATTGGCCGGCGCAACCTTTGCGCTGATTGGCTCCATTGGCCTTGCCAAATTACCGGATTTTTATATGCGCCTACACGGCCCCGCCAAAGCCACCACTTTGGGGGTGGGTGGGGTGATTG